>VOFF01000146.1_pt1 | contig 776634 bp, 837 predicted proteins | sample 5384061 | NCBI WGS metagenome assembly VOFF01 (sample SAMN12384725, study PRJNA508395) | human gut metagenome | isolation source: healthy gut E | host: Homo sapiens
ATGCCCATTCCGGCTCCGTATGAATCTTCCTGCTCTGAGCTCCGGTCATAGTGCCGACAACGATCCAGTTGATTCCGGAAAGGTCAACTGTGCCGGGATCGTCGAATAACGGCTCAAAGGTAACATGGTAATGTTTTGCTCTGACGTTTTTCCGAAGGGCATCAATACGCCACCGTTCTGCTTTCCTCGTCACTGTAACGCCAAACCATGCGTTTTCCAGATCGGTATCAAAATCCAGAAGATCGGGGCGCTTGGTCAGAAACAGAAACTGATGCTGTGGATTTTCACGGATCTTTGCAAATACCTCGTCTCTCCATTCCGGCTTCCATCCGGAGAGATCGCTCATGCCGGTAAGAAGAAAGTTCTGCGGACGTTTCTTTTCCATCATCTTGAGCTTACCCGGAAAGAATTCAGGGTCAGCGAAGTCATCAATCATATGCCAGCGTTTCACGTTGTTGCGGGCATAGCAATATGTACACCCTACTGTGCAGCCAATGACGATATTCATGTTCTGAATCTGCTCTTTGATACAAATACTCATGACTTCTGCCACTCCTCAAGATTCTTTCTGATGCGGTCGAGGCATTCCTCAAACTGGGCAATTTCTTCTTCTGAAAAACCTTTGTAGTAAATACTTCCCATCTCGTCAGATACAGAATCGTACTCGCCCTTTAAGGAATGTGCTTTCTCAGTCAGAAACAAGAGTGTTTTCCTTTTATCCGTTTCAGACTGAACACGTCTTATCAGCCCTTGATTTTGATTTTCCATTTTTTCCAGCATCGTCGTAAGAGATGTTATCGCTAATCCGCATTTGACCGAGAGTGACCTGATTGGGATACCATCCTCCTGCCACAGCACATAAAGAATACGCCCTTGAGCTCCATTAAACGCATCAATATTTTTTTCGCTGAGAATTTTTTCAAAAAATCCGGTCTCCAAGTTGTTTTATTTTGGTGACAGAAATCCGCCATTTGTTTTCATGCAAAAAGCTCCTATATAGTATTTTATTAAATAATACTATATAGGAGTTTTACTGTCAAGAGTTTATATGTCTTAATAGGTAAATTCCGTTTTTTTCAATTCTCCAAACTGGAATTTAACGAACTAACCTCTTTACTCTTTCAACATAATCATCTGCATGATTTATGCTAATATCTCCGTGATAATATCCTTGTAATGCTTCAAGTTCACTATTTGGTATTAAATGAACAATTTTAGTTGCTGATTTTTTTTTCATAATAGGTCTTTTCTTTACTTCCAACTAATACGAGGGTCTTTGCTTTAGTATGCGATAAAGTGTTTTTTACTTCATAATTAGAATTTGACTTCATAAAAGCAATTAAATTATCTTTTGTAATTTTACAAGTATCTTCATAATATAGAGCAAACAAGCTTTTTTTAAGTTTCAAACTTTTAAATTGTAGTTTTGAAAACCACTTTTTACTTATCAAACAATATGATAAATTAAATATTGGCTCTATCATTTTATAGGTAAAGTCCATTGGCATTACCAAAGCACTTTCAATAATAGCACATTCACATATATCAGGATTTTTAGATAATATTTCTAATAAAAAAAATGATAACCCTCCAATTAGTTTTACTTTTCCATTATAATTTTTATTTATAAAATTTATTGTTTCTAGAGCATTGCTTTCAATAGAAGTAAAATTTGTATCACTTCCTGAATGTCCATCTAATATAGGAATAACTATGTGAAATTCATTTTCAAGCAAGGATATTTCATCTATATAATTCCACCAAGAAAGACCTCCACCGTGTAATAAAATTATAATATCATTATTCTTTGATCCATATTCTTTATATTCCATCTTACACCTCTAAATTCCGAGTTATCCCCCTCAATATACCACGCTTTTCCCTCGCAGAAAAGCTGCTGCGCAAAAAGGCTTCTCCGGCATCTATCCGCGCCCTTGCTCATACCATCTAACAACTATGTACCGGGAGGGATATCGTGTGCTGCTGACCTTACTACAATTTTTCGTCACAAAATTTCTGTTTCTGGCGCTCCATCTGGAAAGCGGCTGCTTTCCGCGTCCGCTCACAGCCCGGGAAGAGGCCGCCGCTTTCAGCGCCCTGCACGCCGGGGATGCCGCCGCCCGGGAAAAGCTGATCCGCCACAATCTGCGGCTGGTGGCGCACATCGTAAAAAAATATTACGCCCTGCCGGGCGATCAAGAGGATCTTGTTTCCATCGGCACCATCGGGCTGATGAAAGCGGTAGATACCTTTGATGCCACACGCAAGGCGCGGTTTTCCACCTATGCCAGCCGCTGCATTGAAAACGAGATCCGTATGCAGTTCCGGCGGGAGCGCAAGAGCGGGCAGACCGTTTCCCTGCAAGAAGCCTTGGAGGCAGACGGGGACTCTGCGCTGACCTTAGCGGACGTGATACAGGACGGCTTTTTGCATGGAGGACAGCTGTGAGCGGCAGGAGGATGTCCGGCGGCTGCGGCAGCTGCTGGACACCCTGCCCGCCCGGGAGCGGCAGATCTTACTGCTGCGGTACGGGCTGGCAGGGCAGCCGCCCCTGACCCAGCTGGAGACCGCCGGGTTGCTGGGCATCAGCCGCAGCTATGTATCCCGGCTGGAGACCCACGCGCTGGAACTGCTGCGGCAGGCGTGGGGCAAAAACGGCTAGTTTTCACTCCTGCAAAATTTTCAACTGCAACTCGTCCAGTTGTTCAAAAGTATATAGCCGGTTAAAAGCCTCTACCAGTTCTTTTTGGAAAGGCGCGGCGGCAGCCCCAGCGCATTCAAGAGTCTAGCCTTGCGCTCGGCGCTGCCGGGCTTGCCGGAAAGCCCCCACTCGTACAGGTCGGTGTAGGTGATCTGCCGTCCCGCCGGGCGCACCGGCGCGGCACCGGCTTCCGCGCCCAAGGCGTCCAACAGTGCCTGCCGCACAAGGGGCGTCGTCCACGCCCTCGACCCCCAGCAGGCCCTCCTTGCCGGGCTGCGCCTTGCGCTTTTTCCTTGCCGTGGATGGCGGGCACATAGGCCTGCACCACATTCTGCGCACCCACCATGTTGGTGATGTAGTTGCGGATGCGAAATCCTGCCGCGTCCGAATCCGTAAGTAGGATCAGGCCGTTTTTCTGCGCCAGCGCTTTGAACAGCTGCTGGCGCTTTTTGTCGCTGTAAATGCCAAATCCATCCGTCAGCAGGATCATGGCATCGGTCAGGTGCGCAAGGCGGGCGGCATCGTATTTGCCCTCCACGATCAGCACCCGGTCGGTATGGATCATCTCGCTTTGCATCATCTTCCACTCCCCGCCAGCGCCAGACGGCACAGGGCTGTTTCCAGCAGTGTCTGCGCCGCCACAGGCTGACTTTTCAGGCTCTGGTCCAGCTCCAGCAGCACCTGCAAGCAGGCCTCCAGCTGGGGCAGGGTGTAGTGGGCGGCAGTCTCTGCCGAGCGCTTCAGCCGGTAATCACTGCCCTTATAGCCAAAATCCTTGAGCACCGCACTGTAATTTTTCCGTTTTGCCGCCCCAAGCTTTACCCGGTACAGGTCCACATAGCTGCCGATCATCGCCGCTGTAATGGCAATGGGTTCCTGCTGCAGCCGCAGCAGGGTCTGCAGCTTTTTGCAGGCTCCGGTGGCGTTTTTGGCGGTGATCATGCGGATCATCTCGAACACGTCTGCTTCCAGACTGACCGTGCCCATTTCCGCCACCATGGAAGCGCTCACGGTCTGGTAGCCGGACAGGGCACAGAGCTTGTCCACCTCGTTTTCCAGCAGAAAGGGGTCCTCGCCGCAGCGCTCCAGCAATGCGGTGGCTGCGCCGTCCGGCAGGGTTGCGCCCTGCGCCTTTGCGCGCTCCATCATCAGATTTTTCAGTTCAAAGGGGCGGGGGGGCTTTGCCAGTTCTTCCGTGTAGCCAATGGCCTTGCACTGGGCTTGCAGCTTTTGCGCCTGCTTGCCCAGCTTGGTTTTTCCGCGTTCCAGTGGGAACACGCTGCCCAGCACCGCCACGGCGTTTTCAAGCTGGAAAGGGTACTGCACAACTCGTCCAGGTCCTTGCTGCCGTAGGCTGCGGGGGTCTATTTCCGGCAGCACCACCACGCGCCGGGTGCCAAAAAATGAGATGGTGCCCGCTGCCATGATGAGCTGTTCCAGTTCCGGGGCGGCACCGTCCAAGATGGTAGCGTCCTCGTCGCTGTCTGCCGACAGCATCCGCACCGCCGCCGCCACTGCCTGCCGCACCAGATACCGCTCGCTGGAATAAAAATAGTAGACCGGGCAGCCCTTGTCGGCCAGCTGCCGGAGTTTTGCTTCCGTGGCCATGCAAATGCCCCTTTCCTATTATAAAATGCTCTTTGTATTGTACCACACTCGGCCCGGATTGCAAAGCATCACTCAAGCCTTTCGCCGCCGGTGCGGCGCAGGCTGAGGGAGGCAGTGTACTGCGTTTCCGGCGGCATCCAGCTGTAACTGCGCAGCGCCAGCAGTTTTTGGTACTGCACTGTCTCCGGCTTTTTCGGCGTGGCGATCAGCCACTCTGTCTGCAACGACTGCGCCAGCTCTGCCTTTCCGCTCAGGGTCACAAACTGCCGGTTGCCGATGCTCAGCCGCACAAGACACCCTTCCCGGGTGCGCAGCAGTTCAACCGCCGCCGGGGTGCAGCGCAGCTTACGGCTGGTATTGACCGGCAGACGCTCTGCTCGGATGCCCTGCTGCGCGGGCAGGGTGCAGGCGGTTTTTGCATTCATGCGCAGGTCTACCACCAGTTCCACAGTGCGCACGCCCCGCCGCGCTAGCTGGTTTTCCACCGCACGCTGGGCGGCGCTACCGCCCCGGAACAGTACCACTGCCCGGTCGTTCTGGGCAATTACCACCGCAGGCGCCTGTGCGCTGCCCACAAGGTCGATGTGCACCACGTCCCGGCTGAGGGCGTTGCCCAGCCCGATGCCCACCGCTGCCGCCAGCAAAATGCAGCAGCGTTCAGGGCAATGCCATCGGCCAGGGCATTCAGGCGGGAGGTGTCATCGGGTGTTTCCAGCGCAAAGCGGCCCTTGACCCGGTCGCCAGGGCTGCAGGCGGGCAGGCTGGCGCACTCCACCCGGAGGGAGGCCGCCTCCCGATCCACAGTTTCCACCCGCAGGACCGCCCGCACCCTGCCGGGAAAATTCCACCTCCGCCTCCAGCAGGACACTGCGGCCATCGTAAGCAGTCTGGAGTTTTTCCCATTTTGCCTGCGTGGAGCCGGTCAGAACAAGGCCCAGCGCAGCCCCCAGGATCAGGCAGATGCCATAGCCCCAGGCCGGACTTTTGTGCAAACGGCCCGCCAGCGCCCACAGCAGACCGGCAACAAAAAATGCCGCAAACGGCACAAAACGTCCCGTTTGCGGCAAAAAAGGCGCACACCAACTCCAGCCCCAGCGTTCCTGCACAGAAAACACAGAGCGGGCGGCGCATCTTACTTAGTGGAAGAACAGGGGCAGCGGCTCCAGGAAGATGATATCCTTGCGCTCAGCTGCATCGCCCTCGGCCAGAACAGCGGCCTGGCCCACAATGGTGCACTGGGTCTGCTCTGCCAGTGCGTCCAGCGCTTTCAGGGAACCACCGGTGGAGATCACATCATCCACCACCAGCACGCGCTTGCCGCTCATCTTGTCCAGCTCCTTGCGGTCGATGACCAGCTTCTGCTTGCCGGCGGTGGTAATGGACTGATCCTCCACCACCACGGGGTCGGTCATATACAGCTTTTCGCCCTTGCGTGCGCAGATGTAGGGCTTGCCGCTCTGGCGGCTCATCTCGTGTGCCAGAGGGATGCCCTTGGCCTCAGCGGTGAGCAGAATATCAAACTCCGGGCACTTCTTCAGCAGCTCGGTGGCAGCGGCCACGGTCAGCTCGGCATCACCCAGCATGATAAATGCGGCAATGTCCATGTGGTCGTTCACCTTGCAGATGGTCAGTTCACGGGTCAGGCCCGCAACATTCAGGGTATAGGTCTTTGCCATAACAATTCCCTTCCTTTTGTTCGATCCGTTATTTTTATGCGCGGCTCAGACGGGCAGCTTTTCGCCGCCCAGAACATGGAAGTGCAGATGCTTCACGGTCTGGCCGGCGTCCTCGCCCACGTTGGAGATGACGCGGTAACCGTTTTTCAGCCCGACTTCCGCAGCCAGCTTTGCGATGACTGCGAAGATGTGGCCCAGCAGAGCACCATCCTCCTCGGTCAGGGCAGCGGCACTCTGGATGTGCTTTTTGGGCACCACCAGAAAGTGCACCTTGGCCTGCGGGTTGATGTCGTAGAACGCCACCACCTGCTCATCCTCGTACAGCTTTTTAGGGGATCTTGCCCTCCGCGATCATGCAAAACAGACAATCTTCCATGGGAATTGCTCCTTTCGATATTTATAAACAGCCTCGCCCTCTCCGTCACGGCTTACGCCGTGCCACCTCTCCCAAAGTGATAGGCCTTGGCAGTACGGTAAACCTTCTGGTTTTGCCAAGGGCTCCCCCTTTGGGGGAGCTGGCGAACGAACGTGAGCCTGAGAGGGTGAGCCCGCTTTCACTCAGCCCAGCTGCTTCTCAACGATGCCCTTGACAGCGGCCAGAGCCTCGTCGATCTTGGTCTCGTCCTTCAGCCGGCCATTGCAAAGTCCGGCTTGCCGCCGCCCTTGCCGCCGGCAATAGCAGACAGCTCCTTGACCAGCACACCGGCCTTCAGGCCCTTTTCCTGTGCCAGCTTATTCACGGTAACAGCCATGGTGATCTTATCCTCCGCCTTGCCCACCAGAACAGCCACCACGGGGTTCACGGCCTTGTCGCGGATGGAGTCGCACATACCGCGCAGGGTGTCGCCAGAAGTACCGGTAAAGTATGCAGAAGCGATCTTCACGCCGTCTGCCTCCTCGGCATTGTCGAACAGGCTGTCCACCTTGGAGGCGGCGATCTTGGCCTTCATCTCCTCCAGCTCGCGGCTCATGGCCTTGTTCTCGGCCATCACAGCCTCGGCACGGACGGGCAGAGCGGTGACGTTGTTGGCCTTCAGGGTGTTGGCCACATTGTGCAGCATAGCCTCCTGCAGGTTTGCACGGATCAGCAGGTTGCGGCCGGTGACGGCCTCGATACGGCGGATACCGGCAGCCACAGAGGACTCGCTGACGATCTTGAAGCCGCCGATCTGGGCGGTGTTCTTGACATGGGTGCCGCCGCAGAACTCGGTAGACCAGCCCTCGATATTCACAACGCGGACGACCTTGCCGTACTTCTCGCCGAACAGAGCCATCGCGCCCAGCTTCTTGGCCTCCTCGATGGGCATCTCCTTGACGGTGACGTTCATCGACTCGTAGATCTTATCGTTGACGATCTTCTGCACCCGGGCCAGCTCCTCAGGCGTGACGGCGCCGAAGTGGGTGAAGTCGAAGTGGGTGATCTCCGCATCCTGATAGGAGCCTGCCTGATGGACGTGGTCGCCCAGGACCTCACGCAGGGCTGCCTGCAGCAGATGGGTGGCGGTGTGGTTGCGGGCAATGGCCATGCGGTATTCCTTATCCACCTGAGCGGTCAGGTGGTCGCCCACCTTCACGATGCCGCTCTCCAGCACGCAGGTGTGGACGTAGTAGCCCTGTGGGGGTCTTCTTCACATCCAGCACGCGCAGGCTGCACTCGGGGGGCCGGTCAGCAGGCCGTTGTCGGCCACCTGGCCGCCCATCTCCGCGTAGAACGGGGTCTTATCCAGCACCACCAGCACGCCGTCCTTTGCCTCCTCGTCGGTGGCAATGGCATCGGTCAGGGTCTCCTCGTCGCTCAGGGCCACCACAACGCCGGTGTCGTTCAGGGTCTCGTAGCCGGTAAAGACGGTGGGTTCTGCGGTCAGCCCGCCGAACAGGTCCTCGCTCCAGCCGGAGATGTTCTTCTTCAGGCGCTCGGCACGGGCGCGCTCCTTCTGCTTCTTCATCTCAGCATGGAAGCCGTCCTCGTCGATCTCAATGCCCTGCTCGGCAGCGATCTCCTTGGTCAGGTCGGGGGGAAGCCGAAGGTATCGTTCAGCTTGAACACGTCCAGACCCTTGAGCAGGTTCTGATGGGCCTTTTCCAGGCCGTCGATCATGTTGTTCAGGATGTTCATGCCGGCATCGATGGTACGGGCAAAGTTTGCCTCCTCGGTGCCGATGACCTTCTTGATATAGGCATCGTGCTCACGCAGCTCGGGGTAAGCGCTCTCGCTGGACTGGATGACCGTCTCCACCAGCTCCACCAAGAAGGGGCGGGAGATGCCCAGCATCCGGCCATGGCGGGCAGCGCGGCGCAGCAGGCGGCGCAGCACATAGCCGCGGCCCTCGTTGGAAGGCAGGATGCCGTCGGACACCATGAAGGTGCAGCTGCGGATGTGGTCGGTGATGACACGGATGGAGATGTCATCCTTGGCGTTCTCACCGTAGGTCTTACCGGCAATGTGCTCCACATGGTGCAGCACGCTCTGAACGGTATCCACCTCAAACAGGTTGCCCACGTTCTGCATCACGCAGGCCAGGCGCTCCAGACCCATGCCCGTATCAATGTTGGGGCGCTCCAGACGCGCGTAGTGGCCCTTGCCGTCTGAATCGAACTGGCTGAACACCAGATTCCAGACCTCCATATAACGGTCGCAGTCACAGCCCACGCCGCAGGTCGGCTTGCCGCAGCCGTATTCGGGGCCGCGGTCAAAATAGATTTCGGAGCAGGGGCCGCAGGGGCCGGAGCCGTGCTCCCAGAAGTTGTCTTCTTTGCCCAGACGCACCATGTGGTCCGGAGCAATGCCCACCTTCTTGGTCCAGATATCGTAAGCCTCGTCGTCCTCTTCGTAGACGGAGATGTGCAGCTTATCCTTGGGGATAGCCATCCACTCATCGCTGGTCAGGAACTCCCATGCCCAGGGAATGACCTCCTCCTTGAAGTAATCCTGGAAGGAGAAGTTGCCCAGCATCTCAAAGAAGGTGCCGTGGCGGGCAGTGATGCCCACGCGCTCGATATCCGGGGTGCGGATGCACTTCTGGCAGGTGGTCACACGATGGCGGGGAGGCTCTTCCTGCGCCAGGAACCACTTTTTTTCATGGGGAGCCATGCCGCTGTTGATCAGCAGCAGGCTGGGGTCGTTCTTCGGCACCAGCGGGAAGCTGTCCAGACGCAGGTGGCCCTTGCTCTCAAAGAAGCTCAGGTACTTTTCACGCAGTTCATTCAAACCGGTCCATTGCATAGGTTTTCTCTCCTCAATTGTCCTTGGCGTTTGCACGTCAGTTTTTATGATGTTATGGCAGAGGGGCGGGCAGGCGCAAAAACAAAAACAGCCCCATCCCAAAAGGGACGAGGCTGTGTAAAACTGCTCCGTGGTACCACCCAAATTGCAAAGGATAAAACTGCTTGTCCCCTGCCGCTTTGTGCGCTGTAACGCTGCGCAGCGTCCGGTTCGTTTCGCCGGAAGCTCCGGGGCGGCACGAAACGAGACCTGCCGGAGCGCCTTGCAGCTGGGAGCGCTCTCTGGGCGGCGGTGTGCATTTCTGACCCCATCATTGCCATCTGTCATAATTCACGTTTTGCCGCAAAGGCGCATATTCGCCCCTTGCGTACACTTAAATTATAGCATGGGCTCTGCGTTTGTCAACTCTTTTCCGGCAAAAACCTTTCCTCACAGACGAGGCAGGCCAGCGGCAGCGCCTGAGAGGTTACGGCACCCAGATGCGGCGCACTTCCTGCACCTTGCCGCCCTGCACCACCAGCGTGGTATTATACACTGTCCAGTTATCCGGGTCCGCATTGATGGCAGCTGCCACGGCAGAAGCCCCGGTGGTCTCCACCGCTTCGGCCTGCGGGTCAGCAGAGCTGTCCTTCAGCACCACATCCTCTGCCAGCGGCAGCGTCTTTTCGCCCATCTCATAGTAGACAGGATAGTCGTCAAAGGTCATCGTGCGGTAGGTGTCCTCGTCCAGCAGCAGGTCAAGACCGTACTGCTCCTCCATGCCGCCGTTGATGCTTACAAGATGGTACTGGTCATTCTTCTCGATGCTCTCCACTGCAACGGTCACAAACTGGTTCCATGCAGCCCCCTCTTCGTGGAGGGTGATCTGATCCCCAACGGAAAGGTTTTCAATATCCTCTTTTTTATAGAGGTCATAGCTGAAGATTTTTGCGGTCAGGCTGCCATCCTGCACACCAGAGGTGATCTCCGCCGGAATAAAGGTGACCGTATCCTCCCCTGTCGAGGTCATCCAGCGTCCACGTCAGCATGTTGATGGGCTCTGTCACACCTTCCTCAGCCACATGGGAGGAGGCCGGCACTGCACTGGATGCGGGGGTGCTGGCGGGGGCACCGGAGCTGCCGCAGGCCGTCAGTGCGATACCCGCAGCCAGAACAGCCAGAATCTTATATTTCAGGTTCATAAAAACACCTTCTTTCTTGACGCGGTAGATTTATTCCGCTACAATAAAAACGATTCAAAGACACATTCTATTTCAAGATAGAGAGGAAAATTTCCGTGAAAATCTTAAAAGTAAAATGTCTGGCCCCCACCCGGCTCGACAACTATCTGATGCAGCAGTTCCCGGCACTGAACCCGGGCCGCCTGAATAAGGCTCTGCGGGAGAACAAGATCAAGCTGAACGGCAAAAAGCAGCCCCTTTCCACCCGCGTAATGGCGGGCGACGAGATCAAGCTGTTCATCCTGGACGAGGTGCTGGATGCCGACAAGCGGGTGGAAGGCCCGGCGTGGAAGAACGCCCGCGGCCCGGCACAGGTCATCTACGACTGCCCGCAGATCCTTGTGGTGAACAAGCCTGCAGGCCTTGCCGTGGATGGCCCCCGAGGACGACACCCTGCTCAACCGTGCTCTGCTCTACCTCAACCAGCAGGGTGAGTACAAGGAGAACGATCTGTACACCCCGGCCCTCTGCCACCGGCTGGACACCGGCACCAGCGGCTTGGTCATCATCGCCAAGACTCCCGAGGCCGAGCAGCTGTTCCTTGAGGTCATCAAAAACCGCGAGGTCAAAAAGACCTATCTCTGCGTCACCTTTGGCCGCCCCACCCCGCCGGACGGCACCCTGGGCGGCTACCTGCTCAAGGATGCAGACCGCGGGACCGTTGCCGTCTCCGGCCGTCTGGCCCTGCTCAAGGTCCGGCTCATCACCGGCCGCACCCATCAGATCCGTGTCCACATGGCAAGCATCGGCTGCCCCATCCTGGGCGACAGCAAATACGGCAACAACACCGCCAACCGGGAGCTCAAGCTCAAGTATCAGGCCCTCTGCGCCTGGGAGCTGGTCCTCCCCGCTTCACCTCCCCGACTTCGCTGACCTTTCCGGCAAGACCTTCCGCGCACCGAAGCCCTGGTATTACCAGCAGGTGCTGGATGGAACGTTGAAGTAAACTTTGCTTTATCAATGTTGATTGCGAGGATGTTTTTATGGCTCTTCCAAAGTATAATGAGTTTTATCGGCTTGTGTTGACCGTTTTACAGGATGGTCAGTCGCATTCCATGAAGGAGGTTCGAGATTCTATCGCTCAGACGCTCCAGCTGACCGAAGAGGATCTTTCCGAAACGCTTTCCAATGGTTCTTCAGTCTATGCCGGGCGGGTCGGCTGGGCAAAGACCTATCTCAAGAAAGCTGAAATGATTGACTCCCCTCAGCGGGGTTATATTGCCATTACACCGGCCGGCCGGTCGCTCCTTGCCAGCACAGAACCAATTACCAATGCAGTTCTTGCTCAGAAGTGCCCCGCGTTTCTCGATTTCTACCGGCCGCAGAATACAGACAGCTCCGCTTCTGCACAACCGCAGGCCAGTGTCCCGGATGACGCGCCCGAAACACCGCAGGAGACCTTCGAGCGGGTGTATACTCTTATCAACAACCAACTGGCGGACGATTTGCTGACGGATATTCTGAATCAAAGCGCTGCTTTCTTTGAGCATCTTGTGGTTGATTTGATGAAGGCTATGGACTACGGCGATGGATTTGTTACCAAATACAGTGGTGACGATGGCATCGACGGCATCGTCCACGAGGATAAGCTGGGGTTCAACCTCATTTACATTCAGGCCAAGCGTTGGAAACCCGACACCACGATTGGAAAACCGGAACTCCAAAAGTTTGCAGGTGCCATGATGGGGCCGCCCAGGGTCGATAAAGGACTTTTTATCACCACTGCCAAGTTTTCGCCCAAAGCGAAGGAGTATGCCAATGCACAGCACATCATTCTGGTGGACGGTGAAAAATTGACCAACCTGATGATTGAGCACGGCGTGGGTGTTTCCACTCAAAAGACTTACCTCATTAAGCGCATCGACAGCGATTATTTCTCGGAAAACGACTGACCAAAAAGCGGCACCTCTCCGTACAAACGGAAAGATGCCGCTTTTCTTATGCTAGTTTATCAGATCCTCACCATATCCCGGGTGATCTCGGCCAGAGAGTGCGCGCCGCACATCTGCATGGTATCAGCCAGCTCGGCGGCGATTTTGTCGATGTAGCACTTCACGCCCTCCTCGCCGCCGCCATAGACTGCGGTGACAAAGGGGCGGCAGATGAGCACAGCGTCAGCGCCCAGCGCCAGCGCCTTGAACACATCCACGCCGGTGCGGATGCCGCCGTCCACCAGAATCTTCACACCGCTGCCCTTGAGGGCCTCTGCGATCTCCGGCAGGACCTCGGCGGTGGCGGGGCACTGATCCAGCACACGGCCGCCGTGGTTGGACACCACGATGGCGGCGGCACCGGCCTCCCTGGCCTTCAAAGCACCCTTGACGGTCATCACACCCTTGACGATGAAGGGCCGCTCGGCCAGCTTCACGATCTCGGCCAGCTCTTCCACGCTCTTGCTGCCGGCCGGAGGAGTCATGTTCTTGAGGAAGGGCAGGCCGGCGGCGTCCACGTCCATGGCCACGGCAAAGCAGCCGCTGGCCTTGGCCTGCGCCATCTTCTCCTTAATGGTGTCGATGTTCCACGGCTTGATGGTGGGCACGCCGCAGCCGCCTGCAGCGCCAATAGCCTTGGTGGCCATAGTCATCACGTCGGGGTTGGTGCCGTCACCCGTAAAGGCGGCAATGCCGTTTTCGGCACAGGCGCGTACCAGCACGTCATATAGGTCATATCGGTGTAGGTCTCGGAGTAGTGCAGGTTCACCGCACCCACCGGGCCTGCAAAGAAGGGATACTTGAAGGTTTTGCCAAACAGCTCCACACCGGTGTCGGGGGGTGCCGCCCTCGCACAGGGTGTCCATGTTCACCCGGATCTCGGCCCACTTATTATAATTGCGGATGGCCGTATCGCCCACGCCCTTGGCACCGGGGCCGGGGATCTGGTTTTTGCAGGCCACACCGTTGCACACGGGGCAGGCCTTGCAGTACTGCCCGATGCACTGGCGGGCATTGTTCAAAACATCAGCGTAATTCATATTGCATCCTCCTCTTCAGGCGCTCTTTTTTCGAGCGGAACCTGCAAATTCCAACCGTTCTCTGCCCACATCATAGTCCGTTTTTATGGGTTCGTCAAGGGGATTATCAGGTTCTGCTTTTTTAAACGAAAAAATGTATGGCGCAGAAACGTTGATTTTTAGATTTTTCAAATTTTTTCAAAAAATCCTTGACAAAAGTCATCCTTTCAGGTATTATAGTGGAGCGCTGAGGGCCACGGCCCGAAACGCTGAAAACTGAAGATGTGGAAAGATGGCTGAGTTGGTCTAAGGCGCACGACTGGAAATCGTGTAACGTGTCAAAAGCGTTCTGGGGTTCGAATCCCCATCTTTCCGCCAGAAACCCCGGAACGAATGTTCCGGTGTTTTTCTGTTGACGTAAAAAGTAGTTTCTACAATGTCTGCTGCTATTACGATTGCAATGCCGCGCATGGTGCCGAACCAGCTGTTGGCGGAGGCCCACGCAAAATATCCCGAAAGCCTTGCCCGGGCCGGGGCAGAAATGCGCTGGATCGAGCTGGACGACCCCGACAAAGCCGTGCAGGATGCGCTGGCCTGTGACGGCCTGCTGCTGCCGGGCGGCGGCGACATCGACCCAAAATTCTACGGGCAGGAGCGCATCCCCGCCTGCGGCGAACCCAACGTCCTGCGGGATACCGCCGAGCCGCTGCTGCTGCGCGCCTTCCTTGCCGCCGACAAGCCGGTGCTGGCCATCTGCCGGGGCATCCAGCTGATGAATGTTGCGCTGGGCGGCGATCTGTATCAGGACATCAAACGCTTTGCGCACGTCCCCCACAACGACCATTGGGGCAAGATCCACACCGTCACCGTGCGGCGGGATACCCTGCTCTCCCGCATTCTGGGGCAGGATACCGTACTGGTCAACAGCCAGCACCATCAGGCGGTAGACAAGGTCGCCCCCGGCCTTGTGCTGTCGGCCCTGAGCGAGGACGGCATCGTGGAGGGCATTGAGAAGCCGGACGCGAAGTTCTGCCTGGGCGTGCAGTGGCACCCTGAGTGGCTCAGCGCTGCCGACCCCGCCATGCAGGGGGATCTTTGATGCCTTTGTGGCGGCCTGCAAATAAATTATAAAAAAAAAAAATCAGAGCCAGCTTGAACGATTTTTAAGCTCTGGATCGTATTCCTTATAAAGAGAACAGGAGGTTCTGCCATGAAATCTTCCAAAAAGCGTTCCCGCGCCGTGGTCACGGTGGTGGCCTGCATTCTGGCGGTGTGTCTGGTGGCTGCGCTGGTCCTTTTCAGTCTGGTCAACAGCAAAGTCCGTGCCTTACAAAAGGGTGCAACTTTTGAGTTCAGCTATAACATCACCGCACAGGACAGTGCCAGTACCCCGGCCCTGTACAATATTCTGAAACAGGTGGGTGCAACTTCCGGCGATGTGGCCGGGCTGTATTCGCCGGGGCAGCTGCAATTGTACCTGTACCCCTCCGGCGGGCTTGCCCGCGCCGAGACCGGCGGCACCGACTTTTTCACCGACCTCTATATTGATGCCAACGATACCTATTTTGATGCCGGGCGGCTCTACCGCACCCTGCGGGATTCCATCGCGGACAGCGCGCCGCTGGTGGGTGCGTTCCTGCCGGAGTGGTCTCTGCCCAACTACATCACACAGGCCCAGCTGGCAAAGATCCTCGGCGTGCCCAACACGCAGGTGGCCATGCAGGAGATGTCCGGCTATACCCTGACCCTCAGCCGCCAGTGTATCGTCCACCCCGATTATGCCAAAAAGGGCTACATCTACTATCAGTTCCCGTCTGAGGGGGAGGATGCGGCTGTCCTTGTGGTGGGCCTGCCGCTGAAGTCCCTGCTCTTCGATGACACCATCCCCGTGGATGTGCATGTGGAGATCCCCGCCCACGGTGTCAACGCAGCCCTGAGCGGCACACTGAAAGCCGGTGTCAACAGCCTTTCGGCTCCCGTCAGTGTCATTTCCGACAGCGACATCGATTCCATCGTCCAGCTCCGGGAACGTCTGGAGCAGTTTGCCGATCTCATCAACACAGCGTTAAAGCGTGTGCAGTAACAAAAAGCAGAGCCGTGCAGCGTTTGAACTGCACGGCTCTTATCTATTTCAGCGCTTATGCTCAATGTGTTCCTGGATCCATTTGCCGCCATCGCCGCTGCCCACCGCACTGTCATAGACAATGCCGGTCAGCTCGCTGGTCAGGTCGGACTTCATCTTCTTGTACTCCTGCTCTGCCTGATCCGCAACGCTCTGGTCACGGCCATTGTCCCGCAGGTACTGGCGCAGCTCTTTCAGAATGGCGTTGAACTCCTTGTCACACTCGCCCTGAACACTGGTCAGCTTGGCGGTTTTGGACACCACGATGGAGACCTTCATCCCCAGATTGCGCTCCTCCACCGGGTGGGAGATATACTCATTGTAGGCTTCGTAGATCACGCCGTAGAGCTTGGATTCCGTCTGCCTCTTCAGGTTCTGCAGCTGGCGGATGTAGCTGTCGATCTTGGCATCCACCTCATTCTCCGAAGCAGCGGAGCTGCTGGAGGCATGGCTGCTGCCGGGGGCCTGACTGCTGGCCGCATGGCTGCCGGAAGCCGCAGAGGACGCGGGCACCGAGTGTGCGACACTGGAACCGGACACTGCGGAGCTCACGCTGTCCGCCTTGCTTGCGCTGGCGGCAGAGGAGACCTCACTGGACGAAGCTGTCTCCGAATGGGAAATGCCAAGTTCCTCTTCCAGCTGTTCCAAAAAAGGACGAAACCGGGGATTCTTCCGTCACCTCACTGCTGACGGCGCTCTCGCTGGAGGCGGCGGCGCTGGAGGGGCCCCTCAGCTTCCCCGCCGGGCAGAGCGGAGGACGGCACAGAGCTGGCCTGCGCCTCGGACACAGGGGTGCTTTTCCGCATCCCTGTCAGGATCAAAGCAGCTGCCACGGCCACCACAAGAACGATGACCGCAGCCAGCTGATAAAGCTTCTTTTTCTGCATCTGGCACAAAATTCTCCCACTTCAGATTTCGTTCCCGGCCTTTTGCCGCGCAGGAACAAGTCTATCATATCATCCCCAGGGGAGAATTTCAATGGATAAATCGTGAAAAATGTCGCCTAACTGCCTTTTTATGACCGGATTTCGTCCCATTTCACAGCCTGTCGGAGAGGCGGTCAGGCCCTGCTGCAGGGACAGAAAAAAGGCATCCCCGCACTTCACAGAACGAGGATGCCTTTCTCAAAACGGTTTTCTGCCCCAAAGCGCCCGCTCCGGCGTGGAGCCGGGCCGGGTCTCCGGCGCAGAGGCTTACATTGCAAACTGGACGGCGCAGAAGGCTGCATAGATACAGAGCAGCAGCACGCCCTGCCAGCGGGAGAGCCTGCCCTTGAGCAGAGCGGGCACAGTCAGGAGGAGCATGACCGCGAACATCACGGGCAGATCCATGACCAGAGAGGAATTGATGCCCATGATGGTGGAGTTCTGCGGGATGCTGAAGGGCGACACCGTGATGGACATGCCGCTGACCAGCACCAGATTGAACACGTTGGCACCAATGACATTGCCCAGCGAGAGGGAGCCGTGGCCCTTTGCCAGCGAGGTGATGGCCGTCACCAGCTCCGGCAGGGAGGTTCCGAGGGCCACGAAGGTCAGCGCGATCACGGATTCCGGCACGCCCAGCGCCTGCGCGATCAGCGTCCCGTTGTCCACCAGCAGGTTTGCGCCCACAGCGATCAGGGGCTGCGCCGAGGATGAGCAGGCCGATCTCCTTGGCAAAGGACATTTCCTTTTCCGGCTCGTCCTCATCTTCTTCCGGGGCGGGGGCGTTTTTCATAGCCAGCACATTGCAGACCATGTACGCCACGAACATTGCCAGCAGCACAATGCCGATGGGGCGGCTGAAGTAGCCGGTGCTGTAGGCCACGCCCGCATACAGGGCCGCTGCCACAAAGAAGAACAGCACCGGCACCCGCAGGCTCTTGGGGTCCACCTTGCCCGGGCGGACCGCAATGGTGATGGCCGCGATCAGGGCCGCGTTGCAGATGACCGAGCCAATGGCGTTGCCATAGGCGATCTCGCCGTGGCCGGTCATGGCCGAGGTGGTGGAGACCATGACCTCAGGCAGGGTGGTGCCGATGGACACCACCGTGGCACCGATGAGCAGCTCCGGCACCTTGAAGCGGCGGGCGATGCCGGTTGCACCGTCCACGAACCAGTCGCCGCCCTTGATGAGGCAGAGCAGGCCCACGATAAACAATAATACAGGGATCAGCATATAAAATCTCTCCTTTTTAATCCATAGAGTATTATACCTGTTTCCCCTGCAAAACGCAAGCAAAATCGTGCATTTTTATCCAGCCTTCTCCACCTTTTTTGGCGTTGGGGTAGATGCGCTCCATCCGGGCATTGTCAAAATGCTCATCCAGCAGCACATCCACCGCATTGGCCGGAGCCGCGCCGCTGGTGCGGGCATCGTAGCGGGCCAGCGCCAACGCACTGGTCACAAGGTTCACGGCCATGAACACGGCCAGCAGAGCGGTCATCCAGGGGCGGATCCTGCGCTTGACCGCCTTCATCCCCTTTGCCACCAGTGGGTAGCCATAGCGGATCCAGGTCACGGCCGCAATGCCCCAGAAGAAGCAGTACAGCAGGTTGATGCGCCCGCCCAGATTGAACTTGAAGCCGCTGTAATCCCAGAACACGGTGCCAAACAGCAGCTCTGTCACGGCGCTGCAGATATACTCATACGCGCCGCCCAGGATCACACCGAACCAGAAGATGCGGCTCTCGCTCTTCTGTTCGCCGCCCCGCAGCAGGATGGCGGCCAGCACCAGCGCCAGCCCCCACACCACGCTGAACGGGCCCCAGACCAGGCTGGAACGGCTCATCCAGACACCGGCGGTGATGCGGCAGAAGATGGTCTCCACCACATCTCCGAGGAAAGCCCCGATGACAAAGAGCCAGAGCAGGTCGGCAAGGGAGAGCTGCTTTTCGGCACTGGTGGTAGGCTCCGGACGAGCGCGCAGCGGGGTACGCCCGCTGGATCCGCTTTTCCACGCTGGCGGTAATTTTCTGCCGCAGCCTCTCCGAGCCCCTGCCCAGCTCCCGATTCAGCTGCTCGAGCCGTGGGTGGCGGTTCGCATACCGGCTGACCACCACCATGGCAGAGATCTGGTCAAGGACGGCCAGCGCCATGCCGACCCACACCACAGCGTGGAACAGCAGCGGCGGCAGGTGGGCGCAGAGCCGGAACAGCAGGTCGTTGCCCCAGCGGACTGCCGCCATGCCCAGCAGACCCCACAGCAGGGAGTATTGCAGGCAGACATAGCCGTCCAGATTGAACTTTTTATCGGAGTAGTCCCACCAGCGGCGGTGGTGGATCCGTTCCAGCAGCTTGGCAGTCAGCCACTCCACCACCGTGGCATAGATCATGCTGCCGAAGAACAGTGCCGCCAGGCTGGCGCGCTGGTCGTTCAGGCCGATGGTGATGAGCACCCCTGCCGTGCCATACACAAAGCAGAAGGGGCCGGAGGCCACGCCGCGGTTGGTGAACCGGCGGCCCTTTGCGGTTGCAACAACGGTCTCGCCTACCCAGCCTAAAAAGGAATATACCAGATAAATTACACAAAGAGTATAGAGATTCAGGCTCATAGTGCTCCTTTCCCGGAACAAAAAGGGGCCGGGAAGCGGTGTTCCCGACCCTCTTTGTTCAGTTTACGAATTACAGCTGGCTCTTATACAGTGCCTCGATCTCCTCCACGCTGGTATCGCGGGGATTGCCGGGGCGGCAGGCATCCGCAAATGCGGACTCGGCCAGGAACTGAATGTCCTCTTCCTTCAGGATGCCGTGCAGATTTGCAGGGATGCCCACATCCGCGCTCAGCTGCTTGACAGCGGCGATGGTGGCATCGGCGGCCTCAGCATCGTTCATCTCGTCAATGCCCTTCACGCCCATGGCCTTGCCGACCGCACGGTAGCGCTCCCCGGCAACGGTCTTGTTGTACTCCAGACCCACCGGCAGCAGGATGGCGCAGGCCACGCCGTGAGGGGTATCATACAGGGCGGACAGGCCGTGTGCCATGGAGTGCGCGATTCCAAGGCCCACGTTGGAGAAGCCCATACCTGCGATGTACTGGCCCAGAGCCATGCCCTCGCGGCCTTCCGGGGTGTTCTGCACTGCGCCACGCAGGCTCTCGCTGATGAGCTTGATGGCTTCCAGATGGAACATATCGGAGATGGTGCAGTGGCCCTTGGTGATATAGCCCTCGATGGCGTGGGTCAGAGCGTCCATACCGGTAGAAGCGGTCAGGCCCTTTGGCATGGAGGACATCATATCGGGGTCAACCACGGCGATCTCGGGGATATCGTTGGTGTCCACGCAGACGAACTTGCGCTTCTTCTCCACATCGGTGATGACGTAGTTGATGGTGACCTCAGCCGCAGTACCGGCGGTGGTGGGCACGGCGATGGTGAACACAGCGTGCTTCTTGGTGGGAGCAACGCCCTCCAGAGAGCGGACATCCGCAAACTCGGGGTTGTTGATGATGATGCCGATGGCCTTTGCGGTATCCATGGAGGAGCCGCCGCCGATGGTCACGATGCAGTCTGCCTCAGCAGCCTTGAAGGCTGCCACGCCGTCCTGCACGTTGGCGATGGTGGGGTTGGGCTTGATCTCGCTGTAAACAGCGTAGGCGAAGTTTGCAGCATCCAGCGATCGGTGACCTTCTTGGTCACGCCGAACTTGATCGAAGATCGGGGTCAGAGCAGACAAAAGCCTTCTTGTAGCCGCGGGCGGTCAGCTCGGGAACGATGTTCTCAATGGCACCGTGGCCATGGTAGGAAATGGTGTTCAGAACAATGCGGTCAGCCATAATTATTTTCCTCCAAATCATTCTGCCCGCCTGCCAGCGGGCTCTCTCTGTTGTTAAGGATACCACATTGTTAAACAATATTCAATGTACTTTTCTTTTTTTTGATTTCTATGAACTTTTTACACTTTCCAGCAAAAGAAAACGCTGTACCACTCCTTCAGTCTCGCATTCGCTCGACAGCTCCCTCCAGGAGGGAGCCTTAACGCGGCGGCCAACGCAAAAGCCTCCCTCTGAGAGGGAGGTGGCATCGCATCAGCGATGCCGGAAGGAGTGATACAGCGTTTTTATCGTTTCATTTACCACAGCCGGATGACCTTGATGACTCCCTCGGCCTTATCGCGGGCCAGCTCCAGATGGTGCTGCAGCGCATCGGCGGCGGTGTTCCAGTTGTCGCTCAGGGCGGCATTCAGAATTTCCAGATGCTCCTCACAGGTCTGCTCCTGATTGATCATGCTCACCTTGCCGGTCATGATGCGGAAACGGGTGTTCAGGCCGGTGATGCGGTCGTAGGCAGAGCGCAGATACTTGTTGGGCAGGGTGCTCATCAGCAGCTCGTGGAAGTCGTCGTCCGACTTGCAGAAATCTTCAATGCGCTCGTGTGGTGCATCAGCTCGGCGTAGGCCTCCAGCTGCTCCCGGGGGATGGCATTGCCGTAAGTACGCAGGGCATAGGGCTCCACCAAAAGACGCATCTCAAACATGCTGTGCACGTCCTCTTCGGTGATGCCGGAGACCATCAGGCCCTTTTTGGGCAGAATGGTGATCAGCCCCTCCTGCTCCAGACGCCCCAGCGCATCCCGCATGGGGGTGCGGCTGATGTTGCCCATCTCGGCGCAGAGTTTCTGCTCGTTCAGAAACTCGTTGGGGCGGTACTCGCAGTTCAAAATCTTGGTTTTCAGGTACTGGTAAGCCTGCAGCTTCAGGCTGAGCTTTGACTGGGAATCCATCTCTTTCATTGTTCTATCTCCTAGTTCAAGCAAGCAGGACCATTCAGGCAGCAATCAGTCACCCGCCGGACAGCTTGTATCCCTTAAATAATCCAAGTAATCATTAATATTATTATCACATATCTGGACAATGTTTACAAGACTTTTTGAAAACTTTGGGAGCTTTTCCGTTTTGAACAGATATCATGCATTATTTTGCTATAAATTGAACAGTTTTTTTGTGCTTGTCGCCAGTGTTTCGTTCTTGTTTTGCATCAAAGGATAAATTGTGGTACACTTGACCCAGAAAGGAAGGCTGATACCATGGCAGGTCGCGGGGGTACAACACCAAAACCCGGCAATTGATCCTAGATTACCTCATCAACAACTGCCAGCACGCGGTAAGCGCCTCCAACATTCTGGAGCATCTGGAGGCAGAGGGCGCAAGCCCCAACCCCACCACTGTATACCGTTATCTGGACAAGCTTGCCGGCGAGCAGCGCATTATGAAATATGTAGCCGATAAGGCGAGCGGGCGGTGTTCCAGTACGTGGACGAGGGACGTCACTGTCGGGAGCACCTGCACCTCAAGTGCGTGCAGTGCGGGCGCATCTATCACTTGGACTGCCATTTTATGGATGAGGTGCGCGCCCACCTGATGGCGGAGCACGGCTTTACCCTGCAATGCGAGGGCAGCGTTTTGTACGGATTGTGCCGCAGCTGCGCACAAAACAGCCCCCACCGGGGCAGACCGCACAAAAAATGCGAACACTGTGTTGACACGGACAAAAACCCGTGATACAATGCAGACAATAAAAGCGTTGATCGGGAAAAGTAAGGTTTCAAGGTTCTTTTGCAGCGAGTGCGGGCTGGTGGAAGCCGCACAGAGAATGAGCCCGAATGAACCCCCGTGAGCTTCCCCCTGAACCTGCATCGCGCAGTCAGTAGGGGCAGACGTGCGCCGCTCGTTATCGCGGCAGTGCTTTCAACGGGGAGAGCGCACAAAAGTGACCGGCGTATTGCGTATGCCGGTAATTTAGGTGGCACCACGGATACGGCAGCATATTCGTCCTAGAATGGGATGGGCTGTTTTTTTATTTGCAAAAATCAGTCACCGGGCTTGCCGCTCCTATCAGGAGAGGTGGCAATATTGACGGAGAGGTTTAGAGAGAGAGGGGTAAGAAGTATGTGTTGTGTTATGGGTTACACGGGGCACGACCTGAGTGCCGAAAAGTTCAAAGAGTATCTGCTGCGCACCGTGATGCGCGGGCCGGACGACCAGCGTGTGGTGGAGGTCCCTACGGTCTGATGGGCTTTGGCCGGCTTGCCATCATGGGACTGACCCCGGAGGGGATGCAGCCCTTCTACCGTGGCGCTGACTGCGTGGTGTGCAACGGTGAGCTCTACGGCTTCCGTTTCGAAGAAGGAGATCCTTGAAGCGCCGGGGCTACAAGTTCTGCTCCGACTGCGACTGCGAGATCCTGCTGCCGCTGTATTACGAGTACGGGCTGGATATGTTCCGCCACATGGACTGCGAGTTCGCGCTGATCCTGTACGATTCCCGCAAGGATCGGCTGATCGCAGCCCGCGACCCCATCGGCATCCGTCCGCTATTCTACGGCTACTCCAAGTCCAGCCACCAGATCGCCTTCTCCTCCGAGATGCGCAACCTGATTGGCTGGTGCGATGACATCCGGCCCTTCCCCATTGGCAGCTACTACTGCGATGGCCGCTTCGTGCGCTACGAGGACATTGCCGATGTGCCCGCCCCCATGCAGGACGATATGCCCACCACCCTGCAGAACATCCGCGAGAAGCTGATCGCAGGTGTGGAAAAGCGGCTGGATGCCGATGCGCCTGTGGGCTTCCTGCTCTCCGGCGGTCTGGACTCCTCGCTGGTGTGCTCCATTGCCGCCAAGAAGCTGGGCAAACCCATCCGCACCTTTGCCATCGGCATGGACACCGATGCCATCGACCTGAAATACGCCCGGCAGACTGCGGACTATCTTGGCAGCGAGCACCACGAGATCATCATCAACCGTGAGATGGTGCTCAGCAGCTTGGAAGAGGTCATCCGGCTTCTGGGCACATGGGATATCACCACCATCCGCGCCAGCATGGGCATGTACCTGCTGTGCAAGGCCATTCACGAGCAGACCGATGTCCGTGTGCTGCTGACCGGCGAGATCTCGGACGAGCTGTTCGGCTACAAGTACACCGACTACGCCCCCACCGCCGACGCCTTCCAGCAGGAGAGCCAGAAGCGCATCCGGGAGCTGTACATGTACGATGTGCTGCGGGCAGACCGCTGCATCTCCTCCAACAGCATCGAGGCGCGTGTGCCCTTTGGCGATCTGGATTTTGTGCGCTACGTCATGGCCATCGACCCGGAAAAGAAGCTGAACCGCTACGGCAAGGGCAAGTACCTGCTGCGCAAGGCCTTTGAGGGCGACTGGCTGCCGCCGGAGATCCTGTGGCGCGAAAAGGCCGCCTTCTCGGACGCCGTGGGCCACAGCATGGTGGACGACATCAAGGAGTACGCCGAGAGCCTGTACACCGATGAGGAGTTCCAGCTGCGCCGGGCAAACTACTCGGCCCACTGTATGCCCTTTACCAAGGAGAGCCTGTTCTACCGCGAGATCTTCGAGAAATACTACCACGACCAGAGCCGCACCATCGTGGATTTCTGGATGCCCAACAAGGCATGGCCGGGCTGCAACGTCAACGACCCTTCCGCCCGCGTGCTGGCAAACTACCACGTTCACATCCACGACCCGGTACGTGACATCCACGATCATACTCACATCATTCGTGCCCAGCAGCTTATCGAGCTGGGTCTCCACGATGTTCAGGCCGATAAACGCGAGGATCCCGGCCACCATCACATGCTTGGGGAATTGATGGGCGATCATACAGGCAGCGTAAACGCAGAGGATGAGGCTTGCCAGCCGGGCCAGATTGATGAGGATGGTCCAGAACGTCACCAGCCAGAACTTCGCGCCCAGTTCCCCATACAGCATCCCCCACAGCTGCTTCCAGCTTTCCCAGTCCACCATGCCGAAGGTCTCCGGGTCGAACACGCCGACAGCAACCATGACCGTGATGCAGACGATGCCCACCAGGCCACTGCACAGCACCCAGACTATGCTGGTGATGAGCTTGGAGAGGATGAGCTGGGTCTCGGTCACGGGCAGGGTGTGCATCAGGTAGCCTTCACGTCCCAGCAGATTTTTATAAAAGCGCTGGACCGTGCTGACAAACAGAGCACCGCAATGGCGAAGATGACAGAGAGATAGAGGACCATCAGAATGACTTCGAGCCGCCCGAAATTCGTATTATCGGCCCATGCATTTTCCTGCCGGAACGAAACGCCCAGCACCACGCTCAGCAGCGCCAGCGCCAGATACAGCCCGAAGTACAGGCTTTTGGTGGCCTTGAACTCATATTTCAACAATTGTTTCAGCATTTGAATACCTCCCGGAAATATGCATCGACGCTCATGCCCTCGGTCTCGCGGATATCATCCACAGCGCGGTGAGCAAAGATTCGGCCGTCCTTCAGGAACACGGCCTCGTCCAGCACCGGCTCGATGTCCCCGATGAGGTGGGTAGAAATGACAACGGTCGCGTCCTTGCTGTAGTTGGAAATGATGGTGTTCAGGATGTAGTCCCTGGCCGCCGGGTCCACGCCGCCGATGGGCTCATCCAGCAGATAGAGACGGGCGTTGCGGCTCATGGCCAGCACCAGCTGAACCTTCTCCTTGTTGCCCTTGGAAAGGGTCTTGAGCCGGGCATTGGGGGCGATGTTCAGCCGGGCCAGCATCTCATTGGCCTTGTCGGCGTCAAAGCCGATGTAAGCCTTGGCCTGACTGGGCGTGCCGTAAAAATCTCGGAACATCTCCACCAGCTCCTCCACCCGCATCCAGTCGGGCAGCCAGTCGGCGTCCGGCAGGTAGGAGACCAGCTCCTTGGTCTCCGGGCCGGGGGCCATGCCCGCGATCCGGATGCGGCCTTCCGTGGGCTGCAGCAGACCATTGGCCAGCTTGAGCAGGGTGGTCTTGCCGCTGCCGTTGGGGCCCAGCAGCCCTACGATGCGGCCAAAATCCAGCTCCAGATCGATGCCGTCCAGCGCGGTCTTTTCCTTTCCGTATACTTTTGTCAATTTTTCACAGGTCAGCACCTTACTCATAGGTTTCTACCTCCTCTGTATCCCAGTGCTCCAACAGGGCTGCCGCCTTTTCCGGCGTGTAGCCGATGCTGCGCATCTTCTCCAGAAAATCTGCCGCGATGTCATGGGCGGCGGCAGCCCGCAGTTGTTCGATCAAATTCGTATCCTCCGTGACGTAGCGTCCGCTGGTGCGCTCGGTGCGCACAAGGCCCTCACTTTCCAGCTGGGCCAGAGCCCTCTGCATCGTGTTGGGGTTGACCCCGGCAGCTGCGGCCAGATCCCGCACCGAATCCAGATGGCCCCCGGCGGGTAGGTGCCCGCCAGAATTCTGGCTTTGAGCCGTTCCACCAGCTGGGCATGATCGGGCGGCTGGCATCAAACTGTTCACTCATTCTGCTTTGCCCTCCTTATGTGTTGCTGTATTAAGCAGCTAATACAATAATACACATTTTGCATTTCTGTCAAGAGGAAACCCAAAAATTTTTTCGGATAGCAAAAAGGGACCCCGCAGCCAACCGGCTGTGGGGTCCCTCTGATTTATGGATTACTGCTGCTCCTGCGCGGCGCGCTTGGCTTCCAGCGCCAGAATGGCATCGCGGCGGCTCAGGTTGATGCGGCCCTGCTGGTCGATGTCCGTGACCTTGACCACGATGGCATCGCCCACGGCGACCACATCCTCTACGCGCTCCACGCGCTTGGTGTCCAGCTTGGAGATGTGCACAAGGCCTTCCTTGCCCGGGGCGATCTCCACAAAGGCGCCAAAGTTCATCAGGCGGGTCACCTTGCCCTTGTAGATGGCACCGATCTCGGGGTCCTCTACAATGGTCTTGATGGTAAAGATGGCGCGCTTTGCGTCCTCCTGATCCACAGCAGAGACGAACACATGGCCGTCCTCCTGCACGTCGATCTTTGCAGTTGCAGGTGGCGCAGATGTCCTGGATGACCTTGCCGCCCTTGCCGATCACGTCCTTGATCTTATCGGTAGGGATCATCATGCTGAACATCTTGGGAGCCCAGCGGCTCAGCTCCTCACGGGGCTGTGCGATCACGGGCTTGATGATCTCGTCCAGGATGTACAGGCGGCCCTTGCGGCACTTCTCAAAGGCCTCGGCAATGATATCGTAAGTCAGGCCGTCGATCTTGATGTCCATCTGGATGGCGGTGATGCCCTTGTGGGTGCCGGCCACCTTGAAGTCCATATCGCCGAGGAAATCCTCCACGCCCTGGATGTCGGTCATGGTGATCCAGCGGTCACCCTCGGTCACCAGGCCGCAGGAAATGCGGCAACAGGGGCCTTGATGGGCACACCGGCATCCATCAGAGACAGCGTAGAGCCGCAGATGGAAGCCTGAGAGGTGGAGCCGTTGGAGCTCAGGACCTCCGACACGCAGCGGATGGTGTAGGGGAACTCCTCCAGAGAAGGCAGCACGGGAACCAGAGCGCGCTCGGCCAGTGCGCCGTGGCCGATCTCGCGGCGGCCGGGGCTGCAGGGGTGCACGGGCTTCGCCGACAGAATACGGCGGGAAGTTGTAGTGGTGGATGTACCGCTTGGTCTGCTCGTCGGTCAGGTCATCCATGAGCTGGTTGTCCTTGGTGCCGCCGAGGGTGCAGGTGGTCAGCACCTGCGTCTGGCCGCGGGTGAACATACCGGAGCCGTGGACCCGGGGCAGGATGCCCACTTCAGCAGCCAGCGGGCGAATCTCGTTGATGCCGCGGCCATCCACGCGCTTGCCCTCATCCAGCAGCCAGCGGCGGACAACGTACTTCTGCATCTTGTAGCTGACAAGGTCGAGATCTGCATCAGACAGGTCGGGGTACTCCTCAGCAATCTTGTCCATGATGGGCAGCAGAGCTGCATCCCGCACATTCTTGTCATCGGTATCCATGGCGGCCTTGAAGTCGTCCAGATACTTGTTCTGGATGGCGTGGAACACGTCCATATCCAGACCCACCACCTGGAAGTCGATCTTCGGCTTGCCGCGCTCAGCAACGATGCCGTTGATAAAGGTGATGATCTTCTTGATCTCAACGTGGGCGGCCTTGATGGCATTGAGCATGGTGTCCTCGTCCACCTCGTTGGCACCGGCCTCGATCATCACGATCTTGTCCATGGTGGCGGCAACGGTCAGGGCCAGGTCGCTCACCTTGCGCTGCTCCTGGGTGGGGTTCAGGACGATCTCGCCGTCCACCAGGCCCACCTGAACACCGCCGATGGGGCCGTTCAGGGGATCTCAGACACAGCGGTGACCAGAGACGCACCGATCATGCTCGGCGATCTCAGGGCTGCAATCGGGGTCCAGGCTCATCACGGTCATGGTGATGCAGACATCGTTGCGCATCTCCTTGGGGAACAGCGGGCGCATGGGGCGGTCCACCACGCGGCTGGTCAGGATGGCGCGCTCACCGGGGCGGCCTTCACGGCGCATAAAGCTGCCGGGGATGCGGCCTGCGGCGTAGAGCTTTTCCTCATACTCCACGTTCAGGGGGAAGAAATCCACACCTTCGCGGGGCTTGGGGCTCATCACAACGTTGCACAGCACGCAGGTCTCGCCGTAGCGGATGAGGGCGCTTGCGTTGGACAAGCCGCACATCTTGCCCATTTCCACCTTGAAGGGGCGGCCTGCCAGCGTAGTCTCGTAAACTTTGAAGTTTTCAAAGGTCTCTTTGCGGGAACCAAATTCAATTGCCATTTGGTTTTGCCTCCTTTGTCCTTTTGCGGTTTATCTTCTTATCTTCCAAAAGGCAGCGGCCAGCGCATCATAGCAATAAAGCCAACGCCCGTGCCTTTTACAGCACAGGCGCTCGATTTACTGCTGCAACGCGCAGCAGCGGCCTGTTGTTCCTCAAAAAAGAGCAAAGGGCAGGCACCACAATGCGGTACCTGCCCTCTGTTTTCTATTACTTACGCAGACCCAGGGTTGCGATCAGAGCACGGTAACGCTCGATGTCCTTCTTCTGGAGGTAGGCCAGCAGATTGCGGCGGCGGCCAACCATCTTCATCAGACCACGGCGGCTGTGGTGATCGTTAGGGTTCTTCTTCAGGTGCTCGTTCAGCTCGTTGATGTGAGCGGTCAGCAGAGCGACCTGAACCTCGGGGGGAGCCAGTGTCCTTCTCGGTCAGAGCGACTTTGGCCATAACTTCCTGCTTGTTCATAGTAACAGTACCTCTTTATAAAATTTTATTTGCCGTCGGCACAGAATGCGGGGAAAACGGTACTCCCAAACGGGCATACTCCCAGCCCCGTGCCGCGGTAACATGGCTAGTATAACAGAACTCCGTGCAAAAAGCAAGAAAAAATTTTACTATGCTTTTTGCAAAATAGGCCTTGGCGCGCCGGGCTGCATGGTCGATGCAGGCCTTCAGCTCGTCCAGGGTATCAAACTTTTTGCTGGGACTCAGGTAGGCGTAGAACTCCACCACCGGGTCGGTGCCGTAGAGGTCGCCGGAAAAATCCGGGATAAAGGTCTCGCAGGTCACCTTGCTCTCGTCCGAATTGACAGTGGGCCGGGTCCCCAGGCCGGTGGCCGAGGGATACCAGGTATCACCGATCCGGGTGCGGGTGATGTAGATGCCGTAGCGGGGCATCTGGAAACCCGCCGGGTAGATCTGGTTGATGGTGGGCACGCCCAGCGTGTGGCCCAGACCCGCCCCGTGCTGCACCGCAAAGCGGATGGCATAGGGCATCCCCAGCATGGCGTTGGCGGCAGGCACATCGCCGCCCTCCAGTGCCGTGCGGATGCGGGTGGAGGACACCGGCTTTTCCTCAAACTGTGCCATAGGCACCACCACGACCTCCACCCCCAGCGGGGCGCAGAGCTCTTTCAGCAGCTCGGGGGTCCCGGCGGCCTTGGCACCAAAGGTAAAGTTTTCGCCGCAGAACAACGCCTTGGCGTGGCAGTCCTGCACGATGCCGTACACGAACTGCTCCGGGGTCATGGCGCGGATCTCCTCAAACTCGGGGCAGAGGTAATACTCCACACCCAGGCTTGCGATCAGGGCATGCTTATCCTCGGTGGAGAGCAGACGGCGGCCCTTCATTTTGTTGTCAGCGGGCAGCTTGAAGGTGAACACCGCCGGCAGCGCCGTGGGCCTTTGCCCACTCCACTGCTCCCTCAATGACGGCACGGTGGCCGATGTGGATACCATCGAAGTAGCCCATGGCAACAGCAGTGCCGCCCTCATGTTCCAGCGCCAGCGGCGACAGAGATGAAACGATTTGCATTGGTCGTCAGTTCCTTTCCACGAACAGCTTTTCCACCTTGAGCACACCGTTCACCACATTGGCAAGACCCAGAAACTGCCCTCCGGCGTTCCGCACGCGGTAGCGGCCGTCGGCAGCGGGATAGCGGCTGGTGGGGCACCCGTTGTAGAGGTGCTGCTCCACCCGCTCGTCCGCCACCAGCAACGGCAGGCTGGCGAACACGCTTTCCACCGGCAGCATCAGAGCCTGCAGGGCCTCCGGCCCCGCGTCCTTTGCCGCCTGGATTTCTTCCAGCGTGTGGGCATCGGCTTCGGAATACACCCCGGCGGCCACGCGGCGCAGGGCGCTCATGGTGCCCTTCTGGCCCATGGCTTCGGCGATCTCCTCTAGCAGCACCCGGATATAGGTGCCCTTGGAGCACTTTACGGTCAGGGCATACTCGTTTTCCGCAGGGCTGCCCTCGTACCGGATGTCCAAAATCTCGATCGGCCGGGCCTTGCGCTCCACGGTCTTGCCCTCGCGGGCCAGCTTATAGAGCGGCTGGCCGTTGATCTTGACCGCCGAGTACATGGGCGGTGTCTGCATCCGGGGGCCGAGGAACTGCGGCAGAACGGCCAGCAGCTCCTGCTCCCCTGCCGTTACCGGGGCGGTCTCCAGCACAGTGCCGGTCACATCCCCGGTATCGGTGCGCTGGCCCAGCCTGAGGACAGCGCGGTAGGCCTTGGTGTGGTCCAGCTGCAGATCAACTGCCTTGCTGGCCCCGCCGCAGAACACCGGCAGAACACCGGTCGCCATGGGGTCCAGCGTACCGCTGTGGCCCAGTTTCGGGTCCCCAGAATGCCCCGCAGCTTGGCAATGACATCAAAGCTGGTCCAATCGGTGGGCTTATCAACAATGAGGATCCCCTGCATCATGCTTCCTCCTGCGGTGCATCAAGAACAGCTTCCACCTCAGAGAGGATCGCGCTCTTGGCATTGTCAAGGTTGCCCAGCAGCTCACAGCCCGCCGCACGGGTGTGGCCGCCGCCGCCCAAACGGCGGGCAATGGCACAGGCATCCACGCCCTTGGCGGTGCGCACGCTGATGCGATAGCTGCCGCCGGGCTGCTGGCGCAGGGTCAGTCCGACCTTCACGCCCTCAATGCTGATGGGCAGGCTGGTCAGCTCTTCCAGATCCGCAGGGTCTACCCTGCTCTGCTCGATCTCATCCCGGGTCAGGTAGATGAGGGCGCAGCGGCCATCCAGATGATATTCCAGATGGTTGCGGGCGATCCGCTCGGCTTCCATCCGCTCCCGGGACTTGGTGTCAAACAGCAGGGTGTTCAGCTCCTCCACATGGGCACCGGCCTCCATCAGCTTGGCAGCAGTGATGTGGGTGCTGGCCTTGGTGGAAGAGAACTTGAAGCATCCGGTATCCGTGGACAGGCCGGTATACAGGCAATCGGCAACGTGGGGGGTGATCTCCACATGCATGGCACAGATCGACCTCATACAGCAGCTCTGCCGCAGCGGCGGCGCTGCCGTCCAGCAGCGTGAACTCGGCGTAGCCGCTGTTGCCTGCGTGGTGGTCGATGCACAGGTCCACATGGCGCGTGTACTGGGGAACGCCGTTGCCCTCGCCAAACAGCTGTACGCTGGCAACATCCACAGCCACTACGATCTGCGGCTCAAATTCGCCCTTGAACAGGCGGGGGTTGGTAAATGCGTACCGGCCGGGGATGGGGTCGGCGCAGAGCACGGCTGCGTGTTTTTCCAGTGCAAGCAGCGCATAGTAGAGCGCGCTGCCGCAGCCGACCGTATCACCATCCGGGTTTTTGTGGCACAGAATCAAGATGTTATCCGCAGCAAGCAGCTTTTCTGCCATCTGCTGTACATTCAGCTGTTCTGTCATCCCATGTTCCATCCTTTCCGCAAGGCTGATTATTCCTCGGTCTCTTCCGGCTGGCTGGTTTCCTCAGCGTCGCCGTTCACGTTCAGCGTGCGGAGCAGCTCGTTGATGTGGGCTGCATAGGCGGCACCGTCATCCTCTACGAAGATGAAGCGGGGAGCCTTGCGGATGTGCATTTTCTTGCTCACTTCAGTGCGCACATGACCGGCGGCGCGGTTCAGCGCCTCGATGGCAGGCTTGGGGCCGTCCGCGCGGCCCATCACGCTCACATACACCTTGGCCACATCCAGGTCAGGTGTCACATCCAGACGGGTGACGGTCAGCAGACCGCCCTCCAGGCGGGGGTCCTTCAGCCGTCCGATGATGGCAATGACCTCACGCTTCATATCCTGGGCAAGACGACCCATATTTTTCTGAGACATAGCTTCTCCTCTAAAACAAAACCCCTCAGTCTCGCTTGCGCTCGACAGCTCCCCTAATGGGGGTGCCTTTGGCATAAAGATGAGGCTTCACCCGGCTGCCAAGGCCTCCCCTACTAGGGGAGGTGGCATTGCGAAGCAATGACGGAGAGGTTTAATCCGTTCCTTAGTCCCGATATTCTTCCATCTTGAAGGCCTCGTAAACGTCGCCTTCCTTGACGTCGGCAAACTTTGCCAGCGTGACGCCGCACTCGTAACCCTCAGCCACTTCCTTGGCGTCGTCCTTGAAGCGCTTCAGCGATGCGATCTCGTCCTCGGTGATGACGATGCCGTCACGGACAACGCGCACCTTGCTGTCGCGGGTGATCTTGCCGCTGGTCACGCGGCAGCCTGCGACGGTGCCGACGTTGCTGATCTTGTAGACCTGACGGACCTGCAGCTCACCCAGAGCCACCTCGCGGAACTTGGGAGCCAGCATGCCCTTCATAGCGTCGGTGACATCGTTGATGGCATCGTAGATGACGCGGTACATCCGCATCTCGACCTTGGTGGCCGCAGCCTCTTCCTTCGCCACATTGTCGGGGCGGACATTGAAGCCGATGATGATGGCGTTGGAGGCATCGGCCAGGTCAACGTCGGACTTGCTGATGGCACCGACACCGGCGTGGATGACGCGGACGCGCACCTCATCATTGGAGATCTTCTCCAGGCTCTGCTTGACGGCCTCGGCGGAGCCCTGCACATCAGCCTTGACGACAATGGCCAGCTCCTTCATATCGTTCTGTGCCATCTGGCTGAACAGGTTATCCAGAGTGACCTTCTGGAAGGAGGAGAACTGCTTCTCCTTGGCAGCGGCAATGCGCTGCTCTGCCAGCTCACGGGCCAGACGCTCGTCAGCAACGGCCTCGAACAGGTCGCCTGCCTCGGGCACAGCGGTCAGGCCGGTGATCTCCACGGGGGTGGAGGGGCCTGCGTCGTTCAGCAGCACGCCCTTGTCGCTGCGCATGGTGCGCACGCGGCCCACAGCGGTACCGGCGATGATGACATCACCGGCATGCAGGGTGCCGTTCTGCACCAGAATGGTGGCGATGGGGCCCTGGCCCTTGTCCAGACGAGCCTCAACAACGGCACCCTTGGCGCGGCGGTTGGGGTTGGCCTTGAGTTCCATGACCTCGGCCTCCAGCGCGATCCGCTCCAGCAGGTCGTTGATGCCCATGCCGGTCAGTGCGGAAACGGGGATGCAGGCAACGTCGCCGCCCCAGTCCTCGGTGATGATGCCGTACTTGGTCAGGCCTTCCATCACGCGCTCGGGGTTGGCGGTGGGCTTATCCATCTTGTTCATGGCCACGATGAGCTTGACGTTGGCAGCCTTGGCGTGGTTGATGGACTCCACGGTCTGGGGCATGATGCCGTCATCGGCGGCAACGACCAGAACAGCGATATCGGTCATGTTGGCACCGCGGGCACGCATGGAGGTGAATGCCTCGTGGCCCGGCGTATCCAGGAAGGTGATCAGGCTGTCGTTGATCTTGACCTGATATGCACCAATGGCCTGGGTGATGCCGCCAGCCTCGCCTGCGGTGACATTGGTCTTGCGGATGGCATCCAGGATACTGGTCTTACCGTGGTCAACGTGGCCCATGACACAGACAACGGGGGGACGTTCCACCAGATCCTCGGCGGAATCCTCCTCCTGGGTGAACAGGCGCTCCTCGATGGTGACGTGGACTTCCTTCTCGACCTTGGCGTGGAACTCCTCGGCCAGCAGAGAAGCGGTATCGAAGTCGATGACGTCGTTGATAGCGTGCATCTCGCCCATCTGCATGAACTTGGCGATGACCTTGCCTGCCTGCTGCTTCAGGCGGGCGGCCAGCTCGCCGACGGTGATCTCATCGGGGATAAGGACCTTCAGCTGGGCGCTGCGGGCCTTTTCCAGCTGGATGCGCTGCAGACGCTCGAACTCGGTCTCGCGCTTGCCCTTCTGGAACTGCTGGCGCTGGCGCTGACCGCGCTGGGTGAACTTTTGCTTGTTGCCCTGCGGGGTGGGCTTACGGCGGTTCTCGGTGTTCTTGGTGGAAGCCAGATCGTCATAGCGGGCATCAAAGCGGTCCACGTTCACATCCACGGTGCGGGTATCGACCGTCACCTGGCTGTCCTCGCGGCGGACAGAGACGGACTGAGCGGGGGCAGCAGAGGCCTTGGCACCGGTCTCGCGGGCCAGCTCGCTCAGGGGAGACAGTCTTCTCCTCGCGCTTCTTGTGCTGCTCGTTCTTCTTCTCGCCGTGCTTATTGTTGTTATTGTTTGCCTTGGGCTGCTCTGCCTTTGCGGCAGGGGCAGCGGGCTTTGCTTCAGGCTTCTTCTCAGCAGCCTTGGGCTCGGCCTTTTTCTCCGCAGGCTTCTCGGCCTTTTTCTCAGCCTTCTTTTCAGGCTGGGCAGGCTGCTTTGCGCTGTTCAGGTACTCGTCCAGGCTGGCAACGCTGTTGTCCTTGCTGAATTTCTCCAGCAGGTAGTTCAGCTCGTTCTCTTCCAGGGTGGAGCTGTTCTTCTTGCCGGTGCTGCCCATGGCAGCCAGTCATCCAGGACCTTCTTTGCAGAAACATTCAGATCCTTTGCAAAATCGCTCACTTTATATTTTACGGTCATTCGCTCATATCCTCCTCATTTTTTGATTGCTCCGCAGTCCGACAGACGGTCAAAGCAGAGCTTTGCGAGGTTGCGGTCGGTCACCGCGTAAACAGCCACCGCCTTGCGGCTGATGTCGGCCAGCCGGTCCTGGGTCAGCGGCATGGTGATCACGTCCACCAGGTCGCCCACGGCGTAGTTCAGGCGCTGCACGGTCTTGGCGCTGGCGTCGGACGCGGTCATTACCAGCCATGCCTTGCCCTTGACGCAGGCCTCTTCCACGGCATCAAAGCCCATGGTCAGCGCGCCTGCCTTGCGGCAGAGGCTCAGCGCCTGAAACAGCGCTTCTTCCGGGGCCATTTTGGGCTTTTCGGGGGGTATTGTTATGCTTCGCCATTCGGCTGGGCCTCCTTTTCCACGTCGGCCAGCTGTACGGCCAGCGCATCGTAAACCTCGGCGGGAACCGGCTGCTCAAAGCAGCGCTCCAGCGCCTTTTTTCTTTTTGGCCTTTGCCAGACAGGCCGGGTCCGGGCAGAGGTAAGCGCCGCGGCCCGGCTTCTTGCCCACGGGGTCGATGCTGATCTCGCCGCTGGGGGCGCGCACCACCCGCACCAGTTCCTTTTTGGGGCGGCTGGTCATGCAGCCGATGCACTGGCGGGCAGGGATCTTTTTTTGTGCCATCCGGTTTCCCTCCTTCAGGTGCGGTCACAGCCGCTCTTACTCAGCGTCCTCGGTCTTGGGCTCGGCAGCCTTGGGCTCCTCGTCCTCGCCGTAGTAGCCGCTCTCGGGGCGAATGTCGATGTTGTAGCCGGTCAGGCGGGCGCACAGGCGGGCGTTCTGGCCCTTGTTGCCAATGGCCAGGCTCAGCTGCTGGTCGGGCACGGTGACGCGGCAGGAGCGGGTCTCGCCGGGCAGCAGCTCGACCTTGAGCACCTTGGCGGGGCTCAGGGCAGCGGAGATGAACTCAGAGACATCCTCGCTCCACTTGACGATATCGATCTTCTCACCGCCCAGCTTCTCGACCACAGCGGCCACACGGTCGCCGTGGGGGCCGATGCAGGCAGAAACGGGGTTGACGTTGGCATCCTTGCTCCAGACAGCCATCTTGGTGCGGGCACCGGCCTCGCGGCTGATGGCCTTGACCTCAACGGTGCCGTCATAGATCTCGGGCACTTCCAGCTCGAACAGGCGCTTGACCAGGCCCGGGTGGGTGCGGCTGATCATCACGCGGGCACCGCGCGCCCCGCTGACCACGTCCACAACGTAGACCTGCAGGGTCTGGCCCTCGGTGTAGGTCTCGCCGGGCACCTGCTCGTTGCGGGGGCAGGATGGCCTCGCCGCCCTTGCCCAGGTCCAGGGCCACGATGCCCTTCTCGTTGTCCACACGGGTAACGGTGGCCTGGATGATATCATGGGCGCGGGACTGGATCTCGCTCAGCTGCTGGCTGCGCTCGGCTTCCCGGATGCCCTGACGGATGACATGCTTTGCGGTCTGGGCGGCAATGCGGCCGAAGTCCTTGGTCTTGAGGGGGGTCACAACGCGGTCGCCGACCTCATAGCTCTTGCGGATCTTCTGGGCCTCGGTGATGCCGATCTCGGCGTGCTCATCGTACCAGTCCTCATCGGCGACAACGTTCTGCACCAGAGCGACGTTGAACTTGCCGCTGTCGGGGTCGATCTCCACCAGAACGTTGTCGTCCTCGACCTCATAGTTCTTCTTGACAGCGATCACGATGGCAGCCTTGATCTTCTCGATCAGGTACTCTGCGGTGATGCCGCGCTCATGCTCCAACATGGAGAGAGCTTCAAAAAATTCATTGTTCGCTGCAGCCATTTTTCGGGTTCCTCCTAAATATCATTCTTTCTCTTTTAATCAAACAGGTCCTCGTCGTCACACAGGCGCACCGTGCTGACGGCGGAAAGCTCAAACTGCATGGGGCGGCCGGGCCTTCGAGCGTGATGGTATTGCCTTCGCGGGAAGTCAGGAAGCCGGAGAACTCCTTAACACCGTTCTCGTTGGCCCGGTACAGCCTGACGCTGACCTTCTGGCCCTGAACGGCTTCGTAGTGCTCCGGGCGGGTCAGCTTGCGGCCCAGGCCGGGGCTGCCGACTTCCAGATAATAGCTCTGTTCAATGGGGTCCGCCTCATCCAGGATGGGGTCCAGCGCATGGGAGACATCGGCACAGGTGTCGGTGTCCATGGTGGTGCCGTCCGTTTTGTCGATGAGGACACGGAGATACCAGTCCGGCCCTTCCTTTTCAAAAACCACATCCCACAGGCGCAGGCCCATGCCCTCCACGGTGGGGCGGACAAGCGCTTCGACTCTCTGGGCGGTATTTCCGCCAGACTGCTTCGCCATAAAAACCTCCAAACAAACAAGAAACGCGGACCTTGCGGCCCACGTTTCAGTAAAAGTTATATCGTACTATTAGAATATAGCATACTTCCGGTAATTATGCAAGGGGTTTTGAGGAAAAACCTCTCCGACACGCCAACTGGCGTGCCAGCTCCCCTAGCAGGGGAGCTGGCACAAAGCACCTGAGAGGTTCTTACAGCACCCAGACACCGTTCCGGAACAGTTCCACCACACGGCCGTCACGGCACTTGCCGGTGATATGGCTGTCCTCTGCACCGATCATCACATCCTAATGGATGGTGGACTGGTTCATGCCGCGCTCTTCCAGCTGCTCCTTGGTCAGGCCGGTGCCGCCCTCGGTGGTGCCGGGATAGCTGGCACCAAAGGCAATGTGGCAGGCAGCGTTCTCATCGAACAGAGTGCTGTAGAACAGCGCGCCGCTGCGGTTGATGGGGCTGGATGCAGGCACCAGTGCCACCTCACCGATATGGCGGGCACCTTCGTCGGTATCCAGCAGCCGGCCCAGCAGGTCAGCACCCTCCTCGGCTCCATGCTCAACGACCTTGCCATCCTTGAAGGTAACATGGAATCCCTTGATGAGCTGGCCGTTGAACACATAGGGGCTTTGTGCCGTAGACAACGCCCTCTACCCTGTCCTTGTGGGGGCGCAGTGAACACTTCCTCCGTGGGGATGTTGGGCAGGAACACCACGCCCTTTTCGCTCTTGCTGGCGGCGCTCTCCCAGCTGGCCTTCTCGGCCAGGCCCACGGTCAGGTCAGTGCCGTTTGCGCTCTCAAAGTGGACGCTCTCCAGATCAAGATCATTCATCTTCTCGCCCAGACTGGTCAGACGGTCCAGATGTGCCTTCCACTCGTTGACGGGGTCACCGCCGGTCACGCGGCAGACATCAAAGATGAGCTGCCACAGCTTCTCGATAGCGGCATCCGTGTCCAGCTCGGGGAACATCTTCTTTGCCCAGGGGGCGCTGGGCATGGCGGCAATGGACCACTGCACCCTGTCGTTCATGGTGTACTCCCGCCAGGGAGCCATAAATTTCCGGTTGGCGGCGTTCACACGGCTGATCTTGGCACCATCCAGACCGGCGTAGACCTCGGGGTCATCCGCAATGAGGTGCAGCACGCAGACACTACCCTCGCTCTCTGCGTAGTCGAGGTAGCGGCGCAGCTGGTAGGGGCTTGCTGTCGGTCAGGGCCTCCTCGCTGCCCAGCTCCATCCGGGTGCGGGATACGGCATTGTCGCTCCAGTCCACCTGAACATCACGAGCTCCGGCCTCGAAGCCGCTGCGCACGCACAGGCGGGCCAGCGGGGCAGCCTCCAGCGGGCAGCGGATGATCATGGTCTGGCCCGGCTGAGGGTTCACGCCCACCCGGACGATAAAGTCAGCGTATTTTTTGAGCAGTTCATCAAAGTTTTTCACAAAAGGTTCCTTTCTGCCGCAGAAAACGGCATGGTCATTTGTTCCAGTATAACCGTTTTGCGCAGAGATGTCCACCCGAACAACAAAAAAGGAGCCGTCACAAAACGCAGCAGCTCCCAGAAAATGCTATTTTCAGAACTCGATCTTGCTCTCGATATAGCTCTTGAGCTCGGAGATGGGCATACGCACCTGCTCCATGGTGTCGCGGTCACGGACGGTGACGCAGTTGTCGGCAGCAATGCCCTTGGCCTCGTCGCCCACAGTGTCAAAGTCCACAGTGACGCAGAACGGAGTGCCGATCTCGTCCTCGCGGCGGTAACGCTTGCCGATAGAACCGGTATCGTCGTAATCCACCATGAAGTACTTGCTCAGCTCGTTGCGGATCTCCATGGCCTTGTCGCCCAGCTTCTTGCTCAGGGGCAGCACGGCGCACTTGTAGGGAGCCAGAGCCGGATGCAGGTGCAGCACGGTGCGGATATCCTCCTTGCCCTTGGCATCGACCAGGTGCTCCTCGTCGTAGGCCTCGCACAGGAAGGCCAGAGCCACACGGTCACAGCCCAGAGACGGCTCGATCACATAGGGGATGTAGTGCTCGTTGGTCTCGCTGTCGAAGTACTCCAGGCTCTTGCCGGAAGCTTCCTGATGGCGGGTCAGGTCGTAGTTGGTACGGTCTGCAATGCCCCACAGCTCGCCCCAGTCGGTGAACGGGAAGGCATACTCAATGTCAGTGGTAGCACGGCTGTAGAAGGCCAGCTCTGCAGGCTCGTGGTCACGCAGGCGCAGGTGCTCCTTCTTGATGCCCAGGCTCAGCAGCCAGTTCTCGCAGTAGTCCTTCCAGTAAGCAAACCAGTCCAAATCGGTGCCGGGCTTGCAGAAGAACTCGCACTCCATCTGCTCGAACTCGCGGGTGCGGAAGGTGAAATTGCCCGGGGTGATCTCGTTGCGGAACGCCTTGCCCACCTGACACACGCCGAAGGGCAGCTTGCGGCGGGTGGTGCGCTGGATGTTGGCAAAGTTGACAAAGATGCCCTGCGCGGTCTCGGGACGCAGATAGCAGGTAGAAGAGCTATCCTCGGTCACGCCGATAGCGGTCTTGAACATCAGGTTGAACTTGCGGATGGGGGTAAAATCGTGCTTGCCGCACACGGGGCAGACGATGTCCTCGTGCTCTGCGATGAACGCATCCATCTCGTCAAAGCTCATGGCGTCCACGTTCACCTCGGGGTGCTCCTCACCGATCAGCTTGTCGGCGCGGTGGCGGGCCTTGCAGGCGCGGCAGTCCAGCAGGGGGTCCGAGAAGCTGGACACATGGCCGGTGGTCACCCAGGTCTGGGGGTTCATGATGATGGCGGCATCCAGGCCCACATTGTAGGGGCTCTCCTGCACGAACTTCTTCAGCCATGCTTTCTTGACGTTGTTCTTGAACTCGACGCCCAGCGGGCCGTAGTCCCAGCTGTTGGCCAGACCGCCGTAGATCTCGGAACCGGGGAACACATAACCACGGTTCTTGCAGAGATTGACGATCATATCAAGGGTCTTTTTCGCTCTGTTCCATTGTAATAACATCCTTTCCGTCCGCGGCTGGCTTGCCGTGTCGTGTGTGTTGTTTCGGGCAGCTTTCCCCACTGCCGCGTATCTCTACTTTACCATGTTCTTATATTTGTAAAGCAAAAAGGCCGCTGCATTTCTGCAACGGCCCTTTCTTTCTGAGAAACAGGCGGGTTGACGTTTCCCGCATCTCCTAACACCGGGCGACGGCTGCCTGTTCCGTCCTCTGTTTCTCTTTGCAAGTTTTACTTATGATACTTCATACCGGCATTGATGGTACAGGCCCGGTAGATCTGTTCCGTGAGCACCAGTCGTGCCAGCTGGTGGGGCATGGTGATGCGCCCCATGCTGAACTTGAGGGCAGCGGCCTTTTTCACCTCTTCGGACAGGCCGTGGGACGAGCCGATAACAAAGGCCACATCCCCTGCCCCGCTGCCGGCGCGCTGCGCCAGAAACTGCGCCAGTTCATCGGAAGAGATCTGCCTGCCCTCGATGCACATGGCTACAATAGCAGCACCCTTGCGTACATTGGAGAGGATGGCTTTACCTTCCTTCTCCAGCGCCTTTTTCACCACGGCGTCCGAGGCGTTTTTCTCCTCGATCTTTTCCTCCGGCAGCTCGATGATCCGGAATGCCGCAAAGGCCGCCAGACGCTTCTGGTACTCTGCCACGCCCTCGGCGAAATATTTTGCGTTCAGTTTACCCACACAGATCAGGTCAATATTCTGCATTACAGCTTCCTCTTTTCAGGATAAACGATTTAAAATTGTCTCCGCTACTGCTTGAACTCCCTCAGTCACGGCTTACGCCGTGCCAGCTCCCTCGGAGAGGGAGCCTCTGGCGAAACCGGATACTTTGCAATTCAAGCAAAAGCTTTCCCGCCATGCCAAAGGCCCCATCCTAGAGGGGGGGGCTGTCGAGCGAATGCGAGACTGGGGGAGTTTTTTACAGCATTGTCAGCTGCTCGCCCTCGTCCTCGGCGCGGATCAGCGCACCGGTGGCGGGCAGGCTGCGCACACGGTAGCGGTGGGGGTTGGCCAGCTCCAGCGTGTCCGCCGGGACCACCGAGGCGATGGTCTGGTTCTTTTTCAGGGTGACCACTGCCACGCCCTGACTGTCGCGGGTGGCCTTGGCGGCGATCTGCGCCGTGCCTACCAGCAGCATCCGGCTGGCGCTGGTGCGGATGGCAAGCTCGGTCTCCTCCGGCAGGTAGAGCAGCTTGGCCAGCGGTTCCTTGTCGCAGTAGGCCTTCAGCAGCTTGCGGCGGTTCTGCTTGGTGGCGTAGGAGCCCAGCGGGATCTTTGCGCACTTAGCCCCCCGCAAAGAAGAAAAGGACATAGCCGCTGTAATCGCCCGTGATGACCATAGCGAGGACGTTCTCGCCCTCATCCATGCCCAGCCGTCCCGGGATGAAGATGCCCATCTGGGCCACCTTGCCGTCCTCCAGCTCTGCCAGACGCACCTTGTACACCTGCTGCTTGTCGGTAAAGAAGAGGGCCTCCACATTGTTCCGCGTCTCCACCTGATGGATGATCTCATCGCCCTCTTTCAGCTTGTGAGCACCGGCAGTGCGCAGGCTCTGGGGCGGGATCTTTTTCAGGTAGCCCTCCCGGGTAAAGAACACGGTAACGGGATAATCCGGGATGGATTCCTCTTCGGCACCGCTCTCCTCCTCGGGCAGATCATACAGGATCTCGCTGCGGCGGGGCTGGGCGTACTTTTTGGCCACATCGTTCAGTTCGTTGATGATGATGCGGCGGATGCGGGCGGGCTTTGCCAGCACATCGTTCAGGTCGGCAATGTCCTTCTCCAGCTGCTCGATCTCGCTGGTGCGCTTGAGGATGTATTCCCGGTTCAGGTGTCGCAGCTTGATCTCTGCCACATAGTCGGCCTGCACCTCGTCGATGCCAAAGCCGATCATCAGGTTGGGCACCACCTCGGTCTCCTCCTCGGTGGTGCGGATGATGCGGATTGCCTTGTCGATATCCAGCAAAATGGCGGCAAGACCCTGCAACAGGTGCAGCCGCTTTTCCTTGCCGTGCAGGTCGTAGTAGGTGCGGCGGCGTACACACTCAACGCGGAATGCCGTCCACTCCTTTAAAATCTCCCGCACACCCATGACCCGGGGCTGACCGGACACCAGAATGTTGAAGTTGCAGCTGAAGCTGTCCTCCAGCGGGGTGGCCTTGAACAGTCTTGCCATCAGCTTGTCGGCATCCACGCCGCGCTTGAGGTCCAGCGTCAGCTTCAGACCGTTCAGGTCGGTCTCGTCGCGCATATCGCTGATCTCCTTGACCTTGCCGGTCTTGACCAGTTCCGCGATCTTGTCCATGATGGCCTCCACCGTGGTGGTGGGCGGGATCTGGGTGACCTCGATCATATTTTCGCCGGGCACTGCATTGTAGCGGGCGCGCACCTTTACGCTGCCGCGGCCGTTCTCATAGACCTCCCGCATCTGCGCTTCATCATACACGATCTGGCCGCCGCCCACAAAGTCCGGGGCGGGCATGGTGGTGCCGATATCGTGGTTCGGATCCTTCATCAGCGCCACGGTGGTGGCGCACAGCTCGGCCAGGTTGAACGAACAGATGTTGCAGGCCATGCCCACGGCGATGCCCAGCGTGTTGTTGGCCAGAATGGTGGGGAAGGTGACCGGCAGCAGGGTGGGCTCGGTGGTGGTGCTGTCGTAGTTGGGCACAAAATCCACAGTCTCCTTGTCGATATCCCGGAACAGTTCCTCGCAGACACCCTCGAGCTTGGCCTCGGTATAACGGGCAGCGGCGCAGGACATATCCCGGCTGTAGGCCTTGCCAAAGTTGCCCTTGCTGTCCACAAAGGGCACCAGCAGGCTTTCGTTGCCGCGGCCCATGCGCACCATGGTGTCGTAGATGGCGGCGTCGCCGTGGGGGTTCAGGTGCATGGTGCTGCCCACGATGTTGGCAGATTTGGTGCGTGCGCCCTTGAGCAGCCCCATCTCGTACATAGTGTACAGCAGCTTGCGGTGCGCCGGCTTGAAGCCGTCGATCTCCGGCAAAGCGCGGCTGACGATGACGCTCATGGCGTAGGGCATATAGTTGGTTTCCAGCGTGCTGGTGATGGGATCTTCCAGCACACTGCCCGCGTTCAGGATCTCAACGCCGTCGCCCAGCTGCGGGCGGACAGGCTTGGTCGTTTTTTTGGTTGTTCGTTTTGCCATTTTTGCTCCTCTATATCAGCATCTATATCCCGGATCCAACCCCTCAGTCTCGCATACGCTCGACAGCCCCCTAATAGTGGGGCCCTTGGCATAGAGGGGAACTCGCAGGGCGTTCCGCAACGCCAGGGCCTCCCCTACTAGGGGGGAGGTGGCAATGCAAAGCATTGACGGAGGGGTTTATCTCGTCAGCTCACATCCAGATCATCCAGATACTCTGCGCCGTGCTGTGCAATATGCTCCTTGCGTCCGGCCAGGTTGTCTCCCAGCAGCAGGTCAAACACCCGGGCCGTTTCCTCCACGTCCGTGGGCAGCACCTTGATCAGGCGGCGGCTCTCGGGGTTCATGGTGGTCAGCCACATCATCTCCGGATCGTTTTCGCCCAGACCTTTGGAGCGCTGGATGGTATACTTTTGTCGCCGATCTCCTTCAGGAAAGCTGCCTTTTCCGGCTCGGTGTAGGCAAAATAGGTGTGATCCTTCGTGGAGATCTCGTACAACGGCGACTCTGCGATATACACATAGCCCTTCTCGATCAGGGTCGGGGTAAGGCGGTAGAGCATGGTGAGCACCAGCGTGCGGATCTGGTAGCCGTCCACGTCAGCATCGGTACAGATGACGATCTTATTGAACCGCAGATTATCGATGTTGAAGGTGGCAAGCTCCTTGTTGTGCTTGCCGCCCAGTTCCACGCCGCAGCCCATCACCTTGATGAGGTCCACGATGACGTCCGACTTGAAGATGCGGGCATAATCCGCCTTCAGACAGTTCAGGATCTTGCCGCGGATGGGCATGATGGCCTGATATTCGCTGTCCCGACTGGACTTGACCGCGCCCATAGCCGAGTCGCCCTCCACGATATACAGCTCCCGGCGGGGAAGCGTCCTTGGTGCGGCAGTCCACGAATTTCTGCACGCGGTTGGCTAAGTCGATTTGCGTAGAGAGCGTTTTTGATGCTCTGGCGGTTTTTTCCGCGTGCTCGCGGCTCTGCTTGTTCACCAGCACCTGCTGGCAGATCTTCTGGGCCTCCTCCGGCTTTTCCAGAAAATACACTTCCAGATAATGCTTGAGAAAGTCGGTCATAGCCTGTGACACAAATTTATTGGTGATGGCCTTTTTGGTCTGGTTTTCGTAGCTGGTGCGGGTAGAAAAGCTGGAGGACACATATACCAAACAGTCCTGCACGTCCTGAAAGCTGATGGTGCTCTCGCCCTTTTTGTAGAGGTTCTTTTCCTTCAGGTATTTGTTGATCTGGTACACAAAGGCCGTGCGCACTGCGTGCTCCGGGCTGCCGCCGTGCTCCAGCCAGGACGAGTTGTGGTAGTATTCCAGCATCTGCACCTTATTGGAGAAGCAGAACGCCGCGCTCATGCGCACCTTGTAATCCGGCTGGTCCTCACGGTCACGGCCGGAGGCTTCGCTCTCGCAGCTGAACACGGGGGTCAGGGTATCTTCCCCTGCTACTTCTGCCACATAGTCCGCGATGCCGTTCTGGTAGCACCAGCTTTCGTGCCACGGCTTGCCGGTGGCGGGGTCTTTTTCCTTTTCATCGGTAAAGTTGAGGGTAAGCCCGGCGTTGACCACAGCCTGACGGCGCAGCACATCCTTATAGTAGCTGCCGGGCACATCAATATCGGTAAACACCTCATCGTCCGGTTTCCAGTGGATGATACTGCCGGTGCGGCGTCCCTTGTAGGGCTCCTTTTGCAGGCCGCCCACGTTCTCGCCCTTTTTAAAGTCCAGATGGTAGTGGTAACCGTCGCGGTAGATATCGGCGGTCATCCATGCCGAGGCGTACTGGGTAGCACACAGACCCAGACCGTTCAGGCCAAGGCTGAACTCGTAGTTATCCTCGCCTTCGCCGTACTTGCCGCCCGCGTACATCTCGCAGAACAGCAGCTCCCAGTTGAAGCGTCCCTCGCCGTTGTTCCAGTCCACGGGCATACCGCGGCCAAAGTCTTCCACAATGACGCTGCCGTCCTTGCAGCGGGTCACGTTGATGGTGTCACCGTGGCCGTCGCGGGCCTCGTCGATAGAGTTGGACACGATCTCAAAGATGGAGTGGGCACAGCCCTCCACACCGTCTGAGCCAAAGATAACGGCCGGGCGCTTGCGCACACGGTCGGCACCCTTCAAAGAAGTAATGCTCTCGTTGCCATATTCCTGTTTTCTTGCCATGCTGTCCTCCGGGCCTGTTCTCTTGTAATGAGCAGGTCGTCAAATCAAAAAACGCCTTAGCTCTTTCCCTTATAATAAGTATAAGCGATGTGTAAAGAGCAAAAGCGTCGGTGTTCTTTTCTTTTATTAAACCATAGGTTGTATTACTTGTCAATTTCTTCGGGCAGATTTCTTGTCCTTCCGATCCGGCAGAAAAGCGTGCAAAAAGTCATTCTTATTTTGCACGTTGAAACGCATAAAATGAAAAAAAGTTTCAGTTTTTTTCAAAAAAATTTGAATTTACCCCTTTACACAATCAAAATTTCAGGTATAATAATTATCGTCCGGTGCGCCTCTGTAGCCCCGTAGGTAGAGAAGGGGACTGAAAATACCCGTGTCATTGGTTCGATTCCGATCGGAGGCACCACCTTTCAGAAGAACAAGAATTACTCCTGTTCCTCTGATATGCGGCCGTAGCTCATCTGGTAGAGCGCCACCTTGCCAAGGTGGAGGTAGCGAGTTCGAGCCTCGTCGGCCGCTCCATAACGGAGTGGTAATAATCACTCCGGATATGGCCCGGTAGCTCAGTTGGTTAGAGCACCAGCCTGTCACGCTGGGGGTCGTCGGTTCGAGCCCGATCCGGGTCGTCTTTCCCTGTGGTGCAAGGGTAAATGCACCAATATGCGGCCGTAGCTCATCTGGTAGAGCGCCACCTTGCCAAGGTGGAGGTAGCGAGTTCGAGCCTCGTCGGCCGCTCCAAATGGAGTGGAAATATTCACTCCAAATATGGTGACGTGGCCAAGTGGTAAGGCAAGGGTCTGCAAAACCCTCATCCACCAGTTCAAATCTGGTCGTCACCTCCAAAAGTTCCCGGAAGCTGCGGCTTCCGGGATTTTTGTTTTCTTTTGCCGCTGGACGTGCTAGAATAAAGAAAACCACGAGAGGAGTCTCCTGCCATGCCCGCTGAACATCACACCACCCTGACCCCGGACACGCCGGTGCGCTACCTCAAGGGCGTGGGGCCCAAGACCGCCGAGCGGTTTGAGAAACTGGGCATCGTGACACTGGCCGATCTGCTCTGCCACTATCCCCGGCGTTACATCGATTTTTCCCGTCCCTACTCCATTGCCGAGGCCCCGCCAGACACCGAGTGCGTGGTGAAGGCCGAGGTGTTCGCCAAACCTGCCGGGCGCATCCTGCCGGGCGGGCGGCGGATGGAGCGCATCACCGCCGGGGACGATGTTTCCAGCCTGGAGATCACCTGGTTCAACAATCCCTATGCCACCCAGAACCTGGAGCTGGGGCAGGAATACTATTTTGAGGGCATCGTGACCGGCGGGATGCTTCGCCGTCAGATGGTCAACCCGCAGGTGCGCACGGCGGCACAGATCACCGCCGCTCCCTTCGAGGCCGTTTACCCCCAGACCGAGGGGCTTTCCAGCACCGTGATCGCAAAATGCATCCGGCAGCTGCTCCCCCATGCGGAACTCCTGCCCGACCCGCTGCCAGAGGAGATGCTGAAGAAATACCGCCTGCTCTCCAAGGCCGATGCTGTGCGGGCCATCCACTGCCCTGCCACGGAAGAGGAGGCTTTTGCAGCCCGGCGGCGGCTCATCTACGAGGAGCTGCTGGTGCTCCAGTTGGGCATTGGACGGATGAAGAACCGGGGCAGCGCCTCCACCGGTGCCCCCATGCAGCGGCTCGACCCGGCCCCCTTCTGGGCATCGCTCCCCTTCTCCCCCACCGGTGCCCAGCGCCGGGCCGTAGACGAAAGTCTGACCGATCTGTCCGGCAGCACCTCCATGAACCGCCTTTTGCAGGGCGATGTGGGCAGCGGCAAAACGCTGGTTGCCGCCGCCGCCATCTGGGCCTGCATCCGCAGCGGATATCAGGCGGCCCTGCTGGCCCCCACCGAGATTCTTGCCGCACAGCACGCGGAGAATCTGAATCGGATGTTGGCCCCCTTTGGCATGCGGGTGGCCCTGCTCACCGGCGGCATGAAAGCCGCTGCAAAGCGCACCACGCTGGCCGCCATCCGGGGCGACGAAGCGGACCTCATCGTGGGCACACACGCCATCCTCAGCGAGGGCGTGGAGTTTGCCCGGCTGGGTCTGGCTGTAGTGGACGAGCAGCATCGCTTCGGCGTGCGCCAGCGCGGAATGCTGGCCGAAAAGGCTGCGAACCCCCATCTGCTGGTGATGAGCGCCACGCCCATTCCACGCACACTGGGCCTGCTGATCTACGGCGATCTGGACATCTCTATCCTTGATGAGCTGCCCCCGGGCCGCAAGCCCGTCAAGACCCGGTGCATCACCGGAAAAAAAACGGCGGGATCTCTACGGCTTTCTTGACCGGGAGATCGGAGCCGGACGGCAGGTATATCTGGTCGGCCCCGCCATCGAGGACACACCGGATGGCGGGCTGAACGCCGTTAAGAGCTACTACGAGGACATTGCCAAAGCCCTTCTCCCCGACCGCCGGGTCGGCCTGATGCACGGTAAGCTCAAGCCAAAAGAAAAAGCCGCTGTAATGGACGATTTCAAACGGCCGGCTGGATGCACTGGTATCCACCACCGTCATCGAGGTGGGCGTGGATGTCCCCAACGCCACCGTCATGGTCATCGAGAATGCCGAGCGTTACGGCCTGAGTGCCCTGCACCAGCTGCGGGGCCGCGTGGGCCGAGGTGCCGCCGAGAGCTGGTGCTTCCTTGTCAGCGACAACCCCGCTGAGAGCGTCCAGAAGCGGCTCAAGTTCCTTTGCTCCACCTCGGACGGCTTTGCCGTGGCGCAGTTCGACCTTGAGACCCGCGGCCCCGGCGACTTTTTCGGCAGCCGACAGCACGGCCTGCCCCCCCTGCAGATCGCCGACCTGATGAACGACACCCGCACCCTGCACGCTGCACAGGCGGAAGCCGTTGCCATGCTGGCCGACGACCCGCTGCTGGAAGCGCCGGAGCACAGCCTGCTCGCCGCGCAGGTCGAACAGATGTTCACAAAGGCCGGAGCCATGAATTGAAACAATAAAAGAACCGGTTTCCATGTATTTTAAATGAGAAAGGCTCCTGCGAAAGCAGGAGCCTTTCTCATTATTACGATTCTGTCATCGGTTCAGGCTTTGCGCCGCCTTGGCGATCACAGCCAGCAGATCGACCAGATGTTCCACGTCCATCTGGCCGCTGTTGTTGGCAAAGGCATAGAAGCAGCCCTGCACGCAGAAGGAAAGCAGGATGCCCCGGTCGGGGTCCGCTGCAAAAGTGGGATCTTGGGCCGCCAGACGGTCTCGCAGACCCTTTTCAATGCAGTTGGCAAAGATCCCCTGCCTTGCCCCGGAGAAAAGGATGTTCACGGCCTCCTGGTTCTGAACAAAGGCATGGAACAGTTCACGGGTCAGCTGCTCTGTGTGTGCAGCGGTAAGCCCCACATTGGGCACACTGTCCAGAATGACATGGATGAGCTTGTTCTCCAACCGGCCGGACAGTTCATAGATATCCTCATAGTGGGCATAAAAGGTGGATTTGTTCACCTTGGCCAGTGTGCACAGGTCTTTGATCCTGATCTTCTCCAGCGGCTGGCGAGCACGCAGCTCCATGAATGCCTTTTCGATGGCGCGGTCAGTCTTTTCAATGCGGATGTCCAAAATAATCCACCACTTTCATTGTTTCGTTGGATATCCAACGCTTTTCGTTTTTCGGGGATAGACAGTTTGTTCGAGTTTTCTTACAATATCAATAGAGAATCCCTTTCTCTCTCAATGCGGCTTCGATCCTCTGGAATGTTTCTTCCTCCGGGCAGCGGAGGGTGTGCAGGTGCACGCCGCCGGTCATCCGGCTGAGCAGGCACTCCGGGGTATTGGCTGCCTGGGTGATAAAGGCGTCCACATCGTATCGGCTGGCGAGGTTCAGGTTGCCCCGCAGCTCGCCGTAAAGCGGGTTTTCCACCGCCACATCGACCACCACGCCTCCCTGATCCACCACCGTGTAAAGCTCGGTGCGCATCTCATCGGCGGTCCTGTGCACACAGGCCAGGATGCCGGTGTAGCCGCCGGGGTCGGGTGGAACTGATACCCCCGCGGGGTGGCCTCGATTTCGGCCCCGCCGGCCCGCAGAAGGGCTACATCCCCCCACCACGATCGGCGGCTGACCCCCAGCTTTGCGGCCAGTGCACTGGCACTGATGGGTGCGCTGGCCCCATGGAGCTGTTGCAAAGATCTTTTCCCGGCGCTGTGCTGCGTTCATTGTTGTTCCCCTGTCAGCATTTTTCCCTATTATAATAGTGCATGACAGGTGTCCTGTCAATCCAGACGCAGGACCGTGGCGTAATTGGAGGGCAGCTGGATCTTCATCCGGCCAGATGCAAGGCTGACCATCACATTCTCAGCGCCCACGGTATCGGCCAGCAGGTCCGTTGCAGCGTTGGCCTCCACCGGCAGCTGGAACTCCATCTCCGCCGGGCCGTCGCCGTTGTTGAATACGGCCACGAGGGCTTTTCCATCCAGCACCCGGGCAAAGGCATAGCACTGAGTGGTCAGCTGGAGTTCCTGCACCTCGCCCCAGCTCAGGGCCGGGTATTCGGCCTTCAGCCTGCCCAATGCGGCGTACACACTGGTGACGGGGTTGGTGGTCAGGTCATCCCGGAACTTGTCCAGCTCCAGGCAGGGGCGCAGGGGCCAGTCACTGCCCCACTCCTTTTTGCCCTCGATGCCAAATTCGGAGCCGTAATAGATGGACGGAATGCCCCAAAGCGTGTATACTAGAATTGCAACATGCCGGATGTGCGCCTTGTTCCGCAGCTTATTGGGCAGGCGCTCCACATCGTGGTTGTCCGAGAAGGTATAGAGGCGGGTGTCGTGGCAGAGCCCCCCTGCAGGCGGCGCATGGTGTGTGCGATCTCAAAATAGTTGTGGTCATTGTGGCCGCTCCACAGGCCCTTGTGCAGCTCATAGTTGGTAACAGAGTGAAGCATTTCAGGGTTGGCCCAGCGGCTGTAATCGCCGTGGATGACCTCGCCCATCAGCCAGAACTCAGGCTTGACCTCGTTGGCAAGGCGGCGCAGGCCCTTCATAAAGTCGAAGTCCAGCACATCCGCTGCATCCAGCCGGATGCCGTCAATGTCAAACTCATCGACCCAGAAGCGGATGGTATCATAGTGGTAGTTCTGCACCTCGGGGTTGCGCTGGTTCAGCTTGACCAGCAGGTTGAAGCCGCCCCAGTTGCCATAAGAAAAGCCATCGTTGTACTCGTTGTTGCCCCAGAAGTTCACATCGCAGAACCAGTCCTTATAGCGGGCGTTCTCGCGGTTGGCCTGCAGGTCTTTGAAGGCAAAGAAGTCCCGGCCCACATGGTTGAACACACCGTCCACAATGACCTTCTGGCCCCGGGCGTGGCAGTTGGCCACGAACTCCCTGAACTCCTCGTTGGTGCCCAAGCGGCGGTCCACCCGGCGATAATCGATGGTATCATAGCCGTGGGAGCCGCTCTCGAACAGCGGGCCGATATAAATGGCCGTGCAGCCCAGATCTTTGGAGGCGTGCTCGGCCCAGGCGTTCAGCTTTGCGAACGCGCCCGGTGTGGGCTGGCCGTCGTTTTCGTGCGCACAGCCGCACAGGCCCAGCGGATAAATGTGATGAAAAAAACTGCGGTATCATACCATGCCATAGTTACTCTCTCCCATATCATTTCTTCTGCCGCCCAGCAGCGGCAGGCTCAGTATACCACAAACTCCGCCAATTGTGTGGATGTTTGATAAATTTTCTACATAGTCTCTGTTAAAATCAGCAAGTGTGACGATTTTGATCAACAATTATTGGTAAATATGACCGGGTGTATCCCGTTGAGAAAAGGAGAAATCTGCATGAATTTTCCCACCATCGACCGCTCGTTCTTTGCGGGCGAATGCTTTGATGCCTACCGTGTGCTGGGCGCGCACCCCTGCCGGGATGACTTTGGGCAGGAGGGCTGGCGGTTTGCCGTGTGGGCCCCGGGTGCTGTGGCTGTGGAGATCTGCGGCGGCTTTGACGGCTGGGGGCCGGGCGTTCCCATGCAGAAGGCCGACACCGGCGTGTGGAGCGGCTTTGTGCCCGGCCTTGCCGAGGGAGAGCTGTACAAATACCGCATCCACGGCAAGGATGGCAGCACCGTGATGCGGGCTGACCCCTACGCCTTTTCCACTGAGCTGCGGCCCGGCACGCCCAGCAGGCTGGCCCGGATGGACTTTGCCTTTGACGATTCCAGCTGGATGGAGCGGCGGGACAAGTGCCGCAACCTGCCCCTGAACATCTACGAGCTCCATGCAGGCAGCTGGAAGCACAAGCCCAACGCCACCCGCGAGGACGGCTCAGACGGCTGGTACAATTACCGGGAGCTGGCCCGGGAGCTGATTCCCTGGCTGCTGGATCACCGCTTCACCCATGTGGAGCTGCTGCCGCTGGCAGAACATCCCTTTGACGGCAGCTGGGGCTACCAGACCACCGGTTACTTCTCTGTCACCAGCCGCTACGGCGACCCCGCCGACTTTGCAGCCTTTGTCAACGCCTGCCACCGGATGGGCATTGGTGTCATCATGGACTTCGTCCCCGTCCACTTTGCCGCCAACGCCGACGCGCTGGCCAACTTCGACGGCACCCACCTCTATGAGTACGACAGCGATGTGGGCCACAGCGAGTGGGGCACCTGCAACTTCAACTATTACCGCCGGGAGGTGTGCAGCTTCCTGAACAGCGCCGCTGCCCTCTGGATGGATGTCTACCACTGCGACGGCATCCGGATGGATGCCATCTCCCGCGCCCTTTATTGGCAGGGCGACCCGAACCGCGGCGTGAACGAGGGTGCCGTGAACTTTCTGCGCAGCCTGAACCACGGCCTGAACGAGCGCTGGCCCACCGGCATCTACACCGCCGAGGACTCCACCAACTTCCTCAAGGTGACAGCTCCCACCCGCTACGACGGCATCGGTTTCGATTATAAGTGGGACATGGGCTGGATGCACGACACGCTGGATTAGTTTGCCACACCCTTTGGTGAGCGGCCCGATGCCTACCACAAGCTGACCTTCAGTATGCAGTATTTCTACAATGAGCTGTATCTGCTGGCACTCAGTCACGACGAGGTGGTGCACGGCAAAAAGACCATCATCGACAAGCTGTGGGGCACCTACGAGGAAAAATGTGCCCAGCTGCGCACCCTTTACTTCTACATGTACACCCACCCGGGCAAAAAGCTGAACTTTATGGGCAATGAGCTGGGGCATTTCCGGGAGTGGGATGAGAAAAAAGGAGCTGGACTGGGGCCTGATGAAGTATCCCTTCCACGACAGCTTCCAGAAATATTTTGCCGAGCTGGGCCGCCTGTATGCCACCGAGCCCGCCCTCTACGACGGCGAGTACAACCCGAACTGCTTTGAGTGGATCGCCTGCGAGAGCCGGGACGAAGGCGTGTACGCCTGGCTGCGGAAGGGCGCGGGCCAGACCATTCTCTGTGTGATGAACACCCAGAATACCGCCCACAAAAAAAGTTCCCGCTCTACTTCCAGTATCCCTGCGCCGCCGATGAGCTGCTGAACAGCGAGGCTGCCTGCTGGAACGGTGCGGACCGCAGCCGCACCAGACACCTGCACACCACCGATGGCGGCGTCTATGGCCGGGACTACACCCTCACCGTGGACCTGCCCGCCATGGGCAGCCGGATGTACCGCATCACGCCGGAGGCTCCCCCACCCGGAAGCCGCACAGGCCTCTGCCCGCAAGGCCGCCGCCCAGAAGCGCAAGGCCACCATCGCGGCAAAGCAGAATTCCAAAAAGTAATATCGTATTCAGAATATCCCGTCTGCTGAAATGCAGGCGGGATATTTTATCTTCCGGGGCCTGCCCTCTTGCCTGCGCCGCCCGGAATCATTATACTGTAAGCTGTAATATTGTGGTTCAAAACCGAGGAGCATGTACAATGTCAACGATACTTTCTGAAAAGAAGACCCTTTCACCCTGGGCAAAGGGCGGCATCGGGCTGGGTGCTGGAGCACTCCTGCTGGTGCTGGTGGGTCTGCTGTTCCCCACCGCGGCGGCATTCTTCCCGCTGGTGAGCCTGTGGTGCAGCTGTGTGCTGTTCTACGGCGCGCTGTGGGTGCTGCACACTGCCGGTGTTGAGCTGGACTTCTTCCACCGCGCAGCCATTATCACCTTCTGGGCCGGAGCTGTGCTCTACTTCTATTGGGCGCTGGGGCGGCGGCAGTTCATCTACGCCTGGGATTATGTGAACTACATTCAGAAGCAGTTCAATACCGAAGCGGCTTTTTGCGCTGGGTCCGGTGGCCGGTTTTAAGTACATCATAAGCACATTTTCTGAAGACTACACCAATTTCATCACTCTGTTCACTGAGTTCCCGTTCTGCCTCACCGCAAAAACGGGTGACAGCTACGCTTTTGCGCAGGTTTTCTGTGTGCTCCCCCAGCCTTATGCTGATGCTGGCTGGTCTCACGATCAAAATCGGGCAGATTCTGGAGGTCAAGAATAAGTTCTGGTATTTTATCATCGGCTTTTCCTGGGTGCTGACCTATCCGTTCCTGCGAATGAGCGCTATGCTGGCACAGCCGGACTGGTTCGGTCTGATCTTCGCTTTTGCCATTCTGCTCCTCACATTGGACTACCGTTTTGAAAAAGCTGGAGCCGGGGCGGTTCGTGCTCATCTTCCTGGCAACGGCCGCGATTATCCTGAGCCGCCGCTGGTACTTATATTTTGTGGTGGGCTATTATTTTCCTATGCGCTTCTGCTTTTTGTAAGCAGTGCAAAGCTCGCAAAACAGGGCCAAAAGGACCTTGCCTTGCGCCGAGTACGCAACCTCATCCTGTTTGGTGTCTGCGCCATGGCAGCAATGGTGGTTCTGCTCTGGCCCATGGTCAGTAAGATCCTGGCTTTTAACTACTCCGACCGCTATTCGTACTATAACGTCGGCGGCATTGCAGTAGAGCTCTATTATCATGCCATGCGCACCGGCCTGCTGAACCTTATTTTGATCCTGTTTGGTTTGTGGCTCTGCGTCAAGCGGAAAAAGCCCAGCCTGCCTGTGTTGGCGCTGTGTGAGCTGATGCTCAGTATGCTCTTGTTTACCCGAGTGCAGAATTCTGGCTCCCACCAGATGCTGCTGTACGTGCCCGCCTATGTCATTCTGTTTCTCTGCGGTGCGGCGGGTCTGGCAGAGAGTATCGAGCATTTCAAAATACCAAAGCTTTGTTTCTGGGTCTTTACACTGTTGTTCGCCGTGTCGGTGCGGTGCTCCCCGCTCACTGTCATGGCCTTGCCAGAGTTCGTTATCCATGCGTTCCACCCGGCAGACCTTGCTGAGTATCAGCGGCTGGACGAGCTGACCTATGACCGCAAGGACAAACCGCAGATCCAGGCCATGGCACAATGGCTGGTTGAACATCTGGGGGAGGGCGAGGTCGCCTATATGATCCCGGATGACATGCTCTACAATCCCGGCCATCTGCGGAACTGTGACCTGCCCAACCATGCACTGGACGGCAAGTTGCCGGACAGCTTCTCGGTGCCGGGCACCCACTATTTCCCCACCGGTTTCTTTGATGCCAGATATGTGGTAACTGCAGACCCGTTCCCCCTCTCACTGGCTCCGGACACGGAACTGGGCCACCGGTTCAACGCCGTTTTTCTTCAGCTGAGAGAGACTACCCACCAGCAAGTTGCGACCTTCGATATGGGCAACGGCACGGTGTTCACGATCTGGGAACGCACCACTCCCGTGACACGTAAGGAAGTGGAGACCTATCTCCATGAATTTGATGCTGAAAACGCCAAATACCCAGAAATGTTTTCCGCAGTTGTGGAAAACTGGCTGGCTGTTCATGGTTTATAAAAAGGAGAGTAAAACGATATGTCCAACAACGCAAAAAATCTACCAGAAGTAAAATTAGGCCAGTACAAGGGGCTGGCTGTCACCCGCCATGTGCGGCCGCTTTCCGAAAAGACCATTGACCAGGAGATGGTCCACCAGACCCGGATGCGCTCCGTCTACCACAACTCCACCGCCCCGGCCAAGCGCGGCAGCCGGGTCCTGCTGGATTTTGTCGGCTTCATGGACGGCAAGGAGATCCCCGACAGCCGGATGGAAAAGGTGATGGTGGTTCTGGGGGACGGCAAGCTGATGCCTGCCGCCGAAGATGCCATCTACGGCCACACCGCCGGCGAGACCTTCCGCTTCGATTTCACTTACCCGGAGCAGTTCCGGGTGGAGGAGCTCTCCGGCAAGACCGCGCAGTTTGAGATCAAGCTGCACTCCGTGGCCGAAAAGACCACCCCGGAGCTGAACGAGGAATTTGCCCGGGCACAGGGCTATGCAGACCTTGCCGCCATGCGCGAGGCCGTGCGGGCCAAAAAGCGGAAGATCCACGAAGATGCCGCCGACCGCGCCGCCGGGCAGGAACTGCTGGCAAAGGCCGGTGCCAACCTGACCGTGGACCTGCCCGAAGCCATGCTGGACCGCACCGCCGACAATGAGATGCGGATGCTGGAGCAGCGGCTCTCCCGCAGCAACATCACCCTGGAAAAGCACTGCAAGAACAGCCACACCACCGCTGCCGCCCTGCGGGCAGGCTACCGTGACGCTGCCGAGCGGAATCTGCGCTCCATGCTGGCCTCCCGCTCCATTGCCGAGGCCGAGAACATCACCGTGAGCACGCTGGAGGTCAACAACGAGTACCGCCGCCTGTCCCAGCTGCAGGACACCCCCGAGGCCGATATCCGCCGGGTGCTGAGCCCGGACACCCTTGCCGCCGCACTGGTTGCACAGAAAGTCCAGCGCTTCCTGCTGGACAACGCCGACATCACCACGGTGATGGACCCTGAAAAGGAGTGATCCTATGAGTATCTTTACGCGCTACGCCATGGATGCGCTGATGAAGACCACCCACCCCGAGGTGAACCGCAAGCAGTGCTGGAACCTGCACCCCCACCGCACTCCCTGCACAGCCTGCAAGGATATCTGCCCCTATGGCGATGAGATCTTCACCCGCCCCAACCTCGTCAAGGACTGGGATCCCTGCACCGACTGCGGCCTGTGCGTCTCGGCCTGCCGGTCGGGCTGCATTGCCCCCTCGCCGGAGCAGGTGCAGCGGGACATCTCCCCTGCCGACAGCGATGGCGACACCATCTGGATCGGCTGCGAAAAATCCACCCGCAAGAACACCGTGGTGCGCACCTGCGTCTCGGCCTATTCGTGGGAAGCGCTGGCCTATCTTGCCCTGAACAAGAAGATCGTCCTCGACCTGACCCCCTGCGGCGAGTGCGAGAACGATGTCTGCGCCGAGCATCTGCGTGCCGTTCTGACCCGGCTGGTGGAGTTCTTCGGCCAGCCCCTGTTCGAGGCCCGGTTCACGCTGGCATACGAGCTGGACGATGCCCCCTTCCACGTCAAGGAATATTCCCGCCGTGAGATGATGGAGCAGGTGACCTCCGGCTCCAAAAAGGGCACCAAGCAGCTGCTGCGGATGCTGCCCGGCCTGCGCAGCGAGGATGAGAGCAGCCAGGATTTCCGGCTGCTGCTCCACCAGTACACCAAGCAGCTCAAGGCAGTGTCCGAAACGCCCCTGCGCTATGGCTACCACCTGCCCAACTTCACCCAGAAATGCTTTGCCTGCGGCCGGTGTGAAAAGAGCTGCCGCAGCGGTGCCATCAAGTTTGAGGACCTGCCCGACGGCCAGACCCGCGCGGTGATCACGCCGTGGAAGTGCAGCGGCCGCAAAGGAGCTGGCAGAAGAAATTAAAAATGCCTCACCCTCTCAGCCGCCTATCGGCGGCAGCTCCCCCGAAGGGGGAGCCCCTGGCGTTCCGATCACTTCCACTGTAAATGAATAAAACTTGCTTTCCCAGTTTGCCAAAGGCTCTCCCTTTGGGAGAGCTGGCATTGCGGAGCAATGACTGAGAGGGCGAGGCCGAGAATAAGTGCGAAAGAAGTTGAAAAACTTCTTCCGCGCTTATTTTTTTTACCCAAAAACAGCAAGGAGGGAGGACGACACCATGAAGTATAAACATTTGAGTTACAGTGACCGCCAAGAAATGGAGAAGCTCTACCTCCAAGGTTGGCACATGAACGACATTGCCGAAAAGCTGGGTGTTAGTTTGGCGACGGTCTACCACGAGCGGGCGCGAGGCGACACCGGGCAGATGGACAAGAACGGACGCGGCGGTTACAGTGCCGAACTGGCACAGAGCAAAATCTACGCCCGGCGGCAGGAGTTGCAGGAGCGGCATTAAAGGAGGAAGTCAAAAGTGGAAGTGCGGTACATTGAGATCAAGACCGGCCCGGCGGGGCAAATCATTAGAGCCTATACCCCGGAGCAGTACAAAAAGGAAATGGCCCGGCGGAAAAATGCCGCCGCCCGCGCCCGCAAGCTGACCCGACTGCAGGAGCGTGTCGGTGCCGTGCTTGCCATGCTGGGGTTCCTTATGCTGCTGGGCGCTGGCGGTATGTGCGAGATCGGGCAGATCATCGGTTACGGCTTGGCCGGGTTGTTCCTGTTCGTTTTCGGCGTGTGGCTTGCCCACGGGTTTTACGGGCAGGCCGACAAAGCGGAGTGGCTGCGTGAATCCTTATAAGGACATGACCCTTGCCGCCCGGCGGGCACGGGAAAGCCGCTGGAACGCTAAGACCTGCGCACGGGTGGTTCACCCGCGATTTGGTGAAGTGATCGTGCCGCACACCTCCAACTATGCCGCCATGCTGAACGCGGCGGAGTATTGGGGTTGTGACTGGTTGGAGATCATCGACGATGTGGAAGTTTGGGCAGTTGGGCCGGACGCTGTGCCGGTGAAAATGCCGCGCCATGAAAGGAACGGAAGATGAACAGCGCACTTTTGAGCAGCAAGAAAATGGACTACTGCACACCGCAGGGCTTTTTTGATACCCTGAACGCGGAGTTTCATTTCACTTGGACGCGGCGGCCACGGAAGAAAAGCGCAAAATGCAAGAACTTCTACACACCGGAAACCGACGGCCTAACCGCCCCGTGGAATATCGGGGGGCAGCGTATTTTGCAACCCGCCGTATGGCCGGGCGCTGGGCGCGTGGGTGCGCAAAGCCTACGAGGAGGCACAGGCCGGAACAACGGTGGTTCTGCTGATACCGGCAAGGACAGACACGGCCTACTTCCACGACTACATATACGGGAAAGCAGAAATCCGCTTTTTGCGTGGGCGGCTGCACTTTGAGGACGAGGGTGGGAACAGATTCCCGCCCGCACCGTTTCCGTCGATGGTCGTTATCTACAACGGAGATCATCAATGCTTGAATTAAACCAGTGCTACAACATGGATTGCATGAAAGGCATGGCACAATTCCCGGACGGGTTCTTTGATCTTGCAGTGGTTGACCCGCCGTATTTCAGCGGGCCGGAGCGCCGGGGCTATTACGGCAGCGAGGTTAGCAAGATCGGTGTGCACCGCGACTACCCGGTATCACCTGTGTGGGAGATACCGGGGCGGGCATACTTTGACGAGTTGCACCGGGTATCCAAGCATTACATTGTGTGGGGCTGCAACTACTTCAACTATGAATTTGCGCCCGGCAGAATCGTGTGGGACAAGTGCAAGAAAGGCACCAGCTTTTCAGACTGTGAGCTGGCCGCAACTGACATATTCAACACCGTGCGCCTGTTCAGGTTCATGTGGAACGGTATGCTGCAAGGCAAGAGCATTGCCGAGGGGCATATCATGCAGGGAAACAAAAAGCTGAACGAGCAGAGAATCCACCCGACGCAAAAGCCGGTGGCGCTGTATGACTGGATTTTTCAGAACTACGCCGCGCCGGGGTGCCGGGTGCTGGACACACACTTGGGGAGCGGGAGCAGCAGAATTGCCGCTTACGAGGCCGGGAGTGGATTTTATCGGGTTTGAGATCGACCCGATCTATTACGCTGCAGAGGAACAGCGCTTTTTGGACTACACCAGCCAAACAAGCCTGTTCCATCTAACATAAACACAGGAGGTCAAGACAATGGAAAGTACCAGTATTTCGGATGTACGCCGGATGTGCCAGCGCGGCGCGTTCCGGGCGTATGTACAGGGCGGCAAGGTGTTCTTGGAGGACACCGCCACCGGGCAGGTGGTGCCGCTGAACGGCGAGAGCGGCCCGGCCAACACGGAGCGCCGGGCCGTACCCCACCGGGAGGACAGGCGCGGCAGCCGCGTGGAGCGGATGTTCGGTGCCCGTGACACTTGGAAAAGCGCCGACCCGGACGCAGACCAAGGGCCGTACAGGGGCTTTTTGATTGTGCAGTGCGAGGAGTGCGGCGCGATCAAGGCGTTTTGTGCCAAGCATGAAACATACGGCTACAAGTGCAGCGAGTGCGGACACGAAACGCCGCTGGAAAAGCTGCGCCCGCTGTTTATGCACTGCAAGTGCGGCAAGAGCTTCAGCTACAAAACCAACCTGACCGCTGACCGGGTGACGCACACCTGCCTTGCCTGCAAAGCGCCGGTGGATTTGGAGCTGAACAGCAGAAAAACCGCCTATGTTACCGTGGGCGAAAGGAGATAAAGAAAATGGCAAAGATTCTGTGCAACTACTTTGGTCTTAGCATGGCCGCCGAGGGTAAGAGCGAGTTTGTGGGCAGGCAGGCCGCCGCCTTTTTGGGCTATGTGCAGCAGGACGCGGAGCGCTGCGCCGCAAATTGCGGCAGTGCCGAGGATTTGAGCGCCGCGCCGGAGGAGATCAAGCGGGAAATCCTGCGCAACGACGAGGAGCTGCGCCGTAGGGAGCAGACCGCGCCGGGCGTGGAGCATGATGTGGTGGCGATCTACGACAACGCCGGTATTCCCTCCATCATGCACAGGTTCCGCCGCGTGACTAACAAGGAGCTTTTCGGCGGCAGCGACGCGGTACACCCGGCGTTCATCATCGGCGGCGAAGTGTACGACGAGATTTATATTTCTGTGTATGAAAACACCATGATTAACGGCAAGCCTTACAGCCTGCCATTGCAGGAGCCGGTCACAAATATCACGATGGAGGAGTTCGCACAGGCGTGTTTCTCCAAAGGCGAGGGCTGGCACTGCCTGACGGCGGCGGAGTGGGGCCTGCTGGCCGACACCAGTTTGAAGCTGGGCACCCTGCCACACGGCAACACGAATTGTTCCCACTGGCACGGCGACGACAAGGAACGGGGCATTATCATTGAGGACAGCTACAAGACGCTGACCGGCAGCGGCCCAGCCACTTGGACGCACGACCACACGGACAGCGGCGTACATGATCTTTGCGGCAACATTTGGGAGTTTGCCCGTGGCGTAAGAATCCGCGACGGGGCGCTGTGGGCGGCGGAGAACAACGACGCAGCCCTGCCCGAAACGGACTTGACCGAGTGCGGCGACGGCTGGAAACCGATCACGGATGTGGAGGGTCACCCGCTGTATGTGGCGGTGGAAGATGACAAGATCACCTTTAACACCTATCCGAGCATTCACCGTGACTACTGCGGCTGCGTGTGGGGGGATGTGCGGATGAACTGCGACAGTGAGCAGCTGCGGGCACTGGCCCTGTTTGCCGGGGAGGAAAAAGCCGGGTGCTATGTGGACAGCACCGAGGGCGAGTACATACTGATTCGCGGTGGCTACTGGAGCGATGGCGGCGGCGCCGGGGTGTTCGGTTCCTACCTGTGCAACCCGCGCTCCGGTGCCTTCGGCTACGTCGGGGGCCGTTCCGCTTATTTCAAGAAGCACTGAAACGCCGGACACTGAAACACTGACCGCCAAGCGATAGCGCGGCGGAGAAATGAGGGCACTATGGAAGTTTTGAAAGCTATTTTCGCCTGCACTGGTTGGCCTGCTGGTGATCTTTGCCTGCATTGCGTGGGCAATCGCCGCCGTGCTGGGGCCGCTGGCAATTATCAAGCTGTGTGTGCTGTGCCTGCTGGGCTGAAAGGAGCCGCGCTATGAAGTTGAGCAAGTTTGTGAAACGAGCCAAGAGCGAAAGCTACTGCATGGTAATTCATGCGGACGACAGCGGCATTTGGCTGGGCACCCGCTTGGCGCTGTACAACGCCACGGAGCTGCCCGAACATGGAGGGCAAGGAACAGGTAGGCGCAGTGTTGGACATTGACAGCAAGGCGTGGGAAAAGATGTTCTTTGACGAGAAGTACGCCGAAACCGCAGGGGCGGACTTTGGCGTGAACCTGACGGACGCTGACCCGCGGAACAGGAGGCGCGGCGGGTGCCGCTGGAAATGTTCTACAAGGGCATGGGGCTGGTTGGCCTTATGTATGGCAACGCCGGGGAGCTGATCTTCTACGATTCCGCGCTGATTGCACCCATTGCCGATGTGGTCAAGACCAGCGACTACATACAGACCGTTGTGCGCAAGACTGCTGGCGGTGCGCCGTATGTGGTTATCAAAGACGGGTTTGAAGTGCTGGCCGGGTTTGTGCCCGTGAAGATCATAACCAAGCAGTTCTTGGAGGATTTGAGCGAGTTTGAAAGCGCCTGCGTGAGCCAGTATATGCGGGAGCAGAAACAGGCTTTGGACGCAGCAGACCCGGACAAGCAGGACGAGGGCGCGGAGCAGATCGGGATGGAGGGCACGGCTGAATGAACATTGTTTCTTTCGGCGGTGGCACAAACAGCACCGCAATGATTATCGGGATGTATCTGCATAAAATCCCGGTTGATCTTATCCTATTTGCAGACACGGGCGGCGAACAGCCGCACACCTATGAATTTATCCGGGTGTTCAATGCTTGGCTGGAAAAGCACGGCCTACCCAAAATCACGCCGGTGTTTTATACCGACAAGGACGGAAACCGGCTGACCTTGGAGGCGGAATGTTTGCGATCACACACGCTGCCCTCTAACGCCTATGGATTCAAGAAGTGTTCCTTGAAACACAAGATCGGAACGCAGGAAAAATTCTGCAACCACTATCCGCCGTGTGTGGAAGTATGGAAAAGCGGTGGCCGCGTCAACAAGTACATTGGCTATGACGCAGGCGAAACCCGCCGTATTCAACACGCCACTGCCATTGACGAGGCAGACAAGAAATATGAAAAGCACTACCCGCTTTATGAATGGGGCTGGGATAGAGCCGAATGTGTGCGTGTGATCGAGCGGGCGGGGCTGCCAAAGCCGGGCAAGTCGAGCTGCTACTTCTGCCCGTCGATGAAAAAGAAAGAAATTCAAGCGCTGTGGGAGAACAACCCGGAGCTATTTCAGCGGGCGGTTGACATGGAACACAACGCGGCGGACAGCCTGACCAGCATTAAAGGTCTTGGCCGCAAGTGGTCATGGGAAAGCTACCACGACGAATTTATTGAAGCGCAGGAGCTTGAAAAAGCGCAGTTGACTTTTGACGATCTTTTCCCGGAAGCACCGGGCGGGTGCCTATGCGGTGCGCCGTGTGGGTGCTATGACGGGTGAGCCGAAAACAGAATAAGCCTTACAGGCCGGGCGTGGAGCGGGATTGTGCCCCGCCCGGCTGCTTGATTTTTTAGCCTTGCCGTGCTGCGGCGGGCTAAAAAAATACCGCCTTGGGCGGCTTGGGGCTGGTATACCAGTAGTAAGTTAAGCACCACGGCAGAAATGCCGGGGAAAGGGGTCAAGGGGGAAACGAGGGCGGCGGGCACTGCCTGACCAACAGCAGGACGGAAAGAGAGCCGCCCGGTGTTTCCCCTTGCCTGCGGAGCAGAGTGTGGTATTCCAGCAAGAAGAAAATAATACAGGGGTGCGGGGGTGTAGCCCCCGCATGGGAAGTAACCACCTTGGGAGAGGGGCAAAAGCTGTGAAGTCGATCTATTACAGAGAGCAAAAGCACATCTGCGGCAAGAGTTACGCCACTGCCCCCTACATGGAGGTTGATCTATACCCCGTGACACCCAGAAAAGCAGCACAAAGCAGGCCGCCATGCCAAGCGCAAGGAGGCCAGCACCCTTGCACAGCAGACCTACAACGACAACAGGGCCAAGCGCTACCATGTGCAGCTTGTCAATGCCAACTTCGGCAAGGGGGATTTTTCGTGGACGGGCACCTATGACGACGACCACCACCCGGAGCCGGACGACACGGCCAAGGCTGACCGCGACCTGACCAACTACATAAAGCGCCTATACCGTTGGTGCGATAAGAACGGCGTACAGCGCCCCAAGTGGGTTGCCGCCACAGAGTATTGCACCGTGCAGGAGGATGGCACAGCCTGCGGGCGGCACCACCACCACGCGATCATACAGCACACCGACGGCCTGACCCGCGATGTGCTGGAACAGCTATGGGCAGACAAGACCGGGCAGATCGGCTTTACCGCTGTGAATACTTGGATGTTGACCACGGCAGCGTAGAAAGCCTTGTGCGGTATATCAGCAAGAACAAGCGGTGCGCCCGGAGCTGGCGGCAGAGCCGTGGCCTTGAAAAGCCGAAAACACCGCCGCCGAACGATACCAAGTGGAGCCGCAAGAAGCTGGACGAGGCAAGCACCCTGTACATCGACGATGTGGCGTACTGGGAGCGGAAATACCCCGGCTACACACTAAACCGGGTGGAAACGAGAGTAAGCAACGCCGGATGGCGGCACACCACCGTGATTATGCGCCGGGCGGAGTGCTGGCACGGCACACCGAGGCGCAAGGTTACGCCGAGAATGAACAGGTAAGAAAGGGGCACGGGCCTATGCTGTACATAAAAAAGGTTATCGTGATTTGCCGGGAAGTCAACAGTCAGACCGGGCAAATTGCCGTGTATGTGGTTCCGATGAAGATTGACGAACACACGGTTGTGCGTTTGAGCCTGCGATCAATGTTCAACCCGGAATTGCGCTATTTCTTTGTGTATGAAGATGTATACCAAGAACAGAAACAGGAGATCACCGCAATGCTGAAACGCCGGAATATTACCAAGCAGGAGGTTGACAGCGTGTACGGGATTGCAGAAGTTGGGAGGCAATGACTATGGACAACAAGGAACGCTTTATTGAGATTTTCACCTCGCAGATTCACAGGCCGGGCGCGGCGGAGCTGCTGGAATGGCTGGAAAGCACGGACTTTTTCGAGGCACCGGCCAGCACCCACTACCACGGCAGCTACCCCGGCGGGCTGGTGGAGCATAGCCTGAATGTGTACTATGAGCTGATCGGAGCGGGGCGGGTGCCGGGTGTGCCCACGGCGGAAACCTATGCCGTTGTGGCGCTGCTGCACGACATTTGCAAGGCGGATTTCTACGCCCAAAGCACGAGAAATCAGAAGAACAGCGACGGTGAGTGGGAAGCTGTGCCCTGCTATACCGTGCGCGAAAAATTCCCGTTCGGTCACGGGGAGAAGTCTGCCTTTTTGGTGCAGCGCTTTATGCCGCTGACCGACGCCGAGGCGCTGGCTATCCGTTGGCACATGGGCGCGTATGACGACGCGGCCAAGGGCGGGAGCAAGGTGTTGTCCGCCGCTATGGCCGCAACGCCGCTTGTCTATGCACTCCATGCCGCCGATATGCGGGCAGAGCAGAAAGAGAACGCACAGCCGTGAACATAGAGTTGGACGACCTGCCACCGCGCTACCGTGCGCAGGCAGAACAGCAGCTTGCCGCCCGGAAACGCCGTGCCGCTGACCCGCTGGCCGAGGCGGTGAAGCAGGCCAAGGCGGCAGGCCGGGATTTTGACAGCCGGGGCGAGTATGAATTTTACACGGGAACCGTGCTGCCAAAGATGGCACGGGGCGAGATCGTGGAGTGTGAGCAGCACCCCGCGTTCCCGCTGTTCCCGGCGGGCGAGTACGGCGGCCTGAAACTGCGCCCCATACGCTACACGGCGGACTTTCGGCTGAAATACGCCGACGGCACCGTTGAGATCGTGGAGATCAAGAGCAAGTTTGTCCGGCGTATGCAGCGTGACTACCCTGTACGGCGGCGGGTGTTCTTGGAACAGATCGCCCGCCCGGCGGGGTGGAAATTTACCGAGATCATCACCACAGAGGACAAAGACGACTGAAACGCTGGCGAGAGCTGGCAAAGGAGGGCTGAACCCATGAAAAACCAAGAAAAGCGCCCGTGCCCGCTGTGTGAGCGGCACCAGCGCATGGAAACCACCAGCGGTATGTTGTTTTGGGTGGAGTGGGGCGAGGACGGCAACCCGCGCCTATGTACTGACACCCTGCACGACGGCGGCGGGCTGAATGTGCTGTGCATTGATTTTTGCCCGCTTTGTGGCCGGGAAATTGAGAAACAGGAGGCTTGGGATGAAAAGACGGCATACTACACCGCGTTATTTCGCCCGGAACGCTGCCGTACAGGCACAGCGGCGCTTTTTGCGTACCGGCAAGACCGAGGCCGAACGGCTGGACGATCACCGGGAGGCAACGGGCAAATGTGCTGATTGCTGTGCATTTTGGCGGCGATCTATGACAAATACGGCATTGGGGAAATGCGCTTGCAGCGCGTCGTGGACTGTGCCAACGAGATTTCGGCCAAGTATGCGTTGGACAAGCAGGTGCGCGGCGAAAAGCAGGCCAAGGCCACGCTGGCAGCTGCGGTGCAGCAGTTCATGCCGCCGTCTCTGCTGCCTGCGCTGTCTGCCCCCAAGATGGAGCGGGAGGCGGTGCAGCTGGCCGCCCGGCGCGAGGCGGCGGACACGGTAATGAAAATCTATGTGCAGGCCATGCACAAGGCGCTGGGCTTTGGCGCTGACCGCGTGGCCGTGGTGGTGGCCGAAACCGAGAGCAATTTCCGCCAGTTTGGCGAGTGTACCAAGGACGGCGAGTATTACGGGTACGCCGTGCTGGCGCGGAAGATCGGGCAGATCATTCACGACACGGTGGAGGTGGACACCAGCGGAGCAACGGAGCCGGTTTTCGGCAAGACGCTGTTCTGACTTACAGGCAATGGAGGTGCTGGGTATGCGGAGCGAAACGGTAAAGCATATCGTCAAATATTACGGGGGAATCCCGGAGGCAATCAAGCTGCTTAAACGGGAGCGTGACGCGCTGGAAGATGAATATAACGGCTTGGGCGGCCTTGCTATGGACGGTATGCCGCATAGTTCGGCACCCGGCAACCCCACCGAGGCGCTGGCCGTGCGCGTGATCGAAAACGGCGTGAAGAACCGCCTGCAGGAGATCAGCGTTCAGGTGGAAGTCTTGGAGGGCGACGCGGCCAACATCCGGGGCGCACTGGACGCGGTGAACGGTAAGTACAAGTCGGTCATAATCATGCGGCTGATTCGTGGGTACAGTTGGACGAAAATTTCCGGCAAGCTGGGTGTGCCGGACAGCACGGCGCGGAATTGGCACGGCAGAGCTGTGAACGGCTGGGCGAGGTGCTGGAAGATGTGCCGATGGTAGACGAGTTGACCGAGCGGGCAACGCGCGCGCGTACATAATATGCGCCGGGAAAAATCCCGTAAAAAATCGCCCCTGCCCCGGCGGGATTTTTTGCGTGTAAAAACCTCTCTTTTGGAGCGGGAAACGCGGCGGGAAAACTGGCCGAAAAAGTGTTTTGGTCAAAAGATTTCACCCGGCGGGCGGAACCTTTTCAACTGATCGGGAAAAGCCGCTGGAAAAACAATTTGCGAATAGGAGGAATGAGGCGTGAAAGCGGAGCGGGATTTTAAGCTGGTTTGCACCGGCGGGCCGTATGGCGACTGCTGCTGTTCGTATGCTGTGGAGCTGCGCGGAGAATGGACGGTGCAGGAGCTTGTAAAAGCCGTTTTGGAAAGAAATCCGTGCGAATGGGGCTTTTTCTACATCCAAAGGGCCGGGCAAAAGTGGTACGAGGCGCAGGTGAAGATTGAGTATCAATACGGAAAGCTGAAAAGCACTGTGCCGGAGAAAATCGCCCGCAAGAAAATCAAGCGTGTACACAGCAACGGCGGGTGGTCGTTGATGGACTACTGGATAGAAACATAAAGACCCGGCGGGTAGCCGGGTAAAGGAGGCGCGTTTTTGTGAAAAGGCTTGTAAGCCGGGTGCTTGCCCGGCGTGTTGTGGCAGAAGTTGAACAGATATGCGGCTTGAAAATGCCGTTGGAGAGTACAAGGCAGCTTGTGGAGCAACAGAACTGGCGAAAAATCGCGTATATTACGGCAGACTGTTTTGTGGTGCGCCCGCTGCGGCGCTGGCTGAAACGGAGGCATGAAAAGTGAAATTGTGTGACAGGTGCAGGGTGCCCGGCTGCCTGCTGGACTATGGCGGCAAGGCTTGCCAAGAGGCACGAAAGAAGCATTGCCCGGATGTGGTTTTTACCAATGCGGACAAGATCAGGGAAATGGACGACGAGGCGCTGGCGGTTGCGATCATGTGCCCGCACGACGACGATAAATGCCCCGGCCCCGGTGACGCGAAAACCTGCATAAAGTGCTGCTTGGACTGGCTGCGGGAATCGGCGGAGGGGTGAGCATGGCGCAGATCGTGACGGCACAGTTTGTGGGGCAGACCTCTTGCGGGTTTGTCAGCAAGAAATACTATGAAATCGAGATCAGCGCCGGGCGGAGCGGGTGTTTGTGTGTGCGGGATGTGCAGGGGCAAGGATTTTGCCCATACTCCACGCTGGCCGCCCTGCGGAGAAACTGGAAGATCATCAACAACGAAAAAACGCCCGGCGGTGAACCGGGCAGAAATGAGGCAGGATATGAACGAGGATATTTTGACCCACGGTGAAACCATGAGCGAGGAGCAGCTTTTGGAGGGGTTGCGTAAAACCCCCGAACTGAAACGGCGCTTGGTCATGCGCGTGGCGGCGGATTTGCTGGAAAGCGAGGCATTTTTGGAGGCGTACCCGCATTTGGAAACCGAGGAACAAATAAAAACGGCGCTTACCCGGCTTTTGCACAAGAACAAGGTAAGCACCATTGATGGGCGGCGTATGGCCGCAGAACTGGCGGAAAGTTACGAGGGAATGTATTCCCATTCGGACAGATCGGAGGGGCCAGCGTCGGGGCATGAATCCCATTCGTCACAGCCTGTTACATGACAAAAAACATTGTCGGCTTCTGCCTGCGGCGTGTCGCAGGCCTCCCAAACTGTTTCGTTATGGCACAGGCCGAAAGTGCCGTCAGTCTGGCGCACGATCTTCAAAATGCCAACTGGTGAGCGATAAATCCACATAATAGCTAAACCTCCAAAATTGTTTTGTGCAATGCCTATAATACAGCGATTTTAGGCAAAAAACAACAGGAAAACACCCCGGCGGGCGTGGCCCTTGGCTGGGGGCGTTGCTGTTTGCGCAGGTTTTGTGATCGTGGCGGGCGGTTTTGTGCCCGGGGCGGGCGGTTTTGTGCCCGGGGCGGGGTTATTTGTGATCGTTGGGGCCTGTTTCGTGATCGGCGGGCGGGTTGCCGGTCAAGGACGGCGGCAGGCCGTTTTCGTCCAGCGGGCCGGTGTATTCGGTGAGGTCAATCAAGGTCACTTCCGGCGGCGGGGGTATGAGCTTATAATATTTGCCGTTTTCGTAGTGCAGATCGGTCACACCATCATACCACGCAATATCCCCGTGCTGGGCTTGGGCGGCCTCCATGCTTTGCTGTGCCTGCGCTTCGGTCGGGCCGTCGAACAGCAGGCGGGCACCGTCGGCAAACTGGGCAACAAGACGGTAAGGCGGATAAACGGCCATGTTTTCGTTATTCATGCGTTGCACCCTTTCGTTTTGTGTTTTGTGTTGGGTCTATTATACCACGCAATGCCCCGGCGGTGAACCGGGGCGGCGCGGTTTTGTTTTGGGGGTGTTATCCGGGGCACAATTTACAGACCAAGCACCCGGCGGGCGGCGTATTCGGCATTTTGTGTTAGCTGGCGCTGCCATGCTTTGTTGCGGGGCGACCAGCGGAAACCGTTGGATTTCAGCGCGTCGCGGGTGTCTGCGTCGGGGATTTCGTCGAACAGGATTTGCAGGCGGTTTTCTTCGGCATTGCGCACGATCTCGCCGCCGTCAAATTTCGTGGCGTTGTCGGGCTGCTGGGCGGCGGCTTGCAGTTTGTCCAGATCGGCAAGGCGGGCTTGTATGCGCTTGATCTTGCCGCGCAGGCTGGACAGTTCAAAATCGCCGTAGGGTTTGCCGTACAGCTTGACGGAAAAGGCGTCCGGGTCGGTGAGTGCGTCGGCCTGCTGGTCGGTGAGGCTGGCATAGCCGCGCAGGGTTTTGTGCTTGCGGTAGTAGGCATTGGCGGCCTTGCAATAATCAAGGGTGTTTTGTTCCTGCTGCAAGCGGTCTTGGAGCAGTTCACGGGCGTGGGGGTCGGTCAGGTCTACCGCGCCGGTGCCCACGCTGCGGATTTTGTCAAGGATGGCGTCAATCTCCTTGTACTCCTGCCAAAGAGAATCGCGGCGGGCGTTCTGCTTTTGCTTTTTGTGTACCGGGAAGTTGCTGCCGCCGCAAACGAGGATGGAGGGGCAGGCCGATTCGTTGCGGTAATAGGCGTTGTAGTAGTCGGCAAGGCGGCGGGCGTAGCGGTCAAGCAGGGCGTCCAGCTTGTCGTGATAGTAGGGGCTGATCTTGGCTTTTCGTGCCTGTACCAGCGCGGCGGCCTTGTCCACAGCGGCGCGGTATTCTTCCGTAGCGCTTCCGGTGCGGTAGTCGCTCATAGAATTAACATCGTTTGCCCGGCGGGCGGTTTGTTCGTTGATTTCGTAGTATTGCATTTTGTGTACCTCCTGTTTTGTGTGTATAGACTACTGGGGGCGGGCCGCTTTACAACTGGCCCGGCGTGGCGTTGTGCCGCTGGGGGCTGCCGTGTGGTCTTATGCCCGGCGGCGGTGCCCATTGCGCAGGGCGGGCGGGGCCTGTTTTTGTGGTGATAAGCTGCCCGTAAACCGTGCCGGGGCCGCCCGGCGGCGGGTACAATCTGTTTTGTGGGGAGGTGTACCGGCTCCCGTTGGACTTATGCCAGCACCCCGGCGGGCTGGCGGCCATTGTTGGCGATGGGTGCGCGTTGTGAATTCGTGCCGGGCTTGTGATCGTGTTTGTTACCCATGAGCGCCCACCCCTTGCAGGGTGGCCGGGCTTGCACCGGCGGCGCGTTATGCGTCGGCCTTGCGGGTCAATCAAGGCAAGTTTCGCGCTTGATTTTGTACTGCGCTTTGATCTTGTCATAGGCGCGGAGCGTGACCATGTAGGTGCCCTGTTCTGCGTCGTAGGTAATGCCGCGCCCGTGGAGCGGGGGCAGGCCGTCACGCAGGGGGCGCAGAAAGTAGTGCTTGCCATAGTAGGCAAGATCGGCGGCGTAGTCGCAGCCCGTGGGGGCCTGCTGCATTTCGTAGCAGTAGGAATACTCACCGGGGGCGGTGGCCTGCACGGCGGGAACCTTGGCGGCCTCCAATGCGTCATAATCGGGGGCGTAGCCGTAAACCTCGCCGGTGCTGGGGTCGTAGCGGGAAACTGAAAAATCCGGGATAAAAAGCGCCGTGTTTGCGCTGATCTGCTGGGAGTAGCCACCGGGAACCGGGGCAAAGGTGCCGGGATTTTGCGTTCTGTTGCTGCCATTGTGAAAGCCTCCTGTTTTGTGCTGTGTTTTGTGTGGGTGGTTTTGTGTACCCATGAGCGCCCGCCCCATGTGGGGCGGCTGGGCTTGCACCAGCGGCGGCGGGAGCCGCCGGCCTTGCGGGTCGTGTGGGTTAGTCGGAGATACAAAGCATATAGCCGCGCTTGGCGCAGATGATCGAAAGCCGGTTAAACTCCATGTAGCGGCGGAGGGTGTCAGGGTTGCGGGTGTCGGCCAGTTCTGCCCGGTGGCGCTGCATATAGCGGCGCTGCGTGGCAAGCTCTTTTTGTGCTTGACGGTCAGACAGACGGAAAAGCGTGTAAGTGGTCATAGTGTGCGGCCTCCTGTTTTGTGTTGCGCTTTGTGTGGGCGGTTTTGTGTACCCATGAGCGCCCACCCCTTGCAGGGTGGCCGGGCTTGCACCGGCGGCGCGTGGTGCGTCGGCCTTGCGGGTTGCGTGGGTTAGAACATGGAAATTTGCTCACATTCTGCGGCGGGCTGTGCCGGGGCGGGAGCTGCGGCGGCCTGCTGCGCCGCCTTGCGGGCCTTGCGTTCGTCGGCCAGCTTTTTGTTATAGGCGGCGATCTCCTCCGGGGTCTTGGCCTTGGGGGCGTCGTCCTGCCCGGCGGGCTTGACCTGATCGAGAGTGAACAAGTGCGCCTTGGCCATGTAGTAATGCGGGTCGGGAGCGTCGGCGTCGGGGCCGTTCTGCCCGGCTTTGGCGGCCTCTGCGCGGGCGGCCTTGGCTGCCTTGCCGGGGCGCTCGGTGTACTTCCACAGATCGCAGGTAATGGCGGCGTGTTCGCCGCGCTTGACGGAGTAGCCCGCCTTTTTCCACTCTGCAAAGGTGTGAATGGGCAAGCAGCCCTTGGCGGCCACGATGGCCTGCGCCTCTGCCTTGGTGTAAATGCCGTGTTTGATGGCCTGATTAATGATGATCTCGTTGTTAGTCATGGTGAAAACCTCCAAAATTTTTTATTAGATCGGCCCGGCGGGCTTGCAGCGGGCCGGATGTTTTGATAAAATGGGGGTAGCCGCTGACAGGAGCGGCCACCCTTGCGAGGGGTGAAAAGGGTTCAGCGCTTTTGCCGGGGCTGAACCCGTTTTTTATTTCCCTGCGCTTGCCGTGGGCGGTGTCGTGCCTGCAATGTATTTCAGGCAGTCAAGCACCTGCGCCGGTGTCATGCCTTGCGCCCGGAGCCAATCGGCCAGCCGGTCAAGCTCTTTTGCTGTCGTGTCGTTCATGGTGTCCAGTCCGAAGAAATTCTCTATCACGGCGTTGTCCAGACAGTTTCCTTTCCGGCTCATACTCTGTCGGATGCCCTTCTCGCGGAGCATCCGCTGATACCGCTTATGCTGGTATTGCCAGCCCTGGTCAGAATGAAGGATCAACCCGGTTCCATCCGGTATCTTCTCAAAAGCCTTATCCAGCATAGTCGTAACCATACTCAGAACAGGATGGTCAGAGATGGTATAGCTGACCAGATCGCTGCTGCACAGATCAAGGATGGGCGAGAGATAGAGCTTCTCGCCAAACAAACTGAACTCTGTCACATCGGTGACCCACTTCTGGTTCGGCTTTTCGGCGCGGAAGTCCCGGTTTAACAGATTCGGCGCAATTTTGCCAACTTCACCCTTGTAAGAACGATACTTCTTCCTCCTGACACGGCAAACTAAACCCAGCTCCTTCATAAGCCTCTGGACGGTCTTGTGATTCAGGAGAAAATTGCGCTTGTGAAGTTCTGTTGTAATGCGATAGCCGTATCTTCCTTTGTTTTCGTGGTAGATGGCCGTGATCTCCGCTTTGACAGCTTTATACTTATCTGAACTGTTCATCCGCTTCAGATGATAGTAGAAAGTGGCACGGGGCAGTTGAGCGATTGAGAGAAGAATATCCAGAGAATGTCTTTGCCTCAGCTTTTGAACTACCTGCGTTTTCTGCGCTGGCGTCGCTCGTCTTCCAAAACCAAGGCTTGCAAGTTTTTAGGTAATCGTTCTCCGCACGCAGTCTCTGCACTTCGGCTAGCAGATCTTCTTCCACCTGCTTCGGCAACTGCTTTGGCGGACGGCCTTTGTTGCTGCGACCACGCCGTTCGATGGCTAACCCTTCCGGCCCTTCTTCCAGATAAATGCGTTCCCAACGCTCTATAATTTTATGGTCGTTAATTCCAAATTCCTGCATCGCTGCATAGATACTCAGATGTTCTTTTTTCATGGTTTCTACAACCATTCTCTTGAATTCCGGCTCGTTTGTTTGGTACTCCTTTTGGCATAGCAAAACACCCCACTTGTTAAATAGTATATCATACTGTCTAACAAATGGGGTGCTGTTCACTCACCGCCTGCAAGGGCTTTTTTTTTCCCACTATTCACACCACCCCACCAGCCAGCAGGTCACCCACCACCAGCAGCACCGGGCAGCAGCTCACCAGCCAGCACCACACCACCGCCACACCAGCACCAGCCCCAACACCGACAGCCAGCACAGGGCGGAACACCAGCGGCCAGCACCGCCGCCCAGCAGGCCGCCGCGCCGACGATCACCAAAAAAATAAAACTATACCGCCCGCGCGGTAATTACTAAACACCCGCGCCCGCCCGTGCGCGGTAGGTACTGCGCGCGCGTACATTTAGCTTTGCGGGTTCGAGAGCGCAAAAGTTGGGTAGGCATGAGGGGCGTTTTTACTTCCCCTTGGGCCGGACGGGCGGGGGTCAAAAAAAAATAAAAATGGGCAAAAAAATAAAGGCAAGCACATTTTTGTGCAAGCCTTTTTCAATCCTGCATATCGCCGGTGAGCCATTCAATGGTTACGCCGAGAACGCGGGCAAATATGACAAGTTCATAATCGGTTACAAAGCGCAAGCCGGTTTCTATGCGGCTGATCGCCTCGCGCCCTATGCCAAGACCGGCCACTTGGAGTTTGGCGGCAAGTGCGTCTTGCGAGAGGCGCTGTGCGGTGCGGGCTTGGTGGATTCTATCGCCGGAGATATTGGCCTTGCCCTCGTATGTATAAATCTTCAAACCTTTTCACCTCACTTTACTTGACAATAGCATTTTTTACGCTTAATCTTGTAATAAAGATTTATAAAGCATAAAAAAGTAAAACAAAATGCAAGAAAGATTTACAGTGAGTTGAAATTTTCGCAAGGAGTGTTCAAAGAAAAGGAGTTTGGCAATGGCAGTGGTATTTACGGTGCTTATGGTTATGGCGGGAATTTATGCGCTGTTCAAGTGGCCTATTCCCACGCTGGCGGTGCTGGGGGTTCTGATCGTGATAGGAAAATCTGGCGAGAACAAAAACGGTGGCACGGCACCGACGACCGCGCCGCCACCGGCAAAGCCTAAAGCACCATCTTCCCCGATTAAGCCGCAGGCGCAGCCGACGGCAGCAGTGCGCCGTTGCGAGGGACGGGATTATGAGGCGCGGCTTTTTGCGGGCGAGGACGGAATCTTTTAAGATCATAACCATGCAGGGCGAAGCGAAAGCGGCGGCGGACATTCTAAGCAAGGCCAGCGGGAATGTGTACCATGTGACCATGACAAGCTGTGAGTGCGAGGACTTCAAGAAAGGACACTCCCCCTGCAAGCACATGATCTACTTTGCCCTGCACACCGGGCGGTATGCGCAGATGGAAAGACCGATACCGCGCTATGGGTATTCCCGTACAAACCGGGAGGGCAAGACAGTTCCGATTTACTGGGATTATGCCAGCCAGCCGACAGGCGTAGGCTACACAAACCTGTACCCGTACAGTGTGACCGGGAAGTTGGAGGGAGTAAGCGAAAAGATGGGCAAGCCGACCAGCAGAAAAAAGACCGTGACAGTAAACGCGATCAGCGACACCGACGCGGTGGCTGCTGCGCAGGAATTAGGGCTTGTGCCGCCGTTCAAGGTTGAGATTATGGACATTGTTCCATCGGAGGGGCAATACGGCTACCTGCACGGGGCGGAGATACCCTACCCGTATTTGGCGAACGCGGCGGATGTTGGGGCGCTGCTGACACGGTACGAAGATGAAAACGACCACCAGTGCCCGCGCTACCTGTTCAACATGGCAACGAAGTACCGGGTGCGCGTGTCGCACTTCCAAGAGCCGGAATCCGTTATCACCTGTATTTGGGATGGAGTGCCGGACGAACGGAAACCGGCTATGTTCTGCTATGCGGTGTACTGCCAAGAAACCGGGCATCCGTTTGGTCATGCACCGATAGAGAGCGACGCGCCGGAGTTTGCCGGATTTGTGCCAACGAAAAAGCAGTTGGAATACATTTTGCACATACCTGAATTTGGCTGGTCAAAGCTGAACAAGCGGACGGCGACCTATCAAAGCGCATGGCACTATTTGGTGGCGAGAAATTTTTTTTAGAAAGTTAGCAACTTTGACAGGTTTTGTGTGGTATATTAGTAGCATGAAAATATAAAGGCTCGTGGCGGGAACGCTGCGGGCCTTTTTGTTTTGGGCCTGCCCGGCGGGGGCGGGCTTTACTTTTTGGAGGTGTAGAATGCCGAAGCGGAGCGAGAAGCGCGACACCGCCAAGGCTGAATATATCGCCAAGAAGAAAAAGGGCGAGGAAGTAAGCCTGCGGGCGCTGGCCGGGGAATTGGGTGTGAGTTACCAAACCCTGCGCAACTGGAAAGCGGCGGACAAGTGGGAAGAAGCGTTACCCAAGAAAAAGCGCGGCGGGCAGCCGGGCAACCAAAACAGCAAGGGCAAGCGCAACGCGGCAGGCAGCCACGATGGTGCGCCGCCCGGCAATAAGAACGCAGAGAAAGACGGAGCGTACAGCACCGTCTTTTTTGATATGCTTTCTGCCGAAGAATTGAAGATCACCGAGAGTGTGCCGCTGGGCGGGCGTGAGGCACTGGAACATGAAATGAAGATTTTGAAGTTCCGCGAACACAAGATACTGGCAAAGATTGTCCAGTATGAGAGCCAGCCGGAGGATGCACTGTTTGTGAGCAGCCTTTTGGATATGCGCACCCCCGGCGGGCGGGGCAAGGACAAAGAAAGACGGTGCCAACCAAACCATGGGTATGTACAGCAAGGACAGCGCCTTTAGCCGGGTGCTGAAATTGCAGGAAGCGCTATACAAGGTGCAGGGCCGCATTGCCAAGATTGCGGACAGCCTGCGGGCCTTGGAGGAGAGCGACAGGCGCATGGCGCTGGAAAAGCAGCGGCTTGAAATTTTGCGCATGAGAGCCACCGGCGCGGTGGATGTGCCCGACCCCGACGGGACGGCGGCAGATGATCTTGACGCGCCTTTGGAGGAGGACACGGAGGAATGACACTGTACACCAGCAAGGTTATTGCCCAGTGGTTATGCCTGACCGAACGCCGGGTGCGGCAGTTACGCGACGAGGGCGTGATTGTGGAGGCGAGGCCGGGGCTGTATGAGCTGCAACCCACCGTGGCCCGGTATATCAAGTATTTGGGTGGAGCGGGAAAAGAGAGCCTGAACACCGAGCGCATGAAGCTGACCGCCGAAAAGCGGAAAGCGGCGGAAATGGACAACGACCTGCGCCGGGGCGATTTGCACAGTACGCAGGATATTGAAAAAGGCATACAGACTATGTGCCTGAATATCCGCAGCCGGTTTTTGGCTATGCCCGCCAAGCTATCGCCTACGCTGGCGGCTATGGACGGGAACCAAGCCGACATTTTTGACGAACTGAAAAAGGCCATCGACGAAACGCTGGAAGAATTGAGCGACTACCGCGTGGCCTTTGCCGTGGAGGACACCACCGATGAAAGGACACAAGAAGAATAAAGACCCCTGCGCGGGGTGCGTGTGGAGAATTTGGACAGGCGACGAAAGAGGCCTGTGCTTTTTCCCGGATTGCAGGCGAAAGGAGTACGACAGACTGTGGGGTAGCAAAAAAGCAAAAGCTGCTGGAAATACCGCAGGCGACAATGGAAATGCTGGCGCGGTGTGTGGCGACGCTGAAACCGCCCCCGGAGCTGACACTATCCCAATGGGCTGACCGCTACCGTATGTTGAGCGCGGAGAGCAGCGCCGAGCCGGGGCGATGGCACACCGACAAGGCACCATACCAGCGGGAGATCATGGACGCCATAGGTGATGCGCACATACGGCGGGTGGTTATTATGTGCGCGGCGCAGTTGGGCAAGACCGAACTGCTGTTGAATATCCTTGGCTATTTTATGGCATACGCCCCAGCGCCCATCTTGGTTATGCAGCCCACCTTGGACATGGGGCAGACATTCAGCAAAGACCGCTTGGCCCCGATGATACGCGACACGCCGGTGTTGCGCGGGCTGGTGGATGTGAAAAGCCGATACGCCGGGAACACGATCTTGAAAAAGAATTTCCCCGGCGGGCATATCACCATAGTGGGCGCGAACAGCGCCACCGGCCTTGCCAGCCGCCCTATTAAAGTGCTGCTGGCCGACGAGGTAGACCGCTACCCCGGCAGCGCCGGAACCGAGGGCGACCCGTTGAGCCTTGCCCAAAAGCGCCAAACAACATTTTGGGATAAGAAAACGGTTATGGTATCGACCCCGGTTATCAAGGGGCACAGCCGCATTGAAACCGAGTACAACCAATCCACCCGCGAGGAATGGAATGTGCCGTGCCCGGAGTGCGGGCATTACCAGCCCTTTGTGTGGGCAAACCTGATCTTTGACCCGGACGACCTGCAAAAAGAGATCGTTTACAAATGCGAACGCTGCGGGTGCGTGGCGAACGAATACCGCTGGAAACAGCAGAGCCAGCAGGGCCGCTTTGTGCCGGAAAACCCCGGCGCGGAAACGCGGGGATTCCACCTGAACACGCTTGCCTCCACCTTTTGCGGGTGGAAAGAGATCGTGCAGAAATTCATAGTGGCGAAAGAACAGCTTGACCAAGGAAACCCGGAGGGCATGAAGGTTTGGGTAAATACCGAGCTGGGCGAAACTTGGGAGGAACGGGGCGAACAGGTGGAGGACACCGAACTGTTCAACCGCCGCGAGATTTACGACGCGGTGGTGCCCGAAGAAGTGCTTGTGCTTACCGCCGGTGTGGATGTGCAGGATGACCGTTTTGAGGTTGAGATCGTGGGCTGGGGCGTTGGCAAGGAAAGCTGGGGAATCCGATACCAAAAGATTTACGGCGATATGCTGAAAGAACAGGTATGGGAGGACTTGGACGCCTTTTTGCAGACCGTGTGGTACAAAAAGGACGGAACCGCGCTGCGCATTATAAGCTGCTGCATTGACAGCGGCGGCCACCACACCGACCAAGTGTACCGCTTTACCAAGGAACGGTACGAGCGCGGCGTGTGGGCGATCAAGGGCAAGGGCGGTGCCGAGGTGCCCTACATCCGCAACCCCACCACAAACAACCGCGTGAAAACGCCGCTGTTCATCATCGGTGTGGACGCGGGCAAGGCGCTGTTATACCAGCGCTTGCGCCACAACACCAAGGGGCCGAACTACTGCCACTTCCCCGCGAACGAAGAAGCCGGGTATGATGAAACCTACTTTAAGGGCCTGACCAGTGAGAAGATGGTGGTGCGGTTTCGCAAGGGGCGCAGCGTTACCGTGTGGGAGCTGAAAGACAGCAAGTACAAGCGCAACGAACCGCTTGACCTGCGCAACTATGCCACCGCCGCTTTAGAGATTGCCAACCCCGTGCTGGCAAAGCCGGAGCCGGGCATGGCGCAAAGACCCCGGCGGGCAGGCCGCCGCCGCATTACAGGAGGTATTTAATGGCTATTTTTTCAAAAGAAATGTGCCGGCAGAAATTGAATACATGGCTTGCGGCGGAGGAAAGTGTAGCCACCGGGCAAAGCTATCAGATCGGCACAAGAATGTTGACGCGGGCAGACCTGAAACAAATCCGCGAGGAAATGGAATATTGGGCACAAAAATTATCCGAGGCGGAGGCCGAGGAAAAGAGCGGCGGGCGCAACCGCTTGTACCACTTTGTTGCCCGTGATGTGTGAGGGAGGGCGACACCGCGAATGTATTTGACAGAGCCGTGGCCGCCGTGGCCCCGGTACACGCCGCCAAGCGGGCAGCCGCCCGCGCCGCGCTGAAAATCATTGACAGCGGGTACGGCAACTACGGGGCAAACCTGACCAAGAAATCCTTGCGAGGGTGGGAGTTTTACGGCGGCAGCGCCAAGGAAGATATTGAGGACAATATCGACATACTGCGCCAGCGCAGCCGCGATGCCTACATGGGAATCCCCACGGCCAGCGCCGCACTGAAAACCATGCGCACGAATGTGATTGCAGGCGGACTTATGCCTGCGCCGCAGATCGACGCGGAGTTTCTGAGGCTGACCCCGGAGGACGCCGAAAAACTGCAAGCGCAGATCGTGCGAGAGTTTGCCCTTTGGGCGGACACGCCGGTGTGCGACGCTGACCGGGTGGACAACTTTTACAAACTGCAACAGCTAACTTTTTGAGCTATGCCATGAATGGTGACGCCATTGTGCTGCTGCCCACCAAGGAGCAGACCGGGCAGCCGTACAGCCTGCGGGTGAGGTTGGTGGAGGCTGACCGGGTTTGCAGCCCGGACGGCTTTGACCGGCTGGTGCCCTGCACGGTGCAGGGCCATGATGTGCATTGCCTTGTGCAGGGCGTGGAAACGGACGCCGACGGCATGGTGGTAGCCTACTGGGTATGTGACCGCCACCCGCTGGCAAGCAACGCCTACACCAGCGGCGGGCCGCACTGGACGCGGGTTGAAGCCTACACCAAGACCACCGGGCGACGGAATGTACTCCATGTGATGAACCGGGAGCGGGCCGGACAGCGGCGCGGTGTGCCCATGCTGGCCCCGGTGCTGGAAGCCCTGAAACAGTTGGGCCGCTACACAGACGCCGAAATCACGGCGGCGGTGCTTAGTGCCATGTTTACCGTGTTTGTGAAGCAGGGCGTGGCAAGCGACGCCCGCCCGTTTGGCGAAATGCTGCCGCCGGATATGCTGATCGACGCGCAAGACCAAAGCAGCATTGAACTTGGCCCCGGCGCTATTTTGAGCCTGAACCCCGGCGAGGATGTGCAGTTTGCAGACCCCAAGCACCCGAACACCGGGTATGACGCCTTTACCAATGCGCTGATACGGCAGATCGGCGCGGCGCTGGAAATCCCGCCGGAGGTGCTGTTTAAGCAGTTTACGACGAGCTACAGCGCGGCGCGTGGTGCGCTGAACGAGTTTTGGCGCACTTGCAGTATGCAGCGCGATTGGTTCACCGATGATTTTTGCCAGCCGATCTACGAGGAATGGTTTGCCGAGGCAGTGGCGCGGGGCCGCATTGCGGCACCGGGCTTTTTTGCTGACCCGGCAATCCGCAAGGCATACACTGCCTGTGCGTGGAACGGCCCGGCCCGTACCAACCTGAACCCCGTGCAGGAGGTGGACGCCGCTGTGAAGCGTGTGGACGCCGGATTCAGCACGGCGCAGGAGGAAACGGCCACCATGACCGGCGGCGACTACAACCGCAATATCCGCCAGCGCGTGATCGAAGCCAAGCGCAAGCGGGAGGTTGACGAGATCACGAACCCGCAGGCAAGCCGCCCGGCGGGCAACAGGAGGAATGACAATGCCTAAGAAGTTTTGGCAGTTTAGAAACCAAGCGGCAGGCAGCGCGGAACTGCTGCTGTACGGCGATATTTCGGACAGCAGTTGGTGGGGCGACGAAGTGACCCCCAAGACCTTTGCCGACGAGTTGAACGCGCTGGGGCCGCTGACGAGCCTGACAGTGCGTATCAATTCCGGCGGCGGTGATGTGTTTGCTGCACAGACCATTGGCAATTTGCTGGAACAGCACACCGCGCAGGTGACGGCCCGCATTGACGGGCTGTGTGCCAGCGCCGCCACGATCATTGCCTGCCACTGCGACAAGGTGGTGGCAGCCAATGACAGCACCTACATGATACACCCGGTACGGATGGGCATTTTTGATTTTGCCGACGCCGTGACCCTGCAGCAGTACATTGGTGCGCTGAATACCATACGCGAAAACATCCTGAACCTGTACACCAAAAAGACGGGCCGGGAAAAGGACGAAGTGGCCGCGTGGATGGACGCTACAAGCTGGTGGACGGGCGAGGAGGCTAAGACCAACGGCTTTGTGGACGAACTGGTGGACGACGGAGAGAAAACCGTTGTGGAGAACCGGGGCGGCCTGCTGTTTGTGAACAGCGTAAACATGAACCTGCCTTTTGATAAGGCACCCAAATTTGTACAGAACAGCGTGGCAGCAGCCCCCGCCGCCAGCGGTTTTGTAAATACACAGACCCCGGCGGAGCAGCCGGGAAACAACAGCCATAAGGAGGACACGAACATGGCAAACGAGATCAAGACCGTGGACGAGCTGCGTGGTGCTTACCCCGCGCTGGTTGACCAGATCGAACAGGCGGCGGCGCTGCGGGCTACCAATGCGGAGCGGCAGCGTATCCGCGACATTGAGGAAATGGCTCTGCCCGGCAGTGAGCAGATCACCAACGAGGCTAAGTACGATAAGCCCATGAGCGCCAGCGACTACGCCAAGGCCGCCATGAAGAACGCCAAGGAGCAGGGCGCGGCTTGGCTGAACACCATGCAGCAGGGCGCAAACGCCAGCGGCGTGAACAGCGTAGGCAGCGCCCCCGCCCCCACCGGCGGTGAGAAGCCCGACGAGTTTATGGACGCAATCAAGGGCCTTGGCAAGAAGCAGTAAGGGAGGATAAGACTATGAGCATGGATTTGGCGAAAAAGACCTATTCCACCACGCCCGACTATTTTATTGCGGGCACGCGGTGGGCATTGTGACCGCCGCCAAGGAGGCCAGCGCTGCGATTGCCGCGCATAACCTTGTGCTGATGGACGGCGGCAAGGTAAAGCCCCTTGCCGCCGTGGATAGCAGCAACGCACTGAATGTGACCGGCCTGTACGGCATTGCCGCCGAGGACGCCGCCAGCGAGGACGCGGTGATTTACCTGACGGGTGAGTTTTTCGCGGACGGGCTGGCCCTGCCTGACGGCGTTACCGCCGCCGACATTGAAGCGGCCCTGCGCAACATCGGTATCTTTTTGAAGTAAGGAGGAGCACCAACATGGCAAACGAAGTAAATATTTATACCCCGCGCTATCTTGCGGAGGTCGTAAGACAGGCACCGCCTGTGCATACCTTTTTCCGTGACACTTCTTCACCAATGTGCAGCACTCCCCGACGGAAAGTGTGGACATTGATATTGTGAAAGGCAACCGCCGCATGGCGGCCTTTGTCCACCCGCGCATTGGCGGCGAGGTGCTGAAAGCCGGCGGCTACAAGACCGAGAGCTACAAGCCCCCGCTGGTGAACCCCTGCGACATTACCACCGCTGACCGCTACATGACCCGTATGCCCGGCGAAGATCTGTACAGCGGTGACCCCTGCCCAGAGAGCGCACAGCAGTTGATGGAGGAGTACAGCCAGCCTGAACGACGCCACCACCCGCCGCGAGGAGTGGATGGCCGTGCAGGCCATTGTGACCGGGCAGATTCCCGTTGTTGGCAAGGGCGTGAACGAGATCATCGACTTTGGCTTTACCAACACCGAAACCCTGACCGGCACTGCCCAGTGGGGCAAGAGCGCCGCCAAGATCACCGACAACTTGGAGGACTGGGCCGACAAGGTGCTGACCAACGGCTTTGCCAATGTGGACATGGCAATCATGGGCAAAACCGCGCTGCGCAATTTCCTTGCGGACGAGAAGATCAGCAAAATGCTGGACAACCGCCGCGTGGAAATGGGCCTTATTCACCCGCGCGACCTGCCCAACGGCGTGAAGTATGTGGGCCACCTGAACAGCCCCAACATCGACATTTACACCTACTCCGAGGTGTACTTGGACGATTGGACTGACCCCGAAGCCCCCGGACACTGCCCCTTGTGCCGGAGAACAAGTGGTGCTGATCGCCAGCCACCCCGACTACATGATGGCCTACGGTGCCTGCACCTACATTGAGGATAGCACCAAGCAGTGGGATCACGGCACAGACTGACCGCCTGCTGCGCAGCTATGTGAAGCACCAGCCTGACCGCCGTATGCTGGAATTGCAGGCCCACCCGCTGCCCATCCCCGACAAGGTGGACAGTTGGTTTGTTGCCACCGTCTGTTGATATGCACCCCCCTGCCCGGTGACGGGCGGGGGCTTTTTACTGTGGAGGTGAGAGCGTGGCACTGTTTGAACTAAAGCAGGATACCGGGAGCGGAACGGCAGCACCGTGGGCACCACCCACATTCAAGGACTGTGTAGCGGCGGATATTTGACGCGGCCTTTTTTGAGGAGAACGAACACGCAGAACGCCACACCGTTGACGGTAAAGATGTGCTGATCGTTTTAGAGGACGACGATTTGCGCGAACATTCGGCACATTGGGAGGCCGGGGCAAAGCAGAACTTTGATACCGGCCTATACACGGCGCACACCATCCTGTATATCCGGGTGGAGGACTACGGGCCGAAGCCGAAGATTGGCAAGCAGTTGGTGCTTGACAAGAGCACCAAGAGCCAGCGCACCTACACGATCAACCTTTGCCAAGAGGAAAGCGGCGTGTACCGTATGACGATGGAGAGGACACGGCAGTGAGCAATGTTACTTACAGCGCCGGAAACCTGACCATTACCGTTGCGGGGCTGGACACGGTAGAGCAGGCGCTTGGCGACCTGAAACGCAAGACCCCGGCGGCGGCCAAAGTGGCGATCAACGCCACGGCGCGGCAGGCGCGAAACTGATGGTTGCCAAGGCAAAGACCCGTTACGCCGTGAACGCCGCAGGCAGGCGGCACCTGAAAGACCTTGTGCAGCGCAAGAAAGCCAGCAACAGCAGCTTGATGGCGGAGCTGCACATTGCCAAAATGCGCAACGACCTTGGCTATTTTAAGACCAGCCCGGCGGTGCCGACGCACTTTACCGGAATGGACTTTAAGGACGGGCCGAGCGTTTGGAAAGCCAAGGTATTAAAATCCAGCGGCATGAAAACGCTGCCCGGCGCGGGCGGCATGAGCAAGGGCTTTTTGGTGAAGTTCAGCAGCGGCCATGTGGGTATGGTGCAGCGGCGCATTGGTTCCAAGTCGAGCCATACGCGCACCGCCAAGGGGTACAAGCGCTGGACGAACGCCAAGGGCAATGTGGAAAAGCTGGTGACGATGGGCAGCCCCAGCGCCACCGCCATGCACCACACCATTTGGCCGGAGGTTGAGCCGAGCGTGGAAGAATACCTGCAAGAGCGGTTGCAGGCACAGGTTGAGCGAGTATTGGCGAGAGCCGGAAAGAAGTGAGCCACCATGAGAAATCACACAACGACGGCAGCGAGGGCGGACATTGGCCGCACCCCGCAGCTTTGCCAAGACGCGCTGATCGAAATGCTGAAAGAACTGTTTGCGGGTAAGCTGTTTTGCGGCCAAGAGGGGCGCAAGGCACTGAAAATCTACAAGCAGGACTTGCCCATACCGCAGAGTGATGATGCCGATGTGGACACCGACAAGGCCGAGGCACCCTACATTGTGGTGCGGATGACCGGCGGACAGATTGAGGACGACGACAGCCCGCAGACCGTGGACTTTAGCCTGATCGTGTGCGCCTATGACACCGGCCTTGACCGTGAGGGCTGGCAGGATGTGGCGAACATCAAAGAGGACATTATCCAGCGAGTATGCAAGGCCCCCTACTTTGGCGGCGCGTTTACCGTTTTGAAGCCGATCACTTGGGCATTGCAGGAGGACGACACGCACCCCTATTACTTTGGAGCGTGTACCATGACTTGCACGGCACCTGCCATGACGCAGGATGAACAGTTAAAGGAGTACCTATGACCAAGAAACAGGAGCAGGCCGCCGAGGCGGCCACCACCCCGGAGATCACCGGGGAAACCGAAGCAAGACCGAACACAAGACCCCGTGCGTTTACTGCGGGCCGAGCGTGCGCGGCGTGGCACGGCAGTACACCGTGTACGCCAGCGGCAACACCCCGGCGGCGCTGGACGAGTTTGTGAAGCAGCACCCGGCGGCCAAGAACCTGCTTGTGCCGGTGGAACGCTTTGCACAGACGCGCAAGGCGCTGGAAACGGCAGGCACGGCGGAAAGCATTTTGTACAACAAGATCAAAAACGAACTGTAAGGAGGAACAACCGATATGGCTACATACAAACACGGCGTATACACCAGCGAACAGGCCACCAGTATGACCGCCCCCGTGACCGGCACCGCCGGTTTGCAGGTGGTTGTGGGCACCGCGCCCGTGAATATGCTGGAACACCCGGAGCAGGCCGTGAATACCCCGCTGCTGGTGTACAACTACAAGGAGGCCGTGGCCGCCGTTGGCTACCATGACGACTTTGCCGCCTATACCTTGTGCGAGAGTATCAGCGCGGCATTCAGTGTGGTTGGCACCGGCCCGCTGGTGCTTATCAATGTGCTTGACCCCGCCAAGCACACGGCGGACATTGCCGAAACCACCGTGCAGGTGAACAGCGGCGTTGCCGTGCTGGATGCGGTAGGTGTGCTACTGGATAAGCTGACCGTGAAAAGCGGCAGCACTGCCCTGACCCGCGACACCGACTACACGGCCAGCTTTAACAACGACGGTACCCTGAACATTGTGCCGCTGGCAGGCAGCAAGGCAGCCAGTGCCACTACCCTGACCGTGACAGGCAAGAAACTTGACCCCAGCAAGGTTAAGGCCGCCGACATTGTGGGCGGTGTAGACGCAGCCACAGGCAAGGAAACCGGCCTTGAAGTGGTGCGGCAGATTTACCCCAAGTTGTCCATGACGCCGGGCATTCTGCTGGCACCGCGCTTTAGCATGGACGCCACCGTGGCCGCCGCCCTGCAGGCCAAGACCAAGGAGATCAACGGTGTGTTTAAGGCTGTGTGCATTGTGGACATTGACAGCACTGAGAGCGGCGCTACCAAGTACACCGATGTGAAGCAGCGCAAGGAGGCGCAGGCTGTGAGCGACGCGAACGCCTATGCTGTGTGGCCCTGCGCCAAGGTGGGCGAGGTGGTTTACAGCGGCAGCGCCCTTGCCGCCGCCCTGACGCCTACACTGACGCGGTGAACGCAGACACCCCGAATGTAAGCCCGTCCAACAAGACGCTGGCGATCAGCGCCGCCTGCCTTGCGGACGGCACCGAGGTTGTGCTTGACCAAGAGCAGGCCAACACCGTGAACGGCTTTGGCGTTGCCACTTTCCTGAACATGAGCGGTTTCCGCCTGTGGGGCAACAACACCGCTGCATACCCCGGTAACACCGACCCGAAAGACAGATGGTTCAGTGTGCGGCGCTTCCTTTCTTGGGCAGCGAACAGTTTTATCCTGACCTACTTTTCCAAGGTGGACAGCCCCGCCAACAAGCGGCTGATCGAGGCCATTGTGGACAGCGAGAATGTGCGCGGCAACGGCTTTGTGGCCCGCGGTGTGTGCGCCCGCTATGAGGTGATCTACGACGAGGCGGAGAACACCACCGCCGACCTGCTGGACGGCAAGATCACTTTCCACCAGTATATCACCCCCTACACCCCGGCGGAGGACATCGAGGATGTTATCGAGTTTGACCCGGACGCACTGACCACGGCTTTGAGCTGATAAAGGAGGTACAGAGCTATGATTAGCAACAACTATATCCCGGAAAAAATCAACGACGCGAACGCCTACCTTGACGGTACGCGGATGATCGGCGTTGCCGCCAGCGTTGACCTGCCGGAAGTGAACATGAAAACCGGCACCGTGGAGGGCTTTGGTGTTGGCGGCGAGATCGATTCCCCCACCATCGGACAGTGGGAGAGCTTTGAACAGGAGGTGCAGTTTAACACGCTGTATTCCAGCGCCGTTGATATGCTGAACCCCCTGACCGTGGTGAACCTGACTTTCCGCGCGGCGCAGCAGGTGTACGACAAGACCGGCGGCTATGACTTTAAGGGCCTGCGCGTGGTCGAGATGGGCCGCGTGAAGAAGTTCAAGCCCGGCAAGATCGAGAAAAGCGAGGGCATGGAGGCCACCGTTACGCTGGAGCTGACCTACATTATGATCGAGGTTGACGGTGAGCAGCTTATCGAAATCGACAAGCTGAACGGCGTTTACAAGGTCAAGGGTGTGGATATGCTGGCAAAGGTGCGCAGCCTGATCTAACCCAAACAACCCCAAGAGCATGAACCCGCCCCGGAATGAGCCGGAGGCGGGTATGCTTTTATTTTTGAGAAGCACTGACACACTGAAAGGGAGCTGTACATTATGGCAGAAGAAAAGAATATGACCGTGGCAACCGAGGAGAAAACCGAGGCGACGGCACCTAAGACCGAAAACCAGTACCTTTTGAAGCTGAACCGCCCTTATGTTTTTGAGGGCAAGGAGTATGCGGAGATCGACCTTGCCGGGCTGGACAAGCTGACCGTGCAGGACGCGATCAACGCGCAGCGGCAGCTTTTCAACGAGAGGGAGCCTGCCGCCATGCTGCTGTGCGAAACCACCACCGCCTTTGTGCGCATTTTGGCTGCCAAGGCCACCGGCCTGCCGATTGAGTTTTTCAAGTTGGCACCGCGCGGCGTTTCCCGCAGAATCTACGGCATGGTGATGGGGTACATGAATGTGGACAGCAACACCGAGAACCACATTATGCGGCTGGAAAAGCCCTACTACTTTGAGGGTAAGCAGTACACGGAGATTGACCTGAACGGCGTTGCCGACCTGAATAGCCTGAACGAGAGCGCAGCGGAGAACCGCCTGACCCGCGCGGGCTTTATGGTGACGGACACAAGCTACAACTACCTGTACGCCTGTATCCTTGCCGGAATGGCAACGGGCTCTGCCGGAGGAGTTCTTTACCGGGCTGCCGCTGTACGAGGTGCTGAAAATTAAAAACGCCGTGAACGACGCGGGTTTTTTCGAGTAAAGGGCGGTGCGAAAGCATTACGCAAGGCCGCCATACGCCTTGCCGCTGTGACGCGGACAGGCGTTGATTTTTACCTGAATTTGCCGACCCGTGAGTTCGCCAAGCTGAACGACGAGGTGGCGGAGGAATGGCGACGAGCAAAACATTAGAGCTTAGTATCAAGATCGCGGGCCGGATGGACAAGAGCCTGACGGCAGCGATCAACGGTACACAAAGCAAAATTGGCAGTTTAACCAAGAGCATAAGCAACATTGGCACCGTCGGCCTTGCCACTATGGGCGCGGTTGCCACCGCCGCAGCGGTGGGCATTGCGGGCTGCACCAAGGAGGCGCAGGCGCTTGAAAGCTCTATGGCCCCCGTGGTGCGCTATGTGGACGGCTTGGCGGATGCCAGCGGTGCGGTGAGTGATGCGATTGCCGACAACGGCAAGACCTTTAAGCAGAACTACGGCGCACTGAAAACCTATATCCAAGACCTTAGTACCGACATACCGCGAACCACCGACCAGCTAACGGCCATGAGCGCCGCGCTGGGCCAATCGGGAATTGGGGTAGACAAGCAGCTAACAACGGGGTATCTGCGTGATACTGCTGTGGCCGCAACGGCAATGGACTTGGACGACCAAACCGCCGGTAACTATGTGGCAAAGTGGGAGGCCAGCTTCAACTTTGACCACAAGCAGGTTATGGAGCTGATGGATCAGATCAACTACCTTGGTGCACACAACGCGACGACGGCGGCGGAAATTGCACAGAGCGTGAACAGCGCGGCGTCGATGGGCCAGATTGCAGGCGTTGACCCGGCGGCTACTGCCGCTATGGCAACGGCCATGCAGGCTACCGGCGTTTCCACTGACCGGGTAGGCACGAGCATTTCCCGCATTTACACCAATTTGAGCAAGGGCAGCAACGCTACCAAGGCCCAAAAGGAAATGTGGGAGGAGCTGGGCTTTACCGCCGAGGGCATAGCCAAGAGTATGCAGACCGACGGCGTGGGCACCCTGAAAGAAGTTTTTACCGCTTTGCAGGATATGCCGGACGAACGCAAGGTTGCTGCACTTAGCACCCTGTTTGGGCAGTGGGCCATTGAGGGCGGCGCAAAGATCACAAACAATTTAGGCGCTTACGAAAAGGCGCTTGCAATGGTGAGCGACCCAAGCCTGTACACCGGCAGTATGGAGCGGGAGTTATTATTCAGGCCAGTACCAGCGAAAGCATTGACACGATGGTGAAAAACTCCGTGACAGCGCTAAAGCAGGACATTGGCACCGAATTTTTGCCCGTGAAGAAAACCTTGTCGCTGGCTGTGATCGACCTGATGAACGGTGTGCGCAAGGATATGCCGCAGCTGCAAACGCTGGCCGGAACGCTGGCCGACCTGTTGAGCGTTGGTGTTTCCAAGCTGGGCGACGCGCTGCAAGCAGCCCTGCCCTATGTGCAAAAGGCGCTTGACTATGTAGCGAACAACGGGCCGCAGGTGGCCGGAATCCTTGGCGGATTGGCAGGAACCTTTGCGGCCATGAAGTTTGCACCGCTGGCCGGAAACATTTTGGAGGGAGCCGGGAGCCTGCTGTTTGGCGAGAGCGGCGGGCTTGGCACGGCGGCGGGCGGCAGCAAGAGAAAGCGGCGGCCTGCTGGGCGCGGTGGGCAGTCTGTTCACCGGCGGACAGAAGTTTGCGGGCAATGCCGTTGGCACGATCAGCAATGTGGCCGAGGCCGCAGGCGTTGGCGCGACAATGGCAAACTCCAACATGACACGGACGCAGTGGGGTGCCGTTACCAGCAACGGGAGCGGCAGCTTTTTGCAGCGGTTGGAGAACAGCGCCATTGGCGCTTACTTTGGCATTAAAAACCGTGGAACGCTGACCAACCAAAAGGGCACCGACTACAAGTTTATGCAGGGCCTTATGGGCGTGGCCGGGCAGATCACCGACGCAAAGCAAGGCGGCGGACTGCTGGGTATGGCAAAGAACGCTGTGACGAGCAGCCCAATAGGGCAGTATTTTGGCGGAATCCGCGCGGCAGCCGGGAATGTGGCGAATACCACCATCGGCAGCAAGATCGTAGGTTTCGGCAAGGGCACCATTGGTGTGAGCAAAGAAATCCTTGCGGGCATTGCATGGCCGGAGGGCTTGGGCCTGACAACCTTGTGAGCGGTGCCAAGGGGCTTGCACAGAACGGTGCTGGCTGGGTGGCCGGTAAAGCCGGGAATGTGATCTCCACCGTAGCGAACAGCGGCGTGGGGCAGGCAATCGGCGGCGCGGCGGGCAAGGTTGGCGGCGTGGCAAAGGGCGTGGTGAGCGTTGGCTCTAACGCCTTGGGTGCGCTGGGCAACTTTGCCGGAGCCGGGGCCGGACTGCTGGGCAGCGTTTGGGGGCCGGTGGCAGGAGGCTTTGGCAGCCTGTTTGCCGGGGCAGCCCCTGTAATTGCTGCGATCAGCGGCATTATTGCCGTGGTAAGCATTTTGGGCGACCACTTGGAGGACATACGCGGCATAGTCGTGAATGTGTTTGGTGAAACCGGCGGGCAGGTATTTGATGTGTTCACCGGCAAGCTGCAAGGCGTGGCCGACTTTGTGACGGGGCTTTTCAGCGAGGGCGGCGTGGCCGCTGCGCTGGCACCCCTTGCAGAACACGATCACAAACCTGTTTGGCGAGAACGCAGGCGCAGCCTTTGGCGGCGTGGTGACTATACTGCAATCCATCATGGGTGTGGCTGGACAGATCGTGACCTTTGCAACGGGCACGGTCAAGCCGATCATACAGGATGTATTTACCTTTATCACGGGTACGGTGCTGCCCATTATTTTGCAGACCTTTACGGCGGCAGCGCCGACGATAGCCAGCATAATTTCCAATATTGGCAGTGCGGTTATGACGGGTATGCAGATCATTGGCAGCGCCATTCAGGCGGCAATGCCTATCATACAGGGCATTATTACCGTGATTATGACCATTGGCAGCGTGGTTGTGCCCGCACTACTGGCCGGGTTTGAAGCGTTCAGCGCAGGAATTAGCGCAGTTATGAGTGCAATTCAGGGAATCTTCCAAGGCTTGATTACTTTTATTACCGGGGTGTTCTCCGGCAGTTGGAGCCAAGCGTGGGAGGGAATCAAGCAGATTTTCGGTTCTGCTTTCGACGGACTGGTGGCGCTGTGCAAAGCGCCGCTGAACGCCGTTATTGCGATCATCAACAAGGCGATTTCCGGCATTAACGGTTTGGGCCTGACTATCCCGGAATGGGTGCCCATACTTGGCGGCAAGAGCTTTTCCGTCAATATACCCACCTTGCCCATGCTGGCAAGGGGCGGCTTTACGGACGGTGTTTCTATCGCCGGTGAAGCCGGAACCGAGGCGGTAATCAGTTTCCAGCGCGGAGTACGCAGCGACAACATCAACACTTGGACGCAGGCGGGCCGTATGCTGGGGGTAAGCGGAGAGCAGGCCGCCGTGGCGGCAGGTGTACCGTATGCCGACGGCGGCGGTGCGGTGGAGCTGGCGACGCTTGAGGCGACGCAGGGTAACAACGCTGTGGAGCTGCAAGAGATCGACACCGGCAAGCCGCAGCCGGAACAGGACGGCAGCGGAACCCCGGACGGCGGCGGGGCAGGTTGTATTTGCACCGCAGATCACCGTGCAGGGCAACGCTGACCGGGCTGTACTGGAAAGCGTTTTGGACGATGCGCAGCAGCGGTTTGAACTTTGGTACGAACAAATGATGCGCCGAAAGGCGCGGACGGCCTACTGACAGGAGAAACGATATGGCATACACAACAAAGAGCGGTGACACTTGGGATGTGATTGCAAAGCAGGTGTACGGCAGTGAATACCATGCGGACATTCTGATGGCGGCCAACCCGCAGCAGATCGACACTTTCCTTTTTGAGGCCGGGGTGGTGCTTGCCACCCCGGTTTTGGAGGAGGAGCGCGACGGACTGCTGCCACCGTGGAAGTATGAGGCAAGCTATGAATAACGGCAGACAGGTTGAATTGGATGTAACCTACAACAATGCCCCCTTTGCCGGGCAGGTAGGCGCGGAGATCGAGAGCCTGACCTATGTTGACAATGCCGCCGACGACAGCGACAGCATAGACATTACGCTGGACGCACAGGACAGTAAATGGCTGCACGGCTGGCTGCCGGAGGAGGGCGCGACCCTGCGCCCGCGCATTATCGGGCGGGATTGGAACGGCCCCGGTGACACCCATGTGATGGAGTGCGGGCTATTTATCCTTGACGATGTGGCTTACCAAGACGCGCCGACCACTTTACAGGTGGGCGGTGTGAGCAAGCCGAGCGACACCGATTTTAGCGAGTTGGAGCGGGAAACCATTTGGAAGAACACATCCATAAAGCGAATTGGGGAAAGCATTGCCGGGCGGTACGGGCTAGGGTTCACCTATGACGCAGACGATTACGACATAGAGTGCGACGAACAGGACGGCACCGACAGCAGCTACTACAACACCCTTTGCAAAAACTACGGTCTGATCTTAAAAGTGTACGCAAAGCGGCTGTGGGTATATGACCGGGAGCGCTACAAGGGAAAACGAGCCGTGCAGGACTTTGACCGCACGAACATTATACCCGGCAGCTTGAGTTACAACACGACCCTGTCCGGCACCTATACCGGCGGCTATTTTACCTACACCGACGCTGACAAGGATTTGGACATTGTGTGCAGCGTAGGCGGCGGCACCCACACAAAGAATGTGAACCGCCGCGCCACCAGCGTTTTTGACGCAAGCGTACAGCTTTGCGCCGAGATCAACAATGCCAACCACGGCAGAGTAAAGCTGAAATTTTCCGTTATGGGGAACTGGGGCGTGAGCGCCGGAAACAACCTGCGCCTGACCGGGTACGGGGATGGCCTGAACGGAGGAATCAACGGCAAATACTTTGTGGACAAGGTGACGCACAAGTACACCAAGAGCGGCGGCTTTGTGACCAGCTTTGAGTGCAGCGGTATTTTTGACCCGTTCCATTACTGGGATGTGGGCGGACATATCGAATACCACCAAAGCGAGGACAGCAGCAGCGAAAGCTACAACAGCGCCTACGAAACCACCAGCCCGGCGGCCAATGCGGCCAGCGCGGCGGCGGGTGCACGGCGGGCGCGGCGGTGACGCTGACCAAGGCACCGTTCTATTACACAAGCGTTGCCCCGAAGCCGAGCTGCTATAAGAGCGGCACATTCTATTTCTATGACGGTATTTTGGTGAATAACCGATACCGCATTACCAACACCGCCGCAAGGTGCGGCAAGCTGCCCGTGGGCAAGAATGTTACCGGCTGGGTGCCAGCCAGCTATTGCAACGGCGGCGGGATTACGACGAAGTGAGGAGGCGCAGCATTGGCAAGCACCAACAGAACCGGGCGCGTGAGTGCCATTGACTACGAGGCCGGAACTTACGAAGTGACCTACTTTGACCGGGGCAAGAGTGTGACCCGGCAGATAAACGCCATGAGCAACGGCGAATACAAAATGCCCTGCGTGGGGCAGGTCGTGAGCGTTGCCCACAACAGCAACGGCACGGCGGCGGGCACCACCACCGGCACAGTTTGGAACAAAACCAACAAACCGGCGGAGGGGTACAAGGGCCTGTACCGCAAGGAATACGGCACCAGCCGCAAGGGGCAGGCGTACAGCCGGTACGACGAGAACACAGGCGTGTACACGCAGTATGTGGACAAGCGCACCGGACGCACCTGCAACGGTGAAATTTTCGACGAGGCAAAAGGCCCGGTAAGCGTGATTGCGGGCGGGCAGTTGCAGCTAAAAAGCAGCGGTGCCAGCGCCAGCATACAGGCCAAAACGGGCATGGGCATTGTAGCAGGAACCACCGTAGCCATTGAAGCGGGCACCTTTATGAGCTTGGAGGCCACCAGCGCTATGAGCATATCGGCGGGCGGCGACTTCAAGTTTAATATTGGCGGCGACAGCGAGGAAAAGCGCAAGGGCACCACCAAGCAAGAATACCTTGACAATGTGGAACAGGAAGTGACCGGGGATGTAAAGCAGACCTTGACGGGCAACTTGGAGCAAGAAGTGACCGGGGATGTATTGCAGACCATAACGGGCACCGTGACCCGCAATGTGACCGGGGATGTGACCCTTAACATAAACGGGGCCAGCATTACGATCAGCGCGGGCGGCGACATAAGCATTACCAGCCCGACCAAGGTTGAAGTTAGTGCGCCGATCTTGAACGCCGAGGGTGCCAGCGGTGATGTGAAAGTGCAGAGTATCAGCCTTGTACAGCACAAGCACACCAGCGCCGCACCGGGCAGCGAGAGCAGCCAGCCGTTACCGTAAGGAGGTGCCAGATGGCAATAGGCAGTTTTATGGGCCGCGTGTTCACCGTGAGCCACACAAGGATTTTTACCCCAAGCAACCTGAAAGGCAGCACGGGGAGCGACTGGGCAACACACGAAGTCGTGGGCGGCAAGGCCCGCAGTGAGTGGGTAGGCCCGAAACTGAAAAGCTATACATTCGACCTTTTACTGCGGGCGCAGGACGGTGTGCCCCCGCGCAGTACGCTTGATTATTTCCAGCGTATGGCGGAGAGCAGTGCCGTGGACTGGTTTGTGGTGGGCGGGGTTCCGCTTTCGCCCTACCCGTTCAAGATCACGGACATAAGCGAAACATGGGACGCCGTGCTGCAAGGCGGTGTGCTGGTGGAATGTAAAGTGAGCCTGACCATTGAAGAATACCTGTAAGGAGGGCTGGGTGTGATTTTGGCAGACAGCCCGGTTATTGAGATTGCCGCCGGTACGGTGAACGACAGCACGGCGCAGGAGGTTTACCGCAACCTGCAAGTGCTGTATGGCACCCACACCGGGGAACAGGCTTTAGACCGGGATTTTGGCATTGACATAAGCACAACCGACTACCCGCAGGAGAGCGCCCAAGCGCTGCTTGCGGCGGAGTATGTGCGCAAAACCAAAATGTATGAGCCGAGGGCGCGGGTGGTACGCGTTGAATGGACGGACAGCAAAGCCCACGACGGCAACATGACCCCAAAGGTGGTGATTGATCTTGTCTAATATCAGTGAACTGGCGAATGTGCCACAGATCAGTTTTATTGAAAACATGACCCTGCAGGAAACCGAGGAGCAGTTAAAGGCCGAGTATGCCCGGATTTACCGGGAGCAGACCGGCAAGGAACTGGTGCTTGGGGAGGCCGACGCCAAACCCTGCTGCTGAAAGCGTTTGCCCTGATCGAGTATCAGACCATGCAGTACGCCGACGCCAAGGGGCAAGCAGAGCTTTTGAAAACCAGCACCGGCGAGGCACTGGACGCGCTGGTGGCGCTGCTGGGCCTGACGCGGCAGGCAAGCAAAAAGGCCACGGCCAAGGAACGCTTTTTGCTGGCAGAGGCACGAGCCGACACCGTGGCGGTGCCCGCCGGTACGCGAGTGAAAACGCAGGGCGGGCGGTATTTTAACACACTGGACTATGCGGAGATACCGCCCGGTGCAACCTATGTGGACACCATCGTGCAGGCGGAGGAGGCCGGAGCGGAGAGCAGCGGCATACTGACCGGGGAAATCAACATCCTTGTTGACCCTATCCCGTACATAGCCAGCGTAAGCAATGTGGACGAAAGCACCGGCGGCCTTGATGTGGAGGACGACGACAGCCTGACCGAGCGGGCCTACTTGGCACCGAGCCGGTTTAGCTGCGCCGGGCCGCGCGACGCCTACGAATACCATGTGCGGGATTGGCGCAGTGATGTGACGGATGTGCAGACCACCAGCCCGGAGCCGTGTGTGATTGCCATTTACTTTGTGATGGAGGGCGGGCGGCTGCCGAACGCCACGGAGCGGGAGGAGCTGACCGAGTATATCAGCGGCGAGAACCTGCGCCCGCTGTGCGACAAGGTGGTGTGCGTGGAGCCGGAGGAGGTGCCCTACAACATAGCGTTTACCTACTGGATTGGCGACGGCGACCAGCGAAGCGCCGGAACCATACAGGAAAAGGTGACGGCGGCGGTGCAGAGCTACCAAAGCTGGCAGCGGCACCTTGGGCGAGATATTAACCCCACAGAGCTGATTGCCAAAATCCGTGAGGCAGGAGCCAAGCGTGTGAAGCTGACCGCCCCGGCGGATATTGTGGTAGGCAGAACGCAACTGCCGAAATGCACCGGGCAGACCGTGACATACGGAGGGCTGGAAGATGATTAAAGACCTGCGGGACGCCCGCCTTGTGGACGCTGTGCCCCGCGTGGTTGCCGGGCAGGACTGGGTGCGGGCGCTTAGCGAGGCAGTGGGTGTGCTGCACGAAAGAACGCTGCGCTATATCGACGACAGCCAAATTTACACAAGCCTTGACACCGCCACCGAACCCGTGCTTGACGCGCTGGCGATCAACTGGAAAGTGGACTGGTACGACACCGGGTACAGCGTAGAGCAAAAGCGCCGCATTATCAAGACGGCCCTGACGGTACGCCGACTAATGGGCACCGTGGGCGCGGTAAAACTGCAAGCCGACGCCATTTACCCCGGCACTATGCTGGAAGAATGGTTCGAGTACGGCGGGCAGCCGGGCACTTTCCGCCTGTATATCAATGTGACAGACACAACGGAGGAACACCCGGCCATTATTTACAGCCCGGCGGAAATGGAGCGCCGCCTTATTACCGCGAAACGGTGGAGCGCCCACCTTGAAAGCCTTAGCTACATGGTGCGCCACACGCTGGCTACCGGGTGCAGGGTGGACAAGTGGGCATACACCGTGCCGGAGTGCGGCACGATCTACTGCGGCGTGTGGTGGATGCCTGCCACTTTGGGTTATACGGCACACCATGCGCTGTTGACAGGCGGCCAGCCGGGAGCGTTTGCTGTAAGCCCGGAGTTTACCGGCACACTGCCCGTTCCGGCGACGGTGGGCTATTCAGTTTGCGGGGCGCTGCGGAGCGGTGGAGTTGCAACCGGCTACACCGCAAGCCCGAATTTGCAGGCACATTGCCGGAGGAGGCACAGCATGGAAACTGAAAAGGCTAACGGCCAGTACGGAAAGCAAAACCCGCTGTTTATGTACCAAGGAACGGCGGGCTATTCTATCCGTGCAGAGCTGCACGGGAGCAAGGGCGGCGTGGAGGCCGCCGAAGCATTTACAGCCGTACCGTCCGCCAGCGGGCAAGACCGCTGCGGTACGATGCCATAAACAACCGGGAAAGGAGGAAAACCGAGCATGGCGTTTTTTACCGACAAATTCCTGAATGACCGGCGGGAAGAACTGCTGCGCAGCGTTGACAGGTTCCAATACCAGTTGAACGGCGGGGCATGGCAGACCGGCACCGTGAACAGCAAGGAGATCATCGGCACGAATGTGGTCGTGTTTGTGAATGTACCGAATTTTGGGCAGGCCGACACGATCACGGGCGTAAGGGTGTACGACATCAACGGCGCACTGGCCGGACAGCAGAGTATCAGCCTGAAACGCACCAGCCTGAATGTGGCGCTGCTGCGCTTTACATTCCCGCTGATCGAAACCGAGGAGTAAAAGAGAGGAGGACAAACCCATGGCTTATGACCGCAGTTATTGGAAAGACCATGTAACTGACCAGAGCGGCGAGGTTATCCAGCAGGGCACCTTGCTTGACCAGCAGCATTTTAACAATATGGAGCTGGGCATTTCCGACATGACCCTTGCCGGGGCGATTATGCAGTTTAAGGCGGTGCAGGACGGCTACAACTACGCCGACGAGCTGCACACGGCCACGCTGGAGCAGACCGGCAGCAAGTGGCCGTTTAACAACACGCCCACCACCATTGCCCTTGCGCAGCTGCGCGAAAGCACCAATTACGGCGTGGAGGTAACGGTGCTGGCGTACAGCGGCGGCAGGCTTGGCAATATCCGGGTGACTGACCGCGCCCGCAACGGCTTTAAGCTGGTACATGACGGCAGTGCCACCACCGTGAAAGTGCAGATCAGAGTGACGGGCGGCATGACCGACCCGGCACCCACCGAGTAAAGGAGGATAAGAGCATGAAGATCATCGAGAAAAACGAGGGCAAGAAGATCAACTACAACCTGACCGGCACAAAGCTGGACTTTGCGGACGGTGCGCTGACCCTTGACCTTGCCCGCTACCAGCAGGACGACCCCGTGACCCGCGACATTATGGTGGACAGCGAGGGCTATTTGACCACCGGGCGCGGTCTGTACTACGCGGCACAGGTGGAAATCCCCGCGCGGAAGTACACCGAAACCGTGACCCCGGCGGAGGAAACCGACGCGCAGGCCGAGGGCGGCGAGAACACCGAGGGCATGAGCCGCGAAACCGTGACCCGCACCCCGGAGCCGCTGGACACCGAGGATGTGACCCTATACCTGTTTGCCATTGATGGCATTATGATTCACTGATAAAGGAGGACGAACCTATGGCTAATTTTGATATGGCCGAGCTGGCCCTGAAAAGCGTTTGCCCCAACAACGCCATGAAGTACGACGACAAGGAAATGCCGAGCGTTATGGTGTTTATCCCGAAATTCCGCCTGTGTGATGTGCTTTCTACCGCCGACACCAGCGTACACCCTGCGTTCCGCGTGAACGGCGTGGAGATCGACGGCTTTTGGGTGGGCAAGTATCAGACCAGCCATTACAACGGCAGAGCGTACAGCCTGCCCGGCGAAAACCCGGCCAACACGGCGGGTCTTGATACCTTTGTGAGCTACAACCGCGCCAAGGGCGGCAAGTTCCACGAGATCACCTGCGCGGAGTGGGCGGCCATTGCCCTGTGGTGCCACAAGGCGGGCAAGGAACCCTACGGCAACAACAACTACGGCAAGGACACACGCGAAAGCCTGTACCGCGCTATCCCCACCAGCAAGGACAGCGACAAGACCGGGCGCGTTGCCACCGGCACCGGCCCTGTCACTTGGAGCCATGACGGCACCTTGGAGGGCGTTTGGGATTTGAACGGCAATGTGTGGGAGTGGTGCGCCGGACTGCGCCTTGTGAAAGGCGAGGTGCAGGTGATCGCGGACAACAACGCCGCCGCGCCCACCTGTGACATGAGTGCCAGCAGCGCCGCGTGGAAAGCTATCTCCGCCGCTACCGGCGAGCTGGTGGCCCCGGACGGCAACGGCACCACGCAGGGCACCGTGAAGCTGGACTTTATCAGCGGTAAGTGGACTTACAGCACCACCATTGCCCACACCACCGGCGCGAACGGGTGCAGTTTCAAGGATGTTACCTGTGACAGCAGCATTGGCGCTGCGGCCAAGCTGCTGCTTCAGGCGCTTGCCATGCTGCCTGATACCGCGCTGACGGGTGACGGCATTGACGCCACCTACGGCGGCGACTATTTCTACATCAACAACGCCGAGGCCGAACGGTGCCTGTTTCGCGGTGGCGGCTGGAGCAGTGGCGGCAGCGCCGGGGTGTTCTATTCCAGCCTGGGCAGCCCGCGCTCCAGTGCCGGCGGCAGCCTCGGGGGCCGTTCCGCTTTTTATGAATAACTGTACACTGCGCCCCTGAAACACTGAACGCCGAACGATAGTGAGGCGGTAAGCAGGACAAGCCCACGCACAGCAACGGGAATAACGACCCCGCGCTGTGCGCGGGCAAATTTTTTTGGGGCTTATTATGGCAGGCGCAATGCGCCGGGTGGGTTTGGGGGAAATTTTGGAGGAGGTGAACAAGCTATGCAGAGCGAAATGCCAACGCCGGGCAGCTATGAGCCGTTCCGCTTGAAAGAGAAAATTGGGGAAATGATGAAGTACGGCAGACCACTTACCAAGAATTTTAGCCGGAAGATCGTGACCTTGCGGATGATATGCGGGTTTCCATGCTGAAAATGTACCATTTGGCCGTTGAGCTGGAAAAGAAATACTACCGCAAGACTACCGCGCAGGAGCTTGATGTGGAACTGGAATGGCTGCGCAATCTGGTGAGGATGGCGGCAGACAAAGACCTTTGCGGTGCGAAGTTTGCCCCGCCGCTGTCCATGCACCAGTACGAAACATGGGCAAGGTACAATACAGAAATCGGCTGCTTGCTGGGCAAGTATATTGCCAGCGTTAAAAGTAGCCGTTTTCTTTGGGAACGGGCCATTTACGGTGCCTGATTCGCGGTGGCAACTGGAACAATGGCGGCAATGCTGGGGTGTTCAATTCCAACCTGAACAACCCGCGCTCCAATGCCAACGGCAACATCGGGGGCCGTTCCGCTTTTCGTCTGTTAAATGCCAATTTGGGGCGGTGGTTCTGCGCCGCAAGGGGGCTGTGGCCTACGGGGTACAGCAGGGAGTGCAGACTAAAAGGGGCCTGTTTCCGTTCCCGCTTAGACAGGGCGGGAAAAAATTTGTATTGCCGTGGAGGCGGAAACGCCACACACGGCTTGGAGAGATCATTGGATGAAACACTGTCAGCAGGAAATGACGGTGATTCAAAACGCTTGGCCGGTGGTGTGCAATTTTGGTTGGCTGATTGAGGCCGACAGGAACGCCCGCAAGGGCAAGCGATACCGCGCCGAGGTTTTGAATTTTACCGCGCGGCTTGAAGATAACCTGTTCACCATACAGCAAGGTATGATGAACGGCAGCTATGTGCTGGGGCCGTACCGCAAGCTGTGGGTGTATGTGCCCAAGAAGCGGCTGGTGATGGCGCTGGACTACCCGGACAGAATTGTGCAATGGAGCCTGTACCTGTATTTGAATCCGATCTATGACAGGCTTTTTATTGAGGATTCCTACGCTTGCCGAAAGGACAAGGGCAGCCACAAGGCCGCCAAGCGCCTGCAATACTGGATGTGCCAAGTGCAGCGCAAGCCGGGGCCGGGCTGGTACTGCCTGAAACTGGACATAAGCAAATACTTTTACCGGGTGAACCACGAAAAGCTGCTGGCGATCTTGGAGCGGCGGGTGAAAGACCCCGCCATGATGGCGTTTATACGGGGCGTGGTGAACAGCAGAGCAGAGCCGTTCGGCCTGCCGCGCTGGCGGACACCGCAGGACACGCCGCCGGAAGAATGGCTGTACGAAGTGGGTATGCCGATAGGCAACCTGACGAGCCAGCTATTTGCGAACATCTACTTAAACGAGCTTGACCAGTATTGCAAGCACAAGCTGAAAATCCATTACTATATCCGCTACATGGACGATGTAATCATCTTGGGGCAGGACAAGGAAACCTTGCACCGCTGGAAAGCGGCGGTGGAAACCTTCTTGCGGGAGAAACTGGCGCTTGATTTGAACAGCAAGACCAGCATACGCCCGGTGCGCCAAGGGGTTGAATTTGTCGGTGTGCGGATATGGCCCACCCACATGAAGCTGCGGAAAAGCACCGTGCGCCGCATAAAGCGGGAGGTGCGCAAGATCAGTGCTTTGTATGCTGCTGGCGATATGACACGGCAGGACTTTTACCGGCGCGTTGCCAGCATTAGGGGGTTGCTAAAGCACACGGAGAGCGCAAGCCTGCGGTGGCGGCTGAACGAGATTTACCGGGCGGAAATGGAAAAGGCCGAACAAAAACAACTGCGAGAGGAGGCACAGCATGAGCCATTTGCAGATCATAGCGGAGCTGGAAACGGTGACGGAAATGCAGGCACGGGTTATCAAGATCATGGCGACCCGGCTTGCAGAGCTGGGTGACACCGTGACCGGGCGCGACGAGATTGCGCAGGCCGACAAGGCATACCGCGACGCCATAGGCGGCGACGAGTGGCCGGACTGGGCGGAGCAAGGAGGAGAGGACGATGGAAAACCCTATCACGCGGGAGGAGCATGAGGAGTTCCGCCGCCGCTTGGAGGAGGAGAACAAACGGCAGGACGCCCGCATTAAGACCTTGGAGGAAAGTGTGCAGCAGATCGGCGCGTTGGCAACCAGCGTGGAAAAGCTGGCCGTGAGTATGCAAAGTATGCTGAAAGAGCAGGAAAAGCAGGGCAAACGGCTGGAAGTGTTGGAGAGCCGCGACGGCGAGAAGTGGCGCAAGGTCATGGGCTACATTGCCACGGCAATTGCGGGCGTTGTGCTTGGCTACCTGTTTAAGCAGATCGGTATGTAGGGGGCGCGGGAATGTGAAGAATAGCGTTGAAAGTGTTGAAAACGCCGCAGAGAAAAAAGGAACGCCGGAACATCAAGGTTATGGATTTGATCTTGGTGATCGTCGGCGTTTCTTTGCTGGTGTTCACCATCGTTATGATTCAGCTTTTCAAGGTGTATGGCACGGTGCCGGACACCTGATTACCTGCGTTTATGCCACCCTTGGCGGTGAGTGCGGCGTTATGGGCTGGATTAAGACCACAAAAGACCGCAACCGGGAACGGAAGTGGGAACAGGAGGACAAGCAGGAGGCAAAGGCCGAGGCGGCGGAGCTGCCGCCCGGCGATATGCCCGGCGCATAATGCGTAAACAGAAAACCACGGAGGGCTGTGGGCGCGGCCCTCCCTCTTTTTTGGAGGAAACCTTATGGAACAAAGAAAATTTCTCGCAATGGTAGGGCCGCTGGCACAGGCCGGATATGCAGAAAAGCGGAATCCTTGCCAGCCTGACCATTGCGCAGGCGATCTTGGAAAGTGGCTGGGGTACATCGGAGCTTGCCACCAAGGCCAACGCCCTGTTTGGCATTAAGGCTGACGCGCGGTGGAGTGGGAAAGCGTACAGCAAGGACACCAAGGAGTGTTACGACGGCGTGACCTACACCACTATTACCGCGCTGTTCCGTGCCTATGACAGTTGGGCGGCCAGTGTGGCCGACCATAGCGCGTTTTTGCTGGCGAATAAGCGGTACGCGGCGGTGGTTGGTGAGCGCGACTACAAGGCGGCCTGCAGCGATCAAGGCGGCAGGCTATGCCACTGACCCCGGCTACCCGCAGAAGCTGATCGGGTTGATTGAGAAATACGGCTTGACCGTGTACGACGGCAAGGCGGAACAGGAGGACAAAGCGAGTATGAATATCAGCATTACCAAGAAAACCAGCACCCACAACACACGGCGGCAGCAGGCCGTGCAATCCAGTACATCGTTGTGCATTACACCGCCGGTGTGACCTCTAAGCCGGGCAGCGCAGCGGGCACGGCCTCTTACTTTGGCGGCACCTCTAAGCAGGTTTCGGCGGACTTTATCGTGGACGATGGCGGCGCGGTGCAGTACAACGGCGATATTCGCAACCGCTACACTTGGCACTGCGGCGGCGGAAAGTACAATACCAAGGGCGGCGCTTACTACGGCAAGGCCACGAACCGCAACACTATTGGCATTGAGGTTTGCTCTACCAATGACACCGGCAAAATGACTGTTGCCAACGACAGCCATTGGAGCTTTACCGACAAGGTTGTGAGCAATCTTGTGGAGCTGGTGAAGTACCTGATGGCGGAATACGGTATTGACGCCGCCCATGTTATCCGCCACTACGATGTGACCGGCAAGCCGTGCCCCGGTATCATCGGCTGGAACGAGGACACCGGCAGCGCCGCCAAGTGGGCCGCGTTCAAAGCCCGCCTTGGCGCAGCTACCCCCGGCGGGCAGACCGGCGGCAGCACGAACACCGGCACCACCACGGGCAACACTGCGCTGACATACAAGGTGGGCGACATTGTGCAGTTTGCAGGTGGCAAGCACTACGCCAACGCGCAGGCCGCCAGCGGCACCACCGTGAAGCCCGGCCCTGCCAAGGTGACGGCAGTTGCCACGGCGGGCAAGCACCCGTACCACCTTGTACATACCGATAGCACAAGCACTGTGTATGGCTGGGTGGACGCTGCGGCCATTACCGGCAAAGCAAGCGCTACCACGGCGGCCAAGACCTACACCGTGAAAGCGGGCGACAGCCTGTGGCGCATTGCTGCGCAGCAGCTTGGCAACGGTGCCCGCTACAAGGAGATCAAGACCCTGAACGGGTTGAAGAATAACACCATCCACGCCGGGCAGGTTTTGAAGCTGCCTAACTGACCGACTATATATAGGAGGAAAAGATCATGAATGAAGTTGTGACCATCGTTGTGAACAATCTGCTGGAAATCGTGTTTGCGGTGCTGGGTGCGTCCTTTACCGCGCTGGTTATCCCGTGGTTGAAAGACACCGGCCTGCCTTGGCTGAAAGAAAAGCGCCTGTACTCCATCGTGAAGAAGTTCGTGGAGGCCGCCGAGAAGCAGGCCGAGGCGGGCACCATTGACAAGGCGACCAAGAAACGCTTTGTTGTGGAGCTGTTGGAGGCAAACGGCATTACTGTGACCCCGGAGATCAACGCCTTTATTGAAGCGGCGGTGAAAGAGCTTGATCTTGCCGAGAAAAACGCCATTGGGGAGATCGGAAAAATTTTTTCTGACGCCGAGCAGACCCCGCAGAACTAAATACTAAGATATGGCCCCGACTGCTGTTCGTTTTGAACGGTGGCCGGGGCCTTTTCTGTTGTGCGGAGAGGTTGACAAAAGCGCCGCAGACCGCTATTTTTGAATGGTATTGTGTGCTAAAGCTGCACAGAACGACAGAGGCCGACACTGGCAGCGCAGATATTGGAGAGGAGGAAACACAGTGCGAACCTATAAGCACCTGACCATGACAGACCGCTTGCGCATAGAAAAGTGGCTGAAAATGGGGATGAAGCCGCGAGAGGTGGCGGACAAGCTGCGCGTTCATGTTTCGACTATTTACCGGGAGTTGAAGCGTGGCGCGTATGACAGGTTGGACGGCGGAACATGGGAGGTCAAAACCGCGTACAGCCCGGATATTGCCGAGGAGAAATACCAAGCCCACCTGCGGGAAAAGGGGCCGGGCTTGAAAATAGGCAATGACCATGAGCTGGCAAACTATATTGAAACCACGATTTTAGACAAAGATTGTAGCCCGGCGGCGGTGCTGGGGTTTGCCATGATTGAGGGGAAGAAGTTCAAAACCAGTTTGTCGGTGCCGACAATCTACAAGTACATTGCCAAGGGCTTGTTTCTTGAACCTGACGCAAGAGGAGTTGCCCCGGCACGGAAAGAAGAAGCACAAATATAAGAAAGTGAAGAAGAACAAAAGCGCCAGCCGCGCCCCGGCGGGTGAAAGTATTGAACAGCGCCCGGAGGAGATCGACGAGCGGGAGGAGTTCGGCCATTGGGAGGGCGACACTGTGTACAGCGGCAAGGGCAAGCGAAAGACCACCCGCGCCCTACTGACCCTGACCGAGCGCAAGACCCGGAAAGAGATCATTATAGCGATACCGAACCGCAAGGCTGAAACGGTGGTCAAGGCGCTGGACGCACTGGAACGGAAACTTGGTGCCCGGCGGTTTAGGGCGATCTTCAAAAGCATTACCTTTGACAACGGCACCGAGTTTGCGGCGGCGGAGGAGCTGGAACGCTCTTGTGTCAACAAGCGCCTGCCCCGGACTAAAGTGTATTTCTGCCACCCGTATTCCTCTTGGGAGCGGGGCACCAACGAGAACACCAACGGCATGATTCGGCGGCGGTTCCCAAGGGCACGAACTTTGCGGCGGTGACGAACGCGCAGATCGCGCAGGCCGAAAACTGGATAAATAATTATCCACGGAAGATATTAGGGTATAAGTCAAGCGAGATCGTATTTAGGGAGTGCCTGCGGGAACTGGGCATTGCGGCATGATGGGTAGATAAAAGCAAAAAATATAGATAAATCGTTGAAAAAGGCGTGATGTGTTATAGTCGGTGCAATAGAATAGGGGTTATAACAGGCTGCCAACAAAAAGAGTGAATGTTGACGGCTTTGTTGTGGTGTGATAAAATGTACAAAAATATAAGCAAAAAGTTGTTGCATTTGACTATTGAATTTTTCGACTGAGAGGGCGAGCATGTTTCCCATTGACGCAACCCCAAAATAATGCTATAATTCTTCTTAACCACCCAGCTGTGGTCGGGAGGACAAGTTACAAAGGCGTAACGGATGTGTTTCCGTTACGCTTTTTTGCTTCCCGCTGCCGGGAAACAGCGGGCCTGTCGGCTTTGGGCGGCAACCAGACTTCAACACGAAGAAAAGAGGGGATTTCATTATGAAACAGTCTATTTCTCGTCGTCAGTTCCTCAAGGCAAGCGGCCTGGCAGCCGCAGGTGCCTGCGCCGCCGGTCTGCTGTCCAGCTGCGGCGGCAAGAGCGGCGGCAGCTCCTCCGGTTCTGCTTCCGGTGCGGATACCAGCAAGTACACCGTGCTTTATTCCAGCCAGCCTGCGACCCTGAACTACCTGACCACCGCCACCGACCTGGAAATGGTCGTGGGTGCAAACTGCGTGGACACCCTGGTCGAGTACGACAACAAGGGCGTGATGCGCGAGGGCCTGGCCACCAAGTGGGAGTGGGATGCCGACACCCTGACCTGGACCTTCACCCTGCGTGAGGAGAACTGGGTGGACAACAACGGCGAAGTCGTTGCCCCCCGTGACCGCACAGGACTTTGTGGATGCCCTGCAGTATGTGCTGACCCCGGATTACGCTTCCTCCAACGTGGGCCTGGTCACCGCCTACATTGCCGGTGCGGACGATTACTACAACTATCACGTCTACCTGACCAATGCTGAAAACGGCACTGTGGACGATGACGGCACCACCTATGTCACCGATGGCAGCGGCAACGTGACCGTGACCGCAGCAGACGGTACCCTTCCACCTACGCCCCCGTGGACTTTGATTCCGTGGGCGTGACCGCTGTGGATGACCACACCCCTGACCTACACCCTGACTTACGATTTCCCCGGCTTCCTGAGCCTGCTGTGCTACCTGCCCTATGAGCCCGCCTACGGCCCCCTGCTGAGCGAGATGGGCGACCAGTATGCCACCAGCGCCGAGACCCTGTACAGCTGCGGTGCTTTCTACCTGTCTGATTACGAGTCTCTGGAAACCTGGATCATGAAGAAGAACCCCGAGAACTATGATGCGGACAATGTCTTTATCGACACCATCAGCCGCATTTACAATGCCGAGGCTGCCGTGAACGGCCCCGAGATGATCAAGCGCGGCGAGATCGACGAAGCCACCATCGGCTCCGACATCCTGGACAGCTGGCTGGCCGATGACACCACCAAGGACATGGTGTCCATGGACCGTCCCAACACCAACTACACCTACTTCTACATGTTCAACTTCATGCCCTTTTCACACGAGTTCTCCAACTGGAGCGTGGAGGGCGTGGATGCAGAATACGAACCCGAGAACTGGGCCAAGGCCATCAACAACACCAACTTCCGCAAGGCCTTCCTGTACGGCATCAACAACGCCGTTACGCTGGCTGTCAGCGCACCTCTGGGCTATGACAGCTACAAGCTGAACACCATCACTCCCCGAACTTCTGCGCCACCGCCGATGGTGTGGACTACACCAAGTGCGGCGGCCTGGCCGACCTGACCGAGTTCTTTGACGAGGCCAAGGCCAAGGAGTACCGCGATGCTGCCATTGAGGAGCTGACTGCACAGGGGGTCACCTTCCCCATCAAGGTGCAGCTGCCCTACAACCCCCCCTCCTCCACCGACTGGGACAAGCAGTGCCAGGTGCTCAAGCAGCAGCTGGAGGGTGTGCTGAACGACGGCTTTGACTTCATCGACATCGTCATCACCGCCGGCCCCTCCGACAGCTTCCTGTCCGCTGTCCGCCGCAACGGCAAGTTCGAGTTCCTGCTCTGCAACTGGGGCGCTGACTACTCCGACCCCGAGACCGAGACCGACCCGTTCTATCAGGCTAAGGATTCCCGTGGAATGCGCTATGCTTACCTGCGCACCGGCGTGGAAGACGGCTTCATCACCGGCGAGACCGCAGATGCTGTCATGGCCTACATGAACGCCATCGAGGCTGCAAAGCAGATCACCGATGACATCGATGCCCGCTACAAGGCCTTTGCCGATGCCGAGACTCTGCTCATCACCAACGCACTGGTCATTCCGCGCGGCATGAGCGTGCCCGCCTATCTGGCGACCCGCCTGAACTACTGGGAGGGCCAGTATGCTTCCACCGGCTTCTCCAACAAGCGCCTGAAGGGCATCCACGTCCTCGACCACTACGTCTCCATGAGCGAGTACGAGGCCAACCGCGACGCCCGCTAAGCGTTCCATCTGCTCATAACACAAAATACACCCCCTCTGCATGGCAGTTTCTGGAAGCTGCACCGCAGGGTGTTCTTTTTGCATGTTCCGTTACACTTCAAAATCCAGGCAGACGCGGGTCTTGGTGTAAGGGCGCACCTTGCCATCGGCCACAGCCACGTGGGCGGGGTGGGTGGAGTAGCCCTTGAGGGCGGCTGCATCGGTAAAGGTGGTGTCCAGCATCAGGTCTGCGTTGGAAGAGGGCAGGCCGTTGATGTTCACATGCACCTCCACAAGGCCCGGGATCTGTCCTGCCAGGCCCTCCAGTCCGGTTTTGATGTTCGCCTTGATCTCTGCCTTTTCGGCGGCAGAAAGCTCGTCCTTGAGCTGCCAGAGAATGATATGCTTGACCATAAAAAATACCTCCTGCATTTTCTCCATTGTAGCAGAGAAATGCAGGAGGTGCAATGCTTTTTGAAACGGTTCAGTCGTCTTCCCGGCCTTTTTTCCAAGCGTGGTACATCAGCAGAAACACGGTGTCCGCAGCAATGCCGATAGAGAGCAGGCGGCTGCCGCCAATGGAAGTGTGGGGCAAAAACGGCGAAGCGGCAAACACAACGGCATTAAAGAAATAGAACACACCGAACTTTTTCTCCCACATAGCCCGCTCTTCGTCATCGCTGAACTTCATCTGGTGCTTTTTGGAAAAACTGCGAAAGCCCATTACCAGCATGGCAGCGGCAGCAAACAGGTTCAGCAAAAGGGATGTGTCAAATTTCATGCGGGGGTACCTCCGTAAAAACTCCATAAACAAAAACCAGCCGAATCGAGGCGTTTGCAAGCCCTCGTCCGGCTGGATACTTACTTCTTCGGAGTCATAAGCCTCTTCTCCTTGGGTTCTCTCATTTTTCGGAGTATGCGTTTCATAGGGTGACTCTCCTTAGAAACTACCTGAAATTGAAGAGTTCTATGCAAGGGGATGAACTACTCTAGTACATTGGACTGACCCTTCTCTTAACTGTTGGACTGCGGTACCGAGATTCTGAAGATGAATTTCATATTACCACATTCTTTCGAGTTAGATTTGCCAGGGATTCCATTACTTAGTACATTGGAGTTACTCCTTTTTGGTCATTCAAACAGGTGCATCCGTGTAACTGTCCTCATCATGGGAGATCACCTCGGGCGGATCTATTTGAATTGCCAGGGGATTTATTCTGACAGACTGTACTGTTTTCGCATTTTTGATGCTCAAGACCGGCTCTTTGATTTGTTTTGTTATACGGGGAAACATCCCGTTTGTGGAGAGCCTCTGTTTTGCTTCTCAGCGAATCCCGACAGTCTGTCCGAACTGTGCGGGTTCCATATCAACCATCGGTCTCGCTCCTTTCTACTTAAAGTCAGCGGGGTTAGCTCTCATTTGAGCTTCTGCTGTACTTCTCTGGTTTCTGGCTTTATTATACAGGAAGATGCGCAGTTTGTCTATTCGCAGAGTGCACAACAAATTAGACATATTTTTGCATCAAAAGTCCAAATTTCTGGGATACATGAATTTCGTCTTTCCGGTGCGCTACTCCACCTCCCCGGGCAAGCTCTGCCCCGCAGATCGTGCAGGGCCATCGCAGACACTGCTCCGGCATATTAAATAGATATCATCACAGAGCATGCAGCTATATAAATCTGATATGCCCGCTATAAAATCTGTGAATAATATATCGATTTCACCTCATCCAAAGGCCAGAAAATGGTACAGATGGCTAAGAATCAGCAAAGAGATTGTGCAAATCGCATAGTTTCTCACCTGTACTTTTTGCAATCTGCACAACTGTTTTCATCCAAAGCAGAAATGGAATATAACAAAAAGTAGAATGTTAGGTGGAGGGCTGTAAAACCGACAGAAATCGTGCTATGATACCATCACAAATTAAGAAAGGAGAGAGTGCTAATCAATGAATGCGTTGACTGCTGCTTTGAAAGAAGAGCTGAATGTTGACATGGTCACGGTGTTCGGGCTTTCCATTCCGGAGTCCGTGGTCGTGAGCTGGGGCATCATGGCGTTTCTTGTCATCGGCTCCATCCTGCTGACGCGAATCTGCGGGTGGATCACATCACCAAGCGGCAGGCCATCCTAGAAACGGTCGTTACTACGATCAATGATTTCTTTGTGGGCCTGCTGGGCGAAAGTGGAAAGCGCTATGTCCCCTATCTGATGAGCGTGGCGCTGTACATCGGCTGCTCCAACCTGATCGGTGTGTTCGGCATCAAGCCCCCACAAAGGACCTGAACGTCACAGCGGCCCTTGCTCTGATGAGCATCTGCCTGATCGAGTATCTTAGGCATCCATGCACGCGGCGGCGTTGGCTTCCTCAAGAGCCTGGCTGCCCCCACCCCCATCATGGCCCCCATGAACGTGCTGGAGGTGGCCATCCGGCCCACCAGCCTGTGCATGCGACTGTTCGGCAACGTGCTGGGCGCTTTTGTCATTATGGAGCTGATCAAGCTGGTGGTGCCTGTGTTCGTGCCTGCCATCTTCAGCCTGTATTTTGACCTGTTCGATGGTCTGATCCAGACCTACGTCTTTGTGTTCCTTACCTCTTTGTTTATGAAGGAGACCATGGGAGACGAAGAGTAAACCCTTTCCATCATCAAATCAAAAGGAGATTAAAATTATGAACGGACTTATCGCTCTGGGCGCTGGCATTGCAGCGCTGACTGGTATTGGCGGCGGCATTGGCATCGGCATTGCAACCGGCAAGGCAACCGAGGCTATTTCCCGCCAGCCCGAGGCTTCCGGCAAGATCCAGACCAACCTGCTGCTGGGTGCTGCTCTGGCCGAAGGTACTGCAATTTTCGGTTTCGTCGTTGCACTGCTGATCATCCTGTTCCTGGGTTGATAACGGAGGCATGACGAATGCTGACACTGAATCTGAATCTTCTGTATACAGTCGTCAACGTTCTGATTCTGTTTTTGCTGCTGCGGAAGTTCCTGTACAAGCCTGTCATGAAGATCATCGCACAGCGCCAGAAGCAGGTGGATGACGCCCTGAACGCCGCCGAGACCTCCAAGCAGGAGGCCGCAGCGGCCATGAACGCTGCGCAGGACAAGCTGCGCAATGTGGACACCGAGGCTGCTGCCCGCCGCGAGACTTACGAGCAACAGGCCGAAACTGCAAAGCAGCAGCTGCTGGCCGAGGCCCAGAAACAGGCCGATGCCATTGTAGCCGAGGGCAAGGCCGCTGCTGAGGCAGAGCGCCAGCACAAGCTGCGCGAAGCCGACGCACAGACCACCGCACTGGCCCGCGCCATGTGCGAGAAGCTGCTGAGCCGGAACCTGACCGAGCAGGACGATTCCCGTTTGCTGGACGATCTGCTGGAGAAAGCAGGTGCTGAGCATGGCAACTGAGTTCAGCCGCGAATTCTTCTCTGAGAACCGCATCGTCAAGGCCGACCTGCGCGCCGCACATCAGCTCCGTGAAGAGGACATTGCCCGCATCAAGACTGAGGTCAAGAAGCTCTACGATGCCACTGAGGTCATCCTGAATGTCTCGGTGGACGACAGCCTCCTCTCCGGCTATGTGCTGCAGGTTGGCGACCGGGTATTCGACAACTCCGGCCGCCACCAGCTGGACCAGATGATGGCTGGCAAGCCCTCTCTGGCCACCCTCAAGACCCGCATCGAGGATTACAAGCCCGCCCAGACCTCTGCCGAGGGCGGCGTGGTCATCTCCTCTGCCGATGGCATCGTGCAGGTGGAGGGCATGGACAAGGCCGTTTATGGTGAGATCGTCACCTTTGAGAACGGTGCCAAGGGCATGGTCGAAAGTGTGGACCCGGGCAAGCTGGGCATCATGCTGTTCGACGGTGCCGAGACCGTGGGCGTGGGCACTCTGGTGACACGCAGCGGCAAGCGCGCCGGCATCCCGGTGGGCGACGGCTTCCTGGGCCGCGTCATCGGCCCGCTGGGCGAGCCCATTGACGGCAAGGGCCCGGTGAACGCCGAAGGCTACAACCCCATCGAAAAGCAGGCCCCCGGCATTTTGGAGCGCCAGAGCGTGGATACCCCGCTGCACACCGGCATCCTGGCCATCGACTCCATGTTCCCCATCGGCCGCGGCCAGCGTGAGCTGATCATCGGCGACCGCCAGACCGGCAAGACCTCCATCGCCACGGACGCCATCCTGAACCAGAAAAACACTGGTGTGCTGTGCATTTATGTGGCCATCGGCCAGAAGGCTTCTTCCATCGCCCGCGTGGCCGAGGACCTCAAGAAGCACGGTGCCATGAGCTACACCACCATCGTGGCCGCCACGGCTTCCGATTCCGCTCCCCTGCAGTACATCGCACCCTATGCGGGTACCGCACTGGCCGAGTATTTCATGTCCAAGGGCAAGAGCGTCCTGATCGTCTACGACGACCTTTCCAAGCATGCGGTGGCCTACCGTGCCATCTCCCTGCTGCTCCGCCGCTCCCCCGGCCGTGAGGCTTACCCCGGCGACGTGTTCTATCTGCATTCCCGTCTGCTGGAGCGCTCCTGCCGGATGCGCGACGATCGGGCGGCGGTTCCATCACTGCCCTGCCCATCGTCGAGACCCAGGCGGGCGATGTCTCTGCTTACATCCCCACCAACGTCATCTCCATCACCGATGGTCAGATCTTCCTGGAAAGCGCCCTGTTCAACGCAGGCAACCGCCCCGCCGTCAATGTCGGCCTGTCGGTCTCCCGTGTGGGCGGCGCTGCCCAGACCAAGGCCATGAAGAAGGCCAATTCCAACCTGCGTATCGAGCTGGCCCAGTACAAGGATATGGAGTCCTTTGCCCAGTTCAGCTCTGATCTGGACGCTGAGACCCGCCGCCAGCTGGAACACGGCAAGGCCCTGACCGAGATGCTCAAGCAGCCGCTGTACCAGCCCAAGTCCGATGCCGAGCAGGTGGTCGTGCTGACCCTGGCTTCCCACGGGATGCTGGACGACCTGCCGCTGGCTGACCAGCGCGCAAAGACCAATGCCTTTGTGCGCCAGTTCCACGCCGATGTTTCCGGCACCATGGACGCGATCACGTCCACGGGCAAGATCACCCCGGAACAGGTGACACCATCCTGACCGCGTGGAAGGCATTCGCGGGAGGGGGAGAGCAATGGCATCCAGTAAGCTGCTCAAGGAGCGGATCGAGAGCATTCAGGATACCATGAAGATCACGAATGCCATGTACCTGATCTCCTCCTCCAAGCTCCGCAAGGCCCGGCAGAACTACCAGAATGTTCTGCCCTACTTCACCCGGATGCGGGATACCATCTCCCGCGTGGTGCCCCACCTGCCCGACGAGCCGGAGCACCCCTTCTTCCACGAGCGGGATCTGGAGAGCCCCAAGCGGGCCTACATTGTGCTGACCGCCGACAAAGGGGATGGCCGGTGCCTACAACCAGAACCTGCTCAAGTTCCTGCGGGAGCACGCCGACCAGAACGACCGGTTCTATGTCATCGGTCAGGTAGGCTACCGTGCCCTGTTCCGCAAGGATCCCCGTCTGGTGGAGGATTTCCATTACGGTGCCACGGCTCCCACCCTGCAGCGCGCCCGTGATATCACGGTGGATGCCATCGATGACTTCAAGTCCGGCAAGCTGGACGAGATACATCGTCTACACCAAGATCCAGAACGCGCTGACCAGCGAGCCGGTCATGGAACGCCTGCTGCCGCTGGACCGTGCCCACCTCACGCCTGCTCCCAAGGGTCTGGGCGACCCCCGCGGCGAGGTGGAGATGTTCCCGGATGCCTGGACGGTGTTCGAGCAGACGGCCCCCATCTATATGCACGGCATGATCTTTGGTGCCATGACCGAGAGCTTCTGCGCAGAGCAGAGCGCCCGCATGACCGCCATGGATTCCGCCACCAAGAGCGCCAAGGATATGATCCACGATCTGGAGCTGGAGTACAACCGCTCCCGTCAGGGTTCCATCACCCAGGAGATCACCGAGATCATCGGCGGCGCGGCGGCGGTACAGAATCAAGAATAACATGCTCACCCTCTCAGGCCGCTTCGCGTCCAGCTCTCCCAAAGGGAGAGCCCTTGGCATAAAGATGAAGTTTGCACGGACTGCCAAGGCCTCCCACTTTGGGGGAGGTGGCATCGCGTGAGCGATGACGGAGAGGGTGAGGATGCTGAAGCGTTTGCAAGAAACATAGTATAAGAGGCAATTGTATGATACAGGGAACTATTATTCGAGTAGCGGGCCCCGTGGTGGATGTCAAATTCACCGGGGGCAAGCTGCCTGCCCTGCAGGAAGCGCTGACCGTGACCGCAGAGGGCACTGAGCGCACCATGGAGGTAGCGCAGCACGTCGATGAAACGACGGTGCGCTGCATCATGCTTTCTGCCAGCGAGGGTCTGGGCAAGGGGATGGAAGTTACCGCCACCGGCCACGGCCTGAATGCCCCTGTGGGCGAGGGGCACTCTGGGCCGCATGTTCGACCCGCTGGGCCGCCCCATCGACGGCAAGGGCCCGGTGGACGATCTGCCCCACTGGCCCATCCACCGCAAGGCCCCCAGCTTTGCGGAGCAGAAACCTGCAACTGAAATTCTGGAGACCGGCATCAAGGTCATCGACCTGCTGGCTCCCTACGCCAAGGGCGGCAAGATCGGCCTGTTCGGCGGAGCCGGCGTCGGCAAGACCGTGCTGATCCAGGAGCTGATCCACAACGTGGCCACCGAGCACGGCGGCTACTCCATCTTCACCGGCGTCGGCGAGCGCTCCCGTGAGGGCTGTGACCTCTGGGGCGAGATGAACGCTTCCGGCGTTCTGAACAAGACCGCGCTGGTCTTTGGTCAGATGAACGAGCCTCCCGGAGCCCGTATGCGGGTCGCCGAGACCGGCCTCACCATGGCAGAGTACTTCCGTGACGAAGACCCACAAGGACGTCCTGCTCTTCATCGATAACATTTTCCGTTTCGTGCAGGCAGGCAGTGAGGTCTCCGCCCTGATGGGCCGGATGCCCTCCGCCGTCGGCTATCAGCCCACCCTGGCCAATGAGCTGGGTGCCCTGCAGGAGCGCATCACCTCCACCCGTGACGGCTCCATCACCTCGGTGCAGGCCGTCTACGTCCCCGCCGACGACCTGACCGACCCGGCTCCTGCAACCACCTTCGCCCATCTGGACGCAACCACCGTTCTGAGCCGTAAGATCGTGGAGCAGGGCATCTACCCCGCTGTCGATCCGCTGGCTTCCACCTCTCGTATTCTGGAAGCCGATATCGTGGGCGAGGAACACTACCGTGTGGCCCGCAAGGTGCAGGCCACCCTGCAGCGCTATCAGGAGCTGCAGGACATCATCGCCATTCTGGGCATGGACGAGCTGAGCGAAGAGGACAAGCTCACCGTCACCCGTGCCCGCAAGCTGCAGAAGTTCCTCAGCCAGCCCTTTGCGGTGGCCGAGAACTTCACCGGCCTGAAGGGTGTGTACGTCCCGCTGGCAGAGACCGTCAAGGGCTTTGCCGCCATTGTGGACGGCCAGTGCGATGACCTGCCCGAGTGGGCATTCTTCAACGTGGGCACCCTTGCGGATGCCCGCAAAAGTACGCAGACAAACAGGCGGAGGAAAAGGGCGGTGCCAACTGATGGAAAAGTTCATCCTGAACATCACGGCTTCCAGCGGTGAATTCTATCAGGGCTACTGCGAGAGCCTGACCCTGCCCACCGGCGACGGCGTGTACGGCGTGCAGGCCGGGCACAACCCCGTGCTGGTGGCTCTGCACATGGGCATTGCAAAGTTCACCGTGGACGGTGAGACCCGCGAGGTGCTGGTGGGCGACGGCATTGCAGAAGTGACCCCCACCTTTGTCCTGCTGCTGGTGGACAGCGCCGAGCGGCCCGAAGATATCGACCGCAACCGTGCCGAGGCTGCCCGCATCCGGGCCGAGGAGCGTTTGCAGCATCAGCAGAGCATGCACGAATATTATCAGAGCAAGATCGCGCTCGACCGTGCGATGCAGCGCCTGCAGACGGCCGCCAAATACAAGCGTTAAACGCTCCCCTCAAACAGAACACCGTCAGCCTGACACAACGGGCTGACGGTGTTTTTGTTGTTTTACTGCGCTTCGATCTGCGCGCTCCCCTGCTGCACCCTCTTGTAAATTGCCGCGGAAAAGCGTATCATAGAATCAAATACAAGCAAAGGAGCATTCTTATGCGTGCATACGAGCGACTGTTGAATTATGTCCGCGTTTACACTACCTCCGACCCCGAGAGCGGCACCCACCCCTCGGCAGAGCGGGAGTTTGACCTGGCCCGCCAGCTGGTAGAAGAGATGAAGGCTCTGGGCATCGAGGATGCCCGGGTAGACGAGCACTGCTATGTCTACGGCAGCATCCCCGCCACCCCCGGCTGTGAGGACAAGCCTGCCCTGGGCCTGATTGCCCACATGGACACCGCCCCCGATGCTTCCGGCGAGGGTGTTTCCCCATCCTGCACGAAAATTATGACGGCCGCGATGTCACCCTGCCCGCCACCGGCATGGTGATGAAGGTCTCCACCTTCCCCCTTCCTGGCCGACCTCAAGGGTGAGACTCTGATCACCACCGACGGCACCACCCTGCTCGGCGCGGATGACAAGGCCGGTGTGGCAGAGATCCTGACCGCCGCCGAGCTCCTCCTTGCCGAGGGCCGCCCCCATGGCAGGCTCTGCATCGCCTTCACCCCCGACGAGGAGATCGGCGAGGGCGCTTCCCTCTTCGACATCCCGGGCTTCGGCGCAGACTTCGCCTACACCGTCGATGGCGGTGACGTGGGCGGCATCGAGTATGAGAACTTCAACGCAGCTGCCGCCACCGTGACCATCCACGGCTTCTCGGTGCATCCCGGCTCCGCCAAGGATGCCATGATCAACGCCTCCAATGTGGCCATGGAGTTCCACACTGCCCTGCCCATCATGGCCCGTCCCGAGACCACCGAGGGCCGTCAGGGCTTCTACCACCTTTGCCAGATGTACGGCGACGTGACCAACGCAAAGCTGGGCTACATCCTGCGCGACCACGATGCCGACAAGCTGCAGTACAAGAAGGATAACCTCCTCCACATTGCCGATTACCTCAACGGCAAATACGGCCCCGGCACCGTGGAGGTAGAGATCAAGGACAGCTACCGCAACATGCTGGAAAAGATCAAGCCCCACTTCCATCTGGTGGAGAACGCCCGCAAAGCCATCGAAAAGGCCGGTCTGACCCCCAAGGAAGTGCCTGTGCGCGGCGGCACCGATGGTGCCACCCTGAGCTGGAAGGGCCTGCCCTGCCCCAACCTGGGCACCGGCGTCTTCAACTTCCATGGCGTGTGCGAGTGCACCACCGTAGAGCGCATGGACAAGGCAACCGAAATCCTGCTGAATATCGTGGAGATCACAGCAAATGATTTCGCTCCCGGAACGTTTCCACGCTGACTGCACATAAAAAATGGACGGCTCTCGTTTTCGAGAGCCGTCCATTTTTTCTTATCCCACGTTGATTTGTCCAACGGGCAGGATCTTGCGCTTGTTGTCATCGGGCTTGCTGGTCAGGCTGATGGCAAAGGACACCGGGCCCACACGGCCCATGAACATCACGCATATACAGCAGCTTGGCCCCGGTGTTCAGCTGGCTGGTCACGCCCACCGAAAGGCCCACGGTACCAAAGGCGGAGCAGGATTCAAAGATCGCGTCAATGACCGTTACGGCATCCGATGTGTTGTAATAGACCACCACGGCAGAGCCCAGCGCTGCCACCATGCCCAGCATGATAATGGTCAGCGCACGGTAAACGGTCTTGGATTCAATGTGGTGGCCGCCGATGACACAATCGTCCGGCCCTGTGCCACGCTGCGCATGGTCAGGATCAGAACGGCAAAGGTGGTCACCTTCACACCGCCGCCGGTGGAACCGGGAGCCGCACCGATGAACTGCAGAACGCTCATCAGCAGCTTAGTGATGGGTCCACAGGCGGCCAGGTCGATGGTGTTCATACCGGCAGTACGGGTTGACACCGACTGGAACAGGGCAGCCATCACCTTGCCCGGCACGGACAGCCCGCCCATGCTCTTGGGGTTGTTCCACTCCATCAGACCGATGAGGGCGGCACCACCCACCCACAGGATGCAGGAGAAAAGCAACACCATCCGGGCATGGAGAGACAGGTGCCGCTTCTTGCGCCACTCGCCGATCTCCACCCAGACCATAAAGCCCAGACCGCCTGCCATGATCAGGAACATGATCACAGCCTGTACATAATAATTACTGACATAGGGAGCCAGCGAGGAATACTGCCCGAACCGGCCAAACAGATCGAAGCCCGCATTGCAGAACGCCGAGATGGCCGTGAATGCACTAATCCAGATGCCCTCTGCACCGAACTGCGGCACAAAGGCGATCATCAGAAGCACCATACCACTGATCTCAAAGGTCATCGCCAGCTTGACCACGATCTTCAGCACATCGGTGGCCTGCGAGTATCCGCTGGCCGAAACGCTTTCTCCCAGCAGCCGCAGATCAGCTTAAAGCCCATCCGGCGTTTGGCCGCCAGCGCAAAAAAGCTGGTCAGGGTCACCAAGCCCAGACCGCCCACCTGGATCAGCAGCAAAACCACCGCCTGCCCAAAGGGCGTGAACTGCGTCCAGGTATCCCGCACGACAAGACCTGTCACACAGGTGGCACTGGTGGCAGTGAACATGGCATCCACCACGCCCAGCCGACCGCTGCGGCTGGAAATGGGCAGTGTCAGCAGCAGCGTTCCCAGCGCGATCAGCAGCACAAAGCTGATGCAGATGACCTGCGTTGCACTGCTGCCCAGCAGCCAGCCGCGCCGACGCGGTGCTCTCTTTTCCGTTTCATCCCCATAAGTTGGCTCCTTTTTTGTGCCGGGCCGCCTGTGCTGCACCTGCACTTCATTCTGCACCCATGCCGCGCATGAGCACCTCTCCTATAGGATACACCTTTTTTTTTCTTTCCGATTCAACTTGATTTTGTGGGGAAGTTGCGGTATTATAATATGGTATCCGTCTTCATAGCTCAGCTGGATAGAGCGTTCGCCTCCTAAGAATTCGGTCAACCTGATACCTTGGGGGCAGAAGTGATTGCTCTAATCAAAAGCAAGACCGAGAATCGAAGTTTTCTCAACAATTTTTGATGCAACAAGTTTAACACCGTTCCGGTTGCAACGCAGTCGGTCACTTCGTTGTGAAAAGCATTCCATACAAAGTGCAGAAAAGTCAAAAAATCAACGATAATACATATATGTCTCTATACCTCAGCTGGATAGAGGGTTCGCCTCCTAAGCGAAACGCCCCCGGTTCGAACCCGGGTAGGGACATTCTTTTAAGAAATGCGAAGGTCATTTTTCCATGTGAAAAGACGATCTTCGCATTTTTCATTTTGAACCTATCACCAAAATTAGTCAGCTAATGCCATTAGCAGAATTTTCAGCTCCAGCTAATAAAATCGGCTTTCCAGCTAATGAAGCCTCATAAAGCGCCTTTTGAACCCTGTTTTCTGGCTCTCTGCTAAGATTGGTAAACGCTTTCCTGTAAATCCATGTAAATACAAGATAATCTGTGTGAATCTATTTTCCACCTTTCTGCTGGAAGCCGTGCAAAACACTTTTCTCCATACATAGCGCGTTCACTCGCTGTTCTCTCGGAACAGAAAGAGGAACGCGCTTTTTTTGTTTTCGGGCTGAACTTCCCGAATAGCCCACAATTGCGTTCGCATCTGCATAACTATGAAATCGAATAGATGGTTTCAGTAAGTATCGGATGGGCAAAATATACCTAAATGGCCACAATTATTCGCCAATTTTTCTCGGCTATTATTGCCGATTATTTTCTCATATGGTATAATGAAAAGGAGTGCAAGGAATGGAGAGAATCTTTATGGAACGACTTAAATATATTGTGGAAGATAGCACAATAGCTGAACTTTTGGGTGTCCAGAACTTTACCAATAAAGAATCTGCGATACTTGAACTTGTTAAAAATGCTTACGATGCTCAAGCAAACAATGTTAGCATCACTTTTTCTGATCGTAGCATTGTCATTATTGATGACGGTATTGGTATGAGCAAGAGTACGATTTGCGAGAACTGGATGCATGTTGGAAAAAGTGACAAAGGATATAGCCTTTCTGGCACAGAAGATAATGACGGCCGTGTATTGGCGGGTTCCAAAGGTGTCGGCCGTTTTGCCTTAGCCCGCCTTGGTGCATCAGTTAACGTTTATAGCGCAAAGAAAGGCGAAATTCCTGTAAAATGGACCACCAACTGGTCTGAAAGCATATTAGATGACCTAACCAATGAAGAAAACCTGCCGCTAGGGACACGGATTGAAATTTCCGCATTGCGCGATAGATGGACCGAAAAATCAATCAAGAACTTAATTAACTATTTGTCCATTACTTGCAATGATGATAGGATGCAGATTAAAATTTATCCTAATTTTGGGAAAGGTGTATCTTATATTTTCAAAAAGCCTCAGATAGGGAAAAACTTTGTAACCCAGATAGGATTGTTTTTTATGATGCTTCAGAATTAAAACTTTACTATACAATAAAAAGTGATGAATTTTCTAATTTAGCTAAAACTACTGTCGTTCTCTCGATTTGCAATATTTTTCAAACGATGTATCTATTTTAGAAGAACTTGCTGGGAATACAGAAATAGATTCTTCAGACGGCGAATTGTATTCAATGTTAAAAGAATTGGGGAATTTTTCGGCCGAACTGTATTTTTCTTTAAAAACACCTACAAAACAGGATGTTGAAAGATTTTGCTATAACTATTCTGCTCTCCCCGATAGATATGATGAGGGAGTCGTTTTATATAGAAACGCATTTAGTATAGCTTCATTTGATGGAGAAAAAGATTGGTTGGGTCTTAACCAGCGTTCTCGAAAATCTCCTGCCGCTGCAACACATCCTACAGGAGCATGGCGGGTTCGTGCAAACCAACTTTCTGGCAAAGTCGAAATTGATAAAAAAGAAAATTATCAGCTTCGAGATTTAGCTAACAGACAAGGGTTGGAGGAAAATGAGTATTTTAAGCTGTTTGTAAAAATAATCACCATTGGTATTGCTGCCTTTGAACGATACAGGCAAGCAATTATCCGCTCAATTGACAAAAAGAATGCTCCTAAGCCATCTCCTACTACGCCCATGATTGATCAAATCCTTAGGGGACGAAATAAAGAAATCCATTTAACATCTAATGAGACTAAAGCATTGGCCCAAGAAATTTCTGTGGTGAAAGCAGAATCTAAGAGCTTTCAGGACGAGAAAGAATCCACCGAAAAGAAATACCGGTACGATGTCAGAATTTTAAATGTTTTGGCAACCACAGGGCTAAAAGCATCGTCTATTGCTCACGAGTTAAAAAATGACAGAAATAGTGTTAGTGTAAACTACCAATATATTGTAGATGCGTTAAAGGAATACGGTTTTTGGGAAGACCTGTGTTCGCAAGAATATACAGAATATAGTTATAAAAATGTGCCTCAACTTTTAAGCCGCAACAAGGCGATCAATCAAAAAATCGTTGCCTTTATGGACACAATGCTCGATGAAATTGAGAAGAAAAAGTTTTCACCTAGAAGCCTTTCTGTTAACAGTATTATGGAGAACATTAAGGCTAATTGGATGCGAGACTACGCCTCTTTGTTGATCAACCTAAATGTTGATGAATCGGTTTACTTTGAAACATCAGAGGACATTTTTACAGCGATTTTTGATAATTTGATTCTAAATTCATGGCAGCAGAATAAAGCTTCAAGTCAAATTGTAATTAATATATCTATCCATAAAGTCGGTAGCTTGTTAAAAATCGTCTATGAAGATTCTGGTGTTGGTTTGCCTCCAAAGTATATTAATGATCCAATGCGTATACTTGAAGTTCATGAATCTTCCAGAGAAAATGGTCACGGTCTCGGTATGTGGATTGTGCATAATACAATTCGCATGACCGGAGGGGATGTGATTAGCATCGATGGCCATAATGGTTTCCACTTCAACTTTGAGTTAGGAGAGAAATTATAAATGTCGGACAAAAGATTAACATCGTATATATCGATGATAATAGTGATGAAATTTTGTCTCAATACATGACCAAGGAGTATTGCGCCACACCGTTTCAACAACCTGATATCACACAAATTGAAAAAGTCTATAAAGAGGTCCGTTTTTGTGGGGATGAAGGTTATGAAGCATTACTCCAAAATGTTACTGTTAAAGCTGCAAATGTGATTTTGATCGACAATCATTTATTTGAAGAACGCACTATTGGCACTGGTCGATTTTCTGGTAAGCAATTTAAAATTATTCTTAGAAAGATTTTGCCATATGTAGAAGTCATAATTATTACCCAAGATGAAACACTGGCTGGCGAAAATGTAATCCGCAAGTTTTCTGGCCGGCATGGAGAGGATGCCACTCAATACTATCAGGAAAATTTAGCTCCGTGTTTAGACAGGGCTATTAAAGAGGTTCTAGACTTTGAGGATTTGGCAGATGATCTGATTCAGAGCAAAGATGTGGAAAAGCTTCTTATTGATAAAGTGTTAAATTCGTTACAAGGCGATGATTCTTATGATGCTTTGTCGAAAAGTGATATTGATAATCTGATTTGCAGTTTTAGGGAGATTAAAGATGCTTACGGACACAAATAAAGATTATAGAAACACAACAAATTGTCCGGTTTTAGTTGATGTTGCGCTTAAAAAGTGTGCTTTAGAGCGCAAAATCCAGCAAGATCACAAGCGCGCAAAAATAATGTATAACTTTGTTCACGATAAACAAGATGTCTATTTTAAGCCATTTTCTGAAATATATAACTGCAAATGTGCTTATTGTGGTGCTTGGATTGGAATCTCTGATATACGGCTATTTGAAGTTGACCATTTTATTTGTGAAGATGCTTTTTCAAAAGATACAGCAGGTCGAAGTGAAGCCGGTAAAGTGAGCAACCTTGTACTCGCTTGTTATTCTTGCAACCGTGGCAAAGGGAAATTGATGATTGATGAAGATCACCAAGGGACTCTGAATCCCGATGATGGATCTATTGCACAGGTTTTTGATAGGAACGAAGATTACTACATATGTATCCGACCGGATTATGCTGAAGATCAAGTAGTCGTAGATTTTTACCAGAAACTTTTATTGGGCAGTGAATTTCGTCGCCTAGACTATTTGTTACTGGAAATAAAAAATTTTATTTCTACACAGCGCACAAGCAATCCCACTGTTGCAGAAAAACTGGAGCAATGCCTTGGTGCTCTAATAATGAAAAGGAATAAAACTTTAATATAACACCTTAAAGTCATCAGGAAAACTATGGATGAAAAATTGTCGGGGTCTTATTATACCCCCAAAAAACTATTCACTTTATATACAATTACCTACAACAGCAACATAAGCCTATAAAATCAATTTTAGAGCCCAGCGCTGGAGATGGAAGGTTCATTCGACTTTTTCCAAATCCAATTCTGTAGGCAATATTGTAGGTGTGGAGTTATACCAAGAGAAAGTACAGGCCATCAATGAACGAATTCTTTCTCCTAAAGTAACAATGATTGCCGCTGACTTTCTGGAATATTCTTCCACTTGTAAAGCGAAGTTTGACCTTGTTGTAGGAAACCCACCATACATCAACATAAAAAACATGGACAAGAAGTTCTTGGAGGCTGCTCGTTCTTTATGTCAAAGTTTAAACTTACCTGAGAGCTTAATTCAAAATGCTTGGGTTGCGTTTGTAATAGCGGCCACTCAACTTTTATCAAAAACCGGTACGGTATTTTTTGTGCTTCCCACAGAGTTTTTGCAAGTACAGTATGCCGAAAAGCTTAGAGGATTTCTTGAGAAGAAATTTAACACTATACATATTCTTTCTTTTGAAGAGCGTATGTTTCCTGAAATAGAGCAAGAGGCTTGCTTGGTATACCTCACTAATGAAAATCAAGGGCTTCCCTATATTTCGTATCGTCAATATGCAAAGTTAGATTCTAAAACACCAATTCTAGAATCTAGAATTGAACGAAATAAACCTTTGAAAAAATGGTCTAATGCAGTTCTTTCTGATGAAGAAATTGATTTATTAAATCGAATTACAAACCAATATACTACTATTGCAAAACTTTCAGATAGTGCTCCCGGGATTGTGACTGGCGCAAATAATAAATTTATTTTGACAAAAGAAGAAGTCGATCAATATGAATGTGCTCAGTATGTAAAACCCATTATATCTAAGGGGGTAATGGCAAAAAACAAATTTGAGGTAAATCATGCTCTCATTTCCGAATTAGCATCAGCGGGAAAAAAAAAGTATATCTTTTTAGATCTGGTAGGAACAAAACCAGACGAGTTACCAGTTTCCTTAAAAAACTATTTGTCTATAGTTGCCTCCACAAAAAGAAACGGTGTGGAAATTCAGAAAAGTTACAAATGTTCTAAACGCGAACCTTGGTATGGGGTTCCAATCGTTAAAAGTGGCCGAGTAATATTCTTCAAAAGATATGATTTATGCCCGCGAATTTCTACTAATCCTGCCGAAATATATACCACAGACATTGCGTATAATCTTCGACTGCATGAGGGCATAGATCCCGAAAGTTTAGTGTTTTGCTTTTATAATTCACTAACACTTGCTCAATGCGAATTTGTTGGTAGATATTACGCAGGTGGAGTATCAGAACTTACCCCTAACGAATTTAGAACTATCTCAGTTCCATATCGTCAAATTAAACCTTGTGATATTGAACGCGCAAAACAGATGTTTAACGATAACGAAGATCTTAATCAGCTTGTTGCTTTCGTCAATTCCAAAACACTAGAAGTAGATTTATCTACCGACGAAATTACACGACTAAATGCTATCCGAACCAAATTAATTAAAAGAAGAAAATAAACCCCACCACCGGATGTCCTGAAGTGACCCCGAAAAGTTAGACAATATTTTGAAGTAAAAATTGTTCAAGCAACCGAAAGGGCTTGTTGTCTGTGAATAGCAGGCGGCAAGCCTTTCAGTTTTGGCTTGATCCGGCGGTTGTTGTAGTAATCTAGATATGCAACGAGTTCTTGCTTGAAGTGTTCCATGGAATCAAATTCTTGCAGATAGAGCAATTCGCTTTTGAGCAGACCGAAGAAGTTTTCCATGACAGCATTGTCCAGACAGTTTCCTTTCCGGCTCATGCTCTGCCGGATGCCTTTCTCTCGGAGCATCCGTTGATACTGTTTATGTTGGTACTGCCAGCCCTGATCAGAATGGAGAATGAGGTTTGTTCCGTCCGGAATTTTTGCAAATGCCTCGTTCAGCATGGTTGTCACCATGCTGAGCACAGGGGTGATCCGATATGGTATAGCTGACCAGATCGCTGCTGTGCAGATCGAGAATTGGAGACAGATACAGTTTCTCTCCAAACAAACTGAACTCTGTCACATCGGTGACCCACTTCTGGTTTGGTTTCTCGGCATGGAAGTCCCGGTTTAACAGATTTGGCGCGATCTTGCCGACCTCACCCTTGTAAGACCGATATTTCTTCATTCTGACACGGCAAACCAGCCCCAGCTCCTTCATAAGCCGCTGGACAGTTGTGGTTCAGGAGAAAATTGCGCTTGCGAAGCTCTGCTGTAATTCGGCGATAGCCGTATCTTCCTTTGTTTTCATGGTAAATGGCCGTGATCTCCGCTTTGACAGCTTTATACTTATCTACACTGTTTGTCCGCTTCAGATGATAGTAGAAAGTGGCACGGGGAAGTTGAGCGATTGAGAGAAGAATATCCAGAGAGAATGTCTTTGCCTCAGCTTTTGAACCACCTGCGTTTTCTGCGCTGGCGTCGCTCGTCTTCCAAAACCAAGGCTTGCAAGTTTTTTAGGTAATCGTTCTCCGCACGCAGTCGCTGCACTTCGGCCAGCAGATCTTCTTCCACCTCTTTTGACAGCTTCTTTGGCCGACCAGTGCTGCCGCGGCCGCGCCGTTTGATGGCAAGGCCTTCCGGCCCTTCCTCCAGATAAATGCGTTCCCAACGCTCTATAATTTTATGATCGTTAATTCCGAATTCCTGCATCGTTGCATAGATACTCAGCTGTTCTTTTTCCATGGTTTCTACAACCATTTTCTTGAATTCCGGCGTATATCGTTTGTTGGGTTTTCCTCTTGCCATAATAAATCACCCCATCTGTTAGATAGTATATCATACTGTCTAACAGATGGGGTGCAGTTCAATAGATATTGAACCCCGTAAGCTGAATATTAAATATGCCATCAACGGAACCGGAAAATCCACTATTGCAAAAAGCAATCCAAGCGAAAGTCACTGGTAATGAAGATGGGCTAAAACAATTACTGCCATTCCGGTATGAAAGAGATGCCGATGAACATCAACCCAGCATCTCCGGATTGGAAGATTTTCACAGTGTCCAAATTTTCAACGAGGATTATGTAAATCAGTATGTCTACCAGCCCGACGAGCTGATAAAAGATAGCTTTACAATTTTTGTTAAAACACCTGATTATGACAGGAATATGGCGGAAATCACCCAATTGCTAGAAAGTATTAGTCAAACATTCCAATCTCATCCTGAACTTGACCAATTGATTCAAACACTAAATCAATTTGTAGTTGGTTTCGGGAAGGCCACCCAGCGTGGACTCTCTGCAGCAAGCCCGATAATGAAAGGTCTTGGAAGAGGAAATATGATTCACAATATTCCTCAAGGGCTGGAATCGTACGCTCCTTATTTACAACATACAGAAGGTGCCAAAAACGTCGCGTGGATCAAGTGGCAATTAAGCGGAAACGATTATTTGGAAATGGCTGATCAGTGTCCTTATTGCTCCGGATCAATTGAAAAAACTCGTGAAAAGATTAAGCGAGTTCGCAATGTTTATGATGCGAAATCTATTGAACATCTGGACCATCTTATAGAAGTATACACTGCGCTTATGCCATATCTTCCAGAAGATGCTCAACGACAACTGCAAACAATATTAAACAATGCATCGAATATAACTGATGACCAAAAGCATTTTTTACAAGCAATCAAGAATGATGTTGATTGCTTGTATCAAAAGCTATGTGATCTGAAGTCCATCGGTTTCCGTAATCTAAAAGATGTAGCTCAAATTGAAAGTACTCTGCGAAATAAGAAGATAGATCTTCCTAATTACGCTAATCTCAATTCCGATTTAATGCGAAGCAAAACAAACGTTTTAAATACTACAATAGATGGTGTACTCAATAGAATTATTCAGCTTCGTATAAAAATTAGCCGTCAAAATGCTTTGATTCGGAACATAATTTCAAGAAACCAAAAAAGAGATTAACGATTTCTTACGATATGCAGGGTATCATTATACTGTCAGCATAGAAGAATCTGAAGGTAAAAATTACAGGCTGCTTTTGCACTATGAAGATCATCGTGAAGCCATCAATGCAGTACAAGCACACCTCAGCTATGGCGAAAGAAATGCGCTGGCGTTGCTTCTGTTTATGTACAGTATAAAACGTGAAACACCAGATTTGGTTATATTGGATGATCCTATTTCTTCTTTTGATGGAAACAAAAAATTTGCAATTGTCAATATGCTTTTAAAGAGCCTGGATATCTACGAGGAAAGACTGTACTTCTTCTAACCCATGAATTCGGAACGGTGGTTGATATGGTTCACACTATGAAACGAAACTTTGGTGCTGTTTCGACTGCTGCTTTCTTATCAACACGAAATGGGGTACTTCAAGAGCAGCAAATTCACGCGGATGACATTAAGGCATATCCAGCTATTGCAGAAAAAAACATTGCAGAATCAACCGATCCCTTAAATAAACTTATCTATTTGCGTAGGCTCATGGAGTTTGAAAACAACAAAAACGATGCATGGCAGTTACTTTCTAATGTTTTTCACGTAGGCGATGGCACACGAGAAGCTCCGATGAAATGCATCGGCAACGGTATCGAAATTCCCATGACCCCGGATGAAGTTCAAAAAGGAACTGAAGATATAAAAAAAATACATACTTGATTTTGATTATCAGATGGCATATCAACGCATGGAAGATCAAAATTTACTGATATCTTTATACGATTCATCGTCTTTGCACTCGTGCCGGAATGCTGGAAAGCTTTCTGGTCTGTCCGGGAGAACTGACCGATGATCAGGTGATGGAACTGTTGAAGATCTCGTTCCGTCAACCGGAAGTCGTGCTGGCGCTTGCAAAGATGGTGCATGATGTTCACGAACGCAGCAACGTCCAAAAACCCTTTAGAATAAAGGGCGCAATTATACACGTTCCGGTGAAATTGCGGTCTTGCAGACGGCTCGATGAAATCGAAGCTGGCGTTTGTGCGCCAGCCCGATTCCGTCCCAAGGAAAACTGCATTTTCCTTGCGCTGCTTTGCAGCTATCCTTTTGCTCGCTACCATAAAACACGCATAGAAAAAGCCGATTGGAAATAGCAACATTTCCAATCGGCTTATCTTTTTGTTAGGCAGATTTCTTTTCAGCTAATGCCCGGACTTCCTCAATTGAAAGGTCGGTGTACTTTGCCACCTTTTCACAAGGCACACCATCTGCCAACATTGCCAACGCGTGTTTGATCGATGTTTCATGCTCGGTTTCATCCCGCATTTTTCCATAGCTCTGCACATAGCTGCCACTCCCTTCGTATCTTCTTTGAAATAACGAACTCTCTGTGCCAAAATGGAATAATTCATATCCTTCGAATTGGTACAGAAAAAGTCGTGCATTAGTTTTCCCAATGCCGTTTCGTCCTTGATTTGTGAATTCACATAAACGATGTGCGCCTGATCGTTGAAAACCGTTCCCGTTTCCCGAACTGTACGGTCAACATGATAAATTGGAAGGCCGGCCTTTAATACGTCATTTTCGGTGATAAAAATAACGTATGTTTCGTTCAGCGCATCGTAATCATCGCCCGCATCAGTCAGGTTTGCATCCAACAGGCTACTGTTGTACCGTGCACGCTTTTCACTCGCACCACGGTCACTGCGCTGCACCTCAATATTATATGCACGGTTTTCCTGATCCACTGCCAAAATATCCAATCGGACTGAACGGCCTTGCAGATTTTTGATGCTGTACTGGCCGTGAACCTCTTTGACGGTCAAGTCATCCCGTTTCAAGATGATCTGCAAAAGGAACTCAGCACAAGCACGTTCTTCAAACACCGCAGCCATGAAATCATCATCAATCAGACGTAGCCCACGCAACCGCTGCAAATCTTCTTCGTGTTTCCGTTCAAAATCCAATTCTTGTTGTGATTTTCTTTCCGACATTGGTTCACCAACTTTCTGCTTGCTTGTTCAAGCTAATAGTACCATAAGTTCGTGATTTTTACAAGAGAACGTTCCAGATGTTATCAACGGGGGTGATGCCTATTCCGTGTCCGCATTTCAAAATTACCATCGTCAAGCGCAGCCAAGGGCAGTCCGCTGTTGCCGGGGCCGCTTACCAGAGCGGCGAACGGCTGTTCAGCGAGTACGACCAGAAAACGAAATTCTACAACAAGAAGAAAGAACTTGTCCGCGCCGAGATCATGCTGCCGTCCCATGCGCCGCCCGGATATGCAGACCGGGCAACCCTCTGGAACGCCGTAGAAGCCGTGGAGAACCAGTGGAACTCCCAGCTTGCACGGCGCATCGTGCTGGCGTTCCCGGTGGAGGTGCCGAAAGAACAGTATCTCTCCATGATACAGGAATTCTGTCAGGAGCAGTTTGTTTCCAAAGGGATGATTGCCGACTTTGCCATCCACGACAAGGGAGATGGAACCCACACGCTCACATTCTGCTGACGCTCCGGGCAATAGATGAACACGGCAAGTGGCTCCCGAAAGCCCGCAAGGTTTATGACCTTGATGAAAATGGAGAGCGCATCCAACTCCCATCCGGCAACTGGAAATGCCACAAGGAAAACACGGTGGACTGGAACGACCAGAAGTACGCCGAGGTCTGGCGGCACAGCTGGGAAACCATCACCAACCGCTATCTGGAAGCCGCTGGCAGACCGGAGCGTGTTGACCTCCGTTCGTTTGAACGTCAGGGAGTGCAGCAGATTCCGACCGTCCATCTCGGCCCCGCTGCTCACCAGATAGAAAAACGTGGGATAGAAACCTTTCTCGGCAACCTGAACCGGGACATTCGTGCCGCCAACAGCCTGATGCAGTCCATTCGTAACACCATCCGTGGGCTGCAACGCTGGATCGCAGACCTGACCGAAAAGAAACAGCTTCTTCTGGACGCTCTGGAAAAGGCGAAAGACCCCACGTTGTCCGACCTGCTGGTGGACTACTTCAATCTCCGCAATGAGCAGCGCAGCGATTGGTCTGGCAAGGCAAAACTGAAATGCACTGTCCGGGACTTTGAGGAAGTCAAACGGGCTGTGGACTATCTGAAAGCCCATTTCCTGAACTCCATCGAGGATTTGGACACCGCAATTTCTAACCTGAACCAGACCGCCGCTCCTCTCCGCAAGCAGTTGAAGCAGAACGAAAACCGTATGCGGGCAATCGCTCAGATCAAGGACGCTGCCACTGTCCACGCCAAGCTGAAGCCAATCCATGATGCCTTTATTAAGAAGAACTTCAAGCTGATCAAGGACGCTTATGCCGCCCAGCACAAGGAGGAACTGGACACCTTCAACAAAGCTGTCCGCACCCTGATGAAGCTGAACGGCGGCACGACCGTGGATTTTTCGGCATTGGATGCCGAATTTTCGGCGCTGCAATCGGGCAGCGCCGAGCTGCGCAGCCAGCTTGAAACTTTGCAACCTGACCTGACTGCACTGAAAAATATCCGCAAGTATATCGACATGGTGCTGAATAAGCAGCAGCTTTCCGCACCGGGCGGCAAGACGCCGGAGAAGGAATCGGTGCTGAAGAGGCTGCACAAAGCCAAAGCCACCGCCGCCCCGAAGAAACCGGAGCAGCAGAAGAACACACCGAAACTTTAAGGAGGAAGAAATATGACCTACACGCAAGACCAGATTGACCGTGCAAACGCCGCCAATCTGGAAGATTTTCTCCGGGCACAGGGCGAAACGCTGGTGTGCAGCGGAAAGGAATACCGCTGGAAAGCCCACGACAGCCTGACCGTCTGCGGAAACAAATGGTTCCGGCACAGCCAGAGCAAGGGCGGCTATCCGGTCGATTTTGTGATGGAATTTTACGGCAAATCCTTCCCCGAAGCGGTGCAGATGCTGACCGGAGAGCCGGGCGAAGTCCAGCCGGAGGCTGACCCCGCCCCCTCTCCTGCGTTTCGCTTGCCGCTGCGAAATATCACCAATGCCAACATCCTGAACTATCTGACGCAGGAACGGAAACTCAGTCCGTCACTGGTGAACTTCTTCGTTTCTGCCGGTGACATCTATGAGGATGTAGCCCATCACAATGCGGTGTTTGTCGGACGGGATGCAGACGGACACCCACGCTATGCAAGCTGCCGTAGCATCCATGAGAAGTTCCGGCAGGATGTAGCCGGGGCAGAAAAATCTTTCGGGTTTGCGCACCGTGGTACGGATAAGCAGCTGATGGTGTTTGAAGCGCCCATCGACCTGCTGTCCTTCATCGAACTGTTCCCGAAAAACTGGCAGCAGCACAATTATCTGTCGCTGGGCGGGGTGTCGGGCAAGGCGCTGCGGCAATTTCTTTCTGAACGCCCGGACGTGGAGCGGGTGTTCCTCTGTCTGGATGCTGACAAAGCCGGAGAGGATGCCTGTAAGCGGCTGACGGCTCTGCTGCCGGACAACGTGAGCGTGACCCGCATCCAGCCCTGCATGAAGGACTGGAATGATGTTCTGGTGCACCGGGCAGAGATTTCGAACCGCAATTATTTCAAAAGCATCGTGCTGAAAGAGCCGGCAAAAGCGGAAACGGTGAAGATCATCCGCATGAGCGATGTAGAGCTGACCTCGGTAGACTGGCTCTGGAAACCGTATCTTCCATTCGGAAAGCTCAGTGTACTGCAAGGCAATCCGGGCGAGGGCAAGACTTATTTTGCCATGCACCTTGCCGCTGCCTGCACCAACGGAAAATTGTTGCCCAATATGGAGCGCATGGAGCCATTCAATGTGATCTACCAGACCGCCGAGGACGGTCTGGGCGATACGGTCAAGCCCCGCCTGATCGAAGCTGGTGCAGACCTTGACCGGGTGTTGGTCATTGACGACAGCGAGGTGCAGCTGACACTTTCCGATGAACGAATTGAAAAAGCCATTATCGAGAACAACGCCCGACTGGTCATCATCGACCCGATCCAGGCGTATCTCGGTGCCGACGTGGACATGAACCGGGCAAACGAAGTGCGCCCCATCTTCATGCGGCTGGGACAGGTAGCGCAGCGAACAGGCTGCGCTATTTTGCTGATCGGGCACCTGAACAAGGCCGCTGGAATGCAGAGCTTGCAACGGGGCCTCGGCTCCATCGACATTGCTGCCGCCGTCCGCAGCGTCATGTTCATCGGCAAGCTGAAGCACGACCCAACCATGCGCATCCTGACCCACGAAAAAAGTTCTCTTGCCCCGCCGGGAGCGTCATTGGCGTTCTCTCTGGGGGACGAGGGTGGCTTCCGCTGGGTCGGCGAGTACGACATTACCGCAGACGAGATGCTGTCCGGCATCGAGCCGCAGCGGGAAACCAAGACCCAGCAAGCCAAAGACCTGATGCACCCTGCTTGCCGGAGGAAAGCAGGTGCTCAGCGAGGACATCGACAAAGCGGCTCTGGAAAGGGGCATCCCCGGCAGAACCGTCCGGGATGCCAACGGAACTGGGCGGGTTCGTGGAGCGCAGAGGTCTGGGGGCAAGAACCTGATCCCTACAAAGGCAGGCGTCAAGGCGGGCGTCACGGTGTTGCCGGAGCTGTTGACCTCTCCCAAGCTCACAGCGGATCGGGAGCAGCGGTTGAACGAGGTGGCAAAGGACCAGGCGTCGCCGGAGGACTTCATGGACGGGATCGAGGCAATGGCGGCGGAGCTGGTGCGGAAATACTCCCACATTTCCGAGGATGGGCAAAAGCTGTTCCAGCCGGAGAAGGAGACGGTGGGCCTCTGCCCCCGCTGCGGCAAGCAGGTCTATGAGGGCAAGAAGAACTTCGCCTGTTCGGACCGGGCCTGTCAGTTTGTCATGTGGAAGAATGACCGTTTCTGGACCAGCCGCCGCAAGGAAATGACCCGGAAAATGGCGGCCGACCTTCTGAAAAAGGGCCGCACTTCCGTCAAGGGGATGTGGTCGGAGAAGAAAGGTTCCACCTATGACGCCGTGGTGATCCTGGACGATACCGGCGGCAAGTATGTCAATTTCAAGCTGGAGTTTCCCAAACGAAAGGATGGTGTGCATGGCAAAAAGTAAAGCCGAGGTCAACTTCATGGAGCATTTGAAGCCGCTGCTCCCCGCAGGCGGTGACGCAAGCGAGCTGGAGGCAGCGGCCCAGGCGCTTGCCGGACTTTCCCCGGAGGACCGTGACCTCCTGGCCGCTGTCCAGGAGTCTCCCTTCCGGTTGACCACCCTGGAGCAGTTCCGGGAGTTTCCCGCCAATACCGAGTATTTTGTCCTGGAGCCCAACATCCGCAAGGTGGAGGATGTGGGCTGGCGCTATCTGGCGCAGCACTTGGACGTCCTTCTGCCCCCGGAACTGCTGGACGCTATTGATCCCGTTCCCTTCGGCAATCATGCCATGCAGGAGGAACAGGGCTGCTTTACGAGCCGAGGCTATCTCACTCTCTCCGGCGACGAGTGGGAACATGAGCGCCCCAGAGAGGCAGACGGAGAAAAAGCCCTCCATCAAAGAACGGCTGGAACAGAGCCGGAAGGAATGTGCCAACCAGAGCAAGGCGCAGCCCCATCGGGAAAAGCCTGCGCCGGAGCGATAAGGAGGTGTCGCTATGCCCCATTATGACTATGACAAAGATTATCCCTTTGCCGCTTTCATCACCAACCTGGGCAAATACAACGAGGGCGCCCTTGTGGGCGAATGGGTGAAGTTCCCCACCACGGCGGAGGAACTGAAAAAAGTCTTTGAGCGCATCGGGATCGGGTCGAAGGACGACTTTGGGCAGACCTATGAGGAATGGTTCATCACGGACTACGACTGCTATGTGGACGGCCTCTATGACCTGCTGGGCGAGTATGCCAACCTGGATGAGCTGAACTACCTGGCCTCCAAACTGGACGATATGAGCCAGGATGAATATGAGCGGTTCCAGGCTGCCATGGAGATCGGCGACCACACGGGCAGCATCCAGGAACTTATCAACCTGACGGAGAACCTGGACTGCTACGATGTTTACCCCGACATCCACGACCACGACGATCTGGGCCGGTATTACATCGAGGAACTGGACGCCATGCAGGTGCCGGAGCATCTGCGCAACTACATCGACTATGAGGCCTACGGGCGGGACATCGCCTGGAGGAAAGCGGCCAGTTCACCGACCTGGGCTATGTGCGGGATACCGGGGACAGTTTCCATGAGTATTACGATGGCGAGCGCGGCAGCATCCCGGAGGAATACCGGGTGATGACCTTCCAGGACGACGTCCCTGAAGAAGAAATTTCGGAATGGGCCATGGACCTTGCCTACGATATGGACGAGTTTTTCCGGCAGAACGATCCGCAGTATGCCGCCGAGCACCCGGAGGAACATGCGGCGAAGGAAGAAATCTACGAGAACCTTTCCGATTGCCGCATTGCCTCTCTGGAAGAAAAGCTGAAGGCGTTGGGCCAGACCCCGGAGGACTACCTTCCCTCCGAGTTGGAGAAGTTCAAGGAGGCTGTGGGCTACGAGGCATATTTGGATGTGGACCCGCAGGTGATCCGGGAGGCCATTGAAAACCCGGATCAGTCCCATGTGGACGAGATGCTGGCCTTTGCGGAGCAGGCAAACCGGGAGTATGAGGCGGAGTTGTATGGGCAGCAAGCGGCGCCTACCCCGGATGACCGAGAGACCGGCGAGACGGTGCGGCCCCCCAGGGGCACCTTCCATGTGACGGATATGAGCCGGGAACAGATGGAGGCGGCCGGATACGGTTTCCACCACGAGTCCGAGGACGGAAAGTATATCATCATGGCCAACGGCAGCCGCGCCTTTGCCATCCCCAACGGAGACACCCCCGAACATACCGCGCCGGAAAAGCTGACCGTCCTGGTGGTGGAGCCCATGAAGGAGCCCTATGTGAAGGAGATCGACCCCGGCCTCCATGCGCTGCAAGCGGAGGTGGGCGGCGACATTGCCGCCTCCTATCCCTTTGACGATCCGGTGGGGCTGGTGCTGAACGACGAGGGCAAGCTCATCGGTCTGGACCTGAACCGCTCTCTCCGGGACGAGCATGGGGAGATTTACGACATTGTGGCAGGCACCTTCTTGGTGGTGGGCCTGGGGCCGGAGAGTTTTGCGTCCCTGCCCCCGGACATGATTCAGAAATACACCGAGCAATTCAAGCGGCCGGAGCTGTTCGCCAGCATCAACGGGCAGATCGTATCCGTTCCCGTGGAGCCGGAAAACCCGCTGCGCACGGCGGAAATGACCCTGGAGGATGACTACGGCATGATCGACGGGATCATCAACAACGGCCGCCGCGGGGAGGAATTGGAGAAAGCCCAGGCCGAGGCGCGCAGGACCACGCCGGAGAAAAAGCCTTCCATCCGGGAGCGGCTGGAGGACGCGAAACGGGAGTGCGCGGAACAGAAAGGCCCGGACAAGCCCGCCCCGCAGAAGAAGCCCCCGGAGCTGGGCGACTTATGAGCCGGAGCAAGAAATGGCGTCTGGAATGGTCGTTCTTCCTGGGCGAGAACGGCAGGCGCCAGTACAACAAGCTCTGCAAGGGCTGTGTCCATCCCTGTAAACAGAGTTTCCGGGCGGTAGTAGTGTCCTGTCCGCACTATCTTTCTCTCCGTTCCCAAAAGTGCAGGAATTAGGGTTCAAAATGGGCGAAAAAATCGCGTGTGTCAGCTTTTCTGTGTAGAGTCAGTGTGATTTCCCATGTGGGGCGGAAGGGCGTTTCTGCATAGTGAAAACGCCGGATTTTCACTTTTCGGCAAGCAAAATGGGAGCGTCAGCATCGGATGTATTCAACCGATGCTGATGCTCCCGCTTTTTTGTTTGGCGTCAATGATAACTCAGAATAAGTTTGAGGGCGCTCGTTAAGAATGACATCTATGCACACATTTCAGGACAATGTATTATTTCCCGCAGTTCTCATCGTAATTGATATTTGTTCCAAAACATTTATCTGCTGTTGTAAAATATGCCTTCCGAACTTCCTCAACCCAATCATGGATCACCTTAGCATGAGCCAATGCATCCAGACAAGGAAAGACACTCAAAAACATACTGGTTATCCATTGCAAGGAGATAGCTGAATGTTCTGCAGGTGTAGTAATCCCATAATCAGATTGGCCCACTACTATAAGAGATTGCTCGTCCATTAAACTTAATCGTTTGAATGTTCCCTGCGGTGAACCGTGGTTTACAAAACACGCTAACTTATACTGCTTTTTCCAAGCCTCGTCCACATCACAGTTATCTTGGATGCCTTGAAAAGTTGTTATTTTTAATTCGGTACCGTCGTCTTTTTTTGCCCCTTTAGTCCAACTGTATTTATGCTCATCAGTTTGCGATTGTTCAACATATTGTTTTGCAATTATTTCGCCATGCTTCTTTATGAACGCAGCATTACAACACAATTCATACATTGAGCGCCATCTGGCATAAGCACAGTCAGCAAATCCAAGTTTCATTAAATGTAGTATTTCCAAAAACTCTTGGCAACAGCGGCCTTGCATATACTGTAACGCCAAAAAAGTATATTGCTTTTCCTTTTTGAGATCGTCCGAGATGTTTTCGCTTACAAAAGCACTATATCGCTCAGCCGCTTCTAATGCCATAACATACATGGTTTCTGAGACTACAAAACAGCTCCCCCAAATCTCGTTTTGGTGAGCCATAAATTTATCTGCTTCAATTTTTTGGTTGTATGCTATTTCAAAACTTTTTTCAAGAAAATAGTTATGATAATCCTTTGATGCCTGTTCTAATAGCATATCTATGCTACCGTCTGTCTTTTGATTTATTTTATCAATTATTTCTTTATCTGAAATGCCTTGTGCCTGCCACTCACAAATAGTATTTGAATATGCACTTTCAAGCACTTTAGAAAGGTAATCTTCTGTCAATGATAGTTTCACCTCTTTGTATGTGCAGTATGAGATATTTTACAACAAATTATATTCGACTGCATTAAAGTTACTATAATAAAATTACCACATATTCACAAAGTAATCAACTTAAATCCACTACATAGTGTGTTTTCAGTATTTATATCATAGTATGCATTCTGCATTTATCCGGTAGATAGTGAGGAATATATACCATACTGCAACCAACAGCCGCCAAACCAGGACGAAACCGCCAATCACTCCACCAATAATAAAGTTCAGCAGGAACAGCGGAAGGGCGGTTCCCAAAGAGCCGCCCGGTACGATCCAGGCGAACATCCGTGGGATGCCAAAAGGCAGACCGCAAAGTATGAACAGCCATACATAGTCGGTGACACCATCTTGTGCAAGCGGATTTGAAAATGCAGTACAGCAAAGCCGCCACCGCCACGGGCAACACACTCTTTTTGAAAAACTCTTTGATTACTTCGGATTTCGTCACAGTCAGCACCTCCATTCCTGGTTCCATTATATCAGCCGGATAACCATGCGCCCAGGGGTTTTGCAAAGACTGTAAAAAGCGCCCAATCCCCGTTACTCCAAGTCGTTGCTCCGCTGCCGCTGCTGTTCCTGTTCCTTCGGCCTTTCCAGCAGGGCGTCCACATTCTGGCGGAGGGTGTCATATTCCTTTTCCTCCCGCTGTATCTTCCGAAGTTCCGCTTGCAGGGCGGCCTTGCGGGCGGAGAGTCCTTCCAGTTCTGCTTTCACCTTATCGGAGGAAGGAAGTCTGGTGAGTCCGGCCTTCTTGATCTCCCTGGCTGCCGCCTCGAATAAGATGATCTCGCTCTCAAAGCCGCGCAGGAATTCCTTGTCCTTTGATGCCTTGTATCGGTCATAGACAGGTTTCAGCTTGCGGTAGGTGTCAATCTGCTTTCCCAGGAGGGCAAGGTCGGCGATCCGCTGTTCCGTATCCCGCAGGCTCTCCCTGGTACGGATGGAGGCGGCGGCAACGGCGTCGCACCGTTCCACCAATTCCTCATAGCTGCCGATGCCGTGTTCGGTGAGAAAGTTCATGGTGGCGGACGCCCGTTTCAGATTCTCAATGGTCGCCCACCGCTGGTATCCGGCGCTCTGCTGGGCCTTGATATTGTTCTGAATGTCAATGAGCAGGCTGACCTTCCCGCTGCGCTGCTGGGGCTGTCTGGAGGGACGGAGGCCTCCGGCAATGCGGGAGACAACGGCTTCTTCCGTGTAATCGGCGCCCAGGGTTTTGAGCCGGGTGAACCTCTCCTGGTCCGGCGCCCTGGCGGAGATATATTTTCCCCGCTTGATTTCGTACCCTTCCCGCTGCAACCGGGCAAGCAAATCTTCCAGGCTGGAGGATACGGGAATCAGCCGGTCGATGGCGGCTTTCAGCTTTGCCTTGTAGCTGGTGCCGTTCTGTGCGGCCTGATGCTCAATGTAGCTCTTGCCCTTATCCCGACCAGGGACGATGACGGACAAGCCGTGTTCTTTGCACAGCCGGTCGCTGGCCCGGCGTATCTCGTGATAGCTGCGCTTGTTGGAATGGTAGTGCTTGTGGTCGGTGAAGCTGACCGCATTGAAAATCAGGTGATTATGGACGTGATCCTTGTCAATGTGAGTGGTGAGGACAAATTCATATTTGTCGCCCAGGACTTCCCGTGCCAGTTCCATGCCGATCCGGTGGGCTTCCTCTGGCGTGACCTCCCCAGGTTCAAAGGCTTGGATCAGGTGGCGGCCCAGGTGCGTACCTTTGTCAATGGCATGGCGGCGTGTCCATTCAAATTCAATGTCGGCGGTCTCGGCGGCGCAGCCGAAGGAGGACACCAACATCTTCCCGTCCGTCTTGTCAGGATTGCAGATATAGTCAATCGCAGCTTTCAGCGTTGACTTAATAGGATGCGTCTTTGTAACTGCCATATCTGATCCAGCCTTTCCCGGATTTCCTCCATGTCGGCCTGATAGGTGGGGCCTCCGGCGTTGACTCGCTTGGCAATCTGATTGATGTTCCGGCCAATGGCGGACAGAAGTTTGTTCATCTCCTTAATGTCCCTGGTGTCCACCTGGATGATATATCCGTCGATCGCCATCTTCCGCAGGTAGGCGCCGATCCGCTTTGTCTGGAGCTGGGCCATCTTCTGTTCCATCAGTTCCTTTTCCTCGGCGGTCACATAGAACTTCACCTGGATATTTCGTTTTCGGTTTGCCATCGTGGTATCTCGCCTCTTTTCGTATCAGGGTTTGGGATGTTCCCAACAAGCATTTTTCGGGTTTAGGGGGAGGGTTCCCTAAAGCCAAAAATCGCAAGCGGGTACTCGCTTGCTGTGCTTGCTATCTACTCCATACCCCTACCGAAAGGCGATATTTGTTGCGTGCTATCTTGATTTTGAACGTAAAAAAAGATTGCAGTCGCCATGCGCTGCAATCCTGCACTTCCCTTATGAGAGAGGTTAGTCCTCCGCCTTTTCTACTTCCGCTATTTCCTTTGCCGTTGCGGTTACAATCCGTATGCCCTTATCGCTCATACCGTCCAACAGCGCGTCAAGCTGCCGCCGCCCGGTGGATTTTTCGGCATTGACATTCGGAAAGAAAAATTGATCTACCGAAATATGATAACGGGTTACAAGGTCATAGAACACTTGTAAACTCGGCTGTTGTCCCTTGTTCTCGATATTCGCAAGGTAGCGCGGGGAAATATATAACTCGTCGCTTACCTTTTTGCGGCTCTCGCCGTATTCATTTCTCGCGGCTTTTATAGCTGCCCCGAAAGCCTTAAAGTCGTACAATGGTACGGGTCTTTTTGCCATTTTCATTCACCCTGTTACATTTTACAGTTCACCTTTCTTTTTGGATATGTCCACACAATTCATATCATTAGGTTAAATACTTCCTGTTGTGTATTGACAGTAGACTGATTTTCTGATAAAATAAAATTTATGTAAAAGGAGGCGGCGTTTATGTTGCATAGCATGCGTATTAGATAAGCATTGAAAAAAAGGATTTTCCCATTTTCAACATGGGCTTTTTTGTCATGCTTATTTTGCGGATGCTATACAAAAAACTAACGACGTATAGATATAGTATAGACATAGTGCAAGCTATGCCTTAGTTTTGTTGTACTGCTCTGTGCATTATAAATGCAGGTCAATGCTCATGTTGAGGATTGACCTGCATTTTTTTGTGTAAAAAGGACGAGTGAAATATAATGCTTAAAAAATATTGGATAAAATGTCCGATTTGTAACGGAAAGACGAGAGTTCAAGTATTTCATAATACTGTATTAAAAGATTTTCCTCTTTTCTGCCCTAAATGCAAATTGACGCATATCATTGATGTAGAAAAATTAGAGATTGTAATCAAAAATACAGAAAAACAAACTTTTATTATTTAGAAGAAAGGATATAAAAATGAAACGTTTACCTAAATATACGCCTGCGGAAGTACGGAATGATCCATACGGATTTACTTACAAAGAAATGTCGGAAGTTATTGGCGAGAATGAAGCAAAAGCCTTATATGAAGAATTATATAAGCAATTACCACGCAAAAAAAATCTATCAATGTTGGTAAAAAATATTTGCAAAAAAAGTAGTGATACTGAAAAGTATGTTTACGAACTGAAAGACAACAAATACATTGAAACGGTTTTTATCAAGCGGCGAGATGGTGGAACTGTTTGCGTGAGCACACAAGTCGGTTGTCCTGTTGGTTGTATTTTTTGTGAGTCCGGGCGAAATGGCTTTGTTCGTAATCTAACATCGTCAGAAATCGTACAACAGATTATATTGTTGCGTCGAAAAGTAAACCGTATCGTTTTTATGGGTATGGGAGAGCCTTTATTCAATTATGACAACTTGATAAAAGCAATCCATATTCTCCGAGATAGATATGGGCTCAACTTTCCAACCGACGGCATTACCATATCAACAGTTGGTCCGGTCGATCAATTAAAAAAATTGCGCGAGGAACATCTTAAAATTCAGTTGACAATATCTTTACACGCAGCAACACAATCTGCAAGAAATCGTATTATTCCTCACATGCGCATATATGCTATTGAAGATGTTGTTAAGCAAGCCTTATCCTATTCTGAAAGGCATAATCGCAAAATTGTCTTTGCGTATTTGCTTTTACCGGGTATAAATGACCGGCCCTCAGATGTAAGACAACTTGCAAAATGGTTTAACGTGTTACAATACAACCCAACAAGCAATTCAAGAATTAAAGCACCACAGAAACGGGAAATAGTTGCATTCAAACATCAATTAGAGCAAGCAGGACTTGAAGTTACTATGAGAGTTTCTCATGGCAGAGAGATTAACGCGGCTTGTGGACAGTTAGCTAACACATATAATAAATTCAAAAAAAAAATGAAAAAAATGATTAAAAGGTGCCAGACGGTTTTCCGGCACAGGAAATCCGCGCTTGCGAAAATCAAACAGTATTTGGAGGGAAAAGCAGATGATGAATACCGTTAGGAAATCTGAAAATCTGTTGCCGTTCCCTGTCATTTCCGCAGCGGCAAACGGCGACACAACCGCCATGTGCGCGATCTTGAAGCATTACGAGGGCTACATAGCGAAACTTTGTACCCGCACGCTGAAAGATGACGCGGGCAATACCTATTCCTATGTGGACGAGGAAATGCGTAACAGGCTGCAAGTGCGCCTTATTACCCGCACCCTTGCTTTTCATGTAGGATAATCTTTTAGTCCATACGGGAAGCATGTCCCCTTTCCATGCTTCCCGTTATGGGCTATTTGTCGTTCCGTAAAAGCATATCGGAAACGATGTGTTTTTACAGGCCGACAAAGCCTTTATTGTTCTTTGACAAAGAAAGCCCGGCGGGAGGCCTCCGGCGCAGTATAAGGCAGACGGATACGATCTGTCTGCGTTGAGCCGGTCGGCCGGTGCGCCATGACCCTGTTGCAAGTCCGCAGGACGGGACCCCTACCAAACAGGAGAGCGACAAACATCAGGCCGCAAAACAGGTGTGGCAGCCTGTGGGCGAGGACGCGCAGGCAGGATAATGAGACTCCCGCGTTGAACGCCCTCAAAGCATTGCGCGGCACACCCATCAGCATGGGCCGGGGTGAGATTCCCGTGGAGCTGCGGCCAGCAGCCATCCGTTTTCTGCCTCTTTTATAGCTTTAATGAAATGGCATGAAAGGGGCTTTATCATGCAGAAAAATCAATCTGAAAATAAATATGCCCCGCCTATGCGGAGCAAAAAGAAGATCGGCAACACGACCTTTATCGTCAATTCCTTTTTCCCTCAAACGGGAAATCAGACGATAGCCTCCAAACTGGAGAACCTGATAAAAGCCGATATTCAGAAACAAACTGTGACTTGAAAACCTCCTAACAGGCAGACAGGGAAAAGAAAGCGCGGTATAATGAAGTTGGACTTCAATATCGTGTTTGACTGCCGGATAGGAGGTATTTATGTATTATCAGTCAAACACCGCTGCCGCGCTTCAATTCCCTTACACGGCTATGAGCTCCGAAGAACTTACAGCTTTGTATTGTCGCTTATCCCGTGACGATGAATTGCAGGGTGACAGCAATAGCATTGTAAACCAGAAAAAAATCCTGGAAAAATATGCCCGTGAGCATGGATACAGCAATTTCAAATTCTATGTTGATGATGGCATCTCAGGTACGACCTTCAACCGCCCAGGCTTTCAGCAGATGATTGCAGACATTGAGGCTGGCCTTGTCAAGAGGGTCATCATCAAGGATATGTCACGTTTCGGACGTGATTATCTGCAAGTCGGCATATATACGGAAATCATGTTTCCCGAACATGATATTCACTTTATTGCGGTGAATGATGGTGTGGACAGCACTCAGGGTGACAACGAGTTTACGCCCTTCCGCAATATCATCAATGAATGGTACGCCAAAGACACCAGCAAAAAAATCCGTGCCGTTATGAAAGTGAAAGGCAATGCAGGAGAACATTTGACTGTTTTGCCTCCGTATGGATACATGAAATCGTCTGATGACAAAAAGCAATGGGTGAAGGATGAAGAAGCCGCCCAGGTAGTTTATGAAATTGGTCTCTATATCATGGATGGTTTGGGACCCTCGCAGATTGCAAGAAAACTGACGGAAAGAAAAATTCTTACTCCGGCTGCTTACTATGCGAGCAAGGGCAGAACAACCAATGTCACAAAGAAAGGTTCTCCTTACGCTTGGGATTCTTCTACGATTGCCGACATCATGGACCGCTGGCGTGAATACCTGGGGCACACAGTTAATTTCAAAACCCGTAAAAAATCCTACAAGAGTAAAAAGACCTTGCACAATCCTGAAAGCGAATGGAAGATTTTTGAGAATACCCACGAAGCCATCTGGACGGAGGCGATTGCCGATGCAGCAAGGCTCGCAAGGCAATCGCGGCGCCGCCCTACAAAGATGGGAGAAATGGGAATGTTCTCCGGCATGATGTTCTGTGCCGATTGCGGCTCCATCATGTACCAATGCAGGGCAACCAATTTCCGGCGCGATCAGGAATATTACCTGTGTTCCGGCTATCGGAAAAGCCGTGATGTATGTGGGCAGACACATTCTATCCGAACTGTTATCCTGGAAGAATTAGTTCTGCAAAATCTGCGCGAGATTGTTTCCTTCGCATCACAGCGCAAAGACGATTTTGTGAAGATGGTCATGGATGCGGATATGCGCCAGCGTAACCGAGGTTTGGCAAAACGGCAGAAAACATTGGCCGATGCCGAAAAGCGGATTGCAGAGCTGGATACCATCTTCAAGCGTCTTTATGAAGATACCATTTCTGGAAAACTTTCTGACGAGCGTTTTCAAAAGCTCTCCGTCGGCTACGAGCAAGAGCAGCATCAGCTTCAAGAGGTAGCGGCTACCCTTCGTGGTGAAATCGAGGCGGAGGAACGCAAAAGCGCCAATGTGGAAAGGTTTCTCTCCGTTGTCGAACGGTATACGGAAATTCCCGAATTGACTCCGTGTATCTTGCATGAGTTTATCGAGAAGATTGTTGTCCATGCTGCCAGCGATTCGAAGGGCAAGAACCGTACCCAGGAAATTGACATCTACTATAAGGGCATTGGGGCCCTGGAAGTATCCAAAGTCACTTCATCAAGGCAAGAATGAGAAAAACGGCATAGCTGAAGCTATACCGTTTCTCTCTTGCCCCACGATGTTTTCTTATCGGGAGGCACCTTTTGCAGGTCCTTTTCTTGTATATTTTTATATTTTGTGTTATTTTAATTATTATATTGAATTATAACTAAGGAGTGTTTTTATGCCGTTTATAAATGTCAAGATTTCCGAGAATTTATCCGATACCCAAGTCGATAATATTAAATCAAGGCTCGGCGAAGCCATTTCTCTTATCCCGGGAAAAAGCGAAGCTTGGCTTATGGTGAATATTCAGGATAATTGCAAGCTGTATTTTAAAGGGACAAATGACAAACCGACTGCATTTACCGACGTCAGTATTTTCGGTTCTGCCGCAAAGTCCGATTGTGAAAATCTTACGGCGGCTGTTTGCGACATTTTGAGTGAAGATGCAGGTGTGCCGTCCGACAGATCTTACGTTAAATTTGAATTCTCCGATAAATGGGGATATGACGGGTATATGTTTTGATTTTTGTTAGATATGAAAAAAATTAAGTGGTTGTTTTTTGATCTCGGTCATACATTGGTCAATGAGGATGTGTCGCAGCGTAAACGCATAGAGAATGCTGTTTCGTATTTAAATTCTGTAAGTGTAAGTGTTACATACGAGCAATTTTATCATGAAGTGCAAAATGCTTCGCGAAATTTTAAGTCTCCTTTTATTACGGCATTTTCAAAATTTTCTCATGATGATGTTTTCATACCGTATCCTGCGGAATTTGAAGTGCTCTATGACGACACAGTACCTGTGCTGTCGGCACTCAAAAACAAATATGATTTGGCGGTTATAGCAAATCAGTTTGCTGGGACGGATAAAAGATTAAAGAATTTCGGTATATATGACGATTTCAAATTTGTCCTCGCCTCAAGCGATGTAGGCGTTTCAAAACCTAATCCGGTTATATTTAAAACGGCACTCGAAAAAGCCGGTTGCTACGCCTACGAGGCCTTTATGATAGGCGACAGAATTGATAATGATATTGCGCCTGCTAAATCTCTCGGTATAAATACTGTTTGGATAAGGCAAGGGTACGGTGGTTTGCAAAGCCCCGAGAAATATGGTTGCATTCCGGATTTTATTGTGAATTCCCTTCATGAATTACTTGATATATTATAAATGGAGTGATCTTTTATGCTGTCTGAGATTTTCAAGCTTTTTTGGAAAACTGTCGAAAGGAAGGATGAGAGAAGAATAAATTCTCAAACCCCGCCTACCGAAATCGAACAATTCTGCGAAATTCAATACATAGACGACGGGTTATGGCAGCACAGACTTGATGTTTACTCTAAATCCGGTAAGCTCTCACATCGTCCTGTCATAATTGACATTCACGGCGGTGGGTGGATGTACGGGACGAAAGAAATAAATAAAAATTATTGTCTTGTCCTTGCACAAAACGATTATGTTGTTGTCAATATTAATTACAGATTAGCTCCGGATTTCAGTGGCTGACCAACTCAGAGATTGCTTTTTCGCCTTTAAATGGGTAAGCACAAACATAGAGAAATACGGCGGTGATCTAAACAATGTCTTTGTTACCGGTGATTCGGCCGGTGGATTTTTGGCGGCATATTCCGCATTGTTAAATTCATCTGAAAAACTCAGAAAAATATTCGGAGTCACCGAAAGCGGACTTGAGTTCAGAGCGTGTGGCTTAACTTCGCCTGTTTGTTTTATGAATACGCACACTTTTCAGGATGTGTATTACAGCCGTGTTAAGGGAAAGGAGTTTTCGGAGAGTACGTTGCGCGGATTTGAGAATTTTGATGCCGTTTTAGATAAGGGGTCAATGCCGCCGACGTTCCTTGTGACGAGCTCGGGCGATGATGTCGGTAGACTGCCCACAATTAAGATGTATAATTTATTGTGCGGAGAGGGCGTTAAGTGTAAGCTTGAAAACCGCGATAAATATAACGGAAAAAATTGCCTCACGTCTTTTCGGTTATAGACCCGTTTTCCGTCCCGGGTAAGGAAACAATTTCCGATATGCTTGGATTTTTTTCTGATTATGCAAAATCGCGGTGTAAATAGTGCTTGAAAATGCAGCTTCAATACAAGCGAGTGCGGCTGACGATTTATTTTACAGCATCAACGGTATTATGGCTCTGATGAGAGCCGATTTGCCGATGGTGCTTATTTTATGACCGATTCACAGTCTTATTTTAAATAATTTGGTTTACAATAATTATTGTATATGATATAATTTGGTAAACATTTGTTTGGTAAATACGAGGTGCGTATGGATCGTTTTGTGTTACATTCAAAATATAAACCGACAGGAGATCAGCCGGAAGCGATTGAAAAATTAACCGAGGGGATAAATGCCGGTTACAAGGAGCAAACATTACTCGGCGTTACGGGTTCCGGCAAAACCTTTACAATGGCAAATATCATTGCAAACATAAACCGTCCTACGCTTGTACTCGCTCACAATAAAACCTTAGCCGCACAGCTTTGTTCTGAATTTCGCGAGTTTTTCCCGGAAAATGCGGTAGAGTATTTCGTATCATATTATGACTATTATCAGCCCGAAGCGTATATTCCTACTACCGATACCTATATCGAAAAAGATTCCGCTATTAACGATGAAATAGACAAGCTTCGCCATTCGGCAACATCATCGCTTTCGGAGCGGAGAGATGTCATTATAGTCGCAAGCGTTTCATGCATATATTCGCTCGGTGACCCGATAGATTATCGAAATATGGTAATTTCGCTTAGGCAGGGTATGACGAAGTCCCGTGATGAGCTGCTTGCTAAGCTTGTTGACATACAGTATGAGCGCAACGATATTAACTTTATCCGTAATAAATTCCGTGTTCACGGCGATGTTGTGGATATTTTCCCGGTATATTCAAATGATACGGCAATAAGAGTCGAATTTTTCGGCGATGAGATTGACCGAATTTGTGAAATAAATGCTCTGACGGGGCAGGTTAAAAATACCGTGTCCCATGTTGCGATATATCCGGCTTCGCACTATGTTGTTGCACCCGAAAAGCTTGAGCGCGCCATTGATGAAATCTTAAAGGAGATGGAAGAGCGGGTAGAGGAGTTCACAAAACAGGGAAAGCTGTTGGAGGCACAGCGAATAAAACAGCGCACCGAATACGATATGGAGATGCTCAAAGAAACGGGCTTTTGCAAAGGCATTGAAAATTACTCCCGTATTATGTCGGGCAGAGCACCGGGTTCGGCGCCGTTTACGCTCCTTGATTATTTTCCCAAAGACTTTGTGCTTTTTGTTGATGAATCGCACGTAACCTTGCCTCAGGTCAGAGCAATGTACGGCGGTGACCGTTCGCGCAAAGACGCGCTTATTGATTTCGGCTTCCGTCTCCCATCCGCATACGACAACCGACCGCTGACATTTGATGAATTTTATTCCCGTGTCGGTCAAAAGATTTTTGTAAGTGCCACACCGGGTGATTTTGAACGGGAAAAGAGTTCACAGATAGTTGAGCAGGTTATAAGGCCGACAGGGCTTTTAGACCCCGAAATTATCGTCAAGCCTACCGACGGTCAAATAGAGGACTTGATTTCAGAAATAAATATCCGTATCGAGCGTAAGGAGCGTGTGCTTGTAACAACCTTGACCAAAAAAATGGCTGAGAGCCTGACTGAGTTTTTGGATACACACGGTATAAAGGTTCGCTATATGCATTACGATGTCGATACAATTGAAAGAATGGAGATAATTCGTGATCTTCGTCTCGGCGAATTTGACGTGCTCGTGGGAATAAACCTTTTACGTGAGGGACTTGATATTCCCGAGGTTTCGCTTGTGGCAATACTGGACGCCGACAAAGAGGGATTTTTACGTTCGGAAACGTCTCTTATACAAACCATAGGCCGTGCCGCGCGAAATGCCGACGGACAGGTAATAATGTATGCCGATTCCGTAACTCCGTCTATGGAAAAAGCAATATCCGAAACGTATCGCAGGCGTGAGATACAAACGGCTTATAATAAGGAACATCATATAACGCCTAAAACGATTAAAAAAGACGTGCGCGATATTATTGAAATATCAACTCACGCTGACGATAAACCCAAAAAGCGTCTCAGCGCGCGTGAACGTGAGGCTCTTATAGTTAAATTGACGGCAGAGATGAAAGCGGCTGCAAAAATTCTTGAATTTGAACACGCCGCTATGCTGCGCGATAAGATACAAAAATTAAGAGAAGGTAAATAATGGCAAGTAATAAAAAATCATTATCAAAGGTGCAAAAGAGCACAACTTAAAAAATATTGACCTTGAAATACCGCGAGACAAGCTTGTGGTATTTACGGGTCTTTCGGGTTCCGGAAAGTCCTCGCTTGCGTTTGACACAATTTATGCCGAGGGTCAGCGCAGATACGTTGAATCACTTTCTTCATATGCGCGTATGTTCTTGGGACAGATGGAAAAACCAAATGTCGATTATATAGACGGTCTTTCTCCGGCTATATCCATAGACCAAAAAACCACTTCAAAAAACCCACGCTCAACAGTCGGCACGGTTACGGAGATTTATGATTACCTAAGGCTTTTATATGCCCGTATAGGTATTCCGCATTGTCCGATTTGCGGTAGAGAAATATCAAAGCAGAGTGTAGACGTTATAGTCGATAAGGTTATGGCGCTTGATGCCGGCACAAAAATACAGATTTTGGCACCTGTGGTAAAAGGGCGAAAGGGCGAACATCAAAAAGAGCTTGATTCCGCAAGAAAGTCGGGATTTGTACGTGTGCGTATAGACGGTAATTTGTATGACCTTTCCGAGGATATTAAGCTTGAAAAAAATATAAAACATAACATTGAAATAGTAGTTGACAGGCTTGTTATAAACAATGATATACGTAGTCGTCTTGCCGAGGCGATAGAGATGTCGTCAACTCTTACGGGCGGAAATGTCATTGTTGATGTTATCGGCGGAGATGAATTGCTGTTTTCACAGAATTTCGCGTGCCCCGAACATGGTGCTTGTATTGATGAGTTGTCGCCGCGTATGTTCTCGTTCAATAATCCTTTCGGTGCGTGTCCGACTTGTACCGGGCTCGGCATTTTTCTTAAGGTAGACCCTAATCTTATAATTCCGAATAAAAAGCTTTCCATAAGAGAAGGAGCTATAAGGGCAAGCGGATGGTCAAATGCCGACAGCGGCACAATAGCCGAAATGTACTATCAGGCACTCGGTAAGGAATACGGTTTTACTCTCGACACACCCATTTGTGACTTCTCCAAGGAAGCGTATAATGCGCTTCTCTACGGAACCGGCGGCAAAAAGCTGAAAATGCAGCGTAAAAATGTTTACGGCACAGGTACCTACAATACCGAGTTTGAGGGCATCGTAAACAATATGGAACGCCGCTATAAGGAGAGTACAAGCGATTGGGCCCGTTGGGAGATAGAGCAGGTTATGACAGCCTGCGATTGCCCCGATTGTAAGGGCGCGAGATTAAAAAAAGAGTCTCTTTCCGTTACGGTGGGCGGACTTAATATCTACGAGCTTACAAAGCTGTCGGTGACAAAGGAACTTGATTTTATAAACACTTTGGTTTTGACCGACCGTGAGCAGATGATTGCGTCGTTGATTTTGAAAGAAATTAAAAGCCGTCTGAGCTTTCTTCAAAATGTCGGTCTTGATTATCTTACGCTGTCTCGTTCTGCAGGTACGCTTTCCGGAGGAGAGAGTCAGCGCATAAGACTTGCTACTCAAATAGGCTCGTCTCTTATGGGAGTGTTGTATATTCTTGATGAGCCGAGCATAGGACTTCATCAGCGCGATAACGATAAGCTTATCGGAACGCTTAAGCGTATGCGTGACCTCGGTAATACGCTCATAGTTGTTGAACACGATGAAGACACCATGCGCGCGGCCGATTATATAGTCGATATCGGCCCCGGAGCGGGCGTTCATGGCGGCGAGGTGGTTTGCGCGGGCTCGCTTGATGATATTTTGAAATGTGACCGTTCGCTTACAGGCCAGTATTTAAGCGGTAAGCGAAAAATCGAGGTCCCCGAAAAGAGACGCAGCGGAAACGGCAATGTACTGAAGGTAATCGGAGCTGCCGAAAATAACCTGAAAAATATAAACGTCTCTTTTCCTCTCGGTGAATTTATTTGCGTAACCGGCGTATCGGGTTCGGGCAAATCTTCACTTATAAATGAAATACTTTATAAACAGCTTGCGAATGATTTAAACGGCGCAAAAAAGCCGGCAGGCAAGCATAAATCAATAGAGGGTCTTGAGTTTTTAGATAAGGTAATAAATATTGACCAATCGCCGATAGGCAGAACTCCGCGTTCGAATCCGGCTACCTATACGGGTGTTTTTACGGATATAAGAACACTGTTTGCGCAAACACAAGACGCTAAAATCCGCGGATTTACGTCGAGCAGATTTTCTTTCAATGTAAAAGGCGGCAGATGTGAGGCGTGTCAGGGCGACGGCATAGTAAAAATCGAAATGCATTTTTTGGCGGATGTGTACGTGCCGTGCGAAATATGCAAAGGCGCAAGATACAACCGTGAAACTCTCGAGGTAAAGTACAAGGGTAAATCCATATATGATGTCCTCGAGATGACGGTTGAGGAGGGCCTTGAGTTCTTCCGTAATATGCCGAAAATTGCGCGTAAACTGCAAACCCTGTATGATGTCGGCTTAGGCTATATTAAGCTCGGTCAGCCTGCAACCACTCTTTCAGGCGGTGAAGCACAGCGCGTGAAGCTTGCTACCGAGCTTTCAAAAAGGCCGACCGGCAGAACTATATATATTCTCGACGAGCCTACCACCGGACTTCACACAGCCGATGTTCACAAGCTGATTGACGTTCTCCAGAAGCTTGTTGACGCAGGTAATACGGTTGTTGTAATTGAGCATAATCTCGATGTGATAAAGGTTGCCGACCATATTATAGATTTAGGACCGGAGGGCGGCGATAACGGCGGCAAAATTGTTGTTTGCGGAACGCCGGAAAAGGTTGCCGCCTGCAAAAAATCATACACGGGAATATATCTTAAAAAGATACTTAAATAAAAATGAAGCACCTCAAGTATAAGCCTGAGGTGCTTCTTGAAATATAATGAATAACTGCAATCTATGTAAGAAGATTATTTTTTAAGATTTGTAACAATCTCTTTTGTGTCTCTTGCTATAACAAGCTCCTCGTTTGTCGGAAGAACGAAAACGCGAACCTTTGAGTCGGGTGTGGAAATTTCTCCCTCTTTGCCCTTTACAAGAGTCTTGTTAAATTCTTTGTCGATTTTAATGCCGAGGAAGGTGAGACCGTCACATACGGTAGCTCTCATATCGTCGGCATTTTCACCGATACCGCCTGTGAAAACTATTGCGTCAACACCATCCATGGCAGCGGTGTAAGAACCGATATATTTCTTTATTTCGTATATCTGCATATCTCTTGCGAGCTTGGCTCTCTTGTTGCCCTCGGCGGCAGCTACTTTAACGTCTCTGTCATCGGAAGAGAGACCCGATACACCGAGAATACCGGACTTTTTGTTGAGAAGGTTGCTCATTTCATCGGGAGTCTTACCCTCTTTTTTCATAATGTAAAGAACGGCAGACGGGTCTATGCTGCCTGTTCTTGTTCCCATTATTTCGCCGTCGAGTGGGGTAAGACCCATAGATGTATCTATGCATTTACCGTATTTAACAGCCGTAATCGAAGAACCGTTTCCGAGATGGCATGTAACGATTTTAAGCTTTTTGATATCTTCGCCCATAACCTCTGCGCAGCGAGCACTTACAAAACGGTGCGAAGTGCCGTGGAAACCGTATTTTCTGAGTGCGTATTTTTCATAATATTCATAGGGGAGGCCGAACATATATGCTTCCGGCGGCATGGTGCTGTGGAATGCGTTATCAAACACAACAACCTGCGGAACATCTTTACCGAACAGCTCGATACTTGCTTTAATACCTTGAATATGCGCTGCGTTGTGAAGCGGAGCAAGGTCGCAAAGACTCTCAATGCCCTTAATAACGTCGTCATCTACTAAAACGCTGTGGTTGAAAAGAGCACCGCCCTGTACTATTCTGTGGCCGACAGCAGCTATTTCCGAAATGTCGTTTATAACCTTGTATTCACCTTCGGTAAGAGCTTTCTTAACTTCGTTGAAAGCTTCGGTGTGATTTTTCATTACAACGGTCTTTTCAAACTTTTCCGATTTACCGTGAATCTTACCGCTGATGCAAGATCCCTCATTGCCTATTCTTTCGCAGATGCCTTTTGCAATAACACTCTCGTCGTCCATATCGATAAGCTGATATTTAAGCGATGAACTGCCTGCATTGATAACAAGAATTTTCAAAAATAATACCTCCCAAATAGCTAATAAAGTTATCGAAGATATTATATACTGTTTCGACAGATTTTTCAAGAAATAATATATGCTGAAGAGATTTGACTAAATTACGCCGATATTATAAAATATGTTTAATTTTAAGCGATTCAGGACTTGTTAGACACGTATTTTATGTTACGGAGATTGTTTATGAAGATTTACGGTATTGTGGCAGAATATAACCCGTTTCATAACGGACACAAATTTCAGATAGACGATATACGCAAAAAGGCTGGCGACTGCGCGATAGTTTCGGTGATGAGCGGTAATTACGTTCAGAGAGCCGAAACGGCTGTGATGTCAAAGTACGCGAGGGCAAAAGCCGCCCTACTCGGCGGAGTTGACCTTGTGCTTGAGCTTCCTATGCCGTATGCCATATCATCTGCTGAGCGTTTTGCCTATTCTTCCGTGCATATTTTAAATTCCCTCGGAGCGGTTACTGATATTTCATTCGGCAGTGAATGCGGCAGTATAAGCCTTTTACAAAAAGCGGTTGAGGCTTTATACGATGAAAATGTCAATTTAAAGCTGAAAGCCGAACTTAAAAACGGTGTAAGCTATCCGGCGGCGAGGTTTTCCGCGGTAAGAGATGTGTTCGGAGCGGAAACAGCTGCAGTTCTTTCGGAACCCAACAACATTTTGGCGGTAGAGTATATAAAAGCGCTTAAAGCGTTATCTTCGGATATGAAACCTCATACCGTAAAACGAACCGGTGCGTCGCATGATTCGGACGAATACGTCGGTAATATCGCCTCCGCTTCTAAAATCAGAGAGCTGATACGCAGCAATGCGCATACCGGCTTGTTTTTGCCGTCTGACTCTCAAGCTGTTTTAACTAACGAAATCGCAATCGGAGCGGCACCGTCCGATATGAACAGAATAGGAAACGCCGTAATAGCGTCATTAAAGCTTAAAACTCCGTCTGATTTTAATAATATTTACGGTATCGGCGAGGGAATAGAACCGTCTGCTCTCAGCAGCCGCATCCGCGCGAAACCTAACGGAGCTTTATGATTTTGCAAAAACAAAGCGCTTTACTCATTCGCGTATTCGGCGCGTCGTTCTAAATTCGTTTTTCGGTATAACAAACGATATCACCTTGTCAGACCCTCCGTATATTCGTGTGCTCGGATTTACACACAAGGGCAAAGACATATTGCGAATTGCGAGGAAAAACGCATCCTTACCGATTGTTATGACTGTCGGCGACGTCAAAAAGTTAGGAGGTCTTTCTGAAAGATTATACTCCCTTGAATGCAGAACTACGGATATTTTCAATATGACATTGCCTAAAATTAGGCAAAGCGGAACTGATATGACGGATAATTTAGTCAGGATTGAATAATTTTGCAGCAAATCCTGCATTTTCGCTTGATTTTTGTATAATAGACATTATAATAATAGTGTTGCTGCATCGAATGCGGCATTATTATGTAAGATAAGGAAGCGCTGTATAGTGAAGGGTTCTTTTCTTTCAAAGCTTGATTCAAACGTTAGAAAGCTCTCTAAGGGGCATAAGAAGATCGCCTCGTATATTAAAGAAAACTATGATAAAGCCGCATTTATGACAGCTTCTGCCCTCGGCCGAAAAGTCGGGGTCAGCGAGAGTACCGTCGTGCGGTTTGCAACAGAGCTTGGATTTAAGGGCTATCCGGAGCTTCAAAAAGAGCTTCAGCAGATGATAAAATCAAAGCTGACAGCAGTTCAAAGAATGGAGGTTTCGGAAAGCCTTATAGGTGACAACGATATTGTCAGAACCGTTCTTAACGGGGATATTGATTTGATTCGCGAAACCTACGAGAAGACATCAAGGGAGGATTTTGCAAAAGCCGTATCTACCATAAATAAGGCTCGCAAAATATATATTCTCGGCGTCCGTTCTTCTGCGGCACTTGCAAGTTTTCTCGGTTTTTATTTTAATCTTGTCTTTGATTCGGTTGAGCTTATAGATACATCAAGCGCGTCCGAAATGTTTGAACAGATGTTCAGAATAGATAAAGAGGACGTGTGCATAGCCATAAGTTTTCCGAGGTATTCAAAGCAGACTGTAAATGCAATAAGATTTGTATCGGACAGAGGTGCCAAAATAGTGGCGATAACCGATTCGGATACGTCACCCATAGCGTCATATGCCGATTGCCTGCTTGTAGCGCGCTCCGATATGGCATCCGTAGTTGATTCTCTTGTTGCACCGCTTAGTCTTATAAATGCGCTTATTGTTGCTGTAACGCTGAGTAAGCGTGAAGAGGTAATCAACAATTTCAATAAGCTCGAGAGTATTTGGGACGAATACCAGGTATACGAAAAAGCAGAGGATATTTCCGAAAATGAATAAAAAAGTTATAGTTGTAGGAGCCGGAGCCTCAGGACTTATGGCTGCCGGCACAGCGGCAAAAAACGGTAACGACGTAATTCTTTTTGAACGAAACGATAAGGTCGGCAGAAAAATAATGATAACCGGTAAAGGGCGTTGTAACGTCACAAATGCCACCTTTGATACTAAAAGTCTCATTGATAATGTTCCGCGGAACGGCAGATTTTTATACAGCGCTTTTTCTGAGTTTTCCGCAAGAGATACAATGGATTTTTTCGAAGAGCTTGGGGTGCCTCTTAAAGTTGAAAGAGGAAACAGAGTCTTCCCGGTTTCAGATAAAGCGGTGGATATAGTCGATGCGCTTAATAAGTTTGTAACCGTAAACGGAGTTAAGCGAAAAACCTCGCGCGTTAAATCCTTGATGATTTCCGACGGAGAGGTAAGAGGTGTAAAAACCGAAGACGGTCTTATACATTATGCAGACTCCGTTATAGTCGCAACAGGCGGCTTATCTTATCCGAAAACAGGTTCCACCGGAGATGGGTATTCTTTTGCAAAGCAAGCCGGTCACACGGTAACCGCCTGTCTGCCTTCGCTTGTTGCCCTGGAATGCCGAGAGGGATTTTGCGGAGAGGCAATGGGCTTGTCGCTTCGTAACTGTGCCTTGAAGATTATTGACACCAAAACAGGAAAGCAGGTTTACTCTGATTTCGGAGAAATGCTTTTTACACATTTCGGCGTGTCCGGCCCAATTATTTTATCTGCAAGCGCACATATGCGAAATATGGAGCCATGCCGCTATGAAATATATGTTGATATGAAACCGGCACTTGATGACGAAAAGCTCGATGCTCGCATTTTACGTGAGATGTCGGAAAACAGCAATAAGGCTATTTCAAATCTCGTGGGGCTTTTGTTACCGAGAGCCATAATCAATCCCGTTGTGCGCCTTTCCAGAATTAAAAACTCAACAAAGTGCAATCAACTCACAAAGGAAGAAAGAAAAAGGCTTGCTCACACAATTAAGAATTTAAAGCTGACTGTCCTTAGATTCAGACCTATCAGCGAGGCTGTTATAACCTCGGGCGGAGTCGATGTTAATGAGCTTTCTCCCAAAACTATGGAGAGCAAGCTGTGCCGAAATTTATATTTTGCCGGTGAGGTTATTGATGTTGATGCATATACAGGGGGATTCAACCTCCAAATCGCCTTTTCCACCGGATTTGCCGCAGGCAACGCGCAATAATGTATACAGGAGATAAAAATATGATAAATGTCGCTATTGACGGTCCTGCAGGTGCCGGGAAAAGCACTATTTCAAGAGCTGCTGCCGACAAACTGGGCTTTATATATGTAGATACCGGAGCATTGTATCGCTCTGTAGGTGTTTATGCGTTGAGGAACGGAATAAACACAAAATCAGGCGAACAGCTTAAAAAGGCATTACCCGATATAAAGGTTGAGCTCGCCTTTAAAGACGGCGTCCAGCACGTTTATTTAAACGGCGAGGATGTTTCAGAAGAAATACGTACACCAAAAGCTTCTATGGCGGCTTCCGACGTTTCTGCCGTGCCGGAGGTCAGAAGCTTTCTTTTTGATTTGCAAAGAGATATAGCGGTAAAGAATAATTGTATTATGGACGGCAGGGATATAGGAACAGTCGTATTGCCTAATGCAGATGTTAAAATATTCTTAACCGCATCGCCGGAGTCACGTGCCATGAGACGTTATAAGGAGCTTAAGGAAAAAGGTGCTTCGGTTGGTTATGATGAGGTTTTAGCAGACCTTAAAGAACGAGATTACAATGATTCACATAGAAAAATTGCACCGTTGAAGCCTGCAAAAGACAGCATTACGGTGGACACGACGCTTTTTACGCTTGAGGAGTCAATAAAAAAAATAACAGATATTATTAGGGAGCATATGTGAACCATGAAGTTCAATTTCGATAAGCTGAAAGAATATAAAATGTATCATATTTTAATGCCGATTTGCCTTGCGGTATGTAAAACAAAAATGAAGGTTCAGTACATAGGCAAGGAAAATGTTCCGAAGGAAGGCGGCCTTATTCTTGCTTGCAATCATTCAAGCAATTTTGATCCGATAGCACTCGGCGGCTCTAATGTCAGACCGATACATTTTATGTCAAAATCGGAGTTGTTTAAAAATCCGTTTTCCGCATGGTTTTTAACTCATCTTAATGCATTCCCGATTAAGCGAGGGCATAACGATAAGACGGCTATTGATTATGCGGAGCGGCTTATAAAAAACGGATGGGTGCTCGGAATTTTTCCGGAAGGTACACGTAATCACGACGGAAAACCGGGCAAGCCGAAAGCCGGAGCGGCTTTGATAGCAAAGGTGACCCATGCTGATGTTCTTCCCTGTAGCATTTACAGTGATAATAATTACAAGAGCGGAACGCTGCTTACCGTGCGTTTCGGTAAGGTCATTAAAAATGAGGAGTTTGGGTTTACCGACAGCGATTCTCATGAAGAGGTAACAAAAGCCTCTGAAAAGATTATGGAGGAAATTACCGCACTCTGGGAGGAAGAGAATTGCAAAGAATAACTTTAGCTGAAAGTGCAGGCTTTTGTTTCGGAGTCAATCGTGCCGTAAAATTGCTTGAAGAGCTTGTAAAAAAGAATCAAAATGTTTTTACATTGGGGCCTATAATTCACAATCCTCAGGTTATAAAGTATTTTGAGAATAAGGGCGTGCGTATTATCGACAGTCCGGACGAGTGCAAAGAAGGCGACTTAATCGTTGTCAGAACGCACGGTATACCCAAGGATATGATGGAAAAGGTGAAGAGTATTTCTCCGAATTATTGCAACGCCACATGTCCTTTCGTTACAAAAATACATAAAATAGTAAGCGAAAATTCATTGAAAGAGAATGTAACCTTGATAGCAGGTGATAAATCGCATCCGGAGGTTATCGGAATCAGAAGCTACTGTAACGGTCGTTCCTTTGTGTTTAACAGTGAAAAAGAACTTGACAAAATCATTGAAAATCATCCGGATTTATCAAAAAACGGCTTGATTTTGGTTTCTCAGACCACTTTCAGTACAAAAATTTTTGAAAAATGTGTAAAAAAAATAAAAATGGTATATACAAATGCCGTAATTTTTGATACAATATGTTGTGCGACTGAAGAAAGACAAAAGGAAGCTGCGGCACTTTCGCTGACCAATGATGCAATGGTCATAATTGGCGGAAGGCAGAGCAGCAATACCGCGAAGCTTAAATCTGTTTGCGAATCCAATTGTCCGACTTTTTTAATTGAGACTGCCGCAGAGCTGCAAGATATTGATTTGTCGCGGTTTCATTCAGTTGGCGTTACTGCCGGAGCTTCAACTCCCGACAGTATTATTAAGGAGGTACTGAAAACAATGTCCGAAAACGAAGAAATCAAAAACGCATCAACATCAGTCGAAAAGGAGGAGCAAGAGAAGCCGTCCGGTGAGAGTTTCGCTGATTTGGTTGACGAATATATAGATTCAAGCTCAGACCAAAAAGTTGTCGGTTATGTAGTAGGCGTTACACCTACCGAGATTCAGGTTGAGATTGCCGGCAGAAAACATGCAGGCTATATTCCGCTTGACGAATACAGTGCCGACCCGAATGCCGATCCTCAGAAGGAAGTTAAAGTCGGTGACAAGCTTGATCTTATAATTATGAAGACTAACGATCAAGAAGGCACTATGATGCTTTCCAAGAGGCGTTACGACGCGGCTAAGGCTTGGGATGAGCTTTCCGAAGAGAGCGATCAGGTTGTGGAAGGAACGGTTACAGGCGTTGTAGGAGACGGCAAGGGTCTCTTTGTACAGTACGGCGGAATAAGAGTATTTATACCCGCTTCACTTGCAAAGGCTAATCGCAGCGATTCCCTTGAAGACATGGTTAAAACGACTGTTAAGTTCAAGATTATCGAGGTAGATAAAAAGAGAAAGCGCGTTGTAGGTTCTATCAGAGCTGTTGCTAAAGAAGAGAGAAAGGCTGCCGAAGAAAAATTCTGGGCACAGGCTGAAGAAGGCCAGGTTTATCACGGTGTAGTTCGTTCACTTACTTCTTACGGCGCATTTGTAGACCTTGGCGGCGTAGACGGTATGATTCACATCTCAGAGCTTTCTTGGACAAGAATTAAGCATCCGTCTGATGTAGTTAAAGTCGGCGATACCGTTGAAGTATACATAAAGGCTCTTGACAGAGAGAATAAGAAGATTTCTCTCGGTTATAAAAAGGTTGAGGACAATCCTTGGGAGATTCTCAAGCGTGATTATCCCGTCGGAACCGAATGTGAAGCTAAGATTGTCGGACTCACTACATTCGGTGCGTTTGCCAATATTCTTCCCGGAATTGACGGCCTTATCCACATTTCTGAAATTGCTCATGAGCATATAGCAAATCCTGCTGAGGTTCTTAAAGTCGGCGACACCGTTAAGGTTAAAATTCTTGACGTTGATTTTGACAAAAAACGTGTCAGCCTTTCAAGAAAAGCATTGCTTGATGCTCCGGTTGCCGATGAAGCTCCCGCAGAGGAAGAAAAGACCGAAGAATAATTATTGCGATTTTGGGGAGTCGGCTTTAGCTGACTCCCTTTTTGTGTATAAAAAGGAATAACGGAGGAACAAAATGATAGGAAAGATTATTTCTGCCGCTGCTGTTTTTACTGCGGCTGCAGGCGTAACAGCTATGAAAGAAGAACATTTGTCCCGTATGCGAGGTAAAAAAAACTTATATCAAAATGCGGTGTGCATATTAAAGCCGCGGGAGAATACGGAAATAATGCTGCTCTTACACCTCCCATGGGCTGGTCGAGCTGGAATACCTTTAGGAACAATATAAATGAGCAGCTGATTCTTGATACTGCCGATGCTATGAAAAAAAGCGGCTTGCTTGATGCAGGCTATCAATATGTGAACCTTGACGATTGTTGGCACAGTTCGGTACGCGACAAAGACGGCAGGCTTCAAGGCGATCTTAAGTTATTTTCCTCGGGTATTAAGTCGCTTGTGCAGCGATTAAACGAAAAAGGTTTTAAAGCTGGTATTTATTCGTCAAACGGTACTCTTACGTGTGAGGATTTGCCGGCGTCTCTCGGAAATGAAAGAATTGACGCCGAGACGTTTGCTGATTGGGGAATAGAATATTTTAAATATGATTATTGCCATCATAAGCTGATCTCTTCTCTTGCTCCTAACATAGATAAAATAATCATTTCAGGAGATAAGCTTACAGAGGACATTGTTCTTGAAGCCGAAAACGGTGAGCTTTACGGAACAGCAAAGGTTATAACCGATGCAAAAGGCTCATATATTTCGCATCTTGACAGCGGTAACGGCTCTGTCAGATTCAGCTTTGTTAATGTTCCCGAAGACGGTGAGTATGTTCTCACGGTTGTGTTTGTGAAATCGGCATAAAAAGAAAAAATATCTTGAAATTACCGTGAACGCCGACGAAAGCTATCCTATGGAATTTCCGGAGACAAAGGCTTGTTCGCGTGAAGGACGTACTCAGACGTTTATTTTTCTTAATAAGGGTAATAACACAATAGAGTTAAAAAATCCGATTGGTTCACCTATGGACAGTGCTGCTACACAATACAAAAATATGGGAAAAGAGCTTAAACGTGCGACAAAACTTTATGCCGAAAAGCATAATGTGCCGGAGAAACCTATTGTTTATTCTATTTGCGAATGGGGCACAAATCAGCCGTGGAAATGGGGAGCTGAAGCCGGTAACCTTTGGAGAACTACACCGGACATAAAACCTATATGGCCATCGGTTTTAGCTATTTATGAAGCAAATGTCAGGCTTTATAAGTATGCAAGTGTCGGTGCGTGGAATGATCCCGATATGCTTGAAGTCGGAAACGGCAAGCTTACGTACGAAGAGAATAAATCCCATTTTTCTTTGTGGTGTATGATGGCCGCTCCGTTGATTTTGGGAAATGATATAAGAACTTTTATCAATTCCGACGGCGAAGTTGATGAGAGCAATAAAGTTCTTTCAATCCTCAAAAATAAAGAGCTTATTGCAATAGACCAGGATAAAAAAGGCTGCCAATGCCGCAGAGTAAAAACAAATGTAATTTCCGATGTTTTGGTAAAGCCTCTTGAAGGCGGCGAAGTTGCTGTGTGTCTTTTTAATAAATCCCCATCAACTTTGAATATGACCGTTTCCTTAAAGTCTATTGCCGATGAGGCGTTTGTAGACCTTAATAACAACGGCAATTATCAGTACACAGAGCTCTGGGATAATGAAATATCCGTTACCAACGATAAGATAACGGCAGATGTACCGTCTCACGGTGTTAAGGTTTACAGAATCAAATCTATTTGACACAATACTTTTTAATAAGTTTAACAACGCTAAATTCCCCACGAATATGCATCGTCGTTATTCGCGGGGAATTTTGTTGTTATGTTGATAGTTATCCCTTCGAAAAAGACTCATTATAAAAAACCGGGTTGTTACGACATCTGTTTCTGTTTTCTTTTTTGACAAGGCGGCAGATGGTAAATCCCGGAAAACACAGTAAGTACCAAAAAAAGAAAAAAAGAGGGCATACTTGTCCCAAAATATTCAATGGCCTATTTGAATAATCCCAAACATCGGTGTACAAGGGGTACAAACAAGATAAAATAGAAATGAGGGGCGATAGAGCGGAAATGTCAGATTTTCCACTCTATCTGAACATGGTCGCTGGTGGCCTTGATTGTAGAGATCAAGCCATCGGCGGCTTTTCTTTTGTCGTCAAAATCTATGCTCTCCCAGTTGTCGAGATAATAGGACAACTTCTTTATCTGCTGGGGAGATATGGTTTCAACGCTCAATTCGGCGATTGCCTTTGAAATGGTCTGGCGTCGGGTGTCCAGTTCTTCAATTTTTTTGTTAGCGTAGGCAAGCAAGGTCGCATTGGCTCCGGTCAGCGTATCCAGCAGCTTTTCAATTTCTGCCTCCACCTGTGCCAGCTCCACTTGATAGGCGGTCAGTTTCGGATTGACTTTTTCCTCTCTGCCGTGGAGTATCTGAAAGTCTTTGAATTTCTCCTGCATGGCCGAGAAAATGAATTGCTCAAATTCTTCTTTGCGGATTTTCCCGCAGCCCGGACAGCCTTTATTTTCCGTCCGTTTGGTACAGCGGAAATACCCGGTGCTGTTTGGCACATGGGTGGCTTTCAGCGCATACCCACAATGACCGCATTTGATTTTTCCGGCCAGCCAAGTGTTCTTCGGTTTCCGTCCCTGCTGGAAGGTGGTATTTGCCATAAGTTTTTTCCGGCATTTCAGCCATGTGTCAGAGGAAATGAGTGCTTTATGGGGAGCGATAACAAGTATCTGGTCTTTTAAGCACCTGTCCTTGTCCTCCTTCACATCCCGCCCCTGATAGAGATAGCAGCCGTTTGTTCCGGCAAAGTCAGAAGCGTCATTGACAATCGCTGCGCCCTGGCTCTTGAAAAATTCGTACAGCTCCAAATCGGCCTGTGCGTAAACCGGGTTTCTTAAAAGCTGGGAAAGAAATGTACGGAACATGGATTTGCCATAAATTTTTATATCATGTTCCTCGAAGTATCGGGTAATATCTCCGAAGGAGGTTTCCGGTTCAGCGTACATTTCAAACATCAGCCGTACATGGTCGGCGGCTATGGGGTCGGCAACCATTTTCTTTGTGCGAATACCCTCTACCACAGTAGGCTCTAACTGATAACCGTATGGTGCCTGTCCGCTCATGTGGAAGCCTTTCAGACACCGGGAATAGTAGGCGTCTGTGACACGCTTCTGAATTGTCTCACGTTCAAGCTGGGCGAATACAATGCAGATATTCAGCATGGCCCGGCCCATCGGGGTCGAAGTATCAAACTTTTCTGTGGATGATACAAACTCCACATCATACTCTTGAAACAGCTCCATCATCGTTGCAAAGTCCAGAATAGAGCGGCTTATACGGTCCAGTTTGTACACGATGACCCGCCGGACCTTTCCCTTGCGGATCTCGCTCAGCAGCTTTTGAAACTCCGGCCTGTCCGTATTCTTACCGGAATAGCCTTTGTCCTTGAATACCCGGCAGCTCCCACCTTTCAATTCATACTTGCAAAAGTCGATCTGACTTTCAATGCTGATACTGTCCTTGCGGTCTACTGACTGTCTTGCGTAAATACAATCTTCTCTGATAAATTCCATATTGGGCTCCTTTCCTTGTTGGAATGGAGCTACCAACCTTACAACTATATTATACCATCAGCAGCCCCGGACAACAATGTTGCGAATGATTAGGGAAATCTGTCCCCATATTTGCTGAACACATCATAAAGACAACGCTCAATTTCTTTTTGCGCTGTGCTTTCTCCTTCGGGGGAAGTACCGGCGTGAGGCTTTCCAGCACAATGATTTTCCCTTGAAATGCGACAGACTTTGTTTCTCGTTCATAAGTGACAGCTTGCGTCATTGAAAACCTCCTTTGCGAAAGTGCGTGTATATGCCTGCCTTTCCCGCTTGTCCTGTGGGGAAATGTCAAAAGACGGCACCCAGCAGGTGCCGCCCTTTGAGCTTTCTCCACTTCGGGGCGATATGGCCCGAGGTCAGTAAGGACTGGAATGGTACTTTTCTTTGGCGTCCTCCACGCTGTTGAGGTCAAATACTTCATAAAGTTGCCCCACAACACGCCGTATATCCTTCTTTGAAAATCCGCAGTCCTCCATTGCCATAATGACATAGCCGCGGCAGGCGTCATTGCTCCATTCGTCCGTTTCCAAGCCGGGGATCATTCCAAACGCATTTCCCATAAAATGCTCCTTTTTTGAAAAGATGGGGAGCCACGCCGAATCGGTTGGCCTATCATCAGACAGCATTGCCGGGGACTCCCCATAGGTTTTCACTTCATTTCAGACACATCGGACGGACATAGGCTTCATGCCCCATAGTATTTCAACTCTCCCCATTCTGATGGCAAGGCGTTCTCATTGCCTGCGACGGCTCACGGCTTGCAAGGCCGCTTCAACGCTCGGACTGTGACTAAACGCAAGTATCCGGGTTCTGCGCCTGTTCCGGTGGAGCCAGCCTTGCCCCACCTATGGCATGGACCTGTTCGCTCGCTCAGTTTTACAAAGACTGTCTTCTCTGAAATCCGAGGTCATGGCGGGTCTGTCACACAGCGCGTTCCCCTTCGTATCCGGGTGTCTTTTTATTCAATTTTCAATCTGCATGAGGCTTGTCTGAACCTCGGGTCATTGTGATCCGAAGTGTTTTGCCTCTCATAAACCATTTCATTTTCCGGTCTAAATCGGTACGCCTTACAAAGAATTTTTCAAAATTTTTTCTAAGCGCCGCAGACCTCGCTCGATTGCGACACGAACCACTTTTTCATGGACGCCCTCTGCCCGGGCAATGTCCTGTTTGGTCATGCCGAGAATGAAATGAGCATAAATCCGTTTTGCCTGTTTGTTCGGCAGACTGGCAATCGCCGCATGAAGCTCCTGCATGGTCACTTTCCGCTCATACAGTTCATGGGGAGATAAGGCGACAAAGAGAGCTTCATGCTCCAGCCCGTCATCCCGATCAAGGGAATAGTAGGCTTTGTGGCGGTATGTACGCAGCCGGTAGGCAGCCTCTTTACGATCAAACTCTTTGAACATTTCTGCAACTTCTTCCGATACTTCCATGAAGCAATCCGATGTATAGAATGGGTAATAGTCCCGCAAATTGATAATAGCCATATTGACCTCCGTTTCGGTTGTTGGTTGACGAGTGACCGAAACGAAGGCGCGGGGAGCGGCACCGGGGAATGACTTCGGGCCAACCTGACCCGAAGCAGCCCCATAAGAACACAAAGCGCCCGGGCGGCATGAAGCCACACGGACGCATGAAATTACACATTCATTTATGTATTGTCTGATTTCACATTCATAACCAGACTGTCCCGGAGGGGGAGCTACGCTTTTTTTAGCTGGTGCAGATCATGGGTACTGTGAAAAAAGACAAAAATAGACACGGCGGCAATCCTCCTTATATGCCGCCGTGGATTTACACGGTATTAGGTCGTCGTTGGTTTAAGGTAGACGAAAAGAAACGGCGGCTCTGAAAATCAAAGCCGCCGTTTCAAATGGGCGTGTCAAATTGTCTGCTCTACGACGGCTTTTTTCTTTTGCCGTCGTGCGGCAGATCATTTCAATATTCGGTTGAAGTATCGTTATTCGGTGTTAAGTTCTACTAATACAACCTCTGGACGATTATTAAATCGGAATGGAATAATACTATTTCCAAGGCCGCGGCTAACAACCATATTTGTCTTTCCGTCTGTATAAAGGCCGGAATCATATTTAGGAAACAGCCCTTGATTGGGGGCAACGAGCCCCCCAATAAAAGGTAATCGAAACTGCCCTCCGTGTGCATGACCACATAAAACCAAATCAACACCACAGCATACATAGGTTTCAAATAACTCTGGCCGATGTGATAGCAGTATAGTGTAACTGTTTTCGTCATCAATAAGGCTATTCAATTTTGTGTTGACCATGGCTGGCGCTTCATTAAACATATCGCCCTTAATCGTAAAGTCAGAATCAGAAAGCCCGATAAGGGTAATCATTTCGTTGTTATGCACTAACTGTATTGCTTCATCTTCAAGGACAGTTACGCCAGACGCTTCAAGCCCTGTTTTGAATTGATCATAATGTGAGAAGTTAGCTTCGTGGTTTCCAGTTACAAAGTAGACAGGGGCTATTTGAACAGCTTGTTTTATAAAATCAAACGCAATCTCAATGTCTGTATGTCCAGCATCGATTAAATCTCCAGTTATCACAATAATATCCGGTTCGTGTTCAGACAGCAATTCTATCAATTCTGTATTGCTTTCTCCAAATTCAGCATTATGCAAGTCGGACACTTGTGCAATCCGAAAATTAGAAAAGGCAGATGCTATGCGATCGCTGGAGATATTAACCATACTTACCATCAATGCTGAATTGCCCCATATAGTATAGATTATATCAAAACCAGCAGTATAGTTGTTAATACACAAATCTTCACCAATACTCTGGTGGAAAGGATTTTTTTCATTTTTTCCTCTCTTTCATCAACTTAATTATAAAAAAATCAGCTTACAAACAGGTGAATTTCAACTTACGAATTTGTAAGACAAAAGTGGGCGGCTTCTAAAGCCACCCGCTTCAAAAGTAGAATTACTGTGCGCTGATTGTATCAACAATGGACATATTGCGTATTCTCTTGATTGGCCCATGCACAGCCAGAATTACAGAGCTTACGACAATCAACAGAATAACAGCTACCTCTGGTAATGGAGGAGTCCAAGCATCCCCCCATCTATAACTTATCAACATTCCAAACAATAGCTTGTTACAAAACAGTCCCAACACCGTACCAACTACACCGCCGATTATGGTATAGGTGAAGGCTTCTGCAACAATCATTTTACTTAGCTGTCCCATGCTAACGCCGATAGCACGGAAAGCGCCATACTGTTTCAACCGTGCAGACACACTCATGGAAATACTATTGATTATGTTAAAAATTGTAATCATTGCAATTAGGACGAGGAATCCATAGATGAACAGCCAAAAACAATAGTAAGTTCCCATGGTACTGCTGTTACCCATGCGTTCATCAGCGAAAGTAAATGAGGAATCTACCATTTGGCGGATCACATAAACATCTTCGTCTGTTGTGCCTTTCACTAACTGCACATCAATAACCGTATATTTCGACTCGCCAGTAATTTGTTCAAATGTATCCTCTGAACAAATAATTGTTCCAACACCGGCGGCACTGTAAAACGGACAGTCGGACAACATTCCCACGATTTGGATTTCTTTACTTTGTCCGTTTGTATTCAACGATACAGTATCGCCTATTTGTATTGTGTTCTGCGAATTATAAACAATTAAGCCCGTCCCTAAATCAGTTTGCACAGATTCCAGAGAACCCTCTAATAAATAGTCCTTTGCCCAATCAAATTGATACTGCTCATAAGAGATTAAATCCATCTTTCAATACCGTTTGTGACAGACGGAACCTCGTATGCAAATTTTCTTCCATACGCTAAATCCACAACAGGATTTTCCTTTAGATCATCAAGTAATGCTTTGTCAATAGCACAGGCGTTATCAGGGCTTATGATAGATAAATCTGCTGTCCAAGGTTGGAGCGGTGTTAAGGTATGCTGCATGAACTCAACTGTTACAGAGAATGAAAGGAAAAGGATAATACTGAGAGCAAATGAGCTTGTTATCAAAAACAGATTTTTCCGATTTGCTTTTGCATGATAAATTCCCAAGTGCTGTATCAATCTTAAGCAGTTGTGTATTAGCAGCATTTCTTGCAGGCTCCAAGTCGTTTGCATTACCGGAAACCGCTGCCAACGGAGATACTTTTGCTGCTTTCTTTGCCGGAGAATAGGCAGCGAACAAAACCGTTACCAAGCCCACAACGATTCCTGCAAGAATACTTGGTACGCTAAATCCGAATGTAGACATCGCTTTGAAAAATTCCGGACTTAGGAAACGCAAAATCGCACATAAGACCCAAATGACAACTATACCGATGGAAATACCCACAGGGATTGCCAAACGGCACCAACTAAGCGCCTCTTTCCGTACTAAGCGCATAATCTGTTTTGGTGTTGCACCGATACAGCGCATAAGGCCGAAAAATTCGGTACGCTGGGCTACATTGCTGTTCAGGCTGCTTGCAATCATCATAATACCAGCTAACATTACCAGTACAAACAATACAGCCGCAGCCAAGTAAACCTGTAACAAAAAGGGAACGCGGCTTTGTCCAAGCAATCCAAGCAGATTGTTGTTGGAAGATATTTGTTCATTCGATAAATTGCATTGTTCTTTCAAATCTGCAATTTTCCCTTGTATATTTCTTGTGTTTGCAAATTGAGTAAAAAACATAATGCCGTAATCATTCGGCTCCCCGTCTGATACATTCGGATAAATCGCGCAGTAATCCTCTGTGTTCAAAATGATGCCGTAGGAGTCGCCACTCATGATCGAGGCGGTATTATTCATAAATCCTGATATGGTAAAATTCAGTTTATCGCCATCAGGAGTTTCTACGGCAATGGGATCACCAATCGCAACACCCATTATCTGCTTTGCATTTTCAGTCACCAACGCTTCATTACTTGTCTGTGGAAAAACACCTTCTTCAAGTTGGTCAGTCCAGATTTCAGTTATATAGCTTTCATCACAACCGCATATCGCTACATCTTTTCCACCCAAAGTGTAGCCTAAATCTCCACGATAATTGAGTACGCCATACGGTGAAAATACTTCAATATCAGGGCGTGAAGCAATAATTGCTGCTTCTTCATTGCTGATATTCTTAATGGCAATATGCCAATTCCCAGACTCCTGCTGTGCCTGCAAAATCTGGCTGCGGATGAACATATCTGCCATTCCAAAAATAGTTGTAACCAGAAATACCGCCAGCACAATGCAGAAAATAGACATTCTGCTTTGCTTCTTGTGGATTTTTGCGGATATGGGAACAAGGTCAAGATAATGCTTCATTTGTTTTTCCTCCCAAATCCGTCAAAACGCCATCTGATACCCGGAACACCCGATCAACGGATGCAGTCAAATCCTTATTGTGGGTAATCATCAGGATTGTTTGCTGATAGCGACGGGACGCCTGCGTAAGCAGGGCGATAACATCCTGACTATTCTTGCTGTCCAGATTGCCAGTAGGTTCATCTGCCAGAATCAGTTTGGGCTTTGTGATTAACGCCCGGCCAATGGCAACACGCTGCTGCTGTCCGCCGGATAGTTGGCTCGGCAGGTGATGTCGACGCTCGGTAAGTCCCAAGAGTTCCAAAATTTCTTCTACTGCTGCCGGGTCTGGTTTGCGATAGTCCAAAAGAAGCGGAAACATGATATTCTGCTCCACATTCAGCTCGGAAACCAACTGAAAGGATTGGAAGATAAAGCCGATATTACGACGGCGGAAAATCGTGCGCTGTTCCTCTTTCATGGAAAACAGGTCTTGTTCATCAATCCAAATGTGGCCGGAAGTAGGGGTATCCAAAGCTCCAATACAGTTCAGTAATGTGCTTTTGCCAGAACCGGATTCACCCACAACGGCAGCAAATTCGCCTTTATCCAGGGAGAAGGAAACCTTCTTCAACGCTTCGACTTTCGCCTCACCCTTGCCATAAGTTTTACATAAATCTTGTACTTTTAATATTTCCATAGTCATCAGTACCTCCTTTCTCAAAAGGATAGCAAAAACAGCTTACAAGCAGGTGAATTTGACCTTACAGATCCGTAAGGAAAGATAGTGTAAACAGCGTACCTTTTCCGACTTCACTTTGTACGGAGATAACACCGTTTTGACCCTCAATAATGGACTTGGCAAGGGGAAGCCCCAGCCCGATTCCTTGTGTATCAAGGGAATGTTTGCTGCGATAAAAGCGTTTAAAGATATGGTAAATATCTTCCGGGACTATGCCGTTACCATTATCAGAAATAAAAATCCGAAACATAGCAGGAGTGCGCTCCCATGTAATACGGACAATACCGCCAGCTTGCGTGTGATCCAGTGCATTTTTTACAATGTTTCCAATCGCTTCACCTGTCCATTCCATGTCACAAATAAGCTGCTGTTCACCATCGCCATCTATCTGAATCTGCTTGCTTTCGCTTTTAGCCCTGGTGGTTAGGTCATTGACTGAATGAGCTATCAGCTCGGACACACGGCAACTTTTTTTCTCAAAAATGATGTTTCCCGTATCCAGTCGGGTTATCTTCAACATGGATAAGATTAACTGCTCCATACGCTTTAGAGAAATACCCATCTTCGCCGCAAACTGTTTGACCGTTTCTGCATTTTCTGGCTCACTTTCAATGATCTCCTGATACATAGTGAGGGCTGCCAGAGGCGTTTTGAGCTGGTGAGATATATCGGATATGGTGTCTTTCAAAAACTCTTTTGCTTTACGTTCTGTTTCATTTTTGGATTGGAGCATAGTTGCAAGCTGTTCTATCGAAGAAAACACTTGGTAGATAGCCCCCTCATAATTCTGCGGTAAATGACAAGAGTAATCCCCGTTGATGTAATTTAGCAATATTCTGTCGACCTGTTGATACAATCGCTTCCTTTTCCAGAAAAAAATAAATATTCCTATGGCAAGCACAAAGAGAAAAAATAGCACAGTGCATAGCATGGCGCAGAAAGCGGAACGCTGAAATTGATTGAAATAAGGCCGCATACTGCTTTCTGACTGTTTTCCCAAACCCGCAGCCGCTAATAATGACCTACCATCGTCGCTGATGTCTGTGTTCGTAAAGGCAACTGCAACCACTTCTTTCGGAACACCCTGTTCCAAAAGTGAGGATGAAACCGCTTCATCATGTTTGAGCCATAGGACTTCCGCATCGTTCACCTGATAAATAGTCAAAACGGTTGCTGTACCTACAAACAGCAGAGCAAACAAAGTCAAAAAATATTGAGAACAAAGGTCAGTATCCCAGCTTCGACCTTTTTGTTAAACTCATTACTATGTTTGACGTTTCAGTTGACCAGTTAGCCTTATGAGCAAATCGGAGTTTTGCTCAACCCTATATATTATAGTTCTCTGCCTCGAATAATACAAGTTAGAGCCTACACGGACACGAAATTAAATACTACTAAATGTAAAATTTCATTACATTCTCATAATCTAACACGAAATGTACAATGATATAGGGTGATATGAGAATGAACCAAAATGAAAGAAGGTTTGACTTTCACGGCCTCGGGCTGGCACTCAAAAGAGCCAGAGAAGAAAAGGGCTGGACACAAGCCTATGTTGCGGAATTAGTAGACCGTGACTCCCGTACCATTATGAATATTGAGAACAAAGGCCAATATCCCAGCTTCGACCTTTTTGTTAAACTCATTACCATGTTTGACATTTCAGTTGACCAGTTTATTCATGCGGACGGAGGGGCGCAGACAAGCTCTTGCAGAAAGCACATTGATGTGCTCCTAAACTCTATGAATGAAAAAGAGCTTGTCGTGATAGAAGCCACAGCCGAGGGAATTAAGAAAGCCAGAGAAACGGAGGTTCCAGAATAAGGGCCTCTGTTTTTTTGCGCCATTTTTGGGGCTGCCGCTAAGTGGCAAGCAATGCCTCCGTGGCCACAAGTGGCACAAAGGCGGCTTGTTGGGGCTCGCCCCAAACCCGTATCTTCGGGCCAACATGGCCCGAAGTATTTGCGTCGCTTTGCTCCTTGTTTTCATAACCTCAACGCTCCTTTTCCTGCTTTCTGCCCGGTTCGGTGTAGCCCAGCAGAGTGTCAATGTTCGCTTTGATGGTGACGATCTTCTGCATATCCCGTCGTGCCTTCTGGTATTCTCCATAGAGCTGCTTTTTCTTTGCTGTGAGCTTGCGGCCTTCCTCCTTCAGCACATCCATTTTAGGGAGCTTCGCCCCGCCCAGCAGAGAGCGCATTTCCGTTTGTGCAGCCCGGTACAGTTCAAGGTCGGCCTCATGCTCCGCAAGGAATTTCCGGCTGTACTTCGTCGCCTTATACTGCTCAAAGACTGGACGGGTTTTGGCATACTGAACCGTTGCGGCCTTTAGCCCGGCATTGGTTTTCATGGCCTGTTCCGTCTGCTTGACCTGTTCGGAAATAACATGGAAACGGTCTGCCGCCTCGGTGGCTTTCTTCGCCAACTGCTCATAATCGGTCAGGTTATTGTCCTGTATATAGGCAAGAGCGGCGGCCATCTGCTTAATGTTAAATACCTTCGCCCAGCGTTCATATCCCGGCCCCTTACCGGCAGCCAGCTTTGCTTGAATATCCACCGCCAGACTGATTTTCCGCTCCGAGCGCCCGGGGCGTTTTTCTTTGCCCTCAATGGCGGACAGAACATCTTGCAAGTCGTAGCCGTTCCCCAGCGTGGAGGCACGCAGACGGGTGTGAAGCGTTCCTGTCCCTGCCCGGTCAGCCGGAAGCTGATACCGCCGCCCCGAACCGTCTTGACCTCATACCCGGCCCGCTTCATCAAATTGAGAAATTCGTCCAGATCAGCGGGGCGTTCCGCCAGCGCAGTATCAATAGCAAGGCGCAGTTGGTCCTGATAGGAAAGCGGTCCTTTCCGGTCTTTCTGCCACTCTCCATAGTTCCGATACTTGCCCTTGCTCCGGGGCTTCGGGTTCTCCACGATGGACAGCCCGTTTTCAAGGCACAGCCTGTCAGAGAGCCGCCGAAGGGCGAAGCTGGAGCCCCAAAAATTTCGGAATTTCCGGGTGCAGTCAAGGGTGGTGGAGTTGTAATAAATGTGACAATGGATGTGCTGCTTATCGGTGTGCGTGGTAACGATAAAAGCGTGCCGCCCCTTTGTCCAGCGCATAGCCAGCTCATAGCCGATACGGTTCGCCTCCCTCGGGGTGATCTCGCCCGGATAGAAGGATTGTCGTATCTGATAGCACAGCACATTATTTTCTTTCTTCTGTTCCCGGCCCGTCATAGCGGCATAGCTGGCCTTTGCCAAAAGGAACTCGTCCGCCACGGTGGCCGGATCACATTCATAAGCGGAGATATACTTTCCGCTTTCTGTTTTCTCCGGGTCCTTGCCATAGTCCAGACAATCCCGGATAGCCTCAGCAATCGTTTCGCCTTCGCCCGCATGGCGCTGTAACAAAGTTGTGGTAGCCAAAAATCATTCCTCCTTTCCATGGAAAGGGGCGGCCCATTCAGACCGCCCCGACTTCTGGCCAGTATGGCCCGAGGCTGCTTAACTTGCCAGAAACCGGTACAGAGCGGATTTGCCTCCGTCCAGCGCCCAAAGAAGGGAGCCCGCCGCCGCTTGCAGTCCATACGGCGAAAGAAGGAAGGCAAGAAACAGAAATACAATTCCGCCTATGGGCGTCGGCGTGAAAAAGAGAGCGACACCCAGCACCGCCAGGATCACAGAGGCAATCGTCAGCAGGACGGCACAAATCTCAAATAGAAACACCAGCAGAGCCGCCAGAAGGGACAGCGCCAAAGCAAAGGGAGCAACCAATATTTTCAGCAGTATCTTCATCTTCAAAACCTCCTTTATCTATCCTTTCTACCTCTATTTTATCATGCCTGCCCGGGGACATAAATGTTGCGAAAGATTAGTAAATACTGTCCCAAACCTTCGGGTCATACTGGCCCGAAGTGGGTAAAAAAAAGAGCAGGGCGGCAAGCCCCGCAACGGAAGCCTGCCGCCCTCGTCTTACTTTGCCACCAGCTCGGAGAGCTCCCGCAACACCTTTGACACCTCGCTCCACAGCTTTTCATAGTCCCGCTTCAATCCGTCGATTTCCTCCGGGTACACGCCATAGGTGTGTGCGTGTATGGCAACCTGATTGAGATTGTTAGAACAGCGCCGTTGCAGAGAGATCAGCTCTTTTACGGGCGCAAGGTCGATGTGCAGGATATACCCATTCAGAGCCATTTTCCGTACATAAGCCCCGGCGTTGGAAATGCCCGCCTCAGCCATCCGTTCATGGATGGCTGCCAGCTCGTCCGGCGTTACCATGACGTGCAGATGGACATTCCGCTTGCGGTTCTCCATCAGCGTTCCAGCTCCCGGCCTTTCCGGCGCTCTTTGGGCTCCTTTACCTTGTCCAGCGGCTTTGCGTCCAGCTCCGGGGGCGTGGGTGGGATGGGCGTGTTGTTGGGTACGCCGTCGATCATGTTGCAGTTCTGCTCTGTGGAGAGCTCGGCGGTTTTCAGATAGTTGTCTTTTTCGTGCATGGCGTTCCTCCTTTATCGTTCCTCATGGTTTTGATGGCTCCGCTTCTGGCCAGGCTCCTTCGGGGGTCCTGCCTTCTGGTTCCTTCTTTGAGCCGGGCAGTAATGGATGGGCGCACCCGGTCAAGATTGCCCGGTGCTGGTTTCAGCTCATAATCCTCCATCTGCTTTTCGGTCAGCGGCTTTGCGTAGGTCAGTTCGCCCCATGCCATCAGACTGCCGTCTGCCACAGGACGCCGCCTGTCATCATCGTAGTTGACAATGGAAAGAGGCTGGTTATCCGGCGGCTTCGGGTAAGTTCCTATGTCCACGGGTCGCTGGGTGGAATAATAGCGGTAAACGCCCTCCGGCCCCAGCTCGGTATGCTTGACCGCCGCATGGTAAAGCTGCTGATAGTCGTCCACCCGGCGGTCAAAGTCCTTCTGCGCCCACGCCTGACTGTTTCCATAGCGACCCCAGTAGTAATCCCGCTGGTTCTTTTCGCCCTCGGTAAACTGCCAGGTCACAAAGGGGCTCGGCGCTCCCGGATTATGCCCCAGCGCAAAGCCATGTCCGGTTTCAAAGGTGGCAGCTTTCAAAATCACATATCCTTGTACTGTCTCCAAGAGATCCCTCCTTTCTGTGCCTCGGGTCAACATGACTCGAAGTGCTGGATGTTACGAAATAAGAGGGCAGACCGGGGAGGAATGTAATAAGATATTCCCACCCCGGAAACACCCTCAAAAAAGCCCGGAATGTCAAGCCTTTGGAGGCGGCAAATCGTAACAGCCAACCGGCCTTTTCTCCCGCATTTTCCTCATGCGTTCCCGGCTTTTCCGGCGGTTCCCTTCAGCCTTACAGGCGTCGGAGCAGTAGGCTTGACGCCCCTCGGGCAGAAATGCCTTTCCGCAGACCGCACAGACCCGCAGCTCCGGGGAGATGCATTCCGTTGTCAGCAACGCTTGAAGCTCCGGGTCAAGGGGCAGGACAGCCTCACGGAAATAACGGCAGTATGCCCCTGTCCAGCACTTGTGCAGCATATAGCAGGCACAGTCAAGAGGAAGGCACAGGCTGCTTTCCCTGTCATAGTTGGCACACATTCCCATGACAAGAGAACGGATTTTCTTCTTCTCGTCACGGGTCAGCTCCCGGGCGTCCATTTAAGACTTCGGGCCACGATGGCCCGAAGGGCGGGGCTCCACGATCAGCGCCCGGAACTTCTTCCGGCACTGTTTTTTCTTTCCTTTGCACTCCTTGTAATAACGGCATCCCTTACAAGGGTCGTCATTGTCCCAGCCGGGGTGCGGTACTTCCTTCATCATTCGTTCAAAAGGGCTGCTTGTAAAATTCATTCTCATTCCTCCGTATCTTCCTCCCACGGCGGGGTATCTTCGTCCTCGGGTTCCTCTGTGATCTCCTCCAGCTCTCCGTCCTCATATTCGCAGTAATCATCTTCCAAATCCGGGGCTTCATGCTTCGGCTTGTAAATCTTGAAATAGTAACCAATCCCACCGCCGGCCAGCACCACCGCGCCAATCAGGAGCAGAGAGAGAAGGGGACTGTCCTTTTTCTCCGGCTCGGGTTCCGGTACTTTCTCCACCGGTTCGGTGGGCTTTGGCTCTGGCTCCAGGGGTCACTTCTTTGGGCGGTTCCTTACCCTGTTCGGCAAGAGGCAGAAGATCGTCTGTGGTAACGGTATTGAGGAAATAGACGTTCTCGCTGGTTTTCTGTTTGTCGATCACCAGATAAAACACGCTCTCGTCTGCGGTCGTGATGGTGTAGAACTCCTTTCCATCCTCGTCGGTGGCGTTGTCCACCACGGTTCCCGTCCCGTCCGGGGTAAAGGGGTTCTGGGTTTCCGGCTCTGCTTCGGTTTCCACCGGGTCGGGCGTTGTCTCCGGCTGCGGCTCGCTGCTCTGGGCGTAGGCCGGGACCGTAAAGATTAGGCAACACAAAAGGCTGGAAGCCATCGCCGCCAGCCTGCGGTATTTAGTTTTCTTCATGGGCTGTGTCCTCCTTTTCGGGTGCCTCCGGCTTCGGGTCAGTATGGCCCGAAGCGGTAAGGCTGTTTTTGGGGTCATTCAGAAATGCCATCAGCTGGGCGGGTGTCAGTTTGAGGGAGCGCACCGCCTGCACGATCTGGCTGTTTTCTTCCTCCTGTTTCTGCTTTTCCAGCTCCCGGATTTTGGCCTGCCACTCGGCAGCCTTCTCCCGGGCTTTTTCCAGTTCCTTATCGAGCTTGTCGATCTTGTTCATGCAAGGACTCCTTTCCTCTGGCTCACAAACGCCCGAAGGCATAGAAATGTGTTTGCCAGTAGCTTGAATTGATGTTTGCGTATTGGATGGGCGAACCACAATGGAGCATCATCCCGTTGCCCACATAAATCCCCACATGGGATACAGGGCCGGGGCTGTCATAGGTTCCCGTGAAAAAGATTATGTCGCCGGGCTTTGCCTCGGAGGGGGAAATGATAGCACACTGATTATAAATGCCCTGCGCCGTGGTACGGGGCAGGTTGTGGACGCCGCTGGCCGTGTACACCCAGCAGACAAAGCCCGAACAGTCAAAGGAGGTGGACGGGCTGGAGCCGCCCCACACATAGGGCCAGCCGATGTACTTTGTGGCTTCTTCCATGAGCGCCGCAAAAGCCGGGTCATCCAGCGCCTCGCCGGGTATCTCATAGCTGGGGCCGGTATCTTCGCCACCGTTGTAAATCCCTTCCCACAGATAGGGTTTGTTGCCTTTGAGCTGCTGCATAACGGTGTAGATTTCCCGCTGCTGTTCGTTAAGCCTCGGCAGGATCACGGCGGGCAGCGTCTTGTTTGTGAGGGTCACATTGAGAATGTAATACTCATAGGGGACTTCCTCGGTGGTGGTTTCCCCGGTCTCCGGGTCGGTGCTGATTTCGGTGCGGTAGCGTATCTCAACTTCCTCCGTCAAGGTCAGTTCATACTGTGCCTTGAAGATCTCCCGCAGCTCGTCCTGCACCTGTTCCCGGAAATACACATGGTACTTTGCAGAGAGATAGGACGCCAGCTCATAGGGGTTATGGCCGATCTCGTCCACGGAATAGCGGTACTCGTCATAGCCGGGATGGGTGCTTTCAATGTTCGTTACCGTCTGCGCCAGCTCGTTTTCCAGCGCTGTGTAGTCCTCGTCCGCCCCCAGCAGGTCCGTATCCTCCGAGGCGTAGGAGGTGCCGGATAACGCATTGGCAAGGCCGCTGCCAAGCGTGGGGAAAATGGAACTTACCGCCGACACAAGAAAACAGAGCAGCAACAGCAGGAGCAGGATCAGCACCGCCACAGGATGACGGGTCACAAACTGTGCCGCCCGACGGGTCGCAGTTCCCGAAGCGGCAGCGGTTTTCTTTGCGACCTTTGCGCCCTGTTTTGCAGCCGCCTTTGCTTCTTTGGAATACCGGCGTTTCAGTTTCCATTTCTGCTGCACACGGGAAAGCGGATTGCTGGCAAGCTCCGGGTGCTCGGAGGCCATCTTCTGAAAATCCATATTGGCCCGGGCTTTTATGTCCTTCCGTTCCCATTTTGCCACCTTCCGGGCCGGGTGCTCCCGGTATCGGCGTTTGGCATACCGGGTCAGTTTCCGGGCTCCGGCCTCGGCCACAAGTTCCGACTTATGGGCTCCTTCCACACCCACATTTTCATGCTCAACTTCGTGGATCTTGTTGTGGACATAGAACCACGCTTCTGTACGGGCTCCCCGGACTGCCTTTTTTGCAAGCCCCGGCGGCTTCTTCGCTGCCCGTTTTGCCTCGGTCTTGTCCAGTTTCTCCCGGACCTTTCCCAGCTTTTCCCCGGCGTGTTCCGCTTTTGCCTGTGCTTTCTGGTACTTGTCCTTTTTGCTCCCGGCCTTCTCGGCGGAGCCCTCCGGCTCCTGTGCCTTGCCGGTATCCTGCGGCCCGTCCGCTTCATCTTCCTGCCTCATGCGGTCAGAGGGACGGCTTTTCCGTCTGTCCTCTTGAAACTTGCCGCTTTTGGACTTCGGGCCATCGTGGCCCGAAGGACTGTCCTGCCCGGTATCCTCGTCCTTAAACCGCAGGCGTCGGGACGGTGCGGGGGAAGGCCCTTCCCGTTCAGCCGGTCCGGGGCGATTGCCCCCGGTATCCTCCGTCGGCCCCGGCCTTTGAAAATTCTGTTTGTCCGGTTTCTTTCCGATGATGTATCCCTCCTTTCCAAACCTCGGGCCAACATGGCCCGAAGTGTGTTATGCCCGGTTCATTTCCTGTTTTTTGTCCTCCGGGCGGGTGGTCATAATGGCGTACAGCTCGGTATTCTGCGGGAAGCGGTCAACAAACGGGATGGTGGTATTCCCGAAGAACAGCAGCCCTTCGCCGGAATTGGTATGGGTCACATAGGAAAGCTGGTGGGGGCTGATTCCAAGCTGTTTGGCTAAAATCTGCCGGTCCCCCTGTGCCTGCGAGAGCAGCACAAGGAAGTCCGAGTTTTCAAAGATGTTCTCGATCTCCGGGCTTGCCAGAAAATCCTTCACGTTCTGCGTTAAAGCACTGGGAACGCACCCTTTTTTTCGCAGCATTTTCCAGATCGCCACACAGTAGCTTGCCGTCAGCCGGTCACGGAGCAGCACATGGAACTCGTCGAAGTAGCACCATGTAGCGATACCGCGGAGGAAATTCATGGACACCTGCGAGTTTACCAAGTCCTGCATAATGAGCATGGCAATCGTCCGAAGCCCGGCCACCCAGTTTTTTTAAGTCAAGGCATACCAGACGGCGGTTTAAGTCCACATTGGTTTCATGGTTGAACACGTTAAGGGAACCCGACACATAGATTTCAAGGGCAGTTGCCAGCCGTACCGCCTCGCCCTCCGGCTGGGAACAGAGCAGGTCATACAGGGTTTGGAGGGTCGGCATTTTGCTTGTTTCCGGGTCCTGCAAATGTTCCCGGTACATCTGGCGCACACAGCGGTCAATGACGGTCCGCTCCACCGGCTGCAAGCCGTCCTTGCCGCCGACGATCAGCTCCATCAGCGACAGAATAAAGTCGGCTTTCAGCGCCATCGGGTTTTCCTCGTCGAAGCTCAAATCAATGTCCATCGGATTGATGTGGTGGGGGCTGTCCGGGGCGATCTCGATGACCTGTCCGCCCAGCCGCTTGATAAGGGGCGAGTATTCGCCCATCGGGTCCACCACATGATCCGGTCACGGGTGGCAAGGAACACGTTCACAAGCTCCCGCTTTGCGGCAAAGGATTTGCCGGAGCCCGGCACGCCGAGGAACAGGCCGTTGGGGTTTTTGAGCTTTTTCCGGTTTGCCATGATGACGTTATGGGAAAGTGCGTTGAGCCCGTAATAGACGGCTTCGCCATCCATGCGGAGCTCCTGCGTCATAAAGGGAACGAAAATGGCCGTGGAGCTGGTCGTCATGCCGCGCTTGATCTCAATGCCGTTATGGCCCAGCGGAAGGCTGGAAAGAAAACCATCCTCCTGCTGGAAGTCCAGCCGCTTCAAGGTGCAGTTGTATTTCTGGACGATACCCGACACCGTGAACAGGTCATTGTCCAGCTCCCGGCGGGTCGGGGCCATGTTTACCACAAGGAAGGTCAGAAGGAACATTCGCTCATTCCGGCTCTGTAAATCTTCCAAGAGGGTCTTTGCGTCGTTGCTGTACGTTACAAGGTCGGGTGGAAGTATGTCCATGTCGTACCCTGACCGGGCTGCCTTCTTTTGTTCCTCCACCTTCATCTTGTCAATGTCGGAGACTTTGGCCTTGATGGATTTTACGGCGGCGGCCTGATCGACGGTTTGGATATGGAGAGTGATGGTCATTTCCGCATCCATTTCCAAAAGCTCCGCCAGCAGCTTGTCCGAGAGCTCCGAGGCCAAAATCTGCAAGTAGGAGGCGGCACCCCAAGTCGTCCCCACCCGGAACAGACGGCTGAAACGGAAGTCGAAGCTGTCCGGGGCGATAAAGTCTTTGGTGGAAAGCCCGGTTTTGGGGATCATATCCCATGAAAACCGGAAGGGGGAGCCGCTGCCGGGGTGGAGCTGCCCGTGAAGGAGTTCCAGCCGTTCCAGCCCCGAAAGGGAGCGGCACTTGACGCCCAGCTTTTTGAAGTTCCCGCAAATGTCCGCCTCTACACGTTCCAGCCTTGCCCTGGCGGTGGGAAGGTCGTCCACGTTCACGCCGAAGGTCAGGAGCTTTGTGCGGACAATGCCGTTGTTGCTTTTGGCGATCTGGTTTTCCAGCATTTCCACATACTCACACCGGACGCTGTTGTAATCGTCATCCTGCATGGGGATGTTCACGCTGTACCGGCTGCCCGGGCGGCTTCGGTGGTTGAGGAAGGAAAGCTGGAACGGAAGGCTGCTGTCAAAGTAGTTGAGGCAGGCGCTCCACCCGTCAAAGATGGCCGCCTGATCTTCGGACTGTGCGAGCTGGTAGTTGATGTCCTCGTATTCAATGGTTTTGGTGTAATAGCGGTCCGCTACCCGGCACACTCCGTCCCGGTACATTTCCCGGTAAGGGAGGGTCTGCTGGGCGGTGGTGGGAATGTTCTTTCCTTTCGTGAACAGGCCGGTAAGGCCCTGCTTTTCAGGCTTTCTGCCTGCGGGCTTTCCGGCCCTTCTGCTGTTTCGCAATCGGCTGCGCCTCCTTTCTGGCGCTAAGCAGCGCATAGAAGTTTTCGGTTTTGTAAGGCCGCACCCGGGGATAGAGGAACCGGGTGCGGATGATGTTTTTCAGCACTTTTTCCAGCGGCAGGCCGTCCCGCTCATACATAGCCAGAAAGAAGAACGGGAGCATGAGGCCGATCATCAGGAACATGGCGGCACTGTTCCCGATACTGCCACGGGAAAACAGGTAAGCCGGGAGGCCCACCGCCGCCGCGCTGGAAAAACAAACAAGCTGGCGCTTCGTTAGGTTGAAGGCCAGCTTTGTCTTGATTTTGGAAAGGTCTTTTGGTACTGGCACATAGGCCATTTTGGTACACCTCCTTTATTGCTTCGGGCCAGCATGGCCCGAGGTTATCTTGCGGCCTCTTTGGCCGGGGCTGTGCTGCGGGCAGCTTCGGCGGCCTCTCGTCCGCTCTGCCTTGCCCGCCAGTATTCGGGGTGATACTGCCGGATGGACTGATTGAGTTTTCTTCAAACTGTCCTTTGTCCTTAATGCGGTCAGGGATTTTCCACAGCTTTTTGTCCAGCAGCTCCCGGAGCACTACGCTTTCCTGTGCGTCCTCCTCATAGCAAATATAGCCCTTGTCCTTGAAGCCGCATTTTTTGGCCGCCGGGGAGAGAACGGCGGCTACCTCGTTTGCCACCATCGTTCCGCCGTGGCTGGCGGTAGATACCAAAAACACCCCCGGACAGAGGGTTTCACAGCTCTGCACCTCGCCCCACGGGGAGCTTTTCGGCGCATGGAACATTCCGCCCGTCCGGCTCCGATCCGCCTGCATGAGCGCTGCCTTTTCCAAGATGGCTTTCAGTTCCGGGGAAAAGTAGGCATATTCCCGCAGGACACGGGCGGCGTCCCCGCCGCAGGCGTTCATCAACAGGGTATAGGCGTCGCTGTCCGCTTTGGTACAGCGGCCCAGCAGCTTGCCGTCGTAATAGCAGGCCGCGTCATAGCCCGTCCGTTTGCGTGGCATGGTTTCCGCCTCCTTTCTGCTTCGGGCCAGCATGGCGAGGTCAACGCCCGCGCCACGGCTGGGCTTTTCCTTCGGGGAGGCCGCTCTGCCTTTGCCTGTTCGGCAGCCGCTTTTCCGGCTTTGAGCTGGTCGCTGATGGACGCACGCCCCACAGAGCCGCGCTCCGCCATCTGTTCCAGCTTTGCCTCATAGGCTTGCAGAACAGCGGTATTGAGCTGTTCCCGGAACTCCTTTGTGACAGGGTAGGCCATATCCCGGTAGCCGCCTTTGCCGTCCGGCTGGCTGGGCATCCCCACGAAAAGGCCCTTGCTGCCCTGGACGATTTTCAGATTTTCCACCACAAAGCAGTCATTGAATTTCACGCTGGCAAAGCCCATGAGGTTTTTCACAGGTTCGATGATCCGCACGCTTACATCCAGCTTTATAGGGGCGGCTGGTGTTCCGCCCGCAGTTTTTTCCTGCATGGATTTCTCCTTTCCGCTTCGGGTCATCATGGCCCGAAGTCTCTTAATGGCAGCCGAAGATGGATTTTGCAAGGCTGCCCGTTTTGAACAGGGTAAAACACAGCAACACCGTATATCCCACGCATCCCCAGATCGCCCCGATGGGGTCGCCGTCGGTGGCGATACTCTGGATCAGCACCGCATAGATGGCGACACAGACCAAGATCAACAGACCTTGAAAGCCCACCGCAAAGAGGGAGCGGAAATAGTTCTGCCCCATGTGTCCGGTTTCCCTGTTGGGGACTGTGGCAAACGGGATAGGCGCTAAACTTGTGAGTAAATAAATTTCAATCATACGGCCATATACGATGACGAAGATCACGATGTTTAAGGCAATCATGGTAAGCTGGATCAGGAAGGACTGGAGCCAGAGCCCGAACAGAGGGCCTAACTCCATCGCCTCAAGATCTGTCCGCAGACTGTCCAGCACATCCGGCGTGATCTCTGTCCCGTTCTGGATAATGCCCGTTGACTGCTGGATCACATGCTGGCTCACATCAAAGACCGCCAGCACGATATTAAAGGTATTCATGCCCTGTGATTTTGCCGCAGGATTGTCCGACCCGTAACCTTCCAGAAGGTTGATGACGCCCCATACCGCCAGACCAGCGCCAAGAGCCATGACCAGAATCTTAAGAATGTCGATTGCCTGATTGAAAAATTCCATATACGTTCCTCCATTTTGTTTGTTTGATGATTTTGGGTACAAAAAAAGCCGCCCACATCGGCGGCGCTTCGGGTCAACATGGCCCGAAGTTACACAAACTCGTCGCTGTCCAGATCATCGAAATTCAACAGGTCAGCTTCTTCGTCCGTGTCGGAGCCGTCCACTTCGTACACCGTGTATTCGTCCTCCGGCTTTAGTCTCAATGGCCGGTGGCGGAACAGGCTTTCCAAGCGGAAGGCGTTTTTCTTTTTATCAAATTCGGCTGTGTACTTGTAATTCGGGTGCTTTTTCAAGTCATACTTCGGAGACAGGAAGGGCGGGAGCCCCCGAAGCTGCAAGATACATTTATCCCCGGGCATGGTGGTGATCTCGCTGGTGGTCATCAGTTCCCGGCCAAGCCTCTGCATATTCTGGCTGTAACTTTCAGACTGTCCACGGCTGCGACCCTCGGTCTGCATGGAAATGGTGGCCTTGCCCAGCCAGTTTTCCGAAATATCCTTTAGGGTGGAAGCCTCCCGGCCTCCGAGGAACACGATACTTGTTTGCCCATGATGGTTTCGGAATGGTCTTTGTACAATGCCTTGCACTGGCTCATTGCCTGATAAAAAAGCGTCAGGCTGATCTCACGGGAGCGGATGACGGCCACGATCTTTTCCAGCCCCGGCACCTGTCCGGTGTTGGCTGCCTCGTCCCATAGCACCCGCACATGATAGGGCAGACGCCCGCCATAGGTGTTATCAGCCCGTTCACACAGAAGGTTGAACATCTGCGAAAAAGCGAGGGCAACCAAAAAGTTGTAGGTGGTGTCCGTGTCGCTGATAAGAAAGAACAGCGCTGATTTTTCATCCCCCAGCTTATCCAGCTCCAGTTCGTCATAAGACATGATCTCCCGAAGTTGGGGAATATCAAAGGGAGCCAGTCTTGCACCGCAGGAAATCAAAATGCTTTTGGCTGTCTTGCCGCTGGCGAGCTTGTATTTCTTATACTGCCTCACGGCGAAGTGCTGGGGGCTGCGGCGTTCCAGCCCGTCAAACATATAGTCCACCGCGTTTTTGAAGGTTTCGTCATCCTCCCGGACTTCCATGCTGTTTATCATTTCCACCAGCGTATTCATGTTGCGTTCTTCCTCCGGCCCCTCAAAGACGATGTAGGACACAAGGGCGCAGTACAAGAGGGTTTCTGCTTTTGTCCAGAACTCGTCGCCCTCCTTGCCGTCGCCTTTGGTGTTGGCAATCAGGGCGGTAACAAATTTCAAAACATCGCTTTCTGTCTTGATATAGGCCAGCGGATTGTAGTGCATGGATTTTGAAAAGTCGATACTGTTGAACACCCGCACCCTGTATTTCTCCCGTTGCAGAAACCGCCCGCACTGGTCGAGAGTGCCGCCCTTCGGGTCTACCACCACATACGAGGAATGGGCTTGAAGGAGCTGCGGGGTCAACCAGAACCTTGTCTTTCCCGAGCCGGACGATCCGATGACACAGGCGTTTAGGTTCCGGGCATTGGCGGGTATCTTCGGACGGGTGTTCATGGTAAGGAACTCCGTCCCGGTCAGAATGACATTGTTCTGAAATTTAGGGTCAACAAATGGCTTTATATCTTCCTTTGTTCCAAAGCGGGCGGTGCCGTATTCCGCATCCCGCCGGAATTTTTTCGCCTGCCTGATCTTTGACTGTATCAGCAGATACACCCCAGCCGCACCGGCAAGGCCCACCAGCAGGTCAATACCGCCAAGCCCCGGCCAGTAGGTTTCAAAGGCTTTGGGGAAGGTATCGAGCATCCCCATGAGCTTTGTCCCGAAGTCTGTGCCGGGGGCGATCCGGTAGGCCGTCCCGATTTTGGAGAAAAACCAGAACACAAAGAGGTACGGCAGGTTTGGGAGCACATATTTTCTGATCTTGTCACTCAACGTCCGTCCTTCACCGCCTCTCTGGTCCGCTGCTTTTCCTTTGCCTGCGTCCTGATTTGCTCCGTGAATTTCCGAAGCTGACCGAGGATGGAAGCCTTGTCCTGCTCTTTGTTCAGCACCTTTGCGCTGTACTTCTGGAAGGCCGCCGTGATAGCGTCCGCCTGATTGGCTTTGAAAAACAGCAGGTAATGACCGGGGCTCACTTTATGGAAAGCGTAGTCCACATGGAACTCCTTCGCGATCCGGTCAAAATCCTTTGGAGCTCCCACATAGGGCATGGCACTTTTGCCGCCATAGTGGTTCATCAGCTTTTTCACGCTCTGGCGTCCCTGCGGGGTCAGCGCCTTCTGGTGGTGCTTTTGCAGCGCCCGAACCACCTTGCCAAAAGCGGCAGCCAGCACTTTTCCTGTGAGCTTCGTTGTCCTGATCGAAAGGGCAACCGTTTTTTGGTTTACTTCTTCCTGCATAAAACCTCCTTTCCGTCGGGGTTCCCGCTATCCGGGAGGCCCCCGTACAATCTCGGGGAACAGAAAACCTCGGGCCAATGTGGCCCGAGGCTTACCGCTCGGCATCTCTGCCGGACGGAGCTTTCTTTTCCGGCTCCGTCTGGACTTTTTCGCCCTGTTCCCGCATGGTCTGCAAGATAGAGGGCTTCTTTTGAAGCTGGGAGGGCTTTTCGCCGGACAGCGGCTTGATACATTCCAGACGGTCAGCCGCCCGGATGGCGTTGTCCGTGAGCTGCCTCTGCCATGCGCCTACGCTGGGAGCCCAGCGAAAGCCGCTGCTTTTCAGCTCGGCCCGGGTGTCCGCGTCAGGCTTTCCATCAAAGAATACCTGCAAGCGGTTGTCCTCCCGGTTCATCTCCACACGGCCCCCGTCGAACTCCCAGCCGGAAAACTCCCGCTGTGCCTGTTTGGAAAGCTGTTCGATACGGGCCTTTACCCGGCGGATCTCCGCATTGTTGTTGGTAAGCTGGTAGCTTTCAAAGGGCCTCGGGTCGCTCCGCCAGCTTGACGCCATGCTTGCTTTCAGCTTTTCGATCTGGTCCGGCGATAGCAGCGCACAGCCATCCAGTTTGCCATGCTTGCGGTAATAGGCGTTGACCTCCTTCATAATGAGCTGGGAGCGTTCCAGCCCGTCCAGCTTCTTCTGGAGCTTTTCAATCGCTGCGGGGTCATCGGCGCTGATCCCGCCCATGCCGGTACTGCGTATCTTATCCAACAGCCCTTGAATATACCGCCATTCCTCCATGTTGCTGTCCCGGGCCCGGTTCTGTTTTTCCTTCTTTCCCACCGGGAAATTGGCAGGTCCGGCGATCATCACAGAGGGAACCCTTGCGTCAATGGCAAAGCCTTGGTTCATGTTTTCGGCCAGCTTGCGGGCGTAGGTGTCTAACAGATGGTCGATCTTCTCATGGTACATGGGGTCCACCCGGGATTTCTGCTTTTCCGCTATGGCGGCGGCCTTGTCCACCATTGCCCGGTATTCCGCCGTTGCGCTCCCTTCCTTGTAGTCGGAAAAGCTGTTCATTTCTTTTGCCCGGCAGGCGGTCCCTTCATTGATAGGGTAATAGTTGATGGTATGCACCTCCTTCATGCTTCGGGCCATGCTGGCCCGAAGTCTTACCGTTCTTCATGGGAAGGCCCCGCCTTGTCCTTTTTCGGAGCGGGTGGGGCTTCTTGAAACTGTTTGAGTGCGGCGAGAATGGAGTGGACAGGCTCGGCCTTTTCAGGATAGGCAAATATCCGGTGTTCCGGCGGAATGTCCTGCGGCCCGTGGTAATACTCCTTGAAGCCCTCCGGGACTGCCGACACATACCCACCGGGAGCGAATACGCCGCCCTCGTTGATACGCACATCCCGCCCGTATGCTTCATAATCGAAGTAGTTCTGAATGTGCTCCGGTATGTCGATAGTCCCAAGCTCGTCGGCGTAAAGACGGCCCAGCCCTTCATCATCGGAAATATCCGGGTAAAAGCGGTAAAGGTCAAGGTTCTGCGTCAGGTTTATCAAATCCTTCACGCTCCTTGTGTGGTTTCCTAAGACAAGAGCGGCTTCAAAGGTTTCCAGTCCGCCCTTATCCCGTACTTCCAGCAGAGCGTGGCCCAGCTCGTTCAGCTCGTCGATGTTCTCACATTCGTAGAGATGATCGTAGAGCCCCAGCACATCACTGTCAAAGCTGGTAAAGAACACTTCGCTGTACCGTTTTCCGTCTATCCCGATTTTGGCAAGGGCGGCCTGCAACTCCTGTGTCGTCATGGGGAAATGTACCGTTGTCCCTACCTCAATCCCCATTAAGGGGTATAGGGCTGTATTGGTTATATAGGCTTCAAACATGGGCTCATTCCTCCTTTCCGGCCCGGTCAGCCAGCACCTCATAAATCCCGGCCATAATGTAATCGGCGCAAGGGAGGGCAATCGCGTTTCCCAGTGCCTTGTAGCGTTGCAGAGGCCGGATCTCCACGCCGTCCGCCCCGTACTTTGTCCAGCCCTCCGGCAGCCCCATCAGCCGTTCGCTTTCCGTTTCCGTCAGAAAACGGATACAGCCGCCCTTCGGGTCGCCCTCATACCAGAAGGCAAAGGGCGTTACATCACTGGCTAAAAGAGTGGGAAAAGGGTCAGTTGGTAATCCGAAGCTGTTTCGGAAGGTCGTTTCTTCCTGCCTTTTTGCCGCTCCCCGCATACGGAAGCACTGAAAGGGGTGGATGACTGGTATCTGCCGCCCTGTTTCAAAAGAAGCTGTTCGATCTCCTTCGGCGGCGGCCCGCCCGCCCTCTCCGCAAGGCGGAGGAAGTGGGAGCATTGGACGGGGCTTAAATAGTATGTCTGCGGCACGTCTGCCTCCAAAATCCGCCACGACGAAAATCCGCTGCCTTCGTGCCAGCCTTCGGGAGCCTGCCCAATACTGGGCGTCCATGAGCCGCCAGCACACATCAGGCGTTCCCCCTCGCACCATTCCGGCGTTTCCCCATCTTCCCGAAGGAGGCATTGGAACTTCGGTGTCCGAGAAGGCGGATAGGACGGCTCTAAAGTCCATCCGGTCATTTGTAGAAAACGCTCCCATGACGTTCCCAAACAGCGATAGCTGGATATAGGTTATCAGTAGCATCCCTCATTTCCTGTATGATACGAAACGCCTGATAGAACAGGCTTGATTTTGCCCCGGCAAGGCCGGAGCGGTTGCCGATCAGAGAAAGGTTCTGACAGGGAGAGCCGAAGGTTATCACATGGACCGGCGGGATTTTCCCGCCGTCCACCTTCGTAATATCTCCCAAATGCGCCATATCGGGAAAGTGCCTTTTGGTTATGGAGATGGGCGCTTTTTCAATCTCGCTGGCCCATACCGGACGGATACCGCACCGGGAAGCAGCCAGAGGGAACACGCCGATCCCGTCAAAAAGGCTCCCCAGCTTAATGTCCGGCATAGCCCGGGGTGCCGTGTCCCTTCACGGCAAGCACCCCTTCCAGCGTTGTCGCCGCAATGCCCAGCCGTCCGGCAACCGCAATATCGTTTTTCACATCCTCGTCCACAGCGCTGCCGCAGACGATCAGGGTGTGGGAGCGCCGCAGCATATCCCGGCGCATATCGATCCCGGCCTTATGTTCCTCGGGAACGCTGTCATTCAAAAACAGCGGCAGATACAAGAGTGGGCAGATCGGGGAAAAGCCCGCCTCATAAGCAAGGCGGCAGTAGTGGGCCGCCAGCTCCATATCAACATCCGGCTCACCGCTCCATGCGGCGGTCAGGTATGCTAAAGGTCGTTTCATTGGTTGAGCCTCCATTTCTGTTTTGGTTTAGGGAAAAGCAAGAGTTCGCCCAACCCCTCCGCCCCTTCCCCCGGGAAGGGGAACGGCTCTGGAGAATTTATATCCCCGTCGCTTGACCGGGAAAAAGCATAACCGGGAGAAATCCGTCAAGGGTGCCTCTGGCACCGCCTGCGGCGGCGCTGCCCTTGACTGATTTTCCCGGCTATGCTACGGAATAACTGGCGACGGGGAATAATTTATATCTCCAGAGCTTCGGGGCGCGGGGCAGAGCCCCGCAATCCTCGGGCCATGCTGACCCGAAGTTTGGGCTTACTTTTCCTGTTCGGTTTTCTTCTCCGGCTTTTCGTGTTCCTTCTGCTGACCCTTCCAGTCGTCCAGCAGCTTGATGATCTGGTCCTTCATTTCCCGCGGCGTAGTTTCCTTGCCGAAATACTTGCTCAGTTCCGCACCTGTCAAAATCACTTTGTCTACCTCCTTTTTGTCCTCCATCATAATGCCGTCGATCACATCCCCGTTGAGCAGCTTCTTTTCGTCCAGCTCACGCATACGCTTTGCCTGCGCCTGTGAAGGCGAGGACTGCTGGCTGTCAATGGCGACGGCGATATAGTTCTGGTTCTTCTTGCCGATATAGGAAAGCTCCACCGCCGTAGTAAAACCCAGCTTTTTTTCATCCATCAGCTTCATCAGGTCGGGAACCAGCTCATTGAGACGGATATACCGCTGCACCTGCTTGACCGCCATCTTATTGCGCTCGGCCACAATCTCGTTGGAGCGTTTGCCTGCGTCCTTCGGGTCAATCTGGCCCGAAGTGCGGGAGCCCTGGTGCTTGATAGCCTCAAGCTGCATTTTCAAGGCTTTGGCCCGCTCACTGGGGAGGATTTCTTCACGCTGGTTGAGATTGTCCTCGACCATCTGTGTGATGGCTTCATCGTCTGTCAGGTTTCGGACGATACAGGGCATATCCGCATACCCGGCAAGCTCGCTGGCTTTCTGGCGGCGGTGGCCGGACACGATCTCATAGCCGCCATCCTCACGGGGACGGACGATAGCGGGCTGAGTCACGCCCTTGTCCTTGACGCTGGACACCATAGCCCGCATTTCTTCATCATCCCGGACTTCAAAGGGATGGTTTTTGAAGGCGTAGAGCTCGTTCAGCTTGATATAGACGATTTGCTCCTTGCCCCGGCGTGGTGCATCCTTCGGCTTTTCGGGTTCCTTCGGAGTGGGAGCGGTCTGCACCGTTGGAGCCGTTTTTTCTCCGGTTCCTTTTTGACCGCCTTTTCCGGTTTCTGTGCGGGAGTTTTGGACTTCGAGGCTGCGTCCTTGTCCTTATCTGCTTTCGGGGGACGGCCCCGGCGCTTCGGCGGTTCCGGCTCTTTGGGCTTTTCCTGTTTTCCCTCAGTCTTTTTGGGAGCCTCCGGCTGCTTTTCCGGTTTCTCCACTTTTGCCGGGTCAGGCTTTTCCACGCCGGGAGCTGCCGCCCGTTCCTCTGCTTTCTTTTCTTTCATAATTTCAGCGAAGTTATAGACAGAAACCTGTGGGTTCTTTACCTCCGGTTCCGTCTTTTTTTCCGGCTCCGGGGAAACGGAAACCTTCTCCGGCTCTTTTGGGGGAGTAGGCGGTGTTTCTTTGCCCGATCCGGTATCCGTTACTGGCTGTTCCGGCGTTTTTGTGGTTTTATCATCTGCCATAAGCATTTACCTCCTGTTTTTTGGCATGAAAAAAGGGGCTCAACTTTTCAGTCAAGCCCCCGTGGGGAAGTTCCTCCTTTCTCCGCCATGATACAAAAATACCGCCCGTAGTCTCGTTTGGGCGGTACTTTGTGTAAGATTGGCAGTCCATTATTAAGTTTTTTATTATGTTCCCTTTGTACACCGTTGCAACCGTTATGCTTTGAAGATATGAAAAACGAGCGTTTCGATAATATAAAAATCGGCGACAGTTGGGGCGGATTTTTTGACTGTGCATGGTTCAAATTCACGGCGGATATAGAGAATATGCAGAAAAATCTTGTTGCTGTAATTGATGTCGGCGGCGAGGGTTGTATCTATAATAAGGACGGTGAAGTTATCCAAGGCATAACAAATGTGCTTGGAATGGTGGATAATTTTCAGACTGTCAAAGGCAAAGCGGTAATTCCTTTAGACCGAATAGATACATTTAAGGACGGTAAAGTATTATTTTATGCCGACTGTGGCAATAACGGCAGAGGTGGAAAAAGCAGCGGTCAGGCACGCTTTAAAAGAGCTGATATTTGTGTCTTTAGACAGGATATATTAGATTTGTATTACGATATTTTAGCCTGCTATCAGCTCCTCAGTGCAGTAAATGATAATGCACAGAAAAGAGAAATTAAGGCTCATATAAACAAGGCAATATCACTTGCACACAATACAGATTCACAAAGTGTTTTGAATGCAAGAAATGCTTTATCAAAAATGTTTGACGGTAAATATAAACAAAATTTTACCGTTTATGCTGTCGGACACGGTCACCTTGACCTTGCTTGGCTGTGGCCTGTTCGTGAAACAAAAAGAAAAGCGATAAGAACATTCTCAAATGCAGTTTATGAAAGCGAACAATGTCCAAGTTATGTTTTCAACGGCAGTCAGCCACAGCAATATGAATTCATAAAAGAAATATCTCCCGAGTTTTTTGAAAGAATAAAGCAGTCTGTTCAACGAGGAAATATAGAGCCACAGGGCGGTATGTGGGCTGAATCCGATACAAATCTGCCTTGCGGAGAAAGCCTTATCCGTCAGTGCTTTTATGGTAAAAAATATTTCAGAGAAGAATTTCAAAAGGATGTTAAAACACTTTGGCTTCCCGATGTTTTCGGATACACGGCAGCTTTACCGCAAATAATCAAAAAATGCGGTATGGATACATTTATGACAATTAAGCTTAGCTGGAACAACATAAATGATTTTCCACACCACACATTTATTTGGAACGGACTTGACGACAGTAAGGTGCTTGTTCATATGCCACCGGAGGGCGACTATAATTCAAATGCCACACCTTATGCTTTTGAAAAAACATATCAGAAGTATAAGGAAAAGCAAGTTAGTGATATTGCGCTTATGTCATTTGGTATCGGAGACGGCGGAGGAGGACCGGGCGAATACCATATCAATATGGTAAAAAGGTGCGAGAATTTGCGTTATATTCCTAATGTCAAAATGTCCTCATCCGAAAGCTTTTTTGATAAACTCAAAAAAGATGTATCAAATTATCCCGAATACAAGGGCGAGCTTTATTTAGAAAAGCATCAAGGCACATATACCACACAGGGCAAAGTAAAAAAGAACAACAGAGAGTGCGAGCGTCTGCTTCATTTTGCCGAGTGGATTTGTACTATGGCATATATGCAAGGTGAGGCATATCCGCATAAAGAATTAGAGGAAATTTGGAAAGAGGTTTTGCTCTATCAGTTTCACGATATTCTTCCCGGCTCATCCATCCACAGGGTTTATGAGGAATGTAACGCACGGTATGAAATCTTAAAGACAAATCTGAACAGCATTATTGATGAAGCCGTTTCTTATTTGAGCAATGACGAAAATGCTTATTTTGCGGTAAATCCCATTGATTTTGAACGTTCAGGCTACACAAAACATAATGGCGAATGGTACAGATATTCCCTTGCGCCCTATTCATCGTGTAAATTGGAAAAAGCAAAGTCGCCTGTTTCGTTGCATTTTTCCGAAAATACGCTTGAAAACGAAAACTTAAAGGTTGTGTTTAATAACAAGGGACAGATAGAAAAATTACTTGATACGCACAATGATTACAACTGCGTTTCATCAAGCTTCAACGCAGTCAGAATTTATAAGGACAGAAATGTCCGCCCATATAACGCATGGGATATTGATATAAATTATACAAAGCATAAGCCAAAGGATATGCAGCTTGTAAAAAGCCGTGCATATATTGACGGCAACAGCGTTATCCGTGAAAATGAATTTTCATACAACAAGTCCTCATTAAAACAAAAAATTATTTTGACTCAAAACAGTCCGTACATAAAGGTTGAAAATGAGGTGAGCTGGCACGAAACACATAAAATGCTTCGTATTGACGCTTATCCGAAAAATTTCAGCGACAAGGTTTTGTGCGACATTCAGTTCGGTAACATTGAACGCAGTACAAAAACCGACAACAAAATTGACTATGCACAGTTTGAAATTCCTGCTCATAAATGGGTCGATGTTTACGATGGCAAGTACGGCGTTGCAATACTCAACGACTGCAAATACGGACACAGGGTAAAGGACGGTTTAATCAGTCTTAACTGTTTGAGAAGTCCGGTTTATCCCGACAAAACTGCCGACAGAGGAGAGCACTTCTTTACCTACGCAATTTATCCTCACAGCAAAAAGCCTATGGAAAGCGAACTTGTAAAAATCGGCTACGAGCTGAATAATCCGTTAAGAATTTACAAGGGCAGTTTGGATATTAAGCCTATATTTAACTGCGATAATTCAAACATAATTATTGAAACGGTATTTGTGAACGATAAAGGAAATATTGCGGTAAGAATGTATGAAACAGCCGGTATAAAAACGGTTGCAAGGGTCAAAGCAAATATTAACTTTAACAGCGTAAAGCAAACGGATATGCTTTTTGAAAATCCGAATGATGTTGATTTAGATGCAATGACATTCAAGCCGTTTGAAATTAAAACATTGGAGGTAAAACGATAATGAAAAAATTTACAATTACTGTAATAAGCCTGTTTATGGTGCTGCTGATCTCGCTTTCGGCGGTCGGCGAGGCTATGGGCACAAGCTCAAAATATGCGTCCAATCAGGACTACATACAAAGTGAAAACCTTGCACTCAGAGATAAAAGCAATAAAATGACTGACGGAAAAGACAGCTCTGTTTGCCGCTTTAAGACAAGAAACGGTGGCGAATCGATTATTGACCTTGGCGAAAGCTGTGATTTTAACTCTGTTATTCTAAAAGAAAAAGGACTTAATGTGCAGAAATTCTCTATATCGGTATCGGACGATAACGAAAACTTTACGCAAATTTATGCTAACGATAAAATTGAGTTTCACCGCCTTTGCACCTTTGATACGGTCAAGGCTCGTTATGTAAAGCTGACGGTGGAGAAAAGCGACAACCTGCCAAAAATCCGTGAAATGGAAATATATAATGCCGTTCCCGAAAAGAAGAATGATTTTCGTGTTTCAACATACAGTACCTTGGGTGGTTCCGTATTCGGAATCATTGATGACACAACGCTGTCCGATGCTGAAAAAGACGCAAAAATCAAGGAGCTTATAGATGCAGATTATTACGATACCGTAACCGATTATATTGACATCGGCAATGTTCGTTGGGATGAGGAAGGAATAATTCATACAGACGGTTGGGACGGTATAGAGCGTGACGAGGACAAATACTATGCCGTAATGATGAGAAATCTCCACGAGGTACTCGACGAAAAGGGTGTAAATCTTGTTATTACTATTCTTAATCCATCGGGCGAAAACGGTAATCAGAGGGTTATGAAATCCATTACGGAAAACAGGGATACCCTAATTACTAATATGATTGCTTTTGCCAACAAATATGAATTTGACGGCATTGACCTTGACTGGGAATTCCCATTGTCGCAGGACGAATTTGACGCATACAACAGCTTTTTGCAGGAACTGAAAGCAAGAATGAAAACTGAAATGTGGAATAAAGAGGACGCAACGCTTTCATTAGCCCTTGCCACATGGGCATTAAAATACACGCCGGAAACAATCGAATGTATTGATTATGTGAATGTTATGGGCTATGACATTCTTGATCAGGACGGACAGCATTCTTCATTTTTCAGCAGCTGTGTTCAGGCGGCGGATTACATTGAAATTCAAGGCTTTTCAAAAGAGCAGATAAACATCGGTTTCCCGTTCTACGGAACATGGGAGGGCGGTAGAATGGAGCAATATGCGTATAACGCAATAAGTGAAGAAATATCTCCGTTCAATAATTTTTATACAATGAAGAAAAGCGACACAAAGGAAGACAGATACACATATTTCAATTCGCAGGCAATTATCCGTGACAAAACAGCCTACGCTTACTTAAAAGGCTACGGCGGCGTTATGATATTCAGTCAGTACTGCGATTTGCCGTCAGACGATGAACGCTCGCTGACAAAGGCAATATCTGATTACTTACAGGAGGTAACAAAATGAAAAAGCTTACAAAGTTTTTAACATCTGCAAGCATAGGCATTTCCTTGTCTTCGGTCATTTTTTTGATTAAGGATTATGTGTATGATTCTGCAATGAAGGAACACGAAATATTTACGATTTTGATAGCCTTATTTGCACCTCTTTTTGCAGTTGGTACTTTGCTTTCTGTTTTACTGCCGAAAAAATTTGACAGGCAAAAGCTTCTTACATTAGGACTTTTGTTTTCGGGCATTTTTATAATACTGCTTACATACTTAAATATTTATCATCTGCAAATGCTTATGCCCTTAATGAAAACTAATTCAATAACCTTAGCCGTTATGTGGATAGCAAGAATTATGGGCGGTTTAACGGGACTGTTTATCGGTCTGTCGTTTGGTGCAACAGTAAAAAACGGTGTGATTCATTATATATTGCTTGTACTTTTTGCTGTGGGAATTTTTGCTTTAAGCAGATTTATGCCCGCACTTATCAGCTATGAGCCCATACTGTATACCGCAGGCGGCTTGTCGCTTGCTTGTGCTTTATTAAATTCATATATAGAAACGGAGAAAAAGAAAAATGAGTAAAACAATTAAAGGTCTGATTATAGGTATAAGCGTATTTTTAGTTATCGTTTTAATAACCGTATCAATATTGATGTTTCCTTTGAAAGGAAAAACATACGATTACGACTATTGGTACAGAGACAAACCTTATGATATAAATGATACGATTGTTCTTGAAAAGGAAGAAAATAAGGATTTCAAAATTCTTATTATTACCGATTTGCAATTTAACGATGCTTTAGATTTGTGCGGAAAAGCCGATAATGTATATGAAACGGTTGATACGCTTGTTACAAAGCAAAAGCCCGATTTAATAGTTATCACAGGAGATTTGGTTTGGGCAAAATTCACTAAATTTTCTGTGATTAAAGCAATTAATAAAATAGACAGCTACGGTATTCCATGGGCACCGATTAACGGCAATCACGACGGTGAGGGAAATGTTGATTTGGCATGGATAGCAAATAAATACGAAGAAGCAGAAAATTGTTTGTTTAAGCAAGGCCCCGATAATATCGGTGGAATCGGAAATTACATAATAAATATCAGAGAAAATGATAAAATCGTGCAGAGTCTCATTATGATGGATACGCATGCAAGCCGTTACTACGATAAGGACGATGAAAATATGCATTATGATTTTATTTTTGACAGTCAGATTGAGTGGTATAAATGGGCAATAAACGGAATTAATGAATATAACAATTCCAAAACAGATTCTATGATATTTATGCATATTCCTATTCCTGAATTTAAAACAGCCTATGATTTATGGCAGCAAGAAGGTGGTGCAGAAGGTGAAAACTTCGGCATTAAAGGTGAAGAGGAATGCCCGTCATATATAAATACAGGTATGTTCAATGCAATCAAGGAGTTTGACAGTACAAAATATGTATTTGCCGGTCATGACCATTTGAATAATTATAGTGTGATGTATGAGGGAGTAAGACTGACTTATGCAATGAAAACCGGCGACAGATGCAATCAGACACCCGGTCAGAATGGCGGTACACTTATAACAATGGGTGATAAAATAACAGTGGAGCATATATATGTTGAAAATTAAGAAAAAATAATGAAAATTGTTTTAGAAACAATTTCAGTAATACTAAATATTAAAAAGGATATAGAAAAACAATGAAGAAAACACATTTAATTATATTGTCTTTATTTTTGACATCGGCAATAATAATTACGGCAACAGTAATTACTTATAAGGCTCTCACCGTTCCTAAAAGTAAGAAATATGTTGTTGAAACCATAGAAGCAAATTCAAAAGGCTATATAAAAGTCGGCATTATTTCAGACGCACAGCTTCCACAGGAAGAAAAAAATCTTTACGGTTGGGATTATGCTACTGTTATGAATGGTGCAGATCATCTTATAAAAGCATTAAAATACTATAAAAGTCAAAATGTCGATATGATAGTATTTAACGGAGATATGGTCAACGCTACCGGCGATTATGCTGCATACAGCGCATATAACAAAATTTTAGACTATGTTTACGGTGAGGACAGAGCAGAAGCACCGCACATTATTTATCCTATGGGTAATCATGAATTTTACGGCGGCAACCAGGAACACAATTTTTACAAGTCAACCGGTCTTCCTCTCAACACAAGAACGATTGTTAACGGCTATAGCTTTATCTCCATTTCTAATTCAAAACTTGAAAAAGGAGATGAAGAACTTGCCGAAAGCAACGATACACTTGCAGATGGAACATATAATGAGAAAAGAATAGAATTTTTAAAAGAACAACTTGCTGCCGCAAATACAGAAGATCCAAACAAGCCTATTTTTGTTTTTATCCATATGCCCATCAGCAATATTGTGAATGGCGGACATTGGGCAACACCGCAATATGAAGAAATATATAGTATTTTAAAAGAATATCCGCAGGCGGTTGTATTTACAGGACATTCTCATTATTGCATGAGCGATGAAAGAGCAATTATGCAAAAAGATTTTACCGTTATCAATACGGGAACAACAAGCTATTTCGATTTTGACTGGCTTGATAATGAAGATGAAAATGAAGCAAACGACTTTCCGGCGGATATTTCACAAAAAAATCTTGTCTTTCAAAGTCAGGGACTACTTGATAAAAAGGATTATATGGTAAATCCTCAGCTTATCGGTATTTACAAACTCGAAGATGTACCTGACAGAAATAATGTGAATAACGGATATTTGATGTATGTAGATACGCAAAGCAATTCGTTCACATTGAAAAAAGTAAACTTAAATACCGGAATTGAATTCGGCGAAGAATTTATAATGCGTTCTTTTGAGAAAAGTTCATTTACAAGAACTGCCGAAAAATTAGGGAGTGGCGTTACTCCGACCTTTGGTGACGCTGAAATTTCTGCTGAAAGCACATCAGACGGTGCTGTAGTAAGCTTTGATTGTGCTTGTCAAAATGTCCCGATAAAGTATTATATTTATGAAATTGGAAATGAAATCGGTCAAAAAACTTATGTGCGTTTTTTCGGAAAGAATTATATTCTGGGAAATGATATAATGTATACCGAACAGAATAAAATAAGAGGCTTGGAGAAAGGTAAATACTTTTTGCATGTGTATGCAGTAAATTCGTTTAATAAGGTCAGCGATGAATATTTAACGACAGAATTTACGGTGAAGTAAATATCTTTATTACAGTTAAAACAGAGGAAGTTCTATGAAAAAGAAAATCATAATTTCAGCAGTGTCTGTCGGTTTGGCTCTTGCCGTAATCGGAGCATCGGTAGGTACATATATGTCGTACATAAATAAATATGAACCGATAGCTTCCCCAACGGCACTTGCTTACACAAAATCGGACAGACAGAAAGCGCTTGTTAAAAATGCGGATTTCTATGTATCCGTAAACGGTGATGACAATGGCGACGGCACACTTGAAAAGCCGTTTCAGACAATCAAAAGAGCACAGCAGGCTGTGCGTGAAGCTATTGCAAATTCTGAAGAAAATAAAGCATCCCTTACCGTTGCAATAATGGCGGGCACATATTATGAAACGGGTATCGCGTTTGACGAAAGAGATTCTTCAAAAAGCACATCCGTTACCTACACTTCCTACGGTGATGGTGAGGTTATCCTCTGCGGCGGCAAAATTTTAACTCCTGCCGATTTCCTCTGTCAACGGTGAAACCGCAAAAAGGCTCAGCAGTCAGGCAGCGGATAAGGTTAAGATGCTTGATTTGAAAAAATACGGTCTTACAAAATCGGATTACGGTAAAATCAAGGCGACAGGCGGATTTAATACGGAAGAGTATTATGACAATGCGGCAACTGAAAATCCTTGTGAATTGTTCTTTAATGATAAAAGAATGACAATTGCACGCTATCCCAACGATTCGTATATAACCGTAGGTAAAGTAAGCGACATCGGCGACTGCTATGAGCCGAATGCTCCCGCACCTGTTGATGAATCGTGGCTCGAAAGACGCAATCAAAGAGGCGGCACATTTGCCCTTGACGAGGATACTTATTCAAGAGTAAAAAGCTGGCAAAATACCAATGATTTGTGGGCGTTCGGTTACTTTTACTGGGATTGGGCAGATATGTCCACACCGATAAAAAGTATAAATGACGATAAGACAATCACTACTGAATATTGCAGTAAATACGGCTTTAAGGAGGGCGGATATTATTATTTTTTCAATGTTCTTGAGGAACTTGATGCACCGGGCGAATATTACATAGACCGTGATAGCGGTATATTGTATTTTTACCCTCCTGATGAAAATGAGAACAGCAAAATTATGCTTTCAACAAGCAATGAAAATATAATCAGTATCACAGAAAAAGCGTCCAATATTACCGTTGATGGTCTTACCTTGCAGGGCACAAGAGCCGATGCCCTTAACGTTGCAGGCGAAAACTGCAAAATCGTGAACTGCACGGTTAAAAATGCGGCGGATTGCGGAATCAATGTCAGCGGCAAAAATAATCTTGTGGAAAACTGCGAGGTCGCTTTTATCGGAAAAGATGCGGTTGTGCTTTCGGGCGGCAGTGCAGAGGGCTTTGTCTATGGCAGTAACACCGTCACCAACAACAGCCTGCACGATTACGGCGAAATTCAGAAAACATATATAGCAGGTGTTAATTTAAGCGGTATCGGCAACGTTGTTTCTCACAACGAAATCTATAATGCACCGCATATGGGTGTTTACTATACAGGCAATGAAAATGTAGTGGAATACAATTACATTCACGATGTAGTTTTACAATCCTCAGATGCAGGTGCGATTTATACGGGATACAGCTACAGCACCTACGGCAATGTTGTCCGCTATAACTGTATCAGCAATATCGGCTCGGGCACTTTTACACCAAGCGGCATTTACTTTGACGATAATTCTTCAGGGCAGACGGCATACGGAAATGTGCTTATCAATATCCCGGGTTACGCTTTCCTTGTCGGCGGCGGCAGAGATAATATGATTGAAAACAATTTAGTAATCAATGCAGGAAAGCAGATACTCTATGATGACCGAGCATATGACGGTTATCACAATGACGGCTGGTATGCAAAAAATTGTAAAACGCCTGACAGCCGTTTATGGCAGCTTATGAATGAGGCAAAGGAGTTTAACGCTTCAATCGGCAATAAGTATGACGGCATTGAGCGTATGCATCAGGATTATGAAAGAGAAGAGGACGAGGGCTTTGCAGTTAATCCGTCAGGCTCATCTGTTCAAAATAACATCATTATTTCAAAGCAAAACAAGGTCGGTGAAATCGCAAAGACAGTCAAAAAATATTCTGTCGTTGAAAACAATCAGACCTTTACCTTAAACGGTGCAAAAAGCTCCTTTGAGGATTATGAAAACGGCGATTACAGAATCAAGGCAGACAGTAAAATTTCAAAAGAATGTTCCGATTTCAAAGAAATTCCTTTTAATGAAATCGGCAGAAAATAAACAGAGGTAAGAAAAAATGTATTTCAATAATATCGAAAAAATCAAATTTGAGGGCGTAAATTCAAAAAATCCTCTTGCTTTCAAGTACTACGATGCAGATAGAATTATAGCAGGTAAAAAAATGAGCGAGCATTTAAAATTTGCTATGAGCTACTGGCACACAATGTGTGCCGACGGAACAGATATGTTCGGCAGAGGAACAATCAACAAATCCTTCGGCGGAAAAACGGCTATAGAGATTTATGAGCACAAGGTATATGCCGCATTTGAGCTTATGGAAAAGTTGGGTATGCAATACTTTTGTTTTCACGATCGTGATATTGCTCCCGAGGGCGCAACCTTAAAAGAAACAAACGAGAATCTTGAGAGAATCGTTCCGATTATCAAGTCGGAAATGAAAAGAACAGGCATAAAGCTTCTTTGGGGAACGGCAAACTGTTTTAACCATCCGAGATATATGTGTGGCGCAGGCACTGCTCCGAGTGCCGATGTGTTTGCTTATGCGGCGGCGCAAATTAAAAAAGCCATTGAAATCACCGTAGAACTTGGTGGTCAGGGCTATGTGTTCTGGGGTGGCAGAGAGGGCTATGATACGATCCTGAATACCGATATGGCAAAAGAGCAGGATAATATGGCATATCTTATGCGTATGGCTGTGGATTACGGCAGGAGCATCGGATTTACGGGTGATTTTTATATAGAACCAAAGCCGAAGGAGCCAACAAAGCATCAATATGATTTTGATGTGTCAACCGTTCTTGCATTTTTGAGAAAATACGATTTAGATAAAGATTTTAAAATGAATATTGAAGCCAATCACGCAACGCTTGCAGGGCATACTTTCCAGCACGAGCTGAGAGTTGCAAGGGATAATGGCGTTTTCGGTTCCATAGACGCCAACCAGGGCGATATGCTTTTAGGTTGGGACACCGACCAGTTCCCCACGGATTTATATAGCACAACCATGTGTATGTACGAAGTGCTTAAGCAGGGCGGCTTTACAAACGGAGGACTTAATTTTGATGCAAAAGCAAGACGTGCAAGCAATACATATGAGGATGTTTTCCTTTCCTATATTGCAGGTATGGACGCTTTCGCTTACGGTCTTATCGTTGCCGACAAAATCATTTCAGACGGCGTTATGGATAAGTTCGTTGAAAACAGATACAGCTCATATACCGAGGGCATCGGCAAAAAAATTGCTGATAAGCAAACCTCCCTTGCAGAGCTTGAGCAGTACACACTTACAAACGGAGAGCCGACAGCAGAAAGCGGAAAACAGGAATATTTAGAAGCACTTGTCAATCAATATATCATTTCGGCAGGCAGAGAATTATGAGTTATTATATCGGTATAGATATCGGCACTTCGTCTGTTAAGGCGATGCTGATAAATGAAAATGAAATCCAAAATACAATATCTAAGGATTATCCGATTTACCTTTCAAACGGCAATTATGCAGAGCAGAATCCCGAGGATTGGTACAGGCAGAGCATGCTTGCAATGAAAGAACTTTTGCGTGATGTTGACAAGAGCGAGGTAAAAGCCATTGGCTTTTGCGGTCAGATGCACGGTCTTGTTCTGCTGGACGAAAAGGACGAGGTTATTCGCCCTGCCATACTTTGGAACGACGGCAGAAGTGAAGAGGTCGATTACCTGAACAACAAAATCGGCAAAGATTTTCTGCTCGACAACACAGGGAATATCGCCTTTGCAGGCTTTACCGCTCCCGAAGCTCCTTTGGGTTTATAATCACGAGCCTGACAATTTCAAACGCATTTCAAAAATACTGCTTCCGAAGGATTATATTGCTTTTATGCTTTCAGGCGTGTTTGCAACCGATGTTTCCGACGCCGCAGGCACATTGTATTTTGATACTGAGCATCGCTGCTGGTCAAAGCCAATGCTTCAATTACTGCATATTGACGAAAGTTTTTTGCCTGCTGTTTATGAAAGCAGTCAATCAGTTGGCTGTATAAAAGAAAAGCTTGCAGATGAGCTTGAGCTTTGTCCAGATACTAAAATTATCATCGGTGCAGGGGACAATGCCGCATCTGCAATCGGAACAGGAACGGTGAATGACGGCGACTGCAACATTTCTCTCGGCACATCGGGAACAATTTTTGCCTGCACGGAAAAATATAACTGTGACAGAAAAAATGCAATTCACTCCTTTTGCTCTGCAAACGGAAAATACCATTACCTTGCCTGTACCTTAACGGCGGCAAGCAGTCAGAAATGGTGGATAGAGGATATTCTGAAAAGCTCCTATGATTACGAAAAAGATGCGGAAAAATATATGGGCAAAAGCGATGTGCTTTTTCTGCCCTACCTTATGGGCGAACGCTCGCCTGTGAATGACACAAACGCAAGAGGAATGTTTACCGGTCTTTCAATGCACACAAAGAGAGAGGAAATGAGCCTTGCAGTGCTTGAGGGAGTTGCCTTTTCTCTGAAAGAAAATATTGAAATTATTAAATCACAGGGCGTAAATATTTCAAAAGCAAAAATCTGCGGCGGCGGTACAAAAAACAGACTGTGGCTGAAACTGATTGCAACTATTCTTAATGTTCAGCTTGAAATACCGTCTTTTGAAGATGCAGGTGCACTGGGCGCCTGCCTGCTCGCCGCAAAGGGCAACGGAAATAATGTATCGGATAATTTTTACAGTATAAAAGAAACTATAATCCCGGATAAAACATTTACACAGTTTTATGAAAATAAGTATAATGAGTATTTAAAACTTTACAGAATGACAAACAGTATATCTCAAACAAGGAGATGAATCTCACATAACCAATGAAAACGGAATCAATAAAAAGCACCGACAGGTATTATCCTGTCGGTGCGGGGCGCTTTTGCTGTGCAGAAAATCAACCGCTGTTTCATACGAATAGCAACAGTTTTAATTATGTATATTGTGGATGGTGCGTTTACATTTGTAAAAAACGGTATGCAAATTTCCGCACACGTAGGTGATATGCTGTATTGTGACAATCCGTCAGCTCTTCAATCGGACATGAACAGCCGCGGGGAACTTATTTGGATGCAAATCGGCGGAGTAGATTATTTTGAACTGATTCAAAAAAACAAAGGTATTACAAAGTGCAAGAATACCGCTTCCGAAAAAAAGCTGTTTTTGCATATATATGACAGTATTTGCAATAGCACAAAGCCTTTTTCTAAACTAAGTATAAGCACAGATATAGAAAAATTATTGCAAAAATTATTCTGTTTCAGCAACAGTAAAAACGACCGTGAAAACAACTATAATGACAGTGTTCAAAAGATTATAAATTATATTGCCGATAATCTGAATGAGAATCTTAGCGTTAGAAAGCTTGCCGACAAAATGCCAATGAGCGTTTCTCATTTTAATAGGGTTTTCCAAAAATATACGGGCGATTCACCGTACGCTTATGTTATGGCAATGCGGATAAAAAAAGCAAAATACCTGCTCAGAAGTACGGAATTAACCATAACTGCCGTGGCCTATGAAACAGGTTTCAATAGCGAGGCTAATTTTATTTATGTTTTTACGAAAAATGTAGGCGTTTCTCCCGGTAAATTCAGAAAATTAAAAAATGAAAATACAGTATAAAAAGAAAAAACTTTATTCATTGAGATAATATATTATTATGTAAATATAGACTATTAAAAATGTAAAAATTCAAAATTTAAATACCAACTATAAAGCCAAATTTACCCTTTGCATAACGAGGGGCAAATTTGGCCTTTTTTATTGTGCCTATAGCTGTATCAATTATTATAGCGTAGGTTGCCGCAGTCCTCCAAACCAATCTAAACCTAAAAATTTAGATTGATAGGAGGAAATAACGGTGAAAAATACACCGAAAAAAGTATTTATTTTAGAAAACGGTAATTACAAAGAATTAAGTTATGAGGATTTTTGCTCGTTTAAAGAAAACGATATTTCTTATGCGGACAAGTTATTTATCCCTCTGCACGGAATGCTTATGGAAGTAACAGAAGAAACTTATAGAAATTTCTATAAATCCAAACGCCGTCAAAAATACATAGATGAACGTTCAGCAGAAAACAACGATTTCTCTTATGATATGCTCACAACCGATGATTTCAATGGTGAGGATATTCTTGCGGATGAGAGCGAACCTCTTGACGAACAAGTTATTCGAAAAATAATGACGGACAAGCTAAAATCTGCTTTGCCTCTACTTGCAGAAGATGAGCAAAAACTTATTCGTGAAATATTTTATGAAGAATTATCCGAACGCACGCTTGCAGAAAAATACGGAATTTCGCAGGTTGCAATACATAAGAGAAAAGTCAAAATTCTTGAAAAACTTAAAAAAATGATGAAAATTTAAAATTTTTGGTTATCAACCCCCTTACTTTTCGGCATGGAAAGTGAGGGGCATTTCTTTTGCCTCTGTTGTTCCTTGAAAAGTAAATATCACAGCGCATTTTTTACATTCCCTCTGCTGTCGGCTAAAACCGGCGAGCCACATGAGCGAACGCATTGATTTTCAGTGCCTTCAGGACTCAGACGATACAGGCAATCTGCACGAAGGCGATGACAGGCAGAGGCAATAATGATACTTCCGTTCAGTCCTAAAGTCGAGCGTGATAAGACCGTCGCAACAAAGGAGAGCGGCTCGGAGAGATCCTCGGAGTGGTGAAATTCCAATGAGGCCAAATGCATGGTCGGAAAGTGCGTTCCCGTGTATTCGAGGGGTGGCGTGGTTCAAATATCGGATAACAAAACGATTGATACAAAATTACAGGCGGTCGTTTACCAATTTTGATAAGCGATCGCCTTTTACTTATTAACGGAGGCAAGGAAAATGGAACAAATAAAACGAGGAGAAATATATTACGCCAATTTATGCCCGGTTATGGGTTCTGAGCAAGGCGGTATCCGCCCTGTGGTTATCCTGCAGAACGATAAAGGAAATCTTCATAGCACAACTACAATTGTAGCACCGATCACAGGGGAACTGGATAAGCCGTACCTTCCGACACATGTTATTTTTAAATCAGACTGCATGAAAGAATCCATGGTTCTACTTGAACAGATAAGAACAATCGACAAATCCCGTCTCGGCAGATTTGTCGGTGAAATGGATGATAGGCAGATGAAACGGATTGATAAAGCAATCTTAATCAGTTTAGGTCTTGACTATTTAGAGAGGTTACAAAATGAAAAATAAAGAAGATATAAATAATTCGGCATTTTATTACAGTGTAAATATGTTAAGGCATTTGCTGAAAATGAATCTGATTACAGAAGATGAATATAACAGAATCGTGCGTATAAGTTCGGAATACTACAGCACAAAAATTTATTGTGTCTAAATTTTTAAATCTGCTCAATTTCGCTGGAAGTATGTGAACTCTTGTGGTATTGTTGGTGTTGCACCGAAGATAAGGTGACAACAGCAGATAGAATCTGCGGAAAGGAAAATGCTTATGAATGTAACAGAAATAACGGCTAAGAGTAAGGAAGAAAATAAAATCATTCGTTTGGCAGCCTATTGCCGTGTGTCAAGCGATTCTGCGGATCAGTTGCACTCCTTCGCCGCACAAATCAGATACTACAAGGATTATGAGCAAAAGCATCCCGAATACAAATTGGTGGATATATATGCAGATGAAGGTCTGACAGGCACTTCAATGGAAAAGCGCGATGAACTGAATCGGTTAATTCGTGATTGCAAAAAAGGCAAAATCGATCGTATCGTTGTAAAATCAGTATCCCGATTTGCAAGAAATACGCAGGAGCTATTGGTATGTATCAGACTGCTGAAGGAACTCGGTATCAGCGTGTATTTTGAGGAACAAGGCATTGATACTGATAAACTGAATATGGAAATGATCGTTACATTCCCCGGTATGGCGGCTCAGCAAGAGAGCGAGTCCATATCGGGGAATATGCGTTGGAGCTATAAAAAGCGGATGGAATCAGGTGAATTCAATTGTTGCAATCCTGCATACGGATATATTTTAAAAGACGGACAATTGATGATTAACGAACCGCAAGCTGCCATCATCCGACGCATATTCGATTTATATCTCAGTGGAGTCGGAAAGCAAAGTATTGCGAATATTCTCAATGACGAAGGCGTGAGCAGAAGATATGGTAAAGACAAATGGTATGAGTCCACAGTACACTATATCTTAAATAACGAACGGTATATGGGTGATGCTCTGCTCCAAAAGAGCTATACAACTGAAACTTTACCGTTCAAAAGAAAGATGAATCATGGCGAACTGCCGAAATACTATGTGGAAAACAGCAATCCGCCGATTGTAAGCCGCGAAATATACCAAGCGGTTCAGACATTGCAAAATTCAAGAAAAAATGTTTACAGTAACAGCAAAGGCAAATACTTGCTGTCAAAAGTTATGCGATGTCCCGACTGCGGAATGACCTTCAGACGGCAGATTGTAAAAGGTACAGCATATTGGTTATGCAGCAATAAAGCTGCAAGCATGACGGACTGCAGACCACTCAGGCTGAAAGAAACTGCCGTATATGAAACCTTTACAATGCTGGTTCAAAAGTTAACGGATAATCGAAAAACCTTACTCGGTGATTTAATCAGGCAAGTTGAAGCAATGCAAAACAGAACATCAGACAATATAGATGTAATACGCAGAATTGACAAAAAAATTGCCGACCTTGCCGCACAAAATCTTGTAATCGCAAGGCTTCATACCAACGGAGTGATAAATTCTGCGGAATTCTCTGCACAGTCATCTGAGATAAATAATAAAATCAGCACGCTCAGAACAAAAAGACGGAAAAAGTTATCGGATGATGAAAATGATGCGTGGTTTGATACGCTGAACAGTCTTAATGAGATCCTCGAAGCTTATGATCCGAGCAACAATTTTGATGAAGAGCTGTTCGAAAAAATTGTAGTCGGCATTACTGTGAACAGCAACGCAGATCTTACATTTAAACTCATCGGTGATATTGAACTTACAGAAGAAATTCCACTGAAAGGACGGTGTCGCAGGCGTGAAAATTCGTAATATTCCATACGGCTATCAATACAAGAATGGCAGTATAGCAATCCAAGAAAAAGAAACTGAAACCGTCAAACGTATTTTTACGGAATACCTCAACGGATTATCACTGCTGAAAATTGCAGAACATCTGAACAATGAACAGATTGAATATATGCTCGGCGTATGTGGTTGGAATAAATCAAGAATTAAAAGAATCATTGAGGATGAGCGTTATCTCGGTACGAGTAGCTATCCTCCGATTATAGACGAAGATATGCATAAAACCTTAATGCTGATAAAATCGGAAAAGAATACGCAGAAGCACATCGACAGAAAATCAGATATATTTAATCTCGGTGTGCCGATACTATGTCCAAAATGCTGCAGTAAGATGTGCAGGCGGCATGACAGCAATCGAAAATGTCAGGATTGGTGGCTGTGTCAAAATGATAACTGTAAAAATATTATCAGCATATCAGACAACGATTTGATATATGGTATTACCCAATGTTTAAATACAGTTATCAGCAATTCTGATGCAATTGAAATGATTACAGATATTGATAAAGACCCAAGTTTGGATGTTCGCAGATTTGAAAATGAAATCAGCAGGGTGCTTGACAGTCACAGCTTTGATAAATATCCTGCGGAAAAAGATACTCGAATGTGTATCTTTAAAATATAAGGATATAGATTCGCAAAAATATACATCAAAAATATTAAAAGCGGACTTTGCAAATGCGAGTCCGCTTTCAGCATTTTCTATGGATTTATTCAACCGTACCGTTAAAGCAATTAAATTCAGCACCGGCGGTGCGGTAAGCATAATTTTATTAAATGATCAGCAGATCGGAAAGGAGCAGAGCGATGACACAAACAGCAGTAATACCACAGAAATCAGTACATGTGATTCCTGCACAGGTTAATATTCAGGATGAAATCAAATCTGCATACAGACAGCTTCGGGTGGCTGCTTACTGCCGTGTATCTACCAAAGAGGAAGAACAGCTGAATAGTTACGAAGTGCAGACAAAATACTACATCGAAAAAATTAACAGTGAGCCAAAATGGTCTTTGGTAGAAATATTCGCTGATAAAGGAATCTCCGGCACCAGTCTTAAGAAACGTGATGAGTTTAAACGCATGATTAAAATGTGTAAACGTGGCAAGATTGATATGATTATTACGAAATCCATATCACGCTTTGCCCGAAATACTGTCGACTGCCTTGAAAGCACAAGATTGCTAAAAGAATTAGGCGTAGATGTATTTTTCGAGGAACAGGGCATCCACAGTACCGATCCCGGTGCAGAGTTTTATATCACCATCTACGGCAGTATCGCACAGAGCGAATCGGAAAATATCAGCGCCAATGTTAAATGGGGTAAGGCACAAAGCGCCAAAGAAGGCAATGTACCGTTCCAATACAAACGGTTTTTAGGCTATAGAAAAGGTGCAGACGGCAAACCTGAAATTGATCCCGAACAGGCTGAAACCGTTAAACGAATATATGAAAGATTTCTCGCAGGCGACAGCCTTGCAAAAATCGCAGAGGATTTAAATACGGACGGTGTGCCGACACCGTCCGACAAAGGCTCATGGCTTCGAGGTACAATACAATCTATCCTCACCAATGAAAAATATAAAGGCGATGCCGTGCTTAACAAAACATATATATCGGACTGTCTTACTAAAAAAAGTAAAAATCAATAACGGTGAGCGACCGAAATATTATGTAGAAAACAATCATCCTGCGATTATAGACTCCGCTACTTTCGGCAGAGTTCAGGAAGAAATGGCACGGCGTTCTGGCAAGCGTAAAGTCAAACAAGTTGGTACTAAAACCGAGCAAGGCAAATATTCAGGTAAATACGCTTTAACCGAACTGCTTGTCTGCGGAGAATGCGGAACACCGTATCGCAGATGTACATGGACTGCTAAAGGCAAAAAGAAAATCGTATGGCGATGCATCAACCGTCTTGATTACGGAAAAAAGTACTGCCACCATTCGCCGAGTATTGAAGAAAGCATACTGCAAAATGCGATTATGTCAGCCGTTATAGATACAGCAAAACTCAATGCCGATATTCTTAAAACGCTGAAACTTCACATCGGTATGGGACTAGACCAAAACGATACAGAGGATAAAAGCCTTGATATACAGATTCGCATAGCAGAAATAGACGCGGAATTTCATAAAATGCTCAAAGCCATATCCGCCGATACGGTAGAAAGCTTTGACGAAACCAAGGCAACGGAACTGATGAATGAAAAAAGCCGATTGGAACAGCAGCTTGCTCAGTATGCGGAGGTACAGCAGAAAAGAGAAAACGCAAAATCCCGTCTTGATGAAATATACACAATACTTGACGGACTCAATCATCCGCTAACCTATGACGATCAAATCATTCGCCAAATTCTCGAATGCGTAGTGGTGGAATCCAAAGAAAAAATAAAGGTAGTATTTGTAGGCGGGTTGAAAGTTGAGCAGATGCTGAACTAATTGAAAAAAATAGAATTTTGTGATATTATATCAACATATATTTTATATAAAAAATAAAATTCAGTTGTTTTATGCATTTTACAAAAAAGTAAATGAACATATAAAGGAAAGAAAACAATGACTATAAAAGAGTTGATTGAAAATGGATATCGTGTGATTTTAGATACCAATGTACTTTTAAATATTTATAGGTATTCTCCTGAATTCTCTGAGTTTGCACTTGAATGCTTAAAAGCTGTAAAAATTATATAATTCTACCTGCAACCGTGAGATTGGAGTATGAAAAACACAAACGCGGAGAGTTTTCCAAAATGGAAAAACGCATTGAAGAGGCGAGCAAAGAAACGGCCAAGCAAATAGAAACCGCAAAATCGAAGATAATTAATTCGTGCCATAGCCTTGAAAGATTACAGTATCAAGATGTTGACGACTTGAAGATTAACCTATCAGAAAAAATAGATGCAGTTAAATCTGTACTTGATAATTATTTCGAAGACCATGCAGCTCTTGGACTTATTCAACATTCGTGGGCTGGAAATGATTTTCTTGAAAAGTTCATTGAAGCAATAGATACTAACGGACAAGTTATGATTGCACCATCACAAGAGGATATATATCGTTGGTGTGAAGAAGGTCAAAAAAGATATAAAAACGAAATTCCGCCTGGCTTCAAAGATGCTAAGAATAAAGATGGCGTTCGAATGTATAGCGATTTGATACTTTGGCAGGAAACTTTAAGGTATGCAAAAGAATCAACCAATTTGATTTTTATTACTGATGATGTCAAGGCGGATTGGTGGGAGGTTATAGATGGAAACAGACAATTCCATACAAAACTTATCGAGGAATTTGAAAAAACCGGTCAACAGATTGTTCCTATGACATCGAAAGACTTTTTTTCAGATGTTTCTGAGGCTTATGATATTGAAAAAAATGATGCAGTTGAAATTGCTCTTCGAATGACAGATAATGATTATTGCGTAAAGATTGCAAATAGTGTTTTTGAATCAGTTGAAGAAGAACTAATATATAACGCTACTGAGTATATTGATGAAGAATCAGCAAATATCGGTTCCGAAGGAATTGACGAGTTTGAAATTACTGAGAGTGAGTTTGTTAGAGCAGAAAGAATTGCTCGTGATGATAGTACGGCCATCTATGAGTTTGTCTATAAAGTAACTGTAGAAGGAACATCTTATGAATACTGGGGAAGAGATGAAGACACAAGAGAAATTATTCGTTCTGATGGAAGAGACCATGTGTTTGAAGGACAGATTATTGTGCAAGTAGAGCGAGGAGCAGAAGTTTTTTATGATTTCGAAGATGATAATAGTTATGAAACCGCAGTTATAAGTGAAGGAAAGTTAGAGCAAACCTATTTTAATGATAGACCAGAACCGCCTGGGGAGCTAGGTTACTGCCCAGCGTGTGGAACTCCACTTGATATTGAAAATGATGGCGGTAATGGATTGTATAAAATGTGCTTTAGATCATAACTGAAAATATCATTTGTAAATGCAAGTCGCTCGAGAGTTTCAACTCTCTCCTGTAAAAACGGAAAAACATCTTTTTCGTACCCAACAGACAGAAAAGGACAGATTTCGTTAGAAATCTGTCCTTTTCAACTAAATCCACCCTTGCGGGTGGGTGAAATATTGCTTCGCAATATGAAATACGCTTTCAGCGTATGAAATCGCTGCGGCGATGGGTGGATTTAATTTCATTTTCTGCGTAGCCGAAAATTTCATCAAAACCGTAGGTTTTGATTTCATCGTGAGCAACGCGAACGATTTCATTAAAAATTCCGAGAGTTCAACTCTATCCACAAAAAACATAAAAACATCTTTTCTGTACCCCACAGACAACAAAGGTATCGGGTTTTTCCCGGTACCTTCTGTATATTGAAAAGGCAGAGAGGCCCAAACTCTTCGCCTGCCTTTTGCGGGGCATTTTCGTTATTCACAGGATTGCGGGGCGATTTTTTTGATATACGGATTTGCACAGAAAGGTGCTTAATTGAAAGACCGGCTGTAACAAAATGCTGCAGCCGGTCTTTATGCTTTTTAAAGCTATTGTTTTCAGTCCGTTTTCTTTTCCGAGTCGGAAGCTTCTGCGGCGTGCGAAGCACAGAGGGCACAGTTGCCGGAGCAGCCGAATTCGCGTTTGCCCTCTTCGGTGTCGCGGTAGTACTGTGTGTGCGTATCGCGGTGCTTTGTGGAATTCCAAAGCTTTTCGGCGCGCGGTGCCCATTCCTTTGCAAAGTCTACGCATTTATCGCAAAGCTCATCGACATCCTCTTTATTTAAAAGGTCCGAGGAATGCGCTCCGCTCTCCTTTACTATTTTGCGTAAAAGCTCGGGATTTTCAAGCATCGGACAGGGCCTTAAATGATTGTCGTTAAACGGCTGACCCTTGTAATATGCGGTAAAGAGCGGACTCTTGAGTGCCTCGAGAAGCGTGTGAGTGCGTATATTTGTATCGGAATAGTGTATAAATACGCACGGCTCTATGTCACCTGCGGAATTTATGTGGAAATAGTTTCTGCCTGCCGCTATGCAGCCGCCGACATATTCGCCGTCGTCCTGGAAATCCATAACGAACATCGGCTTACCCGTTTTGCCGTTACGCATTTTGCGAAGCCAGCGGTACATATATTCCCTTTGGTCGGGAGTCGGGATAAGCTCCTTGTCGGCACCGTGACCCACGGGCATATAGTTGAAATAAAATGCGAATTTCGAGCCGTTTTCTATCATCTTGTCGATGAAATCGTCGCTCGTTACGTATTCGTCGTTTTTGCGCGTGTAGCAGACCGAAATGCCGAAGAGGCATTTGTTCTTTTTAAGAAGCTCCATCGCCTTGAGCGTGGCATTGTAAGCTCCCTCGCCGCGGCGCCAGTCGTTTGACTCCTCCGTGCCCTCAATGCTCATGGCAAGGGCGACGTTGCCGACTCTTTTAAGGTCATCACAGAATTTTTGGTCTACAAGCGTTGCGTTTGTGTATATTAAAAATACGCAATCCTGATTGTTTGCGGCAAGCTCTATTATGTCGTTTTTGCGTATGAGCGGCTCGCCGCCGGTGAGCATATATACATGGGTGCCGAGTGCCTTGCCCTGAGAGACTATGCTCTGCATTTCTTCGTTCGTAAGGCTTTGCTTGTGGCCGTATTCCGCAGCCCAACAGCCCTTGCAGTGGAGGTTACACGCGCTCGTGGGGTCAAAAAGGATTATGAACGGCACGTTGCAGTGAAGCTTTTCGCGATTTCTGCGAACGGTCTTTGTGCCGTAGTATCCTGCGTCAAAGCCGAACGCCATAATCATTTTTTTGATTACATCGCGGTCAATGTCGTTTAAAATGCCGAGGGCGTACTTGGTCCATACATTATTATCATCCCGGACGACTTCCCTCATCTTTTTAAGATTGCCTGCGGGGAATATGTTTTTGGTTAGCTTTTCCGCCACCGACAGCATTTTGCAGATGTTTTCCTGCGGATTCTTGTCAATGTATTTCATTACCTTGTCAAGCGTTACTTTAACCGCTGCTCTTTGCAGCTTGTGTGAATCTGACATAATTCGTAAGTCCTCCGTGGAATGCGGTATAGTTAATATTATTTTGCCGCATTTTGTGCCGTAATTATAGCATAAATATATTTTTTTGTAAACCGAACTAAGCCTGTTTCGCCGATTTAATACACTTTATCACGCATTTGTTTATTTTTTAACAATGTCTGCTTGAACATCATAAGCCGCACGTGTTCAATGTGATTATTAACTTCAAAAAGCTGATTTTGTTTGCCGTCGCGAAAAAAATAAAAATACTGCGGATTTTTGGAATTGCGGTAATTAAATTTTTTATAAAGCTGTGGAATTTTTGACGCTTATATGATACAATAATAAATAATTATAGGCTTTAAAAGCCGTGCCTTGCCGCGAGAAAAACAGCACTCGGGGCGAGGTGCTTTCAAAAAACTATTTCGGAGGCGTTCTCGCAATATGGAAATTACTCCAAAGCTTTCTGTTACCGAAGATAAAATAAGGCTTTTGACCGTAAAAACCGATATGTTCAAAACGGCGTGCCTTACGCTTAACGTGTTGGTGCCGATGGGTGAATATGCGGCCGAATATGCCGTGCTGTCATCGTATTTGGTGCATTCGTCAAAAAAATACGATTCGCTTATAAAGCTGAACTCACGCTTGGAGGAGCTTTACGGCGCACTTTTGTCGGGCAGCATTTCAAGACACGGCGAGAATTATCGTATACAGCTTTCGATAACCTGCATAGACGACAGTCTCACCTTTGACGGCAAGAGCGTCACGGGCGCGTCGCTGGAGTTGCTTTTGTCGCTTCTTACAAAACCGTCGGCGGACGAAAACGGATTTTCACCGGAGCAGCTGTCAACGGAAATACGTCTTACCGCAGAGGACATTGAGAGTGAAATCAACGATAAACGTTCATATGCGATGACTCGTATGCTCGAGACGATGTGTGCCGACGAAATCTACGGACTTACCAAAAACGAAATTCTCGAAAACGTGAAAAAGGTCACTCCGCAATCGCTGCTTGCCGCGTGGAAATTTATGCTGAAAAACGGCATAATTCAGCTGAACGCCATAGGCAATATTTCGGAGGACGATTGTAAAGAAATTACGCGAGGCTTTTTCGGACGTCGGCGAGAGAACGCCGTATGAGCCGGAGACCGTTTTTGTCGAAGAGGCGGAGGATTTAACCGAGCTTACCGAGGAGCTTACCATGAATCAGAGCAAGCTTGTTCTCGGCTTCAGAGGCGGTATGACCGATGAAAACGACGACTTTTATTCGCGCCGCATTATGACGGACGTTTTCGGCGGCGGCCCGTATTCGAGACTTTTTATGAATGTACGCGAAAAGCTCAGCCTTTGCTATTATTGCTCGGCAAGGCTTATAAGAGGCAAGGGCATAATCGTTATACAGAGCGGAATCGAAAAAGAAAACAGGCAAAAGGTGCTTGATGAAATAAACAGGCAGCTTGACATTATGAAGAACGGCGAATTTTCGGACGAGGATTTTGAAGCCTCCAAAAAAGCCATATGCGACGCATACCGCAGCTTCAACGATACTCCCGATGCGCTTGACATATATTACGGCACGCAGCTGACGGGCGATATAGTAACACCGGATGAGGCAATAGAAAACTTCCTTGCTGTCACAAGGGACGACGTCAAGAAAACGGCTTGCGCGCTCTCGCTCGATACCGTTTATATGCTTGCGGGAACGGATAAGGAGGACGGCGCAGATGAATAACGTCACAGAAATCAAAAACGAAAAGCTCGGTGAGAGCTATTACGAAATAAAACATCAGTCGGGGCTTAAAATTCTTGTGTATCCAAAAAAGAACTATGCGTCGTCATATGCCATGTTCGGTACGCGCTACGGCTCCATAGATACGCAGTTTAAGCTTTCGGGCGAAAAAGAGTTTACCGAAGTACCTGAGGGTATAGCGCATTTTCTTGAGCACAAGCTTTTTGAGAGCGAGGATCTCGACGCATTTCAGCGTTACGCCGCAACGGGTGCAAGCGCAAACGCATATACGAGCTTTGATAAGACCTGTTATCTGTTTTCATGCTCGGGCGACTTTAAGGGCTCTCTCGAAATTTTACTCGACTTTGTAACCCATCCGTATTTTACGCCCGAAACAGTTGAAAAAGAACAGGGCATAATCGGTCAGGAAATTAAAATGTGTCAGGACGAGCCCTCCTGGGAGGTGCTCTTCGGTATGCTCCGCGGAATGTACAAAAAGCATCCCGTGAGAATAGACATTGCCGGAACCGTGGAGTCTATATCTCACATAACGGCGGAGCTGCTCTACAAATGCTACGGCACCTTTTACAATCTTTCGAATATGGTGCTCTGCGTCGCGGGCAATGTTGATGTTGACACGGTTTTGTCCGTAGCTGACAAGGTGCTTAAAAAGCAGCCCGAAAAAAAGATTGAGAGAAAATTCCACGAGGAGCCGAAAGAGGTCTGCGAAAGCTACGTGGAGGAGTATTTACCCGTAGCCACGCCGGTTTTTGCACTCGGCTACAAGGAGGATGTTAAAACCCCTGAGCGCAGTCTTAAAGACGTTATATGCAGTAATATAATTCTTGAGCTTGTTGTCGGCAAGACGTCAAAGCTTTATTCCGATATGCTCTCCGACGGGCTTATAAACACCGCATTCGGCTTTGAATTTTTTGAGGGCTACGGCTATGCCTGCCAGATATATTCCGGCGAGAGCCGCGATCCCGAAAAAGTTAGAGAGCTGATCTCCGGTAAGATAAACGAGCTTAAAAGGGACGGCGTGGACGAAAAGGACTTCGAGCGCATACGCCGCAAGCTGTATGGCAGAGCGGTGTTCGATTTTAACGATATAGAGTCTATTGCCAACGAGATGGTATCGGCGACCTTTAACGGAGAGACCGTTTTCTCGGGAATGGAGGTGCTTGAAAATCTCACCAAGGAAGATGTTGAAGAGACTTTTAAGCTCCGTTGACACCGAAAACTGCGTGCTCTCGGTTATAAAGAGCAATTAAAGGAGAAAAGAAGATATGACTTTTTTGACCGACGGCACGGCGGTAAAATTTACCGGAATAGACCACACGTTCAATGTGTATTCGACCTTTGTAGAGTTCAATATCGGTTCTTCCGTGTTCAGTATTAAATTCTACGGGCTTATTATAGCGTTCGGCTTTTTGCTCGCGGTGCTTTTCGGCGGCAGAATGGCTTACAAGTGGAAGATGGATTTAAACAAAATGCTTGACGTGCTGCTGTACGGAACGATAGGCGGAATTATAGGCGCAAGGCTTTACTATGTAGCCTTTGAGTGGGATTATTACAGCCAAAATCTTTCGGAAATTCCGAAAATTTGGAACGGCGGGCTTGCAATCTACGGCGGACTTATCGGCGGAATAATCGCCGCAGCCATAACCTGTAAGGTTGATAAAATGGACTTTTTAAAGCTGCTTGACCTTGCCGGAATGAGCTTTTTGATAGGCCAGGGCATCGGCAGATGGGGCAATTATGCAAATCAAGAGGCGTTCGGTACAAATACGACAATGCCGTGGGGCATGACAAGCTCCAAGGTTGTCGATTACATAGTGTCAAATCAGGCTCTGTTCAGGGCAAAGGGCATAGAGATGTCTCCGAATGTTCCCGTTCACCCGACGTTCCTGTATGAATCCGTATGGTGCCTTTTGGGCTTTTTGGTAATATATATCATTTGTCGCAAATTCTACAAATTCAGCGGGCAGCTCATACTTTGCTACGGCGTTATATACGGAGCGGAGAGAGCGGTGGTCGAGGGACTTCGCACGGACAGTCTTTATATAGGCTCGTCAAATCTTCGTGTTTCACAGCTTTTGTCAATGGTTATAGCTGTCGTTTGCTTTGCGATACTTACGGCAAAGCTTGTTTCGCTGAAAAAACATCCCAAGCCGTTTTCACCCGTAGAGGTGCGCGAGGATGCCGAAAAATCGGACGCGTTAAAGGACGGCAAGGAGGATAAAAAGAAAAATAAAATCAGCGCGGAAAAACGCCGCGAGATGATGAGACAAAAGGAGCGCAAAAACGATGGCGACGATAATTGACGGTAAAGCCGTTTCTGCCTTTTTGAAGGACGGTATAAAAAAGGAGTGCCTTGAATTAAAGGAAAAAGGCGTTTCCGTTTGCCTTGCTGTTATAATAGTGGGCGACGATCCCGCCTCAAGGACATACGTAAACAATAAGAAAAAGGCGTGCGAGGCCGTAGGTATAATCTCGCGCGAATATGCTTTGCCGGCAGATACGTCTATGGCGGAGCTGCTCGCACTTATAGACGAGCTTAATAATGACAGAGAGGTAAACGGCATACTCTGTCAGCTGCCGCTGCCGAAGGGACTTTCTGACGAGCTTGTGATAAAGGCAATCTCGCCGAAAAAGGACGTTGACGCCTTTAGCGCAGAAAACGTCGGGCATATTATGATAGGCGACCACACGTTTTTGCCGTGTACGCCTGCCGGAATTATGGAAATGCTGAAATATTACAATATCGATGTCTGCGGCAAGGAATGTGTCGTTGTAGGCAGAAGCAATATTGTGGGTAAGCCGATGGCTATGCTGCTGCTTCAGCAGAACGGCACCGTTACGATTTGCCACTCTAAGACGAAAAATCTCAAAGAGGTTACACGTCGCGCCGACATTCTTGTTGCCGCCGTCGGTAAGCCGTACTTTGTAACCGCCGATATGGTAAAGGACGGTGCGGTGGTTATAGACGTAGGTATGGACAGAAACAGCGAGGGCAAGCTCTGCGGCGACGTGGATTTTGCCGAGGTAAGCAAAAAGGCGTCTTACATAACTCCCGTTCCGGGCGGCGTAGGCCCAATGACAATAGCGACACTTCTTAAAAACACCGTTACCGCCGCAAAGCAGCAAAACGGTCTTATATAAATATTATTTGAAAGGGGTTTGTACTTTGAGCGAAAAACCTAAATTCTATATAACTACGGCTATTGCGTACACTTCGCGTAAGCCGCATATCGGCAACAGCTATGAAATAGTTTTGACCGATGCAATAGCGAGATACAAAAGACTTCAGGGCTACGATGTGTTTTTCCTTACGGGAACGGACGAGCACGGGCAGAAGATTGAAGAATATGCAAAAGAGGCCGGTGTGTCTCCTAAGGAGTATGTCGATAAGGTGTCGGGCGAAATACGCGCCATTTGCGACGTACTTAACACCACATATGATAAGTTCATAAGAACCACCGACCCGTACCACGAAAAAATAGTTGCAAAGATTTTCAAAAAGCTCTATGAACAGGGCGATATATACAAGAGCGAGTACGAGGGAATGTACTGCACCCCGTGCGAGAGCTTTTGGACCGAGAGCCAGCTTGTAGACGGCAAGTGCCCCGACTGCGGCAGAGAGGTTAAAAAGGCAAAAGAGGAGGCGTATTTCCTGCGCCTTTCAAAATATCAGAAGCAGCTTGAGGACTACATCGAGAGCCACGACGATTTCATTTATCCCGAAGCTCGCAAAAAAGAGATGCTCAACAACTTTATTAAACCCGGACTTCAGGATTTGTGCGTTTCGAGAACGTCATTTAAATGGGGCATTCCCGTGACGTTTGACCCGAATCACGTCATCTATGTTTGGATAGACGCACTTTCAAACTATATCACGGCGCTCGGCTACGATCCCGACGGCTCAAGCGATATGTATAAAAAGTATTGGCCTGCCGATGTTCATATCATAGGCAAGGATATTGTGAGATTCCACACCATTTACTGGCCGATTATGCTTATGGCTCTCGGCGAGCCTCTTCCGAAGCAGGTATACGGTCACCCGTGGCTGCTTTTCGGCGAGGATAAAATGTCAAAATCCCGCGGAAACGTCATTTATGCCGACGACCTTGTAAAGGATTTCGGCGTTGACGCGGTGCGTTACTATCTTCTCTCCGAGATGCCACACGCGCAGGACGGCTCCATAACGTACGAATCACTTATCGAGAGATACAATTCCGACCTTGCCAACACCATAGGCAACCTTGTTAACAGAACCGTTGCCATGCAGAATAAATATTTTGACGGCGTAATTGCCGCTCCCGCCGACAAAGAGCCGCTTGACGACGAAATATCATCGCTTGCTTTGAAGACCGTGGCTGAGGTTGACAGGTGCTTTGACGAATACAAGATAAGCGACGCTACGGAGAACATTCTCACTCTTGCACGCCGCCTTAATAAGTATATCGACGAGACTACGCCCTGGGCACTCGCAAAGGACGAGAGCAAAAAGGGCAGACTCGGCACGGTGCTTTACAATTTGCTTGAGGGTATACGTTTCCTTGCGGTGCTCTTAACTCCGTTTATGCCCGATACGGCAGAAAAAATATTTGAGCAGATAGGCACAAACGAACGCTCGTACGAGAGCCTCAAAGCCTTCGGCACGTTAAAGTCTGGTGAAAAAGTGGGAACTCCCACGCCGCTGTTTAACCGTATAGACGGTGAAAAGCTCATAGAGGAGCTGACCGCCAAGCAGAAGGAGCAGCAGAAGGCCGAAAAGAAAATGATAAATTCGCTTGAGGGCGTTGCCGAGATAGGCATTGACGATTTCGCAAAGGTTGAGCTTCGCGTGGCCGAGGTCAAGTCGTGCGAAAAGGTTCCGAAAGCGAAAAAGCTGTTAAAGCTCACGCTCGATGACGGCACGGGCAAGGACAGAACCGTGGCGAGCGGTATCGCAAAATGGTATGCGCCCGAGGACCTTGTAGGCAAAAAGGTGGTTGTTGTCGCAAACTTAAAGCCTGCGGTGCTGTGCGGAGTGGAATCAAACGGTATGATACTTGCCGCAGACTGCTCCGAGGACGATGTTAAAGTTGTGTTCGTTGACAAGAGTATGCCGAACGGCTCAAAAATAAGATAATGTATAAAAATATATTTGATACGCACGCGCACTATGAGGACGAGCAGTTTGACTGCGACCGCGATGAGCTGCTGTCTTCGTTTCCCGAAAACGGTATATCGGGCGTCGTCACCTGCGGTACGGACATAATAACGAGCGAGAAGTCGATAGCTCTTGCGGAAAAATATCCGTTTATCTATGCCGCCGTCGGTTTCCACGCGCTGAATCTCGATTCGTTGACCGCCGACTGGTGCGGCGATATAAAAGCTTGCCGCGCAAAAAAAGGTGGTGGCAATCGGTGAAATCGGGCTCGATTATCACTACGAAAGAGACAGCCGCGAAAAACAGCTCGAGGTATTCGAAAAACAGCTTGTGCTTGCAAATGAGCTGTCGCTGCCCGTTATAGTTCACGACCGCGAAGCGCATGAGGACACGCTGAATTTGCTTAAAAAGCACCGTCCGCGCGGAGTCGTGCACTGCTTTTCGGGGAGCGTGGAGACGGCAAAGGAGATTATAAAGCTCGGTATGTATATAGGCCTCGGCGGAGCGGTCACATTTAAAAATGCGGTAAAGCCGGCAGAGGTCGCGGCTTGTGCCGAAGGACAGGCTTTTGCTTGAAACCGACGCGCCGTATATGTCGCCCGTGCCTTACAGGGGTAAACGATGCACATCGCTCTTGATTCCTTATACCGCGGAAAAAATAGCTGCGGTGAGGGGCGAAGCGGTAGAAGAGCTGCTTTTTGAGACCGATAAAAACGCGCGCACTCTCTTTCGCATAGGTTCGTTGGTTTAACCGACGGCAAAACACTTTATGTGCAAATTTAACAAAAAAGTTATTGACAACTGACATTTTATATGATACATTACAGACAGATGACACGCCTTTAAGCGGAAGAGTGTGTCGGGGCAAATGCGGTCTGTGCGGTGTAATGTAAACAAGGATTTAGAGCTGTGGACCCTTTGCCCACAGCTCTTTTTGCGTTTTTCGGGAGGTGATCGGAAAGCGAATCAAAAAAAGCGTTACTCCCTTTCAATATAAAATAAGGAGTTGGTATTTATGTTAAATACGAGAGATAAAATTTTAATTTCTCTGACTGCGGTTTTGCAGGCGGTGTACGGCGCGGTTTTTATTTACCGTATGTTTGCGTGGAAAACTCTTATCGCGGGTGGCGAAAGCGACCTGCTTGAGCTTGAAATAAGCCTTGCGGCACTGTTTGCCGTAACCGTTATTTTCTCTGTTATAATGCGTAATTTGCCGGCTAAAATATACAGCCTGCCGGCTCTTTGCTGTCCTCTGCTGTTTCAGCTGGCGGCGGTATGCGGTTTCGCGGGTTCCGCATACGATTCCGATTGGAACGTGCGTTTTACGGCGGCAGGCGTAATTGCAATTATCGCTTTTGCGGTCATTACCGTATGCACGATAGTAATTGAGCTTCGTCACGTGCTTAAAAAAGCCGATAAATGAGGCATTGCAATATAACAACAGGAGATGATAACAATGTTAAAGACAAGAGATAAGGCTCTTATTTCTCTGACTGCGCTTTTTCAGGCGGCACTCGGCATTTTCGGCTTTTTGCGTATGCTTGTGAGAAAAGAGATATTTTGTAATGAAAATGATTTACCGGCGGCAGTATCGATGCTCGTCTTGCTGTTTGTCGTTACATTCGCATTTGCGGTCATAATGCGTGACTTGCCGTCAAAGACGTATGTTATACCCGCATTTTCAATGCCGATGATTTTTTTGATCGCCGGTTTTCTCGGCACAGGCGCCGATTTTGACGCGGCAGGGGTCGCGCACATGACGGCCGGCGGCACAGCTTCCGTGATTATTTTTGCGGTCGGTACGGCAGGTATTGTAACATACGAGCTTTGCACGGCATTTAAAAAGAACAACAATTAAAATTCGATTTAATTTATGCCGAATGTAAATTCGGGCAGAAAAAAGGAGCCGCAGTTCAAGGCTGAGCGTTCATAAGGAAGTTCGGTTTCTCGCATAAAAATTCCTTATGCTTTTGTCAAAAAGCCTCGCAAGGCGACAGCCTTGCTTCGTTTCCTGACTTCGGCATAAAAAATTTTTACGGCTACGAAACTGCGGAGCACTTCAAAATGATGTATTGATGTATTTTTGATACAAAAAATAGATAACCCCTCGGATGAGACCGGCTCATCTGAGGGGTTAATTTGTTATTGTGCAAAAGATGTTATTTTGAAGCAAAACTGCCTCATAAACACTCAGCCAAGACTGCGGCTCCAGTTGGTTTTTGCGTATAAATTATACTATACCCTGTGCCATCATCGCGTCGGCTACCTTTAAGAAACCTGCAATGTTTGCGCCGGCAACAAAGTCGTCGGGGGTACTGTATTCCTTTGCGGCATTTGCCATGTGGCCGTAAATGCTCTCCATAATATCCTTGAGTTTTTCATCAACCTCATCAAAGGTCCAAATCATACGTGCGCTGTTCTGGCTCATTTCAAGCGCAGAGGTTGCAACGCCGCCTGCGTTTGCCGCTTTCGCCGGAGCAAAGAGAACCTTGCTCTGTAAAAATGCGTTTGTCGCGTCGATGGTGGATGGCATATTTGCGCCCTCACCTACTGCTATGCAGCCGTTTTTAATAAGCTCTTTTGCGTCGTCAAGTGACAGCTCGTTCTGAGTGGCGCACGGCAGAGCTACGTCACAGGGAACCTCCCATACTCTCTTGCCGGGAACGAATTTTGCGGTGGGCTTTAATTCGGTGTACCTTACTATTCTCGCTCTTTCCTGCTCCTTGACCTGCTTTAAGAGCGCGATGTCTATGCCGTCCTTATCGTAGACATATCCGCTTGAGTCGCTTGCGGTAACTACCTTTGCGCCAAACATTTGAGCTTTTTCTATGGCGTAAATTGCAACGTTGCCCGAGCCCGAAACGGCAACCGTTTTGCCCTCGATGGAATTGCCGTGATTCTTTAACATCTCCTCAACGAGATAGATAAGGCCGTAACCGGTAGCCTCTGTTCTTGCGAGCGAGCCGCCGTAGGAGAGACCCTTACCGGTGAGCACGCCCTCGTGGCGGCCGGTAATTTTTTTGTACTGACCGAAGAGGTAGCCTATCTCTCTGCCGCCTACGCCTATATCGCCTGCAGGCACGTCGGAGTTGGGGCCTATAACCTTGTAAAGCTCTGTCATAAAGCACTGGCAAAATCTCATTATTTCGTAGTCGCTCTTACCCTTGGGGTCAAAATCCGAACCGCCCTTGCCGCCGCCTATGGGAAGACCGGTAAGCGAGTTTTTGAAAGTCTGCTCAAAGCCGAGGAATTTAATTATACTCATATTGACCGACGGGTGGAAGCGAAGGCCGCCCTTGTAAGGACCTATCGCGCTGTTAAACTGAACACGGTAGCCGCGGTTTACGTGAACCGTGCCGTTGTCGTCAACCCACGGAACTCTGAATACGGTTGCCTTTTCCGGTGCCACAAGCCTCTCAAGAAGAGCCGCTTTCTGATACTGCGGATTTCTCTCAACGGCAGGCTCTATGGATTTAAGAACCTCGGTGACAGCTTGGCAAAATTCGGGTTGATAGTCGTACCTTGTCGTTGTGCGGTTAAGCACTTCGTCAATATAGCTCATTTTTAGTCTCCTTTTCGGCACCGAGCGAATAAAGCCCCGCACCGTTTTTATTACGGTATATATTTTATATTATGTGCTTTATATTTGCAAGAAACACGGCGTAAAATTTCATTTTGCCTCCGTCGATACTTTTGTGTATTATAACGATAAAGTGAATTTGCATTCGCCGAGACACGTGAAAACAAACAAAAATGCGTAAAAAGACATTTAAAAAAATAATTACCGTGACAAAAAAGATGAATAACCGCACTTATAAACTTTCAAATAATTTCGGTGTTCGGATAGTAGTGTGCGAGAATTTCCTCGTAAGTGCTGCCCTGTTTTGCCATATAATCCGCCCCGTACTGCGACATACCGACGCTGTGACCGTAGCCGTATGTCTTAAAGAAAAACGCACCGTCCTTTTGCTCGAGCGTAAACGCCGGACTTCTCAGCGAAAAAAGTGCTCTGAAGGAGTTTCCGGTAAAGCTCTTGCCGCCGACCTTCAGGCTTTTCACCACGCCGGAGCCGCTGTCCGTGTAGACTATATCGGTTATCCAGCCGCTTTGGTCGTCTCCCAAGACTATTTCGGGGTCGTTTTTTGTGTATTCTCTGACCTCGTCCGCGGAGAGAGATATTTCCTTTATGCAGTCCGGCGAGAGCTTGTCGCCGGGACTTGTGACCGAGACGAGATATTCGATTTTTCCGCCCCATATATTTTCGGCACTCTCGGTTCTGCCGGGTGATATTGCACAGTATGCCGCCACAATCGGCTCGCCGTTAAACACTATTGTTTTGCCGAGAACATCGTTTACCGCCTCCTCTGTTTTGGCTCGGTATTCGTCGTATTTATCGCCCCATTTTTCCTTTTGTGTTTCGATGTCGTAATAGCCCTGATGACGTCCGGGGTCGTCCGATATGTCGGCGCCCGAAAGCGAGGAATCGGGATTTTTCTTAAGCCTTACAAGGTTTGTATAGGCGCATACCGCCTGTGCTTTTAAGGCCTCCGTGCTGTATGTTGCGGGCATTTCGGCGGCGACACAGCCTATTATGTATTCCTTTGTTGAGGCGGTTGCCACGTTGCCGCTTGCGGCTGATTTTATTTTTACGCTGTCGGATTTTTCGTCAAGCAGCTTTTCCTCGTCCTCGCTGTCGTTCTCCTTTTGAAAGGTGCTTTTGACGTTGGAGAGAGAAAAGGAGGAGTAGTCGAGCGATAACAGCGGCGTAAGTATCATAAAAAGTGCCAAAACAAAGCATAAAATACCGTATGTTTTCATAATTGACCTCCCTAATTTTATTGACTTATTGCGATTTTTAATATAAAATATTATATCTATAATTATATGCTTAGAATGAGTTAATATGTCCGCTTAAATGTAAGTCAGGAGGTTTTAAATTTGTCTTACAACCATTCTCCTAAACTTGACGATTCGCTCTCGTCCCTGAAGAAAGAGCTTATACGCAATAACCAGATAAAGCTTGATGATTATCATCGTTACGACGTAAAGCGCGGCTTGCGTAATTCCGACGGCACCGGTGTTATGGCGGGGCTTTCGAGAATATGCTCTGTTGAGGGTTATTACATAGACGACGGTGAAAGAGTGCCGAAGGAGGGCAAGCTTATTTACCGCGGTATAAATATGACCGATATAGTGAGAAACTGCCAAAAGGAAAACCGCTTCGGTTACGAAGAGGTGGTTTGGCTGCTTCTTCTCGGTGATTTGCCGACACAGGACCAGCTAGATAAATTCAGAGCGGTTCTCGCCGAGGCAAGAGAGCTCCCCGACGAATTCATAGAGGATATGATAATGAAGGCTCCGTCGCCGAATATTATGAATAAGGTCGCAAGGAGCGTTCTCGCGCTGTATTCATATGACAACAATCCCGACGATCTTTCAATAGAAAATGTGCTGCGTCAGTCCATTAAGCTCATAGCGCAGATACCCACCATTATGTCATATGCGTATCAGGTAAAGCGCAGAGCATACGACCACAAGAGTATGTATATCCACCAGAACGATAAAGCGCTCTCCACGGCGGAGTCCATACTCCATACAATAAGGAGCGACCGCAAGTTTACCGATGAAGAGGCCAAAATACTTGACCTGTGTATGATTATTCACGCCGATCACGGCGGCGGAAACAACTCCACGTTTACAACACGCTGCATAACCTCAACGGGAACGGATACCTATTCCGCAATCGCCGCAGGTATAGGCTCGCTCAAGGGGCCGAAGCACGGCGGCGCGAATATTCAGGTTCACAATATGATAGCCGACCTCAAAAAAACCGTCAGCAACCCGACAGACGAGGGCCAGGTGGCGGACTATCTCACCAAGGTCATTCATAAAGAGGCGGGCGACAGAACAGGCCTTATCTACGGTATGGGTCACGCAGTATACACTCTTTCCGACCCGCGCGCCGTACTCTTAAAGGAATTTGCCTCGCAAAAGGCGGAAAAATACGGATTTGCCGATGACTACAAGATAATTTCTCTTGTCGAAGAGCTCACTCCCGAGCTTTTCTATAAGTATAAGGGCGAAAAGAAAAAAATGTGCGCAAACGTGGATCTTTATTCGGGGCTTATATACGATATGCTCAGAATTCCGCCGGAGCTTTTCACTCCGATGTTTATGGCGGCAAGAATTTCTGGCTGGTGCGCTCACCGTCTGGAGGAGCTGTGCTCCGGCAGCCGCATAATGCGACCCGCATACAAGAGCGTCGCTCTTCCGAGAGCGTTTGTTCCGATTGCCGAACGCAATGTTGACCACATAGTGCCGGATTACGTTCCGTCCGAGGAAAGATAAAAACGGAAGGACTCTTATAAATGAAAAAAACGGGCTTCGAAAAAAGCTTTAATTTTAAACAGATTCTCATAACGCTCGCCGCAGGAGCGGCCGTGCTGTTGCCGGTACGTATATATCAGCTGTTTGCGATAATAGATACGGGCAGTACGGGATTTTACAAAAAAATCAATTTCAGCGTTTACTTTATGTATGTCGCAGTTGTTGTGTTTACGGCACTGCTTATCGTGTTTTCGAGGCTTTGCGATGATACGAGAGCTTCAAGACCCGCTATGTGCAAAAACAAGCTTCTCGGAGCGGCGGCCGTTGTTATGGCTGTCGGTACGGCGTATGATTCTGCGGATTCGATGCTGTCGTTCTCCGCGTCCTGCAGCGATTTTTCGAGTAACCTCGACGTGTCGTTTATGAGATATTTTTTCTCAAACGGGATGTTTGCGTCGCTTTTTGAGAGCATATTCGGAATAATCGCCTGTGTTTATTTTATAGTTTTTGCACTTTCGTATTTTAATGACAAGGCCGATTTTACATCTTATAAGGTGCTCGCTCTGGCTCCGCTTTTCTGGGCTATGTGCAAAATGATAACAAGGTTTATGACCAAGATCAGCTTTATAAACGTTTCGGAGCTTATGCTCGAAATGCTTGAGCTTGCGCTTGTGATGCTGTTCTTTATGTCGTTTGCGAAGATTTCCTCCGACGTTGCCGACAAGGGCGAGTTTAAAAAGCTTGTCTCATACGGTATGCCGGCTGCGATGCTGGCGGCGGTGATAGGCGTTTCCCGTCTTGTAATTACGCTGTGCGGAAAAAGAGACCGCCTGCCGTCCGAACTCGGATTTTCCTTAACCGATCCGGCATTTGCGTTTTTTGCGATTGTATATATACGCCATCAGATGAAGCACGGCAGACCGGAGTCCGAGGACAATGCGCCGAGTGAGGACGAAACGGCAGCCAAGGCTGACAAAATCAACTGACATATCGGCGGTGTAGATAATTATGTTTCTTTCCGACGTGGCAACAGCCGCGAAGCAGGTGTTTATTCTCTATGTACTGGTTCTTCTCGGCTTTATATGCGACAGGACTAAAATCTATACGGAAAAAGCGGCAAGGCTCACAAACGACCTGCTTATATAGTTACGCCTGCCATAATAATTCAGTCATTTTCGTCCGTCGAAATGTCCGGTGAAAATGTTCGCGGTATGCTGATGTCGTTTCTGGGAGGAACGATTTTGCACGTCGTTGCAATAGTGATTTGTATTCCGTTTTGGCGCAGGACCGACAAAAATCTGTCGTGCATATATAAGTATGCGGCGATATACGGAAATGTCGGCTATATGGCATTGCCGCTCGCCGAGGCAGAGCTCGGAGCAGAGGGCGTGTTCTTTTGCTCGGGTGTGTTGATTCCGTTTAATATATTCGCATTTACGCACGGCATCTATCTTATGTCGGGCGAAAGCGCGAAAAAAACCGGCTTCAATCCGAAATGGCTGATACTCAATCCCGGAGTAGTGTCGGTGCTTTTGGGACTGCCGCTGTTTTTCTTTAATATCAGGCTTCCGTCTCTTATTTCGGTTCCCGTGAATTACGTTGCCGGTCTTAATACGCCGCTTGCCATGATAATGTTCGGCACATATCTTTCAAAAACAAATCTGAAAACGATGTTTTTAAAAAAGGACACTTATCTCGTATCGTTTTTAAAGCTCATAGCTTTGCCGGCTGTGATTTTGGCGGTGCTGAAGCTTATGGGCGTAAAGGGAACACTTTTGACGGCGCTTATAATTTCCGCGTCGGCACCGAGTGCAAACAATACCGTTATGTTTGCGGCAAAGTACGGCAAGGACAGTGCCGCGGCCTCACAGGTCGTCGCCGTGGCAAGCCTTCTGTCGATAATAACAATGCCGCTGTTTATAGCACTTTCGCAAATATAAATTCATATGTCGTTTTAAATTGAAAGGAGGACATTATGAAACTTTTAATAGCTATTGTCAACAACGAGGATGCATCCTTGGTTATCTCAGAGCTTAACAAGGCGGGCTTTATGGTAACAAAGCTTGCCACCTCCGGCGGATTTCTCCGTGCGGGTAACGTCACCATGCTCACGGGTGTGGAGGACGAAAAGGTCGGTGACGCGCTTGCCGTAATAGAGGAGTTTTCAAGTCAGCGCAAGCAGATTACTCCCGTTAATTCAACATATATAGGCGATTCCATGCTGACCGTTCCCGTTGAGGTTTCGGTTGGCGGAGCCACGGTCTTTGTGGTGGATGTCGAGCAGTTCTATAAGATATGACGGCAGACATTTCTTCATTCGGCGAGAGCTTTAAAAAAGAGGTTTTGCCGTATATAAACACCTTATCGTTCCCTAATACAATGCTTATTGAGGGCGGCTCTGCCGAGCTGCGGCTTTCGGCGGCGCGTTTTATAGCGCAGAGCCTGCTTTGCGTGGGCAGCGGCGCACATCCGTGCGGTGTTTGCCCGTCCTGCGTGAAATGTGAGGCTTTGTCGCACCCTGATATGCGTGAATACGGAGACATAAGCTCCGACGCGGCTTTTAAGGTTGACGCCTGCCGCGCCGTGCGCTCCGATTGCTTTGTCCTGCCGAATGACGGTGACAAAAAGGTGTACATTTTAAAAGAAGTTCAAAATATGAACGACAGCGGTGAGAACGCACTTCTCAAAATATTTGAGGAGCCGCCCTCATACGTGTATTTTATTATGACGTGTCCGAGCCGCTCGGCTATGCTTGACACGGTGCTGTCGCGTGCGACGGTATTTTCGCTCGGGTCTGAAAATGACTCGGCTCTTTTTGACGAGGATACCGCCGATTTGGCGCAAAAAATAGCTAAGGCGCTGTTAAGTCCCGCGGAAACGTCTCTTTTGGCTGCGGTGAGCCCTCTTGAAAAGGACAGGGCGGGATTTAAAAATACGGTTCTCTGTCTCAAAAGCATTTTCCTCGACGCCGTTAAAATCAAGCTGCATGCGGCGGCGACTCCGGAATTTTCCGAAACGGCAGGAGAGCTGTCCTCGGCACTCACGGCCGATAAATTATACCGATGCTGCGGCGTGCTCGATGAGCTTTTTGACGGCGCGGCAATGAATCAGAATCAAAATCTGCTGCTTACCTCGCTTTGCTATAAGCTGCGAGAGGCTGTGGGTAAATAATATAAAATAGCTCCGAAAGGAAGACATACAAATGGCAGAAGTTGTCGGAATACGATTTAAAGAGGTGGGTAAGGTATACTACTTCGACCCTGACGGCAAGACGTTTGAGAAGGGCGACAGGGCAATAGTCGAAACCGCGCGCGGCGTGGAGTGCGGCGAGGTCACAATGGGTAACTCCGTTGTCGATGACAGCGAAATAGTAAAGCCGCTCAAATCGGTTATAAGAGCCGCTACAAAGGCCGACCTCGAAAGAGTCAGGGAAAACGCCGAAAGAGAAGAAGGCATTTTCCGTCTGCGAAGAAAAAATACTTAAGCACAAGCTTGATATGAAGCTTGTAAACGTTGAATACACCTTTGACGGCGGCAAGATACTGTTCTATTTCACCGCCGACGGCAGGGTGGATTTCAGAGAGCTTGTAAAGGACCTTGCGTCCGTGTTCAGGACGAGAATAGAACTAAGGCAGATAGGCGTGAGAGACGAAGCCAAAATGCTCGGCGGCTTCGGCATCTGCGGCAGACCGTTTTGCTGCAAGACCTTTCTCGGCGACTTTCAGCCTGTTTCTATAAAAATGGCAAAGGAGCAGGGCTTGTCGCTGAATCCAGTAAAAATAAGCGGCACCTGCGGCAGACTGATGTGCTGTCTTAAATACGAGCAGGACGCCTACGAGCATCTTTTAAGGCATACCCCCAAGGTCGGAGCATTTGTGGAAACGCGAGAGGGCAGAGGAACCGTTATAGAGAACAACCTTATAACGGGAATCCTGAAGATAAGGCTCGACCGCCGTCCCGACGCCGCTCCGCTTGTGGTTGACCGCCACGAGGTGAAGCTTTTAAAGGACGCGAAAATTCAGGTGGACAAGGCCGAAATAGAAGCTCTCAAGGGCATAGAATAATTAAGTTACAGACAAGGAAAAGAGGATTTGAAATATGGCATTTATTGAGGTCAGAGACGTAACCAAGACCTACAAAATGGGCGAGGTTGAGATAAAAGCCGTCGATGAAATAGGCTTCGGCATAGACAAGGGCGAATTTGTTGTAATAGTAGGTCCGAGCGGAGCCGGAAAAACGACGATACTTAACATTCTCGGCGGAATGGACACCGCTACGTCCGGCACGATTTACGTTGACAATGTAGATATAACCAAATTCAACGAAAACGAGCTTACCAAATACCGCCGCGACGACGTCGGCTTTGTATTTCAGTTCTATAACCTTGTCGGTAACCTCACAGCGATTGAAAACGTAGAGCTTGCGCTTCAAATATCAAAAAACCCGCTCAGTGCGAAGGATGTTTTGAAGGATGTCGGACTCGGCAACAGGCTTGATAATTTTCCGGCTCAGCTCTCCGGCGGCGAGCAGCAGAGAGTCTCAATAGCGCGAGCACTTGCAAAAAATCCCAAGCTGCTTTTATGTGACGAGCCTACGGGTGCGCTCGACTATATAACCGGTAAATCAATACTGAAGCTCTTGCAGGACACTTGCCGTGAAAAAGGAGTTACGGTTATTGTAATCACCCACAACTCAGCACTAGCTCCCATGGCAGACAAGGTAATTAAGGTCAAAAACGGCAGAGTTGACAAGCTTCTTCTCAACGAGCACCCGACTCCCGTCGAGTATATCGAGTGGTAAAATACCGAATATTATATTTGACAGAGAGAGGTACACGTTAAATGACAAAAGGAATGAGAAAGATTTTCAGCGGGAAATAAAGCTGAATTTCAGCAGGTTCCTGTCTATAACTCTTATCGTTGTTTTGGGCGTAGCGTTCTTTTCGGGACTGCGCGCCGCAAAGCCGGCCATGCAGGCCTCGGCGGATAAGCAATACGACAGTGAAAACCTTATGGATATAAGAGTCGCGGGGACTCTCGGTATGACCGATAAGGATGTTGACGCGCTTAAAAAGGTTGACGGCGTGCAGGACGCGGAGGGCACATACGAGCAGGATTTCCTCTGCGATACCGGCAACTCCGAGGCCGTTACAAAGGTAATGTCACTAAACGACGGCATAAGCCTTGTAAGAGTCAGCGAGGGGCGTTTTCCCCAGGGCTATAACGAGTGTATAGCAGACCGCAGCTTTCTTGACGCTACGGGATATAAAATAGGCGACACGGTAAAGCTCACCACAGGCACCGATGAAAAGGTGAGCAAATATCTTGCCACCGATGAATTTACGATTGTCGGCGTCGGTACGACGTCAATGTATATGGACAGCGACAGAGGTTCCGCGGCGATAGGCACGGGCAGAATAAACGGATTTTTGATAGTCCCGAAGCAGGCCTTTACGATGTCCTGCTATACAAGCGTTCATATAACCGTTAAGGATGCCATGGCACTCGGCTGCTATTCAAGCGATTACACCGAGCTTATTTCAAAGGTAAAAGACAGAATAAACGGCATAGCCGACAGACGCTGCGACATAAGATACAGCGAATATAAAAACGAAACGGCGACATATATAAACGATGCAAAGCTGAAGTTCGAAGAGGAAAAGGACACCGCAATGGGTCAGCTCGGCGACGCGTATCAGCAGCTTTTGGACGCTCAGGCGGCAATAGAAACCGGTAAGGCGGATCTTGCAAGCAAAAAGCTTGAAATACAGAATGCGCAGGACCTTATCAATTCAAACGCAAATACTCTCGTTGTAAGTCAAAGCCAGATAGACAGCGCAAAGGCCTCGCTTGTCGATGCGGAAAAAAAGTATAAGGAGCTTGAATCGCAGGTCTCGGATTCCGCGGCGGAGATTGAGAGAATGCAAAAGGAGCTTGATGACGGCAAGGGCTCCATGTCCTCTGATGAGTATCTCCAAAAGAGCTATAATCTCATAGCCGCAAAGGCGACGCTTCAGTTCTACAAAACTCAGCTTGCCAATACGCGAAACACAATAGATAATGCCAAGCAGCAGGTAGCTGCCGCTCAAACCGCCGTAAATAACGGCGGAACGGCACTTCAGGACGCGCAGAAAAAGGTCAACGAGGCTCCGGCGGCTCTTGAAGAGGCCGAAAAGCAAGCAAATTCAGGACGCTCAAATCGAGCTTGACCGCAAAAATGAGGAGTACGAGCAGGCAAAGCAGGACCTTGCCGACGAGCTTGAAGCGGCGCAACAAAAGCTTGAGGACTCCGAGGATAAGATATTAAACGTGGAAAAGCCCACATGGTATGTGCTTGACCGCGAAACCATTCCGTCTTACACGGCATATAAGAGCGATACGGACGGTATGGGCTCAATAGGCTCGGTGTTCCCTGTGATATTCTTCCTTGTTGCCGCTTTGGTATCTCTCACAACCATGACGCGAATGGTCGAGGAGCAGAGAACGCAGATAGGCACATTAAAGGCTCTCGGCTACACGAAGGGCGCGATAGCGGCAAAATATGTGCTTTATGCTCTGCTTGCTACCGCAATCGGCAGCGTGCTCGGCGTGCTTCTCGGCGAGAGCACAATACCTCTGCTCACGGTTAACACGTATAAGCTTGTGTATATAGGGCTTCATAATACCGTGGTGAAGCCGGACGTATTTGACGCATTGCTCGCTTCGCTTCTTGCGATTATTTGTACGACCGGAGCGACGCTGGCTGCGTGCTATCGCGTGCTGAGCTCATCGCCGGCACTGCTGATGCGCCCCGAGGCACCGAAGGCGGGCAAACGCATACTTCTCGAAAAAGTCGGATTTATTTGGAAGCACCTCAACTTCGCACAGAAGGCGGCTTGCAGAAATCTGTTCAGATATAAAAAACGCCTGTTTATGACAATAGCCGGCGTTGCGGGCTGTATGGCTCTGCTGCTTGTCGGCTTCGGACTCAACGATTCCATAAAATCAATGACGGGCAACCAGTTTGAAAAGGTGTGGCATTTTGCCGGTACCGCAGGTATAAATTCCGAGGCTACACGCGCGGAAAAACGTCAGTCGCTTGCCGAGGTCAATACCATGAACGGTGTTACAGAGTATTTGCAGACATATCGCTCAATGCTCTATACCGACGCAAACGGTGAAGAAAAAACCGCGTATGTAATAGTTCCGCAGGATACCTCACGAATGGCGGATTACGTTAACCTTTCGTCGCGCGACGGCAAAAACACCTATGTTATGGATGATTCCGGTGTTATCATAACCGAAAAGCTCGCCAAGACTCTCGGTGTTTCCGTGGGTGACACCGTGACCTTCAAGACGAGCGAGACAGGTACCGCAACCGAACCCGTAAAGGTTGCCGGAATAGTCGAAAACTATATGTACCACTACATTTATATGACGCCGAATGTATATAAGCAGCTTTTTAACGAGACGGCTTCGCTCAATACCATCTTCATTAAAACGGACGGTACCGTGGACGACGAGACTCTGTCAAAGCAGCTTATGGATTTGAGCGCGATAAATTCGGTTACCATGAACAGCACCACCGAGAAACAGATAAGCTCAGTTATGAACAGCCTACTGTTTATAGTTGTAATACTGATAGTTGCTGCGGGGCTTTTGGCGTTTGTGGTTCTCTATAACCTCAATAACATCAACATCACCGAGCGCAGGCGTGAGCTTGCAACGCTCAAGGTTCTCGGTTTCTACAACAAGGAGCTTGCCTTTTACGTGTACCGCGAAAATATTGTACTGACGATTTTCGGTGTGATATTCGGTATAGTTCTGGGTATAATTCTTCACGCGTATGTTATGAGCACCATTGAGACGGACTATATTATGTTCGGTAAGGAAATGACGGCTCTCAGCTATCTCGCAAGTATTTTGCTTACTGTGCTGTTTACGGCGATAGTCAACTTCGTTATGTATTTCAGGCTTAAAAAGATAGATATGGTTGAATCGCTGAAGAGCGCAGAATAAACATTTTTAATTTATATGTTGACATATATATTGTGTGGTGATATAATAGCACCACAATATATAGGCGCCGTGCAACTGACGGAAAGCCCATTTGGGCAGGCAGGCTAAACTGCCGGGGAACGCGGCGTATAAAAAGCCGACCGTCTGGGCAGCCTCTTTTTCGGAGGCTGCCCTTTTATATTGTAATTTATTTATGTATATATGCCTCGAGGCATCTGTGAAAGGAAGATGGCAAATGGAGTTTTCAAGAGCGTGGGAAGGCTTTAATCCCGGCGAATGGAACGAAAAAGTAAACGTCAGTGATTTCATCAAAAGGAATTACACGGAATATACGGGCGACAGCTCCTTTTTGAGCGGAGCCACCGAGCGCACAAAGGAGCTTATGGAAAAGTTTTCAAAGCTTCTTGACAAGGAACGTGAAAACGGCGGAGTACTCTCTGTCGATACCGAAACCGTTTCATCTCTCGTCACCTATGCGCCCGGTTATCTTGACAAGGAAAAGGAGCTTATCGTGGGTCTTCAGACCGACAGCCCCCTGCGCCGAGGTGTAAATCCCTTCGGCGGTATGCGTATGGCACGTGAGGCGGCAAAGGCTTACGGCTATGAGCTGTCCGATAAAATCGAGGACGAGTTCAGATATAAGACAACTCACAACGACGGAGTATTCAGAGCCTATACGAGTGAGATGAGAAAGGCACGCCATATTGCGCTGCTCACCGGTTTGCCCGACGCCTACGGAAGAGGCAGAATAATAGGAGACTATCGCAGAGTTGCCCTCTACGGTATGGATACGCTTATCGAATTTAAAAAGGCAGATAAAATCGCGCTTGAAAATAAGGATATGACAGAGGAGGTCATAAGGCTGCGCGAGGAGCTGCAAAAGCAGCTTAACTTTATGGAAATGCTCAAGCAAATGGCGCAGATGTACGGCTATGACATATCTTCGCCGGCAAGCAACGCGCGCGAAGCGATTCAGTGGCTTTACTTTGCATATCTTGCCGCAATCAAGGAGCAGAACGGAGCGGCTATGTCGCTCGGCAGGACAAGCACGTTCATTGACATCTATATTGAACGCGACATCAATAGGGGCGTACTCACTGAGAGCGGTGCTCAGGAGCTGATAGACGATTTTGTTATGAAACTGCGCATGGCGCGTCATCTTCGCACTCCCGAATACAATGAGCTGTTCGGCGGCGACCCTATGTGGATAACCGAGAGCATCGGCGGTATGACAAACGAGGGTAAAACTCTCGTCACGAAAAATTCGTACAGAATGCTCAATACGCTTTACACTCTCGGCTCGGCTCCGGAGCCCAATATGACTGTTCTCTGGTCGCAGGGCTTGCCCGAAAACTTTAAACGTTTTTGCGCCGAGGTTTCGGAGGACACCGACTCCATACAATATGAAAACGACGACGTTATGCGCCCGATTTACGGCGACGATTACGCCATAGCCTGCTGCGTTTCCGCTATGCAGGTAGGCAAGCAGATGCAGTTTTTCGGTGCGCGCTGCAACCTTGCAAAGCTTTTACTTCTCGCATTAAACGGCGGATATGACAATGTTTACTGCGAAAAAATAGGCCCGCAGACTAACCCGATTGAGGGCGACAGGCTTGATTACGACGAGGTGGTTGAGAGATACAAGACTTACCTTAAATGGCTTTGCAGGCTTTATGTCAATACTATGAATGTAATCCATTTTATGCACGATAAGTATGCGTATGAGAAAATCCAAATGGCACTTCACGATACCGATGTGCACCGCTTTATGGCATTCGGCGTAGCGGGACTCTCGGTTGCCGCAGACTCTCTTTCGGCTATCAAGTACGCAAACGTTAAACCAATACGTGACGAGAACGGATATATAGTCGATTTTGAGACGACAGGTGATTTCCCGAAGTACGGAAACGACGACGACCGTGTTGACAATATCGCAAAAGCATTGCTTGAGGACACAATAGCCGAGCTTCGCAAGACTCCGGCTTACAGAAACGCAGAGCATACGCTTTCGGCACTCACAATAACCTCCAATGTCGTGTACGGCAAAAAGACAGGCTCCACGCCCGACGGGAGAAAGAAGGGTGAGCCGTTTGCTCCCGGTGCCAACCCCATGCATAATCGCGAAAAGAACGGCGCGCTCGCATCGCTCAACTCGGTTGCCAAGATGCCCTATTCACAGTGCCGCGACGGAATTTCAAATACGTTTTCAATCGTTCCCGCAGCACTCGGCAAAACGAGAGACGAGAGAACGGCAAATCTTGTGTCGATTCTTGACGGCTATTTTAAAAACGGTGCGCATCACCTGAACGTCAATGTTATGAACCGCGAAATGCTTGTTGAGGCTTATAACGACCCGACTAAATATCCCAATCTCACCATTCGTGTTTCGGGCTATGCGGTCAATTTCCATAAGCTCTCAAGGGAACAGCAGAGTGAGGTCATAAAGAGAACCTTCCACGAAACAATATAACAATCAAAAAATAAAAAAAGAACGACCCTTGACAGCCGGCTCGAAAACCGACGGCCAAGGGTCGTTTTTTGATATCGGATAATTTCGGCGACTCTATTTTTCCCTTTTGACATATTTTATTATTGCCATACCTGCCGCCGCGCCGTCGCCGACGGCTTTTGATACCTGCAAAAGACCGCCTGTGCAGTCGCCTGCCGCAAAAAGGCCGTTTACGTTCGTCATCATAGAATCGTTGACCCTGATTTTGCCGCCGATTGTCACCGCTCCTGCTTTTTGGGCGAGAGCTGCCGATGATGCCACTCCGTAGGCTACGAAAAGGCCGTCGATTTTGACCTCGGTACCGTCGCGCAAAACGGCTTTTTCGATTTTTGCTTCACCCGTGAGACTCGACAACGGTTCTTTAACAATTGTAAATTCCGAGGGAAATACTGCCGTCGGCTCTTCGCCGTTTGTGAACACGGTAACGCTTTTTGATGTTTTTGCGAGAATTTTGGCCTCGTGCAGAGCGTATTCGCCGGAGCCGAGAACGCCGACATTTTTGTTTCTGTAAAAAAATGCGTCACAGACCGCGCAGTAGCTGACCCCTTTGCCTTCGAATTCGGTCAAGCCCTCTATGCTCGGTGCGAGCCGTCTGCTGCCGGTCGCCAAAAGTACCGCCTTGCACCCGTGCTTTTTGTCGTCCGAGGTGACGACGGAGAATCCGCCGTCCTCATAATCAATCGACACCGCCTGCTTGTTTGTGAATTTCACTCCGAGCCTTTCGGCACCGTCAATTCCGCGTGTCAAAAGCTCTTTTCCGCTAATCGGTTCGGCAAAGCCGTAATAGTTTTCGATTTTTTCGGCTTTTGCGAGCGCACTGTCTCCCGCGGTTATTACTGTGGTTTCAAGACCGCTGCGAATTGTATATAACGCCGCCGAAATGCCGGCAGGGCCTGCTCCGATTATGATTACATCCGACATACAAAAGCTCTCCTTGCAAAATAAAATTAAACAAATTTTTAAACATTATTATAGTTATATAATATCCGTTTTGTGCTGATTTTTCAAGAAAAACGGGTATTTTTCGGATATATGTGAGTTTTGTGTGTTATTGTGAATTTTTTTATAGTTTTTTTGACAATACAGATATAAAAGCTTATTGAAAAGCCTATCGTTTTGTGTTAGAATAACAATGTTGTATAAAAATATGGGAGGAAATCGAATGAAGTTAAAGGAACAGCTCAGTACTTTGGCTGACAACATTAAGACCTACTGGAGAAGGCCGCCCGAGGGCAAATATATGCCCTTTAAAGAGGTAGCGGCGTATTCTGTCGGCGGCATCGGTGCGTATTTCATCATAACTCTCGGTACCGCTTGTCTTCTTGCGACGGGTAACACTCTTATTTCGAGTACACTCGGCGTAAATCCGACGGATATGTATGTTCTTTATGTTATTGCAGTCCTTGCCAATATCCCGCTTACGGGAATCAGGGCAAATATTATTGATAACACAAGAAATAAAGCGGGTAAGTACAGACCCTACATAGTGTCAATGGGTATTCCGACCACAATAATCTGTGTGCTGATGGTGTGGTTCCCGTACGATAAGTTCGGTGCTTTGTTCGGTGAGGGAATGCTTTTCGGCGTAACAAGGGCATATTTTGTAAAGTGTACTTTGATACTTATTTTCAACCTGCTCTTGCATTTCTTCTATTATTTCTTCTATGACAGCTATGAGAATCTTATACACGTTCTCTCGCCGAATTCACAGGAGAGAGCCGATGTTGCGGCTATAAAGAGCGTCGTTTATTCACTCGCTCCGACCATAGTAAACCTTATTACACCGATTATAGCTCAGAATGTTTTCCACACGAATTCGACCGACATCCGTGTTTACAGACTTCTTTATCCGATAATTGGTATCGGCGGCATACTTCTTTGCATACTCGTTTATAAGAACACTCAGGAAAAGATAGTTCAGGCGAGAACGCACGTAATTCAAATCAAGTTCTCCGACGCTCTCAGAGAGGTTGCCGGCAACAAGTACTTCTGGATAATCTCCTTTGCCGGCTGGATAGGCTTCCTTGAGGCATCGTACGCAAATGTTCTCTATTGGCTTTATAACTACGGCGGAGTTTGCTCCGGTAACGTATACGGACTTGTTGTTACCATTTACGGCAACGCTTCGCTTTGGGGTATGATATTAGCTCCCATGTGCATCAGAAAATGGGGCAAAAAATTCGTGCTTGTTGTTACGAATATTATGAATATCATATTCATTCTTATGATGCTTCCGTTTACCTCTCAGATGAACGGCTCCACCATTTGGGCTATTATGGGCTGCCTTTACCTCAATGCGTTTATGGGTTCGTTTGCGCTTATTTTAAACCCCGCAATTCAGGCAGACATTCGTGATTATCAGCAGTATAAGAGCGGTGAGAGAATTGACGGTATGTTCTCGGCAGTTGCTACAATCGGTACCGTTATCGCACTTCTTACGAGTGCCGTTCTTCCCGTAGTATACAAGAGAGGCGGTATCACAACCGATAACGCTCTCGCCGTCACATCAAATCCCGACATTCTCGGCAGAATGCTCGGCGACGGCAAAACCGTAGGTGAAATCCTCTCCGAACAGATGGCAAACGGCCAGAACAATTACAGCAACGCATATTCCGCACTTTACGACCCGAATATTCTCGAAAACTTATTGAAGGTGCTCATACTCTTCTCGGCTCTCGGTGCTCTTCTCAACGTTGTACCTTATTTCTGGTATGACTTTAACGAGAGAAAACAGAAGTCCGTGGTTAAGGTGCTCAAGGTACGCGCTATGTTTGAGGACTACAACAACGGCGCCATTGAGGATAAAGAGCTTGTAGAGGCTGTCGATATAATCAGAGAGTCAAGAGCTCTCGCCGCCGAAAAGCCCGTTGATGTCAGCAAAAAGTGGTACAAGGGCATCAGCGACAAGGCCGAAAAGAAGGCTCAGAAAAAGGCTTACAAGGCAGCTGTTCAGAAGAATGAGGACATTGAGATTGCCAAATTCGTATGCGAGGAGCTTGATAAGTTCTCGTCTAATCTTGTTAAGTATCAGCTCAAGACATATAAAAAGGTTTACGACGGCGGACTTGAAGGTCTCCGCAAAATCACTCTTGACGATATAAACAAGGAGCTTGCCGAGGCTAAGGCTCTTCCCAAGACCGACAGCGAAGAAAAGCAGATACGCAAGTTTGCGATTTCTGTTGCCAAGAAGAAAAAGTCAGCTTATAAGGCCATACAGAAGTATTACGGCGACCCGTCAGTTAAGTTCGAGCGCCTTGACTTCTCCGTGCTTGAGAAGTACTTTGACCAAGAGGACGCTTGCGACGACAGACTCAAGACGCTTTATACCGAGCTTAGCGACGCCAAAAAGGCAGGCAACAGCGAAAAGGTTCAGATGCTTCGTGCAGATATCAAAAAGACTGCAAGCGAGCGCAAGCAGGCGCGCGATATGTCTAAGAAGGAAATGGATAGGCACGCATACTTTAACCGTGCCGCAAAGCCGTATCTTGACGCCGAACGCCTTATAAATCAGGAGAAGTACTATCAGCATTTCGGTGAGATAGAGGCTCTCTATGACGAGGCAAAAGAGCGTGAGGCAGAGGCTAAAGGCAAGAGACGCCGAGGTTGAAAGACTTAAGGCTGAGGACGCCGCATACAAGGCACAGAAAAAAGCCGAAAAGCTCGCTAAAAAAGGCAAGAAATAATAATCGGCAAACAAAATAAAACCGAATAAGCATAAAGCTGCCCTCCTTATCGCACGAAGCGACCGGGGAGGGCAGCTTGTTTTATTGATTTTAAGGTTTTACAAAGCCGAGATATATGCATTTCCGGTTTGACTTTAAGCAGGGTAAAGAAGAGACAAAGGTTACGCGCTCGTTTTTATTTAAATGACAATCGGCTGTGCACCGATGGAGAGTGAAGCAAATCGCAAAAAAGCTCCCGAACGAAATCGGGAGCTTAAAATATAAATGTGCGGTATACGGTGCGTCAAGCTTTTTTCCATGCGCCCCTTGAAATAAGAGCCAAAATCGGGAATATCTCAAGTCTGCCGGCGAGCATATCAAATATCAGCACAAGCTTTGAAAACGCGCTGTAAGAGCTGAAGTTTCCGGTGGGTCCGACTATCTCAAGACCGGGGCCGATGTTGTTGAAGCAAGAGAGCACAGCGGACAAATTTGTTACAAGCGGCTTGTTGTCAACCGATATAAGCAGTATACTCAGAACAACCAAAATAAAATATGCGGCGAGATAAACGCTTGTGCCGTTGATAATTTTTTCGTCAACGGGTGTGCCGTCTACGTGTACAACCTGAACTCTTCTCGGGTGAAGTATCTTGTGAATGTTTCTGCGTAAATTTTTGAAAAGCAACAGAACTCTTGCACACTTGAGACCGCCGCCGGTAGAGCCGGCGCACGCGCCTATGACCATAAGTGTGAGCAAAATGGTTTTTGAGAAGCTCGGCCATGTGTCAAAATCCGTAGTCGCAAAGCCCGTAGTCGTCATGATACTTGCTACCTGGAAGCAGGCGTGGCGAATCGTTTCGTGAATTGTCGGGTATATTTTACGGATGTCAATGGCTATCAGCGCAGCACTCATAATTGAAATTCCGAAGTAACAGCGAACCTCCTCGTTTTTAAAGAGTGCCTTGAATTGGCGCATAATGAGCAAGTAATAGCAGTTGAAGTTTACGCCGAAGAGCATCATAAACACGGTGCAAACCCACTGTATATAAATGCTGTAACCCGCTATGCTGTCATTTTTGATTCCGAAGCCGCCGGTTCCTGCGGTGCCGAATGCCGTGCACAGCGCGTCAAAAAGAGGCATTTTTCCGGCGAGCAAAAACAATATATTCAAAAGAGTAAGTGCTATATACAGTACATACAGTATCATGGCGGTATCGCGCATTTTTGGTACGAGCTTACCGACATCGGGGCCCGGACTTTCCGCCTTTAAAAGGTGCAGCCGCGAGCCGCCCGATTTTGAATTAGACGGGACAATGGCAAGCAAAAATACAAGCACACCCATTCCGCCGAGCCAATGGCTGAAGCTTCGCCAATATAAAATTCCGCGTGATAAGTCCTCAACAACGGGCACTATTGAGGCACCGGTCGTTGTAAAACCCGAAACCATCTCAAAAAACGCGTCGATGTAAAACGGTATTTCGCCCGATATAAAAAAGGGCAATGCACCGAAAAGACTTAAAAAAATCCAGCCGAGGCCAACGCAAACTATGCCCTCCTGAGCGTAAAAACCGCGCTTTGCTTTGCGGCAGATAAGCCACAAAAATGCGGATACCGCTATCAGTATGCCTATTGTATATATAAAAAAAGGCCTTTGCCGCACCATCGACTCCGTCATATATGCTTATAAACAGCGGCGGAAGCATAAAAAATGCTTCGAGCGCCAATATTTCCGCAAAAAAAATACGACCCATCATTTTATAGTTCATAAAGCACTTTTACCCCATTAAATAAATATGTCGTTAAGCTGTCGCACCACATCTCCGCTGCTTGTGACAATAATGATGCCGTCACCTTTTTTAAACGAAAAATTACCGTTGGGTATTTCGATTTTACCGTTATGCGTTATGCAGACAATAAGGACATTTTTGCGAATTTTTATATCCTTAAGAGCCTCTCCGCAATGCTTTGTCTGCTCGTCAACTCGAAATTCTATGGCCTGCGCCTGACCGTCTGCGATAAAGTGAACGGCGATTGCCGCACCGCTTTGATTTTGTATGGCTCTGACATAGCGTACTATTGAGTTGCAGCACAGCTCCTTGGGACAGATGATGCTACCGAGCGGAATGTTTGAAGGAATACTGCCGCTGTCTATTCGGCTGAGCTTTGTTATTGTCTGCGGAACACCCACATTGTTGGCATAGAGCGAAATTATCATATTCATTTCGTCAAGCCCGGTGGCGGTAACAACCGCCTCGCAGTCGGCCAGTCCCTCGCTGTTGAGAAGATTTTGATCGCTCGCGTCGCCGTGGATTATATTAGTTGTCGGCAGAAGCGAGGCAAGCTCAACACAGCGTTTTTCGTCTTTCTCTACAAGAGTTACCGAAACGCTGCTTTTTTCAAGACGCTTTGCAAGGTAATAGCTGATTTTTCCGCCGCCGCAGATAAGTATGTTTTTGGTTTTTTTCGGCGTCATACCGAGACTCTTCAAAAGCATTGAGAGGTTGTCCACAGACGCCGTGACAAATATTCTGTCGCCGTCCTGTAAGACGAAATCGCCGTTGGGTGCGAGTGCTTCACCGTTTCTGATTACCGCACAAACAAGTACGTTACACTTTGTCTGTGCGGGCAGGGAGCTCAGAGGAATGTTGCAGAGCTTGCTGTCGCTTTTGACGCGCAGCTCAACTATATCGACGCGCCCCTTAGCAAAGGTGTCATGCTTTAAAAATCCCGGGTATCTGAGAAGCTTTTCTATGGCACTTGACGCCTGCTTTTCGGGGTTTACGGTCATGGACAGCGCATACATATCGCGCATATCATAGATTTGACTGCTGTATTCGGGATTGCGGATTCGCGCTATTGTGTGCAGGTTCTTGTTAAGTCCGTGAGCGGTAATGCAGCACAAAAGATTTACCTCGTCCGCGCTTGTGGCGGCTATTATGAGGTCGGTGTCCGTAATTCCCGCCTTCAGCAGCGTGTCTTTGGTGGCACAGTTGCCGTGTACGGTCATTATGTCGAATTGCTCCATGCTTGAGCTCAAAACATCCTTGTTTGAGTCGATAAGAGTAATGTCATATCCCTCTGCGGTCAGCTGACGTGTAAGCGTGGCACCAACCTTACCGTCACCTGCAACAATAATCTTCAATTACAATTCCCCCAAAAAATCATATATAACCACATATAATATAGCATAAAAAAAGTAAAAGTCAATGAATAAAAAGGCACAGTAAGAGCGGCATAAACGCCGACGGCAGCAGGTTTGCAACCTTTATTTTTGTGACCTTCATTGTGTTGAGAGCTATGGCTATTATAAGCACGGAGCCGACGCACGACATCTCGTTTATCATACTGTCGGAGAGAAATGACGAGAGAAAGCCGGCGCCGAGCGTCAAAATCGCTTCATAGACAAAAACTATAATTCCGGAGAAGAAACAGCCTATTCCGAATGTGGTAGTCATTATCATCACAAAAAAGCAGTCGAGCAGAGCTTTTGCATAGTATGTTGAAAAGCTGCCCTGCATACCGGCTTCAATCGCGCCGACTATTGCCATAGCTCCGACGCAGGTGAAAAGCGTGGCATTTACAAAGCCCTCGCCGAACGATGAATTTTCGGTATTGCGGCTCAGCTTCTTTTGCAAAAAGTCGCCGAATTTGTTTAAATGCCTGTCAATGTCAATGAGCTCGCCTATTATTGTTCCTATCGCGAGCGACAGGGCGGCAATCAATGTATTTTCTCCTTTAAGCGAACCCTTGATTCCTATGTAGAGTACGCACAGCGACAGCGCATAGTTAAGACTTTTTTGCACGCGTTCCGGAATACCCTTTTTAAACAGCAGACCTAAAAGAGAGCCTAAAAAAACAGCTCCGCAGTTTACTGCCGCGCCTATGAGTTTCATTTTTTCACCTTATTTGTTACCGTGCCGCGCCGAAATCGACGAAATGCCGTAGTGACGGGCACTCTTTACCTTTAATTTTAATTACGGCGACTATAATAACACAAAAACCGCCGTGTATCAATAATAAGGTTGAGCGTTCATAAGGAAGTATCGGTTTCGCATAAAAAATGTACGGCTGTGAAGCCGCGAAGCAAAACTGCCTTATAAACGCTCGGCTAAAGCGTGTAGATTTTTAGTTTTTTTACGCTGTGTTTCGTAATTTGAAAATCGGCAGGGAAATTACGGCGACAACGCCGCAACTGTTCCGTCCGCCGCCGCAGTCGTAAGCTGACGAAATGCCTTTGTGCGGCAGTCGCCTGCGGCGTAAATTCCGTCCGTGCTTGTTTTACAGCTCTCGTCCGCCTTGATGTATCCGTTTTCATCAAGCTCTGTGACCTCGGCAAATATTTCGTTTTGCGGCTCCTTGCCTATTGCGACAAAGAGCCCGTCAAGCGGAAGAACTGTTTCTTCACCACTTAGATTATTTTTAACTAAAACGCTTTCGAGCCTCGTCTTGCCGTTTATCTTTTTTATTTCGCTGTTTAACAAAAACTCGATGTTATGAAAGGACTTTAACTCTTCACAGAGCCTTTGTTCGCCGCGAAATTCATTCCGTCTGTGAATCACATATACCTTTTTGCAAAGCTCTGCCAGCAGCCTTGCGCTTTGCAGAGCCGAGCTGCCGCCGCCGACCGCGGCAACCGTTTTACTTTTGAAAAATGCACCGTCGCAAACCGCGCAGTATGAAATGCCTCTGCCCAAAAGCTCACGTTCGTTTTCAAGATAAAGCGGACGCGGTCTTGTACCGACCGCAATTATAATTTTATCGCATTGAGTTTTTTCGCCGTCAGCAGAAATAACATATTTGTCCTTACCCTCAAGCTTAATTGCGGCTGCTCTTTTTTTAATAAGCTCTGCGCCGAGCTTTAACGCCTGCTTTAACAGCCTGTCAGAAAATTCGTCACCGCTGATTTCGCAAAAGCCCGGGTAGTTTTCTATTCTCGGCGAATCGACTATCTGACCGCCGAATATTCCGCTTTCAAAAACCGCGACACTCTTATTTTGGCGAGCGGTGTAAATTGCCGCGGTAAGACCTGCCGTTCCGCCGCCGATTATAATTGTATTGTATTTTTTCGGCATAAAAATCCCCCCGTTTTCGTCTGCCATAATGAGTTTGCCGCGAAATTGCGGTTTTATCCGAAACCGGGAGGGGAAAGTATTATTTAATTGTACCGTATATAAGCTTTTTCTTTTCGGGCGGATTGTCGGCTATTTTAATTGCATTTAAATACAGCTTTTCGGCACTGTCGGCTCTTGCTTCGCAGGAGGTGTAAAGCGTTGCCAGAGCGTCGCCCTTATTAACTCTTTCGCCGGTCTTTTTGCGGAGTACAATTCCCGCGGCCATATCGATTTTGTCGTCCTTTTTCTCTCTGCCTGCGCCGAGTATCACGGCGGCTTCGCCTATCTTTCCGGTGTCCGCCGAAAAGATGTATCCGTCGCACGGCGATAATATGTCGCGAACGCATTTGTCTTTTTTGAAGAGGCTTGTATCATTTATATAATCGACGTCTCCGCCCTGAGCCTCAACAAGCTCACGGAATTTATCAAAGGCTCTGCCGCTGTCGAGCGCATTTGTCGCTTCTATAATACACTCGTCTATATCCCTTCGGAATGAGAGTGACAGCATATTTGCGGCGAGATAAACAGATAATTCGCGAAGGCTCTTGTCACCGTTACCGCGTAAAACGTCGACTGCCTCGATAACCTCAAGCGCATTTCCGACATTTCTGCCGAGCGGCTCGTCCATATTTGTTATAACGGCTATGATGTTTCTGCCGCAGCTTTTGCCTATGCCTACCATTGTTTTTGCGAGAGCCGCGGCGTCATTTTCGTTTTTCATAAATGCGCCGCTTCCGCATTTCACATCGAGAACTATATTTTTGTCGCCTGCCGCAAGCTTTTTGCTCATAATGCTCGCAGAGATAAGAGCCCTGTCATCCACGGTGGCTGTTACATCTCTAAGTGCGTAAAGCTTTTTGTCGGCAGGTGCGAGATTTCCGGTCTGACCTATCAGAGAAATTCCGATTTTGTTTACCTGTTTAAAAAAGCTGTCGCTTGCCATTGCTGTGTTGTAGCCGGGAATAGACTCCAGCTTATCAACCGTACCGCCCGTGTGGCCGAGACCTCTGCCGCTCATTTTGGCAACCTTCAGACCGCAACTTGCGGCAATGGGAGCGACTATAAGTGAGGTTTTATCACCGACGCCGCCGGTTGAGTGCTTATCGCAGGACACGCCGTCTATTTTGCTCATATCGTTCATATCGCCCGACTGCGCCATACATAAGGTGAGATTTGATATTTCGCTGTCACTCATACCTTTAAGGCATATGGCCATAAGCAGCGCCGAAGCTTGATAGTCCGGTACCGAGCCGTCCGTAAATCCGTCGACAAAGAACTTGATTTCGTCAAAGGACAGCTCTTTCCCGTGCTTCTTGTTATCGATGATGTCATACATTCTCATTTCGCCACGACCTTTCTTTTAATTTAATTGCTTATAAACCTTGCGGCAATGCAGAAAAGCAAAAGCAGGGAAAAATAAAAACTGCCGAAAAGGATTAGGCCCTGCTCCGACAGCTTTATGTGTGAAATATTAGAATCCGCGTGAGCTTCCTCCGCCGGAGAAGCCGCCGCCTCCGCCCGAAAATCCTCCCGAGGACGAGCCTCCCGAGAACCCTCCGGATGAATGCCCGCCGAAGCCGCCTCCGTAAAATCCGCCGCCGTGATAATCGCCGCCGTGATGATCGCCGCCGCCGTGATAAATTGCTTTGCGAATTATGCGGCCGGGTAAAATCAAGGTAATCAGTACCAGAACCGTTATTATAATTATAACGGCGAGGTCGATTTTTTCGTCCCCGAAACCTGATGAGGAGTAATCGCCGATGTCCGTGTCGTCAATGCTCGTATAGCCCTCTACTCCGTATTCGGAATAAACCTCCTCGACGAGCTTTTTGTAGCACTCGCGAAGACCTGTGGAATAGTCGCTGTTTTTGAGGTACGGAACTGCATAGGAATCGAGAATTCGTCCAGATTTACCGTCGGTGAGAGAGCCCTCAAGACCCTTTCCGACTTCAATCCGCACCTGTCTGTCGCCCGTGGACAACAGCAGCAATACGCCGGAATCATCGTCCTTATCGCCTATGCCCCATTCACGCGCCAGTCCTATCGAATAGCTTTCAATATCTCTGCCGCCGAGGCTTTGAACCGTGACAACTACTACCTGCGCCTTTCTTTTTGTACAGCTCCTCGCCGAGAGCTTGAATGGTGCTTTTGTCCTCATCGGTGAGACACGAGGCAAAATCGTTGACGAAAAAGTCGCTTGTGGGAGACGGGTAATCGTCTTGAGATTGTGTGGTCATTTTGTTGTCATCGGTAAAGCTTGGGGCGAAAAAACTGCTTGCCGGCAACGGATGCTCGCTTATTGCAGCTGCCGGCAGAGCCGTCAGCAAAACAATCAAAAGTGAAACAAGCAGTGCGCCTGCACCTATCGTCTTTTTCATGGCTTATTTACCGAAATCCACAGAGGGAACAGTTGCAGCTTCGGCTGTGGCGGTGAAATAATCCGCCTTTTCAAAATGGAAGAGTCCCGCAATTATCGATGCGGGGAACGATTGAATTTTTGTATTGTATTCCTTTGCGGCATCGTTATAGTCCTGACGCGCAACGGAAATACGGTTTTCGGTGCCTGCAAGCTCATCCTGAAGATTTATAAAATTCTCATTTGCCTTGAGATCGGGATAGCTTTCGGCTATCGCCAAAAGTCGTGATACGGCACTGTCAAGCTGACTCTGAGCACTGTTCAGCTCATCAACCGTCTTGGCACCCGAAAGTGCCGTGCGAGCGTCCGCAACTGCCGTAAAAACGTCCTCCTCATGAGAAGCGTAGCCCTTTACGGTGTTTACAAGGTTTGGTATAAGGTCCGCGCGGCGCTGAAGCTGTGTTTCAACCACGGACTGCGCGCTCGTCACGTTTTCACGCAGCTTTACGAGATTGTTGTAGCTGCCGACAATGCTGCCGATAAGTGCAATGACTATAACGGCAACAATGATTCCTACTGTAAGACTCTTTTTGTTTTTCATGGTGTTACCTCCTTTTTCGGGGGAGAAATATCAGTCGTCAAAACCGTTCGGATTGTTTTTTTGCCAACGCCATGAATCCTCGCACATTTCCTCGAGGTCGCGTTTTGCCTCCCAACCGAGCTCTTTTTTAGCCTTTGACGGGTCTGAGTAGCAGGTAGCTATATCACCGTCACGGCGAGGAGCGATTTTATAATTGATTTTAACGCCTGTGGCTTTTTCAAATGCTTTAACTATATCTAAAACGCTGTAACCCTTGCCTGTGCCGAGATTATAAATTCTTACGCCGCCGTTTGAGGATTTCAGCTGCTCTACGGCTTTTACGTGACCGAGAGCCAGGTCAACCACGTGGATGTAATCGCGAACACCCGTTCCGTCGCGGGTGGGGTAGTCGTTGCCGTAAATCGAGAGGCAGTCAAGCTTGCCTATTGCAACCTGTGTTATATACGGCATAAGATTGTTCGGGATTCCGTTGGGGTTTTCACCTATGAGGCCGCTCTTGTGAGCACCTATCGGGTTAAAGTAGCGAAGCAGCGTAACATCCCAGCTGTTGTCTGCTTTATAGAGATCCTCGAGGATTATCTCTATCATATACTTTGTGGTACCGTATGGATTGGTTGTACCGCCGGTTTTCATATCCTCCGTGAGCGGCGAAACATTGTTCATACCGTAGACGGTAGCGGAGGAGGAAAATACAATCTTTTTGCAGCCGTTGTCTCTCATAACCTCGCAGAGCGCAAGAGTTCCGCCGATGTTGTTATCGTAGTACTCAAGCGGCTTGTGGCAGGATTCGCCTACCGCCTTGAGGCCTGCAAAATGTATGACGGCGTCTATTTTATTTTCCTTAAATACGGAGTCAAGCTTCTTTTTGTCGCGAACGTCGCACTCATAAAACTTAACCTTTTTTCCGACTATTTCCTCAACGCGCTCGAGTGCCTTGGGGCTTGCGTTGTAGTAGTTATCAACCACTATCGGTTCATATCCTGCGTTAATAAGCTCTATGCAGGTATGGGTGCCTATAAATCCGGCACCGCCGGTTACTAATATTGCCATTTAAAATGTCCCCCTTGATAATATATACAAAATATGACGGATTAAAAAGTGTTATGAAAGATTTGTTCCGGGATAGTATTTTGCGAGTATCTGCGCGTAGGTCGAGCCGTCGGCCGCCATTTTGTTTGCACCGGAAAGGCTCATACCGACACCGAAACCGTTGCCGTATGAGGTTATCTTAAAGGTGTCGCCGGAAGAGGTGTAGGATACTGCAAAGCAGTATGACGGAATCTTGTTTTCGAGAAGTTCACAGGCGAATTTATATCCGCTTATTTCCTTACCGCCTACGTTTACGGTTTCGACGTATCCTACTCCCGTGCTTATGGCGCCGTCGTGCTTTGTAACTTTTACCCAGTCCTTGGCGGAGCCGGAGAGATTTATCGAGCTGTCAAATTTATTTGCAAGCTCCTTTAATTCACCGGATGTCAGAGTAATCTCCGTTTTGTAGCCGTCTGCGTTTTTATCGGATGCGCTGTCTACCGTTTTAAGGTAGGGGAAGGAATTACCGAAAACAACGTCTGCCGAGGTGGTTTTACCTGCCGACAGCTTAAATGTGGGAGTGAATGCCGGTTGACCGTTATATACGACATATTCGCCGAATACCTCCGAAACGGCATTCAGTATGTTGTCGCTCACCGTTTCTGCGGCATTAAGACCGCTCACGTTAAAGTTTGTGTTGCGGTATTTCAAATATGTATAAACGGCAACTGCATCGGCTTTTATGGCTTCGGAATTGTAGCTGTCGTCCACATCCGCGGCCACAATTTTTGCGAGTGCCTTTTTTGCCTCCGTTTTTACGCCGTTGAGCACAATGTATTCGGGCACTACGTTTGCGTTTGCCGCATTGTCACCCTGAGAAGCGGCGTTTGCGGTGTCCTCGGCCGCTCTCGCAAGGTCGTCCTTGTCAATTCCGTTAACCGCTTCATTGCGCATAAAAACAGAGAGCGGAACTGTATCCTTTGATATTTCCGGGGAACGGTCGTTTCCTCGGAAGTCGTTTCGGGCGCAGTGTTTGCGAGTGCCTCGGCGGCTTTTTTGTCTCTTTGATATTTCACAAGGAAAAATGTGCCTGCCGCAACGGCAAGAGCGAGAATTATTACAAGTATTGAAACAAGGACTTTTTTCCCTTTGCCGGGAGTTTTTTCGGCTTTGGGCTCTGCTGCGGCTTCGCCGGAAATCTCTATGCCGACGGAGCTTTCCCCGGAGGCCTTTTCGCCGATAAGCTCTATAAGCTCCTCTGCGGCGTCTCTTATGAAGCTTTCATCCTTTTCATCGGGCTCGCGGTAGAGCTTTCTGACTATTGCGGAGCTCTCGCCTGCGACGGCAATGCATATGTACGAACAGCCGTCCGTATTGCAAATATCCGAAATGCACGCGCCGAAATCCGCAGAGGCAAGCTCCTTTGCCGATTTTGCCATCTGTGCGGTGTAATCGGTGACATTGAAGTCGCCCTTGTCCTCGACATGCGGTGTAAATGTGAAGAACTCGAAAAAGTCGGGTGAAACAGAGCCGAAGGATTTTACATATTCGGAATTTTGATTGCCGTTCACCGCAACACGGCTACCGCTCTCGCGAAGAATATTTACGGTTTTGGAAGTGACTTCCCCTACACTCTCGGGAAGCGCGGGAGGCGTCTGCGCGGCTTTTTCGGGAGCCGGCGCCTCTTGCCTTTTTGGCGGAACAGACGGCTTTACCGTTGCGTTTTTCGGGGCGTAAGCCTCTTCGCGGACAGCTATGGTCTCGCCGCTCGTGAGATACGGAATAACGCCGTTGCGAAGCACCGTGTCAAGGCGTACATCGTCAAGAGGCAGATACATTATCTGTTGATGTCCCTTAGAAATGACAAAGCCGGAATTTACTCCGTCGCGGGTTAAAAACGGGACGGCACCCTTCGGCATCTGCGATTGAAGCAGCTTTTGCGACTCGGGAATTTCCGCGGCGCGTCCGAGTGCTTTTTTGACCGTCGGATTTTCCTCAATGTCAAGAGAGAGTGCCTTTGTAAGTAGCGTCTTTGTTCTGACATATATCTTCGGGTCAACGGCAATAACTATAAGCTCGGAGTCCGCGAGAGCTTTGCCGAGCGACGGGAACATCTCCTTGAGAGAAGAAAATCTCTTGAAGGACACGTCATCGTCGGTAAAGGCGTTAAGACTGCCGGAAATTTTGATTTGAAGCTTAGTAGCCGGAATGTCGTCACTCGAAATAAGTGAAAACAATTTCAAATTCATATCCTTGTCCATCCTTGTTTATAAATGTGTATTAAAAACCGATTATTCGGCGGGCTGCCATTTTTCCGCCGAAGCAAAGGGGTTCTTTTGACCTTTTTTATCATACCATACCTGCGGATAGCGCGGATTTTCGTTGACCGTGACGAGCGAAGTGTCTACATTTTCGCTTTCGCCGTCGCGCAGAAGTCTGCCGACAACCACAAGTCTTGCGTTTGAAAATTCGTAGCTGCAGGTGGATAGTGTAATAAGCTTATCCGTATAGTCTACGCTGACGCCTGTCGAATAAAGCTTTCTCTCGTCTATTGCCGCTATAAATGCGTCAAAGTTTTCCTTTGTCGGGAATTTGGGCGTGTTGTAGTAAAAGAGGTAGCCGTTATCCTGCTCGGGCGCGCTGCCTGCTATAAAGGCGGCATAGATTTTAAATTTATAGGTCTTAAACAGAGTGTCGTATTCTATAATCGGCGACTCCTTAAAGCCGTCGGGCTTCTTGTATTTGTCAAGCTCGGCAAATACAAGGCCGTCGCTCATGTGATGACCGTAAATTACAGTGTTCTGGCTGAGATATTTCGGGTCACAGCGGAAATCGAGGAACGGGCAGCCGTAACGGCTGTAATTGCCGTAGAAATCCTGCTTGAGGTACTCGTCGTTATCCTCGGCCTGCACAACCTGGACGTCGATTGCCGTATTCGGAACGCGAATCCAACCGACAAGGTCGTTGTTTATGGCATAGAGATAAGCGTATTTCGGCATCATACCCTGAGGCAGAGTGACGTTTGGATATTTGGCAAAAAATTCCGCCCACGCATCTTCGTCGGTAAGGTTTGAATCGGCGTCGATAACCTGGCCTTTAATGTTAGCGTTTTGCTTGTTGGCGCTGTTTTTCTGACCCATCAGCACGCCGAACCAAACAGCGCAGCCGATAAGCGTGAAAACAGAGATGTCCATTATTACCTTTCTGATTATCTCGGAAACCTTGTCATGCTTATTCGGGAAGAACGCCGCAAGACCGCTCTTGAACATCTCACCGAAGGTCTTGACGGGTTTCTCATCTTCTTCCGGTTTTTCTTCCTTCTGCTCTTCCTCGGGCTTTTCTTCCGGCTTTTCTTCCGGCTTTTTATCCTTGGAGGGGCGAACTATTGCGATGTTTTCTGCGGGAGCTTTTTCCTCCTCGCGAGGCTTCTGATATTGATTTGTAATATCGATGAAGTGGTTATCGTCGCCGGAATATTTGTTTCTTCTCGACGTCTGCTCGGTTTCATTTTGAGAGTTGTCGTTTATGGCAGACAAAATATCATTGTAGATTCTGTCGGTGTTTTTATCGATAACCTCGTTTTTCTTTTCGCTTTCGTCTTTTGACTTCGCATTTAAGTTTTGCGGCTCCGCTTTTTCGGTGCGAGACTGCTCTGTTTCGGCCGGCTGAGCGTTATTTGGCTCAGGCTGTGACTTATCATTCGACTCGTCACCGAGGGCAGAGAGTAAATCGTTTATCTCGCTGTCGGGTTTTTCGTCCTTTGCGGTTTCGTGGTTTACCTTATTTTTAAGCTCTTCAAATGATAAAAGCTCGTTGTCGTTGTTTTTCTTGTCCTTGCTTTTGCTCATTTAAGCTCTCACTCCTTTCGGATACCATCTTTCGGCGTTTTTATATGGATTTGCTTTTTTATATTTGTCATACCATATCTGCGGATAGCGCGGATTTTCGTTTACCGTCGCAAGCGAGGTGTCAACCTCTTCGCTTTCACCGTCTCGTATGAGCCTTGCAACCAGTACGCAACGGGCGTTTGTCTCGCCGCGGCGCGTTGAAATATCCATATCGCGCGTGCAGGTCGAGAGGGTGAGTATTTTGTCGTCGGTATTTACGTCTATTCCCGTCGAATAGAGCGAGCGTGAAGCAATCTCGTCAAAGTACTCCGCGTAGTTTTCGCCGCTCATAAACGGGTATATGTAATTGAAAACATAGCCGTTGTCGTCCTTTTCGTCCGCGTTTGTCAAAGACGGCTATGACTTTCCATTTGTAATCGTGATAGATAGTGTTAAACTCAATTACGGGATTTTCTTTCCAAAAATTCGATGTCCTTGTATTTTTCAACGTCCGAGAACATGGTGGAATCGAGGTAATTGTGACCGTAAATAATGGTGTTTGTGTCAAATTCGCCGTCGGTTATCGTGTTGCGGTAATCGACAAACGGAGTTCCGCGGCGCTCGTAGCTGCCGTAGAAGCTGCGCCTTAAATAGTAATTGTTGTCGGAGCCGTGCACAACGGGATGATTTACAGTTGTACCGGGAATTTTTATCCAGCCGACAAGATCGGGATTTACGGAATACGCCTTTTTGTATTTTTCCTGAATGCCGTCCGGGAAAACCGTGTCTCCGTAATCGTACTCGGGCACGTCAAACTGCGGATTTGCAAGGCTTGCTATTTCCGCCGCCTCTTTTTTGCTCTTTATTATATCAACACCGTATTTCACACAGAAGGTTCCGGAGACTATCAAAACAATAATTGATATAAAGAGTATAAATTTGCTGCCCTTGCCCATCGGCTTCTTTTTTTGTTTCTTTTTGCCGCCTTTTTTCTGCGGAACGGTGTTTTCGGTGATGACATTATCGTCGTTCATCGTATTGCCTCCATAATCATTTCGAGAGCGGTATCCGCGCTGATGTTGCGGTTTTGCTCCCTGACGTCGCCGGTAAAATTGTTTAGAAGCTTTTTAACTATTGTGCTTTTACCGTCGGAAACGGCTATATAAACAAGGCCCACGGGCTTATTTGTATCGTCCGAAGACGGTCCCGCTATACCCGTAACGGCAACTGCTATATCGGCCTTTGTAAGAGACAAAACGCCCTTTACCATTTCACGCGCGGTTTCGCGGCTTACGGCGCCGTATTTTTTTAGGGTTTCTGGGGAAACGCCGAGCACATTTTCTTTGAAACGGTTTGAATAACAGACAACGCCGCCCTCGAATACCTCGGAGGAGCCGGATACGTCGGTAATGCGTTTTGAAATGAGTCCGCCGGTACAGCTCTCTGCCGTGGCAAGCTTAAGTTTTTTACTTTTGAGAAGTTCTACCGTCTGCTTTTCAATACTCATAATTTTTTCCTTTAAAATGTGATAAGCTCCTGCTTTACGCCCTCGACCGCACGGCTTATAAGCGCGTCGCTGTCAAGCGATAATTCGGCTTTTTCGATTTCTTCGGGCTTCGGGTGAAGACGCGGATGCTTCGGTGTAAATACCGTACAGCAATCCTCAAACGGTCTTATCGAAATATCAAATGTGTCTATCTTTCTTGAAATAACGACTATTTCGTTCTTATCCATACCTACAAGCGGGCGAAGCACCGGTAAGCGCGAAACGCTGTCGGTAGACATCATCGCCGTAAGAGTTTGGCTTGCCACCTGACCTACGCTCTCTCCCGTGACAATAGCCTCGCAGCCCTCTTTTTCGGCAAGGATATTTGATATGCGCATCATATAACGTCTCATAATGAGGGTGAAAAGCTCCTCGGGACATTTATCGCGTATGTTTTCCTGTATCTCGGTGAACGGCACGGTTATAAGCTTGATTGTGCCGCTGTACTTTGCTACTTTAGCAAGAAGGTCGTGAACCTTCATTTCGGACATGGGCGATGTGAACGGGGGAGAGGCGAAATGTACGGCGTTTAAAACAACTCCGCGTTTTGCCATCATCCAGCCTGCAACGGGGCTGTCGATTCCTCCCGAGATAAGAAGTGCCGCTTTGCCGCCCGTGCCGACGGGCATACCGCCTGCGCCCTTTTTCTGGTCGCCGTGAATGTAAGCCGCGTTTTCGCGGATTTCTATTACTATGGTTAAATCGGGATTTTTAACATCGACTCTGATGTGCGGAAAAGCGTTTAAAACCGCCTCGCCGACATCACAGCATATTTCCGGTGATTTTAAGGGGAAGGTCTTGTCTGCGCGTTTTGCCTCCACCTTAAAGGTTGAAGCGTTTTTAAGAACCTCGCTTAAATACACGGGAGTCGTTTTGAGGATTACATCCATATCCTTTTCGACTGCGGCGGCGCGCTCATAGCCTGCAATGCCGAATATGCGTGAAATTTGATCCTCTGCCTCTTCCATATCAAAGCTTTCGTCAAAAGGCTCTACGGTTATTGTTGACTGTGAGCGGATTACCTTGAATTTTCCGAGCGACTGAAGACGCCTTTTGATATTTTTTGCGAGCGTTGACTCAAATGACGAGCGGTTAAGGCCCTTAAGCGCAAGCTCTCCGTTTTTTATAAGTATTATTTCTTTCATATTGCTGTTTCTTTATCCTTTGTGTTTTCTGAGTTTTTCGACAGCGATTTTTATGACATCGGCACAGCGGTCAATTTCATCAATCGAGGTGTCGTTTGAAAGGCTTATCCGTATGGCGGAATCTATTCTGTCGGGCGGAAGCCCCATGCTTTGCAGCACATTGCTCCTGTGCCCCTTGGAGCAAGCTGAGCCTGCCGAAATGTATACGCCGTTCATCGAAAAGAAGTTTACCGATACCTGAGACGGTATTTCGTCTATGGAAATATTGATAATGTACGGCAGGGCGTTTTCGGGGGAATTTATATGTACTCCGGGAATTTCTTTTATCCGCTCTCTCAGACGGAGATTGAGCTTTGCCGTATACTTAAGATTTTTTTCGACGCTTCCGCAGTTTTCAACAGCGGCGGCAAAGCCTGCTATCGCCGGCATACCCTGAGTTCCCGAGCACATATTGTTCTCCTGACCGCCGCCGAGAATATACGGGTTTATGCGCACGTTTTTATTTATATAAAGCGCTCCCACGCCCTTGGGACCGTGAACCTTGTGTGCGCTGACGCTCATAAGGTCTATTCCGCAGCTTTTGGGACAGAGCGGAATTTTCATATAGCCCTGCACATCGTCAACGTGCAGAAGAGCGGGAGAATTTTTGCTCTTTATGATTTTTTTGAGATTTTCTGTGGGCATCACAGAGCCGACTTCGTTGTTGACGGCCATTACAGATACCAAAATCGTATTTTCGTCTATGGCGTTTTCGAAGTCCTTTAAGCTTATATTGCCGTCGCTTTGCGGCTGTACTCTCACTACCTCAAAGCCGCTTTCCTCGAGGCGTTCCATACATTTTTCAACGCTCGGATGCTCTAAAGCCGTAGTGACTATTTTCTTGCCGAGTCGCTTTTTTGCGCCGACTGCACCGAATATCGCGGTGTTGTTTGACACGGTGCCGCAGGGGGTGAAATATATTTCGTCGGGGCTCGCTTTTAAGCTTGCGGCAATCGTACCGCGGCTTTTTTCGAGAAGCATATATGCGTCAACGCCTTTTTGATGAAGCGAAGACGGATTTCCGTAAAGCTCGGTCAGTGCGGAAATTTCTGCGTCCACAGCGGCCTTACAGGGCTTTGTGGTTGCGCTGTTGTCAAGATAACATTCCATTTTGACCGCTCCTTTAATTCAAACTTAATCAGTATATTATTATACACTATAAGGTGCGGTTTGGCAAATAAATAAGCGGCTTTTTTCAAGTATATTTATGTTTTTTTTGCGAAAAATATCGCAGAGGTGAAAATTATGGAAAAGAAGATGAAAAGACGCTCCTATGTGCGCGTTGTATCCTTTGCCGCAGCACTTGCGGCGGTGCTTGTCACAGCATCGATATGCGGCAATGTGCGCGCGTCAAAATACAAAAGACAGATTACTTTGTCGCAGCAGCGAGCTCTTACAGAGCTTGACGGAAGACTGCGTGAAATAGGTACAAGCCTCAAAAAAGGGGTGTATTCAAGCACTCCGCCGATGCTGAGCGGTATGGCGTCGGAGCTGTCAAGAGAGACTCTTGCGGCAAAAAGCTCGCTTTCCGTGCTTCCGCTTGAAAATACAAATCTCGAAAACACATATAAATTTTTATCGCAGGTCGGCGATTTCACCGAGACCTTAAACCGCAAGGTTGCCTCAGGCGAAAGCATCTCCGACGAGGAACGTGAAAATCTCCGCTCCCTTATCACGTTTTGCGATGCGCTGTCGGGAGAGGTTTCAAATATACGCGCCGATATGTTCGACGGAAGCTTCAGCTTTTCACAAAAAAGCGGCGAGCTTGCCTTAACGGGTGAAAAGACGGAATATCTTGCAGGCGATATGGAGGACGCACAGCAGTCGCTGAGCGATTATCCCACGCTTATTTATGACGGCCCGTTTTCCGACCATATTATGTCGGCTCAGCCGAAAATGACGAGCGGAGCAAAAGAAATATCAAAGGAAAACGCCCTTGATGCGGCAGCTGCCTTTCTCGGCTGCGACAAAAAGGAAATATCGTTTTTAAGCGAAGAGTCGGGAAACGTGCCTGCATATTGTTTTTCTCATAATAATAAGACGGTTGCCGTAACCAAAAACGGCGGATATGTTATATATATGCTCGATTCGTCCTTTGCAGGCGAAGCGAAGCTGAAGACAGCCGATGCGCTGAAAAAGGCTTCCGAATTTTTATCGTCTCACGGCTATGCCGATATGAAGGAGAGCTATTACAGCACGTCGGACGGGGTCTGCACCGTAAATTATGCCTACAAAAAGGACGGTGTTATTTATTATCCCGATCTCATAAAGGTAGGCGTAAATCTCGAAACTGGTGATATTGCGTCATTTGACGCCAAGGGCTATATTATGAATCATACCGAGCGCAATTTAAGCTCCGATATTTTGCCACAGGCGGAGGCTCAAAAATCCGTCAGCGGACTTTTAACGGTGCTTGATTCAAAAAGAGCCGTAATTCCGACAAAGAGCAAGGGCGAAAAAGATTGCTGGGAATTTCATTGCACCGATAAGGACGGTAATGAGGTGCTCGTCTATATTGATACAAAAACGGGCTATGAGGACGATATACTTCTGCTTTTGTATTCCGACGGCGGAATCCTGACAAAATAATAAAAAGAAAAAATACGGAAATAATAATTTTGTCCGAAATGAGACAAAAGAAAGATTGTGGTGATAGATATGAAAAAGGCTGTTGCAGCTGTTTTGCTCGCCGTGCTTCTTGTTTGCGCCGTGTTCTCTTCCTGCGGTAAAAAGGAGGACGGAGCCGTTACCGGAAACGGAAATACTACTCGCTCCGCCGCGCAAAATGCGGTTACAAACGCAGGCGACGCCGTAGGTGACGCAGTCACCGGCGCCGGAGATGTTGTCGGTGATGTTGTTACCGGAGCCGCCGATATAGCAGGCGACGTTATCACGGGTGCGGGCGACATAGTAAACGACGCGGCGACAGGTGCGGGCGAAGCCGCAAGCAAGGCTGTGTCGGACGCGGCAAGATAAAATTGACGAAGCCACGGTTAGCGCTAACCGTGGCTTCACTTTTTTATTTAAACCGGAGCGCTTGTGCTGCGGCAGCTTATCAGTTGCCGTAACCGTATGCGCTGAACGGATTGTACGAGTTGCTGCGTGTTGTGGACTCCGTCTTTACGGAAGAGGAATCGCCCTTATCCTCAACGAGGGTTGCCTTTACTTCAAATTCATTGATGTTGTAATTGCTGTCTATTCTGCAAATCGTAAGCGTAAGCGTATCGCCCACGGCAGATTTATCGATAAGGTCCGGAAGATCGTCTGCGCTGTCAAGGTCCTTGCCGTTGACCTTGGTAATTAAGTCGCCCTGCTTTACGTCCTGAGACGCAAGGCTTGAATCGGACTGAACACTCTGAACTATCAAGGACCCTGCCGGGAGCTCCTTAAGGCTTACGATCATACTGTACATCTGACTTGAAGACGCCGGCGAATAGGTTATTCCGAGCTTAGGTCTGTTAGTAACATAGCCGTTTGCAACTATTTCGTCGTAAACTTCCTTTGCTGTAACGCTCGGTACGGAGAATGCCATTCCCTCGTAATCGGTGCTTGCTATTTTAGATGAGTTTATGCCTATTACCTGACCGTATTCATTGACGAGCGCGCCGCCGGAGTTGCCGGGGTTTATGGCTGCCGTGTGCTGAATACAAATCATCTCATAGCCTATCTGGCTGTTTACGGGGCGAGAAATTGCGGATACAATACCGTTTGTGAACGAGCCTGCAAACGCCGTTCCGCCGGGGTTGCCTATCGCGTAAACCGTCTCGCCTACGGAGAGCTTGTCGCTGTCGCCGAATTCCGCGGCTTTAAGACCGGTAGCCTTGATTTTTAAAACTCCGATGTCGGTTTTAGAGTCATATCCCACTACGGTAGCGTCGTACTGTGTTTCGTCGGATAGCTGAACTCTGACGGAGCCGCCGCCCGAAATTACGTGAGCGCAGGTCATAATATATGTGTACTGCTTACTGCTGTCCTCGCCGACTATTACGCCCGAGCCCTGACCCGATGCGGAGGAGGAACGGCTGTCGGAGTATACGAGTATGCCGACGGAGCTGTCCTTTATTTTATCATAAACGCCTGCCGCGGTAAGACTGCCGCTCTTATCGGTAGAGGAAGCGGTGGGAGTTTCGTTTATAGTAACGGTTGAGCTGTCTGCGGAAGCCTTTTCGCTTGTCTGCTTTTTGGCACCGTCCTTATTGCTGAGAGAAACCGCAATGCCCGTAACACCGAGTGCCACACAAACCACAACTGCGATTATGAGGGCTATAACGCCGCCTTTTTTATGCTTTGACGGCTTATTGTCAACCGGTTTTTTCGGCGGTTGGCCTGAATTTCCGTAATAGACATAGCTGTTATTTCCGCTGTATGTCGAGCTCGGACGGTATGCGCCGTTTGAGCCGTAGTAACCGTTGTTTCCGCTTGAATAGCCGTTGTTGCTGCCGTTTGCATTTGAACTGCCGTTATTTGTGTTTCCGCCGCCGTTCGAGTAAGGGTAGCCGTTATTCGGCTGATAGCCGCCGTTATAAGGACTGCCGCTGTTCGCTCTTTGAGCGTCATTGCCGGCTTCGGGAGCACTTTGGAAATTACCCGTGCTTTCCGGGGTGTTTTGCTGCTCGTTTCCCGAAGGGGTGTTGTTATTGAAATCGTCCATAAAAAGATCTCCTTGATTTATCTGATGAAGACAAGAGCTTTTCTCTTATCGTTGTCATAATCATAACCGACGGTTATTACAGAACTGTTAACTCGGTTTAAATAATCTGAATACTTTTACAGCTGCTTAGGCGGAAGATATTTCGGAATAGTAAACCAAAATTCGGTGTATTTGCCCTCTTCACTGTTGCAGCCTATGGAGCCGCCGTGCATTTCGACTATCGTTTTGCATATATAAAGACCGAGTCCCGCACCCTTGACGTCATAGCTGCGCGATTTATCAACCTTGTAGAAGCGCTCGAATATTTTTTCGCGCTCCTCCGAGGAAATACCTGCGCCCGTGTTTACGACCTTTATAAGTGTTGCGTTTTCGTCATCGTCTGCAAATACGCTTATGGTGCCGTTTTCCGTGAATTTGACCGCGTTGTCCACAAGATTGTATATGACCTGATGTATCATATCCTCGTCGGCGGTGACCGTTACGGAATGAAGCCTGTCAAGCCCGGATATTTCAATGTGCTTGCGCTCTATTATCTGCTCGAACGACAGCAGCACGTTGAATATTTCCGCGCTTATGTCAAACGCCTTCGGGTTCAGCTTTAATTCGCCCGCTTCGATTTTGGACATATTCAGCATTGCCGTAACAAGCCTTGACAGACGCTTGGTCTCATCGGAAACAATGCTCAAATAGTGTTTTTGCTGGCTTTCGGGAATGGTGCCGTCAAGGATTCCGTCTATGAAGCCTCCTATGGTTGTCATAGGGGTCTTAAGCTCGTGCGAGACGTTTGCCACAAAGCTTCGCCGCGAGCTTTCAAGAAGCGACAGATCCGATGCCATCTTATTGAATGCGCGCACAAGCTCGGCGAGTTCGTCGTCACCCTTTACCTTGACTCTCGGGCCAAAATCGCCCTCTGCGTAAGCTTTTGTCGCCTCCGACATATCGTGGAGTGGTTTTATAAGAGAAGCGGTGAGAAAATATACCGCGATAAAGCCTACCGAGAAAGCCATAAGACAGGCAAAAATGAACATTTTAAGGATATTCATCGCATAGTTTGTGAAGCCCGCCGTCATAGGCGCCACGGCAAAAACAACTGCTGCGGTTTCTTCGCCGACCTTTACCGGCTCCGCCGCGACAAGCTGCTTTTTTTCATATAGACGCCGTTTAAGGTGGTCTTTGCAAAATAGTCGCCTCTTTTTCGCCTCGTCGATTACCTCCTGAGGTATTGTGTAGCCGCCGTGCAGACTGCATCTGCCGTTGTTTGAGATACTGTAATTCTGTGTTATGACGTCCTTGCACAATATTATGTTGCCCGAGGTATCGGTTATGTAAATATCAGCCGAGATAGCGTCCGAAATCATCGAGAGGTTACTGCATATCATCGCTATCGAGCCGGAGGCATCGGTTTGAATTCTTGATGAGAGAACAGATGAGGTAGTGTTCGCTATGTTTTTTGCGTTAGAGGAGAGAAGCTGTTCTTTTTGACTTGACCAGTAATTCGAGAGGAACACGCCGAGCGTTACTCCCAAAAGCAAAAAGCATATGAGTACCATTGCCACAAATACCGACAGAAATTTAGTGAACAGTGACTGATGACTGAATTTGCGGTAGGTGCGGTGCAATACCGTTTTAAAACGCGCCTTTACGCTCTGCTGCATTCTTATCAGTCCTTAGTTTCAAATTTATAGCCTACGCTCCAAACGGTTTTCAATTCCCATTTGTCGGAAACGCCCTCAAGCTTTTCGCGAAGACGCTTTATGTGAACGTCTACCGTTCTTGAGTCGCCGTAGTAGTCAAACCCCCATACCTCGTCAAGAAGCTGGTCGCGTGTAAATACACGGTTGGGATTTGAGGCGAGATGATATATAAGCTCGAGCTCTTTCGGAGGAGTGTCTACGGATACTCCGTTGACCTTCATCTCGTAATTTGTAAGGTTTATCGAGAGCTTGTCGTAATTTACCTCTTTGACGTCGCTTGTGTCGGAAGCGGGAGCGGTGCGGCGAAGTACGGCTATTCTTGCCACAACCTCTTTTGTGTCAAAGGGCTTTGTAACATAGTCGTCCGCGCCGAGCTCAAGACCCAGAACCTTGTCAAAGGTCTCGCCCTTGGCGGTGAGCATAATTATCGGCTTGTCCGAGAATTTTCTGATTTCACGGCATACCTGCCAGCCGTCAAGCTTCGGTATCATTATGTCGAGCAGCGTGAGGTCGGGATTTTCCTGCTTGAATGCATTTATTGCCGACACACCGTCGTTAACTATTTTTACGACGTAGCCCTCTTTTTCGAGATAGAGCCTTAAAAGCTCGCAGATATTGGTGTCGTCATCGACGACGAGTATTTTTTCGTTTGGCATAAAATACCACCCTTTCGAACCTCTTATAATCAGAAATTATAAAGTACATTTAAAAATAATATGTGAACAAATTCGTAAGAAATTTAAAATAAAAGGGACTATAAAAAACAAATTTCTTTATAGCCCGATTTTATGATTATTTAAGCGACGACAGAAGTCCGCCTTTTTTGATTATATCCTGTATGAACGGCGGAAACGGCTCTGCCCGGTAGCTTTTGCCCGTGGTGTTGTCGGTTATTACGCCACTGTCAAAATCTACCGAAACCTCGTCGCCCTGCTCGATTTCGTCGCCTGCCTCCGGACATTCGAGAATCGGCAGACCTATGTTGAGCGCATTTCTGTAAAAAATTCTTGCGAAGTTTTTGGCGATTACGCAAGAAACACCCGCCGCCTTTATGGCAAGCGGAGCATGCTCTCTTGAGGAGCCACAGCCGAAGTTTACGCCGGCAACTATTATGTCGCCCTCTTTTACGTTATTTACAAATTCCTTGTCTATATCCTCCATACAATGAGCCGCAAGGTCCTTAGGGTCGGAGGAGTTGAGATATCTTGCCGGAATTATGACGTCCGTATCCACATGGTCGCCGTATTTATGAACTTTGCCCTGTATCTTCATATAAATCGTTCCTTTCTTACCTGAGCTGCGAGGGTGAGCATATATAGCCCGTAACGGCACTTGCCGCCGCTACGAAGGCTCGCGAGATAAACCTCGCTCTCCGGGGTGTCCCATTCGGCCCACAAAGTTGCGGTTTGTGGTGGAAACGGCTCTTTCACCCTTTGCGAGTATGCCCATATGACCGCCGAGACACGGACCGCAGGTCGGGGTTGATACAACCGCGCCCGCTTCTACAAATATTTCGGTAAGGCCCTCTTTAATGCACTGCAGATAAACCTTTTGTGTTGCCGGAATTACTATAACGCGAACGCCGTCCTTTACCTTTCTGCCCTTTAAGACGGAGGCGGCAGCGCGCATATCCTCTATTCTTCCGTTTGTGCAGGAGCCTATAACTACCTGATCTATGTCGATTTTTTCAATTTCGTCAACGGTGTGAGTGTTTTCGGGAAGATGCGGAAAAGCAACCGTGGGTTTCAGATTATTTAAGTCTATCTCTATTGTCTCGTCATACTCGGCGTCCTCGTCTGCCTCGAATATACGAGGCTGTCTGTCGGTCCTGCCGCTTATGTATTTGAGCGTCTTGTCGTCTACCGGGAAAATTCCGTTTTTGGCGCCGCATTCTATTGCCATATTCGCTATGCAGAAGCGGTCGTCCATTGAGAGTGCGCCTACACCGTCACCCGTGAATTCAAGCGAACGGTATCTTGCTCCGTCAACGCCTATTTTACCGATAAGGTGAAGTATTACATCCTTGCCGCTGACAAATTCGGGCAAGGTGCCTTTTAGTACAACCTTAATTGCGGACGGAACCTTAAACCAAGCCTTGCCGGAGATCATACCGGCAGCCATATCGGTTGAGCCCACACCCGTAGAGAACGCGCCGAGTGCGCCGTATGTGCAGGTGTGTGAGTCGGCGCCTATAACGGCATCGCCGGAAATAACGAGACCGCTCTCGGGAAGAAGCGCGTGCTCTATACCCATTTTTCCCACGTCAAAGAAATTTTTGATTCCCTTTTCCTTTGCGAAAAGACGAACCTGTTTGACATTTTCGGCGGATTTAATATCCTTGTTGGGGGTAAAATGGTCCATAACAAGTGCTATTTTGTCCGTTGAAAATACGTCCTTAAAGCCCTTTTTTGCCATCTCGTTTATGGCAACGGGCGAGGTTACGTCGTTGCCGAGCACGAGGTCGAGCTTTGCTTCTATGAGCTGACCTGCCGTAACCGACTGAAGGCCGGCGTGCGCCGCGAGTATTTTTTGGGTCATTGTCATTGACATTCTGTTATTCCTCGATTCCTTTTATGTTTGTATCGCCGCTCTCAAGCGCGGTAAGACCGGAGCGTGAAAGCTCGATTATTCCGTGCTTTGTCATTTTGCCTATGAATTTGTCGATAAGCGACGGCAGACCCGTAAGCTCGGCAGTTATTGTTGTGTGGCCTATATCCTTTACCTTTGCGCCGAAGCCGTTGATTGTTTTAAGCACGGCTGTGCGCTGGCTGTTTGTGGCGTGAACCTTTATAAGCAAGAGCTCGGAGGATACAAGGCGCGATTCATTGAGCTTTACCACCTTTATTACGTCCTCAAGCTTTGAGAGCTGACGCTCAACCTGCAAAAATTTGTGCGGCTCAACGTCTGATACTATTGTTATTCTTGAATATACGGGATTTTCCGTTTCGGCTACGGTAAGGCTTATTACGTTGTAGCCGCGTCTCGCAAAAAGACTTGCGACGCGCAAAAGCACGCCCGTGCGGTTATATACGAGAGCCGAGAGGAATATTCTCTCAAGACTGTTTGCATTATTTTCTTCTGCCATTTTTGTTTTCCTTTCCTTTGCGGCTTATTCGGCTGAAAAACGATACACCGTGTCAGATACGAACGGATGGTTTTCGTCAAACAGATTTTGTATGAAATCGGGGTTGTTTAAAGCGTTCGGGTAGTACTGCGTTTCAAGGCAGAAACCGGAGCGGTGAGTGAGGGGAAACTTACCTTTACCGATTTGCGAGCCGTCCATATAGTTGCCTATGTAAAACTGGACTCCGGGAAGGTCGGTATAGCACGTCATTTTCCTGCCGCTTTCGGGGTCGTAAACCATTGCGAATTCGCGCAGAGCACCCGTGTAATTTTCGAGGCAGAAGTTGTGGTCGTAGCCCCTGCCTATTATAAGCTGCTCGTCGGGAGACGATACGTCTCTGCCTATCTTTTTCGGTATTCTGAAGTCAAACGGTGTGTTTTCAACGCTTCTGATTTCGCCTGTCGGGATGCTGTCTTCGTTCATCGGCGTAAAGTATTTTGCAAAAATCTGCATTTCGTGAGAGAGGATGTTGCCGGAAGCGTATCCGCCGAGGTTAAAGTATGAGTGGTTTGTGACGTTTATCGGAGTCTTGCCGTCGGGTCTGCAGTCATAGTGTATTTTGACCTCGTTTTTGTCGGTAAACGTGAAGGTGACTTCATTTTGAAGGTTTGACGGGAAGCCCTCGTTGCCGTCGGCGCTGAAATATGAAAATTTAACGCTGTCGTCGCCGAGTATTTCATAATTCCAAACGGCGTTTTCGTATTCGTGATTACCGTGAAGGGTGAATTTACCGTCGATGTTTTTTGTTATCCGGTAATTTTTGCCGTCTATGGTAATGCCGTTTCCGGAAATTCGGTTTGCGACTCTTCCGACGGTGCGACCCTGCGAATCCGTACAGCTCAGCTGACCCTCCATGGTGTCAAAGCCGACAAGTACATCGGCAAAGTCTCCGTTTCTGTCGGGAACCGATATTTTATTGAGCGTAGCGCCGTAATTCAGCAGTTCGATTTCAGCTCCGCTTTCGTTTTTTATTGTGAATGAAAAGACTTCTTTTCCGTCGGCGGTTTTGCCGTAGAGAGATTTGGTCATTTTCAAAGCTACCACCCCATTTTTAGCATTTTAATAAGTATAATATCCGTGCGCGCCGTTGTCAAGAAAGACGAAAAAACTTGCAAGAGCGAAAATAATGCTGACCGGAAAACAAAAGTATTTTTATTGACTTTTCGGCGTTTTAAATGTATTCTTAACATATATTATGTATTTGAAGGGAGTGTGCCGATTGGAGCAATTTTTAACTCAGTTTGAATTCCTGTCGCGATATGCTTTGGCTTTTCTTGCGCTTATAATACTTCTCCGGTGCATTTTTTCCCTTTTCAGGCTCAGACCGCGCCGCGAGATTATGGCAACGCTGATAAATCTTGCCGACGACAGCGAAATCGAGATACGAAATTGGGAAACCTCGATAGGCCGTTCGCGCTCGTGCGATATATCGCTCAGAAAGTACGGCACGGTATCGCGTTTTCACGCCGTTCTGGCTCTCAGAAAAGACGGCTGGTATGTCTTTGATACCGAGTCGAAAACCGGAGTTTACGTAAACGGCGAGCAGATAAAAAAATCAGCCAAGATAATCGACGGCGACACCGTCTCGTTCGGAAACGCGGTTATGAAGTTCACCTCAAACGGCTACGGCGTTGAGAGTGAGGAGGCTGAGGACGGTAAAAAGGTTGACTTCACAAACGCCACAAGGCTTGTAAATCTTGCCGACAACAGCGCGTTCTATTTAAACGGCACGTGCCTTATAGGGCGTGACAGAACCTGTAATATATGCCTGCCGATGCAAAGCGTCTCGGGTGAGCACGCCGAGGTCTATCCCGCAAAGGACGGCTGGTATGTTGCGGACCTCAACTCCAAAAACGGCACGCTTTTAAACGGCGAAGAGGTTTTCGGCGCATTCCCGCTGTATGACGGCGACATTATTTCAATAGGCGATTACAGCTTCCTCTTCCGCGAATAAAGCGGAGAAGAGGCCATATTCAAAGAAACGGAGGACGCATCTTTGGCTCAGGAAAATGCTCGTAAAAAGCAAAAAAAGACGAGAACCAAAAAATACAGAAAGCCTGTAAACTGGCTGATTCTGCTTATAATTATGACTGTTTTTCAGCTCGTTTGCGCCGCTCAGATAAATATGAACAGTCCCGACATACCGCTGACTACATTATATATTGTATTCGGTGCATATATAGCTATCGAATGGGCGTATTTTATATTTTTCGGCGGATTTACACCGCAAGAGCTTTGAAATAGAGCTTATAGCGTTTTTTCTTACCGGCATAGGTCTTACGCTCACCACAAGCGTGTATCCCGACAAAGCGTTTGTTCAGCTTGCGGCGGTGATTATGGGTATTGCGGTATTTATAGTTATGCTTTGGGTGCTCAGCGATATAGAAAGAGTTGTAAAGCTGCGTATGCCGGTGGCGATAGCTTCCGTTATCGTACTTGTTGCCACAAGGCTTTTGGCGCACAATATAAACGGTGCATACAACTGGATAAGGATAGGCGGCGTTTCAATACAGCCGTCGGAAATAGTGAAGATAGGCTTTGTCTTTGTAGGTGCGGCTACGCTCGAATACCTGCAATCAACGAGAAGCCTTACAAAATATCTTGTGTTTGCGCTTTCCTGTATAGGCTGTCTGTTCCTTATGAAGGACTTCGGTACGGCTCTTATATTTTTCTTTACATTCTTAATAATGGCATTCCTGCGCTCGGGAGATATAAAGACCATATTTCTTGTATGCGCGGCAGCTCTCGGCGGCGGCGGTCTTGTGCTTACGTTTAAGCCGTATGTCGCAAAACGCTTTGAAACATATCGCCATGTTTGGGAGTATGCAAACGACCGCGGCTATCAGCAGGCGAGACTTCTCATATATTCCGTCAGCGGCGGACTTTTCGGACTCGGAATAGGAAACGGCAAGCTGAGAGATGTATACGCAGCCACAGAGGACTTGGCGTTCGGAATGGTATGTGAGGAATTCGGAATTATTATCGCATTTGCTGTGCTTTTGACCTTTGTCGCCCTCGTGGTTTACAGTATACGCTATGCTGTGGCGGCTCGCTCGTCTTTTTACGCTATTGCTGCGTGCGCTGCGTCGGGCCTTCTTCTTTTCCAAGCGGCTCTGCACGTGTTCGGCGTTACCGATCTTCTTCCGTGGACGGGCGTTACGCTGCCGTTTATCAGCCGAGGCGGCTCGAGTATGATGTGCTGCTGGGGACTTGTGGCATTTATAAAGGCCATTGATGTCAAGACGTACAAACGGTACGATAAGGTAGCGGTGGCAAAGTCTTAAATTAAATCTGCCGAAAGGGAGTGTGAAACAATGAAAACCATGTCAAAAAGAGCTGGGTGCTCTATGTGTTTATAGCAGCATTTTTAGCAGGGCTCATTGTGTTGTTTTACACATTTTACACGAACGCCGATTCGTGGGCTATGAAAAAGGCGAACAGGCACCTGTATTCATCAGGTACGCTGTCGGTTGCGGGCAGCATTAAGGATGAAACCGGAGCGGTGCTTGCGGAAACAAAGGACGGTAAGCGCGTTTATAGCAGCGATAAAACCGTAAGAACCGCAACCATGCACACGGTAGGCGACTCTGAGGGCTATATAGCGACGGGCGTTCAGACATCGTATAAGGATGTCATAACCGGCTATAATTTCGTTGACGGCATATATAACCTGAAAATACGGTAAGGGCAACGACGTAAATCTCACAATAAACGCGCAGCTCTGTGCGGCGGCATACAGCGCCCTCGGAAGCAACAAAGGCACGGTCGGCGTTTATAATTACAAAACCGGTCAGCTTTTATGCGTTGTATCAAGCCCGTCTTACGATATTGCAAACAAGCCCGTCTCAAGTATAAATAACGATAAGACAGGTGCTTACGAGGGTGTTTATTTAAACAGGTTTTTCTCCGGCGTTTATACTCCCGGCTCGACATTTAAAATGATAACCTCGATTTGTGCCATTGAAAATTTGCCGGATATAGATTCGCAAAAATTCAAATGCACGGGCGAATACAAGGTCGGCGGCAGCTCGGTTAAGTGCCTCGGGGTTCACGGAACCGTGAATTTCGAAAAGGCTCTCAATGTGTCCTGTAACAGCGCATTTGCGCAGATTGCGATAGAACTCGGACCCGATAAGCTTATGGCCACGGCAAAGGAGCTTGGGCTCGGCAATCAGATGTATGTAGGCAATATAAGACTCGCAAAAAGTTCGTTCAACGTGACCGGTGCGTCGGACCTCGACGTGGGCTGGGCAGGTATAGGTCAGTACACCACTCGCATAAATCCGTGCCAGATGTTAACTATTGCAGGCGCGGTGGCTAACGGCGGCTCATCCGTGCCGCCATATCTTGTCGGCAAAATAACCTCGCAGACCGGAAAAACGATTTATGAAGCAAAGCCCGGCACGGCAACTCAGCTTATTTCCTCGGATACCGCATCAAAGATGAACGATATGCTTCGCTCAAATGTCAAGAATTATTACAGCGACGGTAAGTTCCCCAACCTTAAAATGTGCGGTAAGACCGGAACGGCGGAAGTAAGCTCGGAAACCGGCGGTGCAAAGCCTCACGCCTGGTTTGTCGGATATTCACAGCGCGAGGATCTCCCGCTTGCGATAGTGGTTGTTGTCGAAAACGGCGGCGGAGGCTCATCTGTGGCAATTCCCGTTGCCAATAAGACTATGCAAAAGGCTCTTTCCTTATATGCAAAATAAAAATTTTTCCGCATACGACAGCAAAGCTCGTGTGCGGAATTTTTAAAGGTGATAAAATGAAATTTTACTTTCCGGAAAACTACGGCGCTCTCGGCGACGGAAAAAACGACGATTCACGCGCTTTACAGTCCGCTATTGACGAGGCCGAAAAAAACGGCGGCGGAACGGTTGTGCTTGAGAGCGGAAAAACGTATTATTCAAGCTCGGTCATAATGAAGAAAAACGTTGAGTTGCATTTGCAAAAAGGCTCGGTTTTAAAGGCAACCTCAGACATAAACGGATACTTTCGTCCCTGCGATTTTATAAACGATGAGACAAATACCCTTATAGGCAATCCCGTTACGGGTAAGCCGTCGTTTGCCTTTATATATGCGTATAAGGCGGACAATGCCGCAATAACCGGAGGCGGAAAAATCGACGCAAACGGCCACAGCTTTGTAAAGAGAAAAGACAAATACTATGTCACCGGCGACTTTTATCCGCGTCCCACGGTTATGTATTTTGAGGCTTGCAACCATATTGTGTTTGAGGATTTTACTGTGGTCGATGCACCGTTTTGGACGCTTCATCCGGCAGGCTGTGACGATGTTTTAATATCAAAAATTCACATATTAAACGACCTCGATGTTGCAAATTCGGACGGCATAGATCCCGACCACTGCAACAACGTGCGTATTTGCGACTGCCACGTAGAGTGCGCCGACGACTGCATCTGCCTTAAAACTTCAAAAGGCAATTCCGAATACGGACCGTGCGAAAACATACTGATAACGGGCTGCACGCTGATTTCAACCTCGGCGGCGATAAAAATAGGCACGGAGGGCGTCGGCGATTTCAGAAACATAATAGTTTCAAACTGTGTCATTTCGCGCAGTAACCGCGGCCTTTCAATTCAGATACGCGACGGCGGCAATGTCGAAAATGTCAAATATTCCGACATTATAATAGGTACGCGCCGCTTTTGCCCCGATTGGTGGGGGACTGCCGAGCCGATAGTCATAACCGCGTTTGACCGCGACGAAAACACAAGGGCAGGCCATATCAAAAACATATCTTACCGCAACATAACCTGCGTCGGCGAAAACGGAGTTATGATATGCGGCACGGCGGAAAACAAAATTGAAAACGTAGTTTTCTCGGACGTTGACGTAACTCTCTCAAAAACGTCAAAGTGGGACTGCGGTCTTTACGATATGCGCCCGGGGCTTAATAAAGAGGTTGAAAAGCATAAAAATGCCGGCTTTTATCTTCGCTTTGCCGATAACGTTACGCTTCGCAACACAAGCGTGAAGTGGGGAAATGTCTGCCCCGAATATTCGGCTGCTCTCGAAGAGGAAAGCTGTGTAGGCACCGTACTTGAAAATTTCACGGGTGATAACGCCTGAAGGCTTTGAGAATGCGGCTGCTTGTTCGAGCGTGAAATTCCCTTTTAAACGGCTTCTTGTACGTACGTTTATACGCATTTTACTTAAAAATATTTGACATAGCGCGTATAAAATGGTACAATTCAACAATGGAGTTAAGCTCTCGCCTGCTTCGGCAAGCGAGAATAGAAAGGGAGTATACTGTAATGAAAAAGGCGTTAAATAAAAAAGTGCTTTCCGTACTGATTGCGGCTGTTATTTTACTTGTTACCGCATTTCCCGTGCTTGCGGCGGATCCGTTTAAGCTCACTTCTTCGGCTGAAGCAAAGGATTCGGTTGTCACCGTAAAAATTTACCTTCCGCAAAATACGGAACTCGGGACGCTTTCGTTTACACTTAAATACGATACAAAATTGCTCACGTATGTTTCCGCCGAGTATTCGAGCGGAGACGTCAGTGCCACAAATTCAAGCACGGCAGGCGAGGTTAAAATAAACGCCGTTTGGAAAAACACCGCACCGCTCGGCGGCGAGGTTGCCGCCATAACCTTTAAGGTGAACGACGGAGCGACCGGCAAAACCGACTTCCCGATAAATGTCGATTTCTCAACCGATGCCAATAATCAGCACATTGATTTGTCGGCCGTAAGCACTTCGATTGACTTATCCGAAGCAGCTTTGATGCCGGCGGCAACCGATGAAACCGTCTCATCGGAGGGCAAAACGGTAAAGGCCGGAAAAATTCCTAAGACCTCGGGAAAGTATGCTGCGATAGGTTCGGCGGCTGCCGTTTTGTGCGTTGCCGCGGCGGCTGTTGCGATTACGGTAAAACGCAAGAGAAAATAAAAAACAATGATGAAAGCGGAGCTGTAACAATGTGCTTACAGCTCCTTTTTATGCGATTTGATATGTGTCCGAAAACACACTTAAAATTCCGCTTTTCGTTGACATAATGCACAGTGTAATATATAATATCTATTGTATGTTTAATAAGTTGCCCGTTTAGCATTTTTTATATTCGGGCACGTAATTTTTAAGGAGGAAACTCTAATGGTAAAAGCAATTGTCGGCGCCAACTGGGGCGACGAGGGCAAAGGTAAAATTACGGATATGTTTGCGAGTGAAGCAGATATAGTTGTTCGTTTTCAGGGTGGTGCAAATGCAGGGCACACCATTATAAACGAACACGGCAGATTTGCATTGCATCTTATGCCCAGCGGTATTTGCTACGACAATGTTACCTGTGTCATCGGCAACGGCGTCGCTCTTGATATAAACAAGTTCTGCTCGGAACTTGAGGATGTGAAAAAGGCAGGCGTAAATCCGAAGCTTCTCGTGTCAGACCGTGCTCAGATACTTATGCCGTATCATATTCTTCTCGATACCTATGAAGAGGAGAGACTCGGCAAAAACGCGTTCGGCTCCACAAAGAGCGGTATTGCTCCGTTCTTCAGCGACAAGTACGCAAAAATAGGCATCCAGTGCAACGAGCTGTTTGACGACGAAATGTTAAAGGCAAAGCTTCACAATATAGTGACTCTCAAAAATCTCATTCTTGAGCACGTTTATCATAAGCCGCTTCTCGATGAAGATGAGCTTTACAACACCTGTATGGAATATAAGAAAAAGATAGCTCCGTACATCTGCGATACGCACGCATTTATACGTGACGCCTTAAAGCAGGGCAAAAACATCCTCCTCGAGGGTCAGCTCGGCACGCTTAAGGATCCCGATTTCGGTATATATCCCATGGTTACATCGTCCTCAACCTTGGCGGGCTACGGTGCTGTCGGAGCCGGAATTCCTCCGTATCTCATAAGCGAAGTAGTAGCCGTTACCAAGGCGTATTCTTCTGCGGTAGGTGCAGGTGAATTTGTTTCGGAGATTCTTGACGAGGACGAGGCTCAGGAGCTCAGAATTCACGGCGGCGATAAAGGCGAATTCGGCGCTACCACCGGTAGACCGAGAAGAATCGGTTGGTTTGACTGCGTTGCGACACGTTACGGCGTTGAGTGCCAGGGTGCCACAAAGATTGCCATGACCGCTCTTGACTGTCTTTCGTATCTTGACGAAATCAAGGTTTGCACAGCTTATAAAATAGGTGATGACATCACAAAGGATTTCCCGAACACCTCGCTTCTTAAAAAGGCAAAGCCGGTATTTACCACATTAAAGGGCTGGCATTGCAATATAAAGGGCATTCGCAATTTCTCGGAGCTTCCGCGTGAGGCACAGGAATACGTTGAATTCATCGAAAAGGAACTCGGCCACAAGATAAATATGGTATCTAACGGACCTGAGAGAGAAGCTATAATTTACAGATAATTAAGAGGATATTATGGAGAAAATACTTGTACTCGATTTCGGCGGTCAGTATAATCAGCTGATTGCGCGGCGTGTACGCGACAACAATGTCTATGCGGAAATACTGCCGTATACCGCACCGCTCAGCGAAATCAAAGAGGGCAATTACAAAGGTATTATTTTTACCGGCGGACCTAACTCCGTGTTTGATATGAGTTCGCCGCACTACACAAAAGAGATTTTGGAGCTCGGAATACCCGTACTCGGCATATGCTACGGCTGTCAGCTTATTTCGTGGATGGTCGGCGGCAATGTTGAGACCGCGGAACAGTCCGAATACGGCAAAATCGACCTTACGGTTACAAAAAAACAGTCTGAAATTTTTGCCGACGTCGATGAAACGAGCGTAGTTTGGATGAGCCATACGGACAGAGTTAAAGTGATGCCGTCAGGTTTTGAAATAACCGCAAAAACGGAAGCCTGCCCGATAGCAGCTTATGAAAACGAAGAAAAGAAAATATACGGCGTGCAGTTCCACCCCGAGGTAACTCACACGCAGTTCGGATTTAAAATTCTTCACAATTTTCTGTATAATGTTTGCGGCTGTCACGGCGACTGGAAGATGGACAGCTTTATTGACGATACCGTAAAGAGCCTTCGCGAAAAAATCGGAGACAAAAAGGTTATTCTCGGCCTTTCGGGCGGTGTCGATTCCTCGGTCGCGGCGGGACTTCTCTCTCGCGCCGTCGGCAAACAGCTCACCTGCGTTTTTGTTGACCAAGGACTTATGCGTAAGAACGAGGGCGATTTCGTCGAAAGACATTCACTTCGCTGTTCGATATGAATTTCGTGCGCGTAAACTGTCAGGACCATTTTATAAATGCTCTTAAAGGAGTATCCGACCCGGAGCAGAAGAGAAAAATCATAGGCACGGAATTTTACAAGGTGTTCTGGGATGAGATAAGAAAACAGGCCGAGAAGGGATTTTTTGCACAGGGCACCATATACCCCGACTGCATAGAGTCCGGCAAGGGCGATGCCGATAAAATCAAGACGCATCACAATAAGGTCAAAATGCCCGACGACGTTGAATTCATCGACGTTATTGAGCCTCTTTCAAGCCTGTTTAAGGATGAGGTCAGAGCTGTAGGCGAAAAGCTCGGAATTCCACACGAGCTTGTCTGGCGTCAGCCGTTCCCGGGACCCGGTCTCGGTGTCAGAATTATCGGCGAGATAACAAAGGAAAAGATTGAAGTTCTCCAAAATGCCGATTGGGTGCTGCGCGATGAAATGGCGAAGAACGGTTATGAAAAAAACCTCGCACAGTTCTTCTGTGTGCTTCCGGGAGTCAATACGGTAGGCGTTATGGGAGATCACCGCACATACGATAACCTTGTGGCAATCCGCGCCGTAACAACCGATGACTTTATGACAGCCGATTGGGCGAAGATACCGTACGATATTCTCGCCAAGGTTTCAAATCGTATCACAAACGAGGTAAAACACGTAAACCGCGTAGTTTACGATATAACCTCCAAACCCCCCGGCACCGTCGAGTGGGAGTAAATCGAAGAAGTCTGAAACTCTAGTAATATCAAGGGTTTCAGGGTTTTTAAAGAGCCCGTTGATAAGATTTTGATAAGATTCTGCTCGGTCCCCTTTATTGTGTGTACCGAGTGGTTTGTGAGTAAAAAGTAATATCTTGTGGCTCACAAAAATACCATATTAACATTACACCCCGTACTGACGGATTGAAGTCAGTACGGGGTTTTGTCGTTGGCAGGGTTATTGCAGCTTACACTTGAACTAAAAAGCTTGAAACATCGATACGATATTTTGGGTGCAGAAAATGAATAATATTTGTAATAGTGCGACAGAAATTGTAAATGCGGATTTAATCTATGCATAAAATCACGCCGAGTACGACTTCGAAAGCGAGCCGCACTCGGCGTTTATTATTAAAATGGTAACTCATCGTCATCTGTAGTATCAATATCTTCCGTTATCCCTAATACATTTTTTGCACGGAATAAAAGATGATCATATGTAAGAATTGATATTTGATTGTATGCAGCATTGAGTATTCTGTAAGCTTCTCGCTGTTCGTCATTCCAATCATTAGAACGTCCAAAAATCAAAATACAGCGTGGTTTTATTACTTTGCTCTTTGTCTTTTCGATGAATTTAACACTATTTGCTTCACGCTCAATAGCATAAATATAGTTGAGGCATTGAGTTATAGCTTTAACTAAATCAGTAGAAGGAACATAATTATTATGGTCTGTTGCAGACCAAAACTGCAAACCATTTGGTTTTTTTATTTCGACCAAATCTACGAATCCGTCAAAAGCACGCATTATATAGTCTGCGATATTCTCGGTATCTATATTTCGCTCATCGATAATTTGCGCAAAATCCGAACCAAGAACCCATTTGTTTTCAGAAAACCAATTCTGCCAAAAAGATTCAGGCAATGTTTCTCCAAGATTTTTTTCAAAATCAATAAGGGCATCTTTCTTTTTTATGGATGTTGCAGCAACAAATACATTGTCAGACAGAATTCCTTTTTCAATCAGAAGTTCGGCAGTATCGCTATTCTTTTCAACTAACTCTTTAAATTTATTTATAAGCTCTTCATCATCATCAGATACATTTATATATTTTCCAGAGCCAAGATTTACAGGAACATAATTTTCAGAAATATAACTGATAAGAGCATTTAATTCTTCGTTGTCTAATGTAAGTTCACTTTTGGGTTTTTCGTTTTGAACTTTACCAAAAGGAAACAGATATCTTCCTATTTTTAATGATATGTCTGGTTCATTGTGATGCTCATGGGGGATTTTCATTAGCACTGCTTGAGAATAAACCCTTGATTTAGTTTTTAATACACATGGTTTTGCGTAGTCTATTCCTTTAGCAGAAGTTTTTATTTCACTCATAGTTTAACCTCATATTTTGTTGCTGAACGGCAAAGATTTCATGAAACTTTCCATATATTCAAAATCTGGAATACAATTTCCGTCATCATCTGTTATTGGCACATTATCTTTTAAAATAACAGGAAGCTTAATTTGCAATTTTTTAGTTGCTTCCAATTGTATCTGTCTACCATAGTGAAATCGATATGCTTCATTTTTTATAACTGCACACATAAATAAACCAATATACTTATTACATTTGAATTTTGGGAAAAGGACAACGGCATCATGAGATGCAGCAAAAGGTTTAGGTTGATAAAAAACAGTAAGTTGAGCTTTGCCCACAGTAATGGTATTAGCTGGGAACACTGCGGGTAAATTAGTCATCCTCATTATTCCATTATTTTTCTCTCCGGCAGCAATTAAAGGAGTGTTCCCCGTTGTATATGTTCCTTCAGGATGAAATGTGCCCTTATCGAAATCAAACAGTTGCTCCAAGCCAAATTTTTTCCATTTAATAGGATTAAATGGAACGTCATCTTTGCTTGCACGATTAAGATATGTTTTCATACTGGGAATCGAATAAGATTTTACCCAGGCTGGAATATCTTTAGGTGATGGTATCTCTAAAAATTTCAAAGAAGCATTAGCTTGACGCCCATAGTTGTATTTATATTGATTTAATCTTATACAGGCTGCATAATACAATAATTCTTGATCTGATAATTCTATTAACGGTTTTAAACACGCCACATGATATGCCGTGTAATAGGGTTCGGTCTGCAAAAATGTTTCGAGTACAGAACCGTTTAATGCCACTGATAGGGTATGAGCAGGAAGAGGTAACAAATCATCTATAGGATCAATTCTGCATGCCACGCCATTGTTTTTAGACGATCTATTTACAAAAGGTATACCTTGCTGAGATATGCTCATATTACACAATTCAAGACCGTGACCAGGAAGAATTTCGAATATCTTACTTACTGAAATCATTATTATTCTCCTTGTTGTTTGAAATTTCTGACAAATCCATTTGATTTAACTGGAATATTAAATATTTCTTGATTTCCAATTCAAAAGCACTTTGATCAAGTTTTGAGTAATCTGTTTTTGCATAACGTTCCCAACAGCATTCATCAGTTCCATCTAAGCATTGCCAAATTCCTATGTTGGGATCATCAATGGTCCGTTTGAATGATTTGATCCATCGTTCTTTCGCTTCAAGCGCCTTTGAACCATCGGGAATCCTTCCAACGCCTTTTTTCCACTTGTAACCATCGTCTTTCCAGTTTCCTAAATATGTGGGTATTTCTTTATCGTGGGGCTCTTGAGCTTTAAACAACATTATACACGGAACAGTTCCAATAGGTCTAAAAAGTTCAATAGGCATACTCATAACAGCCACCAAAGTATGTTTCTGCATGATTTGCTGCCTCATAAGCTTATTTTCCTCGGCATATGCACACGCAATAGGAATGATGGAACACACTAAACTTCCTTTTTCAACGGTGTCGCATAAGAAATCAACAAATTGTAACGGCGAATAAATAGAACCACTGTAAGGCGGATTTATCATCCCAACAGTTGGCTTTTTGCTCCTTAAAGATTCTTGGTGATCAAAGCATGAACCATAATACATATTAGCTTTTCCGTCGCCACGCAAAATCATATTAGAGCAACCTAGCGAAAACATTAATTTATCGTCGTCACAACCGATTAGACGGCTTGTTTTTATTTTTTCTTTTTCATCCTCCGAATTGGGAAATTTTTCGGCAAGTTTAAACATGCGGTTCATTGCAGAAACCAAAAATCCGCCTGTGCCAGAACACGGATCAAGAACAACATCGTCTATTTGCAAGTTAACCAAATCGCAGAACAACTCTGTGATGTGAGGAGGAGTTAGTACAATTCCACTTGATTGGTCACCCTTAGCATATCTCAAAAATTCACTATAAAATTTGCCAATAATATCAAGAGAAAAGTCACCCTGCATACACGGGTATACTTTGGCTTTCAATGTATCCAAAACAGAACGAAGAACACGTGCATTGTCTTTGAGCATGCCCGGCTGATTAAAGACATCCTTAAACCGCGTAAGAACCATAGAAAACTTAAAAGAGTCTTGAACTTTTAATTCTTCCAACTCTGTTTCCATAGAATCACCCAATAATTTTAGCAGTTTCTTCTCAGAAATTTTCTTATCGCGATAACTATTTATGAAAACAGGATCACGCAAAACCAAGCAATCCACTTATAAGCAAACTTCTGTCAATAGGAGGAACACTTGCATCATAAAGAGTTTGATTCAAATCTTGGGCAACACTTAGGGCGTCTTTTTCCAAAATAGTTCTCTTGATAGTGTTTATTGAATCAAATGCTTGTGTATATTCTTTGTACGACAAAATGGAATGAATGTTCAAATTTACAAATGGTCCTTTTTCGTCCTCAATATGTAAGCGTCCTTTTTCCCAAGCAAAAGTATCTATTCTATAATTATCTGGTGTACCGCTGACAGCGATGGCAATCACATCGTAATTAGCAGACAAATACTTGGCGTAATGTAAAGCACCTTCCACGGAATACCTGCTAATAACTTTAGAATCTCGAACAAGGATTCCTTCTTCTCGCAATTTTTTGCTACTATGATTTGCAATTTTAGGCTTACATTCAACAACAATAGCCAAATTATTATGGGTGTTGATGATAATAAATTCAGGCTTGCCAAAATCAGCATTGTCTGTCCATAAAATATCAGGATTCGCATTACACTTTGAAGCATGTTGAAACAGTTCAAGCAATTCACTATTTTGCTTATAACTATCCTGCTCATAAACAATAAGATGATTTTCATCTTCACTTACAGAAGGAAGTGGGAATCCAGAAAAGTTAAGCTGTTGTCTTAAAAAATCTACAATTGGTTGTTCCATGATTTTTGCCATTGTTAGGTTCCTCCGTTCACACTTATAGCGTGCATATCAATAGTTTTATTTCCACTCGTTTTCTGATGCAGTCCAATGTGCGGTGAATGCCGTGCTTTCTGCTGCTTTGATTGGTTCTGCAAGGAAAAGGTTTATTGTTTCGATTACTTTGCTGAATGTATCGGTTTTAGTATCTATCTTTCGACAAAATGCTTTCCATTTCTTTTGCATTGCATCATTTTCGGCAAAAGCCATAACCTGCTCAAATTGTTCTATCGTAAAGGCGTGTCCACGGTTTTCAAAAGTCTTTTTAAGTGATTTTGTCAGCGTTGCACCGTCAAAATCGAACTTATTGGCAAGATAATAAATATCATAATAATCTTTCATTCTGCTTGAAAATTCCAATAAATCGAGAATTGCATCAAGCTTTTCGGCAATTGTTGTTTCCAGCGAATATGTATTTACAGTCGGAGAAATGAAATCGTCAAGCTGTGTTGGAATTTTTCACTTTTCCTGTTTAGGCACGATGACATCGCCAACGCCGAAATCAATGCTGAAAGGTGTTCTTGTATTCTTGATGTGTGCAACAAGTGATGCACCGATACCGGCATATTTTTTTGCAACAGCAATGGGAGCAACATCTGTTATCTCAAATGTAACAAATTCATTTTCAGTAGGTGTTGCGATAATTTCTTCAAGCACAACTCGCAGTTGTTCAGGAGTGTTCGGCATTTGTCGAAGAAAAAAATCAACATCGACTGTAACTCTGCTGTCAAATTCGGTAAGCGAATAGATAAATAATCCGCCTTTAAGAACAAAATTTTCTGCATATTTTGATTTTTTAAGTCTGCGCAAAAATTCTTCCTGACAAAAGAGTTGTAAGGAAAGTTGATAACTTCTTCCACTTGCCTGCGCCTTATTCTTTAATCGAGTAAGCACAGACGCTGCAATATCAGCCATTTAGCAATACCTCCATCAGTTCGGTAACCTTTTTATACACACGAAGTTTTTTAGCATAAACAGAAAGATTATTCAGATTCTTTTTGTCGTCTTTTACATAAGCGTTAATGGCCTTGTTGAAAATTTCGTTATCTAATCTTGAACGATATTTGAAACAATCACATATTGTTCGCTCACGGTCATATACAGGCAGCTCAACTCCATTGAAGTTGTCGGTGATTTTCCCAAGTTCATACAACTCAGGCTGCATATAATAAGGTTGAATAGCAAGCGAATCGACTTTTAGCTTTGTTCTTGACATTGAACGAGGTACAGCTATTGACCATTTTCGTGGTGCAAAGTCGCTGTAACCACAGTGAAACAACGCAGATTCAACACAAACTATTCCTTTTGGGATGAGTGTTGCAAGCAATTGTTCTTCTGAAGAAACACATTGTTCGGCAAGCTGATAGTATCCGTGTCGTACACGATTAAGAAAGCCTGCGTTACACAGGTTTACGACATCAACAGCTCTGATTCCGGCAGCGACAAAGTCGGCAGATTTTGCAATGCCATTATTGTCTACAACTACTTCTTTTGCTCGCTCTTGAAGATTCACTCATTCACCCTCTTCCTTAAATAAAATTCACGCACAGCGAACACGTAATTGTGTGCTGATTTTATTATACCTGAGACAACTAAAAAAAACAATTAAAATTTACGCACATTTTTTGAAATGTGTGCGTAAAATTAAAATACATCTTGCAAGGCAAAAAGATATCAAGTATAATATAAATGTAAAACCAATCCGGTTGCGATTATTCTTTTCTTGCAACCATCGGTTTTATCGCACCTGATAAGAAAATGATAAATTCTCGTCATACAGGTATGATAATATGGATTATCAAAATACTGCGAAGACTACACGATGCATTTTATAAACAAAATGTGTTAGTCTTTGTAGAGTGGAAATAAATCGAAAAAGTCTGAACCCCTAGTAATATCAAGGGTTTCAAGGTTTTCAGAGCACTTTGTGGTACGCATACCCGTGGAGAGATTCCGGAATTTATCTTTTCTATGTGATTTTGGCGGTAGCGGTTCCGATTGTAATCAAGGATATTTCAAATAAAGTGATTTTGCATGCAAACAGTCGCAAAAATATGTCCGCCGAGGAAAAATAAACGTAAAATCACACGGCTTCGATTTTCCGCTTGATATGAACACACTTGCTCAAGGGCTTCGTAAAACGGAGCCCTTATTGTTTATTTTGCGATACCGCATTTTGCGGACTCCGATAAATTTTTAAATAATGCGGACAGTTTACTCTTCAATTTCGTCTTAATAGGTGAAACGCGCTTCAATAACTTTTAAGAGGAAATTTGAATTATGGATAAAATTGTTTTAATTCAGTTCGCCGACGGAGTTGTGCGGATAATAGCGTTACTTTGCATGTCGTTTGGGTGTGTAATCGCAAGTAAAAATAAATTGAAATAATACGGACAGTTTTTATTTTGAATTCGTCTTAATGAACGAAGAGTGTTTCAAAGCTTTTAAAGGGGAATGTTTATGCTTAGAAAAACCATAAAAAACATAGCGCTTCTTGATTTGCAAAATTTTACTGCCGAGGCGTTAAGGGAAATCAAGAAAATCGAGAGTTGTGCGATGCTTCTTATTCCGAAAAATGCGAGTGATGAATGGAAAAATGCCTATGCCAAGATAACAATCCGAAATGTTGCAAGCATTATAGAGGTCAGCTACAGCAAATACAGCGTTTTAAACGGAATGGTTACATTAAACGATAAAAATGTTTCCGATGATTGCCTCTATATTGTCAACGGCATTGTTATTCTTGAGACCGTTGAAAAGATTCCGGATTTGTGCGTGAACGGGCTTCTGCTTAAAAGAAAAAAGTCATGCTATGAGATGACGCGAATGAACGGCAGAAGTGTTGAGGTTGAGGATAACGTCGTAATAAAGCCTTACCCTAACACCATCGAAATCGACGGCGATACGGTGAGGAGCTTCGATTACAATACATTGGTGGCCGCAGGCAACAATGTCGATATTGACAATAACATGACCGAGCAAATGCTCTCCGATAAAAAGATAACATTTGCGGCAGGCAACGAGGTAAAATGCGGCAAAAATATTTTGGGCTATGTTAAAGTCAATTCAACCGTAGGCAACAAAATCACGGAAAAAAATGAATAACATTGAACTGTTTAACCAAATTTATGAAAAGTATTATAAAAGCATAGTTTCGTATTTTTCAAGGCGATTTGACAGCGACGAGGCAGAGGATTTGGCTCAAATCACCTTTATGAAGTTGTGGGGTTATCTGCCGACGCTCGGTTACATCAAAAAAGAAAAGTCTTTGATTTTTAAAATCGCAAAGAATGTGCTTGCCGACAGACTTCGTAAAAACAATTTTGCCGACTCGCTTGATGAGCTTGAAAGCATTAAATGTCTTGAGGTGTTTGATGATATCACATCTGTTGAAATTCAGCAGATACTTTTGAAAATGAGCGAGCTCGACCGAGAAATAGTGACTCTTAAAAGCTACGGCTGGTCGAGCAGAGAGATCGGCAAGATAAAAAATATGCCGTCGTCAACGGTCAGAAACAGGCTGGCTGCGCTTAAAAAGCAAATTGAAAAGGAGCTCGGCGAGCCTTGCGGACGTCGAAAGCACCATAATACATATAAGACCTAAGAGCTGTCGGGCTATATGTCCGACGGCTTTTTTGTACAGAGATGTTTATTGATATTTGCTGTTCTTTGATATTATATTTTTAAAACATAAATGTGTAAATCGGTACGTCGAAAACATACGGGTATTAACAAAGTTGAAAAACAGTGTGAAAAAGGGGAGGTACCTATGCAGCAAAAAACAGTCAGCAAATACACAAAAGAACAGACATGCGAATTTGCAAAGGAAGTGCTTTTCAGACATTACGGGAGCCGAGCAACGCAGATTAAATACATAGGCGGCGGCTCCTTCGGATATGTTTACAAGGCCGAATTGCCCGTGATGCCGTACATTCTTACGGTAAAGGCCTGCCGCGTCGCCGGTATGCAGCATAATGAGAGCGCCGCGCTGAAAAAGCTTGCCGAAAGCTCGCTGGTTCATATTCCCAAGGTCTATTTTACCTTTGACGCAACCGACGAAATCCCCATGGATTTTATAATTGAGGAATTTGTGAACGGAACAGACTGCTTCACCGACTTTTCGAAATTGTTTTTAAGCAAAGAAAAGCGAAATTTGCAGATGAAATAGCGGATTGTCTTGCAAATTGGCACAGCGTTACCTGCAACAAATTCGGCAGCCTCGATTTCCCCGAGTACGATAATTGGCTTGATTTTTACCGACCGTTTGCGCAGGATATTTTACAGACCGCCGCAGAGCTTAACAGAAAAAAACGGCTGAAGGACAGCACGCTTAATGTTATGCAAACGGCGTGGAAAAATTTTGATTACATTTTCAGCGAGCCCCGTAAAAGAGGCGTCTCTTATCCACGGCGATTTGAATGTTATGAATGTAATGTCCGATAAAAGACTTAATATCACCGCGATAATCGACCCCCTTGAGTGCAAGTGGGCTGACAAAGAATTTGATTTGTTCCAGCTGAGAAACCTGACCGGGGAGTGCTTCGGGCTTTACGAAGCATATAAAAGGAAATATCCCGTTTCGGAAAAGTGTGATTTGAAGTGCGCGTTTTATGCGGTTTATCACGAGGTGTATTGCCTTATTTCAACCGGAACAAACACCGAAATCATACTTGCAGCGGCAGTCAAGAGACTGAAGAGGGAGCTTAAAAAAGCCGGCATTACATCTTGAAAATCCGACTCAAACGGTGATGTGAGCACACCTGAATGTGCCGAAAACGAGCACGTAGTTAAAAACAATCTAAACAGCTTATGCTATAATTTACAATCGGAGGATGACATTGAATATCAAAGCCACGGATTTCTGCGACGTCTCAAATTCTGCCGAGGGCGTTATCAAAGCGATAAATGAATTGCAGAGCGGAGACACTCTTATTTTCCCGAAGAATGAGTATCATTTTTACAAGGAGCGCTGTATTCACAAGGTTTGCCATATGACAAATACGGACTCTTTTAAGGCACCCGACAAGTATTTTGCGGTGCTTATCGAGAATAAGGAGAATATTACCGTGGACGGCTGCGGTTCAACCCTTGTAATTCACGGCGATATGTGTGCGTTTTCTCTGCGCGGCTGTAAAAATGTAAGGCTTGTAAATTTCACCGTAAGATATGCCTCCCCGACGAATTTCGAAATGGAGGTCGTAGAGCGTTCGCTCAATAAAATTACATATAAAATCCCGACGGGAAGCGACTTTGAGGTCAAAAATAATAATCTTACGTTCTTTGAAAAAAGTCCGTTCAGCGGAGAGAATTACTACACCTATACAGCCAACGGCGAGTGCTACTGCAACGTAATTCACAGAGGCGACGAGGTTTTCAGAACGTTGCGCTCACCTACGAAAAACGCTTTTAAAATCAAAAAAACGGGGGATCATACCGTCGAATGCAGATATTTTGTGTCGCCTAAATTCAAGGTCGGAGACGTCGTTGCGATGTCTCGTAATAAGCTGCGCGACAACTGCGGATTGTTTTTCGAGAACTGCTCCGATATCTTCTGCGAGAGGTTAACCGTCAACTATATGCACGGCTTCGGGTGGCTGTCCCAGATGTGCGAAAACCTGAGCTTTGATAAGCTGACATTTAAGCCGGCGAGCGGTTACAGAGTTTCTTCGTTTGCCGATTTGATTCACGTATGCGGCTGCAAGGGCTATGTGAAAATAACCGACTCGCACTTTGAACACCCGCACGATGACGCAATCAATGTGCACGGCGCATTTTTAAGGTTCAGAAAGGCTTGCGACGAGCGAACCGCCGAGCTTGAATTTGTACATCATCAGCAGGGAGGTTACAAGGCGTTTTACTCCGGCGATAAAGTGAAAATATACAGCAGAACCGATTTGTCGGAGCTTGACGGCGTTTATACCGTAGACAGCACGGACGACAACATTGATAAAAAGACGGTCATTGTGAAATTCAAAGAAAAGCTGCCGCCGATGAAGCCGGAAATGTATGTCTTTGAGAACATCACGTATAACCCGAATCTCACCGTGAGCGGATGTACCTTTAATGCGATCCCGACGCGAGGCATTCTCTGTACTACCGATAAGGAGTCGGAGATTTTCGGTAACACGTTCAAAAGCGTCGGTATGCCCGATATTTACATCTCGTGCGATTGCAGGGATTGGTACGAGAGCGGCCCGTGCAGAAATATGAAAATTCACGACAACACGTTTTCTAAAAAAGACCCGATTAAGTTTGAGCCTATTTGTCTTTTGAAGCCAGTCAAGGATGTTCACAGAAATGTTATGATATATGACAACCGTATAGCCGAATGAGCATCGGCTCCGTTTGCAGACACGGCAAAGGCACGTTAGTTATTTTTTAACTAACGTGCCTTTTTTATATTAAGTCATAATTTTACGCGGCCGGATTATTCGGCGGATACGGCGCCTTTAAACCTGCGCGACGGGTGATAGGCGAGCAGAGCTATAAATATCAGTACCGCCGTAAGCGACAGGCTTATCGGGTACGCATACATAATGGTTTTGAAGGTAGGCGACGACGGGAAAACGACGTATATCCAAAATACTCTTGTGCCGCAAACGCCTATTGTTGTGAGGAGAGCCGGTACCAAGGATATGCCGAAGCCGCGAAGATACCCCGACATAATTTCGTAAAGCATTGAAAACGTGTATGCCGAGAAAATCAGTAAAAGTCTGGTGTAGCCGAGCTCTATTACCTGTGGGTCGCTTGTGAATATCGAGAGCAGGAATCGTCCCGAGAAAAGAACAAGCCCTATTGTGACGGCTGTTGCGATTGTGTCCTCCGCAATCGACAGAAGCAGGGTTTTCTTACAGCGGTCGAGCTTGCCGGCGCCGTAGTTTTGACCGACAAAGGTCGTGCACGCCTGACTGAACGAGTTAAAGACATCGTAAGCTATTACCTCTATATTAAATGCCGCGCTCGACGCCGCTATAACTATTGTTCCGAGACTGTTGATAGCCGCCTGAATTATTATGTTTGAAATGGCAAAAACAGCACTCTGTATGCCTGCCGGCAGACCGATTTCCAAAATCTGACCGAGTACTCTTTTGTCTATGCGCAGCTCCCTGAGCGACAGCTTTATGTACTTGTCGGACTTCATCAAAACAATAAACAGCACAATCGAGCTGATTGCGTTGGATATAACGGTGGCAATGGCAACTCCGTTTACGGTCATTTTAAGAACTATTACAAAGAATAAATTCAAAAGCACGTTGAGGCATCCGGAGAGCGCAAGCACTATAAGCGGAGTTTTTGTATCGCCCACGCTTCTGAAAACGGCCGACAGGAAGTTGTACAACAGTATTACGGGCAAGCCGAGCAGATATATGCGAAGATACAGAACGGCATACGGCAGTACATCCTCCGGAATGCTCATAACCGATAAAATTTGCACGGCAAAAATTTCACCGGGTATCATTACAAGAAAACCGCCGATTATTGCGGTGAGCACCGAGGTGTGAACCGCACGCTGTACGGTTTCTCTGTCGTCTCTGCCTATTGCGTTCGCTATTATTACATTTGTACCGAGGGCTATACCTATAAACAGGTTGAGTATCAGCCCGATTACCGGGCTGTTCGCTCCGACGGCGGCAACCGAGGCCGTTTTGGCTGCGCCCGTGAAGTTTCCGACTACGGCTATATCCGAGGCGTTGAAAAGCTGCTCAAGTATTGCTGTTGCAGCCACGGGCAGCGCAAATCGCGGAAGCTTGTTCCATATAGGGCCGTTTATCATATCCATTTTGTTACTGTTTTTTAACTTCGTCTTTTTCGGCATAATTATCCTTTTTGCATTTACGTATTTTTTTATTTCGGTATTGTTTTTTTAGCTGTGTCGCCTTGTAGGACGCAACACAATTATATCACCAAAAAAATTAACATCAATATACAGATATGATAAATTTGAGCACCGCATCGTGCAAAGTAGTGTTAAAACCGCAAAGCACCGCTGCATTATGTGTTTAGGTAACCGAACTTACTCTTGATCGGTTAAACCTATAAAATAATCGGCGGAAACATTATAAAATTGACAGAGCTTGATTAAATCCTCGATTTTCAATTCCGCTCTTCCGGTTTCGATATGGTTGTAGCCCTGTTGGGATTTGTTGATGATTTCACCTACTTGCTTTTGTGTTAAATCTCTGTCTTCCCTGATGTTTCTCATCCTTGTTCTGTAATCCATTTCCACAAAACCTCCATTGTAATTTGTGAAAATGTTAGCATACTCAAAAGCTGAGTATTGACATATACTCAATAATTGAGTATTATCATAAATGAAGTATTTTATTATTGAGAAGGAGTTGTAAATAAATGGAAAAACAGAAAACGTCATCAAAACGTAAAGCGGCAATCAAAGTGATTGTGGCGGTATTGCTGATAGCTATAATGACCGGCATATCGTTCGCAGTCGCAAATTTTGTGCACAACAGAAAAAGCGTGCAGGCATCAAGCGTTAAAAACGGCTTGTCCGCATACGAGCTTGCGGTGCAGCAGGGATATGCGGGAAGCCTTGATGATTGGCTTGTTTCTCTCCAGGGTAAATCGGCATATCAGATTGCCGTCGATAACGGATATTCGGGCAGTGAAAAGGATTGGAGCAAAACCCTTACCGCAATGTCGAAAAAAGACAAATCCGATATCAGCTCCGCAGCATTTTCGGAAAAAGGCGACCTTGTAATTACGCTTTCCGACGGAACAAAAATCAATGTCGGTAAGGCGGTCGGCGCAAGCGGCAAAGACGGAAAAGACGGTAAGGACGGCATAGGAATAAAATCGGCAAAAATCAATGATAAGGGCGAGCTTGTCATTTCCTATTCCGACGGCAACAGCGTAAATCTTGACAAGGTTGTCGGTGAAACAGTAAACAACGGAGTCGGTATTGCTTCTTCGATTATAAATGAAAAAGGCGAACTGGTGTTGACTTATACAAACGGCGAAACTGCAAACCTCGGCGGAGTAGTCGGCAAAGACGGTCGTGACGGCAAAAACGGTGCTGACGGAAAAGATGGCAGAGACGGTACCGACGGTACGAGCGGAACGGACGGTATAAGCATTTCCGCAGCGGTTATAAATGAGTCGGGTGAGCTTGTTATTTCATATTCGGACGGGACGACGGCAAACCTCGGTAAAATAGTAGGCTCTGACGGTATAAACGGTGTGAACGGCACAAACGGTACCGACGGTAAAGACGGCATAAGCGTTTCTTCCGCCGAAATCAATTCGGAGGGTGAGCTTGTGCTTTCGTTCTCTAACGGTCAGCGCGCCAATGTAGGAGCGGTTGTAGGCGCAAAGGCGAAAAAGGCGATAAAGGCGAGCGAGGCTTGCAGGGAGCAAAAGGCGAAAAGGGCGAAAAAGGCGAAAACGGTCTTAACGGTTCGGACGGTATAGGAGTTAAAAAGTCCGAAATCAACAGCGCAGGTGAACTTGTAATCACATACACAAACGACCTTACCGAAAACCTCGGCCCCGTTGTCGGTGCAAAAGGTGACAAGGGAGACAAGGGCGACCAAGGCGTACAGGGTGAAAAAGGCGAAAAAGGTGAAAGAGGCGTTCAAGGTGAAAAGGGTGACGCGGGTCTCAACGGAACCGACGGAAAAGACGGCACCGGTATAAATAATATTGAAATTTCAAATGACGGAAATCTTTTGATTACTCTTACGAACGGAACGTCACTTAATCTCGGAAACATAAAGGGCGCAAAGGGCGACCAAGGCATTCAGGGCGAAAAAGGCGAAAAGGGCGACCAAGGCATTCAGGGCGAAAAAGGCGACTCAGGCCTCAACGGTGCAGACGGTAAAGACGGCACGAATGGCACCGACGGCATAGGCGTTGCAAGCAGCGAAATAAATGCTCTCGGTGAGCTTGTCATAACATACAGCGACGGTAACACGGTAAATCTCGGCAAGGTAGTCGGCAACGACGGCGCACAGGGAGTTCAAGGCGAAAAAGGCGAAAAAGGCGACAAGGGTGACCAAGGCGTCAAAGGTGAAAAAGGCGACGCAGGTATCAACGGCACGAACGGCACCGACGGCGTAGGCGTTGCAAGCAGTGAAATAAATGCTCTCGGCGAGCTTGTTATAACATACAGCGACGGAACAACTGTGAATCTCGGCAGAGTGGTAGGCAATGACGGCGCACAGGGAGTTCAAGGCGAAAAGGCGACAAGGGCGACCAAGGCATTCAAGGCGAAAAGGGTGACAAGGGCGACCAAGGCATTCAAGGCGAAAAGGGTGACCAAGGCGTTCAAGGTGAAAAAGGCGACGCAGGTATCAACGGTACTGACGGTATCAACGGTACAAACGGAGCTGACGGTGTAGGCATTACAGATGTTACAATAAATGCCGATAACGAGCTTGTGCTTTCGTTCTCAAACGGCAACGTTATAAACCTCGGCAATATCAAAGGCTCAAAGGGCGACAAGGGAGATAAAGGCGACAGCGGACTTAACGGAAAAGACGGCGTGGGCATACAAAATGTCGATGTGTCGGCTGACGGCGCATTGACCGTAACACTTACAAACGGCACGGTTCTTAACCTCGGTAACATCAAGGGTGCCGACGGCTTAGGCATAACCAAGGCGGAAATCAATACCTCCGGCGAGCTTGTTTTGACCTATTCAAACGGCGACGTCAAAAATCTCGGCAAGGTTACCGGTGAGAACGGTAAGGACGGCGCGAACGGCGCCGACGGACTCGGTATTAAGTCGCTCACACTTTCCCCGGACGGCGAGCTTGTGGTTACAATGTCCGATAATTCCATATCCAACCTCGGCAATATCAAGGGAGATAAAGGCGACAAGGGCGAGCAGGGTCAGCAGGGACTTCAGGGCTCCAAAGGCGCCGACGGACGAGGAATAGCAAAAATGAGCTTTAATTCTAATGGGGAATTGATAGTTGAGTACACAGATAATACTCGGGATAATTTAGGAAAAATCTCCGATAGTACATCTGAGAATATCGATGTTAACTTCGTATATCACTATGAAGATTCTGGCTATGAGGTAATGGCATCAGATGTTGGAAAAGGTCAAAAAGTGTTAGCAATTCCCAGAACATATAAGGGATATCCGATTACAGGTTTAGGTTCTATAAGCTCTCCTGGATTCGGCAAATGCTATGATTTGATACAGATAACAATACCATCAAATATAGTAATGTTAAACAATGCCTCGGGCGGAATGTTTGGATACTGCTCAAAACTTAGAGAGGAAGGAATTATCTTTGAAGGAGAATTTACTACTTGGAAAGATGTTAATACTTATAATACTAATAATAATAATGATACTAAGTTATACTATAAAAATACTGATGGAACATACACATTTGCTAATTATACTTCTATTGAATTTGGTAAAGGAGCAGAATATGCACTATATTTTGATGATGAAAACGAATTGAAAGCATTATTAGGCAAAGCATACTATGTGGTTGCAGTTCCTGTTAAGAAAACATATGACCCCAATGCTGAAAATTTATATGTTTGCCGTGAAAAGAATGGATTAGCATGTACATATATAAAAGAAACTAAGAAAGGATAGATAAAACTATGAGCAAAAACGAAAAAACAGCCAACGATTCATATTTGATTGTTAAAGGCGAGGAGAAAGAGATGAAAAAAATCTCATATCGTGGCAATCTTATAGAAGAATTTAAGGACGATGATGCTGTATATTCTAAAATACAGCACATTAAGACGGATGCAAAAGGACTAAGGCAAATAGCGGAAATTGTAGAAGAATACGGCTATAGCATTTATCATCTTACACAGTTGTAATTTGTAAATTTATTTTATACATAACAACCCCGCTGCGCAGCATCTGCGGAGCGGAGTTGTTTTTTTATCTGTATGGTGTGGGATTTTTTGCCGTGAAATTCGGCTTTTGCACATTAAACCGTTAAATTTATCGGCGATTTTATGTATTAAATCGTTGAAATATTTTAATTTGTGTGATAAAATAGCTTTTATCGGAATCGCACACGGCGATACGGGAATGAGAGCTGCCGAAGCATCTCGGCGGCTCGTTTTATTTTTGCTTTTAAGAGGAGTGCTGAAATGACGTCATCAACTGTATGCATTTTGGCGACGATATTTGTTTATCTCGTCGGAATGCTCGTAATCGGATTTCACTATGCCAAAAAGAACGAGTCCTCAACCGACTTTTATCTCGGCGGCAGAAAACTCGGCCCTCTCGTCACGGCAATGAGCGCCGAGGCGAGCGATATGTCAAGCTATTTGCTTATGGGCTTGCCGGGCCTTGCGTATCTGTCGGGTGTTGCCGACGTCGGCTGGACCGCCATAGGACTTGCCGTAGGTACATATCTCAACTGGCTTTTAACTGCCGGCAGACTTCGCAGATATACCCATAAAACCGACTCTTTCACCCTGCCGCAGTTCTTTTCGCACCGTTTCCGCGATAAGAAAAACATATTATCGTGTATGGCGGCTTTGATTATAATAATATTTTTCATTCCCTATACGGCGTCGGGCTTTGCCGCCTGCGGAAAGCTGTTTTCGTCGCTGTTCGGTATGAATTATATGACCGCAATGCTGATTTCGGCAATAGTAATAGTTGGCTACACGGCTGCGGGCGGATTTTTTGCCGCCTCTACCACCGACTTTGTCCAGAGCATTATTATGACCGTGGCTATTGTGTTTGTACTGATATATGCCACCGTGTCGGCAGGCGGCGTCTCGGCTGTTGCGGAAAACGCAAAACAGCTTCCCGGTTATCTTTCGTTCGTTTCGTCGTATTCCGAAGCTACGGGCGAGAGCGAGCCGTACAACCTTTTGCACATAATCACAACTCTTTCGTGGGGACTCGGTTATTTCGGTATGCCGCATATCCTTCTTCGCTTTATGGCGATTGAGGACGATAAAAAGCTTAAACTCTCAAGAAGAGTTGCGTCTGTTTGGGTCGTTATAGCAATGGCTATGGCTGTGCTTATAGGTTTAGTCGGCAGAGGCCTTTCAAGTACGGGACTTATCGACAGCCTCCACGGAAATGACACGGAAACGGTTATAGTTCGCGTAGCCGGACTTCTTTCAACCCACGGTGTTTTCCCGGCACTTATGGCAGGTCTTATTTTGGCGGGAATTCTTGCAAGCACAATGTCCACGGCGGACTCACAGCTTTTGGCTGCCGCATCGAGCGTATCCGAGAACATATTGCGCGAGACCTTGGGACTTAAAATTTCGGAGAAAAAGAGTATGCTTGCCGCAAGAATTACGGTAGTTATAATAGCGATACTCGGCGTTGTTATAGCCAGAAATCCCGACAGTTCGGTATTCGGCATAGTTTCGTTCGCTTGGGCAGGCTTCGGCGCGGCGTTCGGACCGCTCGTTATATGCGCGCTCTTCTGGAAGCGCACAAATCTCCCGGGCGCAATCTCGGGCATGGCTGTCGGCGGAATAATGGTATTTGTTTGGAAATATCTTATAAAGCCGCTCGGCGGAGTTTTCGGAATATATGAGCTTTTGCCGGCATTCCTTATGGGACTTATCACAATAATTGTTGTGAGCCTTTGCACCAAAGCTCCGAGCAAGGAAATAACCGATGAATTTGACGAGGTCAAAGCTATGGGTAAGGCGAAATAAGCGGTAGCTTTGTCGGGTTTTAATATTGTCTTTTTGGGGTGCCGGATTTTGTTCGGCACCCTGTTTTTATGATGCTGTTAATAATTTGTTACAATTTCAACAAGAAATAACATTCAAAATATACCGTTGTTTATTCTGTTCTACAAAAATAAATTTTGTCCTGTAAGATTATTGACAAATTATTTTAAAAAGACTATTGTATTAGCAATGTATCAGTCAAATGCAATGAGCAGGACATGACTATTCGTATCACCGCTTTCAGAAAGCCGTCGGCAGTGCGAGACGGCAGCAAGGCACGTTTGGCTCTCACCTGTTAGCAGCTTCGGTGAAAGATTTTTCTAGTAGTCGAAGCCGGAAACCCACCGTTAAAGGGGCGCGCCATCCATTATGGGCGGCGGTCGAGAGGCCGACAGTAAAATATCGGCAAGCAAAGTGGTATCGCGGAAGTAAATTTGCAACGGCGCAAATATACGTTTTGTAAGTTTAGCCTTCGTCTTTGCACGGGCTACCCGAAAGCGGGTATGCTGTGTGAGGACGAGGGCTTTTTGTTTTGCAAAAATGCATTCGGCTGAGAATCTTTTTTAAGAGAAGGGTTAGAAAAATGAACACACTTGTAATTGTGCTTATCGCGGCGGTTGTCCTTGTGGCAGCGTATCTGCTTTACGGACGCTGGCTTGCGAAAAAATGGGGAATAGATCCCAAGGCGCAGACTCCTGCCGTAAAATACAATGACGGCAAGGACTATGTACCGACAAATGGCTGGACCGTTTTCAGCCATCAGTTTTCTTCGATAGCCGGTGCAGGCCCCGTAACCGGCGCTATACAGGCGGCGGCTTTCGGCTGGCTTCCGGTACTCCTTTGGGTGTTGCTCGGCGGCGTATTTTTCGGAGCGGTCACGGACTTCGGCGCTCTTTACGCCTCGGTTAAAAATGACGGTAAATCCATGGCGTGCTTATTGAAAAATACATAGGCAAAACAGGGCGTAAGCTTTTCCTTTTGTTCTGCTGGCTGTTTACTCTGCTTGTAATAGCGGCATTTGCCGATATGGTTGCAGGAACATTTAATGCATATACCGTAAAGGACGGCGTTTCGGTACTTTCCGATGCCGCAAATACAAACGGCTGTGCAGGCACCATTTCAATAATGTTTATGGTATTTGCCGTAATATTCGGACTTATCCAAAAGAAATTCAATCTCTCCGGCTGGAAGGAAGCCGTTGTCGGTCTTCTTTGTGTGGTGGCTTCCTTTGCTATCGGTATGCATTTTCCGCTCATTCTCTCAAAGGACGCATGGAGCTATATTACATTTGTTTATATCTTCTTCGCGGCGGTGCTTCCCATGTGGCTCTTAAAGCAGCCGCGTGATTATATGACCACATTTATGTTTATCGGTATGATAGCCGGTGCGGTTATAGGATTGCTTGTTGCTCACCCAACAATGAATCTTCCCGTATTTACGGGCTTTACAAACGAAAAGCTCGGCACACTGTTCCCGATACTCTTCGTAACGGTTGCGTGCGGTGCTGTTTCGGGCTTCCACAGCCTTGTATCCTCCGGAACCTCATCAAAGACCATTGAAAACGAAAAAGATATGACAAAGGTCGGCTACGGCGCAATGGTACTTGAGAGCCTGCTCGCGGTGCTTGCTCTTTGCGTAGCAGGCGCGGCGGCTTCTCAGGACGGCACACCGGCTTCGGGCACTCCTTTCCAGATATTCAGCCGCGGCGTTGCCGGCTTCTTTGAAATGTTTGGTATTCCCGTACACTTCGCTACGGTATTTATGACAATGTGCGTTTCGGCACTTGCGCTTACAAGCCTTGACGCCGTTGCGCGTATAGGCAGAATGAGCTTCCAGGAGCTGTTTGCGGTTGACGATATGAAAAACGCGAAGCCTTGGCGCAAGGTTCTCTGCAATCCGTATTTCTCAACAATTATTACGCTTCTTTTCGGCTTTGTACTCACAAAAATCGGATATGCAAACATCTGGCCGCTGTTCGGTTCGGCAAACCAGCTTTTGAGCGCTCTCGTACTTATAACCCTCTGCGTATTTATGAAGGTTACGGGCAGAAGCAACAAGATGCTCTTCCCGCCGATGATAATAATGCTTTGCGTTACGTTTACGGCACTCGTTCAGCGCCTTATAGCTATGGTAAAGGCTATAAGCACAGCCGCAGCGGTTACGATTCCCGCAGGCGAGACCACTTGGGGCAAGGTGTTCTTAAACAACGGACTTCAGCTTGTCATAGCTGTTTTGCTTATAGTGCTCGGTCTTACAATAGTTATCAACTCTATGAAGAGCTATGTTAAGAGACAAAAAGAGCAGCGAGAAAAAAGAAGAAAAAAAGTAAACGGCTAATCAATACCGTTAAAACGGACAGGGGACTGTAAAAACGATGTTTTACAGCCCCTTGTTTTTTTTGTTATATTATTTGATTTTAACGAGAGCTTTTATGCTCCTATAACACCCGAAGAGGGACAGCTGAAAATACCGACCGTTTTGCCGTTAAGCTTATATGAAGAGGTTGCGAGATTTTCCTTTGACCACAGCTTTTCGTACAGCTCATAGAGCTCCTGCGGCGAAAGATTTTCGAGCGACGGTATTTTTTGTCCGTTTTCGGCGAGTATTTTGTTCTTTGCTTCTTCCGAAGAAGCCATGGCGGCTATATCATTTATCGCAAGAGATTTGTTGTAAAGTCCCCAATCGGAGTCTTTGTAAGAGGTAGTTTTGTAATTCCACAGCGTGTAGCTTATAAGAGCGCTGTCCATAAGCGAAACGGCGTCACCGCAGAATACTGTCGGGTTAAATTCACCCATATAGACCGCAACCTTGTATTGGCGTCTTGCCTTTTTCATAGAACGGATAAGCTGTTTTGTCGTCTTTTTCTCCTTATCGTAGGAGTGAAGCTGATACATCATATTCGACCAGCCCATCTCGGAGGGGGCGGGGAGCTTATCCATTCGCCAAAGCGCCTCTACGGTTATTATGTGGTCACGGTCTGCGGAGCGTATGGCTTTTATCATTCTGTCGTATACCGCTTTTCTGAGCGTCACGTCCTGCCACGGGTCAGCGGCGTTTTCGGGCAGAACACCGTGTTCGGTGTCCGCGTTGTTGAGCGGCTCGTTCATAACGTCGTATGCTGCAACGCAGGTGCGGTCTTTATACCGTGTCGCTATTTTTATCCAGAGATTTTCCATTATGACCTGATAATTCTTATCACTATACAAGAGATTTCTCCCGGTCTTACCCGACGAATGGTCGCCGTTTTGACCGCCGGGGCAGCCGTGCATGTCAAATATCAGATACAGGTTGTATTTTTCCGCCATTTCACAGGCAAAATCAAGCTTTACAAATCCCGGATTTTCGTCATCGTTCTCGGTTATGTATGTGCCGTTTTCGTCCGACATAAAGTTTCTGTACCAGAAGGGTATTCTGATGCAGTTAAATCCGAGAGCTTTAACATTTTCAAAATCCTCTTCGGTGATGTAATTGTCACGGTAGCTTTTAAAAAGCTCTGCGGTTTTTTCTTCCCCGAAAAGAAGCGTGAATTTATTTAAGGTGTCAAGTTCCGCCCAGCCGTCGTCCGTTCCGCCCTTTACGGTAAGACTCCTGTCGAGGCTCATAACGGGGCACATCCAGGTCTCCTGCAAGAGCCAACCTCCGAAGTTGACGCCGCGAAGCTGTATGCCGTTGTCGCCGCCGTCTGTGAGGTAGCCGTCCTCGCTGACTCGCAAGAGCTTGGAGTTGTCGATTTCACGCCGTATTTTCGGCTTCTGACCGCAGGACGAAAGACAAAACAGCAAAGCCGCAGACAGTATAACGCAAACTAACCTTTTCATAACACCGCTCCTATTGTTAATTGTTTTTATCATTCGATTGACGAGTAATCTATTTTTCTGCTTTTGAAATAGTATTCCCTGTCGTGCTCGCCGACATCACGCATTACGCGGCACGGATTTCCGACGGCGACCACAGATGACGGAATGTCCTTTGTAACAACGCTGCCCGCGCCTATGACGGTGTTATCGCCTATCGTAACGCCGGGCAGAATAAGCGAGCCTGCGCCTATCCAGCAGTTCTTGCCTATATGAATCGGCATATTGTATTGGTATTCCTTTGCTCTGAGCGTGGGATCTATCGGGTGACCGGCGGTTGCCACGGTAACGTGAGGGCCGAACATTGTGTTGTCGCCGACGTATATGTGAGTATCGTCAACAAGCGTCAAGCCGAAATTGGCATAGATATGATTGCCGAAGTGTACATGCTCTCCGCCGAAGTTTGAGTGAAAAGGAGGTTCTATGTAGCAGTCATCGCCTATTTCCGCAAACATCTCCCTGAGCATTTCCTCGCGCTTTTTAAGCTCGGTCGGCCGAGTCATATTAAAGTCGTAAAGCCTGTCGAGACGCTTTAATTGATGCCGCATTATCTCTTCATCGCCGGGTAAATACAATTCACCGGTGTGCATTTTGTCTTTCATAGAGCTCATTTAAATTCCTCTTTCTCTCTTTTATTGACATAAATTATAATTGATATTATCATAAGTATATCATTTTTGTATATAGCTTTCCACTATAAAGTTTAACGGAGGAATTACAATGGATTACAGAAAATTCGGAGATACCGTGGTTGCGAGATTTGACCGCGGAGAGGAATTTACAAGCTCGCTGCAAGAGCTCTGTGAAAAGGAAAATATTAAGCTGGCGTCCGTTTCGGCGATAGGCGCATTAAATGCGTTTACCGCAGGAGTATATATGGTGGACGAGAAAAGATATGTGAAAAACGAATTTAAAGGCTGCTTCGAGATCGTTTCGCTCACGGGAACCGTAAACACCAAGGGCGGCAAGTATTACAGCCATCTGCACATAAGCGCCGGAGACGAGAGCGGCCGTGTTTTCGGCGGACATCTTAATGAGGCACATATCAGCGCGACCGCCGAGGTTGTAATAAGGATGATAAACGGTGAGGTTGACAGGTTTTATGACGATGCTACGGGCCTTAATCTGTTTAAATTTTAAGCCGACTCAAATCAGAATATGCGTCGTGCGCTCTTTGGGGCGTTCGGCGCTTTTAATTTCTGTTGACAAACGGATAATATGTGTTATACTAAATTAGTTCAATTTAGAACTAATTGAGGTGATGTGATGACCCCGATAGAATTTCTGTCGGACTCGGCAAAACTGTATCAGGATACGGTCTTGCCCGTCTGCAAAAAATACGGGCTTACGTATATGGAATTCGGTGTATTGATGTTTCTTTACAACAATCCGCAATATAATACTGCGGCACAGATAGTTTCGATGCGGCACATACCTAAGTCGCACGTTTCAATCTCTGTAAAATCGCTTATGGAAAAGGGGCTGCTGCACGGCGAAAAGTGCAAGGACAAGCGTGCTGTGAGACTGTCGGTGACGGAATTTGCCGAGGAGATAGCAAGAAGCGGAAAATCGGCTCAAAAAAACTTTGTTGATACGCTTTACGGCGGGTTTTCCGAGGCTGAGCGCAGCGCATTTTCCGCGTTGCTTGATAAAATGGAAACAAATGTTGCGGAACATTTTGATTTGAAACGGAGTTGACACAATGGATAAGGACAAAGAATTTCTCGGAACGGAAAATAGGCAAGCTGCTGTTTCGCCTTGCCGTGCCTACCGTAATTGCGCAAATTGTAAATATGCTTTACAATATTGTTGATCGCATATATATAGGGCATATCCCCGGTGAGGGCAGCGCGGCTCTGACGGGAGTGGGCGTATGTATGCCTATAATTATGATAATTTCGGCATTTGCGGCGCTTGTAAGCGCCGGCGGCGCACCGAGAGCCTCGATAAGTCTCGGCAAGGGCGATAAGGACGGCGCAGAAAAAATACTCGGAGGCTGTTTCTTGCTTCAGCTTATATTATCGGTCGTGCTGACTGCCGTTTTGCTTATATGGGACAGAAAGCTTCTGCTGATGTTCGGCGCGAGCGAAAATACAATAGATTACGCTACGGCTTATATGGATATTTATGCCGTCGGAACGATTTTTGTTCAGCTTACATTGGGCTTAAACGCGTTTATAACGGCTCAGGGTTTTGCAAAAACAGGTATGCTCACCGTTATAATAGGCGCGGCGGCAAATATAGTGCTTGACCCGCTGTTTATATTTGTTTTCAATATGGGAGTGCGCGGAGCAGCTGTTGCCACGGTAATTTCTCAGGGCGTATCGTGCGTTTGGGCGGTGTGCTTTTTGCTGTCGAAAAAGACCGGACTTAAAATTCGGCTCAAAAATATGCGCCTGTCGCTTAAAATCATAATGCCGTGTATTGCCTTGGGACTTGCGACATTTATTATGCAGGCGAGCGAGAGCGTAATTTCCGTGTGCTTCAATTCTTCTCTTTTAAAATACGGCGGCGATATAGCGGTCGGCGCCATGACAATACTAACAAGCGTAATGCAGTTTGCAATGCTTCCCTTACAGGGCATAGGGCAGGGTGCCCAGCCTATAATGAGCTACAATTACGGCGCGCGAAATCCCGACCGTGTTAAAAAGACCTACCGTCTTTTGCTTATTGTCAATATGATTTACGCCGTTATTTTATGGGCGGCGGTCATCATATTTCCCAAGGCATTTGCCGGAATTTTCAGTTCCGATTCGGAGCTTGTCGGGTTTGCAGCAAAGGCACTCAGAATTTACTTAGGAGGGATGTTCCTTATGGGCGCGCAGATAGCCTGCCAGATGGCGTTTGTGTCAATAGGCAATGCTCCGTGCTCTATAATAGTAGCCGTTGTGCGCAAATTCGTTTTGCTGATACCGCTCATCTATATAATGCCGCATATAATATCCGATAAGGCCATTGGTGTTTATACCGCAGAGCCGATAGCCGATGTTTTGGCCGTAACCTTTACGCTCATACTGTTTGCGTTCAAATTCAGAAGCGCAATGAAAAAGCTTGAAAAGCCCAAAGCAGCCGAAAAATGACATTGAAAAAAGACACGATGAAAATCGTGTCTTTTTGTTTAACGCATTTGTTTTACGGGGTCGTTAAATCGGAATTGTGCCGACTGAAATATACGCCTGGTTACTCCGAAACATCATTCTCCGGTCAGCAGCATTCTGTCATTGTCAAGCTCTTTTCCCGACTTTTGACGGTAGAGTCCCAAAAGGTCCTGAACGGTCATATTGTTTCTTTCGTCACCCTTTAGGTCAAGCACCGATTTGCCGCATTCAAGCATAATTGTGCGTGTGCCGAGCTTGAGTGCGGATTTTATATTATGCGTAATCATCATGGTTGTGATGCTGTTTTCCGCCACAATCCGCTGCGTGATGTCAAGCACCTTTTCGGCTGTGAGAGGGTCGAGCGCCGCGGTATGCTCGTCAAGCAAGAGAAGCTTCGGCGTTACAAGCGTGCTCATCATAAGCGTTACAGCCTGCCTCTGACCGCCCGAAAGCTGACCCATTTTTGTCTTTAGTCTGTCCTCAAGGCCCATATTGAGTTTTAGGAGCTTTTCTCTGAAGAATTCAACGTCTCTTTTTTTGAGCGCAGGTGAAAATAGGTGTCTTGTCGCTTTTGAATAGACAAGCGCGAGATTTTCTTCAATCGTAAGGTCGGGAGCCGTGCCGCGCATCGGGTCCTGAAAAAGCCTCCCTATGTCTTTGGCTCTGATGTACTCTTTTTGGTAAGTTATGTTTTTTCCGTCGAGGACTATTTTACCGCCGTCACACAAAAACTCGCCCGCAATCGCGTTAAACAGCGTGGATTTGCCTGCACCGTTAGAGCCTATTACGGTGACGAATTCGCCCTTATCAAGCGATAATGAAATCCCGTCAAGAGCCTTATGCTCGTTTGGCGTTCCCTTTAAAAATGTTTTGGAGAGATTTTTAATTTCAAGCATTTTTCATACCCTCCCTTTTCATTTTTCTGTCGGAGATCGCATTTTTAATGGCGGGCACCGACAGCGTTACGGCAACTATAACCGCCGACAGCAGCTTTAGCGCGTTTGCCGAAAATACATTTGTCTCAAGCGCAAAGGCGACTATCATTCTGTAAATTACGGAACCGACGACTGCCGAAACAAGCCCTACTGAAAGCGAGCGTTTGCCGAATATGACTTCGCCTATTATTACCGAGGCGAGACCTATAACTATCATACCGCTGCCGGAGTTTACGTCGGCAAAGCCCTGTGTTTGAGCTATCACGGCACCCGAAAGTGCAACGAGCGCGTTTGATATTGCAAGTGCGGTTACGGTGGTTATGTCGGTATTTATCGAGGAGGCTCTTACCATATCCTTGTTGCCTCCTGTGGCTCTTATACATAAGCCGAGAACGGTTTTAAAGAACATAATCAGCAGTGCTACGCATATCGCGCAGATTACCGCCGCCAAAATCATTTTAGGCAGATCCCCCGAGCTGTTTTCGCCGAACAGCGACGCGAAACCGTCATAAAATCTCTTTTTGCCTATCAAAGATACATTGGGAGCACCCATAACAGTTATATTGACTGTGTAAAGACTGCTCATGGTGAGTATTCCGGCAAGTATCGGGTGAATTTTTGCTTTTGTTTGTAAAAATCCCGTGACAATTCCTGCGGCAAAGCCGGCGAATACGGCCGCCGTAAGACCCAAAAACGGATGACCGGAGGCGCAGAGCACCGCGGAGACGGCAATGCCGAAGGTGAAGCTTCCGTCAACGGTGAGGTCGGGAATGTTCAGTATGCGGAATGAAATGTAGACGCCGAGTGCCAAAAGAGCGTATTGAAAGCCGAGCAACACCGCGCCCGAAACAACAGAAAGCATAAGCTTTCCTCCTAACAAAAATTTAAAGGGGCTGCAAAATACTCGGAAAGCGACAATCAAAGCGGCGTGTTAAAGCTCTGCCGCCGAGATGCTTTTCGAAAATTTTCCCAACCCCTGAAAGACTCAAATTATGCGCCGATGAACTGATAGTTGTCACCGGTAGGTGTTTTAATACCGAGTGTGCTTGCGGTCTTGCTGTTTATGACATACTGATAATCCGTGAGCGCAACTGCGGGAACCTCCGATACGGGAGTACCTTTTAAGATTTTATCAGCCATATCGGCAGCTTTTTCGCCGAGCTGTGTGTTGCTTACGCTGACGCTTGCAAGCGCGCCTTTCTGAACCATTACGGGGTCGCTGCCGTATACGGGAATCTTTTTGGCTGTTGCCGCCTCTACTACCTGCTCCATGGCAGCCTGTACGGTGGAATCTATGGGAATGTAAAGAGCATCACACTTTGCGGCGAGCGAGGTTGCGGCCGACTGTACCTCTGAGGAATTTGTAACGGTTACCTCTTCGTAGGCATAGCCGCTCTGTGAGAGGTAATCCTTAGCCTTAGCGGCGGTTTTTACGGCGTTATCTTCGCCCGAGCAGTAGAGTATGCCTATTTTTTTGACATCGGGAGTAAGCTCCTTTGCAAGGCCGAATATTTGGTCAACCGGAACTATGTTTGAGGTGCCCGTGGCATTTTTATCGGGCTTTTCCATGCTTGTCATAATGCCGGAGCCGACGGGATTTGTAACGGAAATAAATACGACGGGAGTTTTAAGGCCTTGATTTACGACTGACATTGTGGCGGGCGTAACTATCGGAACTATAAGGTCGTAGTCGCCGTTTTTAAGCCCCTGGCTTATGGTGTTGAGCGCGGACTGATCGCCCTGTGCATTTTTGATGTCAAATATCATCTGCGCTTCATCGTAGCCGAGTGTTCTCATCTCCTGAATAAAAGACTCGCGCATCTCTGTGAAGGCACCGTTGTCTGCGAGCTGAACTATTGCGACCTTGTATTTCTTACCGGTGTTGTTTGTGCCGGGGTCGGAGTTCGTGGTGCTGTTTGTTTTGTCTGTGCTCTGACATGATGCAAATGTGAGCACCATGAGCATAAGTGACAGCATAACTGCAAAAAACTTTTTCATTTTAAAATCCTCCTGAAATCTTCTGTATAATAAAAAAGCTGCCCTTGTAAAAATACAAGGACAGGAAATCACCTGCGATACCACCTTGATTAGCGTAAAACGCTCACTCTGACGGAATACTGACATATTCCTCTTTCTGTAACGTGAAAGTTCCGTCGCAACTTTTCATTGCGCCCTCAGCGGACCATTTGTCTGCACCGTAACAACCGGACTCACACCGCCTCCGGCTCGCTAAATGTTCGTTTTTGCAGTTTTACTTCCGTTTCATCGGTTTAAGTCATTAAAACACACTTTAATTTTTTTGTCAAGGGTTTATTTTTGATTTTTTTATGATACAATAACATCGGTACAGTTGCTTTGCGCGGTACCGATATTTTCCCAAGGGGCGTGTTACACAATGGTAAGGCATATTATTTTTTGGACATTTTCCGACAATGTCAATGATTCAAACCGTAAAGAGGTACTGAAAATGATGTCTGACTCGGCTAAGAATCTCGTCGGAAAGATTCCGGGACTCATAAAAGCGGAAATCGGTGAAAACTTTGCCGACAGTGACTGCGATTTTGTATTTTATGCGGAATTTGAGCGTATGGAGAATATTCCGGCATTTCAGGTGCATCCGCTGCATGTTGCCCATAAGGAGCGTTCGGCGCCGTATGTAAAAACACGCTTTGTCGCAGACTTCGTTTCGGAGTAATCAAAACATTATTTAATATCGTTGAGCGTCTCGTAAGCTAAGTCCGGGCAGGTCTGTAAAGACTGCGTCCGCACCGTTTTTTTTCGAGGCGCTTCATTATTTTCGGGTCGTTTATGGTCCAGTACTGAACGGCTATACCGTAGCTGTGGGCGTAATTTATAAGCCTTGTAGTACCGAGGTTGAAGAAGTAATCCTTATACGGAATGTGCAGATATTTAAACTTGAAATGACCCTGCTTATACGGAATGTGAAAGAAACTCTGAAAATAGAATCTGACCACCTCGTGTATTGTGGCCGAACGTGTTATGTCGGGATATTTTTCGTCAAGATACCGAATATTGCTCTTGTGAAATGAGGCTACGGCCGTGCGTGAGAGCATATTATACTTTACCAAAAGGCGGTGAAGCTCATCTGCGGTGCGGTAACCGATGTCACCGTCGTTTTTAATATCAACGGTAAAGGTGTAATCCCCGTACGGAGCAAGAAAATCAAATACGTCGCTGAGCCTTATAATGCGGAGTGAGTCCGGAATTTTGTCGCCTCGCAGCCCCTCGTAAGGTATAGAACCGTCGGGAAGAACAAACTTTTCGCCCATATTAAGCTTTCGCAGCTCCTCAAAGCTCAGGTCGCACGGCAATACGCCGGGCTTGCCGAAATATTCCTCCGAATCGCTTGTGCGGTCAAGCGTGTCGTCATGCAGGACTATTATTTGGCCGTCCTTTGTGAGGTGCAGGTCAAATTCAAAGCCTTCAAGTTCGAATTTATCCCTGTTCTTAATCATATTCTGAAAGGCGAGCAGAGTATTTTCCGGAGCGAGCCCTGCCCCGGAGCGATGAGCCAAAACTCCCGTCTTGCCATATGGCAGTATAGCCGGATTGTCGCTCTTAATGTTCTTCTTGGGCTTGTCGGGCGTTTCCCCTCTGAATATGATACATACTAAAAATACAACCGCTGCTATAATAAACAGCACCGTAAAAAATGTTTTCATTTTGCCCTCCCGCTTACCGCGCATATAATGTGCATAATTAACAATATATATTGTATTATAAATCGATTTATATAATAAGTCAATAAACAAAGACGAGAAAGACGGACATAAAACACAAGCTTTATATCCGTCTTTTAAATTTATTTATGAGGCACCGTTATATCAGTCGTCCTTGCCGCAGCAGTATTTGTACTTTTTACCGCTTCCGCATGGGCACGGGTCGTTTCTGCCGGGCTTTTTGGCTTTTCTGACCGGCTGCTTCTTTTCACTGCCGTCGGTAGCTCCGCTTGTGGAGGTAATCTTGCCCTGCTGCTCACGCTTTGTGTCCGCTTCGGTACGGATTACAACCGTAAGAATGCCGGTGACCGTACCCTCGCGAATGGCATCGGTCATTTCCTCAAACATATCGTAGCTCTCCATACGGAATGCTACTATCGGGTTCTGCTGACCGTAGGAGCGAAGGTAAATACCGCGCTTTAATTCCTCCATCGCGTCGAGGTGATCCATCCAGTGGCGGTCTACGTTCTGAAGAAGTATTTTTCTCTCGAGCAGGCTCATAATCTCCGCTCCGTACTTCTGCTTGCGGTCGTTGTAAAGCTTTTCGGCTTTTGAGAGGAAGTATTTAAAATAATCGTCGGGGGTCTTGAGCTCGTCGAGCGAATCGGAGCCTATAATCCAGCCGAGCTTTGTCTTCATACCGGCGAGGTTCCACTCGTTTTCGGGAAGTGACGACGGGCAGTAGAACTGAACCATACTGTCAAAGTAGTCGTTTATCATCTTCTGAATCGTTTCGTGAAGATCGGCTCCGTCGAGCACCTGATTGCGTTCGCTGTAAATCTTTTTACGCTGCTCGTTCATAACGTCGTCGAATTCGAGGACGTTGCGGCGCGTTGCAAAGTTGTTGGCCTCTACCTTTTTCTGAGCACTCTCAATTGATTTTGAAAGAATGCCGGCCTCTATCGGCATATCGCCGACTGCCTTGAAGTTGTTAAGGATGTTATAGAATCTGTCACCTGCAAAGAGTCTTAAAAGGTCATCCTCGGCAGAGAGGAAGAACTGGCTGTGACCGGGGTCTCCCTGACGTCCCGAACGGCCGCGCAGCTGATTGTCGATTCGTCTCGACTCGTGGCGTTCCGTACCTATGATGTAAAGACCGCCTGCATTTCTAACCTTTGCGGCTTCGTCCTTGAGCTCTTCCTTGTGCTTGTTTTCAAGCTCACGGAATGTCTTTCTCGCTTCGAGAATCTCTTCGTCGGAAGTCTCTGCATAACCTGTTGCCTCGGCGATAAGCTCATCCGAATAGCCCTTTTTACGCATCTCGGCCTTTGCCATGTATTCGGGGTTTCCTCCGAGAATAATATCGGTACCGCGGCCTGCCATATTGGTGGCTATCGTCACGGCTCCGAATTTACCTGCCTGAGCTATGATTTCGGCTTCTTTTTCGTGGTACTTGGCGTTGAGTACCTCGTGCTTTATACCGCGTTTTTTGAGTGCCTTTGACAAAGCCTCGCTCTTTTCGATGCTTATCGTACCAACGAGCACGGGCTGACCGTTTTCGTGACATTCTATAATGCGGTCGATTATCGCATTGAATTTAGCCTGTTCCGTTTTGTAGAGAACGTCCGGGTCGTCGATTCTTATCATCGGCTTGTTAGTCGGAATCGAAATGACATCGAGAGAGTAGATCTCCTGGAACTCGGTGCTCTCTGTCATGGCGGTACCGGTCATACCCGAAAGCTTGTCATAAAGTCTGAAGTAATTCTGGAAGGTGATGGTGGCGAGCGTCTTAGACTCTCTCTCTACCTTAACGCCCTCCTTTGCCTCGATAGCCTGGTGCAGACCCTCGCTGTAACGACGGCCGAGCATTATACGTCCGGTGAATTCGTCAACTATGAGAACTTCTCCGTCCTTTACAACGTAGTCAACGTCGCGTTTCATAACGCCTATGGCTTTTATTGCCTGCTCTATGTGGTGGAGAACGGTTATGTTCTCGCTGTCCATAAGGTTTTCGAGGTTAAAATATGCCTCTGCCTTTGCAATACCGGATTTTGTGAGCGTTGCGGTTTTTGCCTTTTCGTCAACTACGAAGTCGCCGTCCTCGGAAAGCTCCTCCTCGGCGTTCTGCTTTGAGTCGAGCTCCTTTACGGTAACCTTTTTAAGGGTTTTTGCGAAACTGTCGGCAATCTTATAAAGGTCTGTCGACTTGTCGCCGACACCTGATATGATAAGGGGTGTTCTCGCTTCATCGATAAGGATCGAGTCAACCTCGTCCACGATGGCAAACGAGTGACCGCGCTGAACTCTCTGCTCAGCATAGGCTATCATATTGTCTCGAAGATAGTCAAAGCCCATCTCATTGTTTGTGCCGTAGGTTATGTCGGCAGAGTATGCCGCCCTTCTCTCGTCGTTGTTGAGCTCGTGGACTATAAGTCCTACGGAAAGACCGAGGAAGCGGTAGAGCTTGCCCATCCACTCCGAGTCGCGGCGGGCGAGATAATCGTTGACGGTTACTATGTGAACGCCTTTTCCGGAAAGAGCGTTGAGGTAAGCGGGCAATGTTGCGACGAGAGTTTTGCCCTCGCCCGTTTTCATCTCGGCAATACGACCCTGGTGAAGTATGATACCGCCGATTATCTGAACCGGGAAGTGCTTCATATTGAGAACTCTTGATGAAGCCTCGCGGCATACCGCGAATGCTTCGGAGAATATCGTCGAGCGTTTCGCCGTTTTTAAGTCTTTCTTTGAACTCCGGAGTCTTCGCCTTCAGCTCCTCGTCGGAAAGGCGAGAATATTCGTCCTCATAGCTTAATACCTTTTTTTGAATGGGCATTACGCGTTTTACTTCTTTCGACGAATAATCTCCGAAAATTTTGGTTAACAGTGACATTTATCGTGTTTCCTTTCGTAAAAAGAATGGAGTTTGCCGTATACGGGTTACATTATACCATACATATTTAAAAAAATCATTAAAAATTTTTATAAAATTGCAAATGCTTTTTAAATAAAATTTATTGGGAAAGTGTTCGGTTTTCGTTGACTTTAGATAAAGATTTTGTTATTATTAAATGCATAGTTATATGCTATTTCGGTTTATTTATTAAAAGAAGCGAAGGAGGAATTAAATTGACCGACACAAAAACACTTGCATACATCAATATGTATGCCGTCCTCGGAACTCTCGAAAATCTCTGTGAGCTTGATGACAAGGCCAAGGAGATATTATCCGGACTTAAAAAGCCGGTATCCGTTTGTTTCGATGTTAAGCACGGACCGTCTGCAACAATTAAATTTACAAAGAGCGGCTGCCGTATGGAAGACGGAGTGAGAGATTGCGATATTTACATACCGCTTTCTTCCTGCGAAAAATTCAACGGCGTAATTGACGGAACCGTTACTCCTGTACCGCTTAAGGGTCTTACCAAGATAGGTTTCCTTCTCAAGACCTTTACGGCCCTTACCGACCGACTTTCAGAAGTAATGCAGCCGAGCGAAGAGGCTCTTAAGGACAGGGCGTTTTTTGAGCTTTCGACTAAGCTTACATTCTACACCATTTCCGTTGCGCTGTCTCAGATAGGCAATCAGGATAAAATCGGCCAGGCAAGCGCTTCTTATATGCTTGACGGTGATATAGCATTTTGCATTAAAGACGGCCCTGCCGCAACAATTCGCGTTAAGGATCATCACCTTGTAACAATCAAGGAATATCCGAAAAAACCGAGAGCTATTATGCAGTTCGACACCATTGACCTTGCTTACGATCTCTTCAACGGCAAAGTTAATTCTCTTGAATGTATAGGTAAGGGTACCGTTGAGATTCGCGGCATGCTTTCCATGGTAGACAATATGAACAGAATACTCGACAGAGTAGCTCTGTATTTAGCATAAGGAGGGCGATAAATATGAGTAAATTCCCGGAATACAAACACACTAAGAGCCATGAATACTTTGACAGAGCCATTAAGGTAATACCCTCCGGTATTTACGGTCACCTCGGCCCCGCAGAGGGTCTTTGGGTTCCCGTTTCAAAATGGCCTTTCTATTCCGAAAAAGCAAAGGGTACATATTTTTGGGACGTTGACGGCAACAAGTACATAGATTATATGTGCGCTTACGGCCCCAATGTGCTCGGCTATAACGACCCCGATGTTGACGCTGCCGCTATGAAGCAGATGAAGCTCGGCAACTGCACAACCTCTCCGTCAAAGGTTATGGTTGAGTGTGCCGAAAATCTTGTAAATACCGTAGCTTCCGCAGACTGGGCATTCTTTGCAAAGAACGGCTCCGACGTTACAACGCTTGCGGTTATGACCGCTCGTGCACACACCCACAAGAAAAAGATGTTCTTCTTAAAGGGCTATTATCACGGCGACTTCCAGTGGGGTCAGAAAATAGACTACCCCGGCATACTTCCCGAAGAGGTTGCAAACAACGTTGTTGTTCCGTGGTTCGATCTTCAGGCTCTTGAGGACGCTTACAACGCTTGCGACGGCGACGTTGCAGGCCTCATAGCTCAGCCGTACGATCACGGCAACTTCTACGACAACCGCTGCGCCTCCAAGGAGTATTGGCAGGCTGTTCGTAAGTTCTGCGACGATCACGGTATGGTTCTTATCTTCGACGATGTAAGAACGGGCTTCCGTCTTGATATAGCCGGCTCCGACCATTATTACGGAATCAAAGCCGACCTTATCTGCTTCTGCAAGGCTCTTGCAAACGGATACAATATGTCTGCTCTCTGCGGCGGCGAGCATATGAAAGCCACCGTTTCGGGCGTTACATACACAGGCTCTTACTGGATGAGCGCAATCCCCTTCGCCGCTTCCATAGCCTGCATCGACAAGATGAAAAAGCTTAACACACCCAAGATGTTCCGCGAAATGGGCACAAAGCTTACCGAGGGCTTTAAGGCTGCCGGTAAAGAGCACGGCTTTGACCTTGTGGTTACCGGTGAACCGGCACTCTTCTATCTTCGTATCGCAAACGATGACAGCCTTATGCTTCATCAGGAGTGGGTATCCGAGTGCGTAAGCCGCGGCCTGTTCCTCGCGTCACACCACAACCACTTTATGAATGCCGCCGTTACAGACGAGGACATCAAAAAGTCCATAGAGATAGCTGAGGACGCATTCTCGGTAGTTGAGAAAAATCACCCCGAGCTCAAGGGCTGATTTAAAACACGGATTTAAGGCGGCTGTGCGTGGAGCGCGGCCGCCCGTAATACAAAACTTTACATTCAGGGAGGAAAATTATGGAAAGAGCACCTTTGACCAAGGAGGAATGGCTCGCGCTTGAGAAAAAAGCCAATGATTTAAGGCATCTCTGTCTTCAGACCACGGTTTGGGCGGGAAGCGGTCATATTGGCGGCGGAATGAGCGTTATGGACATTCTTACCGTTATGTATCACAGATACCTTAACATTAAAAAGGAAGATCCGAAGTGGGAGGATCGCGACAGATTCATACTCAGTAAGGGTCACGCCGGCATAGCTTATGCACCCGTGCTTTGCGATTTCGGCTACAATGATCCCGAACAGCTCAAGACCTTTAACCTTACAAATTCCAAGATGGGTATCCATCTTGACTCAAATAAGGTTGCGGGCGTTGACGCTTCCACCGGCTCTCTCGGCCACGGCATTCCGATAGCGGCCGGCACTGCAATTGCCGCAAGAGTTCTCGGCAAGGACTACTACACCTACGTTGTAACAGGCGACGGTGAGCTTGACGAGGGTTCAAACTGGGAAGGCCTTATGACCATCCGTCATTACAATCTTACAAACTGCATCACGATTGTTGACCGTAACCATTGCATGATAGACGGCAACACCGAGGATGTTATGAAGCTCGAACCGCTTGCGGATAAATTCGTTGCATTCGGCTTCCATACAATCGTTTGCGAGGGCAACAACATCGTTTCTCTCTGCAAGGCTATTGATGAGGCACACAAGACCAAGGATAAGCCTACCGTTATAGTTGCCGATACCATTAAGGGCGTCGGAATTAAGCTTACAAGCGGTAACTACAAGTGGCATTACGGCGCCATTGATGAAGAGATGGCAAAGGTTGCCGCAAAAGACCTTGATGAATACAGTGCTGAGCGTATAGCTCGCTGCGGAAAGGAGTTTGAATAATGGCAGGCGGATTTGTATATAACGTAATTGAGACTCCCGAGCTTTCCACCTCGGAGATTTACGGAAAAACCTTGGCGGACCTTGCCAAGGAGCATAAAGAAATAGTTGCGGTCACAGCTGACCTTGCAACCTCCACAAAGCTTCAGGACTTTACAAATGCGTGCCCCGACAGAGTTTTCAATGTCGGTATCGCAGAGCAGAATATGATCGGCGTAGCGGCAGGTATGGCAAGAGCGGGGCTCGTTCCCTTTGCTTCGACCTTCTCCGTGTTTGCTTCTCTTCGTGCGGCGGATCAGCTGCACACCGATATCTGCTATCAGAATGTCAACGCTAAAATCATAGCTACGCATTCCGGTACCTCTTTCGGTCAGGCGGGCTCTACTCACCACGCTATTGTTGACCTTGCGGTTACAAGAGCTATGCCCAATCTCACCGTTATCTGCCCGGCAGACGGTTATGAGACGGCAAATGCGGTTCGCGCCGCTTATGAAAACTTCGGCCCGTATTACATCAGAATTAACCGCGGCTTTGACCGTGTTCTTTATGATAATGAGGATTACGGCTTTGAAGTAGGTAAGGCTGTTGAGGTTCATCCCGGCACCGACATTACCGTAATAGCCTGCGGCTCCTGTGTATTCCAGGCTCGTGAGGCTGCCAAATTCCTCGAGAGTGCAGACGGACTTAAGGTTCGCGTGCTCAATATGCACACCATTAAGCCCATCGATAAAGAGGCTATCTTAAAGGCTGTTCAGGATACTCGCCGTATAATCACGGTTGAGGACCACAACATAATCGGCGGTCTCGGTTCTGCCGTTGCCGAGGTTGTTGTTGAATCCGGTAAGGGCTGCGCCTTCAAGAAGCTCGGTCACCCCGACAAGTTCGCTCCCATCGGTCTCCACGAGGACATTATGTCCATGGTCGGCATCGACGCCAACGGCATAATCGAGGCGGTTCGTGAGCTTATGCATAAGGACTTTGAGTTAGACGACAACTGGGACGATGAGGTCTGATTTTGTCTGATATTCTTTGATAAAACGAATTAATTTTTTCCTTGCGTACCGTAGTACGCGGCGGTCAAACTTTAATCCGTTTTCTCTAAAGCCTATCAAACAAAATAAATTTAGCAAGGTATTCTTTGATAAAACGAATTAACCGATCTCTTTCGTGCCACAGTACGTGGCAGCGGAACTTTAATCCGTTTTCTCTAAAGCCTATCAAACAAAATAAATTGCAAGGTATTCTTTGATAAAACGAATTAATTTTTCCATTGCGTACCACAGTACACAGTACGCGGCAGCGGAGCTTTAATCCGTTTTCTCCAAAGTCTGTTAAACGATCGGAGATTGTTTAATACATCGCTTAAATTATTAACGGTATGCCGGTGCTTCTTCGGTTTCGGCGTACCGCTTCGGCGGAAAATTCGTTGTGATTTTTCGCGCTTTCGAGCAAATAAAATCCTCAAAAAAGGAGAGTGAAAAATTTGCATACAAAAGAAGAATTATATTCAAATAAAATATTCTTTAATGCAGCTTTACCGCTTGTTAAGGTAATTGCGAACGATGTACCCTCGCTTAAAAAGCAGTTTGCGCACGTTCATGCGATTATTCAGGTAAGCGCTAAGGACCCGGATGCTCCGGGCGGCAAGGTCGGCATGCACTTTGTCGTAAACAGTGATGAGTGGCTTGTTCATTTAAACAAGGTAGACCCCAATCCTCACGTTGAGCTTGAATTTAAGAGCGTTGAGGCTATGAACGCATTCTTTAAGGGTAAGATGTCACCTGCGACTCTGCCTAAGATGAAAGGCGTCGTAACACACTTTGGTGCGTTCAAGGCATTCTTAATGACGCTACTTAAAATGTCGTCGCTTCTCGGCGCAACCGAGGCTCCGAAGGACGAGGCAACAAAAGAGCTTATGGTTAAGTGCTTCTTCTATCTTTTGTCAAGCGGTATAAGCCAGCTCAACAAGATGGGTCACGAGGATATTCACGATTGGACCAGCAAGAGCCCCGACCGTGTTTATGCATGGGCGGTTGACGGTTATCCGTCGGTTTCCGCATATCTTCGCATTAAAGCCGGCAAGTCAAGAGCAGGCAGAGGCGATTATAAGCGTGCTATGCCGTTCTTCACCTTGCGCTTTGACAACCTTGACAGTGCGCTCGGAATACTCCTCGGCACAGATGATATGCTTGAGGCGGTAAAGACGGGTCATCTTATCATGGACGGTGCTCCCGAATTCGGCGGCCAGATAGGTACATATATGCTTGAGGTTGCTGCTCTCGCAAAATAAAAAAAGACTTTATATGCCCTCCGTGCTTCTCTCGGGGGGTATTATTTTTGAACGGAGATGATATTTATGGCTGATCCATTGAAGTTTTACCTTATTACCGACCTTCATCACTATGCTCCGTCGCTCGGAACAAGCGGCAAGGCATATGAAAAGTGGAACAACAAGGAACAAAAATGCCTTGCCGAGACAGGGGCGATTATTGATGCCGCATTTTCAAAGCTCATTGCAGACAAGGACATTGACATAGTTTTGATAGCCGGTGATCTTACAAGCACGGGTGCTATGGAAAGTCATCTCGATTTGCTGCCCAAGCTGCAAAGGCTCCGTGACGCCGGGAAACAGGTGTATCTTATAACGGCTACACATGACTTTATAAGTTCGGAAATGGAACCCCTGCGGTGTGAGGGCGACGAGCTTTTACCCGCAACGCCTACGCCGCGTCCGAAGCTTCGCGAGCTGTATGCGGATTTCGGCTGGGACAGAGCCGTTTCCGAGCACAAGGAGTCGTTTTCCTACTGCGTAAAGCTCAAAAAAGGATTTAGGCTTCTCTGTATGAATGACGACGGGACACCCGAACGTCACGGCTATACCGAAAGTCAAATCGAGTGGATGTTCTCGCAGATAGAAGAGGCGAAGAAGAACGGCGACTACATTTTTGTTATGAATCACCATCCGTGCCTGCCGCCGAATCCGATTTATCCTTTATTCTCGAAAAGGGATATGCTTGCAGACTATGACGAAATTACTACGCGTCTTGCCGATTCGGGAGTGAATCTCGTGTTCACGGGGCACACTCATATGCAGAATATCGCCGTAAAGCGTACCGAAAAGGGCAACGTTTTCTATGACGTAAACACCTCGTCGCTTGTAGGCTATCCCACGGCGATAAGAAAGGTAACAATAGACGGCGAAAAGATTGATGTGAGGACAGAGCAGATAGATGATTTTGATTTTGACCGCAACGGCCTTTCGGTCAATGATTATCTGAAAAATCACTTTACGTTTTTCCTGAATGATATAATATCATCAACGGCTTATGACATAGACCATCTGGCGGACTTGGCACCGAGCTTCAGTATGACGGCAGAGACGGTTTACAAATTAAAGGTGCCGCTGAAGATAATCGGTACGCTTTTAAACAATCGTACCGTCGGAGCGGCGGCTAAATATCTCGGAGTATCCGGCAAAATAGACGACAGAGTGCGCGGAATAGTCCTAAAGAACCTTGTTTTGCAGATAATGATAAATCTTTATCACGGTGACGAGCCGTTTTATCCGGGGACACCCGAGTACGGGGCAATGGATGCCTTTATGGGCAGAATAAAAAAGCTTGTAAGGCCGTTTGACAAGGACGGTAAAATAAAAGGAATACTTGACGCGGTTTTGTCATCAATGTATGACGCGCCACCCGAGGATTGGAATGCGGTGCTTCCGCAAAAATAAGGTGATTAAATGAAATTCAGGTTTTTTCTTAGATTTGCCGCCGTGTTCTCCGCTTTCGGAGCGGCTGCATTGGGAGCAAAATATCAAAAGCTTAAAGAGCAAAAGCTTTCCTTGCCGCATGGCTTTACAGTCACCGCTCACACAGGCTGCGACGGTAGCCCCGACAATTCCATAGAGTCTATACAAAGGGCGATTTTTTTGGACGTCCCCGTAATAGAGAATGACTTAACGCTCAGGACTGACGGAACGCCGGTCTTTATGCACGCCGAATCGGCAGGAGACGGCGGATTGCTCTTTGCCGAGGCGCAGCATTACATAGCGTCAAATTCGAGCACGGTTTTGCAAAATCTTGATTTAAAGGTATTTGAAAATCTTGACCAAATACAAAGTATCGTAAAAAAAGCAGGGCTTATAGGCAGATGCTTCTTTACGGGAGTTGAGAAAGATAACGCGGCAAAGGTTAAAAAATACGCGCCGGAAATACCGTATTATCTCAATATGAAGCTAAATGTACTGAGGCTTCGCGATAAGGAGTATTTACGTCGGACGGCAGATGAAATAAAGCACGCCGGAGCCGTGGGTATAAACTGCAAATACACATATTTGTCAAAGGCCTTGGTTGAGGTTATGCACGAACAAGGGCTTTCGGTATCGGTTTGGACTGTGGATAAAAAACCGCTTATGCTGTATGTTTTGAGCCTTGCTCCCGATAACATCACTACGCGAAATCCGCGGCTTTTAATGTCGCTTATTAAGTGATTTTTTCATCGCTCCGTTTTTCGGGGCGATGTTTTTTTGCGCGGATTATATAAGTCGCTGCGTTTCTTGTCCGCTGTACGTAACGCACATAAAAACACGACCTGCGGCATATACTTGTACAAAGTAAAGGAGGTTGTGTTATGAACGGCAGTAAAGCTGCGGTAGGTGCCGCCGAGGGCATAAAAGCTCCGCATAATGTCATTATGGAGGATAGGCACACACTTACGGTTTCGGGAATTTCCGATGTGGACAGCTTTGACGAACAGACCGTAATAGTCTTTACCGATATGGGCGAGCTTACGGTGAAGGGCGAGGGTCTTCATATAAACCGCTTGAGTCTTGAGGTCGGGGAAATTATGATAGAGGGAAACATCAGCTCTCTCTCATACTCCGACAGCAAGCCGACGCAGGAGGGCGGATTTTGGAGCAGGGTGTTCCGCTGATGGATTACATAGTCGGTATGCCGCGGCAGACGACAAATTTTTTGCTGTCGCTCGGCTTTGGATTTTGTATAGGCGTATTGTATGACGTTGTCAGAACGATACGCCTTATTTTCGGCGGCGGAAAACGCACGGTGCTGATATTTGACATATTGTATTCGGCTTTTGCCGGCCTTGTGACATTTATATTTTCGCTCGTTATAACAAACGGTATGGTTATGGCGTATGTGGTTTTCGGAGAGATGCTCGGTTTTTATATATTACATTACGTTCGGCGTGTTTGCGGTGCGATTTTCCGAGCGCGTTACAAAAGCCGTTAAAGGCTTTTTTATTAAAATTTTTAAGGCCATTGCAGCTCCGTTTTTAAAGCTATTTGGGTTTTTAAAGCGAGTTTTTGGAAAAATATCACAAAAAAGTCGAAAAAAAGCGGTAAAAGCGGCAAAAAAATCAAAAATCCACTTGAAACTATGCGGCTCTTTGTTGTATAATCAATTAAATAATAAGCGCAATTATCCGAAAATGCGGAAGGAAGTGAAGCAAAATGGCTGCCGAAAAAAGAGCGGTAAAAGCAAAGAAGAAAAAAGGTAAAGCCAAGCACAGCTTCATACTTACCTTGCTTTTGGTGCTTGCGGTCGGGTATTTTACAATAAGTCTTATTGACACGCAGCTCAAAATTAAGGAGAGGGAAAAAACGGCGGAGCAGGTTTCTGCCCAGTATGAGCAGCAGCTCGCCGAAAACGAACGCTTGCAAAAGGTAGCTGACGGCGGCAGTCAGGAAGATTATATCGAACGTGTTGCACGCGAAAAACTCGGATACGTTATGCCTGATGAAAAGGTATACTATGATATTACACCGGGCAACTGAGAGGTTGGCTCACGGGGAGGATAAAATTCTATGGTCGAAGTAGGGGAAATACTTGAAGGCAAGGTTACCGGACTCACAAATTTCGGAGCTTTTTATAAGCCTGCCGGGCAATCTTACGGGTATGGTTCACATCTCGGAGGTTTCGCAGTCTTATGTAAGTGATATTCACGAGCATCTGAAAGAAAATCAAACGGTCAAGGTAAAGGTAATTGATATTACGCCGGAGGGCAAAATAAGCCTTTCCATCAAAAAAGCATTGCCGGCGCAGCAGCAGCCGCAGGGTGAACGTTCTTTCCGCCAAAATAAGGGGCACAGAAACAGCACTCCCAATGTTTGGAAGGGTCAGCCGTCCGAAAAGAAGGACGGTCCTATGTCTTTTGAAGATATGATGGACAGATTCAAAAAGGTCAGCGACGAAAAAATGACAGACCTTAAGCGTGCCACGGACGGAAAACGCGGCTCGTATTCAAGAAGAAAATAAAATGTACGGCAGGCAAGTATTTGTCTGCCTGTTTTTATGGAGCTAAATATGAGAGAAATAGATGTCGGCGAAATAATCAAAGCCATAGAGGAGCTTTGCATAAAAGCCAATAAAATTTTACCGGACGATTTGTGCGGCTGCATATCCTGTGCCGAAAAATCCGAGACCGATGAGCTGCCAAAAAAGATAATGGGCACCTTACTTGAAAACCTCGACGCGGCAAAGGAACTTAATTTGCCTATTTGTCAGGATACCGGTATGGCGGTAATTTTTTGCGATGTGGGTCAGGACGTGCATATTGTCGGCGGTGATTTTGAAAATGCCGTAAACGAGGGTGTTTCAAGAGGCTACACAAACGGGCTCTTGCGCAAGTCAATAGTGCGCGATCCGCTCGACAGAGTTAATACAAACGACAATACGCCTGCCGTAATTCACACAAGAATAGTCCCGGGTGACAAAATAAAGCTTACCGTCGCTCCGAAGGGCTTCGGCAGCGAAAATATGAGCAGGCTTAAAATGTTTACGCCCTCCGCCTCAAAGGACGATCTTATGGACTTTGTGCTTGAAACGGTGAAGCTTGCAGGTGGGAATCCTTGCCCTCCTATGGTGATAGGCGTAGGCTTCGGCGGAGATTTTGAATACTGCGCGTATCTCGCAAAAAAGGCACTTTGCCGCCCCGTAAGCGAGAGAAACAAAATCCCTGTTTACCGCGAGATGGAGCAGGAGCTTTTGCGCCGCATAAACGCGACGAATATAGGCCCTCAGGGCTTCGGCGGCAAAACCACGGCTCTTGCCGTAAATATTGAGGCGGCACCGACGCACATAGCCGGGCTTCCTGCAGCCGTGAATATAGGCTGCCACGTAACGCGACACGCCGAAAAGACAATTTGATTAAAGATATGAGCGGCGCCCTAAAGTGGGCACCGCTTTTTTACAATCACCGCTTATTTAAAATTAACAAAAATTTAAAAAATGTCTTTATTTTACTGTAAATATATGCTATAATCAAATCAAGCTAAAGAAATTCAGCGTATTGTCGCAACAAGGGCCTCGGCCTTTGAATATATAAATAAGGGGATGTCTTAATGAACATTACCATTATCGGCAGAAAATGCACACCGAGAGAATCCTTCAAAGAAAGGGCGGAATTAAAGCTCAAAAAGGTCGAAAAGTTTTTCGGACCCGAAGCTGATGCCAAGGTTACCGCTACGGTGGAAAAAAACATTAAAATTGTTGAGATAACGCTCTCAAAGGGCGGTTTTATATTCAGAAGTCAGGAGCGCTCACAGGACCTTGAGGACGCGCTTGATAAATGTGTCGATTCACTCATTCGTCAGATAAGGAAAAACAAGACAAGACTTGCAAAGCGTATACGCGATGTATCCTTTGACGAGGCGTTTAATTCGGCTGACGACTCCGCCGAGGAGGAGTATGATATAGTCAGAACGAAGGCTGTGATTTTAAAGCCGCAATCGTCCGAGGAGGCTATACTCCAGATGAATATGCTCGGACACGAGTTTTATATGTTCCGCAATGCCGACACGGACGACGTAAATGTGGTTTATAAGCGTGCTGACGGCGGCTACGGTATACTTGAGCCGACCGAGGGCTGATAAGCTCGGCGGCATAATATAATAAAATAAACAGCACCGCTCGGTCTTTGGCCGGGCGGTGCTTTGTAATTCGTATAAATTATATCATTTCATAAAGAAGAGTCTTACGGGCGAAATCAATGCCGTAAACAGATTTGTTGCAGTGTCATAGTCATAGTCGTAGTCATAAGAAAAGCTGTCGTCGATGTACGGCACAGCCGCCCATACCGCTGTCCACATAATCACCATAACAATTATACTTAAAAGCACCTGCACGCCGAAGCTTATTGCGGCACAAAGAAGATATGATTTTGCGGCGCGCGGAGTATCGTTTTTCTGCACCAAAAAAAGTATAAGACCGACAATCGGGAAAAACACCGATGCAACGCACAGCCCCACGTTTGCCTTTTCGTTGGGATTACGATATGTCTGCGGATTATAGGCTCCGCCATTTTGACTGTACTGATTGTATTGCTCCGGTCGGTTTTGCTGATAAGCGGCTCCGTTTACCGGAGCATTATATGTGTTGTTTACGGGATTGTTTTGTTGAGAGCTGTAAAAGCCGTTTGTGTTTCCCGAGGGGCTGTTGTAATTCTGATTACAGCTCTCCGGTTTGTACGGAGCGTTTTGCCCGTTATAATTCACATTTGATACAGGGGCTTCTCCTTGTGCGAAGCTTGACCGGCTGACGGGTCGGTTGCAATTCGGGCATATATCCGCACCGTTCGGTAAAGCCGCACCGCAATTTGTACAAAACATAATAATCACCCAATCCTTTTGAATTTTTTATTTATGGTATTTTCCGCCGGAAGATATTTCGAATGCTCTGTATATCTGCTCAAGGAGCATACAACGCGCGAGCTGATGCGGAAAGGTCATTTCCGACATTGAAAATTTAAAATCCGACATTTTTTTGATTTCGTCACTGAGTCCGAATGAGCTGCCGATAATAAAGGCTATATTGCTTTTACCGGACAGCGCAGTGGCGGATATTTTTTCGGAAAAGTCAACGCTTGACATCTGCCTGCCTTCAATGCACATCGAAAATACATAAGCACCGGACGGTATTTTGGATTTTATAAGCGCAGCCTCGCTGTCGAGAGCCTTTTTTATTTCACCCTCGCTCGGATTTTGTGAAAGACGTACGGGACTTAGCTCTGTTATGTTTATTTTGCAAAACGCCTTGAGCCGTTTTTCGTACTCTGCGCAAAAATCGCGCATATAGCTTTCCTTGAGCTTGCCGAGTGCTATAACGGTAACGCTTATCATAATATCATCGCTTTCTCGTCGCAGACGGGCTTTGCAACCTTGAGTATATAGTCGCTGTTCTCTTTTGCTCCCGCCATGGTAAGTGCCGAGCACGTGGTTTGATATGCGAGAGCCGGCATATTGTTCTCACGGCTTAAGTGGCCGAGATAAATCCTCGTGGTACCGCCGCTTACGAGCCTTTCGGCGGTGCTTGCACACGCGTCGTTGGAAAGGTGCCCTTTTTTGCCGAGAATTCTCTTTTTCAGAGAATACGGGTAAGGGCCGTTTTCGAGCATCATAACGTCGTGATTTGACTCAAGCATAACAAGGTCTGAGCCGCTTACTGCCGAAAAAACCTCTTCGGTCATTTCGCCGAGGTCGGTGGCTATGGAGATTTTTCTGCCATCGCTGCAGTCTATTTTGTATCCGCAGCTTTCTCTCGCGTCATGCGAGGTGTGAAACGGGGTCACAAAAAGAGGTCCTGCTTCGTTACCGGAAAACGAGACCTCCTCCGTCTCAAATTTGCCGTTTAATATGCCCATATCGTCAAGTGCCGAGAGCGTACCATTTGTTCCGTATACCTTTATGTGATATTTTGAAGCGAATACGCGCAAGCCCTTTATATGGTCGGAGTGTTCGTGTGTGACAAAAACGGCGTTTAAACTCTCCGGGGCGACGCCTATGTTAAAGAGTGCTTCGCCGATTTTTTTTGCGCTCATTCCCGTGTCTACGAGTATTCCGCCGTCGTTATTGCCTATGTATATTGAGTTGCCGGAGCTTCCGGAAAAAAGCGGACAAAATCTTGCCATAAAGTCTCCTTGCTTTTGTGTCTGTTATTCCGGAAGAATGGAATTTGTCGTGATGTACTCTACGCCGGCGTCTATCATTGAGGCGAGCATTTCTCGGTTGTCAACCGTCCAGCAGGCGGTTTTAAGACCGTTGTCATGAACCTTGCGTATCCACTCCGGACGGCAGGCGTTAAATTCCGCCGAGAAGTCCATACCGCTGCAGCCTGCGTCTCTCGCATCTTTAATGTTTTTGTTGTCGAGATAGTTTACGAGATACCACATATTAAGCGTCGGGTCTATATCGTGCAGCTCTTTAAGGTCGTCGAGTATAAACGAAATTATAACGGCGTCCTTAAGCAGATCGTTTTTGAGAAGCACATTGTAGAAATCCTGCATTTTGTCCTTACGCGGATCCTTGATTTCGATTATCGGGTGGCAATTATACTTTTTGCAGATGTCGATGTATTCCTGAAGCGTGCAAGCTTTGAGCCCGGGGAATTTATCGGCATTGGAGCCTCTTGCGACGTGCATTCTTTCAATTTCGTCAAATGAAAGCTCTTTAACGTCGCCCGTGCCGCTGTATATGGTCGAAACGTCCGGGTCATGCATAATTACCCAAACGCCGTCTCTTGTCATGTGCGTGTCGCATTCAAGGCCGAAATATCCGCCATGCTTGCCTGCCGCCTCAAACGACGGAGCGGTGTTTTCGGGATATGCTCCCGAAAGTCCGCGGTGCGCCACGAGCTGAACCTTGTCCTTATCGAGCGGTGCTAAGTCCGAGAGCCTTTTAAGCTCTTTCGGAACTATCGGTTTCCTCCGCATATTTCTATATACTATCTTGCCGAATACCGGCTGGAATTTATTTCCCATAAACGCTGTGAATTTGTTAAGCTTGCCCATGAAAATCACCTTAACCTTTCTTACTGCTGTTTAATACATATTATAGTTTAAAAACCTTAAAATGTAAACAGTATAAAGCCCTGTTGCTTTGGGATAATAATAAAAAAATCCGTTTTTTCGGCAAAAAAGGAAGGAAGATACACTTGAAGGAAAAAAGCAGAACCGAAGAATTTTTAAATAAGGTATACGAAAATGCCGAGATGTGCTGCGAATCCATTTCAATGATAACCGAAAAGGTTGAGGACCCGAGCCTTTTGTCGGAGCTTCAGAGCGAGCACAGGGATTATACCGATTTGTCGGGCGAGGCTGTAAATCTGCTCGCAAAGGAAAACAAATTGCCTAAGGAAAAGGGACCGCTAGCGCAGTTCGGAGTTTGGTCGGGTATACAGATGAATACGGCATTTGACAAAAGCCCCGATAAAATCGCCGAAATGATGATGCAGGGCAGTATGATGGGCGTTATAGATATGTCGCGAACCCTAAAGGAATACGGCGATACCTGAGGATTGCCGAAAACTCGGTGAGAATTTGATTAAGCTTGAGGAAAACAGCATACAAAAAATGAAACAGTACCTCGGTTAATTGTAATATCGGGTGGGGCGTAAAAAATCGGGCAGTTTTACGCCTCGCTCGATTTCGGCTGAAAACGTTGAAAATTTCGCTTGCTCCGAAACGTCCGCGTAATCGGCGATTAGGTCTTTTTAAACGTCCTTTTTTGTTGACATAGATTTGGTTATATCTTATAATAACAGAGTATATATTATGGAAAAGAAGGTTTTTCTATGCAGTTCCAGGAAAAGGAATTTTTACCGGTAATACTCGGAGCCGATATAACCGCTTATTCCCTCGCGAGGAGCTTTCACGAGGAATACGGTATCAAATCACTTGTATTAAGTATGTCGGAGGGCGGTTACATAGCTAATTCCGATATTATAGAAAACAGAATATTCCCCGGTCTTGAAAACAAGGATGTGTTAGTTAAGCATCTTATCGAAGTCGGCAAGGAATTTGAGGGCAAAAAGAAGCTTATTGTGCTAGGGTGCGGAGACTGGTACGTCAGAGCACTCATAGAGAGCAAAAAAGAGCTGTCTCCGTACTATATCATCCCGTATATAGACGTTGACCTCTTAAATAAAATAGTTCTCAAAGACAAATTCTATGAGATTTTTGAAGAGCTCGGCCTTAATTATCCCAAGACATATGTCTATGAGTGCGGCAAGGAAAACGACCTGAAGTTTGACTTTGATTATCCCGTTATAGCAAAGCCCGCAAACTCGGCTATGTATCATTATGCCAAATTCGACGGTAAGAAAAAGGTGTTCCGCTTCAACAATGAAGAGGAGCTTCGCGATATGCTCGCAAAGCTTGAAAAATCAAGCTATGACTATAAATTCCTCATACAGGATTGTATACCCGGCGACGATACCTATATGCGCGTTTTAACCTGCTATTGTGACCAAAACCACAAGGTTCGTTTCGCATCTCTCGGCAGAACACTGCTTGAGGATCACACGCCCACGGCGATAGGCAACCCCGTTGCCATAGTCAACGAGGTGAATCCCGAAATAGTGGCCGCCGCAACAAAGTTCCTTGAGCATATCGGCTACACGGGCTTTGCAAACTTCGATATAAAATACGATGAGCGTGACGGTAAGTTTAAATTCTTTGAAATAAACGTCCGTCTCGGCAGAAGCAATTTCTATGTTACGGGCAGCGGCTTTAATACCGTCAAATGGATTGTTGACGACTATATTTATAACAAGCTTGACGATTACACCGTAGCCGACAATATAAATCTCTATACGGTTGTCCCGAAAGGCGTAATTAAAAAATACGTTCCCGACAGCGATTTCAAATCTCTCGCTTTAAAGCTCTGGTCCGAGGGCAAGGTTTCCGAGCCTCTGTTCTACTCCGCCGACCGCAACCTCAAGCACAATTTTTACGCGAGAGCGGCTTATATCAATCAGTTCCGTAAATTCCGTAAATATTTCTGATAATACGCACCCCGCACGCTTTTATCGTTCTCTCGAGTACCCTTGTACATTTCGGAACGCTAAAAACGCACGGCTGCACGCATTCTCAGAAATATTTGGAATTAAGGTTTCTGAAAATAAGACATAAGCCCCGCACTTTTTTGCCGTCCTCTCGAGTACCTTCGTACACTTCGGGGCGTCAAAAATGCACGGCTGCACGCATTCTCAGAAATATTTAAGCAAAGGTTTCTAAAGATAACGCACACCCTGCACGCGTTTATCGTTCTCTCGAGTACCCTTGTAAAATGTGTTCTCGGCGACAGCGAAAATTGCGGTAATTTGCATTTAGCAGAAAAACAACTAAGCTCACAAACAGAGTAAAAAGAAAGGACACCTCAAAAAATGGAAGAAAAAACTCTCGGTGTTCTGGGCGGTGTAGGGCCGCTCGCTACCATATATTTTGCGGATCTTGTCGTTAAAATGACTGACGCCAAGACCGATCAGGAGCATATATCCATGGTTATTTTAAACCACGGAGCAATACCTGACAGAACTGACTATATACTCGACCACTCAAAGCCGAATCCGCTTCCCGTTATGATTGCCGACGCAAAAAAGCTTCAGGCTGCAGGGTGCGATTATATAGTTATCCCTTGTAACACGGCGCATTATTTTTATGACGAGATACAGAAAAACGTAGATATTCCGATAATCAACATTATAGAGGAGACTGTAAAATACGCAATTAAGACAGTCCCCGGGCTTAAAACACTCGGAGTTTTGGCAACCGAGGGAACCATCAAGTCGGGATCTTACGAGCGTGTTGCCGACAGGTATTCGATTGATTGTAAATTCCCCGACGAAGAGGACAAAAGGTCGCTTATGAACATCATTTACGGTGAGGTTAAGGCGGGCGAAAAGGTCGATATATTTGAGTTTATGAGAATTATCGGCGATATGAAAAAGAAGGGGTGCGACGCCGTTATACTTGGCTGCACCGAGCTTTCGATAATTGACAAGGACTTCAATCTTTCAAAAAAAGACAGCAAAATTATAGACTCCATGGAGGTTCTTGCGCGCAGAAGCATAGATCTTTGCGGTAAGAAAATCAAGGAATAACGGAAGGAACAATATATGTGTGGTTTTGTAGGGTATGTCAACGACACACCGGATAAGTCTGTGAACGAAAAAATTATAAAGGATATGGCGGATCGCATACGTCATCGCGGTCCCGATCAGGATGATTATTATGTGGATTCGTCCGTTTCGCTCGGATTCCGTCGCCTGAGTATAATAGACCTTGACGGCGGCAGCCAGCCGATACTTAACGAGGACGGCACAAAGGTTCTCGTATTCAATGGCGAGATTTACAATTATCAGCCCATAAGAGAAGAGCTTATAAAAAAAGGTCACGTTTTTCGCACAAAGACCGATTCCGAGGTTTTGCTTCACGGCTATGAGGAATACGGCTGTGAGCTTTTAAACAAGCTGCGCGGAATGTTTGCATTTGTAATTTGGGACAGCACCGAGAAAAAGCTCTTCGGCGCGCGTGACATATTCGGCATAAAGCCGTTTTTCTATTATCTCAAAAACGGAAACTTCCTTTTCGGTTCCGAGATAAAGTCGTTTTTGTCAAATCCGCTGTTTGAGAAAGAGCTCAACGAGGAGAGACTTCCTGATTATCTCTGTTTTGAATATATCCCGACTACCGAGACTATGTTCAAAAACGTATATAAGATGGAGCCCGGCAGTTATTTCACTTTCTCGGACGGCAAATTTGAAACCAAAAGATATTTCACTCCAGAATATTCGATTGACGATACAAAGTCCATTGAATATTGGGAAGACCTTATTGACGAGACATTCAAGGGCTCGACTGTGGCGCACGGTATTTCAGACGTTGAAGTAGGCTGTTTCCTTTCAAGCGGCGTGGATTCAAGCTATGTCGTTCATGAAATGGCAAAGCGCAACGATGTTAAAACCTTTTCCGTAGGCTACGCTGAGGAAAAATATTCGGAGCTATCCCATGCACAGGAATTTGCAAAGCACGAAAACGTCAAGAATTTTTCCAAAAAAATAACCGCCGAGGAGTATTTTAACATTACTCCCATGGTTCAGTATTATATGGACGAACCGCTCCCGAACCCCTCTGCGATAGCACTGTATTTCCTCGCAAATCTCGCTTCGCAGCAGGTAAAGGTCGTTTTGTCGGGCGAGGGTGCCGATGAGCTTTTCGGCGGCTATCATTATTACCGAGAGCCGCTTGATTTCGCAATATATGCGCTTGCCGCAGGGCCTTCGCAATATGCTCGGCGGTATCGCCGAAAAAATGCCCTCGTTCCACGGCAAGAGGTTTTTGACCCGCGGCAGATACCCGATTGAGGAACGTTATATCCGCAACAACTACGTGTATAACCACGAGGATGTCGATAAGGTGCTCGCAAAGCACATTCCGTCAAAGGATCCCGCCGTTTACACAAAGCCGTTCTTCGACGAGGTCAAAAACGAGGACGACGTTACAAAAATGCAGTATGCCGATATTCGCACATGGCTGGTTCAAGATATACTCGTAAAAGCCGACAGAATGAGTATGGCAAATTCGCTTGAGCTTCGCGTTCCGTTCCTTGACAGGGAAATGCTTAAAATAGCACTTCAAATACCGTCAAAATACCGCGTCAATAAAGAGACGACAAAGTTAGCTCTCAGAGGCGCAGCCGCAAAGGAGCTTCCTCCGCAGACTGCCGCTATGAGAAAAACCGGATTTTTAACGCCTCTCAACGATTGGCTTCGCCGTGACGAGTATTACAATATGGTCAAGGAAAAATTCGAGGGCGAGGTTGCGGCAAAATTCTTTAACCGCGACTATATAATGAAACTTTTGAATGAGCACAAGGCAGGCACGGCGCACAATATGAAAGATATGGTCTGTTTATTCGTTCATTCTCTGGTACGAAAAATATTTTATTGAGAACTGATTCGCTTTAACACAAGAGCTGCAAGAGCTTTATTCTTGCGGCTCTTTATGTTTTTGAGCGATATTTTTTTCTTTTCGACGTCTTGTTTTCGCTTAAATTCATTGATATATCGATGTGATAGTGATAAAATATAAAAAAGCAAAAAGGAGGCATATTTATGCAGATGACCTTTCGATGGTTCGGTAAGGATAAGGATACCGTAACCCTTGAGCAGATAAAACAAATTCCCGGTGTAACAGGTATAGTACCGGCTCTTCACTATCTGCCGGCAGGAGAAGTGTGGCCCCTTGAGGACGTTACCGCAATGCGTGACGAAATAGCTGCCGCAGGCTTTACCATGGAATGTATAGAGAGCGTAAATGTTCACGAGAATATAAAGATAGGTCTTCCGTCAAGAGATAAATATATAGATAATTATATTGAGAGCATACGAAATCTCGCAAAGGTCGGAGTTAAGGTTATTTGCTATAACTTTATGCCTGTTTTCGACTGGACAAGAACCGACCTTGCCATGAATATGGGCGACGGCGCCACGTGCCTTTCTTATGACGGCGCACAGATAGAGGGCAAATCCCCCGAGGATATGTTCCGCGAGATAGATAATAATTCAAACGGCTATGCGATGCCCGGCTGGGAAACGGAACGTATGGGTGAAATAAAGGAACTGTTTGAAAAATATAAAAATGTGACTTCCGAGGACCTTTGGAACAACCTTGAATATTTTCTTAACAGACTTATGCCCGTGTGCGAAGAGTGCGACGTCAAAATGGCTATACATCCGGACGATCCGCCATGGGGAATATTCGGCCTGCCGCGTATTATAACCGGGCGTGAGTCATATCGCAGACTTTTTGACATTGTTCCGTCAAAATATAACGGAATCACCTTCTGCACGGGCTCTCTCGGTGCAAACAAAGACAATGATTTGCCTGCTATGATACGCGAATTCGGCGACAGGATTTATTTCGCTCACCTTCGCAACATCAAGGTTTCGGACAGACATTTCAACGAGACGGCTCATAAGTCGAGTGAGGGATCACTTGATATGTACGAGATTGTAAAGGCTCTTCAGGATGTCGGATTTGACGGATATGTGCGTCCCGACCACGGCAGAATGATTTGGGGCGAAGTCGCAAGACCCGGCTACGGTCTTTACGACAGAGCACTCGGCGCCGCATACCTTAACGGATTATGGGAAGCCGTAGAGAAATCAAAAAAGTAATTAAAAGTACGAACCGAAAGGACTGGACTTTATGAAACACGAAAATTTAAATGGCAGAGTTGCGGTAGTAACGGGCGGCGGCGGAGTTCTCTGCGGAGACTTTTCAAAGGTGCTCGCAAAGCAGGGCGTAAAGGTAGCCGTGCTTGATTTAAACGAAGCGGCGGCTCAAAAGGTTGTAGATGAGATAACCGCAGACGGCGGAACGGCAATTGCCGTAGGCTGCAATGTGCTTGACCCCGAGAGTATGCAGAAGGCGCGCGAGGTTGTAAACGAAAAGCTCGGCACCTGCGACATTCTCCTCAACGGAGCGGGCGGTAACAACCCAAAGGGTACCACGACCAAAGAAACTCTCGAAAAGATAGATTTGACTCAGCACGACGAGAACATCAAGACATTTTTTGATCTTGACCCACAGGGAATTTCGTTTGTGTTTAACCTCAATTTCCTCGGAACGCTTATTCCGACTCAGGTATTTGCGCGCGATATGGCTCAGAAAGAAAACACCTGCATAGTTATGATTTCTTCTATGAATGCCTATCGTCCGCTAACGAAGATACCGGCATATTCGGCTGCAAAGGCGGCTGTTTCAAACTTCACGCAGTTTATGGCTGTTCATTTTGCCGATGTAGGTATCAGAGTTAATGCCATTGCGCCGGGCTTCTTCTCGACCAATCAAAATAAAGCACTTCTTTGGAACGAGGACGGCACGCCCACAGCACGTACCGGCAAAATTCTCGCTGCAACTCCGATGAAGCGCTTCGGCGAGCCGAGCGAGCTTGACGGCACGCTTCTGTTCCTCTGTGATGAGGATTATTCGGGCTTTATAACCGGTACTACAATTCCGGTTGACGGTGGATTTAACGCTTATTCCGGAGTTTAAGCTCCGTTTATGGGAGAATATTATGAATCTTAATGTAAAAGATGCAGCTTCCTGCAAATATGATATGATTTCGCTCGGCGAAATAATGCTGAGACTTGATCCCGGCGAAGGCAGAATCAAAACCGCGCGTTCTTTCAGAGCATGGGAGGGCGGCGGCGAATACAATGTCGCAAGAGGACTCAGACGTTGCTTCGGTATGCGTACCGCGGCTGTTACGGCTCTTGCCGACAATGAGGTCGGCAGGCTCGTAGAGGACTTCATGTTAGAGGGCGGAGTTGACACTTCACTTATAAAATGGGTCCCGTATGACGGTATAGGAAGAACTGTTCGCAACGGTCTTAACTTTACGGAGCGTGGCTTCGGCATAAGAGGTGCTCTCGGAGTTTCCGACCGCGGAAATACCGCTGTTTCGAAATTAAAGCCCGGTGATATTGACTGGGAGCACATTTTCGGTGAGCTCGGCGTTCGTTGGTTTCACACCGGCGGAATTTTTGCTGCACTTTCCGAAACTACCGCAGAGGTTGTTATAGAGGCTGTTAAAACAGCCAAAAAATACGGAACAATCGTTTCCTATGACCTCAATTACCGTCCGTCCCTCTGGAAAGACATCGGCGGCAAGGAAAAGGCGCAGGAAGTAAATAAGAAGATAGCAAAATATGTAGACGTTATGATAGGCAATGAGGAGGATTTCACCGCTTGCCTCGGCTTTGAAGTAGAGGGCAATGACGCAAATCTTAAAAAGCTCAATATCGACGGCTACTGCAAAATGCTTTCCGAAGTCGTTAAGGTGTACCCCAATTTCAAGGCTATCGGCACCACCTTGCGCACAGTGAAAACCGCAACAATAAACGACTGGTCCGCAATGCTCTATGCCGACGGCAGCGTTCATAAGGGAATGTCTCTTCCGTCGCTTGAAATTATGGACCGCGTCGGCGGCGGAGACAGCTTTGCCTCCGGCCTTATCTACGGCCTTATGACCACCGGCGACCCTGACAAAGCCGTAAATTACGGCATAGCCCACGGTGCTCTCGCAATGACCACACCCGGCGACACATCTATGGCGTCGCTCAAGGAAGTAGAGAATATCGTATCAGGCGCGGGTGCACGCGTTCAGAGGTAAAATCTTACGCATCTTACGACTTTTCGGCGCCCAATCTCGCATATCAAAAATATGCTTCGGGGCATCAAAAAGCCGTAATGTACGAAATCTTTTCCCTCTGAAATCAAGTGGTAAAATCTTACGCATATCAGGGCTTTTCGGTGCCCAATCTCGCATATCAGGACTTTTCGGCGACCGAACTGAGTGCCCTTGGCTTTTCGAGTTAATATTAAGGCTGTGCGTAAGGAGCAAGACTAAATTTTAAAATAAATATATCCGGAGATGTTACTAATGGATAAAGAACAAATACTTACAAAAATTCAGGACTGCGGTATAGTTGCGGTAGTCCGCGCCGAGAGCACGGACAAAGCAATCCGTATTACCGATGCTTGCATCGAGGGCGGAGTTGCAGCCATAGAGCTGACGTTTACCGTTCCGCACGCAGACAAGGTCATAGAGGAACTTGCAAAGCGCTACACACCGGACGAGATAATCCTCGGCGCAGGCACGGTGCTCGATGCAACAACCGCTCGTATAGCAATGCTGTCGGGTGCTCAGTATATAGTAAGCCCCGCTCTTGACCTTGACACGCTTCATCTGTGCAATCGTTACAGAGTTCCGATGATGCCGGGAATTATGTCGGTACGCGAGGGCTTGCTTGCCATGGAAAACGGAGCGGATATACTAAAGGTATTTCCTGCCGACCTTTTCGGACCGAAAATCATAAAGGACATTCGCGGACCTATTCCCTATGCCAAAATGATGCCCACGGGCGGTGTTAACGCCGACAATGTAGGCGAATGGATAAAAGCGGGTGCAGTGGCAGTAGGTGCAGGTTCATCGCTCACAGCAGGAGCTAAGACCGGCGACTATAAACAGATAACCGAAACCGGTAAGAAATTTGTTGCAAACATCAAGGCTGCAAGAGCCGAAATGAGCAAATAATCAAATCTTAAATAAAGGGGTAAATTAAAATGGAAAAAACCGTAATGGTGGAAACCTCCGCAAGACACGTTCACGTTACAGAAGAAACGCTTGAAATACTCTTCGGTAAGGGCTATCAGCTTACAAAGAAGAAGGATCTCTCACAGCCGGGTCAGTTCGCCTGCGAAGAGAGAGTCCAGGTTATAGGACCTAAAAACAGCTTCCCGGCTGTTTCAATATTGGGTCCCACAAGACCTGCCGATCAGGTTGAGCTTTCCGCAAGCGACGCGCGCTCAATAGGCGTTGCAGCTCCTGTTCGTGAATCGGGCGACATTGCAGGTAGCGGTGCTTGCAAATTGGTAGGCCCCAAGGGCGAAGTTGAGCTCAAAGAGGGCGTTATCGTGGCCAAGAGACACATACATATGACTCCCGAGGACGCTGAGAATTACGGCGTAAAAGATAAGCAGGTTGTATCGGTTAAAATTGATTCGCCCGAGCGCTCGCTTGTATTCGGTGATGTTGTTGTAAGAGTAAGCCCGAAGTTCAAGCTTGCAATGCACATTGATACCGATGAGTCAAATGCCGTAATGGCAGGACGCGACGCAACAGGCGTTATTGTTGATTGAACTTCCTTTTAGCCTAAGGCTTTTGAGCGGGGCCGCGTTAATTCGCGGTCTCGCTTTTTTTGTCCTCTATAATCGAGCTTTTACTGACGACAAACGTATGTAAAAGCGCAACAAAAAACCTCAATCTCGCAAAAGAGATTGAGGTTTTAAAAAAGTTACGTTTTAAGCTTCGGCTTATTTCTCGTCGGAATCCTTGCTCTTTTTGGTGAGCACAAGCGCGAGACCTGCTGCTACCGCAACACCTGCAACTGCATATATCGCAACGTCGCCGGTCTTCGGGATAGAAGCGGTCGAAGATTTTGAAGAGCTGCCTGACTTTGTGGTAGATGCCTTCTTTGTGGTGGTTTCGGTGTTGTTGCCCGAGCCGCCGCCGATGCCGAGGCCGCTGAGAAGACCCGAAATAGCTCCGCCTATCTGAGAGAACGAATCAGAGAAGCCCTTGAAGAGGTCACTGAAATCGCCGTTTGAGAAATCGGGGAAAAGCTTATCGAGCACGTTGCTGCCGCTGCCGTTTGAGCCGATGTTTGATGAACCTTCGCCGTTAGCAGCCTGATAGCGGCCGGTAATGGTTGCGTACAATTTGAGCATCATTGTGTTGAGGACATTTTCGTCTGTAATGGGCGCAGCAAGCTTTGCGTTTGCAGCCTCTAAAGCAACGGAAACATCGTCTGCGATTGTGTCGGGAGAAGTAATGTCAGCCTTGTAATCAAGATTGCTGCCTACATAATTTGCAAGAGTATCAGCGGTGTTGTTGCCTGCGTTGAGACCGTCGAAAATCACTTCGGCAAAAACCTTCTGCTGAGCGGTGAGATCGGCGTTGTCATCGAAATTGCCTGCAAATGCGGGGATGCTTACCATAAGCATCATGGCAATAGCGACAATAACAGAAATTGTCTTTTTCATAACTTAAACAAACCCTTTCATTTTTTGTTAGGGAATGACCCCTTATATACTCTTGTATTATAGCAACTAAAAAATTAAAAGTCAACCTGAAAATAACAAAAAGATACATAAATATCCTGTCCTTTTTTCGGCATAATAATGTTATCACATAAAGAAAGGGTGATAAATTTGAGCAAAAAAAGCAAAGACGAAAAGAAGCCTTCAAGAAAAGCCGTTAATAAGCTGAGCGAGCTCGGCGCGGAGATGGCGGAGATTTGGAACGGCTATAACGATACCACAAACTCCGATGTTTTGGGCAGCTATACGGGAAATCCCGCAGACAGCGACAAAAGGCCGGAGCAGGATTCCGACGACCTTTGAAAAAAAGCTTGCAAACCTTATATATATATGGTATTATAACACAGTAAGAATATTCGTATGATTGAGAGTGGGGGGCGACCCGCTCTCTTAGTTTTGTTAAGACTTTTTTATGAAAGGATATATCGAATGGCAGAAAAATTGACCGGTACCGTCGGAACGGTCTGGAATATCGCACAGCCGCTCGCCGAGGAACTCGGGCTCATTTTGTGGGACGTCCGCTTCCAAAAAGAGGGTGCAGAGTGGTATCTTCGCATATTCATAGATAAACAGGACGGCGGCATAGGAATTGAAGACTGCGTAAATATGAGCCACGCTTTAGACGAGCCGCTTGACGAGGCTGACCCAATAGACCGAAGCTATTCTCTTCAGGTCTCTTCGCCCGGCATTGAGCGCGAGCTTACAAGGGATTTTCATTTTACGAGATATCTCGGCAGCCGCGTGATAGTTAAATTCATACGCCCCGTAAACGGCAAGAGAGTTTACAAATGCACATTAAAGGATTACGATGCGGGTCTTATCACGGTTGAATTCGATGAGGGCGGCGGAATGTCCTTTGAAAAGAAGGAAGCTTCGTTTGTAAAGCTTGACGACTTTGATATGTAAAAGACAATAATCGCCGTGACGAAAAAACACGGCACTACCTTGAAAGGAATGGTTATTAAAATGAATAAGGAATTTTTTGAAGCTGTGCAGATGCTTGAAAAAGAAAAAGGAATTCCTGCCGAGTATCTCTATGAGAAGATACAGAACGCCATAATCGTTGCGCTCCGCAAGGATTATAACGGCAAGGACGTAGTTTCGTGCGAGATTGATCCCGAAAATTATGAAATGAACGTATTTGTTCGCAAAAACGTGGTTGACGAAATCGACGACGAGGATACCGACATAACCGTAGCCGATGCTCAGCAGTATAAGCCCGGCGCCGAGGCAGGCGACATTATCGAGATAATGCTCGACACGAAGGACTTCGGCAGAATAGCGGCTCAGACCGCGAAGCACGTTATCCGTCAGGGTATACGCGACGCCGAAAAGGGTCAGATAATGATGGAGTTCCAGTCAAAGCAGCAGGAGCTTGTCACCGCTAAGGTTCTCAGTGTAGACCCGATTACCGGAAATGCCACTCTTGAAATCGGAAAGGCAGAGGCAATACTTCCGAAGGGTGAGCAGGTTCCCGGCGAGGAGCTTACCGTCGGTGAGCTTATAAAGGTATTTATAGTTGACGTCAGAGATACGGAAAAAGGCCCGAAGGCTATGATTTCACGCACACATCAGGGTCTTGTAAAACGTCTGTTTGAGACAGAGGTTCCCGAGATTTACGACGGCACCGTAACCATCAACGCAATTTCACGTGAAGCCGGTGCCAGAACAAAAATGGCGGTCAGCAGCAAGGATGAAAACGTTGACGCCATCGGAGCCTGCATAGGTCCGAGAGGTTCGAGAGTCAACAAGATAGTAGAGCTGCTCGGCGGCGAAAAGATAGACATAGTCAATTACAGCGAAGACCCCAAGCAGTTTGTTGCGGCTGCTCTCGCTCCCGCAAACGTACTTAGCGTAGAGATACCCGATTCGGAGGTTAAATCCTGCGTAGTTACCGTACCGGACAATCAGCTCTCGCTCGCAATAGGCAACAAGGGTCAGAACGCACGTCTCGCGGCGCGCCTTACCGGCTGGAAGATAGATATAAAACCCGAAAGCGGATTTTACGAAGGCTGAGTCTTTTGATGTTTAAGGGAGAATAAAATGAAGCAGAAAAATACCTCTGAGAAAATGTCTCGGATGCGGCTGCCAAAAGCCTAAGCAGGAGCTTGTGAGAGTTGTCAGAAGCGCCGAGGGCGAGGTCTCGCTTGACCTCACCGGCAAAAAGGCGGGCAGGGGAGCGTATATATGCAAAAGCGCACAGTGCCTCAAGGCGGCGCGCAAAGCAAAGCGGATAGACCGCGCGTTCTCGGTGACGGTACCCGACGATGTTTACGACGAGATGGAAAAGGAGCTTTCGGAAAATGAATGACAGGGCATTAGGGCTGCTCGGTATAGCAAGGCGGGCTTCGGCTTTGAGCCTCGGGCATGACGCGGCACTGTCCTCCGTAAAAGAAGGCAGAGCCTCAGTGTGCATTCTGGCCTCCGATTCGTCCGAAAGACTCAAGGACGAATTTATCTCCCTTTGCGAAAAGACTGGCGGCAAAACTCCGGCATTAACCCTTGGCTGTACAATGAACGATTTAGGCAGGTGCCTCGGCGCCAAGATGACCGCGGTATTAACGGTCAACGACGGCGGCTTCGCACGTAAAATAACAGAATTGATCCGGGAGGGAAAGTAATATATGACAAAAAAATATAAGATACATGAAGCAGCTAAAGATTTTGATATTCAGAGCAAGGATTTAATAGAGCTTGTCTCAAAATACTTTGACGGCGAGAAAAAATATCAGACCGCGCTCGAAGAGAAAGAACTTGATTTGGTTTTTGATTTGCTCTCAAAGCAGAATGCGCCGAAGAGCCTTGACAGCTATTTTGCAAGGCAGAAATCGGCGGAAGATGTTAAGGAAAAGCCGCAAAAATCCGCAGCCGAGCCAAAGAAGACGGCTTCCAAGGCGGATGCGGGCAAAACGAAGCAAAATGCAAAAACAGACAATTCGGCTCCGTTTAAGAGCAAAAAGGAAAAGAAGGAAAAAGATCCTTCAAAGCCGATGCAGTCGCGCACCAAGGGCGAAATGCGCCACGTTGATACAAGAGGCAACTCAGTTGACCTTGACAAGTACAACGAGCGTTATGAGAACATCGCTCCGGTAAACAACCGCAACAACGGCGACAACACCGTCCATAAGCAGAAGCTCAAGCAGAAGTCTCAGCAGTACAGAAGGCAACAGGGTGTAAGAAGCCATAAGCGTGAGACTGAGGCGGAGAGACTGAAGAGAATAGCGGCGGAGCGCGCCAAGAGACACATTAAGATAACCATTCCCGATGAAATCACCGTAGGCGACCTCGCTCTTAAGCTTAAGATGACAGCTGCCGAGGTAATTAAAAAGCTTATGGCTCTCGGCATTATGGCTACCGTAAATGATGTTATCGACTACGATACGGCGGCGATAGCAGCTTCCGAGCTCGGTGCAAAGGTCGAAAAAGAGGTCGTAGTAACGATTGAAGAGAGAATTATCGACGATACCGAGGATACAGAGGAAAATCTTGAGCCGAGAGATCCCGTAGTAGTTGTTATGGGTCACGTTGACCACGGCAAAACCTCGCTTCTCGACGCCATAAGAAATACCTCCGTAACAGAGACCGAGGCAGGCGGCATAACTCAGCACATAGGTGCTTACAGAGTAAACCTTAACGGTCAGATGATAACCTTCCTTGACACTCCCGGTCATGCAGCATTTACGTCTATGAGAGCAAGAGGTGCTATGGCTACGGATATTGCCGTGCTTGTAGTTGCCGCCGACGACGGTATAATGCCGCAGACAATAGAGGCCATAAACCACGCGAAGGCCGCGGGAGTCAGCGTAATTGTAGCTATAAACAAAATGGATAAGCCGGACGCGTCACCGGACAGAGTTCTTCAGCAGCTCACCGAGTATGACCTGGTTCCCGAGGAATGGGGCGGCGATGTAATATGTGTTCCCGTTTCGGCTAAGACTCATATGGGCATCGACAAGCTTCTCGAGTCGATACTTCTCGTTGCGGAAATGCTTGAGCTTAAAGCAAATCCGAACCGTGCCGCAAAGGGTATTGTAATAGAGGCTAAGCTTGATAAGGGCAGAGGCCCCGTTGCGACGCTCCTTGTACAAAACGGTACGTTGAGGACGGGCGACATCGTAGTTGCCGGAACGACCGTGGGCAGAGTCAGAGTTATGACAAACGAGCGCGGCAAAAAGCTTGAAGAGGCAGGCCCGTCCGTACCCGTAGAGGTTATGGGTCTTGATGAGGTTCCGACCGGCGGTGACAAATTTGACGCCGTTTCCGACGAAAAGCTTGCACGTGAGCTTGTTGAGCAGAGAAAGCACGAGCAAAAGGAGGAGCAGTTCAAGCAGTTCCAGAAGGTAACTCTTGATAATCTCTTCTCATCCATAAACGAGGGTGAGCTTAAGGAGCTTAACATCATTGTTAAGGCAGATGTTCAGGGCTCCGTAGAGGCTGTAAGACAGAGCCTTGAAAAGCTCTCGAACGATGAGGTCAAGGTAAAAGTTATACACGGCGGCGTCGGTGCCGTAAGCGAATCCGACGTTATGCTTGCCGCGGCTTCAAATGCGATTATAGTAGGCTTTAACGTCCGCCCCGACTCCGTAGCCGAGTCAATAGCGGAGCGCGACGGCGTAGATATGAGAATGTACAGAATAATCTATGACTGCATAGAAGAGATAAGCGACGCAATTAAGGGCATGCTCGCACCGAAGTACCGTGAGGTAACGCTCGGCAAGGCAGAGGTAAGAAACGTATTTAAGCTCTCCTCCGCCGGTATGATAGCCGGCAGCTACGTTCTTGACGGCAAAATTACAAGAAATTCACAAATTCGTGTTGTCCGCGACGGCATAGTTGTTTCGGAGGACAGCATCGCATCCTTAAAGCGCTTTAAGGACGACGTAAAAGAGGTTCAGTCCGGCTACGAATGCGGAATCGGTCTTGAGAAATTCAACGACATTAAAGAGGGAGACATCCTCGAGGCATTCGTTATGGAGGAATACAAGGACTGATTCCTTTTATATGAAAGGAATTAAGCTATGGCAGGATACAGAAAAGACAGAGTCGCGGAGGATATTAAGCGCGAAATAGTTGCGCTTATCCGCGAGCTCAAGGATCCGCGCGTAAAAGATAAAATGCTCACCGTGGTAAGGGTTGAGGTAAGTCAGGACTTGAGCTATGCAAAGGTTTTTGTAAGCTCACTCTCCGGCATAGATGACGCAAAGCAGGCTGTAAAGGGGCTTGAGAGCGCAACGGGGCTTATACGGCACGAGGTCGGAAAACGACTTCGTTTGAGAAAGGCCCCCGAGCTTAAATTTGCGGCAGATGATTCGGTTGAGCACGGTATGGAAATTTTCAGAAAGATTGAGGCTCTGAAAAAAGACGATGAAGAGGATAAATGAGGCCGAAGCGGCAGAAATTCTCAAAAGTAAAGACAACATTCTGATTTTAACGCACCGCAGTCCCGACGGCGACACGCTCGGTTGTGCTTTTGCGCTCCGACGCGTTCTCTCCGGGATGGGCAAAACGGTTATGGTTGATTGCTCCGACGACATACCTAAGAAGTATTCGTATATGTGGGGAGAGTCTGAGGATAATTACAATCCGCAAAAGAGTATGGATTTTTCTCCCGATTTTGTGTTGGCGGTTGATGTTGCCGATTCAAAGCTGCTCGGCGCGCGTCTTACGGAAAAATACCCCGAAATACCGCTGTGCATAGACCATCATATTTCAAATACGGGATATGCCGATATGCTCTGTCTTAAAGACAGTGCGGCGGCGTGCGAGATAGTTTACGACGTAATAAAGTGCCTGGGAGTAAACCCGGACGCTTGCACGGCAGACTGTCTGTATACGGGAATCTCAACGGACACAGGCTGCTTCAGGTATTCAAACGTAACTCCAGAAACTCATGTTAAGGCAGCGGAGCTCATTTCGCTCGGAGCACGATTTGACGAGATAAACAGAGTTATGTTTGAGACAAAGACCAGAACTTATTTGCGGCTTGAGGAGCTTGTTTTAAATTCGATAGAAATGTACTTCGGCGGGAAATGCGCCGTTATCACAATCACCAAGGATATGTTTAAACAGAGCGGCTCAAACGAGACCGAGTGTGACGGCATAGCTTCTCTTCCACGTAAAATCGAGGGCGTTAAGGTAGGCGTTACGCTCAGAGAACGGGTTGACGGCACGTTTAAGGTATCACTCAGAACCTACGCTCCCGTAGATGCCTCGGCTATTTGCGCCAAGATGGGCGGCGGAGGTCACGCGCGTGCGGCGGGCTGTGATTTTTCGGCCGATTATGCCGACGGCAAAAAGCAGCTTCTTGAAATAATCAAAACGGAGCTTGAAAAAGCATGACAGGATTTATCTGCATTGACAAGCCTGAAAATATGACGTCGTTTACGGCGGCAAATTTGGTAAAGAGAATAACCGGCTCCAAAAAAGCCGGGCATACAGGCACGCTCGACCCTATGGCAACGGGCGTGTTAACTGTTGCCCTCTCGGGGGCGACGCGCTTTATAGAGCTTATTCCGGACCATGAAAAGAGCTACACAGCGAGAATTTTGCTCGGCGTCACAACCGATACGCTTGATATTACCGGAACCGTAACGGGCAGCTTCCCGGTAAGCGTTACTCCGTGTGAAGCTAAGGAGGCGGCGCTCTCCTTTTACGGCGAGCAGCTTCAAACTCCGCCTATGTATTCTGCCGTGAGCAAGGACGGAGTTCGTCTTTATGATTTAGCAAGGCAGGGCAAGGAGATTGAGCGCGAAAAGCGCAAGATAAATATAACCGAAATTCGCGCATACGATTTTTCGGATAATGAGTTTTCTCTCGATGTGACCTGTTCTGCAGGAACATATATAAGAAGCCTTGCCGACGATATCGGCAAAAAGCTCGGCTGCGGTGCGGTTCTCAAGTCGCTTCGCAGGACGAGGGCAAACGGGTTTTCTACGGACGACTGCATTACGATAGAGAAGCTGCGTGAAATATGCGAAAACGGCGAGCTCGGCAATTATGTTATGCCGGTTTCAAGAGTTTTGTCACAGTACAAAGAAGTACACGTAACTGCGGCGCAGGCGGTCAGATTTAAAAACGGCGGAGAGCTGTTTCTCGACCGCATAGGAAATCCGAAGGGCGACGGCTTTTTCAGAGTTTTTTCGCCGGAGAATGAGTTTCTCGGAATAGGAGAAAAAAACGTCGAAACGGGATGTCTCGCGGTAAAGAGGGTGCTTCAAGGTGAATGAATATAAAAAATCAATAGCCCTCGGAACCTTCGATGGTTTTCATTTGGGGCATCAAAAAGTTATAGAGCTTTCTAAAAAGAGCGGATATATGCCGTATGTGCTGTTGTTTTCCGTTCATCCGCTCAAGTGCATCAAGGGCGAGGCTCCTCCCGAAATACTGACGGACGGTTTGCGCAAAAGCTTGCTCGGAGAAATGAACGTAGGTGCTTTGGAAATAGATTTTTCGGAAATAATGCACCTGTCTCCCGAAAGCTTTGTGCGTGATATTCTTGTCGGAAGATTTTCGGCAGGGGCAGTCTCCTGCGGTGAGAATTACACCTTCGGAGACAACGGCTCCGGAAACGTTGAGGTGCTGCGCAGATTATGCCGAAAATACGGTATAGAGCTTTATGTGGCACCGATGGTTGAGTTTGACGGCATAGAAATAAGCTCAACGCGCATAAGAGAGGCGATAAGAAGCGGTGATATGCAAACGGCGGCGAAAATGCTCGGCAGACCGTTTTCCTACGACTTCACCGTGGTTGCCGGCGACAGACGCGGCCACCTTCTGGGCTTTCCTACAATAAATCAGTTTTTCCCCGACGGATTTGTGCAGCCGAAGCACGGAGTTTACGCTTCGTACGTAGAAATAGGCGGCAAGGCTTATCCGGCGGTGACAAATTTCGGTCGGCGTCCGACAATAGGTACTCCCTCGGTTCGCAGCGAGACTTGCATACTCGGCTTTTCGGGCGATTTGTACGGTACCGATACCGAAGTGCATTTGCTTGAATTTTTACGGGCGGAAAAAAAGTTTGACGGCCTTTCGTCTCTTTCGGCACAAATAAAAGCGGACAGCGAGAGTGCTGTGAAAATATTTGAAAATACTATTGCAAAAAATGCTTAAAAAAGGTAGAATTAACCTATAAATTCAATTTATAATTTACAAAAAGGGATGGTGTTTATCTATGTGGGCAATGAAGGTAGCTTATTACCGTGCTTTTCAGAAGGTCATGAAAATCTTTATGATGTTCCTCGACTGGTCTGAACCGCAGCTGCTTACAGGACCCGGAGCTATCAAAAAGCTTCCCGGCGTCATTAAAGACAAAGGTATCAACAATGTTATGATCGTCACCGATAAAGGCCTTATGAGCCTTCATCTTCTTGACGGGCTTTTCAAACAGCTCGAAGAGGACGGCATTTCATATACCGTATATGACGGTGTTCAGCCCAACCCCTCGATTGAAAATATCGAAGAGGCTCGCGCTCAGTTCGTAGCAAACGGTTGCCAGGCTATGATAGCTTTCGGCGGCGGTTCTCCGATGGATTGTGCAAAGGCTGCCTGTGCAAGAGTAGTAAGACCTAACAAGACCATTCCGCAGATGCGCGGTCAGCTCAAGGTTATGCACAAGCTTCCTCCGTTCTTCGCAGTGCCCACAACGGCCGGAACAGGCTCAGAGACCACTCTTGCCGCTGTTGTTTCAAATACCAAGACTCATGAGAAATATGCCATAAACGACCCGTGCCTTCGTCCGAAGTTTGCGGTTCTTGACCCGGAGCTTACCGTAGGTCTTCCTCCGCATATCACCTCCACAACGGGTATGGACGCGCTCACCCACGCGGTTGAGGCTTATATAGGCAAGAGCAATACAAAATCAACACGCGATTATGCAGAAAAGGCGGTCGCAATTATATTTGCAAACCTCGAGACCGCTTACAAGGACGGTAAAAACATAAATGCAAGAGGGCAAATGCTTCTCGGTTCGTTCTACGGCGGTATGGCTTTCACAAGAGCTTATGTAGGCTACGTTCACGCTGTTGCTCATAATCTCGGCGGTATGTACGGTATTCCGCACGGCCTTGCAAATGCCGTTATTCTTCCGGTTATGCTTGAGGAATACGGCTCAGCCATCTATCCGCAGCTTTCAAAGCTTGCCAACTTTGCCGGCATTGAAGGCACAAGCGATGATGATAAGGCCAAGAAGTTCATTGCCGAGGTTTATGCCATGAACGAGAGAATGAATATTCCGAAGGGCTTTACCCAGATTAAGGAAGAAGATATTCCGACTATCGTATCAAGGGCTCTTAAAGAGGCAAATCCGCTCTATCCCGTTCCCGTTATCTTTGACGAGGACAGAATGACTCAGATAGTCAAGAAGCTTATGATTACCGAATAAGCGATAACTCAAAGTAAAAAATCAGCGAGTGTATTTTGGCTTGGCCATAATACACTCGCTTTTTTATGCTTTTGTTTAATTGTGCTCGTTATTCTTTAAGGGAGACGCGGTATCTTTTTCCGCAGCGGTTGTGGCCGATGTCGTGCCGGGACTGTCCGTTGCGTCCGGCTTTGTTGCGGCTGACGGGTCGGTCGTATTCTGCGGCTTTGTTGTTGCAGGCGATGTTGTTGTTTCGGACTTTGTGCTGCTTGGCGGTTCATCGGATGCCGATTTCGGTGCAATTACCACCGCTTGACAATTCAGCGCGTTGTATGCGGATATAACCTTACTCTTGTCATAACGCATATTTTTACATTGTAACGAATCGTTAAAGTAGTATCCGCTGTCATCGTAGCCCACAAGAAGCAGACAGTGCATGGGAGTTATCCACGTGAATTGGTCGGATGTACCAGTGATATACCAAGTCTTGTATCTTCTTGCCGGAGCCATATTTTGCGTAGCCCATACAAGCACCGGAATGTCGTTATCTATATATTTTGAGCAAAGCTCGTCTATGGAGCTGCCGTATATTGTTTTTACGGTGTAATTTTTGCCGATGAATTTATTGACTGCGTTCTCAATTACCGGTGCCCAACAGCCCCACCCGTTTTTGCTGTAAGGGTCGCCCAAAAACACCTTGCGCGGATCGTCTCCGAATAAATTTCCGCTTTCGTCGCTGTACGGTGTGCGTCCTTTGTCGAGATAATTGTCTATAAAGGTTTCGGGAGAAATAGATATACCGAGGTATTGAAGCGCCATAACCGCAGATATGCTTTCACAGCCTGTGGGATATTTTTTTCTCTGGTCGATAAACGGCACGTTTAAAAGCTTTGTGGGCGTTATGCTCGGTTTCGGCTGCGTCAGCTTTTTCGGTATCGCCGGAGCGGCTCGCTCTACCGGAGCTGTTGTGCCGACGGGTTTTACAATCGGAGCTGTTTCGGCTGCTGTCTCCGACACGGTTTCTTCCCCAAAGAGAGTTTCTTCCGATTCCTCCGAGTAAGTCTCGGTTTCGGGCACAAATTGCGCTGCCGCCGCTTTTTTCTTTGCTCTCGATACAAGCACTGCGGCGGTTATGCATATCGCAACCGTAACGATACCGATTATAATAATAATTGCATTTTTCTTTTTACCGCATTTAAAATTCACTTTTTTAGCCCCTTAAAATTATGATTTATTTTTCTTTTCTTTGTAAAACACGCTGATGATCCAATAATACAGCGGAATTATAAGGAAAATAAGCCATTGCGGATGCCACATTCCCGCGGTAAAGCCAAAGAGCAGGTACACCGCGACCAATACAAGATGTATCGGCATAGTGAGAAGCATTGCCTTTTTGGTTCGGCAGCAAAGAGCACCGCCGACGCAGTAGTAAACAGGTATAAGCAGCAGTATTATCCAGCCGGGATGCCAGTTTCCGTTCATAAAGCCGAGAAGCAGATATGCTGCGGCAATTAAAATCGGAAACGGGAATTTTACCATTTTGCGGCCGACCCTTTGCCTCTCGGACATATCGGCAAGCTTCTTTTCCTTAAGCTCTGCCTTTGTCGGCTCATTGTTCGGCGTATCCTCCTCCTGCGCTTTGGGACCGTTGAGAATTTCGTCAAGCGGTACGCCGTAAAGCTCCGCGAGAGCGACTAAATTATCCGTGTCGGGCGACGCCTCCGCGCGCTCCCATTTCGAAACAGCCTGGCGGCTGAGTCCGAGCTTTGAGGCAAGTGCTTCCTGTGAGAGATTATGCTCCTTGCGAAGCTTAACGAGTCTGTCGGCTATTTCTATATTCATCTGTTATCTCCTGTTCGTGAATGTATTATTTTGCTGTGTAGCCCATTCTTGTGCAGTTCTCTATATGCTCATCGTATGACGCCGAGAATGCCGAATCATAGGGCGGCTCGGTGTTTATTACAAAGTATAGATAATCCGTGTTGTCGGGCTGCAGCGCGGCGTTAATCGACTCCATGCCGGGATTACAGATAGGGCCTGCAGGAAGTCCCTGACAACGGTATGTGTTATAGTAATACTTGTATTCGTCTATTTTATCGGGATACTGAAGCTCTATAACGCCGGTGCAGTATTTTACCGTTACGTCGCATTGCAGCTTCATTTTTTTTGTGTTGAGCCTGTTGTATAAAACGGAGGAAATAAGCGTCCTCTGCTCAGGAGTGTACGCCTCTTTTTCGATTATGGAGGCTACCGTGAGAACCTCGTGAACGCTCCTTCCCATAGAGGCAGCCTTTGCCTTCATATCGTCGGTAAAGCGTGACTGAAACGTCTCGACGAGCTTGTCTATTACCGCTGTCGGGTCGCTGTTTTTCTTGAATGTATATGTAGCGGGGAAAAGATAGCCCTCAAGAGGGAAGCAAACGTTCTGCGCATTTTTGACGTCTGCGAGAATCCCGTATTTCGAAAGGTCGTAGCTTTGTGCCGCGGAAATGAAATCCGCAGAAGAGCAAACCCCGTTATCCTCCATAAGCCACGAAATTTTAACGAGCGTATATCCTTCGGGAATTGTCACCGTAGCGGTGTTACTGTCCGAGGTGTTCTCTTTATTGCCCGATTTTTGCGTAGTGGGTGCGTCGGGATCATATGTTGCGGTTGTGTCGTTGTCGGTCTTTTTTTGACAAGCCCCGAGCAGCAGCACAAGCACGAGACACATAATAACCGATACGGCTTTTTTGGTTGATGATTTATTCATATATGAAAATCCTTTTTTAATTTAATATTAAAATATATTTTAACATTTTACGAACGCTTTTGCAATTACTATATAAAAGAAAAGGGGAGCAATCGTCTGAGACGACAGCTCCCGGTTTTTTGTAAGCTGAGAGGCTGAAAAACCGCGCTCTGTTTTTTGTTTACGGATTATTTTTGATGCTTTACTTTTTTTCGCCCGACTCTATAAGCACAATATGAGCCCGACCAAACGATCATTCCTATATAGAGGAAGAGCAGCATAAACCAGCCGGAGCTCACCTGAACTACGGTGAATTTGGCTATGTACGGAATTATCTGCGTTATTACGGCAGAGCCGAAAAGGCCCGATACACCGGAGAGAAAATCCGCGATTGTAATTGTGCCGTTAACGATAGCGGCGGCAATAGATTTAAAGCAAATCAGCATTCCGATTACGGATACAAGCCCGACGATAGAAATTATGAGCTGAGGGATTCTTCTTGCTTATAAGCGCAAAGAAGAAAATGACAACAGCCAAAAGAAGAGCTATCGCAAAGAATATCAATGTGCCGAGCAGCGCGCCGTGTACCGGTGACAGAGCGTCCCATATAGAAGAGAGGCTGCCCTTGTCGCCGCTGCCGTCGTGAACGAGCGAGACAACACGCTTTATGCTCCAATAATCATATGATGTGCCGTCGTCGCTTGAGTCACCCTTTAGCTTGGCTACAAGCTTATATATATCGGACTCGATAACGGTGTAAACAAGATTCCCGAAATATGCGACTATCGGTACACACACCGCCATTGCCGCCATAATAATGCGGTACAGAATATCGGTGCCGAGATTTTTATTTTTTTGCTTGGTTTTTGCCATTTAAACTCTCCTTTATTTGCCCCACGAGGAATTCAGCGGAACAGTCAGGTTGAATATAATATTATCACAAGTTGAATTTTTGTCAACACAGAAGTAGCCCTTGCGCATAAACTGGAAAACATCGCCCGGTTTTACGTCCTTTAAGCCGCTCTCTATAAGGCATCCCGTTAACACCTTTAAAGAGTCGGGATTTAAGTTGTCCTTAAAGCTGCCGGTGCTTTCGTCGGACGGGTTCGGCACGTTAAAGAGCCTGTCGTACATATTTACGGTAGCCTTAAAGCTGCCTTCTGCCGATACCCAATGAATGGTTCCCTTGACCTTTCTGCCGTCGGGTGAATTTCCGCCGCGGCTCTCGGGGTCGTAAGTGCAGTGAACCGTGGTGACTTCGCCGTTTTCGTCACAGTCAAAGCCGACGCATTTCACAAAGTATGCACTCTTGAATCTTACCTCGTTGCCGGGGAAAAGCCTGAAATACTTTAACAGGCTCAGCCATAAAGTCCTCGCGCTCAACAAAAAGCTCTCTTCCGAAAAGAACTTTTCTTGTGCCCATTTCGGGGTGATTAGGGTGAACCTCAACTTCTATTTCTTCGGTCTTACCCTCGGGATAATTGTCTATAACTACCTTGAGCGGGTCGAGAACAGCCATTGCTCTCGGAGCGTTTTCGTTAAGCTCGTCACGGACGCAGGATTCGAGAAGATCCATACTTACTACCGAATAAGCCTTTGAAACACCGATTTTTTCGCAGAAAGTGCGTATTGCCTTTGCCGGGTATCCGCGGCGTCTCATACCGCTTATTGTAGCCATTCTCGGGTCGTCCCAGCCGTCAACAATGTGCTCGTTTACAAGCGCGAGACATTTGCGTTTGCTTGTGAGACAGTAATTCAAATTGAGTCTTGCAAATTCTATCTGCCTCGGCACATTTTTAAAGCCGAGCTCACGAAGGAACCAATCGTAAAGCGGTCTGTGATTTTCAAATTCTAGAGAGCACAGCGAGTGTGTTACACCCTCTTTGTAGTCGGAGAGCGGGTGTGCGAAATCATACATGGGATATACGCACCACTTGTCGCCGGTCTGATGATGCGGAACGTGCGCAATGCGGTAAATAACGGGGTCGCGCATATTTATGTTAGGCGACGCCATATCGATTTTTGCACGCAAAACTCTTGCACCGTTCGGGAATTCGCCGTTTGTCATACGCGTGAAAAGGTCGAGGTTTTCCTCTGTTGTTCTGTCGCGGTAAGGACTGTTTTTACCTGGCTCGGTAAGGGTTCCGCGGTATTCTCTTATTTCGTCTGCGGAGAGGTCGTCAACATATGCCTTACCGTCCTTAATAAGCTTTACCGCACATTCATAGATAAAATCAAAATAGCTCGACGCATAAAGGCACTTGTTCCATTTGAAGCCGAGCCACTCTATATCCTCTTTTATGGCGTCTACGTATTCGGTGTCCTCTTTCTGGGGATTTGTGTCGTCGAGACGCAAATTGCATACTCCGCCGTATTTCTGCGCCGTACCGAAGTTTATGCAAATCGCCTTTGCGTGGCCTATATGCAGATAACCGTTGGGCTCCGGAGGAAAACGTGTCTGGACGTGGTCGTAAACCCCTTCTTTTAAGTCCTCGTCGATAAAGTCGTGAATAAAATTCGACGACATTATTTCTTCGTCCATTATTTTACCTCCTTGTAGTAATTTATTGCGTCCGCTATACGGCTTTCTGTTTCGTCTTTGCCGAGTATTTTCATAATCGCGCAAAGGTCGGGCGTGTTTGTCCTTGACGTTACGGCTATTCTGATAACCGTGGAAACATCGCCGACGTGACCCTTGTATTTTTCGGGATTTTGCTTGTATTCCTTGACATTAGGCGTGAAGCCGAGGGGCTCGCAAAGCTCCTTTATCTTTTGGAACCAGATGTCTTCGTCCTCCTCATTGTATACCTTTAAATACTCGGTGAGAATTTTTTCGGCGTCCGAGGGAGCGATGTTTTCGGGCAGCGTATAGTCTTTTTTTGTAATACATGGGATAAAAGTAAGAGAAGTAATTCTTGACTTCACTCCACTTTGCTATATCCTTGCGCGGCTTTTTGCCTCCGCGGTCAAGGTCCATCATAAGCTTTGCTTTGCTTTCGTTTTCCGAAAGAACGGCATAATATTCGTCGTCGTATTCCTTTGCCCATTCAAGGGTTCTCTCATACACCTCGTCTGCGGTCATAACGGAAATTACATTTTTGCTTATATCATTTAATTTTGCAAGGTCAAAAAGGCAACCGCTGACGCTCATCTTTTTAAGGTTGAACGGGAAAGAAAATATATCCGCCGTCTTGTTTGCTCTGCGCCAATCCTCAAAATTCGAATTTAAGAGAGTCATAATGTATTCGGTGAGCGCTTCCTTCGGGTAGCCGCTCTGCGCGAAATAGCTTACCGACGCCTCGGGGTCCTTGCGCTTTGAGAGCTTGCGCTTCGTGCCGTCCGTTTCGTCCGTTTTCATAACCTGCGGAGTGTGCGCGTATTTCGGAACCTTAAAACCGCACGCCTTAAATAAAGCTATGTGTTTGGGGACGGAGGAAATCCACTCTTCGCCTCTTATAACGTGAGTTGTACGCATAAAATGGTCATCGCAAACGTGCGCAAAGTGGTAAGTGGGTATGCCGTCGCTCTTTAAAAGCACTTCATCTATAATGTTTTCGGGCATTTCGATTTTGCCGCGTATCATATCGTCAAAGACAATTCTTTTGTTTTCATCGCCGTTTGAACGGAAACGAAGCACATACGGCTTGCCCTCTTTTATGTTCTTTTCGATTTCTTCGTAGGTTAAATTACGGCACTTTGCATATTTGCCGAAATAACCTCTTATAAGAGCACCGTCTTTTTCCTGCCTGTCGCGAAGAGCCGTAAGCTCCTCCGCCGTGCAGAAGCAAGGGTATGCAAGTCCCTTTAACACAAGACTTTTTGCTACTGTTTTATAAATCTCTTCACGCTTGCTCTGCGTGTAAGGGCCGTAGTCGCCCTTTTCGCTGTCTATGCCGGTAACGCCCTCGTCAAATGTAATGCCGAACGACTTAAAGCCGTTTATGATGGCGGAAACGCCGTCGGCAATTTCTCTCTTTTTGTCGGTATCCTCAATTCTCAGATACACTATTCCGCCCGAGGCCTTTGCCGTCAAATAGTCCGTCAGCGCGCCGAAAAAGCCGCCGAGGTGAAGGTAGCCCGTGGGGCTCGGTGCAAATCGCGTGACGCGCGCACCCTCCTTCAAATTTCTTTCCGGATAGAGCTTTTCGTAGTCCTCCGGTGTTTTTGTGATTTCGGGGAACAAAAGCTCCGCGAGTTTTTGATTGTCAGTCATATCGGTACACCCCTGAATAAAAGCAAAAAGCCGCTCTCGGCGGCTTAATATTAGGATAACATTAACCGGCGTTTTTATGAGATTTTTTATCTTCGTCCGGGAAGGTCTTTCTCTCAATAACAGCGCCGAGCGAGCGGAATTTTTCAACGACATTTTCATATCCGCGCTCTATGTGATAAATTTCTTCAATCTCTGTAACGCCCGTAGCGACCATGCCTGCTATCATCATAGCCGCGCCTGCGCGAAGGTCGTCCGCTCTTATAGGTGCACCCTTAAGCGATGGAACGCCCTCGATAATAGCCGTTTTTCCGTCGACGTGTATTTTGGCACCCATTCTTGTGAGCTGCTCCGCATAGCGGAAACGATTGTCCCAAACGCTCTCGGAAATAATGCTTGTACCGTCAGCCAGGCATAAAAGCACGGCGAACTGCGGCTGCATATCGGTCGGAAATCCCGGGTGAGGCATAGTTTTGATGTTGCACTTGCCCGGTCTGCGGTCGCATGAAACTCTTACGGAGTCATCATATTCGGTGACGGTGACGCCGCATTCTATAAGCTTTGCCGAAATGCTCTCGAGATGCTTCGGAATAACGTTTTTTATAAGCACGTCACCTCTTGTGGCGGCTGCCGCAACCATATAGGTTCCGGCTTCAATCTGGTCGGGAATTATGGAATATTCGCAGCCGTGCAGGTGCTCTACGCCGCGGATTTTAATAACGTCCGTGCCTGCGCCTCTGACGTCGGCACCCATGGTGTTAAGAAAGTTTGCGAGGTCTACTATGTGAGGCTCTTTCGCTGCGTTTTCGATTATTGTAAGACCCTTTGCCTTTACTGCTGCCAGCATCACGTTTATGGTAGCGCCGACCGACACAACGTCAAGGTAAACAGCGTTGCCCAAAAGAGACTCGGCTCTTGCGTTGACCATCGCGTTTTCCTCCATGGTCACCTCGGCACCGAGAGCCTCAAAGCCCTTTATATGCTGGTCAATGGGGCGAACTCCGAGATAGCAGCCGCCGGGCATTGCAACCTTGGCCTTGTTAAATCTGCCGAGAAGTGCGCCTATAAGGTAATATGACGCGCGAAGCTGTTTTGAAAGCTCGTGCTCTACTACAAATGAATTTATATGACGCGTATCTATTTCAATAGTGGAATTGTTGATGAATTTAATTGACGCACCCATATTGCTCAAAATGTTGAGCATTGCGGTAACGTCGCTGATATTCGGTATATTTTCTATGCGGCATACATCTTCGGCTAAAATTGTAGCCGGAAGGATGGCAACAACGGCGTTTTTTGCGCCGCTGACAGTAACCTCTCCCTTAAGCCTATGACCGCCGGTAATAACGAATTTATCCAAAGGACGGTTCACTCCCTAAAGTTTTTATGTAAAGAAAAAATTAAAATCAAGCAAGCCTGAGGCAAAAACGGGCGCACTTCGCCGTACCTCGAGGCATATAATATGGTTATTATACCACCGAGCAGCGTAAATTAAAAGTTATTTTTTACTCTTTTTTTGTATATGGTGATTTTTTGTTGAAAATAATAAAACATTTGTTTGAATACGTCCGTTTTCGATATAATACGCTTTATATTTGCATTTTTTTGTGTTACAATGTCTGAAAAAAGAAACGGTGCTTATAGAAAATGAAACTTACATTTTGGGATGCGGTAAACCCGTTTGCCGGCGAATATATATTCGACGAGCCGCAGCAAAGACTTGAATTTATAATTACGGCGGCAATAGCCGCGGTGCTTTTGCTGCTGTTTTGTATTTGCCTTAAAAGGGCGATAAAAAAACATAAAAACGATTCGGAGAAAAAGTGATGTCACTCAGTAAAAATCAGAATGTAGAACTCTATATAGACAGCTTTACGAGCGAGGGCAGCGGCGTCGGAAGATATGAAAATATGGCTGTTTTCGTTTCGGGCGCAGCGGCAGGCGATAAGGTAACGGCGCATATAATTAAGGTTAAAAAGACGTATGCCGTCGCCCGCGTCGAAAAGGTGCTAAGGCCCGCAAAATCGCGTATAATGCCTGCGTGCCCGTATTTTCCGTCATGCGGCGGCTGCGCTTTTCAGCACATATCGTACGAAAAAGAAAAGGAGCATAAGAAAAAGCGCGTCGAAGATGCGTTTTCTCATATTGCCCATATCAATATAGAGGCGGAAACGCTTCTGTCCGACAATAAAACGACCTGTTATCGCAATAAGGCACAGTATCCCGTATCGTTTGACAGGCAGCTTAAAATAGGCTTTTTCGCTCCGCGCTCGCACCGCGTGGTAGATTGCGAAAACTGCATATTACAGCCGCCGATATTTGCGGATATAGTTAAGATTTTCAGAAAATTTATAATTAAAAACGGTATAACGGTCTATGATTCCGAAAAGCATACAGGGCTTTTAAGGCATATATATCTCCGTCTTGCCGAAGCTACGGGCGAGGTTATGGTATGCGCCGTTATAAACGGTGAGGATTTGCCGCACAAGAACGAGCTGATTGAGAAGCTTACCGAAATACCCTCGGTTAAGAGCATAGTTTTAAATATCAACCGTGACAGGACCAATGTAATTCTCGGTAAAGAGTGCGTGACTGTTTGGGGAAACGACTGCATATATGACGTGCTTTGCGGAGTTAAGGTCAGATTGTCGCCGCTGTCGTTCTACCAGGTAAACCACGATATGGCACAGCAGCTTTATGAAAAGGCGGCAGAGTATGCCTGTCTCAGCGGCAAAGAGACCGTGCTCGATATGTATTGCGGAACGGGCACAATAGGTCTTTCCATGGCAAAAAAAGCAAAGAGGATAATAGGGGCGGAGATAGTTCCGGAGGCTGTGCTTGACGCAAAGCGCAACGCCCTCGAAAACGGCATAGAAAACGCCGAATTTATATGTGCCGACGCAGGAGAGGCGGCACAGGAGCTGTCGTCACGCGGAATAAAGCCCGATGTGGTGCTGCTTGACCCGCCGCGCAAAGGCTGCTCCGAAATGCTTTTGGCGGAAATCGTAAAAATGTCGCCCGAACGCATAGTTTATGTGTCGTGCGACCCGTCTACTCTCGCAAGGGACTGCTTTAGGCTTAAAGATCTCGGATACGAGACAAAACGGCTCGCCGCCGCCGACCTTTTCCCCCGTACCGTTCATGTTGAGAGCGTTGCATTGCTTACAAAGCAAAAATAAGGTGTATTTGTTTTTTACGGTCTGTGCTTGACAAATGTGCTATATTGATGATGAGGATACGACTTTTTGTGCCCGAAAAGCTACTTAAATGAAAAAGACCTGAATTGTAGGAAAGGATAAAATTATGGAAGCTATCGAAAATATGAAAACGAGAAGAAGTATAAGAAAGTTTAAGCCCGACGCAGTACCGCAGGAGCTTATGGATAAGATTATCGAGGCGGGACTTTATGCGCCGTCGGGTATGAATAAGCAGTCGCCGATAATCATTGCCGTTACCGACAGGAAAATGCGCGACGAAATATCCGAAATGAACCGCGAAATAGGCGGTTGGCAGGAGGGCTTTGACCCGTTTTACGGCGCGCCCGCAATACTTATTGTGCTGGCAAATAAGGAGTGCCGCACAGCTGTTTACGACGGCTCGCTTACAATGGGAAACCTTATGCTTGCCGCACATAATTTCGGACTCGGCTCATGCTGGATTCACCGCGCAAAGGAGGAATTTGAATCCGAAAAGGGTAAGGCGATCCTCAAAAAGCTCGGTATAAACGGCGAATATGAGGGGATAGGACATTGTGCCTTAGGCTATGCCGACGAAGAGCCGAAGGAGCATACCATAGCCGAAAACCGCGTTTACCATATCAAATAAAGCGAAAAATTACTGTTTAAAACAGATGATTTATAAGCAAAAAACAGCCGTCCGAATCAGGTTTTCGGACGGCTGTTTTTATGTGTTATATGGCTTTAAGAGCATTATCTATGTCGGCGATTATATCGTTTACATTTTCAATGCCGACGGAAAGCCTTACGAGGTCGGGGGTTACGCCGCATTCCGTGAGTTCCTCGTCCGAAAGCTGACGGTGAGTGGAGCTTGCGGGGTGAAGAACGCAGGTTCTCGCATCGGCGACGTGCGTGACTATGGCGGCAAGCTTTAATGAGTTCATAAACTGTTCGGCTTTCTCTTCCGCCTTTTACGCCGAAGGAAATTACGCCGCAGATACCGTGCGGTAAATATTTTTTGGCAAGCTCGTAATCCTTGCTTGATTTAAGCCCCGGGTAATTTACCCAAGCGATTTTATCGTTCTTTTCAAGATATTCGGCAACCTTTTGTGCGTTTTCGCAGTGGCGTTCCACACGTACCGCGAGCGACTCAAGACCTATGTTCAAGAGGAACGAATTAAACGGCGACGGAGTTGAGCCGTAGTCGCGCAAAAGCTGTGCTACTATCTTTACGATATAGCCGTTTTTGCCGAAGTCCTTAGCGTATGTAACTCCGTGATAGCTCTCATCCGGAGTTGTAAGCCCCGGGAATTTATCATTTTGATACCAGTCGAAATTGCCGCTGTCAACGACGCATCCGCCTATTGTAGAAGCGTGACCTTCCATATATTTTGTGGTAGAGTGAGTTACTATGTCTGCGCCGAATTCAAACGGACGGCAGTTTATGGGAGTGGGGAAAGTGTTGTCAACTATAAGCGGAACTCCGTGCGAATGTGCGATTTTTGCGAACTTCTCAATGTCCAATACATCAAGCGACGGATTCGCTATTGTTTCGCCGAACATCGCCTTTGTGTTGTCGCGGAAGGCTGCGTTTATTTCTTCTTCACTCGCTCTCGGGTCAACAAATGTGACCTCAACACCGATTTTACGCATAGTCACGTTTAAAAGATTAAATGTGCCGCCGTAAATAGTGGCGGAGCTTACTATATGGTCACCTGCACCGAGTATGTTTATAAGCGCAAAGAAATTTGCCGCCTGACCCGATGATGTGAGCACCGCGCCGACACCGCCCTCAAGGCATGCGATTTTATTTGCGACCGCGTCGTTTGTCGGGTTCGCAAGGCGCGTATACATATAACCCGGCTCAAGGTCAAAAAGCTTTGCCATTTCGGCACTTGTGTCATATTTGTATGTTGTAGATTCATAAATGGGCAGAACTCGCGGTTCGCCGTTTTTCGGCTGCCAGCCTGCCTGTACGCATTTTGTCTCTATTGCGGAATCAGGATTGTATCCCATTTTTTTAATCCTCCAAAAATCTCTTCATAATGTCGGGGCCATGCTCTATAAACAGGCCGGTCGTTTTTGCGCTCTCTTCGTTTATAGAGTCAACGCCGCTGTCCTTTTCGTCGTTTTTATGATAAATCATAAACGGTACGGGGTCTGAGGCGTGCGTGCCCGTAACAATGGGAGTCGGATGGTCGGGGAGCACCATTATTTTGTAGTCGTCATACTCCTTGAGTGCGTCGAGAACTATGGGGAGTACGCGCGAATCTATCATCTCAATGGATTTCACCTTGTTTTCGGGTTCGTTTCTGTGGCCGCACTCGTCGGGAGCCTCAAAGTGAATATATACGAGGTCGCAGCCGTTTTTAAGCTCTTCGACGGCGGCTCTTGCCTTGCCCTCAAAGTTAGTATCAATGTAGCCTGTGGCACCCTCAACCTCGGGAGCGGCCATACCGGCGCATTTTGCTATTCCTTTAAGAAGGTCAACCGCCGAGATTATAGCACCTTTTTTGCCGAAGGTCTCGTAAAACGACGGCAGAGCCGGCTTTTTGCCTTCGCCCCAAAGCCAAATTGAATTTGCGGGGTGCTTGCCCTCGCTTATTCTCTTTTTGTTGACAGGGTGCTGCATTAAAAAGTCGTAGCTCTCCTTCATCATGGCAATAAGCTCTTTTGCGTTTTCGGAAGAGGAGAGATATTCGCCTATAACTCTGCCCGAAATATCGTGAGGTGGAGTCATATTTCCGAGCTCTGTTGTGCCGTTTGACCAGACAAGGCAGTGGCGGTAGCTGACTCCGGGGTAAAAACGGAATCTGTCGTTCCCGAATTTTTCCTGTACCGATTTGATTATTTCGTGGGCCTCCTCCGTCGAAATATCACCGGCGCAGTAGTCCACCATGGTCTTGTCCTCGTACTTCGGCTCGTCGGAGAGAGTTACGAGATTTGTCCTCAGCGTAACGTCCGTGTCAAGAAGCTCAACGCCCATGCTTGCCGCCTCAAGAGGAGAACGACCGGTGTAGCACTTCTTTGGGTCAAAGCCGAGAACGCTCATATTGGCAACGTCGCTGCCGGGTTTTAAGCCCTCTGCAACGGTTCTTACAAGGCCTACCTCGCCGTGCTTTGCGAGAAAGTCAAGATTCGGTTTTTTTGCAACTGCCATCGGTGTTTTGCCGCCGAGAGCGGGAACGGGGTAATCTGCCATTCCGTCATAGAGAACTACAACGTATTTCATTAGTTTTCACCTTTCATATTATCTGAATTATCAGAGTCCGGGTTGCCGGGCTTAAATGTATCCTCGGGATTTATGCCGACGGCCTTGTAGGGGTCGCTGTCGACGGGGGCGGAATATGAGCTGCCGGCCGCGTAAGAACTTTGAGAATCGCCGTTTCCACCCTGTGCGCCGCCCGTAACGGGAGCTATACCGAACGCCTCGGGAGCTACAATGCCGTTTTCAATCGAATATCTCTTGAGGTTCTCATAGTACATGGCAGCCGTCGTCTCAACATATGGAGTGACATATATTGAGAGTATTCCGCCGGTGAGCCCCACCAAAATATACCAGCCTATAAAGCTGAGATACATCGAAAAGAGATCGCCCTTGAAGCCGTTTGTCATTCTTTTGCTTATCTCGATGGCTTCCTTGCCCTTAAGGCGCGGATTGTCGTGGATAACATAGTTTGCCTGTGAGTAAGCGAGAGACTTTATTATGCCGGGAACCACAAACAGAAGCGACCAAAGGAAGGTAAATACATTTACGAGCACACCCGTTACGAGATATGAGCCGTAGTTGTCTATACCCTCCTTATATAGGCTTTTCCATTCGGGATTAAAGCCGCGTATGTGATTAAGGTAGTAGCCTGATGCGGCTATGGTAAACGGTATAAGCAAAAGAGTAATTACACTGCTTGAATAACCGACTGTTGTCGAAGGGTCGTCGCGGTTTATGACTGTGACAATATTTACGTAAATCGAAATTCCGCCGTTGAGCAGATATAAAGCAATCGTTGCGAGCGTCATTTTCCACCAACGCGCATTTTGACCGATAAAGCTTTTTGCCTCGGCCTTTATTGCCGGGCGATTAAGAATTTGTTGCATAAAGAAACCTCCGTGAATTTCAAATCAATAAAATAATATCATTATAGTAGGGCAAATACAACACTTTTTCGCATTTTGACTTTGTTACCAGCCGCTTATTCCGCCTCTTTGCAGTGCACCCACGATTTTTTCTCGGAGTGCCGGGTATTGCCTTTCGAGAGACGCGAGCAGCTCTTTTGTGCTTTGCCGCTCCGTTACCCCGTCAGCCGGGCATTTGCTTTTGACTATCGGCAGGTCAAGGCTTGCCGCCGCACGCTTTACGTCTTTTTCGTAAGCGAATATCAAAGGGCGTATCAAATACAGCTCTTTTCTCGAAAGAAACGAGACAGGAGAAAAGCACTTAATTGTGCCGCCGTTCAAAAGATTCATCATAAAGGTTTCGGCGGCGTCGTCAAGGTGGTGACCGAGGGCGATTTTGTTGCAGCCGTATTCCTTAGCTGTATCGTGAAGAATGCCGCGACGCATCTTGGCACAGAGGCTGCAAGGGATTTTTTTCTTTTCTGATATTGAATATAACGTCCCAAAGGTCGTTTTTTTTTACGACGTATTTTACGTCAAGGCTGTCGCACAGCTTTTGTATTTCCCGAATAGTCGCCGTCCATGCCGCCGAAGCGGTAGTCAAGCGTAATTGCAATAACCTCAAAGTGCTTAGGATAAAACGAGCGAAGCCGCGCGAGAGCATATAAAAGGGCAAGCGAATCCTTGCCGCCCGAAACGCCCACGGCGATTTTATCTCCGTCGTCTATCATGTCGTAACGGTCAACGGCCGCTCTGACAAGGCTCAAAAGTTTTTTCATAAACAGTACCCCGAATTTTAAATGCCTACGAAAACGAAAAAGCGCTCTCCGGTAACCCGGAAAGCGTCGTAATTTTTCGTCCGTATAAAGTTTGCTTTATGCCTCAGACAGCTCTTGTGACCTTGCCTGAACGAAGGCAACGAGTGCAAGCATAAACTCTTTTAGGAGAGCCGTTTACGATAGCCTTAACTTTTTTTACGTTTGGCTTCCAGGTTCTGTTAGAACGTCTGTGTGAGTGAGAAACTTTAATGCCGAAAGCTACGTCTTTACCGCAGAATTCACATTTTGCCATAACGAAGAGCACCTCCTTTAATGATTAGCAAACAGTATTCTAACAGAATACGGAGTAAAATGCAAGCATTTTTTTAAAATTAACTATTTTTATAAAAACTCTTGCTTTTTTTGCATCGATATTATATAATGACGTCAAACGAACATTTGTACGATTGAGAGGTAATTTTAGATGTCCGATAAAAGTAAAGCGCTTGATACAGCCATACTTCAGCTTGAGAAAAAATACGGCTCCGGCACCATTATGCGTCTCGGAGATAATAATGCGCTCAATGTCGAAGCTATTTCGACAGGCTCGATAACTCTTGATTGTGCTACCGGAATAGGCGGCTTCCCGCGCGGCAGGATAATTGAGGTTTACGGCCCGGAGTCATCGGGTAAAACCACACTTGCGCTGCACGTTGTGGCAGAGGCGCAAAAGCTCGGCGGCGAGGCTGCATTTGTTGATGCGGAGCATGCTCTTGACCCGGTATATGCAAAAAATCTCGGCGTAGATGTTGATTCCCTTTTGGTATCGCAGCCCGACAACGGCGAGCAGGCACTCGAGATAGTTGAGGCACTGGCGCGTTCGGGCGCGCTTGACGTAATAATAGTTGACTCCGTCGCGGCTCTCGTTCCGCGCGCGGAAATAGACGGCGATATGGGCGACAGCCACGTCGGTCTTCAGGCCAGACTTATGTCGCAGGCTCTGCGCAAGCTTGCCGGTGTTATTTCAAAATCAAATACAATAATTATATTTATAAATCAGCTCCGTGAAAAGGTCGGTGTGGTCTACGGAAATCCGGAGGTTACAACCGGTGGCCGAGCACTTAAATTCTATGCTTCCATTCGTGTTGACGTAAGGCGCATCGAGCAGCTCAAGGGCTCGGGCGGTGAATTTATCGGATCGAGAACAAGGGCTAAAATAGTTAAAAACAAGGTGGCTCCGCCTTTTAAGACAGCTGAATTTGACATTATGTACGGTGAGGGCATCTCAAAGGTCGGCGAGATAGTTGACCTCGGAGTTAACTACGGCATCATCAAAAAGAGCGGCGCGTGGTTCTCTTACGGCGAGACAAGGCTCGGACAGGGCAGAGACAATGTTAAAAATCTCTTTAAAAACGACAAGGCGCTCTCTGACGAAATCGAGAAGCAGATTCGCGAAAAGATGGCGGAGGAGCACGGTGCGGGAGACGAGAAAAAAGAAACCGCCAAAAGCGCCGCCGACGATGACGCGCCCATAGCTTATCGCCCCGTAAAGACCACCAAGACCGCGGCAAGAGCCAAAATCGACGTGGCGGTGGATGACGACGAATGAAACTGAGCTTTAAGGACGGCAGGCAGGGTAAAATACATATATATGTTGACGACGTATATACCCTTACCGTCGATGATACGTTTTGGTTTTCAGAAAAATGGCATAAAGTAAATGAAATTAACGACGAGGAGCTTGCGGACTTAACTTTGTCCGTGAACTCCCGTCGCGCTTTTTTAAAGGGCGCCGAGCTTCTGTCGCGTCGGGCGCACGGCAAGGCGGAGCTCATGAGAAAGCTTATGCAGAAGTACCCGAGAGAGTGCGCCGAGCAGGCGGCGGATAAGCTCGAAAAGCTCGGACTTATAAATGACGGCGAATTTGCCGATATGTTGGCGCAGGAGCTTTATACGCACCGCAAATACGGCGTCAGCCGTGTCAAACAGGAGCTTTTGAGGCGCGGAATTGACCGGGCTTTAGCCGAAGAAGCGGCTGAAAGACTTGACAAAGACGATTTAAATCGTATTATATTATTGTTGCAAACGAAGTACAGAAATAATCTCGGAGACGAAAAGGGCATAATTCGCACAAAAAATTCCCTTCTGCGCCTCGGCTATTCGTATTCCGATATACGTGCGGCGTTTGAGAGCATAGAAAACGAATCGTTTTGATTACAGCGTGAAAGGCTATGTGTGAGTTTTATGAGTAAAAAAGTCGGTATGATATCTCTCGGCTGTCCCAAGAACCAGGTTGACGGTGAAATTATGCTGTCTAAGCTTGCGGACAACGGCTTTGAGATAACAAATGACGTAGACGGAGCCGACGTGGTCATAGTTAATACCTGCGGCTTTATTGAGGATGCAAAAAAAGAGGCCATTGAAAACATACTTGATATGGTCGAATTGAAAAAAGAAGGCGTAATACGTAAAATAGTTGTCACGGGCTGCCTTGCGGAAAGATACAGGGACGAAGTATTGTCGGAAATTCCCGAGGTTGACGCCGTTGTCGGCATAGGCTCGAATTCTGACATATGCGAGGTATGCGAAAAGGTTTGCTGCGGCGAAGAGGATATTAAAACCTTCGGCGAAAAAACCTGCCTGCCGCTTGACGGTAAGCGTATGCTCACCACACCGTCCTATTACGCATATATAAAGATAGGCGAGGGGTGCTCAAACAACTGCACCTATTGTGCAATACCTTCAATTCGCGGAAAATACAGAAGCCGCACGCCGGAGAGCATTTTGGAAGAGGCTAAAGCGCTTGTAGACGGCGGAGTAAAAGAACTTATAGTTGTTGCGCAGGACACAACGCGTTACGGAGAGGACCTTTTCGGTAAATGCGCGCTGCCGGCTCTTTTGACATCGCTGTCAAAAATCGAGGGCATAGAGTGGATAAGAGTTTTATATCTCTATCCCGAAAGGCTCAGCGACGAGATAATAGATACGTTTGCGAATAACGATAAAATCGTAAATTATATGGATATCCCGATTCAGCATTGCAATTCGGATATTTTAAGGCGTATGAACCGCCGCGGCTCAAAAGAGGAGCTTACGGCACTCATAACGAAAATAAGAGAGAAAATACCCGATGTGGTGCTTCGTACTACCCTGATAACAGGTTTCCCGGGCGAAACGGAGGAGCAGTTCTCCGAGCTTTCGGAATTTGTCAAGGAAATGAAGTTCGACAGGCTCGGCTGCTTTGCCTACTCTCAGGAGGAGGGAACTCCGGCGGCGGAATTCCCCGACCAGGTGGATGAGGAGATCAGGAAAAAGCGCGGCGAAATCATAATGGAGCAGCAGTACAATATATTTGAAAAGCTGAATCACGACAACATCGGCAAAACAATGCGCTGTGTTGTTGAGGGCTATGACGGCTATACCGACAGCTATTACGGCAGAACTTGGCGTGACGCTCCGGATATAGACGGCTCTGTAAGCTTTACCTGCGGTTATGAGCTCAATGAGGGCGACTTTGTGGATGTGGAGATATTCGACGTAAATGAATACGATCTGATCGGAGAAGTCATATGAAGATGAATTTGCCCAATAAACTGACCATTGCCAGAATAATAATAACGCCGTTTTTCCTTGCGGCATTGCTTTGGGAAGCACTTCCGCACCGTTTTCTTATCGCAACGGCGATTTACGCCGTCGGAGCGATAACGGACGCCGTTGACGGCCATCTTGCGAGAAAAAACGGTCAGGTGACGAATTTCGGAAAGCTGCTTGACCCGATAGCGGATAAGATTCTCACAACCTCCGCTCTGCTCGCGTTTATGACTATGGGGCTTTGCAATATTTGGATTGTTATGATAGTGCTTGCAAGAGAATTTGCCGTGGCTTCGGTCAGAATGATAGCGGCCGCAGACGGAGTTGTAATTCCCGCCAACAAATGGGGAAAGGCCAAAACTGTCAGTCAAATGACCTTTACGATTATAATAATGCTTCTTTGCGAGGCGGACTATATAGCCGTAACGTCGTTTTCGAAAGAGCTTTTTGCGGCGGCAAATACTTGGTTCACATTGCCGCATATTTCAAATTTACTGCTGTGGATAACCGCCGCTCTGACAGTAGTTTCGGGTGCTGTTTACTTAAAGGACAGTAAAAATGTTATCGATTATTCAAAATAATTGGTGCAAAACACGAAAAATGTGATACAATATATTAAGATGTAAAAATGCATTGATCGGAAAGAGTAGCGATCTTACGCGATTTTCAGAGAGAGGGCACCTGTGCTGAAATGCCCTTAAGGCTGCGTGTCGTGAAGTGCGTCCGTGAGCAGGCGAAGGGAGAGTATCTTCGCACGTTTTCCGCGTTAAGGATAATGAGTTATAAAACGAAGTGGAACCGCGTACTCACGCCTTCGCAGGATGATTTTTTTCTGCGGAGGCTTTATTTTTTTGCGGGAGGTGTTTAAATGTTTGACCGCTTAAAGGAAGATATACAGTCGGTTAAGGACCGCGACCCGGCGGCAACCTCGACCATACAAATATTGCTTTTGTACCCGGGGCTTAAGGCCATCAGAATGCATAGAAGAGCTTACTGGTGTTGGAATCACAATATGAAATTTCTCGGCAGATATATTTCTCAGCGAGCTGCCAAAAAGACAGGGATAGAGATTCATCCCGCGGCTAAAATCGGCAGACGCTTTTTTATTGACCACGGCACGGGAGTTGTAATAGGAGAAACCACGGAGATAGGCGATGATGTAACGCTCTATCAGGGAGTAACGCTCGGCGGTACCGGCAAGGATACCGGTAAAAGACATCCTACAATAGGAAATAACGTGCTGATAGGCGCCGGCGCAAAGGTGCTCGGTCCTTTTAAGGTAGGCGATAATACAAATATAGCGGCAGGTGCCGTAGTGCTTGAGGAAATACCGCCGGATTGCACAGCCGTCGGAGTTCCGGCAAGAGTCGTAAAGCATAAGGGCGTGCGTGTCGATTGCCTTGACCAGATTCACATTCCCGACCCCGTATCTCAGGAGCTTTGCAGAATGTCGCACCGCATAGCGCTGCTTGAAAAAGAGCTGAAAAAATATCAAAAAACTGAATACGAAGAACAAAACGAAAGGAATTACGAGGATGAAAATATATAACACGATGTCACGAAAAAAAGAGGAGCTTAAAACCATAACTCCGGGCGAAGTCAAAATCTATGCCTGCGGTCCCACCGTTTATAACTATATCCATATCGGCAACGCGCGTCCTCTTTGCGTTTTCGATACGTTCCGCCGTTACCTTGAATACCGCGGCTACAAGGTGAGATTTGTTCAGAATTTTACCGATATTGACGATAAAATAATCAAAAAAGCCATTGAAGAGGGCTCCGATTACAAAACCGTGTCGGAAAAGTATATCAAAGAATATTGGACCGACACAAAGGGTATGAATGTGCGTGAGGCGACCGTTCATCCGAGAGCCACCGAAAATATCGACGAGATAATCGATATCATTTCGACTCTTGTCGAAAAGGGCTATGCATATCCCGTTTCAAACGGCGATGTGTACTTCAGCCCGTCCAAATTTAAGGATTACGGTAAGCTTTCTCATCAGCCGCTTGAGGACCTTGAGGCCGGCGCGAGAATCAATGTCGAGGAACTTAAAAAAGAGCCCATGGACTTTGCACTTTGGAAGGGCGCAAAGCCGGGCGAGCCGTATTGGGAGTCACCTTGGGGTAACGGCAGACCGGGCTGGCATATTGAGTGCTCGGCAATGGTAAGACGTTTTCTCGGCAAGACCATCGATATTCATTGCGGCGGTCAGGACCTCATATTCCCGCACCATGAGAACGAAATAGCACAGAGCGAGTGCTGCAACGGCGTTCCCTTTGCACATTACTGGATGCACAACGGATATATAAATGTTGACAACGTAAAGATGTCGAAGTCGCTCGGTAATTTCTTTACCGTTCGCGATGTTGCGGAAAAATACGGCTATGAGCCGATACGCTATCTTATGATTTCCTCTCAGTACAGAAGTCCCATAAATTACAGCGTTGACATTATAGAGCAGTGCAAGGCGTCGCTTCAAAGGCTCTATACCTGCCGCGACTCTCTTGATTTCGCTCTTCAAAACGCAGAGGACGCTCTCCCCGACAACGCCGAGGAAATCAAAAAGAGCCTTCTCTCTCACAAGGAACGCTTTATAGAGGCTATGGACGATGACCTCAACACCGCCGACGGACTTTCAGCGGTATTTGAGCTTGTCAGAGACATAAACTCAAATGTAATACCCACTTCGTCCAAAGAGCTTTTGATATTTGCAAAAGAACTGTTTTCGGAGCTTACGGGCGTACTCGGTCTTGTGTACGAGGAAAAGGACAACGACCTTGACGGCAAGGTTGAAGAGCTGATAGCCGCAAGAACCGCTGCGAGAAAGGCTAAGGACTTTGCTAAGGCAGACAGCATCCGTGATGAGATAGCCGCCATGGGCATAGTTTTGGAGGACACTCCGAACGGCGTAAAATGGCACAAAAAATAATATTGATGTGATTTTAAAAGCAGCGACCGACATCGTTTTTACCGTGTCGTCCGCTGCTTTTTTACAAATGTTTACAATCGCCTGTTTTAATTGACATATTTAATGTATAAGTATATAATAAATTAGTTAAATCATAGTGTTTTTTAGGGTGTGTAACGGTGAGAGGCTTTTACAGAGCAGTCAAAAGATTTTTAGATGTCACAGCGTCATTTTTGGGGCTTGTTTTGTTGTCTCCGCTGTTGCTTGCGGTGTCGATACTGATTAAAATCGACAGCCGCGGTCCCGTTATTTTCCGTCAGAAAAGAATAGGCAGAAACGGAAAGGTTTTTGAGATATATAAATTCCGCTCAATGTGCGTCGGAGCGGAAAAAACCGGCTCCGGCGTTTATTCCGGAAAGGGCGACGCCAGGGTTACAAGGATAGGTAAAATTTTACGAGCTACGAGCATAGATGAGCTGCCGCAGCTTTTAAATATTTTAAAGGGCGAGATGAGCTTTGTCGGGCCGAGACCTCCGCTTACATATCATCCGTGGAAATATGAGGAGTATACCGATTTCCAAAAGCGTATGTTTGAGGTGCGACCCGGTATAACCGGCTGGGCGCAGGTCAACGGCAGAAAGGACGTCGAGTGGCACAAAAGAATCGAGCTTAACGTTTGGTATGTTGACCATATGTCGCTTTTACTTGACATCAAAATTATGTTTATGACCGCGTTTAAGGTACTTACGAATGCCGATAACGAAAACAGCGGTGCAACCGTAAATAAGAGCACCGAACCGTCAAATGATGCAAAGGTTGTGAAAATAATGGCTCTTAAGCTGATGTATCTCACAAACGACCCGAAGAGATTGCAAAAATCGCACAGGACGTTTCGGTAGACCGGATATTCCTTGACCTTGAAACCCGCGGTAAGGCAGAGCGTCAGGCAAATATGGATACCGTAATATCCCATAACAGCATTGACGACGTGAAAAAGCTCAGCGCGGTTTTAGACAGGACGGAGCTTTTGGTCAGAGTAAATTCGTTTTACGACGGCTCACGTGAAGAAATCAACCGCGTAATAGACGACGGTGCGGATATAGTTATGCTCCCGTATTTTAAGACCGCGGAAGAGGTAAAAGGCTTTATAGACTGCGTCGGAAAAAGGGCAAGGACATGCCTTCTTGTGGAAACGCCCGAGGCGGCGGAGCACTTAGACGAAATTCTTGACGTTCACGGTATAGACGAAGTGCATATAGGGCTTAACGACTTGCATCTCGGCTATAAAATGGACTTTATGTTCCAGCTTGTTGCGGACGGTACGGTGGAAAGACTGTGCCGTAAGCTCCGCGAAAGGGGCATATTTTACGGCTTCGGCGGCGTGGGCAGAGTTCACAGCGAGGTTATGCTGCCTGCGGAATACATAATAGGTGAGCATTACAGGCTCGGCTCCGGTATGGTTATATTGTCGAGAGCCTTTTGCGACGCTTCAAAGCTTCGTGAGGATGAAATCTTTGACAGATTCAATATCGGCGTCAAAGAGTTTCGTGAATATGAGGGAGTTGTCGAAAATATGAGCTCGGACGAGCTTGCGGAAAATCACGAAAAGCTTGTGGCTTGCGTCAATTCGATAGTTGAGGCAAAAAAGGCTTGCAAGAGCTGAAAAACTTCGTTTTATAATCATTTACAGGGGCATCTTTTAATGAAAATCCTTTTGACCGGTGCATATAAATATACGGAAGGTCAGCTTTCACGGCTTAAAGCCTTGGGGGCGGACTTTTTATATGTCGAGGACGAGAGAGAGGAGCTCTCTTTTGACGTTTCGGCTGTTGACGCCGTTGTGTGCAACGGCCTATTTTTATATAACGACATCAAAAAATTCAAAAATCTTAAATTTATTCAGCTCACAAGCGCGGGGCTTGACAGAGTCCCTGCGGAGTATATAAAAAGTAAAAATATTTCCCTTTTTAACGCAAGGGGTGTTTACAGTGTGCCGATGGCGGAATTTGCCGTTCTCGGTACTCTGTTAATTTATAAGAAGAGCTTTTTCTTCCGCGAAAATCAAAAAAACCACGTTTGGCAAAAAAACAGGGAGCTTTTTGAACTTTGCGGAAAGACCGTTTTGACAGTCGGCTGCGGCTCCGTAGGCAGCGAATGTGCGAGAAGATACAAGGCTTTAGGCTGCCGTGTTTTAGGCGTTGATTTGTACCCGACGGAGAATGAGCTTTACGAAAAAATTTATCCGCTGTCGGTTCTTCCGAGTATACTTTCGGTTTCAGATGCGGTCATTTTAACGCTGCCGCTTACCGATGAGACGAGAGGGCTGTTTGACGGAGAAATGCTTTCTCATATGAAAAATACATACAGCCGTGCTTATCAACGTTTCGAGGGGCGCGGTGGTTGACGAGGACGCCCTTACGGCGGCGCTGTCGGAGAAGAAGCTTTACGGAGCGGTGCTCGACGTTTTTGAAAGCGAACCGCTGTCGCAGGACAGTCCTTTATGGGATATGGAAAATGTCGTTATAACTCCGCACAATTCATTTGTTTCGGAGAAAAATTCGGAGCGGCTGTTTTCCGTGATATACGGTAATTTAAGCGGCTTCCTAAAGGGGGACAAGGCAGAGTGAGGTTCATATTGGTTTCGCCGAAAAACAGAACGGCGTATAATTTCAGAGGCGACTTAATAAAGAGAATCATCTCTTGCGGATACGAGGTTATTGTCACGGGCCCCAACAGGGTGGGTGTTGAAAAAATCGAGGCTCTCGGCGCACGCTTCGTCGAGATACCTATGAATAAAAACGGAGTAAATCCGAAGGAGGACCTGAAATATCAAAAGGTTCTTTACGAGCTGTTTAAAAAGGAAAAGCCCGATGTTGTTCTCGGGTACACATCGAAGCCCGTAATATACGGCTCAATAGCCGCAAAAAAAGCCGGCGTTCCGCACAAGGTTGCCATGATAACGGGGCTCGGCTATGCGTTTACCGCGCAGACTAAGAAGGCAAAAGCCATAAGAGCCGTTATGTCGGTGCTTTATAAAAAGGCTCTGAACTGTGCCGATACGGTGATATTCCAAAATCCCGACGACAGAGAGCAGTTCGTTTCATCGGGACTTGTTAAATCCGAAAAATGCCGAGTTGTAAACGGTTCGGGCGTCAATACAAACCGTTTTTCCGTTGCGGATTATCCCGATAAAATCACGTTCTTTATGCTGTCGCGCGTTATGTATTCAAAGGGAATACGCGAGTATTTGAGGGCGTGCGAGCTTGTCAAGGAAAAGCACCCCGAGGTCAGATTTATGCTGCTCGGAGCGTGCGAAAATATACAGGATTCTCTGTCAAAGGAGGATTTGGCGCCGTATGTCGAAAAGGGAATAATAGAGCATTTCGGCGAGACGGACAGAGTAGAAGATTACTACAAGCAGTGCTCGGTATATGTTTTGCCGTCATACCGCGAGGGCACTCCGAGAACGGTTTTGGAGGCGATGAGCATGGGCAGGGCGATTATAACGACCGACGCACCCGGGTGCCGCGAAACCGTGATTGACGGGAAAACGGGATTTTTGGTTCCCGTAAAAAATGCAGAGGCGGTTGCCGAAAAAATGACGGAATTTATTGAGAATCCCGAGCTCATAAAAACGCTCGGTGCGGCATCGGCGAAATATGCCCGCGAAAAATTCAGCGTTGATACGGTTAACGATGATATGTGCTGTCATCTAAACATAGAAAGGACGAATAAATATGCAGTTGTATGAAAAGCTCGTTTCGGGTGATGAAAAATTGGCTCTTGTCGGCCTCGGATACGTGGGTATGCCGATTGCCGTTGCGTTTTCAAAGAAGGTTAAGGTTGTAGGCTATGACCTCAATGCAAAGAAAATAGAGCTTTACAAGAACGGCATAGACCCGACCAATGAAGTCGGCAACGAGGCTGTTAAGAATTGTTCTGTCGAGTTTACAGCGGACGAAAGCAAGCTCAAGGAGGCAAGGTTTATAATTGTTGCCGTGCCTACTCCGTAAACGACGACCACACCCCCGACCTTACACCGGTAGAGGGAGCGAGCGAAATTGTCGGCAGAAATCTTACAAAAGGCTCGGTAGTTGTATATGAGAGCACCGTTTATCCCGGCGTTACCGAGGATATTTGCGTGCCGATACTCGAAAAAGAGTCGGGGCTTAAATGCGGTACGGACTTTAAAATCGGTTACAGTCCCGAGAGAATAAATCCCGGCGACAAGGTACACCGCCTTGAGACAATAACCAAAATAGTAAGCGGTATGGACGATGAAACTCTTGATACCGTGGCGAAAACCTATGAGCTTGTCGTAAAGGCAGGCGTACACAGAGCGGAGAGCATCAAGGTTGCCGAGGCTGCAAAGGTTATTGAAAACAGCCAGAGGGATATTAACATTGCGTTTATGAATGAGCTGTCAATAATCTTCAACAAAATGGGCATAGATACAAAATCCGTTTTGGAGGCGGCAGGCACAAAGTGGAATTTCCTCAAATTCTATCCCGGGCTTGTCGGCGGACACTGCATAGGCGTTGACCCCTATTACCTTACATACAAGGCCGAGGAAATGGGCTATCACAGCCAAATTATTCTCTCCGGCAGACGCATAAACGACGATATGGGCAAATATGTAGCCGAAAACACCGTTAAAAATCTTATAAAGGCAGATGTCCCGGTAAAAAACGCAAAGGTTGCGATTCTAGGCTTTACGTTTAAAGAAAATTGCCCCGACACGAGAAATACGAAAATCATCGACATATACAATGAGCTTCGCGAGTACGGAATAACCCCGGTAATAGCCGACCCTGAAGCTGATGCTGACGAAGCAAAGCGTCTTTACGGAATTGAATTTATCAATATTAACGATATAAAAAATTGCGATGCCGTAATACTTGCCGTTGCTCATGAGCAGTTTAAGTCATTAACAATGAATGACTTTGAAGCAATGTTCAAGCAGAGTGAAAACAAGAATGTCCTTGTTGATATAAAAGGACTGCTTGACCGTAAGAAATACGAAAACGCAGGATATATTTATTGGAGACTATAATTTAGCTGAAGCTACCGCTATTTATCAAAACTCTTATTTTTCTAAAAAAGGAAACGTTAAAATGAATTACGAGTCATTCAAAAATGCTGCTGTTATAAAAGATATACTTGAAAAAAAGCCACAATACCGTGAATGTCTGTTTTCGAGGGGATATTTAATAACCAAAGACGAGAATATAAGTCTTTCTGATTATCCGTTCTATTCGCTTTGGAATAGTGAAAAGGTCTGCGGCTTCGATGTAATTGTACATAAGGATCAGGATTATACCGTTTATTCCGAAAAAGAGGAAAACCTTGTTTTGATAGGTCATGCGTACAATCCGTTTAACGGAGTTTATGACGAAAAGGAGCTGCTCAAGCAAGCAGCCGAGGCGTATGAAAAAAGCAGGGATGAATTTTTTGAATGTATAAATGATTGGACAGGAATTTTTGTTGTTTTTGTCTTTGATGGCGACAGAGTAATAGGAGTACAGGACTGTTCGGGCATAAAGGCTCTTTATTACGGTAATATCGAGGGTAATGTATGCTTTACCTCTCACCCTCAATTGGTTGCAGACATTTATTCGCTTAAAATGGATCCATTCGTTAAAAAGCTGGTAACAAATCGCTTTTATAATATAGGAAATCGCTATTTGCCGGGTGATTTGTCGCCGTTTAGCGAGCTTAAAAGGATAGGCGCAAATGTTTATCTTGAATACTTCGCAGATAATTTTGAAATAAAACGTTTTTATCCCGTAAAGCCTTTGGAGCTTTGCAAAACACAGGAGGAATACGAGCTTGGCATTAAAAAAGCTTATGAAATTTTACATAAGAACATAGAGCTTGCTTCTGAAAAATGGGAAAGCTGTGCCATTTCTCTTTCCGGCGGTACGGACAGCAAAACAACCCTTGCTTGTGCGAACGGACTTTATGACAGATTTCAATTTTTTAGTTTCCAGTCCAAAGATACCGAGATTACGGATTCCGAAGCTGCTCATGCCATTTGTGAAAAGTTAGGCTTGAAGCACAATGTTTATCCCATTCCCACAGAAAACAGCGAGATTGAGGATTTCGATGAGCTTAAAGCAATAATTATACATTCATACGGATATGTGCGTGGACTTGCTGACAATGAGATAAGAAAGCATATTTGTATGTATAGATGGCACTATTTTGACACAGAAATCAAGTCGTGGATTTCGGAGATAGTAAGGGTCTTTTTTGAGAGAAAATACGGTATGAAATTTCCTGACAGGCTTACGCCGAGGCATTTCAGTATCCTTCAGACAAGATATTTTGCTTCGCCGTCTCTGCTTAGAAAATCTGACAAAATCTACGGCGAATACATGAAAAAATTTGACTTGGAAGAGCCAAAATTCAACTTTGAGCACACTGACTTGTATTATTGGGAAGTAAGAATGAGCAGTTGGGGTATGATGGTAACTCAAAGTTTGGATCTTTGCCACAGAATAACATTTCCCTTTAACAACAGGGCGGCTTGTGGAGCTTATGCTCACACTTCCGAGGGAATATAGAAAAAGCGACAAGGCGCATCAGGACATTATTAAATATGCCAACAAAGAAATATACGACGCTGACATCCATATTCTCAATAATTATTTCCATTCGGGCAGGATAATGCTTGAAAAAATTTACTTTAAGTATCGTACTTTCTTAAAAAAATAGAAAAGAAGGAGAAAATCTAAATGGGTTTTACCGAAATAAAATTTCCGTCGGATACATTGTTTCTTGTAACGGGTGCGGCTGGCTTTGTCGGCTCGAATCTTTGTGAAGCGATACTCAATATGGGCTATAAGGTCAGAGCACTTGACGACCTATCGACCGGTAAGCAGGAAAACGTTGATATGTTCCTCGGCAATCCGAACTATGAGTTTATAAAAGGCGACATTAAAGACCTTGACACCTGTATGAAGGCATGCGAGGGCGTGGACTATGTGCTTAATCAGGCGGCGTGGGGAAGCGTTCCGAGAAGTCTTGAAATGCCGCTGTTTTATTGCAAAAACAATATTGAGGGAACGCTCAATATGCTCGAAGCGGCAAGACAATGCGGTGTTAAAAAGTTTGTATATGCATCTTCTTCGTCCGTATACGGCGACGAGCCGCACCTACCCAAAACCGAGGGCAGAGAGGGCAATTTGCTTTCTCCTTACGCTCTTACAAAGCGATGCGACGAGGAATGGGCAAAGCTTTATACCATGCACTACGGACTTGATACATACGGAATGAGATATTTTAACGTATTCGGCAGACGTCAGGATCCTGACGGCGCGTATGCGGCGGTAATTCCGAAATTTTTAAAACAGCTTATGCACGGCGAGGTGCCGACAATCAACGGCGACGGTAAGCAGAGCCGAGACTTTACTTATATCGACAATGTTATTGAAGCGAACCTCAAAGCTTGTCTTGCTTCTCACGAGGCGGCAGGCAACGCGTTTAATATCGCATACGGCGGCAGAGAGTACCTTATAGACATTTATTACGGTCTTACAAAGGCACTCGGCGTTGACGTCGAACCGAATTTCGGCCCGGACAGAAAGGGCGACATAAAGCACTCAAACGCCGATATTTCAAAAGCGAGAAAACTCCTCGGCTACGATCCAGATTACAGCTTCCAGGACGGCATCAAGCTTGCTATCGAGTGGTATAAGGAGAATTTGTAATGGCGACATTAAAAAGTGTGGTAAAGTCAAGAGATACTCGTAATTTTATAATGAGAGTATTGAGATTTTTTCCGACACCGATATATATAAGCTTATACTATTGGGCTGCAACGGGCAAGTGGCCGGATTTAAAGCACCCCACGTATTTTAACGAGAAGCTTCAATGGATGAAAATACATGAAGATTATACAAAATACCGTGATTATGCGGACAAGATAAAGGTGCGCGACATAATAGAAGAGAAAATCGGCGACGGATATATGTTCCCGATGCTCGGTAAATGGAAAAGCTTTGACGAAATAGACTTCGACTCTCTCCCCGAAGAATTTGTGCTTAAATGTAATCACGATTCGGGCAGCGTCAAGGTAATTCGTAACAAGTCCGCACTTACCGACAAGGATATTGAGTCCTTGCGTAAGTTCTACAATTCAAGATTGAAGCAGGATTATGGGCATGGCAGAGAACCCTGCTACAAGGGTATTGACAGATATGTTTTTGCCGAGAAATTTATGAAAGACCCGTCCGGAGACGAGGGCGGAATAAAAGACTATAAGTTTTTCTGCTTCAACGGAAAGCCCGAAATAATGTTTATTGCGACAGACCGCGCAACGGATGTCAAATTCGACTTTTTCGATATGGACTTCAACCACCTCGATATAACAAACATTCATCCTCAATCCGGAAAAGTAATTGAGAAGCCGGAAAAATTTGACGAAATGAAGCTACTGGCGGAAAAACTGTCTGAGGGCATTAAATTTGTCAGAATCGATTTGTTTGAGTTGGGCGGAAAAATTTATTTCAGCGAGTTCACATTTTTCCACGGCGGAGGATTTAACCGTTTTTATCCCGTGGAATGGGAGACAAAACTCGGTAATCTTATCGATATAAATACAAAGTAACGAGGAACAAGGATGAGAGTATTATTTGTTTCGTCTTCGCCTATTAACACGCAAACAAGTATCGGAAATACATTTTTGAATTTATTTGACGGCTTTGACGCGGAGCTTTACAGTGTTTACAGCAGAACAGGTTATCCCGACAAAAAAAATCAAAAGCGCTTTTCGCATTGCCGAAACTCAGCTTGTTAAAAACATATTTAACAGCAAAAAAATCGGCAAAAAGGTCGAGAATTACGAAGAAACTTCGTCGGATGACAAGAGCGCTCAAAAATTAGAGGCATCGGTTAAACTCAATCCGTCGCCGCTTAAATATATTGCAAGGGATATGGTTTGGAAGCTTGCGCCGTGGAAAAACAAAAATCTGAAGGCTTACATAGAAGAAGTAAATCCCGATTTGATTTTTTCCGTCCTCAGCAGCAATTCCGCGGTTAACGAGATGATAGCTTATGCCGCTAAGGTTTCGGGTGCAAAAGTGATTTTGTATGCTTGGGACGATAATTACAGCTATCCTTATTCAAAATCTCCGTTTTTACGTGCGGTGCACTTTTTTCGGCGTAAAATGATGAGGAAAACCGCGGCATTGGCGTCGGATTTATTTGTAATATCGGATATTCAAAAACGTGATTACGAGATTTTTTCAATGGAGTGTAAGGTAATTACAAAGGGCGCGGATTTTTCAAAGCGTGAAGAAAAGCCCGTTTTGCACAATAACCCGCTGAAAATTTTGTATGCCGGAAACCTTGCCTTGGGTCGTGCGGAAACAATTTCGAATATTACAAAGGCACTTGAAAAAATCAATCGTGACGGCAAAAAGGCGGAACTCAGGATATATTCGGCGACTCCGCTAACCGACGAGCAAAAAAAAGACGATGGCGGATTCGAGTAATTCGTTTTTTATGGGAAGTGTTTCTGCTCTCGAAGTACAGAAGCTTCAAAGCGAAGCCGATATACTGGTTCACGCCGAAAGCTTTAAAGAGGAGTATTTTAATTTAATCCATTACTCTTTTTCGACAAAGCTCGTTGACTGTTTTCACAGTGCCAAATGTATTTTTGCCGTTGGGCCCGAAAAAGCGGCTTCAATTGACTGCCTTATAAAAAATGACGCCGCGGTCGTTGCAAAAAGCAACGATGAAATATATGAAAAATTAAATTTGCTTATAAACGACAAGGAACTGATTGACGCATATGCTGAAAAATCATGGCAGTATGGTAAAAAGTCCTTCGATATAAAAGATATTCAAGAATTACTTTTAGAGAGTATGGAAAAGTAATATTAAAAATTCAGTAAATATTTAATTATTTGTCTAAACGGGAAAGAAGGATTTATGAAAGTATTACAGATAAATGCTGTTTATAATTTAAGCAGTACAGGCAGAAATGTAACTGAATCACATCTTTTAATGCTTGAAAAAGGCATAGATTCTTACGTTGCATATTCAAAGACCAATAAACCTGACGACCCGAATTTATATCATATCGGTTCGGCTCTTGATGTTAAACTTCATGGGTTGCTTTCAAGAATTTCAGGAAAACAAGGATATTTTTCTCATTTGGCAACACGGAATTTAGTTAAATACATAGAGAAGATTAAACCTGATGTTGTCCATTTGCATAATTTGCACGGGAACTATATAAATTTACCGATGCTTATGAAATATCTTGACGATAAAAAAGTCCCTGTTGTTATAACTTTTCATGATTTTTGGTTTATAACGGGAAAATGTATGTACTTTACGACTTCAAATTGTGAAAAATGGCAGGAACAATGTGGCAACTGTCCTAATTTGCAGGACGGTAACAGAACATGGTTTTTTGACAAAACAGAAGAACTGCTTAAAGATAAAACGCAAATGTTCTCAAAAACAGATAAACTTGCTTTGGTCGGAGTTTCTAAATGGGCAACCGATGAGGTTTGTAAATCACCTATAGCTCGTTATGCGGACATTGTTAAGCCGATATATAATTGGGTGGATATTAGCAAGTTTTATCCGAGAGATATAAAAAAAGCTCGTGATAAGTATGGTATCAATGGGTTTATGGCGATAGGCGTTTCTTCGATTTGGTCTGAAAGAAAGGGCTTGAAAAGCTTTATAGAACTTGCGGAGAAAATGCCCGAAATAACAGTTGTTCTTGTTGGAACAATAAACGAAGGTATCGAATTGCCAAAGAATATTATAACTGTTCCAAGCACTTCTTCTATTTGACGAACTTGCTGAACTTTACTCATCCGCAGATGTATTTATAACATTTTCCCTTGAAGAAACTTTTGGCAAAGTATCGGCGGAAGCGCTTTCTTGCGGTACACCGGTTATATGCTATAACTCTACCGCCAATCCGGAAATAGTGGGCGAAGGTTGTGGCTATGTCTGTGAAAAAAGAAATTTAAATCAAGTTGTTGAGTCAATAAAAAAGATTGAAAATAACGGAAAAGATTTTTACCGAGACAACTGCTTGAAATATGTATATGACAATTTTGAAAAAGAGAAAAAAATCGGTGAATATATAGATTTGTACAAAGAGATTTCCGATAAAAATTAGTATTAAAAGGGTATATTATGAACGCTTATGTAATTAACATTTTATTGATAATGTTTTGGGCAATGGCACTATTGCTGTTCAATCCTAATAAATTGAAGAAAAAAGCATTTATAGCCATTGCTTCAATACAATGGATTTTCGTTTCGGGATTGCGCAATATTACTTCAGGCGCCGACCCGGATACAATAGAGTATCTTCGTCATTTTAATAGCGTTAAGAATATGCCTTGGAGCAAAATTCCTGCGCTATTTTATAATACATATATAAAAGGCGTCGGAAAAGACCCCGGATACACTGTTTTAGTAAAGCTTGTTCAGGTTTTTACAAAGAATTATCAATGCTATCTTGTAATTGTGGCGATAATTTTGTTCTCAAGTCTTGCTGTATGGGTTTATAAAAACTCAAAAATGCCCTGTTTTAGTTATATCCTTTTCTCAACATTGTTTTACAGCTTTTTTGCTGTAACGGGTATAAGGCAGACTATTGCAACTGCATTGGTGGTATTTATAGGCACAGAACTAATTAAAAAAAGAAAATTTTTCCCGTTTTTATTGATATGCTTAATTGCATTTACAATACATAAATCGTCAATATGTTTATTGCCATTTTACTTTATCTCGCAAAAGAAAATAACTCGTAAATATATACTGTTTGTACTTGCTCTCTTACCGATAGTTGCCGTGTTTAGAAATCAATTTCTTGATTTATTGAATTTTATTTCGGGATATGAATATGAAGAGCTTTCAACAAGCGGAGCAAAAGGCTTTACATTCTTTTATTTTGTAATTGTAATTGTATCGTTAATTTTGCTTAGGTATGTCAGAGAAAATTCCAAAAACTATAAAATGTATTACAATGCATTGTTTTTAGGTATGCTGTTTATTCCATTGGTTTTTGTTAACCCGTCATTGATGCGAGTAGTACAGTACTTTTCCGTTTATCTAATGTTATTGGTACCCGAACTTATTATGTGTACTCAAAAGAAGTATAGAAACCTTGTATATATTGCAATAGTTATTGTGTTGATGATTATTACCAATATATATACATCAAATTATTCATTCTTCTGGCAATAAGGTGGTAAAATGAAAAAAATATTTTATATGTCATATTATAATTCGACAAATAGCAGCGAAAGACGAAATGCAGTTTTATCTTCTGTTAATAAAATGAATTATATATGCGAAGCTATTGAGAATAACGGTTATAACACAGAAATCGTTTCTGCATCAGGAGCAACAGAGAAAAAGTTTTGCAAATCAAAAAAAGTTAAACTTACAGACAAAACTACACTCAAACTTTTTTCATCATTACCAAGATTAAACAGAATAGTCTCGGTTATAGACAGAGTGATCTTGAAAACAAAGCTGTTTTTGTATATGATTAAGAATACAAACAAAGACAGCATAGTTATGGTTTACCATTCACTCGGATATATGTCCCTCGTGAAAAGACTTAAAAAGCTAAAAGGTTTTAAGTTGATTATCGAAGCGGAAGAGATTTACGGCGATGTTATCGGCGATGAAAAAACATCGCAAAAAGAATATGAATTTTTCAAAATCGCCGACGCTTTTATTTTCCCGACAGAGTTTTTATCCGAAAAAGTAAATACAGAAAAAAAGCCCGAAGTCATTATTTATGGCACATATCATATTGAAAAAGAATTGCCGAAACTTTTTTCAGACGGTAAAATTCACTGTGTTTATGCAGGAACTCTTGACCCGAGAAAAGGCGGAGCGATAGCGTCGGCAGAATCCGCATTGTTTCTTAATGAAAACTATCATATCCACATTTTAGGATTTGGCAACGAAAAAGAAAAAGCGGAAATGCTTAACACTATCGACAGCATTTCAAAAAAGTCAAAAGCCAAAATAACTTATGACGGACTGTTATCCGGAGAAGAGTATATTAAATTTATTCAAAGTTGTGATATCGGATTAAGTACTCAAAATCCAAATGGTAAATACAATGACACTTCATTTCCGTCTAAAATTCTTTCCTATATGGCAAACGGACTTAGAGTTGTAAGCGTAAGAATACCCGTCGTCGAAGAGTCCGGTATTGGAAAGTGCGTATATTATTATGACGAACAAACACCGGAAAATATAGCAAAAGCTATAAAGTCCATTGATTTTTCAGAGGAATATGACAGCAGAAAAGCAATCGGTATGCTTGATAAAGATTTTATTTGTGATTTAAAGAAAATGCTATCATTTATGTAACACAGGCTAAAGTAAAAAAGTATCGCTAAAATAATTTTTCTGTGGGAAGTGATAATTTTTGAATAGAAAAATCGGAGTAATTTACTCCTATATGCTGATGATTGTTGAGGTCGTTTCAGCAATGCTCTTTACACCTTTTTTGATAAGGATGTTAGGGCAATCACAATATGCGGTTTATCAATTAACTTCGCAGATTTCGGCATATCTTATGCTTCTTGATTTGGGCATAGGCAATGCGGTAATTCGTTATATGGCTAAATTCAGAGCCGATAATGATAAAAATAAACAAGAAGAGTTTTTGGGAATAGCAACTGTTTTTTATTTGATAATTGCAGTAATTACAGTGATAATAGGCATTGTGCTTGTTGTAATTTTTCCGAGTGCTTTCGCAAAAGGATTGACATTGGAAGAAATTGAACTTTCACAGAAAATGTTGAGCGTTACAATGCTCACTTGCGCTGTTACTCTCGGCACATCAAGCTTTGCCACAACTCTTATGGCTTATGAACGCTTTTCGTTTTCAAAGGGTATGGCTATAATTTTTTCCGTACTAAAAGTCGGCGTTTCGTTCATAGCTTTGCTTATGGGCGTAAAGGCTCTTGGCGTAGTGATAATCTATTTTGTGCTTACTCTTTTAACAAGAATAGCATATGTATTCTATGTTCTTTTCAAATTAAAAATAAAACCCAAGTTCAAACATCCGGATGTTTCATTTATAAAGGAAACTGTTACATATTCGGCATTTGTTTTTTTGCAGATGATAGCAACGCAGATAAATTCAATGACAGATACCATTTTACTCGGTATTTTAGCAAAAAATGCATCGGCAATTATTGCGATTTACGGAGTCGGTTCGCAGATAATTCAGTATTTTAAAACAATCGGCGGTCATTTCAACGGAGTGCTTATGGCAGGCGTTGTGCGTATGGTTGAAAACGGTGCAAAAGTTAAGGATCTTCAAAATGAAATGGTTCGTATCGGCAGAATAATACTTATGATGCTTGGTATGGTTTTTGCTGTGTTTATCGCTTTCGGTAAACATTTTATGATATTGTGGGCGGGAGATGCTTATGAGCAATCATACTATGTTGCGGTTGCAATTATGCTGCCTACTATGTTTACGCTTGTTCAGTCAATAGGCTCTCAAATTCTTTGGGCTATGAACAGACACAAGGGACAGGCTATAATACAGATTATTTCCGCATTGATAAACATTGTCTTAACAGCCGTTTTGATAAGCTGGAAACCTCTTGAGGGTGCGGTTATAGGTTCTGTGATTGCATTGACTGTGGGCGATGTATTGTGTATGAATGTAATGTTTAAGAAAGAAATCGGAATAAAGCTCGGCGAGTATTATTATGGACTGCTTAAAGGTGTATTGCCGTCATTGTTGATTTGCTTTGTCGGCGGAAAATTGTTCTCACTTATTGGTCTTGAAAAATACGGCTGGCTTGGATTTGTTGTAAATTGCGTGGTTATGATTGTAATTTACGGTATATGTATGTTGGTGTTCGGTATGAATAAATCTGAAAAGGCTTTAGCCTTTGGATTGTTAAATAAATTATTGAGAAAAACAAATCTTGTAAAAGATAAAGGAGTATAAACGGTAATGTCAGTATTCAACGGAAAAACCCTTATGATTACGGGCGGAACAGGCTCATTCGGCAATGCGGTGCTCAACAGATTTTTGCAGACCGACATCGGCGAAATCCGCATTTTTTCAAGAGATGAAAAAAAGCAGGACGATATGCGCCATGAGTTTCAGGCGAAAATGCCCGAGGTCAGCGATAAAATCAAATTCTTTATAGGCGATGTCAGAGACTTGGCATCCGTTAAAAACGCAATACACGGTGTAGACTATATCTTCCATGCGGCGGCCTTAAAGCAGGTCCCCTCGTGCGAGTTTTTTCCGATAGAGGCGGTTAAGACCAATGTTCTCGGCACAGATAACGTGCTTACGGCAGCTATTGACGAGGGCGTTAAAACCGTAATTTGCCTGTCAACCGACAAGGCGGCATATCCCGTAAACGCAATGGGAACGTCAAAGGCTATGATGGAAAAGGTAATAGTCGCAAAATCAAGAACCGTAAGTCCCGACAAGACTAAGATTTGCTGCACTCGTTACGGAAACGTTATGTGCTCGCGCGGCTCGGTAATTCCGCTTTGGATAGAGCAGATTAAAGAGGGCAAACCGATAACCGTTACAGAGCCGAATATGACAAGATTTATTATGTCTCTCGACGAGGCGGTTGACCTCGTCCTCTTTGCATTTCAAAACGGAGTGTCGGGCGATATCCTTGTTCAGAAAGCACCTGCTTGCACAATCGGTGTGCTTGCCGAGGCTGTAAAAGAGCTTTTCTGCCCCGAAGCCGAAATTAAGGTTATCGGTATTCGTCACGGCGAAAAGATGTACGAAACCCTCCTTACTAACGAGGAGTGCGCTCACGCTACCGATATGGGCAATTTCTACCGTGTGCCTTGCGATAAGCGTTCACTTAACTACGATAAATATTTCAATGACGGCGATAAAGACCGCAATCCGTTGACAGAGTTCAATTCAAATAATACAGAACTTCTCAATGTCGAGCAGGTAAAGGAAAAGCTTATCGCTCGCTTATATCAAAGACGAATTAGCCGAATTCAAGAAGTGATTTTGTATTTCGAAAGGCAGCTTTTTTATGAAAATACTTGTTACGGGTTCAGCCGGATTTGTAGGTAAAAACCTTGTCGAGGCACTTAAAAATCTTCGCGATAACAAAGACCGTACCCGTCCGTCGCTCTCGATTGACGAAATATTTGAATATGATGTCGATACGGATAAGGCTCTGCTCTCTGATTTTTGCAGGGAGTGCGATTTTGTTTTCAATCTCGCGGGAGTAAACAGGCCAAAGGACGACGGCGAGTTTATGAAGGGAAATTTCGGCTTCGCCTCGGAGCTTTTGGAAACTCTTGAAAAGCACGGTAACCGTTGTCCCGTTATGCTCTCAAGCTCCATACAGGCGACGCTTGTCGGCAGATATGCAAATTCCGTTTACGGAGAGTCTAAGCTGCGCGGAGAAGAGCTGTTTTTTGACTATGCCGCAAAAACCGGCGCAAAGGTGTTTGTTTACCGCTTCCCGAATCTTTTCGGAAAATGGTGCAGGCCGAATTACAACAGTGCCGTTGCAACCTTTTGCAACAACATCGCAAACGACTTACCCATAAGAGTTGATAATGAAAAAACGGAGCTTGAGCTTTTATACATAGACGACCTTGTGAGCGAAATGCTCGATTTGCTCGAGGGGAAAGAGCACCGTTGTGATTTTTCGGGAGCGGATACGGTACTTAAAAGCGACGGCAGATATTGTGCCGTCCCGGTGACATATCGCGTTACGCTCGGCGAAATCGTATCGTTGCTTCACAAATTCGATGACCAGCGAAAGACTCTTATTATGCCGGAAATTCCGAACGGCAGCTTTGCCAAAAAGCTATACAGCACGTATCTTTCATATCTTCCGAAAGAAAAAACCGCGTTTGAGTTTAAAACAAATTCGGACGCGCGCGGCAGCTTTACCGAGCTTTTAAAAACCGAAAACTGCGGTCAGTTCAGCGTTAATGTGTCGCTGCCGGGCATAACCAAGGGTGAGCATTGGCACAACAGCAAGTGGGAGCAGTTCATAGTCGTTTCGGGAAAAGGGCTTATACGCGAACGCAAAATAGGCACGAACAGCATTATGGAGTTTTATGTTTCCGGCGATAAGCCCGAATGTGTGCAGATGCTTCCCGGCTACACTCACAGCATAGTTAATTTAAGCGATACACAGCCGCTTGTCACCTTGATGTGGGCAAACGAAATGTTTGATGCAGAGCACCCGGATACATTCGGAGAAAAGGTTTAATACTGTCACACACGGCGGAGGTAATATATATGAAAACCGATTACAGCGATATCAAATTTAAGAATAACGGGAAGTTAAAGCTCCTTATTATTGTCGGCACGCGCCCCGAAATAATAAGGCTTGCCGCCGTTATCGACAAGTGCAGAGAGTATTTTGACTGCATACTCGCACACACGGGTCAAAACTACGATTATAATCTTAACGGTGTGTTCTTTAAGGACTTGGAGCTATCTGACCCCGAGGTGTATATGGACGCAGTCGGAGCCGACCTCGGCGAGACAGTCGGCAATATCATAAGCTGCTCATATAAGCTGATGCGTGATATTCAACCCGACGCACTTTTGATACTCGGCGACACAAACTCCTGCCTCTCCGCAATATCGGCAAAGAGACTTCATATACCGATATTCCATATGGAGGCGGGCAACCGCTGCAAGGACGAGTGTTTGCCGGAAGAGACAAACCGCCGTATAGTGGATATTATTTCGGACGTGAATATGGCTTATTCCGAGCACGCAAGAAGGTATCTCGCCGAATGCGGGCTTCCGAAGGAGCGCACATACGTCACCGGCTCCCCCATGGCAGAGGTGCTTCATAAAAACCTTGAAAAAATAGAAAACAGCGACATTTTAACAAAGCTCGGACTCGAAAAGAAAAAGTATATCCTTTTGTCGGCTCATAGAGAAGAGAACATCGACACCGAAAAAAATTTCAACAGCCTGTTCTCCGCAATTAACGGCCTTGCGGAAAAATATGATATGCCGATACTCTATTCGTGTCATCCGCGTTCAAAAAAACGTCTCGAGGAGAGCGGCTTTAAGCTTGACGAGAGAGTTATTCGCCACGAGCCGCTCGGATTTCACGATTACAATAATCTTCAGATGAACGCTTTTGCCGTGGTTTCCGACAGCGGAACGCTGCCCGAGGAGAGCAGCTTCTTTACTTCAGTCGGAAAGAGCTTCCCTGCGGTTTGCATCAGAACCTCCACAGAACGTCCCGAGGCTCTCGATAAGGGATGCTTCGTGCTTGCCGGAATTGATGAAAAATCATTGCTGCAAGCGGTTGATACTGCGGTTGAGCTTGACAAAAACGGCTTTTGCGGAATCCCCGTGCCCGATTATACCGATGAAAACGTTTCGACTAAGGTTGTCAAAATAATTCAGTCGTATACGGGTGTAGTCGATAAAATGGTTTGGAGAAAGCTTTGACATATCAAATCGTCGGCTAAAATACGCTTTACATTGTAAATTTTGTTTGTTATAATAATCTTAGATTAAAAATAACTATTGGATGTGATTTGCCGTGAAGTGCCCTTACTGCGGATACGAGGAGAGCAAGGTAATAGACTCAAGACCTACCGACGAGGGCGAGAGAATTCGCCGCCGTCGCGAGTGCATCAAGTGCGGTAAGCGCTTTACTACATATGAGGTCATTGAAAGCGTGCCGATACTCGTCGTAAAAAAAGATAAGTCTCGCGAGGTGTTTGACCGCAATAAGCTTTTGGGCGGTATGATGCGCGCCTGCGAAAAGCGTCAGGTCTCGATGGATACCTTGGAGCGCGCCGTTGACGATATTGAGGCAAATCTCCAGAATTCCCTTGACCGTGAGGTTTCGTCAATGCACATAGGTGAGCTTGCCATGCAGAAGCTTAAGGACATAGACGAGGTTGCCTATGTCAGGTTCGCTTCGGTTTACAGGCAGTTTAAAGATATAAACGCCTTTATGGACGAGCTGTCGCAACTCCTCAGAAAAAGATAAGATTTGTATTCGGCAGAGACCTTGTATATAGGGCCTCTGCTTTGTTGTTCTGTTGACAATCTCAGCCGAAATAATATATTATATAATCAGATGATAAAAATTTGCAGAAAAGAAGGAATTGTCTTGAGAAAAGCTTTGAGTATGGTTTTTGCAATAGTCTTGACCATGCCGTTTTTGTCACTCTTATCGGGGGCAATGACAGAAAAAACGCTTTACGCGGATATGCCCGTAGAGTGGGCTGTCAGCTATGACCCGAGAACGGACGCTTCCGATTTGGTTCCGGAAAGCGACAATAAAGCATTGCCGTTCTTTTCGGACGGAGCGGATACTCCGTATACCTTTTATACATTTTTGAATGTAAACCAACGAGCGGTTTATAACACGGTCAAAGAAAAGCTGTTTGAAAGCTCGATTGATGTAGCCTTGCCGTCGCCGCTTACCTGGGACGGCACAAGCACAAGTGTGCCGAGCAACATAAAATCAGCCCTGTCAGATGCGGTCACGGGCGGATTATCGGCACTTTGCGACGATTACCCGATGATTTTTTGGATAAACGGGTACAGCATAAGCTACGGGTATTCCTATTATCAAACAAGCAGCGGGTATCACTTTACGATTTCATCGGTTACGGTGAAGCCGCGAATAAACACAAATGCCTATGCCGATATGAACAAGGTAAAGCAGGATTATAACGATATGGCGGCTGTTGTTGACAGCGTAGAAATCAAAGGCGCAACGCGCTACGAAAAGGTGAAGTTCATACACGATTTTATCTGCAAACGAGTCGAGTATGATGAAAAGTTTGAAATACCTACCGCACATGAGCCGACGAGCGTATTTTTGACACCGTACAAAACCGTGTGTGAGGGTTACAGCGAGTCGTTTAAAATCCTCTGCGACAAAGCCGGAATACCGTGCGTAATAGCTGTGGGCAATTCGAACGGCGGAGGTCACGCTTGGAATTACGTAAAAATGGAGGACGGCAAGTGGTACGGCGTTGACTGCACTTTTGACGATCAGGGCAGTGTTTTGTACGACTATTTCCTTGTGGGAACAGCCAGCGGAAACAGGTATTTCGGCGCGAGTGAAACCTTTGGCAGCAGCCATACCGAAACGGGAAAACGTTACGGCGGCAGCTTTACGCTGACATATCCCACCGTATCGGAAAATGCCTATTCGCCTATTGTACCGGAAATAAACTCCGGCGCAACGGTGAACGAAAAGTCAAAGCTTTTGTATATCACAAACGGTGCGAGCGTAAATTCGGCGGTTTATATGCAGAGCGGTTACAGTTTCGCTTCCGGCGGCAATAAAACAGGCTCGATATTTACTGTCAGCAATACGTCTTTGGGCACAAGCACGGGATATACCGTTATTATGCGCGGCGACGTTGTGCCGAGCGGATACGTGGACGGCAGCGACTTTGACGCCGTGGTTAAGCATTCCGTTGAGGATAAAAAGCTCGGAGACGGTTCAAACGAATATTTGGCTGCCGACGTAAACGGCGACGGAGTTGTAGATTTATTTGACGCCGCGGAGATAGACTTGATAAAAGCAGGCAAAGCTTCATAAAGCTGTAATTTGATAATAAAAGCGACACCGTAAAAATCGCATAAGAACGGGGCTCTTAAAGGCTGATAACCTCAAGGAGCCCCGTTTTTCTTTTATAAACACTTGACAAGTCCCGCTTTTGGGACTAATATTATATTTGTAAGCGAACAAATGTTCTATAAATCAACACCCGAAATCTGTTTTTCGGGTGTTGATTTGATACGGACAACGGTTTCGGGCGACATACCAATAATGCCGTCAGTCCGAAAGGAGAGTTATGGACGAAAAAATACTTGCGGAATTAAGCCTTGACGAGTACATCTATCTCACGGAAAATCTTGAGGTTATAGAGCACGGCGGAGACAAAAACGCGGCGGCGTATATTTTGGCGCGTAAAAACTCCGTTATCAAGAGGATAGTCGGGCTTGTTCTCCGAAACGAGCTGACACAAGAGGAACGGGATTTCCTTCTGGCGAGGCATATTTCGGGACTTAACAAATCTGAGATTGCGCGAAAAAACGGCGCATCACGCAATTATGTTGACAGAGTGCTTTTGAGTACCGAAAAAAAGCTCTATGCCTATCTTAAATATCCCGTGATGATGCGATTTTCGCTTATCTGTCCGCCGGAAAGCATATTTGATGAAATAAAGGAGTATTTATGACGAAAACCATTTCTATCTATATTTTTTTAGAGGACGAGCCGTCCGTTGAGTGCATAACGGCAGGGAACAGTGCCGAGCACAACGCGACTACGCTGAAATTCATTCTTGAGAGCACCTTTACCGACGAGTTTAAATATTATCTTGATTTTGTGCTTCCGAACGGAAAAATTTTGCGCACGGATTATCTTCCTCTCGATAAGAATGACGAAAATTCGGTATCGTTTGACGTGCCCGCGTCAGTCACAAAATACGGTACGGCAGAATGCTGCCTGAATGCCGTCAAAATTGACGAGAACGGCATTACCACAGAGGTTATGAAGCCGAAAAACGTAATACTTTATTTTAATACGCTTGCCGATGCCGACGGTGCGCTGCTCTCGGATTATGATTTCTCCGTGAATACAATGCTCGAAAACATAAAAAACGGTGTGTTCAAGGGCGAGAAAGGCGACAAGGGCGACAACGGTAAGGACGGCAGCAACTATATTCTGACAGAAAAAGATAAGAAAGAGATTGCCGCTCTGATAAACAAGAGCACATACGGTCTTCCGTATACTCGCCGTGTTTCGGGAGAAAATACGCTGACTCTTACGGACTCTCTTGCGATGCCGTTTAACGGCTTTACGGTATACGGCAAAACCTCGGTTACGGGCTCCTACGGCGGTACGGCAGAGCCTGCTTCTTCCGTAAAAATAAGCGGCGTGTCCTCCGTAAAAATCGGAATAAACGGCGCGGAGCAAACGGTAAATACGGGAAACGAGCTTTTTTCTGCCGGTGATTACGCGGACAAAGCCGACGTCATAAGCGGAATTTTCACGAGAAAAATCGGCAAATATGCTCTTACGGGAAACGCCCAGACGGTGCTTGCCAAATCATATACAAGCGGCGGCGTAACTTTAAACAGGATATATACTCCGACCCCCGTCGGTGCAAAAATGGTTCGCGGAACCTGCCTTCCCGGATACTGCACGCATTTTGAGGTGTTTACGGATAATATCACAAGCGACGAAGAGCTCGGAGCGCGCATTTCGGCGGGTGAAAATTATATCGGCGTAATATACGGTTACAGCAACGATGTAATATATTTCCTGACTACTCTTTCCGTAGACAGGCTCAAATCTTATCTTCAGTCGCAATACGCCGCAGGAACACCCGTTACGGTATATTATCCGTTGGCATCGGAATCTGAGGAGAATATTACAGCGGCAGCGCTGAATTCGGAGTTTCCGACCACCGAGATTACGGTTTCTGAGCCGGGCGGTAAATTCGACATATGCTATTGTGCCGATATATCCGAGGCGGTAAAGCGCCTTGAAGAAAAGTAAAGAACGAAAGGAATATTTATATGGAAGCTAAATATAAGGGAATAGACGTGTCAAAGTGGCAGGGCGATATAAATTGGGAAAAGGTCCGCGCTTCGGGTGTCGAATTTGCCATGCTGCGCGCGGGCTTCGGCAGGTGCCAAGGCCAAAATGACACTTCATTTGAAAGAAATTACCGCGAGGCAAAGAAAAACGGCATACTTGTCGGCGCATACCATTACAGCTACGCTAAAACCGTCTCGGACGCAGAAAAGGAGGCGGAGTATTTTCTCTCGCTTATATCCGGAAAAAGCTTTGAATTTCCCGTGGCATTCGATATTGAGGACAACTCGCAGAAAAACCTCTCACGTGAGGAAATAAGCAATATTGTCGAGGCGTTTTGCGGCAGAACGGAAAAGGCAGGATATTTTGTTTCGGTCTATGCTAATTTGTGGTGGCTCAATAACAAAATTTCCGACAGGGTAAAGGAGCGCTACGACATTTGGCTCGCGCAATGGGCTGACGCACCCTCCTACGGCGGAAAATACGGTATGTGGCAGTATACGTCATCGGGCAAAACGGGCGGCATAACAGGCAATACCGATATGGACTTAGCCTTTAAGGACTACCCGAATATTATGAGAGCCAACGGACTCAACGGCTTTTCAAAAGGTGCCGCAGAAAGCACCGATAACGTAAAAAGCGGCACATTTCCACCGCGCCGGTCCGTGGCACTTTGCAATACACCCTTGTTTTCGTCTGCGTATTCAAAAGCTCCGTCGGCGAGAAAATCGGGTACTTACTATATCTACGACGGGATTGAGATAAACGGCAGGTACCGCATAACCTCCTCTGCGAGCTTTGCTCTTAAAAAGCCGATAGGTAAAAATGTCACGGGATTTGTAAACGCCGGTGATATAAGGTGAGGCACCGCTATGAGTGAAAACGAGCTTTTTGAGCATCGAATCAAAACACTTGAAAACGACGTTAAGATACTGTACGGAAAGGTAAATACCTTTGCGATAAATCAGGCAGAGGAAAATACAAAGCTTGATAACTTGCTCTTGTCCGTCGGAGAGCTTAAGGAGAGCATAAGCGAAATTAAACGCAGACCATCGGCGTTTTGGGATAAGCTCTTATTTGCGCTTATCGGTGCCGTCGGAACTGCGTTAGGCTATGCGCTTATCGGCTTTGTGAATTAAGGAGGAAATATGAATTTGATGTCATATATAGTCGAACGCGCGCTGATTTTAATCCCGGCATTAAACGTTTTGGGACTGATTTTTAAATCTATTGAAAGAATACCCGATAAATTCATACCGCTTTTGCTGTTGATTTTCGGAATTTCCGGAAGCATAGCTTTGACGGGGCTGTCTGCCGATTCGGTAATTCAGGGAGTGCTTGTTACGGGAGCCGCCGTTTACGGCAATCAGGTGGTAAAGCAGTTAAAAAAGGATAATTGATTTTTAAAAGGGGCTGTAAAAACTTGTGTTTTACAGCCCCGTATTTATGTGAAGAGCGCGCAGTTATCCGAGCATTTCTTTGATAAGGTCGTCTGTCAGCCTGTCAAGAGCACCGAAGTCCATTTCGCTTATATAGCAATCTTCAAGCTCGTCGTGTATGTCCTTTGCCTCTTTAAGTATGTCAACGCATTTCAGCAACAGCGTTTTAATGTTTTCTTTATAGAAGCACAGCTCGCTGTCATATTTACTCAAAATATTTTTATCGCAATACTTATCTGCGGAAATATGCTTTGTGCCCTTAATATTTATCGGGAATGCGTCGCAGGAGGTCACATAAGCAAGGCGTTTTTCGGGAATCAGAACGTGCGCGGTCTTTTCGGGGAACAGTACATCTCGGCAGACTATGACGTCGTACCCGATAGAAGCCGAATAATCGGCAATGTCTGCAAGCAGCTTTTCGGTTATTCCTGATTCGTCGCGTATAACGGTTATGTCGTCGGCAAGATTTTTAACGGTATTTGTAAATGTTATAAGCCCTTTCGGAGTAACACCCGAAAGGAAACGGTTTTCGATTTTTCCCTTTTTATCGGAAACAGGCTCAAATTGCAGAATATCTCCCGTAAGCTCGTGAAGCTTTTTCTTTTTCAATGATGTTTTATATATTTCCGACATATTTTGCTTTAATGCGGTTGCGGCACAAAGAAGCGATGCAACCCTCTTGTGACAAAAGCCGTTTTCATTTGACAGGCGTATAATTTCCTTGCTTTTCTTTTTGAGATTTTTTCTGTTCCAAAGCGCGGCAACATTAACTATCTGTTCTGCGGCGCCGGCAAATACGGGCTCAACCACGTGCGGAGCGGTTCCGTCGCAAACAGAACAATGCTTTTCGGGAATGAACACGCCGTCAAGCGAATCGGGGTCGGATGAGCACCAAAGCTTTTCATTAAAAAGACCGCGTTTTTCGCATTCTTCCGCCGCTTTTTTCATAAGTCCGGATTTTCCCGTCCCCGGGCCGCCCTTTATTATAAAAGTGCTGTACGGCGTCGCGTGCTCGGTGAGGTCATAAAAAAGCGAGTGAAAGCCGGTGCCGGAATTTGTGCCGAGAAAAAAGGATATGTCGTTTTTCATTTTTTGTCCTCCTAATAATATATCCGTGTTATTATATGCGGCAAAACGAAAAATGATAAATAAAAAACAAGGATTGTAAAAAATACAATCCTTGTTTTTGCAGTTTTATACGGCATCTTCAAAGGCAGATTATAAATATTCGCGCCCCGTGAGCACTCTGTAAAGCGCAAAGTACTTAACCGATGAGCGGCGTGTATGACTTCCGACTTCATAGTAAAAGCCGTTGGACGTTGTGAAATACAGTTTTGTTTCTCCGCCCATTGACATTTTGACTATATCCGAGAGCATAAAGACCTTTTTGCCCTTGGTTTCATCGTTAAATTCGAGCCTGTCGGCATAAATGCTCATTGTGCAGTTATCCGAGAAAAGCTCCTTTGTCTCGTTTTCTTCAATGCAGTTCAGTATCTGCTTTTCATCCGAGGTTATGGGCTTTTCCGTGAACGAGCGCCACAGAGCGAGATTGTCCTTAACATAGCTTTTTTGCCATTTATCCCAGTCGAGGACATTGTCAAAGACAAGAGAGTCCCCCTCAAAAAATCCGTATTCGTTGATGTGCATCTTATAGCCGCATTCACACGAAAACTCATTGTCGTGCGAATGTGTTTTACCTATGGCGTGACACTTGGGGCAAAGATAAAGAATCGTTTCGAGGTCTTCTGCAAGAGCGCGTCCCTTATATTTATGCGGGTCCTTTCTCTGCTGTTCATAGGCGTTTATGTATATGTCGCGGCGAATTGCCTCGTTTATTTCGTCAACGGACATTCTTTGAAGCTCCTCGGGCATGTATTCGCGGACCACGCTGCCGCGCATTCTGCCGCGGCGCGAGTGCTTTGCCCATCTCGGGTCCTTGAAATAGCCGCCGACGGTGCGGAATGTGATAAGGCCGGCACCGCTGTCCTTGACAAGCTGACCGGTGCGCGGCGAAACAAATCCCGTTTCGCCGTTTATCGAGCAGAACCCCTCGGCGTGTATACAAACGCTGACGCCGTTCCTTACGGATTCCGCCATCATTTCCATGGTCTTTTCGGAGTCGGCACCGCGTCTTTTCGGAATGGGATTAACAGAGAACTTTATGAATTTTCCCCAGGCACCCATTCTGAGAAGATGGTCGCTCGTCACAAAGCGCAGATACGGTTTAAACGAGAGTGCTTCAAAAAACGGGTCGAACATTGTCGTATGATTTGAAATAAGAATAAAACTCTTGTTTTTCGGCCTGTATACCTTGCTTCTGAAATTGAAGTAAAGTTTTATTATCCAGCCGAGAAGAACCTTTGATGTGAAGTAGATACCGTGAGCACGTTTTATGTGAGATAATGCTTCGGGCGTTTCGTTATTTGTTTTCGTTGTCATTTCCTTGCTTCTCTGCTTTTTGCTGCTCATATTTTGCTGCCTCCTCTTCTTCAAGCTTCCTGTACGCTACCTTGCCTACAAGAGTCTTGGGAAGCTCCGTGCGGAATTCTATTTCGCGCGGCATGGCGTATTTGGATATATTTTTGCGGCAGTGCTCAAGTATTTCTTCTTTTATCTTTTCACTCGGTTCAACACCGGGACGAAGAACGACAAAAGCCTTGACCTTATGCATCTTGTACGGATCGGGAATACCTATGGCGCATGAGAGCAGTACATCCGGATGAGCGTCTATGGTGTTTTCGACCTGTGAGGGATATACGTTTATGCCGGAAACTATGATAAGACGCTTAAGTCTTTGCTTAAAGTATATGAAGCCGTCATTATCCATGGTGCCGACGTCGCCCGTGTGGAGCCACACTCTGCCGTCTGCATGGGTGCGCAGCGTAGCAGCCGTTTCGGCGGCATTGTTGAGATAGCCCTTCATAACGGTGGGACCGCTTATGCAGATTTCACCCTCTGTATCGGGCGGAAGCTCGCTGTCGTCCTTCGGATCGACTATCTGATAGTAAACGTCCGGATACGGTATTCCGATACTGCCCTCGCGGAAAAAGTCACGCGGGGTAAGGCAGGACGCCGTAACGCACTCCGTTGTACCGTAGCCCTCTCTAATCTGTACCTTAGCGTTGTGCTCCTTTAAGAATGCGTCAACCTTCTTTTTAAGCTCAACCGAAAGAGAGTCACCTCCGCAGAAAACACCCTGTAAGAACGAGAGGTCAACGCCTTCAAGTCCCTCTGTGCGAAGCAAAGCCTCAAAGAGCGTGGGAACACCGGGGATAACCGTAGGTTTGTTTTTCTTTATCATCTTGGCATATGTCTTAACGGTGAACTGCGGAACGAGTATGCACGTGCCTCCGTTGATAAGAGGCGTGTGAATGCCGACACCGAGACCGAAGCCGTGGAACAGGGGCATAACCGAGAGCATACGAAGACCCTCCATGGTAAAGCCGGCCGCCGCGGCGACCTCCATACCGAGCGCGTTCATATTGAGATTTGTGAGGAGTATACCCTTGCTTGTTCCGGTTGTGCCGCCGCTGAAAAGTATGGCCGCCGTTTTGTCGGCCGAGGGGAATGTTTCGGGCAGCGTTTCGTTTTTACCTGCCGCGATAAAGTCGTTCCAACGAACGACATTTTCGCTGTCGGGCAGCTCCGGAGGCTTTTTCTTCAGTGTGAGCGGATACAAAATGTTAAGGGGAAACTTTAATTCATCCTGTATTCTCGCTACGATTATTTTAACGGGTCTGCCGAGATCCTTTACCGCCTGCTCAACCTTCTCATAGAACATATCGAGAACGAGTATTGCCTTACTGTCGGTGTCTTTAAGGTAAAACGTGATTTCGCCTGCCGCAGAGAGCGGATGTATCATAGCCGGAACGGCGCCTATGCGGTTGAGCGCATAGAAGCTGTCAACGCCCTGCGGCGCATTGGGCATACAAATTGTTACGGTTTCTCCTTCTTTTATTCCGAGAGCTTTGAAAGCCTTTGCGGTTCTGTTGATTTTTTCTATGAATTTTGCATAAGTCGTTCCCTTACCCTGAAATTCATAGGCATTTACCTGCGAATGGGTCTTGCCTGCGTTTACAACGGCTTCATACATTGAGATTTGGGGGTATTCGAGAGTTTTCGGAATATCCCCGTAGAATTTCAGCCATGGTGCATTAGGTGTATTCATATTAAATCCTTTCCGTATTTTTTATTATTTGGTGCTATATGCTGCGGAACTTTTTAGGTGTGGTTCCGTAGAAGCTTTTAAATGTGCGTATAAAATTATTTATATCCGAAAAGCCGGCCTTGCGGCAAATTTCGTTTATGCTGAGGTTGGTAGTCGTCAAAAGCTTGTTTGCGTTTACAAGACGTACCGCCGTGAGATACTGCTTCGGACTGAAGCCCGAGAAGCTCTTAAACGAGTGACTCAGATACGGCGGGGACAAATAAGCGCTTTCGGCGAGCTTTTCGACTGTGATTTCTTCGCCGTAGTGCGCGTCTATATATTCACGTATTTTCTGCATCGACTTGTTTTGGCGCTCTGTATTTCCGAACGGTGACGGGTTAAGCTTATATATTTCAAGCATAAGCAGCTTTAAAAGCACTTCTGCGGTATTGCCGGCAACAACGCAGGGACCTTGATACTCCTTTTCGAGCTGTGAGCATAACTCCTCGGCAATGCTGCTTTCCGAAAAATCAAAAATATGATATGAGCTTTTAAATTTCTTAGCGAAAAATGAAGAAATGCTCGAATTTCCGAGAATTTTTTTGATCTCCTCGCTCGCGAGAGAAAATGAATAATATTTAAACGGTGCCTTTGTTACAGACATTGTTTTACCGTCGGCAGAGGAAACTATAAGCATTTGACCGCCCGACAAAATAAAATCCGTATCCCCGCTTATTACGGCTTCACCGTCTTTTGCATATATAAAATCAAACATTGATTCCGGCAAAAGCTGAGAAGGAGTTATGTCTTTTTTTTGCGAGGATGATAATACCTGCATGGTTAACCTCCTTTCAACAGATTAAAAAGCAAATTTTACATATTTTTGCCAAGACATAATATATCATATAAAATCGCAAAATGCTACTGTTTTTTTAAAATATTGCAATTTGGCGTAATTTGGTACACAAAGCCGCTTAAACGATGATGCAAAACGGCTTGTTTCGGTAACTCGTTTTGCTTTCGTCTTCACCGGCAGAACGTATCTCGGTTCCTTTTTAAACAATAAAAAATATGAAAAACGACGAAAACGCCGTTTTTCGCCGTTACAGCGTCAAATCGGATTGACACTGCTTAGTTTTTGTTGTAAAATAAATAAAATTATAAGGGGCAGAATATACTTGCCCGACTTACGGCGATTTTGAGCGCAGTCGCTTATAAACGTCATTTATATTTTGTGGTATAGAGGTAGTTATGAAAGAAAATAAGGATATAGAAATACACTTTGAAAACGGTCATGTGCCGCGAAGACAAAATCGAAACAGCAATATTTCAAATACCGCCGCGCGCGATATGCGCGGAAAGAAAAAATCCAAGGACGCTAAGGAACCGGGAAAGATTAAGAGAAGATGGAAAAACCTGAAAAAATGGCAACGCGTAGTAATAATAGTTGTTGCCGTTATTCTCTTACTCGCTGTTGTCTCCTGCGCCCTTGTTTTCGGTATATGGGGCGGTTTTAAAAAGAACGTAAATAAAGACAATCTCGGCGTATCGGATGATATAGCAAACAAATACGGAAAGACCGATATTGTAAACATAGCGCTTTTCGGCGTTGATACAAGAGATAAGGACTCTTTCTCCGGTCGTTCCGATTCTATAATGATAGTGAGCATAGATAAGGCAAAAAACGACGTTAAGCTGATTTCCGTTCTCCGCGACAGCTATGTTGCGATAGACGGGCACGGCAATCAGAAAATAACTCACGCCTATGCTTACGGCGGAGCGGAGCTTGCCATTAAAACGCTAAACCAGAATTTCAATATGAATATTACCGATTATGCCACGATAAACTTTTATAAGCTTGCCGAGGCAATAGATATTCTCGGCGGAATAGATATAGATATAACCGAGGACGAGCGTCTTGAGCTTAACAATATCGGTGACGACGATAATCCGAATTTCCAATATGTCGAAAAATCGGGTATGGTGCACCTGACGGGCGAGCAGGCGTCCGTGTATTCGCGTATCAGAAAGCGCGATTCGGATAACGCCCGTGTGGATAGGCAGAAGAAGGTTATTGAGTGCCTTATTGACAAGGCGAGAAACATCAGCCCCACAAAATATGCCGACCTCGTAAAGGCGGGTATGGCTCTTTGTGAAACATCGATGTCGGTTTCGGAGGTTCTCTCTTTCGCTCCGATGCTTTCAAATGATATAACCATTGAGACTATGGTTGTTCCCGGCGACGAGGATAACGCGGTAGGCGGTATTTACGACGGCGCATGGGTATGGAGATACGATCTTGCGGCGGCAGCCGACAGAATGCACCTGTTCATTTACGGCGAAGTCCCGGAAACAACTGCGTCGTCAAAGAAAAAACAAGAGTCGCAGACAACAACCAAGAGCTCAAAATCCTCTTCGTCCGCAACAAAGAGCAGCGGCTCTTCAAACGGCGGTTCAAAAAGCAAAAGTTCCGCCACGACATCGGCTAAGCACAGCGGCGGCAATAATAAATCCGAAACCACGACAAAACCGCAGACAACCGCCGAGGCAACCGTAAACAGAGAAACTACCAAAGAGCACACTACGGCTGAACCCAAGACAACGGCATCGTCCGACGAAACTAAGTCGGCGGCGTGATAAATTCAAACAATACATTTTTTAATTGTGCTTCGGCGCAGGAGGAAAAATTATGAAACAGTATGACTATCTTATCGTAGGCAGCGGACTTTTCGGAAGCGTTTTTGCCCACGAAGCGACAAAACACGGTAAAAAGTGCCTTGTTATCGACAAAAGAAGCCATCTCGGCGGAAATATTTATTGCGAGGATATTGAGGGCATAACCGTGCACAAATACGGCGCGCATATATTCCACACAAACGACAAGAGAGTTTGGACTTATGTAAACGACCTTGTTGAATTCAACCGCTACACAAATTCTCCGGTTGCAAATTATTACGGAGAGCTTTATAACCTGCCGTTTAATATGAATACCTTTAACAAGATGTGGGGTGTTGTGACTCCCGAGGAGGCAAGAGCCAAAATCGAGGAGCAGAAGAAACAGGTTACGGGTGAGCCCAAAAATCTCGAGGAGCAGGCAATAAGCCTTATCGGATATGACATTTACAAAAAGCTCATAAAGGGCTATACCGAAAAGCAGTGGGGCAGAGAATGCAAGGATTTGCCTGCGTTTATAATTAAGCGTCTGCCGGTCAGATTCACCTATGATAACAACTATTTTAACGACAGATACCAGGGTATTCCGATAGGCGGCTACAATAAGCTTATCGAAAAGCTGCTTGAAGGAATCGACACCCGTCTTGATACCGATTTCTTAAAGGACAGGGAAGCTCTTTCCGCCCTTGCGGACACCGTTGTCTACACGGGCCCCATAGACCAGTATTACGACTATCGCTTCGGCAAGCTCGAATACCGCAGCCTCCGTTTTGAAAACGAACTGCTTGACTGTGAAAACTATCAGGGTGTAGCCGTTATGAACTATACTGACGAAAAGACCAAATTCACAAGAATTATAGAGCACAAGCACTTTGAATTCGGTACTCAGGAAAAGACGTATATAACAAGAGAATATCCGTCCGAGTGGCAGGAGGGTATGGAGCCGTATTACCCCGTAAACGACGAAAAGAATCAGTCGCTTTACAGCAAATACAGCGACCTTTCAAAGAGTGAGGACAAGATTATCTTCGGCGGCAGACTTGCCGAGTATAAATATTACGATATGGATAAAGTCATAGCTTCGGCTTTGACGGTAACAGATAAATTATTTTGAGCGAGGAACGGTCAAAGGCTATGAATAATGTAAAAGTTAGTGTTATAATGCCTGTTTACAACGTCGAAAATTACGTTGGCAGGGCTATTGAGAGTATACAAAACCAGACCCTTACCGATTGGGAATTTTTTGCCGTAGACGACGGAACTCCCGATAACAGCGGCAAAATCTGCGATGAATACGCCGCAAAGGACCCGCGTATAAAGGTTATCCATAAGGAAAACGGCGGCGCTCCCTCGGCGAGAAACGTCGCTATAGATAAGGCTGTCGGAAAATATATGTATTTTATGGACTCCGACGACTGGGCTGAAAAAACCATGCTTCAGGATATGGTTGATTTGGCCGAGAAAAACGATTTACAACTCGTTGTTTCGGGTTACTATATCGACACATATTACAATGACACCGAAAAATTCACGCAGGAGCAGGTCTACAAGGATAAGATATACAAAACTCAGGCTGAATTCAGAGCCGACGCACACAACCTTTTTGACCGCAATCTTCTCTACACTCCGTGGAATAAGCTCTTCTCGGGCGATTATATAAGAGACAACAAGCTCTATTTCCCGCAGACCTTCTGGGATGATTTCCCCTTTAACCTCTCCGTTGTGCGCGACGTTGAGAGAGTCGGCGTGACGTCAAATAAGTATTACCACTTTATCCGTCAGAGAGCCGAGTCCGAAACCGCCAAGTACAGAAGCGATATGTACGAAAAGCGCGAGGAGGAGAACGAGTGGATGAGAGAGCTCTATGAGCACTGGGGAATTATGACTCCGGAGATAGAGGAATTTCTCTCGAGAAGATATATTGAGCGCATAGTCGGATGCGTTGAAAACGTTACAAACAAAAACTGCGCCTTGCCAAAAAAAAAAAAAAGGCGCAGATAAGAAAGATGATAAACGACCCCAAGGCGCGCGCGGCGGTTTCTGCGGCTGTGCCGAAGTCAAAGTATATGAAGCTTATGCTTATACCGATTAAGATGAAGAGCACCGCGCTCACATATCTTGAGGGCAAGGTCATTTCTTCCGTTAAGTCGGGCAATACAAAGCTTTTCGCAAAGCTCAAAGCGGGAAGATAAAAAATCCGAAAGGCTGTGAAAAATATGAGCGCACCGTATTTCAGTGTTATAATGCCGGTTTACGGCGTCGAAAAATATCTCAGGGATACGCTTGACAGCGTTCTTCGGCAAACCTTTGCCGACTTTGAGCTTATACTCGTCGACGATTGCTCCAAGGACGGCAGCGGCAAGATATGCGATGAGGTTGCAGCCTCGGACGGCAGGGTTCGGGTTATCCATAAGGAGAAAAACGGCGGAGCGAGCAGCGCGAGAAATCTCGGCACAAAGTCCGCTTCGGGCAAATATCTCTATTATATGGATTCCGACGATAAAATAGACAGCGATATATTTGAAAAAATGTATTCGGCTTCGCGTGACGCTTCTCCCACGGTTGTGATGTTCGGCGCGGTGGAGGAGTATTACGACAAGACCGGTAAGCTGTATATGACAAATCCCGTGTCATATGAGAGCAAAGCTCTCTCGGGTAAAGAGAATGTGGCGAAAGAAGTAATTAAAATCGAAAACACTACGCTTTTCGGCTACCTTTGGAATAAGATTTATCTTAAAGACGCGGTGCTTTCCTCCGGAGTTACATTTTGCGATATGCCACTTAACGAGGATTTTAAATTTAATATAGATTTCTTCAGATATGTTGATTCCATGGTAATTCTTGACGACACGGCATACCACTATGCCAAGAGAGACAATCAAAGCCTTACGTGCCGCTTTGTCAAAAATTACTTTGAGCTTCAGGAAATGCGTATAAACGAGCTGCTCGGTTTTTACCGTGAAAACGGTATGTGTGACGGAGATATACTTAAAAATCTTGCCGGCATATATGTCAGAAGCGTATTTTCGGCTCTCGAAAAAAATAATGACAAACGCTCCGGAATGTCCGGGAAAGACAGAAAAGACTGGCTCAAGACTCAGCTTAAAAGTGAACTTTACAAGGAGCTTATGCCTTACGCCGAGCCTGACAGCAGGCTTGTAAAAATTATGGCGAATCAGCTTAAAGGCGGAAATACAGGCGTGCTTCTTTTCACGGGCAAATTTATTGCGGCGGTCAAAAAAAGCTTCCCGTCGCTGTTTTCGGGGCTTAAGCTAAAAAAATAATGTGGAGGGCAAACAGTTGAAAAAGGTGCTTTTCGGCTATATTATGAACGGAAAAGCCGGCGGAATTGACAAGTATATGCTCAACTTTTTTGAGCACTTTTCCCCGGGTGAGGTGCATTTCGATTTTCTCACAACACAAATAGATAATGAGCTTAAGGAAAAGCTTGAGAGCAAGGGCGCAGGGCTTTTTGAAATACCGACTCTTAAAAATCCGCGTGCTCAGTATAAGGCGATTTGCGATATAATAGAAAAACGGATATGATACCGCATATTTCAATATTTCTACCGCGATATGCTATCCGGGACCCAAAGCGGCGCACGACTGCGGAGTAAAAAAGGTTATCATACATTCTCACAGTGCATGGTATGACTGTTCAAACCCGAAAAAGCGCGCGCTTATGATAAAGCTCAATAACCTTTGCCGCAATTTCCTTTATAAATACGGAACCGACTTTTACGCCTGCTCGGCTCTTGCGGGTAAATGGATATTCCCCGAAAAAATCGTCGGGTCGGACAAGTTTAAGCTCGTAAAAAACGGTATTGAGACCTTGCAAGCTTTACGTATTCTCCCGAAAAGAGGGAAGCAATGCGCGAAAAACTGCAATTGCAGGATAAATTCGTCATAGGCAGTGTCGGAAATTTCCTTTATCCCAAAAATCACGATTTTATGGTGCGTGTATTTTCCGAGCTGTGCAAAATCGACAGCGACGCACGCCTTTTACTCGTCGGTGACGGCTTGCTTTTTGACAATGTAAAGGAGCAGGTAAAGAGCCTCGGCTTAGCGGACAAGGTTATATTCTCAGGCCGGCAGACCGATGCTTATAATTATATGATGGCTATGGATATATATCTTATGCCGTCGCATTTCGAGGGCTTCGGCATAGCCGCTGTGGAGGCCGAAGCAACAGGGCTTATGTGCTGCCTGAGCGATCATATACCGTCCGATGCCGTGATAACGGAAAACTGTGTTACCCTCTCGATTGACAAAGACGGTGACGCAAAGGTTTGGGCGGAAAAAATAGAAAAAGCCAAGGGCTATAAACGGATTGACCGTACCGATGAAATACGGAGAGCCGGATATGACCTTTCAGCGCAGAATTTTTATGAATTGGTGTGAGGAGTTAATATGAAAGAAAGTATACTCAGGAAGGGGTCGCAGGCGACCGGCTTTAAGCTGCTCCTTGCGCTTACACTGCTCTCGTTCAACGGCCTTACGGCAAACCGCTCGGTACTTACCTTGGATTGCATATGCGGTAACGGCGATAGGAATAGCGGTACTTGTAATAAGAGTCGTCTGCTTCAAAAAATACTTACATGCAAAAGGCTTATTTTTGCTTATTGCATTTTGCGGAAGCTATGCGCTGTCGGCGCTGCTTACAAGGCAGTACGGGCTGTCGGAAAACGCAAAGGCACTCGTTTGGATGGCGTTCCAGTATTTTATACTGTACACTTATGACACCACGTCCGACGGTACCGCGGAGAAAAAGGAATTCTACATAATTTCACACTTCTTTATGGCGTATACATTCCTGGCTGTTGCGGCGGGAACGGTTATGCTATTTGCCGATTACTATTCGTATACGGAGGTAAACGGAGTAGTCGTAATTCTCGGATTCCTTTGGAACAGGCTTTGGGGTGTGTATTCCGACCCCAATTACGGTGCAGTATTCTCGGCAATAACCATAATAATGAGCCTGTATTTTTACAAGGACGCAAAGAAGCCGTTAAAGGTTTTGTACATCATAAATATCGTTTTACAGATATGCTATATAGCTTTTTCGGATTCGCGAACCGGTATGGTATCGCTGTTCTGCGCGCTTTTGGTCTATGTGTATCTCACCGCGCTCAGGAGCAAAAAGCTCGAAGCAAAAAAAGCGTTCGCAAGGGGCGTAATATGCGTTTTGCTTGCTGTTACAGTAGCAGTCGCATCCTTTGCCGCGATAAAGGTTGTGTCGGTTTCAACCTCCGAATTCAAGAAATGGCAGTATGAGCACATCATAAGCAGCGATAAGGATAAAACCGATGCTCAGAAGGAAAAGGATAAGCAGAAGCTTGAGATCGGCCGTCAGAGTAACGACATAAACGGTGACGTGAGCAACCGCCGCTTTGCTATTTGGGGCAGCGGACTCGAAATATTCAAAACGAAGCCGTTAACCGGCGTAACCTTCAGGAACTATGTTCCTTATGCCGAGGATAAGCTCCCCGACACTTATCTTGTCAACAATGATTTTATTGAATTCCACAGTATGCACAACAGCTTTGTCGACATACTTGTAAGTCAGGGCATTTTGGGCGTTGTGATTATCGCAGCATATATAATATTGGTGCTGGTGCTCATATTTAAGAATTTCTTTAAATTTAAGGGCGAAAAATACAAATATAATACCGCTCTGCTCAGCATTATAGCTCCGATATTTGCCTCTATGATGTTCTATTCGGAGACGTTTTATATGAACACCGGCGGAGCGTTCCTCTTCTGGCTTGCGCTCGGCTATCTCATTCAGTCCGTCACATCAAAGAATTCCGAGACAAAGGAAATAACGCAGGGCAAATAAATTTTTAAATCGTATTGTTTCGGAGAGAATAATACTGCTTCACGGAACTTATTATTGAGGTGAAAATTATGGATAAGCTTCTTACGGTTGTAATACCGTCGTACAATGTCGAAAAATTTTTGAATCAGACGCTTGACTCGTTCGTTTGCGACGAGGCTGTAATGAAAAAATTCGAGGTTATCGTGGTTGACGACGGCTCAAAGGATAACACCGCAAAAATAGGCAAGGAGTACGCCGATAAGTACCCCGATACATTCAGAGTTATCTCAAAGGAAAACGGCGGTCACGGCTCCACCATTAACTGCGGCATTCGCAATGCCGTCGGCAAATACTTTAAGGTTGTGGACGGTGACGACTGGGTCAACACCGCCGATTTTGTGAAGCTCGTCGAGGATCTCGAAAAAACCGAATCCGAATATGTGTTTACAAACTATTATGAGTATTATGACGACGTCAACCGCCAAAAGACTGTTGATTTTCCGCAGTTCAAAGACGGTACTGAATATGACTTCGCCGATGTTGCAAATAAGGTTTATATACCTATGCACGCCCTTGTGATAAAGACGAGCGTGCTTAAAGATAATAACATTGTTATCGACGAAAAGTGCTTTTATGTGGATGTCGAATATGTTATGTTCCCGGTGCCCTTTGTAAACAAGGTGACATTCTTTGACCTGCATGTTTATATGTACAGGCTTGCGCTCTCAACTCAGAGCGTGAGTATTCTCGGGTTCCAAAAGCATATAAACGACCATCTCAGGGTTACGTTCCATATGTTTGACTTTTACAGGGACTATATTTCCTCGGATAAGGCAGACAGCGCAAAAGCGGATTATATGAGGACCTGCATAGCAGACCTTATAATTACGCAGAGCGCAATATATTCGAGCTATCCCGACAGCGATATGGAAAACAGAAAACGCTTTATGGAATTCGACCGCAAGGCAAAGGAATTAAGCCCCGAAATATATGAGCTCAGCTCCGTTAAGAGCGGAAAATTGCGTTTGCTTCGCAAATATAATTTCAAGCATTACAGGCTCATACAGTCGCTCAGCCGTCTGCACTTCAAAATGACAAATAAATAAAACACATATTGCTTAAAAGCCGTTCGCACTCGTAGTTTTTCAAAGGGTGCGGACGGCTTTTGTCTGTCATCCGATTATCAGCTTTTCCCCGACGTATATGAGATTCGGGTTTTTAACGGAGTTCAGCTTTACCAGATTTTCAACGGTGGTGCCGAATTTCCTTGATATTCCCCAAAGCGTGTCGCCGCGCTTTACCGTGTAAATTACGGCTTGTTCCGAGCGGGCAGAGGGTATTTTAAACACTTCGCCCGCATATATGAGGTTCGGATTTTCAATGCCGTTAAGCGCGGCTATGCTGTTTATGCTTGTGCCGAATTTTCTCGATATTCCCCAAAGAGTATCGCCGCGTCTTACCGTGTAAAGCGTGTATCCGGAGCTTTCCGCGGACGTCATATGGGGGATTATAAACACTTCTCCGACGTATATAAGATTGGGATTTCTGATATTGTTTGCGTTTACGACAGCCGACACCGTAACGCCGAATTTCTTTGCAATCCCCCAAAGCGTGTCGCCGCGCTTTACCGTATATCTTATGGCATCGGGCGACTTTGTGGGCGTAGCTTCGTTTGCGCCGTTTAAAAATACCGACGAAGTAAACCTGTCGAGGTCAACATTGCCGTAAATCCCCGGAATTTCGCCGCGGTCGCTGTACTGAAATCCCGCATAGCTCTGCCAAATATTACTTGTAACATACGGTTCTTCCGCGTCATAATCGGCAACCCAGAGCGGAAACTGCGCAAAATTCCAGTCCCAGGTTTCCGAGGCGTTGTATGCGTCGGTGTAAAGAATCGGCACTATTCCCGTAAGCTCTCGGAGCTTTTGCATAAATGCGAGCCCCACAATATTTATGCCGTTTTTCCCGAGGCTGCCGAATTCCTCAAAATCCATGGCAGGTCTTGCGGCAAAGGTTTTTCCGCTTATAAGTTCGGCAAAGCGCGTTGCCTGCAAATATGCCTGCTCGGTATTTCGTGCGGTCACAAAATAGTACGCGCCGCATTTAAGACCGGCCTTTGTCGCGTTGGTGTAATTTTCCTCGAATTTCGGGTCGGTTACGGAAAAACCGTATCCCGCTCTTATATATACAACTTCGATTCCGCTGCTTTTAACCTGTTCAAAATCTATATCTCCCTGATAAACGCTGACGTCTATTCCCGAAAAAACCTCGTCGGTGTCGGCGGAAATTGCCGAAACATGCAGCACAGATGCCGAAATCGCAACAAGGAGCATTAAAAGAAAAGATAGTATTCGTTTTGCCCGCTTCATAAAAAAATCACAGCCTTTCTGGTGTTTAAAGCCTCAATGCATTATATTTTAAATAGCACGCGAGTGTGACTTTGCTTGCCTTCCGTAAGGGCGATACCCTTGAAAAGCCACGGTATCGGCGATAAAATAACGCTGAAATAAAAAATTCGGAAGCGAGAAAAATGAAACTTGCGATTTTGTATCAACAAAGCGAACCGCCTGCAAAAGACGACACAAAGGAGCTTGTTAAAATAAAAGAGGACTGTGTTGCCGCGTCACAGGCTTTAAAAATAAAAGGGCTTGTACGCATCGACTGCCGCGAGGATAAAAACGGTGTGTTTAAAATATTTGATTTTAACGCGAAGCCGAATATCACCGGCGGTGTGCGCCGAATAAAAAAAGCACTCAGCTTTACGCTGAATGCTTTATATGTCTTTGTACAGCATATTTGATACAATGTGACCACCTGTCCAAAAATGTGACCCTGCGCTTAAAAATGTGACCACCACAAATGTTTCAAATATTTTGCTTGTTTTATAATTTTATAAATGAAACAATATTTTTATAATACCATAATTGATGGTATAAGATAACAATAGCACCTGCTAATAAAAAATATTAGTAGGTGCTAAAAACTTTTTTGGCTAAATTATAAACTATAACAATTTATAAAATACTTGGCGTATTATTCAGGTATTTCAATATTTAATCTATTATATCCCATAGTTTCCATAATATCACCAATTTTTTCAAAAATTAATTTTTGAGATTGTTTTAAACATACAGACTGACCAGTTTCATTATAATCAGTGGGAATTTGGTCAAATTCAAATATTATATTTGCTTCTGCGCAAATATACAGTTTTTTGCTATCCTGATCATGAATGGTTGCTCTGATTTTAAATAAGCCTGTATTATCACCTTTATTAGATGGAGGTAAAAGTTTACTTTCCGTTTGTATATTTAACTGGATAGCATCTCCATCAGTTAAATTAATTTTAACTTCAACATTATTGTATTTCACATTTAAAACATTTGCTTATCATCGTAATAATTTCCTTTTAATTATAATTCAAACTAAAACTTTTAACTGTTGATTCGTTTTGAATATATGTATTATTAACACTAAAATTTATCATCAGATAATATTTTTTGTGGTTTGCTCACTGGCAAAGGCATTACATATACTGTTTCTTTAATAATTTCTTTTCTAGATTCTTCATTAAAAAATTCATTAATTGCTTGAACCACTAGATTATTTATACTTGTTTCCTGGGATACTGCTAATAAATCTAGTTTTTTGTGTAGTTCACTAGGAATACGAATATTAAATGAACCTCGATATGCTTTTTCAGGTTTCTTTTTGAAAAATTCACACATTTCTAAATAATCGTCAATGCAAATTTTAAATTGTTCTTTTAATTCATCTACTGTAGTTCCATGGAAATTCAAGGAATCATTTATACCTATTACAGAACCAATAAATATATTATCATCACTAGAAAATTCAATTTTTGCATGATAACCTTTATATTCTAATATATTTTTCATTGATTATTCTTCTCCATTCGTTTTTTCATTCGCAGTACTCTTCAACCTCAATAAGAAACGCTCTAACTTTATCTATTTGATAATAATATAATTCGTTTCCTGGATGTGGTCCATCAAATGCCAATACTCTCTTTGTAGGTGTATGAAAGTACTTCAATCCTGAACCACGCCCACCGTTATATTTTTCACAATTGCACTTTTTCATTAATTGATCAAGTTCTTTTTTTGTAAAATTCTTTGGTTTTGGAGTTGAGAAGAGTTTCTTTATTAAATCTTCTCTATTTTTACTCAAATTTTCGGATCACCTCTTTGCAACCAATTTTTAGTTGCTAACTTTTTTTTATATATTAACACATAAATATTTAGAATTCAAGAGGTAACAATATCTATATTAAATATTTTTTTATAATAGTCAAGAAGAAATATGTCGAATTGTTATTTTATATACTAATTATTATTATAAGAATTGTAAAATGCTATTTAATCGAAAGCTTAAATAATTATGATTTTTGATAATATTTATTTTCAAATTCTATTGGAGAAACATAATTTAAATATCTATGCGAACGCTTATTATTATAAAAATCGATATATTCATCAACAATTCTTAGATAGATAACCAAAAAATGCTGAAAATATACGGAAAGAAAAACATCTTGATATATCATATAACTCATATTACACTGATATTATATTTATGTTTTTTATAAAACTTTTTTGATAAAAACTACGATTTCGCTCTTGACTAAAGATATAAAAAAGTCAGTGTATTTTTAATACACTGACACAATTATATATTTATCAATATTGAAATTATATTTTTTCCATAGTACAAGTTCTGCATTTTCACCATTACAACCATATTTATATACAGCAATAAACTTTTCATTAGCAGCTACACCATAACATTTATCGCTTCCTTCAATATCAATCTGTTTTGCATAATATTGTGTATCGTTATCAAGAATTTTAGTTTTATCCCCATTAGGAAGTATACATTCTATATTTAAGTAATTTCCATCCATAAGATTTAAAGAATTAAAATTCTCAAATTCTTTTATCCCAAGTTTCTTAATTTTTTCAAGTAAAACCTGTTCCATAAAATTTACCCTTTTAATTTTATTTTACCAAATATATATAACCAAGTCAATTCTTTCTGATTCAATTATTTCTATCCCTCGGTTGAACCGAGGATTTATTTCTGTGCTGAAGAGACAAAAAGTAGGACACTAAAAATTGTATCATTTTTAGTGTCCTATGGTGGTTGCGGGGACAGGACTTGAACCTGCGACCTCCGGGTTATGAGCCCGACGAGCTACCAACTGCTCTACCCCGCGATATTAAGTTGTGCCCTCTTTCAGAGTGCCTAACTATTATATTATCATTATATGCGTTTGTCAAGTGTTTTATTTGTATTTTATATTTTTCGGTATGTTTCGGTTTCATAGCGTTTAAAAAGGCGGCGACATCTCAAAATAAGAGCCGCCGCACTTTGTAATTTTTCAGTTTTGAAAATTTATCTGCTCGTCTTTTGCGGGCGAATAACGTATCAAAGCGGAAGAATCGAGATTTTCGCGATGCATATCAACAGCCGAAATTTGATGATTGTCATACGTTGTGTAATAGTAAATTCCCTTATCTGTATTGCAACAAGATGTGTAAAGCGTAATCTCGTATTTGCCGCTTTCCAGCTTGCAGCAACCCCTTGGCTGGCTTACCGAATTTAGAATATGGAAAAACTGACTTACGCTTTTTTCTTCGCCGTCCTCGGACAGAGAATTTGCCTTGACGAACGCCGCTCTGACAAACCTCGACTGCGAAGAGAGATCTCCGGGAAGTCCGAGCGCGCCCATACCGCGAGAATAAGTCGAGAGATTTATATCGGGAGCAAATGTGTTTTTCGGGTCGGCCGCGCTGAGGCTCATATAGTTGTTTAAATTTTGAAGCTGCATATCAAACGGCGGATTGTTTGTAAGAACGCCAACGGGATTTTCGTAGACTTTAAGTCCGTCTTTTACGGACTCGACTACGATACAGCCGCTTTTGTCGGCTATTATCCAGTGAAGCTGTGCGGCGGGGAGCGACTCGTTAAACGGCGTATTTGTGATATTTACATTTGAGAGCAATTTCGCTTCGTCAACGCTTGCGCATCGACATAAGAGCCACGGTATAAATTCGCATTGCGCAACGTTGCATTTACCGCTTTTTTCGTTACCGTAATATGCGTTGCCGACAAAATTAAGTCCTGCCGCGGCAAGTCCCTTTTCGTTTGCTGCGTCGTAATAGAGCGGATAATTATCCGCAACATATGCCATACCTATTATGGCATAGTGGCTCTTCAGAGGTTCCGCGAATTTGAATTTAAACGGGTAATTACGCGGCGTCACGGTAATTTCGTCTCCGTATGAAAATTCATAGTCGAGCGTGCGGCCGAAATAAAAATCGTTTGTTGTATGTTGCTGCGGTACACATATTAAGTCCTCCCGAAATATTTGATTTTTACAGAGAAAATGCTATACTTATGTTTGCCCGAAAAAACGGAACACTTAAAATATAGATTATAATTGTTTTAATATTATGAACTTTATGAAAACAGATTATGAGTTGAAAAGGTCAAAAAGAAAAACTCTGTCGCTCACCGTGACAAAGGATTTAAAAGTAAGCGTAAAAGCACCTGTCGGTTGCCCGCAAAAAACGATAGACGACTTTGTTTTATCGCATGAAAAGTGGATAAACGAGCATATAGAAAAGCAAAAGAGCCGCCTTTCTCTTGAAAAAACGCTTGACGAAAAGGAGAGTGTCGGAGCTTCGCGCACTTGCCGCCGCGGAATTGCCGCGCCGCGTGGAATATTACAGCGAGAAAATGGGGCTTTATCCGACAAGCGTAAAAATAACCTCCGCAGCGACAAGATTCGGTTCGTGCAGCGGTAAAAATTCAATTTGCTTTTCATACAGGCTTATGCTTTATCCGCCGGAAGCCGTTGATTACGTTGTTGTGCACGAGCTTGCGCACATTAAGGAAAAGAACCATTCGGCAAGGTTTTACGCCCTCGTGGAAATGTATATGCCCGATTACAGGGAGAGGGAAAAATTGCTCAAAAAAACACCGAAGCTTTGATTTACAAGGCTTCGGTATTTTTATTTTACATTGAAAATGTCTTGCGCATTTCTTCCTGTCTGCCGCAACAGAATCTGCCCTCGGGGCAGGATGAAATAAAGCAGCTCGGACCGTAGTATTTGAAAATCCCCGGAGCGGCTTTTCTCAAAAGCTCGAGTGCCTCTACCGCATGCGCTCTGATTTCCCACTGAGCTCGTGAGCAGGTGCGCAGCTTCATAAATGTCAGTAATTCGCGAGCGTTCATGGTTGTGACTATATCGAGCGTGTTGCCGCTGAGAAGGTAGTACACGAGGCTTTCCTCACTCTTGCCGAGTGTGCGAAGTCTCTCATATTCGGCGGCGTTTTCCTTGAATGCGGTTTCGTATTTAAGAAGCAGTTCAGGGTCTTTTTTGACCGATTCGGGGACGATGTGCCGTTTCCTGTCTGCTCTTATCAGTTCGGGAATTTCTATACTCTGCATTCTGTGGCGTGTGAAGTGAGTTATTCCGGAGAGTGAAACGTCATTGAAACGAAGTGTGAAATCCGCCGCCTCGAGCGCTCTCGGCCTTGAAGAGTGAACAAGACTGTATGTTATTTTGTCGGCAACCGTGTCGTCCGATAAAATACGGTCTATATCCTCGGTTGAAGCGTTGGTGTAAGAGATGAGCGCGCTTCTCTGAACATTTTTTTCGGCGTCGCCCGTGTATGAGAGAAGCTCGACTTTTTTGCCGTTTGTGCGGCGCGGAACGTCGCCGATAAACGAGAGGTCGGGGTTATCCGGCATATAGTTTTTACTGCGCTCGTCAAAGCCCGTCATTATGCCGGGAGTGAGCTTTTCCGCCTGTTCTTTTAATTCGCGCCCGAGCTACTATTTCGGGGTATTTGCTGCCTCTGCCGTAGAGCATGGCTTTTAACAGGTGCAAAAATTCACGTCCGTTTATGCTGCAAAAGAAGTTGGAAAAAAGGCAGTACGGCAAAAGGAATCTCGCGTCCTCTTTGGGTACGCCGGCCTCGCAGAATTCGCTGTACAGACCGAAGAGCTTTGCCATATGGCTTTTGTAGTTTTCGTCCGCATCCTCGGGAATAAAAAATCCCGCATCCGAAAAATCAACGTATCTGCGTGATTTTACGGTGAATGAAGCGAGCCTGAATTCGATGACGAATTGCTCGACAACCGCCGTGACATTTTGAAAGGCGAGATTAAAATATGTATGCTCCACTACCGAATTGTGACCGGAGCGCGTAACCTTGTCGATAAGCTTTGCGTTTTTTTCGCAGTCCTGCGATTTTTGCCATATACCGAGCACGGTGCCCTCCTGCGTAGACACTCTGCCGCCGGCCGAGGTTATTTCGCCGCAGTCGGAAAGGCCTATTATGAATGCTCCGCTTTTATTTAAATCCAAATTATCGAGATCCATCTGTGTGTTTGCCCCTTTTTCGATGTTTTACAATATTTTATCACATTATATCGGTTTAGGCAATTTGGAATATTGTGTATTTTTTGTTGTAAAAAATGTAATTGTTTGCTATAATAATTTAGATTAAAAATTAAAAGGGGTAAAAGGTATGCCCGGCAAACTTATAGTTATAGAGGGACTTGACGGAAGCGGTAAATCGACTCAAACGGAGCTTCTTCAAAAAAAACTTGCAGCTCTGTCTGTCGACACAAAGAGAATTAAGCTGCCGGATTACGACGACCCGTCAAGCACGCTTGTCAGAATGTATCTCGGCGGCGAATTCGGAAACGACCCGTCGTGCGTCAACGTCTATGCGGCGTCCTCGTTTTATGCGGTGGACCGCTATGCGAGTTACAGCCGTCATTGGAAAGAGGATTATCTTTCGGGTAAGGTCATTTTAGCCGACAGATATACTTCGTCGAACGCCGTTCATCAGGCGGTAAAGCTGCCGCAGAGCGAGTGGGACGACTATATTAAATGGCTTTGCGATTACGAATACGAAAAGCTCGCCGTGCCGAAGCCCGACAGGATTATATATCTTGATATGCCGGTTGACGTGTCACAGCGACTTATGACAAAGCGCTACGGCGGCGACGAGGTGAAAAAAGACGTCCACGAGGCAAATGTAGAGTATTTGCGTCGCTGTGCAAAAGCGGCGGCATTTGCCGCTGAAAAAATGGGCTGGGAGACCGTGGTCTGCTCCGAAAACGGTGAGCCGCGCCCCATAGCCGATATAAGCGAAGAAATATTGGGTATAGTAAAAAAAGAACTTGGTTTAGGAGAATAATTTTGCTTGAATTCAGAAACCCCGAATTATCGGACAGAGCTTGGGTAACTGATGTAATGGAGCGTTCGGGCGATATGGCCTGCGAGTACTGCTTCGGTAACCTTTATATATGGGCGCCCGTGTATGAAAATACAATTTGCGAGTATGACGGTATGTTTTTGGCGCGCGACGGCGTAGGCGATCCGATGTATCTTTACCCGTGCGGCGACGGCGATAAAAAGGCCGCCGTAAACGAACTTATACGTTATGCCGAAAATCACGACGGTGCGCGTTTAACCATGTACTGCCTCACTCCGTCAAATGTCCGTGAGCTTGAAGATATGATGCCCGGAAAGTTTGAGTTTACCGAGATGAGGGAATTCGCCGATTACATTTACAATACCACCGATCTTATTGACCTTGCCGGCAGGAAGTACCACGGCAAGCGTAACCATATAGCTTATTTCAAAAATAACCACGATTGGCATTTTGAGCCGATAAACGACGGCAATATGCAATTGTGTCTTGATATGAACCGGAAGTGGGAGGCTTTAAACCGCGATAAGGACCCCGATGAAATAGACAGCGAACTTGAAGCCATAAAGCGTGCGTTCTCGAATTTTGACGAGCTCGGGTTCAAAGGCGGAGTTTTATACGCCGACGGCGAGGTTGTGGCTTACACTCTCGGCGAGGAGCTGAACAGCTCGGCTTTTTGCACACATATAGAAAAGGCGTATGCTTCGGTTCGCGGAGCTTATCCGACGGTAAACCGTGAATTTGCGGCAAATATGCTTGCTAATTATAAATTCATAAACCGTGAGGACGATACGGGAAGCGAAGGGCTCCGCAAGGCAAAGCTCTCATATTACCCGGAGATACTTCTTCAAAAGTACCGCGCTTTTTATAAGGGATAAGTTATGGAAATTCGGCTTTCTTCTCCGAAGTACAAAGAAAAGATGTATTCGCTGTGGCAAAGCTGCTTCGGCGACGACGGAGAAACAATCGATATGTTTTTCAAAAACAGCTTTTCTTATGAAAATGCGGTTATCTGCACGGACAAAGCAGAGGTTGTGTCACAACTGTTTTTGCTTCCGGAAAAGCTCTCAATCGGCGAAAAGGAGTATTTTGCATACTATATTTATGCAGCCGCCACCGCAGAGAGTTACAGAAAACAGGGTATAATGGGTTCGTTACTGGAATTTACTTCAGCTCTTGCCGCCGACAGAAAAGCCGATTATCTGTTTTTGGTTCCGGCGACGGAGAACCTTTTTGATTATTACGAAAAATTCGGCTTTTATAAAGCTCTCTATGCCGAAAAAACCGTCTTTAAATTGGCCGGCGGTGAGCCGCTCGACATTAGCACTGAGCCGTCGGATATAAAAAAGGCAGCTCTCAAAAGAGAAAAGCTGTTAAATGGCGTAAACCGTGTAGTGTGGCGAGAAAACGAAATAAAACTGTTTTCGGATTTTCTCGGCGATGACGGCAAAATAGTTTTCGGAGACGATTTTTATGTCTCGTACAGTCCGGCTGAAAACGGTGTTTTTGTCACGGAGCTTCTATGCGGAGGAACATATGAAAACGCCTTGGACGTTTTGAAAAAAACGGGTGAAAATACGTTTTTTGTCTCTGTGCCGGAGGAAAAAGCCGCCGAATTAAAAAATTGCAAACGCACCGCCGTAGGTATGATAAAAAATATCAAAAAGGCGAGAAGATAAATGACAGCGTGTATACAGGGATAACGCTGAACTGAATGCTTAAAGAAAGGATTGCCGCATTCCCGCGCGGCGGTACAAAAAAATGATTTATGTTTTTCTTGCGGACGGCTGTGAAGAGATAGAAGCTCTCACGCCGATTGATGTTCTGAGAAGAGCAAAAAAAGACGTTAAGGTTGTAGGCGTCGGTAAAAAAACAATAGTTTCGTCTCACAATATCAGGATTACGTGTGACGCCGAGACAACCGAGGTTTCTCCGAACGAGGATATAGAGGCGGTTATTTTGCCCGGCGGTATGCCCGGTACTTTAAATCTTGAAAAGTCGGAAAAGGTAAATGAATTTATAGACCGCGCTTCAAGCGACGGAAAGCTTATCTGCGCTATATGTGCGGCACCGTCCGTGCTCGGCCATAAAAATCTGTTGAGGGGCAAAACCGCAACATGCTTTCCGGGCTTTGAAAAAGACCTTTACGGCGCTGTTGCCACAGGTGCTCCCGTAGAACGGGACGGGAACATAATAACTGCGCGCGGAATGGGCGTGGCTCTCGAATTCGGACTTAAAACAGTCGAGGCACTTTGCGGAAGCGAGGTTGCCGAAAGCATAAAAACATCTGTTCAAAGCGAGTGATAAAAATGACGGCTCAAAGTGAGGATAAAGCGTTTTTAAGAAGACGCGCCAAGGAGTACAGAAAATCACTTTTGCCGGAGGAGAAGGCGAGACGTGACAAATTTGTTACGGACAACCTGTTTGCCCTCGATGAATTTAAAAACGCTAAAACCGTTTTGTGTTATGTGTCGTCTTCACGCGAGGTTGACACATCGTGTATAATTAAACAGGCGGTGCTTTCGGGCAAAATCGTTGCCGTGCCGAGATGCGTTGACGCTTTCGGGCATATGGAGTTTTGCCGTATAGACTCTGTTTTTGATCTTGAACCCGGGGCGTTCGGCATAATGGAGCCGAACCCATCATGTGAAATTATGACCGCCTTTGATAACGGTATATGTATAGTACCGGCTCTTGTGTTTTCCGAGGACGGATACCGCGTCGGCTTCGGAAAAGGCTATTATGACAGGTTTTTACAGTCGTTTTCAGGCACAAAAATCGGGCTCGCATACGAAGAGCAGATAATAAAGAGAATCCCGCACGACAGCTACGATATTAAATCCGACATAATTGTTTCGGATAAGAAAGTACACAGAGTTTAATGAAAGGAGGAGCGCCCATGGATGACAATAAAGAACTCCCGATGATTCATATAAGGATCTTTTGGATATTTATGCGCGAGAGGAAGACGAGCAGAAAAAACCCGAGCTTAAAAATATGGTTGAGAGAAACCGTAAGAGCGGCAAAAAGCCCTTTAAGCTTGAAATAAAAGACCTTGACTCCGAGTTTACCGACGCTCCGCAAAAAAGACCGCCTGTCAGACGAGATATGCCCGTGCATCACAGTACCGATGCGCCGGAAAGACATAACGCTCACAATGCTCACAAAAGACCGACAGAAAAACACAAAATTCATAAAAGACCGCCCGAAAAAAACGGTACGGCACCGCGCGGAATAAGCTATGATGACGAATTCGGTCCAATAATTACACGCGGCGGAAGAAACGGCGGAAATGCCGCCTCTTTCGGAACAGCCTTTTACGAGCAAGCGTCGGAGCAGGGTGCCGTACGTAAAAGGCCGCCGATAAAGGGTATAAAGGGAAACGAAAAAGAAATTGCGTTAAGAATAGCCGCGTATTTCGTAAGAAACAAAAAAACGTGGATAACGATAGCGGTTTGCGTTTTATGTGCAATTTGTCTGTCATCGTATCTGATTAGCTGTATGAACGATGTTTTGGCAATACGCCGCGACAGCGAAAACGTTATATCTGTTACAATTCCCGCAGAGACCAACACAAGCGACGTTATCAACATATTAAAGGATAACGGCCTTATAAAGCATAAGCATTTCTGCAAAATGTTTGCAAAGATAATGAATTACCGTGATGACAACTATATGTCTGGTATTTACTATATAACCAAGTCGATGGGCGTTGAGAAGATGCTCTCAACATTTAAATCTCCTCCGTCAACGGGCGAGACCGTAAGGCTTTCGTTCCCCGAGGGCTACACGGTAGACCAAATAGTCGAAAAGCTCGAAAAATATGAGGTTTGCTCAGCTGATGCCATCTATAAGGCCATGAGAGAGGTGGACTTCAGCAGTGAATACACCTTTATTAAGAATGAGCCGAATAAAGAGCAGCGTTACAGGAGTCTTGAGGGTTATCTCTACCCCGACACATATGATTTCTATAAGGGCGAAAATGCCTCGAGTGTTATAAGGACCTTCCTGAACAACTTCCAGAAGAAGTGGACGGACGATTATCAGAAAAAAGCCGACGCACTCAATATGTCGGTTGACGATATAATAAAGCTCGCCTCCATTATAGAAAAAGAGGCCGCCGATGCGACTCAGATGCCGCTTGTATCGTCGGTGCTTCACAACCGTCTCAATAAGCCGGGGCTTTATCCGTCGCTTCAGTGCGACTCCACGGCGGATTATATCAACGATTATATTGCGAAGAATGTTACAAATGCCACGGAGCTTGCCGCCTACACCTCACATTACAGCACATATAAGTGCGAGGGTCTGCCCGTGGGTGCGATTTGCAACCCGGGTAACGACTCAATAAACGCGGCACTCAATCCCGCAAAGACCGATTACTACTTCTTCGCGCACGATACCAATAAAAAGATTTATCTTGCGAAAAACGATTCGGAGCGGCAGGCCAATAACATTGCCATACTCCAGGCCAATCAAAAGGCGGCCAAGTCGGCTTCGCAGTAATTTACCAGAGGAGCAATATGAAAAGACGACCCGAATTACTAAGTCCGGCAGGCGATTTTGAACGCTTTGAAGCAGCATTGCGCTTCGGAGCGGACGCCGTCTACCTTGCCGGCAGCTCATTCGGTATGCGTGCAGGTCCGCAGAATTTCCCCGAAGAGGATCTCATAAAGGCGGTAAAAAAAGCGCACGAAAAGGGCGTTAAGGTTTATTTAACGCTTAATACGCTTCCGCGAAACAGCGAAATACCGCTTTTGCCGGACTTTATAGAAATGACTGCAAGTGCGGGAGTGGATGCGTATATTGCAGCCGATATCGGTACTATGGCATACTGCAAAAAGTATGCGCCGTCGGTGCCGCTGCACGTTTCCACACAGGCGGGCATCGTAAATTATCTCACGGCAAACGAGTTTTACAATATGGGTGCCGAGCGAATAGTTACGGCTCGTGAGCTGTCTCTGTCGGAGATTGCCGAGATAAGAGCCAAAACTCCTAAGGAACTGCAAATCGAGTGCTTTGTACACGGCAGTATGTGTATGTCGTTTTCGGGCAGGTGCCTTTTGTCAAATTATCTTACCGGCCGTGACGCAAATCGCGGCGAGTGTGCTCAGCCGTGCCGTTGGCAGTATGCGCTTATGGAAAAAACACGCGAGGGCAGATATTTTCCGGTAAATGAGGAAGAGGACGGCACATATATATTAAACTCCGAGGATATGTGTATGATAGAGCACATTCCGGAGCTTGTAGATGCCGGAATCGACAGCTTTAAAATAGAGGGCAGAGCAAAATCCGCATATTATACGGCGGTCATAACAAATGCTTACAGAGCGGCAATCGACGCTTATATGTGCAGCGAGTCGTGTAGCTTTGTTTTGCCGAGATGGATACTTGACGAGGTGCGAAAGGTAAGCTATCGCGACTACTGCACGGGCTTCTATTTTGATTCGCCGCACGAAAAAGCGAATATCAGCTTTGAGGGCGGTTACCGCCGCGAGTGGGATGTTATGGCGGTGGTCGAGGATTGCCGCGACGGTTTTATTTACTGCGAACAGCGAAATAAATTCTTTAAGGGCGACACTCTCGAAAGCCTCGAGCCGGGGAAAAAGCCGCAGAGCTTTATCGTGACGGAGCTTTTTGACGAAAACGGCGAACCCACAGACAGCACGCCGAGAGCCATGATGAAATTCAAAATACGCTCCGATTTAAAATTTGTTCCCGGAACAATCCTCAGAAAACAAAATATAAAATAAAACACACGCTTCCGTTCAATAATAAAACGGGAGCGTTTTTTTGTTTTTTTGAGGTGAATTATGAACAAGCGAGTTTGTGCCCTTTTCTTTTTGTTGTGTCTGTCGTTCGGTGTGCTTTTTGTAAAAATGGCGGAGCTTTGCGGCGGTAACGTGTCGGATGTCGCCGCATCAAAAAATACCGTCGGCGTGACGGTGGCTTCGTCAAGGGGCAACATTTACGACTGTAAAATGCGTCCGCTTGTCAATTGCGATACCGTTTTAAAGGCGGCGATAAAGCCGTGTGAGGAGTCACTGTCCTCTATCCGGGTCATTGTCCCCGAAAGCGAAATACCTTCTGTTTATTCGACTTTGTCTCAGGGGAAAATAGCGGTTTGTGCGTCAAATGCCGTTTTTGACGAAAAAAACATAAAGACGGCAAAAACGGTGGTGCGATACGGTGAAAACAGCCTTGCGCCGCACATAACCGGATATATCGACGGCGACGGAAACGGCGTTTCGGGAATTGAAAAGTGCTACAACGATATACTTTTGTCGTATTCGGGAACTCTGAAGGCAAGGTGTGGCGCGGCGGCTTCGGGAAAATTGCTTGAGGGTGCGGAGATTACATTTTTAAAGGATGGGTATATGTCGGCCGGCGGAGTGGAGCTCACAGTTGACAGAGATATACAAAAGCTGTGTGAATCGGCTCTCGGAAAATTTGACATTGACAGCGGTGCGGTCGTTGTTCTCGACAGCGCCACCTCCGAAATAAGGGCAATGGCGAGCACACCGTCGTTTGACCGAAATGCGCCCGAAAAAAGCCTAAACGATTCATCTTCTCCGTTTCTTAACAGAGCGATAACTCCGTACTCAGTAGGCTCGGTTTTTAAAGCGGTTGTCGCCTGTGCCGCCTTGGAAAACGGAATTCCGACAAGTTACAGCATCGTCTGCAACGGTAAATACGACTTGAACGGAGAAATATCGTTCGGCTGTTTTAAAAAGACGGGGCACGGCAATATGAATATGTATTCGGCTATGGCGGAGTCATGCAATCCGTATTTTATAAGTCTTGCGCTTAAAACCGGCAAAGAAAACATTTGCGCCATGGGTGAAAATCTCGGGCTCGGTCAAAAAATCGAGCTTGCGGACGGTTGGGAGACAAAGTCCGGTATTATGCCGTCCGCCGACAGCTTGATTTCTGAGGCGGATTTGTGCAACCTCGCATTCGGTCAGGGTAAATTGCTTGCTTCGCCGCTGCAAATGTCCGCCGTGTATGCGGCTGTGGCAAATAACGGAGTGTATCGCGCGCCCTCTCTTATGAAAGCCGTAACGGATGAGACCGGAAAGGAAATCAAAAGGGCGGAGCTGCCCGTTCCGAGGCGTGTAATGAGCGTCGATACGGCAAAAACAGTTACCGAGCTTTTACGCGAAACCGTTGTGTCCGGCAGCGGAAAAAGGGCGGAAACCGAGTATTTTGACGCCGCAGGCAAAACGGCAACGGCGCAAAGCGGCTGGTTTGACGAGAACGGAAATGAAGTGACGCACTCGTGGTTTTGCGGATTTTCCGTATGCTTCGCCGCGCTATGTCATCACCGTCTTTAAAGAAAACGGAGCGGGCGGTGCCTTAGACTGCGCTCCGGTGTTTAAATACATTGCCGACGGAATTAAAAGATAACTTGTGCTGATTCGGCACAAACGCTTTATTTTCTGTTCCGTAATGTTATTATTTTCCCATAATGTATCGGGGGAATGAGTATGAAGAACGAAGGGAAAAACGCAAAACACGGCTTTAAAATTATGACGGCCGTAATTACCGTATGCGCCGTTTTGTGTACGGTGTTTTCCGCGATGTCACTTGTGCTGCAGTATAAAGACCATATTATGCTGAAGGAATACGGAGATTTTGTGTCATGTGAAAATTCGACGAAAAACGAAGACGAAAAAGACGGTTTTTATCTTGTGACCAAGGAAGCAAAAGCCGAAGGTGAGTCCGATACGGCCGCAAACGCCGAAACAGAGAGTGCGGCGGCATCCTCTGCCGCAGGGCAGACTTCAACCTCGACTCCGGTCAGCGTAAATTCACAAAAAGGCTCCGGTGACGCACAGCCCTCCGAAGGCACATATACAGTAAACGTGAACACCAAAAAAATTCACTCTCCGTCATGCTCCTACGCTATGAGGACGTCCTCGGAAAACAAAAAAGAGATTTCCGCCTCGGAGCTTTCCTCGTATCTCAATAACGGGTACAGCGTCTGCTCCAAATGCAATGCCGGCAGATAGTTCAAATATTCTTTTTGCCCCGAAATACTCGACACATCGAAAGAGTTTGTCATCAAACCGCATTGCGCCGACGGCTTCGGAGTTCTACGCATAGTCATTTTCAACAATGCAAAAAATGACAAAACAGTGTGCTTTAAAGCCTTAATCTAACCGATTTTACAAAATGAAAAACTTTTTTTGTGAAAAATGCAAACTAAATTTTTAAAATATCAATTTTTAGCTTGCAAAATCTTAAAAGATTGTGTAAAATACATAATATATGATTTGTGAAATTGTATAAAAGTGCAGACGGGGAAATTTGTACTGCTGTTTCGGTTTAAAACAGAGTGCGGCAGGGAGGTTTTCACCGGAGAAAAAAGATAGATGGAGGTTTTATCAATGTCGAACAGATTGTTCCAGGGTATTGTGCATCAGCTCACAGACAGTATCGACCGTACTATAGGTGTTATAGACGAGTCGGGTACCATTATTTCCTGCAGCGAACTCGGTAAGATAGGTGAGGTGCTCTCAACCGAGGTTACCGCGGTTTTCAGCGGAACGGAGGTTATATCGGTAGACGGGTATTCTTATAAGCCGTTCGGTGCGCGTATGCACCCCGAATATGCCGTATTTGTTTCGGGCGAAGACGACCTTGCCTTGAAATATCTCTCAATGCTTGCCGTAACACTCTCAAGCATTAAGCAGTATTATGATGAAAAATACGACCGCGCAAACTTTATCAAGAACGTAATTCTTGACAACATACTGCCCGGTGATATTTATCTCAAGGCGAGAGAGCTTCATTTTAACAATGATGTGTCACGCGTCGTAATTCTCATAAGAATTACCGAGCATATAGATATCTCCGCTTATGATATAATTCAGAACCTGTTCCCGGATAAGACCAAGGATTTCGTAATAAACCTTAACGAGACAGATATTGCCCTTATCAAAGAGGTTAAGCCGAATATCGACACAAAGGATCTCGAAAAGCTTGCACGCTCGATAGCCGACGGTCTCGGAACGGAGTTCTATTCTCACGTTCTTGTCGGCATAGGTACTACGGTTGAGGGAATAAAGGATCTTGCACGCTCATTCAGAGAGGCTCAGGTTTCTCTTGAGGTAGGCAAGGTGTTCGACACCGAAAAGAGCATTGTTAGCTATGACAATCTCGGTATTGCGAGACTTATATATCAGCTTCCCACAACTCTTTGCGATATGTTCTTAAAAGAGGTTTTCAAGCGCGGCTCTATCGACAATCTCGATCAGGAAACGCTCTTTACAATTCAGAAGTTCTTTGAAAACAACCTCAACGTATCCGAAACCTCAAGAAAGCTCTTTGTACACAGAAATACTCTTGTATATCGTCTTGAAAAGATTAAAAAGCTCACAGGTCTTGACCTTCGCGAGTTCGACGACGCAATAGTATTTAAAGTAGCTCTTATGGTTAAGAAATATCTTGATTCAAGCCCCGTCAAGTATTAAAGAAAAGTAATTTTCCGCGCGCTGTTGCGAATGGGAAAATTGCACAATGTTACAAGTGTGATTTTGTCTAAAGTGCGCGAATATAATTTACCATATTACAAAATGGTTACAAACTTGACGTTCTATGCTATAATTAAAGGCGGTATTATGAGTGATTATACTCATTTTGCCGCCTATATTTTTTATAGCGGTTGTGTAGAGTCTCTGCCTGTCGGTATTAAACTTTACGGCAGAGTTCAGCGGTGGGAATATTGTGAAAAGCAGAGGTATGTTCTAAGTGATTGAATTTAAAAATGTATCAAAAACTTACGATAACGGGACCGAAGCGCTTAAAGATGTCAATATCAAGATAAACGACGGAGAATTTGTCTTTGTGGTCGGCTCATCGGGAGCCGGCAAGAGTACGTTTCTCAAGATAATGATGCGCGAGCAGGTGCCTAACAGCGGTTCTGTTATCATAAACGGTTATCATCTTAACAATTTAAAGAAAAAAGAGATTCCTCTTTTCAGAAGGACTCTCGGTATAGTATTCCAGGATTTCAGACTTATCCCGACCATGACGGTGTTTGACAATGTCGCATTTGCGATGCGCTGCATCGGTGCCAAGGAAAAGGAAGTCAGAAAACGCGTGCCCTATATACTCAGCCTTGTAGGACTTGCATCCAAGGCGAGAAATCTGCCGACGGAGCTGTCGGGCGGCGAGCAGCAGAGAGTTGCGCTCGCGCGTGCGCTTGTAAATAATGCGGGGCTTATAATTGCGGATGAGCCTACGGGAAACATCGACCCCGAAATGTCTTACGAAATAGTTGACCTTTTAAACCATATAAACGCAAACGGAACCACCGTGGTAATGGTAACTCACGAGCATAATCTCGTCCGTCATTTCCACCACAGGGTTATTACAATAGAGCAGGGCGCCGTGGTTTCGGACTCCGAAGACACCGAGGCACTTCCCGATGATTACGCCACCATCGAAAGAGATTATGCTTCCGACGCGTCAAATGCGGAAAGAGCGGCGGCAGCCGCGGCTGCGGTTCAGAACATTGCCTCCTCGGAGACGGTGGAGGACCGTGTGGCCAAGCAAAAGGAAGACAGCATCAGCCCGTTTTATGTTCAGCCGAATTCGGACGCCGACCTTGAAAAGTTTATGGCGACATACGGCGTGGATTCGGATTCCTCCGATGATGACGTTGATTACTCAAAGTATCTCGACGCCATTGAAAAAAAGACCGGAGGTGACAACAGGTGAAAGGGACAAGCTTAAAATATCTTACGCACGAGGGCTTCCGCAACGTGTGGGTCAATCGCCTTATGTCATTGGCATCGGTAACCGTGCTTATGGCATGTCTTATAATTATGGGCGCGGGCATAATGATATATTTTAATATTAACAATGTAGTCGACAAGGTGCAGTCGCAAAATGTAGTAATGGTCTATGTTGCCGACGATGCCTCGGAGGACGAAACAACACAGATAGGTACCTCGCTTAAAGGCATAAGCAATGTTGAAAGCTGCGAATTTGTGCCGAAGGAAGTTGCGTTCCAGGAGCAGATACAGAGCATGGGCGGCGACGCGGCTCTGTTTGAGGGCTTTGACGAAATTCCGCTTCCCGACGCATATAAGGTCACGGTAAAGGATTTGTCACAGTTTGAAACCACCGTTTCGCAGATAAAGCAGATAAACAAAGTCGATTCGGTGCGAGAAAACAGCGACCTTGCAAGCAAGCTTTTGTCTCTTCGCCATGCGGTTTCAATAGTCAGCGTGGGGCTTGTTGTAATGCTGTTCCTTGTTGCGCTTTTCATAATTTCAAACACAATACGCATAACGATGTTCTCAAGAAAGCTTGAAATTTCAATAATGAAGGCGGTAGGTGCCACAAATTGGTTCATTCGTTGGCCGTTTATGATAGAGGGTATGATACTCGGTACGATTTCCGGCATAGTATCCTGGGAGTTCTGTGGGGACTTTATGCAGTAGCCGAAAAAGTGTTCGCACAGACCCTCTCGTTAATCGGCTTTTCGCTCGTACCGTTCAGCGGGTACTGGTGGCAGATACTTCTCGTATTTGTTGCAATAGGATTGTTTACAGGAGGTTTCGGAAGTCTTGTTTCGATGGCTAAATACCTGAAAGAGCAAGGGAGCGTGGTCTCTGATGACTAAAAACGGTCTCAAAAGAGCTTTGAGCCTTTTACTGTCGGTAATATTCGTTTTTTGCGCGTCATTTTTACCGGCTTCCGCGGCGGATTCCAAGGAGGATTTGGAAAATAAAATCGCGGCTGCCGAGGCAAAGAAAAAACAGAATGAGCAAAAAATAAAGGATTTGCAAAATAAAATCGACGGTGCCAAAGAGTCGAACGGCTATTCCTCGGAACAGATTGACGCTTTGCAGGAGCAGCTTGACACGTACCAAAGTCAAATAACGGAGCTTAACAGTCAGATAGGCGACAAAAACGCCGTTATAAACGATTATCAAAAAGAAATAGACTCTCTGCAAAAGAACATAGACGAGGCAAGCGAGAGCATAGAAGCTCAGACAAAGACCGTAAACGATACATATAACCTTTTAAAGGAGAGACTTCGCGCGGCATATATGGCAGGCGAAAGTTCCACTCTTGAGGTGCTTCTTACGGCAAGTGATTATGAGGGCTTCCTCACAAGGCTTGAGCTTTTAAGCAAAACCACAAAGCATGACAGGCAGCTTATGAAATCTTTGCAGGATGATATTGCAAAGCTTAATGACACAAAGGAGCTTCTGTCGTCAAGTCAGCAGGAAGTAAAGGCTAAGCAGACCGCCGTAGAGTCGGAAAAGGCGGATATTGTTTCGTCTAAAACGCAGGTGCAGTCGCTTTACAATACCGTAGATTCAAAGCAGTCTACCCTTGAAAAGCAGGTTGCACAGCGAAACGCATATATCTCGTCTCTCAGCGCAGGCTCCAAGGAATTAGAAAACGAGAATAAAAAAATACAGGCTGCGAAAGACAGCTACGATAAAAAGCTTGCGGAACTGGCGAAAAATGCGTCGCAGGGCACCGGCGAATTGCCAAAGCCCGGCGGCAATACAGGCGGAAACGCGGGCGGCAATACAGGAGGAAATACCGGTGGAAATACAGGCGGTTATACGGTATCTCCCAAGGGTATGATTTGTCCGCTTCAGTATTCAAACGTAACCATATCGGCAGGCTGGTACGGCTACCCGAATCACAAGGGTATTGATTTTACCACAAGGGGTGCAACCGGCAATACATACGGTAAGGAGATCAGAGCCGCGGCTGACGGTAAGGTTCTTTCCGCCGAATATCATTCGAGCTGGGGCAATAACGTCTTTATTGACCACGGCAACGGCGTTTGCACAAGATACGCTCATTGCAGCGTTATGAAGGTAAGCAAGGGGCAAACGGTAAAGCAGGGGCAGGTTATAGCTCTTGTAGGCAATACGGGTAACGTAAGTCCCGCGCCGACGCCGGCAAATCCGCACGCCGGGGCGCATCTGCACTTTGAGGTCTGGATAAACGGCACAAGGGTAAATCCCGCGCCGTATCTTCCGTAATTTTTAAAGGGGTAAATCCGGTATTAAAGGAGTTCTTTTTATTTTGAAGCATCAGAAGAAAGCATTTATACGCATTATTTCCGTTACATTAATAACAGCTATGCTGTTTTCCGTGACGGCGTTTTCGGGCTCGGCTTCGTCCGTGCAGGATCAAATAGACGAGCTTGAAAGCAAAATAAATGCCAATAATAATAAAATCAGCGATAATAAGGCGTCCGTAAACGATTTGCTCAATCAGATTTCCGATATGCAGGCTCAGCTTGATGTTTACAACGCCAAGATAACCGACCTTAACAAGCAAATAGCGGCAAAGGATGAAATTATCAACAACTATCAGGCGGAAATCGACAGACTTCAAGCCGAAATAGACGCCGCAAATATTCAAATAGAAACACAGACAGCCGCTGTCAACGTAACATACGACGTACTTAAAGCGAGACTTCGCTCGGCATATAAGGCAGGCGAAAGCTCGGCGCTTGAGGTACTTCTCGGCTCCGGCGACTATGCGAGCTTTTTGACAAGACTTGAGCTGCTCAAACGTGTTTCTGAGCATGATAATGAGCTTGTAAAGGGTCTGCAGGAAGAAATTAATGAGCTTAACAAAACAAAAGAACAGCTCTCCTCCGATCAGCAGTCACAGCAGGAAAAGCAGTCTGAAATAGTTAACGAAAAGGCCGCCATAGAGTCTGCTCGCGCAGAGGTCAAGAGCGTTTACAATACCCTTGACGCAAAGCAGTCACGTCTTGAAGCTCAGGTGAAGTCGCTCAAATCAATGATTTCAAGCCTTGATTCGCAGAATGACGCTTATCAGGCCAAGATGGATAAACTCGAAGCGCAGTCAATCAGCAATACCACGGGTTCTTCGGGTAACGGTGTGCTCTCAAGCGGCATGAGCTTTCCGCTCACGTGCAATTATTACGTTTCACAGCACTACGGCCACAACGGTCACAAGGGCGTTGACATAGCCGGTGCAAATATAAACGGTCAGCCCGTTTACGCCGCGGCAGGCGGTACGGTAATTTCCGCTTCGTATCACTCAAGCTGGGGCAACAACGTGCTTATAGACCACGGCAACGGCGTGTGGACAAGATATGCGCACCTCAGCAGCATAGGCGTCAGCGCGGGTCAAACCGTATCGCAGGGTCAGTATATAGGCAAGGTCGGCTCCACCGGCAACTCCTCGGGTCCGCACCTTCATTTTGAGGTCTATGTAAATAAAAATCGAGTAAATCCCGAGCCGTATATAGGTCTTTGATAAAACCCCCGAAAGAGAGGCGTTCATTTGAATAGGAAAATATCCCTGGGCCTTGCGCTCGCATTGATATTCGTGGCTATGGCAGGCTCTGTGGCAGGTACCATGGCTGTGTCGATGAAAATGTACAATTCAATAATCAAAGATCTCCCGAAGCGTTCACAGACTTATTCGCTTTTAGCGGAGATAGACGACGTTATCCGCACCAATTACTACGGCGAGATTAACGAAACGCTTTTAAACGCGGATATGGCAGAGGGCTTTGCAAACGGAGTAGGCGACAGTTACAGCTATTATATGACCGCGTCCGAGTATGACGTATATAAAAACGAGATGAACGGTCAGAAAATGGGCGTCGGCATAATTCCGGCGTTTAATGAGGACGATATGTGCCTTTATGCGGCAGAGGTCTCCGACGGTTCTCCGGCGGCACTTAACAATATGACTAAGGGCGACCGTATAGTTACCATAGATGAAGAGGAAGTCACGGTTTATAACTATAAAGAGCTTGTAAAAAAGCTTGAGGGCGAAAAGCTCTCGTCCGTAAATGTTGCGTTTATTCATGACGGTAATCTCGTTGCCGCAAATATGGTAAAGGGCTACACCGCGCAGACTGTTTATTATGAGACGGTAGGCGAGGTAGGTTATGTTAAAATAACCGATTTATTCGACCACCGCATCGCAGCTCAAAAATGCCGTGAATACGCTTATAAAGCAAGGCGTGAGCGGCATTATAATAGATTTGCGGGCGGTCTCGAACGGAACCGTAGAGTATGCGGCAGACGCGCTTGATGTGCTTGTTCCTGTGGCAAGCGACGGAACAAAGGCACTCGCTACCGCAGTTGATAAAAACGGTGAAGCCATAGAGACCTTTACATCGGACGCCGACAGCATAAATGTGTCCACGGTGATACTTGTCGATAAAGACACCTCCGGACCTGCAGAGCTTTTCGCCTGCGACATGCGCGATTTCGGCAAAGCAAAGCTCATAGGTACGGCGACAAAGGGCAACGGAACCATGCAAAGGGTTTATCAGTTGAGCGACGGCGGTGCGGTAAAGCTCACCGTGGCAGAGATAAAGCCGTATACAAGCGATGTGTATAACGGTGTGGGCTTAACTCCGGATTATCTTGTGGAGCTGTCCTCACAGAAAAAGAACCGTTTGGCGCTTTTATCTCATTCAGAGGATGAACAGTATCAAAAGGCAAATTCTCTATTAACCTCTTCGGCAGGCGCGGACGAGCAATAAACAACAAACATTAAAATCAAAACCCCCGCATAATATTATGCGGGGGGTGCTTTTATGTTCGGAGTAATTAAAATAGAAAGAATCGGCGGCGGATTTTTTAAGAGGCTTCGTTACAGGCTTTTTCCGCCCGAACCCGTTATCGAGCGGATAAGCGTTTTAGGCAGTGCTCCGTTTTTTACGCTGACGCTTGTGTGTGATGAAAATGAAGAGGTCGATACGGGTGAAATATACAGCCTGCTCGGGCGGTGCGCGGGCAGAGTTATAGTGTGCGGAGGAACCATAACGGAGGACGAAAAGGTTAAGAATTTCGAGCCTCGTATACTGCCGTCCGTTATGCTTTTTAATTCCGCAGTTGATTATATAAAGAAATGCTCTCTTCCGCCGGAAAAAACGAGCGTGGCTGTTATGGATTTTAACGGCTTTCAAAAGGATAAGCTGTCTTTACTTGTTCCTCTTGCCTCAAATCTTAAGGTAATAACGGGTAATCCCGAAGAATTTTCTCCCGTGCGCCGACGGCTGTATGACGATTGGGGTCTTGCGATGACCGTCACGGAAAACGTGAATGAGGCAGGCGGCTGCACATTTGTAATAGCTCCGCGAACAGATAAAAGCAATCCGGACGGAGGGTGCCTTTTATATAGGAATGAGTATTCGGGAAGTACCGTCTGTTTGTCGGGTAGCGGAGTTACTCTGCCCGATGACATAACAAAGGTTCTGCCACCGTGTAATTCGCTCTTGTTTGCTTCCGCCTTGTATGAATTGTGCGGTGCGACACGTCTTTCCGAGCTGTGCTTTGACCGCCTTACGGACAATAGCTCTAAAGGCAGAATTGAATAAGCGGCAGCCTTAGTGTAACAATGCGTTTTTTTCTGCAGCCGAACAAAAAATAGCGGCACCGAAACTTTTTGTTCGGCGCCGCCGGCTTAGTATTTATAAGGCATTATTGCTTCAAAATAACATACCCCCAAGATAAGCTGAATCACATTTTGGGGGTGGCTTTTTATTTTTTCATTTTCATGGAAATGTCAAATGCCTGAACGGAGTGAGTCAGCGCTCCGATGGATATTATGTCTACGCCGCACGCCGCAACGCCGGGTATGGTTTCGTCGGTAATTCCGCCCGAAGCCTCCGTGAGAGCCTTGCCGCCGATTATCTCAACGGCTTTTTTCATGGTGTCACAGTCCATATTATCGAGCATTATTATGTCGGCTCCTGCCTTGACTGCCTCTTTTACTTCATCAAGGTTGCGTGTTTCAACCTCAATTTTCACCGTATGACCTATCTTTCCGCGAAGCTTTTTTACAGCTCCCGTTATGCCGCCTCCGGCGTCAATGTGATTATCCTTGAGCATAGCGCAGTCGGAAAGATTAAAACGGTGGTTTTTGCCTCCGCCGCAGGTTACCGCGTATTTTTGAAGGGCGCGCAGAGACGGAAGGGTCTTTCTTGTGTCGGCTATCGAAGCCTTTGTTCCCTCACAGAGTTTTACTGCCTTTGCGGTCGCCGTGGCTATTCCCGACATATGCTGCAACAAGTTTAGGGCAGTTCTCTCGCCCTTTAAAAGAAGAAGCGTGGTTTTTCCGCTGAATTCGGCTATAAGGTCGCCCTTTTTCACCTTGTCGCCGTCGTGCATATATACCTTGGCGGTAAAAGAATCGTCCAAAAGTTCAAAAACTCTCATTGCGACATCTATGCCGCAGAGAACGCCGTCTGCCTTTGAGACGAAATACGCCTCGTTGCGCTGCTCCTCGGATATCAGGTAATCCGACGCCACATCGACATAGTTAATATCCTCAAGTATGGCGCGCTTAATAATGTCGTCCGTGTAAAACTGCGGTAAAATCATCCTTCGTCCACCTCTTTTAAGATTATATGGGCTACCGTGGCAAGACTTAAAGCCTCACAATAGTCGGGTGTAATTGCAAATTTGCCGTTTTTAAGTCTCATAAGTATAGTGTCAACGCGCTTCAAGCCTACTCTTACCGCGTCCATATCCGGAATTACAAAGTAAGAACGTTGCATAATCGAGCGAATTTCCGTACGCATTCCCTTTGGCAGCGGAGCACCCGAAATATCCGTTTTGTGCTCCGTGACGGTCACGTGGTCAGGGTCCTTTTTAGAAAGAGACGTTATATCGTCTGCCGCGCGCTTTCCGAATACAAGTGCTTCCAAAAGCGAGTTGCTTGCGAGGCGGTTTTTGCCGTGAACTCCCGTGTGCGAGCATTCACCTACAGCATACATTCTCGAAATAGAGGTACGCGCGTCAAGGTCAACGTCGATTCCGCCCATGAGGTAGTGCTGGCACGGGTATACGGGAATTAAATCCTTGGTCATATCAACGCCGTGTTTTAAGCATCCCTCATATATTCCGGGGAAGCGGTTTACAAGGTAATCGTGCCCCTTGTATCTTATATCAAGGTAGAAGTTGTCGCTGCCCGTTCTGCGGCTTTCAAGAATTATAGAGCGCGATACAACATCGCGCGGGGCAAGCTCAAGGCGTTTGTCATATCTGTCCATAAAGCGTTCTTTGTTACAGTTGAGCAGGTATGCGCCCTCTCCTCGTACCGACTCGCTTATCAGGAATTGCTCCATGTCGTTTCCGTTAAAAGCGGTGGGATGAAACTGAACGTAGCTTAGCTCCTTTATCGTAGCACCCATATCGTATGCGAGGCGGATTCCGTCACCGGTGGCAACGACGGGATTGGTGGTGTATTTGTAAACTCTGCCTATACCGCCTGTCGCTATTACGCAGAAATCCGAAAATACCATGGCGGCGGTCTTGCCGTTTAAGAGCATATCCGCGCAAAAGCCGTTTTTAACCTTTGTGAGTTTAAAAACGTCGGCGTTTTCGACAAGCGTTATGTTGCTTCGCTTTTTGGCTTCTACAAGGAGCGCACGCACAATTTCCGCACCCGTGGTGTCTTTGTAGTGAACTATTCTGCGACGGCTGTGGCCGCCCTCAAGCGTTTTTTGAAGAGTACCGTCGGAATTGCGGTCAAAATTAACGCCGTATTTTATCAGCTGACGTACCTGGTCGGGGCCTTCGTGAACAAGTGTGTTTACGGCGTCCGGTGTGTTGGCCTGACCGCCGGCAATCATGGTGTCGTTGTAATGAAGCTCATAGCTGTCGTTTTCAAGGCTTAAAACGGCAGCTACGCCGCCCTGAGCCAAAGAACTGTTGGAAACGGTTTCGTCTTGCTTTGAAAGCACAAGAACGGACAGATTTTCGGGTAGCGAGAGTGAAGTGTAAAGGCCGGCAACTCCGCATCCGATTATCAGAACATCATATTTTTTATCCATATATATCCGCCTTCCCGGATTTGATTTGTGTAGATTTCGGCAGCTGTGTTAAGCTTTTCCTGCCGCGTGCATTAAGGCTTGTCTTAAATCCTTGCCGTAATACCTTTTTAAGTATACCACAAAACAGAAAAAAGTGGAGAAAATTTTTGCCGATTATGCATTTTGATTGCTTTATACAAATTATACCGTCGATTTTACTCTGTTTTCGGCTTATCTCGCTCTTAAAAATGCATTTTTTATTTGTTTCGGTAAACAGATATATTATAATTATTTAGCCGTAATATTTTATTTATATGGCGATATTTCGGCTGCTTCGGAATATAATAAAAAACGATTTATTCTTGCCGAGCGTAAAAATGTTGACTTTTTGTTCTAATAGTGTTAATATACTTGAGCAGTAAAAATTGCATATGCGCCGGTAGCTCAGCCGGATAGAGTGTTTGGCTACGAACCAAAAGGTCGCGGGTTCGAATCCCTCCCGGCGCGCCAGAAAAGGACAGATTTCGTTAGAAATCTGTCCTTTTCAACTAAATCCACCCTTGCGGGTGGGTGAAATATTGCTTCGCAATATGAAATACGCTTTCAGCGTATTAAATCGCTGCGGCGATGGGTGGATTTAATTTCATTTTCTGCGTAGCCGAAAATTTCATCAAAACCGTAGGTTTTGATTTCATCGTGAGCAACGCGAACGATTTCATTAAAAATTCCGAGAGTTCAACTCTATCCACAAAAAACATAAAAACATCTTTTCTGTACCCCACAGACAGAAATCGACAAGTCTCGTAAGAGATTTGTCGATTTTTATTTTATATCGGCTCTGCGGTCAGTTTCATATGACGGCTCAAAATCACCGATTTCGGTTTATCTGTATTCGAAATTGTTATTTCCGACAAATTTGAAGGTGTTTTATTATACTTTCGGCGAATTGTATTTAGCGGAGAAAAGAAGTAAAATTATGATAGATGTGCGGCGTTGAAGACACGACGCTGTGCATAATTCACCGAACACGGAAGGAAGATAATATATGAAAAAGACCTTATGTACGGTTTTAAGTCTTTTGCTTGTTTTTACCTTGCTTTACGGGTGCGGAAATTTTAAACCTGCTTCCACGGGGCGCGCCGTGGTTTCGGGAAGCAGTTGTCTTATAGTTTTAAACGGCTCTCCTACGGTTATGATAAATTCCTCGGACGACGAAGATTTGTTTTCCGATGTCCGCACGGGCGATCTCATAAAAATAAAGCGCGCGAATGAGATTATGGAGTCATATCCGCCTCAGGTCAATGTGTATTCCTGCAAGATAGTGTCAAAAGGTACCGCCGATGATGTGGATAAAGAGGTCTTGGATGAGCTCGCTTCCCACGGCTGGGACTATGAATAATCCGAAAGGCTGATATTTATGACTGTGTTTGCTGTCGTGTATTTCGGAACGGCCTTGGCGGTCACGGCCGCCGTATATTTTATGTCGCTTAATTCCGAAAAAAAGCCGGCTCTAAAAACCGTTCTTTTGATAGTATATATTTTAGCTCTTGCGGGGCTCGTCTTTGCGACCGGCTGCCTTGAGGCAAAATACGGCTTTACACGGCTTAAATCCACCGCGATAGCCGTGCTGATACTTCTTATGATTTATCTTGCCGACACATTCGGCAGTAAAAAGGCAAAGAAGAACGAATGAAGGTTTTATTTCGAGGCTACGTTTTTTGCAGTTTCATAAAAACCACCGGGAAGGCGGCACCTTGCCTGTACTTTCCGATAAATTCGCGGCACAGCAATCCGTTTGACTGTGAAATGTACGGTACCGTGTAAAACAGCGGAATTAAGAATATGCAGAAAAGTATTCGCCAAGCAAAGCTTATATTATAATTTACAAGCCTGAACCGGTTTCCCTCGGTCAGGCTTTTGCTTTTGTTTACGGCAAGCGCTACGGAGCATTTTTTGTTTTTGAAGTATACCTTTTCGCACAGCCAAAATGTTTTCGAAAGAACCGCGCCGAAGTACAGTCCGAGCAACAGCACAGAGCAGAGGACGACTGCTCCCGCAAATACGGTTTTGTATAATCCTTTTTCGGAGAGCTCACGGTAAAAAACAAGACTGCAAAGCAAAAACGGTATTTCAGCTGCAACAAGACACAGCGCAGTCATCAGCTTTTTGAAAAAGAAAAAATAAAAGACCTTCAGCCTTACCGAAAATTTTTCACCGGCAAAAAGATATGATACAGGTGCTTTTTCCGATGCGTTGCGGTAAAACCATCTTTTGCGGTTGTAGGAAACGGCGGACAGCGCAAACAGAGAAACGGTAACCTCCGACGAAAAAAGGGCATATAGTAAAGAGAGAATGGGAACGCTGTATTTTTCCTTGTCGAGTCCGCTCACGGTATAGAGCGAATACACGCCGAAAAGAGCGGCGCCGAGGATCAAAAGCGACAGCACAAAGCTCAAAAGGCAAACAAAAAACGCTCTTGCGTTTTCGTGCCGTAAAATATCCTGCGAGTCAATGGTGCACCTTTTTATATCCATAGATTACCTCCGAGCTTTTATTAAAATTATGTGTAAAAACCGGAGTTTTAAACATAATAATATTCGCTGCGTAAGTTTTAAAAAAGGTATAAAAGTATTATTTTCCGTTGACATTTGCCGCGTGGCATATTATACTTTAACAAATGAGCCGTCGGCTGTGCGAGCCGCCCTCAAAAAAGCGAAAGGAGATTTTTTGTTTTTTAAAGGACTTTCCGCAAGAGAGTTTTAGCGCCGGACCTGTATGTCGCACTATCGGCTTTGCCGAATTTGCAGGTGACGAGGAAGAAGTTATCGAAGTTTTCGGCGGATGCTTCTTGTCCCATAAGTGCGGGGATCAAAGGCTTTTCACAAAGGCGGAGCGGCAACGCACCGTGTACAAAGGAAAAGCAAGGCACAAATTTTATTTTTTGAAAAGGAAAAATTTAATATGTGTGGAATTGTTGGTTATGTAGGGGAGAATAGTGCCTCTCCGATATTGATTGACGGTTTAAAAAAGCTTGAGTACAGAGGTTATGACTCGGCAGGCATTGCCGTGTCAGAAAACGGCAAAACAGACGTTGTTAAGACAAAGGGCCGTATAAAAAATCTTGAGGAAAAACTCGAAGAGGTCGGCGGTCTTTCCGGCACGGTCGGAATAGGTCATACAAGATGGGCCACCCACGGTGCGCCGACAGATGTCAATGCACATCCGCATAAGGGCGGAAACGGCAGAATAACGCTTGTGCACAACGGCATAATCGAGAATTATATTGAGCTTAAAACTATGCTCCAAAAGGGCGGCTATGTATTCGTTTCCGAAACGGATACCGAGGTGCTCGCGCATTTGTTTGATTATTACTACAAGGGCGATTTGCTTGACGCCATGGTAAATGTTATGAAGACCGTGCGCGGCTCTTATGCCGTTGCGATTTTGGCGGACGATAAGCCCGGTACAATTATAGCGGCACGAAAAGACAGTCCGCTTATAGTGGGGCTCGGCGACGGTGAAAATTTCCTCGCGTCGGATATCCCCGCGGTTTTAAAATATACAAGAGACTGCTATTTGCTTGAAGACAATCAGATTGCGGTTCTCACAAAAGACAATGTGACGCTTTACGATACAGACAAAAATGTTGTCAAAAAGGACGTTTACCACGTAACATGGGACGTTGAGGCTGCGGAAAAGTGCGGCTACGAGCACTTTATGCAAAAGGAAATTGCCGAGCAGCCCAAGGCTATACACGATACGCTTTCGCCGAGGATTAAGGACGGCAGGGTGTCAATTCCCGAGCTCACCCTTACCGATGAAGAAATCAAGAATATCGGCAAGATTCATATAGTGGCGTGCGGCAGCGCATGGCATGTAGGTATGACGGCAAAATATATATTCGAGGATATGGCGCGTATTCCATGTGAAACAGACCTTGCAAGCGAATTTCGCTATCGCGACCCGATAATCAAAGGGCGATATCTGCATAGTTATAAGCCAATCCGGTGAAACTGCCGATACCTTAGCGGCTCTGCGTGAGGCTAAAAGCAAGGGTGCAAAGGTGATTTCGATAGTAAATGTGGTCGCGAGCACAATAGCGAGAGAGAGCGACGACGTTATATATACCATGGCGGGACCCGAAATCGCCGTTGCAACAACAAAGGCTTTTTCGGCACAGCTTGCCGTAGTATATCTGCTTGCACTTCGTTTTTCAAAGGCTGTGGGGCTTCTTCCCGAGGAAAGAGAAAAAGAGCTCACAAAAGAGCTTATGTGTCTTCCGTCGCAGATTGAAGACCTTTTAAATCTTACCGACGAGCTTAAAACGCTCGCCCATAAATACGTCGGCTCCGATGATGTGTTTTTTATCGGCAGGGGGCTTGACTACGCCATTTCTCTTGAAGGCTCGTTAAAGCTCAAGGAAATATCGTATATTCATTCGGAGGCCTATGCCGCCGGTGAGCTCAAGCACGGCACCATATCTCTTATCGAAGAGGGGACTCCCGTGTTTGCCGTTGCGACGCAGGATAAACTTTTTGAAAAAACTCTCGGTAATATTAAAGAGGTTAAGGCGCGCGGCGCGTCGGTAATCGCACTTGTCACAGATAAGCATGCCTCTGTTTCGGAATTTGCCGACGAGGTTATACGCGTACCGTCAACATACGGTAATTTCTTACCGTCGCTCAATGTAATACCTCTTCAGATATTCGCTTATTATATGGCTGTGCTTCGCGGCTGCGATGTTGATAAGCCGCGAAATCTCGCAAAATCCGTCACCGTGGAGTAACCGTGAATATTGCTTTTCTTATGGATTTTCTGTATAATAAAAGCCTAAAGCATAAAGGCAGGTAGATAAATGGTACAGCTGTATTACGGCTTCGGCAAAGGAAAAACCTCCGCTGCGGCAGGCGCGGCCGTAAGAGCCGCGGGCAACGGAATGAGGGTTATATTCGCACAGTTTTTTAAGGACGGTAAATCGGGCGAAATAAAAGTGCTGCGAGACATTCCCGGTATTACGGTGCTCTTGCCGAAAAGCGACTACAAGCTGTTTGAGAATATGACCGATATGCGAAAAAAAGAGATTTTTGAGGATTACACGAAGCTGCTTCGCTCTGTTTTTGAGCGCGAAAATGATTGTGATATGATAATCCTCGACGAAGCTCTCGACGCATACACGGGCGGATTTGTTGACCGTGAGCTTTTTTTGAGCTGTATCAAAAGCTGTCGCGACAAGCTTGAAATTATAGTGACGGGTCACGCAAAAAGCGACGATATAGCGGACGCTGCCGATTACGTTACGGAGTTTACCGCCGTTCGGCACCCTTACGAAAAGGGCGTAAAAGCTCGCCGAGGCATAGAATACTGAACAATATACTGCAAAAAGGAGCCGTAAAAAACTTCCGTTTTTTACAGCTCCTTGGTTTTTATAAAACACTTTATTTATTTTTTGCTGCCGTAAACGCTCTCGTAGTTAAACTCGCGGCGCTCACCCCTAACTATATGGAAACAGTGCTTTCCGAGCGAAAATATGGGACGGTCATGACGCAGGCTGTCGGAATATACGTCTGTTACCTCGGCATCGGGAAAAAGCTCCCTGAAGCGTCTTACCTTTTCCTCGTCGCGGCAGTTAAGCCCTATAATAGCACCGGTTTTGGGGTTGTGCTTTGTGCATATCAGCGTTTCAAATTTGAGCCGCTTTTGGATTTCGCACAGTAAAAAATCGGGGCTTGCGCTTATTACAACGGCGTATCGCTTTCTCTCCTTAAACCAGGGAAATACCTCTTTTTCGTGTTTATCCCAAAACTTATTAACGGCTTTGTTCAGCGGAACGAGCATCACAAAGCAGAAAAAATATTTTTTGAATGTGGTAAAGCTGATTATTTTGGTAACCAGCAAAAGAGCCATAATTATTTGGAACGGTGCAAAAACGAGTATCCACGGGTAGTGCAGCATACAGTAGCCGAAAAAGCGCGAGCCGCTGTCCATGGGGAAAAGCGTGTGGTCAAAATCATATATATCAACTTGCATAATAAACCCCTCAATTACAATTTGCGGTATGATTTTAACATATTTAATCTTTCTTGTAAATACGGTGTCAAATACCTTGAAAACCGCCCGGAAGCGTGATAAAATAATGAACAATACAAGGTAGCGGTGCTCATTGTTATGCGAAAAGGAGTTGAACGTATGAGCGAAAACAAAAAAGATAATAAGAATATAGGCCAATTTCTTAAATTTGTTGCTTTTTCCTGTTCTGCGGGACTGATTCAAATAGGCAGCTTCACTCTTATGAGTGAGGTTTTGATAAAGCTCTCGTTCTTCCAAGGCTTAATGCAAAGCAATGCGACGTTTGCCAAAATAATGGAAAACGAATACGGCCCCATGTATCTTATCGCGCTTATTCTTTCTGTTGTTTGGAATTTCACGTTTAACCGCAAGTTTACCTTTAAATCGGCAAATAATGTTCCGATTGCAATGCTCAAGGTTTTCGGCTATTATCTTGTATTCACACCGGTTTCTACCGTTTTGGGCAATTATTTCACGGCGAAATTTGCCTCACTTACGGCTATAAACTATATCGTTTTGGGTATCACGATGATAGTTAATATGGTAACGGAATATCTTTTTGATAAATTCGTTGTGTTCAGAGGCTCAGAGGGTACCGCGCAGAATAAAAAGAGCGCGAAAAAGGACGATGAGCAGGTAAAAGAGCAGGCTTAAAATTTCAGCGTATTCCGACCCGCTGTGCATTTGCGCGGTGGGTCTGTGTTTTGTAAAGGAAAATTATGAATTACGAGGACTCGGTAAAATATATACATTCGCTTCTGAAATTCGGTATGAATTTAGGGCTCCAGAGAATATCCGCGTTGCTGAATGAGCTCGGGAATCCTCAGGAAAAGCTCGAATTCGTTCATGTTGCCGGCACAAACGGTAAGGGCACCACATCTACGATGCTGAGCAGCATACTTTGCGCCGCAGGCAAAAACGGGGCTTTTTACTTCGCCGTATGTATTTGATTTTTGCGAGAGAATACAGATAAATAATAAAAACATTCCGCATGATGACCTCTCACTCGTTGTCGAAAAAGTGAAAAATGCCTGTGACAGGCTGTCGGCAAAGGGAACGGAGCCGACGGAATTTGAGGCGATAACAGCCGCGGCAATGCTTTACTTTTATGAGCAAAAGTGCGACGCGGTCGTGCTTGAAGTGGGTCTTGGCGGAAGATATGACAGCACAAATATAATTCCCTGCCCGAAGGCCGCGGTAATCACTTCAATATCGCTTGACCATACGAAAATACTCGGCGACACCGTTGAAAAAATAGCCGCGGAAAAATGCGGCATAATAAAAAACGGCGGAACCGTAATTACCACAAGCGAGCAAAACGAAAAGGCTCTTTCCGTCATAAAAGATACGGTAAAAGAGAAAAACGGGCGGCTTTTAATCGGCGATGTCTCCGCCGCCGAAATACTGTCCGAGGATATTTTCGGCACGGAAATATCATATAACGGTCTTACCGTTAAAATACCTCTTGTCGGCAGGCATCAGGTAGAAAATACCGTGGGCGTTATAACTGCGGCAAGAGCGCTCGGAATAAGCGATGAGTTTATAAAAAAAGGCATAGAGAGCACGGTTATTCACGCGCGTATGGAGATAATATCAAGGTCGCCTGTCATTATGCTCGACGGCGGACACAATCCGGAGTGCGCCGCAGCGCTTGAAAACGTCCTTGTGCGGTTTGCGGGCGATAAAAGCATAACCGTTCTTATAGGTATGATGGCTGATAAGGACACAAAGGATTACCTTGCAGCAATTTTGCCGCATTGCAAAACCGCGGTGTTTACAAAGCCGTCAAATCCGCGCGCCGAGGATGAAACCGAGCTCCTTCGTGAGGGAGAGTGCTTTTGTAGGGACGTTGTTTCCGTAAAAGACCCGAAAGACGCTTACAAGGCAAGGAGCCTTGTGAAAAACGGCGATATGCTGCTTGTGTGCGGTTCGTTTTACCTGCTTTCCGACATTTTCGGAGAGCCCTAAAAAACTTGACATATCTTTGCTCTTTTGATACAATATTTATTCGTGTAATACTGAAATTTAACGGCCGCGTATTTTATTTGCGGTACGATTTATAAACTTGAAAGGCTATGGTGAATTAGTATGGCTCAGCAGGAAACCTTATTGACCGCAGAGGGTCTTCGCGATCTTGAAAAAGAACTCGAGGAATTAAAAACCGTCGGCAGAAAAGAAGCTGCGGAAAAAATTAAAGTTGCGAGAAGCTTCGGCGACTTGTCGGAGAACAGCGAGTACGATGAGGCAATGAGCGATCAGGCAAAGCTCGAGGCTCGCATAAACGAAATTGAGCATATGATCAAAAACGCAAAGGTTTTTGACGAGGAGGCTCTCGGAACAGAGGTTGTTCATATAGGCTCAAAGGTCACTATCACAAACGATTCCGGCGCAGAACTTCAATATAAAATAGTCGGCTTTGCACAGGCCGATCCCGACGAGGGTAAAATATCGGACGAATCGCCCGTAGGCAAAGCCCTTATCGGCCACAAGGTCGGCGAGACCGTTGAGGTTGAAGCACCTATCGGTCTTCTTAAATTCGTCATTAAGGAAATTTCAAAATAATTAAAAATTTAACGGGGCGAAAAGGGACTCTCTTTGTTCCCTTGCGCTCCTTTTTTGACAGGAAGTGAAGATATGGCAGACGTAAAGAAAGTAAACAATGCAAACGATGAAAACCTCGACGAGCTGCATATGATAAGAGTTCAGAAGCTTCGTGATTTACAAGCCGAGGGCAATGACCCGTTTGTTATCACAAAGTGCGATGTTACTCACCACAGCGCGGATATTAAAGCTGATTTTGATGATCTTGACGGCAAGGAGGTTTCCGTTGCCGGCAGACTTATGTCAAAGCGTATTATGGGTAAGGCGTCATTTTGCAATGTACAGGATCTAAAGGGCAGTATACAGTCGTATGTTGCCCGTGACTGCATAGGCGAGGATGAATACAAAGCCTTTAAGAAAATGGATATCGGCGATATAGTAAATATCAAGGGTACCGTTTTCAAAACCAAAACAGGCGAGATTTCGATTCACGCAACGCAGGTGGTACTGCTTTCGAAGAGCCTTCAGGTTCTTCCCGAAAAGTTCCACGGACTTACCAATACCGATACCCGTTACCGCCAGAGATATATCGACCTTATTATGAATCAGGACGTAAAGGATACGTTTGTAAAGCGTTCAAGAATAATCAGCAGTATCAGAAATTATCTTGATTCAGAGGGCTTTATGGAGGTTGAAACCCCCATGCTCGTTGCAAACGCGGGCGGCGCGGCGGCAAGGCCGTTTGTCACTCACTACAATGCTCTCGACGAGGATGTTAAGCTCAGAATTTCTCTTGAGCTGTATCTGAAACGCCTTATAGTCGGCGGACTCGAGAGAGTGTATGAAATAGGCAGAGTTTTCCGTAATGAGGGTCTTGACACACGCCACAATCCCGAATTTACTCTTATGGAGCTTTATCAGGCATATACGGATTATCACGGTATGATGGATCTTACCGAAAATCTTTACCGCCATGTTGCAAAAGAGGTTCTCGGCACTACCGTTATAACATATAACGGCATCGAGATGGATCTCGGCAAGCCCTTTGAGCGTCTTACCATGCTTGACGCGGTAAAGAAGTATTCGGGTGTCGATTTTAATGAGATAAAGACTCTTGACGAGGCAAGAGCCGCCGCAAAGGAGCACAATGTTGAGTTTGAGCCTCACCACAAAAAGGGCGATATACTCAATCTCTTCTTCGAGGCTTTTGTTGAGGAACACCTTATTCAGCCTACGTTTATTATGGATCATCCCATTGAAATATCTCCGCTCACCAAAAAGAAACCGGAAAATCCCGACTATGTTGAGCGTTTTGAGTTCTTTATGAACGGCTGGGAGATGGCAAACGCTTATTCGGAGCTTAACGACCCGATTGATCAGCGCGAACGCTTTAAGGCGCAGGAGGAGCTTTTCGCTCTCGGAGACGAAGAGGCAAATCATACCGACGAGGATTTCCTCTATGCTCTTGAGCTCGGTATGCCGCCCACAGGCGGTATAGGCTTCGGCATAGACCGTATGGTAATGCTGCTTACCGATTCCCCCGCAATCCGCGACGTTTTATTCTTCCCGACAATGAAGTCCTTGGACGCTGACAAGAAGACAAATAAGACTTCCGAAGCAGCTCCTGCAGCTGCAGAAAAGGTCGCTGAAAAGATTGATTTTTCTAAGGTAAAGGTAGAGCCTTTATTTGAGGAATTTGTTGATTTTGATACATTCAGCAAATCCGATTTCCGTGCAGTAAAGGTTAAAGAGTGTGTTGCAGTACCGAAGTCAAAGAAACTGTTACAGTTTACTCTTGATGACGGAACAGGCACAGACAGAACCATTTTAAGCGGTATTCATAGCTTTTATGAGCCGGAAGAACTGGTTGGAAAGACTCTTATTGCTATCACAAATCTTCCACCGAGAGCTATGATGGGCATTGACTCTTGCGGTATGCTCCTCAGTGCTATTCATGAAGAAGAAGGCGAAGAAAAGCTTCATCTTCTGATGGTTGATGACCACATTCCGGCAGGTGCAAAGCTCTATTGATAAGCAAAATAAAGTATTTGGGCAATTCCAATCGGAGTTGCCCATTTTTTAAAATGAACAGAAATACAAATCGGGATTTGGAGGGGCAACATGAATTCTTATAAATTACTTTTTGATTGGCAAATTTCTATGCCAGATAACTGGCAAGGCGAATACGATAAAGAGAGTAGTCAGTACATTTTTTATCCTGACAATAGTGATTTGACAATTCGTATAACACCGTTCCACGCAGAAAGGGATGGTATACTTGCACCAAGAGAAGTAATGGAAGATGCTTATATCAGAACAGTGCCAGTATCTGCAAGACAGCGAAATTTAGATTTCTACATTCCAAGCGGATTTGAAGCAAAGATATACGACGATGTATTAACGGAAGATAGCAACACTATTTATGTTGTTTATGTAGGGTATTATTCTGCGGGTGAATTATTGTCTATCAGCGTATGGAGTACCAACAGAGATGAAGGTGAACAAGCCTTAAATGTTCTTAATACGATAAGGAAGTAAGCAATCGCCAACTTCAAGTTTGTCGACCTGCTCTTTGAGAGAGGAGAAATCCTTTTCTCAAAAGGTTGTGCGATACTGAATGTTATGTTAAGATAGCAAGTATAGCGAGTGGGCAATTCCAATCGGAGTTGCCCATTTTCTAAAATGAATGGAAATACAAATCGGGATTTGAAGGAGTGTGGAATATGAATGATATGCAAAAAAAGTTTTTCAAACATATTGCAGATATACAAGAAACCTGCGTTGAAATCTGTTTGTCTAAACACAAAAAGTATAATGATAACGAAGCCAGAGCAATGCTGTACAATATAACCTATGAATTTGCTGTTGAAATTATGGAAATGATAGATGGTTATTCGGAATATAGCCATGATAAGCATGACATTATCAATACAGTTACGGGTGAACACCTAAAAGAAAATCCATCTATTGAATTACACGACCAGTTAGATGGAATAATGAAATCGAAGATATAAGAGAATTATGGCAAACTATTCAAAATTAAATCTGTGATAGAATTTGACAACTTCCGGTTTGTCAATTTGCCCTTTGAGAGAGGAGAAATCTTTTCTCAAAAGTTTGTGCGATACTGAATGTTATGTTAAGATAGCAAGTATAGCGAGTGGGCAATTCCAATCGGAGTTGCCCATTTTTTAAACTGAACAGAAATACAAATCGGAATTTGTAGGAGGGGATTTTTTAATGAATATTACAGTTTATCTTGGGGCAAGCGAAGGCAATGACCCATGTTTACGAAAAGCAGTTGAGGAATTGGGAGCGTGGATTGGAACCGGCGGGAACGCGCTAATCTACGGCGGCTCCAAATCCGGTCTGATGGGTGCAATTGCTGACAGCGTTTTGAAGGCGGGAGGTAATGTAACGGGTGTTGAGCCGAATTTCTTTATTGAAAAGGAGCTTCAACATGACGGGCTGACAAAACTGATTGTGACTAAGGATATGTCGGAGAGAAAAAACAAAATGATTGAGTTGGGGGAAGCGTTTATTGCTTTCCCGGGTGGCACCGGAACATTGGAGGAAATTGCGGAGGTAATGTCGAAGGTGTCGTTGAAACAGCTGGACGCACCTTGCATTCTTTATAACCTGAACGGTTACTACGATGACTTGAAAGCACTTTTGAATCATATGATTCAAAAGGGATTGTCGTCCAACGAACGACAGAAAGGAATCTATTTTGCCGAGAACCTGGGTGACATAAAACGAATTTTGAAATCGGCGTGAATTTCCGTCGATAAAATTAAGAAAATCAGAATTCGAAGGATGAAAGTGTGTTAATTGATTTTAACAAAGCAAAGGAAATTACAGTACCGGGAATGAACAACGGAACAGGGACGATGACAGCGAAGATGTATATGGACGAGCAAGGTAAAATTATTTCTTGTGCTATTCATAAAGGCGGTTCCATTGGATTACACAAGCATGAAACCGGTGACGACATCAACTACGTCTTATCGGGTACCGGTAAAGCAATTTGTGACGGTCAAGAGGAGCTGTTAAGTGCAGGGACTTGCCATATTTGCAAAAAAGGTTCGGAACACAGTATTGCGAATATCGGAGATGAGGACTTGGTTTTGCTTACAGTTGTGGTGGAACGATAACTCGGTGTTTGTGAGGAAAAGGTGAATGAAAAGGCGAATGGAGCAAAAAAGTAAAAATGCGATTTCAATTTCAATCATAGGTGGTGCAGATGGTCCTACAAGCATTTTTACAGCAGGACATTCAAGCAACCATTAAAGATTAGGATCAAAAATAGCATATATAGATATAAGAGGAAAAAAAGTAGAGAAGACAATAGTTGCAAATCCGCATTCTCTTTCTGAAACAGTGCAGTATGCAAAAGATAAATACGAATTGACCGAAACTGCTCCCGCTGATAGAGAATATATTGAACAAATAAAATGTCTAAAAGAGAGTTTGATTTTGCAGTATAAACCGGAACTTTTGGGTGAAATGAAGGATATTCCGGTGCCGGATTTTTCTAATGAAGCATCCGTCAAAGAGTATTTGGGTAAAATAAAGACTCGAAGTGAAATGATTGCTGAAATGCCCGATAGTATAATTCCTATGGATTTTCATTTGTATAAAATAAGAATCGATGATGATTTTCTTGAAATGGAGATAGATTATACTTGGAATATATTTGGATTGTCTTATTCAGGAAATAAGGCGGTAATGAAAGAATTTAAGAAAATATCCGGAGATTTATACAGTTATTATGGTGTTACTGAGGAAGATATTAAAAATAAGACAAAAAGATATTCGTTACTGGTAACGAACTTGAGTTTATAAATTCCGGTTTGTCAACTTGCCCTTTGAGAGAGAAGAAAATCCTTTTATCAAAGTTTGTGCGATACTGAATGTTATGTTAAGATAGCAAGTATAGCGAGTGGGCAATTCCAATAGGAGTTGCCCATTTTCTAAAATGAATGGAATACGAAGCTGAATTTTATGCGAGGTATATATTATGAAATATTTATTTATGGTGGGAATGGCGCTTGTAATATTTGGGATTTGCTTTTTGGTTACTTTTCGTAAAGAAAAAGCAAAAAGATATATAGTTGTTCAAGGAAAAGTAATCGAAGTCGTCAAAAGTCTCGGGGTAGGGAAAGGATTTACCTATACTCCTATCTTTGAATATCAATACAATAATAAAACATTTAGAGTTGCACACAGAATTTCATCGTTTACACCTAATTGCACATATAAGGTTAATGATGTTGTGGAACTAAGAGTATATGAAGATAAGCCGGATAAAGCTATTGTTAACAGCAAGAAGAATTTGATAATGCCACTTGTTTCGGGTATAAGTTCCATAATTCTTGGTATTGTATTCGTTATTATATATGCTTTATTTAAGTAATTCACAAATTTCGGTTTATCAACTTGCCCTTTGAGAGAGGAGAAATCCCTTTCTCAAAGGGCTTTTTTGATTTTACGGATATTCGCAATATGCAAGCCGAAGCTTTTTAACTTATTATTATGACATTTTGCAAAAGAGCAGTTAAAAAAGCAAAAAAATGAGCCTGATTTGTCACTTTGTTAAATTATTAATATATAAATATAAATACTAATAATCAACGTCATTGCTATCAATGACGCTTTTCTTTATTGATATTGTTCAAAAACCAATATTGATATTTATTAAAAATATCAATAGAAATATCAATACTAAGGTGATAGAATAAGGACAGCAGATGAAAATAAATGCTAAAGAGAATTTAATGAAAGGCGGCTTGTTTAATATGCTTGAAAGACAAAAGGAAATCGTAGTAGAAGTTGGTAAGTACTTATTTGAAAGAGGCTTTACACAGCTTTCCGGAGGAAATATAAGCGTCAGAGATCCGCAGACAAACCTTGTGGCGATAAAGCCGAGCGGCGTGGCTTACGGCGTTATGAAGCCCGAGGATATAATTATTGTCGATATTAACGGAAATGTGGTTGAGGGCTCGCTTAGTCCTTCCATCGAGACCGGTATGCATACCGGCGTATACAGAAACAGACCCGACGTAAATGCGGTTATTCATTGCCATACACCTTATGTAATTGCTTGGTCGCTGAAGAATGAACCGTATATTCCGACGGTGACAGTTAGTCAGTATGTGACGAACGGTGCCATTAAAGTCGCTCCGCTTGAGGGAGCGGGCTCACCGAATCTTGCGAAGGCGGCTGTCGAAACACTCGGCCCCGATTACGCAATCGGATTAAAGGGTCACGGCCTGCTTGCCTGCGGTCCTGATATGAAATGGGCGCTCGAGGCGGCGCTTGTAACCGAAGACGCGGCTAAAATCGCTTGCACCTGTAAGGCCATGGGCGGTGAAACCTGCTTCTTTGACAAAGAGCTCGGCGATATGGAGGGCTTTGACGCTCTCGCGAGAATTGCCGGTCTTTAAAGCTTGATTCTGTGTAAATTTTCAGAATAGATAAAAAGAGAGATTTCTCCTGTCAGCTTGATTTTGTATTTCGTTACCCCGATGCGCATAATAATTTCAGGAGAAGTCTCTTTTTTATTTTTATCGGCAGATTGTGATACTTTCGGAGGAGAAAAAATGATTAAAATAGGACTCGCTGCAACAAATGATGCTGCAGGTCTTGACAATAAAAATGTTTCGGCATTTATCGAATTGGCTCAAAAAAACGACTGCGAGGTTATAAAAGGCGAGTCGGCGTTTTTTGAGCCTGAGGAAGCTAAAAGGGTTGCAAACGGGCTTAAGGACTGCGATTTGATTGTTGTAACAGTCAAGGGCTTTACATGGTTCGGTGAGTGCATAAACGAGTTTACAAAGCTCGGCGTGCCGGTTTGCTGCTGGGCTGTTCCTGAGCCGAAAAAAGAGGGCGTGCTGCTCTTTAATTCAATGACGGGACTCAATCTTTTCACAAGTGTGGCAAATTCGGGACGCGAAATACCCGCCGTGAAATGGCTGTACGGAAACGCGGACGATACCCTTTTTGTAAACAGATTTCTTACTACCGTCGGTGCGATAAGATGTCTAAAGGCAATTAAGGGTAAGAAGATTGCGATTGCCGGAGGCGTTGCCGAGGGATTTGTCAATCTTGAATACGATAAGAAAAAGGTCGAAAGCCGTTTCGGCATAACAATAGAAGAAACGGACATTGACAAAATCATTGACGCGGTTCTTGAAATGAAGGATGAAGAAATATCCGAGCTTGCCGCGGAGATAAAAAGCAGCGCAAGCTCGTTTACCGCAGACGAGGAAAGATTTGTAAAATCATGCAAGCTTATCTGTGTTTTAAAAAGATATTTTGAAGAAAACAATTACGCGGGAATGGCTGTTGCGTGTTGGACGCGCTTCCAGGAGAGATTGGATATTTTCCCGTGTATGGCATACGGCTACCTTTGTGATCACGGGTACCCCGTTGCCTGCGAGGGAGACTTACTCGGACTCATAAGTATGATTATGCTTTCGGGTGCAACGCAAAAAAGAGCCGCTCTTATGGATATGGTGCAGGTGGATCCCGAGTTTGGCGGCGTTGTTTGGTGGCATTGCGGAATAGGCTTGCCGAGCTATGCGAATGAAAACGGAATGAAAATAAAAGAATACCCGTGTGCTCCCGGTGCTCCGCAGGATCCCGGCACGGTAGGAGATTTGATATTCAACAAACAAAAAGCGAGTATTTTCCGTGTCGCGGACAACGGCGACCGCTTCTTCGCCTTGAGTGCCGAAATAGGAAAACAGCGTGACAAGGGTCACGACGGCGTCAGGGCGTGGTTTACGGAGCTGCAAATGGATGAAGAGCCCGTAAGCATTCCGGAGTTTTTAGAAACATTTACAAAAAATGCGCTTCCGCACCATTATGCAATGTCGGGCGGACGCGGAGAGGCAATGCTGATTGAAGCTTGTAAGCTGCTCGGGATGCAGGGAATAAAAAAAGAAAAATACCATGATTATTTATAAGTAAAGCAGGAGGCACGAAGTGAAAGCGATAGTAGCATACGGAGCAAAGGATTACAGATTTTGCGAGGTGGATACACCTAAGGTCGGAGAGGGAGAAATACTTATAAAAATTGAAGCCGCCGGAATCTGCGCTTCGGACAGAGCGGTTTATATGGGCGGCGACCCGTGGGGAGGCATTGAGTCTCCGAGAGTACCCGGACACGAATTCGTGGGAACAGTCGAAGAAATCGGCCCCGGGGCGGAGAAAAAAGGCTTTGTCCGCGGAGACCGGGTTACGGCGGAGTGCATAATGCCGTGCGGAAAGTGTTATTACTGCAAGAAGGGCCTTTATCATCTTTGCGATGATGAAAACGGATTCCTTGAGGGCGGCTTTGCCGAATATATGCTTCTTCCGAAAAACGCATTGATTCACAAGGTTTCAAAAGACATTCCGGCAATCGAGGCCGCTCTTTGCGAGCCGTTGTCATGCTCCGCATATGCGGTCAACCAAACCGGAATGGGAATGGAAGACACTGTCGTTATTTCGGGACTCGGAGCTATAGGTATGGGAATGCTTCAGTTTGCTCTTCTCCGAAATCCGAAGAGAGTAATAGGAATAGATACCAACGACGCTCTTTGCGAAATCGCCAAAAAGCTCTCGGAGCGGCAGAGGTCTTAAATCCAATGAAGGAAGACGTCACAAAAAGAATTATGGAATTAACCGACGGAGTGGGCTGCGACATATATATGGAGGCGACTGGAAATCCCGCTTCGGTGGAAACGGGAATGAACTGTCTGAGAAAACAGGGAATGCTCTTTATTTACAGCGTGTTTAAGGAAAAAAGCGGAAATCGACCTTAATCAGATAAGTGAATTTAAAGAGCTTCGTGTAATCGGAGGGCATTTGAGCCCCGGAGCTTTTCCGTACACAATAGATTGTCTGGAAAAAGGCAAAATAAATGCAAAGGTTATGGTAACCGATATCTTTGCTTTAAATGAAATTGATGAGGCCATGTCGGCGAAAAAGCCGGACAGAGTTTCAATTAAAACGGTTTTAGTGCCATAAGAAGGGGTAGTCACAATGAAAATATGGATTACAGCACCGTTTCAGGAGCTTTATCTTGAAAAGCTGAAAGACAACGAGGTTTGCTATGAAAACTGGTTCGATACGGGAATCATAAGAGAGGGCAAAGAGCTGGCAAAGCTTTTAAACGAAAAAGAAACTGAAATATTCGTAACCGAGGAGGATGTTGTTCAAAAGGAAGTTTTTGAACAATGCCCGACACTTAAAATGCTTGTTGTCTGCAGAGCGGGTACCTCAAATATCGATCTCGACGCCGCAAAAAGGAACAATGTTATAGTTGTCAACACTCCGGGAAGAAATGCGGTAGGCGTTGCCGAAATGGTTGTCGGAATGATGATCAGCGTCTCAAGAAATTTCTATAAGGGTGAAAAAATGATACGCGACGGAGGCTGGACCGAGGATTATTATTTCAAATCCTTCGGAACGGAGCTTGACGGCAGCACAGTCGGCTTTGTGGGCTTCGGAAACGTTGCCAAGGAAACAGCAAAACGCCTTTCGGCATTCAATATGAGAATTTTAGCTTATGACCCATATGTTTCGGCAGAAGCTATGAAGGAATACGGAGCGGAAAAGACGGAGGATCTGAAAAAGCTGGTTTCGGAGAGCGACTACGTATCAAACCACTTGCCGGTAACCCCCGATACAAGAGGGATGCTTGATAAGGAACTCCTGTCAAATATGAAGGAAACGGCATATTTCATCAATTCGGCAAGAACCGCTACGACAAACGAAGAGGACGTTCTTGATCTCCTTCGCGAAAGAAAATAGCGGGAGCCGCATTTGACGTATACGGAAAAGAACCGCTCAGCGCGGACAGCCCGTATTTGGAGCTTGAAAACACGGAACTTCTTCCGCATATCGGAGGCTCTACATACAACGCTATCGCAAAGCACTCAAAAATGTGCTTTGAGGCAGTGAGGGCATTTACCGAAAATACAAAAATCGATAACAGAGTTGTATAGACTTAGGAGAATAACGTGAAAAAGTACGCTATGGTTTTCGATGCAGGCACGGGAGCAGGCAGATGCAATCTCTTTGATATGTCAGGCCGTTTGGTTTCCTATGCTTACAGAGAATGGGAATACCTCAAGGACCTTTCCTCAAGCAACAAAGAGGCTATGCTTTTTGATGCGGAGCAATTTAAAAAAATCCTGTTTTCGCTTTGCCGTAAGGTAATAACGCAGGCAGGAATATCCGCCGATGAAATTGTTGCCGTGAGTGCTACCTCTCAAAGAGAGGGCATGGTTTGGCTTGACCGTTTCGGTAAAGAGATATATGCAGCTCCCAGCGTAGATTTAAGGGGAGAGGAAGCGGCAGATATTCTGTCGGGTAAGGAGCCGTTCATAAAAGAAATAACCGGCTTGCCTGTTTCCGGAATGTTCGGACTCGCAAGACTGCTGTGGTACAAAAAATTTAACGAAGCTGTTTATGACCGAATTGATACGGTTATGATGATAAGCGATTGGATATGTTATTTACTGTGCGGCAGCAAGGTCAGCGAGCCGTCTGTTGCCTCCTCGTCGCAATTATTTGATGTCAAAAACGGCAAGTGGTCATCTGAGCTGCTGAAATCTGTGGGACTCAGAACCGATATATTTCCGGAAATATCCGATTTCGGAGAGCAAATCGGCACTGTCACAAAGGAAGCGGCTTGTGAAACAGGACTTAAGGAGGGTACGCCTGTAATTTGCGGAGCAGCAGATTCTCAGGCCGGCCTTGTAGGAATGAATGTGCTGAAAAGCGGAATGCTTGCAGCCGTTGCCGGGACGACAACTCCGGTAATGCGCGTTACGGACAGATACGAAATCGATGAATTTGCTTTTACAAACCGCCATGGCGTACCCGGTTTGTGGCTGCAAGAGGGAAACGCGGGAATTACCGGGCTCGCTTTGAGATGGGTAAGAGACTTATTCCGTACGGATTATGAAATAATGACACAGGAAGCAATGTCGGTACCGCTTGGCTGTGACGGTATGCGGTGCTTTTCGGGGCACGAAATTGCAGGCCGAAGGTCTTCAACATGCCGCTCGGGATTTGTATTCCCCACTCCATGGGTTCTGGACAGCTATAAGCGAGGCCATTTTTTCAGAGCGGTATACGAGGCAAACTGTTATGCCGTGCGTGCAAATCTCGAAGCGATAAAGGCTGATTCTAAAGCTCCGCTGTATGTATGCGGCGGACAGACCGCATCCGATTTTTATAACGGCATACTAGCGGATGTATGCGGCAGACAGGTAATTACGCAAAAGGAAAGAGAGATTACCGGCCTCGGTATTGCCATGGGTGCCTTTACAGGCGTCGGACTTTACAAGGACATCAGAGAAGCAGCGGCGGAAATGAGCTTCGCGGGGAAAATATACGAACCGAAGCACGACTGTCAAGCGTTCTATGAGGATTGGTTGGAAAAGTATTAAAAGGGAGATGAAACGATGATTAACTCATTTACACATTATTTAAAAACAACAATTGAATTCGGTAACGGAAAACGTTTCGAAATTAAGAATTTGATTGAAGAAAAAAACGCAAAAAAAGTATTGCTTGTATGCGACCCTACGGTATATAAGCTCGGAATTGCAAACGATATTATCGCTTCCGTCGAAGAGGCAGGCGCATCAGCCGTCGCGTTTACAGAGGTGGAGCCGGACCCGAGGGTTGCAACGGTTGATAAGTGCGGAGCTCTTTGCAAGGCGGAAAAATGCGACCTTGTTATCGTTGCAGGCGGCGGAAGCTCCATGGATATAGCGAAGGGTGCCGCAATTCTTGCCACAAACGAGGGCAGTATTCATGATTATCTCGCGGGACGCGGAGAAGAAATAAAGGAGCCGGTAAATCCCCCGATTCCTTTGATTGCGATTCCCACAACATCGGGCTCGGGCTCCGAGGTTTCGGAGTGTATCGTAATTGTCGATACTAACAATATTAAGGATATTATGTTCAGCCCGATGCTTGCGGCAACATATGCGGTTGTCGATCCGGAGCTTACATACAGTGTTCCGAAAAACACGACGATTCATACGGGACTCGACGTTTTATCACATGCGCTTGAGGCTTATTCTTCGGTTATGGACGATGCCGTGGCAGAGCTTATGGCGCTTGAGGCTTTGAGAATCGTCTTCAGAAGTCTCCCGCTTTGTGTGAACGAAAACGATAAAGCTGCACGCAACGAAATGGCTTACGCGTCACTTCTTGCAGGCGTGGCACAGAGCAAGTGCGGATGCGTTATTCCGCATGCGGCAAGCTGCCCATTGACGGTTTATCATAATGTGCCGCACGGACTCGGTTGCGGTGTGCTTCAAATTCCGACTATTGATTATAACCGTGACGTGTGCAAGGAGAAGTACGAAAGAGTGCTGGAGTATATCGGTGAAAAGCTCCCCGAACACGCACAGCCTGCGGATGTACTGATAGAAAAAGTCAGAGAACTGTTCAGGGCTGTCGGAACAGAAGAAAAGCTTGATATAGGAGCCGTTACCGAGGATGAGCTTAAAAAATATGCAAAAGACGCTATGATGGATGACGGCGTTAACGTGAATCCGAGAGCAGTCGGCGAAGAGGATCTGATGAGGATCTATAAAATGATTTTGAAATGATTTTTTGTATTTTAAATACAATGAAAAACAAGGAGGAAAAACATGAATAATTGGACAAGTCCACGCCCGTCGATGATCGACTTGGGCAAAAAATCAAAGGTTGCCCTTCTCGCGGGATGCGGCGGCGGAGGAGACATCATGAACACGATTCCCGTTATGAATCTCCTCAAAAAGCTCGGTGTTGAAAAATTCGTTTTGGCAGACATCGGCTGCAAATGGTGGGAGTTTAACGGAGAAATGGCTCTCGGAGGAGAGGTTATCGATCTCGATTGGCTCCAGCCGTCCGAAAGGCTCAGCGAAAACGTGGCGATTATCAGCAAGGAAACAAAGGTTGTAGGAGGCCATGGAAAAGGCGAATATCTGCACGAATCTTTGATGAAAAATGTCCTTGAGGATACCGTTATTGCCACAATAAGCATTCGCAAGGGTGTTCCCGGCATTATGCAGGGCTTTAGGGATCTTATCGCGGAATACGGAGCGGATTTGTTTGTTACGGTGGATATCGGAGCTGACGCGTTTTTCACCGGAACGGAAACACAGGTACAGTCCCCGTTGATAGACGCTATCTCAATTCTTTGCGCTTCGGAGCTTGAAATTCCCGGTGTGTACGGTGTAAATGCAATCGGAGGCGATGCCGAAATGCCGATGGCTCATATCGTAAGAAACATCGGAATGGCTATGCAAAAGGGCGCGTTTATCGGCGGTAACGGACTTACTCAGGAGGATATAAACACTTACGGCGAAATCCTCAAGTGGATTCCGGGCGAGGAAGTTGAAAAATGGCCGTATGAGGCGGCACAGGGACATTTCGGAACCTTCTACTGCAAACGTCTTTGGTCTGTTGAAATGACACCTGCGGCAGCGTTCACATTCTTCTTTGACCCCGATATTTTAAGAGAAGTAAATCCTATCGTCAATGCGATAAAGGATACAAAAACCTTACAGCAGGCTGAAGAAATAATTATGAAGGATTTCAACCTGTTCCCCGAAACAAGGCTTCCGGTAAACATAACGGCGCCGATCGCACCGCAAATTCCGGATTAACGCTTTAGCCGGCATATATTTGTTGGAGGAGATTCTAAAATGGAAAAGAATAAAAAGAGAGTTTTTACTGGCACAGTTGCTATGCTTGTTATACTGTTCGGATTGTTGCGAATAGCAATTTTCACGGGATACCATATGGTTACACCGTTCCTTCCCGAAATCGCAAGAAACTTAGATACGACAATCGTTGTTATCGGTCTTGCCATCTCTATCAGATCGGCAATGGGATTTTTAGGACCTGTATGGGGCGGTATTATTGACTTGTTCGGAAAGAAGAATTCGCTTTTAATAGCATTGCTCACATTTGCGGCAAGCTATGCGGCTATATACTTCTTCCCAAGCTTCCCTTGCTTTGTTGTCGCGTTACCCATTTCCTATGCCGCGACACTCACTTTTGACTCGGCAATGTACTCTTACCTCAGCGAAATGATTCCTTACGAGGGCAGAGGCCGTATGACTGCGGTTCTTGAAGCCGCATATGCACTCGGCTTTATGATAGGCTCACCGGTTGCAGGTGTTCTTATGGAAAACTTCGGCTGGGCTGTACCGTTTGTCTTAATGGCAGGCATCGCCGTGGTTTTTGCAATCGCTTTAGGCTTTATTCTCCCGAAGGAAGGAGAAAAACGGTTCGGTATCGACGCAACCGTTTCTCACGAGATGCAAGAGAACAAGGCGGAAAAGGGCTCATATTTCCACAGACTTTCGCTCGTACTCAAGGATAAAAATGCCTTGGCAGCCCTTCTTACCGGCTCGCTTCTGATGGGCGGTAACTGGTTCTGCCAGACAATGTACGGCGGTTGGCTTGAAGATAATTTCGACCAGGGCTTATCGGAGATCGGCTTTATTTCCGCGGCATTCGGATTAGCGGTATTTGTTGGCTCGCTCCTTTGCCTTACTCTTACAGACAAGCTCGGAAAAACAAAAGCTATGAAGCTCGGTGCCATTGTGACTATATGCGGAGGCGTAATAGCCGCATTCACCAACCAAAAATCGCTTATTATCGGAAGCATCGGTCTTTTCCTTTACTTTGCATTCGTCGAATTTGCAACAGAGGCTTGTATTTCTCTGTGCACGGATGTAAGAGCTGAAATACGCGGAACCGTAATAGGTTCAAGCTTCGGCGCGCTTGCGATAGGCAGCACGATAGGAACCGGTGTGTCACCCGTTCTTTATACGAAGTTTGGATACACTCCGTGTATTATCGTAGGTACGGTTATTGTAGCCATAGCTTTGCTTGTTATTGCTAAGGTTCTGACTCCCGGTTTTGCCAATAAGGAGAAAAACTGATTATACATTTAGCGTTTCCCTGTGTTCGATGTCTGTCGGATATTTATTTGCCGTAACGGTTGACAGTAATAAAGAATTAATAATATAATACATATAGATAGTCTTATTAATAAAATGCATAGGGGAGTATAAATGTGAAGAAGAATATAACAATAACGATTGACGAAGAATTGATCAAAGTTGCAGAAAGGTATGAGGCCGAAACGGCAAAGAGCGTCTCACACTTTTTCGAACACGCGGGATATTTGATGCTTGCGAGATACAGTGTTGCATCAGGCGGCGGCCTGTCCTTTGAAAAGGGAAAAGAAGCTATGCAGCTTGATGCAATAACTGTTGAAAATCGGGTGCTTTACGGCCAAGCGGAGACAGCCGCTCAGGATAAAGAACCGATGTCAAACAAGAAAATTGTAAAGGCTTTTTCCGAATATCTTTACAAGTATCTTGAAGGTGTTGCCGATGAGTATCACTGGTCATACGAGGTGGACCCCGAAAGCCATGTGAGCTGGATGAGTCCTGAATTGTTCTCCGGTGAGACGAACGATGACAGTAACAGGTTCCTCGAATGCTGCGGAGAGGCACTTAACCGAGGAATAGATACCGATGACAGCAAGCTTGTTTTTGAAGCTGTCAGACTGTGTATGGATTGGGCGGGAGCTTTTTATGATTTCAGACACGGACCGCAAAAAGGGAAACGAAACCGTTGTAAAAAAACTCTTTGACGACGGCACTATTGTTGAATTTATGCGGAAAAGCAGGGATTATATTTTATCCGGCAATATTGAGTCGCTTGAGTATTATACTTCCGGTTGGGCAATTGTATGGTACGTGCTTGATCCGGATAAAATGATAATTCTCGGCTCGCGAGAGGTCTGTGGGCTGAACAAAATTCTGATTGATTTTAAAAAAGAATATAACATTGAAAAGCTACCGAGAGAAATCAACTTCGGACAGTTGGTTTATCGGGACAATAAGAGGTTTATCGAGGGAATAAAATACGTTTACACTCCTAAGGGAAAGCTCAAGATGTATAAAAAAATACTGAAGATATTAAATACCGTGAAGGACCTTGGGGGATATGCTTGCTGCCATGAAATAGACAGAAAGTTGTTTATGATCGGCAGGTAGCAGCGTTTTTTGTTCCGATCCGGTGAGATATCACGGGGGAGAAACATATGAAACAAAAAAATTCTATTTCAATTATTGTAATATCATTGATACCGATATGCTTGGCAATAAATGTTGTAGGCGGAAATCTGGCTTCTGCTTTGAAAATACCGCTCTATGTTGACAGCATCGGAACCATTCTTATCGGTATGCTGTGCGGACCTGCAATAGGTTGTCTTACGGGTGCCTTGACCGGTGTCGTGTCGGGAATATTTTCACCGATTATGTTTGCGTATATTCCCGTAACGGCCATTTACGGCTTGGCTGCCGGCTTCTTGAGCAAGAAAAAAATGATGACCAGCATACCGAAACTCATTACCAGCGGAATTATTATTGCGCTGCTTGGCGTAGTATTGTCGTCTCCTATCACCGCACTGGTGTTCGGCGGAATAACTGAGACCGGGCAAGGCGTAATTATAACATTCCTTCGCGCAACCGGACTCGGAGTGCTCCCGGCAACATTGATTTCGTCGTTCTGTACAGAATTTTTGGACAAGCTGCTTTCGTGTGTCGTTTGCTACATCATCGTAAAGGGAATGTCAAACAGATATCTCAGCAAATTCAAATTAGGTCACATTTATCTTAAGGAGAAAAAAGAGAAAAATGACCTTTTTGATGATGACGATATCGCAGACGAAAATACGGATAAAAATACGGACAGCAAAGAGCCGCAATAAGAAAAATACATTGACCGGGGTGGAGATTTATGGATAGACAGGCCATAGAAGAACAATTGAAAAGACAAGGCGGCACAATTAAAGAGCTTAGTCCGATTACAAAGTTTCTGTTTGTTATTTGTACGGCTGTTTTATCGATATTGTTCGGCGGACCCGTATATATTGCGGTGATCAGCGCGGTATACATAATACTGTCTCTTTTCGCTCACGTTTTTAAAGGATTTTTTAAATCGTATTTTAAGCTTTTTGTTTTCTTTGGACTTATGCTTATTTTGATAAGCTCATTGTTTCAAAATGCCGAAGCTGAAGTGCTTCTTTCAATCGGAAAAATCTCATTATATAAGGTCGGTTTTATACGAGGCTGCAGAATGTCTTCGGTAATTCTCACTCTTGCGGGAGGACTTTTGCTCTTTACCGCGACAACGCAGGTTCAGGATCTTATGGCGGTTCTCGGCAAAATGGGTCTGTCGTCCAATGTTGTTTATATGGTAGTTGCTTCCTTTCGCTCCATAAACGAATTATCGGACAAAATGGGGCAGATTCTTGAAGCTCAAAGCTCTCGAGGAATTGAAACGGAAGGCAATTTGTTTGTCAGATTAAAGGCGATTTTACCTATGCTTATTACATTGCTGCTCAGCTCTATGGTAAGCGCGGAGGAAAAAGCAATAGCTTTAGAGGCGAGATGCTTTAACTGCCATTGCAAACGCACGTCTTTAAGAGTAAACAACACAAGCAGGGCAGATGTTGTGACTATGATAGGAATAGCTTTTGTAACAGCTGCACTTATTGCCGTGAAATTCATTTTCATCAAATGATAAGGAGACAAGTATGGAAGCCGTTAAAATAAGTAATCTGTCATACAAATACCCATCTGCCGACGAATACTGCCTGAAGAACGTTTCTTTTCCGTTTCGGAGGGAGAGGTATGCGCGATTGTCGGCCCGAACGGCTGCGGCAAAACAACGATTTGCAATATCATCCGCGGCCTTATTCCGTCTTTTCACGGCGGAGAGGTTGAAGGGTCGGTTGAAATATTCGGAAAAAGCACAAAAGAGATCAGCGAAGAAGAAAAGGCCAAAAGAATAGGCTTCGTTTTCCAAAACCCCTTTACTCAAAACAGCGGAATAAAAGAAACTGTTTTTGAAGAGATTGCCTTCGGTCTTGAAAATATGGGAGTTGATCGTGAAGAGATTATAACCAAAGTAATGGACATCATAAGCTTGCTCCAAATCGAAGCTTTTATGTTCAAGCATCCCTGTGAGCTGTCCGGCGGACAGAGACAGAGAGTCGCTTTGGCTTCCATCATTGTTCAGGACCCGGATATTATTGTTATAGACGAACCGACCTCTCAGCTCGACCCGAAGGGTACGGAGGATGTATTCGAAATAATCAAATATCTGAACAGGCAAAAGAACGATAGTTTTGGTTGAGCATAAGATGAATCTGATAGCCGAATATGCAGACCATATAGTATATCTCAATGACGGCTCGGTGCTGCTTGACGGATCTCCGGAGGACGTATTGTCAAGCGAAATCCTTTATGAAAAAAATCTAGATATGCCCTATGTTGCCGTCCTCGGATTTCAGGCAAGAAGCAGAGGACTTTTTATCGACAAAATCCCGACAACGGTGGATGAAGCTCTGAAAATATTTACCGAATGTGTGCAAAAATCCAAAGGAGGAAGTGACGGCTGTGGCTTATCTTGAATTGAGAGATGTTTATTTTGAATATCCAAGCGGGCATGTTGCCGTTGAAGGCGTAAGCATCTCTGCGGATTTAGGCGAAAAAATAGCGATTATAGGCGAAAACGGAGCCGGAAAAACAACAACCGCAAAGCTTATGAACGGTCTGCTTAAGCCCACAAAGGGTGAAGTGCTTATAAACGGTGTATCGACAAAAGGCAAAACGACCGCGACGATTGCGCGAAAAGTGGCTTACGTATTTCAAAACCCCGACGACCAAATTTTTAATCAGGAGGTACTGGCCGAAATTTCATACACGCCGAGATACTTTAAGGTGGATGAAGAAACGGTGAACAAGAGATTAAAAAAAGCGGTTAAATTGACGGGACTTAAGCCGTATATCAATGAAAATCCGTACAATCTTTCGTATTCATACAGAAAGTTTGTGACGATAGCCGCGGCAATAGCGGCCGACCCGGATGTATTTGTTTTTGATGAGCCGACCGCTTGTCAGGACAGACACGGCATAAGACTTCTGTCCGGAATTATCAATGCACTGTCCTCCGAGGGAAAGCTTGTAATTACCATTACACATGATATGGAATTTGTTGCCGAAAACTTCGACAGAACCGTGTGTATGGCTGACAAGCATATACTTATGGACGATAAAACGAACAGAATCCTTACCGATGACTCGCTTATGGAGAAGGCCGCATTGAAAAAACCGAATGTGTCATATCTCGCATCCGAAATGGGATTTGAAGGTGTTATTACAAGTGAAGCTTTTCTTGCGGCTCTTACCGAAAATTCAAAGCGACTTTGAGCGGAGATGATGAAGTGCCGAAAGATTTGTCGGCGGCGACGCTTATGAATCGACTTTATTGCGATTGCTTTTCGGAATAAGTCTCAAAAAAAGCACCGTCTTAATTTAAATCGGTTATTCAGCCCTTTGAGAAATAAATGTTTCTCAAAGGGCTGATTTTTGCGTACTGTGTGAGATGACACTTCGTAAGTTACTGTCGATTGACTTTGACCTACGATTTATATATAATTTATACTGAAAAATCTAATTGATAATCTCGTATGTGCATAAGCTTGCGTATGATTCAGAAGAGGCGACGGATTTAATATTAAGCTTATCACCTTGCCATGGCGGCTTGCGATACCTATGTTTATTAAAGGAGTGCTTGTCAAGTGAAACACCGAAACATTCGATTTAAAAGAGTTTTTAAAAATATTTTGATGCTTACGATAGCCGGAATGATAAACGCTTTCGGCATTACGATTTTTATGACACCGGTCAAGCTGTACGACAGCGGAATTTCCGGAACGTCAATGCTGCTTGAGCAGATTACGCCGCCGAGTTTAACTCTTTCTCTGTTTCTTTTAATCCTAAATGTGCCGCTTTTTTTGTTTGGACTTAAAAAGCAAGGCGCAGGCTTTACGTTTTATTCGATTTATGCGGTTGGCGTTTATTCGCTGTTTGCGTGGCTGATTACCGATGTGTTTCCGGTAGATGTGAGCATAGCATCGCCGCTCGCTGGAACCGATTTGTTGCTTTGCGCGCTGTTCGGCGGCGTCCTTTCCGGTATCGGAAGCGGTCTCGCTATTCGTTACGGAGGGGCAATGGACGGCATTGAGGTTATGGCGGTCATTTTTGCGAAGCGGCTCGGAATTACCGTCGGCACATTCGTTATGATATATAATTTCCTTTTGTATGTCATTTGCGGAATCGTGCTTAAAAGCTGGGTGCTTCCGCTTTATTCCATAGTTACGTATTCGGCGGCGTTGAAAACAGTTGATTTTATAGTCGAGGGCATAGACCGCTCAAAGTGTGCCGTCATTATAACCGAACGACCCGAAGAGATATGTGAGGTCTTGAGCGAGGCGTTTGGCAGCGGCCTTACAAGGCTCAATGCAAAGGGCGGATATTCAAATCGTGATAAGGCGATGATTTATTTCGTAGTTAACAGGTATCAGGTAGGTAAAATGAAGGACTACGTTCACGGCATAGACCCGACGGCGTATATCATAATGAGTGAGGTTGCCGATATTTTCTCAAATAATATTGATAAAGGCTGATATTTAACAAATAAAAACGAAACGAGCTGTAAAGGTTTTAACCGTTACAGCTCGTTTTTACTTAATGAGTGGTTTTTACAGTATGTCTATATGCTCGCCGGCGAGTGCCTTATTCATACTGCGGACGGCGCAGAACTTACCGCACATTGAGCAGGTGTCGTCGTGCTCGGGGGAGCGGTCGTCACGTATTGCTTTAGCCGTTTCGGGGTCAATGGCACATTTCCATTGGGCTTCCCAATCAAGTGCACGTCTTGCGTCGCCCATTTTGTCGTCGATATCACGGGCTCCGCGGACGCCCTTGGCAATATCAGCCGCATGAGCCGCTATACGGCTTGCGATGATGCCCTGCTTAACGTCATCGAGATTCGGGAGAGCGAGATGCTCGGCCGGAGTTACATAGCAGAGGAAAGCCGCGCCGCTCATTGCCGCCATGGCTCCGCCGATTGCTGCCGTTATGTGGTCATATCCGGGAGCTATATCGGTTACGAGCGGCCCGAGAACGTAGAAGGGAGCACCCATACATATTGTTTGCTGAACCTTCATATTGGCAGCTATCTGGTCCATCGGAACGTGTCCGGGACCCTCAACCATAACCTGAACGTCCTTTTCCCAAGCTCTTTTTGTTAATTCGCCGAGACGTACAAGCTCTTCGATTTGACATACGTCGGTCGCGTCGGCAAGACAGCCGGGGCGGCAGGCGTCGCCGAGAGAGATTGTAACATCATATTCGCGGCATATATCAAGTATTTCATCATAGTATTCGTAAAACGGGTTTTCTTCACCTGTCATACACATCCATGCAAAAACGAGTGAGCCACCGCGCGAAACTATGTTCATTTTCCTTTGTGCTTACGTATTTGGTCGATTGTTTTTCTTGTGATTCCGCAGTGGAGCGTTACAAAGTCGACTCCGTCCTCTGCGTGAAGTCTTATGACGTCAATAAAGTCCTTTGCGGTCAGAGTGTCAAGGTCTCTCTGATAGTGAATTACGCTGTCGTAAACGGGCACCGTGCCTATCATAGCAGGACATTCGTGCGTAAGCTTCTGCCTGAACGGCTGTGTGTTGCCGTGACTTGAGAGATCCATTATAGCTTCAGCACCCATATTAACTGCCGAGAGAACCTTTTGCATCTCGATGTCATAGTCCTTGCAATCTCTCGAAACGCCGAGATTTACATTTATTTTTGTGCGGAGCATTGAGCCGACGCCCTCGGGCGACAGGCACTTGTGACGCTTGTTGGCGGGTATTACAACCTTACCTGAGGCTACGAGGGGTAATAGCTCATCTGTTGTCATGTGCTCTTTTTCGGCTACTGCCTTCAGCTCATCGGTAATAATGCCTTTTCTTGCGGCGTCCATCTGTGTTGCGTAAGCTTCTGTTTTCATTTTTGTTCTCCTTTGTATTAGGTTGATCGTCGAACGGCAGAGCCGCTCATCACTTTGACTTTTTATTCTCCGATGCTTTTTGCGGCGTATTTGCCGGAAAGCATGAAAGCGTGATTCATAGGACCGTTTCCCTTGCCTAAATCGAGCATAAAGGCGAGTGCCTCCGAGATGTAATCCTTGGCAAGCTTTACGGAAGCTTTTAAATCGTATCCCTTGGCGAGGTTGGCGGCTATTGCGCTTGACAGCGTGCAGCCGGTGCCGTGGGTGTTGGGATTGGCAATGCGCTTTCCGTAGAACCAAAAGCTCTCGTTTTCGTTATAGAGAAGGTCGCTTGCGTCCTCAATGCTGTGTCCGCCCTTTAAAAGCACGGCGCAGCCGCATTCCGAATGAATTTTTGCTGCGGCCTTTTCCATATCGTCCTTGTCCTTAATTTCCATGCCGGATAGCACGGCGGCTTCGGGAATATTGGGCGTTACGAGTGTAGAAATCGGTAAAAGTTCCTTTTTCATCACGGCAACTGCCGGAGATTCCATGAGCCTTGAGCCGGAGGTCGCAACCATAACCGGATCCACTATGATGTTTTGAGCATCGTAGAATTTCAGCCTTTCGGCTGTCACGCGAATTAACGCTGCCGTAGGAATCATACCCGTCTTAACTGCATCGGGTCGTATATCCGTGAATACCGCGTCAATCTGCTCCTTGAGAAATTCCGGAGATACCTCCGAGATGTCTGTTACGCCGGTGGTGTTCTGTGCCGTCAGGGCCGCAATGGCGCTCATGGCATAAACTCCGTTCATAGTCATCGTTTTCAGATCGGCCTGAATACCGGCGCCTCCGCTGCAATCACTGCCTGCGATTGATAATGCTGTTTTCATATTTGCCTCCGTTTTTTATAAGCTTAGCATTATTTTTATAGAGCGACAAAAGGTGGTGCCCCCGGTTTGCCGCTGTTTTGTTATTTTATCTTTTTTATATCATTTATAAAGTTGCTCGGGAAAAGAAAGTTGTTTAAGTAAATGTCCGATACGGCTTTCATCTTTTCGGGAGCTTTTTCGCGGCTGTCATAGACCGCTGCCACATAAAAACCCGCTCCCTTTGCCGTCTTTGCGGCGTGATATGCATCCTCAAAGACGAGAGTTTCGTCTTTTTTTGTGCCGAGAAACGACAGCGCCTCGCAATATATGTACGGGTCGTTTTTGTCGTGCCCGACTTCTCCGCAAGTGAATATTTTGTCGAAAAATCCAAAAAGGCCGCATCTTTTAAGTGCGCCCTCTGTGAGCTTTCGTTCCGCGGCTGTCGTAATGCACATACGCACGTTAATTTCGCGAAGAGCGGTTAGAAATTCTCGTACGCCGTTCTTCGGCTGTGCTTCGCAGAGATAGAAGTCGCCCACCGTTTTGTTTACGCCGTCGACTATTTCGTTTACAGATAAGGGTAAATCGTAATTTTTCTTGAGATATTCTGCTGCCCCCGAAAGGCTCTTGGGTTTAAGCACTTCACAGAGGTTTTCTCTCGGGACTTTGCCGCATTGCTTTAAATAATCTTCTCCTGCGGTGTCCCATATCGACATTGTATCAAAAAGAGTGCCGTCAAAATCAAATACGGCTCCGCTTAGTTTCATTTTGACTTCACCGTTTCCTCCGTCAGATTGCGAAGCGCGCGACACGTATTTTCAATGTCGTCTGCCGCAAATATCGCGCTGACAAGAGCAACACCGTCAATTCCCGTGTGAGATAGTTCCTTTAAGTTTTTGCCGTTGATTCCGCCGATTGCAACAACGGGAATGTCTACGGCTTCACAGATGCTTCTGAGCGTTTCCTTTTTCATTGCGCCTGCATTTTGCTTTGTCGAGGATCCGAAAACCGCGCCAGCTCCCAAATAGTCGGCACCGTTTTTAACGGCTTCAACGGCTTCTTCAACGGTATGTGCGGAAACTCCTATTATCATATCGTCGCCGACTCTTTCGCGAACACAGGAGGCCTTCATATCGTCTTGGCCTACGTGAATTCCTTCGGCGTGACATTTGACGGCAATATCTACATTGTCGTTGACGATAAACGGTACACCGTAGTGCTTGCATATCTCATGTATTTTAACCGCTTCCTCAAGAAATTCCGCATCGGAAAGCTCTTTTTCACGGAGCTGAACGCAGGTGCAGCCGCCCTTTAATGCCGCTTCTACCTGTTCGCAAAGCGTCTGTTTGCCGACCCAAGCACGGTCGGTTACGGCGTAGAGAAGCATATTTTTTTTATCGCATTTCATATTTTGCACCTTCTTCCAATCCTTGCGGTGTCATATTGCAGACAGCGTCGATTATGTAATTCCTGTATGAAGCGTTGCCGTCAAGAGGGGAGAGCCTGCCAAATGCCGTTTCGCCCGCAAGCCCCATGGCTGAGACGGCAGAAGCCGCCGCCGTCAGTATGTCGTTTTGATTTGCCGCGATAAATGCGGCGGTGAGTGATGACAGCTGGCAGCCCGTGCCCGTGACAAGTGACATCATATCGTTACCGTTCCTTATTACAAAGGCCCTGTCCTTATCGGCTACGATGTCTGTTTTTCCGGTAATTGCAATTACCGAGCCGGTCTTTTCCGAAAAGCTCTTTGCGAATGCTACCGCTTTATCGAGAGTTTCCTCGGTAAAGCAGTCGGCAATATCTGCGTCAACGCCTTTTGCGGAGCCTGTTCCGAGTGCCAATGTCTTGATTTCCGAGATGTTGCCGCGAATTACCGAAAAGTGTATGTTGTTAAGAAGCTTAAATGCCGTGTCTGTCCTAAAATGCGATGCCCCGACGCCAACCGGGTCTAAAACTACGGGATGGCAAAGCTCGTTGGCTTTTTTGCCTGCCGCAAGCATTGAGGGAATCGTGCGAGAACTAAGCGTGCCGATGTTTATGCAGAGCCCGTCGCACGCGGATGTGATTTCCGCCGCCTCTCTTTCGTCATCCGCCATTATTGGTGACGCACCGCATGCCAAGAGTATATTTGCACAGTCGTTAACCGTAACGAAATTTGTTATACTGTGAATCAGCGGTCTTTTTTCTGACGTTTTGCAGCATTTCTCCGAACATTTTTTCACGGCCTTTCGGTTCATAATATAAGTGCGATTTTTTTGTACCGTAAGGTACGACTTGACATAAAGCTTTATTTCAACCCGTTTTGCATTTTGGAAAGAACGCCGCATTTTTTAAGCGTTAAAACAATAATTCCCGAAATAATTGAGCCGACTGCGGTTGAGATGAAGAACGGGATTATATATGCGTAAAAAGCAACCTCAGAGGCACTTTTGCCCATGAGTAATACGGCTACGGGATATGCACAAAGGCCGCCGAGCAGAGAGGTTCCGCCGACCTCGCCCACGAGAGTAAGCGGAATATTTTTACTCTTTTTATAGATGAGACCGCATATGAGGGCGCCGAACATGCTGCCGGGGAAAGCCATAAGGCTGCCGAGCCCGAGCAGATTTCTGATGAGAGATGCCGCAAAGGCGACGCCGAGACCGTACCACGGACCGAGAAGTACGGCGCAGAGAATGTTTACCATATGCTGTATCGGCGCACACTTACTGCCGAACACCGGGAAAGAGAATAAACTGCCGACAACGGCTACCGCACAAAACATACCTGCAAGGGCAAGCTTTTTAACCTGATTTTCATTTTAATTGCTCCTTAGAAAGTTTTATATCGGTCGAGGCTTTTTGGCCTCCTCTCACGCCGGAACACGGCTTCCCATCGCAGCAGTGTTGTCATCATACGGTGCAACATTGAAATTACAAAACTCAGGGCGCTCCCCCTGCTTTTTGCCGCGTCGTTTTCCCCGCGGGGCATTTTCACATCCTTTTTGTGCACAGTCCGGCTTTTATTTTTGACAAAATAAAAAACGGAGCTTTTCACTCAAAATGCGAAGCTCCGTTTAACAAGTCTTTTTCGGGTGACTTCCTACGGCGGCATTATCCGCATCAGGTGAAAAAGGGTCGAAGTTGATGACTTCCTCTCAGCCTGCAAAAACAAGCTCCCCTGTACTTTAAATTATAGGTTGAATACCTTTTGTTATTATATACCGATAAGCCTTGGTTTGCAATAGCAAATTGTTGTATTACAATATGAAACGATTGTATGATGCTCGCTGAAAGTGCTTGACTACGGCATTTAATAAAGATATAATTTTATTACTACATTTCAAATGCTTTCTCGGAGGGAATAATGAAGAATACATATCAAAAAATCTTGGCAATAATACTGCTTCTATCGGTACTTCTCGGGGCATTTTCAACGGCGTCGTTTGCCTCCGAAAAGGATTCACTGAAAAAAGAAGGCAATACATGGTATTATATGCAGGACGGCGAAAAGGACAGCTCATATACGGGGCTTGTCAAATACTATTACACATGGTATTACGTAAAAGACGGCGTTCTCGACTGGAGCTATACCGGTCTTACCAAGTATTACGGCACGTGGTATTACGTCGAAAACGGCATACTTAACTGGGATTATACAGGTCTTACCAAGTATTACGGTACGTGGTATTATGTGCAAAACGGCATACTTAATTGGGATTATACAGGTCTTACCAAGTATTACGGTACGTGGTATTACGTCGAAAACGGCGTACTCAATTGGGATTATACAGGCCTCACCAAGTATTACGATACATGGTATTACGTCGAAAACGGCGTACTTAATTGGAATTATACAGGCCTTACCAAGTATTACGATACGTGGTATTACGTAAAGGAAGGCGTTCTCGACTGGAGCTATACCGGTCTTACCAAGTATTACGGCACGTGGTATTACGTATACGGCGGCATATTGCGCTGGGACACCAATACTCTCGTTAAATACGGTGACGATTGGTATGTCGTATCGGGCGGTGTTGTAGATTTCGGTTATAACGGTGCATACGTTTACGGTGACACTCTTAATGCCATTGACGGCGGCGTTTGGAACAAAAATTACAACGGCCCCATATATTATGACGGCAATGCCTATACTCTCACAAACGGTACGTTATACAGCTATTATCTTCACCCACAGGCGGTAAATCACAATGCGCCTTATCTTATAGCGGTTGATCGCACGAATAACTGTATCACGGTTTATGCAAAGGATAACAGCGGTAAATTTACCGTGCCGGACAGAGCCTTTGTGTGCTCGGTGGGAACGGACGGCTTAACCCCCGTCGGAGTTTTCAACACTCCGGCAAAATATCGCTGGAAGGAGCTTAGGGGCAACGTTCACGGGCAGTATTCAACGAGAATAGTCGGTAAGGTGCTTTTTCACTCCGTACCGTATTCAAAGCAGGACAATTCCACGCTCCTTTACAGGAGCTATAATAAGCTCGGCAATGCTGCTTCTCACGGCTGCGTCAGACTTACAACTGCTGACGCCAAGTGGATATATGATTGCTGTCCGCTCGGAACAACGGTTATGATATATGACAGCTGGGGAGGAACTGTTCTTCCGAAGCCCTCGGCGGTTAAAATCAGTGCCTCTGACGGTCGCCGCGGCTGGGACCCGACAGATCCCGATCCCGCAAATCCGTGGAGAAGATGATTAAACGCTTAAATTAAAAATAAAATCCCGAACAGACGGCTTATAAATGTGCGGCCTTTGTTCGGGATTTATTTATTCTTGGTATTTATATTACTGTATTTCGGAAATCTTTACGGGTCTGTGTTCCTCTACCGATTTTCTTGCGGCAAGACCTATCTTTACAGACTGAAGGCCTGCGTGAATACCCACGGGAACCTCGGTATCGTTTATGACCGCCTCTGTGAATTGACGCATTTCCTCGGAGAATGAGCCCATATATCTCTCAAGGAAGAAGAAGAGCGGCTTTTCGCCGGTAACACCGTCAGCGTTTGATATTACCGCCGAGGATACGGTGTCGTTGCTCGTCGCAACCATACCCTTAGAGCCGAAAAGCTCGGCGCGCTGGTCATAGCCGTAAGCCGCCTTGCGCGAATTGTCTATAACCGCCAAAGCGCCGTTTGTCATTTTCATGGTTATGATTGCCGTGTCAACGTCGCCCTGCTCGCCTATGGCCGGGTCAACGAGCACCGCGGAGTTTACATAAAGCTCTTCAACGTCGCTGTCGGTGAGGAAACACGCCATATCGAAATCGTGAATCGTCATATCGAGGAAGATACCTCCCGACACCTTTATGTATGCGGGATTCGGCGGTTCGGGGTCGCGCGAGGTAATTTTCAGTATGTGCGCTTCACCTATTTTTCCGTCGTCATAAGCCTTGCGTATAGCGGCAAAATTATGGTCAAAGCGGCGGTTGAAGCCCACCTGAAACTTAATATCCGGATGCTCCTTTAAAGCGTCTGCGACGGCTTGGATTTTTTCGATTGAGTGGTCAACCGGCTTCTCGCAGAAAACGTGCTTTCCGGCGTTTATGGCTTCTATCGAAATTGCGGCGTGTGTGTCGGTTGAGGAGCAGACAAGAACGGCGTCAATATCCTTGTCGTTCAAAATGTCCTTATAGTCTTTTGTCACCTTTGAAACCCCATAGCTTCTTATAAGCTTTTCGGTTTCTTCGTTCATAAACGGATCTGCCATTGCGGTTACCGTTGCATTTTTTACGTGGTAGGAGATTGACTCAAGATGCACCTTGCCGATGCGTCCTGCGCCGATGATGCCGATTTTTAACATAATTATCACATAACCTTTCAGGCAACAAATAGTTATTTAAAATCACCCTGCGTCCCGTGTTGCCCTGACAGGTATAACCGGTGATTTCTGCTGTTTCAAAATTGTGCCGTCGGCAAATTTTGAGTGAAATATGATTTAAACAGCGAGATTTATACTGTTTGTATCCGAAAAATTATTTACAAAGTCTGTCGTAAATCTTCAATATATCTTCAACGGATATATCCTTTATCGTATTAGACGGTGAGCCGGATGCGAAGGCATCCTCTGCCATTTTCGGCATCGCTTTGCGGAATTCTACAAGGTCGATTCCGTAGCCCGATACGCTCGGTATGCCGCAGATGTCACAAAGCTCCTTGCAGGCATCAACGAATTTCCTTGCTGCGGCGGAGTCGGAATCGTCGCTTGCGGCTTTTCCTATTGCCCGTGCCATATCGGCAAAGCGCTTTTCTGCGCCGTCGTAAACGTAGTCGAAGCATTCCGCCATAAGCATGGCGTTGCTTATTCCGTGCGGCACATGGAACAGCGCGCCTATTGGTCGTGACATACCGTGAATTACGGTAACGGAAGCATTGTTGAACGCCGTGCCGGCTTCAAGAGCCGCAAGGCTCATTTGCTCTCTTGCCTCAATGTTTTGTGGCTCGCGATAAGCTGTGGGGAGATATTTGAAAATTCTTTTTACCGCGCTGATAGCGAGATCGTCCGTCATTGGCTGTGCTTTTCTTGATGTGTACGCTTCGCTTGCGTGGCAAAGTGCGTCAAGTCCGGTAGCGGCCGTAACGGATGGCGGAGCGGTCATGGTAAACGCCGGATCGTCTATTGCAAGGTCGGGCATAAGCACCGCGCCCTTTAAGAGCATTTTTATGTCCTTTTCCGTGTTTGTTATGATTGTAAACTGCGTAGCCTCCGAGCCGGTACCGCTCGTTGTCGGTATTGCAACCATTGGCGGAGTAGGGACGGTAATTATCTTGCCGAGAAAATCGTTGACGGAGCCGCCGCTTGTCGCAACCGCACCTATCGCCTTCATAGCATCTATCGGCGAGCCGCCGCCTACGGCTATCAGGAAGTCACATTTTTCGTTGTTCCATGCCTTTAAGCCCGCTTCGATAATCTTGTCGGTGGGCTCGCTTATGACGCCGTCAAAAATTGCGTACTGAGTATCTCCTTTGTCAAGTATATCCGTAATCTTTGCGGTGTTGCCGAGCTTTACCATCATGGGGTCGGTAACCACAAGAGCTTTTTTGCCCAAGGCGCATATATGCTCTGCTGCGGTCGATAAGGCGTTTTCACCGTAAAAAATTTGTTTCGGCATAATAAATTGAAAACTCATTTCTTGACCTCCGCTAAATTAAAGCCCGGCTTTTTCGGCAATGTATTTTCTTGCCTTGAGCGCGTATTCAAACGGGTTTGCCTTGGCAGGGTCCTGCTCCGCCTCTACGAGAACATAACCCTCATAGCCGCTGTCCGCAAGAATGTCAAATATCGGGCCGAAGTCTATCGCGCCGTCGCCGGGAACTGTGAACGTTCCGAGCCGCACGCCTTCAAGGAAGCTGAGGTTTTCCCTCTTAACCTTATCTATTATCTCGGGGCGAATATCCTTTAAGTGTACGTGTTTTACTCTGTTTGCGTATTTTTTCAAAACGCCGATGTAATCCTCGCCGCAGTATGCAAGATGACCCGAATCATATAAAAGACTGAAAAGCTCGGGGTCGGTATTTTCCATAAGACGGTCTATTTCGGCGGCGGTCTGAACAACTGTGCCCATATGATGATGATATGTAAGGGCTATGCCCATATCCTTTGCGACCTTGCCGAGACGGTTTACGCCGTCGCAAAGGCGAGCCCATTCGTCATCGTTCATTATGTATTTGTCTTTGAAAACCGACTTATCGGTGCCCTGTATAGAGTAGCTCTGCTCCGAAATGCCGACAACCCTTGCGCCCATCTCCTTGAGAAAAGAAATATGGTCTACAAAGTCTTTTTCTACTTCATCATAAGGTTTTGTAAGAAGAAATGAAGAAAACCAAGCATTGCAAATTTGCATATTGCGAAGCGAGAGAGCTTTTTTGAGTGCGGGTATGTCGTCTCGCGGATACTTGTTGCCGACTTCGCAGCCGGTAAAGCCGGCGAGAGCCATTTCGGAAATACACTGTTCAAAGGTGTTTTCCGAGCCTAAATCGGGCATATCGTCATTTGTCCAAGCGATAGGTGCAATACCTAATTTAACTTTGTTCTTATCAAGCATATCAATATTTCCTCGCTTTACTTTCGTTTTCTTTTTTATTTTTGTAAGCCTCGTTGACCGCCTTGTTGTCGGAGGTTGACGCCACGCCGACATTCCACCATGCGCCATAGCCGTCGGTCATGGTTTTCGGCAAAACCTTAATGTCTATAAGCGTCGAAACCTTAGAATCAAGGCTGTCACGAAGTGCATTTTCAAGCTGCTCAAGAGTTCTTGCCGTGTACGTTTTAACTCCGTAGCCTTCCGCGCTTTTTGCAAAATCGATAGGAACAAGGTCGCCGAGCAGATCTCCGTTTTCGTCACGGAAGCGGAATTCCGTTGCGAGATTGCCTATCCCGTTTGACATTTCAAGATTGTTTATACAGCCGAAGCCGCTGTTGTCAAACAGCAGTACGTTTATTTTTTTATGCTCCTGGATTGATGTGATAAGCTCTGAGTGCAGCATAAGATAGCTGCCGTCGCCGCACATCGCATACACCTCTTTTTGCGGCTCTGCAAGCTTTGAACCCAACGCGCCCGCGATTTCATAGCCCATACAGGAGTAGCCGTATTCCATGTTGTAGGAATATCTGCTGTCCGAGGTCCACATCCTTTGGAGATCTCCCGGCAGAGAACCTGCGGAGCCTACGCAAATCGCGTCGTGGGGAATGATCTCGCGTATTTTTTCGACTGCCGCCACCTGCGTTATTGTGCCGAACTTCTCTGCAAACTCCGGAACGGAGCGTTCGTACTGAGCTTTTATAAGTGTGGTGAAGCTTTCGTTGTAGCTGTATTTTGCAAAGCGTTCCATCTCATCGTTCCAGCACTTTTTTGCCTTTGCGATTTCATCGGTGTATTTTGTTCTGTATTCGTGAGACGACAAAGCCTTGCCGAGAGCGATTATTCCGAGCTTTGCGTCCGCGACGAGCTTTACGGCACCTAATTTGTACGCGTCAAAGCGGGAAGTGTTAATGGTTATAAATTTTGCGTCGCTTCTGAAAAGGCTCTTTGAGCCGGTGGTAAAGTCGGAAAAACGAGTGCCTATGCCGAGAATGACGTCGGCACATTTTGCAATGTCGTTTCCTGCCGAATTACCCGTGACTCCGAGTCCGCCGAGGTTCAGTGGGTCGCTTGAGAGACAGGCGGTTTTGCCGCTCTGTGTTTCGGCAAATGGAATGCCGAATGATTTGCAGAACATCTCAAGTGCTTCTCCCGCCTCGGAATATCTTACTCCGCCGCCGCAGATAACAAGCGGCTTTTCGGCGTTTAAAAGAATTTCGGCTATATCGTTAACCTCGTCGAGAGAGGGGACGATTCTTGTAATTTTATGTACTCTCTTTGCGAGAAATTCGTCGGGGAAATCATAGCTTTCACCCTCAACGTCCTGCGGAAGAGAAATGCACACGGCGCCCGTTTCTGCCGTGTCGGTTAAAACGCGCATTGCGTTTATCATGGCCGACATCAACTGCTCCGGACGTGAAATTCTGTCCCAATATCTTGTGACCGCCTTGTAAGCGTCATTTGTTGTTGTGGCAAGCGAATTTACCTGCTCAAATTGCTGAAGCACGGGGTCCGGCTGGCGTGACGCAAAGGAATCTGCGGGAAACAGCAAAAGCGGAATGTGGTTTACCGTAGCCGTTGCGGCGGCAGTTATCATATTTGCAGCACCAGGACCAATGGAAGAAGAACAGGCTATTATTTTTCTGCGATTATTCTGTTTTGCAAATGCGGTGGCAACGTGTGCCATGCCCTGCTCGTTTTTGCCTTGATAAACCGTGAGTCCGCCTCTGTCGGAGTCAAGTGCCTCGCCTAGTCCGCAAACTATTCCGTGACCGAATATCGTAAAAATTCCGTCAACGAATTTTGTCTCCTTGCCGTCAAACGATACGTATTGATTGTCAAGGAATTTTACGAGAGCTTGCGCGGTAGTCATATATGCCATAGTTTTATCTCCTTATTTATCGTCTAAAAGCCATTTGTGCTCCGGTGCGTCTATTCTTGTCTTTCTCCACGGGTCGCCGTCAAGATGCCTTATCATCCAAACATAGCACATTTTATATCCGGGAGCCGCTGCCTGCTGATGTGTATGCATAGGTGTTATGCAAAGACAGCCCTTGTCACCCACCTTATAGCAATCGTCTCCGTTAAAGCCGACGCCGAAGCCCTGCGGCTTATCAAATTCGTAGTAGTAGACCTCGGGCTGAGGATGATAATGCGGCGGATAGCTCGTCCAGCAGCCGGGCTTGTGGAAAACCTCGCCCAAGACAAGATTTGAATACGGAGCATTTTCATAGTCAAACACCGTAAGCACCTGTCTGTCGGCCGTGCCGTCCCATTGGTCTGCGCCGAAGTGCTGAACTGTCATATCCTCGCCTTTATAATAATGAACGCCGAAATCGTTTGAGTTATCAGTTTGCTCAATTACAAATCTCGACTCCTCGTTCGCCTTAACCGTTATTGTGTTATTCCTTGCAAAATGAATTGCCGTTGCCTTGTCAAGAAACGGAGAACGTCTCTTTGCATTTTCGGTTTTTCCGTCAAAAACAAAATCGACATCTCCCGCCATCAAAAGCAGAGCCGTTTCATTTTCCGTTTCGCAAAAGGTCATTGTTTCGCCCGCTTTGAGAATTTTAACTCTTATATCCATCAGCATATCAGAGTTTTTGCCGTTTCTCTCGCAGAGGATTTTTTCATTGTTTTGGTTAAATTTAGGATTTTCGTACATACATTACCCTCGTTTATATAAATTAAACTTTTATCTTATCATCCGTAAGCGAAGCACTTGCGGTTTTTATCGGTATTTCCTCGCCGAGATAGGTGGGCTCGGGCTTTTCTATGCAATAAAAGAAATCCTTTACCCTTGCCGCCGCTTCTCTTATGTTATTTTTGACGGGATATTTGAGCTCCTCCCTATCAAGCCCATATGCCTCAATGCCAAGCTGCCTTGCAACATACACAGCCCTGTAAAGATGGTATTTTTGCGTTACAATAAGTACCTTTTGAGCCTTGAATACATCTCTTGCACGATACATTGACTCATAGGTTGAAAAACCTGCATGGTCAATATACACGCAATCAGCCGAAATACCGTTTTCAACAAGGTAATCCTTCATAGCGTTTACCTCGTCATAGTTTCGTGCCGTGGTCGCCAGAGACAAGGAATCTGTCGCTGCACCCTTTATTGTATGCTTCAAGAGAAAAATCAAGTCTTTCCTTTAGCATAGGCGACGGCTTGCCGCTCCAAAGCCCTGCACCAAGTACCAAAATACAATCATAGCTGTCCGCTTTTAATTCGTCTACGGTAACAAAATTCTTTTTAGAAAAAGAAATCATATATGCGTTAATGCCGATTACTGCCGCAAAAAGCAAAATACAAACACATAAAAGCGCTCCGACAACACCTTTGAAAATCTTGTTTTTGAACAGTTTTTTCATATTGAGCCTTCCTGCAAATCAAAAAGGGAGCGGAATGATTTACACCCTTGCAATCATTTCACCGTATTCTTCTTTTTCTTTCTTAATAAAGTCCTTGACCGCTTCGACAGAGGGCATATCCTGTGAGCAAGCGTGAGAAGCTACAAGCATAGCCGCCGAAGCCGAGCCGAATTCGAGAGCGTCGATTATATCATAGCCCTCAAAAAGTCCGTAAAGGAATGCGGAAGCGTAACCGTCTCCGCCGCCGAAGGATTTAAGGAGTTTAACGGGGAACGGCTTAATGTTATAGCTTTCGCCATCATTTGTATAAGCTGTCGAGCCCTCCTTGCCGTGCTTGATTACCACGATTTTAGCGTTTTGCGAATGCCAATATTTAGCGGTTTCCTCGTCGGACATACCCTGCTTTATGAGCTTTTCGGTAAGGTCGTATTCCTCACGAGAGCCGAGAATAATATCTGCTTCACGGGCAACTGCGGAGTAATAGATTGAAATTTCGTCGTCGTTTTTCCAATTATATGCACGGTAGTCAATATCAAAAATAATCGGAATACAATTTCTCTTTGCAAACATAACAGCCTTGAGCGCCGCCTCTCTCGACGGGCTTTCGCAAAGAGCGGTGCCTGAAATCAAAATAGCCTTACCCTGCTTGATGTATTCCTCGTCAATATCGGAAACCTCCAACTTCAAGTCGGCCGCATCGTTGCGATACATAACTATGGAGCTTTCGGTTTCGGATTTGATTTCGGTAAAGGTAAGACCGATTTTCTCACCGTTTTCACATCTCTTAACTCTTGAGGTGTCAATTCCCTCTTTCTCAAAGAAATCGGTTACGAATGTGCCGAGCTGGTCATCGGAAACACGGGCAAAAAATCCGCATTTTTTACCGAGTCTCGCAAGTCCTACCGCTATATTTGCGGGAGAGCCGCCGAGGTATCTCTTAAAGGTGGTGCTTTCGTTAAGAGGGCAGTAATAATCGACGGGATTCAAGTCAACCGCAATTCTGCCCAAAAGAATAAGGTCATATTTTTTTGAAGAATCAAATTCTATGTATTTCATAAATGTCTCCTTAATTATTCCATATTGAAAACTTTAATATGTCTTTTAACATTTTGATAAACGCCCTCAACCTCACAGGCGGAGAGCTCAAAATAATTGGCTTTTTCCTTGTTATCACAATAAGTCTTTGCATAAGATGCCAAGCTGTCAAAGGAAGCTGTTGCTATATTTATCTTGCGAACACCGAGTGAAATCGCCCTCTGAAACTGCTCGTCGCTTATACCCGTACCGCCGTGAAGCACAAGCGGTGTATTGACTTTTTTATGTATTTCCTCAAGCACGTCAAAGCGAAGCTCGGGAAGTACGGGATAATTTCCGTGCGCATTGCCTATTGCCACGGCAAGTGCGTCAACCCCCGTTTCATCACAAAAGCGTTTAGCGTCATCGGGGTTTGTGCAAAGAATTTTGTGGCTTTTGCCCTCGCCCTCGTTTCCGCCGACAACTCCCAATTCGGCTTCGACGGTTGCGCCGTATTCCTTTGCGGTTTCAACGACGCCTTTTACCGTTTTAATATTTTTCTCAAGCGGTAAAAGCGAGCCGTCAAGCATTACCGACGTAAAGCCTATATCAAGAGCCTGTTCAACCGTTTTGACATTTAATCCGTGGTCAAGGTGCACCGCAATATCGACATTGGCATTTTCAGCCGCCGAAATCATCATCGGTCCCATCAATTCCAAAGGCGAACTTTTAAGTCTTACCTCCGCTATCTGCAAAATAATAGGGGCTTCAAGCTCCTCCGCCGCCTTGACGGCGCCCATTACCATTTCCATATTGCCTACGGAAAAGGCACCTATGGCAACACCTTTTTCTTCGGCGCGCGCAAGCAACTCTTTCATAGCAACAAGTGACAAAAATAACACGTACCTTTCGAAATATTATATACAACATACTAAAAATATATGTATAATTATAACACGTTCGGGGTGTATTTCAATGTTTGAAGCAGTAAAAAAAGATTTGCAAAATCTGTATAAAATAACGAGAAAAGCGTCCCTTGCTTAAAACAAGGAACGCTTAATAATTGCATATGTATGCAGGCTTTTGTTATGCTCCGACTTTTTTCTGCTTTTTGTCGGGCAAAACTATTTCGCCGGCTTTAACAAGCGAGAATTTGGCAACGCCCGGGCCTATGATGGAGTAGATAAACGTCGAGCAGAGTATTACCGTGCGAAGCTGCGGAGCATAGTCGGGTACCATGCTTGAGGCGACGGCGATAAGACCGAGCGCAACACCTGCCTGCGGCATTAGCGTGGGGCCTAACCATTTGCATACTTTATCGGGCTGATGCGTAATTTTTCCGCTGACATATGAGCCGAGCATTTTACCGACAACTCTTACCACCACATAGATTATTCCGATAAAGCCGATGGATTTAAGTGCCGATACGTCGAACCCTGCGCCCGAAATTACAAAGAACATCATGTATATAGGCGGAGTGAAGCCCTCCGAGACTTTTACAACGTCGTCGGAATCGTGGATTATGTTTGTAAGCACTGCGCCGAGGCACATACATGCGAGCAGGCTTGAACCCTTGAGCAACGTGGCGAGATAATATGTAAGTGCCACCATACCGAGTATAACGCAAATACGGTTGGAGTGCTTTTTAAACCACTTCAGAAGAACTTTCATCACAAGAGCTAAAACAAAGCCGATAACTGCCGAAATCAGCACTTGATAAAACGGGTCGAGTATTGAGAGAACGAGGCTCCTGTCGCCTTTTCCGTTCATGGCGGTGACTATTGTGCTTGCAAAGCCGAAGCCTATAAGTGCCACGGCATCGTCAAGGGCGACAACGCTTAAAAGGAGTGATGTCAAGGGGCCCTTTGCCTTATACTGATTTATTACCATTATTGTTTGGGCGGGTGCTGTTGCGGCGGCAATTGCACCGAGTAAAATCGACAGCTTTAAGTCAACCTTGCATATAATCAATGTTACCGTAAGAAGTATTACGGCACCCATGGCTTCAAAAATAGCAACTATTATGGGTGCGCTGCCTACCTTTTTAAAATAGTCAAGGCTGAAATCGCAACCGACGGAAAAAGCTATAAACGACAGCGCAATATCTGATATTATTGCGAATTCGTCTATCATATTTTGGTCTACGATGTTAAACAGCGACGGGCCGAAAACAAGCCCGGCTATAAGATAACCGGTTACGTTGGGGAGCTTTATGTATTTACACAGCCTGCCGAAAAGAAGCCCCGATATCATCATCAAAGCGACTGTGGCAAGTGTTTTAATTTCCATCCTTATACAATCCTTTCACGTAACTTATCGGAACGGTGAAAACCACTCCGGTATCGGGCTTGGAAAGATCGCCTATAACATCCTCAATGGCCTTTACGGCGTTTTCAACGTGATCGTCGTTTACTGCGGCGATTATAAGATTGCTGTTCTCGCGTTCAGGCTTTAAAAATGCCCTCATCGCACCGAAAAACGGAACCTCGCCCTCGTCGCTGTGAGACGCCAAAAGATGAACCATTCCCTTGCTGTCAAGTATGGTAGCACCGTGTATGTCGTGATCCGCAAAGCTCGTCAGTATATCGTCAAGCATTTCGGAGCGGTTCAGTACAAAAAACAAAAGCTGCATAAATTTTTCCTCCGTATCAGATTCAATATTATTTTAATCCCTCGTGCGACAGCAGCGGCAGGCAAAACATAACGCCGGTATTGGGCTTTGAGAGCCCGCCGGTGACTTCGTTCGCAATCTGTTTTGCGACTGCGACCTTCTCGTCCTCCATAGCGCAGAGAAGTAGCTTGTTTTTTGCGGCACTTTCGGGGTTTAAATATTCGCGCAGGGAGCCGAAAACAGGCGGCGGATCCGAGGATGCGCGCCCTATTGCCTGAAGAGCACCCTCGCAATCTATAAGCGAGCCGCCCTTGATACCTGCCTCCATCATTTTTACGAGAATGGAATTCATGTGGTCGCTGTCGTGAATTATCATTATTACGAGCTGCATAGTATTCCTCCCTTTTAAATTTCGATATTATTTTACACCTTTATATGATATAATGCAATAAAACAGAATTTTAACGATGGTGGAATTATGGGTCGCAAAATCGAATTTTTTATTGACAATGACAACGGCAATGTCAAAATAAAAGATTATTTAAAGCGCAGGGGCGTGTCGCACAGAATGCTCTGCGTTTTAAAGCGCACCGAAAACGGCATATTGAAAAACGGAGTAGGGGCGAGAAGCATCGACATTTTAAATTCGGGTGATACGCTGACTTTGAATTTGCCGTCCGACGCAGGCACCGCCTCCGCTGTGCCTGCGGATATACCGCTCGACATAATTTATGAGGACGACGATATACTCGTGATAAACAAAAAGCCCGATATTGCCATGCACGAATCGCACAATCACCGTTGCGACGCGCTGTCAAATGCGGTGGCATTTCATCTTATGAAAGAGGGGAAGGAGTGCGTATTCCGCTCTGTCGGCAGACTTGATAAGGGAACGTCGGGCATAGTGGTGTGCGCTCTCAATAAATTTTCGGCGGCAAAGCTGAGCGGTAAAATATATAAGGAGTATTTAGCTGTTGCCGGCGGCGAATTTTACGGCGATGGCGTTATAGATAAGCCTATTATAAGACCCGACCCCATGAAGACCTTGCGCGATGTCGGCGTGGGCGGCGAGAGAGCCGTTACACATTGGAAATCGTTAAAGGTAAAGGACGGCTGTACGCTTTTGAGAATACATCTCGAAACGGGCAGAACTCATCAGATACGTGTTCACTTTAAAAGCCTCGGAGCGCCGCTTGTGGGCGACGATATGTACGGCAGTACGGATAAAAGACTCAGCCATCAGGCACTGCATTGCTGTTTCGTCCGCTTTACACACCCCGTTACCGAGAAAATTATGGAATTTACCGCACCTATGCCGGACGATATGAATAAGCTTACGTAACGGACCGCCGGCAGCCGCAGGCTGTTCGCTTTTATATTATTTCCTGCTCAATGTCGTCAAAAAGCTCAACGTCAAAAAAATCCCGTATTGATATTTCCAAGCCGTCGCATATTTTTTGCAGCGTTACAACGCCGGGATTTTGACTTTTTGTGTTCAGTATGCTGTAAATCGTGGACGGATTTACGCCGCTTATGTTGCCGAGCGCATTTATGGCAATGTTCTTTTCCTTACATAAATCGATTATTCTTTGAGCAACAGCATCTTTAATTTTCATAACTACCGCCTTTTTGTCAATGATAGTTAAATCGTATAGGAATTTGGGATATATCGTGTGGGATATATCCCAAATTTTTTTATTGACTTTTATATGCGGCTAATGTAATATTCAATTATGCCGATTTCGCGGTATGTCGCGTGAGGGGCTTTTGCACAGGCGTTTACGGAGGATAAAATAATGAGAGATAACATAAAATATATGCTGTCGAATTGGCTTAAATGGGATAGGAAAAGCCTTGTGTATTTTCTTATACGCATACCGGCGCTTGTGTTTCAGCCGATTGTCACTTCTTATATACCAAAGGCTATGATCGATTGCATAAACGAGGGCGCAACGGTAGGCAGACTTACGCTTGTCGTGGGGCTTTTGAGCGTGCTCGTTGTGCTGACTACTTGGCTTTCGCCGTTTATGCAGGAGCTCTTAAACGGCAGCGCGCGTATTATTCGTATGCGCTATGCGGTGCTTGCTTTCAATAAGAATTTGAACACCGATTATACAAATATCGAAAGCCCGGGCGGCAGAGAAAAGAATAAGAGAGCAATGGAGTTTTACCGCAGCTATTATTCGGGTTCGTCGGATTTCCTCGATTCGTGCAATCAATTTTGCGTATGTGTTGTAGGCGTTGCGGCATCTCTTGCGCTGATTTATAAAATCAACATTATTATGATATTGATTATTTTTGCCACCTGTGCGGCGGAGTTTTTCTTGCTCGGCTTTTTGAACGGTAAGGAAAAGAAAACCAAGAACGAGCGAAGCAAAATATTTGTTCGCTATGATTATTACTATAATCTTTGCCGTGATTTTTCTGCGGCTAAGGATATAAGATTGTACGGCTTTACGGATTATTTCCTGTTTGCCATTGCAAAAATAATCTGCGACCTTGAAAAAATCAATCAAAAATTTATGCGCCAAAATATCAGAATCGGAGGACTGAGAGCACTTTTAAATCTCATACGCGAGCTTGTTGCCTATGCATATCTCTCATATCTTGTATGCGGCGGCAGGCTGTCTGTTTCGGATTTCATTTTTTATTTCGGCATTATAACGGGCTTTTCAAATTGGATAATGAATGCCGTGTATCAGTATTCGAATCTTGAGCGTTGCTGTAACGATTGCGCCGCATTTCGTGAATTTGTCGAAAGCGAGGAGGAGGGTCAAAACAGACCCGACATTGATTTTGACGACGTCGCTTCAATTGAATTTAAGAACGTTTCTTTTACATATCCGTCCGCCGAAAAAAGTACGGTTTGTAATATGTCATTTAAGGTGAACAGGGGTGAAAACATAGCCATAGTCGGCGAAAACGGAGCAGGCAAAACGACCGCCGTTAAGCTGCTTTGCGGCTTATATTATCCTACTTCCGGTGAGATTTTGATTAACGGAAAAAGCAGTCGTGATTTTTCAAGCGACAGCTATTTTAACCTCTTTTCCGCAGTTTTTCAGGACTATTATTTTATGCCGATGACAATTGCGGAAAATATTTGTACTGCCTCGGACTATGACAGAAAAAAGCTTTTTGCCGCATTTGATAAAGCGGGTATTTCCGAAAAAATCAACAGTCTGCCGCTAAAGGAAAAAACCTATATGATAAAGGACGTGTATAAGGACGCGGCTGATTTCTCCGGCGGTGAAAAGCAAAAGCTGCTCCTCGCAAAAGCAATATACAAAAATGCACCTGTTTTGATTTTGGACGAGCCCACGGCGGCACTCGACCCCATTGCGGAAAACGAGCTGTACTTGAAATACAACGAGATGACAAGCGGCAAAATATCGTTTTTTATTTCGCACCGCCTCTCGTCGACGCGCTTTTGCGACAGGATTTTGCTTGTTAAGGACGGGAAAATTGCCGAGAGCGGTACGCATGATGAGCTGATGGCTCTCAAAGGCTTATATTACAGAATGTACCAAGTCCAAAGCTACTATTATAAGGAGAACGGGGGAGAGACTGTATGAACAGAGTAAAAACCGTTTTTGCGGCGTTCCGTGAAATGAACCGTCTCGAAAAACGCCTTATCCCTACCGCCGTTACTGTTGCGTTTGTTACGGCTGTTATGCCGTTTATCAACATTTGGTTCACATCAAAAATCATAGATTTGCTCGACGGCGGAGCAGGTATGAAAGTCTCACACTCTATATCGGCTCGGCTGTCGGTATTAACGCCGTATTGTTTTTCGTCAACTGCTTTCTCGGCGAAATGCAGTTCGTTTATCGCTCGCTGATGTACAACAAGGAGCTTCGCGAAATTTCGTCAAAGCTGTTTCGCATTGAGTATCAACGTCTTGAAAACAGCGAATTTAAGGAGCTTGTTCACAAGCATTCGGAGGCTCAGGACAGGGTCTTTTCCTCATTTGTACAGTTTACATGGATGATGCGTGATTTTATATCGGGTGCGCTTACGCTGGTTATATCCGTTGTTATAATAATTCCGCTGCTCAAAATCGGCTTTGAGAAAACCGGCACCTCGTTTTTTGAACGTCCCGCATTTGCTTACGATTTTCGGCGCAATAGCCGTTATGGCGGTTATTATTCTTGTGGTAGCGGTCAGAATGAACAAGGCTTGGTTTAAGGCGAGCGACGAGTATTCGCGCCTTGACAGAATTTTTTATTATTTTCTCAACATGTTTTCGGATTACAATACGGGCAAGGAAATCCGCGTTTATAATGAGCAGACTCTAATAAAGCACACCGCTACGGACAAGCTTTTGACAGACGGAGAAAGGGTTTTGAAAAAAGCTTCAATGAATACGGCCAGGCAAAGCTCGTTCGTTGCGATTTTAGGTGCGCTTGTCGGCTTTGGAATTTATCTTTTTATCGGCACCAAGGGCTTGTACGGACTCTTCGGAATAGGCTCGCTTGTGCTTTATTGCGGAGCGTTTATGCAGATTATTGCGGGTATAATGAAAATGGCGGTAACCTTTGGCAAGACCGCCGAAATGGTGCCGCTCGTCAATTATTATTTCGAGATTGTAAATACGAATGACGAAATGACCTACGGCGAAAAGAAGCTGGATTTATCCGCAGGCTTCGAGCTTGAATTCAAAAATGTTTCATTTAAATATCCGTCCGCCGAAAATTACGCTCTCCGAAATGTCAATCTCAAAATAGAAAACGGCGAGCATCTTGCCGTTGTCGGCAGAAACGGCAGCGGTAAAACCACATTTATCAAGCTTATGTGCCGCCTTTATGATGTGACGGACGGCGAAATTCTGATTAACGGCACCGATATTAAGGAATACACAAGAGAGAGCATTACAGGTCTTTATTCCGTGGTCTTTCAGGATTTTAAAATATTTTCCGTATCACTTAAGGATAATATTTGCGCAAGCTCCGATTTCGACAGCGACAGATTTTATGCTTGCCTCGAAAATGCAAATATTAAGGACAGAGCCGAACGCTTGGCGGATAAGGAAAACACATATCTTTATAAGGATTTGGACGAAACAGGCGTTGAAATATCGGGTGGTGAGGCGCAAAAGCTTGCTCTTGCGAGGGCACTGTATAAGGACGCTCCCGTCGTTATTTTGGACGAGCCCACGGCGGCACTCGATCCCATTGCGGAAAACGAGATATACAGCCGTTTCAATTCCTTTGTTCAAAATAAAACGGCGATTTATATTTCTCACAGGCTTTCAAGCTGCGCCTTCTGCGATAAAATCGCCGTGTTTGACAACGCGCGGCTTGTCGAGCACGGAACGCATCGCGAGCTTTTGGGTGCAGGCGGCAAATACAGCGAGCTTTGGAATGCGCAGGCAAGGTATTATATCTCATAAAGGACTCGGCGAATAAATAAAAAAGACTGCATTTATCAAATGTGATTACGTACGTCACACGGCATAAAGGCAGTCTTTTTATATGTTATACGGCTTTTATTCAGTTTAGCTTTTTGTCGGTTGAGAGGATAAAGCGGAGAACGTTGTTTGCGGTTCTCTGCAGTTCTCCTAAGGCTATTCCGTCCTTTTGACCGTATGTTTCAAGCAGAGAGCCGTCGTTTCCGCCACTCTTGCTGACCGCGGTTTTAAATCCGGGCATAAGCACGTCAACCTGCGCTCTGACGCGATATGCATTGTCTCTCAGCTGCGGAAATTCGGGTGACGGAGCGTAGCGCATCCACCAGTCTGTCATAACCATACCGCCGAAGTGCCATTCGTCACGCAAAACGGTGGTACAAAGCTCATAATTGTAGTGGCTCCAAACGCCGTTTATCTTGTTGTAGCTTGTCATAATGCAGTGCGGAGACGACTCCTTAACGCATATTTCAAAGCCCTTGAGATAGATTTCGCGAAGTGCCCTTTCGGACACTATGTCGTCGGTGTGATTGCGGTTATATTCCTGATTGTTGCCGGCAAAGTGCTTCGGACACGCCGAAACACCGTTTTTCTGTATGCCCCTGACCGTTGCCGCAGCGGTTTTACCAGTGAGGTATGGGTCCTCGGAATAGTATTCGAAGTTTCTGCCGCACAGCACGTTCCTATGTATATTCATACCCGGTGCCAACAGCACGTCGCTGCCCTTTTTTATCATCTCTTTGCCCATTTCCGTGAATAATTCCTCGGTGAGACTTTCGTCCCAAGAACACGCTATCGCCGTACCGCAGGGCATCAGCGAACAGGCGGAAAGAAGTCTTATTCCGGACGGACCGTCGGTGGTGATTATCGGGGGGATTCCCTTTTCCCTGAGCGACTTTAAAACGCCGCCGAAAGCACCCGCGTTACCCTTTGCTCCGAGTGAACTGTTCATAGGTCCCTCGCCTCGAGAGATTGCTTCGAGCTCGTCGAGTGAAAGTTGAGCTGTAAAGTCTTGCAGCTTTACTTTACCTGCTTTTACATCGGAGAGCTTATAGCCTTTGTCACCGCTGATTTCTTTTCCGTCCGGCAGAGAAGAGAGTATTCGATTTTTCAGACTCACGGTGCGAACAGGCACTTTTTCCTTTGACAGAGCGATTTTGTCGCCGTCGCAAACAGCGGCAAAGCGTTCAAACGCGCGGTTTTCGCTGACCGCCATAACTTCGGATAGTTCGGCGGTTACAACTGTGCTTTCAAGTGTAAAGCTATACGCCTTTTCACAGTTCCGTACGCTGTTGCCTACATAAAAATCGTAAATTCCGCTTTCGAGTACATAGCAGCTCTTGTGTCCGGCCTTGCCGGAGTCGTCGTAAGAAGCAAAGCTGTCATTTGAAATCACCGTTACGAAGGTTTCACAGTCGCCGGGGGACAAAAGCTCTGTTTTGTGAAAAGCAACGAGTGATTTTTTTGCTTTTCCGAGCTTGCCGTTCGGAGCGGAAACATAAAATTGAACCGTCTCTCTGCCGGGCACCGAGCCGATATTCGTCACCTTAACATTGAATTCTGTTTTGCCTTCGGAATAGTTCGCTTTTTCCGTTTCGATTTTAAAATTTGTATAAGACAGACCGAATCCGAATTCATACAGCACCTTTTCGGGGGCGAAGGTTTCAAAATAGCGGTAACCCACAAAGATGTCCTCAACATAGTTGTTGTATTCCTTTGCGCCGAAGCTGCCGCTGCTCGGGTAGTCCTCATATCGTTTTGCGATTGTATCGCTGAGCTTTCCGCTCGGAGTGACTTCACCGGAGAGTATATCCGAAAGCGCGTTTCCGCTCTCCATACCGCCTTGCCAAGCTATAAGTATCGAGCCTATTTTATCCTTATATACATCTATCTCTTCAAAACCAATAAGACTGCCTATATTGAGAACCAAAATGACGTCGTCAAAATGAGCCGTGACAAGGTCTAACATCTCCTTTTCTCTGCTCGTGAGGTAATAGCTGCCCTTTTCGAGAACGTTTTCGCGATCCTCTCCGGCGCTTCTGCCTATGAATACCACAGCCTTATTGCTCTTTTCAGATGCACTTTACAATGTTGTCTTTAAGCGGCATTTCCGGATAAAATCTCGGCCAATGTCCCCAAAACCCCGGATCCGGTATGTTTTTGCGCTTGCCGCACCAATCATTATAAATTTTTCTGAGATCTTCGTTTATATGTATTTTTCCGTTTTTTTCTATGCCGTCGGCAAAGCTGATTTTATAAGGCGCGCATACGTCTCCACCCGAGCCGTTGCCGACAAAAAAGCTGTCGTTTTGCACTCTGCCGAACAGCGCGACATTATCCTTGCCGTTTATGGGTAAAGCCCCGTTGTTTTTCAGCAATACGCAACCGTCCGCCGCTGCCTGTCGCAAAAACGGGATTATTTCTCATTCGGCTTGCCGTTTTTTATTATGCTCGCATTTTGCTTTTGCGCAAGCTCACTGCCGCTGATTTTACGAATCAGCTTATTTATAATCCTACTCATTTTACAGCTCCTTTTTTATTTTTATGTCATAATATCACATACTGATTGTTTTGTCATCACGTTGTCATCCCGAAGAGAAAAATTTGAGTTTCCGAGACGAGTGTGCTAATATAATAAATATTACATAAAGCTGCGGAGGTAGAAAATGCCACATGTAAGTGTTCTTTTAAAGCCGGCTTCTTCGGCGTGCAATATGAATTGCAAATACTGTTTTTATAAGGATGAGGCAAATTGCCGCGAAACTGCTTTTTGCGGTATGATGTCGCTGTCGGACGCCGAGGAGATAATTAAAAGTGCCGCGGAATACGCAAGCGGCAGCTGTACGTTCTTGTTTCAGGGCGGAGAGCCTACGCTTGCGGGGCTTGATTTTTATAAAGGCTTTGCGGAAATCGAAAAGAAATATGCAAAAAAAGGGCTCATATTCCACCACAGCATACAGACCAACGGCCTTTTGATTGATGACGACTGGGCAAAATTCTTTAAAAAGAACAACTATCTTGTAGGTTTGTCGCTTGATGGCCCGGCACAGATAAACGACCTCAACCGCGTCGATGTGAGCGGCAAGGGTACATTTAACAGGGTAATAAAGGCGGCGGATGCTTTGGATCGTCAAGGGGCGGCGTATAATGTGCTCTCGGTCGTTACGGGCAAAAATGCACGCTCCGCCGAGAAAATATATAATTTTTTGAAAAAGCAGGGTTTCAGATATTTGCAGTTTATTCCGTGCCTTGAGCCGTTTTCATCGGAACGCGGCGAGAGCGCATACAGCCTGTCGCCCAAGGACTATGCCGAGTTTCTCGTAAAGATATTTAATCTTTGGCTTTCCGACCTTTTGAAGGGAAATTACATAAGCATACGCCATATAGACAATCAGCTGTCCGTGATGCTCGGCAGACCTCCCGAAATGTGCAGCGCGTTCGGCTGCTGTAACATTCAGTATGTTATAGAGGCCGACAAGAGTGTGTACCCGTGCGATTTTTATGTGCTTGACGGCTATAAGATAGGCGAAATAGGCAAAATACGTTTGAGGAAATGCGAGACAGCGAAACCGCGGTTAAATTTATAAAGGATTCGCAAAATGTTCCCGACGAATGCAAAGCGTGTCCGTTCTATTGTGTTTGCCGCAACGGCTGCCGCCGCGACAGAGCCACGGAAAACGGTATTATAGGCAAAAATTACTACTGCGATTCTTATAAGTATTATTATGCGAAGTGCAACGCCGGATTTATAAAGGCGCTGTCATTTTTAAATCAGAACAAACTGTAAAGGCGAATTATGGAGTTTTATGAAAACAATCAAAGTCCCGAAAGAGCGCTTTTGATAGGTGTGGACACGGGCGAATACAACGCTGAAATCTCTATGGAGGAATTGGCTCTTCTCTCGGAAACCGCGGGAGCCGAGATAATCGGAACGGTGATACAAAAGCTTGAAGCTCCGTCGCCGGCAACATATATCGGCAGCGGAAGAATGTCGGAGGTTGCCGCCTTTTGTCGAAATAACGATATAGACCTTATAATAGCCGACAGCGAGCTTACACCGTCGCAAATCAACAATATAGAGACTAAAACCGATACAAGAGTTGTTGACAGAACCATGCTCATACTCGATATTTTTGCCGCAAGGGCAAGGTCGAGTGAGGGTAAATTGCAGGTGGAGCTGGCACAGCTTAAATATTCGCTTCCGTTTTTGACGGGCAGAGGCAAGAGTATGTCGCGTCTCGGCGGCGGAATCGGCACAAGAGGTCCGGGCGAGAGCAAGCTCGAGAGCGATAAACGCCATATAAGACGCAGGATACATTCGTTGTCCGAGGAGCTTAAGAGGGTTGAAAAGCGACGCGACCTCATTCGTTCAAGGCGAAAAAAGGACGGTGTAATCACCGTTGCCATAGTCGGTTACACCAATGCAGGAAAATCGACTCTTATGAACACTCTTACAAGTGCGGGCGTGCTGTCGGAGGACAAGCTTTTTGCTACGCTCGACCCGACTGCAAGGAGGCTTACGCTGCCGTCAAAGCGAGAGGTTATGCTCGTTGATACGGTAGGGCTTGTAAGGCGTCTGCCGCATCAGCTTGTCGACGCTTTTAAATCAACTCTCGAAGAGGCGAAAAACTCCGACCTTATACTAAACGTCTGTGATGCGTCAAGCGACGAGTGTGCCGAGCATCTGAGCGTTACTTCGTCAGTCTTAAAGGAGCTCGGAGCGGATAATATACCGGTTATATCGGTAATGAATAAGTGCGACAAGCTCCAAAACGCATACGATATGCCGGTAATCGGCAAAACCGTTATGATAAGCGCAGTTAAAAACGAGGGAATCGACAGGCTGCTTGAGGTTATTGAGGACTCGCTGCCGAAAACCAAGGCGAGAGCGATATTGTTAGTCCCGTTCAGCGAAGGACATATACTCGGAGAAATTCGAAAAACGGGAGTCGTGTATTCCGAAAGCTATAAGGAGAACGGAACGCGGCTGGACGCCCTTGTCGATATTGATTATCTCGAAAAAATCAAGCGTTATATAGTGTCGATGTAAAACATAAAAAGCAGTAAATCAAAGCCGATTTACTGCTTTTTGCTTAACTTATTATTTGAACAAGCCCGTTTTCGGCTCGCTCAACCATACGCCGTCATTCTTTACAAGCTCTATGTGGTCGCCCGAAACCAAATAAGCGTTATTTGCGAGGTCCATCATCGGTTTGTCACTCATGGAATCGGTGTAGAAACTGTCAATAGGCATGTCGCCGTAAATGCTTTTAAATGCCGCTATCTTGTTTTCCTTGTAGCAAACACGCTCTATGATTCCGTTTTCCATATCCACAACGCTGCCGATGTAGTTTTTTACGCCGATTCTTTTGCATATTTCCCCAAGTATGATTTCGGGGCAGGCCGAAACTATTACGTCGTCGGGAGCTTGAATCTTGGCATAGAAGTTTTTGATTTTCTTTTCGTGCTCGTCCCAAAACTCTGTGATGTCCTTGTGAATGTCCTTGATTTTCACGCAGTAGTCGGTGAGCATATCGCCGTATTGTTCGATAACCTCGTCGGTTTTTATTGCACCTCGTTTGTAGCGTATGAACGCCTCGCCGAAACGCGGTATGAGCTTGGCAATTTCTTTCGGATCCTTTTTAAGATAGAACATAAAAATGTCAAATCCGCTCTCACCGTCATATATGGTGTTGTCAAAATCGTATACGTTCACAGCTTTTCCCTCTTTACACGAAAAATACATCATATTTATAACAATGGAATTTTAGCATTACAAATCTAAAAAGTCAAGGAAGCCGAACCGTATAGGCTCGGCTTCTTTGTTTTGCCTATTCGCTGCGTTCACATCCGCAGCACGTCGCGGTGCTTACGCCGGTCTGAAGCTTAGTCTCGTTGGGCGGGAAAAATTCGTCCACGGGGAACTGTATTTTCCTGAAGGCCTCGCACGGATCGTCTGTGTCACAGCTGCATTCCTTATCGGGTATGCAGAAGTCGTATGCCGGTATCAGCATTTGGACGTCGCGCTCAAGCTGAACTATCGTGAAAATACCTATTGTAACCGCAACGGCTTTTTCGACGGGACGGTGGCCGAAATCGTCCGGGAATTCGTCGCCGAACGCGCATTTCACGCAGGACGGGACAGGAATGCACGAGTCACCGAGACAGTCGCAGCAGTCGCACGGGCGGCAGAGCCTTGCTTCAAGGCAAATAGGGTCGGCGACCTGTATTTTTGCTCTCGGATTTGTGTTTTGCGGAATGATTTGTCTGTCGCCCGAGTCCGCACGGAACTCTGAGGAGTATACCCTTACTTTGCCCTCGCTGCCGTAGAGTATGCATTTTTTTGAAAATGTGGTAAATCCGCACACCGTTTCGGGCGGAGCCGCCGCAACGGAATATGCGTCAAGCGTTACCTTGAAGAAAAATGTGATGTCAACCGAGTAAAAGCCGCGGTTAAACGGTACTCTCTCCACGTCGATAAAGACGTTAAGTATCTCACAGCCCCTGCATCTTACATTAGTCGCCCTGTCTATTGTTTGCTGGTACTGCGGCGGAAAATACACCCTCAAGTCCGCAAGACAATCCTTATCCGCACAAGAGTCGTAAACTCGGTTAGTGTCTATGCACACGGCTTCGCGAATTTTGCCGGACACCTTGTCGTTACAGCATGATTTTGTTTCTGCCATAAAAATCCCTCCTGTAATTATTTCGGCGACCGAATGTGGTTTTGCCTTTAAATCGCCGATTTTACAGCCGACGGGAAAAACCGATGCCCTAATCCCGCCGACCATAGCTTCAATAACATCTTATGTCGGCTTATTCAATGTGTTACAAAGCAAAGCTTTTACACAAGTTTACAAAGATTTAACGAAGTCTTGATTGTTACAACATGTTTTCGACGAATATAATTTTTTTATAAAATAAAAAATAAAGATGAACTGCAAAAAAAGGAGAAAATATGGAAAAATACATCTCTAAAAAGGAAAAAGCCTCCTACGGATTTGCGGCAGTCGGCAGCTATATGGTAGCCGGCATAACCCAATCGTACCTTATGTATTTTTTTACCGACATACTTATAATTCCGTCGGCTTTCGTCATGATGCTTATGATAGTCGCAAGGGCCTGGGATGCCTTAAACGACCCTATGATGGGTGTAATAGTAGACAGAACAAGCACGAAATACGGTAAAATGAGGCCTTATGTTTTGATAGGTTCGTTTTTGATGCTTGTCACCACCATAGTACTGTTTATGCCCTTGACCGGAGCGCCTACAATGTTTAAAATGATATTTGCCGCCGTTTCTTACATAATTTTCGGTATGGCATATACGCTTACCGATGTGCCTGCCATGGGGCTTATGAGTGTCGCTACGCCGAACAGCGACGAGAGAGCCTCGCTTCTGTCGTTCTACGTTACGGTAGGTTCGGTAGGTAGCTTGCTCCCGGTGGGATTGCTTACGATATTCCAATCTTTTATTCCGGAAAAATATGTTTACTTTGCAATGTCGATATTTGTGGGTATAATAACATCGGCGGCTTACTTAACGCTGTTCAAAAACTCAAAAGAGCGTTTTTCCACTCATACCGAAAAAATTGCCGTGCGCGATATGATAAAGGCTGCGGGCAAAAATAAGCCCATGATGATGGCACTTCTTATGTCGATGGCAGCGTCGCCTCGTTACCTTATTATGCCGGCGGCATTGTATATAGCGACTTATGTAATAAATATTCCGGGGCTTAACTCCGGCACGGTTTTGCTGCTCCTGTATCTTGTGGTCGGCAGCGGTATGTTTGCGGGCATTTTACTTACGCCTGTTATCTATAAAAAGCTCGGCTATAAAACGACCTGCGTAATAGCTGCCGTTACGGGAGGCGTAAGCCTTACCGCCGCATTCCTGCTCGGCAAGATAAACATATATTTCGCATTGCCGTTTATGACAATCGGCGGTCTCTCTCTCGGCTCGTATAACGTTCTTCCGTACCCGATGGTAGGCGACAGCCTTGATTACCTCGAATGGAAGACCGGAGAGAGAATGGAGGGCGTGTGCTTTTCGCTCAACTCCTTCGTCACTAAATTCAACAATGCAGTAGGCTTTATAGGACTTTCTGCGGCACTTACTTTGTTTCATTTTATCGAGCCGTCCGCGGCGGGTGTGCCGGCTGTACAGAGTGCCTCCACCGTTACGGGTCTTTTCTCTCTTGTTACCGTAATTCCCGGGCTCGGCTTTTTGCTCTCGCTTATACCGATTTGTTTTTATGATTTCAGCGGCGTTAAGAAAGAAAAAATATTATCTGAGCTTGTCGTAAAAAGAAAGGTAATCAAAAATGGAGTTTAAATTTGAACGAAAAACCTTTAATATTAACGAAAGGCTGAGGGTCGGCATAATTTCCGATTCCCAGCTCAGCCCTGTTCGCAGAAAAAACGAGACGACGTTCCGAAACAATCTTGTCTTATCGCTTTCCGTACTCAAAAAACAGGGCTGTAATATGATTATATTTGCAGGCGATATAGGCAATATGGCGAGCGGCTTTGCGTATGATACATATAAAGCCGCGTTTAAGAGTGTTTTCGGCGAAAAAATTCCGATTATTCAAAGCATTATGGGCAATCACGACTATTACGGCTTAAGGACATCGGAAAAGTGCAGGCGGCTTTTCACAAAAAAGATCGGTTCTTCGCCGTTTACTCACTATACGGTAAACGGATTTCACTTTATCGGCGTATCGCCCGATTGCGAAAATGTCCGACGGCTACAGAAAAATTTTGCCGTACCTCAAAATCGAAATTGAACTTGCAAAAAAAGAATGCGGCGACAGACCGATTTTTGTCACGACGCATAATTGTGCCGAAAATACGGTGTACGGCAGCGACGATTGGGGAGACAAGGGCCTTTTCGACTTGTTCTCTCAATATCCTAATTTGATAAATTTCGCAGGCCATCTCCACTATTCGCTTCTTGATGAGAGAAGTGTCTGGCAGGGCGCGTTTACCGCCTTCGGAACTCAGTCTACGTCATATGTTGAACTCGAAAAGGGAAAGGTTAACGGCTCCGTGCCGCCGGACGCATATATGTTCCCAATGGGCTATTTGCTTGATTTCGAAGAAGAGAGCATAACCGTAAGGCGTATGAATTTCCGCCTCGGCAAGGAGGAAAAACCGAATATGAGCGTCAAAATACCGTACGCTGTTACGAAAGCCGATTTTATTTCCGAAAGAAAGCATAACAGCTTACCCGTTATGTCGAACGCTTACGGCCATACGGAATATGATGAAAACGGGAATACATATCTATGCTTTGACAAGGGCGAAAGCGATGATTTTGTTCACAGCTATGCGGTCTTTTACAGCGACGGAACGCGGTACGATTATTTCTCGGATTTTTATAAGGGTATCTCCTCCATGGCTGATAAAGTCAAACTTCCTGTTTACTCTAAGGCTCCGGGAGTGTATAATATAAAAATATATGCGATTGATTCCTATGGGAGCATCAGCGACAGCTATACGTCAATAGACCGCTCTGAGGTGCGCCGAAGGAAGACTTATCGCAGGAAATTGGCACCGGAGATTAAATACTGATGGATATATTTTCTTTTGAAGGTTATATCTTTGACCTTGACGGAACGCTTCTTGACTCCATGGGACTTTGGGATGATATTTACGTTAAGGTTCTCGGCGACTTTAACATCAAAGCACCCTCGGATTATCTCTTTAACGTGAATCATATGAGCCTTTGCGACGGAGCCGCATACACGGTTGAGAGATTTCGGCTTGAAGGCGTTGTGAAAGAAGAGATTGCAGATATGTGGACTCGTTTGTCGAAGAATCAATATGAATCTACCGTGCCGCTTAAAAACGGTGCGGCTGATTTTTTGCACTGCTTGAGCGGTATGGGTAAAACGCTCGGCGTGGCAACGGCTCTCTCGAAGGAGCTTTATATGCCGTGTCTTGAAAGGCTCGACATTCTACGGCTTTTTAAGGCTACCACATCAATAGACGAAGTGTCGCGAGGCAAGGAATTCCCCGACATATATTTAAGAGAGTGCGAAAAAATAGGTGCTGTACCGAAAAATACGGTAGTGTTTGAGGACAGCCTGACAGGTATAAAATCCGCTTCCTGCGGCGGATTTAAAACGGTCGGAGTATACGACGCTTCAGCCGAAAAACAAATGACGGAAATTAAAAATCGAGCCGATTTTTACATAAATACGTTTACGGAGCTTTTAGATGAAAACTGAAACAAAACGCACTGTTGCCGCGAAGCTTATGCTTTTTTCGAGCGCCGTTATATGGGGCAGCTCTTTCTTCATATTAAAAAACACTCTGGATGAATTGCCGGTGTATTTTGCTGTGTGTAAGATTCCTTTTCTCGGCAATACTTTTGAGCATTGTATTTTTTAAAAAATGGAAATTGTTTAATTTGAAATACCTTTGGACAGGTGCGATTACCGGAGCGTTTTTGGGCTTTGCGTACATATTCCAAACAATAGGTCTTAAGCACACAACGCCCGGAACCAATGCGTTCTTGACCACGGTTTATTGCGTTATAGTGCCGTTTTTAAGCTGGGCCGTCAGCAAAAAACGTCCCGACATATATAATTTCATTGCCGCGGCGATTTGTATAACGGGGATAGGCCTTGTCTGCCTTGACGGGAAAATGTCATTTTCATTTCTCGGTGAGGGATTTACGCTGATATGCGGTATATTTTATGCGCTTCAGATTGTGGCGGTTGAAAAATGGTGCAGTGATCTCGACGTTATTCTTCATACGATTATACAGTTTTTTACCGCATTTTTTATCTGTTTTATTTTCTTTATTTCAAGCGAAAGCTTCCCAAAGCATATATCTACGGGCTCGGTGTTATCTCTTGTATATGTTACCGTATTTGTAACCGCGCTTTGCTTTGTATTTATGAATATGGGTATAAAGCATACAACCGCGTCAAGCTCTTCGCTTATACTTTGCTTGGAGTCGGTATTCGGAATACTTTTTTCAATGATTTTTTATCATGAGAGGCCGACGCTGCAAACAGCCGTCGGTTTCGTGATTATATTTGTCGGCATTGTTCTAAACGAGACTAAGCCGAAATTTGCATTGAAAAAGAATTAAACGTCCATGGACGGCAATAATGTCTAAAAATATTAAAAAAACAGTTGATATTTTGTGAAAAATATTATAAAATGGAAATGCCAAATAATATAACAGGGGGCATTTTTATGATATGTAAAAATTGTGGAACGGATTTTAACGGGCAGTATTGCCCTAATTGCGGAGCCAAGGCTGAGCCTGCTTCGGCTCCTCAGCAGAGCGCACCGCCTTACGGAGCACCGCAGAATTTCGGGAGTGGGCAGAGCGCACCGCCTTACGGAGCACCGCAGAATTTCGGGAACGGACAGAGCGCACCGCCTTACGGAGCACCGCAAAATTTTGGAAACGGACAGAATACTTACGGCGCGCCCGTATATATGCCGACACGCAAAATCGGATTCGGCGAGGCGGTAAAGTTGTTCTTTAAAAACTATGTGAATTTCAGCGGCAGAGCTACAAGAAGCGAATATTGGTGGGTTTACCTGTTCAATAATATTGTTTATATGGTTTTGGGCATATTGTTTGCGATTTCCGGAGGCTCTTCCCTGGCAGCGTATGATGCTTATGGCGATATGAGTATAGCGTATATGGGTGCCGGCGCGATATTTTATATTTTGATGATGCTGTATGGCCTTGCAGTGTTACTGCCGTCGCTGTCTCTTATGGTGCGCCGACTTCACGACATAGGCAAGAGCGGCACGTATATATTGATGGGGCTCATCCCGGTTGTCGGCTACATATTTATTCTCGTATACATGCTTACCGGCAGCGCCCCCGATAATCAGTACGGCCCTAAAAAAGTCTGAGTGTTTAGAAGCAAGTCTTTGTTTTTACAAAACCAATATGTTTTGTCAATAAACCTCACAAGGTGACAGTCTTGTACACTTTCTTGACTTAGGCATAATAAGCTTTACGGAGCACTTCAAATTATACATTTTAAGATGAACCCCTCAGATAATGCAGACGCATATCTGAGGGGTTCAATGTATTGTTTAAAAAGCTGTGTTGATACAAAACCACCTTATGAACACTCTGTTAGTCTCGGCTTCTTTTGCTCTGTTAGATGTGTAATAAAAAGCTTTCTGTTAAAGACACCCTTTAGGTGTCTTTTTTTGTATATACAGCGGATTTTGTGTTGATTTAAAGTCTGTTTTGTACTCAAACAGAGAATAGATAGGCAGTTTTACAAGTGCTATAATTTTATGTAATCAGTTTTATACGGATTATTGATTTGTGCTAAAAATTTTTCCGTGTACGAGGAGAAGATTGTATATGTGCAGGATGGATTACGCATATTTTACCGATAAGGGAGACAGAGAGCATAACGAGGATTACATAGGCTTTTCCGAGGCGGGAGATAAAAAAATATTTGTCTTGGCTGATGGCTTGGGAGGTCACGGTAAAGGCGAGGTAGCCTCTTGTCTTGTAGTCGAAAATGTAAAATCCATGCTGAATGACAATAACGTAAAGGATGAAAAGTTCCTTGACAATTGTTTTGTTATGTCTCAGAAGCGTCTTTTGGATGAGCAGAAAAAAAGCAACAGCAACGGGAAAATGAAGACAACCTTGGTTATTCTGTATATCGACGGTACTACGGCGAAATACGGACATATAGGCGATTCAAGACTTTATGTGGTAAAGAACGGCAAAATACAAAAAAGAACGATCGATCACAGCGTCCCGCAAATGCTTGCCTTGGCGGGTGAAATAAGAGAAAAGGATATACGTCATCACGAGGATAGGAATAGGCTCCTGAGAGCTATGGGAAACGAATGGGATGATAGCTCACCCAAATATGAAATAGACGATACCTTAGATATAGAAAAAGGAATGTCATTTTTGCTTTGCAGCGATGGCTTTTGGGAATGGATAACCGAAAAAGAAATGGAAAAGTGCCTCTGCAAAGGTGATTCGTCACGTGAGGCACTCGACATGATGGTTGAGCGTGTTAAAAAATCCGGTAAGAACAAGAATATGGATAATTATTCAGCTATTCTTATAAGGTTTGAATGAGGTGCTTCGGATGAACATAGTTAAGTGTACAAACGGGCATTTTTTTGACAGCGATAAATACGATGAGTGCCCCTATTGTGCTGAAAAGGGAGAGCATGTTTTTAAAGAACGCAGAGATATGGACGATCAAATGACTATTTCCGGAAATGCGGCATGTGATATGCTTTTTGAAAATCAATTGACCGAACGATATTTGGAAAACGTACGAGATGACGAAAAAACCGTTTCATTATCAATCGTTTCCGGCAATAACAGACCGGTCGTAGGATGGCTTATGTGCATAAGCGGTTCACAAAAGGGCAGAGCTTTATCGGTTTTTTCCGGAAGAAATTTCGCCGGTAGAGCAAAAAATATGGATATAAGACTTACTGATGATGCTTATATTTCCCGCGATAATCATTTTTCAATCGTTTATGACCCTAAGACAAATAATTTCTCGTTTGTACCGGGCGGCGGAGAAACGCACATTAACAATATGGTTGTAAACAGCGTACAACAGTTGTGTGAAGATGATGTCTTAGAAGCAGGACAAACAAAGTATTTATTTGTCCCATACTGTAAAGAGGGGAGAACATGGGATGAAGAGGGTTAACTGTTTTATTTTGACTTTGATATTGCTGTTCGGCTTTGCCGTAAGTGTTGCGGCTGAAGGTGAAAGCATACGGATAACTTATGCCGGAGCAAATCTTCCCGAAATAGTTGTCAATGCACAGACGGATAATATGGATATTGATTGTCAGGATGTGACTCTGAATTTTGACGGTAAGACCGTCAATGCATCCTCTGCGGAAAAGTATGACAAATCGAAACACTCAAGACGAGTATTCTTTTTATTGGATTTGTCAACTTCAATGAAAGTCCAATACTTTACAAGTGCCAAAGAGTGTATAGCTGATTTTGCCGACAACATGGGAGAAAATACGACGGTTTATCTTATTACGTTCGGCAAAGATGTCTCTTGCGTTTTAGACGGCTCAAACGATGCCGGCGAGATAAAATCTGTGCTGTCGACGCTGTCAAACAATCAGGGTGGCACCAAGTTTTTTGCAGCTATAAAACAGGCAATGGATATATCGGATACTTGTCCCATGGCAGATATGGAATATGCCGTGGTTTTTTCGGACGGTGAGGATTTCCAAACCGGAGATACCACTCAAAAAGAAGTTGAAGATAAAATCGGAAAGTCTGCAATGCCAATATATGCTATGCGCGCCGAGACCGGGAGGGTGTCTGCCTCAGATATAGGAATATTTCGTTCTCTTGTAGCTGAATCGCACGGGAAAATGTATTCTTATTCAACGGAAAACGCCGTTGAAGTTTTTGATGATTTGAATTCTGAGACAGCGTCGCAATATATAATACACGCTGATACGGGCAACAATGTTTTCAATGGATTGTCACAGCTGCTGTATTTAAAAGTAAATGGTATTCAGAGCGAGCAAATATCATTTGCTGCAAAGAGCAAGACAGATATAACAGCTCCGGAAATAATATCCGAGCCGGTGATTTCGAAAAAAGATAATACTATTACTTTTGAGTTTTCTGAGGATATTATAAATTCCGCAAATGTATCGCCTACAAAGGACGATTTTTCCTTGTATACCAAAAAAGGAAAAAATGTTGAGATTTCAGATGTGATATATGAAAAAACAGACAATGGTTATTTACTTACCGTTTGTCCGAAAAAGAAGATTGTTAAATGCGAGTACAGACTTATATGTAAAGACATAACGGATAATTCGATAGAGAAAAATCCGTTGCCGCAAACATATGTGTTTAAAAGTAATGTGGGTATTTCCGCCTTCTCGGCATTTATAAGAAATTATTGGTATGCGTTTATAATTGCGCTCACGGTCATTTTACTGATTGTAATTATGCTCGTTATGATGAAGCGCAGAAATGTTAAGTCTATAAAGGAATTGTTTATCAATTCTGATAAAAACGATATAGAAATTAAACACTTCGTCAATGACAAGACAGAGGGCAGGCCGTTAAGACTTACGGTGATATCGGCAAACAATGTTGCAAAAACCATTGATATGAGTATCAAGGGCAGTGCAGTATTCGGAAGAGCTAATATCTGCGATGTCGTATTCGATGATATGAAAATGTCAAGACAGCACTTCTGTATCGGCGAAGAAAACGGTCATTTTGTGCTGAATGATTTAGAGACGACAAACGGTACATATTTGAACGGCGTAATGGTAAAAGCTCCACAGCTTCTGAAAAACGGAGATAAAATTTTTGCCGGACTCAGCACAATTACAATTGAGTTTAAGGAATAGAGTCGGTGAGTAATATGGTTAATCTTTGTCCCAATTGTTTTGCGAAAAGGCAAAATACCGATTGTTGTCCGTTTTGTCATTACCGATATAATGATTTGCCGGACGATAACGCTTCCCTGCGGCAGATGACAGTGCTAAATCATCGCTATATCATCGGAAGAGTTTTGGGCGTCGGAGGCTTTGGAGTAACTTATCTTGCGTTAAACAATGAAACCGGTGAAAAATGTGCCGTTAAAGAGTTTATGCCGTCAGAGCTTGCTGTCAGGGACGGAATGGGAAACGTGTATCCGAGCAGTGAGGACAACGCCGAGCTTTTTGAGCATTGTAAATCAGGATTTTTAAACGAAGCGAAAACTCTTTACACTTTTCGCGGAGATCCGACTATTGTAAATGTCAATGATTATTTTGAAGAAAATCATTCGGCATATTTTACCATGGAATATCTTGATGGATGTAATATGCGCGCTCAAATGCAAAAGAGCGGCGGCCGCATCCCGGTGGAAATGGCGACAATTATGTTGGTCACCGTGGGAAGTGCTTTGATGGACGTGCACAAGTTTAATATATTGCATCGAGATATCAGTCCGGAAAATATATTTTTAACGTCTAACGGTTCGTATAAGCTGATAGATTTCGGTGCGGCGAGATTTTTTACAAGCCGAGCAAATAAAAGTCTGTCGGTGCTGTTAAAACCGGGGTTTGCTCCGCCCGAGCAGTATTCTTCAAAGGGAAATCAGGGCCCTTGGACAGATGTTTACGGGCTCGCGGCAACTTATTATTATCTTGTGAGCGGGGTAAAACCGCTGGATGCAATGGACAGACTCAGCGGTAAACCTATGGCGGCACTTTGCGACCTGTGCCAAGGTGTATCAAAGAAAACATCCGACGCCGTTAACCGAGCCTTGGCACTTGATTATCACGCCAGATATAAGGACATGGTAAGTTTTTTAAATGACGTGGATTTATCTGTGCTCGGCGTTGTTAAGACCGATGCTTCAAAATCATCTGTTATCGACAGACCGCCTGACGAAAAACTCGACGGAAAAAGGAATATAACCAATATGATGTCAGCCGGCAAATTCAGAATGCTGTCGGTAAAGGAACGATATTCTTAATAGGCTTTGAGGGAACACAGAGGGAAATAAAATACAGAATAGAACCCGATTGTCAGATAAAAATCGGTAGGGGAATGTCGGCAGACATTCGCATAGACGGTGATTTGAATATAAGCAGACTCCATTGCAGCCTCATATATAATTCTGACAAAAAGACGGTGTTTATACAGGACCATTCAAGTAACGGAACATTTTTTTGCTCGGGTAAAAGACTGCAACCGGATATGATATATGAATTAAAAGAACCGTTTTATTTGTCTTATCCGAAAAATATGTTTAGATTAAGTATCGATAAGTAAGGAGAAGAGCAGATGGATGATTATGCGGAGTTTTCGTTAAGCTCGGCTGCGGAAGATAAAGTGTATTCTGCGGTTACCGAAAATATTGCCGAATACTGGGTTGCATATTCTACGCACATAGGAACACGAAAATATCAGCAGGACGCTGTTAAAATACCGGATAAGAATAAACAGAAAGAAAGTAAGAATATTTGTGTTTTATCAGACGGTATGGGCGGTATGCAGGGAGGAGAAATTGCGAGCAATTTGACTGTGAATACCTTGTTTGATGATTTTTATAATCAAAAAGTCGAAAACTGTCCTGCATTTTTCAGCGAAGAAATCAAAAAGGTCGATGCGCTTGTAGCCGGAATCAAAGATGAGACCGGAAAGACAATTGAATCCGGAGCTACACTTGTATCGATTGTTATTGACGGAAATAATTTGTATTGGGCATCGGTGGGCGATAGCAGGATATATATTATCCGAGGCGATGAAATAGCACAGGTCAATGCAGAGCACAATTATTATATGATGTTGAAGAATCGAGTGGAAGCCGGTGAAATAACCGAAGAAGAGGCTAGAAACGATCCGAGTAAGGAGGCCTTGATAAGCTATATAGGCATAGGCGGAGTAGAACTTGCGGATATAAATCAAGAGCCGTTTAGCTTAGAGAACGGAGATTTGATAGTTTTGTGCAGCGACGGACTGTACAGAATATTAAATGACGAAGCGATAAAGCTGATAGTTCGCTCTTGCTCTGAGAATATACCGCTTGCGGCGCATATGCTTGTAAACACAGCAACGGAAAATCGACAAAACAATCAGGACAACACAACGGCAATCGTTGTCAAATACAAACAATAAACAGGAGTGTTCAGTATGAAATTAGTAAGATGCGAAAACGGTCACTTTTATGATTCGGAGCAGTACACGGTATGTCCGTATTGCAGCGGAATGGATTCTGTGGGAGCCGATAACGTTACACAACCAATCTCACAAAAGAAGCCGGATGATGACATCCCGACGCAAAAAGAAAGCAATGCAGGCTATACTCCGACTCAAAGTATAAGCGGCAACGGTATTCAGCAAAAGCTTAAAACTGTTACTCATTTTGACGATGATGCAAAGACAATCGGAGTATTTAAAAAGGCAATAGGTTCCGAAAACGGAGAGCCGGTTGTCGGCTGGCTTGTCTGCACTAAGGGCGCGCATTATGGTCAGGATTTCAGACTTACGGCAGGCCGAAATTTTATCGGCAGAGCATCCGATATGGATGTTTGTCTCAAAAAGGACGGTGCGGTTTCAAGAGAAAAGCATATGGTAGTTCTTTATGAGCCGAAGGCAAATATTTTTATGGTTCAGCCCGGTGAGTCAAAAGAACTTTCTTATCTGAACGACAACGTGATTCTCGAATCCAAAGTAATTAAAGCGTATGATGTGATATCACTGGGAGAGAGCGAACTTGTGTTTGTTCCGTTTTGTTCGGATTCTTTTAAATGGGAAGAAAAGAATAAAGCAGATAAAGAAAAGTCGGAAGACTGAAATATGAGGGGTGACAAAAATGATTAAAAAGAGAGACATATTTCTTTTCATACTCTTAAATATACTTACGCTCGGAATATACGGGATAGTAATTTATTGTTTCATCGGCAAGGAGGTAAATAAAATATGCGAGGCTGACGGCAAAAATCAGATGCTTTATATTTTTGCATGGCTGCTCGGCCTTGTTACACTCGGTATATTTCCGCTTATTTGGATAAAAACATGCATGGACAGATTAGAGGACAATGCTTATAGGTATCCGGGTGTTAATGTTAAGCATTCGGGAACCGAATATGTGCTTTGGGCTTTGTTCGGGTCATTCCTTGCCGGCGCGGGGTACATTGTCGCCACAGTTTATTTTCTTCAGAGCATAAATGCTTATGCGGACGTATACGGGTTGGTTACTCCTCTTGAATACTCTTCAAATCCGGTTGAGCGTTTAGAAATAATGAAACAAGGTACTATAACTCCGTTACATAACAATAATTTTACCGGTTATGCTCCTGCTTCAAGCGATGACATCAGCACTGTGTCATATCTTCCGTCAGTGGGAAAAATAGTTTGGACAAACGGTACTTACAGAGGGGCAGAGGCGGATTTGAAGGACGGTCTTCCGCTTACAATAGGGCGTGATCCGAAACGCTGCAATTTTGTGCTTGCTGATTCTCTTGTTAAAATCAGCGGTGTTCACGTTACGGTATGCTACATTGCGGCAACCGACAGCTTTAATGTGACGGATAACAGTAAAAACGGCACATTCCTTGCGGACGGAACAAGGCTTCCTTTTGCTCAGACCGTAAGCTATCCGCGCGGTACGGAATTCCGTCTTGCCGATGGGGAAAATGCGTTCAGGCTTGAGTAATATGGGGGAAAAGAAATGAAATGGACTAGAGCGAGAAAACTGGGACTTACAGCATCAATAGCACCGATATTTATGCTGTTTTCTTATTTTATCAGCTTTATAACTGTCGATATCGGCATCTTGGCTTCAAAAGAAACCGATCTTTTGGAGCTGATAAAAACTGCAAATGAATATGCCGATATGTTTGATGTTAGCTTGTTTGAGGCAATTTCCGACCAATTATCAGATGTGCTCTCGGATGTATCCGACAGCATTGCACCGATAATACTTGTTTCGATATTTTGCTTTTTGGTACCTATGCTGCTTGATACAGCTTCTTCGATTATCGGATTTGTATTTTTCGGAAAGAGATACTCGTGTGCGCCGCATATTTTTGCTGTTGTAACAGCCGGTTATACTGTGATAGCAGATATTGTGCTTGTTTGCATATTTAATGCATTAAACAAAGAAATGAACGATGAAATCGGCATCGACAGAAAATTTGTAAATGTCGGTGCAGGATTTTATATACAACTTGTTTTTTGCATTGCGCTTATAGTTGTGTCGATACTTGCATTTATAGCTTTAAAAAAAGAAGAGCACCCGATAGATTCTGCTGACGTCGGGCTGGTAGGCGTTAAAGGAATGTGGGCAGGAGCTCAATTTATCAATAATACCGGAGAGGGTCTTGTTGTGGGACGAGATCCGAAACAATGTAATATTATTATCAGTCAAAACGCAAACAGTATAAGTCGCAAGCATTGCGTGGTGAAATATGATTATCAAACTAAGGATTATGAGGTTACGGATTGCTCTTCAAACGGTACATATGTAGCCGAAACCGGGCAAAGGCTGAAGTACGGCGTTCCCACACACTTGCCGTGCGGAACGGTAATTGAATTGGGAGATTTATCAAACAGCTTTATGATTAACTGATACCAAACATATGACTTTCTGCGCTTTGCGGTGCGGAAAGTCATATGTATACTATTGTAAATTGACATAACGGCTTATTTGTATTTACGGGGGACACCAATGGAAAACATCAATTTATGTATATCTTGTTTTAAAAATATAGGCAATACAACAATTTGTCCGTATTGCGGCGCCGAGCAGAAAACGAGGCCTAAGGAAGCGTTTCACCTCTATCCTAAAACGATTTTAAAAAATCGATACTACATAGGCGAAGTAATAGGTTACGGCGGCTTCGGCGTAACATACAAAGCACTTGATATGCGCTTAAACGAGACCGTTGCCATAAAGGAGTATTTCCCGGCCGGATTTGTAAACAGAGTCCCCGGAGAGACCGATGTAATTAAGTTCCCCGGCGAAAAAGGTGAAAGATTTGAAGAGGGTAAAGAGAAGTTTTTAAATGAGGCTAGAAATACAGCGAAGTTTTCAGATAACCCCAACATTGTAAATGTCTATGATTTCTTTGAAGCGAACAATACGGCATATATGGTGATGGAGTATCTTGAGGGAATTCTGCTGAAAGATTACATTAAACAAAACAGCGGAAAACTTGATGTTAAATCTTCGCTTGAAATAACAAATAAAGTGCTTGACGGACTGAAAGAAGTCCATAAGGCAGGGATAATTCACAGAGATATAAGCCCGGATAATATTATGCTGACAACAGACAACAAGGTTAAGCTTTTTGACTTCGGAGCCGCACGTTTCTTCTACGGAACAGGAAAGCACTTATTCGATAATAATCAAGCAGGGGTATGCTCCGCCGGAGCAATATCGAAGTAAAAGTAAACAAGGCCCGTACACTGATATTTATGCTGTCGGGGCAATGCTTTACTCTATGCTCACAGGCAAAATTCCCGAGGAATCGGTTGACAGGCAGATAGAAGATACGCTTTCTCTTCCGTCAGAGATTGATCCGACACTTCCAAAGTATCTTGACAGCGTCGTTATGAAAGCCCTTTCGCTTAAAAGCGAACTTAGATTTCAAAATACAGAGCAATTTAAAGAGGCTCTTAACGGTAATCGTGCTGTTTTGATGCCTGCGGAAGAACTAAAAAAACGGCAGAAAAAAAGAAGTATTGCATTTGCCGTAATAGGAGCCGTAATAGCTGTTTGTATATGCGTCGGAAGTGTTTTCAAAGTAGTAACGGACGACATTGACTTAAATCATTACATAAAAGAAGATTCGGTTGTCGAAATGTGGGTACCGGTGAGCGACGATACGGAAAAAAGTGAAAAACAGAAAAGTATTTATGATGAAATATATAAAGAGTTTGCCCGGCAATTGACAAGCGATGAAGGCCATAAACCGTTAGATGCGGAGATAAATGTAAATATTACGTATATTCCGGAGTCTGAATATGCACAGGCTGTTGCGGATGCTGAGACAAACAATATTCTTCCCGATATTTTCAGAAGCGATCTTTTGGATGTTGGTATAAAAAATGAGATCTCATGCGAACAAGTCGATTGGATTAAACAGAAAATCATAAAGAAAGATTATGTTTTGTATGATGACGATTCGCCTTACGGTTTGCCAATATCGGTTGATGCTGCCACGATGTATATCAATAAAAAATATGATATCGATAATATATTGTCAAATGCAACGTCTGTGGATTCCATAACGTCAAAAGCGGACTCTATCAAAAACGGAATAATTCCGATAGTTGCAAATCCGGATTGCGATATATTTGATTCGGATAAAGAGGAAATAATTGCCGCAAACGGTGTAGCGGACAGCAGTGCGTTTGAACTTTTCACAGGCGGTAAAGCGGCATGTTATATAGGAAAAATCTCAGAGTTGCCGAAAATTAAAGAATCCTCTCTCAGTTGGTATGCACTGGAATACCCCTTAGGGGTGAAAGAAACATATAAAGCGGCGGAGGTATGGTGCGTAAGTGCCGAAAATCATGACAGCACAAACTATGCGGCACTATATGCTTTATCGTGGCTGTTGTCCGAAGATGCGCAGGAGACAATGTACATAGATAACAGCAGCTACGTACCGCTGAATAAAAATGTTTTGGACGTCTACGTTGATGAGACTCATAAAAATGATTCTTTAAACTATTTGAAAGATATAAGCTTATAGCCTTCGTTTTCGGAAAGGGGAACAAAATGGGAAAATTCAGATGCATGGGCTGCATGGAGGAATACGATGACAACACAACCGTATGCCCGTACTGCGGCTATGTAAAAGGGACTCCGGCAAAAGAAATATATCAGCTTCAGCCGGAGAGTATACTGAGCGGAAGATATATTATAGGCAAGGTTTTGGGCTTCGGCGGCTTCGGTATAACATATATCGCTTGGGACAGCGTATTGGAGAAAAAGGTTGCCGTAAAAGAGTATTTGCCGAGCGATTTTGCAACAAGAATGCCGGGGCAAACCTGCGTATCGGTATATGAGGGCGAAAAAGAGGAACAATTTAAGTCGGGACTCAGAAGCTTTATTGAGGAATCACAGCGACTTGCTAAATTTAATTCCGTAGACGGAATAGTCAGTATTTATGACAGCTTTGCGGAAAACGGCACGGCATATATAATTATGGAATACCTTGACGGTCGTACTTTGAAGTCTATTTTGAAAGAAAAGGGAAAAATTCCGTATCAGGAGGCCATAGGATATGCTCTGCCGGTGCTTTACGCGCTTGAAGATGTACATAAAGCCGGAATAATTCACAGAGATATAGCACCGGATAACATCTTTATAACAAATGACGGTAAAGTGAAACTGCTTGATTTCGGTGCCGCAAGATACGCCACAACTCTGCATTCAAAGAGTCTTTCGGTTATTTTAAAACCGGGATATGCGCCGGAAGAACAGTACAGAACAAGGGGCAATCAAGGTCCGTGGACGGATGTGTATGCTATGGCGGCTACACTTTATCGTGCCGTAACGGGCGTAATCCCTGAGGATTCACTTGAAAGAACAGCCAATGACACAGTCAAGGAACCGTCAAAACTCGGGATAAAATTACCGCAGAATATTGAGAACGCCATAATGAATGCTCTGAATATAAAGGCGGAGGACAGAATACAGTCCGCCAAGGAGTTCGCGGACGCTTTGGCCGGTGAGATAGAACTCGAAAGAGTAATTATTAAGCAAAAAAGATGATGTAGGTAAATGGCCGATTTGGCAAAAGGGATTGCTCGGCGGAGCCGTGGCGGCTGTGGTTGCCGTTGTTGTACTTATAACAACAGGTGTAATCAAAACTCCGCTCACACAAGACCGTTTGCCGAACGTTATAGATATGTCTGTGGAAGATGCGGAAAAGGCGCTTGCGCCGTATGGATATAACTATATGAAAGATTCGGAAAGCCTTGATTTAATTACCGAGGCTGAAAGTGACTTTTCTTCCGCAGATGAATCGAGCTCAGATGATTCAACAGCCGAACCTTCCTCGGATATTCCTGCTGAAACAGATGAGACTTCTTTATCGGGTATGTCATTTGTCCCTATGAGTGCCGATATGATTTCATCCGGTGAGCCCACCGGAGAAGTATCAAGCGACCCAATAACAGAAAGTACGGAGACGGCAAACAAAATACGAATTGAAGACAAGGTATATGACAGTGATATTCCTGAAAATTTGATTCTTGCACAGTCGCCGAATGCCGGTTCGAGAATCAACAAGGAGAAATATCCCGATGTTTATCTAACACTTTCGGCAGGGGCCGAGGAAATCTATCTTCCGGATGACAGCTTTGTCGGTATGAATAAGGATGAAGTGGTGGCAAAGCTTGAAGAACTGGGCTTTACAGTAAATGTGGTAGAACAGGCAAGCTCTGAATTTGCACCGGGATATATTATCTCACAGGACTATGAACCCGGCACAAAGCTCCGCAAGGGTGACACGATAACAATCACCGTGTCAACGGGTTCGGACGGAGCAAAGGTTGCTTCTTTTGTGCCGGATGTCGTCGGCAGGACTTTTGAAGAAGCCAAGCAAATTATCAACGGGGCCTCGCTCTATATAGCGGTGCAGAGGGAAGAATACAGCGATACCGTACCCAAGGGCTGTGTAATATCTCAGGACCCGGTACCCGGCAGCGGTGCAACAACCAATGAAACGATTGTTTATTTGGTGATCAGTAAAGGCAGCGAAAAGGATGCAACAACACGTGTCCCGGATGTTACAAACCGAAAGCTTGAAAGAGCAAAGCAGATGCTCACAAACAGCAATTTGGATATAAACATAGAATATGCATACAGCAACACCATAGCGGCGGGAACTGTAATTTCACAGGATATAAGTCCCGACAGTAAAGTGCCCGTCGGAACAACGGTGACCGTTATAGTGTCTCAGGGAGCAAGGGACGATTCCAAAGCGCAGCAGGAGCAGGCTACAAAACGTGCGGAAGAACCGATTACAAATCCCACCAAAAAATCCGATGATGCAAAGCCGAAGCCTGATGTTGCATCTCCTCTCGTAACAGCTCCGCCCACAACAAGCGATACGCGGGTGAAAGTTCCGGATGTTGTTGGTTTGAGCGAGACTTCTGCAAAGAACAGATTGGATAATTTTAACGTGACAATTGTATATGTATACAGTTCAAGAACCGCCAAAGGATACGTTGCGGAGCAGAGCTTGGTGAATGGCAGTAAGGTTAACAAGGGGTCTTCAATAACGCTGAAAGTCAGTGCCGGAGCAGCCGAAAATGCATGGAGAACTTCATCTTCGTGGCCGTCGGGCGGCAACACAAATTATACGGTAGAGTACCGAAAAAAATATAAAACACAATCCGGATATAATAAGGACAATTGGGTGTTTACCGGCTCTTATCAAAATGAGTATTGTGATTTTTACAGGTTGACTGATAGCGGCAACCATAGCGAACGTCACGAGAATAGCGATGTATTTAATGCTTACAACGATAAGGCAGGTTCTTATGTTAACGGCAATAGAAAGGTGGTTGTAACCGAAAACGGAGAGACCGGAAATTATTACTATTTCCATTGGTGCAGAGGCAGGAAGTTGCAAGGCGGACCGACAAACAGCTCTGTTTGTATCGGAGGGCAATATCAATGCCGAACCGGCGATAAAACTGTGACCTTCCAAAGCCCACATTATCATGCCTTTGTCGGAGACGGATATGTGGACAAATGGAGCGGTAATGTTTGCCAAAAGGCAAATTGGGCAAATTGTGCAGATTCATACTGGTACTATCGCATACCTATAAGACGACAGACTATATCGAGCTATGAAAACAGGCCCGTATATGTCTATAACGGTGTATGGACTTATACAGGAGAAACCGGCAGTTGGAGCTCTACAACCTCGCGTAAAGATTCCTATTCACCCTCAAATTCTTCTTCAGGATATGATATAGAATATCGGTACAGAGAAAATTTACAGGTTTATGATTGACAGATGCTTTTTTTGAGGAGCAAAGTATGAAAAAATCAATACGTTTTATATCGGTTTTTATAGCACTTACTCTTATAGCTTTATCGTTGCCCGTTTCATTTGCCTGTCCGCCGCCTTTTGACGAATTGGACGCAGAAATTCAAAATCGGCAGAGAATGTCCGACAGAATTTGTCCGAGTGAAATTAAGACGGACAAATACACCTTTAAGTATTCGACTGCGGACGGAGAAAAGACGAGAATTGAATGTGATGACGGCGGAACGCTTGATCTTAATTGGATTTGTCGTATAGATAATAAAACCGGAGAGAGCACCGCAATTATTAAAGATGCATTATTCGGTCTTGCGGCGGATGATAATTATGTCTATTACGCTTCTTGGGAACTGTCCGACGGAGATATAAAGGGTGTAAACTACATAAGGACGGATTATAACGGCGATAACAAACAAATCTTATATACCGATTCGTACACACCTTACGGTTCCGGAGTGGGGAATCCGCCGAACTTTTTGTTAACGGCTCATGCACTTTATGTATATAAATTTAACCTCGTTGAAATCTCTCTTGATACTTTTGAAAAAACCGTTCTTGTCGAAAGCGTCCAGGACCATACAGGTGAAGCCGAATGGATGAATCTTGATTTTGTTTATGACGATACCTTTTATTTTTCGGTGGAGTGCAACGGAATATGTAATACCGATAACTGCTACATGCTTACTCCCATAAAGACGGGTTATCTGTGTTTTGCTCCGGATGTTGAGGCTTGTCCCGACACATTTCGTCTCCTTTTGGATGAAAACGACAAAGAGGCAAAAAAGGCAATGCCGGCATTCACGAATACGTCATTAGGTCAAAAGGCGGAGTTAACATCGGAGGGTATACATATTTATCCTTATTCCTCAAATACCGAAAGCTTCCCGGGCTGTTGGTACAAATTTGACGATGACAAGTTTACAATTGATGAAGAGCGGCAAAACAGTAAAAATCCGGATACAATACAGTATTTACTGTTTTCCGACCTGGCATATAAAAATCTTGATAATGTCAAGGGGAAGTATATCAAAGATATTGCGGATGATTTGTATCCCGAACGACGGCTCCGCCGATAACCGCTTCCAAAACATAACGGGTAAAATACAAAAGGCAACGGTTATGAAAAAGTATCTGACCGACTGGACGGTTAAAGATACCTTGCGAAGCTCAAGCGGATTTTATGCGGCAATATTTCACAATGAAAAAAGTGATAATTATGTCTTGGCGGTAAGAGGGTCGCAAAGTCTTTTTTCATACGAGGGAGTGAAAGATTGGACTGATGATATAATTTACAGTGTGCGCAATGAAATATCTTCTCAAATGGAAGAGGTGCCGAATCTTGTAGGGGATTATTTAGCTCAAAACAGTGATATTCTACCGCGGCTGTCGGTTACGGGGCACTCTCTCGGCGGAGGTCTCGGCATAATGATATCCAATATGTACGGATTGTATGCCGAAACCTTTGATGCATCGCCTATGCTTGATGTTTCATATTACAGGATGACATTTGAATATACCGCAAATTTCAGCGGCATAGACAAGTGGATATATATTGACCATGTGGGTGAGGGCGATGCTATCGGCGGGCATGAATATGATTATAAAAATGCCGTAAAGCATAAAAAGCAGGCTAATGTAATCACAACACCTTCATTATCTCCGGCACACAGCAGAGATTCTCTTATTACAATAGATGAGAAAAATCAAGAAATTGAAATGTCTCCGATAACAGACGAGCATTATTCAAAAAATATGGATAAAATGGAAAAGGCTGTTAAGCACCGTTTTATAGTTGCTGACAGGTGCTTGCCGAAAGGCTCGCTTGTTATGGGTACATCAAACTATGACAGCCTCTTCGGTTACAGTGGAGATACAACATGGTATATGAATACAATAGCCGTGCCGCATACGGACGTTATGTACGGAGGCGACGGAGATGACGTTCTGCTTCCGCAGACCGGCGACGATTACATAATAGGCGGCAAAGGTGATGACAGAATTTACGGCGACACCGGAGATGATGTATATTTTTACAGCCAAGGGGACGGAACAGATACGATAATCGATTCATCCGGAAATGATGAGATTTGGCTTTTGAACTATACCAAGGAGCAATTAAAAAAGTTTAAGATTGATACGAAGTCCGATAATAATTACATACTTGTCTATGATGACGTCGGTACCTTGATATTTAATATATGGAAAACTTCCGGTACATCAACGCACAGTATGGATATTAAATACGTTACCGATGAAAAGACCGAATCATATACAAGACTAGTAGATTGGAACCGGGTAAAAAGTGTTCGCAAACTTAAATTCGCCTGTCCGGTCGACATTGGTATATATAACGGAAACGGGGACTTGGTAACAACGTTGTATGACGGTGAAGAGTCGTTATTTTCAGATGATAACGGTGTGTATTCGGTAGTATATGACGGTGAGGAATATGTCAAATGTATTGATGTAAGCGATGAATCTTACAGCTTTGTTATTTCTGGCAAGGATAACGGCACTATGTGCATAGATGAGTGCTTTGAATCCGGCGACGGAAAGCTGCTTACCGAATATACCGCGAAATCTGTGCCTGTTTATAAAGCGAGTACATATAAGCTCAGTTTAAACGGTGATGATGAGCCTCAACTCGACGGAACAGAATATAATGTGGAATTTGATAAAAAGCAATATGTTCCTGTATTATCTGCTAAAATTAAAAAGGATAATATAAGAATTGCCGTAGAGAAGGGTAAGCAGCTTTCCGTCAGTGTCAATCCGAAAAATGCAGATAACAAGAACGTTGAGTGGGCGTCAATGGATGAAAGCATAGCTACGGTTGATGAAAACGGTTATGTAAAGGGCGTAGCACCCGGAGAGACAACCGTTGTTGCGGAAATAGACGGCAAAACGGCGGTATGTACCGTAAATGTTGCGGAAAAGCAGTTCAATTATTTGATTTTAATTATCCCCGGTGCGTTGATTTTATTAACTGCCGTTGGTGTTTTGATTGTTGTAGCCGTAAAAAGGAAAAACAAAAAGACTCTTGTGCCTTGTGAAAACGGGCAGCATCGCAAAAGTGCGTTTTGCGGCAGATTAAAAGTTGTAAGCGGCAATCAGTTCGGACAGGAATACAGTCTCGATTCGCAGAATGAAAAATCTGTCGGAAAAGCACAGGATTGTGATATTAAGCTCGATGAATCATATAAAAAAGTAAGTCGTCGACACTGCGTTATAAAGTTATCGGAAAATGGGCTGGGGTATGAGGTTATGGATACTTCAAGTAACGGCACATACGTTCAAAAGATCAAACTGCCGAGAAATGAGTTTGCATTTATACCGGCCGGAGCAACCTTACTTTTGGCGGATGCCGAGTGCGAGCTCCTGTTACTGCCGCCGATAAGGAACAACTGAAATTTTTAATATTAAAAAGCAGTTAATTATCTGCTGTTATATCCCCCTAAAAAACCGGGCTGTAAAGGACTTTTGTCCTTTACAGCCCGGCTTTTTTCTGCCGATTATTTTAATTGTCGTCCTCGGTATCGGCGAAGCCTTGGTCTATCGACAATATATTTTCCGCCTCGGAGCGTTCTATATCTTCAACACCGCGAAGCTTCTTTTGAATTATGGAATTGCGGTGCTGTGCGTCGTCAAGCGAACGTCCTGCGTCGTCTATCTTTTTCTTTGCTTTTTGCAGCACCGTGCCGAATATATCATACTGTGTTTTGCACGCGGCGAGAAGCTTTCTGACCTCGTTTGCCTTTTCGTTTATCGCAACGGTCTTAAAGCCCATCGACAGCGAGTTTAAAAGTGCCGTTATGGTAATTGGTCCGGCTATCATTATATTGTATTCGTTTTGCAGCTTTTCGGGGAGTCCCGAACGCGAAGACGCAATTTCGGCGTACAGTCCCTCGGTCGCAAGATACATAATTGCATACGGCGTTGTTTTCGGCACGTTTATGTATTTGCGTATTTCCTTAGCTTCGCCGAGTATCCTGTCTTCGAGTGCCTTTCTGGCGGCGGCCAATGCGGCGGCATCGGCGTTGTCGGCTGCGTCGCAAAGGCGTATATAATCCTCCATCGGGAATTTTGAATCTATCGGTAGAAGCGTCGGCTCAGCACCCTTTTCGCTCGACGGTATTTTAACGGCGAATTCAACGCGCTCGGTTGCTTTTTCGCCCGTCGCAACATTCTCTTCGTACATGGTGGGTATTGTCTGGTCAAGTATTCCCTTGAGCTGAACCTCTGCCCATGTGCCGCGAGCTTTAACGTTTGTAAGAACGCGGTTGAGAGTAGTGACATTGCTTGTGACGCCGTTTGAAAGCTCTTTCATCTCGCCGAGCGATTTGTACAGTTTTTCAAGCTGTTCGGAGACGGTCTTAAATGAGCTGTCAAGACGTGTTGTAAGAGTTGAGGTGAGTTTTTCGTCAACGGTCATACGCATTTGGTCAAGCTTCTTTTCGTTGCTCTCCTGCATTTTCTGAATGCTTGTCTCAATTATTTTCGATTGGCGCTCGTTTTGCTCTATGCTCTTGTCGCGTATCATATTGAGCGACTGTGCTATGGTCTCGTTCATTTTTTCGCGGTTTTCATAGCTGAGCTTTGTCATCGCCTCAAGCTTTGCCGACATATTTTCAAGGCTCTGATGCGTTTCTATACGGTTGCGCTGAAATTCGTCGGAGGTACTCTTTGTAAGGTCTGATATTTTGGAATTCAATACGGCAAAATCCTCCGAGGAGCTTTGCTTTGCCGCCCTTTTAGAAAAAATCAAGGCTCCGAGCGCACATATAAGCGACAGGCCTGAAATTACGAACAATATTATTTCAAACGTCTGCATAAATTCATTCTCCTTTATTCTTTATAATATATTATAGGTGAGATAAAGACTTGAGTCAATATAACAAATGTGTGGATTTTAAAAGCCTTTTGTGTTAAAATGAAATAAACTTTAAACGACATTTGATTAACAACATTACTTTATAGGGGTAATTTAAATTGATAAAGAAAATAATTTCGATTTTGATATTGTTATGTGTAATTGCAACCTCCTTTACAGGTTGTTTCGGCAGAAAGAAGTCAGGCGAGGCTTTTTCAATGCCGATAATGGATGAGCCGACGAGCCTTGACCCACAGATAGCGGATTCGAATTCCGAAAAGCTCGTTGCGGCAAACTGCTACGAGGGGCTTGTCCGCATAATGGCGGACGGCACCATAGGCAAGGGCGTTGCCACGGATTGGAATATTTCAGACGACGGCCTAACATATACGTTTAAGCTTCGCAACAATTCGCATTGGGCTATGTTTCGGGGCACAAGGCTGTGCTCGGCGAAAATTACGAGGATACGTTTGATATAACCGTAAAGGCGGAGGACTTTAAATTCGGCATTGAGAGAACTCTCTCGGAGCAGACCGGTTCCGCCGACGCGCCGTTGTTTTCGGCGGTGAAAAGCATAAGTACGCCGGATGATTTTACAATAGTTTTCAACCTTTCGTACGCCGACGACAACTTCCTTTATGCGCTGACAAATCCGGGTGCCATGCCGTGCGACGAGGAGTTTTTCAATCTCACAAACGGTAAGTACGGGCTTGACGCGAAATATCTTTTGTGCAACGGACCGTTTCACGTGTCAAAATGGACGGAAAAGACCTCAGTAAAGCTGGCTAAAAATAACGAGTATAACGGAGAATCCTCGGTTTCGCCGTCGTCTGTGACGTTCTATATAAACAACGACGATTCGGAAGTCGCCGATAAGATGAATTCGGTTACATATGATGTGGCTTTCCTCTCGTCATCGCAGTTCTCGTCAATAGAAAACAAAAAGGATTTGAATTCGGTTGCGGTTCAAAACGTAACCTATTCCTTTATATTCAATCAAAACGACAATAATTACCGAAATAAAAATATGCGGCTTGCATTTTGCCGCTCGTGCGATACTTCGTCGCTGTTTGACTCGCAAAGCGATATTTCAAAGGCAGACGGCATAGTGCCGCCGTCATGTAAGATAGGCGGCGAGGATTACCGAAACGGAAATGCCGCAGAGCTTTTGTCTTATGACGAGACGCTTGCAAAAAAGAATTTCAACGACGCGCTTTTGGATCTCGGCTCATCGTCGGTCGAAACTACAATACTTTGCACCGAGCAGTATGAGCCGTTCGTGAAGCAGATGGTGCAAAAGCTTCAGAAAACCCTCGGAGTAAAATTCGTCTCCACGGTAAAGGTCGTTTCGGAATCCGACCTTGAGGCAGCGGTAAACGACGGCAATTACAGCGTGGCGTTTTACCCGTTCAAGGCGAAATCGTCTTTTGCGGGCGAAATTATAGAGGGCTTTGACCAAAACAATATATTCGGATATGAGTCCGATGTTTTATCACAGAAAATCCGTAATATCAAAAATAATTCGGGCAGCCTTGAGGGTGAGCGTTCCGCCGTTGCCGATGCGGAGAACTATCTTGTTTCCGAGGCGGTAATAATGCCCGTGTTTTATGAGAACAGCTATTTTGTAACATCAAAAAAGACAAGCGGAATATACTTTTATTCCTCTGCGGATAACGTCTGTTTCATAAATGCAAAAAAATCGTAAGAGACGGTATTCAAAATGAAAAACAAATACGGCGTATCGCAAAAAATCTATATAGCAATATCTTGGACGCTCACAGTTGCACTGATGGTGACGATTTTTTGCCTGTCTTCTCAGGTTTCGTCAAAATCATCGGGGCTCAGCTCCGGGGTTATTTCCCGTATAACCGAGCTCTTCCATATAACATTAACACAACATACCGTCCGAAAAACCGCACATGCGCTTGAATATGCGGCACTTTGCTTCTTGTTTTCGTGCAGCTGGCAGTCGGTGTTTTTAAAATCGCAGCACACACTTTCGTTTTTGTCCGCGGCACTTTATGCTTCGTCGGACGAGCTTCACCAATATTTTGTGTCCGGCAGAGCGTGCCAGCCGAGAGACGTACTTGTGGATTGTCTCGGTGCGTCATTCGGACTTTTGGCGTTTTTTATAATATATACTGTATATACTCATATTCATAAAAATAAAGCGAGGTAATATTATGGCAGTTTTGAAAGCGTTCAGGGCGCTTCGTCCGACTCCGGAATACGCTTCCAAGGTAGCGGCTTTGCCGTATGATGTTATGAATTCGGATGAGGCGAGAAGGATGGTCTTCGGCAATCCGTATTCATTTCTGCATGTTGATAAGGCGGAGATAGATCTTCCGAAATCGGTTGACATCTATGACGACCGTGTCTATGAAAAAGCACGCGAGAATTTGTCTAAGCTTGTTTCGGCGGAGGTTATGAAGCAGGACGAAAAACCGTGCTTGTATATATATGAGCAGACCTGGCGCGGCAGAACGCAGACCGGCATTGTAGGCTGTACGGCTATTGACGATTATATAAACGACGTCATCAAAAAGCACGAAAAGACAAGAGCCGATAAGGAAGCGGACCGCATACGGCACGTTGACACTCTTGACGCAAACACCGGTCCTATATTTCTGACATACAGAAAAAATAACGAGATTTCGTCTGCTGTTGAAGATGTAAAAGAAAAAAACGAGCCTGTTTATGATTTTGTGTCCGATGATGTCCGCGAAAGAGTCTGGGTTGTGTCTGACAATGACACGATTGATTTTATAATCGCACAGTTTAAAAACATACCGTCTCTCTATATTGCGGACGGTCATCACAGAGCCGCTTCGGCCGTTAAGGTAGGGCTTCGCCGCCGTGAGCAAAATCCGAATTACACGGGAGATGAGGAATTTAATTTCTTCTTATCCGTAATTTTCCCGAGCGACGAGCTTCGTATTCTTGATTACAACCGAGTAATTAAGGATTTAAACGGACTTTCCGATGAGGAATTTTTGCTTGAACTCAGACATAAATTCGACATAGAAAAGCATGGGAAAAATGAGTACCGTCCTAAAAGAGCGCATTCCTTCGGTATGTATATGTCGGGTGAATGGTATGCTCTTTTCGCAAAATCTGAAATAACAGAGTCATCGGACGCCGTCAAAAGTCTCGACGTATCAATACTCCAAGATAATGTCATATCACCTATACTCGGCATTGATGATCCCAGAACCGATAAGAGAATAGATTTTGTCGGCGGCATCAGGGGCCTTTCCGAGCTTTCGCGGCGCGTTGACTCGGGCGAAGAAAAGCTTGCGTTCTCCATGTTCCCGACAACTCTTGACGAGCTTATGAATATAGCCGACAAATCTATGACTATGCCTCCCAAATCAACTTGGTTTGAGCCGAAGCTTTTAAGCGGCCTTTTTATACATTATCTTAAATGATGCGATGTTTTTCGGCGGTGCCGAATGTATTCGCGAAGCTTCATACACGTTTGGTTACTTATATACATATAATTAAAAAAATATTTGTGTTAATAAGTAACACTTTTCGTATATTATCGAATAGTTTTATATAATAAACAGTATAAAAGTACAGGCGAGGAGGTACTTATTATGCTGGGAGAAAAAATGAAGCTTATTCGTAATTACAACGGGTATTCTCAGCGTCAAATAGCGGAAATACTGAAAATTGAAAGGTCTACCTACGCTTCGTATGAAACCGGCAGAAATCGACCGGATATTTTTGCGGTTCAGCGCTTTGCAAAAATCTTCAATGTCAGCGTGGATTATATTTTAAGCCTTGACGATATCAATATTTATCGCTTGCGCGATCAAGCGACCGATTATGCAAAGCGTCACAAAAAAGAAAGCGTCATTTCACAGCTTTCATCCGATGAAATTCTGATAGGCCTTTACCGTCAGTGCGACGCAGGTACGAAAAAATCAATTCTTGAGGATGTTCGTAAGGCTGAACTTGAGACCGACGAATAATGAAATCCGTTCGCGGTAAAATTTAAGAGTTTAAAGGGAACCGTAAAGCTGTTTTTACGGTTCCTTTATCTTTGTGCGATATGCGATGGTTTTTGCGTTTTTTTCACAGTCTTTAAAGAATTTGTGAGAAAAGGGGTGCAATAATCGTCTTCGGCTGATATAATTGTATTGGTTTAAGTTGGAGTTTATCACAGCTTTTGCGATAAAGAGGCTGAAAACCGCGCTGCAACGCTTTGTGCCGGAGCTGTACGTTAGGCAAAGTGTAATTTAAAAGCAGGAGATGAATATATGATTTCCGTTGCCGTAATAGGAGGCGGTGCTTCGGGTATGGCGTTTGCCGTAGCCTTAAAGCAAAAAAGGCCCGATATTGAGGTTACCGTTTTTGAGAAAAATCCAAAGGTGCTGAAAAAGATACTTGTGACAGGCAACGGCAGGTGTAATATCTTGAATTTTGACGCAGTCGCCGAGAATTACTTTGAGGCGTGCGAATTTGTGCGCCCGGCGGTAGAAAAATATACTCCGAAGAAAACAGAAGCGATTTTTCGCGATATGGGTTTGCTTTTGATGAGTGAGCAGGAGGGCAGAGCATACCCGATTTCACAGACTGCCGCCTCGGTGGTGTGTGTGCTTTCATCTGCTGCCGAAAGAGCAGGTGTAAAGGTGTTTACGGATACACCTGTCAAAAGCATTAAGAAATCACAAGGCGGATTTGTAATAAATAATGATAAGAGCTTCAATTTTGCGGTTATTGCCTGTGGAGGTGCCGCAGCGCCTAAGCAGGGGACGGACGGCAGCTCGTTTGAGTTGTTTAAAGCCCTCGGAATACGTGTGACAGAGCTCTCTCCGGCACTTACCGGAATGTGTGTAAAGGATATGCCCTTTTCACTCAAAGGACTAAGGCAATACTGCAAATGCACTGTTTTTCAAACGAAAAAGAATATGTTGAGTCCGGTGAGGTCCAATTTAACGATTACGGACTTTCGGGTATACCTATAATGCAGCTCTCGCGCTTTATAGGCAAAAGTAAAGCTACGGCTACGCTCGATTGTTTGCCGTCGCTTACAAAAAACGAGATTACAGCTTTTTTGCAATCCCACAAGTTTCGTGAACCGTCGGGTGATGTGCTGTGCGGAATTTTACCGAGAGCACTCGCAAATTTTGTCCTTCGCGAATGTAACGTAAAAAAGGACGAGCCGTTCGCAAGCCTGTCAAGTGATAAAACTTTACAAATTGCTTCCGTGATAAAATCGCTTAAATTTTCCGTCACAGGTGTTCGCGGCTTTGATTTTGCCCAAGTGACTCACGGCGGAGCGGCTCTTACGGAATTTGACAATAATACTCTCGAAGCTAAAAAAGTAAAACATCTGTATGCCGTCGGGGAGGCGCTCAATGTTGACGGTCCGTGCGGAGGATATAACCTCGGTTGGGCCTGGTCATCGGCGTTCCTTGCAGCGGAATCTGTTTTGAAGGAGTTATAAATGATAAGAATAAATGAACTTAAATTGCCACTCGATGAGGACGAGCAGGAGCTTTACAGGCTTGCCGCAAAAGCTCTTAAAATCGGCGAGAGGCATATACGAGAGCTGACAATCTGTAAAAAATCGGTGGATTGCCGAAAAAAAGACGATATTAAATTCATTTTCAGCGTCGATGTGGCTCTTGATATTGACGAAAAGAGGGTGGCTTCAAAAGCCGGCAACAGGGTTTCGTTAAGCGAGAAAAGCGTTTATACCTTGCCGCCCGTAAAACGGAAGAGTACCTTGAGACCGGTTATAGTCGGTTTCGGTCCTGCCGGTATGTTTGCGGCTCTGACCTTAACCGAGGCGGGGCTTTCGCCGATTATCATAGAGCGCGGCGAGACGGTGGATGAGCGCACCGCTTCCGTCAAGAGCTTTTGGCGGACGAGAGTTTTAAATCCCGAGTCGAATGTGCAGTTCGGCGAGGGCGGTGCAGGCACTTTTTCGGACGGTAAGCTTACCACGGGAATAAAGGACAAGCGTTGCCGCCGTGTGTTTGAAAAATTTTGCGAGCACGGCGCACCGAGCGAGATTATGTATTCCGCAACTCCGCACATAGGCACGGATCGTTTGGCGGGAGTTGTAAAAGCTATCCGCAAAACGGTAGAGGGACGCGGCGGAGAGTTTATGTTCAATACAAAGCTCTGTGACCTTATAATTTATAACGGTCACATTCAGGGCATTACGGTTTGTCACAAGGATGGAAGCAAAGAGGACATTGAAACCGATACCGTTATCCTCTCGATAGGGCATTCGGCTCGTGACACGCTCGAAATGCTTCGCTTAAAAGGCATTAATATGATGCAAAAACCGTTTTCGGTCGGAGTGAGAATAGAGCATAGGCAGGAAATGATAAATAAAACCCAGTACGGTAAATTCGCTTCGCACCCAAAGCTCAATGCCGCAAATTACAAGCTTGCCTGTCACCCGCAGGGCGGCAGGCGCATATACGTTTTGTATGTGTCCCGGCGGAACCGTGGTTTGCGCGTCAAGCGAAGAGGGCGGAGTTGTTGTAAACGGAATGAGTGAATATGCGCGAGACGGCGAAAATGCCGATTCAGCATTGCTTGTCGGTATAGAGCCGGAGCTTTTTCCGAATTCGGACGTGCTTTCGGGAATGTATATGCAGCGCGAAATAGAGCGTCACGCATTTAAAATGGGCGGCAGCGATTACACCGCTCCTGCACAGAAGGTCGGAGATTTTATGAACAATCTCGCATCTTCTTCGCTCGGCAGCGTAAAGCCGACGTGTCCTACGGGAGTAAGGCTTACCAATCTGCGCTTGCTGCTCCCTGTTAAGGTTACGGAAACAATACTCGAAGCACTGCCGAAAATGGACAAAATGCTTCCGGGCTTTGCTTCAAATGATGCTCTTTTCACAGCACCCGAAACGCGAAGCTCATCTCCCGTGCGCATCATCCGAGACGAGCTTTTCCAGTCGAATGTGCGAGGCCTTTACCCATGCGGCGAGGGTGCGGGATATGCAGGCGGAATTGTGTCTGCCGGCGTTGACGGTATCCGCTGCGCCGAGGCTGTATTGCTCGACGAGGGTGAGGGCTGGTAAAGCGAAACGTAAAAAATAAAGGATGCCTGTCATTGTGATAGGCATCCTTTACTATATTATAATATTTTATTTTTTTCCGGAGGAATGAGCTCTTCCGTTTTCGGTGCGCCGTTTACTTACCTTTTTGCGGCGAAGTGTGTCAAATACGATTTCAAATATGATAAGCGCTATTACAACAAGCACTACCGCAGTAATTCTGCCGGGAGTTACTGTTTTTCCGTTGTCGTTTTCGGTGCGGTCGGCAAGTGCTTCCATCGCAAGCCTGAGTGAATAATCGGCCTCCATAAGCTCCGATTCCGACATCGACGATGAAAGTGTGCTCTTAGCTTCCGTAATAGTCTTTTTAAGCTTGTTTGCTGTTGATGTGCTGCAAAGTGCAGTGTCTGTCGCCTGAGCTTTTTCAAGATCCGATGTGAGACTCGTTTTATAGCTCTTCACCCTTGCGCGATATGCATTAAATCCCTCAATATCGTTTGTGATGATTACCGAGAACCCGCGTTTCGTTATATCGTTCCACCCGGTGGGATTGTCTTCTCTGCCGCCGCAAATATCGCTGTTTGTCATATCGATAACAGCTCTTCCGGCGTCTTTGAATTTGGATTGAACTCCGTCTTTGAATACGGAGTTGTACGGATTTTTAGCTGAGAGAAGCGTGCCTATGCAGCCTGCCGAAAGCGTCTTTGAAACATAACTTTTGGCATTGCCGTTTTTTGCACTTGAGGATATTACGAGCGGCATGACGGTTTTTGAGGCAAGCCAAGAGGAGATTTCCTTTTTGTCGCCCGTAGCTAAAATTATTGAATTTGAAAGCGCGTTTTCGCTTGCGAGTATGTCGTAAATCTCATCTCTGTATTCCCAGCCGTCCGCAATCATCAGCATTGCGTTGCCGCCGAGATACTGTATGGCTTCGGCGAGGGTCGGTATTTTGCAGGATGTTATCGGCTCGTGCAGGCTGCCCGTGCCTGCTCTCAGATGGTATGTCGAAAGCTCGTGATATCCCACGTCGCCGATGTCCTTGTTTACGGTATTACCGAGCTCATCTACGCACATTCTCGAGAGATTGCTGTCGGCCATAAGCACCACGTATCCGTCGGAGGTCTTTTTCACCGAAACGTAAACAATGTCGGCACCCTTTTCTGCCGCCGCTGCAACGGCTTCGGCGGAATTTTCGGGGAACTTGTCGGTGTCGCCGTATTTTGACACGCAAATCAGCTCGCCGTCGGACTTTTTGAATTCGTTATAAATCGATTCACTCTTTGCTTCGCCGTCGCTTTGATTACTGTCCGCAGCAAAAGAAAGAGCCGGAAAAGCAAGCGTAAAACAGACCGCCAAAATGAGACTTATCAGTTGTTTTGTAAAACTTTTCTTCATAATTATATCTCCGAAAAAGCTCTGAAATTATTTTTTTCTGTAATATTATAGCAAAATTTTTGGGGCAATACAATAGATATAATTCTTTATTTTGACCATTATAAATGCGGTTACACAACATTTTGTGTCAAGCAAATTCTTGCACAAATTTGTTAGTTAAATTTTTACTTAATTCTCCTTGCCTCAAAAAGAGGTTTGTGCTAAAATTAAGTTCATTTAATGGGTGTGGGTTTGTAAATTATTGTAGGAGATGAGTATATGGCTTTTTGTGACAGGCTGAGATTGCTGCGGCAGTCTAAATTGCCGCCGCTGACGCAGACTGACCTTGCAAATGCCATAGGGGTTTCGCAGCGTAAGATTTCCTTTATGGAAACCGGCGTTACCGAGCCTTCGCTGAAGGATCTTTCGGCGATATGCCGCTATTTCAGTGTTTCCGCCGACTATTTGCTCGGCTTGCCCGATGATATGGAGTATTACCGTGAATAAAAAAGAACTTGCTTTAAAGTGCGTCGAGGCTCTGAAAAGAGTATCCCGACGCTATTTGTTCTCTTACGGCGAGAACGCCGCTTCAGCTTTTAATAGCCACTCGCCTTTCGGCGCAGTGTACCGACGCGAGAGTTAATTTGGTAACTCCCGCTTTATTTGAATCTTATCCCACCCTTGACGCTTTTTGCGAGGCGGACAGGGAGGATGTGGAAAAGTTTATACATTCGTGCGGTTTCTATCATGGTAAAGCGCGTGATATAATCGGTATGTGCCGTATGATACGCTCCGATTTCGGCGGCGAGGTGCCGGATAATATCGACGACCTCATAAAGCTTCCCGGAGTCGGCAGAAAAACCGCAAATCTGATAGTCGGCGACGTATATAAAAAACCGGCGGTTGTCACGGATACGCACCTTATCAGAATATCCAACCGTATAGGGCTTGTAAACACAAAGGACCCGAAAAAGGTCGAATTTGAATTAAAAAAAATACTTCCGCTAGAGGAAAGCAATGATTTTTGCCACAGAGTTGTTTTGCACGGCAGAGAGGTCTGTACCGCGAGACGTGCGATGTGCGATAAATGTTGTCTTTCCGAATTTTGCAAAAAGAAAATCTGATTTGAAGGCATAGATATGTTTAATGTAAACCCTGCGCTGTACGGCTCCGTTTTTGCGGTTCCGTCCGTGCTGACAGATAAATATTTAAAGCTCGCATCGCCTGCCGCAATTAAGGTACTGCTCTTGATACTGCGCAATCCGGGCGAGGATTTTACAGTCGAGGAGCTGTCTAAAAGAATAGGATACTGTAAAGCCGATACGCTTGACGCCGTTGAATATTGGGTAAGTGAAAATGTGCTTGTGAAAAACGGTACCGCTTTTACTTCCGAAACAGTTGAGCCGGTAAAGCCCGTCGACAGCGGCGTAAATGCGCAAAACAAATCGGAGCCGATGGCTTCGCGTGTTGCCGTTCCCGAGAAGCGGCCACTGCCCGAAATTAAAATTGCAAAGCCCACGCTCGAGCAAATTTCAAAGCGTATGGAGGAAAGCGGGGACGTTCTTCGTCTTATGTCCGAATCGCAGAGCATTCTCGGCAGAACAATAGGCTTTGATATGCAGAGCACGCTTTTGATGCTTTATGATACATACGGCCTCAGCGTCGAAGTTATATTTATGCTGCTTGAATTTTGTGTGCATCAGTCGCGCTCGTCAACGGCTTATGTTGCAAAGCTCGGCAAGGTTTGGGCGGAAAAAGAAATAAACACGGTGGAGCTTGCCGCCGATTACATAGAAAAGAGTACCGAAGCCGAAAAAACCTTTTCCGTTCTGCGTGAGCTTACGGGTATGTCAACTCCGCGGCCCACTCAAAAGCAGACGGAATACATTTTGTCGTGGCGCGCTCTCGGGTTTGAAGCTCCGATAATCGCAAGAGCATATGACGAGATGGCTGAGCGCACCGGTAAAATATCGTTTAATTATATGGATAAGATTCTCCTGAATTGGCATACGGCCGGGTACAAAACGCCGGAGGACGTGGAAAACGGCGAACGTCTTTTCCGTGAAAAGAAACAGGCGGTAAAGCAAAAGGGGACGTCATTCAGCATAGATGAGGCAATATCCGACGCAGGAATGGGTGTCGTGAAATATAAAAAGAAAGGCGTGAAGTGATTGAAGTATTCAAAGGAAGTTTATGAAAAGACAAAATCTGTTCTTGACTCACGCCGTATAAAAGCGGAAACCGATGCGGAAAAAAGGCGCGTTGAGTTTGCGAAAGTCCATCCGGAATTGCTTGTGATAGAGGATGAATTGACCAAAACCGGGCTTGAAGCCGTAAAAGCCGTTATCGGCGGAAGCGGCGACGTTAAAAAGACGGTCGAAGAGCTTATGAAGACTAATTTGCAGCTTCAAAAGGATCGCGAAAACCTGCTTCTGAGCGCGGGGGTAGATAAAAATTATCTAAAACCTCATTATACCTGTGAAATATGTAAGGATAAGGGCTACACGGACGGTAAGATATGCTCTTGCAGAACGGAGCTCCTCAAAAAGTTCGCAAGTGAAGAGCTGTCATATAAAACACCGCTGAAGCTCTCAAGCTTTGAGGATTTCAGTCTGTCATATTATCCTACCGAGAAATACGGCAACGGCATTTCCCCGCGTGAAAGAATGAAAGGGGTATATGAGTTTTGCCGCGAATATGCCGCCGATTTCAGCACCGAGTCACCGAACCTTTTTATGTACGGAGAAACGGGTCTCGGTAAGACTCATCTCTCGCTCGCCATAGCCAACGAGGTTATAAAAAAAGGCTTCAGCGTAGTATATGATTCCGCTCAAAATCTGTTTACGCGGCTCGAAAAGGAGCGCTTTGGCAGAGAAGGCGGCAATACAGAGGATACGGTTCTCTATTGCGATTTGCTTATTTTGGATGATCTCGGCGCAGAGTTTGACACAAAATATGTCCTCTCCGAGATATACAATATAATCAACAGCCGTATTTCCTATGGCAGACCGACCGTAATCAGCTCTAATGCAGCTCTTGACGAGCTCACCGGGCTTTACGGTGCAAGAGTCACCTCGAGAATTATAGGGGATTACGAGCTGATTTTATTTGAGGGCAGAGATGTGCGCCAAATAAAAAAGCGCCTTTCAAAGTGAGCCTTTAATATACGAAAAATATTCCGACGCCGCCGAGACCTCATCGCTTTCGGCGGCGCTTTCCGTTTCCCAACCTCTGCTTCGGCTCTCGTCGAAAAGTGTGTGATACATCGCATGGTTTTCGCGCAGTATATTTAATATGTCCTCACGCAACGGCTCGTCCGCGCATTTCATTGAGCATTCGTTATATTTTATCGAGAGCGACCTCTGAACAGACAATAGGCTCAAAAACAGTATTCTGTTTTGATTGTTTTGCTTCTCTTTATTCATATTTTACTTCCCGTTCAAGATGTTCAAAAGTGTGTTGTAATGGTTAAGGTGCTGGGATGCTGCCTGCTCATAAAGCCCGCGAAGCACAGCGTCGTTTGTATTTACGGCGCCCTCCTTAAATTTCATCACGGCAGTAGCCTCCATCGGCAGACATTCTTTTAATATTTCGAGGGTGCTGCTTAAAATCATAGTGAAAATCTCCGTTTCTTATTAAATTCGGTATAGCAAGCATTTAAGACTAAGTGATTCCCTGCATTTCTGCGGAGAATCACTTTTTTCTTGCTTAACGCATCGTTTGTCCGAGCCCGAAGCTTACGGAAAGAGCCCTGTTTACCTTGTTCATTTCATCCGTAGGCAAGTTTCCCATACGCTCTTTAAGACGCTTTTTGTCGAGCGTTCTGACTTGCTCAAGCAAAACGATGGAATCCTTTTGCAGTCCGCAGTCTACCGCATCGACGCTTATGTGTGTCGGAAGCTTTGTTTTGTATTTTTGGCTTGTTATTGCCGCCGCAATCACTGTGGGGCTGTATTTGTTGCCTACGTCGTTTTGAACTATAAGTACCGGCCGTATTCCGCCTTGCTCCGAGCCTACCACGGGGCTTAAATCGGCGTAATAAATATCGCCGCGCTTAATATTCATTTCCTCACTCTCCTGTTTTAATTCCCTTAAGCAAGCGAAGCATAATTCAATACGGCTCTGAGCTGCCGCGCCGACATGTTTTCGGCATAATGGGTTTTGCTATCTTGCTCAATATAATTTTGCCCATAAAAGGAAACTATAAACATATAAACCGAATTTAAGGCACATATTTGAAAGGCGGAGATTTTCCCTCAGCACATAATATGGCATATGACGGCAAAATGTGCCGCAAAACGCGGAATATAACTTTACAGAGATTTTACATATGCAATACAACAAATTTTACCGTTCGCGGATAAAATGAAATATAAGGCGGCAGTCTTGCAACAAATGTAAAAACAGATTATACTAAGAATCGAAAAAGGCTGCAAAGATAAAATCTGCCGATAGGAGAAAAATATGATTTATCTTGTTGAGGACGATAAGAGTATAAGAGAGCTTCTTGTATACACTCTTAATAATTCGGGACTTCCGGCAAACGGATTTGAAAAACCGAGTGAATTTTACAGAGAGCTTAGGGCAGATGATGCAGATCTCATTATCCTTGATATAATGCTTCCCGAATGTGACGGGCTTACAATGCTTAAAAATTTGAGAGCCGACGAAAAAACGAAGCACATCCCGGTGATGATGCTGACCGCCAAGGGCTCGGAATACGATAAGGTCGTGGGGCTTGATATGGGCGCGGATGATTATATGACAAAGCCTTTCGGAATGATGGAGCTGATAGCGAGAGTCAAAGCTCTTTTGCGCCGCACAAAGGAGTCGGGTAAGAATGACAACGTCAATACCCTTAATATCGGCTGTCTCAGTGTTATTCCATCTAAGTATTCCGTCAAAGTAGGCGGCGAAAAGGTGGTGCTGACGCTGAAAGAATTTGACCTTTTGTGTTTGCTTTTGCAAAATAAGGGTACTGTTTTCACGCGGGATAAGCTTCTAAATAAAATTTGGGGATATGACTTCGACGGCGAGAGCAGAACCGTGGATGTGCACGTCAGAACCCTTCGCCAAAAACTCGGCGAAGCGGGGAAATACATAGAGACCGTTCGAGGTATTGGCTATAAAATAGGGGACTGAACCGAATGAAAAAACGAATTTCTCACTCTGTGTTTTTTGTGTCGCTTGCGGTAAATATTTGCTGTGCTACGCTGTCGCTTGCCGTTCTTTATAACCGCTTTAAGGCTGACGTCGGCTCCGCCGGAGCGGAGGAGCTGCCCTCGGATTTCCTTTTGGCAGTGCTTGTTTCCGCGGTAATATCCTTTGCCGCCGCGCTTTTTACGGCGCGAGTAGTGTCAAAGCGAACCTTAAAAGAACTCAACGACATAAATTTGGACGACCCAAACGACAGTAATTTCGGCTCGGAGCTGTCTTTGCTGTTCTATAAAATCCGCAGTCAGAATTCGCAGATTCAGTCGCAGCTTCGAGAGCTTGAACGCAGTCAGCAGGAATTTAAAATGATAACCGAAAATATGTCTGAGGGTCTTATAATAATCGACCTTAAGCACAGCATACTTTCGTTTAACCGCAGCGCAAAGCAGATATTCGGTGTTGAAAATATTAAAAAGCATGAAAATGTTTTTACAATAAATCAAAGCGAGCGGTTTGAGGCTGCGGTAAATGCCGCACTTTCGGGCAGACACGGTGAATTGACCATGAAAATGCACGACAGAATTTACAGCGTTTTTGCAAATCCGGTAGTCAACGGCGAAAAAATAGTCGGCGCGGTAATAGTTGTTCTCGACGTCACAGAGCGCGAAAAGGGCGAACAGTTGCGTCGCGAATTTACGGCAAATGTCTCGCATGAGTTAAAAACTCCGTTGACATCGATTTCGGGGTTTGCCGAGATAATAATGAACGGCATAGCAAAGCCCGAGGATGTAAGACATTTTGCGGAGAACATATATAACGAGAGTGCAAGACTTATAACGCTTGTAGGCGACATCATTAAAATTTCACAGCTTGATGAGGGCCTTGTCGGAGCGGAAAAAACTGATGTTGATTTGCTTGAGATAGCCCGAAAAACGGCAAATTCCCTGCAAAGCGTCGCGTCAAAAAACGATATTACGATAAGCGTTGCCGGCGAATCGTCGTGCGTCAAAGGAGTTTATGATATAATCGACGAGATGGTTTATAATCTATGTGACAATGCTGTCAAATACAATCGCCCGGGCGGAAGCGTCAATATTACCGTAGAGAATAAAACGATTACGGTTGCAGATACGGGAATAGGAATCCCCCTATCCTCTCAGCCGAGGGTATTTGAGCGCTTTTACCGTGTGGATAAAAGCCATTCCAAGGAGATAGGCGGCACGGGGCTGGGGCTTTCGATAGTAAAGCACGCCGCAATATATCACGGCGCAAAAATCGATCTTGAAAGCGTCGAAAACGTCGGAACAAAAATTAAAATCAGCTTTTAGACAAAAAAAGCAGCTGTAAAACCTGAGGTTTTACAGCTGCTTTAATATGCGGATTTAATCAGTCTTCGTTTTCTTCCTTGACCTTATCTATTATTTCCTGAGGAATAGCCTCACCGTGCTTTACAACAAGTATGCAAAGTATTGAGAGTATAAATGCTATCGGGCAGTAATAGAACAGTGACAGATATGTGCCTGTAAACATACGAACTATGCCGTAGATTATGGGCGTAGCTATCTGTGCCGAGAATGTAGCGGTGTAGTAGTAGCCGGTGTATGTGCCTACTTTGTCAATGCCGCCGATTTCAAGCACAAGGGGAAGCGTGTTAACGGTTATAAACATATTTGCCGCGCCGCCTACTATAAGAGCTACCCAAATAAGAGCACCGCTCAAAGCGTCGATGCCGAGTATATGTGTGATAAGGTAAGCCGCAAACGCGAGAACAAATATAAACAGACCTCCGAGTATGGTCTTTTTTCTGCCGATTTTCTTGCCGAGCCAGCCTGCCGGAAGAGCGGCGAGAGCGGAAGCGGCGGCAAAAGCGGTGGTCATTATGGTCGCCTGCGCTGTGGTCTTGTGGAGTATCTCTGCGGCAAAGAGGGCAAAGAAAGTGGATATTGCGTTTGTTCCGCAGAAGAGGAAGAACAGACCCATAAGCATAAATACAAGGCTTCGTCTTTCGCCGGGGTTTAATTTCTCCGCCTTCATTCTTTCTTTCTGCCTTTTTAGCCTCTTTTTCGGCTTTGCGTTTTGCCTCTTCGTCGGCAGCCTCTGCCATATCGGCTTTAAGCTTTAAACGGCTGTCGGGCTCTTTTACGAAGAAGAGTATGACAAGCATACCTATTATCATAACTGCCGCGCCGAGAAGGAAAACATAGGGGAAGGTATCATATTCGTCAAATCCCGGAGATTTGGACGAAATGCCCGTAGCCGCGCAGTAAATTGCGGTGACTATAGTTCCGGCAAAAAGTCCGAGAGCACTGCCGATACCGCCCATAAGGTTAATGACGGCGTTGCCCTCGCTTCGCAGCTCGTTCGGGGTCAAATCAGGCATAAGGGCAACCACCGGTGCTCTCCACAGCGACATTACAAAAACAAACATAATTATGAAAAGCATTGTGAAGCCGAGTGAATTGAACTTTACGGCAATAATGGGAATTATCGCGAACAACAATGCGGAGATCGGCGCGCCGTAAACAACAAACGGGCGGCGTTTGCCTAATCGCGAATGAGTGTTGTCCGAGAGCTTGCCGAAGGTTGGTTGAAAAATTACGCCGAAGATGTTATCAAAGGTCATTATTATACCTATGAACAACGGTACGAGGGTAATACCGCCTGCGGCTGTGCCCACGTCTTCGCCGTTAGCTTCCGCAAAGGATGCGAGAGCGGGAAACGCCTCGTTAAGCTTTGCGCTCCACGAAGTAATAACGGCACTTTCGTTAAGGAGCCTGTTAAGTATCTTTGTTATGTATGGGTCATATATGGCCCACGCTATGGATGAGGCCATAAAGCCGAATCCGGTGAGTATTGTGTGCCAATAGTTCAGCTTGCCGTTGCTTTTGGCACAGAAATATTTACTTTCCATTTCGTTCTCCCTTTCAAACTTGATAGCGTTTTTCCGAATACGGTATAACACTATCTGTAATAATAACAAATTATTGCTGTGATTGCAATATTTGATTGTAGAAAATACACATATAACATAAATTTTATATATATTTATCAAAAGCGTTTTCCGTAAAATCAAAACCGATATTATCGCTTTTTTAATATTTATTGTCGTTTGATTGTTAATAAGTATTGTATTGAGGCGGTTTTTATGATAAAACTATATGTGCCGACGACATTTTACAAAAGGGGAAAAAGAGCTTGGAAATAAAACCGATAGCGCATATAAGAACCGATTTCGGTGAAAAATTCGGCATACCGCGTCAAAGCGGACTTTGCTCTCTTCTTGAGGGGAAAATAGTGTTCGAGCCGGAATTTGCAAAGCGTGAGAGCGTAAGAGGACTCGAAGAGTTCTCTCATATTTGGCTTATATGGCAGTTTTCCGAAAACCCTCCGACGTCGTCGCTTACGGTTCGTCCGCCGCGTCTCGGCGGCAACAAAAGAGTAGGCGTTTTCGCATCTCGTTCCCCGTTTCGTCCGAACGGCCTTGGGCTTTCGTGTGTAAGGCTCAAAAGCATTGAATATTCTTCCTCAGGTGAGCCTGTGATAAATGTTTTCGGAGCCGATTTATGCGACAAAACGCCGATATTTGACATCAAGCCGTATGTTCCGCTCTCCGACTGTGTGCCGGATGCTTTGGAGGGCTATACAAAAATGACCAAGGAACATATTTTATCGGTTAATATTCCCGAGGAGAAAGCCCTGCTGCTTCCGAAAAATAAGCTTGCGGCGTTAAAAGAGATACTGCAATTAGACCCGCGACCCGGATACGACGATTCACCTGAAAAGCTGTACGGCTTGAGCTTTGCGGGATACAATATAAAATTTTCTGTTAAAAACGACGTACTGTGCGTTTCGGATATAGAAAAAATCAAGAGGTAGAAAGATTTATGGCAAATCCCATAGGGCATTTAAAAACCATCAACAAGCACCGCCACGCGGTAATCAAAAACTGTTTCAGAGCCGGAATACCGCTTCAGGGGCTTCGGCATGACCTTTCAAAATATGCTCCGGTGGAGTTTTTAAACGGGGCTAAGTACTACGACGGCTCGCGCAGTCCGAACGAGCTTGAACGTAACGATAAGGGCTATTCGGAGGCATGGCTTCACCACAAGGGCAGAAACAAGCACCATTTTGAATATTGGACCGATTACAATCTCGCAAGAAAATGCGTAATGCCCATAAAAATGCCGCTTAAATATGTAATAGAAATGTTTTGCGACCGCGTTGCCGCAAGCAAAACATATATGAAAGACAAATATACCGACGCGTATCCGCTCGAGTATTTTGAGAGGGGCAAGAGTACGAGAAGCATTGACCCAGAAACCTCGGCTTTGCTTGAAAAGCTGCTTATTATGCTGCGTGACGAGGGAGAGAAAAAAACCTTTCGCTATATAAGAAAAGAACTAAAAAAGCACAAGGACTACTGAAACAGTCCCTGTGCTTTTTTGATAAAGTCGAGCGCGTTATGCGCTTTTTGCTGATTTGCGGTTTAAAAAGAACATTGCGGCCGCCATGGCTATTATGATAACGTAGCCGATAATACTTAAAACATCCGGTACCTGACCGAAAACGAAAAGTCCGAGTAGGGAAGAAAAAACTATCTGCGAATAATCATAAACCGAAATATCGCGCGCCGGAGCATAAATATAAGCCGCCGTTATGGTATATTGACCGCCGGTTGCGGAAAGACCGGCAAGGAGCAGATAACCAAGCTGTAAGGCTGTCATCGGTTTGTATTCGGCTATCATAAACGGCAGAAATACCAAGGTAGAAAATGCCGAGAAGAAAAACACTATAAACGAGCCCTCAACCTTTTCCTGACCGAGCTTGCGAACCATTGTGTATGCGATACCGGCCCCAAATCCGCCGAGCAGACCTATAAGAGAGGGGATAAACTCCGCATTTCGAAACGTCGGCTTTATAACAAAAAGGCAGCCGATGAATGCAGCCAATACTATTATTGCCTTTTTCGGGCTTATCTTTTCCTTCAATATTAAGAGGCTTCCGAGGATCGCAAAAAACGGCGACATCTTATTAAGTATCGACGCATCTGCGAGGACAAGCTTTCCTATCGCATAAAAATTACATACTATGCCGACCGTTCCGAAAAAAGCGCGCAGAAAAAGATATTTTACGGCACTTTTCGGGACAGTTATTTTTTTGTGCTCTTTTAAAAGAACGGCCACGGAGAAAACGAACGCGACAATATTTCTGAAAAAGCTCTTTTGCATTGCCGGCAAGTCACCTGAAAGGCGCACAAACATTCCCATCAGTGCAAAGCAAAACGCCGAGGCTATTATCAGGATAATTCCCTTATTTGTATTATTTAACTTTAATCTTTCCATAACTTATAGAGTATCACGTCTGAATTTTTAATCAAGATGTATTTATTACAAATTTCTTGCTTTTTCGCTCTTGTTATTTTACAATGAAATTAATCTGAAACAGGGAGGAATAAAAAATGTCAAAAATCAATTACAACGGACCCGATGTCTTTAAACCGCTCAGTCCCTGGGCTTATTTCGGTTTGTCAATTCTGTTTTCGCTCCCGGTGGTGGGATTTATTTTTCTTATCATCTTTAGCGTGAGCGACGCCAATATCAATCGCAGGAACTTCGCGCGTTCGTATTGGTGTATCTATGTTATAATAGCCGTTGCGGCGGTTGTTGCGGTAGCCTCCGGCGTTACACTCGGTTCTCTCGAAAATATGATGGCGGCGGTTCGCCCGATAGCCTGACGAACTGTGCCGTATTCGGTACAGCAATAAAAATCGACAATAAAAGCGACTGCTTTTGCAGTCGCTTTTTATATGTTATTGAATTTTTAAAAACGAAGGTCAGTCTATATCGGCAGTAAAGTCAACATACCATTGGTGACCTATTTTAACGAGTGCTATTATTTCGGGGTGCTCTGCAAATTCAACGTTTTTCTGTGCTATTGCGTCTTTGTCGCCGACGCCGGAGAGCACTTTTACCGTTTTGACTTCAGCTACCGCGGAGATATCGTTTGCGGAAATTCCGAAATGCTCATAGGCGGCCTTTTGACTGCTTGTAAGCGATGATGTGTAAGTCTTGACTTCGTCATCATCGTATTCACGCACGAGAGACGTGTCGGCGGTTATGGTATAACCGGCGTTGTATTTTTCATCATCGTCAGAGAGAACAGCCTTGTTTTCCCCGAGATAATAATCTGCATATTCTTTGCCCTTGCCGTAAAGCACCTCGCAGTTATAAGCGTATTCATCCATATATGTGCCGAGGTTTCCTTCAAGTGCAGAGAACATATCATCGGTTGTAAATGCCTTGTTGCCGTATATTTCCTCGTAGCAGGGAACATATGCCGCAAAATATTCCGAAAACAGCTTGTCATAATTTTCAAATCCGTAGAGATCAACAAGGTCTGTAAATACGGGGTACATTCTGTCGAGAAGAAGTGTGAGCTTTTCGCCCTCTTCCTCGGCAGTCATTGCGGGAGCCGTGGCATTTTCGTCGATGTATTTGTCCATATAGTTCTCGGAGATGAAATTGCCGAACTTGGTGTTTTTTATAAGCACGGTATATTTAAGAGCGTCATAGCCGTCGTTTTCGGCGGTGTTTTCAACATACTGCTCGGCGACCTTTTCGGGTGAGAACATTATGTAATTGTTTTTATAATACGCGGTGACGAGAACCGAGAATAAAACGATTATTGCGATTACCGAAACTATTGCATATGTTACGTCAAATTTCTTTGTGGGACTCTCGGGCTGCTTTTCGTATTCGACCTGAGGCTTTTTCTTTTTTTCTTTAACAGCCATCTTTATGCCTCCTCTCCCGCAGCTTTTAACGCAGCGGCTTTTTCGCGGCGTTCCTGAAGCTCTTTTGCTATCATATCACGCTTTTTACCGTTGAGGTCATAGAAGAATATCGGAATCATCTGCCCCAAAACGAATATTGCCGGTATTATCGTGTATATCATAAGAAATCTGTTAAGGGTTGTCTGTGACTGAGTGGCATAAGCTATATTTGCGTTTGTAGAGGTAACATAGCCCGCCCATACAACAAGCGCGGGACCGAAAGACTTTGTGAGGGCGGCGGCAACCTTTGAGAAGAAGCCGAAGCCTGCGTAGCAAAGCCCCTCTTGACGCTTGCCGGTTTTCCATTCGATTTCGTCAACGCAGTCGGCAATCATTACGTTGGGCGTAAGATTGGTGTTGCCGTGCTGAAGTCCGACAAAGAAGTTAATGATAAGGAACGGTATTGTGAGTTCCTTGGGAACAAAGCCTATTGCCTTTGATACCACAGTACCGTGAGTGAGAGTGCGCCGTAAAGGCAGCATACTATGTAAACCTTTTTGGTATCAAGCATTTTAAGGAGCTTTTTAACTATAAGCATGCCTACCGCCGTGCCTATGCCCATAGGCAACAAAAGTGCTATTTTGAGGTCCTTTGAGCCGAGCAGGTGTAAACTGCTATGTAGAGGCTTACGGTACTGTATACGCCTCTGCCGAAGCCGGTGAATTTCGTAAGCGAAACCATAAGGAGGTTTTTATTTGTGAATACGAATTTAAGGCTCTCTTTAAGGCTGACTTTTTCCTCGGTATAAGGAACTCTCTCTCGGTTGTTGGGGAAGAATATCATCGTAAAGAGAACGCAGCCGAGCGCGCAGACCGCCGTTGAAATCACAAGGTCAAGGCCCTGACCCTCTGCAGTTTTATACTGCTGCTTACCCATTATGGCTTTCATGGCAAAGCCCACGGCAGGCAAAACCGCCATACCGCCGGACTGACCGATAGCTTTAAATATACTTGCTATTGAGATTGCGTCGCCGCGCTCCTCGGGGTTCGGTGTACAGCACGCACCGAAGCACCCGGCGGGACTTTCTACGGCGCACGCCGCCGCCGTGTAAAGAGAATATATTATAAACATCCAGGCAACCGCAAGCTTGTAATTGCCGGTTTTTGGAGCAATAAATACGAGCATTGCAACTATTGCCATCGGGACAACGCCGAAGCCTATCCAAGGACGGATTTTACCCCATTTGGTTCTCGTCCTGTCAACGAGATAGCCTATAACAAGCTCGCAAACCGCGCCGACTATTCCGGCAAAGCCGAATACATAGGCGAGCATTTTGGTTATGGAGGCTGGGTCTATACCGCTTCCCTTAAATGCGAAATCATTGAAGAACGTATAGGTGTAATCGGGCATCCAGCCGGTGAGAAGACTGACGCCGAAAAGACCTATGCCGAAAGTCCATATTTCGGACTTTCTCATGTACCTTTTCATAAAAGACCTCCTTAATAAAAAGAAAAGGGTGCCGAAGTGTCAGCACCCTTCAAAGACATAACAAAAATTATATCCCAAAAAATAATATAATTCAACTGATATATTTTACAAAAACGGCAGTAAAAATTTTACAATTTAATGCGTTAAAGAGCGGCAAGCTCTTTTTCGTCTCTTTCGGGAGACGGACGGCCTGTGTTTTCGTAGAAGGTTGAATTTGCGGGAATTACAAAATTCAAAGCAGACGGCATTATTTCAAATGTGCTTTCTTTAACGTACTCGCATTCTCCGTCAACATTTACTGCGGCAAGCTCCTTGCTTTCTATATGCATTTTTTTACCGCGCAAAAATGTGGTAAAATCCCAATCGAGATGCTCACCGCGCTTATATGCGTTTATGAGCCCCGCAAGCTTCAATCTGCCTACGGTTTTGCGGACTATTATAAAATCGAGCAGGCCGTCGTCGGGAATGGCTTTCGGCGCACCCATATATCCTCCGCCGTACCAGCGCGAATTTCCGCAGAGCGCAAACAGCATTGTACCCTCTATCACCCTGTCGTCGTCAACGGTTACCTTAAATTCGCTGTTGAGGCGTTTGCCGAGACAGTAGAGGAGCGACGCGGTATATGCGGCTTCGCCCGTTATGAGCGGTATTTTTTTGAAATAAGCCTGCTTTGCACAGACCTCCGCGTCAATTCCCATTGAGCACTGATTAACTGCAACCTTATCGCCGCATTTGATGAGGTCAAGCTTATGTACGCTGCCGTTTACCTGCGAATCAAGGTTTGTGAGGTCTTCTCTCTTTCCGAAAAGTCTTGCAAAATCATTACCCGAGCCTAAGGGCAGAGACGCGACCTCGGCGTTCGGGTACTTGTATGCTCCGTTTACGACCTCATACAACGTGCCGTCGCCTCCGCAGGAATAAAACCTTACCGGTTCGCCTCGCTTTGCGATTTCCTCAACATATTTCATTCCGTCTCCGCTGAATTTGGTGACGTAAAGCTGAGCGTCAAGCTTATGTGTTTTACAGTAGCTGTTAATGACCGGGATTATTTTTTTCGCGGCTTTCCCTTTACCGGCAGTAGGGTTAATTATAAAAATATGCTTCATAATAACTCTCCAATTATAATACAACTTAAAAAAGTAAAATGCAGATTTTATTTAAAGTAAAAATACAACTGACATTTAATCATGCCGTTATATAGCTTACGCCTTTTATCCGCTTTTCTGCCGAAGGACTCTTCAAAAGTCTCCGACGGGCTTATTATGCTGTACGACCAACCGTGCTTTCTCGGAAATACCCTTCCCATTGACCGTATTAAATCGTCTACCTCCTTTTGTGACAGCATTCTTTCACCGTAAGGCGGGTTTGTGATAACCGTGCCCTTTTCGGATTTCGGCGCAAAATCTCTTATGTCCGCGCGTGCAAACTCAATTTTGTCGGCAACTCCGGCGCGAATCGCATTCTCCTTTGCCGTTTCAAGGGTTTGCCTGTTTATATCAAAGCCGTATGCTTTAAAGTCGCTTTCGGTAATTATTTCACTCTCTGCTTTTTCACGCTCGCTCTCCCAAATTTCATACGGGATAAACGGGAACCGCTCAGAGGCAAAATGACGTTTAAGCCCCGGAGCTATATTGTGCACAAGCATTGCGCCCTCTATAAGAATTGTTCCGGAACCGCACATCGGGTCGTAGAGAGTGTGGTACGGGCGCAGATGCGACAGAGCGCACATTGCTGCCGCAAGAGTCTCCTTGATAGGTGCTTCGTTTGCAACCGGGCGATAGCCGCGCTTGTGCAGGCCCATGCCGGTGGTGTCTATCATCAGGTGAACCTTGTTTTTCATTATCGAAAAATCTATCTGGAATTTTACGCCTGTTTCCTCAAACCATTGTACGTTATATTTTGTTTTAAGTCTTTCGACGATTGCTTTCTTGATTATCGACTGACAGTCGCTGATGCTGAAAAGGTCGGAATTTACGCTGTGGCCCTTGACGGGGAATTCGTCAAATTCTCCTATGAAATTTTCCCACGGGAGTGCCTTTGTGCCCTCAAACAGCTCCTCAAAAGAATGCGCCTCAAAGGAGCCTACGACTATCATTATACGTTCGGAAAATCTTGAGCGGATATTTGCGCGTGCTGCCAAATATTCGTCTCCCGAAAAGAACACTCTTCCGTTTTCGGCGGCGACGTTTTCCGCCCCCATTTTTTTAAGCTCGTCCGAAACAAGGCTTTCAAGCCCGAATATGCACGGAGCGGTAAAATTCATCTTCATAATTAGTCCTTTTAATATCAATGGTAGACTTTAGTATAATTGTTTAGCCTAAAAAAATCAATACCCACATATTGCGCTTAGGTTGTCAAGACTTGGCGAATTGCGTATTCTTGCTGATTTTACGGGATATTGATCAAACAAAAAAAGGCAGGGAAAAACCTGCCTTTTTCGGTAAATGTTTAAGCTTACTGCTCAACCTCGTAAACACTGACCTTTTTGCGGTCTTTGCCGAGTCTCTCAAACTTAACGGTACCGTCAACCTTAGCAAAAAGGGTGTCGTCGGAGCCTTTGCCGACGTTTGTACCGGGATGGATGTGAGTCCCGCGCTGTTTAACAAGAATGTTGCCTGCGAGAACGAACTGACCGTCCGCACGCTTAACGCCGAGTCTCTTGGATTCAGAATCACGGCCGTTCTTTGTGGAACCCATACCTTTTTTATGAGCGAACAACTGGATGTTTATTTTAAGCATTATTCAGCACCTCTTTCAATTTTGATGTAATTCGGATAAAGCTCGGAAAGCTCTTTTAAATGCAGCTCAAAGCCTTTTAAAAGGTCATTTGCCGCCGCAGCCTCGTCTTTTGAGAGGCGAATTCCGAGAAAGCCGTCCTTTTCGATTATTTCGGGATTTAACAGCATTATTTCGGTCAGCGTATTGACGGTCATATAAGAAGCCGACGAAACCGCCGAGCAAATTATATCCTTGCCTATTTCGGCACTGCCCGAATGACCGGATACGGAAAAACCCGTAATAATGTCACCCGAATAAACGAATTTTGCGGTTATCATTTTACTTACGCTTTGATGTCGGCTATTTCAACCTTGGTGTACGGCTGACGATGACCCATCTTGCGTTTCTCGTTCTTTTTGGGCTTGTAGGTGAAAACAACGACCTTTTTGCTCTTGCCGTTCTTAAGCACCTTAGCGCTTACCGAAGCACCGTCAACATAGGGTGCACCGACTTTGAGACCGTCGTCGCCGCCGACTGCGATTACTTTATCAAAAGTAATATCGGCATTTTCGTCTGCTGCAAGCTTTTCGATGAATATAACGTCGCCTTTTTCGACTTTATACTGCTTGCCGCCTGTTTCGATTATTGCGTACATTTTTTTACCTGCCTTAATATAGACTCGCTATCGGAGGCGGAAACTTCGCTTAGTAGTATGCGGACATACTGCCCCCTAATATGCGGCTATGATATTCTAACAGAACGGTATGGCTTTGTCAAGACTTTATTGGATTCTTTTCCGCTTGCCGGGCGGTGTTGAAAAGTATGCGGCATTATGCTACAATACTATTTATAATATAATGTGAGGGAGCTTTTAAAATGCCCGAGAAGAAAGTCAATCAGCAGCAATAAAAGCGGCGTTAAAAGCGGCAATTGCCCTCTTTACAAAAAATTGCGGCGGATGCCAGCTCCAAAATTTAACATATGAGCAGCAGTTACGATACAAGCAGGTAAAGTGCATAAGGCTGCTCGGAAAATTCTGCCGCGTCGGCGAGATCATAGGTATGGAAAACCCCTATCACTATCGAAACAAGGTTCAGGCGGCTTTCGCTCTTGACAGACACAGCAATATAATATCGGGAGTCTATCAGTCATCGTCGCACAAAATAGTTCCCGTTACCGTTTGTATGACTGAGGACGAAAAAGCAGATGAGATAATAGGCACGATTCGCCGGCTTTTGAAAAACTTTAAGCTTCGCCCTTATAATGAGGATACGGGCAGGGGGTTTTTGCGCCATGTGCTTGTAAAGCGCGGCTTTAAAAGCGGCCAAATAATGGTGGTGCTCGTCACCGGAACAAGGGACTTCCCAAAGAAAAAGGACTTTGTTGCGACACTTTTGAAAATACATCCCGAAATTACCACCGTAGTGCAAAACGTAAACAATCAAAAAACAAGTATGGTTCTCGGCAACAGGAGCGAGGTGCTTTTCGGCGACGGATATATAACGGAGCAGCTCGGCGATTTTTCGTTCAGAATATCACCGAAGGCTTTTTATCAGATAAATCCCATACAGACCGAGGTGCTGTATAATACGACGCTTGAATTTGCCGGGCTTACCGGTAAGGAAACCGTTATTGACGCATATTGCGGCACCGGAACGATAGGCATTTTCGCTTCGCCGAAGGCTAAAAAAGTGGTGGGTGTGGAGCTTAATCCCGACGCCGTAAAGGACGCACGCGTAAACGCAAAGCTTAATTCCGCCGAAAATACGGAGTTTTACAATGCGGACGCCGGCGAGTTCTTGGCGGACGCCGCTTCTTCAAACGAGAAATACGATGTTGTTATAATGGATCCTCCGCGCAGCGGAAGCACGGTAAAGTTCTTGAAATCGGTTGTAAAGCTCGCACCGAAAACCGTTGTGTATGTGTCCTGCAACCCCGAAACTCTTGCAAGAGATTTGATGTTTCTTGTCAGAAACGGCTATAAGGTCAAAAAAATACAGCCCGTCGATATGTTTCCGCATACAAATCATGTTGAGACGGTATGCTTGTTGTCCAAACTTCAAAGTAAAGAACATATCGAGATCGAAGTGAAGATGGACGAGCTGGATTTGACATCGGCGGAGAGTAAAGCAACCTACGAGGAAATCCGGGAATACGTTTTCGGGCATACCGGACTGAAGGTCAGCCACCTCTATATCGCACAGGTGAAGCAGAAATACGGCATCATTGAGCGTGAAAACTACAATAAGCCGAAATCCGAAAACGCCAAGCAGCCTCAATGCCCGCCAGAGAAGGAAAAGGCAATTACGGAAGCATTGAAGCACTTTGGTATGATTTTGTAGATGCCTTTTGAAAGAAATTGCAGGTGGCGGTCGGTACCAAATGATCTTTCGCTAACAAGCTGTCTAAAGGTTAAACTGTCAGTATAAGAATGCTAACGAAGGTGCGTAAAACACGGAACTGCGATATTGGGAATATCCGAAAGCTGATTTTCCCAAGAAGGCATCGTTGAATAAGAGGTGGATGGTATGGCGGCAAAAAAGAAAAACATAATTAGCAAGGCTAGCCCTCACACAATATAAAAAAATTTGAGCTGATAGAAGAGTACATCAAATCGTGGGCACAGAAGTTGCTGCTGACTGAGTCTTGCAATGGGCTGATCTTTATAGACTGTATGTGCAACAGTGGTGTATACACCGACGATGCCGGACAATTGGTGAAAGGTACAGCAGTACGCGTCTCAGAGGCACTTAGGGAAGCATCAAGAAGCTATACGGAGAAAAATATACACATTTACTTGAATGACAAGGATAAAGCGCGCGTAGATGAGCTAAAAAAGCATCTTCCACAGGATGAGCGCAATTTTAAGATTGTCGCCTCTTGTGGTGATGCGCACGAGCTACTCCGAACTATCGGACCACAGTTATATGGAACTGGGCACCTGCATTATTTCCTGCTCTACGATCCGTATGATGCGACTATTGACTGGGAAGCACTTCTACCGTTTTTCCGTAACTGGGGTGAAGTTATGATTAATCACATGGTTTCAGATCCGGTGCGGGCGATCACAAGCGCCAAGAAGAAAACGACAAAGGCAAAGTACGAGAACACTTATCTGGAAGACTTTGAGAAACTGGTGCCTTACGGAAGTGACAAGAGGGCCTATGAGGCTAGAGTGGAAGAAATCATAAATTCACTGAAAGGAGCTCGCAGGTACTACGTATCGGCATTTCCGTTCTATAACACGCAGAACTCGCTCGTCTACAATTTGATTCATTGCACGAGCAACAAGGAGGGATTTAAGCTTTACAAGAAGAGTGCTTGGAAGGTATTTGGCGCACAGTCCTCTACCAAGCACTCGGTTGAGAACAGGCAGTTGTCATTTAACCTTTTCGGTGAGATTGCTGAAGAGGAAGATGAAAGCTGCTTGCATGTTATCGATATAGCGAAATACCTGCAGCACAGCTTTAGAGGCCGAAAGCAGGTGCCGCTGGATGAGATGTGGGAACTTCTGGATAACCACCCGATTTTCCCGTCAGAGGGATTTCGCAATGAGGTAAAGAGCGATCTGACCGATTTCTTTGGCGCGAAGATAGAGCAGATTGTGAATCCTGATACAGGAAAGAAGGAAACGGTGATCTCTTTCTCTTCTTGAGATTGAGTTTCAAATAGATGAGGTGATTGGAATTTATGGCAACGTCGCAGAAATTTGGTGGCAATTGGACTGAGAAGAAGTTGAATATCTTCACCAGCTACCTGGACGCATACCTGATCGCACTGCAAAATCAGAAGTTTAAGAAGATTTATATAGATGCCTTTGCTGGAACCGGTGAGATCGAGACCAGTGACGGCGGGCAGTTTCTTGTGGGCTCTGCTAAGCGTGCACTGGCGTCTGAAAAGAAGTTCGATCATTACTATTTCATAGAAGCGGACTCTCAGAAGGCAGGAGAACTTCAGAATATGATAAACTCCGAGTTTCCGCAGATGAGGAGAATTGTTACAATTTGCTGCGGCGATGCGAATGATAAGCTCGCGGAGATTATTAGCAACGTAGACTGGAGGTATAACAGAGGATTGCTGTTCTTAGATCCATATGCAACGCAGGTAAATTGGGCTACGCTTGAAAATGTAGCACAGACGAAATCGATAGACGTATGGTACCTGTTTCCGTTCTCTGCACTTGAACGTATGCTGCCGAAAAACGGAAAGTACGATAAATGGGAGGATTGCATAGATCGATTGCTTGGAGATGCCGGATGGAGGAAGGAATTCTATAAGAAAGATCCCCAGATGACGCTTTTTGACTTGTTCCCGGAGCCCGGACAGAGCGATGGCGAACGGATGGTTAAGGACGCAAATCCAAATCACATAAAGGAGTATATCCTCTCTCGACTTGGGACAATCTTTCCATGTGTGTCAAAGCATGCGCGGATTTTCAGGAACAGCAGGAACTCGCCGATGTTCCTATTCTGCTTTGCCATTGCGAGTGAGAGTCCGAAAGCGCAGGGACTTGCACTGCGGATGGCAGACTACATATTAAAGAACAAGTAGGCGGAGGATGAAAGCACCTTGAAGACGATAAAACGAAAATCCATGCTTTATCAAACAGGGGTAGAGTATGGTGACTACACAATGAATCACGTGCAGGGGTGTGCACATGGGTGCAAATATCCATGTTATGCATTCCTGATGAAGAAGCGATTCGGGCAAATTAAGGATTACGAGAGCTGGCTTGAGCCAGTGCTTGTATCAAACACGCTTGAATTGCTGGATAAAGAGATACCGAGGCTCAGAGATAAGATTCAGTCTGTGCAGCTTTGCTTTACCACAGATCCGTTCATGGAAGGATATCCAGAGGTGTCCCAGATGAGCATTGCGGCTATCCGAAAACTGAACGAGGCCGGTATCAAATGCACTACATTGACGAAGGGATTGCTTCCCATAGAATTGGCGGAACTTTCTCCGGAAAATGAATATGGGATCACGTTGATAACGCTGGATGAAGCATACCGGGAACAGATGGAACCGGGAGCTGTTCCCTGTGCAGACCGACTGGCAGCGCTGAGAGCGCTTCACGAAGTTGGTTGCAAGACGTGGGTGAGCATAGAACCGTATCCAACACCGAACATGATAAAGCAGAATTTACGCGAAATCTTGGAAGCTGTAGCATTTACCGACAGGATCATCTTCGGCAGAACGAATTACAGCAAGACAGCAAACGCCTATGAAGGACAAAGGCACTTTTACAATGAATGCGCAGCAGAGGTGACGGCTTTCTGTCAAGAGCGCGGCATTGATTATCACATAAAGGAAAAGACGATCACAGAAGAATGAGGTGGAAACAGTGGCGTTATTACAAGACTTGATCCGGCAGATCAACGATCCAACACTCAGGGATAGGATTTTGCAGGAAACAGATAAACTAATGAAACAAAAAAAGTTCGGGCTTGTGTTTGAAGAGCATCTGCCCGAATGCACGCCACTTCATGATGTTCCAATCCGTGTCGGTTCAAAAGTGGCGTTAAAGACAGGCTATGTCAGCGATATTTATATGGTCATAAAGCTCGATGGGAACGAAGCTCTCTGCGACCGCAGAGAGACGCATGAGAAAGTAACTTTCCAGCTGGATGAGATTGTCGCTATTGCAGAATTTGGCGAGCCAATCTATCCCACACTAAAACCGCTGGATGCAGTTCAGAACGCTCCAGATAGCGACCTTTGGCATACGCTGATTGAGGCGGACAACTACCACGCGCTCCAGCTGCTGGAATACCTGTACGCAGAGAAGGTGGACTGCATCTACATCGATCCACCATACAACACCGGAGCAAAGGACTGGAAGTACAACAACGATTATGTTGATAGCTCTGATGCTTACCGCCACAGCAAGTGGCTCTCCATGATGGAGAAGCGCCTGAAAATTGCGAAAAAACTTCTGAATCCGAATGATTCCGTCCTTATTGTTACCATTGATGAAAAGGAGTACCTACATTTGGGCTGCCTTCTTGAGGAGATTTTTTCTGGGAAAACGATGCAAATGGTTAGTATAACCATTAATCCCTCTGGAGCAAAGCGAGATAATCTATTTTCGCGCTCTGATGAATATGCGTATATTATTCTCTTTGGTAACGCACAAGTGGTACACCCGAAAGGAAATGGCGATGAACGAGAAGTAAGATGGTGGTATTTACGCAGAACGGATTATGCCTCCAGAAGAGGGACTATTAAAGGAGGTGTGGCCCAATTTTATCCAATATATGTTGATGATAAGACAATGAAGATCATTGCTATAGGAGAGGCATTGAAACCAGAGCAACAAAGAGTTGATATCCCAGCTATTGAAGGTGCTACTCCTGTATTCCCCGTTAGAGACGATGGAGTTGAAATGAACTGGGGAATAACAAGGGACTCTTTACAGAAACTTTGTAAAGAAGGCGTTGTAAGAGTTTCTCCAGGAAGCAAAAACCAACCATATGTGTTTAGATATTTAAGTGCTAATTATGTTGATAAAATTAAAAGCGGTCGATGGGCCGTACGAGGTCTACGCGAGGATGGAACAAAAATAGTTGTCGAAACAGAAGGTAAGGTTACAAGAACGACAACCGTATGGCAAAACAAAAGTTATGATGCGGGACAATACGGAACATCTGTACTTGGCAATATAATAGGAAGCGGTAAATTCACTTTCCCAAAATCGGTGTATGCTGTAATGGATACACTCAAGTATTTTATTGCAAATAAGAAAAATGCTCTTGTTGTTGATTTTTTCGCAGGATCTGGTACAACCATGCATGCTGTCAATCTGTTAAATTCGATAGACAATGGTCATCGTCGGTGTATTATGGTAACCAACAATGAAGTTTCAGCGGATGAAGCAAAAGCGTTAGATGAAAAAGGATATAGGCCAGGAGATAAGGAGTGGGATAGACGCGGTATTGCTAGGTATGTCACATGGCCTCGAACGGTTTGTTCCATTAAGGGATGCAATATTGATGGCAAACCTCTCGATGGGAACTATGGATGTAATGTAGAACAATATACCGAAATTGACGGGGAAACCATTAATCCCGAAACTGGAAAAAAGATTCGAGGAAAAGTATATAAAAAAGAAAAAGAACCTGCTTATCCTGAATTAGCGGATTTGAAGATGTCTGATGGATTCAAAACCAATGCTGTGTTCTTCAAACTGAGCTTCCTCGACAAAACCTCCGTTGCTCTCGGCAGGCAGTTCCGTGAACTGCTTCCAGTGCTCTGGATGAAGAGCGGCGCCATGGGTAAGTGCCCAGCTCTTGAAAATAATAATCTCCCGAACATGCTGATCTTGCCGCAAAACAAAATGGCTGTTCTGGTAGATGAAATATATTATTCCGAGTTCGATGCCGAATTGAGCCAGCATCCAGAAATCCAGACAGTTTTCATTGTAACGGATTCAGAGACAGCATACCGGTCGATGATCCGTACCTACGATGGCAAAGACTGCTATCAACTTTACAGAGACTATCTGGATAATTTCAGGATCAATACGGGGAGGTAACCATGAGAGTAGAATTATTCCCTTTTCAGAAAAGAGCACTTGCTGATATCCGTATGAAGACTGCGGAGGCAATGGGTAGCTATCACAGAACACATGCGCCGCAGGTGGTTTCCTTTACTGCTCCAACCGGAGCCGGAAAGACCATCATTATGTCCGCGCTGATTGAGGCTATTCTTTTCGGTGATGAACAGTATATGGAGCAGCCGGATGCAATCATCGTCTGGCTTTCGGATTCGCCTCAGCTGAACGAGCAGTCAAAGCAAAAGATCGACTCCAAGGCTGATAAGATCAAGTTGTCGCAGTGCGTTACAGTTTCCGAGGAATCCTTTGATAAAGAGGTATTTGAGGACGGTCATGTTTATTTTCTGAATACGCAGAAGCTGTCGGTCACCTCCAAGCTAACGAAAAATGGCGATGGCAGGATTTATACAATTTGGCAGACGCTTGCAAATACTGTTCGGGAAAAGAGCGACAGGCTGTACTTTATCATAGATGAAGCACACCGCGGCATGCAGGGACGTGAGGCCAGCAAGGCCACGACAATCATGCAGAAATTTATCAAGGGTAGCGATGAGGATCATATTCCGCCGATGCCAGTGGTGATTGGTATGTCTGCGACGACTCAACGGTTCAATGCTCTGGTCGAGGGTACATCCTCAACCATACATAAGTCCATTGTCACAGCGGATGAAGTGCGAGCGTCCGGACTTTTGAAAGACCGCATTGTCATCACTTACCCAGAGGCCAGTGCGGTCAACAACGATATGGCTATCCTGCAGGCGGCAGCAGACGACTGGAAGGAAAAGTGGGAACATTGGACGCAGTATTGTTTTGAGCAGCATTACGCCTATGTGAATCCAATTCTGATCATCCAGGTGCTAAATGGAACCGGGGGCAAGCTGACCGATACCAATCTGGATGATTGCATCGCAAAGATCGAGGAGCGGACAGGATTCAAGCTGGAAAACGGTCAGGTAGTCCACACCTTCGGAGGAACAACTGCCTCCCTTACGGTAAACGGGTTTGAAGTACGTTATGAGGAACCTTCTCGTATCGCAGATGACCGAAATATCCGTGTTGTGTTCTTTAAAGAAAATCTGTCTACAGGATGGGATTGCCCAAGGGCAGAGACCATGATGTCCTTCAAACACGCGAATGACGCTACCTATATTGCCCAACTCCTTGGACGCATGGTCAGAACTCCGATGCAGATGCATATTCAGGTCGATGATGTCCTGAATGATGTGCATCTGTATTTACCGTATTTTAACGAGGAAACGGTCAAAGATGTCGTGGAGGCATTGCAGAGCACTGAGGGTGGAGATATTCCGACAGACATATATGGCGAGTCACTATCTGGAAAACGCTTCGAGACACTAACTGTTAAACCGAAGAAGAAAATGCAAATGTCAATTCCGGGACAGATGACTTTGGAGGTGTTTGCAAATCAAGGTACCGAGGCGCCAGCTTTGGTATCCATAACGGATACACAGGGTGCACCTACTCCGGTACAGCAGCAGACACAGATACCGGATGTAGCAGAAGTGACACCCGCACAGCCTACAAATGCCTTCCAGCAAATGAGCGCCGATAGCACACAGACCGTTCAGACGGATGTTAAACCGACAGCAGATGCTCAGCCGAGCGCAGTTACTGCACCCGAAACTATGGCTCCAGATAGCCAGCAGGAAGAAGTAGAGGATTTATTTGACCGTGAAGCGGTTATGAAATTTATCAATGATGCCGGTCTGCTTTCTTATAATGTCAGAGCGCTCCGGATTAACGATTACCTAAAATCGCTATATCGGATGGCACACCTGCTTAGTATGTCCAAGCTGCACCGTGAGGCAATCAGAGAGGTGCAGGATGAGATTGTCCAGATAATTCGTGATTATGTGGAAGATCTGAAAGCTGCGGGCAAGTACGATGATCTTGTGCAGCAGGTAAAACAGTTCAAGCTGGCCACGCAGATTTTTGATGCGTTCGGCGAGACTGTGGACAACTATTCTGTTCATGATATGTTTACGACGACCGATACAGATATTGAACGTCAGTTCCAGATTGCCGATGTGAAGTTGGGACGTGAAGGCATTGGTATGGCATATGGCAATAAGTATGGCGACCTCAGTGACCTCACGGCTTTTAAGATAGACGTCATTCTTTTTGTTGCTGACGAGAACTGCATGAACAGACTTCATTCCTATGCGGAAAACCGGTTCCACGGACTGAATGATGATTATCGCAGATATATTGCCACTATCAACTCAGAGAAAATCCGCAGAGATTACGACAGCATCGTCTCTGATGGTGATGTGGTCAGCAAGCATAACTTCCGCCTTCCAGAGACAATACAGGTTCCACATGAGGCTGGTGGCAAAGAATACCGTGATCACTTGTTCGTTAGTGATACCACGGGAACAGCGAAACTGAAGCTAAACGGCTGGGAGGCTGATCTGATTGCAGAGGAAGAAAAGCGGCAGGATTTTGTCTGCTGGATTCGCAATCCTTCCAGAGCGTCATGGGCACTGTGCATTCCCTATGAAATCAACGGAGAGATTAAACCAACTTATCCCGATTTTATCATAGTGCGTGAAGATGAGCGCCTTGGCTATGTGATCGATATCCTTGAGCCACACAGTGCAGACTTTAAGGACAATCTTGGAAAGGCTAAAGGTTTTGCAGAATACGCAAGACAGAATCCGGGTGTCGGTAGAATCCAGCTTATCCGTATGGGTAAGGATGCAGCGGGAAGAAATCAGTTCAGACGACTAGATATGTATAAAACAGCAATCCGTGAAAAGGTTTCTTGTGCGATAAACACAGATGAGCTAGATCATATCTTCGATATAGATGGTGTCATCGAGTAAGAATCATAATATCTAGGTATTTTCACAACATCTGGAACTTCGATACTTTTGAAGCAAAGTTGGATAATAACAAACAAAATCTTCCACAGAATTCATCTCTCCACTGGATGAAATCTGTGGAAGGTTATGTTTTAGGAGGCTATGAATGTGCAAGCTGTGATATAGTTGCATCTTCATAGGCGACTAAAACAAGGGGAGTGCAGAGGGGAGCAATCTCCTTTGACGCTGGGTTTCCAATAGGGGCGCGTAGCATCCCTGTTGGCACACGATTTTGCTTCGCAAAGTCTAGTGTGTTATACCTTTGCTTCCGGCTGACGCGGGAAAGGGGTTGGCGGCGTGCTCTGCAACAGGGCAGAGTGTGGCGGCAAATGCTTTTCTGCGGCAGTAGGACAGGCGGATTTTGTGACGTGAGTTACGGCACAAATGCGGGATTTTTGAGAAGCAAAATCCGACTGTCCGGAAAAGGAAGCAGAGGTATATAAAAGCCCCCGTCCCGCCGCAGCGATACGCACTAAAACCACCACGGCAACTCCAGCCAGAGGTTGTCCATCGCCTCGCCTTCCAACTTTTTTGCCCGGCTTTCACTCAGGTTAAAATGAATTGCTGTGCCGATCAGGGTATGTCCAATATCATCCGTAAAGCCATAGCGGTACAGAAGATATGTCTGCTCCCGTTCGGAGATTTGTCCAAAGCCTTCATACAGCTCCCGCAAGGTTTCTCTGTCCTCATAAACCTGTTCCGGAGATTTGGCGGTGATGTCTGCAACAGCTTCGATCCGCAGCAGCCGTTCTTCACCGGGGAGAATTTCGTCCAGCCGGATTTCTTGAAGCCCCAGTCCATTTTGTGGATCAACCATTCGCTGCTCATATCGGGAGAAGGAATCCCGCACCAGATCGGTCATAACGTTTCGGATGAATGAAGCGGCATATGTCAGGAACTTGACACCGATGCTTTTATCGTAGCTGGGAATTGCTTTCAATAAGCCAATACCGCCCTCCTGCTCCAGATCACCGATTTCTATGCTGAGATCACTTTCCACCAGATTAGATTTCAGAAAAATCTCATTGGCTGTTTTGCGGATGAAGCCCGAATTGTATTCCAGAAGAAGATCGGCGGCATGGGTATCTCCCTTCTGTGCCAGAGCGCAGAGATATTCATTGCTCGGCTTGCTCATCGTCCTTCTCCCGTGATGCGGCGTTATCAAAGGTGGATTGGAAAAGACCTGTCAACGCCTCGCCGAGCGTATTCAGGGCATCCGGATCAACACAGTCCATACCGACTACGCTGCCTATAATCAGATCAGATACTTGCTTCGGTGTAACGGTCAGGTTTTCCATATCCTGACCCTTCGTAATCTCTGAAAACATTTTTTCAGCTTCTTCGGCTGTCATCGCCCGAATTGCAGCAAAATCATTGCCGATTTCTTTTTTCACTTCTTTGACTGCCATCATGAATTGATTTTCTATGGTGGCGAGATCAGCTTGATAGACGGGCGTTTTTAGACGATTGATTTCATTTGCAGCTTGTGCAGCGGCTTTCGTTTTTGCCGATTTTCGCGTCAAACTGCTGAGTGTGGCATATAGCTGGTTCTGCGCGGCGTATCCGGCAGTAACTGTGTCGTTGAAATACTGCTCCAATATGTAGGTCAGCTCAAGAAAGCGCGGGCTTTCCAGCAGATAATTAACGACCTGCGCATTTGCTTTTCCGGTATAGAGGTTTCTTGCCGCCTGCGCCGATAAGCCCAATTCGTCGATTTCATAATTCTTCCTGTCCGGGACAGTGGTTACGCCCAAGGAAGTCCGTAGACACGTTGAAGGCTCTTGCAATACGGATGATATTTTCATCGCCGAGCTTGTCCGTTTTTTCGCTCAGAAAACGACTGAGAAGGCTGTCATTGCAGCCAATTTTTCGGGCTAGTTCCGTCTGAGAGACATTATTGTGCTTCATCAAATCCAAAAGTCTTTGTCGGATATTTCCGGGTAGAAATACAGTATCCATCCGTTATGCGCCTCCTTCCGCCGCTCTTTCTTTGATATATTTCCCACTCTTGATTCTGGCATCGGCGGGCTTCTCTGCATCTTCCGGGATGATCCAACGGCTTCCTGCCCGCTGTGCGCCGGAGATACGCCCCTGATTGCAGAGAATGCTTACGCGCCGGTGGGAGATACCCCATTTCTCCGCTGTTTCAAAGGTCGATAAAAACTTCATACTGAGCCTGTCCTTTCTGCCAATATCTAATCTTATTATATTCAATAAGTGGAATAATATCAAGACGCATATTGTGAACAAATGCCGCTCTGCGTTTTTGCATTTTTGCAAAAATTCAGGGCGGCATTTTCTTTTTTTGCACGAATGCCGGATTTCCCGGCTGACGCCGATTTTCTCCGTATATTGAGGTGACAAGAGGAAATTGTCAAATAAATTACGGAGGTATGTATATGAATTTATTTGAAAGTGTAAAGGCGGCAGTCACGGTGAGACAAGCTGTCGAGCACTACGGTCTGGAAGTGAACCGTGGCAACATGGTCTGCTGTCCCTTCCACAATGACCGCAGACCCAGCATGAAGCTGAACGAGGATTACTGCTATTGCTTCGGATGCGGGGCCCACGGCGATGTGATCGACCTTGTGACAAGGCTGTTCAATCTGAGTAGCTATGACGCGGCGAAGAAGCTGGCGTATGACTTTGGGATCGACCCGGACAAGCCTCCGGCTGCGGCAGCGCTGCGGAAACCGAAATATCCGCTGGCGAAAGCGTTCCAGAAAGAGGAAATACATTGTCAGCGGATATTGTGCGAATATCTGCATCTTTTGGAGCATTGGAAGATGCAATACGCGCCCAAAACGCCGGAGGATACTCTTGATGACCACTTTGTGGAAGCCTGCCAGATGCTCGATTATATCGAGGATCTGACAGATATTTTAACCTTTGCGGAGTTGGAGGTTCGCGTGAAAACCGTGGATATGCTTCAAAAGGACGGCATGATCGACCGGCTGGAAGAACGCCTGAAACGAGCGGTAAAGGAGGTGGACGCCCGTGACGAAACGGAAATCGGATAATTTAGACGCGCCTATCTGGTTTGACGGCACGAATATTAACGAGGCACTGTTCTGTGATGAATTTCTGAACAGCCGGAAAATCATCTTTGCCAACGGTGCTTTCTTTACGCCGGACGGCAGGGTGACCGACGATCTGCCGCTCCGGGGCGAAATCTATGAGGAACTGAAATGCTGCGCCGTGAACAACATCCCCCGCAAAATCACCAACATTCTGGAAGTGATGAAGCTGGCAGCTCATGTGGAGGACTTTACACCGGAAGCAGATAGAATCCATCTGGTAAACGGTACTTTGGCGCTGGACGGCAGCTTTACCGAGGGCAGACCGAGCATTGTGCGCAGCAGACTGCCGGTGGCATACCGCCCTGACGCACCGACTCCCGTTCGGTGGCATTCCTTTCTGGATGGACTTCTCTATACAGAGGACATTCTAACCTTACAGGAGTTCATCGGTTATTGCCTGATTCCCAGCAATAAGGGGCAGCGAATGATGGTGATTAAGGGAAACGGCGGCGAAGGAAAATCACAGATCGGCGCTGTGCTGGGTGCGCTTCTCGGCAGCAATATGAAGGACGGCAGCATCGGGAAGATTTCCGAAAACCGTTTTGCCCGCGCGGATCTGGAACACATTCTGTTGTGTGTGGATGACGATATGCGGATGGAAGCGCTGCGGCAAACCAACTACGTCAAGTCCATCGTGACCGCCCAAGGCAAGATGGACTTAGAGCGCAAGGGTAAGCAGAGCTATCAGGTGGATGTTCGCTCGGCTGCTGGCGTTCTCCAATGGCGATCTGCAAGCGCTATATGACCGAAGTGACGGATTTTACCGCCGCCAGCTTCTGCTGACCACCAAGGAAAAGCCTGCGGGGCGGGTAGATGATCCTGACCTTGCCGAAAAAATGAAAGCGGAGGTCGAGGGTATCTTCCTGTGGGCGTTTGAGGGCTTACAGCGGCTTGTTGCCAACAACTTCAAGTTCACGGAGAGCCAGCGCACACGGGATAATCGGGAGGCAGTCAAGCGGGATAACAACAACGTCTTTGATTTTCTGGAATCGGAGGGCTATATCCGGCTGAAAGCAGACTGCACCATCAGTTCCAAGGAATTGTACGAGATTTACCGGATGTGGTGTGAGGAAAACAATCTGACGCCGCTAAAGCGCCGCAGCTTCAGCGACAGCGTGATTGCTAGTCAGAGCAAGTACAATCTGGAATACTGCAACAAGATCACCAACGCTGCCGGACGGCGCGTATGGGGCTTTTTCGGTATTGAGGCGATTGCAAAACCCAATATAAACGGGTTTTCTGATGTCTCAGAGCGTACGTACGTACCGGAGGACTGGCGATGAATTTTCCCGCCACAGCTCCATGTACGTATGTACGCTTTGTTTTTTCCAAAACGCCGCTATATGGAAAAACTGCCGAGTTTACTGCTGTATTTTGGAGCGAGAAATCAAGCCAAGTGAAATTCGCAAACTATTTGACTGTTGGCAGAAATGGTTTCACGGAATCGCGCTTCTCAGAACAGCAACATGGGTGCGCGGAAACGTGGGAAACTACACGTTTTAGAGCAAAGTCACACAGAGCAGAAAAGTCGATAGGTGTCACCTGTGAACAGGACTTCATAACGGCAATTCTGAGCGGATTTGACAGCAACAGATTTTTTTGCGATACAGCGAAGTGGATGCGCCGGAGAACGTACCGGCTTCGCTTTTTCATTATCTGAATTTTGGAAGGGATTTGAATATGAGTGTACGCAATGAAATCAAGGCGCAGATCGTCCGCGCCGGTTTTACGATGCAGGAGGCTGTTGACCTGCTACATGATGAATATGGCTGGTCGGACAGCGTTTCCAATTTGTCTGCCAAGTTGCAGCGGGAGAGTATCCGCTATAAGGAGGTTGTCGAGCTTGCCGGCGCACTGGGATATGACCTGATCTGGCAGAAACGGAGGGGAAATAAATGAGTAAGCCACAGTTTGCGATTCTCCGCTTTGCAAAGTATAAAGGACCGGAAATTTCTAATATTGAGGCGCACAATGAGCGCACAAAAGACGAATACGCCAGCAATCCGGATATTGACAAGAGCCGCAGCTGTCTGAACTTTCATCTGCTCGAACCGGAGCACAAATATCGTGCAGAGGCAGAGCGGCAGATCAAGGACGCCGGTTGCCGCACCCGTTCGGACAGTGTGCGGCTGGTGGAGGCTCTTGTGACCGCAACGCCAGAGTTCTTCAAGGGTAAGAAGAAAGCTGAAATCAAAGCCTATTTTCAGGAGGCGCTGGATTTCATCCGGGAACACCAAGACCAGAAAACGATCATATCCGCCGTGGTGCATATGGACGAGAAAACGCCCCATATGCACCTTTCTTTTGTCCCGCTGACAGCGGATGGGCGGCTCTGTGCCAAAGAAATCGTAGGCAACAAGAAGAAGCTAACGCAATGGCAGGACAGATTTTGGGAGCATATGGTCAAAAAATACCCGGATTTGGAGCGAGGCGAGAGCGCCAGCGAAACCGGACGCGACCATATCCCACCACGGGTGTTCAAGCAGATGGCTCGTTTGACAAAACAGGCGGAGCGGCTGGATATGCTGCTTTCCGATGTGAAGCTCAGCAACTACAAGGAGCGCACGGCGCAGGTCATGGCGTTTCTGGACAAGTATATTCCGGATGTTGCTGCAATGGAGACACAGATGAAGAAGTATCATAAATGTTTTACCACGGCGAAAGCGGAAAAGGCTGTATTAAAAGCAGAAAACGAGAGCTTGACGGATAAGTTGGAAAAAAGTCAGCAGCAGAGTACCCTCAAGAAACTGCAAGATGCCAAGCTGCAAAGTGATTACGAAGCGGCGCAGGCTGTTCTTGAACGGATTCCATCGGATATTATCAAGGCATACACACAGCGGGGCAACCGGGAAAGGAAGGTTGATCAGTATAGCGCACTGGAATAAGGATGAATGGAGCGGCCTTGCCGATTTGCTTGCAAATCTGATAGAAAAATACGCGACAGTTCTGGATTTGGACAACCTTCCGGAACCGCCGTATTCTTTTGGCGACAAAGAAACTGTAAATAATTTGGAACATCCAGAGGAAAGCATTGAAAACACAGAAACGGCATGATATAATTATCGTGCAATTGATGTCCAAACTCAATGTGGGGAGAAAAAAGTGTCCCTGCATTGAGGTACATAAACTTGACGGAGTGAATGACATGAATGGAAAGAATAAAAATAACAATCCGTCCGAGATGATTATCTATACAACAGAAGATGGATTGGCGAAAATTGAAACGACCTTTGACGGCGATACGGTTTGGCTGTCCATTGACCAGATGGCAGAGCTGTTTCAGCGTGATAGAAGTGTGATTGGCAAGCACGTGCGAAACATTTTCAAAGAAGGAGAGCTTCAAAAGGAAGCAGTATGGGCAAAATTTGCCCATACTGCCGCCGACGGAAAAGTGTATGATGTCGATTATTATAATCTTGATGTTATCATTTCTGTCGGCTACCGTGTGAAATCTCAGCGCGGCGTGCAGTTTCGTATTTGGGCAACGGGAATTTTGAAGGAGTATATGCGAAAAGGCTTTGCTCTGGATGATGAGCGCCTGAAAAATCTGGGTGGCGGCGGATACTTCAAGGAGCTGCTGGAGCGTATCCGCGATATCCGTGCTTCGGAAAAGGTGTTTTATCGACAGGTGCTTGAAATCTACGCGACCAGTATTGACTATGATCCTAAGGCGGAAATCTCCATTCAGTTTTTCAAGAAAGTCCAAAATAAGATTCATTATGCCATTCATGGGCAAACCGCGGCGGAGGTCATTTACACACGCGCCGATGCGGAGAAAGAATTTATGGGCTTGACCACCTTTGCGGGCAATCAGCCCACGCTGAAAGAGGCGGTAGTTGCCAAGAACTATCTGAACGAGAAAGAGCTTCGTGCTATGGGGCAGCTTGTGTCCGGATATCTGGATTTTGCGGAACGACAGGCGGAGCGGGAGCAGGCAATGACCATGCAGGACTGGTCGGAGCATCTTGATCGGATTCTGACCATGAGCGGAGAGCAGCTGCTGGTTGGCAACGGAAGCGTCAGCCATAAGCAGGCTATCGACAAGGCAACCGGCGAGTACAGAAAATACAAAGCCCGTACCCTCAGCGAAGTTGAGCGCGATTATCTGGATTCCATCAAGTTGTTGGAGCAGAACAGATAAAAAGTAAGCTGGGGTGGAGAAGATGCGATGAAAAAAGAAAAGATAAAAGTCTATATCTATACTCGCGTGTCTACCGCCATGCAGATTGACGGATACTCTCTGGATGCACAGAAATCTAGAATGAAAGCCTATGCCGAGTTCAATGACTATGAGATTGTGGGCGAATACGAGGATGCCGGTAAATCCGGTAAGTCTATTGAAGGGCGCGTGGAGTTTAACCGCATGATGGAGGATATCAAGTCTGGTAAAGACGGTGTGTCCTATGTGCTGGTGTTCAAACTCTCACGTTTCGGCAGAAATGCGGCAGATGTCTTGTCTACCTTACAGGTCATGCAGGATTTTGGCGTCAATCTGATTTGCGTGGAGGACGGGATTGATTCCTCCAAGGATGCGGGAAAGCTGATGATTTCCGTTCTTTCGGCTGTGGCTGAAATTGAGCGTGAAAATATCCGTGTGCAGACAATGGAAGGCAGAATCCAGAAAGCCCGTGAAGGAAAATGGAACGGCGGCTTTGCGCCTTATGGCTACAAGCTGGAAAAGGGGCAGCTTTTCATCAACGAGAAAGAAGCAATGGCAATCCGCGTGATTTTTGACCAGTATGTGCATACGGATACCGGCGCAAATGGTCTTGCAAAATACCTTGCAACCCACGGGATTCACAAAATTCAAAGGCAAAACGGAAAAAATCCCTTATTCGATGCAGCGTTGATCCGCAGGATTCTGAAAAATCCGGTATACTGCGGGAAAATCGCCTATGGCAGACGCCGGACGGAGAAGGTGCATGGCACCCGAAATGATTACCGGCTGGTGGAACAGGATGATTATCTGCTGGTGGATGGTCTGCATGAGGGAATCGTTTCCGAAGAATTATGGCATGAGGCACAGGTCAAACTGCTGGCACAAGCGGAGAAGTACGAACATGTCAACAGGGGCAAGGATACCAAGATTTATCTGCTGTCAGGCATCGTAAAATGTCCGGTCTGCGGCGTGGGAATGTACGGAAACAAAAGCATCAAGCACAAGGCGGATGGCTCAAAATACAAGGATTTTTATTACTATGGCTGTAAGCATCGTACAATGACGCACGGGCATAAGTGCGACTTCAAGAAACAGATCAATGAAGAACTGCTGGACAGCGCCGTTGCAGAGGTTATTGTAAAGCTGGTAAGCAATCCAAAGTTCGCCGCCATGATGCAGGAAAAGATCAGCATGAAGGTGGACACCTCTGCCATTGAGAAGGAGATCGCGGCACATGAAAAACAGCTTCGCCAGAGCTATTCCGTAAAAGCGCGGCTGATGGAGGAGATTGATTCCCTCGACCCAGACGATAAGCATTACATCAAACGCAAAGCAGACCTTGATGACCGACTTTACAAGATGTATGATAAAATCGAGGATACAGAAAACCAGCTCGTTGCCGCCAGAGCCAAGAAAATGGCGATTGAGGCGGAAAAGCTGACAGGCGACAACATCTACAAGGTGCTGATTTACTTTGATAAGCTCTATTCCGTCATGGACGATCAGGAAAAGCGGCAGCTTATGGAATCGCTGCTTTCCGAAGTCCAGATATATGAGGAACGGCAGCCCAACGGTCAGTGGCTCAAGTCCATCAAATTCAAGCTCCCAATCATTGCAGAGGATATGAGTTTAAGTTTGGACAATGATGCACATATCGAGTGCGTATGTGCTTTGAGCAGACGGTAAATATTTGAAACTGAAACTGCATTTGAATGATTTTTGAGACTCGGCGTATAGTCGAGCCTCGTTTTTTGCGCTTTTCGGCGGTAAAAAATACTATTTGCCGTTGTGTTCGAAAATTTGGTTGCATTTATTGCCGAAAGGGCATATACTTCGACATACTGCGCTCATTTCGGGCGAAACGCTTGTAATTACATCACCTTTGTATTCAGGCGTAAAAATGAATTTTGTTTGGGAGAGCAAATTTTGTCGAGAATCGTTAATGAAGCAAGGATTAAAAACAAGGCAGTCGTCAGAGCAAGAGGGCTTTGGGAGCGTTGCGTATCATAGCTCGGGTTCTTGACCGACTAAGCCGAAAAAAGGGGGCTTGACCATATCGTTTTTGTATCGGCAGCCGTTGCGAGATGCGGAAAATCTCAGGGCACCGAGCTGCCGAAATGTATTGCCGAGGGCGATGATGTCTGTGTATAGAGATACATAAAAAATGACAACCAAGAGGTGGAAAAATGAAAAAGGTAAACACAGCTTTGCTCATAAGACTTTGTCTTCCGCAGTTTGCGGTAGGACTTTTCACTACAATGCTCAACAATTATCTTATTTACTTTTATCAGCCGTCAAAGGAGTCGGGGATACCGAATCTTATTCCGCAGGGCAGAATAGTTCTCGGAGTCCTTACGGTAATAGGCTTGATTAAGGCGGTAGGGCATATAATCGACGCCGTCACAGATCCGCTTATAGCGGCAGGCTCAGACAAGAGCAAAAACAAAAACGGCAGACGTATTCCGCTTATGCAAAAGGCGGCTGTTCCGTTCGGACTTTGCGCGTTTCTTATGTTCTTTGTGCCGTTGAATTACGTAAGCGGCTTTAATGCCGTTTGGATTGCGGCTTTTATGTGGGGATATTATTTCTTCTTTACTTTGTATATGATTCCGCACAATGCGCTCATTCCCGAGCTTGTGCAGGACGGCCCGATGAGAGTCAACGCATATACGATAAGCTCGTTCTTCTTTGTAACCGGCAGCGCGCTCGGCTATGTCAGCCCGCTTATCGTGAACGGCTTTAAATCCGTCGGTATGGCCACTCTCGGAGCCTGGAGAATGACCTTCGGTATTTTTACCGCAATCGGCATTGTCCTGCTTATAATCCCGGCGTTTACCATAAAGGAAAAGGATTACGTGCATTCGGTAATCCCCAACGTGACCCTAAAGGACTCCCTGAAGCACGCTTTTTCAAATAAGCACTTCAGAATTGTCACACTCGGGCAGCTTTTGGAAAATACCGGAATGGCATTTTTCCAGGCTTGCATTATGTACTATGTAACCTCACTTATGGGTCTTGCCGAAACATATTCGGTGCTTATCTTGGCAATATCTATTGCAGGCTCGCTTGCTCTTTATCCGCTGGTAAATAAATTTGCCAAAAGGAAGGGAAAGAAGATTCCCGTTATATTGGGCTGTATTGTGTTCTCGATTGCCGAAATCGTTATCTGCTTCAGCGATAAAATACCGGGCAATAAGCTCGTTTTGGCTTGCGTATTCGCGCTGTTTGTATCATTCCCGTTTGCCGTGCTCAATGTGTTGCCGGGTGCTATGATGGCAGATATCATTCAGTATGATACGGTAGTGACCGGCATTAACCAGGAGGGAATCTTCGGTGCTGCGAAGAGCTTTATTGTGAAGATGGGCAATTCACTCGCGATAATGATAGTGCCCTCGCTTGTTGTAACCGGTGCGGCGGCAGGCGAAAATGTCGGCGTGCTCGGACTAAAGCTTACGGCGGTTGCAGGCAGCCTGTTTTGCATCATTGCGATTTTTGTGCTCCTGCGTTACAGAGAAAAAGAGGTCCTTGCCACAATAGAAAAGGCAAGCGACAAAAAGGAGAATAATTGTGACTGACAACATAAACGCTTCTTCGGGCGATAAGGCTCAATTTTACGCAGAGCGCCTTGCAAAGATGATAAGGTGCAAAACCGTGTCCGAAAAGAATGACTTTAAGCCGGAGGAGTTTTTAAAGCTCAGAAAGGTTATTGCAGAGCTCTTTCCGCTTGTGACTCAAAAGGCGGAGTTTACCGTTTTCGGCGACGACGCCTATCTGTACAAATTAAAGGGTAAAGATGAGACAAGGAATGTAATGGTTATGTCTCATCATGACGTAGTTGAAGCGACAGGTGATTGGCAGGAGGAGCCGTTCGGAGGCATAATCAAGGACGGCAAGCTCTGGGGCAGAGGAACAGTTGATACAAAAACACCTTTGTTCGCTGAGTTTTCTGCAATAGAGGAGCTGCTTTTTGAGGGCTTCGAGTTCCCGGTCAACGTATATCTTTTCCTCTCATAATGAAGAGACGGGAGGAGACGGAGCGGTTCTCGCTCTCGATTACTTCAATAAAAATCACATAACCTTTGATTGGATATCGGATGAGGGCGGAGCGGTAATAGACCCTCCCATGGCCGGTATAAGTAAAAAGTGCGCCATGATGGCGGTTCACGAAAAGGGCAGATGTATAGCTGAGCTTACGGCAAAGAAGAGTAAGGGTCATGTCGGCCTTGCGGGCAACCATCAAACTCCCGTTATGCGAATGGTTTCTTTTATAGCGGAGGCAAATGAGAAAAAGCCGTTTATCAGAAAGCTCCACCCCGAGGTCAGAGGAATGTTTGAGGCCATGGCACCTAATATGAAATTCCCGATGAAATTTATATTTTCAAATCTTCGGCTGTTTTCGGGACTTTTGATAAAATTGATGCCCAAGCTAAATGTTGCGGCCGGCGAAATGCTCGGAACCGGGTGTACGTTCAGAAAGCTCTATACCGAGGAGGACGGGAGCTGTAAGGGCGAGGCATTTCTTCGCTGTATCAACGATGAGGATTTGGCAAAGGACTTGGACGCGCTGAAGGAAACAGCCGCCAAATACGATGTGGAGATAGTCGTCAGAGACTCCGACAATGAGTATTATAAGCCCACTTCTCTTGAAAGCGACGGCTATAAGTATGTCAGGAAAATCGTGCAGAGCGTATTTGACTACGCTGTGGCAGTTCCGTTTATTCTTCCTGCCGGAACGGATGCGAGAAGATTTACCGGACTTTCCGACTCGGTAATCAGATTTGCTCCCATTGACATTGACGGTCAGCAATATGCGTCGGTTCACAGCGAAAACGAGAACATAAATGTTGATAAAATTCCTTTGGCAGTAAAATTCTATAAGGAACTTTTGAGAAATTACAAATAATATTCTTAAACACACCCCGATTCGGCCGGCAAACGCTCGACTGAACCGGGGCACCTTGATTTTAACCGGAAACAGTGGGATTGAATTTACAGACAAAACGGGGTATAATGTAACGGGCAACGGTTAATAAGTCAGGAGGACTCTGTTATGAGAATAATAGATATTTCCAACGATATTTTGTCGGCAGAGGTTTACGAGGGCGATCCGGTGCCTGAACTTATTAGTCTGGCTTCCCTGAAAAACGGGGACAGATACAATCTAAGCGCCGTCAATATGGGGCTTCACAACGGAACTCATATGGACGCGCCGCTGCATTTTATCGACGGTGCCGACGGAATCGACAAGGTAAAGCCCGATGCCTTTATAGGGCCGTGCACAGTGCTTGAGGTTTCGCCGGGAATCATAACCGGCTCCGTGGTTGAGGAGTATTTTCCGCGCAGGGCGGAGCGTATACTTCTGAAATCGGGAGGCAGGGCGTTTATACATCGCAGTGCCGCCGACGCCATGGCATATTTCGGGTATAAGCTTGTCGGTACAGACGGGCTTGACGTCGAGCCGCCGCAGAGCGAAAACTATGAAACTCATAAGGCGCTTCTCGGGCAAAATATAGCTGTCCTTGAGGGACTTGACTTATCGGATGTTGCAAACGGAGAATACTTTTTGATTGCGCCGCCGTTAAAAATAGAGTCGGCAGAGGCGTCACCCGTAAGAGCTATGCTTATAACCGACTATGTGTTTTGGAGCGGAAAGCCCGAAGCTTAAATTCCGGGAAAGGTTTTAATCATTTGAAAAAAGTTATAATTATAGGAGCCGGACCTGCCGGCATAACGGCGGCTCTCGAGCTTCTTCGCAGAGGCAAAAACGAATATGATGTAACGGTGCTCGAGGAGAGCGACTCGATAGGCGGAATTTCGCGCACGGTGAATCTTGACGGCAACCGTATGGATATAGGCGGTCACAGGTTCTTTTCAAAAGAGCAGCGCGTAAATGAGTGGTGGCAGAGTGTTTTGCCGCTTCAGGGTGCTCCGTCAAAGGACGATAAGCTCCTAAAGCGCAAGGCGCATCTCGTAAAAGGCGGTGCCGACCCCGAAAAGACCGATAAGGTAATGCTCTATCGCCGCAGGGTGTCGCGCATATACTATCTTAATAAATTTTTCGATTATCCCGTGACGATGAAAATGGGAACGCTTATAAATCTCGGTTTTTTAAGAACGCTCGAGGCAGGCTTCAGCTACCTTTTTGCGATGATGTTCAAAAAGCCCGAAACCTCTCTTGAGAATTTCTATATAAACCGTTTCGGCAAAAAGCTGTATTCGATGTTTTTTGAGGACTATACCGAAAAGCTTTGGGGCAGACATCCGCGAGACATTTCGGCGGATTGGGGCTCGCAGCGTGTAAAGGGGCTCTCGATAAAAGAGGTTTTGTCGTCTGTTTTGCACAAGGGTAAGAGCGACGAAACATCGCTTATTGAGGAATTTAAATATCCGAAGCTCGGGCCGGGAGAGCTGTGGGAGGCTGCAGCCGGTGAATTTACCGAAAGAGGCGGTAAAATATTGAAGAATGTCTCCGTGAAAAGGATAAATGCTTCGGGTAACAGGGTTTTGAGCGTAATCGCCGATACGGAAAACGGCGAAAAGGAATTTACGGGTGACATATTCTTTTCGTCTATGCCCGTAAAGGACTTGGTAGGCGGAATATCCGGAATCGAAATCCCCGAAACGGTGAAAAGTGCGGCGGCGAATCTCCCGTACCGTGATTTTGTAACAGTCGGACTTCTCGTCGACCGTATGCTTCTTAAAAATAAGACTGATATTAAGACGGTAAACGACATTGTACCGGACTGCTGGATATACGTTCAGGATAAAAACGTAAAGCTCGGCAGAATACAGATATTCAACAATTGGTCACCCTATATGGTGAAGGAGCCGGAAAACACCGTATCTTTGGGGCTTGAATACTTCTGTAACGAGGGCGACGATTTTTGGAATATGCCCGAAGAGGAGTGTATAGCGCTCGCGTCCGATGAGCTTGTCAGAATCGGTGTTATAGACTGCGGAGCGGTTTTAAGCGCGCACCGCGAGAGAGTTAAAAAGGCATATCCCGCGTATTTTGATTCCTATAAGGATTTGCCGGAGATTATAGATTTTCTCAATACTCTTGATAATCTTTACTGCGTCGGCAGAAACGGCCAGCACCGTTATAACAATATGGACCATTCCATGATGACGTCACTTTTGGCTGTGGATAATATACTTTCCGGCAAAAATGACAAGAGCGCGATTTGGAACGTAAATACCGAAGAGGAATATCACGAGAAAGGCGATAGGAATGAATAAACAAAAAAGAGCGTCATGCTGCGAGCAATGCTCATATTACGACTATGACGAATATTCCGAAGAATATATCTGCTCTGCCAATATGGACGAGGATGAATTTATGCGCTTTATAAGCGGACCGGGCTCATACTGCCCGTATTTTGACCCGTATGACGAATATAAAATAGTAAGCAGACAAAACTGATGTTTCACTCTTGCAAATCAAAAAAAATGTGTTATACTATTTAAGAAAAATTAATTCCGAAAACGCTGTGACAAAGACAGTAGGTATATATGATGCCGTAAAAGAGAGCTTGCGCCGTCGGCTGAGAGCGCATACTGCGGTTTATGTGCCGAAATTTCACTTTCGAGCGGTGCGGCTGAAAAATGCAGTAGGTCGCAACGGATTCGCCCCCGTTACGGGCGAGGGGAGTATAGGCTCTCTTGAAATCGGGTGGTTAAACGGTGTATAAATCTCCGTCCCTTTTTCGGGACGGGGATTTTTTTCGGAATTTACAGCTGAATTTAAGCGTTGTACACGTGCTTTGCCCTGTACGCGCTATCCAGAAAGGATGATTGCATTGAAAGAAAAGCTTATGGAAATTCGTGAGCGTGCCGAAAAAGAGCTTTCAGAGCTTCGTGATGCTGCCGAGCTTGAAAACTTCAGAGTTCAGGTGCTCGGCAAAAAGGGTGAGCTTACGGGAATTTTAAAGCAGATGGGTTCGCTTTCCGCCGAGGAAAGACCGAAGATGGGTCAGCTCGCAAACGAGGTGCGCGCGAGCATCGAAGCAATGCTCAAGGAAAAAACCGCCGAGCTCAGAAGCAAGGAGCAGGAGGCTAAGCTCAAAAAAGAAACGATAGACGTTACGCTTCCCGGCAAAAAGCATGAAATAGGTCATAAGCATCCGCTCTCAATAGTTCTTGACGAGGTTAAGGATATATTTGTCGGTATGGGCTTCCAGATAGCGACGGGTCCCGAGGTTGAGTGGGATTACTACAATTTCGAGGCGCTTAATCTTCCGCCCGATCATCCGGCAAGAGATACGCAGGATACTTTCTATATCACGGAAAAAATGCTCCTTCGTACACAGACTTCTCCCGTGCAGATTCGTGTAATGGAAAAGCAAGAGCCGCCTATAAGAATTATTGCACCCGGCAGAGTTTACCGCTCTGATGCGGTTGACGCAACACATTCGCCGTTCTTCCATCAAATCGAGGGATTGGTTGTCGATAAGGGTATTACAATGGGCGATCTCAAAGGTAGTCTTATGCAGTTTGCAAAGAGACTCTACGGCGAGGATACCGAGATAAGACTTCGTCCGCACCACTTCCCGTTTACCGAGCCGTCCTGCGAAATGGACGTTACATGCTTTAAGTGCGGCGGCAAGGGCTGCCCCATGTGTAAGGGCGAGGGCTGGGTAGAAATACTCGGCGGCGGTATGGTTCACCCGAAGGTGCTTAAAAACGGCGGAGTAGACCCGGAGGTTTATTCCGGCTATGCTTTCGGCGTAGGGCTTGAAAGACTTACAATGTTCCGCTTTAATATCGACGATATGCGTCTGCTCTTTGAGAACGACGCTCGTTTCTTAAATCAGTTTTAAGGGGAGGGTTATATAATGAATTTATCTAAAAGATGGCTTCACGACTATGTGAATTTAGATGTGTCGGATCAGCAGTTTGCCGATGATATGACTCTTTCCGGCTCCAAGGTTGAGTCCTTTGAGACCGAGGGTGCCGACATCAAAAACGTAATTGTAGGTAAGGTTGTATCACTCGTAAAGCATCCCGATTCCGACCACCTTTGGATTTGCCAAATCGACGTCGGAGCAAAGGATAATATACAGATAGTTACCGGCGCTCAGAATTTAAAGGTAAACGATGTTGTTCCCGTAGCAATGGATGATAGCTTTGTAAGCGGCGGGCATCATATTAAAAAGGGCAAGCTCCGCGGAGTTGAGTCAAACGGTATGCTCTGCTCACTCGGCGAGCTCGGACTTACGATTCATGATTTCCCGTATGCGATTGAGGACGGTATTTTCGTTCTCGGCGATGATTGCGACAAAACTCTCGGCAAGGATATACACGAGGCAATAGGACTTGACGACGTTATCACCGAATTTGAAATAACGTCAAACAGAGCCGACTGCCTTTCGATAACCGGTCTTGCAAGAGAAGCCGCGGCAACCTTTGACTCAAAGCTTGTTATTCCGGAGCCTGCGGTCAAAAAGACTCACGGCGACGTAAACGACTTTTTGTCGGTTGAAATAAAGGAGCCGTCGCTCTGTTACAGATATGCCGGTGCGGTAGTTGAAAATGTCCGCGTTAAGCCGTCGCCGCGTTGGATGCGCGAGAGACTTCGCGCATGCGGAGTAAGACCCATAAACAATATAGTTGACATTACAAACTTTGTAATGCTCGAATACGGTCAGCCGATGCACGCTTTTGACCTTCGCTATCTTGACGGTCACAAGGTAATTGTAAGAAAAGCACTTGACGGTGAAAAAATTACAACTCTCGATGGCGTAGAGAGAGCTTTAAAACCCGAAATGCTTGTTATAGCCGACGAAAATAAGCCGGTTGCCGTGGCAGGTGTAATGGGCGGCGAGTATTCGGGAATTATGGATGACACAACCACCATAGTTTTTGAGTCCGCAATGTTCAACGGCGTTTCCGTAAGAAGAACCGCAAAGGCACTCGGAATGAGAACCGAGGCTTCGGCAAGATACGAAAAAGAGCTTGACGCCACGGGCTGCCTTCGCTCGCTCAAGAGAGCGCTGCAACTTGTCGAAGAGCTTGACGCCGGTGATATAGTCGGCGGTGTTGTTGACTGTGACCACAGCGATAAAACACCCGTTACTCTTCCGTTTGAGCCCGAATGGGTAAACAACTTCATAGGAATTGACGTATCGGCCGAGGAACAGAAAAAGATTCTCGAAAAAATAGATTTCAAGGTTGAAAACGGCGTAATTACCGCCCCCTCATTCAGAAACGATATTGAGCATCAGGCGGATATATCCGAGGAAATCGCAAGATTTTACGGCTATGATAAAATTCCGGACAGAGCACTTTCGGGTGTTGCCGACGGAAGATATACCGACAGGCAGAAGCTTGAAAAGCTCGTCACCGATGTTATGCTTTCGGAGGGACTTTCAGAGGTCTGCACATATACGTTTATAAGCCCCAAGCAGTACGATAAGCTCCGTTTGCCTGCCGATTCTCCGAGAAGAGACAGCGTAAAAATAATGAATCCCCTCGGTGAGGATACAAGCATTATGAGAACAACAGCCGTTCCGTCAATGCTTGATGTGCTCTCCAGAAACTACAACACCCGCAATCCCAAGGCAGCTATGTTTGAAATCGCCGTATCCTTTAAGCCGCGCGGCACAGAGGAGCTTCCAAAGGAGCCGAAGAACATTGTTATGGGTCTTTACGGCGAGGAGTACGACTACTTCACATTAAAGGGCGTTATAGAGGAACTTCTCAGCAAAACGGGAATTACCGATTACGATATTGAACGCGTAACGGATGATCCGATACTTCACCCCGGCAGAGCGGCACGTATTACTGTCGGCGGCAAGACTCTCGCTCTGCTCGGAGAGGTTCATCCCGAAACGGCAAAGAATTTCTCCATAGGCACACGCTGCTATATTGCAGAGGTTTCCATGGACGTTCTCTTTGAAAACAGAGGCGCGGAAAAGGTCTATACTCCGCTTCCGAAATTCCCGGCCGTAACACGCGACCTTGCATTTGTATGTGATAAGTCAGTACCTGTTGTCAGCCTTGAAAAAGAAATTCAGTCTGCGGTGGGTAAAACCCTTGAAAACATAACTCTCTTCGACGTTTACGAGGGCAATCAGATAGAGAGCGGCAAGAAGAGTGTGGCATTCAGCCTGAAGCTTCGCTCAAAGGATAAGACTTTGACCGATGACGATGCCGATTCGGCAATGAAAAAAGCGATTAAGGCTATTGAAAAGCTCGGCGCAACTCTCAGAAGCTGAGAAAAACAGCCGATAAAATAAAAAAGGCCCTACTCACACCTGAGGTATGAGTAGGGTTGTTTTTTACTGATTTCAATTAAAAGAAAAAGAATTTTTTCTTTTTTCCGCCTGCTATATTGTGCTTGTCATCTATGCGTACCGTGGTTTTTAAGCTGTTCTCAAGCTCTAAAACAACAATTTCGTTTTCGTCCTTCAATATTGTTCCGGGTATGTAGAGCGATTCCTGCGGACCTATGTCCCAATAGCGACCGAGGCAGAAGCCGTTTATGAATATGTAACCCTTTTTAAGCCCTGCTGTGTGAACAAAGCAGTCCCCGCGACTTGTCGTTTTAAATGTGCCGCGCATAAATGTCGGTGTGTCAAGTCCCTTTGTGTCCGTATACCGAAGCTTGTCGATGTTATCGAGCGGAAGGGTGTATATATCCCAATGAGAGAGAACCTGATAATTTATTCTTATCTGGTCTACGCCCTTTCTGTCAAGAAGGCGCGGACCGTAATTTACCCTGCCCATGGCCTCTACCAAAATATCAATGTCGTTTTCGCCGGACAAGCCGTGGAGGTCAATGCATTGCTTTTTGTCGTTCCTGTAAATAACGCCCTTGTATTCCTTGTTTACAAATACATACGCTCTGTCGGCGAGGCCGTCAAGATAGAGCTTGCCGCCGTATTTTCCGACGAGATGATGATGATAGCAGATAAAGCCGAAGTTCTGACCGAAATGCTCCATGCTTTCGGGGCTTACGCTCTCGTGCTTTTCGCCGAGAGCCTCAATGTTATCGATAAATGCGGCGTATTTTGTGAGCTTGATGTCTCCCACGGTCTGGCGGAGCGGTTCCTGCGGAAGCTCTGTTTCGGGGAGCGACTGAGCACTCAAAAGCTCCTTGCGGACGGCATAATATTTATCCGTATAGCCGCCCCACTCATTCAAGAGTGCGTCGTCGTCGTAGCTTGTTATAGTCGGCTGATAGCATTTATCGTGATTTGCGCCTGCGGTAAAGCCGAAGTTTGTGCCGCCGTGGAACATATAGAAATTAAAGCTTGCGCCGCTTCTGAGCATATTTTTCAGCTCGGATACAACAGGAGCGGCAGCTCTGTGATGGTGTTTTTCTCCGAAGTGGTCAAACCAGCCGTTCCAAAATTCACCGCACATACTCGGTGCCTTGAAGCCCTGATATTCCTTGAGCTTTCTGAATGAAGCGGAGGCTCTTGAGCCGAAGTTTGCAACCTTGAGTATGTCGGGCAGAGTTCCGCCGCTGAGCATATCGTCTTGCGGGCCGTCAGATGTAAAGAGCAGTTCCTTTACACCGCAATCTCTCATAAGCTCGGCTATGAATTTGAGATATTCCTTATCATTGCCGTAGCTGCCGTATTCGTTCTCCACCTGCATGGCTATTATGTTTCCGCCGTTTTCGTGGCAGAGCGGTAAAAGACGCGGCAAAAGCTCGTGATAATAATTTGAAACTGCGTCGAGATATGGCTTGTACATACAGCGAACACGCATATTTCTGTCTTTTAACAGCCATGCCGGAAGTCCGCCGAAGTCCCATTCAGCGCATATATAAGGACCCGGTCTTACAATAGCGTAAAGACCGACCTTCTTGGCCGTTTCAATGAATTTTACTATATCGAGTATTCCGTCAAAATCAAATTCGCCGGGCTTTTTCTCGTGCAAATTCCAACAGGTGTATGTTTCCACCGTGTTAAAGCCGGCTGCCTTTAATTTTATAAGCCTGTCCTCCCAATATTCGGGAACGGTTCTGAAATAGTGTATTGCGCCTGAATAAATTTTCAGCTTTTCGCCGTCCAGATAAAAATCTTTTCCTTTATAAGTCAGCATAATATCCTCCGTTTTCTATGTAAAGTAAAATCAATTTACATAGTTATGTTGTGAAATTTCGCACCGATGAGCTCCGACAGATCTTTCGGGGACAGCTCAACCTGAGTGCCGATTTTACCGCCGCTCACGACTATTTTGTCAAGTGCCTCTGCGGCCGAATCTATTACGGTTTTAAACTGCTTTTTCATTCCTATCGGGCTGCAGCCTCCGCGTATATATCCGGTTATTTTGTTAATATCCTTAACGTGTATCATCTCAACCGATTTCTCGCTTACCGATGACGCGGCCTCTTTTAGATTGAGTTCCTCCGCGACGGGGATTACAAAAACATAATGCTCTTTTGATTTACCCTCTGTTACAAGCGTTTTGTAAACAAGCGCCGGATCCTGACCTAATTTCTTTGCGACGCCGACTCCGTCAAACGGCTCGTTGTCGTTGTGCTCATAGTAATGAGCCGTATAAGGTATTTTGGCCTTGTCAAGTATTCTCATTACGTTTGTTTTTTGTTCCTTTGCCAAAGCTATGACTTCCTTTTGATGTTTTGTCGGCACAAGTCCGTGTGCTGCATTTGTCTATATATTGTACTAAAAAAACGGGACGATGTAAACATCGCCCCGAAAAAGTTTGAATTTGTTTATTTATAAAGGTATACTCTCGCTTCGTACGGACGTAAAGCGCATATGTCTTTTTTTGCCGGAGCGTCGTGGTAGTTTGAAATAAGTACTTCGCCTTTTGTAAGGTCAAAACCCTTCGGTGCGCGGAATGTTATAGTGTGGTCGGCAAATGAGCACACTATAAGAGCTTTTTGACCGTTAAAGTTGCGCTCATAGCAGTATATTTCGTTGCTTTCGTGGTAATGCTCCTCATAATCGCCGTAAATGATTATCGGATTTTCCTTTCTTACCTTTAAAAGCTTTCTGTAATAGTTGAGAATGGAATCAGGATCCTTCTCCTGCTGTGCCACGTTTATTTCGGTGTAATTGGGATTTACGCCGAACCACGGCTCTGCCGTAGAGAATCCGCCGTATTCGCTCGAATCCCACTGAACGGGTGTGCGTGCGTTTTCGCGGCTTGTTTTATTTGCGATTTCAAGATATTTTTTGTCGGAGAATCCAAACTTCTTGAACAGCCTTTGATTGTTAAAAGTAACAACGTCCTTGAATTTGTCGATGCTGTCAAGATGGTTGTTGAGCATGCCTATTTCCTGACCCTGATAGATAAACGGTGTACCGCTCTGCATATAGCACATAGTGGCGAGCATTTTGCCGCTTTCGTTGCGGAATTTTTCATTGCCGTAACGGCTTATTATTCTCGGATGGTCGTGATTTTCAAGGTAAAGAGCGTTCCAGGCTCTGCCGTAGAGCTTTTTCTGCCAGCGTGTAAATGCCGACTTCATCTTTTTGAGATTGAACGGCGTCGAAATTGTATCGGTCATAAAGCAGTCTGCCTGCATATGGTCAAAGCTTATCATCATATCAAGCTCTTTGTCCTGACCCTCCGTAAAGCTGAGTGCGTCGTCAGCTCCGGTCATCGGAGATTCGCCGACAACAAAGCAGTCATAATGGTTGAGTACGTCATGGCGGAATTCCTTTAAGTACTCGTGAATATGCGGACCCTTGTTGTAATGCTCAACGCCGGTTGCTATGGGCAGAGGAAAACCGTTGGGCAGTCCCTCTTTTTTTGATATGAATGTGATTACGTCCTCTCGGAAGCCGTCTACGCCCATATCGAGCCAGAAGCGCATAATGCTCTTGACCTCTTCTCTTACCTTCGGATTATCCATATTGAGGTCCGGCTGTTTTTTTGCAAACACGTGAAGATAATATTCGTCAAGGCCTTTGTCATATTCCCAAGCGCCGCCCTCAAAGGTAGAGAGCCAGTTGTTAGGCGGACGTTTGCCGTTCTTGCCCTTGCCCTTGCGCCAGAAATAGTAATCGTGATAGGGGTTGTCAACGCTCTTTTTGCTCTCCTTGAACCAATAGTGCTCATCCGAGGTGTGGTTGACCACCAAATCCATAAGAACCTTAAGCCCTCTCTTATGAGCCTCGTCAAGAACCTTTTTAAACAAATCAAGGTCGCCGTAGTCAGGCGAGATGTTTTTATAGTCGGAAATGTCGTATCCGTAGTCTGCGTTCGGAGACGGATATATGGGCGAGAACCAGATGCCGTCAACTCCGAGACTCTTTATATAGTCGAGCTTATCAAGAACGCCGTAGAGGTCACCTATGCCGTCGCCGTTTCCGTCCTTAAACGAACGGCACCATATCTGATAGAAGGCGTCTTCCTTGTACCAAGTATTATCCAATTTAAATACACCTCTCTGAATACAAATTTAATATTAGGATTATATCACATATATATATCAAAAACAATTATGTATTTTTTGTTAACAATGACGAGATAAAATGTACTAATTTATTGATAAAAGTGCATTTTTGTTTGCACAAAATGACGTTGAATTTTTTGCGTTTAGTGGTATAATACACAGATGTAAATAAGTTGTAAATAACGGTCTTTGATGACAAAAGGAGGCTTTTTTGTGGAAAATACATTGAGACGTATCGTAGACGCCGACAGAGCGTCAAGGCTCAGCGTCGAAAAGGCAAGAGAGCGCCGTGAAAATCTCTCCGAGGAGCTGTCTCGCCGCAAAAAGGAAATAGACGCCGCCCATAAAGAGAATGCCGAGGACGCCGTAAAAAAAGCGCGTGAAAAGGCTGAACTTAAGGTGAATCGTGCGTCGCTTGAGCTTGACGGTCAGACCAAACAAAAGTCAGACGCACTCAAAAAGATTTATGATGAAAACCACAATATGTGGGTTGAAAACATCGTTAAAGCCGTTATAGGCTGAAAAGAAACAAATTAACGAAAGGAGCGGCAGAAAATGAACTTTTCCGATCTGTCACAGAATGCCGTTCTCGCTAAGGCGAGAGCTATGTATGCCGGCACGCTGACAAATGAAAATTATGTTGATCTTGCAAACTGCCGCACCATCAACGAGGCTGCCAACTATTTAAAGGGCAGGACTTCATACAGCGAAGCGTTTGTTTCGGTACCTAATGTTAAAATACATCGCGCCCGTCTTGAGGCTGTTTTAAAGCGCTATATGCTTTCGCGTATAGCGTCGCTTTGTTCTTTTGAAAAGGCAATAGGTCAAAATCTCTATGAGATATTACTCCTCAGAAACGACATTGACTGCATAATAACCTGCGCCGATTATCTTGACAGCGACAATATAGGCGAATATCTTCTGTTTGTTCCGGATTTCTTTAAGGAACATTCGGAGCTCACCATGTTGCCCTTAGAAAGAGCACGTAATTTTGACGAGCTGCTGTCGGGGCTTCACGGTACAAGATATGAGAGCATAATCAAAAAGGCAATGAACGGCAAAACCGAATTTTCCGTTCAGCTTCTTGAAAATGTGCTTTATAATTATTTGTATACCGAGGCTTCGTCGATAATATGCGATAAATATAAAAAAGGCAAAAAGCGCGATGAGCTGCTCGACTTCTTCCGTATGAGATCCGATATGAAGACCATCGAGAGTATTTACAGGCTCAAAAAATATTACGGCAGCGGTTCGGATATACATACAGGAAGCTTCTTTAATTCCGGAATCACCTCCTTTAGCGAAAGGAGCTTGCGAGCCTTTTGGCGGCATCGTCTCCGGACGAGGTTTTGGAATTACTTAAAAAGACGCGATACGGTAAATATCTTCCTGCGGGCGATATGGTGATTGAACGCAAGACTGCAATAATGCAGCTTCGCATAAACGAAAAGCAACTTCGATATTCCACTCATCCCGAAACGGTATTTTTGAGCTATATCGGAATAATGGAAAACGAAATGCAAAATGTAACCCATATCATAGAGGGCATCAGGTACTCGCTTCCGCCCGAGGAAATAATGAAATATCTGATAAAGTCGGATGATAAGTGATGAAAAAAGAGAAATTTAAAAGAGTCCGTGTGCTTTGCAGAGAAGACAGCCTTCGCGATGTTTTGGCGGTGCTGCTGTCGGGTAATTTCAAAAGCGAGGTGCCGGCAGCCAAAAACGAGGCCGCGCTTGATTTCAGGCGCGTCGAGGGCGACGACCCTTATGAAAAACCCATAAAACGGCTCTCTTCGGTGGCTAAATATGCCGGTTGGAAATATACTTTGCCGGAAAAAAAGCAGGATTTGCCGCAGGACTTTGACTCTAAAACCGAAGAGATATACAATAAATACAAGAAGTTTAAACGCGATAAGCAGCTGCTCCTTGAGCAAAGAGAGGAGTGCGAGGAGGGCAAAAAACGAATTCGCCTGTTCAGCGGCCTCCCCGTAGATATTCAAGCTCTTACCGAGTGCGAATTCGTCAAGGCGCGCTTCGGCCATATGCCGAAGGATTGTCTTAAAAGGCTTCTTGAAATCCATAAGGATGACCCGTACATAGAGTTTTTCAAATCGTATGAGAGCGAGACGGATTGCTGGGGCATTTATCTTGTGCCGCGTTCGGATTTTGAGCGAGTGGATTCGGTTTTTGCGTCGATGCTGTTTGAACCGATAAATATTCCGTCGGCATCCGGCGAAGCCGAAAAGGTTGAGGAGCAGATAGATGAAAACATCGAAATTCTCAACCGACAGATACTTGAAGCCGAGGCTCTTGAGGAATATTATTTTAAGTTGCATTTCGAGTTTTGCAATTCGCTTTATCACACGCTTGTGAACGAGTCCGAAAAATTTGAAATATTAAAGAGCGGGCTTTTAAACAATAATTCGTATATCCTGTGCGGTCTGCTTCCGCTTTCGACAAAGGACGAGACGGAGCAAAGGCTCAAAGAGATAGACGGTGCATTTTATACAGAATCGGAAACAGTCAAGATTAAGGTATCCTGACTGACCTTATAAAAACCGAAAGGAGACGGTAGGGGCTATGGCTATCGAAAAGATGAAGCTTGTCAAAATAAGCGGCAGCCTTACAAAGCTTTATGACTTGAGTGCAAGGCTTTGCGAGAGCGAGTGTTTTCATCCGGATTCCGCGGCGAAATACATATCTTCGTCAATGGGATTCGTACCGTTTGTTGATGACAATCCGTATGCCGGTGAGCTGTCGGAGCTTCGTGATATAGCGAAAGCTGCAAAATTTGATCTCGAATTTAAAAGCATAGAAGAAAGCGATTCGGACGTTGACGAAAAGGACGCGTCTTATCTTAAGGACGTTGAAAAAAAGGTTATAGGACTTTATGAGCAGCGAAGCTCGTTGCTCGACCAAAAGGCGGTATGCGAGGGCGGTATTGAAAAATATTCGCACTTTAAGGGCCTTGGTATTGACCTTGACCAGGTATCGCAATGCGAATTCGTCAAAATACGTTTCGGTCATATGCCGAAGGAGAGCTACGAAAAGCTGAAGACGGTGTTCAAAGATAATCCGTACGTTATGTTTTATCCTTGCTCCGAGGATAAAACGGATTATTGGGGCGCATATTTTGCACCGAGTGACAAGGTGAACGAGATTGACGGTATATTTGCTTTCCTCTTGTTTGAACCGTTTGAGGTTCCCGGAGCGGCAGGCACCGTTGAGGAAGTAATCGAGCAGATTAAAAAGAGCATTGAGATAATCAAGTCTCAGATAAAAGAGACGGACGATAAAATCCGAGAGCTTTGGCAGACCGAGCACGACCATTGCAACAAGATTTATTCAAATCTTGTATATCAGAATTCGCTTTATGAGCTCCGCTCTTACGCGCTGCACAATGATAAGTACTTTATGTTTACCGGGTTTATACCGGAGGGCAGCGAAAAGAAGTTTAAAAAGGAGCTTAAAAATGTCGGTGAGATTTCTGTCGAGATAAGTAATCCGCCGCATGACGGCAAGACCGTGGTTCCGGTTAAACTCAAAAAGACGCCGAAGCTGTTTAAGGCTTTTGTTGACCCATACAGATTTTATGTCGATATGTACGGCACCCCGTCGTACGACGATATAGATATTACCGGGTTCGTGGCTATAACATATACCATACTTTTCGGTATGATGTTCGGCGATCTCGGCCAGGGCTTCGTTTTAATGCTCATAGGAATATTTATGTGGGCGAAGAAAAAAATAAAGCTCGGCAAAATACTTATTCCGTGCGGAATTTCATCTATGTTCTTCGGCTTTATGTTCGGCAGCGTGTTCGGATATGAGGATATGCTCGATCCCGTTTACCACGCTCTCGGCTGGAAGGGCAAGCCGATGACCGTAATGGAAAGCGTAAATACGGTTCTTTTAATAGCTATCGGTATAGGCATAGGGCTTATGGTAGTTGCAATGCTGCTTAATATTTACGCATGCATAAAGCGTAAACAGTTCGGTGAAGCATTGTTCAGTCAAAACGGACTTACGGGACTTTTGATGTATCTGTCCGGCGTAAATCTCGCTTCGGGCTTTATGGGCGGTCCGTCTCCCGTACCGAATAAGGTATGCGCCGTAACGCTTGCGGTAACGGCGGTTCTGCTTATGATAAAGGATATCCCGATAGGTCTTATCGAAAGGAAGCCTGATTGGAAGCCGGAGAGCATCGGGGACTTCATACTTCAAAATGTATTTGAACTTCTCGAATATGTGCTTTCGTATTTGAGCAACACGGTATCCTTCCTTCGTGTCGGCGCATTCGTACTTGTCCATGCAGGTATGATGATGGTTGTATTCTCACTCGCCGGTGCACACGAGAACATCTTTGTTATCATCCTCGGCAATATTCTTGTCATTGCGCTTGAAGGTCTTTTGACCGGCATACAGGCACTTCGTCTTGAATATTACGAGATGTTCAGCCGCTTCTATGATGGCGGAGGAACGGCTTTCAAGCCGATAAAATTAAACGCGCAAAATTAAAAGTTGGAGGAATAAAATTATGTCAACTCTTTTCTATGTACTTCTCATCCTTGCACCCGCAGCAATACTTGCAACAGCGTATGCAATAATCAAAAAAAAAAAAAGAAATCAGGGCAGAAGCATTAAGCGCTCCGTTGCGGTAAATCTCGCAACCTTCGCTGTGCTTACTGTTCTTATTGCCGCTCTTTCGGTAAGCGTTTTCGCTGCAGACGATAACAATGCTTCGGCTGCCGACGCCTCTGCTGCAACCACAGCAACCGAGACTGTTGATAATTCAAAGGGTATGGGACTTTTGGCTGCAGGCCTTGTAACAGGTCTCGCAGGTATCGGCGGCGGTATTGCCGTTGCCGCAGGCGCACCCGCAGCAATAGCCGCTACCGCAGAGGACCCCAAGTCATTCGGTAAGTCAATTATATTCGTTGCACTCGGCGAGTCCATAGCACTTTACGGTGTTGTTATTTCAATTCTTATTCTCCAGAAGGTCTAAAACGATTTGCGGCGGCACCGTGCTTTCAAAGGCCGCCTTATGACCGAAAAAAGACAGACTGTGAGCTGTTTTGGTTGCCGAAGGGCACATTGGGGGCTCCCCAAAAAGATTACGGATACAAAGGGTAATTGTTATGAAATTCTTCTTGATAAGCGATAATACCGACGCTATGATCGGTATGCGTCTTGCCGGAATTGAAGCAAAGCGGGTGACTTCGCGCGATGAAGCCGAAAAGGCTTTCAAAAAGGCTTTGTCTGCGGAAGACATCGGCATACTGCTTATAACCGCAGGAGTTGCCGAGCTTTGCCCCGAAACGGTAAAAAAATTAAAGCAGGGCAACAGGCCGCTGCTTGTCACAATTCCCGACGGCGACGGAAACGGCAGAAATCGTGATTCCATTACCGAATATATCCGCGACGCCATCGGTATAAAGATTTAAAGAACAGTGAGGTGAGATCATGGAAGAAATCAACAGCAAAAAGACAGAGGCGTTCTTAACTGCCATAAAGACTCTTGCAGACGAAGAGTGCAAAAGTATAGACGAAGAAACGGACCGCTTGCGTGTTGAGCGTTTGCGCGCTCTTCAAAAAGAGGCCGAGGATCGTTATAAGTCATATACCGAATACGAAACCGCTCGTATAAAGGCGGACTGTAACAGCGCCGTCTCCGAATGTGAAGAAAGGTCAAGAAAAGAGCTTACCGATCTTCGCGCAGAGCTTTGCAAAAAGGTGTTTGACGCGGCAGGTGAAAAAATTAACGAGTATACAAAAACCGATTCTTACCGCGAAAAGCTTATTTCATCGGCAAAAGAGATTGCCGAGGCTTTTGACGGTGGGGATGTTGAGCTGTTTTTACGCAAAGAGGATCTCGTGTTTTCCGACGATCTCAAGGCGATATTTAAAAACGGTTGTGTCGTAACCGAAAGCGACGACATAGTTTACGGCGGTTTGAGAGCTGCGGACAGAAAAACGCACTGCCTTGCCGACGATACTCTTGATACAAAACTCAAAGAGCAAAAAGAATGGTTCCTTGAACATTCGGGACTTTCCATCGAGGAGTGATATATTTGTCAGAGAATGTAATATTCGGTATCAACGGCCCTGTCGTTACCATAAAAGGCGAGACTGATTTGAGCATGATGGAAATGGTCTACGTCGGCAAAGAAAAGCTGATAGGCGAGGTAATAGGCCTTGATAAAAAAATGACCACCATTCAGGTATATGAGGAGACTACGGGCCTCAAGCCCGGTGAGCCGGTATACTCAACGGGTCTTCCCATGAGCGTTACCTTAGGCCCCGGAATTATCGGCAACATATTCGACGGTATTGAAAGGCCGCTCCCCGCAATCGAAAAGAAGTTCGGCGCTTTTATAGGCAAGGGCGCTCAATTCTCTCCGCTTGACACCGAAAAGAAATATAAAGTAACCTTAAAGGTTAAAGTCGGCGACACACTTTCCGGCGGCGATATTTACGCCGAATGCCCGGAAACGCCGGTAATAACACATAAAATAATGTTGAGTCCTCTGCTTTCGGGTACCGTTACCGAGGTAATGCCCGACGGCGAATACACCGTAAACGATACGGTTGCAAAAATCAAGGACAAAAAGGGTAACGAAACGGAGCTTACGCTTTTACAGAAGTGGCCCATACGAAATCCGAGACCGATTAAAAAGAGACTCCCCGCCACTAAACCGCTTGTCACGGGTCAGCGTGTAATCGACACGGTTTTCCCGGTAGCCAAGGGCGGTGCGGCGGCAATCCCCGGAGGCTTCGGTACAGGTAAAACAATGACTCAGCATCAGCTTGCCAAATGGTGCGATGCCGATATCATAATTTATGTCGGCTGCGGCGAGCGCGGTAACGAGATGACTCAGGTTCTTACCGAGTTTTCGGATATTACCGACCCCAAGACGGGCAGACCGCTTCTTGACAGAACAATGCTTATAGCAAATACCTCTAACATGCCCGTTGCGGCACGTGAGGCTTCAATTTACACAGGCATTACAATAGCTGAGTATTACCGCGATATGGGCTATGATACGGCTCTTATGGCAGACTCGACATCACGTTGGGCTGAGGCGCTCAGAGAAATTTCCGGACGACTTGAGGAAATGCCCGCCGACGAAGGCTTCCCGGCATATCTTCCGTCGAGACTTTCCGAATTCTACGAGCGTTCGGGTTATACCGAAAACCTCAACGGCACTGAGGGCTCAATAACGCTTATCGGCGCGGTATCGCCTCAGGGCTCCGACTTCTCCGAGCCTGTAACTCAGAATACAAAGCGTTTTACAAGATGCTTCTGGGCTCTTGATAAATCGCTCGCTTATGCGAGACACTATCCGGCAATAAACTGGACCCTCTCTTACAGCGAGTACACGGGTGACCTTGCTAACTGGTACAGGGACAACGTCTCACCCGACTTTATGAAATACCGCGAAGAGCTTTGCTCGCTTTTACTTGAGGAAAACTCACTTATGGAGATAGTAAAGCTGATAGGTGCGGACGTGCTTCCCGACGATCAGAAGCTTGTAATTGAAATTGCAAGAGTAATCAGAGTCGGATTCCTTCAACAAAACGCATTCCATGCCGACGACACCTTCGTTCCGCTTGAGAAGCAGTTTAAGATGATGCACGTCATACTCCATTTGTACCACAGAGCAAAGGAAGTAGTCGCAAGGCAGATTCCTCTTTCAAAGATAACGGCTACGGGACTGTTTGATAAGTTTACAAAGATGAAATACGATGTGCCGAACAGCAACATAGAAATGCTCGACGATTACATCAAAGAAACCGATGCCGTTATGGACGGAATACTGAAGTAAGGTAGGTGAGCACAATGATAATTCAACATTTAAGACTTGATGCTATCAACGGCTCACTTGTTGAGCTTGACGGCGTAAAGGACGCTTCGTTTGACGAGATAGTTAATTTTAAGCTTGATGACGGCACACAGCGCACCGGAAGAATAGTTAAGATAGACGGTGAGCATATCACGGTACAGGTGTTTGAGGGTACAAGAGGTATTTCTCTTCAGAACGCCTCCACAAGCCTTACCGGAAAGCCCATGGAAATATCGCTTTCGCCAGAAATTCTCGGCAGAGTGTTCGACGGACTCGGCAGACCCATAGACGGTCTCGGCGAGGTCTATCCCGAAGAGAAACGCGATGTTAACGGTGCTCCGATAAACCCCGTATCACGTGAATATCCGCGTAACTTTATTCAGACCGGTATTTCGTCGATAGACGCTCTCGCAACGCTTATACGCGGTCAGAAATTGCCTATATTCTCAGGCTCCGGTATGAAGCATAACGAGCTCGCCGTTCAGATAGTACGTCAGTCCACAATTTCCGATAATGAGGACTTCGCAATAGTTTTTGCGGCAATGGGCGTTAAAAACGACGTTGCAAATTACTTCCGCACTTCATTTGAAGAGGCAAATGTAATGAACAGGGTTGTTATGTTCTTAAACCTTTCAAACGACCCTATAATCGAGAGAATTATGACTCCGCGCTGCGCTCTTACCGCGGCGGAATATCTCGCATTTACTCTTCATAAGCACATACTTGTAATTTTGACCGATATGACGTCATATGCCGAGGCTCTTCGTGAATTCAGCTCGTCAAAGGGCGAGATTCCGAGCCGTAAGGGCTTCCCCGGCTACCTTTATTCGGATCTTGCTTCACTTTATGAGCGTGCCGGTATGATAGAGGGCGTTGAGGGCTCCGTTACGCAGATACCGATTCTTACAATGCCCAACGACGATATTACGCACCCCATTCCCGACCTTACGGGTTATATTACCGAGGGTCAGATAGTTCTTGACCGTGACCTTGATTATAAAGGCATTTATCCTCCGGTCAACGTACTTTCGTCTCTGTCGCGTCTTATGAAGGACGGTATCGGCGAGGGCTTTACAAGAGAGGACCATTCGGCACTTTCAAACCAGCTCCTTGCGACATATGCCAAGGTTCAGGATGCTAAATCGCTCGCGTCTGTAATAGGTGAAGACGAGCTGTCGCCGGACGATAAGCTTCTTATGAAGTTCGGCAAGGAATTTGACAACAGGTTCTTGAATCAGAGCTTTACCGAAAACCGTACCATTGACGAGACGCTCGACCTCGGTTGGGAGCTTCTTTCAATGCTTCCGCGCCGCATGCTCGACCGTGTTGATGATAAGACTCTTGATAAGTACTATAAAGGCAAAAACTGAGCCTTTTAAAATTCGGAAAAGGAGGAAAAGCCGATGGCACAGGTGTTCCCGACAAAAGCCAATTTGATGGCGACGCAGAAATCTCTCGATTTAGCCAAGCTCGGCTATGAGCTGATGGACAGAAAACGTAACATTCTTGTTCGTGAGATGATGCAGCTTATAAGCGAAGCAAAGGAAGTCGAGGCAAATATAAACGCGGTATACGACAAGGCTTATTCGTCCTTGAAGCTTGCCAATATTACGCTTGGCGTTTGCGGTAATTTTGCAAGAACCATACCCGTTGATAACGGGCTTTCCCTTGATTTTCGCAGCGTAATGGGTGTTGAGATACCGAAAATATCGCTTAAAAGCAGCAAGCTGATGCCGTATTTCGGCTTTAATTCGACAAACTCCCACCTTGACGAGGCTTACATAAACTTCAACGAGGCAAAGAAAATGACCGTAAAGCTTGCCGAAACCGAGGCTTCGATTTACCGGCTTGCGGACGCAGTCAAAAAAACGCAAAAGCGCGCCAACGCGTTAAACAACATAATGATACCTCAGTTTACGGGTACGATTAAGTACATCTCCGAAGCACTCGAAGAAAAAGAGCGTGAAGATTTTACAAGGCTTAAAGCCGTTAAAAATCAAAAAGAGGAGAAAAAACGCGAGGCAAAATAAAAATCAGAGGACTGTAAAAGCTCGTCTTTTACAGTCCTTTTTATGTGCTTTTTTGCGGATTATGCTTTTGCGGTTGTTTTTTCTTATCCTTATTGAGGATTATATTCAGTGACCGAATCGTGAGCAAATATAAAAAATGCTGTGGAACGTATGTTCCACAGCATTTTTGCATCTGTATAAGCTTATTTTATCTCAACTATCCAGCCTTCGGGAGCTTCGATTCTGCCCATCTGAATTCCGGTGAGGGTATCGTAGAGCTTCTTGATGGTCGGCCCCATCTCGTCCATACCCGACGGGAAGCAAATTTCCTTGCCGTGGTCATATACCTTGCCCACGGGAGATATAACGGCAGCGGTTCCGCAAAGACCCATCTCTGCAAAATCGGAAAGCTCGCTGAGGTAAACTTCTCTTTCCTCAACATTGAGGCCAAGGTAATCTTTTGCAACTGTTACAAGCGAACGCCTGGTTATAGACGGAAGAATTGACGGGCTCTTCGGAACGACTACGGTGCCGTTCTTATCAACAAAGAGACAGTTGGCGCCGCCGGTTTCCTCAACCTTTGTTCTTGTAGCGGGATCAACATAGAGATTTTCATCAAAGCCGTTTTCGTGTGCGTCAACTATGTTGTAGAGCGACATTGCGTAGTTAAGACCTGCTTTGATATGGCCGGTTCCTCTGGGAGCTGCGCGGTCAAGGTCGGTTACACGAATGGTAATGGGCTTTGCACCGCCTTTAAAATAAGGACCTACCGGAGTTACAAATATACGGAACTGATATTCGTCGGCAGGCTTAACGCCGATAACCGGATTTGAGCCGAACATATACGGCCTTATGTAAAGGGTTGCGCCCGAACCGTATGGGGGAACATAGTCGATATTTGCTTTGACTACTTCTTTGACAGCCTCTACGAATTTATCTTCGGGAAATACGGGCATTTTAAGGCGCTCGCATGATGATTTCATTCTTGCGGCGTTAAGGTCGGGGCGGAAGCATACCGTTCTGCCGTCTTCCGTTGTGTACGCCTTAAGACCCTCAAAGCAAGACTGCGAGTACTGAAGAACACCTGCACACTCATTGATAACGACGTTGGGATCAGAGGTAAGACCGCCATCCCATTTGCCGTCCTTAAAGTTGGCAACATATCTTTTGTCCGTGGGGATATAGCTGAAGCCTATCGAACCCCAGTCAATATTTTTCTTCGCCATAGTATTACTTCTTTCGTAATTTGAATTTTTATTCATTATATCACATATTTTCTGTTGTTTGCAATAGAATATGTGAGCTTTAACGCGGCGTTTTGACGAAATATCGGCCGATTTTTGCCATCGGTTTATAAAAAATGTTGTATATAAATGTCGCTTATGTTAAAATAATATAAATTGTGTATAAAATGCATAAGTGCCAATCCGATAGGATTAGGCGCTGCGTTTAAAACAACAAAACTCAAAACGGGGTGATAATTTATGTCGGTTTATACAGAGCGCGCCGCGGAACTTTTCGGCAAAGGCTTTAACTGCTCTCAGGCTGTTTTTGCGGCGTTTTGCGATAAATTCGGAATGGACGAAAAAACCGCTCTCAAGGTCGCGTCCGGCCTCGGCGGCGGAGTGGGCAGAATGAGAGAGGTCTGCGGAGCTATGTGCGGAGCCGCTATGGTTGCAGGTATGGTATACGGTGACGATACAGGCGAAAACAGGGAGGCAAAATCCTATACGTATAAAAAGGTTCAGGAAATTGCCGCTGAATTTAAAAAGACCAATCCGTCTATAATCTGCCGCGAACTTTTGGGATTGTCAAAAAACTGCGCCGTCACTCCGAACGCCGAAAAACGCACGGCGGAGTATTATAAAAAACGGCCTTGCGCTCAAATTGTGGAAGATGCGGTGAAAGCTACGGAAAAAGTGCTTTTCTCGGAATAGTGCTCCCTAAAAGCTCAACTGCAAAATGAAAAAAGGAACTGTTTTATGAATAAAAATACCGCATTTGTCTCTTCCGATGAGGAGATAATATATATAGGAAACGAAAATACGGTGCGCGAAATATCGACCTCCGGTAAGGTATTGCGAACCGTCCGCATAATTAACAGGCGAATGGACGAGACCTCGTTTTCTCCCTCGGACGGCTCTGAGGAGTTTATAATATCCTATAAAAACGGTGTGTTCGGCAAGGGTAAAATACACTCTTCCGATTGCAAACTGAAAAGCACGGAGCTGAAAGAGGATGGGGCGGTTAAAAAAGCCGTATTTTGCTTTGAGCCGTACCGTATACACTCTTTCGACGTATTTGTGAAGGTGATATTTGAGGCGAGGGACTCTGACCCCGTTATCAGAAAATATGTTACCATATCGTCAAGTGCCCCGAAAAAACTGTTCATTGATTATATCGACCTTGAATATTTTGTGCTCGGAGCCGATATTAAAATGCGCTTTTCAAGACCGGATATGGAAAAAGCCTATCTTTCGCAGTTTCAGTCGGCACTCGGTCAGCCGATATATATAAACGGTATGTATTTCGGCTGTGAATTTCCTACGACTGATAATAACATAGTAGATAATACGGCGCATATAAGATATTTCGCCGGAAAAGCCCTTAAGGAGCTGTCAAACGGCAATGAAATCTATATTTCACATCCGACAATCGGCGGTGCGGCGCGCAGCTTTGATATGGAGGTCGTGAGAGCCGATTTCCTTGAGTATATAAAAGGCATTGCAAAACCGATTTATCTCCGCACACAGTACAATTCTTGGTACGACCATATGCTTGATATAACAAGCGAAAACATACGCGACTCTTTTTTTGAAATAGAAAAGGGCCTTTCGAGTGCGGGCGTTCCGCCACTCAATTCTTATGTCGTAGACGACGGTTGGGTTGATTACGATAAGGATTTTTGGTGCTTCAATGATAAATTCCCCAATGAACTCTATGAGAGCTCTGCGCTCAGCAAGAAATTTTCGTCCGAATTCGGACTTTGGCTCGGACCTCGCGGCGGCTATAATTTGAAAACCGATAAGTTCGGCAGAAGAATGGAGCGCTCCGGCAAGGGCGGCTATAACAGGCAGAGCCGTGATGTGTGCGTTGCCGATCACCGGTACACAAAAAATGTGCTTGAGTTTTTCCTTGATTGTATGGAAAAATTTGATATCAACTATTGGAAGCTTGACGGTTTTCTGCTGAAATCGTGTAAAAACAGACATCACGGGCATCCCGTAGGCGGAAAACACGGTATGTACTGCTTTACGGACTGCTGGGAAAACTGGACGGATATATTTGAAAAAATGCACCTTCTTCGCGAGAAAGAGGGCAAGGATCTCTGGATTAACCAGACAAGCTATTGTAACGCGAGCCCGTGGCACCTTATGTACAGCGAGAGCTTTTGGATGCAAAACAGCGGTGACATAGGCTTTATTGATAAAACGACAAGCGGAGAAAAGCTCTGCGGAAGCGATATTGACAGAATGCTTACATACCGCGATTCAAAGTATTTTGACTTCCACAGAAAAAGGCAGTATCAGTTCCCTCTGTCAAATATGTATAATCACGAGCCGATTTACGGCAACACCGCAAAGATTCATATGACGGACGAGGAATTCCGCAAATATATGTATATGATATCCACGCGCGGAACCGCATTTTGGGAGCTTTATTACAGCTTTAATCTCTTTACGCCCGATATGTGGCTTATCAATGCCGATGTTTTGTCGTTTATCAGGGAGAATTTCAGTATATTGCGAAATTCAAAGCTGATAGGCGAGTCTCCCGACACGGGCAGCGTTTACGGCTACTCCGCATGGGAAAACGCAAACGGTATAGTTTCGGTGCGAAATCCGGCTAATAAAAAACAGAGCTTCTCGTTTATTCTTGACAGAATTATAGGAGTTGTCGAGGGTGCCGAAAATATGACGTGCGTCACGGTTTTGCCGTATACGGAAAAACCCGATGAAAGGAAATACTCATACGGTGACACCGTTTCGGTGGATTTGGAGCCGCATGAAATACGAATTTTCAAGTTTACAAACGAAAATACAGCTCCGTTAAAGCTTACAGAGGCAAAATTCATCGACGAAAAGACCGTTGAATTCAGATTTAACAGTCATATCGCTGTAAAAGCGAGCACCTTTACACTTGGCGGTGTGGCTCTTAAAAAAGAGCTTCGGGCTAATTACAGCGATGTCAGAGTGTATTTGCCTGCCGAGGGCGAAAATTTACAAAAGCTTGATATAGATATAGATGTAAAAGATATTTACGGAAACGGTCTTTCCGAGAAAGTACCCGTAACATATTTCAAAAACGGGTGTATACCTATATCCTACGGCGTTTCGGGGCGCGGTGACTTTGCTCTCAGGCTGACGCTTTCTGCTGTTCCCACAGACGGTATGATACTTCTCGGCGGCAAAGATATGAGCATTTTTGTCGCAAACGGGAAGCTTGTTTTCGACGTTAAGGGAATTAAGGCAAAATCCGATACGATAATTGCCGGCAAAGATAATGTAAAGGTATACGCCTTGCGTGAAAGAAACGGTATGATTAAGCTCTATATAGACGGTAAACTCGATTGCTCCGGCTATGATGTGAGAAATGCAGGCGCAGATATTGCCGCAGGTGAAATCAAATGCGGTGCAAGTGTTAAAAACATTGAGATTTTTAACCGTGCTTTCAGCTTTGATGAGGTAAAGGACTGATATTATGGAAGAAAAAACGCTTCATAAACACCTTATTGCCAAAACGGACGGTAAGGCCGAGCCGGACAATATTCTTATAGCCGGCAGCATAAGAATAACGGTCATATTTCCGAATCTTATAAGGGTAGAGTGCGGAAGTGAAAAATCCTTTTGCGATGAAGCGACGCAAAGTGTTTGGTTCCGCAATCACGGTAAGGTCGATTTTACATATGAAATAACAAAGACCAAAATCATAATAAAAACCGAAAAAGCCGAGTTTTGCATAAACCGCAGAAACGGTACGGCGATATATGCCAAAATCGGAGATATGGAGTCGAGCTGTGATAACAGTGAGAATTTAAAGGGCACGGCACGCACTCTTGACCAGTCACACGGTGCGATTCCGCTCAAAGACGGAGTTATCTCGTGTGACGGAGCTGCCGTATTTGATGACAGCAAGTCGCTGCTTATGTGTAAAGACGGAGAAGTCAGACCGCGCCTCGCGAAAGAACGCGATATTTATGTGTTTGCATACGGCACCGATTATATAGGTGCGGTCAATGCTCTTTATAAAATTACGGGCGAGGTGCCGCTGGTGCCGCGTTTTGCTCTCGGTAACTGGTGGAGCCGCTATAAGGCGTATACACAGAGCGAATATCAAAGCCTGATGCTTGAATTTAAAAAACACAATGTCCCGCTTACCGTAGCCACGGTTGATATGGATTGGCATTGGGTAGATGTTAAAAAGCAATTTCCGGATGCAGGATACAATAAAGCGAGACCGCTGTTTTGGTCAGACGGATGGACCGGATACAGCTGGAACACCGAGCTTTTCCCCGATTACAGGGGCTTTTTGAATTTCCTGCATGAGCAGGGGCTTAAAGTTACGCTGAATTTGCATCCTGCTCTCGGCATACGTTCGTTTGAAAACTGCTATGACGCGGCGGCGAGGGCTATGGGGCTTGACCCGGCCGAGAAAAAGCCGATAGAATTTGATATAACCGATACACAGTTTATAAACACATATTTTGATACGGCACACCATCCGTATGAGGATGAGGGAGTCGATTTTTGGTGGATAGATTGGCAGCAGGGCAAAAAGAGCAAGCTGCCGGGTCTTGACCCTTTATGGGCGCTGAATCACTATCATTATCTTGACAGGCAGCGTTCGGGCAAGCGTCCTCTCATTCTCTCGCGTTATGCCGGCATAGGCTCTCACAGATATCCCCTCGGATTTTCGGGAGATACATTTATGAGCTGGCGAGTTCTTAAATTTCAGCCGTATTTTACATCTACCGCTTCGAACTGCGGATATACTTGGTGGAGCCATGATATAGGCGGCCATTGCTTCGGCAGGCACGATGATGAGATGTACGTGCGCTGGGTGCAATTAGGCACTTTTTCGCCGATTATGCGCTTGCATTCAAGCAATGACCCGCTCTCCGGCAAGGAGCCGTGGAATTACGGCTGGGAAGCCGAAATGACAGCGGAACGTTATTTGAGGCTCCGTCATGAGCTGATCCCGTATCTCTACTCTATGAATTACCGTACTCATAAATTCGGAAGAGCACTCTGTGAACCGCTTTACTACGATAACCCGGAGTGCGAGGGTTCTTACAAATGCCGTAATGGATATATGTTCGGCAGCGAGCTTTTGGTTTGCCCCGTCACGTCAAAGATAAATAAAAAAACGCGCCGCGCCGAAACCCGTGTATGGCTGCCTAAGGGACGTTGGACTGACATCTTCACGGGCAAAATATATCGTGGTTCAAAGACGGTCAGAATACACAGCGAACTTAATACGATGCCTGTTTTTGCACGCGAGGGAGCGATAATACCGCTGTCTCTTGATGAGGGGAACAGCTGCAAAAATCCCACAGTATTGAAATTCAAGGTGTACCGCGGCAACGGCAGCTTTTCTCTCTACGAGGATGACGGTGAGACTAACGGCTTTAAGGACGGCGATTTTTCAATAACCGAGCTTTCCGTCAGCGAAACCGAAAACGGTATTAAGCTGACTCTCTGCGGCGGAAAGGAAAAGGATTATCTTCCGCTTAAAAGGCGGTATGTGTTTGAGTTTTCCGATATTGTATCCGCAGAGAACGTGAGGGTTATGTCAGGCGGCGAGAAGCTTGATTGTTCGGTCACGGATGCAGGCGGCAGAGTTACCGTTTCGCTGCCTCCCACGGAGATTTCCGCCCCGATAGAAGCGGAGCTTTACGGCGTTACGGTGCTTAAGAACAAACCGAAGCGCGAAGCAGTCCGTGAGGCTATGACAAAATTCAACGGTATCAATAACCTGAAAAAACGTCGTTATTTAATCCTTGAAAAGGCAAAGGACGATGCGGCACTTCTTTCCGAGGTGCGGCTTTTGGGCAATTCGGCACTGCGCTCCGAGCTGCTTGAAATTTTGGAGGACCTTGACTATACGCTGTAAAACAGGCGGATGTCGAATTTTGTTGACTTACCGTTCATTAAATAATATAATAAAATAACTTTACTAAAAAGCATTTTCGGAAAGGCGTGTTTAATTTGTCTGCATTACCTTGTGATATTGACTGTATTGCCGCTGATTTTTCAATTAACGGAACTTTTAAGGAATACACCGCTCTTAATGACGGGCATATAAATTCCACTTATGTCATATCCTTTGATGACAAAGGCGATACCGTAAAATATACGCTCCAAAAAATAAATACCGGTATATTTAAAAATCCCGATGCGCTCATGAGCAACATTGTCGGCGTTACCTCACATATCCGCTCCGCACTTTTAAAGGCCGGCAAAGACGCCGACCGCGGAACCTTAACGTTCCTTAAGGCGACGGACGGTAAGTATTATTTCCGCGATGAAAACGGTGATTGCTGGCGCGTATACAAATATATAGATAATGTTTATACCTGCAATATAATCGACTCCGCCGAGGTGTTTGAAAATGCAGGCAGAGCATTCGGCGAATTTCAGCGTCAGCTCTCAGATTATCCCATTGACAGCCTTTTTGAAACAATACCGAAGTTCCACGATACATACTCGAGATTCCTTGATTTTATGTCCGCGGTAAAGAGGACAGAGCTGGAAGAGCCGAAGGTGTGCGAGAGCTTATTGATTTTGCCGTTGCAAGAGAAAGCGACACGCACGTTCTTTTAGACCTTATAGAGCGCGGCAGTTTGCCGCTTCGCGTCACTCATAACGACACAAAGCTCAACAACATTCTTTTTGACCGTGATTCAAATGACGGAATCTGTATAATTGACCTTGACACCGTAATGCCGGGGCTTTCGCTCTATGATTTCGGCGACAGCATCCGCTTCGGCGCAAATACGGCGGCTGAGGATGAAAAGGACGTTTCAAAGGTATCGCTCAGCCTGCCGCTTTACGAAGCATATACAAGGGGCTATTTAAGCTCCGCCAAGGACAGCCTTACCGAAACCGAGACTGAGTATATGGCGTTTTCGTCTAAGCTTATGACATATGAGTGCGGTATACGCTTCCTCGGTGACTATTTAAACGGAGATGTTTATTTCAAGACCGATTATCCCGAGCATAACCTCGTAAGAGCAAAAACGCAGTTTGCTCTTGTGGCCGATATGGAAAAGAAAATGGACGAAATGCGCCGTATAACCGAAAACGCATTAAAATAATCCGTTTTGAAAATCGAACAAACAAAAACAGCGAAGCTCTCCTTCTTTGACGGAGGGCTTCGCTTTATAGTTGCCTGTTTGGTATGATGCTGTTATTAACCCTTTGCAAGCTCGTTCAAAACCTCAAGTAAAAACTCCCAGGTTCTTTTTACAGAGGAAATGCTCATACTCTCGCGATAGGTGTGTATGTCTTTAAGGTTCGGACCTATTGAAACGCAGTCAAGGCCGTCGATTTTATCGGAAAACAAGCCGCATTCAACACCGCCGTGTATAGCGGTTATGACGGGTTCATTTTTATACATTTTCTCATAAACCTCTGTCATAACGCTTCTGAGGCGCGATTCTTTTTTATATTCCCATGCAGGGTAATCGCCGAAGGAAATTACCTTGCCGCCTATGGCTCTCATAATCAGAGCGAGGCGGCTCTTGAGTTCCTCTTTCTTCAGCAGTACGCTGCTTCTTATACAAAATTCCGCCGAAATTTCACTTTCCTCGGTCTTTAATATGCCGAGGTTGAGCGAGGTTTCCGGAAGACCCTCTATGTCACGGCTCATTGAGATAAGTCCGCACGGGAGGGCGGACAGCATAGCAACTGCCTTTTCGGTAGAGTCGGCATTTGCGGCTTTTCCTTTGAAGCAGTTTCTTTAACGTCTATAACGATTCCGCCGTCAACGGAAGAATAATCGTTCTTTATTACTTCGCTTATTTCACAAACTGCTTTTTTGAGCTCTTCGGGGTTTTTTGTTTTGACAATCGCCTCGGCATTTGTCGGGATGGCGTTATCCTTTAGTCCGCCGTCAACGCTTATTATTCTTGCTTCGCAAATGGGCAGCACGTAATTAAGTATTCTGCCGAGAAGCATATCGGCGTTTGCTCTGCCGCGGTGAATTTCGGCACCGGAGTGACCGCCTTTAAGACCCGAAACGGTTATTTTTAATGTTTCGCCGTCGTATTCTTCTCTTTTTATGGGAAGTATGCAGCGCGTTCTGTTTCCGCCTGCACAGCTTACGGTAAATACTCCCTCGTCCTCCGAATCGAGATTTATCATCATTTTTCCGTGAAGGCTTGACGTGTCAATGTTCTTTGCGCCGTCCATACCCGTTTCCTCGTCCGTTGTAAAGACTGCCTCTACGGGCGGCCTTTTATTGTCGGAGTCGAGAAGTGCGAGTATCATGGCAACGGCGATTCCGTCATCGGCTCCGAGCGTAGTGCCCACCGCCGAAATATTGTCGCCGTCAACCGCAAGGTCGATTCCCTCTTTTTCCATATCCTTGGTGCAGTCTGGGGCTTTTTCGCAGACCATATCAAGGTGCCCTGCGAGAAGTATCGGCTCGGCTTTGTCACAGCCTACGGCAGGGGCAAAGATTATGCAGTTGTTGCTGTCATCCTGCAAACATTTGAAACCGTGACTCTCGGCAAATCTTACACAGTAGTCGCTTATCGCTTTGTGTTGCCCGAACCGCGCGGTATTTTTGAAATTTCTTCAAAATAATAAAAAACCTTTTTCGGAGACAATCCGTCTGTTATTCTCATATTTTCACCTCATTTTATTTTGCGTCAGTTAACTCTCATTGCACTTTTCGGCTCAACCGTGAGAGAATTAACGGTTACCGCCGTATCGTTATAGTTAAAGTATATTATAATGCTATTGTTGTATTCCGTACAGTAAACGCCGTCCTGAACCTTGTAGTGCGCCGTCATTCTCGCATTGCGGAGATTGCCGAGAATAGAGTCTGCTGTTTGATATTTTTCGGCGGCAGAGTTGAGTTGATTTTCATAGCTGTATTTTTCGTCAAGCTCCGATTTACCTGTCTTTGAGCAGTACCATTCATACGACGGTATTGCGCCGTATTCGAGCGATTTCAAAAATGCCGTTTCGCTGTCGTCGGCAAGGTTTACGGGGGCCATGGTGTAGTCGGAAATGCCATGCAGTATCATTTCGACAAACGGCACCGAAGAGTACGAATCGCTTTGAGGGTATGCCGTGTCATAGGAAAGCCCCGAGACAAAGTCGGCGTTTTTCAACAGATAGAAATTGCCGCCGCATATCATAAGGTCGTGACCGTTCGAGAGCTTTTCAATTCCTTTCGAAACAGTCTGTACGGCGGTATCCCTGTTTTGACCGATCATTGAAAAATCCGAATATAAAAGACTGCCGGCGTCGTTTACACAATAGCCGTCAAAAGCAAAGTCGCTTGTGCTGTTTACGTAATCGGTAATATTTTTCTCGATTTTGGACAGGGCCAAAGCATAGCTTTCGGTCGTATTTTTCTTTGACAGAGCACTGAATTTATCGGGAGTCTCAACGGTGAGCTTTTTGCCGGACATATCGCGCGCGCTCTTATCCGAATTTTCACTTGTAGAGAAAATAACCGTGCTCACATCGCCGTACATCTCGAATTTTTGAGTTGTAATATACTGCTTTAAATTCTCAAACGACTTTTTGCCGCCGAGTTTTTTTATTGTTGAGGCTCCCGAGAGCAATTCCTGGTTGTTTGCTCCGTCAAGCACGCCGCAGTATCGCACGGTTATATTGTTTACGCTTTTTGCCTTGAGCATATTGAGAAGGTCGTATGCCTGGTCAAACGTCGTAAGGCTGACGTATCTGCCGCCGCTTTTTTGTGCCGTGCCGAGTATTGTCAGCGCAAACGGCAGATGAGCGGATGAAGTTACCGTTCTCGTGGATAAAACCGAATTTCTTATAAGCTGTTCGCGACAGGCTATTGCCATGCCCGAGTAGCTCGCGTTTTTGTTTGTGAGGAAGCGGTAGCATACGTTTATTTCTCCGCTGTACTGTGTTCCGACATACTTTGTCATTTTGCTTCCCGAGCCGACATATGACACATCGGTAATTGTATATGACGTGCCCGCGCGGTCGTATTTGTCACCGCTGCTTTTTTGAACCGAATCCACCGAGGCTATGGTATCGCCCTTTGTAATAAGAGCCACAAAAGCACTGTTTTGCTGCTTCATTCCGAAAAATCCGAGCAGAGCCGAAGCATTTATTTTGCTCTCGTTTTCCGTTACGTCTTTAACTGCCGGGTCAGAGCCGTAAACCTTAAAGCTTTTTTCCGGATAATCTGATTTGCTGTCCGACATCATAAGCGAACCGCTGCCGTCGGGTAAAAGAATGAAGTCTCCTTCGGAAAAATCCTTTTCTGCGCCAAAGTAGCTTAAAAGATTTATTTTTTCGAGCGCATAACCGTCCGAGACCTTTATGTCTCCGCAGTTTACTTTGACGTCCATTACTCCGTCGGAGAGTATATAACTTACCGTGACCGACGCATACGGCGTATCGCCCTGCGGTCCGTTTACCGCACTGTCCTTATCGGACGCCATATTGTATGTTACCTGAAGTCCGTTGCTGACGGGCTTAAATTCAAAAGAAGAAAACGCTACGGAGTTATCCTGAGAATTCAGTATATATTTTTTGCCGTCCTTCGAGAGTACCGCACTCAGAACACATGCTCTGCTCTCGCTTTCGTCATCCGAGGCAAGCGGCATGGAGTACCAGAATTTTCCCTCGGACGTCTCTTTTACCGCGACGGCACCCGTGGTTTTGTCATAGTAAAGCTCTATAAGACCGGACTGGGTGACAAATATCATATTGTCTTTGTTTATAACGTGAAAGCCGTTATCTGTATAGTCTCCGGAAACGGTTGAGAGAACCGAAACCTTCGTTTTGAGTGTTACATCGGGCGAGCCGCAGGAGGTGAATATCAGCGATAAAATAAGTATCAAAGCTGTTATGCAAGGCAGTAATTTTTTAGTGCTTTTCATATTTGTTTCTCCGTTAACATTATAAATAACAACTTATTTTACCATATATATATAATTATTTCCACTATTATTATTTATGCAGGACTTCTCCTTTAAGTTGAAAAAAGTGTTATTTTTTTATTTCAGCGAGTGTAGTCTCGACTGCGTCCGCTATTGCCGCAGCATAGCTTTGCAGATTTTTGTCGAAAAGAGCGTTGTCGCCGTCGTCCGTTATAAATCCCATCTCCGCAAGGCAGCTCGGCATATCTGTGTTTTTATTTACGTAATAGTTGTTTCCGTTTCCGGCTATTCCGCCTTTAACCCCTCTGTTTTTTGATATTCCGACTTCGCTTAGAGATTTCATTATGTTTTCGGCGAGCAGCAAATCGTCCGGAGGAGAGTCTTTAAGCGTCCATATTTCAAAGCCGCAGCCGCTGTCGGCACTGTTGCGGTGCAGGGATATAAAAAGGTCGGCTTTCTTTTTGTTTGCCGTTTTGCAGCGGTCCTCAAGCGATACATATGTGTCGTCGCTTCTTGTCATTATTGTGTTTATTCCGCGAGCTTTAAGCTCGGCTTCCACAGCCTTTGCAAGGCGCAGATTATCGTCTTTTTCATATCTTTCACCGTTTGTCGCTCCTACGTCGTATCCGCCGTGCCCTGCGTCTATGCATACGGTGTTGCCGCTTTTTTTCGGCATATGTACCGCTGCGGTGACAAGCAGCGCCGTAAATATCGCAAATGAAAGTATGAGCACAAAAAACGATATTTTACCGAAGCCTTTTACTTTGCGCGCCGGTTTACTCCGTCTGTGTTTTGCCAATTTATCACCTTCCGAGAAAGCTTTAAAAGCAGTGTGTAAATTCTGCTTTTTTGTTTAAATTATATTTCCGCGTTTCAGCTGAAGTCAATCGATTTGGCGTTTTTTAAAAAAATCTTAATATTTTTGTTGACAACCCAAGGAAAGTATGATATATTGATACCATACTAATCCGATAGGAAATGAGAAGTTCGAAAAAGGAGGCTGTTTTAATGGCTGATCTTAAAAGAATAAAATCAAGACAATGCAACTGGAGAAACAGCCGAATGTGTACCTGTTGACCTTTAATTTTAACAAAACATCATTTGAAAATTATTGAAAGAGGTACACAAAATGAGTAACAAAAATTATAAATTCGAAACCTTGCAGCTCCACGTAGGCCAGGAAGAGCCGGATATAGCATCGGGCGCAAGAGCCGTTCCGATATATCAGACAACATCTTATGTTTTTAAAAATTCCGACGAGGCCGAGGCTCGTTTCGCTCTTAAGGATGCCGGCAATATTTACGGCAGACTTACAAACTCCACTCAGGACGTATTTGAAAAGAGAATAGCTGCTCTTGAGGGCGGAGTTGCTGCACTTGCCACGGCATCGGGTGCTGCGGCTATTGATTACACCATCCGCTCTCTTGCGGTCGCCGGCGACCACGTTGTCGCTTCAAACACCATCTACGGCGGCACGTATAATCTTCTTGAGCATACGCTTCCCGATTACGGCATTACAACTACCTTTGTAGACCCCGACGATATAAGCAATTTTGAAAACGCCATTCAGGATAATACAAAGCTTTTGTATATAGAGACTCTCGGTAACCCCAATTCAAATGTTGCCGACATAGAGGAAATAGCAAAGGTAGCGCATAAGTATAAGATTCCGCTTGTTGTTGATAATACCTTTGCAACACCTTATCTTGTAAGACCCATAGAGTACGGTGCGGATATAGTTGTTCATTCGGCTACAAAGTTTATCGGCGGCCACGGTACGGCGATAGGCGGAGTAATTGTTGACAGCGGTAAGTTTGACTGGATCGGCAGCGGCAAATTCCCGTCACTTGTTGAACCGAACCCGAGCTACCACGGCGTAAGCTTCGCAAAGGATGTCGGAGCTGCGGCTTTTGTCACCAAGATTCGCGCAATACTTCTCCGCGATACCGGAGCTACAATTTCTCCGTTCCACGCCTTCCTTTTCCTTCAGGGACTTGAGACGCTCTCTCTTCGCGTTGAGCGCCATACCGAAAATGCGTTAAAGGTAGTTGAATACCTCAACAATCATCCGCAGGTTGAAAAGGTAAATCATCCGTCTCTTGCGAGCGGCGAGCAGAAGCGTCTTTACGATAAATATTTCCCGAACGGCGGCGGCTCGATATTTACCTTTGAAATAAAGGGCGATGATACAACTGCAAAGAAGTTTATAGACCATCTTGAAATATTCTCTCTTCTTGCGAATGTTGCCGATGTTAAATCGCTTGTTATTCACCCGGCCTCAACCACTCATTCGCAGCTCAGCGACGAGGAGAAGAAGCTGGAGCAGGGTATTCGCCCGAACACTATCCGTCTATCAATAGGCACAGAGCATATAGACGACATCATAGCCGACCTTGACGAAGCGTTCAAAGCCGTTAAATGATTTAAATAACGGAATTAAAGGAGATAATCATTATGTCAAAAATATATAAAAGCCTCACGGACCTTATAGGAAATACACCGCTTCTCGAACTGTCAAATTATGAAAAAGAAAACAATCTTGAAGCGAAAATACTTGTAAAGCTCGAATACTTTAACCCCGCAGGCAGCGTCAAAGACAGAATAGCGAAGAAAATTCTCGATGACGCAGAAGCTAAAGGCCTTATAAATAAAGACACAACCATCATTGAGCCTACAAGCGGCAACACCGGCATAGGTCTCAGTTCCGTTGCGGCGGCAAGAGGCTATAAGATAATAATCACAATGCCCGAAACCATGAGCGTTGAGCGCAGACTTTTGATGGCGGCTTACGGCGCTAAGCTTGTCCTTACCGACGGTGCAAAGGGTATGAAGGGTGCTATCGCAAAAGCAAACGAGCTTCATGAGCAGACTCCCAACAGCTTTATTCCCGGTCAGTTTGTAAATCCGGCAAATCCTCAGGCTCATTTTGAGACTACCGGTCCCGAAATCTGGAACGATACGGACGGTAAGGTTGACATTTTTGTCGCCGGCGTAGGCACGGGCGGAACACTTTCCGGCACGGGTAAATTCTTAAAGAGCAAAAATCCCGACATTAAGGTAGTTGCGGTTGAGCCTGCAACCTCGCCCGTACTTTCCGAGGGCAAATCGGGTCCGCATAAGATTCAGGGTATCGGCGCGGGCTTTGTACCTGATACGCTCGACACCAAGATTTATGACGAAATTATCACGGTTGAAAACGACGACGCATTCGCTTACAGCCGTGCAATTACAAAATCCGACGGAATTCTTGTGGGTATTTCTTCGGGTGCTGCCGTTAAGGTTGCCACCGATCTCGCACGCCGTCCCGAAAACAAGGGTAAGACAATAGTTGCGATCTTACCGGATACCGGCGAGCGTTACCTCTCCACTCAGTTGTTTAAAGAGGAATAATTAACCGAATACATCTAATTCAAGTGGCTGTAAAAGCGAGAGCTTTTACAGCCTTTTTTGACCGCTTTTATGACATTATGTAGAGCAGCGACATAAGCAGCTCCTCGTTTGCTCCCTCGGATTTTAAAAGGAGCAAAAGCGGAAACAGCATAGCTCTGTCGGGGTCGTTCAAAATGCTTTCAATAATGCTGCTTTCGTTTGCCGAGGCGGAATTTGAAGCCGGATTGCTGTCGGTGCTTGCTTTGCTGCCGCGGCTTTCTGCTGTGCTCTCGCGCGGTGGCATATTTACCGGCATTTTTATATGATGCGGCTTCGTGTATGTGTTTTGCTCGGTGTGCGCGTCGGGCTTTGGTTTTTCTTCTTGTAACGAGTTTTCTCTTGAGACGGTTTCGCTTGCGCGTTGCTGCATGGCGCGAACTCTCTCCATGGCTCGGTCCTGCATCTCCTTAAGCTCGGTATAGCTGTAATCTTTCATACGTTAAAAAACCCCTTTAACAACGGAAGCATTTCCATCAGCTTTAAAAATTTCATGGCTTCATCCGCTTTTTTGCGCCTGTCCTCGCTCAGCAGAGGGCGAAGAGCGGAGATGAATCTTGTGTTGTCGTCCTCTTTATTCATCTGTGTGGCTACGGTCATCAGGGCTTTGGCCATATCGCCGCCGAAGAGTGACGATATATCGGCGTTAGGCGCATTTCGGTTGCCGCCTGCACCTTGCTCTTTCGGAGCGGATGACGGCTCGGAGCCGCTTTGCGACATTAGGCTTGACGCGACATTTTTAAGTCTCTCCATATCCTCCGGACTTATTGAGGACAGCAGGTCGCCTATATTATCCATAAGAATTGTCCTTTCGGTATGTTTTATTCCGCGTCTTTGCCGCCGAGCTTTTTAAACAGCTCCTTGGCTCTGTCACTTGACAGCAGATTTTTTAAGGCGTTTTCATCGCTTAAAACGTCGCTGAGCTTTTTCGATTGCTCGGGCGACAGTTTGTTCTTTAAAAATTTTTCCGCGCCTTTTTTTGATTTTTGGCTTTTAATACCGTCTATTATCTCGTCGATGTTGTCGTTCTGCATTGATTTTACCTCCGTATTTTGGTATACTGTATAGTATGAATTTCACGGGGGTTTTATGAATGAGAATACTTGTGCTTTCGGATTCGCACCGTGACAAAATCTCGCTTATGATGGCGGTAAAGCTGCACAGGGAGGCCGATGTTATTGTATTCCTCGGCGACGGCGAAGAGGATTTTCAATGTGAAAAAATGTCGTCTCTGCTATCGCTTAAAGAGGTGCATTCGGTTAGGGGTAACTGTGATGTTTATTCGAGCCTGCCGAGCGAAGAGACGTTTGCTTGCGGCGGAAAATCGTGTTTATCCTTCACGGTCACACAAGAGGGGTAAAGCACGGTACCGAGGAGCTTTTGTGTGCCGCAAAAGAAAAATGCGCCGACATAGTTTTATACGGTCACACCCATATCCCGAAATCGGAGTATATTGACAATATGTATGTGATGTGCCCCGGCAGCATACGCGACGGCTCTTACGGCATAGTCGATATAACGGATAACGGAATACTTTGCTATACCGCGGATTTATCCCGTGAGCTTTAAAAGGCGGAAAGGACTGTTTGAATTGCTGATAAAGAACGTTAAAATAATCGGTGAAAACGAAATAACGGACGGCTTCGTCAGAACGGCGAACGGTAAGATAACCGAGGTCGGAAAAACTGCCCGTGAAGCCGAAAATGAAGAGGTAATCGACGGTAACGGCAAATATTTGTCACCCGGTTTTATAGATCTCCACGTTCACGGCGGCGGCGGATATTCCGCTATGGGCACGCCGGAGGATATTGTGAAAATGGCAACGGCTCATATGAATTACGGCACTACATCCATATTGCCGACAACGCTTGCCGCGCCTATTGCTCAGCTTAAAACCGCGCTTTTAAATATCAAAGAGGCAAAGCGGATTTGTAAAACATCAAATATTCTCGGTGCACATCTTGAGGGTCCGTTTTTGTCGCCCGAAATGTGCGGAGCGCAGAGCCCCGAAAACATATTGGTGCCGTCGCAAAATGAATACGAGAGCCTGCTTGATTTGTGGGACGGACTGAAAATAATGGGTGCCGCTCCAGAAACCGACGGCGGTATGGTGCTCGGTGAGGAGCTTAAAAAGCGCGGCATTGTGGCGTCGATAGCCCATTCCTCCGGGGATTACGATACGGCGAAGGAGGCAATAAAACACGGGTATTCCGATGTAACACATCTTTATAATGCCTGTACATCTTGCTATAAACGCGGAATTTTCAGGCGCGCAGGCACAGTTGAGGCGGCACTGACTCACGATGAATTAACGGCTCAGGTAATAGCCGATTTGTGCCATTTGCCGTTAGGTGTTTTAAAGCTGATTTACAGATGTAAGGGCGCCGATAAAATGTATCTTATCACCGACGGGCTTGAGTATTCGGCGACCGAGACAAAAGAGGGCACGCTTGTTATGCAGAAAAACGGCGTTCCGGCGATTTATGAGGACGGCGTTATGAAGCTTGCCGACCGCTCTTGCATAGCGGGAAGTGTAGCCACAACCGACAGACTTGTGAGAAATATGTATAAAAGGGTCGGAGTACCGCTTTGCGACGCGGTAAAAATGGCCTCTCTTACTCCGGCAAGGGTAATAGGCCTTGACAGCAAAAAGGGTAAAATAGAAAAAGACTTTGATGCTGACCTTATTATGTTTGACGACGACATAAACATTTCCTTCGTTATGGTAGGCGGAAGCGTCGTAAAGGCGTGAGCGTAAAAAAATACTATCATGCTCGGCGGACTGTGAAGTGATTTCACTTGACAGTCCGCCTATTTTATGCAAATTTACTTTTTATTACTTGAAAAAGCTGTAATTTTTATGTATAATTATAAATACAACTCTTTCGGAGGTCCTATATATGACTGTCAGAGAAATACAAAACATACTTTCCGCCGAGGTCGTTTGCGGCGGCGACTGCCTTGACAGAGAAGTAAACGATGCATGCGGAAGCGATATGATGAGCGACGTTCTTGCGTTTGTCAAGCAGCAGGCAGTTCTGCTCACAGGGCTTGTTAATCCGCAGGTGATAAGAACCGCCGAGATGATGGATATGAAATGCGTGGTTTTTGTGCGCGGTAAACGCCCCGACCGAGATATGACGGAGCTTGCCGAAAATCTTGATATTGTATTGCTTGCAACAAAGCTCCCTATGTTTTCGTCATGCGGCCTGCTGTATGAAAAAGGACTTGGCGGAGGTGAGGCGAAATGAGCGTTATCACGCTTCATTATGATGTTCCGGGCGATGATTTCACAAGGGCGGGCGAGGCGTCCGGTGACGTAAAGGCTCACCTTAAGAAGCTCGGATTTTCTCCCGAGGTAATCAGGAATACGGTAATAGCTCTTTATGAGGGCGAAATAAATATGGTAATACACGCGGGCGGCGGCAGAATAGACGTGGATATTGACCCCGATGTCATCTCTATGGTTTTGTCGGATGACGGACCGGGAATACCCGACGTTGCTCTGGCAATGAAGGAGGGATATTCCACGGCTCCCGACAATGTGCGTGCTCTCGGCTTCGGTGCCGGAATGGGACTTCCCAATATAAAAAAGTATACTGATGAAATGTTAATAGATACTTTGGTCGGCAAGGGCACAACCATGCGGCTGAAGGTGTATACAAACAGATAAATTATATAATCACGGAGTAACTGCGATGGAAAAGAGCGGCTTTTTTCATTCCGTACGTCTGGACGAAAGCAAGTGTATGGGATGCACCAACTGCATAAAGCGTTGCCCGACGGGAGCCATAAGAGTGCGCCGCGGTAAGGCATATATAATTTCGGAGCGGTGTATAGACTGCGGCGAATGTATCAGAATTTGTCCGCATCACGCGAAGTATGCCGAGAAATACTCGTTTGACGAGCTTCAAAAATACAAATATCGTATAGCCTTGCCCGCGCCGACGCTGTACGGTCAGTTTAACAATCTCGACGATACCGATTATGTGCTGACCGCGCTTAAAAAGCTTGGCTTTGACGATGTGTTTGAGGTGTCAAAGGGTGCCGAGATAGTGTCAGAGGCTACAAGGGCGGAGCTGTCACATTCGGGCAGAAAAAAGCCCGTAATATCCTCAGCGTGCCCTGCCGTAGTAAGGCTTATAAGGGTGCGTTTCCCAAATCTTATCGAGAACGTGCTTGATTTTAACCCGCCCATGGAGGAGGCTGCGCGTCTTGCGAGAGAGCGTGCGGTAAAACGAACGGGATATTCAAAATCCGATATAGGAATATTTTTCATAACGCCGTGTACGGCGAAAATCACAGCCATAAAACAGCCTATATGCAACAACGGCTCCAATGTGGACGGCGTGTTCGGCATAAAGGATATTTATCCGTCACTTTTGCATGAAATGGAAAATACGGACAAAACGGAGCTTTTACGTGATTCCGGTATAATCGGAGTTTCGTGGGCATCATCCGGCGGCGAAGCCTCGGCACTTCTCACCGACCGATATTTAGCGGCGGACGGTATAGAAAATGTTATAAAGGTGCTCGAGGAGATAGAGGACGAAAAGCTTTCGGACCTTGATTTTATCGAACTTAACGCCTGCCCGGGCGGATGCGTCGGCGGGCCGCTGACAGTCGAAAATCCGTATGTCGCAAAGGCACGTATACAGCATCTGAGAAAATATATGCCGGTGTCCTGCAATCATCTTGAAATAAAAACCGTTCCGCGCTATATGCGTTGGGATAATCCGCTGAAAGAACTGCCCGTTATGCGCCTTTCCGACGATATGGGCGAGGCTTTACAAAAAATGGGCGAAATGAAGAAAATAGAAAGCTCTCTTCCGGGGCTCGATTGCGGAACGTGCGGAGCACCGTCCTGCAGCGACCTTGCCGAGGATATAGTACGCGGAAAAGCGTCTATAGAGGACTGCGTATTCTTCTCACGTGAAAATACCGATAAAAACAACTATATTCCGATACCTGCGCCGTTCAGAAAAACGGAGAAAAACGAGTGAAACGGAGAATATATGAACATAAAAGAAATTTCTGAAAAGCTCGGCTTGAGCTTCTTAAACGAAGCGGAGCCGTCCAAAGAGGTCGAGGGCGGTTACTGCGGCGATTTACTGAGCTTTGTTATGTCGCATGCAAAGTGCGGCGACTGTTGGTTTACCGTTATGGGGAACGTCAATGCCGTGGCGGTGGCGGTGCTGTCTGATTGTGCGGCGATAGTTCTGTGTGAAAATTCTACACTTGACGGTGACGCGCTCGAAAAGGCTAAAGAGCAGGGCGTTAACATCCTCTCTTCGGCAGAGGATGCATTTTCACTATCCGCCAAGCTTTCCGGTTTGCTATGATTATAAAGGCCGATTTACACATGCACACCTGTCTGTCGCCGTGCGGAGACGATGATATGACTCCTTATAACGCGGTAAATCTCGCCAAGCTTTTAGGGTATGATATGATAGCCGTCACAGATCATAATTCGTGCCTCAATTGCCCTGCGGCAGTAAGGGCAGGCGAAGCGGCAGGACTTGTCGTTGTACCCGGAATGGAGCTTTGCACCGCCGAGGAGATACACAATGTTTGCCTTTTCCCGTCGCTTGACGCCGCAAAAGAATTTTCTGATTTTGTATACGACAAAATGCCCGATATTATAAACCGACCCGAAATATTCGGCGAGCAGATTATAACGGACGAAAAGGATAATATAATAGGCTACGAAAAACGGCTTTTGACCGTGGCGTCTGACATTACCGAGGGCGAAACGGTAAAAGCGGTCTCGTCATACGGCGGCGTGTGCTTTCCGGCGCATATAGACAGAAGCTCTTACAGCATTTTATCGGTGCTCGGCACCTTTCCGGAGACTCCGACCTTCAAGGCGGCGGGCTTGTCGCGGTATGCAGACGAAAAAAAGCTTTCGGCGGAAAATCCGTGCCTTGGCAATATGAAGCTTTTTGTAAATTCCGACGCGCACCGTCTTTCGGATATCCCGGAGCCGCAAAACGAGCTTGAGCTGCCGGAGTGCAGCGCGGAAGCTCTGATAGACTATATAAAAAACCGTTAAAGAATTTAAATGTTGCTTTTTTGCCGAATTTGATTATAATATTGAGTATTACACGAAAATAAGGATGGTCTTATATATAATGGAAACAAAAAAGAAAAAGGCAGCCGTTACCGTACTCGGCATCTTTGTTACAGCTTTGTTTATATGGCTGGTAATCGTGGGCTGCAACCTCTATAAAAACAGATGGCATAAAATAGATTTTAATGTCAACAGCATAACGGTTACGAGAATTGCCGGAGACACTCCTTACGACGGAATATACAATGTAACCGTAAAGGGAACGGCAAGCGCATGGTTTTATGATTCCAATAAATATCAGTTCGACCTTGTGCCGGCTTCGTCGGGCGGATATTATCCCACCTTCTATCAAAAGACCGATACCCTGGTTGTAACCAATAAGGATAAAACTCCGTTCGAGTTTTCATTTACAACAAAAGAAAATATGGATGAGGACTGCGTGGATACGATTAGCCGTTTCATTTACGGAGCCGAAAATATCACCGTAAACGGTTCTCCCGACACAAGCCACGATATAAGGCTGTTCTTGTCGGAATACAGAGATAAAATAACCGTCGTGAACAAATAGTTTTGTTTGACATAACGGGTACGGAATGATAAAATATTATAAATAGTTCAAACGCGTTGAAAAAGCTTAAGGAAAGCGATGCGCATTTTAAGAGAGCCGCTGTTCGGTGCGAAGCGGTATTCGGCGTTTTCCGTCGTCACTTTTGAGCGTCTTTGCCGAAACTACATTAAGCAAAGACGGTTTGCCGCCGTTAAAGGCACAGAGCGGCCGTTTTTTACGGCAAAATGAGTGGTACCGCGGTAATTTTCGCCTCATACTTTTGTATGAGGCGTTTTTATTTTGTAATTTATGTTTTACAGGAGGATAAATAATGAGCAAGGAGCTTGCAAAAAAATACGATCCGAAAAATGTTGAAGACCGTATTTACAAGACATGGCTCGAGCATAAGTATTTTCATGCCGAGCGTCAAGAGGGAAAAAAGACATACACAATAGTTATTCCGCCTCCCAATATTACGGGTCAGCTTCACATGGGTCACGCGCTTGACAATACTCTTCAGGATATACTGATAAGATATCACCGTATGGCAGGCTATGATACCCTTTGGGTTCCCGGCACGGACCACGCGTCAATAGCCACGGAAGCCAAAATAGTAGAGGCTATGCGCAAAGAGGGCATAACCAAGGAGGACATCGGCAGAGATAAGTTCCTCGAGCGTGCATGGGACTGGAAAGCAAAGTACGGCGGCAGAATAATAGAGCAGCTCAAAAAGATGGGCTCTTCCTGCGATTGGGACAGAGAACGCTTCACTCTTGACGAGGGTTGCAGTAAGGCGGTGCGCGAGGTTTTTGTACAGCTCTATGACGAGGGGCTTATTTATCGCGGCAACCGTATGGTAAACTGGTGTCCGCACTGTAATACCTCAATATCCGACGCCGAGGTTGAATATGAGGAAAAGGAATCCAATTTCTGGCATCTTCTTTACACGGTAAAGGAGACGGGTGAGAAGCTTGAGCTTGCCACAACAAGACCCGAAACCATGCTCGGCGATACAGCGGTTGCGATAAATGCCGACGACCCGAGATATAAGCATCTCCACGGTTGCCATGTTATACTGCCGCTTCTCAATAAGGAAATACCGATAGTTTGCGATGAACACGCCGATATGACAAAGGGTACGGGCGTAGTTAAAATAACCCCGGCACACGACCCCAACGACTTTGAAGTCGGCCTTCGCCACAATCTGCCTATCGTGCGCACATTTACGTACGACGGCCATATGACAGGCAAGGCGGATAAGGAATTTGCCGATGAGCTTCGCCGCAGCGGCAAGGCTTCAAAGGATGAGCCGGAGGTCCTTGACTGCGGCAAATACGCCGGTATGACTACCCTCGAAGCCCGCAAGGCGATAGTAAAGGATCTTGAGGACGGCGGATACATCAAATGTATTGAGCCTTTAAAGCATGACGTAGGTACGTGCTACCGCTGCCATACCGATATCGAGCCCATGGTGTCAAAGCAATGGTTTGTGAAGATGGACCCGCTTGCGGGACCTGCAATAGAGGCTGTCGAAAAGGGCGACATCAAATTCGTTCCCGACAGATTTAAAAAGAATTATATGAGCTGGATGCGCGGTACGAGAGATTGGTGTATTTCGCGTCAGCTCTGGTGGGGCCACCGTATACCTGCGTGGTATTGCGACGACTGCGGTGCCACTACGGTTTCAAAGTCGGACATTACGGCTTGCCCTCATTGCGGAAGCAGTAATGTGAAACAGGACCCCGACACGCTCGATACGTGGTTCTCTTCGGCTCTTTGGCCGTTCTCAACGCTCGGCTGGCCCGAAAAGACTGCTGACCTTGAGCATTATTACCCGACAAATACGCTCGTTACAGGCTATGATATCATAGGCTTCTGGGTGAGCCGTATGATATTCTCTGGACTTAAATATACGGGTAAGGCGCCGTTTGATACGGTTTTGATACACGGGCTTGTAAGAGATGCTCAGGGCAGAAAAATGTCAAAGTCTCTCGGCAACGGCATTGACCCGCTTGAGATAATCGACAAATACGGAGCGGACGCTCTGAGATTTACACTCGCAACGGGCAACAGCCCCGGAAACGATATGCGCTTCTCCGACGAGAGAGTTGAGGCGAGCCGTAACTTTGCCAATAAGATTTGGAATGCGGCAAGATTTATTCTTATGAACCTCGGCGACGACGAAAAAGCTCCGCATATTCCCGAGGGGCTCGCTCTCGAGGATAAGTGGATTTTTAAGCCTTTACAACGACCTTGTAAAAGACGTTACCGACTCGCTTGAGAAATATGAGCTCGGTATGGCTGTTCAGAAGCTGTACGACTTTATATGGGATGTTTTCTGCGACTGGTATATAGAGCTTTCAAAGATACGTCTCGGCGGCGATGACGAAAAGGCAAAAGAGACGGCAAAAGCGGTGCTCGTATATGTTATGTCAAATACGCTGAAGCTCTTGCATCCGTTTATGCCATTTATAACCGAGGAAATATGGCAGACCCTTCCGCATGACGGCGATACTATCATGCTGTCACCCTGGGCTGAATTCAGCGAGGCTCTCTCGTTCCCGGAAGAAGAGGAACAGATGAATAAAATTATGACAGCCGTAAAGGCGGTACGTAACCGCCGTGCCGAGATGAACGTTGCTCCGTCTAAAAAGGCGCAGGTGTTTATTGAGACTCCGTACGGCGATACCTTTAAAAAGGGAACGGAGTTCTTTAAGCGTCTTTCGTCGGCAAGCGACGTGTCCGTCGGTGAAAAATTCGACGGTATGGATAAGGCTGTTTCTATAATCACCGAGAGCGCAAGAATTTATATCCCGATGGATGAGCTTGTTGACTTTGAGGCCGAAAGGGAGAGACTCAATAAGGAGAAGGAGAAGCTCCAAAAGGATATTGACTTTGTAAACGGCAAGCTCAACAATCCGAATTTCGTCTCTAAGGCTCCCGAAAAGGTTGTAGAAGCGCAGAGAAAGGCTCTCTGCGAATATACCGAAAAGATGAAATTGCTCGATGAGAGCTTAAATAAGCTTATAAATAAGTAAGGAGGCTTACAATGAAGGTCTTTATTGGAATACTCATCTTTCTCGCAGTTATAACTGTTATAACGCTTATTCGCGCGATATTTTGGGTGCCGAAGAAAAAAACCTACGAGCCGTTTGAGGACGAAGAGGTGCAGCTTAATGAGTATCGTCGGAATTTGAGCGATGCGATTAAGTTTAAAACCGTATCTCAGCCTGACCCGAAGGATGTTGATTGGAACGAGTTTGAAAAATTTCATAAATTTCTTGAGGAGCGCTTCCCGCTTGTTTACAAGAATCTGAAGCACGAGGAAATCAGCGATGCGAGCCTTTTGTTCACATGGGAGGGAACGCGCCCCGACCTTGAGCCTATCGCGCTTCTTGCTCATCAGGATGTTGTTCCGATAGCTGCCGGCACCGAAAATGACTGGGAGCATCCGGCGTTTGACGGATTTGATGACGGCGAATTTATATGGGGACGCGGCGCGCTCGATATGAAAAACCATCTTATCGCGGTTATTCAGACCGTTGAGACGCTTCTCGGTGAAGGCTTTAGGCCCGAAAGAACGGTTTATCTGTGCTTCGGCCACAATGAGGAAATAGTAGCCTCCGCAAATTCCGGTGCGGGCTCAATTGCCGCAGTTCTCGAAGAACGCGGAGTAAAGCTTGACAGCGTTATCGACGAGGGCGGTGCCATACTCAATGTGGATGTGCCGAAAATCCTCAAAACAAAGCTTGCCGGCATAGGCATTGCCGAAAAGGGATATGCCGATTATAAAATCACCGTTCGCTCAAAGGGCGGCCATTCGTCACAGCCTCCGGTGCATTCTGGAATAGGCGAGATAGCCAAGGTTACACGCGACCTTGAGGGGCATCAGTTCAAGGCCAAAATGCCTCACTTTGTGTATGCGCTCTTTACAAAAATCGGCAAGCGTGTATCGTATCCTGCAAGAATAGTTACGTGCAATCTCTGGCTCTTAAAGCCCATAGTTACCCTTGTTATGAAAAAATTCCCGCCTGCGGCTTCGCTTATAAGAACCACAACGGGTGTTTCAATGGCAGAGGGCAGCCCTGCCGCCAACGTTCTTCCGCAGAAGAGCAGCATAACGGTAAACTTCCGTATGATGCCGGGAACCACTCTTGCGGACGTAAAAGAGCACATCAAAAAGGTTGTAAAGAAAAAGGATATAGAAATCGAATTGCTCAAGGGCAAAGAGGCGTCAAAGGTCTCTCCTACGGACAGCCGCTCCTTCAAAATCCTTGAAGAACTTTGTATGCGCACCGACAATAACTATATAGTTGCACCGTACCTTGTTATGGGCGGCACAGACTCATATCACTATGAGAATATTTGTGATTGCATTTATCGTTTCGCCCCGTTTGAGGTCGATACAAAATATCTTCTTTTGACCCATGCCACAAATGAGAGAATCCCCGTGGACTGTATGGAGGGCGCGCTTAAATTCTTTAAGCGCTACATAAAGTATATGTCAAAGGAATAATCTGTTCTTAAAAATCAAAAAGACCGCAGAAAGCAAATATGCTCTCTGCGGTCTTTTGCTTGCGCCTCGATTATTACACTCGGCGGATGTCGCATAAACTCACAAAAATAAAAACGACAAATCCCAAAAGAGATTTGTCGTTTTTGTCTGTGGGGTACAGAAAAGATGTTTTTATGTTTTTTGTGGATAGAGTTGAACTCTCGGAATTTTTAATGAAATCAAAACCTACGGTTTTGATGAAATTTTCGGCTACGCAGAAAATGAAATTAAATCCACCCATCGCCGCAGCGATTTCATACGCTGAAAGCGTATTTCATATTGCGAAGCAATGTTTCACCCACCCGCAAGGGTGGATTTAGTTGAAAAGGACAGATTTCGTTAGAAATCTGTCCTTTTCTGGTGCGAGCGATGGGACTTGAACCCATACGGGATTACCACACGCCCCTCAAACGTGCGCGTCTGCCGATTCCGCCACGCTCGCAAACTATGTTGTCGCTCTTGCGACGGTGAATATTATAGCAAAGGTTACCTTTTGTGTCAAGCGGTTTTTTAAAAAAGTTACCACTTTTTTTGACAATTACGACTGCGGTAAATTAAGGCCCATAAATACAGCACCGAAAAGTCTGAATATCACTTTAAACCCGTTCTTTTTGTAAAATTCGATTGCTCGCACGTTGCCTTTTCCGACGCACAGCATAACGCCCTTTATATTATCGCTTACAAGCTTTTCTTTAAGGGCGGACATAAGAGCGGTTCCGACCTTTTGCCCCTGATATTCCGGAAGTATGTCTATGTGCAGATGAGCGGGGTATTTGACTGAAAATGCGGCAGGGGAGACAGCCTCAAAAAATGATACGATACCCGATGTAAAGCTTATTTTGAATATCTCTTGTAGCTCCGTGCCAAAAAAGCCTTTGAGATATTTCGGCAAGCTCTCGGCACAGAGAATGTACCCCACAACTCTGCCGTTTTCGTTTTCGGCGACAAAGCTGCTGCTGTTTTGGGTTCTCGTATAACAGCGGTTATACATTAAAAGGGTGCGAAGGGCTTTACTTTGCGTATCCTTGATTTCTTTTGCCGCCGTTATTAAGCATATATATTCGGCGGAGGGAATATCCTGTTTTTCAAGGCTTCTTATTTTAATCATATTAAGCTCCCGATTTGTACGGAGACTATAAAATAGTTCCGCCGCCTATAACCGTGTCTCCGTCGTATACAACCGCTGCCTGACCCTTTGTAACGGCTCTCTGCGGCTCATCAAAAATGATTTTCAGCTTGTCTTTATCGGTTTGAATTACCGTTGCGGGCTGTTCCTTTTGATTGTAGCGTATTTTCGCGCTGAGGTGTTCGGGCTTTTCGAGAGAATCACAGGCACTGAGTACTATGTCTCCGACTGAGACCTCTTTTGAAAACAGATCTTCGTTAAATCCTAAAACGACCCTGTTGTTTTTAACGTCCTTTTCGCATACATACATAGACTGCGGCAACGCAAGACCGAGACCGCGGCGCTGACCCACGGTGTATCTGATTATTCCCTTGTGCGTGCCGAGCTTCTTGCCGGACTTGTCAACAAAATCGCCCTCCGGGAATTTTTCTCCGGTGTATTTTTCTATGAAGGCGCTGTAATTTCCGTCGGGGACGAAGCATATATCTTGGCTGTCATGCTTTTTTGCGTTTATAAAGCCGTTTTCCTCGGCTATTTCGCGAACCTCGGATTTGCGGTATTTCCCGAGTGGAAACAGCGTGCGGCTGAGCTCGTCTTGAGTCAGCGAATACAAAACGTAGCTTTGATCCTTGCTTTCGTCAAGCGCCTTTTTTAAGAGGTATCTGTCCGCGCATTTTTCGATTCTCGCGTAGTGACCGGTTGCTATGAGGTCCATTTTAAGCTCAATGGCTTTTTTTAAGAGCTTGGAAAATTTGATGTATCGGTTACAGTCTATACAGGGATTGGGAGTTGCTCCCAAGCGGTAGCTTCTGACGAACTTGTCCATTACGTCCTTACGAAAATCCTCGGTCATATTGAGAGTGTAATGTAAAGCTCCAAGCCTTGCCGCCACACTTTTGGCGTCCTCTACGTCGTCGAGAGAACAGCAGGTCTTGTCCTTTACAAAGTCGATGTCGTCGTTTGTGTAAAGCTTCATTGTAACTCCGACTATGTCGAAGCCCTCCTGTTGCAACAGGTATGCCGTAACAGAGCTGTCAACTCCGCCGCTCATGGCAACCATAACTTTTTTCTTTTTGTCAGTCATTGTGTTTTTCCTTTATAAATTAAGGTGGGAGTTTCCTCCCACCCCGTAGATTTTTTCGCAAATTTTCAGCCGCCGAGCCTTATCATTTCGTCAATGCAGACTCTCGCTTTTGTGATTGTGTCATCGCCTAGAACAATCTCTTCACCGCCTACGCCTCGTACGGCGTTGTAGACGTCCATAAGCGTTGAGCTTTTCATATTCGGGCAAATGAGCTTTTTGGAGAGATAATAGAAATTTTTGTCGGGGCAGGCGTATTGAAGATGCTCTGCTATGCTGATTTCCGTGCCGATGATAAATTCTTTTTTATCGCTGTTTTTTGCGTATTCCGTAATGCCCGAGGTTGAACCCACATAGTCGGCGTGCTTAACAACGTCGGGTACGCATTCGGGGTGAACAAGCAACGGAGCGCCCGGATGCTTTTCTTTAGCCGCAACAGCTTCGCTTTCGCTTACGGAGGCGTGAATGGGACAGCCGCCGTGCAGGAGCTTGAAGTTCTTTTCGGGGATCTGCTCGCTGACATAATGTCCGAGATTGCAGTCGGGAATAAACAGTATGTTTTTCGCGTCCATATTTTTAATGATTTTAACCGCTGAGGAGGAGGTCACGCAAACATCGCATACGGTTTTGAGGTCTGCGGTTGTGTTGATATAAGCAACAACTTTGTAATCCGGGTATTCCTTTTTGACGGCGCAGATAAGCTCTTTATCCATTTGCTCTGCCATGGGGCAGCCTGCAATGGGCTGAGCCAAAATTACCTTTTTCTCCGGAGAGAGTATTTTAACGGTCTCGGCCATAAATCTGACGCCGACCATTATTACTGTTTTTTGCGGAGCGGTTGTCGCCTTGACGGAAAGCGCGTAGCTGTCGCCGGTAAAGTCCGCTATCTCAATTATTTCGTGCGCAACATAGCTGTGCGCCAAAATACATATATCCTTTTCCTTTTTAAGCCTGAGAATTTCCTGTTGAATGTCTTTAATCATTTGACACATCTCTTTCAAGTTTTATGCCGGTCTACCTTTTTATGAGTGTACCGACGTTATATTGATATAATACGAGATTTTTCGCCTAAAATCAAGAGCGTCACGGTATTTTTAGACTTGTAACTTTTTGTAATAATAGTTATAGTCTTGAAATAATTATTGCGTTTTGGCAAAAAAAATATATAATATCATTAAACTATAAAATGAAAAGGTATGCGCAAATGAAAAAAATCATTGAATTTTTTAATTCGCCCAAGATTTCTCGCATGGGCGAGTATATGCTTACCGGGCGATATATAATGGTGCTTTTCGCGCTGGCGTCGGTGTTTGTTATATTTGACATATCCGTTGCCGGTGTGCTCACCTTTGCGTGCATTACGGGTATAACGCTTGTTCTGTGTGAGGATCTTTTGGCGCCGTTTCCGCCTTTTTTGTTCCTGTGCCTTATAGGAACAAAGTGTTACAATTCATTCAGCGTGTTTATTCAGTATAAGGCACTCGGTGTGGTACTGATAATTTGTGTAATTATGCACTTTGTTTTGCACTGGAAAAAGCCGGTGCTGAAAGGCTTCCTCACGCTGCCGATGATATTTGTGTCTGCTGCGGTAATACTCGGCGGAGTCGGTTTCATCTCGAAACGTGAGTATTTCAGCGGCGCGTCGATATTTTACATTTTGGCGCTCGGCGTGGGAATGCTGTTGCTCTATACCGTATTTAATACGCATATAAATGTTCATAAGGATTATTCTCTTATGGATAAGCTGTCCCTTATTATGGTGATAATAGGCTGCTTCGGTACCTTTATGGTAGCCTCATATTATCTCACGCATATAAATGAGGTTATAGACACAAAAACGATTTTGTATTTTCAATGGCGCAATAACTGCTCTACGTTTTTGATGTTGTCGATACCGTTTGCATTTTATCGCGGCAACAAAAAATCGTATTCCATTATGTTCGGATTTTTGTTCTATTTTGCGATATTGCTGACCGGTTCGCGCGGAGGACTTGTTTTCGGTGCCATAGAGCTTATGATGTGCTGTATTCTGTTCTTCCTTTACGACAGGGAGAGGCGTTTCGCGTATATTGCCATTCTCGCCTGCATTTGCTTTGCGCTTATGATATTCTCACGCGAGTTTCTCTCGTTCTTCGGCTATACCTTTGACCGCCTTATGTCTGCGATAAACGGGGTGCTCGTCGGCGAACAAAAGGAAGTGAGAGTTTTTCAGTACGAGCGCGGTATAAAGGATTTCCTCGGCCATCCGATATTCGGAACCGGCATAGGGTACATGGGGAATACCGATATATATGATCCTGCCGATTTCTCGATATGCTGGTATCATTGCGAGCCTATACAGATAGCCGCAAGTATGGGCATAGTCGGAATTTTGGCGTATGTCTATCAATTTATAAAGAGAATGTTTCTGCTTTGGAGAAAGCCGACGCTCTTCAATATGACCGTCTTTCTTTCATATGTAAGCCTTGAGCTTATGTCACTTGTAAATCCCGGCATATTCTGTCCGATACCGTATCTTTTAATTGTGACCATTTTCTTTGTGGTAGTAGAAAAGAGTACATACGGCGAATATCAGCCTAAGATATATGTTATGCCATCGTCGCAAAAGGACGATACTCCTGACGGTGATGACGATGACGACGAAGTAACCGACACGGTAAAGGTTTAATTTTTAATGCCGCAAAAAATAAAGGGACTGTAAAACGATTGTTTTACAGTCCTTTTTGGTTCTGTCTGATTTAGTGTTCGTGTGTATAGTGGCAATTATCGGGCTTAAAAAGCTCCTCGTCGTATTGAATGCCGTTCTTGTCATAGTAATCCTTAACTGCCGCCTTTATAGCTTCCTCGGCGAGTACCGAGCAGTGAATCTTTACTGCCGGCAGTCCGTCAAGAGCTTCCACAACGGCTTTGTTTGTGAGCTTCAATGCTTCGCTTATGGGCTTCCCCTTTATCATATCCGTAGCAATCGAGCTTGTGGCTATTGCGGAGGCACAGCCGTAGGTGTTAAATTTCACGTCGGTTATAACGTCGTCTTTAACCTTTATATACATTTTCATTATATCGCCGCATTTGGCGTTTCCTACCTCGCCTATGCCGTCGGCGTCGTCGATTTTCCCGACGTTATGAGGATTTGCGAAGTGTTCAAGGACTTTTGCGCTGTATTCCATATTTTTAATCCTTCCTTATCTCAATGCTTATCGTGGGTGAAAAAGCTGTTTTCGCGGCAAAGTCTCTCCCAAAGCGGAGACATTGAACGCAGTCTTTCTATTATGGGTGGCAGAGCTTCGGCGATGAAATCTACCTCTTCTTCGGTGTTGTATTCACACAGGCTCAGTCTTAAAGAACCGTGAGCGACCTCGTGAGGCAATCCTATTGCGAGAAGCACGTGGCTTGGGTCAAGCGAGCCCGATGTGCACGCGGAGCCTGATGACGCGCAAACGCCCTGCATATCGAGATAGAGCAGCATTGACTCGCCCTCAACGCCTTCAAAACAAACGCTGACATTTCCGGGCAGACGATTTTCCCTTGAGCCGTTTAAACGGCTGTGCGGAATTTTGAGTATTTTATCTATAAGCCTGTCGCGGAGAGCTGCGACCTTTTTTGTATTTTCCTCCATATTGTTTACGGCCTCTGTGAGTGCTGCCGCCATACCGACGATTCCGGGAATATTTTCCGTGCCGGCTCTGCGGTTTCTCTCCTGTGCACCGCCCTCGATAAGGTTAGGCAGATTTATGCCTTTTCTTATATAAAGCGCACCGATGCCCTTCGGTCCGTGAAACTTGTGACCCGACATTGAGAGCATATCTATGTTTTGCGCCTTTACGTCTATCGGAAGATGACCGACTGCCTGTACTGCGTCCGTGTGGAAGAGGACTCCCTTTTCGCGACAGATTTTGCCTATTTCGGTTATGGGCTGAATTGTTCCTATTTCGTTGTTTGCATACATTACGGTTACCAAAGCCGTGTCGTCTTTTATTGCCGAGGCAACGTCGCCGGGAGACACAAAGCCGTCGCTTGAAACGGGGAGAAGAGTTATTTCAAAGCCTTGCTTTTCGAGCTTTTTTTAATGTGTGCAGTACGGCGTGATGCTCAACGGTTGTGCTTATAATATGCTTTTTACCTTTTTTCGCCATAAGCTCGGCGGTGCCTTTTATGGCCCAATTGTCTGCTTCGCTGCCGCCCGATGTGAAATACAGCTCGCTTCTCTCACAGCCTATTGCGTTAGCTGTCGCTAAACGTGCTTCCTCAAGAGCGCTGTGTGCTTTTTGACCCATATGGTGCAGACTCGACGGATTGCCGTAAACGTCGCAAAAATACGGAGCCATTGCATTAAGAGCCGATTTTGACAGTCGAGTCGTAGCGGCGTTATCCGCATATACTTCCATAATTACATCTCTTTTCTCACGGTACCGCGCTTTTAATGCGCAATACCATAGTAATCTACTATGAATTCAAAGTGTATGATACTATACAGACATATTATTGTCAATAATGATTATACGATATACATATATAAGTCTGTATTTTATCGGCTTTTGGGCGGTGCAAATTCCAAATTATGTATTTTTTGTTAATTTTATAAAAAAAGGGTTGATTTTTTCTGAAAAGAGGCTAAAATATATATTAGCACTCAAGGAAAGCGAGTGCTAATAAATTCATAATTACAATATATCTTTTAGGAGGAATATAGTATGACGATCAAACCGCTTGCTGACAGAGTCGTTTTAAAGCCCTGTGAGCTTGAAGAAACAACAAAGGGCGGCATCATCCTTGCCGCGTCTGCACAGGAAAAACCTCAGGTAGCAGAGGTAGTGGCAGTAGGTCCCGGCGGTACTGTTGACGGTAACGAAGTCAAAATGTATGTTAAAGTCGGCGACAAGGTAATTTCGAGCAAATATTCGGGTACCGAGGTTAAGATGGACGACGTTAACTACAATATCGTTCGTCAGTCCGATATCCTTGCAATTGTTGAATGATTTAAGGGAGGAAATACATTATGGCTAAACAGATTATTTACGGCGAAGAGGCTCGCAAGGCACTTGAAGCCGGTATAGACAAACTCAGCAACACAGTTAAAATAACACTCGGCCCCAAAGGCAGAAACGTAGTTCTTGACAGAAAATACGGTGCTCCGCTTATCACCAACGACGGTGTTACAATCGCCAAAGAGGTTGAGCTTGAGGACGCTTTTGAGAATATGGGTGCTCAGCTCGTTAAAGAGGTTGCCACAAAGACAAACGATGTGGCAGGCGACGGTACAACAACCGCTACTCTTTTGGCGCAGGCTCTTGTTCGCGAGGGCATGAAGAATGTAGCTGCAGGTGCTAATCCGATGGTAGTTAAAAAGGGTATGCAGATGGCAGTTGACGCCGCTGTCGAAGCTATCAAGAGCGAGGCTCAGCCCGTTAAATCTTCCGACGACATCGCAAGAATTGCTACTATTTCCGCAGCCGACGAATATATCGGCAAGCTGATTGCCGAGGCTATGGAAAAGGTAACCTCCGACGGTGTTATCACCATAGAGGAGTCTAAGACAAGCGAAACTTACAGCGATGTTGTTGAAGGTATGCAGTTTGACCGCGGCTATATTTCACCGTATATGGTAACCGATACCGACAAGATGGAAGCTGTTATTGACGACGCTTACATTCTTATTACCGATAAGAAGATTTCAAACATTCAGGAAATTCTTCCTCTTCTTGAGCAAATCGTAAAAGCGGGTCAGAAGCTCGTTATTATCGCTGAGGATGTTGAGGGCGAGGCTCTTTCCACAATCCTTGTCAATAAGCTCCGCGGCACATTTACCTGCGTATGCGTCAAGGCTCCCGGCTTCGGCGACAGAAGAAAGGAAATGCTCCAGGATATAGCTACTCTTACAGGCGGCGAGGTTATCACCTCCGACCTCGGTCTTGAGCTTAAAGATACTCAGATAAATCAGCTCGGCCGTGCTAAGCAGGTTAAGGTTTCTAAGGAGAACACCATCATTGTTGACGGTGCCGGCGATAAGGAAGCCATTAAGAGCAGAGTTGCACAGATCAAATCTCAGATTGAAGTTACAACCTCAGAGTTCGATAAGGAAAAGCTTCAGGAGAGACTTGCTAAGCTTGCAGGCGGCGTAGCCGTTATCCGTGTCGGTGCTGCAACCGAAACAGAAATGAAGGAAAAGAAGCTCCGCATCGAGGACGCTTTGGCAGCTACAAAGGCAGCTGTTGAAGAGGGCTGCGTAGCAGGCGGCGGCGTTGCTCTTCTCAATGCTATACCGGCTGTTAAGAAGCTCCTTGACACAGACGATGCTGACCTTAAGACAGGCGTTAACATCGTAGTCAAGGCTATTGAAGAACCTGTTCGTCAGATTGCTAAGAATGCAGGCCTTGAAGGTTCTGTTATCGTAAACGAAATCATGAGTTCCGGCAAGAAGAACTACGGCTTCAACTTCTCTAAGGAAGAATATGTCGATATGTTTAAGGCAGGTATTCTTGACCCCGCTAAGGTAACACGTTCCGCTCTTCAGAACGCTTCGTCCGTTGCCGCTATGGTACTCACCACAGAGTCTCTCGTAGCCGATATTCCGGATCCGAAGGCTGATGCTGCTGCGGCCGCTGCTATGGCTGCACAGGGCGGCGGAATGTATTGATAAAAGCCACCGGCTGTAAATAACAAATGAAAATCGCACGGCAAAGAAGTAATTCTTTGTCGTGCGATTTTTTTTACCACAAAGTAAAAAGGCAACCGAAATTTATTGTTTTGGTTGCCTTTTGTCGTAATTGAAGTGATGAAACTTCGATATTTTATTTTTTCAGCCTTTTATCGCTCTTTAAAGCCAGGCGTGTGCCAACGCTCTGGAATATCTGAACAAGTATTATAAGCAGTATTACCGCAGCATACATAACAAGATATTTATAACGGTAATAGCCGTAATCAATTGCGACTTTACCGAGTCCGCCGCCGCCTATGATACCGCTCATTGCGGAATATCCGAGTATTGTAGTGAGAGCTATTGTGATATTCTGCAAAAGAGAGGGGATACTTTCGGGGATCATCACCTTGCAGATTATCTGCATGGGCTTTGCACCCATACTCTGCGCCGCCTCAATTATATTCGGGTCTACTTCGCGCAGACTGCTCTCAACTAGCCTTGCAACAAACGGGAACGCGGCAACAACAAGCGGCACTATTGTGGCTGTGGTTCCTACGGTAGTGCCTATCAGCGCACGCGAGAGGGGAAATACCATTATCATAAGGATCAAAAACGGAATGGATCTTAGAAGATTTATTATGATATTGAGTATCGACAGCACCGGCTTCGGCAGGGGAAGTACGCCGCCTTTTTCGCCGGCTACGAGCAAAACGCCGAGCGGAAGCCCGATTAAAAGAGAGAGTGCGGTTGACAGCACCGTAACGTAAAATGTCTCCCATATCGCCATGGGGAACTGCGTTTTAAACGCGGTCAAAAGCTCTGCCATTGACTCCGCCGTAAAAAGTCCGTCAGTCATCTGCGCTCACCTCCTCAACCTTAATGTTTTCAAAGTTTTTAAGAAAAGCGGTTGCCTTGTCAAATTGACTGTTCGGAATACCGAGCAGCATACTGCCGTAAATTTCGTCCGAGAGCTTCTGCGTTGTCGCGGAAATTACATTTGCGCTGATGCCCTCTTCGGTGGCAAGCCTTGCCACAAGCGGTACAGACGTTGCGGCTACATTTAAGAATGTCAGCTTTAAGCGTCTTTCATGCAGCGGATCCGATACCGTCATATCCTCGCCGCCGGGGAATACCAGGTGGCGCGCGGCTTCGGATTTCGGAGAGGTAAATACAGAGGAAACAAGACCCTCTTCGGCAATAATACCGTCGTCGAGTATCGCAACGTGATTGCACACCTCTTTAACAACGCTCATCTGGTGGGTTATTATTACAACGGTTATGCCGAGCTTTTTGTTTATGTCGCGTATAAGTTCAAGTATCTGCCTCGTGGTTTTAGGGTCGAGTGCACTTGTCGCCTCGTCACAGAGCAAAACCTTGGGATTTGTCGCAAGTGCTCTCGCTATTGCAATGCGTTGCTGCTGGCCGCCCGAGAGCTGAGCCGGATAAGCCTTGGCCTTGTCGGGAAGTCCGACAAGGGCTAAAAGCTCCTTTGCGCGATTTTGTGCATCCTTTTTGCTTGCTCCGGCGAGCTCCATCGGAAAGCACACATTTTTTAAGCAGTTGCGCTGCATTAAAAGGTTGAACTGCTGAAATATCATCGTTATGTTGCGGCGAGCCGCACGAAGCTGAGCCGGAGACATCGTGTCAAGTCTTTTGCCGTTCACGGTAACTTCACCGGAGGTGGGCTTTTCAAGCATATTTATACATCGAACGAGCGTGCTTTTCCCGGCGCCGCTCATACCGATGATACCGTATATATCGCCGTCCTCTATTGTTATTGAGACGTCCTTCAGCGCGTCAACCTTGCCTTCGGCGGTATCAAACGATTTGCTTACGTTTTTTAATTCAATCAAGGATAATTTCCCCTTTTGCCTTATTATTTGCCTTTAACACCGAGAGTGTCAAGATTTGTCTGCTTGCCGCCGTAAAGAGCCATCGGTTCAACGTGGATTGCGCCGACAGAAACAAGGTGAGTGCCCTTTTCTTCGTTGAAGTTGTCAAGGTAAGGAGTGTGCTGGAAGTAGTTTGCGTCTATGGTGCCGTCCTCAACAACGGTGTTGGGAACTACATAGTCGTTGTAGGTCTGAATATTGAGAGCTATGCCTTTTTCGGCGAGAATCTGCTTTGCAACTTCGAGAATTTCGGCGTGAGGTGTGGGAGAAGCCGCAACGGTTATAGTTGTGTCTTTAAGTGCGTCATAGTCAACGTTCGGGTCGTATCCGTCACCGGGATTTTCAACAACGCTGATGACCGAGCCGTTGTATTTGTCGCTGATAAAGTTCGCAACCTGCTTGCTATTTAAGGCTGCCGCAAGAGCGAGAATTTTAGGCGAATTTTCATTTCCCTGCTTAGTTACGAGAATATTGCCGTAAGCCGAGGAGGAGCCCTCTATAAGAAGTGAATCCGATACGGGGTTGAGACCTGCGTTTATAGCGTAGTTTGAGTTGATTACGGCGTAGTCAACATCCTTTAATACGTTGGGTATCTGAGCTGCTTCGGCCTCTACTATTTCAACGTTGTGCGGATTTTCAACAATATCGTTTTTGGTGGCTGTAATGCCTGCGCCGTCTCTGAGCTTTATAACGCCGTTTTCCTGGAGGAGCAGAAGCGCGCGTGCTTCGTTTGTTGTGTCGTTGGGAACGGCTATTTGTATTTTAGAGCTTTTTGAATTGCCGCAGCCTGTGAGAGCGATTGCGGTGAGAACTGCGAGCGCAAGAACTAATGCCAAGGATTTTTTTATTGACTTTTTCATGGATTTATCTCCTTTTTATTGATAATTATATTTGTTTAGAAATGATGCGTGATTAAAATCTGTGTTTGACAGATGATTTTCCCAAAGCACATTCGATCGTCTCTTAATATATTAAAGCCTCTGCAAAGACTCATAATAAAGCTCCTCTCGTTGAAATAAAAAAACAGCGGAGGTCATTACCTTCCGCTGCCTTAACGCAATGATAAAAAATCAGGCTTTACAGAAAAGTGAATGACCGTTTCGGGCATAACGCATGAAGCACATGGAGCACATGCGCATATCTTGCATTATCATAATGTCGCCGGTCAAAAACTTCATACCGATTTCCTTTCTTGAGCAATCTATACTAAACCCGTAGGAATTAGAATGTTTGTATAATACCACCGAATTGTCGGATTGTCAACAAGAATTTTGAAAGTTTTAAAAACTTTATTTTACGGAATCCGCAAACTTCAAAAATTGCTCTTTTCCCTTTTCGGTTCGGGCAAAAACGCCGCATTGCTCGAGAATGGCCGCAAAGACAACGCCTATTTCGTGCTTTAATATGTCATCGCAGTTTTCCTCTGTTATGTCATATTTATTCTTTATCGCTTCGGCCCACGCCTTATGCTTGGCTATTCTCTCGTCCTTCTCTATATCCGCGCCCGAAAGCATGGCCTCCTTTAAAAGCTCCATTTCGGTTTTAAGCCTTGCAGGCAAAACGGCAAGTCCCATAACTTCGATAAGACCGATGTTTTCTTTCTTTATATGGTGATATTCGGGGTGCGGATGATAAACGCCGTCGGGATACTGCTTTGTGGTTATGTTATTGCGTAAAACAAGGTCAAGCTCGAAGTTTTCGCCGCGCTTGCGTGCAATCGGCGTTATTGTGTTGTGGGGAACACCGTCGGTGGTTGCAAAAATGAATGCGTCCTCGTCGGTGTAATTTCTCCAAGCCGCAAGTATCCTTCCGCCGAGGCTGCATATTCTCTCGGGGTCCTTACCCGACAGACGAATTACCGACATAGGCCATTTTACAATGCCTGCCGAAACATCCTCGTATCCGGCAAAGGAAAGCTCTGTTTCGATAGGTGCCTTTGCCATGGCAAAGGTATAGTTGCCGCCCTGGAAATGCTCGTGTGTGAGTATCGAGCCGCCGACTATCGGTAAATCGGCGTTTGAGCCGACAAAATAATGCGGGAACTGCTTAACAAAATCAAACAGCTTTAAAAAAGCGCCTTCGTCGATTTTCATCGGCGTGTGCTCACCGTTAAATACTATACAATGCTCATTATAATAAACATACGGAGAATATTGAAAATACCACTGCGAGCCGCCCATTGTAACCGGGATAATACGATGGTTTTCGCGCGCCGGGTGGTTGACTCTGCCGGCGTATCCCTCATTTTCCTTGCAAAGCTGACATTTCGGGTATGAGCTTTGTCTGCATTTGAGAGCCGCGGCTATGGCTTTGGGGTCTTTTTCGGGCTTAGACAGATTTATCGTAATATCTATGTCACCGTAATCCGTCTTTGTTATCCATTTAATATCGTTTTTAATACGGTATTCTCTTATGTAATTCGATTTTCTGCTCAGATGATAATAATATGATGTGGCTTCTTCGGGAGATACGCTGTATTTTTTACGGAATTCGGCGATTATATCGGACGGCCTTGCAACAAGCGTGCCCATCACTTTTGTATCAAACAGGTCGCGGTAAACTACCGAGCTTTCGCAAAGCCCGTTTTCTTCGGCGTATTGTAATATTACCGAGAGTATGTCTTCAAGCTCGGCGTCCTTTTTCGGCTCCGCGTCCTCAAATGAGTCAAGAGAGAGTACGGTCATTATCCGGTTTCTCATGTAAATTTCATCTTCTTTCTATAAGTCCCTCTTTTTCTCCGTAAAAAACGAGTGAGGATATTGCTTCGTAAATATTCATTGTATCAGCCTTTCGTTGTGCGGTATTGCCGTCTTAAATCATGGATACTGTCTTTATATATTATATAGAATTTCTCGACCTTTTCAATATTAAATGCAAAAAATACAAAAAGCATTTTATTAACCCTTTTATCGTTGTTTTATCGATTATCACGACAGTAAGCGGCTGATTGAAGCGATATTCGCCGTTATTTATACAAAATTACGAAAAACGGTATTGTTATTATCACGCTTTTTTGATATAATGTATAAGATGAAGCGGCATGCTTTGTGCGCTGCCCGAAAAGCACTTTTTTCTTGCTTTTTGTACCTGACGGTGCAAAATCAAATCTTTTCCGGAGGATAATTGTGTTTAATATAATCCCTCAACCGAATCAAATAATAATATCAAAGGGAAAACCGTCATTTTCGCTCTCGCCGGATACTACCGTAACCAAAACGGATTTTACCACGGAATTTCGCGATTTTGTCAAAAAGCAGTTTGACATACGTATTCACCGTGAGATTTCGGACGATGTCTCGATAAAGCTTGTTAAAAGCAGCGAGGTTGCGGGCGAAGAGGGCTATACGCTTATTTCGCGCGACGGGCGCATATATATTTACGGAAAAAACGAGTGCGGTATTTTTTACGGCTTGCAAACCCTAAAGCAGCTGCTTTTGCAGGGCGATGGCACCGTTCCCGATATGTATATAGAGGATAAGCCTCTCTATCCTTACAGGGGCTTTATGCTTGACTCAAGCCGCCGTTTTTGGCGGACAAGCGAGATAAAACGTCTTATAGACCTTATGGCACTTCACAAGCTGAATGTTTTTCATTGGCATCTTACCGATGACCAGGGCTGGCGCATTGAAATCGATAAATATCCGATGCTTACGCAAAGGGCTCGCACCGCCGCCGTTGCGACAGAAAAACAAATGACGGCAAAAGATATTATACCAAGGAGCAGATACGCGATATTGTAGAGTATTGCCGCAAGCGCTTTATAAAGGTTATTCCGGAATTTGACGTGCCGGGGCATACGGTGGCGGCAATAGCTTCGTACCCGGAGCTCTCCTGCTTCGGGCAAAAGCGGAATGTGGCGTCGAGCTGGGGCGTTAAGCACGACATTTTGTGCGCCGGTAAGGACAGCACGCTTAAATTCGTATACGAAGTTACGGATGAGATAATGCAGCTCTTCCCCGATAAGATTATTCATATAGGCGGCGACGACGCCGTGAAAATGAGATGGAGCATATGTACGCACTGCCAAAAGCGCATAAAGGACGAGTCTCTCAAAGACGAGCAAGAGCTATACACTTGGTTTATGAACAAGATAGCGTCTCATATTGAGAAAAACGGCGGAAAGGCGATAATACGCAGCTGCGACGGGAGCGACAAAGAAAAACCGCTTGATAAAAATATAATTTGGCAGGTTTGCGATAAAGATATGAACGGCAAAGTCGTAAGCCGAGAAGGCAAAACGGGCAGAGCTTTTATAAATTCGTCCTCGCCGCATTATTATCTTAATTTGCCGTACAGTATGATAAATCTCAAAGACGTATGAATATGCCCCGGAGCCTGTTTACGGCGAGCTTCTGGGGACAGAAGCGGTTATTTGGACAGAGCACATAAGCAGTATAAAATCGCTTGATTTTATGGTGTTCCCACGTATTGCGGCGATAGCCGAGACTGCGTGGTCGGATAAGGACGACAGAAGCTATGAGAGATTTTTGAACAGCCTGCCGGAATACTATGACCTTTTGAATATATATGAGGTTCGCTATGCTACGTTAAAGCAGGCAAATCCGAGTAAGCTCAGAAAAGCGGCATACGGTGTTGCGTGGAGAAACAAGACCGTTAATTTCCATAGGCTGTATGACCTTGCGGAGGATGAAAAATCAAGGTCTCTTGCCAAAAAGGAAAACCGTTAAAATAATAAAAAACTCCGTGCGGTTTCACGGAGAATTGCAGAGGTGTATAAAATGGGAAACTATGTACTTGCGCTTGATCAGGGTACGACAAGCTCGCGTGCCATTCTTTTTGATAAGCACGGCAATATTGTAACCAAGGCGCAGTATGAATTCAATCAAATCTATCCTCACCCGGGCTGGGTGGAGCACAACCCGATGGAGATACTGTATTCGCAGTTCCAGGCGGTTACCGATGTAATAACTCAAAAGAAGGTGATTTCATCGGATATAGCCGCGATAGGAATTACAAATCAGCGCGAAACCACCATTCTTTGGGATAAGGGTACGGGCAAGCCGATTTACAATGCGATAGTATGGCAGTGCCGTAGGACGGCGGAGATGTGCGAGGAAATAAAAAAAGACAAGGAGCTTTGTGACTACATAAAGGAGCATACAGGGCTTGTTGTGGACGCTTATTTCTCTGCCACCAAAATCAAATGGGTGCTGGAAAACGTCCCCGGAGCAAGAATCCTTGCCGATGCCGGGCAGTTGCTTTTCGGAACCGTAGAGACGTGGCTTATATGGAATCTCACCGGAGGTCAGGTTCATGTTACGGACTATTCCAATGCGTCAAGAACAATGCTTTTTGACGTTGACAAGCTTGAGTGGGACCCTTATCTCTGCGAAAAGCTTGACATTCCGATGTCAATTTTGCCGGAGGTTAAGCCGTCGAGCGAGGTGTACGGAACGGTAGCTCCCGGGCTTCTCGGCTTTGAGGATATAGTCGGAACTCCGATTTCCGGCGCAATAGGCGATCAGCCTGCCGCTCTGTTCGGCCAGGGCTGCTTTAAGACGGGTCAGGCAAATACATACGGCACAGGCTGCTTTTTGCTTATGAATACGGGCGAAAACAGGGTGAAGTCCAAAAACAACCTCGTAACCGGCGTGGCGTGGGGCCTTGACGGTAAGGTCAATTATGCGATTGAAGGCTCGGCATTTAATGCGGGCTCGGTTATTAAATGGCTGAGAGACGATTTGCGTCTCATTGACTCGGCACGCCGTTGCGATGAGCTTGCGGAGAGTGTTGACGATGCAAACGGCATTTATTTTGTTCCGGCGTTTACGGGACTCGGCGCTCCGTATTGGGATATGTATGCGCGCGGCACGATTGTGGCTTACAAGAGGCGTTAAAAGGCGGAGCATATTGCAAGAAGCGTTCTTGAGGCAATAGCTTTTCAGATGACAGACCTGCTCGAAGCCATGAAGGCGGATTCGGGAATTAAGCTGTCCGAGCTTCGCGTTGACGGCGGCGCGTCTGTCAGCAATATAATGATGCAGATACAGGCAAACCTGATAAGAACAAAGGTCAACAGGCCTAAGGTCGTTGAGACTACGGCTCTCGGAGCGGCATATCTCGCCGGACTCGCGGTAGGCTTTTGGAAGGATCTCGACGAAATTGAGACCATAAGAGAGGTAGACAAAATATTTGAGCCTCAGATGCCGCTTGTAAAACGTGACGAGATTTATCACGGATGGCTCAGAGCCGTAGAGCGCTCCAGAGATTGGATAGAGCACTGAATCTAAAATCAAGCAATAAAAAAAGGCTGCATTGCAGCCTTTTTTTGTTTGTTCCTTTTTTATAGCTTCAGCACCGCTTCCGCCACGTTGAAGTAGATGAGAAGCGACAGGGCATCAACTATTGTGGTTATAAACGGACTTGCCATTACCGCCGGGTCAAAGCCTATTTTTTTAGCGAGTATAGGTAGTGTGCAGCCTACGAATTTTGCAAGCATTATTGTAAATATAAGCGTTAAGCAAACCGTGAGGGCTACAAGCACCGTTACTCTGTCTATAATCATCATCTTTATGAAATTGGCAGTGGCAAGTGTAAGACCGCAGAGTATCGATACGCGAAATTCCTTCCAGATAACCTTGAAAATATCTTTGAATTCAATGTCGCCGAGCGAGAGTCCGCGGATTATCGTTACCGACGCCTGACTTCCGCCGTTTCCGCCTGTATCCATAAGCATCGGGATAAACGCCGTGAGTATGACGCAGGACTGAAGCGAGTCCTCGAAATGCGTTATTATTTTTCCGGTGAAGGTTGCGGATACCATCAAAAGCAAGAGCCACGGGAAACGCTTTTTCCAAATCTCAAAGACGTTCATTTTAAGATACGGCTTGTCCGTGGGGGTTATAGCCGCCATTTTTTCAATATCCTCTGTGTTCTCGTCCTGAAGAACGTCCATGGCGTCGTCGATGGTGATTATACCTACGAGACGGTTTTCCTGATCGACAACCGGCATTGCCAAAAGGTCATATTTACGGAACTTTTCGGCAACTATTTCCTGGTCCTCTAATGTGTTTGTGGATATAATGTTTGTTTCCATTATATCCGCTATTTTTTCACTCTTTTCGGAAAGCAGCAGCTTCTTTGCGGTTACAACGCCGAGCAGTTTGCGGTTTTCATCGGTTACATAGCAGTTATAAATGGTTTCCTTGTCTACGCCTGTGCGCCTGATTCTCGTAAAAGCGTCGTCAACCGTCATGTATGTTTTGAGGTCAACATACTCAATAGTCATTATGCTGCCGGCAGAGTCCTCCGGATATTTGAGTATTTCATTTATGCTTTTCCGGATATTCGGATCGGTGTGCTGCAGTATTCTCTTGACCACCGTTGCAGGCATTTCTTCAATGATGTCAACGGCATCGTCTACATACAGCTCGTCGAGAACCTCTTTAAGCTCGGTATCGCTGAAGGCTCTTATGAGTATCTCCTGCGCGTCCGAATCCATATTTACAAATACGTCTGCCGCAAGCTCCTTCGGTAATATACGGTATAAAAGCGGCAGCGTTTCCTCCGGTACGTCGGTGAGTATTGATGCGATATCCGCCTCGTTCATATCGGAGAGGAGCTTTTTGAGCTCGGAATAATTTTTTTCTTTTAATAATTCAAGGACCTTATCGTACACCTTGCTTCCTCCTTTTACGTTTTTGTCTTATCATAGGAAACAAAGCGCAAAGCTCTTATGTGAATAAAACAATGAACGCCAAAGACGTTATGCTATTCACGAAGCCGATAGATCGCGGCTTGGGCTTCGCACTTTTTGCGCTTCCTGCGTCCATTATTTTTCACCTCACAATATAAAACGCTCATATCGATAGGCGATATGAGCGGAATTGATAAAAATATTTCGTTCAAGCTTTAGCTTCAGAGGGCGATGAAACTGCGTTAGAACACACCTTACTTTTCGATGTGGCCTGTTGACCTGCTTACAGTGTCTCCACTTTTCGCGGCAGCAGCCCGTATCCCTGTGGGAGCCTTACCTACCGATATTTATTTATTTGCTTTAAGCCTTATTATTATCGGCTCATTTCGGCTGTTTGTCAACCCTTTTAAGCACTTTTTTGAATATAAAATCAATGTTTTAAAAAACGGTGAAATATAGTGCGTTTTACAAGGCAAAATTCATTGAAAATTACTTGAAAAGTTAATATAATACAATAGAAAAAGGAAATACGGCAAAGGAGCGGAAAAATGACGAATACGGAAAAACTTCAAAAAATGTATGACGAGAGCGACTACGTGGTGTTTTTCGGCGGAGCGGGCGTCTCTACCGAGAGCGGAATACCTGATTTCCGCTCGGCCGACGGGCTTTACAATATGCATTACAGCGTGCCGCCCGAGGTTATCCTCAGTCACTCGTATTTTATGTCTCATCCCGAGGAATTTTACAGGTTTTACAGAGATAAGCTGTTAAATCCCGATGTAAAACCGAATATCGCGCATCTGAAGCTTGCCGAGATGGAGCAAAAAGGTAAATTAAAAGCGGTAATAACGCAAAATATAGACGGACTTCACGAAAAAGCCGGAAGCAAAAACATTTATAACCTGCATGGCAGCGTTTATTATAACCATTGTATGAAATGCGGTAAGGCTTACGCCTTTACAGATGTGCTGTCGTGTAAAGGTGTTCCCCATTGCACCTGCGGAGGCATCATAAAGCCCGATGTAGTGCTTTATGAGGAGCCGCTCAACGAGAGCACGGTTAACGGTGCCGTAAGGCATATTATGAACGCCGATATGCTGATTGTTGCCGGTACATCGCTTACCGTTTATCCTGCGGCAGGGCTTATAAGATATTTCCGCGGCAGGAATTCGGTACTCATAAACCGCGATGCAAATGTAGGAGATGACGAGTTTTCTCTTGTTATTCACGGTAAGGTAGGCGAAGTTCTCGGCAGCCTTGTCGTATAGCTGCAAATCAAAGCGGCTGTAAGACTGTTTTGTGCGCGAAACGGCGATATATACAGTCTTTTTATTGACATTTATCGACAACGGATATAAAATATATTTTAAATCTATTTATCGGCAGGAGAAAAAGATGAAGCTTAACGGATCGGATATAATCGCTGAGGTGCTTATAGAGCAGGGGGTAGACACAATTTTCGGCTATCCCGGCGGAGCGGTACTCAATATCTATGATGCACTTTATAAATACAGAGATAAAATTCATCATATCCTGACAGCTCACGAGCAGGGCGCGTCCCATGCTGCTGACGGCTATGCAAGGGCAACCGGCAAAACGGGGGTTGTAATTGCGACAAGCGGTCCCGGCGCCACAAACCTTGTTACGGGAATTGCCACGGCATATATGGACAGCATACCTATGGTAGCCATAACAGGCAACGTCGGAACATCTTATATAGGTAAGGACGCTTTCCAAGAAGTATACATTACAGGCATTACAATGCCTATTACAAAGCATAATTTTTTTGTCAGCGACATAAAGGAACTTGCTCCGACGCTCAGAGAGGCTTTTAAAATAGCAAATTCCGGAAGGAAAGGTCCCGTACTTGTTGATATACCCAAGGACGTTACGGCGGCGATTACCGAATACGAAAAAGCTGCTCCCGAGGTTATAATTGACAATACAGTAATAAATGAGGACGAGGTCAAAAAGGCTGCGGCCCTTATAAACAAGGCAAAAAGACCGGTTATAGAAATAGGCGGCGGCGTGGTGTCGTCGGAAGCCTCGGACCTTGTGCGTATGCTCGTAAACAAAACGGGTGCGCCGTGCTGTCATACGCTTATGGCGGCGGGAGTTCTCGGTTACAGCGAAAAACTGAATTACGGCCTTGTCGGTATGCACGGCAGCTTTGTTACCAATAAAGCTATTGACGAAGCAGACGTGCTTGTTGCGATAGGCACAAGATTTTCCGACAGAGTCGCTCTCAATACAAATCGTTTTGCTCATAAAGCAAAGGTAATACAGATTGATATTGACTTGAGTGAGATTGATAAAAACGTTAAAGTCGATCACGCTTTGGTGGGTGATGTTAAGACTATCGTTATGGACCTTTTACATTATGTAAAGCAAAGCGACCGTACCGAATGGCTTAAAACCCTTGACGAATACAAAAAGAGCGATTATCATCCGGTAGATTCCGACAAATATATTACGCCGCATCAGCTTATAAGGGCGATTTGCGAAAATGTACCGAAGGATACTGTTTATGTTACCGATGTCGGCCAGCACCAGATGTGGGCGGCTCAGTATTTGGAGCATACCGATCCGCGTTCGTTCTTGACAAGCGGCGGTCTCGGCACTATGGGCTACGGCTACGGAGCGGCAATAGGCGCCAAGGTTGCGTTTCCCGATAGGAGAGTTATACATATCACGGGCGACGGCTCTTTCCATATGAATATGAATGAGGCGTGCACCGCAGTCAGCTATAATTTGCCGATAATAACCGTGATTTTTGACAACGAGGTTCTCGGTATGGTTCGTCAGTGGCAGACCGCATTCTACGGCAAACGCTATTCGCAGACCGATCCGCACCGCAAAACCGATTATGTTAAGGTAATAGAGGGCTTCGGCGGAAAGGGATACAGAGCGCATACTTTAGCCGAGTTTAACGACGTATTCCAAAAGGCACTTAAGGAGGATAAGTGCCCCGTTTGGATTGACTGCGCTATACCCAAAGACGAAAAGGTGCTTCCTCTTATACCGGCAGGCAAAACGATAGATGATATGATTATTGAGGATTGCGACAAATAGTTAAAGTGTCCGTATAAATAAAAGAGTCAGTAGTCTCTTGACTATTGACTCTTTTTGTTTATACAATAAAAGCTCCGCACAGAGAATTTTCTTTGGCGGAGCTTTGTTTTGTTTGCTTAGAATTTCATAACGGCGCCGTCCTTGGCGGAGGAAACAAGCGACGCGTATCTTGCGAGCCAGCCTGTTTTGACGTTAGGCTCATGAGGAACATAGTGCTTTTTACGCTCTGCAAGCTCCTCGTCGGATACTCTGACATTTACCTTTGCGGCAGGAATGTCAATGTCAATGATGTCGCCCTCTTCTACAAGGCCGATTTCACCGCCTGCGGCTGCTTCGGGAGCAACGTGGCCTATCGAGGCACCCCTTGAAGCTCCGCTGAATCTTCCGTCCGTGATAAGGGCAACCGTTTTGTCAAGCTTCATACCGGCAAGTGCCGAGGTGGGGTTGAGCATCTCTCGCATACCGGGGCCGCCTACGGGTCCTTCGTAACGTATTACAACAACATCTCCGTCCTTGATTTCGCCGTTGTAAATTGCTTTAATTGCTGTATCCTCGCTGTCAAATACACGCGCCGGGCCTGTGTGAACGAGCATTTCGGGTGCTACCGCACTGCGTTTTACGACACAGCCGTCCTTTGCTATATTGCCCCAAAGAATCGCTATGCCGCCGGTTTCTGAATAGGGATTGTCTATCGGACGTATCGCGTTTGTGTTCTTTATGTACGCTCCCTCTATGTTTTCACCTACGGTTTTTCCGGTAACGGTCATAAGCGAGAGGTCAAGCAGTCCTTTCTTAGCAAGCTCCGCCTGAACCGCTCTTACGCCGCCTGCGTTGTTGAGGTCGTGCATATGTGTGGGGCCTGCGGGTGCCAAGTGACATAAATTCGGCACCTTTGCACTCATTTCGTTAAATACCTTGAGGTCCATGGGACAGCCTGCCTCTTTTGCGATTGCAAGCAGATGCAAAACGCTGTTTGAGGAGCAGCCGAGAGCCATATCGCAGGCGAGCGCGTTGCGGAGCGCCTTTTCATTTATAATATCGCGGGCTTTAATGTCTTTTTTCACAAGCTCCATAATCGCCATTCCGGCGTGCTTTGCAAGCTGTGTGCGGCCTGCGTGAACGGCGGGTATGGTGCCGTTTCCGGGAAGCGCGATTCCGAGTGATTCACAAAGGCAGTTCATACTGTTTGCGGTATACATTCCGGAGCATGAGCCGCAGCCGGGACATGTGTTATTTTCAAATTCACAGAGCTTTTCTTCGTCTATAATGCCTGCTTTGCACGCACCGACAGCCTCGAACATCTTAGAGAGCGAGGTTTCAACGCCGTCAACAAGACCCGACATCATAGGTCCGCCGGAGCAGACTACCGTGGGGATATTTATCCTGAGTGCGCCGAGAAGCATTCCGGGGACTATCTTGTCGCAGTTCGGAACCAAAACAAGACCGTCAAAGCCGTGAGCCATAGCCATGGTTTCAACGCTGTCGGCAATAAGCTCGCGTGACGGCAGAGAGTATTTCATACCGATATGACCCATCGCTATACCGTCGCATACGCCGATTGACGGAATCATAACGGGTGTGCCGCCTGCCATTCTCACGCCGGCTTTAACTGCTTCTGTAAGCTTGTCAAGGTGAAAATGACCCGGAACTATTTCGCTGTGTGCCGAAACAACGCCGATGAGCGGTCTTTCAAGCTCTTCCTTTGTATATCCCATGGCGTAGAAAAGACTTCTGTTCGGAGCACGCTCTACACCCTGTGTTACATTTTTGCTTCGTAAATCCATAATTTTTCCTCCGAAGAAATAAATCTGATAAAATTATATCGTCTTTTAGAACTGTTTTCAAGTGCTAAGTAAATTCGGTTGCTTTTTTTTCGCGGATGATGTAGTATTAAAACGTAAATTTCCAACAGGAGATCGGGGACCGTTATGCAAAAAGAAAACCTGTCGCAGAGAACTGCCGAAACGCTGCAAAAGATGATACTTAAGGAGCATATCTACAAATACGGCGAAAAGCTCCCCAACGAAAACGAGCTTTCCGCAAAGCTCGGCATAAGCCGTACAACCCTGCGTGAGGCAATACGCATACTTGCGTCCGACGGGTTGCTTGAAGTCAGGCGCGGGCTCGGTACTTTTGTGGCACAGCCGCTCAATCAATATGCCGAGGGAAGCATAGACTTTCAGGAGTTTTCAAAGCTCAAAATAACGCTGAGAGACCTGTATGAGACGCGTATGATTTTTGAACCCGAAGCGGCGGCTCTTGCCGGCCGCAGAGCTACCGAGGACGAGATAAAGGAGATACTGCGTCTCGGTGACATTTGCCAACAAGAGCTTTTGCGCGACCCGCAGGGCAAGCGAAGAATAGACTCCGAGGCGGCTTTCCACGGCGCAATATTAAAGGCGTCGCATAATGACTTTTTAAGTCGGTTTATGCCGATACTTACCGAGACCATAGAGCAAACCTTTGCCCTCAATTTCAATCTTGATATGATAGCCGAACAGGCGTACAAAGATCATATACTTATAATGGACTTTCTCGAAAAGCGTGACGCGGTGGCTCTTAAAAGCGCAGTTACCATACATTTGCACCACGCATTGCTCACGGAGCAAATATCTCTGGAAGAAAATGAAAAAAAGTATTGACAACCGTTGTTTCGCGTTATAATGGTTGTATGACAATGACTCGTAGATGTCATACAACTAAAATATAAATATTTGTTAATGTTCAGGAGGAAAAATTATGGCAGAAGCAAGAATGTTTTATGAGAAAGACTGTAACCTGTCCTTACTCGACGGTAAGACCATCGCCGTAATCGGCTACGGCAGCCAGGGTCACGCTCACGCTCTTAACGCAAAGGAGTCGGGCTGCAATGTTATCATCGGCCTTTATGAGGGCAGTAAATCATGGGCTAAGGCAGAGCAGCAGGGCTTTGAGGTTTATACCGCTGCCGAGGCTGCAAAAAAAGCCGACATTATTATGATCCTTATCAACGATGAGCTTCAGGCAGATATGTATAAGAAGGATATCGAGCCCAACCTTAAAGAGGGCGATATGCTTATGTTCGCTCACGGCTTCAACATTCATTTCGGATGCATCAAGCCGCCGAAGTTTGTCGATGTTACAATGATAGCTCCCAAGGCTCCCGGTCACACCGTCAGAAGCGAATATCAGGCAGGCAAGGGTACTCCGTGCCTTGTAGCTGTTGAGCAGGATTACACCGGCAAGGCTCTTGATATGGCACTTGCTTACGGTCTTGCAATAGGCGGCGCAAGAGCAGGCCTTCTTGAGACCACGTTCCGCACCGAGACCGAAACCGACCTCTTCGGTGAGCAGGCTGTTCTTTGCGGCGGCGTTTGCGCTCTTATGCAGGCAGGCTTCGAGACTCTTTGTGAGGCAGGCTATGACCCGAGAAACGCTTACTTTGAGTGCATCCATGAGATGAAGCTCATAGTTGACCTTATTTATCAGAGCGGTTTTGCAGGTATGAGATATTCAATCTCCAACACCGCTGAGTACGGCGATTACATCACCGGACCCAAGATTGTTACTGAAGACACCAAAAAGGCTATGAAGAAGATCCTTTCCGATATTCAGGACGGTTCTTTTGCCAAGGAATTCCTCCTCGATATGTCACCGGCAGGCCGTCAGGTTCACTTCAAGGCTATGAGAAAGCTCGCTGCGGAGCATCCGTCGGAAAAAGTAGGCGCAGAGGTAAGAAAGCTCTACACCTGGAACAACGAAGACAAGCTTATCAACAACTGATAAGGCATATACATACTTCGTTTATCGAAAAATACAGCAAAGGGAATGTAAAAGCTTTTGTTTTTGCATTCCCTTTTTTCGGCTTTCTTCATACCGAATTTCTGCACATGGCAGAGCTTTGCGTACAAACTTTGTTTTTGTCGAATTTGCACAGCAATATAGTTAGCACACTCTAACTTGTGTTGCGTTTTGCTGAAATTAAAATATATGGTTGATTTTTCCGAAAAAAGCATTGACTTTTTAGTTAGCCGGTGCTAATATTTATACGGTTAGCGAGAGCTAACCAAATTAAAAAGCATTCGGTTAGTTTTAACTAACTTAATTTTATGCAGTGATGAGGGATGTTAAATGATGCCTTTAACACTTGCCGATATCGGTGAGAAAAATATTATAAAGCATATCGGAGGCAGTCCCGAGGTGAAAAAACATCTTGAAAATCTCGGCTTTGTGGTAGGCGGCGAGGCTACGCTGATTACCTCCATGGCAGGTAATGTAATTGTTAATGTCAAGGAGACAAGAGTTGCAGTAAGCAGGGAAATGGCACAAAAAATCATGGTTTGATTTTTTGTTTCGTATCATATTCAATATGGCAGAAGGAGGAAGAACTATGGAAACTTTGCGTAATGCAAAAGTCGGCCAAACCGTTAAGGTTGTTAAGCTTCACGGTGAGGGCGCCGTTAAACGCAGACTTATGGATATGGGTCTTACAAGGGGAACCGAGGTTTATATCCGTAAGGTTGCACCGCTCGGTGATCCGGTTGAAGTTACGGTTCGCAATTACGAGCTTTCGATTCGTAAGGCGGATGCCGAAATGATTGAAATCGAAGCAGAATAAAAGGGAGAACATTTCTCCCGTTTTTTCAGAACAGTTGGTTAGCAAATGCTAATCATGAAAGAAAGGAACATACTAATGGATTTGCGAATTGCCCTTGCGGGAAATCCTAACAGCGGTAAAACAACGCTGTTCAACGCACTTACCGGCTCCAATCAGTTCGTAGGTAACTGGCCGGGCGTTACCGTTGAAAAAAAAGAAGGTAAGCTTAAAAAGCACGACGGCATAACAGTAACCGACTTGCCCGGTATATATTCACTGTCTCCCTACACCTTGGAAGAAGTCGTCGCAAGAAACTATCTTATCGGTGAAAGACCCGACGCGATACTCAATATCGTAGACGGTACCAACCTTGAGAGAAACCTTTACTTGACCACTCAGCTCACAGAGCTCGGTATTCCGGTAGTTATCGCCATCAATATGATGGACGTTGTTAAGAAAAACGGCGATAAGATAAATGTTCCGGAGCTTTCAAGAGAGCTCGGCTGCAAGGTTGTTGAAATATCGGCTCTTAAAGGCGACGGAGTTATGGAGGCGGCTGAGGCTGCAATCGACGCTGCCAAGAATTCCAAGACTGTACCCATGCACACTTTTTCGGGTGTTGTTGAGCACGCGATAGCTCATATCGAAGAGGCTGCCGTTCACAATATGCCCGAGGAGCAGCAGAGATGGTACGCTATCAAAATATTCGAGCGTGATGACGAGGTCTTAAAGCAGTTAAATCTCGACCCGAAGGTTCTCGCTCATATTGAGGACGATATAAAAGCGGCCGAGAAAGAGCTCGACGATGACTCGGAGAGCATCATCACAAACGAGCGTTATATTTATATAGCTTCCATTCTCAAGGCGAGCTATAAGAAAAAATCGGCCGGCAAGCTTTCCGCTTCGGATAAAATCGACCGCGTAGTTACAAACCGCTGGCTCGGTCTTCCGATATTCGCGGTAATAATGTTCCTCGTTTATTACCTCTCAATGGTAACCGTAGGCTCCGCAGCTACCGACTGGATGAATGACGGCGTGTTCGGCGACGGCTGGCATCTCTTCGGAATAGGCTCGGCAAAATATGAAGAGGCTGCCGAAAACTACGGCGACAGCGACCAGATAATCGACGCATTCATAGCCGAGTACGGCACAGATGAAATGAAAGACACTGTTGACATCGGCGCCGATGAATATAATGAATCTGCCGCAAAGGACGCTCTCGCTTCTCTTGTTGCAGAGACTCCCGATAACGCAAACGTAACTTACGAGACCGAAGACGAAGAGACGCTCGAAGTTACCGAGCATCCGGGCGCAACAAAAGCCGATCTTAAGACCGCTGTTGACAATTATCTCGACACGGATTATAAAGAGTCCTTTGGTGCTCCCGATACTTCATCATACGGCGTATGGGTTCCGGGTATTCCGGTGCTTATTGGAAACGGACTTGATAAAGCAGGTGCCGCAGATTGGCTCAGCGGTCTTATTCTTGATGGTATTGTAGCCGGTGTCGGCGCGGTTCTCGGATTTGTTCCTCAGATGCTCGTTTTGTTCCTCCTGCTTGCTATCCTTGAGGCTTGCGGTTATATGGCACGTATAGCATTTGTGCTTGACCGTATATTCCGTAAATTCGGCCTTTCCGGTAAATCGTTCATACCTATGCTTATAGGCACAGGTTGCGGTGTTCCCGGTATTATGGCTTCGAGAACGATTGAAAACGAACGAGACCGTCGTATGACGATTATGACGACAACCTTTATCCCCTGCGGAGCTAAGGTTCCGTTCATAGCAATGATCGCAGGTGCTATCTTCGGCGGCTCGGCTTGGGTTGCAACATCCGCATATTTCGTAGGCATGGGGGCAATCATAATCTCGGGCATTATGCTTAAAAAGACAAAGATGTTTGCCGGCGATCCCGCTCCCTTCGTTATGGAGCTTCCCGCTTACCACTGGCCCACTCTTAAAAACGTACTCCGTTCAATGTGGGAGCGCGGCTGGTCCTTCATTAAAAAGGCCGGTACAATCATTCTCCTTTCAACAATATTTGTTTGGTTCACAACCTACTTCGGCGTAGTAGACGGTTCGTTCCGTATGCTTTCGGAGGACGAAATAGACAGCTCAATATTGGCTGCTATCGGCAGCGCGATTTGCTGGATATTCAAGCCTCTCGGTTGGGGCGAATGGCAGGCAGCCGTTGCTTCTATCACAGGTCTTGTTGCAAAGGAAAACATTGTCGGTACTATGGGTATTCTTTACGGCGGAGAAGGCAATGTATATGCTACTCTCGCAAAGGTGTTCACGGGTCTCAGCGGTTATTCGTTCCTTGTATTCAATCTTCTTTGCGCTCCCTGCTTCGCGGCAATCGGTGCTATCAAGCGTGAAATGAACAGCGCTAAATGGACTTGGTTCGCTATAGGCTATCAAACATTGTTTGCCTATGCGGTATCGCTTATGGTATATCAGTTTGGTTCGGCATTTACAGGCAATGTTCACGTAGTAGGCCTCATAGCTGCGATACTTGTTCTTGCACTTATCGTTTATATGCTCTTCTTCAAGAAGTACAAAGAATCCACCGTTCTTACGGAAAAAGTCAGAGTTAAATAATTTTAACCGGTATTAAGGAGGAATGCGAAATGCTTTCGTGGCTTTCACAAAATCTCGCAACGATTTTGATAACGCTTTTACTTGTTGCGATAGTTGCGGCCATAATTATAGGTATGGTCAGAAGAAGTAAAAAAATTAAATCCTCCTGCAGCGGCGGATGCGCCACTTGCCCGTACAGCAGTTGCGGTTGTAACAATCACAAAAAGAAGTAACATGAAAAAGCGGGGGATGACAAGCTTCGTCTCCCGCTTTTGTACTCGGAGGTATAATTTTGGTAAGCCAAAAGTCTACACTTTCAGCCTCTAATATCAAATATCTTTTGGCAATGAGAGAGCTTAATATGGAGCCGCGCGGGGTACGCAGTACAGATCTTGCACGCTCCATAGGCGTTACGAAGCCGAGTGTTTACACAATGGCAAAATCACTTTGTTCTCTCGGCCTTGTAGAGAAAGACAGATACGGCGCAATTCGCTTCACACAGGACGGAGAGAATGTAGCAAAGCGGTATGAACGATATTACAATACGCTGTGCTCGTGCCTTTGCACCGTGTTCCCGAAAGAAGCGGATATACGTTCGGCGGCGTGCGCAATGCTTGCCGAAATGCCCGAAAATAACATAGAGGAAATGTGTGATACAATATCGGAAAGAGCCAAAAAACAGTAGCTTTCCGAAAAGATATTTAACAGAAAATAAATCACCGCGGAAGAATATTCTTCCGCGGTGATTTGTTTGTATTTATTTGTTTATTCCTTCGGAGTCAAAATTGAAAATTCCTTATTTAACAACAAATATCGCTTTATTTCCGCTCCAATAGTTCGTTTCGTATTCAACATCTATCGAGTTTGCATTCTGCGGAACTTCAAAATAAACACTTCCGGTGGCCTTTCTGCCGGCCGAAAGAGTTGTTGTTGATAATCCGTCGTCGCCGTAGTAATACGCAGATGAAGCAACGTCATCTGAATAACATTTAAAATCGTAAACACTTACTATTTGGTCGGTTGATGAAATGTTTTCTATTTCAAATGTAAGCTTGATTATTTTATTCCCGCTTGCAGCCGGGAAGTATTGCGCTCCCTTGTCATCGGCACTTGACTTATATGTAATTTTAAGAGTGTTTGTTGTGAGTGTTTCGCCTACCTCAACCGATTATATTTTGGGCTTGACCGACAAAAGGTAAGCTCAATTTTAAAAATTACAACAAAAAACGGATACCGTATTTAAATACGGTATCCGTTTTGTTTTAAGTCTGAACCTTAATTACTTGTTGTCGGGTTCAAACATTTCCTTGAGCTTGAGAAGGTGAGCATATCTGTTTGTAGCAGTCTCCTCAGCCTTTTCAAAGAGCTCTTCTGCTCTCTCAGGGAACTCACGTGTAAGACGTGAATAACGAGCCTCGTTCATTATAAAGTCACGATAGCTTGCCGAAGCGGGCTTGGAATCAAGAGTGAACGGATTCTTGCCGGCTTTCTTGAGGTCGGGGTTGAAGCGGAACATATTCCAGTAGCCTGCGTCAACAGCCTTCTTCATTTCATCCTGGCAATGAGTCATACCGCCCTTGATGGAGTGCATTTCGCACGGAGCGTAGCAGATAACGAGTGACGGACCGTCATAAGCCTCAGCCTCTGTAAGAGCTTTGATTGTCTGATTCTGGTCTGCACCCATAGCTACCTGTGCTACGTAGATGTAGCCGTAGCTCATAGCTATCTCGGCAAGGCTCTTCTTAGCGGTTTCCTTACCTGCGGCAGCAAACTGTGCAACCTGACCGATGTTGGAAGCCTTTGAAGCCTGTCCGCCGGTGTTTGAGTAAACCTCGGTATCAAATACAAGAATGTTGATATCCTTGTTCTGTGCGAGTACGTGGTCAACACCGCCGAAGCCGATGTCGTATGCCCAACCGTCGCCGCCGAATACCCAAACCGATTTCTTTGAAAGGTATTCTTTGTGCTCAAGAATGTCTTTTCTCATCTCGCAGTCGCAGTCGAATGCGGTAAGAGCGTCAACAAGCTTCTTTGTTGCTGCGGAATTCTTTTCGCCGTCTTCCAAAGTAGCGAGATATTCGTCGCAAGCAGCCTTTACGTCCTCGGGAGCCTTGTCGGAATCCTTAATAGCGGCAACCTCTTCTACAAGACGATTGCGAATGGCTTCCTGACCGAGATACATGCCGTAGCCGTGCTCTGCGTTGTCCTCGAAGAGGGAGTTAGCCCAAGCGGGGCCGTGACCGTTCTTATCAACGGTGTAGGGTGATGTGCCTGCGGGGCCGCCCCAAATTGAGGAGCATCCGGTAGCGTTTGAAATATACATTCTGTCGCCGAAGAGCTGAGTTACGAGTCTTGCATATGAAGTCTCGGCGCAGCCTGCGCATGAACCTGAGAATTCAAGAAGCGGAGTCTTGTACTGGCTGCCCATAACGGTGTTGTTTGCAAGATCCTCTTTGACCGTAACGTTTTCAACCATGTAGTCAAATGCAGCCTGCTTAGCATCCTGAGTCTCACGTGCAACCATCTTAAGAGAATTGGTCGGGCAAACGCCTACGCAAACGCCGCAGCCCATGCAGTCGAGCGGAGAAACAGCCATTGTATACTTGTAAACGTCCTTGCCTTTACCTTTCTTGTCAACTATTGTTGCAACTGCCGGAGCATTAGCTGCTTCCTCAGCGGTAAGAGCATACGGACGGATTGTAGCGTGCGGGCAGACATAAGAGCACTTGTTACACTGAGCACAAGTCGCACCGTCCCACTCGGGAACCATAACGGCAACGCCGCGTTTTTCGTAAGCCGAAGCGCCCTGCTCGAAGGTGCCGTCAACGTGCTCGGAGAATGCGGATACGGGGAGACGGTCGCCGTCCATATTGCCTACGGGCTTCATGACGCTGTCAACCATCTTGACGAGCTTCGCCGGACCGTGCTCGGTAACAGCTTTGGGGGCATCCTCTGCGTCAGCCCAAGAAGCCGGAACATCAATCTTAACGTAAGCGGAAGCACCTGCGTCGATAGCCGCCTCGTTCATCTTAACTATCTCAATGCCCTTCTTCATAAACTTCTGAGCTTTTTCTTTCATGTAGCCGATTGCTTCCTCAGCGGGAAGAACCTTAGCAAGCGAGAAGAATGCAGACTGCAAAACGGTGTTGGTACGCTTACCGAGACCTATTTTAGCGGCTATGTCGATAGCGTTAACGGTGTAGAGCTGAATGTTGTTCTTTGCGATGTATCTCTTAGTCTCTGCATTGAGCTTTTCAGAAAGCTCATTTTCATCCCACTGGCAGTTGATGAGGAATACGCCGCCCGGCTTTACGTCCTCTACCATTCTGAAGCCCTTCTCTATGTAAGAGGGGTTGTGGCAGGCAACGAAGTCGGCCTTGTTTATATAGTATGAGCTCTTAATGGGCTTGTCGCCGAAGCGAAGGTGAGAAATTGTAACACCGCCGGTCTTCTTTGAGTCATACTGGAAATATGCCTGAACATACTTATCTGTATGGTCACCGATGATCTTGATAGAGTCTTTGTTTGCACCGACTGTACCGTCGCCGCCGAGACCCCAGAACTTGCACTCGATAGTACCCTCTGCCGCGGTAATGGGAGCCGGCTTTTCGGGAAGTGAAAGGTGAGTGACATCATCGTTGATGCCGATTGTGAACTGACGTGCGGGAGTCTCTTCCTTAAGATGCTCGTAAACAGCGAAAATGCTTGCGGGGGGAGTATCCTTGGAACCGAGACCGTAACGGCCGCCGGAAACCTTAAGACCTGTTCTGCCCATCTCGTCAAGAGCTGCGATTGTGTCAAGGAAGAGCGGCTCGCCTATTGAACCGGGCTCCTTGGTTCTGTCAAGAACAGCGATTTTCTTAGCTGTAGCCGGAATAGCCTCAACAAATTTTGCAGCCGAGAACGGTCTGTAAAGACGAACCTTGACAAGACCTACTTTTTCGCCCTTTGCGGTAAGGTAATCGATAACCTCTTCCGCAACATCGCAAACGGAACCCATAGCTACGATAACTCTCTCTGCATCGGGAGCACCGTAGTAGTTAAAGAGCTTGTAGTCTGTGCCGATCTTCTCGTTGATCTTGTCCATATACTTTTCAACGATAGCGGGAACAGCGTCATAATATTTATTGCAAGCCTCTCTGTGCTGGAAGAAGATATCGCCGTTTTCGTGCGAACCGCGCATTGTCGGATGCTCGGGGTTGAGAGCACGCTCACGGAACGCCTTAACAGCGTCCATATCTACCATATCCTTGAGGTCTTTGTAATCCCATACATTGATTTTCTGTATCTCGTGAGAGGTACGGAAACCGTCGAAGAAGTTGATGAACGGAACTCTGCCCTCAATAGCTGCAAGGTGAGCTACCGGTCCCAAGTCCATAACCTCCTGCGGATTTGTCTCGGCAAGCATTGCAAAACCGGTCTGGCGGCAAGCATAAACGTCCGAGTGGTCACCGAAGATGTTGAGTGCATGAGAAGCAACGCAGCGAGCCGATACGTGGAATACGCACGGAAGAAGCTCACCGGCAATCTTATACATATTCGGGATCATAAGAAGAAGTCCCTGTGAAGCGGTGTAAGTCGTAGTGAGAGCGCCTGCTGCGAGAGAACCGTGAACGGTTCCGGCAGCGCCTGCCTCGGACTGCATCTCGGCAACCTTAACTGTGGTTCCGAAAATGTTTTTAAGTCCCTGTGCCGACCACTGGTCAACATAGTCTGCCATAGGGCTTGACGGGGTAATCGGGTAAATACCTGCTACTTCGGTAAACGCATAAGATACGTGAGCAGCGGCATTATTACCGTCCATAGTCTTAGCTTTGCGCTCGACTAAGGCCTTTTTGGTTTCTGCCATTTGATATTTCCTCCTTGAATGGATATTTAACAGAATGGATGTATTGTACATACTCTGTAATTTTAACACTTTTATGAAATTATGTAAACCTCATTTTAATTGAAAAAAGGGTAAATTCTCAAAAAAATTACATATTTATTTGTGCAAATTTTGTGATGTGTGTGTAATAACACAAATATTGTCGTAGGTTATCTTTATTTGCCAAAACAATGTGATTTATGTTATACTGTAACAAAAGTCGAGGTACGGTGATGCTGCTTTGAAGATAGAAGACATAAATTTGCCTCAGGGTTTAATGGGGACGAGAATAAAAGACAGATTAGAGGATGCGTTCGATGTCAATTTTGATGTGTCCGAAATTAAAATAGACACATTCGACGATTTCGGCAGAGTGCTGCTGGAGCCATACAACGGCGGCGAAAAGCTCTATTACCGCGGCGAGAGAATAAAGAGCCGCACGAGAAGGCTCATACCAACTCTTCTGAGAAATGAAGACGTGATAGCGGAAATGAACGGCGGTTCGATTTTTAATATTGACAGTAAAAAGCTTTTTGATTTTTACTGTTCAAGAGAACATTTTATATCGGTATACAAAACTCTCTACGGCGAACCGTCGGAGAACAGTATGTACTATATGACGGCATTTGCGCAGCATTACCTTGACATAAGCCCGTTTGTGGACTTTACAAAATGTATTTACGTAGCCCTCTCGTTTGCCATTAAGGGCAGAGAAACGGCGGACAGCGATATAGTTATATACACAGCCGAGGACATAGGCGACGATGATACCTCGTCAGATATGAGCGAGGTCAATGAGTGGCTCGGAAATTATAATGTTAACATAGTAAACACCGATTTCCGCGAAGAGACGATAAAATATTTTACGGAAAAGAGGAAAAACAGGGGGTTTATGCCGAAGCTTTCCCTGAGGGAGGATTTTAAAAAGCTTGAGGAGCTTTGCAGCAGTATGTCGCCCGTAGCAAAGCTGATCGACATACCCACAAACGACCTTATGAAATATCAACAGGGCGTTTTTCTCTTGCTCAACAACTTCAGCCTTGTAGATTCCATGTATCTGACAAAATCCGTGCGCCGCGGTTTTGTTATTAAGAAGTATATAATAAACGGTGCGCTGTGCGGAGAGCTTAAAAGATACCTTGCGGCAAACGCACCGCAGTATCGGTACAAGTGCCTTATGAATATAGCCGAAGCCGTTAAATAGCGGCTTTTGTGAAAACTGTATATTGTGCAATTAAAAACAAATCTGCCCCGGGAGGATTCCCGAGGCGGATTTTTTATCGGTGAAGATTCGGCTTGTATACGGTCGGATTTTTGCGCGTAAGCGGCCGCGTATGCCGAATCTTCGGCTGTGCCGTTTTACCGATTAGCAGCCGCACCCGCAGCCGCCGCAGCCTGAGTTACCGCAACCGCAGTCATTACCGCAGCTGCAGCCGTTCTTGCCGTAGCTACCGTCCGCAAAGAGCAGGATTATGATGATGACAAGTATCAAAAGACCGTTGTTGCCGCATCCGCCAAAGCAGTTCATCCAATATCCTCCTTTCAGATTTAACGGCAGGCTTTTGCCCGCCTTCAATACATATTATGTAAACGGCAAAGCTTGTGTTAATATTTTTCGATGTTCGGCATACAATATATTTTTGTGAGTATAAAAGTCAAAAAAATTTGACCTTTGAGAAAAAATTTGACCTTTAAACTTTCGCGAAACAGGAGGAGGGGAGGCGTGAAATTGACGGTACAGAGGGCTTTTGGGCTCGTTTTTGCCTGAATTATGAGCCAAAGAGTCAGCCTCAGAATGAAAAATGAGCAAAAAGTATAAAAAAAGCAGTAACTTAAAGAAAACAAGAGATAATATGTATTTTCATCTTCACTAAAACTAAATTTGACCTTTTTTGACCTTTGACAAAAAGGGTGAAAAACATATAATAGAAAATGTCAAAGGTCAAAGATAGTCAAAGTCAAATAGATTAGGCGATGAGCCGGGTACTGTAAAAGTCCTCTGACAATCGGAAAAGACGGAGTGATTAACAAATGAACTTAAGCAAGGAAATAGCCGGTATGATTCTTGACATGCTCTCCGACAGCGGAACTACCGAAATACGCCGCAATGATTTGGCAGAGCAGTTAGGGTGCGTGCCGAGCCAAATAAATTACGTCATTTCGTCACGGTTTACGCCGGAGCACGGCTATATAGTAGAAAGCCGCCGCGGCGGCGGAGGTTATATCAAGATAACCAGAGCCACATACGATCTCAGCACTCTGAAAATGCACCTCATCAATTCGATAGGAAATAATATTGATGAAAGATCCTGTCGCGCACATATCGTGAATTTGCACGACAGAGGGCTTTTGGAGGATAAAGAGGCGGCGGTAATGCTGGCGGCAACCGCCGATAAGTCGTATCACGATGTGCCGCACGAGCTTCGCGATAAGCTTAGGGCGAATATATTTAAGCAAATGTTGATTTCATCTATGAAATAAGGAGTGATTTATATGTTGTGTCAAAACTGTGGTAAATATGAGGCAACTACACATATCAAAAGGATTGTAAACGGCGAGGCCACGGAAGCTCATCTTTGCTCCGATTGTGCACGCGCTCTCGGCTATGACAGCGTCTTCCCGGATTTCGGCTTCAACTTTTCGGATATGCTCGGCTCGTTTTTCAACGAGGCAACGGTCGGCGCTCTCAGCAACGGTATAGTCCGCTGTGAAAAGTGCGGCAGTACGTTTAATGACATCGTAAGAAGCGGCAGAATGGGCTGCGGCGATTGTTACAGTACATTTTACGATAAGCTTCTTCCCTCATTTGAGCGTATCCACGGCAGAACCCATCACGAGGGTAAAAAGGCAAATACTTCTCCGGAAATAAAGAAGCTCAGCAAAACCGAAGAGCTTAAGGAAAATCTTAAGCAGGCGGTTGAGGCTCAGAATTACGAAGAGGCGGCACGCCTTCGCGACGAGATCAAAAAGCTGGAAAGCGAGGATAATCAAAAATGAGTAAGTGGTATATAGGCGCAGGCGAACAAAACGACATCGTTATAAGCACACGCATAAGACTTGCGAGAAATATTGAGGATTATCCTTTTCCCTGCAAGCTTGATACGAAAACGAGAACGGCTCTGAATAAAATCGGCGACGCTGTATGCGGCAGAGAGAATCTCGAATTTATCGAGATGAAAACTCTTACTCAACCGCAGATAGTATCGCTTGCCGAAAAGCATCTGATAAGTCCCGAATTTGCATCGTCTTATGACGGCAGAGCGTTGCTTTTATCAGACAGCGAGGGCATAAGCATAATGCTCTGTGAAGAGGACCATATTAAAATACAGGTTATGAAACCCGGCCTTTCACTCGAAACGGCTTATGCCGAGGCAGACAGAATAGATGATGAGCTTAACGAAAAATTCGTTTTCGCATTTGATGACCGTCTCGGCTACCTTACCCAATGTCCGACCAATCTCGGTACGGGTATGAGAGCCTCGGTGCTTCTTCATCTTCCGGCGCTTACGGCGTGCGGCCAGATGAGCTCTATCTCTTCAACCGTATCAAAGCTCGGCCTTACCGTGTGCGGCTCTTACGGTGAGGGAAGCGTTCCCATGGGCGATATATACTGCCTCAGTAATCAGGTAACTCTCGGTATCTCCGAAAAAGCCGCTATTGACAATCTCAAAACGGTAACGCTGCAGCTTGCGGCGCAGGAGAGAACAGCGAGAGCGGAAATGGTTAAAAGCATAGAAACCGAGGATGAGATATTCAGAGCCTACGGAATTCTGAAATCGGCGAGGATTCTTCCCGTCAAGGAATTTATGACTCTTGTATCAAAGGTTCGTCTCGGAGCGGTTGCGGGTTTTATAAATGTTAAGCCCGAGACCGTCGATGAGCTTATGATTTCAATGCAGCCCGCAACAATAAACGCGGCGGCGGGCAAAAATCTTGACAGCCGCGAGCGCGACATTGAGCGTGCAAAGCAAGTAAGACAAAGACTTTAAATAAATTTTCGCTTTGCGGCGTTAATTTATCAATTAATTAGAAAGGAATGACAGTTATGTTCAAATTCACCGGTTTTACGGAAAAAGCAAATAAGTCCTTGAATGCGGCGGTAAAGGCAGCCGAGGATTTGGGACATACTTACATCGGCAGCGAGCATATATTGCTCGGCCTTCTCTCGGATACATCCACTGTTGCGGGTGCGGTGCTGGCTGCACATAATATAACCTATGCCGACATAGAAGAAGAGCTCAAGAGAAGCATCGGCGTAGGCGTACCTACCGAGCTTCAGCCCGACGACTTTACACCGAGAAGCAAAAACATTCTCGAAACCTCTGTTGCATTCGCAAGGCAGATGGGTCAGCAGCTTGTAGGTACGGAGCACGTATTGCTCGCAATAGCGCGTGAGGGCTCCTGCAGCGCAACGCTTCTTTTAAGCCGCGCCGGAGTCTCCATGCAGGACATTGTAAATGATGTGTCAAAGGCTCTTATGGGCGGTACGGCAAACGCCGGCACCGACAATAAGGACGGCGGCAAGGAAAACGAGAGTATGCTCTCGCAGTTCGGCAGAGATCTTACAAAGCTCGCAAAGGACGGTAAGATTGACCCTGTAATCGGCCGTCAGAAAGAAATAGAGAGGGTTATTCAGATTCTCTCAAGACGTACCAAAAACAATCCTTGCCTTATAGGCGAGCCCGGCGTCGGCAAAACGGCAATCGCCGAGGGGCTTGCTCTTAAAATTGTTTCGGGTGAGGTTCCCGAGCTTTTAAAGGACAAAAAGATATATTCTCTTGACCTTACCGGTATGGTTGCAGGTACAAAATACCGCGGCGATTTTGAAGAGAGAATTAAAAAGGTTATCGACGAGGTTAAAAACGCCAAGGACGTTATCCTCTTCATAGATGAGGTTCACACTCTTATAGGCGCAGGCAGCGCCGAGGGTGCGGCTGATGCAGCCAATATCTTAAAGCCCTCTCTCGCAAGAGGCGAGCTTCAGATAATCGGTGCAACCACTATTGAGGAATACCGTAAGCACATCGAAAAAGATGCCGCTTTGGAGCGTCGCTTCCAACCTGTAATGGTTGATGAACCCTCGCAGGAGGAAGCTATTGAAATACTCAAGGGCATTAAAGATAAATATGAAGCTCATCACAAGGTAAAGATAACCGATGAGGCTATCGAGTCCGCCGTTAAACTCTCTACGAGATATATAGGCGACAGATATTTGCCCGATAAAGCCATAGACCTTATCGATGAAGCGGCTTCAAGGGTAAGACTTCGTTCCTATACGGCTCCGTCGGACCTTAAAGAACTCGAAGACAAGAAAAAGAGCGTTGAGGCGGAAAAGCTCTCGGCTGTAAATGCTCAGGAATTTGAGCGTGCTGCAGCTCTTCGTGATGAGGAGCGTAAGCTCGACAAGGAAATTAAGGACAAGAAAGAAAACTGGCATGATATGGCAGGCAAGAGCCATGACGAGGTAACTCCCGCCGACATTGCCGATATAGTATCCTCTTGGACCGGAGTTCCCGTAACTCAGCTTTCTACCGAAGAGAGTGACAGACTTCTTCATATGGAGGATGAGCTTCATCGCCGCATAGTCGGTCAGGATGAAGCGGTCGAGGCTGTTTCAAGAGCTATCCGCCGCGGCAGAGTCGGACTTAAGGACCCGAAAAAGCCCATAGGCTCGTTCATCTTCTTAGGCCCCACGGGCGTCGGCAAAACAGAGCTTTGCAAGGCTTTGGCCGCCGCTATGTTCGGTGACGAAAACGCTATGATAAGACTTGATATGTCTGAGTATATGGAGAAGCACACGGTGTCTCGTCTCATAGGTTCGCCCCCCGGATATGTCGGCTATGACGAGGGCGGTCAGCTTACCGAAAAGGTAAGAAGAAAACCGTACTCCGTTGTACTTTTCGATGAGATTGAAAAGGCACACCCCGACGTGTTCAATATGCTTTTGCAGATACTTGACGACGGTGTTCTGACAGACGGTCAGGGCAGACGCGTTGACTTTAAGAATTGCATCATCATAATGACCTCGAATGTGTCGGTGCTAAGCTCATTTCGCAGAAGCAAAAGGCGTTCGGTTTTGCCGCAGGCGCAAAAGAGCTTGAGCAGAACGAAAAGGAAATCAAGGACGCTGTAATGGGTGAGCTTCGCAATACCTTCCGTCCCGAATTCCTTAACAGAGTAGACGACATAATAGTATTCCAGCGCCTTACCAAGGAAAACATCAAAGAAATCGCTTCGAGACTTCTCGCTGTTCTCCAGAAACGCGTTGAGGATATGGGTATCGAGGTTACTTTCTCCGATGAAGCTGTCAGCAAGATAGCCGACGCAGGCTTCGACGATGTATACGGTGCAAGACCTCTGAAACGTGCTATCCAGAGCAGAATTGAGGACGCTTTGTCCGAGGAAATGCTCAAGGGCAACGTGAAAAAGGGCGGCAAGTATATCTGCAATGTCAAAGATGACAAATTTGTTTTTGACAAGGCCGAGGAAAAAACCGTAACCGAATAAGCATAGCGGTCCGTAAAGTCATATGGCTTTACGGACCGCTTTCTATATTTTCATATGATAGATGTAAAAGAATTGCAGCTTTTTTTTGTATGTAAATCGGTATTGCACTCGGAGCGGCAAAAGTGTAAAATATATCTCGGAAGTGGTATTGTGGCAAACACAAGAAAAAACGAAATTTCAACAATAAACAAAATACGCTTTGACCCGACAAATCCGTGCGAAGACGATATAGACATACGCGACATAGCGCATGCTCTTTCTATGATGACAAGGGCAAACGGTCATTTCATCGAGTTTTATTCGGTGGCAAGACATTCCGTAAATTGCGCGCTTGAGGCAACGGCACGCGGATATTCAAAAAGGGTCGCGCTTTTTTGCCTTTGCACGACAGCGCCGAAAGCTATATAGGAGATATGACAAGGCCTTTGAAAATGCACTTTCCGCTGTTTTCCGAATATGAAAAAAAACTGCAAAAGGTAATTTTTTCAAAATATGCGACGCTTGATATTGCCGATGACGAAAAAGGAAAAGGTGAAATCCGTAGACGACAGCTTACTGTATCACGAATTTCTTTGCTACCACGGTGACAAGCTGTTTGACTTCACACCGGAAATACATATAGATGTAAAGGATAACTCAAAAAACATATCCGAGACCGAAAAGGAGTTCCTCTGTATGTACGAGGCTTTAAAGATAAAATAATCCTGAACGGTTAAAAGCAAAACCAAAAATTCATTGCATTTTAAACAGCCTAAAACGACCTAAAGCACTTGTTTTTGTGAGTGCTTTAGGTCGCGGTGTTTTTGGACTGTATTACTGTTTTCGGTAAAAATAAAACCGACAAGTTCAGTTGAAGCTTGTCGGTTTTTGGAGCGATTAAGCAACAGCTTACGAACCATAACGCTCCCTTTCTAAAAATATTATATATGAATTCTTATTGAATTTCAACGGGAGCATGGAAAATTTTGTCGTTTTATAGTATTATTTTATAAAGTGATTTTATGAAATATAATGTGGAAAAAGATAGTAAAAAATTTTATTTTGGAAAACAAGAAGATTATTCAAAATATAGACCTACATATCCAACCGAACTTTTTGATTTTTTATCTATTTCTGAATGATCAAAAATAACAAATGTCTATAAAAGGAGCTCTGAAGTTATGTACAAATATAATGTTAGTAATCATATAGAAAAAGTAAAAAATGAAGTAGCAAACTATTAGAGGGAGACAACTCTGGACATGGACTTGAACATATTAATAGGGTTTTAGATTTATCTTTAAAATTTGCTGAAAAAGAAAATGCAAATAAATATATAGTATCATTAATAGCATTACTTCATGATGCAGATGATTATAAGTTATTTGGTATGGAAAATGCAGAGAAACTTACAAACGCCAAAATAATTATGGATGATTGCAATGTTGATAAAGCTATCCAAGAACAAGTATGTGATGCTATTAATAATATTGGATATAGCAAAAGATTAAAAGGACATAGTCCAACAACTCTTGAAGGGAAAATTGTATCAGATGTAGATATGTGTGATGCATTAGGAGCAAATGGTATTTTAAGAGTCTATACTTATAGTATGAAAAATGGAAAACCATTTTTTGATAGAAATATTTTCCCAATTGAAGATATGAATGCAGAAAAATATACAAGAAAATGTGCAGATAGTAGTGTATGCCATATTTTTGAAAAAATATTAAAACTTAAAGATTTAATGCTAACTGATTCTGGTAAAGAAGAATCTAAAAATAGGCATCAAATAGTTGTAGATTTTTTATATCATTTGTTTAATGAAGAAAATGCTCCTGAATGGATTGAATATTTAAATAATTATCTTAAATAAGGGTATGGGAATTCCCATAGTAGAATTTATGCGGGAGTATAAATTCAGTGCTGGCTAGACACTACTTTTACTCCCACAGTCTAAAAAATATAAAAAGAGGATTAAATTATTTTGATAATTTTTTCCTCTTTTTTAAAGATTATTTACACAAAAACATATTCATTTAAGACAAATTAGTATTTAGAAGAATTTTGACTTTTCCCTTTTTAGTTTTATAAGTAAAGTCCTTAATTAGTTCTAAAAGTTTAGGATTAGGTTTAAGTTCTTGGGTAATTTTAAATTCAAGCATAAAAAATGTCCTCCTTCCTAGAAAGAGAACATTATATTTTTATAAAATAAAAACTTACGAACTTTAATTAGTCCGTAAGTTGTCTTCAAATGGAGCGGGTGATGGGAATCGAACCCACTATCTTACATCGGGAAATCGTTGATACATCAATGTTTTTGCGAAATGCTGACTTGCATTTGACTTGCATTTTTATTTTTATTTCAAAGCTCGCCCCATATGTCGCCCATATCTTGCCCGTATTTCTGCGAAGATTTTCGGAGCGGAAAAGTCAAAAAGCGGAGCGGATATCCGAAGCCGGTTTTGCAGTTGACTGCAAAAACTTATTGAATTTATCAATATCGCTTGATTCTTTCTTTAGAAAGATGTGTGTAAATTGAAAGAGTTGTCTTAATATCGGAATGTCCGAGCAATTCTTTTGCGGTTAAAACGTCTACGCCGGCATCGTACAGCATTGTTGCGTAAGTATGGCGGAGACAATGCGGCGTAAACGTGTCTATCGTCAAAGGCAGCGTTTTCCTACGGTCGGCAGCTGTGCCGATAAAGCACCCGTATTTCTTATTAAGGCACAACATATAACTATGCCAAAGTTTATCCCAAGCCGAATTTGACATATAACCGCCCACGGTGTTCGGGAAAACGAGCGTTGATTTTTTAGGCATATGTCGCATATAATCGGCAAGGATATCAGGCATTTGTATTATGCGATTTCCGGCAGCGGTTTTTGTGGATTTTACCGTCTTAGTCGGCGAGTAGTAACTTTTGTTAATGACAATAGTCTTATTATCAAAATTCACATCCGACCAAAGAAGCGCGGTAAGCTCCCCGCGGCGAAGCCCTGCAAATAACATTATCATAGCCGCCGGTTGTGCTCGGTGCGGCGTGTCGAGAATCCATGCCCGCTGTTCGGCGGTAAGTGCGGAGCGGCTCTTTGAAGGTGTGCCCGCCGGGACGTTCAAAAGTTCTTCAACCGGCGAGCGATCAATAATTCTGTTAGCTGCACAATATTTAAAAAACTGCTTGATAATCGATGTATATTCGATTAACGTTTTACGCGATGTAGGCTTACCCGAATACGGATTGCAGGCGGCGAACGCATCAAGGACGGCTTGAACATCACAAAGCCGAATTTTTGAAATATCAAACTCGCCAAAATGCTGTACGAAGTGATCGAGCCTCTGACTAATGCACTTATACCAGCTGGCGGATACGGTGTTTTTTTTCGAAATTAAAAATCGGTTTGCCCAAAAAGCAAAAGTGCGGTTTTCGGAAATCAAATCAACGCCACGATGTAGCTGTGCACGAAGCTCCGCCGCCTTTTGGTCGGCTTCTTTTTGAGTTTTGCCGTAAACCGATTTATATTTGCGTTTGCCGTCAACGCTGCCGACGTAAACTTGAACGACTATTCGGCCGTCGGCGCGGCGGGTGTTTGTTTTCTTCGGCATATTTAATCACTTCCGTTTGTTTTTTGATTTACAAATTGAATAATCTCTTGTTTACCCTCTTCGCTTGCCGTTCTGTAAAAAGCGAGGAGGGCTTTTTCTTGTTCAGTTAATGAATTTGCAGTAGAATAGCGGGCATAAATTACGCCGTTCATATTTCACCGCCTTTCAGCCGTTCGATTCGTCGAGCGGCTTTTTATTTCACAAGATACACCGTAATTTGCGCTTTTGTTTTTCCGTCGTCATTTTCGCCGCAAGCGTCGAGAATACCAACGATCTTTTTATGCTCGTTTTCGTTTATGAAGTTTGCGGCAGACTTCGGCAATTCGCCGACTTCTTCGTAAATGTCATTAAAAACGACGAAGCAATCGTCGGCGTCTTCGTATTCGATAGTTAGCACGTCGCCTTCGTCGCAATTTAACAAATTATCTTCACGCGTTGTATATTCATCAATTTTCTTTTTGATTTTCGAGAGGGAAAAACGCTTCGATTCGAATATATCGAGCGGCTTATAAAAGCCGATCTTGTATGTGGCTTTATTATTGCTGACCGAATATTTGTTGAGATAACCGGACACACGCCAGCCGCGCTTTGTGTAATCGTTGAACATATCTTGAACCGTTCCGCGATAGATATATCCGATTTTTGCCCCGTTAAGATACACGGCGACCGCTTTTTCGTCGTGGGGGTTTTCGGGTTCTTGCTTGAACGTCAGCGCCTTTCCACCGTTACCGGGGATATGGTCGAACGCCCCGTCAAACAAACACAAAGATTCTTCATATTCATAGCAAAGCGCCGCACCGTCTGTAACGTCTTCAAATAAATTGTAATTCTTTTCGCCGTCCGGAACGCTTTTCTTTTCGGCCGCAGGAGCGGGCGCAACATTCGCGGCGGGAACGATCGCAGGAGCAGGAGCGGACACAGTATTTTTTGTGGCGGTCGCTGGGTTCTTTTTATCAAGATAAACAAGCGCCGCGCCGCCAGCAATTAAAAGGACGCTACCACCAGCCAACGCCGCTTTATCATCTGTATTTCCAAACAAGCCGAAAAGACCGACAACGCCGAACGTGATTAAAACAATACCGATTATAAATTTCTTTCCCTTTTTCATAGTGGAAGCTCCTTTATGTGTAATAGATCGTAAAAATATATACGTTCCCGCTGGGAGCGGGCAAAACAAACGTTATTTTGATTCGGTACGTACTGCACCGAAAATCTTTTCCCCTTCCGCAACAACGGAAGCGGCGTCGGCGGCAATGTTCGCGCCCGCCTGAACCCCTAAAAGAGTATCGACCGCGCCTTGCATATCAGGCCGCGCGCGATACGCGAGAACAACCGCCTTTTCCTTTTCGGAAAGCGCGAACGGCGCTTCGGAAGATTCGTCGCGGAATTCCGCAAGAATATCACCTACATTATATATATCGCATAATTGCATTAAGATTTCGGCGTCAGGTTGACCGCGGTTATTTTCCCACGCATTGACCGTTTTTCCGCTTTTACCTACCATAGCGCCGACTTGATCGGCGGTCAATCCGCTTTGTTCTCTTAAACGTTTTAACGCTTTTGCTATTGATTCACGCGACATTCTACACACCCCATATTTTTATATTGGTTTTAGATATGTTCCTATTATACATAAAGAAATAGCAAGTGCCAATATGAAGATCTAAAAAACGTGAATTTAGGAGGTTGAAAATATGAGTATCAATGAGCGTTTGAGCGTCTACGTCAGCGAAAACACATCTTTATTGATTGTTAAACCATTTTCATTTTTCTCTGTTTTATACGTTTGTGAATTTCCATTTAATCACCCGTTTTCCGTATTAAAAATTCAAAACTTAGCGCGAAGCTCAACGACCTTGCCTATAATGCTTACTGGAAGCGATTCAATATCGTCGTTACTGTAAGTTTTAACTTCATAAGCCGGATTTGACGGAACGAGGTTTATTCCGCCGTTGAATTTCTGTACTTTTTTTATTGTTGCTTCGTCGCCGTTGACAAGTACTATCGCAACCTCGCCGCTCTCGACATCCGGCTGTTTGCGAACAATAACAACATCGCCCTCTTTTATGCGTGGTTCCATTGAATCACCCTTGATCTGTAATGCAAAATAATCACCGCTTTTAGCCATCGAATGTGGAATTTCTTCATAATCAATAATATCTTCAATGGCACCCAACGGAATTCCTGCAACCACCTTTCCTAATACTGGAATCCTTGTTGGTGCAATTGTGCCCGTTAAAAGTAATTCCATATTAACATTGAAAAAATCAGCGATAATTTCAAGTGTTTCGTAATTTTTAGGCTCGCGTTCACCGCTTTCCCACATAGCGATTGTGCTTGATGAAACACCTATCTCTTTTGCAAGTTGTGCTTGTGATAAATGCTTTTGATTTCTTAAAAGTTTTAATTGTTCTTTAAACATAATTTCGACTCCTTATGCCTTAATCATACACGAATTGTGAATTATTGTCAAGAAAAATATTCACAAAAAGTGTTGACATACGATTTCAATTGTGTTATTATTCAATAGTACTCACAGTTCGTGAACATAAGGAGGTGCTAAAATGTATGCTTTCGTTGGGAAAAAAGAGGTAGGAAAAAGATTGACTGCTTTAAGAGGAGATAGACCCGCTAACATCGTAGCTCGAGCTTTATCAATTACTCCGTCAGCTTTAGCCAATTATGAAGCGGGTTTAAGAATCCCACGAGATGATGTAAAGGCACGAATTGCCAATTATTACCAAGTGCCTATTGAATCAATTTTTTTTGCTTAAAGCACTCACATTTCGTGAGTATGAAAGGAAAATGACACGGTATGTCAGTTAAAGTTTTTACAAAAAAAATAACCTCGTGGGAAAGCTTACCCGTGCTTTTAGACATTGAAACGGTATGCTGCCTTTTGCAGTGTTCAGAGAATACGGCGATAAAGCTTTGTAAGAACGGGGAAATCAAAGGAAAAAAGCTCGGCAATATGTGGCGAGTAAGCAGAGACAGTCTGCGCGATTTCTTTATGAACTAAAGGAGATTTAAAATGATTATCAGCACAACACTTGAAGCATTAGGCATTGCGGCGTTGATAGCCGCTTATTATCACGAAGACAAATTTATTAAATTCGAAAGCGACTGTCGCGAAATATATCGCGCGTGCAAGCGTCAGGGAATATCGGCTTGCGACTTGTTTAAGATGATTTGCCGCGAGGAGCTGAAAAAATGATTTCGAATAAAAGGACAAAAAACCGCAGAATCATTGCTCGGCACAATGACGACCCGGAAAAGAAAGAATATATTCCAGATCCGAATTTTCCGTATAGCATTTGCCAAACTTGCGCATTCCTATACAAGCCGAATCAATGCATGCAAATACAAATGTGCGTAAGCCTCGCCGACCAAGGCAAGCCGCGAGACAGAAACGCGACAAACGAGCATTGTGACACATACAAGCCGAAGAGACGAGAGGTTAAGCCGTGGTGAATGAAGAAGAGCTGCGTCCGTTCCTTTATGAAAGCAAATATGGCTACCGAGTGAACATAAGGAATCCATATGTCGCAAAGCTGTTTACACGTTTCAGAGATAAGCTCGGGTTTCCGACATGGTGCCCTTGCAACGACATAGAGAGACTCGAATTTGAGACGGCGGTTATTCCGCTGCTTGAAAAAAAATTCGGAATAAAAGCCCCGAAAGTCAATGTGCCGCAACATATCAGAGAGCGGCTGCCGGTTGAGCTTGTAGCGTCCCTCTACGGCTTAGACGAAGAATTCATGTTGAATTTAGAAAAAAACACAAAAAAATAGCCGCCCTGCGCAGCAACGCAAGACGGCCGCCCGGTAAATACCGAAGCCAAATCATGTACAAATAGTATAACAAAAAATTCGGTATTTGTCAAATTTTCAAAACGTCCGTTTGGGCGTTTGGCGGCCTTGTATTGTATCGTATCTTTTCGGACAAAAAGAAGACGCAAACGGCTACAATGCAAAAGAAAAGGAAGTGACAAATACTTTGTTTTTTAATAATCAGTCAGTCAATCAGTCATTCGATGACACGCTCGGAAAAATCAAAGCCCAAATTGAAATAGACAGTGTCCCTGTTGAGCTTCTATTACAAGCTGAAGAGCTTGCGGTTATCATCGCCGAGGTTATGAGGCTTCGGCAAAATGACGCGCTCAAGGTCGGAGGCGTTATACGCCCGGCAGGAGATGTTCAGGCTGTTTTCTCGAAAATCGAAAACGAGCACATCATATACGTGCTTGAGCATTACAACGAAGTGCCGTACCGAATACGGAATCCGAAGCAATACCTACGCACGGCTCTTTATAACTCCGTTTTCGAAATCAACAACGCCGCTGCGAACCTATACAGCGCCACGGAAGGCGGACGGCCATGAACAGAGAGAAGCGAACCTACTCGGGCAAGCTCCTTGACGTGGATTTCTACCCGGTTTTTTCGGACGGTCGGCGAATGCCATCGCGAAAACCGAAAACAAAGCCCTCTACGGCCGAGCAAGAGAAATATAACCGAAACAAAGCCGTGCGGGAATTCTGCCGGATTGTTAACGCAAATTTCGATGAAAAGATTATTTTATGCATCCGACGTTTACTCCGATTTCGGCACCCCAAAGCAGAGAGGAAGCAAAAAAAATCTTAGCGAATTACCGAGCGCGGGTTCAGCGACGGCGAAAAAAAGAGTTAAAAAAAGCGAAGCTTGCATTATCGGTGCTCCCGGAGCGGAAAGAGCTGAAAGAACAGCGAAAAGAGCTTATTGAAAAAATCAACGTTCTGTCCCGTCCGTTTAAATATGCGTACACGATTGAAGAGGTTACGTACAAAACGGGAATCTTAAAAAGGCGGACAAACTATCACTACCACTTATTCATTACCGGCGGCTTGGACGACAGGCTTATGGAGAGAATGTGGGATAAGGGCGTTCGAGTTAACGTCAACAATTATCAGCCGGAGCGGTTCGGCCCGGAAACGGCGGCAAAATATATGCTTAAAAGCACGCCCGAAGCAGGGAAGAAAAAATACATATGCTCGCGGAATATGACCCCGCCGCGAGTGCCGAATCCGTCAAGGCGAGACGGCAGAACGTCAAATCGCCAGCTTGAGAAATGGGCGAAAGAGCGAGTAAATGACGCGGAGTTTTGGGAGCGGAAATACAAAGGCTACCGCTTCGAGCGTTGCTTTGCTCGGAAAAACCCATATAACGGGCATTGGTACATATCTGTGATTATGTATCGGGCGACAGCGGAAATGCCGCCGTGGACGCTCGATGATTGGGGGGTGTATGAGTAGCAATAACAAAAAAATTCGGAGGTATAAAAAATGATAATTGCAGGAGAGGGCTCAAAAACAATGAGCGAGAGCGAAGAGCAAATATGCCTTTTTCGGTGTGGGCACAATGGGCTTGCGGCAAATATCCCGAGCTTAAATTGCTGTTCCACGTCCCGAATGAGGGGAAAAGAAGCGTCTATACGGGAGCACGTATGCGTTCGGAAGGACTAAGAGCCGGTGTCCCGGACATCTGCTTACCCGTGGCAAAAAAAAGATATCACGGTTTGTTTGTCGAAATGAAAGTAGGAAAAAACAAGCCGACCGCAAATCAAATTGAATGGCTTTCGTCTCTCGAAGAACAAGGATATATGACGGCCATATGTTACGGCTGGGAAGCCGCGAAAGCCGTTATTGAAAATTATCTCAAGTAAAAAGGGTGGGGAAAATGATACACGAACTAAAAATCAAGCCTCAATATTACGAAGATATTAAAATCGGCCTTAAACCATTCGAAATAAGAAAAAACGACCGAGATTTCAAGCTCGGTGACATCCTTATTTTGAATGAATATGACAGCGGAGCGGGAACATACAGCGGCCGAGCCCTCACAGTAAGGGTTACATATCTGTTGAATGATCCCGAATATTGCAAAGAAGGTTATGTAATTCTCGGGATCATCCCGGTAGGAGAACGCCATGGATAAGATTTTGTATTACGTCATAGCAATTTTTTTGATAATATCGGCCGTTGTGTTTTCAGCCGTCGCAATTAAAGCCATCATCAATTTTATCGTTTTTATCGCCGCGGCGGTAATAATGAATTAAGGAGCAAAAGTTATGAACAACAATATTTTACGCGCTATTGAGTCTCTTTGCGACGATATAGCCACCAACACAAACGCAAAGGACAATCAAAAGAGAGCAAATGCAGTTTTAGCTCTTGCTTTCGCCGGGGAATTTACGCCCGAGGAAAGCGAAGAGGACTACACCGAGGACGACTCCGCAGCGGGAGCGGAAAAAGATAAAATCAAAATTCCGAAACCCGGCGAGCAATTCGAGTATAACGGCGTTAAGTTTACCGCTCTCGGAGAGGAGCAGGGCGGCGTGCTTGCCATTCGGAGTTGCTTTTGCAGAGAATGCCGTTTGACGAAAGCCGTAAAAACGACTGGCGCACCTCCTCGCTTCGTAAACATCTTAACGGAGAGTATCTTGAACAGTTCAACCGCGGCGACCTTCTCCCGTTTGTATCGGACTTGACTGCTGACGATGGTATGAAAGACTACGGCACCGCCGAGGATTACGTTTTCCTCCTCTCGTGCGACCTTTACCGCAAATACAGAGAGTCTGTGCCGCGCTTTAAGAGTCGGTGGAGTACTCTTACGCCCTGGACCTGCACTACGGGATCCTCTCTCATGCGAGCCGTCAGTTCTATCGGCACAGTGGACACCAGCTTTTCGAGCATCATTAGCTGCGTAGCCCCCGCTTGTCTGTTCAATCACAAAATCTTCAAGTAATCTGCGCCGATAGGCGCGTATGGAGGCAGCAATATGGAAAAACACATTTTAACATACGTGAGCGACGGCACCGGTAAAACCGCCGTCGCAATTACAAAAATAAGAAACTCAGGCACCGACATTATAGGCGAGGTTGTTTATACGGGTACCGACAAGGGCGCAGTTATCCTCGAGGACTTAATAGAACACCCAGGTTATAACGCTCTTGCTAAAGAGGTTAAGGAACTCCGCGACGCAGCAGAACGGCGCAGAGAGCGCACAATACGAAAAGTAGAGCAAGCTCTCGGGTTAAAGCTCTACGATTGGCAAAAAGCATTTATTTTCTACAATAAACCCTACAATTACTATGTAAGCGGCTGTAGAGGAACGGGAAAAACCCTTGCTCATTGCCTCCGCCTTTGCTTATCCGAGGGCGAGCCGATTATAGCGGCACTCACACCTCCCACAAGGGCGAAAAACGAATTTTTGCGCTATCTCGGCGAGGACGGCTGCTCCATATACCGCTCGCAATTCTTTATAAATGAGTTGCGACAAGTTTATAACAAGCTCCTCGCGGCGGGAAATATCGACCTCCGCGAGATAACATTTAAGAGGTAAATATGGAAAGTATTAAAATCGAAAAAGACGGCTCTGTATCTATTCCTAAACCTGGCAATATGAAAATTACGGTAGAAATGACCGAGGGACTCTTTGAGGAGTTTTTGCAATTCCGAAAAAGCAAAGACGAGTACGACAACCGAGCCTCGAAAGAAATCGAGGGTTTGCGCCGCCGTATGGAATTTTTAGCAAAAGCGGTTATTAACTCGGTGGAGGGCGAAACTGCCAAAGCAAGAGGCTAAAGAGGAGGCTCTCGAGCTTGCTAACGACTGGTTTTGTTGAGAGGTGCCCGACTACATAGGCGTTGAACCACTAAAAACAAGGAGGCAAACAATGATACCTTTTCCAAATAAAAAATATAGCGTTATATACGCAGATCCGCCATGGGCTTATCGGACATATTCTAAGAAAGGACAGGGACGGTCAGCGGAAAGCCACTATCCGACGATGTGCATTGAAGACATCAAGGCGCTTCCAGTTGGTAATCTGGCAGCTAAGGACTGCGCTCTGTTTCTCTGGAGTACGTTCCCGTGCCTATGTGAAGCGCTCGAAGTGTTGACAGCATGGGGATTTTCCTATAAAACCGTGGCGTTCGTGTGGATCAAGCAAAACCGCAAGAACGATAATCTTTTCACTGGCATGGGCTACTGGACAAGAGCAAACGCCGAAATCTGCATTCTTGCCACAAAGGGACATCCAAAGCGTATATCCGCAAGTGTGCATCAGGTCATAATCTCTCACATAGAGGAGCACAGTAAAAAGCCCCAGGAAGCGAGAGACCGTATTGTAAAGCTGATGGGAAATGTTCCGAAAATCGAATTGTTTGCAAGGAATACAACCCCCGGATGGGACGTCTGGGGAAACGAGGTAAACAAGTATGGCAACTAAAATATACATAGCCGGAAAAATCACCGGCGATCCCGATTATAAAGCAAAGTTTGAGGAGGCTGAAAATTTCTACAAAAAAAGGACTTCACCGTACTCACACCCACCTGTCTGCCCATCGGTATGCAGCCATCTGATTATATGCGTATCTGCTTTGCAATGATTGATACAGCAGATGTTGTTGCTTTCCTGCCAGACTTTAAGCAGAGTGCGGGCGCAGAGGTTGAGCACGCATATTGCCGCTACATTGATAAGAACATCCGGCACTATGAGGATGACAGAAACAAAGCACAGCGCGCTGCCAAGATTTCAGCGGATCTTTTAACGTCAATGGCGGCACCGGTTATGCCGAACCCTGCCGAGGAAATTAAAAAGGCTATTGAAAAAGAACTCCACAAAGGGCTATACCCCGACTTTTTGAGGGAGGCGAAACCTTGAAGCATTACGGTGATATAACAAAGATAAACGGCAGCCTTGTTGAGCCCGTCAATGTGGTTATTGGCGGCAGCCCGTGCCAGGATCTCTCGGTCGCGGGTAAGCAGGCAGGGCTTGCCGGTGAACGGTCTGGGCTCTTTATGGAGCAAATACGGATAATAAAAGAAATGAGGAGGGCTGACCTTGAAAAAGGCAGAACAGGAAAAGACACCCGCCCAAGGTATATGGTGTGGGAAAATGTGCCCGGAGCTTTCAGCTCCAACAAAGGAGCCGATTTCAGCATCGTGCTCCAAGAAACCGCAAAGGTGGCCTGCGAACAAGCCCCCGCTGTTCCTATCCCTAAAAACGGATGGCCTCCAGCCGGATGCCTTACCGATGTGGGAGGACAATGGAGCATTGCGTGGCGAGTATTTGATGCACAGTTTTGGGGCGTGCCCCAAAGACGAACGCATCGCACTTGTCGCAGATTTTGGAGGCCTCACCGCACCCGAAATACTCTTTGAGCGCCAAGGCGTGCCTGGGTATATTAAACCGTGCGGAAAAGAGGGGCAAGCAGCTCCCGGAAATATTGAAACTTGCTTTAATACAGCAGGCTCAACGGGGGGCTTATTGCATACAAGGTAACTGCATCGACAGAGCCGACACCGCAGGGTGCAACGGAAAAGGATGGACCGAGGGCGTAAGCTACACCCTTAACACCATTGACCGCCCCGCCGTACTCCCTTTTGTACCAAGCCCGCCACAAGGTGATGTTGTGGTTTTTGAGCCGGGATCCTGTTCCCGTGTTGGCGGACATATCTGGCAAGACGGAAAAGCACCGGCTCTGAGAGCGCAAAGCGGCGATAATCAGCCCGCCATAGCACTTGAAAACCATCCGGCAGACAGCAGGGTTAAAATCGCCGAGGATGGTATAGTACAAACCCTCAACGCCAGAATGGGCACCGGGGGGGGGGAATGTTCCCCTCGTTATGTGTACGATCCCCGGTTTTGGAACATAGCAACGCCGGAGCAACCGATGTTTACCCTGCTGGCAACAAGCTACAAGGATCCGCCGGTTGTAATAATGGAGGTACAAATGTGATAATGTTTGAAAATTACCAATTTGCAAATTGGCGCCCTGGCTGTGGAACGCTTAAAGCCAGCGGCGGCGATTACGGGGGGGCTCGGAAAACTTGATCGTGTATCAATATTGGAACGGTGAACAAGTAACCGACACCCTCACAGCAAGGAACGCAGGAGGAGCGCAACGGATGCCGGACAAACAAAATTTTAATTGCGTAGTGGGTTTTCACCTGCCGCAAGATACTATAACAGACGAAAACAAAACGGCTTGCCCGTCGGCAGGCAGCTCCACCGGCGAGGCATCGCTCGGTGTATGTGAGGGACAAAGCCAAGCACAGTACATTGTGCGGAGGCTTACACCGCTTGAGTGTGAACGCCTGCAAGGCTTTCCAGACGGTTGGACGGATATAGGCGAATGGACGGACAGCAAAGGCAAAGTACATAAAGAAAGCACCGACAGCGCACGCTACAAAGCCCTCGGCAACAGTATAGCCATACCGCCCTGGACTTATGTATTACAACGGCTTTCACTATGCTGCGGTGCAAAGCCCACAATGGCAAGTTTATTTGACGGTATAGGCGGTTTTCCGTATATCTGGGAAAGCCTTAACGGCAAAGGCTCTTGTGTATGGGCAAGTGAAATTGAGGACTTTCCTATTGCAGTAACAAAATATCATTTTCCGGAGGAGGTAAACGACGATGGCTGATGCAGATAAATGCGCCGACAGGTCGAAGAATAGGGGGAGTTAAAAAATGATTATCACAACTAAAATAAAAGTTGATGTTCCGATGGGATTTTATTGTAAGAAATGTCAGAGAAAAGAGCGCGACGAGAAACATTTTATGTTTTGCACTCTTTTCAATCGTTATCTTTACATACGAAAAGGCGAGTACCTTAAATGTCGAGAGTGTGTGAATGAACTCTATGATGAAATAGACAGCAGGTAAAGGAGAAAAAATGCAATACATACCATATGCCGTTACGGCGGCAGCGATAATCGGCACAATTGGAAACAGTTATAGAAAAGTTTGGAGCTTTTACATTTGGATTTGCACAAATGCTTTTTGGTGCGTTTTCAACCTAAAGAATCACAGCTACGCACAGGCGATCTTATACGCTGTTTATTTTTTCTTGGCAATAATCGGAATCGCACAGTGGAGGAAAAAAGAAAAATGACACTTGTTGAGCTTAACAATCTTCGCTACATAGAAAAAGAAATAACATTACTTCAGCTCAGAATACGAGAGCTTGAAAATGAAACTGAGCGCATAACTCCGATTTTAACGAGTCTGCCCGGCAGCGGAGATACGAAAAGCTCAATTGTCGAACAGCTGGTCGAAGAAAAAGAAAAACTCGGAGCGGCCCTACAAACGCGGCAGGAAGAACGAAGAAAAGCCATGCGCTTTATAAACGGAATCCCCGATTGCCAGCTTCGAATAATTTTCATTTTGCGTTTTATTTCCGGAAAAAGCTGGAACGAGGTTGCAGACTATATCGGCGGCGGCAACACAGAACAAGGCGTGTGCATGCGTGCTCTTCGGTATCTTCGAAAATTTGAAAGTTGTTAAATATGTTAAACGCCTTTTTGATAATATAAAATCAGAGAGAAACCTGATTATAAAACAAAGAGGTGCGATATGGCTAAGACTGGCAGGAAATCCAAATACGACGCCGAAATTAAGCCGCATCTTGCCGAAATTGAAAAAGCGGTTAAAAACGGCGCGACAATAACAGAAATCGCAACAGCGCTGAATATTGCCGAAAGCACAATCTACAAGTACAAGAAAGAGAAAAAGGAGTTTTCGGCGATATTTGCGCGCGGGCGCGCGTCTATAATTATAGACATTCGAGGAGCTTTGTTAAAAAAAAGCCCTTGGGTATGAGTACGAAGAAGAAAAAAAGGTCGGAAGGAAAGACAAAAACGGCGAAAACATAATGATTGTTGAAAAATACAAAAGGCATCAGCCGCCGAGCGAAACAGCCGCCGCAATGCTCCTTCGAAATTACGATACAAAATGGATTGACAAAGATAACGCGACGACCGAGCTAAAAAAACAAGAGTTTGAGCTGCGAAAAGCGATTTCTGAAAGTAATAATTTTGATTTAGATTGGGAGGAGAAAAATGGCTGATAACGAAAGAAATTATTATGTCTTGAGCGAAAACAACTGTAAATTTGAAAGCTTCACAAAAGAGCAAATTTTATCGGCAATTCAGCAGGCGGTTAACTCCGGGGAAATAAAGAATGTTGACACAGGATTTGTTACAAAAATTAAAGAGCAAAACAAAAACGCCGGCTTAATGTTTTGGGTCGGCACACAAGCCGAATATAATGCGCTTGAAAGCAAAAAAAACAACTGTCTTTATATAATTACCGACGACAGAAGAAACGAAAGTATAGATCTTATTTGGAATAATTTGAGGCAACTCAACGACATAGCAGACGGGGCTATGCAGTGCGTTTATGAAAATAATGGAGAAAGATTATTTGATGTTAATTTTACAGGCGATGGACAGTTTAAAGAATTCGACCTTTCTTTCGGTGATTATTCATACGACCCGGAAAGAGATGTTGTTGTAGCTTCGCTTGGTGGAGCGCAGGTAATACCATTGGCTACCCAGTGCTTTTTTGCATTAACATTGAAAGAAGTTGATTATGCGAGCGGGAAACATGGAGTTAAGCTGTGTATTTGCGTAATATCGGGGCTTGGAAATTTATCCTGCCCGTATCTCAATGTAAATTACAAACTTCTTCGCAAATCATGGGGGACATCTTAATGGCATACATCAACGGAAAAGAGATACTGTTATCAGCACAACTAACCGGGCTTGTGAACATCGACACTGAGATGTCAGAAACAAGCGAAAACCCGGTGCAGAACAAGGCTGTTAAAGCTTATGCCGACGGCTTGGCTAAGTACAGAATTATAAGCGATGTGACTATAACTGAAGATATTGACACATATACAATATCGCAAGACAGCAACGGCAATACATTTGATTTGCGTAAACTGTTTTTCTTGTTTATAGGAAAATTCGATGCTGCTTTGAACACCAAAGCTTTGTCGCTACGAACAAACGGCGGGTATCAATATTTGATGTATAAGGGTTTTACTATTGCAGCTGACAAGGAATGCGCTTTTTGGCTCGAAGCGGAAAATTTCTTGCGCACTTCAGAAAACAGCGGCATTAAGAGCACATATTCAGCTACCTTACTTCAACAATTCACAAATGGAATTGCTCAAGGCTTGAGCGGAAACAATGTTGCTGTAAATTCAGATATCTCGTTTCAAAAAAGGCACCCAAATTATCCACATCCAATGAGCGAGATTATATTCGGCGTCCACGGTGGAACTCAAAAAATGAAATCGGGAAGTCGATTTATAATTCTCGGCATTGATTATTGAGGAGGACTGAATTATGCGAATGTATGACAACGGCATATACAGAGATATGACCGAGGAAGAAGAAGCCGCTGTAATGGCGGTCACAGAGCAGGAAGAAAAAGCAAACAAGGACGGATTAACCTCTCTTGCTGAGGGATTAAGCACGGCGACATCACTCGCACAGGTGCGCTCGGCGGCTAAGTCCGTTCTTACGGATGAAAGCGAGGAAACAAATGAGTGATGCAGTAGCCGTCGCGATTATCTCGGGTGGACTTGCCCTCTTAGGAGTGATTATAACTTCTATTAGCACCTCTCGCAGAATGACCGCACAGCTTGAGCGTAATCAGGCTGTGACGGACACGAAGCTTGAAGAGCTTACACGCGAAGTAAGGCTTCATAACAACTTCGCGCAGCGTATTCCCGTAATAGAGCGCGACATTAAGATAATAAATCATCGAATAGACGATTTAGAAAAAAATCACAAAGGAGTGTAAAAAATATGAAAATCAACATCAAGCAGAGGTTCAAAAACAAGACGTTCGTGATATCGCTGATCACGCTTATATTGGCGACGATTTATCAAATCCTCGGTATGTTCGATATCGTACCTAAGGTGAGCGAGGACACATTGACAGGTGTTTTAATGCTTGTCGTCAACTTCTTGTCTGCACTCGGAATACTCGTTGACCCGACAACTGAGGGCTTGAACGATAGCGCAAGAGCTCTCACGTACGGCACGCAAGACGATGTAAGGCAGTATGAAGAGACGGGTGGATATGTAGCGGGTATGCTATTCTCCGGACGCAATAGAGTAACTCAACCGTACACTTATAACGTGAACACCAAAAAGGGACACGGCGGTATAGACATTGTCGGAGACAATGATAAAACCGTCCACGCGGTAGAGGGCGGCACAGTATCAATGGTTTCCGTCTGGGACGGCAAGACAAAAACAGGCACACAGAGCTACGGCAACCTTGTTGTTATAACCGATTCAACCGGCAAGCGGCACTTTTACGCGCACCTTGCGTCTATCTCTATGCGTAAGGGCCAGAGGGTATCTGCCGGTGATGTTGTCGGCATAATGGGAAATACCGGCAACAGCTTCGGCGCACATACTCATTATGAGGTTCGCACCGGTCAAGGCACGGTTACACGTATCAATCCTGCCGAGTTCTGCGGTGTGCAGAACGCCAAAGGTACATACGTAAACAATGTATCTGCTGCGTCACCTGCTCCGTCACACAGAGGCACCGCTTACACAATGACTTGCAAAATGTTATATGTCAGAAAAGGACCGTCAGTAAGGTATCGCCGAGTCGGTCAGTTCTCAAGAGGCGAGATATTCTATGTCGTGGCTCGTCAAGGTAACTGGTGTCAATTAGAAAGCGGCAACTGGATGTGTGCCGGTAAGTATCTTAAGAGAGTGTAATGTTTACAAGTTTATCGCAGTTTTACAACTCCGATATCTGGAAAGCAACGCGCGCAAAAATCATAGATGAGCGTAAGGACGAATACGACATTGTGCATTGTGAATACAGCGGCGTGCCGCTGATTAACGGATATGACATAATCGCGCATCACAAAGTACCGTTAACGCTTGACAATGTTAACGATTATTCCATTTCGTTAAATCCCGAAAACATAATGCTTGTCTCACATAAAGCACATAATGAAATACACAAACGCTTCGGGTATGGCTCGGGGCGCAAGGTGTATTACGTTTACGGTGCTCCGTGTTCAGGGAAAACAACATTTGTGAATAACATTAAAGGCAACAGCGATATTGTTTGCGACATTGACAGCATATGGCAGTGCTTGACGGGCGGCGAGCGATACGACAAGCCGACCGCATTAAAACAAAATGTATTCGAGGTACAGCGCACAATTTTAGATATGATTAAGAACCGCTTCGGCAATTGGGAACGCGCGTACATAATCGACGGCGGCGCGGCCAAAACTCCGCGCAACAATCGCATTAAAGATTTAGGCGCGGAGCCTATATTCATTGACACGGACAAAGAGACGTGTTTGAAGCGTTTGGCTTCTGACAAAACAAGAACGCAAACACAGCGTGAGGAGTGGCAGAGTTATATTGATAAATGGTTTATCGATTATCAAGAAGCGTAATGCTTTTTTTGATAAATAAAATCTCCTTTTCTTTTGTGCCGATAACGCGGCGGCAAATAATACCGCGTTTCCTCCCGGAGATATTCCCCGGTCACGCCGGAAATTGGGTGTCTTCCATACTGTGCGCCCCTCCTACTTTTCGCGCGGGGCAATTTTTTGGAAATCGGGAAGTTTTTGGCAAAACTTTTGAAAAAATAGGACCTTTTGAAAACTCTAAAAACAACATTAAAAAAGATTATAACTGGGGGCTGAAAAATGACTCGTCTTGAAGAATTGAAAAGTTACATTTCGGCCTTGCCGGATGACATACAAGCTATATTGACACCCGTCCTGAAAGATATAGTCTACGAAGAAGAAATGCTGAGCAAATTCCGCGGCAATCCAAAGACGAAAACAAACACGGCGATGTATAAGGCTTATAGGCAGACGAAACAGATATATCAGGCGGATTTAAAAATGATTTTGTGGCAGCTGCGGCAAAACGAAACATCGGCGGCTGATGATCTGTTATCAAGATTGGCAGAATTCGAATGACTTATCTTGAAGAATACAATTACCTGATACAAGGCAGACACGTTATTGCCGGCTATTGGATAAAAAAAGAAATTGAAAATCTTATCGAAGATTTGCAAAACCCGGCTTATATTTACGATACGGCCGAGGCACATAAAAGAATTAAATTTATGCAAACGTTATGTTTGCAAAGCAAACATCCGTATTTCGGAAAGCCTCTTGAGCTTATGCCGTGGCAGCTTGCATTTTGGGAAACGGTTTACTCTTTCAAAATGAGTGATACAAAACTACGCCGATTTGTTGAAGTGCTCCTTGAAATCGCGAGAAAAAACGGCAAAAGCACAATGTTAGCCGGTGATGGGAATACCGATTTGTTTATTGGCACCGGAGGTTCGGAAGTTTGCTGCGCGTCAAATGATGATAGGCAAGCAAAATATATATGGCGAGAAATCGCCGGAATGCGTGACCGGCTGGACCCGAAGGCTATAACAAGCCGAAATTTAGTTGAAATTCGAAATGACAGAAAGAACATCATTATTTCGCGCATGTCGAGCAAAACACAAAACAAGGACGGCGGCAATTATACAAAAACGTACCTTGACGAAGCTCACGACATAGACGAAGAGAATGGGAACAGTGAAATAGCCGAGGCTTGTTGGCGCGGCATGTCAACAAAAGATGATCCGTTATTTATAACTTGCACAACGCAAGGCTTCAGCCGTGACGGTTGCTTTTTGGATAAAAAAATCGCGCACGCAAAAGCAGTTATCGAGGGCGAAAAAGAAGATATACACTTTTTGCCTTTTCTTTATGAACAAGACAATGAACAAGAAATTTGGCAAGACGAGAGCAGCTGGGAAAAGTCGAATCCGTCTTTGCGATACGGCGTTAAAAAAATGTCAAAACTCCGTCGCGATGTTGACCTTGCTCGGACTGATAAAGAAGCACGATTGCATCTGCTTTGTAAAGATTTCAACATCAAACAAAACAGTGCGCAGGCGTGGCTTCGTTCTGAAGACTTTATGTATTTGCAAGAAAAACAAAGCCTTGAAAATTTTCGCGGCTGTTTTTGTTTGGGTGCGCTTGACTGTTCGCAAACAACAGACCTTACAAATTTAAAGCTCTTATTTATGCGTCCAAACGATAACACAAAATATGTTTTTTCACATTATTGGATTCCGGAAAGCAAATTAACCGACAGCTCAGACAAGAGCGCGGGTGCTCGTTATGAAGAATGGGCGCAAGCAGGATATATAACGATAAGTAAAGGAAGCATCATCGATTTAACTGATGTAACACGCTATATCTCAGAGCTTAAAGACCTTTATAACATACGCATTTTAAAATGCGGATACGACAAAGCATACGCTCGTGAATTTGAAAAGAGCATCGACGATTTAAGCCCGACTATGCGTGAACCCATAAATCAAAAAGTAATGTCAACGCCGATGAAATGGGTTGAGCGCGATTTTGAAAATCACGTTATAAATTACGGAAACAATCCCGTCGACGCTTGGTGTTTGGGTAATGCTTGCTGCTATATCGACCGGCACGAAAATTACAGTTGTAAGAAATCACAGGCGAGCAAACGAATTGACGGAGCGGTTGTTTTTATAATTTTATATGCAACGCTTTTAAAGTTTAATTCGGAATTTCAAAACGCAATAAAATAGGGGTGATTCACACGGGATTATTTGATTTGTTTAAATCGAAAAAGAAAAAACAAAGCGGGCTGACATATGCGCCGACGATGACCGGAAATGCACCGTTTTACTCTTCTTTCGGTGAAAGCGTTTACGCTTCGGACATAATAGTTCAATCAATCCGCTGTAAAGCGAATGAGTTCAAAAAACTCGACCCGCGACATATTCGGACAACTAACGGTGAACAATCGGTAGTGAGCGATAGCAGCATCGCAAAGGTTCTGAAAAGGCCGAATGGGTACATGACCACGGCTGACTTTTTGGAAAAAATAACAATTTTGCTTGAGCTTACAAAAAACGTGTTTATTTATCCGACATATTATAAAACAAACGGCGGCGAAAAATATTACACGGGTTTTTATCCGCTGAAGCCGTCTGAAGTTCAATATATGACCGACGCAGCAGGCGATTTGTATTTGAATTTGAGATTTGCAAACGGTTATGAAATAACGCTTCCTTCAGATAGCGTTATACATTGGAGAAAAGATTACGGAGTTAATGATTATTTCGGCGGCGGAATGTTCGGCGGCGATGACAACTCCGGGCTCTTAACAATGCTTCAACGCTACGACCAATTGACGCAAAGCATCGCAAAAGCGGTTAAATGTTCTTGCCAAGTGAATGCGGCGATAAAGGTAAATACATATGCTGAAACGGATGAGCTTAAGCAGAAACGCGAAGAATTTGAGGCCGATATTATAGACAATAAGAGCGGACTACTTGTCATGGATCAATCAAGCGAATTTGTGAACATTCCGCGAGATATAAAGCTTGTTGATGCCGAAACGCTCAAATTTTTTTACGACACGATTTTGCGCGCCAACGGGTGCAGCCTTTCAATACTTAACGGTGATTATACTAAGTCGCAGAAAGAAGCTTATTACGAGCACGCTCTCGAAGCAGACATAAAAGGTTTGGGACAGGCTATGTCGCGAGTGCTTTTTACTGAACGCGAGGCGGCGTTCGGTAATGAGATAATCCTTTACCCTAACGACATATCGTTTATGTCAATGGAAAATAAATTGACGGCATTGCAATTAGGGCTGCCTGCCGGCATATTCACAAAAAACGAAGCCCGAGAGTTACTGGGATATGCACCCATTGAGGGCGGCGACGTAATGCCGAGAGGCTATAACGAAGTAGACGCGACAGGTACAGGCGAAAGCGAGGAAAAAAACGATGAGTAAAAAAAGAAATGATTATTTTTTGCAGCGCGGTTTTACCGCCGAATTTAGAGCTGCGGGAGCTGATGACGGCAACACAGGACATATCGTCGAGGGCGTCGCAGCTGTCTGTGAGCAAGAAACACGTATACAAGATTTTTTCGGAGAATTTATCGAGGTCATTCGAAAAGGCGCGTTTGACGAAACGAACTTTGACGACGTGCGCTTCTTAGTGAATCACGATTTTAACGGCATTGCTCTTGCCCGAAGCCGGCGGAATAACAAGAGTGATAAACCTAACACAATGCAGCTTTTCGTAGACGATAACGGCGATGTGAATATAAAGGCAGATCTTGACACGGAAAACAACGAACAGGCCCGTGCTCTCTACTCGGCCATAAGCCGCGGCGATATGGACGGAATGAGCTTTTGCTTTTACGTTTCGGAAGATAATCAGAGATGGAGTGAGCGCGATGGGGTAAATGTTCGTGAAATATTGAAGGTCGATAAAGTTATCGAAGTTTCAGCTGTTAACTTCCCGGCATATGGGGGAACTAACATAGATAGCCGGTCGCTGGATAGTGACCGCCGAGCACTGGATAGGGCTCGTATCGCGTTGGATAACGCAAAAAACGAAGCCTGATTACAAGGCAAAAACTTTAATTACAATGTACAAAAAGTGAGGTAATGAACATGAAAGAAAAACTCTTAAAGCTCTTAAACGCAAAAAAAGAGCAGCGAGACGCTCTTAACAAATCAATGATTGAGAGCGAGAACAAAGAAGAGCGCGCCGCTATCGGCGAAACTCTTAAATCTCTTGGCGAAGAAATCAACGAAGTTGAAGAAATGCTCGCACAGGTTGACGAGCCAGCACCCGATGGGCCCGACGCAGGTGATAAGGGCGACGACTCTCGACAGCTTGACCCAATTGCAACGTTTAAAATGAGGGATATAAAACCGTCTGCTGTTAAAGACCGTTATGATACGGAGGAATACCGCAGCGCGTTTATGGACTTTGTTTGCAGGGGCATTAAAATTCCTGCTGAAATGCGCAAGGATGAAGTGACCAAAACAACAGATGCAAGCGCAGTTATCCCCACGACAATTCTTAATGAAATGGTTGTCGGACTTAAAAATTACGGCAATTTGTATGCAAAGGTTCGTAAACTTAACATACAGGGCGGCGTGCAAATTCCGATTTTGTCGCTAAAACCGGAGGCTAAGTGGATTTCTGCCAATACCGCAACAAGCGAAAGTGACAAACAGAAGATAGCGTCTAATACAGCTGTTACATTTAATTATTATGGTTTGGAATGCAAAATTTCGCAGACTTTGCTCACAAATGTTACAACGCTTGACATGTTCCAGCAGATGTTTATTCCGCTTGCAATGGAGGCTATTGCGAAAGCTTGGGATATTGCAATAATCTCCGGCAGCGGTACGGGCGAACCCTTAGGAATCACCAAGGATAGCCGAGTACCTACATCACAAGTAGTTACACTTGATGCTGCTGACGTCGTTAAATGGGATGCGTGGAAGAAGAAAGTTTTTGCAAAAATTCCCTCCGCTTATCGTAGCGGTTCGGCCATTATGGCTCAGGGTACCTTTGACGGGTATATAGATGGAATGGTCGACAGCAACGGACAGCCGATTGCACGCGTTAATTACGGAATTGAAAATGGCGAATCATACCGTTTTGGCGGCAAGGAGGTTGAAATTGTTGAACCAGAAGTAATAAAAGACTGGGATAGTGCAACGACTGGTGATGTTATTGCCATATTTGCAAACCTGAACGATTATGCAATTAACAGTAATCTTGAAATAAAAGTCGTAAAATGGGAAGACAATGACAACAACGAAATCAAAAACAAAGTCATTCTCATCGCCGACGGAAAGCTTGTCGACCCTAACGGTGTAGTTATCGTTAAGAAAGGCGTATAAACAATGAGAACTATTGACGCATTAAAAGCCCTTGCTGTTGCGCTCGGTTGCGCAGCAAGTGTCGCAAAAGTAACGGGAAACACCATCGACGAGGTTGTTAATTTTATCGCAGCAAATTTGCCTGACACCTACAAGGGCAAGGTTGCTGGAACTTAATTTAAACAAGAAAGGTTTTATGTGATGCAATTGACAGAAGCCGAAAGGCTGGCGAAAGTGAAATATGCTTTATATGGCGACGCAACGCAGAGTTATAACGACGAGCAGCTTAAATTATACATCGAAGAAGTGCTCGACGAAATGATTCATGCCGGCGTTAAGGAAAATGTTGCAAAAAGCGCGGCGGCTGTCGGTTGTATCGCATGCGGCATTAACGACATCTGGAATTTCTCAAGCGGCACTGTCAAGCATAGCGAATATTACGATCGAAGGCTGGTTCAACTCACTTTGAGAAGAGGCGACGAAGATGTATAGACCGTCGGAAGCCGCACAAATGACGACTGCAATTCAATTGCAGCAACCGATTAAACGAAGTCGTCTGGCGTTAGTCAAAAGTCTTACGGCGTAAGTAAAAAGTCATACAAGGATGTTGACGGCATTGTTATGGCGAATTTCAAAACATACGGCGGAACAGAAAAAACCGACAATGGGATTTTGTCGATTGAAGAAACAGCGCAAATCGTATGCCGGTATCGCCCGGATATTAAAAGCGATACCCGAGTAGTCCCTTTTGCAGACGGGTGCGATTTATGAAATCTTGGGAGAGCCGGAGAACATCGAAATGCGAAATATGTTTTTGAAATTCAAAATTCGCAGAATAAAAGGCGGTGTTTGATTTGCCGATAACACTAAAACTTACCGGATTTGAAGAAATGCTTACGGCGATTGAAAAAGCCGGTGGTTCAATTGACAAAGCCGCAAATCAATGTATGCAAAAATCGGCAAAGCTGATGGACGAAGAACTAAAAGCTCAAATGCGCTCGGCAAATGTGAAAAGCGATTTAATTAACCGTATGCCGTCGCCCGAAGTCGAGATGGCAATCGATATACGGCACGCGTCGGCTTTGTTAAAGGTGAGTACAACCCGACAAAGCCGTCTGATGCATATAAGGCTATCTTTTTGAATTACGGCACACCGCGCCGCACAAAACACGGTCAGGTTAAAGCTCGGCACTTCATTGAGAAAGCTAAGAAAAAGGCAAAATCGAAAATCAAAAAATCACAGCAACAAACGCTCGAAGAGATTTTGGGAGGCTTGAAAAAATGAAGCAAAAACTAATTGATGCTCTCATAAAATGCGGATTTGAAGAAGCCAAAACACTTTTTCTGCAAGGCACAATGAATCCGAACGAGCCATATCCTGAAACATTCGTTACGTTTTGGACGAGCAGCACATCCGACGGCATGCATTTTGAAAATCAAACAATATCGTATGAATGGTCATTCAGCGTGATATTGTACAGTAGTGACGCAAATATCGTAAACACGAAGCCGGAAGAAATCCGCGCTGTTTTAGAAAAAGACGGTTTTATTCCATTAGGCAAAGGGCAAGATGTCCCAAGTGACGAGCCTACCTATACGGGATGGGCGATGGATTTTATAATTCCGGAATATTAAGGAAAGAAGGATGAATATGGAAGACAAAAAATTCGGCTTGCTTCGCGGATTGTCCGAAATCTATATCGACGAAATATCCGACAGTGCAGAAGCTTATACTCCTGCTGGGAAGCCGGAACAGCTTATCCCTGCTGGGGAGCTGAAAATAAAGAAATCGGTTGACAAAACACAAGTGTATTTTGACAACGCACTTTATGCGGAAGTTCGAAAAGAAAACGCTTCTGAAATGGAACTCGTCGGAGCGGCTATCCGTGCGATGTTCAATGCTTGGCTCGAAGGTAAGAGCATAGATACAACGACCGGCGCGATAATGGACGACGGCGAAGCTCATGAAAAGTATTTCGCAATCAGCGGAAAAAAAGATTATACCGACGGAACAAGTGAGTATTTTTGGTTCCTGAAATGCTCATACGGCGGAGCTGAAGAAAGCACCAAGACAAAGAATAACAGCACCGATTCGTCGGGCATGACATTGCCGTTTACGGCGTACAAAACGCAGTTTAAATTCACAAACGGAAATAAAGCGGCAAAAGTTGTAAGAATTGACACTTCGACAACCAAAATTAAAGCTGATGCTTCTTGGACAAAACAGGTTGTAACGCCCGACAACTTGAGCGAAGTAATAGAAAAAGCAACAAGTGTGTAATATTTGAAAGCGGGCGGCGAGAACGCCCGCTTTGCTATTTTAGGAGGAAAAAATCATGGCAAAATATGAGCTTAATATTTATTGCAAAAACAATGAAATTGAAAAAACATATGCGACGGACGCGATACCGTGGGGCTTTTACATAGAAGCCGTTAAGGCTTCAGACGAAATTGAAAATATGGATGTGCGAGAAAAATTCGAAATGATTAACAGTTTCGTGAAACGCATGTTTATAGGGTTGTCTGACGATGAACTTAACAGAGCAAGCGGCGATGACGTTATAAATCTGTTTAATCAGCTCATAAGAAAAGGCAGGTCGATTGTCAGCTCAAAAAACCCGACGGCGGCGGGGAAGTAGCCGCCGCAAAAAGTCCATTCGAGGGACTTATGGAAACAACATTTATTCTTGCCGGCAGCTTCGGCGTTACACCTTTTGAAATTATGAAACAAGATGTTGACGAAGTAATTATGATTATAAATTATTTATCCGAAAGCGGTAAAGCAAGTAAGCAGGAAGATAAGATGTTAAACGATAAAGAACAAGCCAACAGCTTCTGGGCGAGTATTTAAGGGGGAAAATTATGGCAAATGATGAACGCTTGGGCGCGTCATTTAACATTGATGTTACAAATTTAAAAGCCGGACTCGCTCAAGCAAACAGACTGATTCGCGAGAGCAACAGTGAATTTCGTGCTGCCGCCGCCGGGCTTGATGATTGGACGAAAAGCGAAACCGGATTAAATGCAAAAATCAAATCGTTAAATCAAATAACAGAAATTCAGCGTAAAAAGGTTGATGCATTACAGAATGAATACAACAACTTGATTGCAAACGGCTTGGATCCGACGAGCAAGCAGGCTGTTGATTTGCGAACGAAAATAAACAATGAAACGGCTGCTTTGAATAAAAATGAAGTCGAGCTTCGAAAACAGACGACGGCTCTTAATGACTTGGAAAGTGAAACAAAGAAAGCCGGAAATGCAACTGATGAGACAAGCGGAAAATTTTCGAAACTCGGCGAAGTAGCCAAGGGGGCCGCAAAAGTAGCATTAGCGGCAGTCGGAGCTACTGCGGCGGCGGTCGGAGCACTTGTCAAACAAGCAGTTGAAAGTTATGCAGAGTATGAACAGCTTGTCGGAGGCGTTGATACTCTTTTTGGTAGTGCAAGTGCAGAAGTTCAAAAAAAGGCGGACAATGCGTATAAAACAGCGGGAATGTCCGCAAATGAGTACATGGAGACGGTCACAGGGTTCTCCGCAAGCCTGATTCAGTCTCTCGGCGGTGATACCGAGAAAGCCGCAAAGTATGCGGATATGGCAATTACGGACATGTCAGATAATGCTAACAAAATGGGCACGGATATGTCTTTAATTCAGAATGCGTATCAAGGATTCGCCAAGCAGAATTACACAATGCTTGACAACCTCAAACTGGGATATGGCGGCACTAAAGAAGAGATGGAACGACTTCTTGAAGATGCATCGAAGATTAGCGGCATAAAGTATGACATATCCTCTTATGCAGATATTGTGGACGCAATCCACGTCGTCCAAACAGAGATGGGCATAACCGGAACGACCGCGAAAGAAGCGAGCACAACAATTCAAGGTTCAATCTCGTCAATGAAGAGTGCTTGGCAGAATCTCTTAACAGGTCTTGCCGATGAAAACGCGGATCTTGATGTGCTTGTGACGAACATGATTGAAAGCGTCGGAACTGTTGTTGAAAATGTGCTCCCGAAAATTTCGGTTGCGGCAGAAGGAATTGTTTCGTTAATTCAAAATCTTATACCTCAAATTCCGCCGTTAATTGAGCAATTGTTGCCACCGTTGCTTGAGGGCGCACTAAGTCTGATACAAGGTCTTGTTACAATACTTCCGGAGATAACAAGCACAATAACCGGTATGCTCCCGATTGTCTTAACTTCATTAGTCGGAATGACGCCGGAGATATTGACATCGATTTTAACAATAATAACCGAATTGTTAAATGCTATAACCGGCATGCTGCCGACGATTGTTGAATCTATAATGCAGGTCGTGCCTGAACTTATAACTTCTCTTGTCGCTGCAATTCCACAACTTCTTGAAGCGGCAATTCAATTTTTGCTTGCAATTGTAGAAGCTGTCCCGACGATTATAACATCATTAGTTGATGCATTGCCTTTAATCGTTTCAACAATAATATCAACCTTGTTATCGAATTTGCCAATGCTGCAAAATGCTGCTTTTCAGCTGTTTTTCGGCATAATAAAGGCGATTCCCGAAATAATTGTTGCACTCAGTAAAGAAGTGCCAAACATAATCAAAGGAATTACCGACGGGCTTGTAAAAGGCATTCCCGAGCTTATGAAAACAGGCGGAAATATGCTGAAAGGCATGCTTGAGGGATTGCTTGACATGACCGCGATAGGAAATGCGGTTAAAAAGTTGTTCAACGGCATTGTCGGCGGTCTTAAAGAGAAATTCGGCATTCACTCTCCGTCAAAGGTTATTGAAGAAGAAATCAGCAAAAATCTTGTGCTCGCCGTCGGTACTGGGTTCGAAAAATACATCGGAGCGGTAAATGGAAAAATAAGCGAATTATTGTCAAATGTTATGGAAAACGCTATCGGCAAAAATCTTGCGCTCGGCATTGGTTCTGGTTTCAAAAAAAACATCGGAGCGGTAAATAGAGAGATAGGCGAATCATTGAATTCCGAGGATGCAAGTGTCAACATAAATGCGAATGGTGCAAAAAGCGGCGGCGGACTGACAGTATATCAGACTAATAATTATAAACAGGCTTACACAAGCCCTGTTGAAAAATACAAATCAAAGCAACAGCTTTATGCTGCGGCAAGGCTTATCAAGGCGGGTGCGATATAATGCTAAAATTAGATTTTATCTCCAAAACAGGCGAAACAATGCCGCTTGTTAACAATCCCCTCTTCGTCGTAACAAACATCGACGGAATGACCACTGCCGACACCAATATTTCAAGCTCAGCTATCGGCGGAGTGGACGGCGACACGGTTAACAATATACAAGCTAATCCGCGCCCGATTGTTATTGATTTGCAAATCCGAGACAGCGTTGACGTCGAAAATGCAAAGCGTGAAATATTAAAAGTTGTAAAATTAAAGCAGCAAGGCGAGCTTATGTGGACGCAAAACAACCGCACTGTTGTTATAAACGGCATAGTCGAATCAATTGAAATGCCACGATGGACGAAAACTGCGGTTATGCAAATAACATTGCATTGTGAGCAGCCATTTTGGGAAGATTTTGAAGAGGCAATCAGAGAAATAAGCGAATCTCTTGATTTGCATTACTTCACGGACAGCCCCGCTGATATGTTATTTTTCCCTGAAACGGGAATACCGCTCGGCGAATATGACACGATTCGCACAAAATCTTTCCGAAATCACGGTGATGTTACCGTAGGACTTGAAATTCGCATTTTTGCTCACAATACTGTCACGAATCCGATTATATACGACGAATACGGCGGCTTCTTCGGTGTAGGCTATGTGGGAAACCCGTTTACGCTAAACTCCGGCGAAGAAGTTATAATCACTACACACAAAAAGAACAAAAAAGTCATGTATAAAGGCTCAAATCTTTACGAAAAAATAAAGCCGCGCTCCACTTGGCTCCAGCTTCTGCCGGGTGATAACACATTCACGATAAACAGCGACGATGACAACAATGAAAATATGTCTTTTTCGCTTATATATAAGCAGAGGTACATATAATGATTGAATATGTAGAAATACGCGGAGCGGATACGAGGATAATCGGCATCATAGATACAGCGTCGGCTATAATATGGCATTCCGTTTATTTTGGAGTAGGCGATTTTGAAATTCACACGGCGGCAACATCCGATTATATTGATTTGTTAAAAATCGGGCGATATATAACACGGCCGGACGATGATGAAGTCGGAATCATTGAAAAAATCGAAATAACCGAAAGCGCGGAAGACGGCGCCACTCTCACGGCAAGCGGTCGTTTCGCAAAATCTCTTCTCGAACGGCGGTTGATTTACAACTTGAGCGGGACAACGAATACCGCAACAATATTGCGCGGCAACGTAGAAAAAGCCGTCAGGAAAGTTGTTGAAGCAAATGCAATTCGATGTGAATTTGACGACAAACGGAATATGTCAATATTAGAATTAAACAGCGCAAAAGGCTTTCCTCAGGTGATTGTTAGCGAGGACGGCAAAACTGCCGAAAAACAAGTGTCGTACGGGAATTTACTTACCTACACCGACGGTGTGCTTGAAGAATATGGATTGTCTGCAAAATGCCTTTTAAGCGGCGAAAAATTCTTATACACCATATATGCCGGCATCGACCGTTCAATCAACAACACCGCCGGAAATGTTCCGCTTATCTTCAGTAAAGAATACGACAACCTGACCACAAGTGATTACGTTTACAATACAAGTACCGAAAAGAATGTAGCGTTGATCGGTGGCGAGGGTGAGGGCTTAGAGCGTTTTTATTCGTTGATAGGCGGTAATAACGCCGGGCTTAATCGCCGTGAAGTGTTTATAGACGCTTCGTCGATAAACAAAACATACAAAGACGAAAACGATGTTGAACAAGCTTACACCGTAGAAGAATACAAGACGCTGCTCGATGCCAAAGGCAAACAGGATTTAGCACCGCTTGTTGTAACCGAAACGTTTGAGGGAACGGTCGACACGACAAACGGAAATTATTCATACAAAAATGATTTCGAACTCGGCGATATCGTCACGGTGCAAAGCAACGACATAAACGTATATGTGAATTCGCGTATTTGTGAAATTCTTGAAAATCAAGATAGCAGCGGATATTCTGCTGAAATTAAATTCGAATAAGAGAGGTTTTTAAAATGCAAAAATCGGGTTTTTTTAACGCATTGTTGACGAACGGAGAATATGACCGTAAATATAACGCCAATGATTATTGCGAAAATTTAGCCGTTATAATTAACAATGGCGTGTTACGTAGCCCAAATGACGATTTAAAAGTAACTGCGGATGGTATGGTCGTAACCGTCGGCGTCGGGCGTGCTTGGATTGACGGTCACTATTATTACAACGATACATCATACTCTTTCGCGGCAGTTACAGCACCGGCAGGCGGCACACGTTATGACCGTGTTTTTCTAAGATTGAATAAGAATTTATCAGCTCGCAGCATATCGCTTGTCTACGAGCAAGGAATCGCTGGCAATAGCCCGACAAAGCCTGCCCCGGTTCGCGACAACAACGTTTACGATCTTGTTCTTGCCGATATATACGTCGGCACAAATGCAACAAGTCTTTCTGTTAAAGATACCCGAAGTGATGCACAGCTGTGCGGCTGGGTGTATTCAACTTCCGGTGACAACTCGTTCTTCAAAGTCTTGACGGAGCATTTAACGAATGGTTTGAAGAAACAAAAAACACGTTGTCAAGCGTAACGCTCTTTAAACGCTATAATTGGCGCACGACGATTGAAGCTGAAACAAACACAGTTTCGTTTGACATTCCCCAATATGATGCCGAGACAACATTCATTGAAGTATATACAAATGGCGTTCTTGATTCCGAAGGCGTTGACTACACACTTGAAAACAGCGTGATAACGTTTAGTGGCTTGCCGCTTACGGCCGGTACAGAGGTTGAGGTTAAGTGCTACAAATCAATCGACGGTACTGGAATATTAAGCGTGGCAGAAGAAATAACCGCGTTGCAAAATGCCGTTGCGAAATTAAATGCAGCGGACGAATGCGTATATAAATGCAACGGAGCCGATGACAACGTGAAGCTTTCAGAACTTGCGCAAGAGTGGTTGAGCGACGATTTAGATTATAGCTCGAAAACAATAAAGATATATGGAACATTTGGCGCGACTGCTGCCTGCGCAGGCGCAGGCACGGCGGCCAATCCGTATAAATGGTTTAATTTCGGACTTGCTGAAAGCGTAAAGAGGCGTATAACTTTTGACTTTTCAACCTGCTCGCAAATAACGCTGCCGATAGCAGCCGGCACATCAAATGTTGTTTTTTCCGGCTCAGATGTGCACGTTATCGGCGCAAATGTAATCGCAACGCAAAGTGCGACAAATACAAACATAAAAATGTTCGATTCAAACATCGGCTCTGTATCTGCTGAGGATTGCCGTTTTTGGATAACAGCTTACAGCGGAAGCTTTATATCACAAACGGGTAATTTCACAAACTGCCGCGCCAGCGTGGCGAATGCATCGGGCGATTCGTACTGTTTTCAGCCGACAACGGCAAGTTTGCTCAAAATTAACGGCGGCGAATACTACGGATACACCGGTGGAAGCGCCCACAAGAGTGCCGTAATCGGGCAAACAACAGGAAATGCCGTTTCTGTTTTGAACGGCGTTAACGCGCCCACAGTAGCACGTTCCGGATATTACCAAACACACGCAATCTTTCAGGATACAAACGGCGGACGTCTTAATTGTTCTGATTTAATCAGTGAACTCGCCGTATCGGTTGCTTCGAACATAAGCGATGTCCGAGGGACGATTGCAAAAAGCAAACCGGGCACTATATAAAGTGAATATTGCTTACCTACCATGTGTAGGCGGAGCGGAGAAAACGCCGACATTTATTTGTCGGCGTTTTTGTTTTAAAAAACTTCAGTTGAAGTTTTTTTGCTTTTTTTAAAATTTCTGTTGATAATACCACGATAACGTGGTATTATATAAGAGAACTAAGGGACACATTATGCACCGGCAGGATTTGCGAGATTGAAATAAAAGGAGCTTGTGGTTAGTGGCAATTAACATTTATATTGATAAGGTCGGACATTCCGCCCTTGAAAAATGGACCCCGACGCACAAAGATACTGTTTTATATTACGCGAGGGATGAATTCCGATTTTTTAACAAATTTGTTTAATTTTCGAAAACGCTTATAAAGCGTTTTGCGAAGTAAAAAAGCAAGGATACAAAATAAATATCGTTAACGAAGAAGGCACCGCAATCAAGTTGTTTGTTGAATTCGATAAAAGCGAAAAAAACGACTTCAATATTAAATATAAACTTATTAAACCCTTGGAATACGAAATGCTGAACGAAATTGTAAACACAGTCATTACAGTTGCATCTGATGTTAACGCCTTGTTTTTTGAGCTTCAAATTCTGAATCGAAAAGTTGATTTATATTCAAAGGACCAAAATTGGCTAATCAGAGAGTTGAACAATAAACCAATACTCGTTCCTGTCGGCTCGCATTTGTCGCCGGAAGGTGTTTTCGGCGTAAAAGGGCACCTTCGCCACTATAAGAGCGGCAAAACAGTATGGATTGATGATTATGTTAAAGGAGCTGACAAGAAATGAAAACACTTAACGAAAATGGACTTGAAAATATTAACTTTGACAAAATAGCACTTAACGAGCATTTTATTTATGTTGACGGAGCGTTTGAGTTTTTTGCGATTAAGGTCAGTGACGATTACGCGGTTTTTATAAACACGGACGGAAAATTTATCTGCGCCAAAGCGTTTAAAAATTGCTTATCAATAGGCGCAGGCGTTGTCTCAGAATTTCCAACCTTTGCCGAAGCCGTCGAGGCTTGCGGAGCAGATATAGTCGAGCGTAGCGAAATTGCATTTTACGGACAACGAGATAAAATGATGTCCGTGTCTGACTACGCTCGAAAGCACGGAGTCGACCCCTCGACCGTCCGCCACAAAATAAGTCGAGGTTTGTTACCGGCAGTTAAGATTGGGAAAATGTGGCTTGTTAAAGAAAGCGAGCCGTGGACCGACCAAAGAAGAAAAAAATAGGAGAGCTTTTCAGCTCTCCTATTTTTTGTAGGGGCATTTGTTGCAGCGCATATTTGCGATAGACATTTACGTGATAAAAAATATATTGATAAAATGTTAAAAAAAGGTGTTGACATAATCGTACGTCTATGTTATAATATAGTCACAGTTAAGGAAGATAACAAATCCAAAACAGAAGGACAAAGAAAAATGAAAGTTTATATCAAAGAATGGTTTTTTAATAAAAATTGGTGTTCGATTATTAGAAACTATATGCTGAACGAACGCGCTGTTTACGTTATCGGCGAAACTGAAAAAGCATACAAAGTCGAGGGCGGCTTCACAACTCAGGACGGCGAACGTGAAAACACTTTTGATTTTTGGGTTCCGAAATCTTGCACAATGACTGAGGAAGAATACGCCGCCGAACAAAAGGCATTTGCCGAAAGGCAAGAAGAAATTGAAAAACACTTCAAAGAAGGCTGCGAAGCTTACGAAGCGTTGCTCAAGTTTGCAAAAGAAAACAATGTAAAAGGCGTTCGCAAAGGAATGAAAAAAGAAACTATATTAAACAAAATTCACGATGCAGGGCTTGAGTACAACGCTTGAGTTTGCTTTTAAAAAAATAAAGAAAGGTGATATTAAATGGACAAACGAAAAATGACACCGCAAGAACGGTACGCGGAGAAGTACCGCCGACAATACAAGATGGATTGTATAACGAGGACGGAACAAGATATAATCCAAAAGCTCGACAGTGTACCAAATAAAGCTGGTTATATCAAGCAGCTTATCCGAGCAGATATTGCGGCAAATAAAGGAAAGGAGTAAAACATTATGAAAATTTACACAGCAGATAAGGAAACGGGCACATTCATAGATGAATGTAAGGATATACAAGAAGCAAAAAAATTGATACAACAATACGAAGAAGAAGACAGAAAAGAAAACATTTATACAGCCGATTTTTACGATATAGTCAACGAATTTCACGAGACGATAAAACAATAAATCACAACAAATAAAGAAAAGGAGTTAACAAAAATGAAATATTATGAAGTTGCGGAAATAACCTTAAATCTCAATTCTAAAGGGTACGAAATGGGAGACGAGGAGAGCTCGTATATGGGCCCGGATTACAAAAAAGCCATTTGTGTGTGCGATGAGGCCTTAAGTAATTGGGAGCGTCTTGATTACAGGGACAAAAAGGAAAGCGCAATAGAAGGTAGGATATACGAAATCCCCGATGATACAGATATAAACGATAAAGATGAAATAATTAACGCGATATGTGACGCGTGCGAATATGACACGTTTTTTTCGCATTATCCGGAAGACGATTTTAAAAAAAGCCAAGAAAAAATAAACGCTCTTATAAATGCGTGAAAATTAAATCATTAAATAACAGACCCCACCGAAGGCATTTGCCGCGGTGGGGTTTTAATTACAAAAAAGTAGTAAAAAGCCCTTGACATAATCGTACGTCTATGTTATAATATAATCACAGTTAAGGAGGTGATAAGAATGAAAAAGCAAAATCAAAAGCCTACCGCCTTTGAAATTGCATATCTTGTTATCGAAGCAATCGTTGCAATCGCTACTTTGATAACGGCAATCAAATGGTGGTAGGCTACATAGAGGGGCTTTTGCCCCTCCCCCTTGCGGGAGTATATATAATATAACACATAGAAAGGAGTTTTACAAGTGTTCAATAAAAATTTTTGGCTGATTACTCTTTGCGCATTGCTTATAATTTCGATATATACCGGGCTTAATATATTTTCGAGAATTGCACTCGGTGCAAACGGCTTGATTATATTAGCCGATGTAATTATAAGTGTTCGCAGATTGGCAAAAGAGAAAAAGTGCAAAGAGAGCGATTAAAAACTCTCAGCACATCGCAAGTTTTGACTTGCATTTGACTTGCATTTTTTCTTTTAAATAGCCGAAAATGGCACAAATAGCGCAAAAACGGGTGACATTTTGATAATTAAAAAACGCCGAAAGCCCTTGATACACAAGGCTTTTCAGCGTTTTTTGTTGCCGCTTTCAAAAACGGCGTTTTGGAGCGGGTGATGGGAATCGAACCCACACAGCCAGCTTGGAAGGCTGGAATTCTAACCATTGAACTACACCCGCAAACAACATTCAGTATTTTAGCAAACAAAATGCAAAAAGTCAATATAAAACTCTAAATTTATGTTTTCACATATTTATTTTGGACTCGTTTTATGTTATACTGCTAAACGAAGAGCTATGCTAAAGCTATATTTTATACACAGGAGATCAGACTATGCAGGTTACAAGACAGATTACAAATGACATCACCTATGTCGGTGTGAGCGACAGACGTCTTTCGCTGTTTGAAAATATTTTCCCCATACCGCGCGGTGTTTCATACAATTCTTACATTATAAATGATGAAAAAACGGCACTTATAGATGCCGTGGATTATGATTCGAGTCGTGTTTTCGTTGAGAACGTGAAGGCTGCGCTTAACGGTAAAACGCTTGATTATATTGTTGTGAATCATATGGAACCGGATCATGCAGGCAGCTTAAGGCTGATTTGCGACCTCTATCCCGACGCGGCTTTAGTCGCTACCAAGAAGGCTGTCGATATGATGGCGCAGTTTTTCGGTGATGAGCTTAAAAATGAGAAAATAGTCGTAAAAGAGGGCGATACCGTGTCCCTCGGTAAACATGAGCTGTCGTTTTATACGGCACCTATGGTTCATTGGCCTGAGGTTATGGTGACGTATGAAAGCTTTGAAAAGGTCCTTTTCAGCGCGGACGCATTCGGTACATTCGGCGCGCTGAACGGCAACATATTCAACGACGAATACGATATTGACCGTGATTGGCTTCCGGATTATCGCAGATACTATACAAATATTTGCGGCAAATACGGTATGCAGGTGCAGTCGCTTCTCAAAAAAGCTTTGACGCTCGATATTCAGATGATATGCCCTTTGCACGGACCGGTTTGGCGCTCAAATCTTGTTTATATCATAAATAAATATGATATTTGGAGTAAATATGAGGCTGAGGGCAATTCGGTTATGATAGCTTATGCGTCGATTTACGGCAATACCGAAAATGCCGCATATTATCTTGCGAATGAATTGTCAAAGCTCGGTGTTAAGGATATCGCCATGTATGACGTCTCTTCGACCGACGTGTCTTATCTCATTTCAGAGACCTTCCGCTGCAGTCACATAGTGTTGATGTCGGCTACGTACAATCTTGAGATTTATCCCAAGATGGACGATTATATTTCGGATATGAAACGCCTTAATGTTTCAAATAAGACATTTGCGATAGTTGATAACGGAACTTGGGCGCCCACCGCCGGCAAAAAAATGCGCGAGGCCGTAGAAACGCTTAAAAACTGTAAAATCTGCGAAAATACGACTACGGTGAAATCTGCGGTTAAAGGCAGCAATGCAGCAGCCCTTGCAGCCTTGGCGAAGGAAATTTCGGCAGAAATACAAGGCTGATAAAATGTACTTGACATACCGTTCGGCAATCTGATATAATTCATATGTAAACGACCTGCTCGTAAAGTCGAGCAGGAAGTTTACACCAAACGGTTAGCATATGCTAACCGACTTGAAGCGTAGAATTATTAAATCGGTGCCATATGCGGAGCTTAAATTCCCTTGACGGTGCCGCAATAAATCCGCCGCATAGAGCGGATTTTAAAAAGCTCTTGTAGTTAGCAAACGCTAACCACGTGGGCTGTGTTACGGAGTTTGACATAAGAGAGGAGTGACCGATTTTGTCCGAAGAAACGGTTATTAACTGCTGTTCGCCATGCCTTGCCGGTCTTAAAACCGGAAATCTGTTTTCCAGCAAGGTTGACGATAAAAACGAATTGCTTCGCTCGGTTCGCGAGCTGAATCGGCGGCTTGTGCCTCGCGGGCTTCGCATTATGCCGGTTAAAATCACAAAAACAAGGGCGCTGATATATCTTTACAGACCCGACAGGCTCGAAAAAGACCTTGCCGACAAAACCGCTGTCGAGCTGCTGTCGGAGAGGGCTTACCCCGTGGGCTGTACCGAAAGATGTGTGGCGGAGCTTATAAGACGTGTCAGGCACGAAGAGGATTTTCCGCACGAAATAGGACTCTTTCTGGGTTATCCGTCTGAGGATGTCAGCGGCTTTATAAAGCACGGTGCCAAGAACTCAAAATGCGTCGGCACTTGGAAGGTTTACGGTGACGAAGCGGAGGCACAGAAAAAATTCAAGCTTTATAAAAAATGCACAAGAGTGTATAAAGACGCTTACAAAAAGCACAATTCATTTGAACGCCTTGTTGTGAGCAGTCATAATAAATAATCTGAAAGGATATGATAAAATGAGTAAGGTAGCAGTAGTATATTGGAGCGGAACGGGAAATACCGAGGCAATGGCTTCGGCCGTGGTTGACGGTGTTCGCGAGGACGGCGCTGAGGCAGAGCTTTTTACGGCTTCCGAGTTTGATGCGTCAATGCTCTCCTCTTTTGACGCTGTGGCGTTCGGATGTCCGTCAATGGGCAGCGAACAGCTTGAGGACAGCGAGTTCGAGCCTATGTTTAATTCGTGCGAGAGTGATCTCGGAGGCAAAAAAATTGCGCTCTTCGGCTCCTACGGATGGGGCGACGGCGAATGGATGAGAAGCTGGGAGGAGACTTGCACAGCAGACGGTGCAGTGCTTGTGACAGAGTCGGTGATATGCAACGACGCTCCCTCTGATGATGCAATCGCAGAGTGCAAGGCACTCGGTGCGGCTCTTGCAGCCGTCTAATAATGAAATAAGCCGATTTTTATCGGGTTATTATAAAGCGTTGTCGCCGAAAAATGAAGCTCCGAGGCTTGTTTAAGTAAAAAACCGCAAAGTAAAAACTTTACGGTCTTTGCTCAGCCTCTTCGGCGACAATTGATAAAAAATAAGACCCACTGTGAATCTTCCTCCTTGAATTTTTTTCACAGCGGGTCTTTTTTTATTAGATTTTGAAGTAATCTACCGCATTTATAAACATACGGTTATCTTTGTTGCCGTCAACGTTTTTATATACGTTATCGGAGAAGCGTTCGGAATGACCCATCTTACCGAATACTCTTCCGTCCGGCGAGGTTATGCCCTCGACCGCCTCAAAGGAGCCGTTCGGATTGTACCTGATGTTCATGGTTGGCTTTCCGTTTTCGTCAACGTACTGCGTTGCAATCTGACCGTTTTCCGCAAGAGAGCGGAAAAGCTCTTTCGGGCAAACAAACCTGCCTTCGCCGTGAGAAATCGCAACAGTATGTATATCGCCTACATTTGAGGACGACAGCCACGGAGACTTGTTTGAGGCAACTCTCGTGTTGACAAGTCTTGACTGATGTCTGCCTATGGTGTTAAAGGTAAGCGTCGGTGTGTCGGCACTCGGCTCTATGATTTCACCGTAGGGGACAAGACCGAGTTTTATAAGTGCCTGGAAGCCGTTGCAGATACCGGCCATAAGTCCGTCACGTTCTTTTAACAGTGCGTGGACTTTTTCTTTTATGACGGGATTGCGGAAGAATGCGGTTATAAATTTACCGCTGCCGTCCGGCTCGTCGCCGCCGGAGAAGCCGCCGGGGATGAATATTATCTGCGAAGCTTCAATTTTTTCGGCGAAAACATTTACGCTCTCGGTTACGTCAGATGCAGAGAGGTTTTTGATTACCATAACTTCGGGATCTGCGCCGGCGTTAATAAACGCCCTTGTTGTATCGTATTCGCAGTTCGTTCCGGGGAATACGGGAATCAAAACCTTGGGCTTTTTGATGCCGATTTTGGGCGAAATGCGCGTTTTTGCCGTAAAGCTGTATGCGTTTACAGCCTTTTCGGGAGTCTTTATGTTGCAGGCAAATACGGGTTCAAGCTTGTTCTCGTATACTTTTTGGATTTCGTTGAGGTCGATTTTTTCAATGCCTATCTTTACGGAATAATCCATGGTTGTTTCGCCGAGGAGAACCGCGTCGTCAAGCTCACAGGTGGCCTCTATAACAAACGAGCCGTAGCTGTAATCATATATCTTGTCCGCCGGGAATCTCTTGTCAAAAGCAAAGCCTATTTTGTTTCCGAAGCAGGCTTTCATAACGCCCTCGGCAATGCCGCCGTAAGACGGGGTAAATACGGCGAGAGCCTTTTTCTCCTTAATGAGCTTTTCGACTCTTGCAAATACCGCTTTAAGGCTCTCTGTGTCAAATGTGCCGTCGGAATTTTTCTTCGGCTCTATGTAGTAGACCTTAGAGCATGGGAGCTTCCACTCGGGCGACATAACATCGTCGCTTGAACCGACGGAAACAGCAAATGAAACGAGAGTAGGAGGAACGTCAATATCCTCAAATGTGCCGCTCATGGAATCCTTGCCGCCTATTGACGCTATACCGAGCTCAAGCTGAGCCGTAAGTGCGCCGAGAAGTGCCGCGGTGGGCTGACCCCAACGCTTGCTGTCGCTTGTCATTCTCTCAAAATATTCCTGGAATGTGAGGTAGCAGTTTTCCGTGTTTCCGCCCGTGGCTATAAGCTTTGATACGGACTCCACAACCGCAAGGTATGCGCCGAGATACTGATTTTTCTCGGTGATAAATGGGTTGTAGCCCCAAGCCATAACCGAGCAGGTCTTTGTGTCATTATTAAGAACGGGAATTTTAGCCGCCATGCCTTGAGCCGGCGTCATCTGATATTTTCCGCCGAAGGGCATAAGCACGGTATTTGCGCCTATTGTTGAGTCAAAACGCTCCGAGAGTCCGCGCTTTGAGCAAATATTAAGGTCATCGGCGAGCTTCAAGAATTTCTCACCGTTGGTTTTACCCTCAACGCTTTTAACTATGGGCTGAGGATTTGTAACGGTTACAAGAGTGTGCTTTTCGGCGCCGTTTGAATTTAAGAATTCACGGGAAATATCGACTATCTTTTTGCCGTTCCATTCCATTGTAAGGCGGTTTGTGTCGGTAACCTCGGCAACAGCGGTGGCTTCGAGGTTTTCCGTTTTGGCAAGCTCCAAGAACTTTTCCGCATCCTCTTTTGCAACTACAACGGCCATTCTCTCCTGCGATTCGGAAATTGCAAGCTCTGTGCCGTCAAGACCCTCATATTTCTTGGGGACTTTATTCAAATCAATGTGCAAGCCGTCGGCAAGCTCGCCTATGGCTACCGATACGCCGCCGGCACCAAAGTCGTTGCATCTTTTTATGAGCTTTGTAACCTCGCTGTTTCTGAAAAGTCTCTGCAATTTTCGCTCTTCCGGAGCGTTACCTTTTTGAACCTCGGCACCGCAATGCTCGAGTGACGAGAGCTTATGCGATTTTGAAGAACCTGTCGCACCGCCGCAGCCGTCACGGCCGGTTCTGCCGCCGAGTAAGATAATTATGTCACCGGGAACAGGCTCTTCACGGCGAACATTTTTTGCGGGAACGGCACCTACAACGGCACCTATTTCAAGACGTTTTGCAACATATCCGGGGTGGTAGATTTCGTCTACCGAGCCGGTCGCAAGCCCTATCTGGTTGCCGTATGAGCTGTATCCTGCCGCAGCTGTGGTTACGAGCTTTCTCTGCGGCAGCTTACCGGGCATGGTTTCGCTTACGGGCTTTAACGGGTCTGCCGCACCGGTAACACGCATTGCCTGATAAACATATCCTCTGCCCGACAGCGGGTCGCGGATAGCTCCGCCTATGCAGGTTGCCGCACCGCCGAACGGCTCGATTTCCGTCGGGTGGTTGTGTGTTTCGTTTTTAAATAAGAAGAGCCAATCTTCGTCTTCGCCGTCTACGTCAACCTTTATTTTTACGGTGCAGGCATTGATTTCATCCGACTCGTCAAGATTTTTGAGCTGACCCGTGTGTTTTAAATAACGTGCTCCGATAGTCGCTAAATCCATAAGGTTCTGCGGCTTTGTTCTGCCGAGTTCCTTGCGTATGGAAACATATCTGTCGTATGCCTTTTGTATGGTTTTGTCCTCTGTTTTTACGCCGTCTATCGTCGTGAGGAACGTAGTATGGCGGCAATGGTCCGACCAGTATGTATCAATCATTCTGATTTCCGTTATAGTCGGGTCGCGATGCTCGCCTTTGAAGTATTTGCGGCAAAATTCTATGTCCGCAAGATCCATTGCAAGAGCATATTTGTCTATAAATGCCTTGAGCTCATCTTCGTTAAGCTCCGTAAATCCCGTAAGAGTTACAACGCCTGTCGGAATGATGTAGTTGACATTCAGCGTTTCGGGCTTTTCAAGAGAAGCCTCACGGCTCTCTACGGGGTTTATTACATACTTTTTGATAGCCTCAAGCTGTGCCGGAGCAAGCTTGCCGAAGAGCATATATACTTTCGCGGTGCGAACAGTCGGCTTGTCGCCCTCCGAAACTATCTGAATACACTGAGCACAGGAGTCCGCCCTCTGGTCAAACTGACCCGGCAGATATTCAACTGCAAATACCGTGGCGTCGGTCTGAGGCAGGCGAGCGTAGGTGTTGTCAAGCTGCGGCTCTGAGAAAACGGTTTTTTCACAGCGCTCGAAAAGCTCTTCGCTGATGTTTTCCACATCGTATCTGTTGAAAATACGAAGTTCTTCAAGCGAGTCTATCATAAGCAGTGAGCGTATATCCGATAAAAGCGATGCAGCCTCGTCTGCAAATTGTTTTTTCTTTTCAACGTAAATTCTGTATACCATTTCGTCACTTCCTGTTTATTTTTTCAGTGCGGCAAGCGCACGCGCACCGATGTCTTTTCTGTAAAAGGCGTCCTTAAATTTAATCTGCTCGGTTGCTTTGTAAGCGGTAGAGAGAGCGGCATTAAGGTCTTTTCCCGTTGCCGTAACTCCGAGGACTCTGCCGCCGGAGGTCACGATTTTGCCATCCTTTTCGGCAGTGCCGGCATGGAATACCGTGACGTTTTCCGTGTTTTCGCTGTCGCCGAAGTCTATTTCATAGCCCTTACCGTAAGACAGCGGATAACCGCCGGACGCGATAACCACGCATGCCGCACTTTCGTCCTTGAACTCAACATTTAAAAACGAGAGCGTTTCATCGTGAACCGCACGCATAATTGTGAGAAGGTCGGTTTTGAGAAGCGGCAAAACAACCTGAGTCTCGGGATCGCCGAAGCGGCAGTTGTATTCTATAACCTTAGGGCCCTTTGGTGTCAGCATGAGACCGAAGTAAAGGCAGCCCTTAAAGGTCCTGTTTTCGTTGTTCATAGCCTTAACTGTGGGCAGGAATATCTTTTCGGCACATTCCTTTGCGATTTCGGCCGTGTAGTAGGGGTTCGGCGCAACCGTTCCCATTCCGCCTGTATTGAGTCCCTTGTCGCCGTCAAGAGCACGCTTGTGGTCCATGGACGAAACCATGGGAACTACGGTTTTTCCGTCGGTGAAAGAGAGAACGGAAACCTCGGGACCCGTTAAAAATTCCTCGATAACGACATTGTTTCCGCTGTCACCGAACTTTTTATCCTCCATTATTGTTTTTACGGCGTCCTCTGCCTGCTCCTCGGATTCGGCTATTATAACACCTTTTCCGAGGGCAAGACCGTCCGCCTTAATAACGGTCGGATATTCATTTTTTTCTTTTATGTAAGAGAGCGCTTCTTCGGGATCCGAAAAAACTTCATAGCCCGCTGTCGGGATACCGTATTTTTTCATAAGATTTTTTGAGAAAACCTTGCTCCCCTCGATTATGGCCGCTTTTTTAGACGGACCGAAGCACGGTATTCCCTTGCTTTCGAGAATATCCACCAATCCTAATACGAGCGGGTCATCAGGTGCCACTACGCAGAAATCAATGTTCATTTTAACGGCAAAATCCGTAATGCCGTTTAAATCCGTGGCACTTATGTTAACGCATTCCGCGTCTTTTGCAATGCCGCCGTTTCCGGGGCACGCAAAAATCTCGGTGACCTCCGGATTTTCCTTCAGCTTTTTAATTATGGCGTGTTCTCTTCCGCCCGCGCCGACTACAAGTATTTTCATTTTAGAAACCTCTTATTGTTTTATCAGTGATGGAAAAGACGTATTCCTGTGAATGCCATGGTAATGCCGTGCTTGTTGCAGCAGTCAATTACGATGTCGTCACGTATGGAGCCGCCCGGTTCAACTATATACGAAACACCGCTTCTTCTTGCACGCTCTATGTTGTCGTCAAACGGGAAAAACGCGTCCGAGCCGAGCGATACGTCGTGAAACTGTGCGAGCCAAGCCTTTTTTTCTTCCTTTGTGAGGGGTTCGGGGCGAGTGTTAAAGGTGTTCTGCCAAACATCATCGCCGATTACGTCCTCATAGTCGTCGGAGATGTATACATCAATGGCGTTATCTCTGTTGGGTCTGCCGATGGACTTTATAAAGTCGAGAGCGAGAACCTTAGGATGCTGTCTTAAATGCCAATTGTCGGCTTTGTTGCCGGCTAAGCGTGTGCAGTGAATTCTTGACTGCTGACCGGCGCCCACGCCTATGGTCTGACCGTCTTTTGCATAGCATACGGAGTTGGACTGTGTGTATTTGAGCGTGATAAGCGAAATTATAAGGTCGCGCTTTGCACTTTCGGGAAGCTCCTTACTTTCGGTGACTATGTTTAAAAGTGAGCTTTCGTCAATTTTTAATTCGTTTCTGCCCTGCTCAAATGTAACGCCGTAAACGTCCTTATGCTCTATCGGAGCTGGCTTGTATTCGAGGTCTATTTCAACTATATTGTAATTTCCCTTTTTTTTGGATTTGAGAATTTCAAGAGCCTCTTTTTCGTATCCGGGAGCAATTATACCGTCGGAAACCTCATGCTTTATAAGCAGTGCCGTGGGAACGTCACATATGTCTGAGAGCGCTATCCAATCGCCGAAGGACGACATTCTGTCTGTGCCTCTTGCTCTTGCATAAGCTGATGCGAGAGGGGAGAGAACCGCATCGTCGTCAACCCAGTAAATTTTTCTGAGCGTATCGGAGAGCGGCAAGCCGACCGCCGCGCCTGCAGGGCTGACATGCTTAAAGGAAGCAGCCGCAGGAAGACCGATGGCGGATTCCAATTCTTTTACAAGCTGATAGCTGTTCAGCGCGTCGAGGAAGTTAATATAGCCGGGTCTGCCGTTTAAAACGGTAACCGGTAAGTCTCTGCCGTCCGCCATAAAAATTTTAGACGGCTTTTGGTTTGGGTTACAGCCGTATTTAAGTTCGATCTCTTTCATTTCAGACCTCCGTAAAGTCACTTCTTAATTGTTTTTGTTGATGATTCTTTGGGTGTATTCGTTTGTTTCAATGTCAATAAATCTTACGCAAAGCGAAACCTTATTGTCCTCGTTGAGATTTTCCCAGATAAGCTTTGTAAGAGTATCAATATCCGTGTCGGGAAGCTCAAGCGTTTTCGGCTCACCTTCAAAGCTCGGAAGCGGATTTCCGTCGCATTTATAAGTGTGGATAAATTTTGCTTTACCGCAGAGGGGATTTTGATACGCATAGGTGTATCTCTGACAAGAGCTGCCGTCGCCGTCTGCCGATTTAAGGATTGACATGGCGTAGTTCATTTCGCCGTTGTCTATGTGGATAATGCCCGATATTCTCGGCGTGAAATTAGGAGCGTCATCCTCAAACTCTCTTGTGCGAAGCGACTGCTCAAAGGTCATCTGCTTGTCCATAAGCTCATAAATTGTATCGGTCTGGTCGCCGTTTGTAACAATAGTTTTGTTACCGAGAACTCTTACGGGAGCGTAGATGATAAGGTGGGGGTCAACCATCTTGGACTCGTCGAAAGCCTGAGTGCGAATACCATCGCCGTCCTCAACGAACACGCGGTTTCTGCTGTTCTCGCTTCTGCCCATAATGAAATAAGCAATAACAGCCTTTTTGCCGTCCGCGCTCTTTCCTATCATAATTCCCCTACCGTGATATGCGAGAGAATTAAGCTCTTCCTTAATAGATTTTATCTCCATGAAGCATTATCCTTTCAAAATTTATTAAAATGAACCGAGATAACACTCGGTAATATAATTTTGTGAAACCTTGCCGCCTTTTTCATGTTTTGAAAAAGCATTTTCAAGCTCACAAACAAAGCCGTCATAGCCGCTGTCATCACGCCGCGGCGCATACGAACGGGAAAGATTGTCGCCGATAAACTGTTCCTTTGTGACAAATCTCTCATTTTCAAGTCTTAAAAAATCGGTGTTTTTAAAATATTCGTTTCTTAAAAATGAGTCGCCGTCAAAGTCATCATAACCTGTCTTGACATGACCGCTTCGGTAGCAGTCGCAATATTTCATACAGATTTTGTTGCGCTCTTCTTCAAGACTGTTCTGACATCTTGAATTCCACACGATAGCAAGGTGTCCGTCATGAGTTAATATCCGTCGGCACTCCGCCTTGAACCTCGCCTTATCGAACCAATGAAACGCTTGGGCAACGGTTATCAGGTTAATACTTTTGGCGTTAAGCGTTGTGCTTTCCGCTGAGGCAATAACCGTTTTTACCTTGTCGCCCAAAGCTTTTTTGAGAATCGAGAGCATATCCGAGTTAGGTTCAACCGCCGTTACGCTCCACGGCTTTTTGAGCAGCGCAGATGTGAAAATGCCTGTGCCTGCGCCTATATCCGCCACGGCTTCGGCGTTAGTCATATCGTAAAGCCAATCAATAAGCTTTTCGGGATATGACGGACGATACTTTGAATAAAGCTCCGCCTTACCCGTGAATTTGTTCTCATTCATTGCAGTATGTCCTGCCGTTTTCGATTTTTACTTTACCTGAGCATATAAGCTCGACCGACTCGGGGAGAATTTTCCACTCCGCCTGCTCCATAACGCGTTTTTGAAGTATCTCGGGAGTGTCATTATCCTCGATATAAACCGCCTTTTGCATAATAATCGGTCCGCCGTCGGGAATCTCGTTTACTATATGCACCGTAGCGCCCGTAACCTTAACACCCTTTTTCAGAGCTGCTTCGTGAACATGAAGCCCGTAGAAGCCCTCACCGCAAAACGACGGTATAAGCGACGGGTGAATGTTTATGATTCGGTTTTCGTACTTTTTTGTGAACTCCTTTGAGAGTATTGACATAAAGCCCGCAAGAACAATTAACTGAATATCGTTTTCTTTGAGATTTTTTAAAATCTCTTCTTCAAAGCTTTCCTGACTTCCGAGCTCTTTTTTTGAGCATACAACGGATTTTATACCGTGATTTTCGGCTCTTTTGAGCGCGTATGCAGTCTTTGAGGAGGACACCATCAAAACTATCTCGCCATGCGGTATCTTACCCGTTTTCTTGAGCGTTTATAAGAGCCTCAAAATTTGTTCCGCCGCCTGAAACAAAGACGGCTATTTTTGTCTTCAGCATATTTTAACACCGTCTTCGCCGCTTGCGGTTTCACCTATGATATATGCATCTGTGCCGCTTTCGTGAAGGATTCTTACGGCCCTGTCGGCGTCCTCGGGGGCAACTGTTATGCTCATTCCCACGCCCATATTAAAGGTGTTGAACATATCCCTTTCCGGAATGTTGCCGGTTTTTTCGATAATATCGAATACGGGGAGTATTTTAAGAGCTTTTTTCTCGATAACAGCGGTTATGCCTTCCGGCAGGCTTCTTGGAATATTCTCATAAAAGCCGCCGCCGGTTATGTGCGATACAGCCTTAATTTTAACTTCCTTTGCGAGCGCAAGCACGGGCTTTACATATATCTCGGTGGGAGTTAAAAGAGCCTCGCCTATGGTCGAGCCGAGCTCGTCGTACGTCTTATCTATACCACCCTTGTCAAAATCGAATACCTTTCTGACAAGCGAAAATCCGTTTGAATGTACGCCGCTTGAGGGCAGGGCGATTATAACGTCACCGGCCTTTACCGATTTGTTGTCAAATACATCGGGCTTGTTAACTATGCCTACCGTGAATCCGGCAAGGTCGTAGTCGTCCTCGGGCATCATACCGGGATGCTCGGCTGTTTCACCGCCTATGAGAGCACAGCCGGCTCTGACGCAACCTTCTGCAACGCCCGATACTATTGATGCTATCTTTTCGGGATAGTTTTTTCCGCAAGCGATGTAATCAAGGAAGAAAAGAGGTTTTGCACCACAGCAGATAACGTCGTTTACGCACATTGCAACGCAGTCTATGCCTATGGTGTCGTGTTTGTCTAAAAGCATAGCGATTTTAAGCTTTGTGCCTACGCCGTCGGTGCCGCTTACGAGTATCGGCTCCGAGCACATCTCATCCTTGAGGTCAAAGAGTCCGCCGAAGCCGCCTATATCCGACATTGCTCCCGAGGTGAGAGTCCTTTTGATATGCTGTTTCATAAGCTCAACTGACTTGTATCCGGCGGTTATGTCAACACCGGCAGCCTTGTAGCTCTCGGAAAAGCTCTTTTCCATTATAAATTCTCCTTTTCATTCTTTTCGCTTATCTTCTTTTCAAACTGAGTTTTGTTGGTGTCGGCAGGTATTTCTATCGGATACTTGCCGTTGAAGCAGGCGGCACAGAAGTCAAGCTTGCAGCCGTCGGCAAGCTCAAAGACGTGTTCTTCGCTGAGAAATCCGAGCGAATCCGCACCGATTATTTCGCGGATTTCATCTATTGAATGGTTGTTTGCTATAAGGTTTTCGGCCGAGTCTATATCCGTTCCGAAATAGCACGGATGCCTGAACGGGGGAGCCGAAACGCGCACGTGAACCTCTTTTGCCCCTGCGTCGCGGAGCTGTTTAACTATTCTCGCACTTGTTGTTCCTCGGACTATTGAGTCGTCTATCATAACAACTCTTTTGCCCTTTACTGTGGAACCTATCACATTGAGCTTTATCCTGACATCGCTTTCGCGCTGCTCCTGAGTCGGCTGTATAAACGACCTGCCTATATATTTGTTTTTGATAAAGCCCATACCGTAGGGGATTCCCGATTTTTTGGCATATCCCATTGCGGCGTCAAGACCGCTGTCGGGCACACCTATTACAACGTCGGCGTCAACGGGATGCTCTTCGGCGAGAAATTCTCCGGCCTTCTGCCTTGCCAAATGAACCGAAGCACCCTCGATAACGGAATCGGGACGTGCGAAATATATATATTCAAATACGCAAAGAGCCTTTTTGCGGTCGGAGCAATGACCCTCTATTGAGCGCATACCGTATTTGTCGATAACCACTATTTCGCCGGGGCGCACATCGCGTACATATTCTGCACCGAGAGTGGATAAAGCACAAGATTCGGAAGCGAATATCGTTTTACCGCCCTTTTTGCCTATGCAAAGCGGACGAAATCCGAGCGGGTCACGCGCCGCTATGAGCTTTGACGGCGACATTATGATAAGAGAATAAGCTCCCTTTAGGCGGTACATTGCCGAAAAGACCGCCGCCTCAATTGACGGAGCGGCAATTCGCTCCTTGGTTATGATATATGAAATAACCTCGGTGTCGCTTGTCGAGTGAAAAATCGAACCGCTCATCTCAAGTTCTCTGCGAAGCTCGGCGGCGTTTGTAAGATTGCCGTTGTGAGCGAGAGCCATGCTGCCCTTTATGTGGTTTACTACCATCGGCTGCGCGTTCTCTCGTGAACCGCCTCCCGTGGTGCCGTAGCGGACGTGACCGACAGCCATTTGCCCCATACCGAGCGAAGCAAGTTTTTCACGGCTGAACACGTCATTTACAAGCCCCGCATCCTTGTAGCAGTTAATAACGCCGTCGTCATTTACCGCTATTCCGCAGCTCTCCTGACCGCGGTGTTGAAGTGCAAAGAGCGCATAATATGCCGCGGACGCCACGTCTGCGGTCTCTTCGGAGTATATACCGAAAACGCCGCACTCCTCATGAATACTGTCAAACATATAATACCTCGTAAATTGCTTTTGTAAACTGCTTAGTCTTTAAGGCCGAGACGACGGAATACTTCGTTGTAAGCTTCTTCCACATTGCCGAGATCGCGGCGGAAGCGGTCCTTATCGAGCTTCTCGTTTGTCTTGACATCCCAGAGACGGCAAGTGTCGGGCGATATTTCGTCTGCAAGGATTATTGTGCCGTCGGGAAGTCTGCCGAATTCGATTTTAAAGTCAATAAGCTTCATTCCGGCAGAGAGGAAATACTTTTTGAGGCACTCGTTTACTTTTCTTGTGTAATTCTTTATTGTGTCGATTTCGTCCTGAGTCGCAAGTCCGAGTGCGAGCGCATAATCGTCGTTGATAAACGGATCGCCGAGCTCATCGTTTTTGTAGCTGAATTCAAGAATGGGGCAGAGGAGCTCTTTTCCCTCGGGAACGCCCATTCTCTTTGAAAAGCTGCCTGCGGCCACATTTCTTACTATTACCTCAAGCGGAACTATTGAAACCTTTTTAACGGCGGTTTCACGGTCGCTGAGCTCCTTTATAAAATGAGTGGGAACTCCGTCCTTTTCGAGCAGACCGAATACATAGTTTGACATTTTGTTGTTAACTACGCCCTTACCCATTATGGTTCCTTTTTTCTCGCCGTTAAAAGCGGTTGCGTCGTCTTTATAATCAACTATTACAACGCCGTCCTCATCCGTTGCAAAAACCTTTTTTGCCTTACCTTCATAGAGCTGTTCAAGCTTTTTCATAATTTGTATATCTCCTTCTGTTTTAGTTTTTAAATTGATTTGAAATTATATCATCTTTTTCACGAACCGCTTCGGCCATTTCTTTTCTCATACCGCGCAGCTTCTCCCGAAGAGAGTCGTCGGAGAGAGCAAGCATTTGAGCCGCGAGAATTGCGGCGTTTTTGCCTCCGCCCAAAGCCACCGTGGCTACGGGAATGCCGGACGGCATCTGTACCGTGGCCAAAAGTGCGTCGAGTCCGCCGAATGACGAACCCACCGGAACGCCTATTACCGGTAAAACGGTGTTGGCGGCAAGCACTCCGCCGAGATGAGCCGCCATACCGGCTATTGAAATTATAACTCCGAATCCGTTTTCCTCGGCGTTCTTTGAAAAGGCCGACGCCTCGTCCGGTGTGCGGTGTGCCGACATCACGTGAACCTCAAAGGGTATTTCGAGCTTTTTAAGCTCTGTTGCCGCTTTTTCGGCTGTGGGCAGATCGCTGTCAGAGCCCATGATTATTGCAACTTTTTTCATCTTTTGTTCCTCCGGTAAAATATAAAGCGGCGTAGTTTTATACTACGCCGTTCTTTAATAATACATTTTTTCGCAACTATTGCGTTTTTTCATTTTTGCCGCACCTATTTTGCTGCGGTATAATTTTGCACAACGGCAGAGTATTTGCGAATTCATCAAATCATTTCCGTAAAGGCTTTTGATAAAAAGCATTCTTATACCTCCGTCAGCACAAAAACTATACTGTAATTTTACTTTTTACGACAGAAAAAATCAATACCAAAAACCGCGGAATTTTAAAATTGGATACATCAACAAGTATCACAAAATAAAGTAATGCCGTTTGTCTAAAATGACAAGTGCGTCTTACTTTTCGGAGACGGCCTCGGCGGCATTTTCAACGTGCGAGCTTTTTGTCTGCCTGTTGAGCCAATCTGTGATGTCTTTGGTTACGGCGTCACGGTCGATTTCGTTAAGCAGCTCATGTCTGTCGCCGGGGTAAAGCTTCATTTCGACCGAACTATGCCCGGTCTTTTTCAATGTCATGAATACCTCGGTTACACCCTTGCCGTATTCGCCGACAGGGTCGTTTTCGCCGGCAATTAAAAATATCGGCTTATCATTCGGAACCGCGCGGTACCAGTCCTTGCCCGAGATTTGCTTCAAAAGCGAAAACAGAGTTTCAAAGCCGTTTGCGGTAAAGACAAAGCCGCAGTAGTCGTCGTCTATGTATTTTTTAACCTCTTCCTTGTCCTTCGAAAGCCAGTCGAATTGTGTTTCGTTTTCGGTGCGCTTGTTGTATTTTCCGAAGGCGAGCGAATTGAGAAAGTCCGAACGATGATGGTCGCCGCTGCGCTTTTCAATTGCTCTTGCCAAGGCTGCACCAAGACCTGCGGCAGGGTTGGCACCGCTTGTTCCGCACCATATCGTACCGTCTATGGTGTCGGGATATTTTGCAGTATATGCGCGTGAGAGGAACGAACCCATGCTGTGTCCGAAAAGGTACACAGGGAGTCCCGGATATTCGCGTCTTGCTATGTCGTTTAATTGCTTCATATCGTCAACAAGGCTTTCAACGCCGTTTTCACCGAAGTAGCCGAGCTCGCTGTCGTCGCTGACGGAATTGCCGTGCCCCAAAAGGTCGCATATAAATACGGCATAACCGTTTTTACAAAGCTCAACGGCAAATCTTCCGTAGCGGTTAGAGTGCTCAGCCATTCCATGCGTTATCTGAACCACGCCTTTTACGCTTCCGTAGTCCGCGGGGGAAGCCGACTGAGCATATATATCGCAGAGCCCCGATGCTGATTTAAAGCTGTATTCATTGGTTAAAAAGTCCATAATGACACCTCATATGAGAGATTTATAATAATTTAAGCCCGAATCATCAGGCTTTTAATTTAATTATTATATCATAAATATCCTGCGGCAGCAGGGACGGCACGAAGTGCGGCGGCGAAAGCCGCAATTTAGTCATTCAATGTTCTCCGAAACGGTCAAAATCTTTGATTTTGTTTTCGTTTCGTGAGGTTATTATATCATATAATGACGTAATTGTAATGTTGCATTAACATTTTCGTGCATATTCACAATCATTTTCGTGAATTTTTGTCTAATCGGACGATATTGTTCTTTTGCATGGTTAAAACTCGTGAAAATCGTTGCAAAACATAAAATGATGTGTTATTATTTTATGCATTGAATATGGGGGTATAGCTCAGCTGGGAGAGCGCTTGAATGGCATTCAAGAGGTCAGCGGTTCGATCCCGCTTATCTCCACCAAACTAAAAAACGCACTTCCGCTATTGTCAGCGGAGGTGCTTTTTATCTTTCCGGCAGAATATATCTCCGTGTTCCGTATTTTGCGGCACGATTCTTGCGGCTTTTGAATCGGGCTTTTAAATAATCGGAGGGAGAAAATTTGCGGTTTTCGGCTTTTTGCGAGTATACATATGATGAGGAAGGTCATCGGTTTGCCGAGTACGGAATATGCTGTAAAACAGGTTCGACCGATGTTAAAATACGTGGCATAACTCTCGAAAAGAGCGAAATCAACGAGCTGCTGGCTATGCTGAGATCCGGCAGACCGGAGATGTGTCATATACAATATATAATAGAAGATTTTATAACGCTGAAGAGCAGCGTCATATAGTGCGATAAGAAATCAGCGAAAATGTCGTTTTGCGACACAGGCCCATAATCCCAATTTAATAATCGGTCGTCACCGACATCGGCGTGATGTGAAAGCAGATCCTCAAATTGTTTGTGCAATTTGAGGATTTATTGTGCTTTATAATATTTTATGTTATTATTAAATGAAATTTTTTATTGGGGGAATCTTAATGGATTTTAAATCGGATTCATTTATGTACGGATTGGGTATATGTATTGTCCTTTTCGTCATTGCACAGTCGGTGTTTTTCCTTGTGCGCGCCGTGAGGAGGGCAAAAGCACTCGGAATTGAGACCTCGACTGTCAAAAAAACCATCTCATCCAGTGCCGTTTTCACGGTAGCTCCGGCACTTGCGATAGTTGCTACGGTAATAACTCTTGCTAAGGCTCTCGGTATAGTTCTTCCGTGGATACGTCTTTCGGTAATCGGCGCAATACAGTATGAGGTACCGGCCGCTGAGGCAGCCGTTGAAGCATTCGGAATTTCGAGCGGAATTTCACAGGAGATAACCGATCCCAAGATTTTTGCAACTGCTGCATGGGTTATGACTATCGGCAGCGTTATGCCGCTTGTGCTTGTTCCGTTTGTACTCAAAAAAATACAAAAGGGTATGAATAAGGTCGCGAGTAAGGACAGCAGATGGTCCGACCTTATGTCTGCCGCGGCTTTTATAGGTCTTATTTCCGCCTTTATCGGCAGAGCACTCGCAGGCTCCGGTGATAAATTCGTAGTAGGCGACGGTGCCGGCGTAATGTCCGTAGCGGCACTTCTTTCGTCAATGCTCTTTATGTTCATTCTCGAAAAGCTGTCCGATAAGCATAATATAAATTGGCTCAAGCCTTTTGCCATGCCGTTTAGTATGATACTTGCAATGATACTCGTAATGATACTTGCCAAGGTTCTTCCGTCGGGCATTGCGACATTTGAATGGAGGGGTTAAGGATGAAGAAAAAGAGAAGCTACTCTGACAGCGTTCATTTTTACGGAATTATATGGGATATTGCCGCCTTGCTCGTCTTTATGATGATTCCGGTTTCTATTTGCTTGCATTTGAATGTATGGCCCGAGGCTAAATATATACTCAAGGGACTTTTACCCGTTGCCATGATATTTTACCCGTCGGCGGTTATAGAGGTTCTTACATACACCCCCTTGCTCGGTGCCGGCGGAACATACCTCGGCTTTGTAACCGGTAATATTACAAACCTTAAGCTTCCGTGCGGTCTCAATGCCATGGAGAATGCGGGCGTTCGCGCAAATTCGGAGGAAGGCGAGGTTGTATCAACAATCGCAATAGCCACTTCATCTATCGTTACTACGGTAATAATAGCTCTCGGAGTGCTTGTGTTTTCTCCCTTACTTCCGTATATCACGGCAGAGGACTCGCCGCTTACCCCGGCATTTAATCAGGTTGTTCCGGCGCTGTTCGGCGCACTCGGAATAAGCTATTTCCGCAAGCATTGGAAGATATCGATAATACCGCTTGCCGTAATAGTTTTAGTTTTGCTTATCAATGGCTCCGTAGGTTCCGGAGTGCTTATACCCATAGGTGTTGTTGTTGCTCTTCTCAGCACTCATCTTCTTTATAAAAAAGGCTGGGTAAAATAATTAGCGGCAATTTAATTAAACAGGAAAAGTGTATTAAGATTGTTTTGGGAGGCGTTATTTTATGGGGACACAAAACAGCGGCTCGTCGGTTGATACCGAAAGCGTAAAGACCAAAAGACGCGGCCTTTTCAGCAAAGAAGCCGATGAAGGATATGTGCCGAACAGAGAGCTTTTTGCTTATTCTGCGGCTCTCGCCGGGCAAAATCTCACTTATCAGTTTGTAACACAATGGCTGTTTTATTTCTGTACCGACGTACTTAAAATAGGTGCCAGAAAAGTCGGATTTTTCACCGGATTTTCACGAATTTGGGACGCTCTGAATGACCCGATAGTAGGTGCGATAATTGACCGCAGAAGATGTAAAAACGGTAAGAAGCTGCATCCGTATCTCGGTAAGCTGCCGATTTTTATCGGCATATTGACTGCTCTTATGTTTGTGGATTTCGGCGTGGGAGAAACCGCGGCCATGGTAATAATCCTCTGCGTTTATATCGGCTGGGATTTTACATATTCATTTCAGGATGTTGCCCTGTGGGGTATGATGTCGTTGATTTCGCCGCACCCTCACGAGCGAGCGAGGGTTTCTCAGTGGCTTAACATAGGCGTCGGAGCGGCGTGGGGCGCAATAAGCCTTATTCCGATGATAATGGGCGCAAGAGAAAAAATAGGAATAAGTGAAAAGCTGTTGTTCCTTATTTTCGGCATTGTATTCGGTTTAGGCGGCGAGCTGATGTCAATACTTGCATACAAGACTAAGGAGCGAGTTGAATTTGTTGCACCGCCTAAGCAGTCGCTTCTAAAAGACATTGCGATGCTAAGGTACAACAAAATACTCATTTTACTCTTGCTTGCGCAGATTCTCAACTTCTTCAACGGAGCCATAGCGTGGATATATTTCTTTAAATACTGCGTCAGCGTAAATATCGGCGGCAAGGTTATAAACGGTGAAACGGTGCAATTCTATTACGGCATACTTGTCAGTGCGTTTTCCGCTGTAAGTATGTTCTTTGCCGTAAAGCTTGCAGATAAGCTCGGCGGTATGAAAAATATGGTCGTACTGGCGCAGGTTATGAATGCCGCTTTCAGAGTCGTGGCTTTCTTTATAGGCTTTGACACGCTCCCCAAGATGATAGCGGTAATCGCCATAATATCCGTCTCGTCCGTACCGACGAATATGGTCGGCATAGCTCAGCGTGCGCTTCTTTGCGATTCCATAGACTATACCGAATGGAAAACCGGCAAGCGAACCGAGGGTATATCAAATTCCATGCAGAATTTGACGAGCAAATTCGTAGACGCCTTAAAGCTGATATTCAGCGGACTTGTACTTTCCGGGCTCGGTTACGACGCGAATTTGGGCCTTGAGGGTCAGACGCAGGCTTTTTATAAGGCTCAGTGGCCGCTCTTTATGCTCCTTCCGGCACTTGGCTCTGTGCTCTATCTCATTCCGTTTTTATGCATACGTTATTCAAAGGCTCAGCGTGCGCAGGTCGAAAAGGAACTTGCGGAAAGACACGCGGAGTCACTTGCAAATGATGAAACCAAATCCGTCAAATAAACATAATAATACGGCATTTTACGTATATAATTCGTGCAAAATCGAATAATTATACATTACTCTTGCATAATTTGACCGATAGTGATATTATATATCCATTAAATTATTACGGAGGAATCGTAATGAAAAAAGCATTAAAAGTAATTTCGCTTATGCTCGTAGCCGTTTTAATGGTTATGTCGTTTGCAGCCTGCGGCAGCAAGGATGACACGGTAACCGGCTCGGATACGTCCAAGGAAACAAAAACACCGGCAGTTAAAGTAATCGACGTTAACCTTACGGATGAAGAATATGCGTTCGGCGTTGACAAGAATCAGCCCGAGCTTCTCGAAAAGGTCAACAGCTTTATTGCCGAAATCAAAGCTAACGGAACCTTCGACGCAATATGCAATAAATATTTCGCCGGCGGCACTCCCGATGTAATCAAGTCAGCTGCTCTTGATTCTACCAAGGATCAGCTTGTAGTTGCCACCAACGCGGCTTTTGAACCGTTTGAGTATACAAACGGCGACGGTTACAGCGGTATCGATATGGAAATAGCAAAGGCTCTTGCGGATTATCTCGGCAAAGAGCTCGTTATCCAGAATATGGACTTTGACTCGGTTTGCCTCTCGGTAGGTCAGCACAAGTGCGATGTCGCAATGGCAGGTCTTACCGTAAAGGCCGAGAGAGAAGAGTATGTCACTTTCTCTACTCCTTATTACAAGGCTTCTCAGAGACTTGTAGTTAAGGGCTCCGATACCAAGTTTGACGGTTGCACCGACGCCGCTTCTGTTGAGGCTATCCTCAACACTCTTGACAGCAGCGTAAAAATAGGCGTTCAAAACGGCACCACAGGTCAGCTTTACTGCGAGGGCGACGCGGAGATGGAGTTCCCCGGACTTAAAGCTGTTTGTGTAGGCTACAAGAGCGGTTCTCTTGCCGTTCAGGATATGATCAACGGCAATATCAATTATGTTATAATTGATGCTGCTCCCGCGGCTTGCATTGCTCAGTCCATCAACGAAGTAAACTGAACTGCGGTTAAGACTTAACACTTCAATGCCTCACCTAATAAAAGTGGGGCATTGTTTATATTAAAGTAAGGATTTTGATACATGGGTAATTTTGATATTAGGGTCAAGCGCTTTATTGATGTATTTATAAACGCAGGTGCCTATAACAAGGTTCTGTTAGGCCTTAAAAATACTGTTATAATAGCTGTATTGGGTCTTGTTATCGGTATACTTATAGGTACTCTTATAGCCACAATCAGAGTTTTGCCGAAATACAGAAGACTGCCTCGTATTTTAAACGGCTTTTGCAGCTTCTATGTAAGCCTTTTCAGAGGAACGCCGGTAGTTGTGCAGCTTCTTGTGTTTTACTATGTGCTTTTACCTCTGTTAAACATTAAAATGACGTCGGTTGCGGTATCCGTATGTGTGTTCGGGCTTAACAGCGCGGCATATGTTTCCGAGATAATGCGAAGCGGCATACAGTCGGTCGACCCCGGCCAAATGGAGGGCGGCAGAGCCGTAGGAATGAGCTACGGAACCACGATGATGAAAATTATCATTCCGCAGGCAATAAAAAATATTCTGCCTACGCTCGGCAACGAATTTATCTCTCTTATAAAAGAGACATCGGTAGTAAGCTTCGTCGGCGCTACCGACCTTTACGTTGCATTCAACTATATAGGCAGCAACAGCTATGAATTTATGGTGCCGTATCTTGTTATGGCAATCATTTATATTTTAATGGTGCTGATAATCAGCTTCTTCATTAAGATTATGGAAAGGAGCCTGAAGAAGAGTGATAGAAGTCATTGATCTTTGCAAAAGCTTCGGCGACCTCTCCGTGCTAAAGGGTATTAACCTTAAAATAGAGCAGGGCGAAAAGGTAGTTATAATAGGGCCGTCGGGTTCCGGTAAAAGCACGCTGCTTCGTTGCCTTAACTGTATGGAGGATCCTACGTCCGGCAAGGTGCTTTATCACGGAGTAGACCTTACGGATATGAAAGTCAATATTAACAGGCAGCGCGAAAAGATAGGAATGGTCTTTCAGCACTTTAATCTCTTTAACAACAAGACCGTTATAGAGAATATAATGCTGTCACCCGTGCTTTGTGAGAAACGCAGAATGAGAAAGCTTCGCCGTCAAAGGACACTCGGCAAAGCCGATACCAAAGAACCCGTCAAGACCACTAAGCAGATAAAAGAGGAAGCGCATAAAAATGCTCTTGAGCTTCTTGACAGAATAGGACTTGCCGATAAGGCCGATGTATATCCGTCTCAGCTTTCCGGCGGTCAAAAGCAGCGTGTTGCAATAGTGCGCGCGCTTGCCATGAATCCCGATGTCATTCTTTTTGATGAGCCTACAAGTGCCCTTGACCCGGAGATGGTAGGCGAGGTGCTTGAGGTTATGAGAGAACTTGCCAAGGAGGGTATGACAATGGTTGTTGTTACCCACGAAATGGGCTTTGCACGCGAGGTCGGCGACAGAGTTTTGTTTATGGACGATGGAAAGATTCTCGAAGAAAATGCTCCTGAGGAGCTTTTCACGAATCCGCAAAATCCGAGGCTGCAGGAATTTCTTTCAAAAGTTTTATAAAAAGTGTTGACAAATCAAATCTTTGGTATTATTATACGTTAAACCGCTAAAATATTGAGGTAATAATCAATGCGTAATCTTGTCTTTACAGCTTCATACTATTACTTTTACTTTATCAACTTTTTTGGTAAGGTTAGTATGAATTTTGCTGCAAAACAGATAGCGTGCTGAGATTTAAAGTGTTTTGGTAAATGCGTCCCGCAGTGAAATTCGCTGCGGGACTTTTTATTTTTCAGAGTAAGGAGCAAAACAATGGTAGTAATTTTAAAAGACGGTGCAGACAGTAAAAAAGTAAAAAATCTTACCGACTGGCTCGAAAATCAGAAGATTTCGGTTCATAAGGTTATAGGCGAGTACCAGACGATTTTAGGCCTTATCGGTGATACGAGCAAAATCGATATTGACCTTATTCAGGGTCTTGACATAGTTGAAAAGGTAAAAAGAATTTCCGAGCCGTATAAAAACGCCAACAGAAAATTTCATCCGGACGACACGATTATTGATGTCGGCGGACATAAAATAGGCGGCGGAAATTTCCAGTATTTTGCAGGTCCTTGCTCGGTTGAGAGCCGCGAGCAGATAATCTCGATAGCAAAAGACGTCAAAAAGGCCGGTGCCAATATTTTAAGAGGCGGCGCCTTCAAACCGCGCACTTCGCCCTATGCTTTCCAGGGAATGCGCGCCGAGGGACTTGAGCTTTTGCTTGAGGCGAAAAAAGAAACAGGTATGCCGATAGTTACCGAAATTATGGACGCGTCTCACATTGATTTGTTTGAGAATGTGGACATAATTCAGGTCGGAGCAAGGAATATGCAGAATTTTGAGCTTTTAAAGGAGCTCGGCAGAATAGACAAACCCATTTTCTTAAAGCGCGGACTTTGCGCTACGCTTCAGGAATTCCTTATGAGTGCCGAATACATTATGGCCGAGGGCAACCAAAAGGTTATACTCTGCGAGCGCGGCATAAGAACCTTTGAGACCGCCACGAGAAATACCCTTGATCTTTCGGCTGTCGCAATGCTCCACGAAATGACGCACCTCCCCGTAGTAGTTGACCCGAGCCATGCTTCGGGTATCGCAAGACTTGTAAAGCCGATGTCCTTTGCGGCTGCCGCCTGCGGCGCAGACGGCCTTATGATAGAGGTTCACAACGACCCTGCAAAGGCTCTTTGCGACGGTCCTCAGGCTCTTCGTCCGGAGGAATTCGCAGAGGTAACGAGAGGCGTTAACGCTATAAGAGAAACGGTAAACAATCTGTAATTTTGAGAGGCGATAAAGATGAATATAGCAATAGTAGGTTTGGGACTTATCGGCGGCTCAATAGCCAAGGCAATCAAATACAATACGGACAATACCGTTTACGGCTATGATATCGACCGCGGAGTTCTGCTGAAAGCCAAACTTTTGGGAGCCGTTGACGAGGAACTCACAAGTGACATTCTCCCGACGTGTGATATGGTGATTTTGGGACTTTACCCTAACGATACGCTTGAATTTGTACGCACTCATGCGGATAAGATAAAAAAAGGTGCCATTGTTATGGATTCCTGCGGCGTAAAGCGCGTCGTCTGCGAGCCGCTCTGGAAGGTAGCCTCCGAAAACGGCTTTACGTTTATCGGAGCGCACCCAATGGCAGGACTTCACTTCTCGGGCTTTGAATATTCAGATGTCGGTATGTTCTCCGAGGCTTCCATGATAATTATCCCATCAAAGGATGTCAAAATCGAGGACTTGGAGGCCGTTAAAAGCTTATATCTCAAGCTCGGATTTACAAATATTCAAATATCGACTCCCGAGGAGCACGACAAGATAATAGCCTATACCTCTCAGCTTGCCCACGTCGTTTCAAACGCCTATGTTAAAAGCCCCGAGGCGGAAGTGCACAAGGGCTTTTCGGCAGGCAGCTACAAGGATTTAACGCGTGTCGCAAAGCTCAATGAGACTATGTGGACAGAGCTTTTCCTTGAAAATGAGGATAATCTCATAAACGAGGTAGACGGCATTATAGCAAATCTGCAAAAATATTCAAAGGCTCTCAAGGAGCACGACGCAGTCACGCTGAAGGCACTTCTCAAGGAGGGTCGCGAGCGCAAAGAAAAGATAGACGGTATGTATAAAAACTAAAATCGTCGATTCGGAGGCATTATGAAAACAGTTGAAGTAGACGCTGCCGTGCGTTATAATATTGTAATTGACAAGGGCATTTTGCCGAAAAGCGGCGATATGATAAAAGAGGTCACTTCCGCCGAAAGGGTGGCTGTGATAACCGACGATACCGTAGATAAGCTTTATTCGGATGTCGTTATGAAGTCGCTCTCCGACGCAGGCTTTGAAACATTTAAATTTGTATTCCCGCATGGGGAAAAATCAAAAAACATATCAACATTTTCTTCAATACTTGAATTTTTAGCCGAGAGCGGACTTACAAGAACCGACGCCTTGGTGGCGCTCGGCGGCGGAGTTGTCGGTGACGTCGCGGGATTTGCCGCCGCAAGCTATCTGCGAGGCATAGATTTTATTCAGATACCGACTACGCTTTTAGCGTGCGTTGACTCGTCCGTGGGCGGAAAAACCGCAATAGATTTAAAGGCAGGTAAAAACCTTGCCGGCGCGTTTTATCAGCCGAAGCTTGTTATAGCCGACTTCGAAACACTCTCCACTCTTACCGACGGGATTTTTGCCGACGGAATGGCAGAGGTCATTAAGTACGGAGTGATTTTTGACAAAGCGTTTTTTGAGTTTCTGCGCGATAACGAGGCAAAAGACAATCTCGAATATGTAATAACTCGCTGTGTGGAGTTAAAGCGCGACATTGTAAATGCCGACGAAAAGGAAAAAGGCGTCAGAGCACTTCTGAATTTCGGCCATACCGTAGGTCACGCCATAGAAAAATGCAGCGGATATAAAATTCCACACGGAAGTGCGGTTGCCGTCGGAATGGTAATAATATCGAGGGCGGCATATAAATGCTCCTTCTGTGACGAAAATTACACCGATATTATAGCGTCACTCAATAAAAAATATTCTTTGCCCGTCAGTACCGATTTTTCCGCAAGCGAGCTTTCATCCGCGGCTATGGCGGATAAAAAACGGTCGGGCGACAAAATAAAACTGATAATTCCCGAAGCTCTCGGTAACTGTGTTATAAAAAGTGTACCGACTTCGGAGCTTGAAAAAATAATCGGTGAGGGACTCTGTTAATGAATATAAGGCTGAAACCGTGCCGCTTTTGCGGTGAAGTCACGGCAATATCGTCAAAATCTGACGCTCACAGGCTTTTAATTGCCTCGGCGCTCAGCGACAGACCGACTTTTATAAGGTGCAACGCGCGTTCTGCCGATATAACGGCAACGGTGAATTGCCTTAATTCGCTCGGGGCGGATATAAAATTTGTTGATGGCGGCATTTCGGTTAAACACATCAAAGCAAAGAAAAAGTGCCGTACTCGATTGTAATGAGAGCGGCTCAACCATCAGATTTTTACTTCCCGTTGCCGCATCACTTGGTACAAACACCGAGTTTACCGGTGGCGGCAGACTTCCGGAACGTCCGTTGTCTCCGCTGCGTGAACAAATGGAGGCTCACGGTGTCGTCTTTTCACCGATAAATGTATTCCCGGTTAAAATAAACGGCGAAATGACATCGGGCGAATTTACGATTAAGGGAAATATAAGCTCGCAGTTTATTACGGGGCTTTTGTTTGCACTGCCGCTTTTAAACGGCAACAGCATTATTAACGTTATACCGCCCGTCGAATCGAGGCCGTATATAGATATGACGCTTAATACGTTGAAAAAATTCGGTATAACCGTCACGGAAAAAGGTAATTCCTTCTTTATACCCGGAGGGCAGAAATATGCTTCGCCGGGTACTGTCGAATCTGAGGGCGATTGGTCTAATTCGGCATTCTTCCTGACGGCAGGTGCCGTTTCGGGCAAAGTCACCGTAACGGGGCTTGACGTCTCGTCCGTTCAGGGCGATAAACAAATACTTACGATTCTCAAAGAAATGGGAGCCGAAATAACCGTGGAGCAAGGCAGTATAACCGTTAAAAAGGGTGATTTGCACGGTATAAATATCGATGCGCGAAATATTCCCGACCTTGTTCCTATAATTTCCGTGGCAGCAGCCGCGGCAAATGACGGCGAGACCGTTATAACGGGTGCCGAGAGGCTTAAAATAAAGGAGTCCGACAGACTCACGGCAGTTTACGAAAGCCTTAAAGCTCTCGGGGTCGATATATCGAAAACCGATGACGGACTTGTGATAAACAAAACGGGTATTGTCGGCGGCGGTGCTGTCAGCGGCTATAACGACCACCGTATGGTTATGGCTCTCTCTGTTTTGTCCGCTGTTTCAAGCGGCGATATTATTTTGCGTGGGGCAGAAGCGGTAAATAAATCTTACCCGAATTTCTTTGAAGATTTTTCTTCGCTCGGAGGTAGTTACAATGTCATCAATTCTTAGAGGAAACAAGATAAATGTCTCGGTTTTCGGTCAGTCGCACTCCGAAGCGATAGGTTGTGTTATTGACGGACTGCCGGCAGGCGTAAAGCTTGACACCTTGTCAATAGAAAAATTTATGGAGAGAAGAGCACCGGGTCGCAATAAATATTCGACAACGCGCCGCGAGGCGGACAAGCCCGTAATATTGTCGGGACTTGTTGATAATACTACGTGCGGCGCGCCTCTTGCGATGATAATTGAGAATACAAATACGCGTTCGGGCGACTACGGAAATATACGGACCCTTCCGCGTCCGGGTCATTCCGACTATGCTGCAGCTGTAAAGTACAACAGCTTTAATGACATTGCGGGCGGCGGACACTTCTCGGGCAGGCTGACTGCGCCGCTTTGCTTTGCAGGAAGCGTTTGTATGCAGATTTTAAAACTAAAGGGCATAGACATTAAGGCTCATATTGCGGCAATAGGCGGCATTGAGGATGAAAAATTCGACCCCGTCAGCATAACGGACGAAAATATCGCGGGAAAAGAATTTCCCGTAATAAATGATGCTGCCGGAGATAAAATGAAGGCTGAAATTGAAAAGGCGAGACTTGACGCAGATTCTGTCGGCGGAATTATAGAGTGTGCCGTAACGGGTGTAAAAGCAGGTTTCGGCGAGCCCATGTTTGAAGGCATTGAAAATCGCCTTGCCGCCGCCGTTTTCGGAATACCTGCCGTAAAGGGTATAGAATTCGGCAGGGGCTTTTCGTCGGCGCTGCTGCGCGGAAGCGAAAATAACGATGAATTTATTGTATCGGACGGCGCAGTGCGAACCGAAACTAATAATCACGGCGGAATTCTCGGCGGTATAACAAGCGGTATGCCCATAGTTTTCCGCGTGGCAATAAAGCCGACTCCGTCCATAGGTAAGCCTCAACGGAGCGTAAACCTTGAAACTATGGAGGAAGAGGAGCTTTTGATAAAGGGCAGGCACGACCCTTGTATAGTGCCGCGCGCCGTACCGGCAGTCGAAGCGGTAACGGCTGTGACAATGCTTGATATAGTTCTTTAAAAAATCCGAAAGGGCAATGGCAATGGATAAGGATATCAATGAATTACGAAATGAGATAAACAGTATCGACCGCGATTTTGTGGAGCTTTTTATAAAGCGTATGGGAGTTTCGCTGTCGGTAGCCGAGTATAAGAAAAAAACCGGTATGCCGGTGCTTGACCGTTCTCGTGAGCGGGAGCTTTTAAACCGTGTGGCAAAAATGTCGGGCGACGAGATGAAAACATACACAAGGCTTCTTTATTCCACCGTGTTAAATCTCTCCCGTTCGTATCAGCACAGCTTCCTTGACAATACGTCCGTTTTAACCGAAAAAATACTGTCGGCGTCCGCAAATACAGCCGATGTTTTTCCGACTGAAGCCGTTGTCGCGTGTCAGGGCGTAGAGGGCGCATATTCGAGCCTTGCCTGCGAAAAGCTGTTCCGTTATCCAGATATAATGTTTTTTGACAGCTTTGACGGCGTCTTTTCAGCCGTCCAAAACGGGCTTTGCCGCTACGGCATATTGCCTATCGAAAACAGCACGGCAGGCTCCGTAAATAAGGTTTACGACCTTATGAGCAAAAATAAATTTTATATAGTACGCAGTATACGCCTCAAGGTTGACCACTCGCTGCTTGCGAAAAAAGGAACGTCGCTCACCGATGTAAAAGAGATTTTTTCTCACGAGCAGGCAATCAATCAGTGCTCGGAGTTTTTAAATTCTCTAAGCGGAGTTAAGGTCACCGTTTGTGCCAATACCGCAATGGCTGCCAAAATGGTCGCAGAGAGCAATCGCCGTGATGTTGCGGCTATATCTTCGGCTAACTGTGCAGGGCTGTACGGGCTTTGCCAGCTGTCCTCGGATATACAGGATACGGGCAATAATTACACACGTTTTATATGTATCTGTAAAGACCTTGAAGTCTATCCCGGTGCCGATAAAACAAGCCTTATGATGACCCTGCCGCATGAGCCGGGTGCGCTTTACAATATACTTGCGAGATTTTTTGCGTATGATATAAACCTTTTAAAGCTTGAAAGCCGACCCTTAAAGGACAGGGATTTTGAATTTATGTTTTACTTTGACATAGAGTCGCCCGTTCACTCAGACGGCTTTTCTCGCGTTATTACCGAGCTGTCGGGAAGTATCGACGATTTTACGTATCTCGGCAGCTATTCCGAAGTGCTGTGATTAAAACCCGTGGGGGAAGTTATTAAGAAAACTAAATAATCTGTTTACAAAATGTTAATCAAAAGTACTTTTTGCCGAAACATTTTGTGTTTATACTAAAGACATCAAATCAAGAGAACGACATAAGCTGTTGATTTGATAAAAAGATTGTCAGATCTTTTTAGACTTTTTCATTACTTTCTCCCCCTTCTTAAAAGCAAAAAACAAACCGTCCGATCTCCCAACGGACGGTTTGTTTTTTTATCTGTTTTTTTATAAAAGCTTATTTAACACTTCCGCAAGCTCCGAAACGTTTTGGTAACGCTTTGACATCTGCGCCATGATACATTTGTTAATTACTTTGCCGAGTTTACCTTTCGGTGTGTCAATCGTGGGGTGTACTCCGAGAAGCAGCTCGTTTAAAAGAACTCCCACGGCGTAAATATCGGTAACGGGACCCGATTGGTAAATTCCGAATTGCTCCGGTGCCGCATATCCGGCAGTACCTAAATTTTTGGTGTCCGCGTACTTGCTGTCGTCTGTAAGTCTTGCTATACCGAAGTCTATGATAACCGCTTCGCCCTGCTCGGTTATTATGTTTGATGGCTTTATGTCGCGGTGTATTATGCCGAGGGAGTGTATAAACACAAGCCCGTTGCAAATATCGAGTGCGTATTTTACGGCAAGCTCCCGTTTGAGCGTTCCGCCGTTCGCTTCCACGATATGTCTAAGCGTTGCGCCGCTTATGTATTCCTCAAGTACGGTTACGTCCTCGTCGTTTGAGCACACTTCGTATATCGTTGCGGTATTTTTATTGAGTTGTCCTCTGAGACGTCGCAGAACGTGATCGTTGCGGTTTTTTGACTTATCTTAACAATTTGCTTTGCCAAATCGTTTTTCTGTGGTATACTACTGTTGTTTCCGCGTGGGCGCGAGTGTCATCGCTTCCGCTTGGTTTAAAGCTATAAAAAAGAAGGCGAAAAGCGGCATATGAAAGAAAATAAAAAAGAACTGATAAAGCTGATTTCAAAAATAGCGGTGGCGTTGGCCGTGTTTGTTTTTGTGCTTATAAACTATAAAGAGCTTGTAAATATAGATGTACGTGAAATTGTTTCGGCGGCTCCGTCGCTTTTGCCGGCCGTATTGTCGGTTCTTGCGATATATTGTGTAAAGGGGCTTGTGCTTGTTATTCCGGCGTCACTCGTCTATATTTCGGTCGGTATGGCATTTTCACCTTTGACGGCGGTGCTTGTGAATATCGCCGGAATACTTGTTGAATTTACGGCGTCATACCTCTTCGGGCTTTTTCTCGGCGGCGATTATATAAATAAGATGATGCAAAAGCAAAAGTACGGTAAAAAGATACTTGAAATGCAGGAAAATAAAAAGGACGCGTCCGTTTTCCTTATGCGCTTTATAACCGTGTTTCCGCTTGATTTTGTAAGCCTGTTTCTCGGCAGCAGTAAGTATAATTTCGGAAAGTACATTTTGTTTTCGTTCCTGGGGCTTGCTCCGAGAGTAATATTGTTTACGATTCTCGGCGACAAAATATATGATTATATCCCAATGAAGCTCATAATGACCATATGTCTTTTTGCCATTCCGGTTGCGGTTATAGCGATAATAATTAAAGCCGCGGTTGACAAAAAGCGCAAAAAGAACGAAAGTAACGAAAATACGGCCGATAAAGCCGAGATGAAATGATATGATTTGACAAATTGCGCTTGCGGAAGTATAATATCCGAGATATAAAAAAAGCGTTGATGAGAAACAGTAGATAGTATTTGTCGCTTCAGAGAGCGGGCGGTCGGTGAAAGCCCTGCGGCGTTATTATCGAACCCGTCTTTGAGCTCCGCGCAGAACGCGGCGGGTGTCCCGTTACAGACAAATGAGAGCGGATTTTCCGAATACAGGTGGTACCGCAGGCTATTTTGTTAGTTTGTCCTGAATGAAGCTATGGCTTCGTTCGGGATTTATTTTTTGTTGAACCGGAGGATTATGTATGAAACTTGATAAGCTCGTAGGCGAGAGATTCAAAGAAAAGCCGTCCGACTGCGTTATTGACAGTCACGCGCTGATGCTGCGCGGCGGATATATGAAGGGCGTCGCTAACGGTATTTATTCGCAGTATACACCGCTTAACCGTATATGCCGTAAAATCGAGGATATACTTCGCGACGAGATGGATAAGGTAGGCGGCCAGGAGGTTAAATTCCCGGTAGTGCTTCCCGCAAGTCTTTGGGACGAATCGGGCAGATATGAGAGCGTCGGCAGCGAGCTTATGCGCTTTACCGACCGTAATAACGCTCGTCTTGTCCTCGGTATGACTCATGAGGAGGCGTCGGTGCAGCTTGTTCGCGAGTATGCAAATTCATATACAAAATACCCGTTTATGATATATCAGATTCAGACGAAGTTCCGCGACGAGGCAAGACCGCGCGCAGGGCTTATCCGCGTTCGTGAATTTACCATGAAGGACGCATATTCCTTCCATACTTCGCAGGAGGATCTCGAGGAGTACTACGCTGAGGTCTACGAAGCATATAACCGCATTTTTGCGCGTGCCGGCTTGCCGGAGGTAGTTGCCGTAAAGTCGGATTCCGGTATGATGGGCGGCAGCGTTTCGCATGAATATATGCTCTTAACTCCGGTAGGCGAGGATACAATAGCATACTGCTCCGATTGTGATTACAGAGCGAACATGGAGGCAGCGGCGAGCATTACGGAAAACAAAAAGGACGGTGACGACGAGGAGCTGAAGCTTGTCGAAACACCGAATATCCATACAATAGAGGATATTTGCACCTTCCTCGGCACACCGCTTGAAAAGTCATGTAAGGCCGTTGTGTACCAGCAGAATTCGGATGACAAATTTGTTGTCGTATTTATAAGAGGCGATCTCGACGTAAACGAAACCAAGCTTACTAATTATCTTTGCGAAAATATCCACCCCGGAGTTATTACGGAGGAGTGCGGTCTTAAAGCCGGATTTATCGGTCCGTGTAATTTAAGCGGCGACTTCAGGGTTGTTTATGACAGCTCGCTTAAGGGCACAAACAACCTCTCGTGCGGCGCAAATAAAGAGGGCTATCACTATACAGGCCTTTGTATGGAGCGCGACGTTCCCGATGCCGAATATGTTGATGTAGCCAAAATAACCGCCGGCGGCATTTGCCCGAATTGCGGCAAGCATACCATAAAAATTTCACGCGGCATCGAGGTAGGAAACATATTCCAGCTCGGAACAAAATACACAAAGAGTATGAATATGACATACCTCGATAAGGACGGCAACGCGCAGTACCCCATAATGGGCTGCTACGGTATAGGCGTCGGCAGACTTGCTGCGTCGGTATGTGAAGCTCACCATGATGAATACGGTCCTATTTGGCCTATGTCAATAGCACCGTGGCAGGTTCATCTTTGCTGCCTTCGCTCCGACGATGAAAACGCCAAGAGCTTTGCCGACTCCCTTTACAAGGATTTGCAGAATGACGGAGTTGAGGTCATATATGACGACAGAAACGTGCGTCCGGGCGTAATGTTCTCCGATGCCGACTTGCTCGGTGTTCCCGTAAGAGTAATAGTGAGCCCCAGAAATATGGCTGAAAATGTCTGCGAGGTTGTTACAAGAGACAAATCCGTCAGCAAGAAGGTTCCGGTTTCCGAGGTTAAGGAAACGGTTGAGCAGATGGTTCGCGATATGCTCAAAAAATATATTGTCACCCAAGACTGATTTTTTGGTTGACAATCAAAACGGTTAATGTTATACTCCTTTAAGTTTCAGCTTAAAGGAGTATTTTTATGGCGGAAAAGGAAATTAAAACTAAAAGAAGCAACAGGCAAAAAACGCTTGATATGGTATACATAGCGATATTTGCCGTAATAATTGCCGTTTGTTCGTGGATCTCGGTGCCAATGGTAGTGCCGTTTACACTTCAAACCTTCGGTGTTTTCTGCGCCGTCGGCTTGCTCGGCGGTAAAAGGGGAACCTTGTCCGTTCTCATATATGTATTACTCGGAGCTGTCGGAGTTCCGGTATTCGCGGGATTTTCAAGCGGCATAGGCACGCTGTTCGGTGTGACCGGCGGATATATAATGGGATTTATATTCACCGCACTTATCTATTGGCTCATAACAGCGATTTTCGGGAAAAAGCTTTGGGCGATAATCCTCGGAATGGTTCTCGGACTTTTGGCTTGCTATGCCTTCGGGACGATTTGGTTTATGGTCGTTTATGCGCAAAAAGCGGCACCGATAGGACTTGCGGCCGCCCTTATGAAATGTGTTGTTCCGTTTTTGATACCGGACGCGCTTAAAATCGCCCTCGCCGTAGTTATAACAAAGACGGTGCCGAAATATGTCAAAATTTTTGATTAGACCGCATCACCTTGTGTATGCGCTATTTTCAAGGCTGTGGCTATTCGGATGAATTTACCGAAAATATGCGGTATGTAATATCAAATCTGAAAAACGGCAGCGAGGTTCTTTTGACTCGCGGCTGTGATGACATCTGCCGCAAATGCCCCAATAACAGAAAAAATATGTGTTGCGACGGTGAAAAGGTTAAAAGCTACGACAGTGCTGTAATAAGCTCGTGCAATTTTGATTTTGACAAGGTGTATGAGTACGGCTGTCTTTATTCGCTTGTCGAAAATAATATCATAAAAAAAGATATGCTCCGCTTTGTATGCGGCGACTGCCAATGGTTTTATATATGCGGCATAGCACGGGTGTGACAAAACCTTCGATTGAACATTAAAAAGCTGCTGTAAAGGCTTATTCTTTACAGCAGCTTTTTGCGTTTTGCACGGCGGTATTGTTATTTCTTAACGGTAAAGTACATAGGACTTGTAAATCCTATCATATACCTTTGACCGTTTATCTTTCCCCAAAGCTCGGCTATGTACCAGCCGGGCTCACAGTTTAAGGTAAAGGACAGAGCGTTGCCGCCGTATTTTGACTCGAACACGGTCCGGCGTCCGTTTCTTATTAACCTTACCGATTCTAAGGTGATGTTGAATTTCTCCCAATGCTCTTTTCGTGTATTCGGAAAAACTTCTATTTTAATTTTTGCTTTGCCCTCCTCCAAAACATCGCCTACGTTATATTCAGCATCGCTTCGCTGTGCCGTAAGTGTTATCAAAGGACCCATGGTAATTGAGGTCCTTCCGTTTTGCACGGCTTTTTTTATTTCCGCACCGGTGAGCGTTTCGCTTTCGGTGCCTATGTAAGTGCAGCCGTATGGCTCCGTTTCGTCGGATTTCTTGTGCCAGTCCTTGCCGTAGGTTGCGGCAAGGTGATACCCCTTGTCAAGAAGCCCCGTCCAAAGCGAAAAGGCGCGCTCGTTTGCCGATTTTGACGGCGGAAACGGCTTTGACCATACCTCGATATAGTCCACATTTTCCCATTTTTTAACGTGATAGTCCCAAAAGCAGCCGGTGCACATCGGGCTTCCGAGCTCATACGGATGTGCTATGCCTACCATACCGCCGCGCTTTTGACCTCGGCGATTTTTTCGTCTATGTTGTCGGGAACGGCGTCGCGCCAGTCCACAAATTCCTTGCAGTCGGTGACAAGCATATGGCCGAAAAAGGTAGTCCATTCTATTCCATTCAGAACGGAAACGTATTTCTTTTCTCTTTCCTCGGTAATTTCGTCCCAGCCCGAAACGGTGTTGTGATCTGTAAGGGCTATACCCGAGAGCCCGTATTCCTTAGCTGTTTGCATAAGCGACTCCACGGTGAATTTGCCGTCGCTGTGCAGGGTGTGACAGTGCATTTCGCACGGGAACCATTTAAGCATTGCTTTTCACCTCGCCGAAAACTTTTATATTAAACGTACATTCGTCGGTAACAAGCGCGTGTACGTTTATTGTTATTCTGTAAAGGCCGCTCGGAAGCCTCGTTTTTATAAATCCGCGTGAGCTTTCCGTTTCAGAAATAATGTGCGTTTGGCGGCTGTCCTGCCTGTGAGCGCAGCCGATATAGCCGTCAGGGCTGTCAAGCGATACCGTGAGCAGATTTTTAACCGGCAGATATTCGTACCAAGGCTTATATCCCTTTCTGTACGGCTCCGGAGCATACTTTTCAAATCCGTCGTCTATGTATTTGTGCGCCTTTTCTTCATCGTCGAGGTTTTTCGGCGAATACGAAAATTCAATTTTCATTTTTTCAAGTTCCTCCGCAACATAAAATTGCAGCGGAACGTTGGTTTTTGTGTCATTTGGCGTCAGCGTTTTCGTCTCTTCAAATATCAGACTCATCTTTTCCCTCCGTATTGGTGTTAATGACCTTTTCGGCAAGAGCCTCGGTCAAAAAGTCAAATATGATTATGCCGAACGGTTTATCGGGCAGAGAATATTCCGAAAACATTTTGTTTATATATTCGGCATTTTCTCTCGGGTTGCCTCTTGTGCTCAAAAAGTTTAACGCCATAATATTTTTGTGCGGTCGGTAATCGCCGAGCATGGTTGTGACGGCAGACTGCCATTTTTCCTCTTTTTTAAGGGCGTATCGGTCCTGTATTATCGCCTTTTCATTTTTTTCGTTTCCGAACCAACACGGCAGCGGCAGGGGACTGTCCGTCCCTTTCTGATCTTCCCAATACGAAAAATCAAGTCCGTTGTCAACAGAGGAGAGGTCATTTGTGCCGAGCATACAACGCCTCATAAGCACTATTTTGCCGCGAACCGCTCCGAGCTTCGGTATCTTGTTTTCCGTGTACCAAAGGTCTTTTTGCGAATCTATGTATCGGCTTCTGAAGCTTTTGTAAAAATCCTTTACGTTAACGCCGGAATCCATTTTTATGCTCACGATAACGGTTTCGGTCGGGTTTTCCTTTAAAAACTCGGCTGTGTCGCAAAGTATGTCGTCAAAAAGCAGCGTTCCGCTTGACAGCTCTTTTTCTTTGCGGCATCTTATAAAAAAATGTACCGCTTTGAATTTGTTATGACTCAATATAAGCCGTATATCGAGGAACCTCGCTCCGGACAACAGCTGATTTTTTACGGACATATCCTGGCAGCAAAATATCCGAGGCGTCGGAGCGGTTGTGAATCTTGCCGCGCTGTCGTGAGTTCCGGGAATACTTATCATTGACAGCGGTGTTTCGTCGGGAATGTTTTTCATCCATTTTTCGGTGCGCATAAAATCACCTCTTTCTATGCTATTGTATACCATAAATTGCCGGAGTGCAACTAAAGGCTTAATATAGTCATCTTCAGCATTACAGTCAACAAACATATAGACTTTTAAGCGCTTTTGTGCTATTATTTTTCCTGTGAAAAAGTATGAAAAGGGGTGCTTCTCGTGGCGAAAGCAAAGAAAAAGGGTTTAAAAATATTCTGTATTGTTCTTTCGGTAATTCTTGTTCTTATAATTGCGGTTGCGGCAATAGAGTTTTGGTATTATCCGAAATATAAGAAAACCGAAAAACAGCCGTTTGATATATCCTCAAAGGCGGAGACGGACGAGATAACCGTTATGAGTGCCAATGTGCGCTGCATCAGCCCCACCGATATAGGCAAAAAGAGCTGGTGTTACCGCGCGGGTCTCATAATTGAAAACGTGGCCTCGGTTATGCCGGATGTTATAGGCTTTCAAGAGGTTACAAAGTTCCATTACGCATATTTGCAAGATACGCTTAAAGGATATGACAGCGTTATAGAGTATCGAGATAATACATATCTCTCGGAGGGTTGCCCCATATTTTACAGCACCGAAAAATTCGAGCTTGAGGATAAAGGCTCGTTTTGGCTTTCCGAAACGCCCGAGGTTATGAGTAAGGATTGGGGCGCAGCGTGTTACAGAGTTTGCAGCTATGTTATACTTAAAGAAAAACAGACGGGTAAAGATTTTGTTGTGTTTAACACTCACCTTGACCATATCAGCGACGAGGCGCGCATAAACGGAATTCGCGTTGTGCTTGACAAAATTGCGCAGTTCGGAGGCAAGCCGTCGATAATTATGGGCGATTTTAATGCCAAAGAGAACAGCGAAACATATAAAATGGCAACCGAAAACTTTAACGACGCCAAGTACCTTACGGATAACCCCGACAACTCCTGTACATATCAGAATTTCGGCAAGGCACTTGACAGAAGCTGTATAGACTATTTTATGGTTTCAAAGACGGGTGTTACGGCGCAGAACTTTGAGATTGTGAAAAACACATATGACGGAGTATATCCGAGCGACCACTTCCCGATTGCCGTTACACTTACGCTTACAGACTGATACCGTATTTAATGAAAGGATAAAAAAGATGACCGGAAAAACGCTTGCAAGAGAATATCTTTGCTCCGTGGTTCGTTCGGCTCTGCTCTCGGAGCCACTGCCGGATATACCCGAGGGCACCGATAAGGTTTTCCTCGTGAAGCTCGCATATCGCAACAGCGTTCAGGTCATACTCTACCTTGCTTTTAAAGATAAGCCGGGGGCTTTGCCGCAGGAATATATGTCAAAGCTTGAGCGTTCATATAAGGCGGCGATTCTCCGTGAGAGCGCACAGCAAAACGAACTTAATTTCATAAGAAAAGCTTTTGCCGAAAACAATATAGATTTTATGTGCCTCAAGGGAGCACACCTCAAAGCACTTTATCCTGTGCCGGAAATGCGCTTTATGGTGGATATGGACATTCTTGTCAAAAAAGAGGACGTTTTGCGCGCGGAAAAGCTGTTGACGGAACGCGGCTTTTCTCGCGAAATGAACAACGGCAAGGATATAGTCCTTATAAATCCGCCGTTTTTAACCGTGGAGCTTCACAATATGCTCTTTATTGAGAGCGACAGTCGGCACGACTATTTTACCGACGTTTGGAAACGAGCCGTAAAATGCGGCGAGCACGAATATAAAATGACCGACAATGACCTTTATATATATGTTATGGCACATCTGGCGGAGCATTACAAGGACGGCGGAGCGTGCTTCAGACCGACTATGGATATTTTTATGCTTAACCGCCTTAAAAGCGAAGAGCTTGATTTTACGTATATAGGCGGCGAGCTTGAAAAAATCGGACTTGCGCGCTTTGCGGAAAACATAAAAAAAGTCGGCGACATTTGGTTCGGCGATGCAAAGGACGACAAAGCTCTGTTCGTAATGCAGCAGTATATAGTTTTGGGTCCGCCCATACAAAATGCCGGCGCAGTAGCCGAAAATATGGAAAGCACGCGCTTTTCGGCGTTTATGCGAATGGCGTTTCCGCCGCTTAAGGTTATGGTGAAAAACTATCCCGTGCTTAAAAGACTGCCGTTTTTGCTGCCGTTTTATTGGCTCGTCAGACTCGTTAAAAAGGGCGGCAGGGCAAAGAATAAGTCAAAAGAGCTTGAGGTGTTGACGGATAAGAATAAGAAGCTGATGAATGATATTTTTAAATCCTCGGGTCTGTAATACCGAATTCGGAGAGGCGGAAAATGAAAAACAAACAAAAAGTAAGCAGCGATAAATTTACCATGATGACGCAAATGCCGGTAAATAAGCTGATATGCAAAATGGCCGTTCCTACAATAATAACAATGCTGGTGTCTGCCGTATATAATATGGCGGACACATATTTTGTCGGGAAAATAGGCACCAGCGCAACCGGTGCGGTTGGCGTCGTCTTTTCTTTTATGGCGATAATCCAGGCGTGCGGATTCTTCGGCCACGGATCGGGAAACTATATGTCACGCAAGCTCGGCGAGCAAAAGACAGAAGAGGCGTCCGTAATGGCGTCAACGGGATTTTTTTCGTCGTTTGCCGTAGGAGTTATAATAGGCGTTTTGGGGCTGATATTCATTTCGCCCCTGTCAAAGCTGCTCGGTTCAACCGATACCATTTTGCCGTATACAAAGCAGTATCTTTTTTACATTCTCTGCGGAACGCCGTTTATGATGAGCTCGCTTGTGCTTAATAATCAGCTTCGCTTTCAGGGCAGCGCGGTAAACGGGATGATAGGCGTTACGGCGGGCGGAGTGCTCAATATTTTGCTTGACCCCATATTTATATTTGTATTTAAAATGGGAGTCGGCGGAGCGGGCTGCGCCACGATGCTGAGCCAGGCAATAGGCTTTGTGATATTGCTCATAGGCTGTACCAAAAAAGGAAATATCCGCATATCGTTTAAAAACTTCCGATTTAAAAAACAGCTCTATAAAGAAATCTTCCGCGGCGGAATTCCGTCCCTTGCAAGGCAAGGCCTCGCGTCGCTTGCCATGGTGGCTATGAACCGACTTGCAGGCGGTTACGGCGATGCCGCGATAGCCGCTATGTCCATTGTTTCAAAGATAATGAATTTTTTCGGAGCTGCCGTAATAGGCTTCGGTCAAGGCTTCCAGCCCGTATGCGGCTTTAATTACGGTGCGAAGAAATACGACAGAGTAAAAAAGGCGTTTTGGTTCTCCGTCAAGGTGACCACCGTATTTATGACCGTGGTTGCCGTTTTCGGCTTTATTCTGTCACCGTATGTTATAGCTTTATTCAGACGCGATGACACCGATGTAATTGCAATCGGTTCGTTTGCATTCAGGGCACAGTGCATATCTCTTCCGCTTTCGGGATTTATAGTTACGGCGAATATGTATCTTCAGACCATAGGCAGGGCAAAGGCAGCCACCTTAACGGCTATGTCGAGGCAGTTTTTGTTTTTTGTTCCGGCGCTGTTATTGCTTGTGCACTTTTTCGGCCTTACGGGAGTCGAGATAAGTCAAGCAGCAGCAGACGTGGCTGCATTCCTGTTTTCAATGCCGATTTGTCTCAAGGTTTTAAATATAATGATGACCGAGGAAAATAAAATACAATAGCTAGTGTTGCCGAATGGCATATTGACTTTATCCGCGTAATATGTAATAATCACATATTACGGAGTCGATGACTTATGAGTGAAACCCTTCAGACCGATGCTCTGCCGAAGCTCGGAAATGATGTCTTTTATGATATACGCGTGTTATCCGCAAAAGTGAATTCCTTGGTTATAACCGCGAAAGACTCGCCCGAAAAAGCCGAAGAACTTTACTTGCCTATGCTTACAACGGTGTGCGTCTACGTCGAAAATTATCTTACAAGCCACTTTTCCGGGCTGAATTCGGAATATTTTGAACGCTTCTGCTATTCTAATATCTACGGAGCGGAACACAGATTTACCTCTTTAAAAAAGCTTGCGGAATTGTCGGCGTATACATTAAATTCCGTGCCGCAAAATATGTGTGTTAAAAATGCCGATATAGCTTCGGCGGCAAACAGACTTTTTAATGTTTGCCGTGCTTCGGTAAAGGCAGCGTCTGCTCCGGTAAAATATCGAAACGGTAAAAAATACAGAGTTTTTAAGCCGTCAAAGCGCGAACGACTGCTGCTTTGGGAGCTCTGCGGAGGAAATCCGGAAGAAACGGCTGAAAAGGAATTAAGCATTACATATATTGCAAGAAAAAACCAATCCGCCGCATCGCCGAAAAAATATATACGCCTTTCGGCTTGTGCGTTTTATACTTCGATTTTTTCATTGCTGCTTGTAAATTTAAGCGGAGCATTCATATTGCTTACGGTATTTTCTTTTCTTATGAGCATTATGCTTGCCGCTTTGTATGCGGTAAAGTCGCTTTCCTCTCATCGTAAGGAGCGCAATTACCGCGAAAAAAATATACGTTGAAAAAACATATTTTTGTCTTGTCTCGGATTGCTTTCTAATGCGGGGTGGGACTGTTTATATAGGACAGAAAGGATACGGAAAATGAAAAAAAGAATTATTGCGACATTAAGTGCTGTTTTGGCGGTGATATTATTACTTTTCACTTCGGCGTTTGCCTCATCTGCGGCAGATGACGGGCTTAAAAATGTTGACGGCAAATGGATTTATGTAAAAGACGGTGTAAAGGATACCTCGTTTACAAGTCTTGTGAAGTACTACAACACATGGTACTATGTCGAAAACGGTGAGCTTAACTGGAGCTTTACCGGTCTTACCGATTATTACGGCACGAAGTATTATGTGGAAAACGGCGTTCTCAATTGGGATTATACGGGACTTGCGCTCTTAGGCAGCGACGAGTGGTATTATGCCGAAAACGGAGCGGTTAAAAACGACTATACGGGGCTTACATATTTTTGCGGCAGATGGTTTTATGTCGAAAAAAGTGCTCTTAACTGGGATTATACAGGGCTTACAAATTATTACGGCACATGGTACTATGTCGAAAACAGTATCCTGAATTGGAACTTTACGGGACTTACCGATTATTACGGCACGAAGTATTATGTGGAAAACGGTGTGCTCAATTGGAATTATACGGGACTTGCGCTCTTAGGCAGCGACGAGTGGTATTATGCCGAAAACGGAGCGGTTAAAAACGACTATACGGGGCTTACATATTTTTGCGGCAGATGGTTTTATGTCGAAAAAAGCGCCCTTAATTGGAATTATACAGGGCTCACAAATTATTACGGCACATGGTACTATGTCGAAAACGGTGAGCTTAACTGGAACTTTACCGGTCTTACCGATTATTACGGCACGAAGTATTATGTGGAAAACGGTGTGCTCAATTGGGATTATACGGGACTTGCACTATTAGGCAGCGACGAGTGGTATTATGTCGAAAACGGAGCGGTTAAAAACGACTATACGGGGCTTACATATTTTTGCGGCAGATGGTTTTATGTCGAAAAAAGCGCCCTTAACTGGAATTATACGGGGCTTACAAAATACTATGATACTTGGTATTACGTAGAAAACGGCGTTTTGAATTGGGATTTCAGCGGAGCGGTTTTATATGGCAAAACACTCTACTATGTAAACGGCGGCAGGATAACATGGGATTATAACGGTACGGCGGATTACAACGGCGTCAAATATATTTTTGTCGGGAGCATTGCTCAAACCGGAATATATAAGTCTAAGTACACCGACTATAATCTCGTTTACGCCGACGGTAAAACGGGTTGGTATGATTACGGTGACAATACATATTATATAGGAAGTGACGGCAGACCGCTGTACGGAAACCAATATATAGACGGCAAAAGATATTTCTTTAATGCAAACGGTGCAAAGGCATCGCTTTTCGGAGCGGATTTTTCAAAGCATCAGGGAACAATAGATTGGGCAAGTGTTAAGCAGTCGGGTGTGGAATTTGTAATTCTCAGAGCAGCGGTGCGCGGCTATGGTTCTTCGGGCAATTTAGTGACGGATTCTCAAATAGCGGCAAACATTGAAGGAGCATTGTCTCAGAATATCGACGTCGGAATTTATGTGTTCAGCCAGGCTGTTACGACCGAAGAAGCTGTGGAGGAAGCGGAAAGAGCGCTTGATATAATTAAGGGTTACGATATTAAATTGCCCATATATTTCGATTCCGAGTATTCGGGAGCTCCAAACCGCACGGGCAGAGCTGACGGCCTTACAAAAGCGGAGCGTACTTCTTTGGCGATAGCTTTTTGCGAAACAGTCAGAAATGCAGGCTATAAGCCAGGCGTATATGCGAGCAAATCATTCTTCTATAATAATCTTGGTTATGCCGCTTTTCAAAGCAGAGGATACGAAATTTGGCTTGCACATCATATTTCGTCCGTGACGGATTTCAAATATCCTTATAATATATGGCAGTATACAAGCAAGGGAAGCATAGGCGGTGTCCAAAGCGAATATGCCGACCTCGACATAGCTTACTACGATTACGCGAATGACAGCGATATGTCGGAGAGAGGAAAAAATGTTATGGTAACGGCATCGTCCGACGATTTCCTGTCGTTTGTTAACACCGAGGAAAAGATAACACGTTACATAAAAACGGGGCTTGCCTCGGATAAGGAGGAGGCGTTAAGAGCCGCTTCATTCATAACAAATCAAAACGCTTCAAAAGCCCTTATTGACGCAATAAATAAATTGAACTGAATAAAACATAATTAAATACCGACGCGGCATAGATTTTAATGTTTTTTATCTGTGCCGCGTCATATCTTTTACTAAACAATTATTTTGCCGATTGTCAATTAACAAAAGTGAATTTCGGTTCACTTTTAAACACAAAATTCATTTTGCACCAAAACATGTGTTTTTTACGCCGGTTTTAGCTGTTTTTTGAATTTTGCACTTGCATTTATTGCATAAATGCAATATATTTATTTATGTATTTTATTTGGGAGGTTTATTATATGAAAGAAGAAAACAGAAGGTATGCCGAGGAAGCGTTCGAAATAGTCGAGCACGCTGCCAAAAATCGGCTCACGTCTGCCCGGCTCCGATGGCGAAAAAGAGTACGCGGCTTATATGGGAGATAAGCTCAGAAGTATCGGTATTGAGCCTGTACGTGAGGAATTTGCCGTATCTCCGAGAGCGTCGATAGGCGGCATTCCGTATGCAGGTTATCTCGGACTTATTATGAGCGCTCTTGTTTATGTGGCTCTGCATTTGAGCGCGGTTTGGTACGGTATGGCGCTTGCTTCGGTTGTATGCTGGGTTTGGCTTATTTTGAGTGTTTTTCTTTATAAGACATGGTTCGATATGTTCTTTAAGCAGGAAATATCACAGAACACTTACGGTGAGCTTTTACCGCCCGACGGAAAATACGACTACACCATAATTCTTTCGGGTCACACGGATACAAGCTGGTGCTGGAGACATTCCGCTCACGCTTCAAAGTTTAAAAAGACAAAGCCTGCCATGGGCCTTGTTGCAACCTTCGCCAAGGTTGGCTTCGGCGTTATATGCTTCCTTTTCCTCACTGCCGTTTCAATAGCCATGACCGTTATTTCAAGCGGAGTGTATTTCGGTGAGGTTTGGGCTTTAAAGATCGCCAATTCCGCCTCCTTTGCAAACTTCCTTTTTGCCATGCACTTCCTTCCCGTTGTTACGGCAATAGGCTGTATGTTTGTAGTTATGTGGGCTGATCCGAATCCGCGCAACGCTTCAAGAGGCGCTATGGATAACGCCACCGGTTGTGCTCTCAGCTTTGCCGTTACAAAATACTTCCATGATCATCCCGAAAAGATGCCGAAGAACTGCCGTATAATCGACTTCAACTGCGGCTCCGAGGAAGCGGGACTTCGCGGTTCTATCGCATTTACCCGTGAGCATAAGGGAGAGCCGATACTTGAAAACACATGGAACATCAATATCGACTCCGTTGCCGATAAAGATTTCTTTGAAGTTGTTATTAAGGATGATTGGCAGTTCTGCCGCTTTGATACCGACCTTGAAAAAATGTTTAAGGATACCTTTAACGAGCTCGGTATAGTCAGCAAGACAAACGGCTGCATACATAACCCCGTAGGCGGATGCGACAGCACTCCTATGACAAAGGCAGGTATGAAATCGGTTACCTTTGCGGCTCAGGACCCCACTCTTACCTATTATTATCATACCTGGCACGATGTGCCCGAACGTTTTGAGCTCGAAACCGTCGGTGACGGCTTTGATGTTATTCTCGGAGTTATCGATAAAATAGATAAGTTCCAGCAGGCAAACGGTTTTAACGGACCTCAGAAATAATTAAGCTTTTTATGTCCCCGAAGCATTGGCTCAGCCTTGTCTTCGGGGATTATTTTTTTGCCGGAGCGTTAAAACCTTTTTATTGATTTTTGACCGTAACGTGATATACTAATATATACTATTTTTTGAAAGAAGAGATAAAGATGTTAACACTCGACAAAGTCTATCACGCTTCATTTGTTTTAAAAAACATAATTCGTAAAACGGATATGATTTTGGCGCCGAACATAAATCCCGAAAGTGAAATACATCTCAAGACCGAAAATTTACAGGTTACAGGTTCGTTTAAGGTCAGAGGTGCCGCATATAAAATATCACAGCTCTCTGAAGAGGAAAAGGCACGCGGCGTAATTGCCTGCTCGGCAGGTAACCACGCGCAGGGCGTTGCTTTAGCAGCTACCAAAAACGGTATTAAATCACTTATCTGCCTGCCGGACGGTGCTCCCATATCAAAGGTTGAGGCGACCAGAAAATACGGCGCGGATATTTGTCTTGTAGAGGGCGTTTATGACGACGCATATAATAAAGCTCTTGAGCTTAAAGATGAAAAGGGCTATACGTTTATTCATCCGTTTAACGATGAGGACGTTATAGCGGGTCAGGGTACCATAGGGCTTGAAATACTCGATCAGATACCCGACGTTGACGTTGTTATTGTTCCCATAGGCGGCGGCGGACTTATTTCCGGCGTTGCTTTTGCGATAAAAGAGCTCAATCCGAATGTTAAGGTATACGGCGTTCAGGCTTCCGGTGCTCCGAGTATGCTGAAATCGATTGATGACGGTAAAATCGAAAAGCTTGATTCCGTTTCAACCATAGCCGACGGTATAGCCGTTAAAGAGCCGGGTGACATCACCTTCGCTATGTGTCAAAAATATGTTGACGGTATTGTAACAGTTTCCGATGACGAAATAGCCGCGGCAATACTTGCACTTATCGAGCAGCAAAAGCTCATTACCGAGGGCGCAGGTGCCGTTTCGGTTGCAGCGGCTATGTTTAACAAAGTAGACATTAAGGGCAAAAAGGTTTGCTGCCTTCTTTCGGGCGGTAATATCGATGTTACCATTTTGTCAAGAGTTATTAAGCGCGGACTTTTGAAATCGGGCAGAACATATTCTCTTACAATCGAGCTTCTTGACAAGCCCGGTCAGTTAAAGGGCGTTGCCGACATCATTGCAAAAGAGGGCGGCAATGTTATTTCAATTCATCACGAGCGTGCGTCCGAGGGCTCCGATATTAACGGCTGTTATCTTCGCATTGTTCTCGAAACCAAAAACTTTGACCATATAGCTCAGATAAAGAAGGCGCTGACCGACGCCGGATTTATCATTAAGTCATATTAAGGAGGAAAAACAAATGATAAAAACACTTCACACTTCATCGGCACCGGCCGCAATAGGACCGTATTCACAGGGCAAAATCGTTGACGGATTTCTCTTCGCTTCGGGGCAGATAGCAATAAACCCTGCAAACGGCAACATAGAAGATGATACAATTGAGGGTCAGACCAAAAGAGTTTGCGAAAATATCGCTGCGATTTTGAAAGAGGCTGGAGCTGATTTTGACAGCGTAATTAAGACAACCTGCTTCCTTAAAAACATATCCGATTTCGGTGCGTTTAACGAAATTTACGGTGAGTATTTTTCATCAAAACCGGCACGTTCCTGCGTCGGTGTCGGTGACCTTCCTAAAACCGCTCTTGTGGAAGTTGAGATTATAGCAAAGGTATAATCAGGCTTTGTAAAACCTCATTTTTGTTATTTCCGTTTTAAAAGACAGGTCGTAATTCGGCTGAGTGTTTATATGGCACTTGCCTGAAAATAACATTTGCACAGCAGTGCGCCAGGCCCCCTCGGAGATGCGTCGGCATTATCCGAGGGGGTTCGTTTTTTTCGCCTTAAATTCACGGCAACTGCCCGTTTTTGTTGAAACAGCGTGCCCGCAACCGATTTTTTCCCCCTTGTAAACCGAATTGAAAACTAAAATGTATAGCGCAACCGCACTCTTTATGTATTATTTTGGCAACGGAAGCGAAAACCAACGCATCTAAAAAAACTAAAAACCGATTAACATAAAAGGAGCGCACAACCATGAAAAAAACAAATACAATCCACTTCGGAATACAGAGAAAGATAGTTTCAAATATGACCACGGAAAGCTGGGAGACAATTCCTCATGTAACATATATGTATGAGCCCGACGTTACAAAGCTTATGCACGAGTATAAAAAATTAAATCTCGATCGTAACCGCGACAGCAAAATAACGCTCAATACCGTAATAATGAAAATCATCACCGAAGGACTTAAAGCAGCACCCGTTATGAATTCTCATATCGAGTTTAACCGCAAGCTTGTACGCGGCAGAGTCGACACATTTGAAGATATAAATGTCTCTATGCCGATGATTCTTCCGAGCGGTGAAATGATGACCGTAAATCTTCGCGGCTTTGAAAGTAAAAATCTCGACGAAATGACCGACGCCGTAAATGACGTTGCAAGAAGAGCCGAGAATACCGACCTTAATGAGGCTATGTTTGACGTTTCATTGGATAACACCCTTACTGCTCTCAAAAAGGAAAATTTATGCAGGCTGTATATCGTCTTATCGGGTCTAAAACAGGTAAGCACAAGGTCAAGACCTTAAAGGGCGATGCAAAAAAAGAGTATGAGGCAATTCCCGAAACCGAACGCCTTACAAAGCGTGACATAGAGCAGGGAACCACCACCATTTCAAATCTCGGCTCGCTTTACCGCGAACAGTCCGGCGCTGCCGCCTTACTTGAAATAATACCGCCGCAGGTTACGGCGTTCGGCGTAGGTGCCGTTCAGGATAAGCCTATGGTTATAACAGACAGCTTCGGCAATAAGAGCATTGAAGCGCGCAAGGTACTCCCCATATGCATAGCATTTGACCACCGCGCGCTCGATTTCGGCGATATTGTTCCGTTTCTTAAGAGGCTTGACGATATATTCGAGAATCCGAAGGTTATACACACCTGGAAAAGCAGCGATAAAAACAATAAGGTCGTTCGCCTCGACGCCTGATTTTTAACTTTGCTCCCAAATAAACCGGTCCGAAACGGCTCAGCCGCGGAGGATCGGTTTTTTTGTCACTTTTGATGTCTCGTCCGAATAATATGATATCGAAAGGCTGCACAAATAAATTATAAGGAGTAATATCTGTTGAATGAATTTTTGGATTTCTGTGAAAAAGCTATCAAGGCCGAAAGCGCAGACAATTGTTGTCACGTGAAAACGGCAAGCGAGTATCTCGGCGTATCGCCTTTTCCGGAAAATACGGTAACTACAATGGCTTACGTTCCGTTTCAGACCGATACGACAATGTACGATGTCGAAACCGGGTATAAAAACGGTACTGTGTTTTCAAACCTTAACAAGCCGTTTTTAGGGGGAAGATGTATATGAATATGAGAAAGGCTATGCTGTTAAAGCTCGGCTCTCTTCAGTTCTCGCTTTGGGAACTGCATCTTTATCTCGATACGCATCCCATGGATGCTGCGGCCGAAGCACGTTATATGGGATACAAAAAAGCCTACGATGAAGTCAGAGCTGAATTCACAAAGAGATACGGCCCGCTGAATCCCTCGGAGGGCAACGGTGAAAAATGGTTGAAATCGCCGTGGCCTTGGGAAAAACAAGAGGAGTGTGTTAAATAATGTTTTCGTATGAAAAAATGCTGCAATATCCGGTAAATATAAAAAATCCAAATCCCAAATACGCTCAGATAGTATTAGAGCAGTACGGTGGACCCGACGGTGAGCTCGGTGCTTCGCTTCGCTACCTCTCTCAGCGTTTTTCAATGCCGTATCCGGAGCTTAAAGGACTTCTCACCGACATCGGTACCGAGGAGCTCGGTCACCTCGAAATGATAGGTGCCATAGTTTATCAGCTTACTCGTAATCTTACTCAAGAGCAAATTAAGCAAGGCGGCTTTGACGCATACTTTGTAAATCATACAACGGGGGTGTACCCGGCAGGGGCGAACGGCGTGCCGTTCAATGCGGGTGCCATAGCTTCAAAGGGAGACGTCATAACAAATTTGCATGAGAATATGGCGGCCGAGCAAAAGGCAAGAACTACCTATGACAATATTTTGAGACTTGTTGACGATCCGGATGTGAGAGATGTTATAAAATTCCTGCGCGAGCGCGAGGTGGTTCATTATCAGCGCTTCGGCGAGGGTCTCAGAATTGCGACGGACAAAATGAACGAGAAAAATTTCTACGCCTTTAATCCGAGCTTTGATACGGTATGTAACAAAAAAACGCGCTGATTTTGCTTGTTAACGCTCTGCCTTGGAGCGGATTTTCTGCAAACGGTGCGGTCACGTTCGTAAAAAATATAAAGCAAAGACCGTTCCTAATCAGGGACGGTCTTTAATATGTACATAAATACGGACATTTGTTGCGTTCGAACACAATGTGCGGTTTACACCCGTTATTTTTTATGATAAAATGACAATAGTGCAGTCTTTAATTTGTGCGGCACTGTTGTGATGACATTTCAGGCTTAATCCGGGAAAAATAAAAAGACCTGCAAAAGCAGGTCTCAACTCACACACTGTGATGGTTTGAGAGTAGTGTAATTTCATAAGGTGCTATAATACCAACGCTTTGAGTAACGGCAACTCAAAGCTGTTTATATTGATTAAAAATACGGAATTGGGGGCAATAAATTGAATACAGACAATTTACATAAACTGATAAACAGATATACGGATGATTACTATACGGTAAACAATTCAGAGCATGACGAAGTGTTTAAATGGGCTGCGATTAAGCAATTTTTCGCGATGTCTGGTTCTCTGATAAGTATAAGAATATACCGTTTGCCCGAAAGTTTAACGATGCTAAAAAGGAATGCTCAATATTGATAGATAACAGACAGGTTTCTCCGACAAACGGGATTGTAAAAATGGCTGAGGCAGCACCGAATGAAGTTGAAAGCCTTTTTGAAAACGTGCTGTTTTCGAATTCTACTGACCCGAAAACAATTCAAAACAATATGGACAAGTTCCTTGAGGAAATCGAAATAATAAGACAAAGGTATTTTCCGCAATGCTGGAAATACAAGCAAGACCGACACGCGGTATCGTGTTATCTGTATTTTTATGCTCCGGAAATCAATTATATATATCGTTACAGAGAAGCTGAAGAGTTTGCCAAATACACAGAATTCGGGTTTGATTTGGGCAGCGGTGAGAGCTTTTCTTTGCCGAACTACTATAAGCTGTGCGATATAATCGTCGATGCGTTAAAAGAGCATGAGGATTTAATATCCAAATACAAAAAGCTGATTAAGGATAACGATAAATACTATTATGACAAGAGCTTACATTTGCTTGCTTTTGATTTGATTTACTGTTGCAAAACATATAATTTTTATTCAGGCTTAGAACATAAGCCTAAAAAAGACAGTATTAAAGAGTATAAGCTTGAGCAGCTTCGCGAAAAGGAGAAGAGGGATTACGAAGAAAAAATTGATAACTTGCGCAATCAAATTTATAAAATTGAATCACAAATGGAAGAATACGGAGATATTTCAATTCTCAATGTTGAAGTAAATCATAAAATCTACGGTGTGGGAACGGTTGTTTCTCAAAATGTTAATAAAATTACAGTCGTTTTTCCCGACGCCGAAAAGAAATTGAATTTTGTAATAAACAAAAAATACAGTATGCGTCCGACTTTTCTTGATGACGATGAAATCGTTGAGGCGTTTACACAATATGATTTGTTAAACGAGAAAAAGAAGTCCTTGCTACGGGAATTATCACATTTGGAAAAGAAACTATGATTTTAAGTCAACGCTGTCAAAAGCAACGCGATTGTATAATATCATACGGTACTTGCCGATTGTGAGATTGTGAATACAGATATGAAGAAGAAAGACATTGCAATGACCGGGAATTTTATAGTGATGGTATTGCTGATTCTCGGAGTGGCCGCATATTACATATTAAAATGGGCTTTTAAGCTGTTGTGCCTGATAACGGCGGTGATCGTAAAGGCTGTGAGGAATGCTGTTAAAAAGCACAGGAGAAAGAAAGCCAAAAAGGACATTACCGACGTCCCGTTTGTCGATACCGAATTAAATATCGAAGAGACTTCAACAGCTCCGGCGGAAGTGAGCAGGGAGAAATTAGGCTTATTTGATAAGAGGATTTATGACGGCTTATTCCGCCCCTTGATACGAGAACGCGGAAAAGCATATTGCTCCGACGGCAAAATCAGAGACCTTAAAAAAACGGGGACTCATTATTCCTGTATTGTAAAAGGTACCGCAGACTATAATGTTGAGCTTTCATTCGGAGACAACGACAAAATAGCAAGTATGAGCTGCACATGCCCCTATTATACGGAGAGAAAGCAAAACTGTAAGCACATATATGCACTTTTGTATAAGGTGAAATGCGGCGAAAACAAGCAAATTATTGCGGAGATAAACCGGCAGATAAAAGGCTGTAAAACAATGATTAAAAATGCGGAATGTTATTTAGAAAAAAATAAGCAGCATTTTCCGTCTTCGACTGTTAAGGAATTTAAACGCTATTCAAGGCTGTATAGCCTAAACGTGCAAGATTACGAAAAAATCCGTTCTGGGAATTTATCGGAGGAAATACTGCTGCGCCGTCTGAACAGCTTAATTGCCGTTTCCTTTGAGCTAAGGCAAAAAATTAAGAGCACATTAAGCGAAGAAATCGCCGAATCCGATACGGTTGTTCCCGAAGTCTGCGAATTAAGCGAGAACAGAGACGGGCTTATGACCGGGATGGCGAGCCTTATAGTTTTTGATGAGCTGATGACGGATTGTTCCGATGAAAAAGATAACTCCTACGATGAAAAGCTTGAAGCGGAAATGAATTCTTATTGCTTGGAGGATTGGCAAAAGGATTTGGTCAGAAATGGCAGCTATGATGTCTGGAGCTTTGATGAGGAGGAATTGGAGGAGGACGATTACTATTTTGAGGATGACGAATAAAAGCCCTTGAGCAGAGCATCATTCTCTCTCGGCATATATATTATGTTTCAGCCGTTATTGACTTAGCGGCGAAAGTGTGTTATATTACATACCGATAAAACAACGTATGGATTTTTCCGGTCTTAAAAAGATGTGTTTTCGCCATGCAATTATTCGATTTTTGAGTAATTGCGTGGCGTTTTTAATTGAGAAAATACGCTCGGATTCGAAAGGCAGATGTATTTGTATGAACGAAAAATTTATGAAGGAAAAGCCTGTTTTTCCGCTTATTATGTCTATGGCCACTCCCATGGTAATATCAATGCTCGTCAATTCGCTTTATAATATAGTGGACAGCTTTTTTGTCGCCAAAATAGGCGAGGACGCAATAACCGCTCTGTCGCTTGTCTATCCGGTGCAAAACCTTGTCAATGCGCTTGCAATAGGCTTCGGCGTGGGACTTAATGCCGTTATCGCATTTCACCTCGGCGCAGGTGAAAAGAGGCAGCTGATACAGCCGCCACACACGGATTTTTGTTCTCAATACTCCACGGCATTATCGCCGCCGCAGTCAGCATTCCGATTATGCGCCCATTCCTCAAAATGTTCACACAGTCCGAAAACGTAATTTCGCTCGGAGTGCGCTATTCAACAATAGTTTTTTCGTTTTCGATTGTAATTATGATAAGCCTTGCATACGAAAAAATCTTTCAGGCTGTCGGCAGAATGAATGCCTCCATGGCAGGACTTATGACGGGCTGTATTGTAAATATCATACTTGACCCGCTTTTGATATTCGGCATAGGCCCATTTCCGAAAATGGGAATTGACGGTGCCGCCCTCGCAACAGGCATAGGGCAGGTGAGTACCCTTTTACTGTATGTGATATTGTACGCCGTGAAAAAACCGAGCGTAACCATAAACCGCAAATATTTAAAACGTAATAAGGCTATAGACCGTAAACTGTACTTTGTGGGTATCCCGGCGTCAATAAATCTTGCGTTGCCGTCACTTCTTGTGTCAAGCCTTAATGCGATGCTTGCTTCGTTTTCACAGATATATGTTGTTGTGCTCGGCGTCTACTATAAGCTTCAGACGTTCTTATACCTCCCCGCTAACGGTATAGTGCAGGGAATGCGACCGATAATCGGTTATAATTACGGTGCCGCCGAGCATAAAAGAGTAAAAAAAATTTACGATATAACTCTTGTGCTGACGGCAGGCATAATGCTATTCGGTACTGTGCTGTGCCTTGCGCTGCCGCATAAGCTGATAGGAATGTTCACCGATAATCCCGAAACGATAGACGCAGGCAAAAAGGCACTCAGAATAATCAGTGCCGGGTTTGTTGTTTCGTCAATTTCCGTAACGTCATCCGGAGCTCTTGAGGGACTCGGCAAGGGTGTTGAATCTCTCATAATATCACTTTGCAGGTACGCAGTAATAATAATTCCGACAGCTTTTGTATTAACACGGATATTCGGCGCTGACGGTGTTTGGAATGCCTTTTGGATAGCAGAAGCCGTGTCGGCCGTAATTTCCGCCGTTGTTTATAAAAAGGCGGTCGGTAATAAGCTGAATTCACGCAGAGCTGAAAACAACTTTTAATTTGTATATATTGTCTTAAAATAATTGACACCGCTCTCGTTGTGGCATATAATTTGCACATAATGATGTATGTAACGTTTTGGAAGTTTTCCGAGATTTTCATTACTGTGATTTATGCGATAACGTAAGGGGCGATAAAATGAATACGGTAAAATTAAAAACCGAGTGCGGAGATATCGTCGGGCTCGATAACGGCAGCTATGTTGAGTTTCGCGGCATAAAGTATGCCGACGCGGGCAGGTGGGAGTATCCGGTCGTTACCGATGGGTGGAACGGCGTATATGATGCGACCGCTTTCGGCGATTGCTGCTACCAGCATCGCGGTTTTGAGGACGACGCAAAGGTTAACCCGTTTTATCACAGGGAATTCAGGCGCGGTATGAGCTTTACATACAGCGAGGATTGTCAATATCTCAATATCAGCGCGCCCAAAAACGCAAAAAAATGTCCCGTTTTGCTGTATATACACGGCGGTTCTTTTACGGGCGGCAGCTCAAACGAGGGGCATATCAGCGGTAAGGCATATGCCGAAAATGACATTGTTTTTGTCTCTGTGAATTACCGTCTCGGGCCGTACGGTTTTTGTTCTCACCCCGATGTCGCCGATGAAAACGGAGTATGCGGTAATTTCGGCCTTTTTGACCAAGCTGCGGCACTTAAATGGATAAAAAACAACATTTCTTCCTTCGGCGGAGATCCCGAAAGAATAACCCTTTTGGGGCAGAGCGCAGGAGCCATGAGCGTAGATGTGCTTCTGTCAAGTCCGCTTACAAGGGATATGGTGTCGGGTGCCGTTATGTTGAGCGGAGCCGCGCTTCAACGAGTTTTGTCACGCCCACTGTCGCCGCAAAAAATGAAAAAATTCTGGGACGAAATAATCAAAAATGCCGGTAAAACAAGCCTTTCCGAGCTTAGAGATACGGACGCGAAAACCCTTTACTATGCATGGCTTAAGGCGTGCCGCGACGAGGGAATTAAAAGTACACTCTCTTACACGCTTCCGTGTGAAGACGGAAAGCTTCTTACGAAAGATACGTTTAACATAAAAACGATAAGCGCAATGCCGAAAATACTCGGCGTTACAACGGCAGATATGATACCGATAGTTTTAAAGCTGCTTGTGAAAAAGTGGGTGCGAAACGATAAGGGCAGTAAATGCTTTGTCTATCTTTTTGCGCGCAATTTGCCGGGCGATAACTGCGGCGCATGGCATTCGAGTGACTTGCCGTATGTGTTTGCAACTCTCAAAAACGGTTGGCGGCCGTTTACCGATATCGACTATCTCATATCGGAGCAAATGGTGGCGGCAATCAGCGCTTTTGTAAAGTGCGGAGACCCGAATTGCAGGGAAATCCCGACCTGGAAGCCCGGAACGCACAAGGTGATGAATTTTTGCGAAAAGACGCGCCTTGCAGGCTGGAAGACCGCAACGCTTATAAAAAATACACTCTTCAATAAGGGACCGGTGCTGTAATGAAGTTTTCATATGATTTTAAGCTGTCCGAGCATAGCGGCAGCAGCAGAGTTTACGTTTGCGGCGATATTACGGCGCGAATCGACTTCTTGAGCGGCAGTATGATGCGTGTCGCCTTATTCCGTGACGATTGTAAAATGCTGCCCACCTTTACCGTAGACCCGCAAAACGAATTTCTTACAGAGGGTAGGGATAAGCTGAGCCTTGACGGATTTTCGCTGTTTGCTCCGCAGGTAAATGAAACAGCCGATGGTGAGCGCTTCTCTTTGGGAAATGTCGAGGCAGAGCTTAATACGCACAACTTTGTACTGAGCTATAAAAAGGACGGCAAGCTTCTTTTGCCGACAGAGCACCGCTTGCCTATAATTTTCAGAACGAATTCGGAAACGGTACATATCATTATTTAACGCGCGAAAAGGGCGAAAAAATATACGGCCTCGGCGATAAGGGCGGCAGCGTCAATAAGGCGGGGCGCACCTTTCGCATAGAGACGAGCGACAGTATGGGTTATGATGCGGAAACGTCGGACCCGCTTTATAAGCACGTGCCGTTTTATATGTGTGAAAATTCCGTCGGTTGCTACGGTATCTATTACGATACGTCCGATAGTGCCGTTATGGATTTCGGAAGGGAAATAAATAATTATTATCCCGTTTTCAAGTTCTTCAAAAGCGATGACGATTGTCTTGTTTATTATGTATTCTTCGGCTCAAAGCTTGAAATTTTAAGGCAGTATTGCTCTCTTTGCGGAAAACAGACCCTGCCTCCGAAATGGAGCTTTGATTACTGTGCCAGCACCATGGCTTATACCGACGCGCCGAATTCCGAAGAGCAGTTGTATGGATTTCTCAGAAAGCTTGATACCTTAAATATGAGCTGCAGCGGATTTTATCTGTCCTCGGGCTATACCTCCATCGGCGACTTGCGGTGCGTTTTTAATTGGAATTACGATAAATTCCCGAACCCCGCAAAGTTTATTGAGCGTTTTAACAGCGAGAAAATTCACTTGATACCAAATATCAAGCCTGCCTTTTTGACGTCGCACCCGATGTACAACGAAATAGCCGAAAAAGGGCTTTTTGTAAAGAATGAAGACGGCACACCGTTTGTAACCGAGTTTTGGGACGGTATGGGCAGTTACATTGATTTTACTCTGCCCGAGGGCTTTAAGTTTTGGCACGACAATGTTGCGGCAAAGCTTCTGGACTACGGAATAGACGCCACTTGGAACGATAACAACGAATTTGATATAAAAGATACCGACGCTGTGGCAAACGGCTTTAAAGACGGTAGCGTAAAGGCGAGCAGAATAAGACCGATACTCACGTATCTTATGGTCGCCTCCTCGTACTCTGCGCAAACAGAAAAATATCCGGGCAAAAGACCGTTTTTATCGACACGAAGCGGCAGCAGTGCCGTAAGACGTCTCGCAACCACCTGGTCGGGCGACAATTTTACATCATTTCATGACCTGCGTTATTGCCATTACATAGGTATGACGCTGTCTTTGTCGGGATTTTTCTTCTACGGGCATGATCTCGGCGGTTTTTCGGGCGATATGCCGTCACGTGAGCTGCTTTTAAGATGGATGCAGCACGGCATTTTCGAGCCCAGATTTACAATACATTCGTGGAATTCGGACGGCTCCGCAACTATGCCGTGGAGCTATCCGGATGCCATTCCTGCCGCACGAAAAATAATGGCGGAAAGAAAAAAACTCATTCCGTATCTTTATAATTCCGCCTTTTTATCTGTCGAAAACGATGTGCCGATGACAGCTCCGCTGTTACTCTACTATGGTGACAAAGAGATAGACTGCGACAGCACATCGTTCCTCGTGGGCAGAGATATTCTCGCTGCGTGTATTCTCGATGAAGGAGTGAGCGAAACCGAGGTTTATCTCCCCAAAAACGAAATTTGGTATTTAAACGATAAAGTATACGACGGCGGTACGTCCGTAATACTGAATATTCCGTCGGACGGTGAGGTCCCGTATTTTGTGCGAGGCGGAAGCGTTATAGCTACCGATGAGGGGGAGTACGGGTTCAAATCCTCGGAAAAATTAAGGCTTACCGTGTATCCGTTAAGGAGAGGCAGCTTTAAATCGGAATTCTTTACAGATGACGGCGAGAGCTTTGCGTATAAAACCGGCGATTGCGTTCACTTGCTGTTCACCGTGGATTGCGACAGCGAGTATGTCAGAGTCCGTATCGAGAATATCGGTGAAAAATCATTTACCCCGGATATTGTGCTTTGTGACGCCGACGACAGAATACTGACGGTAGAATAATACATTGTAAATTACAAAAAAAAGAGCCCCGGATATGCTTGCTTCGGCATATCCGGGGATTTTGTCATTAAGACCTGTTTTTACTTTGATTCGGCTTCTGCCTTTTCTCTTCTTTCACGCAAAACATTGTGAAGCTCATCTAGCTGCTCCTTTGAAAGCTTATAGCCGAACGTCAATACAACGAATATAAGAGCAAGCAATATTGCGGGGACTATTGTTGCTATGTCATATAGCCTTGTCAGAACCTCGGGTGATTGAACGGCGAGCTTGCCGTCATAGCCTATAACTCCGAGAACGCCTGCCGCACCTGCGCCGGCCACTGTTTGACCGAGCTTGCGTACAAACGAATAAAAGCTGTAAGATGTGCCCTCCTCTCGTCTGCCCGATATGTATTCGTGATAGTCCGTGACATCCGTAACAAGTGCCCAGATTTGCATAATAAGGAAGGTTTGACCGGCCCCGGAGAAGAACGAGAGAACGAGAAATACATACGGATTACTCACAGCCGGAGTGAATTTAATGACGAACATTGCTATGTTTACAATAAGAGCAAAGAGTATTCCTGCGGAGCATATCTCTTTTTTGCCGTATTTTCTTATAAGCTTGCCCATAAACGGCAAAAGCAGTACCATCGGCAAATATGTACATACGGTAACAAGTGCGTAAAGACCCGGCTTTTCATAGAAATTCTTAAAGAGATAGTTGTAAACGGTCTGAGTATACATCTGGAAGCAGATAAGAAGCATTGATACTATGCAAAGCGCGATAAACGGCTTGTTTTTTAAAAGAGCGCGCATCGCTTTGCCGATACTATAATCCTTTTGATTCTGCGTCGGCGGTAAGGTTATTCTCTCTTTTGTCAATTTAAAGTGTAAGAAGAAAATAATTACAGTGAGAACCGAGAGAACGGCTACCGACAGCGAGAGCTTTGTGCCGTCGAGTACCTTTGCGGTTGTTCCGTTTTCATTTGTCACGGTAGTATAAACGATGAGCGGTAAAATAATAGAGGCGGGAAGACCGCCGATGCCTGCACCGATGCTTCGCCACATCGAAAGCGAAGACCGCTCTATTTCGTCATCAGTTATTACCGAGGCGAGCGAGCCGTAGGGAATATTTACGCCGGTGTACATCATGCCGTAAAATATGTACGTGATATATGCGTAAATAAGATACCGGTTGTCGCTGAGACCCGGAATTTTAAAGAACATAAAGAAAGCACCTACCGCAAGCGGCAGAGATGCCCAAAGTATGTACGGCCTGAATCTTCCGTATTTAGTGGGCTTCCTTGAGTCGATAAAAGAACCCCACATAGGGTCGTTTACTGCGTCCCAAATTCTCGCAACTATCATCAGTACGGTTATGCGCGCCGCGGATATTCCGAGAACGTCCGTGTAAAACATATTCAAAAATGCGGAGACAAGTCCGAATGTCAGCAGTCCGCCCATATCGCCCATGGCGTAGCCTATTTTGTCTTTAAAGGTTATGCCGTGCATAGCTTCTTCTGATTTGCTCATACAATTCCTCCGTTTTTTTTGTGTTTTATCCACTTTGCATTTGCTGTTTGCTTTCCGATACCTGATAGGATGATACCGAGTAGTGTAAAGCAAGCTGCATTTACACACAGACCTTTTGCTTTCAGAACTTGAAAGAAATCCGCTATACAGCGCCTTTATAAGCCGTAGCAGCTCATCTTTCGCGCCTATAAAAAACAAAAACCTGTAAAGCATTATACTTTACATAGCTGCTGATAAGTTGATTTCGTTTGCGAAAAATCCGCAGCAGAGCATAAATGACATAATGGAATTATAATACAAAAATATGCAGTAGTCAATCGTAAAAACTAAGCAATATACCCAAAGAGGCAACAAGCCAACATTATTGCCTTTTAAGCCCGGGTTTAAACGAAAAGCACTTTTTAACCTAATCTTAATAATTTCGACTCTTGTTTGTAATTTTGCGATGATATATATTGTATTGCAGTTGATAAGAGTACAATAAGATTTGACAGGAGATATTATATATGGATATACAGTATAGCGTTAAACCCGCCGGTTCGGAAATTCGAAAAGAAAAAATCAAGAGCCGTCTTTTCGGACTTTTTATAACATTGTTTATAATGTCCGCTCTGTTTATAAAAATGTTTGTCTTTGTTCCCATGCTGAACGAGCATCCGACATTCGGTGACGACCGCAACGGTGTCGCTCGCGTTATAGCGACTGACAATATTCCGCAGAATATTATGTCGTAAAGCCGTACTTTTGAAACTATTACTGTTGAGACCGCCGTGCCGAGTGCACGACGGTCTTTTTTTTATACATTACATTATATGGCGTATGCTGCTTGTGTTGTGCAATCGCACTAAATTTGCGACATCAAAACCGTCGTTTTGTACTAATATACAAAAGTTGTAGGAAGTGACAAAAAATTCAGGTCAACTATTGACAAAACGACAACGCGGCTGTAAGATGTGTACAAATAAAGAAAGCAATACTTGTGCAATAGATACAAAGCGAGGAGCTAAAATGGCAGAAATCATCAGATCAATGAATTTGGTAAGTGTGTTTAAACAGGAAAAAGGCGTAAAACGCTTTTTCATGATGATATTCAGCATATTGCTTATGGGCTTCGGTATTTCGCTTTTCTCTTATTCCGATATGGGCGTTGACCCGTTCACATCAATGAATATGGCGATAAGCGGTAAAATCGGTATCAGCTTCGGCTTTTATCAGATGTGCATCAACTGCGTTATCCTTATTGCAATTGCTTTTCTCGGCAGACATCTTATCGGCTTCGGTACAGTAGTTAATATGGTCGGCGTCGGTTATATTTGTGAGTTTTTCACTTCGCTGTACGACACACATTTGCCTGTGGAAAAATCCCTTGCTTTACGCTTAGTCTTAATGCTCTTCGGCGTAATTTTCCTCTCTCTTGCGGCTTCGATGTATTTCACTTCGAATCTCGGAGTTGCTCCCTATGACGCCACGGGCTTTGTCCTTGATGACAGGACTAAGATTAAATATAAATGGTGCAGAGTCATAACAGACCTTATCTGCACGGCTGTCGGATTTGCTTTCGGCGGACCGGTCGGCATTGGCACTGTGGTTACCGCCTTTATGATGGGCCCGGTGGTTGCGTTCTTTAACAAGCATGTGTCGGAAAAACTGCTTGCCGCAAAAATGCCGAGACTTGTTGTCCGTGTCTATGACCTTCGCCGTTTCGGCGGTGGAGTAATATCCTCAAACGGCAAATTCGCAGCATAAACTTGCTTATTCCATTTCCTCTCTTTTTATACACTTTTCTACGGCAGATTGTCTGCCACGGCTGCTTTTTGTTCTCCACACTTAAAGCAGTAAAAAATACCACCGTCAGGTGGTATTTTTTTGCCTTTTTTCGTGTTGTGTTATATTCGGCACGGGTAATGTTTTTATACGGGTAAAGCCTGAAACAAGCAACTCGGCTGAAAAAACAAACCGATTGCCTTATGTTCGTTTTCTTGACAAATGATGTGTAAGTTTGTTATCATATAAAAAGGTATTTATGCTATTTGGTTTTGGAGGAAAAAAGATGTTGACCGATAACTTATGTATGGGTTGTATGAGAGAGCTTGGGGAAGAAAAGGTTTGTCCCCATTGCGGATTGCATGCGGATTTCGTTCAGGAATCTCCGCTTCTGCCGCTTAGAACGGTTATCAACGACAGATATATTATAGGTAAAGCCATTTCAACCGGAGGAGACGGTGTAACATATATCGCATGGGACCGTGAACGCAATGTCGCGGTAGCCGTAAGAGAGTTCCTTCCGCTGGAGCATATAATCCGTGAATTCGGTGATAGGGCAATAACCGTTAAAAAGGACAGTTCTCTTGTGGTTCACGACGGTATAATGGCGTTTTTGGAGCTTTGGCGCAAAATCGCAAGACTTCGTGATCTCTCGGCGTTAAAGCCCGTTGTTGACATAGTTACCGAAAATAATACTGCGTACTCCGTTTCCGAATACATAGAGAGCATAACGCTACGCGATTTTCTTTTGAAGAGCCGCACGGGCTATCTCGGCTGGGATCAGGCAAAGACACTTTTGATGCCTGTGCTTTCAACTCTTGCCACAATGCACGAGGCAGGAATTTATCATCTTGGTATTTCACCGAACACACTTCTTTTGGGACGTGACGGTAAGCTCAGACTCACGGGCTTTATGATATCCGACGCGCGACTTACAAATACCGACTTTAACGCCGAGCTTGTAAAGGGTTATGTTCCCTATGAGCAGTATGACCCGAACGGCAAGGTAGGCGCTTGGTCCGATGTATATGCGTTTACGGCAGTTGTTTACAGAACACTTATAGGAAGCACTCCCGACGATTCGAATGAGCGCGTGGTGAACGATAAGCTTTTAATTCCGGCAAAATTCGCCGAGGTTCTTCCTGCATATCTTGTCAGTGCCATACACAACGGTCTTCAGCTTCAGCCCGAGGACAGAATAAGAACCGTTGATGATCTCCGTGAACAGCTTTCCGGAAGTCCAAGCACAATGGCGACAAATAAAATAAAATATGAAACTCCCATAGAGGATGCTCCCAAAAAACAGGATCAGCCTATAACAACCGCGGATGAGGAGGCGGAGCGTAAGCGCCGCGAAAAGCTGCGTCGTGAGCAGGAACGAAAACAGGAACAGACCAAAACTCTGCTCATAACCTTTGGGATTTGCGTTGCAATAGGGCTTGTGGTTCTCGGCGGCTGGCTTTTTGCTACCCGTGAAAAGGCGCAAAAGGACAATACAACTCCTACGGAGGAGGTTTCGCTTGTCTCCGTTCCCAATTTTGCGGGGCAGAGTTATACGAGAATTTCGACAGACGAGGTTCAAAATCAGCGCTTTAAGATTACGGCCAAATATGAATATAACAATAAGGTGAACGTAGGATATATTATTTCTCAGAGCATAGAAGAGGGCCAGCAGGTTCCCTACGGCACCGAGCTTGTGCTTACTGTCAGCAAGGGCACGGAGTATATTGATATACCGGATGTTTCCGGCAAGGATTACGTCGATGCGGAAAAAACTCTTACGGATGCCGGATTTACTGTCAAAAAGGTTGAAAAATCAAATGACGGAACACATCAGGCAGGCAAAGTAATAGCCTCCACTCCGAGTGCCGGCACATCGGCAGAGAGCGGCAGCGAAGTGTATCTTCAGGTTTGGGGTGCGGCTCCGACAACAACCTCGGCGTCAACTACAAAATCCTCAAACGGATTCGGTATAGATTTTCCGAAAATCTTTTGATGCAAATCTATATGAGGCTTAAATAAAACCAAAGGACTGCAAGGTATAATTCCTTGCAGTCCTTTTTTATGCTTTAATCTTTTCTTACTTTTTTATTTCGGCGACAAGACGGTTGATTTTTTCGGCCAAAGCCTTGATTTTCGGGTCGTCCTTGCTTACTGGAAGCATCGGAAGTCTCGGAATACCGCAGTCTATGCCGTACCTGAGAGTCATAACCGCTTTGCACGCTCCGTACAGAGAGCCGAATGACAAAAGCTCGTAAATGCAGTCGTTTATTTTTGTCTGCATTTTTTTTGCGTTTTCTATATCACCGGTTTCTATAAGCCTTGTGAGCTCAAGATAAAGCTCCGGCATGGTGCCGTATGTACCGCCTATGCCTGCCGTTGCGCCCATAAGCCTGCCGGCAAGCAGCTGCTCGTCCGGACCGTTGAATATAACAAAATCGGGTCCTGCGATTTTTCTGAATCTCTCCGTCTGGCAGGTGCTTTCCGAGGAGTTTTTTATGCCTATAACCTTTTCTTTCTTTGCCATTTTTTCAAAAAGCTCAAAAGACAAATCATATCCGGTAAGCTAAGGGATATTGTATATGAAGAACGGAAGCTCCGTGGAGTCCATTATTGTATCCCAATGCTTTTTCGATTGAAGCCTCCGAAAGTCTGTAATATACGCTCGGAACAGCCGAGACGGCAGAAACGCCTATTTTTTCGGCATGGCGTGCCAAAATGCACGCTTCCTTTGTGGACGCGGCTCCGACGTGTACAATAACGGCCATATCGTCTCCGGCGGCCTCTTTAACAGCCTCTGCTACCTGCATTCTCTCCTCGGTGCTCAGTAAAAAGCCTTCTCCGGTGGAGCCGCAGGCATATATTCCGTTTACCCCCAGCTGTTTGTATTTTGCAACAAGGGCTTTTATCGCATCTGTGTTTATGTTGTCATTTTCGTCGTATATTGCGTTTAAAGCGCAAAAAACCCCTCTGTAAATCGAAGTATCGTATTTCATGGTATTATAATCACTCCTAAAAGCATTTTCATATATTATATTACCGTATTGCAACCAAAACAATGCTTTTTTGTTTTTGTATTGTATTTTTTATGAATCGGAAATATAATATAGTAAATTTGATATTTTACAAAGGATGAAAAGACTTGACTAACGAGGAAGTTTTGAAAAGAATAAAAGGCGGTCTTATAGTGTCGTGTCAGGCGCTTAGCACCGAACCGCTCTGCGACCCGTACATAATGTCCATGATGGCGTATGCGGCTAAAGAAGGCGGAGCTGTAGGAATACGTGCCAACACTACGGTTGATATAGAGGCAATTAAGAAAAAGGTGGATTTGCCTATTATCGGAATAATAAAAGACTATGAGGGAAGCGACGTCTATATAACTCCGACCGAAAAAGAGGTTGAGGAATTGGTGCGAACGGGCGTCGATATAATTGCCGTTGACGCCACAAAGCGTATGCGTCCGGGTAATATAACATTTGAAGAATTCTTTAAAAATATACGCAGTAAATATCCGAATCAGCTTTTTATGGCCGATACCTCATGCTTTGAAGAGGGGAAAAAAGCTTTGGAGCTCGGCTGCGATCTTTTGGGCACAACTATGTGCGGCTATACCGAGTATACAAAGGGGCATTCGCTTCCGGCGCTTGATTTAATAGAGCGATACAGCAAGGAGCTTCGGGCAAAAGTGGTTGCCGAGGGCGGAATTTGGGTACCGGAGCAGCTTGAGGCCGCATATAAGAGCGGAGCTTATACGGCAGTTGTCGGTACCGCCATAACAAGGCCGAGAGATATTACAAGACGTTTTGTAAATGCCCTCAAGACATTAGATGAATAAAATGCGAAAGGGTTAAAATGAAAATCTTAGCTATTGATATAGGCGGAACAGCCATTAAATACGGTATTACAGACGAAAATTTTAATGTCTGTGAATTCTATGAAATACCGTCCGAGGCAAAACTCGGCGGAGATCATCTTATGCTGAAGGTGCTCAGCATCGTAGGTACATATTACGGCGGTGTCGATTGTGTGGGAATCAGCACCGCGGGTCAGGTGAATTCCGAGGAGGGCAGGATAATCTTCGCAAACGAGAGTATCCCCCACTATACGGGCACCGAAATCAAAAAGATGATAATGGAAAAATATGATATACCGGTTGTTGTTGAGAATGATGTAAATTCCGCCGCGACGGCTGAAGCTATGTTCGGCAGCGGCAAAGGCTCAAACGACTTTCTTTGCCTGACTTACGGAACGGGAGTCGGCGGAGCGGTTTGGCTCGGCGGTAAGCTTTACACGGGCCACGATTTTTCAGCGGGCGAATTCGGGCACATCGTCACACATACGGGCGGCTTGCGCTGTAATTGCGGAAATAACGGGTGCTATGAGATGTATGCTTCCACATCGGCGCTTATCAGAATGGTCAGGGAGGGCACCGGAAAAGAGCTTACGGGGCGTGAAATTTTCGAGCCGCAAAATTTTCATAATACTGCAATAAGAGCGATAATAGATAATTGGATAGACGAAATAGTGGGCGGTTTGTCTACGCTCATTTTCATATTTAATCCGGCTGTCATAATTCTCGGCGGCGGTATTATGAATGAGGATTATATAATCTCCGAGATTGATAAGCGTATTCATTCAAAGGATATAAGAAGCTTTAAAACCGTGCAAATCAAAAAAGCCATGCTCAAAAATCGCGCAGGAATGCTCGGAGCGGCATATCTTGCCAAGAAAAATTTCGATAAGCTGCCGAAAAACTAAAAAACATTTCCAAACGAGGGCGTTTCCGTTTCTGCTATGTGCTCGAAACGGTAGATGCTCTCGCGGCATTTTTCAATAAGCTCATCGTAATCTTTATCTGTACTGAGCTGTCGTATCTGCTTCATAAGCATCATAAGCTCATCCATTTCGCTGTGATTGGTGTAAACGCCGAGCAGCGGACTTTTTTTATCCCACATTTTTTCAGTATCGTCGCATTTCCTTTTCGTCTCGTCGGCGTCACCGTTTTCCGCCGCTCTTATGACCTCGTTTACCGAGCAGCTCATATTGCGGCAAATGCTTTTCAGATTTACATACCCGCCTATCGAAATCGCTATTCCCGTAACGAGCATACATACGGCAATTATCAGTCTTTTCATTTTTCCTTGTCCTTTTTTAATATATTTATGTTGCCGTCCTTGTCAAGTGTCATAAGCATTACATCTTCTTCGTTTAGATGCTTGTCCTTTAGGATAGCTTTTATTTTGTCGCTGTCGGTATTACATTCGGCAAAATCGGTTTTGATTATTCTTCCGTCGCTTATGACTATACACGGAAGAGAGCTTTTCGGAGTATTTATTTTCAGCTCGCTCTTTGTGGCGGGCTGATTTTCTTTTTTGAGCAGAACGCTTAACGTGCCGTCCGTCTCAACTATGGCATATTGCACCTCCGATATATCAAAAATATCTTTTTTGCGCAGAGCCTCCGCAAGGTCGTCTGTTGTAAACCTAAGCTCCTTGAGCTTCTTGGCGTTGAGCTTACCGTCGCTAATGACAATAACCGGATTGCCCTGCATTACCGAGCGGAATTTAATGCTTTTCATACCTATGAAGGATACGAGCATTTCAAATCCGGCGAGTACAAAAACAGGTATAAGAGTGTTGACGAGAGGAATTTCCGTGTCCTGCATCGGTATTACTATTATCTCAGACAAAAGTATGGTAATTACAAGCTCGGCAGGCTGCAATTCTCCTATTTGACGTTTTCCGAGAACGCGCATTGTAAAAATTATCAGAATGTAAAGTATCAAAGTGCGAAACAGAGTTATCAGCATAATTTCACCCACATTTATGTTGTCCTTTTTTTTCCGAATATAAACTTTTCTTTCGGAAATAACATAAACGGTGATAAAAATGAGCAAGTGGTTTAAAAAGGAAGTAAAAAAAATAACCGACCCCGTCGCTTCGGAGCCGGCCGAAAAAACTCGCGTGTCGAAAAGCATCACCGAGAATACAATCTGTTTAAAGAGTCGGTTCGGAAACAGCTTTGATATATTGTATAAGGAAATATCGCTTAAGGGCAACAAGGCACTTTTTGTTATGGATGACGGTATGTGCAATAATATGCAGGTGATATGGCAGGTTATAGGTCCTGTTTTGTTTGCGCCGAATATGCCGAATGAGCCGTCAAGGCAGGCTGATTATATCCGTGACCGGATAACCACGGGAGCCGACCAGTCGCAGACATACGATTTGGACGAAGCGATAACCGATGTATTGTCGGGACTTATAGTTCTTTTTATCGACGGAGTTGATTTTTGCCTTGAATTCGGCGTGCAGGGCTTTCCGAAAAGAAGCGTTGATGATGCAAAGACCGAGGTGCAGGAGAGAGGCTCGCATGAGGGGTTTACGGAGAGCTTCAAGGATAATGCGGCACTTTTACGCCGCAGAGTTCGTTCGCCGATAATGAAATGCGAAACGCTGACTGTCGGTACAACAAGCAAAACGAGAATTTGCGTCTGCTATATGTCGGACAGAGCGTCACAAGAGACAGTGGACAATATTAAGGCGCGTCTTAAAAGGCAAAGCTCGATATGGTACTCGGCAGCGGTTACATTGCACCGTTTCTCGATACACAAAGCACCTCGTTTTTTTCGGGCGTCGGTACCACCGAACGCCCGGATGTTGCCTGTGCTGAAATGGCGGAAGGGGAGAGTTGTACTGCTTGTTGACGGTACGCCGTTTGCACTGATTGTACCGTATTTGTTTGTCGAAAACTTCCAATCCATGGATGACTATAACTACCGTCCGTATTATGCCGTGTTTATAAGGACACTGAAATTTATATCTTTTTTGATAAGTGTGTTTTTTCCCGGTATTTATGTTGCGGTATGTACCTTCCATCAGGAGGTTTTGCCGTCGTCAATGCTGTATGATATGGCGGTGCAGGAGAGTATGACGCCGTTTCCCGTTATGGTAGAGGCTATCTTCATTCACTTTTTATACGAGGTTATGCGTGAAGCGGGGCTTCGTATGCCAAAGGCCGTCGGCCACGCCGTTAGTATAGTGGGAGCACTTGTAATCGGCGATGCCGCGGTGACGGCGGGGCTCATAGCCGCACCGATGCTGATAGCCATGACCGCAATCAGCTCGTTTGTTGTATCACAGCTGTATCAGCCCGTTTCGGTGTTGAGATTTTTGTTTATGATAATAGGCGGTATAACCGGCTTTTACGGCATAGTTCTCGGCTTCGGTGTTTTGCTTGTGAATATCTGCGCGATAAATCCATATAAGGTACCGTATACCTCGTCGATTTCTCCGTTTACGCCGGGCTCCGTAAGAGACACGATATTGAGGTTCGGGTGGCGCAGACTCGGCAGGCGTGAGCTCAATATCGATAAGATGAAGAGGTAGTATATGAATTTGAAAGCCAAAATAAGCTCCGGGCAGTTTTTCTCTCTGCTGCTCTTATCAAGGTTTATATCCGTGCTCACATATTCGCCGATTTATAACGCGGGGCTCAATTCCTCCGATTATCTTATCGCCGGCGTCATAGGGATGATAATGGTGCTTTTTTCATGCCTGCCGCTGGCGCTGTTATATAAGAGCAACGATAATCGCAGTGTGCTTGATATGGCGTATGAGATTTCACCGCTTTATTCAAAGATAATATCGGTTTTATATATATTGCTTTTCTTATTTTACGCTTTTTCAACGCTTTCGAGGCTTGACCTTTTTTCGGGGACGGTAATTTTTCGAGAGTCTGATACAAAGGTGTTCGTGGTTCTGTCGGTACTTCTTGCCTGCTATTCCGCGTGCTTGGGGCTTGAGGCTCTCGGAAGAGCCGGGGCTATATCGCTTTTTGTATTTTCCGTATCATTTGTGTTTATAATTGTGACAATGCTGTCAAAGCTTGATTTGAACAATTTTTCTCCCGTTTTTTACGACGGAGCGGGACGTGTGATATCCGCCGGACAAACCATGGCGGTGAGAACGATAGAGCCTGCCGCAATGGCGGTGCTCTTTCCGAGGGTCAGCGGAAACAAAAAAAGAGGCTTTTTTATATGGTTGTCGGTACTTGCGGCGTTTTTGGAAATTGTGTTTTTCTTCGTTTTTTCGGGACTCGGAGATTATGCCATGACACAGCTTTTCCCGATACATTCAATAGCCGTGCTGTCCGAATTCAGCGTTTTTCAGCGTATTGACGTAATACTCACGGGGGTGTGGATACTCTCTGCTTTTATCAAAATCAGCTTTATGCTCTATTTGTCGTCATATATAGCAAGCCGTTCATTCTCGGCGAAATATAAAAAAATATATATATTTGCTTTCGGAGCGGCTGCCGTAATATTGCAGTTTGTTGTTTCAAAAAATGTTACAGGCTTTTTGATTTCGACAAGCAACGATATAAGGAGCGTACTATTTTATGTTGTTGTGATATTTATTCCGCTTTTGACGTTTGCTCTCGGGAAATTTAGAAGAAAGGAACAACGCAATATATGAAAAAAATCGCCGCACTTTTATTAACGGCTGTTATGATGCTGACATTTTCTTCATGCGCATCGACAGAGCTTGAGCTTAAAAACCGCATAATCGTGGAGGCGATAGGAATAGACTATTGCGATATCGGAGTGCGTGTGACCGTACAGTTTTTAAACGCCGACCAGTCAAGCAATCCGAATAACGGCGGCACTCCGGACGATATAGTGAAGAATATGACCATAGACTCACAAAATATATCCTCCGCAATTCAGAGTATTTCAAAGACGCTCGGCAAGCTCCCCATGATGTCTCAAAACCGTGTTATTATTTTCGGAAATGAAGCGGCAAAAGCCGGCGTTGGCAAAGCTCTTGATTATTTCGTGCGAAATTCAGATAACCGTGCTACCGTCTATGTGGCTGTTGCCGAAGAAACCGCGGGACAGATCTTGCGTGCCGAAATGGGGCAGCGCGTCATTCCCGCAAAGGAGCTGTCTAATGTACTTTCCTCGTCAAAGTATAATTCCGTAACCGCCGAGAGAGCTTTTTATCAGTTCGTGAACGGCGTTACCGACAAGACCTCATCGGCATTTCTTCCGATAATCGCGATAGAACAAAATGAAAAAGACGACGATGGTGGCGAGGACGGCCTAAAGGATTCTGCCAGGCCCGTGGTCAGGGGAGCTGCGCTGTTTAACGGCGATAAGATGGAAAACGTTCTGCCGCAGGAAAATGTTCCGGCACTTTTGATGCTGTGTAATGACTTTAACAACGGCTCTCTTACGGCTGTGCTTGACGACGGGACACGCGTCGGCGTTTTGCTGACTAAGTCAAAAACCAAGATAAAAACATCTGTGAAAAACGGATGCCCGAGCTTTGATATTTCTGTCGATTGCGTTGCAGATTGTACCGAGACGTCAAAAATTATGAATGAAGCATTCACTCCGGAGGTGGCGGAAAATATAAAAACGGCCTTAGAAAAAGCCGTCCGAAGAAATATTGACGATACCGTAAAAGTGCTTTACCGAATTTAATAAGGACCCGTTCGGATTTGACAAGAGGGTAAAAAGAGCCGACGCCGAATATTATAGGGCTGAATCGGATAACTGGAAAAGCGTTTTGCAAAAGGCCGGGTACAGCGTAACCGTAAATGCGAAGCTTCGCCGCGCCGGAGACGAAAATATGGTTCCGGGCAGTTGACATAAGGGGGATAACAACGGTAAAATTAAAATATGAATACTTTTGATAAAATATATGAGCAGGTAAAGAAAATACCGTACGGCAGGGTCGCAACCTACGGTCAGATTGCGCTTCTCGCCGGTAATCCGCGATGGTCGCGCGTAGTCGGATACGCTCTTCACGTAAATCCCGACCCCGAAAATGTGCGCTGTTACCGCGTGGTAAACAGGTTCGGCGAGGTGTCAAAAGCGTTTGCGTTCGGCGGCGAAAACGAGCAGATACGGCTTCTTAAAAGCGAGGGCGTCGAGGTAGACGAAAACGGCAGAGTCGATTTAAAAAAATACGGTATGGTATGAAATTAAAAAATCCGCAGGCACTTTTTTCGGTGCGAGCGGATTTTTCTTTATGTATGATTGTTTTTTCTGAATTGTTTTGGGGTTTGAGCCTTGTACTTCTTAAATGTTTTGACAAAATAGCTCAGGTCGTTGTATCCGCAGTTGAGAGCAATATCCGTAACGAGGTCGTCCGTGTACAAAAGCTGCTCCGCCGCACATTCTATTCTGTAATAATTGAGGTATTCGATAGGCGTTTTGCCGGTCATTTCGGAAAAGAAACGGCAAAAATATTTGGGTGACATATCGGCGGCTTCTGCGAGATTACCGAGAGTGAGTTGGTTCATATATTCCTCTCTGATAATTTTTAAGGAGCTTTTTAATTGCCGTATCCTTTTGAGACTTTTATACGTTTCGTCGTCGCTGACCTTATAACGGTGATTGCCGAGAATTTGCCCCATAAGCTCAAACAAAAGTCCCTGTATTATAAATTCATAACCCTTTTTCTCTTCTATAAAGGTGTCAAACAGCCTGTTTGCGGTTTTATATTCTTCGCTGTCAACGGCAAAAAAATCGTCGAGAATTATGCGGTGACTCTGCACATCGTCAATATCCTTTTTGCCTGCCGAGCAGCCGCGCAGGAATTCGTTTAAATCGAAGTCGAGACATTCGTAAACGCAGTCAACGGGCATACCGCCGTGCAATACTCCGTCGCACACAAGCACAATACCGCTGTTCTCGGTAAGATTTAAAGTTTCTTCGTTGAGCGACAGTACAAGACTGCCCTTTAAAACTCTGATAAGCTCGTAATCCATGTGCCAATGAAACGGCATTTGATAACGCGGGTGCTCCTTTGTAACGTGGTGCAGCTCTATCGGAAAGTCGAAAGTGCCTCGTGATTTTTTCTCCTGAAATTCACCGAAATTCATAATTTACCTCAAAAGTGAAAATTGTTATATTTTTTATTTATTATACTACAAGAATTTATATAAAGACAACAGTATAATTAAAAATATATGAAAAAAATATATTTAATTTTTATAAACAGGAGGAAATTATGAGTAAAACAAGACTTATAGGCGATTATCCGGTTATAGGAATTCGCCCGACAATCGATGGCAGACGCGGCCCTTTAAAGGTGCGTGAGTCGCTCGAGGAGCAGACCATGAATATGGCTCTTTCGGCGGCAAAGCTTTTTACCGACAATCTTCGCTATACAAACGGCGAGCCGGTAAAGGTTGTAATTGCCGACACAACCATAGGCAGAGTTGCCGAGGCGGCGGCATGTCAGGATAAGTTTAAAAAAGCGGGCGTAGACATAACTCTTACAGTTACTCCGTGCTGGTGCTACGGTAGCGAGACTATGGATATGGACCCGAATACCATAAAAGGCGTTTGGGGCTTTAACGGAACGGAAAGACCGGGTGCTGTTTATTTAGCTTCGGTGCTCGCCTCACACGCTCAAAAGGGACTCCCTGCGTTCGGAATCTACGGCAGAGACGTACAGGAGGCTGACGCCACCGAAATTCCCGACGATGTAAAAGAAAAGTTACTGCGTTTCGGCAGAGCGGCAGTTGCCGCGGCTACCATGCGCGGAAAATCATATCTTCAGATAGGCTCCATAACAATGGGTATAGCCGGCTCTATAATAAACCCCGATTTCTTTGAAGAGTATCTCGGTATGCGCGTTGAGTCGGTAGACGAGGTGGAAATAATCCGTCGAATGACCGAGGGCATATATGACGAGGCAGAGTTTAAAAAGGCTCTCAAATGGACAAAAGAAAACTGCAAGGAGGGCTTCGATAAGAACCCGACTGGTTTAAAAAGTCCGATAAGGAAAAGGAAGAAGCTTGGGAATTTGTCGTTAAGATGATGTGCATAATAAAAGACCTCTATAACGGCAACGAAAATCTCCCCGACGGTGCCGAGGAGGAAAAAGTAGGTCACAACGCAATCTGCGGCGGCTTCCAAGGGTCAGAGACAGTGGACGGATTTTTACCCGAACTGTGATTTCCCCGAGGCGCTCTTAAATACGTCGTTCGATTGGAACGGCGCTCGCGAAACCTATGTTCTCGCTACCGAAAATGATACATTGAACGGCGTTTCCATGCTTTTCGGTAAGCTGCTTACAAATACCGCGCAGCTCTTCTCCGATGTTCGTACATATTGGAGCCCCGAGGCAGTCAAAAAGGCTACGGGCTATGAGCTTGAGGGCGTGGCAAAGGAGTCAAAGGGATTTTTGCATCTGATAAATTCGGGCGCGTCCGCTCTCGATTTCTGCGGCGAAGTTAAAGACGAAAACGGCAACGGTATTGTAAAACCGTTCTGGGAAATGACCGATAAGGATATCAAAGCCTGCACCGATGCCACAACATGGAATGCGGCGGATCTCGGATACTTCCGCGGCGGCGGATTCTCTTCAAGATTTTTAACAAGAAGCGAAATGCCCGTAACCATGTGCCGCCTGAATCTCGTTAAGGGTCTCGGTCCGGTTATGCAGATATGCGAGGGCTACACCGTAAATCTTCCCGACGAGGTTTCCGACAAGCTTTGGAAGCGCACAGACTATACATGGCCGTGCACTTGGTTTGCCCCGCGCCTTACAGGCAAGGGAGCGTTCAAATCGGCTTATGATGTTATGAATAATTGGGGAGCCAATCACGGAGCGTCATGCTACGGTCATATCGGAGCCGACCTCATAACGCTTTGCTCCATACTCAGAATCCCGGTTTGTATGCACAATGTACCCGAAGAAAAAATATTCCGTCCGGCGGCATGGAACGCTTTCGGAATGGATAAAGAGGGTCAGGATTACAGAGCCTGCAAGAACTTCGGCCCTATGTATAAATAAGGTGCAAAATGAGTAACGAAAAATATAACACACTCGCCTTTGACTTCGGCGCTTCAAGCGGCAGGGCAATAGTCGGCTCGTTTGACGGCGAAAAAATTGAGCTTTCCGAAATACACCGCTTTCCCAACGACCCGGTGTTTGTCGGCGGAACTATGTATTGGGACGTGCTGAGGCTGTTCCACGAAATTAAGCAGGGGCTTTTAAAATCGCGCCCTTATAATATAAAAAGTCTCGGCATAGATACTTGGGGCGTCGATTTCGGCCTGCTTGACAAGGACGGAAAACTGCTTGAAAATCCCGTGCATTACCGCGATAAAAGAAATATCGGTATGTTAAACAAAGCTTTCTTATATTTCACAGGAGGAGCTTTATAACATAACGGGCAATCAGTTTATGGAGATAAACACGGCGTTTCAGCTTTTATCGTTAAAGCTCGCGCGCCCCGATTTGCTCTCACGGGCGGATAAAATGCTTCTGATGCCCGACCTTTTCCGCTATTTCCTTACCGGTGAAAAAACGACCGAGTATTCGATAGCTTCTACAACTCAGCTACTTGATGCCGAAAAGCGTTGTTGGTCAAAGAGAGTAATTGACGCTCTTTCTCTTCCCGAGGGTATTTTCTGCGATATTGTACCCACCGGTTCCGCGGCAGGAACCTTGTCCGATGAAATATGTGAGGAACTGTCGATACAGCCGTGCGCCGTTACTGCGGTTGCAGGTCATGATACACAGTGTGCAATGGTAGCCGTTCCCACCGAAAAAGATGATTTCATCTTCCTTAGTTGCGGCACGTGGTCACTGCTCGGAACAGAGCTCTCCGAGCCTCTCATAAACGAAAAAACGCTCCGCTGCAATGTTACAAACGAGGGCGGATACGGCGGAAAAGCGTCTTTCCTTAAAAATATTATCGGCCTTTGGCTTATACAGGAGACTCGCCGACAGTGGCAGAAGGAGGGCGACAGCCTTTCGTTTGCCGAGATGGAGACTCTCGCACGAAACGCGAAGCCTTTTTCTTGCTTTATAGACCCCGACGCTCCCGATTTTGTTGCCGCCGGGAATATTCCGGAGCGGATAAGGGCATATTGTCGCAGAACAGGGCAGTATGTTCCCGAATCCAAAGGAGAAATTCTCCGCTGTATTTATGAGAGCCTTGCCATGAAATACCGTTATGCCGCAGAGCAGATTGAGTTCTGCACCGGCAAAGAATACGACACAATATATATTGTGGGCGGCGGCACAAAGGATAAGCTTCTCTCGTCGTTTACCGCGTCGGCGTGCAATAAAAATGTTTCCGCCGGACCTACCGAGGCCACCGTTCTCGGCAATATTGCTCTTCAGCTTTTGGCGGAGGGAAAAATAAAAACGCTCCGTGACGCGCGCAGAATAATCAGTAATTCCGAAGAGGTCACAAGCTTTACACCAAGCGAACCCGAAGCGTGGAATAAAAAATATCAGACTTTTAAGGAGGTAGTTTCTCTTGCTTAAAGGAATACCGGAAATACTTTCTCCGGAGCTTTTAAAGGTGCTCTGTGAAATGGGTCACAGCGACCGTCTTGTTATCGCGGACGGCAATTTCCCCGTTATGAGTATGGGCAAAAACGCTCAGATAATCCGTATGGACGGGCACGGCGTACCGGAAATACTTGATGCAATTCTAAGAGTGTTTCCGCTTGATACATATATCGAAAAGCCGGTAAATCTTATGGAGGTTATGCCGGGCGATAATGTGCAGACTCCCAATTTGGGACGTTTACAAAAAAACAGTCGAAAAATATGATGAGCGCGGGAAAAACGCCATAGGCGAAATCGAGCGATTCAAATTTTACGAAGAGACAAAGACGGCGTATGCTGTTATAGCTACAAGCGAAAAGGCTCTTTATGCCAATATAATGCTCCAAAAGGGCGTTGTCTGATTAAATAACGAAAGGAACTTGAAAAATGGAATATATGGAAACAAGAGAAGTTATGTGCGATATTTGCCATAAGATGTGGCAGCTCGGCTGGGTTGCGGCGAATGACGGTAACCTCTCGGTAAAATTGCCCGACGGTAACTTCCTTGCAACGCCGACAGGCATCAGCAAAAGCTTCATAACTCCCGAAAAACTCGTCATAATAAATCCCGAGGGCGAGGTGCTCCAGGCTATTGACGGTTACAGACCGTCGTCGGAAATCAAAATGCATCTTCGCTGCTATAAAGAACGCGACGACGTAGGAGCGGTGCTCCATGCTCATCCGCCTACGGCCACGGGATACGCCGTAGCGCACATTCCGCTTGACAGATACACGATGATAGAAACCGTTGCGGCGATAGGCTCAATCCCCGTAACACCGTACGGTACGCCGTCTACATACGAGGTGCCGGATGCCATTGCCCCGTATCTTCAAGAGCACGACGTATTGCTTCTTGCAAATCACGGCGCGCTTACGGTCGGTGCCGACGCAATAACCGCATATTACCGTATGGAAACACTTGAGCTATTTGCAAAAATCAGCCTTACGGCACATCTTCTCGGCGGCGAAAAGGAAATTTCGCGCGAAAATATCGACAAGCTGATAGAGCTTCGTAAGTATTACGGCATAACAGGCAGACACCCGGGATACAAGCATTACAGAGAAGATTGAGCCGGAGGATAACTCAAATTCCTCTTCTCAGGAATCGAATAAAACCGACAGCGGCAAAGAAGAAAAACCGATAACGTGTTTTACTCATTCCTAATTACAAAAGCGTTACGGACTCAAGTCCGTAACGCTTTTTGTATTTTTGACAGCGATTTTTTATTGTAAATATCGAAAAAGTGATATATAATTCATATGTAATCTAAATTGAATTGTAGTAGGTGGTTATATGAAGCCGTACGGACTGATACTTGCTGGCGGCGGTGCAAAGGGCGCATACCAGATAGGCGCTTGGAAAGCCATGCGAGAGCTAAATATTGAATTCGAGGCTATAGCGGGAGCCTCAGTCGGTGCTATAAACGGAGCTATGATAGCTCAAGGGGATTTTGATGACGCGTATGAGCTTTGGAGCAACGTTGAGGTTTCGAGCGGCGTAAATATTCAGGGCGAGCTGAAGGATCCGAAAAATCTGTTCAGCTTCAGTAATTTCCCGAAAATCGCACACGAGATAATACGCAACGGCGGTGTTGACGTTACGCCGGCAAAGGAGCTTATATCCGCCCATATCGACGAGAAAAAAGTAAGAGCGTCAAACATTCCGCTCGCTATTGAAACTGTCGACCTTGATTCGCTGAAGCCTGTCGAGATGTTTGTCGATGAAATGCCCGAGGGCGAACTTATAGATTACCTTATGGCTTCGGCAAGAGTTCCGGGGCTTAACAGACAAGGCCCAAAGGACGGCAAATTCCTCGACGGCGGCGTTTATGACAATACCCCGATAGGTATACTCAGAAAGCGCGGCATAAATCGCCTTATCGTAGTCGATATATCCGGCATAAAAGGTATAGGTCACAAGGAGGCCTTGAGCTGCGCCGATATAGTTTATATCCGTCCGTTTGACGCAAAGGAGCTCGGCGAGTCGTTTGAGTTTGATAAAGAAGCGACGGAGCGTCGAATCAAAATGGGCTATCTTGATACCAAAAAGGCGTTCGGCAGGCTTTTCGGTCAGTTCTATTATTTCTCTCAAAAGGAATATAAGGCAATGCAGGAGCATTACGGCTACGAAGCGGTAAACGAGCTTGAAACGCTCGCTTTGGAATATGAGCTGCCGCGGCTTACCGTTTACACTGAGCGCAAATTTCTCCGCTCGTTAAAGGCTCTTATAAACGAAAAAGATGCGCTCCCCTCCGACGAAGAGGAGGACAAGGAGAAAAAATCAAAGCTCAAAAAGGCTGCTGCGGTTATACAGGAAACTCCGCAGATTTTGCTTAAAAAGTTCTCGATATATACGAGAAATAAAAAATATGCAAACGCGGTTTCCGTGCTTGAAAAATTCGGCGACAAAAAATAAAAATATACGGCAGAGCATTTAATATGCCCTGCCGTTTGCTTTTTCGGTGTATGCGGTTATCACGTATTTGTTGCAGAGCAGTGAAAAAACATATCGCTCTTTTTCGCAGTAATAATCAATATCGCAAAATCTCAAATTGTCAAAGAATATACCGCTGTCGTTAATGGCTTTTTCCGCCTCCCTCGATGTTACTCCCATAAGCTCCGATGACAAGGCTATGTACGAGTCATAAAACTCCCGAAGCTCCTGTTCGTTGTAAGAGCCTTCTTCGCCGGTCACGGTTGCCGCGATTCCGGTTACCGTACCTTTTTCATCTGTGTCAAGCGTTAATAATGCAGTTTTGTCTCCTATTTTGTAAAAGCTGTAAAAGCAGCCGTCGCTTTTACATTCCTTGAAAAACTCCTCATACTTGATTTCGGGAGAATCGTATTCCGAATTGTAGCGGCGGCAAAATTCATATGCGTCAATGCTCTCTTGCCGTGAGCAGGCGGTGAGACAAACAGCTGACAGGCTTGCCGATATGAAAAAGCAAAAAAACTGCCTGCATAGTATTTTGCACGTTTTGTGTTTATTAACTGTTTGTTCATACTTTTTTAACAAAAACATATGGCATTCTATCCTTTAATAGTATAAAATTATTAGGTATACTCAATTACTTTAAAATATTATATTCCAATCAAAATGCGAAAGTGGTGGTATTTTGTTTAAGAAATTCAAAAGATTATCCCGAAAAAGGCAGATTTTTACGGTTTTAATTTCGGTAATTATAGTTGCTCTTGTGGCAGCGCTTCTCTATCAGACCTTTAAGCCGGAGCCGAGACCCGAATATCAGGTGCAGGCAGCCTCTGTCGGAGATATACAGGCGACATTTGATACGAAGGGGACGGTTGAGTCCACAAGCACCGAAAAATTCACGGCGGCGGCAGGCGTCAAGGTAAGCTCCGTCAATGTCGCGGTGGGCGACAGAGTCAAGGCGGGGGATGTTCTTGCTACCTTTGATGTATCTTCAATAGACGGTACGCTCGCAAATTATAAAAGTGCCTTTGGCAAAGCCAAGGCGGCATACGACAAAGCAAGCGGTACCGTGAGCTCCGCAAAAAGCGGTATAAAGGCAATCGACCTTCAGATTTCTCAGACGGAAAGTGATATTTCCGCACTTAAGAGAAATAGCCGCAACACATAATGCCGATATAAAAAATGCCGAGAACGCAAAAAAATATACCGAAGAACAGCTTGAGGCTCTTCGCGAGCAACTTAAAAACGGCGGACTTACCGAGGAAGAGATACAGGATATAATCAATTCCCTTAAAAATTCCTCCGGCGATGTGGATATAGAAAAGGCTCTTTCAGACTCAGTTGCCGCAAAGCAGATGAAATTAGCCCAGGCGGAAGCACAGCTGACCTCGCTTAAAACTCAGCGCGCCGTTTATGAGGCTCAGACGGACGAAACCGTGTCCGATATTTATAAATCCGTTATGGAGCAAAAGCAAAAGGATTATGAGAGCTATAAAGCTATATATGATTCCCTTAAAAACGGTTGGGTCGCTTCGGCGGACGGAATAATCACCACTGTCAATATTGAGGCGGGCAAGGAGTTTACGCCCGCGGAAGCAGGTTCCTCCGGCGTTGATCTCTCTTCGATTATCAGCTCTATGACGAGCAATTCCGAGGTAGCCTCAACTCTAACCGACATTCTTTCGTCAACAGCGGGCTCCGCTTCGTCTGTCGGCGACGGTATAGTTCTTGAAAATTACGGTGAGTTTATAGCAAGCTTTACCGTCGGAAAATATGACCTTCTCGGACTTAAGGTCGGTCAAAGTGCGGTTGTATCGACTCTCGGCTCCGATTATGACGCGGTTGTGTCGTATGTCGGTGCCACGGCTTCCGAAAATAACGGACTTAATATCAGTTCCATCGCTTCAAGCCTTACGGGTTCATCGTCAAATTCGGCGAGCGCGGTTGCAAAGGTCAAGATATTAAATCCCGACGAAAAAATAGTTATCGGCTTTGATGTTGATATAAAAGTCAATACCGAGAAAATAACAAATGTCCTCAAAATACCGGTTGACGCCGTGGCAACTGATGACGCCGTCACTTATGTATATGTATATAATCCCGATAAAAAAACCGTTGAAAAAAGAACGGTCGAGCTCGGCGTGTTCTCCGATGACGATTATGAAGTGAAATCCGGTCTTTCCGAGGGCGAATTGGTTGTTATGAATCCGAAAGCGGCTCTCACGGACGGAACAAAAATAGCGGTTAAGGGTTAATTTAGGCTGAAAAGGCAGGTGGCTCCGAATTGAATATAAAAGAAAACATAAGGATCGCCATTTTCAGCATTAAGTCGAACCTTATGCGCTCGCTTCTTACAATGCTCGGCATTATAATCGGCGTAGCTTCGGTAATAGCTGTAATAACTGTCGGCAACGGCGGCAGAGATTATATCGTGGGTATGATTCGTGATATGGGCTCAAGTGCCATAAGCATTACCGTCAATGCCGCAAATTCCGATATCTCAAATTCCGACTATATTACGGACGACGATATAAACGCCATTAAATCTCTCGATAATGTTCAGTACGTATCACCGATGGTAATGACCCTTGGCTCACTTTCGGTGGACGCCAACGACAAAAACGCCATAGGCTTTATAGTCGGAGGCAACAGCGATTTAAGATATGTTATGAACGGCGACTGCATATACGGCAGATACTTCAATAAAACCGAGGTTGAGGCCGGCAGAAGCGTGTGTATAATCGATTCAACAAGTGCCATGCAGCTTTTCGGCAAGAAAGATGTTGTCGGCGAATTTGTTTCCTTTAATTATAACGACGTATCCGTGAGCTTTAAGATTATCGGAGTTACCGATATGATGAGCTCGTTCGGCGGCGACAGCGAAAAGATGCTGGAAAGTATGAATTCTCTTACCGGCGGTGCAACGGTGACGAGTGCAATGATAATGGTTCCGTCTACCGTAGCCACTCAAATAATGGGCGGCGAGGCTCGATACGATACCGTTTATATTATGGCAAAGGATGAAAACGATCTTGAAAGTGCCGGCAATGCGGCGGCAAACCGTATAAAGGCAAGACATAACAACATGGACCGCGATTGCTATACCGTAACCAATATGGCAACCTATATTGACCTTTTAGACACGGTCATAAACGTATTTACCATATTCATAGCGGCGGTCAGCGCAATATCTCTCGTAGTCGGCGGAATAGGCGTTATGAATATTATGCTCGTCTCCATAACGGAGCGAACGCGCGAAATAGGCATACGAAAGGCTCTCGGAGCCAAAACGTCCACGATATTGTTCCAGTTCCTCACGGAGTCCATAATTCTGTGCCTCATAGGCGGACTTATAGGGCTTTTGCTGGGTGTTTCGGGAGCGGCACTGGTTTCGAAAATTATGAATGTTCCGCTTGAGGTGAAATTCTCGACAATTGCGCTTGCCATAGGATTTTCAACGGCGATAGGTGTGATATTCGGCGTTTATCCCGCAAAGCGAGCCGCAAAAATGCCGCCTATCGAGGCGCTTCGAAGAGACTGATTTTTTTAAACGGAGTTGTGGGCAGAGACGGCCCACAGCCCCGTTCTTTTGTTTGTACTTAAAAATTGTCTCTCGATGGGTCATATCCTGCAAAACGGTATTGTATATTTATTTTTGTCTAAAACTTCGCGACAAGATCGTTACTTTACATTTTTGAAAGCGTAAAATCCGCTTAAAACCAAAGTTTTTAACATTATGAACACGGTTTTGAACATTTTGATTGTCAAAAACTTCCGTGGCATAATATGTCAAAACTGCATAATTGTATTGTTCGAGATAAATTTATTGCATATTTTTTTGAATTACAAGGCTCGCTGTCCGTCATTTTTCGACAATTGCAGACCGATTTTTGAATAATGTTGTGTTTTGCGGCAGCTTTTGATATAATATAATATGCAAATGAAAAAAGGAGTGTATTACCGTGGGACTTACCGTTACGGGGTTCACCGTTCTTTGGTCGGTGCTTCTTATACTGTTTATAATTGCAGAGGCGATAACCGTTCAGCTTGTTTCCATTTGGTTTGCTATAGGCTCTCTTGTCGCGCTTATTGCCAATTTTTGCGGTGCGAATATACTTGTGCAGGCGGCACTTTTTGTCGGTGTATCGTTTGCGGCTCTTTTGCTGACAAGACCGCTCGTGAAAAAGTTCTCTACTCCTAAAATACAGCGCACAAATATTGACCGTATCATAGGCGAAAGGGCGATAGTCACGGAGGAGATAGACAATCTTCGCGCCATAGGCGTCGTAAAAGCCGACGGAAAATCGTGGAGTGCTCGTTCCGCAGACGGAAGCATTATACCGGCGGGAAGCGTCGTCGAGGTGCAAAAAATCGACGGTGTTAAGCTGATAGTCGGTTTAATACAGAATAAATAAAAGGAAGAGGTATTTTATTATGGCATGGCTTTATGTTATTTTAGCGATAATTGTAATTGCATTGGTTATCGTTATAGCAAATCTTAAAATTGTTCCGCAGTCAAAAGCATATGTTATCGAGCGACTCGGTGCATATCTTACGACGTGGCAGACCGGATTTCACGTTAAAATCCCGTTCTTTGAGAGAATAGCCAAGGTTGTCTCATTAAAAGAGCAGGTCGTTGATTTCGCACCGCAGCCCGTTATCACCAAGGATAATGTAACTATGCAGATAGATACGGTTGTGTTCTTTCAGATAACCGACCCCAAGCTTTACACATACGGTGTTGAACATCCGATTTCGGCTATTGAAAATCTCTCGGCAACCACACTTCGTAATATCATCGGCGAGATGGAGCTTGACGCAACGCTTACATCGCGTGATACCATAAATGCAAAAATACGTGTTATTCTTGACGAAGCAACCGACCCATGGGGCATTAAGGTTAACCGCGTCGAGCTTAAAAACATCATCCCGCCGCGTGAGATTCAGGATGCCATGGAAAAGCAGATGAAGGCAGAGCGTCATCGCCGTGAGGCAATTCTTACGGCAGAGGGTGAAAAGGCAAGTAAAATACTTGTAGCAGAGGGTCATAAGGAGTCTCAGATACTCAACGCCGAGGCAGAAAAACAGGCGGCAATTCTTCACGCCGAAGCCGTTAAAGAAGCTAAAATACGTGAGGCGGAGGGCGAAGCCGAGGCTATACTCGCCGTCCAAAAGGCAAATGCGAAGGCCATTGAGCTTATAAACGAGGCTGCTCCGAGCGACGCCGTTATAGCCATAAAGAGCCTTGAGGCTTTCTCAAAGGCAGCCGACGGTAAGGCTACTAAGATTATTATCCCGTCCGAGATTCAAAGCCTTGCAGGTCTTGCCGCGAGCCTTAAAGAGCTTGTTACGGAGTCTGTCGCAGAGGAAAAAAACGACTCCTTCGAAGATAAGACCGAGTAAAAAGGCAGTTTGATTTTAACTCCGCCGCAGAGCTTTTCCTTTAAAAAGCTTTTGCGGCGGCTTTTTGTAAATTCTCTAAAGTTTTGTATAAGCCCTTGCAATATTGAAAAGATTATATTATAATAATATCACCTTAATTTGGTCGTGTGCCGTGCGGGTCCTGTGCGACAGAGCTCCACGAACCATGTCAGGCGGGGAACCGAGCAGCATTAAGTGGTCAGCCTGTGCGCCACAGTCCGCCTGCACGGTGCATGACCAAGTTAAGGTCTTTATTTTTGTTATAATGAAGCCGAAAAGTGCCGCTGTATTTTGTTTGGCACAAAAGCAGGAGGTGTGAAAATGTATCAGGCGCTGTATCGCAAATATCGTCCGCAGACCTTTTCCGACGTCGTCGGGCAGGAGCACGTTACCGAGACTCTCAGAAACGCGGTAAAATCAGGCAGACTTTCACACGCCTATCTTTTCACCGGTTCTCGCGGAACGGGCAAAACCTCCTGTGCCAAAATTCTCGCAAAAGCGGTCAACTGTGAAAATCCCGTGGACGGCAATCCGTGCGGAAAATGTGCCGCCTGCCGCGGTATAGACGACGGCTCGATTTTGGACGTCATCGAAATAGACGCCGCGTCAAATAACGGCGTTGACAATATCAGAGATCTCCGCGAGGAGGCTAATTACACACCGTCCGCCGTAAAGTACCGCGTGTATATCATAGACGAAGTGCATATGCTCTCCGTCGGCGCGTTTAATGCTCTTTTAAAAACGCTTGAAGAGCCGCCCGAGCACGTCAAATTCATTTTGGCGACTACCGAGGTACATAAGCTCCCGTCTACGATTTTGTCACGTTGTCAGCGTTTTGATTTTAAACGCATTTCACCCGAGGATATAGCAAAGAGGCTTTCATATGTAGCCGATAAGGAAAATATCGATTTAACCCCCGAAGCGGCAATGCTTATATCGCGTATTGCCGACGGCGCGCTCCGTGACGCCTTGTCGCTGCTTGACAGATGTGCGTCTTACGGAACCCAAATAACCGAAAAGGTGGCAAGCGACGCCGCAGGCATAGCCGGCAGAGAGCATCTGTTTGAGCTTGTTGACGCCGTAATCTCTCACGATAGTCCAAAGGCTCTCACGATAATAGATGAGCTTTACAATAATTCCTGCGATATGGAACGTCTTTTAAGCGAATTACTCTCTCATTTCCGCAATATGATGGTTGCGCTGACGGTTCCGAATTTCAGAGAGCTCGTTATCTGCCCCGATTCCGAAATAGAGATAATACGCCGCCAGGCAAAGAGCTTAACGCTTGAGAGTGTTCTCTCGTGTATGGACAGAATCGGTGACGCCATAGTCGAAATCAAAAGGGGAGCCGACAGGCGCACAAGTGCCGAAATGGCTGTTATCAGACTGACAAGTCCGAAGCTTGATACGGATACGGCGGCTGTTTTACGCAGAATTTCGGATATTGAAGTAAAGCTTAAAAACGGCGTGTTTAAGCCCTCTCTCGAATCTCTGGAGTCGGATTTTGCCGCGAACGCATCTCCGGTGAAGCAAAGCGAGCCGAACGAAGCGCAAACACAGCAGGTTAAAAACGAAAAGCCCGAAAGCAAAGAGGCTGTTTCCGATAAAACGCCTGCCGCTTATGATGAGCCAAACAATGCGGAGCCGAAAGTAAATGAGACGTCGCAAGATAAAAACCGAGAAATAAAATCGGACGAAGTGTTTGAAAATTGGGCTGAGGTTGTCGATATATTGTCGCGCACTTCACCGGCTCTTACGGGATTTTTAAACGGCTCTACGGCATTTGTTCATCCGGGCGGATTTTTACTTATAAAATCGTCAAATTCAATACTCGGCCAAATGCTGATGACAGGTAATTTTTCAAACGACATTGTAAAGGCCGTGTATGAGGTCAGCGGCAAAAAATATCGTATAGGAATATACAATGACGAGCATTCCGAGGCAAAGCCGAAAAGACCCGTTAGATGGGCTTTTGAGCAGGGCAAAGGAACTCGGCATCAATGTTATAGACCAGTAAATAAGATTAAATTGGAAGGAAATGGTAATAATATGAAAGCAAGAATTCCGAACCAGGGTCCTACCGGAGCCAATATGATGAAAAAGCTCCAGGAGGTTCAAAGTAATATGAGCGCGCTTCAGGACGAGCTTGCCGCAGCGGAATACAATGCGTCGGCAGGCGGCGGAGCGGTTGAGGTTACGGTAAACGGTTCACATGAAATTAAGGCTATCAAAATCAAACCCGAGGTTATCGACCCCGAAGAGCCCGAAATGCTTGAGGATCTTCTTATGGCTTCTCTCAACGAGGCTATGCGTAAAGCCGACGAAACCGCAGAGCGTGAAATGAATAAGCTTACCGGCGGACTTAATATCCCCGGAATGGGCGGTATGTTTTAATGGGATACAATATCCCTGCGCTTGAAAAGCTGATAGACGAATTTCGCAAAATGCCGTCAGTAGGCACAAAATCGGCGGAAAGAATGGCATTTTATGTGCTCGGGCTTGACGATAACGGGACCGCAGAGCTTGCAAATGCCATAGTGACGGCTCACGAAAAAATACATCAGTGCAAAATTTGCCGCAATCTTACCGAAGATGAAATCTGCCCGATTTGCAGTAATGAAAAGCGCGACAGATCTACAATTTGCGTGGTTGAAAGTCCGCGTGATGTCATAGCGTTTGAGCGTACCCACGAATACCGCGGTCTGTATCACGTGCTGCACGGCGTTATTTCGCCGATGAACGGTATAGGCCCCGACGACCTCACCGTTAAAGAGCTCCTTTTGCGTATGAATGACAGCGTAAACGAAGTCATTATGGCTACAAACCCCACGGTAGAGGGCGAGGCAACGGCTATGTATATCAGCAAGCTTTTAAAGCCCATCGGCATAAAAGTAACAAGGCTTGCTTACGGTGTTCCCGTAGGTGCCGACCTTGAGTATGCCGACGAAGTAACTTTGATGCGCGCACTTGAGGGCAGAAATCTTATATGATTAAAAGGTTCGGCAGTTAGCTGCCGATAATGTTGACGAAAGGTAAAACTTATGGCTGCCGAGCAAATCAAAAAAATTGCACAGAATAAAAAAGCCTACCACGATTATTTCATTCTCGAAACCTACGAGGCGGGTATAGAGCTTTTCGGCACGGAAGTCAAGAGTATACGCGAGGGCAGGATAAACTTAAAGGATTCCTGGTGCAGTATCGACGGCGGCGAAATATTTGCAAATTCGGTTCACATAAGCCCGTATGATCACGGCAATATTTTTAACCGCGACCCTCTGCGCGTAAAACGCCTTTTAATGCATAAAAAAGAAATACACAGGCTCTACGGCACAATAAAACAGCAGGGGCTGACTCTCATACCGCTGTCGGTCTATTTTAAAAACGGCAGGGCAAAAATGGAAGTCGGTCTTTGTAAGGGCAAAAAGAATTACGATAAGCGCGACGTTGCCGCCAAAAAGGAAGCAACGCGCACTATTGACAGAGAGCTGAAAGAGCGAATGAGATAATATATAAGGGGATGAAAGGATTTCGACGGGGTCTTTGAACCACGATAAGCGAGCAGCGGTGTGGTACCGCTTTAAACAGCCACAGTTTATTAAAAATAAACGACAAAGATTCTAAAGTTTTACTCGCTGCTTAAGTCAGCGGGTCGTTCCCTCCGAAGTACCGCGATCGGATAAGGAGCGTCATCAGCGGTAAATGTGAACGGGTAACCGCCTTGTAACCCGTCACACACAGCAGGGCTACCAAAGCGCATAGACCGCCGTCGGGCGATGTGCCGAGGGAATTTTAAATAGACGGATACGCTCGTAGAAATTTGTGAGGATGAGATTTCGGACGCGGTTTCGATTACCGCCATCTCCACCATAAAAGGCAGCCGAAAGGCTGCCTTTTTTATAAATCCCAAAGCGGTTTAAAAATAAAATGTAATTTCTCTTTTGACGTATGGCTTTTGACTTTGACTTCTGCTTTCACTTTTGTCTATGTATATGTCTATGTCTATGCCTGTGTCTGTGTTTGTCCTGTACCTTTGCCTATGCCCGTGCGGCTTTAAAGACGGTTTTACTTGTTACGTATCAACACACTTTAGATATATATTAACTACACTTGTGCTGATACGTAACACTTTTTCTGCTTGCCGCCGCAAGCTCGTCAAATACTGTTTTATTCGACAAAGCTGCCAAAAAACAAATTGACAAGCAGGGCAATTTCAGTTAATATTGTTGTACAAACTTGCTTTGTTAATATTTTACGGTGCGCAGGCTTGTGGGGAGGCGTTGCGTGTTGAAAGAAGTAAGGAACAGTTAAAATGCATATATGCATATAAAGTATGACATTGAGTTTTATAACAAAGAGTATTAAAGGAGTTCTAACCATGAAAAAGACGGTTATAACAATTATATCCATAATATTGGGTATTGCCTTGGTATTTTCACTTGCCATGCTTATTCGCAACTACATTGTTCCTGTTTTGACGATAGCAAACTCTCAAAAAAACGTTCAAGAAACGTTTTTATGTTCATCGGAGTCACCGGACGGCAAATTTAATTTAGAGGCATACAGAACGGAGCCCGGTGCAACCGTAGATTATTCCGTCAGAGTCTATATGATAAACGGAAATCAAAAAGAAATAATTTATAATGCATATCACGAATCCGAGGCTAAAATAGATTGGGTTGATAATACAACCGTTTCAATCAACGGAAAAACGCTTGATATGTCAAGTGGCGAAACATATGATTGGCGTAAGGAATAACTTTTTAATCATTACCAAATAACAAGTAATGGTAAATAGCTAATGTGATAAGGGAGCAACATTTTTCGCTTTACTACACTGAAAATCAACGCATATTTGTTTTTTCGGCGCGGTTATGGTAAACTAATAGTATAATTTTTCGGAAAGCTGCGGTGATAAGCTGTGATAGATAAAAAATATGCAGATTACTCATGGGAAAAGGCGAGCGCGCTGTTAAATATTGATTCTCCGACGGGGTTTACCAAAAAAGCCGCCGAATTTGTTAAAAAGGAATTTTCGGCTCTCGGATTTCCCGCCGAATACACGGTAAAGGGCGGCGTTCTTGCCGACCTCGGCGGAAAAGACGATAACAATGCTTTGCTTTTGGAGGCGCACACAGATACCCTCGGCGGAATGGTCGCCGAAGTCAAGAGCAACGGCAGACTGAGAATAACGCCCCTCGGCGGTATGAATGCCTGCAACGCCGAAACGGAGAATGTCAGAATATATACCCGTTCGGGCAAAATATATGAGGGCGCGCTTCAGCTTTGTAACGCTTCAATTCACGTTAACGGCGATTTTTCGACTGTTTCGCGTACTTGGGACAGCGTCGAAATCGTCATCGACGAGGACGTAAAAACCGATGAGGATACAAGAAAACTCGGCATAGAAACGGGCGATATAGTTTGCTTTGAACCGCGTACACGCCGTACCGAATCCGGATATTTAAAAAGCAGATTCCTTGATGATAAGCTCTCTGTGGGCATATTGCTCGGTTTTGCAAAATATCTTAAAGACAACGGTATAGTTTTACCGCGGCGTGTGTATGTGCACGTTACCGTTTATGAAGAGGTCGGCCACGGCGGTTCCTCGACTGTGCCGGGCGGAGTTACCGAGGCAATATCGGTCGATATGGGGTGCGTCGGCGACGGATTGAAATGTACGGAAAAGCAGGTGTCCGTCTGCGCTAAGGATTCCGGCGGACCTTACAGCTATGATACCGTAGGCAAACTGATTGAAGCCGCAAAGGCGATGGGTGCCGATTATGCCGTCGATGTATATCCGCATTACGGCTCGGATGTTGAAGCCACATTGCGTTCGGGCGCAGATATACGACATGGGCTGATAGGAGCCGGAGTTTATGCGAGCCACGGCTATGAACGCAGCCATATCGACGGCGTTTATAATACGCTGAAGCTGCTGTGCGGTTATTTGAATGTATAAATATTAACGGAGCTGTAAAAAAATACAGCTCCGTTTTTCTACCCGATAACTTCAATATCCTTTATCCGCATCTCGTCGCCGGTGACAAGATATGTATCGTCACTGCCGCAGTGCGGACATTTTTTTGCGTATTCGGTGGTCTTATATGTTTTTTTTACAGTCGCGACAGTAGGAGAGACCCTCAAGGATTATCATTTCAAGCTCGGTGTCTTTCATATAATCCGTTTTTTTCTTTGCCCACTCAAAGCAGTCCGAAAAATATGACGGAACAATCGATGAAACCTCGCCTATTTCAAGAGTCAGCTTGGTGACCTTTTTTACGTTGTTTTCCTTGGCAATCTCTTCTACTCTGTCTATGACATTCAGAACTATACCGAGCTCGTGCATGTCTTAACCCTTGTCGCTGTGCGCTTTTTTGTAGGCTATGCGCTTCTTTTTAAGCTCTTTCGCCTCATCCGAGCCAAGATGCCCGAGTATTTTAAACGCACGTTTTGCGGAGTAGCCCATAAGTCCGCCGACCTTCTTTTCGGCAACTCTCATATCGGTGCATTTCGGATTATCGCGTACAAGATGTATTGCGTCAAATTCACACTTCGTGGTGCAAAGACCGCAGCCTATACACTTGTGCGGGTCAACATACGATGCGCCGCATCCGAGACAGCGGCCGGTTTCGGTTTTAACCTGCTCCTCTGTCAAATCGAGATGTGCGTCTTTATAGGACATCTTGTAGTCGATGCTTTCATCCATACCGGCTTCCTGACGTCCTGCCGTATCATAAGACGGATATGTAAGGTCGTCCTTGTTGAGCGGTGTGAAATTGCGACGGTCACGACCTATGGTCATTGAAGCGTCGGGGCGTACATGGCGATGTAAGCTCTCAGCCGCCTCGTGACCGGCTGCAATGGCGTCTATTACAAAACGCGGACCGGTAAATACGTCGCCGCCGACAAATATGTCGGGATCGTCCGTCTCATATGTGAATTTGTCTGCAACCGGGTAATTGCCGTGCCAGAATTTAACCTTTGAGCCCTCAAGCAGGTTACCCCATTCAATTGCCTGACCTATGGCAAAAACAATTTTGTCTGCCTTTATTTCAACAGTCTCGTTTTCGTCATATACGGGAGAGAATTTGCCTGTTTCAGGGTCTATCGTGCGAAGGCACTTTTTAAAGATGATGCCGGTAACCTCTCCTTTGTCGTTTACGGTGACCTCCTTCGGGCCCCAAGAGGGATTTATGCCGACATTTTCTTCTTCGGCCTCAAGTATTTCCTCGTTGCTCGCAGGCATGGTGTCGCGCGATTCAAGGCAGAACATCTTAACGTCCGTTGCGCCGAGACGGTGAGCATTGCGCGCGCAGTCTATCGCAACGTTGCCACCGCCGACTACCACAACATTACCGGAGAATGAATCCTCGCGGTGTTCAAAGCAGTGGCGGAGATATTCTACGGCAATAGCGGTGCCCTTTGCATCATCGTTTTTAACGCCGGGACGTTTGCCGCCCTGACAGCCTATGGCGATGTAAAATGCCTTGTAGCCCTGTTTTTTGAGCTCATCTATGGTGACGTCCTTGCCGACTTCAACGCCGCACTTGATTTCTGCACCGAGAGCCTTAATTATGTCGATTTCGGCAGCGATAACATCCTTTTCAAGCTTGTAGCTCGGAATACCGTATGTCATCATACCGCCGGGAATGGGATTTTTTTCAAATACCGTCGGCTTATAACCCATCTGGGCGAGATAATATGCGGCACTGAGTCCTGCGGGGCCGCCGCCGATGATGGCGATTTTCTCGTCAAATGAACCGTGAACCGACTGTACCGTTTTTTCGGGAACATATCTGTCCTCGGCTTTAAGGTCGAGATCGGCTACAAATTTCTTTACTGCGTCAATTGATACCGGGTCGTCAATTTTTCCGCGTGTGCATTCGCTTTCGCAGCGCTTGTTGCAAATTCTGCCGCATACTGCCGGGAACGGGTTTTCGGTCTTTATCATAGCGAGTGCTTCACGGTATTTGCCGTCTCTCGCAAGGCGAAGATAAGCCTGTACCGGAACGTGCGCCGGGCACGCAGCCTTACAGGGAGCGGAACCCGTGGGATATGTGTTAGACATACGCGCCGTATCGCGGTAGTTCTCATCCCATGCGTACGGACCCCAAATGTTGTTGTCCGGCAGGGGAGCGTGCTTATATTTGAAATCCGTGCCGTCCTTGTGGCAGAGCTTCTGACCGAGTTTTACGGCACCTGCAGGGCAAGTTTCAACGCACTTGCCGCACGCTACGCAGTTCTCTTTTGTAACCTTGGCGGTATAGGCGCTTCGCGAAAGATAAGGTGTGTTAAACAGAAGCGATGTGCGAAGAGCGTTGCATATCTTAACATTGCAGTTGCATATATCAAATATCTTATTTTCACCGTCAATGTTGGTTATCTGGTGAACATAGCCGTTTTTTTCGGCAAGCTTGAGTATTTCAAGTGCACGTTCTTTTGTTATGTAGTGTGCTCTTCCGGTTTCAACGGTGTAATCCGCCATATCGCCGAGCTGTATGCACCAATCGTCAAAATCGTCTGTGCAGCCGTCGCCCAAAACAGCGCGTGAAGCGCGGCAGGAGCAAATACCGGCAGAAATATGACCCTCATATTTCTGAAGCCAGTATGAAATATGCTCAAGATCCACCGATTCGCTCTTGGCGTCTATGGCTTTTTCAACGGGAATAACGTGCATACCTATGCCGTCGCCTCCGGGAGGCACCATCTGAGTGATACCTGCAAGCGGAGTAAACGTCATTCTCTCAAAAAATGAGGCAACAGCCGGATTGGCTATTCTGTCAACGGAAGAGTTGAAAAGCTCGGCCGAACCGGGTACGTAAAAGGGTACGCGGTAACGTCTGATTCTCGGACGGTCTTTAAGCTCGTGATTGTGGTCGTAATTATCGCCGTAGTCGTATTCGAGAATGCCTATATACGACATCTCGTCAAGAAGCTTTTGCAGATCGATAGCCTCATACTCTTTGTTCATGGCGAGTAACTGCTCAAACGTGTAGTGCTTACGAAGCTTCATTTTGTTAGCAACGTCGCACATTTCGGGAGTAAGTACCTCGCGCAGACCCCAATATTCGGGATCGTCCGATGTCACTCCGCCTATCTTGTGAGCCACAACGTCGGTGATTTTTCTGCCGAGCTTCAAATAGCGCTTATCAGGGTTTTTGTCACCCTGATATTTGCTGATGATTTTTTTATTCTGATCGGGCATACTTTTATGTCTCCTATTTAAAGAATCTTCTTACTAAGTCGCGGCTGTACTCAACGGTTTCCTCCATATCGCCGAATGCCATAACTTCACCGGCATAGAAGGTGTTGTCCTTGCCCTGCATAGCTTCAACCTTTTCATACCAACCGTCGGCATAATCCTTGCTGCCTACGTGAGGGAAATAATACCAGTCGTCTATGCGCTCAATCTTGTCAACCTTAAGACCGCACAGTTCCATATCTTTAAGAGTTGTTTCCTTGGCTTTGTCAAAGGGAACATCCTCCATACCCTCGTGGTTACGAAGAGTAAAGGTAACAAGCGGCTGATCTGTTACGCCGTCGGACCAACGGTGATAGAATACCATAAGATGACCGCGGGTCTCGTTAGTCATATTTTCAAAGAAGTAATATGAAATTTCGGGAGCGTTGCCTTCTTCGGGGCGAACGGCCATTGTAAAGTATTCCTTATGTACGATTTTTGAGAAGAGGTCCTTTTCTTCTTCACGCGGATCGCCGTAGCCGAGGAACAGCTCAAGCGGAGTGCAGATTATGAGCTTGTCAAATTCTTCGGTCTTACCGTTTACCGTTACAAATACCTTATCGTTTTCTCTCTTGATGTTTGTAACTTCTGAATTTAAGAGCGCCGGATGCTTAAGGTGATTGTTAACGCCCTCCCAAATGCTCTGTGTGCCGTCGTACCAAGTCCACAGTTTACCTGTCGAAAGGAATTGCTTAACAGTAAATGCGTCAAGATATTTTAAGACATAAGCGGCGGGGATTTCATCAAAATAACCATAGCCGAAAGAAGTGAACGGACCCTTCCAAACCGTGGTGGCGTCCTCGCAATGGTTGAGCTTTAAAAATTCGGAGAACGGCATTGAAAGGTCTTTAAGGTTGGGGTTAACGCCCTCAATATGAGCGAGTTTCATTTCGGGAGAGGGGCAGGGACCTTCATAGCGTCCCTCCGAAATTCCGCGGTGACCGTTTACATCATAGCCCTTGTATTTTGTCTCAAGAAGCTTTGACAGTTTTTTCATCTTGGATAGCTTCTTGAGCATAGCTATGGGCGACATTTTCTGAGGAGTGCCGTCTACTTTCATAAATTTGCGTCCCATAGGGGGGCCTCCGACGTGTGTTGTACCGCCGAATTCCTCACACTCATGAACTGCAAAGTAAGTGTCGCAGCCCATTACCGCGCCCATCTCTATGGTGCGGTCCTCCCATTTGCCCTGGGCATTTTTAACCTTCATTTTCGGGGAAAATGCCTTACCTCCGACTCGATTGGATTTTTCATAGATTACATAGTTATCATACCCGTTTTTTTCAAGGTACATTGCCATGCTTGTGCCGGCAGGGCCTCCGCCGATTATACAGATGCGCTGATTCTTGTTTTCCATAAAAAGAATCTCCCTCTTTTAAAAATTCGGTACGGATTTTTTATCCACAACACCGTATCGGTTAAATCTTTAACAATTTAATTATAGTCTTGCTTTATTTCAACGTCAATAGAATTTTCGACCTTTTTGACGTTAAAATTTACATAATTTTGTCTTAAAATGATTGTTCAGTCGGTATAATATACAATAAATTAAGATGTGTTTATAAAATATGTCGTTTCGTAAAACGAAAATATTTGAATTTTATAATTTGTGTGTTATATTATAGCTATTCTTATTTTGAAAACAAAACTCAATGAGAAACGGGTGAATTTTATGAATATAATTCCGAAACCGCAAAAAATAACGTTTTCCGGCAAATATGTCCCGAAAGGCAGCGTAACTGAGAGTTTTGACGCCGATATGGGAAAAGAGGAATACTCGCTTAAAATAAACCGTGACGGCGTTTTCTTAAAGGGCGGCAGTGAGCGCGCCTTACACTATGCCGATATTACGTATAAGCAAATTCTGCGAGAGGACGGGAATATGCTCCCCGAATGTGAAATAAGGGATAAGCCCGTATTTTCTTATCGCGGCTTTATGGTGGACGTCTGTCGTCATTTCTTTACCGTGGAGGAAATAAAAAAGATAATCGATGCGGCGGCAATGCTCAAATTCAATTATTTTCATTTCCATCTTTCCGACGATCAGGGCTTCAGAACCGAAATAAAAAAGCACCCGGAGCTTTCTTTGGTAGGCGGTAGCCGCGAGGGCTCACATTTCGGTAAAAAAGAAAACGACGACAGCGTTTACAGTCATTTTTATACTCGGGCACAGCTGAAAGAAATAGCCGAATACTGTAAAGAGCGATATATCGAGGTTATTCCCGAAATAGATATTCCCGGCCACGCAAGCGCCATACTTCAGGCGTATCCAGAGCTATCGTGCAATAAAGAGCAGGTTAAGGCAAAAACAAGCCAGGGTGTATTCAAGGATTTGCTCTGTGCCGGAAATCCCGCGACATTAAAGCTGATTTATGACATTTTAGATGAGCTTTGCGATATTTTCCCCGGCAAGTACTTCCATCTCGGCGGCGATGAAGCCCCGAAGGATAAGTGGAAAAAGTGCCCCAAATGTCAGTCAAAAATACGCGAACTGGGGCTTAAAAACGAAGAGGAGCTGCACTGCAGTCTTGTGAACAGAGCCGCAGAGTATCTCGAAGGGCAGGCGTGTCATTTGCTGGAACGAAGCGGCAAACGGCGGTATTCTCGATAAAAACATAACGCTTGCATATTGGCTTGATAAAACTGGCGTCTCGATAAAGCGCGCAAATGAGGGCTGCCCCGTAATTATCGAAAAGTTTAAGCCGTATTATGCCGATTATCCGTACGGTATGTATCCTCTTAAAGATGTATATATGTTTGACCCGAAGAGCATAAAGGGCTTAACGGAAACAGGAAAAAAATCAATAGTCGGAGTGGAGACGCCGATATGGACGGAGTACATCACGGATTTTGAACGGCTTTGCTATATGTGTTTTCCGAGGTGGTTTGCCGTCGCCGATACCGCGTGGAACGGCAGAGACGAAAAGAATTACCGCGAATTTCGTCTTGCGGCAAAGTCTTACTGCGACGCGCTTAGAAAAATGGGTGTTTCTTCCGCTCCAGAATGTGATTGGGACGAGAGTCCGCAAAAGCGGCTTCGTGAAACCCTGGCGTTTGCCGATAATCTTATGACAAAGAATATGCTGCGTCAGCTTTTAAATGTAGAAGAATAAACATAAACAAATATAAATAAGCAAACCCAAACCAAACCCTAAACCCAAATCCAAATCCAAACCAAACCCCAAACGGGTGAGAATAACCGAAAGCAGGCTAAAAGCACAAATAAACAACCAAATACCGACAAGTAAAACAAATATCCGCCGAAGCAAAGGCAAAAAACGCACCCCACTTTCGTGAGGTGCGTTTTTTTTTGCGGCTTACTGCCGGTGGTGCCGATGACCGGACTTGAACCGGTACGGTATTGCTACCGAGGGATTTTAAGTCCCTTGCGTCTGCCGATTTCGCCACATCGGCGCATTTCATGCTTTGATATTATATTAAATTAAAGCCTCATTGTCAATAATTTACTAAAATTTTTTCAAATTCAAACAGGTATTACACACATATTTTGCGCCGTGTTTTATTGACGGCGCAATATTTATGTAGTAAAATATCAATAAGTTGCAAGATAAACCGCAAAATCGACGCTTTTTGCCGGTTCGTCTTTGCAACTTGGGCTTATACAGTTTAATATTTGATAAAAAATACGGTTTCGCGGTTCTTGCCGCGAATTAAAAGGGAATCCGGTTGAAATCCGGAACAACCGCCATTACTGTGTTTGACGTAAGAGAGTCCGATCCATTGGAGCTTTCCGAGAAGGCGACTCTTCCCGTGATGTATGGGATCATAAGTCAGGAGACCTGCCGTATTTTTATGGTTAAACACAACTTTGGTGAGAAGAGTGCAGCCGATTTATCAGCTTTTGATTTGTGCTGTCGGTCCACTCTTTGCCCGATTGCACAAGATTTTTTCGTTGGTTAATTTGTTGCACTCTCCCTGCTTTTCGGCAGGGAGAGATTTTTTGTGTTCGGAGGATTTTATGTTTGGCGACGACAAAGAAAAATGGGCAGTAAATGAGCTTGTGCGTAAATCCGAGGAGCTGAAAAGGCTTCCGCGAAAAGACGATTTCGATGACGCCACACGCTCGCGAATTAAGGCATTTTTAGGCCCTTGGCCGCGCGCTCTCGAAAAAGCCGGTCTTAAAACTCCCGGCGGGAAGCGCAAAAAGTAAAGAGTTTTGAAAGGAGTAAGGTATGTTAAAACCTAAAAAGACAGTAAAGAAATGTCTGTCATGGCTTCTTGCTTTTGTGATGATATTGTCTGTGATACCCGTTGCGGTACTTGCCGCACCGGCTGATCTTTCAATATCGTCGGCAAA